>Ga0209467_1000001_pt1 | contig 1001788 bp, 1064 predicted proteins | sample Higcelwee11metaG_FD_187175 | JGI IMG/M metagenome (GOLD analysis project Ga0209467, IMG submission 187175) | Freshwater pond sediment microbial communities from the University of Edinburgh, under environmental carbon perturbations - High... | ecosystem: Environmental > Aquatic > Freshwater >... | reverse complement strand
ATTAGAATTTTTTTACCGAAATAGTAAGCCATAGCGGCTAGTGTATTTTGGCTAGTAGTCGATTTACCGATACCGCCTTTACCGTAGAAAGCAATTTGTCTAAGTGTGCTCATTTAGTTCTCCTTGTAAAAATTACAAAAAGAGAAGTTACATTTTGCGTTCCACAGAAAAAAAATATTTTAAAAAAATTTAGAAAATTCTTCCGGCTATTTTTTCAAAGTCATATTCTAAAGCCTTGAAAAACTCGTCAATAAATTTTCTGCTTTTTCTAACTAGTGCCATTTTGTATCCCTTGAATTAAAAGTTGTCAAATTTTAGATAAATTTATTTTTATTAGATTAAAATATTGCAAATTGCAATTTTTTGGAGGATAGCATGACAACTTTTGATGATATAGTTGAGCGCCTAAAGGATATTATCTCCGCTAGCGTAGGCTCTAAGAAGGTTTTTGACAAGGATGTGGCAACTGCTCTGGGTGTGGAGCCTATCAATTTTGCTACGATGAAAAAGCGAAACAAGATTCCATTCAAAGAGTTGTCGGAGTTTTGCGCTAGGCAAAAAATATCACTCAACTGGCTACTCTTCGACCAAGCCCCGGAGAGCCTAATAGACATTACAAACAAATACTATCAAATCAAATACCTGCGTGATGTCAGCGCATCTGCAGGTGGCGGGGCGGACAACTACGACGAAAATGCAGAACTTCTTACAATCCCTGATAATTTTGTAAGTGCAATGGGAGGGGAGAAGAATTTGCCAAACATAGAAGCGATAAATGTAGCTGGCGATTCTATGGAGCCGACATTATCTGACAGGGCTATCGTATTTATAGACAAGAGCAAAACCGATATAAAAAAAGGCGGTATTTTTGCGATAGTCTCGGAAAGCGGCGTGTTTATCAAGCGGCTAAACCAAAAGATAAACGGCCAAATAGAGATAATCTCAGACAACAAAGATTACCCGGTAAATGTAGCCTCGCCAAACGATTTTGTAGTCATAGGAAAAGCGGTTAGCTCGTTTAACTCAATTTTTTAGTTGCTTGCCTAGCTCTTTGAGCTGTTTTTGGAGGTTTGCTTTTTTTGCAGATGAAAAACCTGCAATGAATCGACTCTCCGCCAAAAGCACAATATCATCATTGGCAAACAACAGTTCAAAACCATAGTTTTGAAGACTGGAATACTCTAGCCCAATCTCTTCAAAAAGTTTTTTTCTAACTATAGTAAATTTGATTATCCCGTTTTTGAGCGCATACAGAGCCGCCTCATCCACGTATATTTCGCTTTTTGTGTTTTTGATTAGTTCTATGCCTAGCTCTTTTTCCACGGCAACTGCAGCGAGCTCGGCAAAGGCTATACTCTTTTCATCAAAAGTGGCTGAACTTGCAAATTTGATATCAGCAAAAAGCAGTAAGGGCAGCAAGAGTAAAAATATCTTTTTCATTGCCGCATTTTACAAAAAGGCAAATAAATCGCTTTTAGAATTTCTTTGAGGCTATTTCAGAGCTAATCGTAGTCGAAATCTTAAGTACGTCATCTGCAAGTTTTTTTGTTTCTATTGCTATCTTGCTATTGTCTTCAGCGGCAAGTCCGATACTCACAACCGAGGAGCTAACCGACACAACAGCCCTGCTTTGCGTTGCCATAGATTCACTAATATCGCCTATAGACTGAACTAACATGCTTATATTTGCATTTATCTCGCTAAGGCTTTTTTGTGTTCTCTCTGCCAATTTTCGCACTTCATCTGCAACAACCGCAAAGCCCCTGCCGTGATCACCAGCTCTAGCCGCCTCTATTGCTGCATTTAAAGCAAGGAGGTTTGTCTGCTCGGCTATATCATTGATGACACTCACTATGCCTTTAATATTCTCAGTTTGTGACACGATATTGTCCACTTGAGAATTAAGCTCTTCTATGCTTTGACTAACGGACTCAATGGATGAAGAGCTCTCTTCAAGTTCTCTAGTCTCTTTTGCCACCCTCATGCTAAGCTCGTCAACAAGCTCGTTTAACTTCTTGGAGGTCAAGCCAAGATTAGAGCTATTTTCGCTAGAAAGTTTGAGTAGTGAACTCATCTCATCTCCTAACTTATTTATAGATACGGCAACTCTAGCGTGAGGATTTTGAAATCTAGGCGTAAAGTCCTGTTTCGAAAAGCTCTCTACAACCTTTACGAGCATATTCAGGTCTTTTGCTATCGTTTTTTCAAGGGTCTCAGCCATATCATTAATTTTTTCACAAAGCACCCTATGCGTCTCATCTTTGATATTGCACTCTATCCTTGCAAGCATATCTCCACCCTTTATCTTTTCAATAAAACGCTCAATATCTTGCAAAAATTCCTGCTTATCCTCTTCGACCGTTACGGCATTTGTACTCAAAAAAGTAAATGATTTTTGCATTTTTCCGAACTCATCGCTACCCTCTATCAGCTCAAACTTCGGATGGGAGATTTTTTTATCAAGATAAGCAAAAAAATTATCAAGGTTTTTGTAAAAAATTTTCAATCTGCCAACAATATGTCTCGCCACTACCTGCCCAAACAGTAGTATAACAGCTATAAAAACAGCCAAAATTATCAGATTTAGCGTTCTAAACTTTGCCGCATCAGCCTCTCTATCCACTATCGTTTTAGACAAAAATTCTTCGGTTAGTTTTGCCGCTGCATCTAGCGTCTCATTTGGGGCTCTATCGATACCTTTTACGGCATAGTCAAGGTCTCTATAGTTTAGCTCATTTGCGCCAAATTGGTGCGCTGATAGCGCCGCAAGATACGCATCGTTATTTTTTACCCAAGCAGCTCTAAACTCCATTATTTTTGCTTTTAATTTATTCGCATTCTCTTTTTCGGCTATGATTTTCTCAGCCTCTATTAGATGCCCGTCTACTTTTGTTATCTGTTTTTTAAGACCTTCGGAGTATTTATCGTAGCTTTTTGGGTCATGCCCTCTAAGAAGTATATTTTTCCACTCTTGCACTTCTATCTTAAACTCGGTTTGGGCTGATTTTATATTTAACAATAATTTTGTAAGTTCTTTTTCTTCCGTAGCCATACTTCTGAGAAATCCGTCATACATGAAAATAGCAACTACTTGAAGGACGCCTAGCGCAATAATAGACAAAACAGATATTAGGCTAAGTTTTTTTGAAATAGAAAGATTTTGTAGCATTATAAACTCCGTCGTTTAGGCATTTTGGGCGCTTATAATACGGTAAGTTTATGACAAAATATTACAAAAATGGGAGTTTATAAAAATTGCAAAACAGACTCTAAGTCTTCAACTTCATAAACAGCACTAAGGTACTCTTTTAAAAATGGCTTGCTAACACTCTCAAAGTCGTCATCCTCACGCCTATTAAAAATAAGCTCATGCGGAATTTGTGCATTTTCGAGCGCTTTTTTGGACAACAGTGCGTCATTGATACATCCTAGCCCCGTATGAGAGACAAGAATAGTAAAATCTGTAAGCTCTTTCGCCAAATCTATCATAAAAAAATCTCTCTCTATCGGTACGAAAAGTCCACCTGCGCCTTCGATAACAACAACCTCGGCATAAGTTTTTAGTTTTTGAAGTGAACTCTTTATAGTCTCCATTGAGATGTCTTGGCCATTTTTTGCGACATAGGGGGCAGCAGGAAGGGTAAATCTATATGGACATATATCGTCTAAACAAAGTGCATTATCGCCGTATAATGAGTGGTATTTATCAAGAAGTGCGGATGCATCAAGCGGGATGCTCTCAACGCCGGTCTCTATCGGTTTGAACGGAACCGCTTTCACGCCTTTGGCGCAAAAGAGTTCCAATATTTTCAGAGTCGTGTACGTTTTACCGACATTGGTGGCGGTAGCAGTTACAAAAATGGTTTTAGTCATGCATATTTTGAACAAGTCTGCTGTAAATAAGCATTACGTTAGGGTCGGTCATCAAAGATACTTTGCAATCTTCCTTGCCGTCATACTCGATATGCAGCAAAATGTCTTTTATGATGTTTAGTCTTGCTATTTTTTTGTCATTTGCATCCACTATCATCCACGGCGTGTACGGCGTATGAGTGCGAGCAAACATCTCTTCTTTAGCCTTTGTGTACTCGTCAAAGTTTTTTGTCGCAAGTTCATCTATCGGGCTTATCTTCCATCTTTTTAGAGGGTCGTCTATTCTTGCGGCAAGTCTTTTTTCCTGCGTCTCTTTTTTGATTGAAAGGTAGTATTTAAAAAATATTATCCCATCATCTACAAGCATTTGCTCAAATAGAGGCGCTTGCCTCATAAATCTTTGGTATTGCTCTTTCGTACAAAAACCCATTACTTTTTCTACGCCAGCTCTGTTGTACCAGCTTCTATCGAATAGTACGACCTCGCCTGGATTTGGGAGGTGCGGCACATATCTTTGAAAATACCAGCTATTCATCTCAATATCGCTCGGTTTGCCAAGAGCTACAACTCTTGCACCTCTTGGGTTTAAATGCTGTGTAATGGTCTTAATGAGTCCGCCCTTACCGGCTGCATCCCTTCCCTCTAACACTATTAAGATTCTTTTATTTTTCTCTTTTGCCCAGTTTTGGAGTTTGACTAGCTCTATTTGTAGCTGTATAAGCTCATCTTCATAGACTTTTCTATCTAGTTTTCTGACTTTCTTTTCCTCCCTTGGAGGCTTTTCCTCAGACGAATGCTCTTTATCTTTTTTACTCAACCGTTACTCCTTTTTGCCCAAATTAACAGATCTCTATCTATTGTTCGAGAGTGTAAGATTTTAAAACTTAAATCAAGCGACTCTAAATCGCAACCACCCGATATCTGCGGCGAGATAAAAAATAGATAGTGCGAAGCTATCTCTTTTGTAGCTTCCAACATTCCGGCTCCACCTTCTATCATTACAAAATTGTAGTCTTTTATAGGCTCAAGTGTATTTGAAATCTCTACTTTTCTGTTTTCTGTAGCAAACAGAGGTATATCTCTTACAAAATTGTCTGATTTTGAATATATAAGTACATCTGGAGCTTTCCCGTCTACTAACCTAGCGTCAAGCGTAGGCCTATCCACTCTCACCGTATTGCCGCCGATTGCCAACAAATCTATTTTGCCCCTGAGTTCATGCACTAGCCTGAAAGAGTCATCACAGCTTATCTTTCCGCCGGATATTCTACCGTTCATCGTAAGCGCCATTTTGAAAAATACAAAACCGCCGTCATTTTTCCATCTAAAAAAAGGCTCTATAAGCTCGTCACACGCCTCGCTATTCAAAAAAATAGTTTCAACACCGCATTGTCGCAAAATATCGCAGCCGCCGGATGCCTCACTGTTTTGCTCTTTTGCTCCGATTATTACCCGTCTTGGCTTTAGAGTCGATAATAATTTTGCGCATGATGGCGTACGGCCTTCGTGCGAACAAGGCTCTAGCGTCACATATATATCGCAATCGCCAAAAAGTTCGTCTGCCTGTTGCGTAAGAAAATTATGAATTTCATGAGAGGTTTGGAGTTTTGAGAGTATCTCTTTTTTTGCCGTCTCATCAGACAAAACCAAAAAAGCAGCTTTGAGCGCCTCAACTTCGGCGTGAGGTAGTCCAGCTTTTTTGTGGGCTTCACACGATATGAGAGAGCCATTTTTAACTATCGCTGCCCCGACTGCGGGGTTTGGATATGTGAGTCCTTGGTATTCCCACGCTTTAGCGCAGGCAAGTTCTAAAAATTTAGCTGTTATTTCCACTCAAAATAAGTTCTGGCTTTTGATATATCGCCAAAAGATACTTTTAGCGTTTCGTCGCCGCTTTGTATTTCGTATGTATCGCCGTTTACGCCGAGCAGTTTGCCTCTAAGTTTTGTGCCGTCTTTTAGGCTCATCTTTACTAGTTCGCCGACTGACTTTGCAAAATGATCAGGTGTTCTTAGGTGTCTTTCGATGCCTGCAGAGCTTACTTCAAGATAGTATTTTGTTTTAACCGGAGGGTTTGTATCTAGATACGGAGATACTACGCCGTTAATATCCGCACAAAGGTCGAGATCTACGCCACCCTCTTTTTGAATAAGGACTCTGTAGATATGCCCCTCTTCTCCCGTTTGTACAAGTTCTATATCATACAGTGAAGCGCCGAAGCTCTCCACTATTTTTTGGATTTCTTTGTTTATCATTTTTTCCCGCTTAGGATTTCTTCGAGTCTTTTTTCTTTTTCCAAAGAGTCGTCAAATCTATATGTAAGTTTTGGCATTTTGGACATCGCATCCGTTGCTGTACAGTATCTCGCTATATATGAGGAGCTTTTTTTGAGGCCTGAAATTATCTTTTGTTTTTCATTATCAGAAAAACCGTCATCCATGATGTATACAGTGGCGTCAGATAGTCCCCTAGAGCTTTCTACTTTAATCACACTAAGAGAGTTTAATGTCTCATTACCTAGAGTGCCTATCGCTTCGCCGACAAGCTCAGTCATTACCGACTCGGCTCTTAGTACCTTAACGCTTTTATCTGACACTTTGTCCTACTCCGCACTTTGCTCAAACACAGCGGCTTTTGTGGTAGTCTTGAATGTCTCTATCACGTCACCTTCTTTGAACTCATTATAGCCGTCAATTACGATACCGCACTCAAAGCCGTTTTTAACTTCTCTAACGTCATCTTTAAATCGTTTTAGAGAGCTAATTTTGCCCTCATACACTACCGTGCCGTTTCTATGTATTTTTATCTCTGCGCCTCTTGCTACGGTGCCGTCAGTTACCATACAACCTGCAATTACAAGGTTTTTACCGACCGTAAACAGGTTTCTTACCTCTGCTTTTGCAACAGATACGAGCTCTTTTATTGGAGAGAGCATATCGCCCACTATTACTTTGATGTCGTCTACAAGCTCAAATATTACGGAGTAAGTTTTTATCTCTACGCCGTAGTTGTCCGCTTTGTCTTTGATAGAGGTGTTTGGCTTGACGTTGAAGCCTATTATTAGCGTATTTTCACCAGCTTTTGCAAGTTCTACGTCGCTCTCTGTAATACCGCCGACCGCAGAGTGAACAAGGTGTACCTTGACCTCTTCATTTCTGATTTTTTCTAAGCTTGCTTTGATAGCCTCAAGACTACCTTGAACGTCTGCTTTTAGTACAATATTTAGTCTTTTTAGCTTGCCCTCTTTGATAAGGTGGTGAAGATCATCAAATGTTGCTTTCGTTGTTTTTGAAAGCTCTCTTTGTCTTTGGTGTTCTTTGATGTTTTCAGCATACTCTCTAGCGATTTTCTCACTCTCTACCGCAACAAGTACGTCACCCGCACCAGGTACGCCGTCAAGACCAAGGATTTGTCCCGGCTCTGAAGGAAGTAGTTGTTTTAGGCTTTTACCCATGTCGTCTACGATTGCTCTTATTTTTCCGTAGTTTTGACCTACAACAACAGTATCTCCAACTCTAAGCGTACCATCTTGAACTAGCACGGTAGCCACAGGCCCTCTACCTTTTTCTAGTGAAGCCTCTACGACTATCGCTTTTGCGTTTTTGTTTGGATTACCTTTTAGCTCCAAAATTTCTGCTTGAAGAAGTATCGTATCAAGAAGCGTATCTAGCCCCTCGCCTGTTTTTGCAGATATGTGAATAAATTCGTGATCACCGCCCCACTCTATTGGGGTAATGCCCATCTCTGCGAGTTGTGTTTTTACAAAGTCAGGATTTGCAGCAGGCTTATCTATCTTATTTACCGCAACAATAAACGGCACTTTCGCATCCCTAATATGGCTAATCGCCTCTTTCGTTTGAGGCATAACGCCGTCATCTGCGGCAACAACGATAATAGCGATGTCGGTAACTTGCGCACCCCTAGCCCTCATGTGTGTAAACGCCTCATGCCCCGGTGTATCAAGGAATGTTATTTTGTGACCGTTTTTCTCTACCATGTAGGCGCCAATATGTTGGGTGATACCGCCTGCTTCACCTGATGCTACTTTTGCATTTCTGATTTTGTCAAGAAGCGTAGTTTTACCGTGGTCAACGTGGCCCATGATAGTAACGATAGGCGCTCTCTCGCCGCCTACAGAAACCTCTTGCTCGTTGTACTCTTTTAGGTAGTCAAACTCTTCAAGAGCATTTGATATCGTAACCGTGACGCCAAACTCTTCCGAGAGTATCTCTAGCAAGTCGGTATCCATAAAGTCATTTTTGGTCTTCATGAGTCCAAGGTTGAATATCGCTTTTATCACTTCGCCGAGAGGTTTGTTGATTTTTTCCGCAAACTCGTAAACCCTAATATCTTCATGTATCTCTATCTCGGTCACTATCTCTTCTTTATCTTTTTCTTGCGTCTGCGACCTGAATTTTCTTCTTTTTTGCGGTCTTGCCATATTTTGAGTGTTGATTCTTGCTTGTGGTTTTTTTGCGGCTGTTTTTGCTTTTTGGTTTTCTGCCGTTTTTGTCGGAACAGGCTTTTCCTCATCTTCCAAAAACTTATCTTGCATAGAGAAGTCAGGTAGTACGACCATATCGTATTCATTGTCGTCTTTTTCGGCAAACTCTCTGTCTATGCTGATTTTTATACCGTCAACTTTTTTTGGAGTTGGAAGCTCTCTTTTTGGCTTTTTAGCCGCTTCTTGTTTTTGTCTATTCTCTTCTTTTTTAGGCTCTTCCCTTTTTACTTCAGGCTGCCTTACGGTTGTCGGGTTTGCTTTTTTTATTATTTCAAAGTTTTTTCTTTCTCTTGGGGGCTGAGTGAGCACCCTAGTAGGAACAACAGGCTCTTCGGTTTTTGCTTCTTGCTTCGGCTCTTCTTGGATTACAACAGGTTTTACTTCTGCCTCTTTGACGACTTCTACTTCTATGACCGGCTTTGGAGCTTCAAACCCCGCAGGTCTTTCGCCCTTCATAAAGAAGTTCATTACTTTTTCCGCATCTTCAAGGCTGATACCACTAGAGTGCGTCTTTGCCTCTATCTTAAATTCCGAACAAAGCTCTAAAACCTCTTTCGGTTTTAATCCGAGCTCATCGGCTATTTCTTTTACTTTTACCTTATTGTCCATCAAAAATGGTCTCCTTTAAATTTGCGCAAATCATCTCGGCATCTGTTTTTGGAATTTTTAAAAACGAAGAGAATTTTTTTATAAGTTGCTTTGAATCCGTACACTCTATACACAAATAAAAACTTCTACCTGACTTCGTGAATTTTTTTACACTCCCGTCTATGTACTGAAATCTTTTTAATTCACGCTGTGAAAAGCGTTTTCTGCAGACGATACACATTCTAACGGGCTGATGTTTATTCATAATTATTTTGCGAATTCTACCAAAGTTTTTCTTTTTGGGATATTTTCAACTTTTTTGACAGATAAGTCCGTCATTGTCAAAGTCAAAAATCTCAACTCTAAAAAATCCAAAAGAGCCTTCCAAAATTCTTTTGAGTCTAAGCGCATCATCGGCATAAACCATACTAAAAAACGAAGAACCGCTGCCGGAGAGCGTACTCATCAGTGCACCGTTATCAAGGGCAATTCTTTGAACCTCAAAAAGTTCAGGCAAATTTTTCATTCTAATATCTTGATGGAACTTGTCCTTTGCCGCCACACGAAGCATCTCATAGTTTCCGGCAAACAATAATGCGGACATAAGAGATGAGTGCGATATATTAAAGACCGCTTCCTCTTTGGAGTATCTTTTTGGCAGTGCACCTCTTGAGTGGTTGGTGGACATGTGCACATTTGGGATGACGACAACGGCTTTTAGGGAGCTTGGCATGTCTTTTTTTACGCTAAAAACTCTTGCATCTTCTACAACAGCTACGTTAAATCCGCCGTGTACCGCCGGAGTGATGTTGTCTGGGTGCGGCTCGTATGTAAGAGCTATGTTGAGCACTTTTTCTTTGGATATTTCGACTCCGGCCATCTCATAAGCGGCTTTTACTGCGGAGATGATAGTCGCCGAGGAGCTTCCGAGGCCTCTTGAAATAGGTATGTTGTTTGAAAACTCAAATCTAAAGCTATCTTTTCTGCCTGTAATATTTTTGTATTGTTCGTTGAAGATGCTTACGAAGATGTTACCGCTCTTCATTCTGGCGCTGTTTCTGCCCTCGCCTCTTATGGATACGCTAAAAAATTTTGAGCGCTTAACGTCCATCTCGTTTCTAAGAGACAATGCAACGCCTAGAGTATCAAACCCAGGCCCCATATTTGCGCTAGTTGCAGGTACCGAAAAAAACAATTACTCTTCCTTACTTTTAAACTATTTAGACTGCCGGCAATAAAAAAAGCGGCTCATCGCACCCTTTGATAGACTCAAAATCTATACTGTGCGGCAAAACAGCAGGAACGGACAAAACCGAACCATCCAAAACTTCTATCTCTATTTTATCTTTTTTGGGCACAAAATAACTATTTCCGAATGCTTTTATAGGTGAGCCTTCATTAAAAACAAACGGCGAAACGCCAAATAACGGTATTTTCTTGATAATGCAAAGCGATTTGACACACACAAACGCTATTTTGAGCGATATGTGATTGCCTGGGCCATTGGTATAATAAATCTCTTCAGGCGCAAATTCGCTAAGCGCTTTTTCAATCATCACGGGCAATACGTCGCTCGCTTTGCCCTCGGCTTCTATCTTTTTGACAAGCTTATCGCCTTCATAAATACCTATCACAAAAGGCGAGTAGACGCTAAGTAAAACAAACCTAATCACTTCGTATCGGCACTCTCTAAGGCAAGCTCTTTTTCTTTTTGCTCTTCAAAGCTGAGCTCTACTATCTCGTAGTTGTCGGCGCTCTCTAGCAGCTTTTTTGTCAATAGATGGTTGAGCTTGTGGCTTCCAGCGCTTGCCTCGTAATGACCGATAAAAGGCATTCCAAGAAGCGTCATATCGCCTATCGCATCAAGTACTTTATGTCTTACAAACTCATCGTCAAATCTAAGCCCTTCAGGATTCAAAATCTTCAAATCATCGAGCACTATCGCATTTTCAAGGCTTCCGCCTTTTGCAAGACCGATGGAGCGTAGATACTGCACCTCTTTCAAAAATCCAAAAGTTCTGGCTCTGCCTATCTCGTTTTTGTAGTTCTCTTTTGTGAAGATGAAGTCATATTTTTGCACCTGAATAAGCGGGTGGTCAAACTTTATTTCGTAGCTATATCTGCACTCATCAGCCGGAGAGAGACGGGCAAACTTATCGCCCTCTGTTACCTCAACCGCTTTTTTGACCACCAATACTTTCTTTTTTGCGGCAAGCTCTTTTACTCCGGCCTCTTCAAGTAGCATACAAAATGCGGAAGATGAGCCTTCCATGATAGGTATCTCGTCGTTGTCTATGACTATTCTGAGGTTGTCGATTCCACTTGCAGAAATAGCCGACATCAAATGCTCTATCGTGGATATCACCACGCCGTCTTTGCCTATTACGGTCGCCATTTTGGTGTCTACGACGTTTTCGGGCTTTAGCTCTATCGTTTTTGCTTGGTCTTCACGGTAAAAAACTATTCCGCTTCCGGCATCCAACGGCTCTAACCTCAGTCTTACCACTACGGCTTTGTGAAGGCCTATTCCTGAGAGTTCTACTTCTTTAGCTATCGTTGTTTGTTTCACTAAATATCCTTTAGGATTAGCTTGCCGTCGTATGTGACAAGTTTCATCTTGCCGTCAAGCCCCTCTTTTTTGATTCTCTCTCCACGAAAGCTTACGCTACCTTTACCGATTGTTTTTATCATCAAATAATCGCCCCAAGCCTCGACGTCTCCATCTACCGCTTCAAGTATCGTAGCGTTTGCATTTGTTTTGACTTTTGCCCCGCTGTTGATTCGTCCTAGTATGGTCACATCTGAATCCGTATTTATAGATTCACCGCTTCTTAGGTTTTTTGTGATTACCAATGTTTTTGGCGTTTCTATCGGCAATGAAAGCTGCGGCTGTGCTTGCGGTTTTGGAGCGGCTTTTTTTGCAGGCTCTTCTTTTGGAGTTTCTACTTTTGGTTGCTCCACTACTTCCGGCGTATTTTGAACCTGTAAAGGCTCTTTTTTTGTCACAAGAGTACTCTCGTCGCACTCGCCAACAGAGGCGTAGCAGAGCCCTTTTTTCTTGCACTCTTTGGCAAAAGTGCCTTTTGTATCGCCTTTTAGCAAAAGCAAAAAACCGTTTAGTAAAATGGCGTTTTTGCCCAAATAAGCTTCAAACTCCGGTAGATTATCGCACTCTATTTCAAAAACTCTGATGCTTTTTTGTTTTACCTTCATCTATTTTCTACTCGCTATTGTATTTTTTGCCTCGTCTATGACTTTTGTTATATTGAGTTTAATCCAATTTGCATCAAACCACTCCAACGGACGCACCTCAACACCTTGAATCAAGACGCCGTAATGAAGGTGGTCGCCAAATGCCAATCCGCTCATGCCCGTCTTTGCTATAGGCTGATTCTTTGATACCAAATCCCCTTCTTTTGCAAGAAAAGAGCTACAGTGTCCATAAAGCGTAAAAAGCCCTAAACCGTGATACAAAATAGACATATTGCCGTATATCCCGTTTGCGCCGTTAAAGATTACCACGCCGTTATTTGGAGCCACTATCACGGCCTCTTTGGTGCTGGCAAAATCCACGCCCTTGTGGTACGACTCACTCACTATGTCATTACCCATATAAAAACTTCTGTGGTCGCCGAATGAACCGACAACCGAAGCATTTTTGATAGGCAAAAAGGGTTCCGTAAAAAAGCTATCTACTTTATTGTCTCCGACCCTTGTCGTTACTTTCGAGATCAGCTTTTCATTTTCGCCTCTTAGTGTATTGTTGACAAACGCAAATCTATCAAGAGGTGTTGTTTTATCTGTAATTTTCATACTGGAGGATAGCTCGACTATTTTTTGATTTAGGAAGTCGTCTTTTAATACAAGCTTAGTATCTTTATAAACAACGTTTTTTTGGAAAATACTTATCGGCAAAAGAGTCTCATTGCCTGCCATATCTTCCACCACTACGGATGGCGCAAAGTTATCGTCTTTTAACTCCCACGCAAGCAGGGCTATATAAAAGCCTTTTTTGACAAACGGTTGAGCTTTGAATACTCTTCCTGCCGTTGTCTTGATGTAAGCGTTTTTAAGATTTTCATCTCTGGCCTCAAAAACCACGACAGCGCTTCCGCCTTTGGCTATCCCGTAAGAGTTCGATATAATCGAAGCAAACGGCGGAACAATGTCGCATATTACTTTGACTTCGGCGGCAAGCTTATTGGGACCAAAAAAGTTCCATAGACTTTTATCGACGGCTTCTATGGTGAGCTTAGCATCTGAGCTCGTCGGTAAAAATGCATTTTTCGGGTAGGTAACGGTCAGGTTAATCTCTTTTTGCCCCTTTGCCGCCACGCCTTCGATAAGCACGGTTTTTTTGCCTTTTTCCTCAACTACTATTTTATATTTTCCCAGTGCATTATTGTCTGATATTTTTATTTTTAGCGGGGTTTTGAAGTTCCAATAAAGAGTCGTATTAAGATCCGTAGTCGGGGCTTCTCTCTCAAAAACAGGGGACAAGTAAACAAATACGGCCGCAGCGACCAAAAGCAATATACTTGCCAAAATCCAAATAAGTTCCGTTTGTTTTCTTCTCACTATTTTGCCCCCATAAATTCTGATTCTATCTTATCCGCTATCTCTTTTGCCGCTATCTCAAAATCACCGCCATATCGGACGTTAAATCCGGCCGCCTTAATGTGCCCGCCGCCGCCGAATATCTTTGCTATTTTATTGACATCAGCGTTTGTCTTGCTCCTCAGAGAACCCCTGATAACATTTTTATCTTGCTCTCTCAAAAAAAGACTTATCTCTACACCTTTAATACTTCTGGCGGCTTCCGCCGCACCGTCTGCTTCGTCAGATTTTGCTCCGGCATTTTTTAGCATCTCGTCGCTCATATATAGATATGCCATTTTGCCGCCCGCTTTTAACTTCAGAGTAGACATGACGCTTGAGTGAAGTCTTATCTTTGAAAGCGGCTCCATTTCGGTCATGGCGGTAGCTATTTCAGAAGCGTTTGCTCCGCATTCCACTAGATATGCAGCATCCAAAAAAGCTCTTTTGTCTACGCTATCATACTTAAAAAATCCGGTATCACTTGCAAGAGCGGTATATAGGCATGTGGCGGCTTCTTTGTTCGGCACTATATCTACGCCTCTCAAAAATTCCAAAACAACGCTAGCAGCGCTAGCTCCAGTAGCGTCTACGACGTTTTCATCTCCGTAAAGAGGATTTGAAGAGTGATGGTCGATGTTGAGTATTTTGTAGTTTCCCTCTTTTAGTCCGAGTCTGTTTTTGTCGCCGCAATCAAGCGCTGTTACAAGGTCGGCATCCGTTGGAAATTCGCTTGTCAGCATCTCGATTCCCGGCAAAAAAGCCAGATACTCCGGTGCAACACCGACATTATAAAGAGTAAATCTCTTATCCATGTATGTCAAAGAGTGCATAAGTCCAAGTGCGGAACCAAGAGTATCGGCATCCGGATTTATGTGTGAAGCAAAGACTATGTGGTTAGAATTTTGTATTAGAGTGAAGGCTTTTTGCACTACACAAACCCTTTGATTTTAGTAGGGATTTTAACCAAACGGGGCTTATAAGCGCTATTTTTTTGCGTTTAGCTTCATCACATACACTAGCACTTCCGCAACCGCTTGATAGAGTGTATCCGGAATAAACTGCTCGGGTTTTACTTTTGCATAAAGCTCACGCGCTAAAGGAGGGTTTTCGACTATCGGAATATCGTGCTCCATGGCTATCTCTTTGATTTTCAAAGCTATATTATCCACGCCGCTAGCCACGACTTTTGGGGCCATGTCGCCATCTTCGGTTTTGTACTTAATAGCCACCGCATAGTGAGTCGGGTTTGTAACTATAACGCTAGCCGTAGGCACGGAGGACATCATACGTTTTTTGAACATCTGAAACTGTAGGGAGCGGATTTTGCCTTTTATCTCAGGATTTCCCTCCATATTTTTGAACTCGTCCTTAACCTCTTGCTTTGTCATTTTGAGATTTTTGAAATACTGGTATCTTGTCCAAAAAAGGTCGATTGCCGCAAAAACAAAAAAGACGCCAAGCATAATAAGCGATATCTGAATCGCCTTATCAACAAGCCATTTTATCTGTTCTCCGAGGCTAAAAAGCGCAACGGTCGGAAGCTCTTTTATGTAGCCCAAAAAGTAGTAGTATCCGACTCCAAAAGCCGTAAAACTTTTGAGGGTTATCTTTAGTCCCTCTACTATTTTTCTGAAAGATATCAGATTTTTGAGTCCGGCTATAGGGTTTAGCTTTGTTATATCTGGGGTCAGGGATTTGGTCGTAAAATTGAAGCCAAATTGGGCGACGTTGCTCAAAATTCCGGCTACCATGATCGGGGCGATGATTGGCAAAAGCGCCAGCATAATATATTTCATGCTGACAATAACTATATCCATAATGGACTCTTTTGTCAGCTCCTTGCCGATTAGCGACATGTAGAAGTGAAAAAGCCGTTGGATGTTTTCGGAAGCAAATGAAAAGAGAAAAATTATTGTAGGAATAGCAACCAACATCCCTACCCATGCGGATACGTCTTGGCTTTTGGGGACATTGCCGTCTTTTCTGGCGTCTTGAATACGCTTACCGGTGGGTTCCTCGGTTTTTTCCGCTTCTTCTGCCAACTAAAAACCTAAACTTTTAACTGAATATTTTTGGAGGAAGTATTGCTTTTAATACGCCTCTAAACTCTTCGTCGATATCCACCTCTACAAGCGCAGCTTTTTTGAAGTCAATGGACAAATTGGAACCGTTGGCTGTTAGCGCCGAAACTATTGCGGAAAGGTCCGGTTCATGTCCTATTATGGCGACAGTCTCGCTCTTTTCATCTTCCAAAAGCTTTCTTACGTTTTCAAAAGATGCACCAGGATTTAAAAGTCCGCTTTGAACAAGTCTTGCGCCTTTGAAACTCTTGGCGAAAAGTTGGGCGGTCTCTCTTGCCCTCAAAGCCTCCGAACAAAAAATAACGCTCGGCGTGTCATATATTTTTGACATCTCTTTGAATACTTTTTTTGCAGTTATGACGCCTTTGTCACTCAGCGGTCTTTCCATATCATCTCTAAGCCAGCTCACTCTGCTAAGAGCCGGCGCATGGCGCACAAATAAAACCTTCATATTATTCTCCTTTCATAGAAAAATCAAGCCAAGTCGCTTGATGTATTATTCTGCCTATGCTAATCGCATCAACACCGGTTTGCGCATAATCTTTAAAATTTTTGCCGTCTATATTTCCGCTACATTCTAGCAAAACTTTTTTATCCATATCGTCTCTCAATCCGACAACGAGTCGCACATCCTGCGGCGTCATATTATCACACATAACTATGTCAACTCCGAGACCAATCGCCGCCGCCGCCGCATCTACGCTCTCGCACTCTATTTCGATATTTACCGTAAAAGGCAGTTTTGCCCTTGCATTTTTGATATATGCCGCCAAATCATTTATCGCTTTTAGATGAGTATCTTTTATCATCAAAGCGTCATCTAGTCCAAATCTATGGTTTTTCACACCTCCGACTCTTGCAGCGTACTTTTCAAATACTCGAAGCCCCGGTCTTGTCTTTCTCGTATCAAGCACCGACACGCCAAACTCTTCGCCCATTTTTGCAAATACGTGAGCCTCGCTCGCTATGCCGCTTGCGTGCTGGAGCATATTCAAAAGCGTTCGTTCAAGCTTCAAAATATCCGTGTTTAGGCCTCTTAGATTTAGAAGTTTTTGCCCTTTTGTTATCTCATCACCATCATTTGCCAAAAATTCGTATTTGACGTCAAAAAGCGACAAAAGCTGCATAGCATACTCCACACCCGCAAGTACTCCGTCCTCTTTTGAAACCACATAAGCCTCATAAGGGGCCGCTGCGATTGTCCTTTCAAACAAATCACCCCTGCCTATATCCTCAGCTAACGCATTTTGGACAAACTCTCGCTTGTTCACTGCGTAATCTCCAACATCTTGTCAAGAGAGGCTTTGGCTTTTAGCCTAACGTCCTCATCCAATATTATCTCGTTATAGGTCGCATTTTCTTTGATAGCAAGCAAAAGATTGTATACATCCTCTAGCGTCGTCTCGTTCATAGTCGGACACTCCGGCTTTGTCGAAGATAACACGTACGTATTTTTCTCTCTCAATCGGTTTACGAGGTTAAACTCCGTACCGACAGCCACTTTTTGCTCTACGTCCAAAGCCTTTACATACGCCAAAATCTGCGAGGTGGAGCCCACAAAATCAGCGGCCGCGACTACTGATGGGTCGCACTCAGGGTGTACGGCTATTAGGATATCAGGGTATTTTGCTCTATAAAACTCTAAGTCATCGACACAAAAAAGCTGATGTATTGAACAAAATCCGTCATAGCAGATGACATCGCACTCTTTCATATCTTGCCCGTCACCGAAAATACATGACTTTAGACCCATTTTGTTTGCCGTATTTACACCAAGGCATCTATCCGGCACGAAAAGTATTTTTTTGCCGCTTTGCATTGCGTATGTGATTATCTTCTCAGCGCTTGAACTGGTACATACCACGCCGCCCATTTCCGCTACTTTTGCTTTTACGTCTGCGTTTGAGTTGATATATGTCAGAGGGAAGATGTCCTCTTTTTTTATCCCCGCATCTTGCATTTTTTTGACAGAGTCGTCGAAGTATTGGCTATCAATCATCCTAGCCATCGAGCAACAAGCAAGGCGTGGCATGTATACTTTTTTTTCAGGGGAGAGTATCTTGACGCTTTGCCCCATAAAGCCGACGCCGCAAAATACGACGGTCTTTTTCTCGGAGTCTCTGCATTTTCTAGCAAGCTCCAAGCTATCGCCTGTTATATCGGCGATATCAAACACTTCATCTCGCTGATAGTAGTGTGCCGCAAGAAGAACACCCAGTTCTTCTTTGAGCTTTAAAATTTCATTTTTTTTATTCATTTTTTCCACAATTTTCTAAACTTTGGACGGATTTTATTTGAGGGCGGCTTAAAGATGTTGTAACAAAAATGACGATAACCTTTGCGCTCAAAAATAAAGTTACAAAAAGAGAAGAAATGAACGGATTAGCAGAAGCTTTGACAAATATAAATGTTATTTTTTACCTTGCGGCATACCTTATCGGCGGGATTCCTTTCGGATATGTATTTGCCAAGACAATCGCCGGAGTGAACGTGCGTGATGCGGGAAGCAAAAGCATAGGCGCAACGAATGTGCTCAGGGTGGTAAAAGAAAAAGACCCCGCTCTCGCCAAAAAACTAGGCGCAATGACTCTAGCCGCAGATGCGCTAAAAGCGTTGATTCCTCTTGCTATTGCGGCTTTTATCTTCAAGCTTGACGTATCGGTGCTTTGGGCGATGGGCGTGCTAGCCGTGCTCGGACATTGCTTTAGTCCATATCTAGGTTTTGAGGGCGGCAAAGGTGTCGCAACGGCTTTTGGGGCGCTCGCATTTTTGGCTCCACTACACGCTCTTTTTGCGCTTGTATGCTGGTTTGTAGCCGCAAAAACTATCAAGATCTCATCCCTATCTTCACTCATAGGACTCATCGGACTATTGGCGTCATACTACACGCCCCTTCCAAAGCCGTTTGACGTATCAAGCGCAGCGCCGCTTTATATCATCGCCATCATAGTCGTCTACAAACACATACCAAACATCGTAAGACTATTTAGCGGACAAGAGAGCAAAGTCGTATGATGGCGGTGCTCATAGAAGATTTTGTTTTTGAGACCATCATAGGCATCATGAAAGAAGAGAGGCAAAAAGCCCAACAAATAACCGTAACCGCACAAATAAGCTACGAGCCGCAAGGCCACGGCTTTTTGGACTACATGAAGCTCTGCCGTGAGATAAAAAAAGAGTTCCAAATCAAAAAATTCCGCCTACTAGAAGACGCCGTAACAGACATATCCCAAACCCTAAAAAACAAAAACCCCTCAATAACAGCAATAAGCATCAAAGCAATGAAGCCTGAAATCAGAGATGATGCAAAAGTCGGAATATTTTTTGAAAAAAGTTTCTGCTAAATAGTTGTTGACATGATGGGGAAATAGACAACTTGCTAAAATTGACTCGTAGGAGCTTTCACCCTATCAATCAAAGACCCAATCAAAAACAAAAAGACAAGCTAGATTTGGTACAGTTAGAGGAATTGGCTCAAAAATTATAAAAAGGCTTTACATAAAAGTAGCCTGTCCCTGTTTTAGTTAGAAGTGAAGATTGAAGGCCTGACCCCGTTTTTTTTAAACAGCCTGTAAAATAATCATATATGGCGGCAAATACCTACTATTTTTGCTTTGTCGCCATATTTCTAATATTCAAAGCTATTTTTCTCTTTATCGTATCTTCTACTTCATATACCTCTTTGTTAAATTCTTGGCTTGTAAATTGATTGCAGTTTTCGCAGACAAAACATATTTTAGGAATTAGACCATAGTTTGATATATCCACATAATGAAGTTGGTAGTCACATTTAGGACAATATGCAACTAAGTTTGAAATTTTTCCGTAAGAGTATCCCCACCGCCACTTAATATTAAATATCACATCTTCTTTGTAGTCTTCATAACTATTATTCTTCTCTTTACTGAAAAACGCATATATTGCAATGCAAAGAAGTAAAACGATACCAAAAAGCACATAAAGATAACAAAATCAATAACCAATTAGGAACTTCCGTACTTCTACTAAAAAACTCAGCAATAGCAAAGTAAACAGATTTTACATACTCCCAAAAATAAATAATGGGTGTGCCAGTAATAATACTAGCTATAATCACACTTCCTATGGGGTCATGCCATATTTTTTTAAACAATACTAATATTTTACGCATACTTCGCCGCAAAATAAGCATTTGGCGAGTTAGGCTCGCATGGCTCCGCTTTGTATCCTAGCCCTATCATGGCAGTTATCTGTAATAATCATTTTGTCTTTAGCCATTTTTTACCCTTTCTAAAATTACATCTACCTCTGCTTTGGATATTTTCTTTTCCTCATCGTACTTTTGTATCGATAGTGGAATTCTGTTGCCATATCTAATATCATACTCAAATAAAATATTTATCAAATTATCCGCATCTGCATCTATCATACCCCCATGGATTAACCATAATTTGCCGCGCTCAATAGTTCTGCCGCGATATATAGGGATGCCCTTATAATTTATTATACCTATTGTATTTGTGTCTCCATAGCTTGCAAATACTTTAAAATCATGTATTGATTGCCCTTCTTTTTCCAGTTCTATAACTATCCTATCTAGTAGACATTCAATCTTGTATATCATATTATTTTCCATCACCTCACCCTTTCCATTCTAATTCTTTTCTGCTCCGGCATCACTTCGATATAAATAGCGACGGTTTTTTGGCTTTTGTGACCCACTATCCCTGCTACTTCTTTGACTGCTACATCCGAACTGTCGCCGGATAGCAAGTCGGTGACGAGACCTCGACGGAAGCCGTGCGAGGTATAGCCTTCGCCTAACACATTTTTTATATGTGCGCTCACTTTGTTCGTCAAATAGTCTACATTTATTTTTCTGACAAAACAAAACATGTCCACCGCCCTAGGTAAAAGAGCCGACAAAAGAGCCTGACCGCTCGGAGATAGCGGGATTTCGCGGGTTATGTCTTGTTTGGGATATACGCCGACATCACTCCCATTTTTATCGCTTCCGATAGAACGGAGAATAGGCTATTAATTTACCCTCTCTCTCACCTTCGCCAAAAACTTCTGCAACTGGTTTGAGAATGCGTGGACATCCTTTTTGTTAAACGGTGGTGGACCCTTCGTCGTCTCCCCCATGCTTCTTATCTCTTCCATCAGGTTTCGCATTGCCAGATAGTGTTTGATGTTTTCTGGTGTATATAGCTCGCCTCTGTGGTCTATGGCGTGGGCTTTTTTGGCTACTATTTTGTCGGCTAGCGGGATGTCGGCGGTTATTACTAGTTCGCCCTCTTCTACCATTTGGGCTATGTGGTTGTCGGCTACGTCTGCGCCTTGTTCTACTATGTGATATGTGATAAGCGTTGAGTCACCCATATAAATTTTTTTGTTTGATACGACTATCGTCTCTATGGATTTTTTCTCTACGGCTCGTACTACAATCGGTTTTAATAAGTTTGGAAAAGCGTCACCGTCTATAAACAATCTCAAAGCAAAATCTCCCGATACCTTATATTTTTGAATGCAAAAAACAATGATTTTATCAAAAAAACTAGAACACTCCATATTTCAACCGTTTTGCAAAAGTAGGAATATTTTTTGAAAAAAAGTTTCTGCCAACCTTATAAAAAGTTTAAAATTTCTGCTATAATCCACCAAAAATTTTGAAGGCTACATATGAGAATTTTGGTGGTTGAAAACGAAACCGCACTGAACAAAACGGTAACAGAGGGTCTTAGTGAGCTAGGTTATCAAACTGACGACGCTGAGAGCATCAAAGATGCGCTTTATTTTATAAGCATTAGAAATTATGACCTTATCATTATAAACTGGCTTATGGACGGTGGCGACGTAAGAGAATTGATAGAAACTATAAAGAAAAAATCAAACAGAACGGCGGTCATACTCCTAGCCGCAAGAGAAGGCAAAGAAGATGAGATAGAAGGGCTAAGGTCTGGTGCGGATGACTATATCAGAAAGCCTTTTGATTTTGACGTTTTGGTTGCTAGGATAGAGGCTAGACTTAGATTTGGCGGGACTAGCATTATCGAAATCGAAGATTTGGTTATCGATCCGGATGAAGAGAAGATAACATTCAAAGGCGTAGAGATAGAACTAAAAGGCAAGCCTTTTGAGGTGCTAACTCACCTTGCAAGACATAGAGACCAGATAGTAAGCAAAGAACAACTCCTTGACGCTATCTGGGAAGAGCCGGAACTTGTTACGCCAAATGTTATTGAGGTTGCGATAAACCAAATCAGACAAAAGATGGACAAACCACTAGAAATCTCTACAATAGAGACCGTAAGAAGAAGAGGATACAGGTTTTGTTATCCAAAACCTGCAAGCGAGTTGTAACAATCAAACAAGATTAAGTTTTGATTTTGTATAACTTCGCCCGATTAACAAAAAATAATAAAGCGAGTTAAAAGCATGGCCTTACTGATAACAGATGAATGCATTGCCTGTGATGCATGTGTAGATGAGTGCCCTAACGGTGCAATAAGCGAAGGCGATCCGGTATATGTCATAGACACGGATAGATGCACGGAGTGTGTGGGTCATTATGACGAGCCAGCCTGTGTAGCCGTATGTCCGGTAGATAGTATCAAGCTAGATCCGGATGCTCAAGAAACACTTGAAGAACTAAAGTTTAAATTTAAACAGCTGCAAAACAAACTCTAAAATTATGGCGCGAATAACTGCCGTCATAGATATAGGCTCAAACTCTGCAAGAATGGTCGTTTTTGAACGCACTAGCAGATTTGGGTTTCACCTACTTAAAGAGATAAAATCAAAAGTTAGAATATCGGAAGGCGCCTACGAAAACGGCGGCGCCCTTCAAAAAGAGGCGATAGAACGTGCTCTTAACGCCCTTGAAGGCTTCTTGTCTATAGCAAGAGGGTACAAGGCTAGAAAGATACTTTGCGTCGCTACATCCGCAGTAAGAGACGCTCCAAATAAATCAGAATTCTTGGCAACCGTCAGAAAAAGTATCGGCCTAGATATAAAAGTTATAGATGGACAAAAAGAGGCTTATTTTGGCGCTGTAGCGGCGCTCAATATGCTAAAGCTTGAAGATGCCGTAACCGTAGATATAGGCGGAGGCTCAACGGAGCTTGCCCTCATCAAAAACGGTAAAGTTGAAGACCTAATATCCATAAATCTAGGAACCGTAAGACTCAAAGAGCTAGTTTTTGACAAAAACCTCCCTCACAGCGAAGCCGTCAGCTTTGTTCAAAATGAACTCTCCAAAGTTCCAAATCACTTCAAATCAAAAACTATTATCGGCATAGGCGGAACCAATAGAGCTCTTGCAAATGCTATCATGGCAATGGAAAATTATCCGGTGGATACACTTCACGGATTTGAATTTTCACTTGAAAACAAGTCTGATTTTTTGGACAAACTCATAGGCTCCAAAATACAAAAACTCAAAAACTTCAAAATCAAGCCCGAACGATACGATGTAATAAGAGAGGGTGCGCTAATAATCAAATCTGTCATTGAAAAAGTAGATGCCGGAAAAATGATAGCGAGCGGTGTAGGCGTAAGAGAGGGCGTGTTTTTGTCGGATTTACTCAGAAACCAAAACGGCAAATTCCCAAAAAATTTCAACCCAAGCCTTAGAAGTTTACTCGATAGATTTGCCATCAGCGAAGAGTCGTCAAAACAGATATGTAGAGTCTCAAAAGGTGTTTTTGAAGCATTAAAAAGAGCCCACAAATTAGACGACAAAGAGCTCTTCTATCTTGATGCAGCGGCGAGACTACTCAATATAGGTATATATCTCAATTTCTACAGCCACAGATACCATAGCCATTACTTGATACTAAACAATTTGGACTACGGCTTTACACATATCGACAAGCTAATAATCTCGTCAGTAGTAAAGTATCACGGTAAAAGATTTTCCGGTATAGACGAAGATCAATTTTTTGAGATGTTGTCACCACACGAAGAAAAAATAAAATGGCTTTCAACGGTTCTGTCGATAGCCGAAGCGCTATCTGTCGATAAGTGCGACACAAAGATGGAGTTTTTGTATGAGGGTGAAACTCTTTTTATCAAAAGCCCAAAAAGGTTATATCTTTCGGAAGAGAAGCTAAAAATGCTGCTAAAAGGTAGCGGTATGAATTTTACGTTTCTACCTCTTTAACAAAAACCCCGAAGGGGGCCTCGTTAAAACCTCGTACCTATCGTAAACTCTATGTTGGAAGTTTTATCCCCTGTCTGCTCATTCAGAGGTTTTGCGTAGATAATTTGTATCGGCCCAAGAGGCGAGAACCATTCAAGGGCGACACCCATACCGGCTCTTTTGTGTTCGCTTATGCTTGACGAACCTATCGTACCGTAGTCGTAGAAGAATGAGTATCTCATTTTTGCGGCATCAATTAGCGGAAGACTTAGTTCAAAGCTATTTGAGAAAGTTTTGGTATCCCCTAGATAATAGCCGTTTGAGTCTTTTGCACCGATTGAGCTTGACTGATAACCTCTAACTGAAGAGAGACCGCCCATATAGAATTTACTACCTCTAGAAATTCTTTGGTCGTTAAATATCCAACCGAGTCTTGCTTTGTATCTAAAAATTATGTCGTAGTCTATTAAATCCTCAAAACCGTAGAAGTAGCTAAATCTAGAAAAACTTTTTGCGTACTTCTCTTTACCGCCGACCCCTGCATACTCAAGGCTAGTTCCCGCAGCTATACCACGTCTTGGAGTGTAGTAGTCATCTGTATTGTCATAGTTCAAAAATGGCGTTACTGCCGATCTTGTCGTATTTTCCAAATCTTCCGGACGTGTGATACTTGCCGAAATCTCGGAGTAGTTTATCGTTGCATATTGATATGAAGCACCGGTAGAAAGATATCTAGTAAGCTGTCTGCCGCTTGTCACACTTGCACCGGTACTTTTTTCGGTATAGTCGTAAGCTATATATTTTCTTGCAAAAATATTACCGCCGAGAGAGTATTTGCTGTCTCTAAGTCTAGGGTTGAAAAGCGAAATGTCAAAATTCGACTGCTTGCCGGACATCTCCATATTAAATCCAAGGTTAAGTCCACTTCCGAATACATTTTTATCGTTGATACCGGCGTTAAATATAAGACCGTCATATGTACCGTAGCCGCCGCCGACCATTACGTTTCCTGTGGCTGCTTCTTTGACTTTTACTACAAGATCCATTTTATCCGCCGAAACTCTACGCTCTTCCAAAACTACGTCATCAAAATATCCGGTTCTTTTGAGGGCATTTTTACTGTCGGTCAAATCCGTAAGACTATAAAGATCCCCCGGTGCCAAATATACTTCCCTTCTTACTATATTATCAAGTGTTCTGCTATTTCCGGATATGTACACGTTATTGATATATACCTTTTGTCCAGGCTCCACAATAAATACGACCGATGTCGTATGTGTTTTTTCATCTTTTACGAAATCTGGCGTAACTCTCGTAAACGCATATCCTTTGTCGGCAACTTTTGCCTTGATAGCCTCCATGTCTTTTCTCAACTTATCAACATTGAAAGTGTCGCCTTTTCTAAGCTTTAGACCATCAAGCAACACGGCATCTTCTAGTATCTGCTCTTTTTGCTCAACTCTGATATCTGATATTTTATAAGACTCACCCTCTGTTATTTTATAATCAAGAGTTGCCGTATACGTATTAAAGTCCGCTTTCAAAAACCCGTCACTAACCGTTGCATCAAGGTAGCCGTTTTGCATATACATATCTTTGATTCTAGCCGAGTCGTACGATAGCTCTTCAAGTTTTAGCTTGCCGTCGTTTCTACCCCAAAGCCAACCCATAAAATCTCTCTCTTGGTTTGCGGCTTGATGTAGTATTTTTGATTTTTTTAATTTTTTATTGCCTACGGTATTTAGCTTTTCGATATATATCTTTTCACCCTTGTTGATTATGTAGGTGACCTCTACTGCGCTACCGTCGTTTAACTCTTTTTTGTCAACTTCGATAACGGTATTAAAATATCCGTCGGCTTCAATATGTTTTATGACTGATTTTTTGCTTTTTTCGATTCTCTCTTCGTCGTAGCTGTCGCCTTTTTTGATTCCCAAATCGGTCATAAATTTTTCTATGTCCGTCTCGGAGTATCCTGCAAAGTCTATTTTTGCGACTACCGGTTTTTCTTTAAAATGATATATGAGAACACTATCTTTTTCCTCAACCCATATATCTTCAAAGTACCCTTGCGAATAAAAATTCAGTATCGACTTTCCTACTTTGTCGTAATTGAACTGCTCGCCTTTCGATATTCCGCTCATCTCCTCTGCCATCATGGGAGAGATTCTGGATAGCCCCTCATATTTGACGTCTTTTATCGTTATAGCATAGCTCGCTACACAAGCTGTTAGCATAAGGGCGGAAAATCTTTTCACTTATAAAACCTTTTTAAATCGTCACTGTTATTGCATAGATTTTAACTTTTTTTGTTTTAAAGCAATGCCCATGAAGCATTACGCCAAAAAGTTTCCGCTTGGTATAATTTTGTTCAAAAAGTAACGGTTGAGAGTAAAAAATGCAGATATCCATAATCGGATTGGGGCTTATGGGCGGCTCCATAGGCCTAGCCCTTCAAAAACACGGCTTGACACATGAAATTAGCGGTTATGACGCAAACGAAGAGCATTCAAAAGAGGCGTTAAGTCGTGGACTCGTTAGCAAAATAGTATCACTAGACGACGCTCTAAAAAGCGAAGTCGTCATACTCGCTACGCCCGTGGATGTTTGCATTAACATACTTGAGGGGTTTTCTACGACCAGCCCGACACAAACGATTATCGATTTGGGAAGCACCAAAAAGAAAATCTCAAACGCGATAAAAGAGGAGATAAGAAAAAACTTTGTCGCCGCCCACCCGATGACAGGAACCGAATATAGTGGCCCAAAAGCGGCAAAAGAGGAGCTTTACGCAGGCAATACCGTAGTGCTTTGCGACCTTGAAAAAAGCGGCGAACACCAAGCCAAAATCGCAAAAGATATTTTTGGCGACTTAGATATGAAAATCATAGAGATGGACGCCTCTACGCACGACTTACATGCGGCCTATATCAGCCATCTTCCCCACATCATCAGTTTCTCGCTCGCCAGCACCGTACTCTCCAAAGAAAATCCGCGAGATATCTTGTCGATGGCGGCGGGTGGTTTTCGGGATATGAGTAGACTTGCAAAAAGTAGACCCGACCTTTGGACTCAAATATTTAGACAAAACAGAACAAACCTGCTCGAATCGATAGAGCTTTTTGAGGAAAATTTGGGAGAGCTAAAAAAGCTCATAGAGACCGAAGAGTGGGATATGCTACGCAACAAACTAGAATACGCCAACAAACTACATCTAATTTTTAAGTGAGAAGAGAATGAGACATCTTTTGACGACTACGGACTTTCAAAAAAATGAGATAGAGGCTCTACTCAAAAGGGCGGGAGAGTTTTTAAAAGACCCGTATTGCGGCAAAAAATACCAAAACAAACTGCTTATAAATATCTTCTTTGAGAACTCCACTAGAACCAGAAGCTCCTTTGAAGTAGCGGCCAAACGACTTGGAATTGACAGCGTAAATCTAGATGTAGGAACAAGCTCTACAAGCAAGGGCGAAACGCTCTATGACACGGCGGCAAATCTCGATGCGATGGGGCCTTCCGTAATCGTCGTAAGACACAAAAACTCAGGTGTGCCGCAGATACTTTCAGAATATGTATCATGCTCGATAGTAAACGGCGGAGACGGCGCTCACGCTCATCCGACACAAGCGCTACTTGACCTTTTCACAATCAAAACGCACCTCAAAGAGCTAAAAGGCAAAAAAATAGCGATAGTAGGCGACATCAAAAACTCAAGAGTCGCAAACTCAAACATAGAGCTTTTGACTAGATTTGGAATGGAAGTGATACTGGTGGCACCTCCACACTTTATGCCAAAAACAGAACTCAGAAAAAGTCATGACATCAGAGAGGTTGTCGGCGAAGTGGATGCGATAATGAGCCTTCGCACACAAACAGAACGGCATGAGACCGTTAGTTATGCTAGCTTGAAAGACTATGCGTCGGATTTTTGTATCTCCGAAGAACTCATAGCAGATAGAGACGTTATTATCTTGCATCCGGGGCCGATACATAGAAATATCGACATAACGGACGGTGTGTTGGCAGACCCTCGGTGCAAGGTACTAGAGCAGGTGCGAAACGGGGTAGCCATAAGAATGGCGGTAATAGAAAAACTGATAACAGATGAGCCTAAGAGAAAAAATTAACGCTTTTGGCGCATCCAAAACACCGTTTATTTTTTGTATAAACTACGATAAAACAGACGGTTTTGCCTACGAACAGACGAATATCCCGCATCACATAAAAATAGATATGACAGGTCTCAAACAACAAAATAGCCTCGCCAAACCCTCAATTTGCAAACATACGCCAATAAGTTTTGAAAGCTACAACGCAAAAATAGACGCGATAAAAGAGCATATAAAAAACGGGGATATATACCTAGCGAACTTGACTTGCCCGACAAATATAGAGCTTGACGGCTCACTGCAAGACATCTTCGAGGCGTCTAGCGCACCTTTCAAATTATTGGTCGATGGAAACTTTGTGGTTCACTCTCCAGAGGAGTTTGTGACGATAGCACAGGGGCTTATAAGCACATATCCAATGAAAGGAACCGCTGTATTTGACACAGAGGCAAGTATCGACGCGCTACTAGACAACCAAAAAGAGCTTTGCGAACATACAATGGTCGTGGATCTGCTCAGAAACGACATCTCGATGGTGGCAAATGAGGTCAGAGTGGATAAATTTCGATACCCATTGCTCGTGGAGGCCGACGGTAAACACCTCATTCAGACAGTCTCTAAAATAAGCGGCAAACTGCAAAACGGCTACGAAAATAGTCTTGGAGACATACTATTTACACTACTCCCCGCAGGCTCAATCACGGGAACACCGAAAAAAAAATGCGTTGAGATTCTTGCCAAAACCGAGGGGTACGAGAGGGGATTTTATTGCGGTATATTCGGAGAGTTCGACGGTGTGAGCCTGCGAAGTGCTGTGGCTATACGCTATATTGAAAAAACACCTGATGGCTACGCATACAAAAGCGGCGGCGGGATTACCGTGGAGAGCGACGCAAACTCGGAGTATGAAGAGATGATAAAAAAGGTTTACCTTGCTTTTTGAGACGATAAGGTGCGAAAACGGCAAAGCCGTAAACTTGGAGTTGCACGAACAACGTATGCTCGATTCTGTCGGAAAGAGATTCGACCTCTCTTTTTTGACTCCGCCGACAAACGAAAACTATAGATGCAAAGTAGTCTATGAAAATGATATTTTATCCATAGAGTTTTTGCCGTACGTCAAACGAGAGATAAAGACGCTAAGAATTGTGGAGTCAGATATCGACTATAGCCGTAAATTTGTGGATAGAAAAGAACTTGATAGGCTTTTTGGACTACGTGCTGAGGCTGACGATGTTTTGATAGTAAAAAACTCACTTTTAACCGATACAACAATAGCTAACGTAGCTTTTTTGGACAAAAACGGCATCTGGAATACACCAAAAAAAGCTCTTCTAAAGGGCACTATGAGACAAAAGCTAATCAATAAAGGTTTTTTAAAAGAGCTAGATATAAGCATCGAAGATATAAAAAAATTTGAGGAAGTTGCGATAATGAATGCCCTAAGAGGCTTCGAACCTCTAGGACGGATAGAAAATGTGATTAAGTTCTGAATTCGCCAAGTTTTGAGCTTAGCTCTTCTGTGAGCTTATAAAGATGCTCTGCCGCTGAGGCTATCTCTTCTACGCTTCTAGTATTGGAAGATGATATCTCGTTTATCTCATCGACTTTTACTACCATCTCTTCCGTATCTCTTGCGATCTTGATAGTATCTCCCGCCATTTTTTCTACGCACCCCGTCGCAGAAGCCATTATCTGCACAGTAGTATTGATATTTTCACCGACTTCGGTAGAAACCCTTGTCAGTTCACTTATCTCTTCGGAGTTTTTATTCATCTGCTCCGTGGTTTCGATAATTGATTGAACTATCGTGTTTATCGTAGCGTTTATCTCCGTTAGGCTTTTTTGGGTTCTCTCGGCAAGCTTTCGTACCTCGTCTGCGACAACTGCAAATCCTCTGCCGTGTTCGCCTGCCCTAGCCGCTTCTATTGCCGCATTTAGAGCAAGCAGGTTTGTTTGATCGGCAATGTCGGCTATTACCGTAAGGATTGATTTTACCTGCTCCGCTTCATGACTCAACTGGTTTAGCCTCTCTGCAAGCTCCGATTCTGCTTGCGCACTTTTGCCTACCCTATCTACCAGAGCTACTATTGAGCCTCTTGCTTGTTCAAGATTTTGTCTTGCTCTTGCTATCTCTTCTCTTGTTTGGGATGCTTCGGCAATTGACTCGGAGAGCATAGCCTTCATCTCTTCGCCTTTTTTACTTGTAGCGTTGACTATTCTCATCTCATCTTCGGCTCTTTTGCCTATATTAATTGCCGTCGATGAAAGCTCGCTTGAAACTGCCGCATTCTCGCTTGCGGACTTCTTAGCGTCGGCTACTATGTAACGGACTTTTTCTATAAATTTATTGATTGCTATTGCCGTTAGCCCTATTTCGTCATTACTTTTTATGTTCAGAGATTTCGTGAGGTCACCATCTCCGCTAGCCAAATCTTCGGCTACTTTTTCAAGTTCGGTTATAGGTTTTTTAACTGCAGCATTAATAACTACGGCTATCATGCCGACCATGAGTATCCCGACAAAAGCCATAATACCGACTTGCATATAGGCCGTTTGTTTGGATGCGCTTATTGCGGCATTAACCTGTGAAAGCTCTTTTCCTGCAACTAGATAGCCTATTAAGTCGCCTTTGAAGTCTTTGATAGGCTGCGCAATCATAAAATACTCATTGCCTATCGCATAGTCCTTCATGGAGACAACATCTACACCGTCAAGCTCTTTGAGCAAGTTTTTATCGATACTATCCGCATCCTGCGCTACTATAAAATTTTTATATTTCGGATTGTTTGCCACGGCTTTAGCAGTCGAAGCGTAGCTATCTTTTAGCAAAAATAGCGTTGAAGTATTAATATCTTTTTTAGCATCCTTTACGACACTCATAAAAGCCTGCATGAACTCTACCGTACCGATAAGCTCTCCTGAATCACTCATAACAGGGGCTATGCCTCGCATCGAAAGCCCCTTATCTCCGACCTCTATCGCAGAAAAAGCTTTTTTGCTAGAGTGCACCTCTTTAATCGTATGCCTAAATCCGCTCAAATCCTGCCCAAAATCTTCAGGTTTCCAAGAGCGCACAAACGACTTTAGATTTTTATCGTGCAGATGTATCTGTATATTTTTAAATTTTGTATCGTCTTTAAATTTTTTAGACATATCTTTTACTGTTTTGATGGCCAGCTCTCTATTTCCGGTAGCCAAAGACGCTTTTAGATTATCGTTAAATGCAAGAGTAATGGCATTTGACACCCCAACCGAAGCCTTTTCTGCTATTGCCTGATTATAGAAGAGATTTATCCGCTCATTTACCTGCGAATATATATCGTTTTCAACTTTTATAACACCTCTTATTCCAAGAATAACTGTAAGCCCTATGATAAGAATCAACAATCCTACAAGTGGAATATATACTTTCGTAGTGATTGAACGAAAATTATTTTGCATAAGGTATCCTTATAGTTTAATAAATTAATTGTAAAATTATACAATATAGCAAATTTAGTTTTTCTAATCTGATTAATAATTACTCAGCATTAAAAAATATTATTTTATACCAAAATAATAGTGACTTTTTTGTGACTTGTTTTTAGATTATAGTATATTTATTTTTAGTTTTAATGTAGTTACCCACAATTAGCATACAGTATATGCTTTATTGTAGTTTAGAAAAAAAGATACTCTCTATTTTTTTTACGTTTTTTAGGAAGAAATAGTGGTCGCCCTCAAATACAAAGAACTCTGATTTTTTAATTAAAGAGGCTATTTTTTTGCCACTTTCTAGCTTTGCAGCGCTATCTTGTTCGCCCCAAAATAGCAAAGCTTTATTTTCAAACGTTTCAAAACGTGACGTAAAATCTTCATCTACGACATTTTTTATTGTTTCGTACATATTTTTTGGCATACCATCAGCATCTTTTGTCGCAAACAACCTATACATAGAGTCGCCGAAGAATTTTTTTAAAAATTTAAAAATCTTTATTTTGGCTCTGACTTTAAAAGGCTTTGGCTCTACTATTCCAGAGGAACTGAGAAGACATAATATTTGAGGTTTCATAAGAGTCGCCACCTTGCCGCCAAAAGAGTGACCAAAGATAGCAAACGGCGAAAGAGAGCAAAGGGCCAAAAAGGAGTTCATAATCTCAGCATAGTCTTCGGTTTTTAACACATAATTATTATCGCTCTTGCCAAACCCGGGCATATCGACAAAAATTAATGAAAACTCCGCAAACTTATCTGCAAAGGCGCTCTTCATAATCTCTTTATTGCTACCCCAGCCGTGCAAGAATAGTATTTGTCTATCAAGACCTGGGTTTGTTATGTCGTACGCTATTTGAAAGTTTCTTTGGCCTACTGTGACGGTTTTTACGGCCATTAGAGTTTGCCCTTTGCGCTTTTGATTTCATTGATGTATTGATAGTTTATTTTTACCCTTCTAGGGTGCGGCAAAGAAGCAGCTAGCGAGTTAAGAGTCGCATTAAAATCCTCAAATAGATAGTTTGCCAAGCTTCCCGGAATCGGATTTACCTCGTTTAGATATACCTCGCCGTCTACAACAAAAAAATCACATCTAATAACGGCTCCGTCGAAACCAAAACCGTAAATCGCAGCAAAAGAGTCTCTCAGTTTTTGGGCAAGAGCCTCGTCAACTCCTGCGGCCTCTATCTCCTCAGTTCTGGAAAAGTCCATATATTTTTTTTCAAAATCAAGATAGCCGTCTTTTTTTGGCTCTTCCACTTTTGAAAAAATAATCTCGCCTTTGGCCTTTGCACCGGCTACGTTAAACTCTTTTACGTTGTCAATGAAGGGCTCCAAAAGCACCGCATCATCAAATTCAAAAGCAACGTCAAGCGCATAGTCAAGCTCTTTTTCACTTTTGACCACGCTAACACCGATAGAGCTTCCGAGTCTAAGAGGCTTCACAATAACCGGATATTCAGTCTCCACTTTGCTTCTGCTGTTTTTTGAGACTACCTTATACGGTAACGCTTTTACGCCGCATATATCGGCAAGCGACTTTGTGTAGAGCTTATTAAAACTAAGTACGCAAGCCTCAGCTCTTGGGCCGATATATGGCACGCCGTAAAAATCAAAAAGAGAGGCAAGCTTTCCATCTTCACCGTCTCCACCGTGAACTAGGTTTATAACTACCAAATTACCTATCGGCTTTAATCCGAACATGCCTTTTTGAGCAAACCCTCCGTTTTGCAAAAATAGCTGTTTGGCCTTTGTATATTCACGTTTGGCAAAATATGTAGACTTCATATTTTCGGCAGCTATGAGCCAAAACTCACCTTTTTCACTCAAAAATATAAATGTAAGCTCTTTTTTTATAACTTTTTTTAGAGATATGGCGCTTACTATGCTTATCTCGTGCTCGTAGCTATTTCCGCCGAAAACCAAAGCTTGTTTCAATGTTTAAATCCTCTGTAGTTTTTTTAATGCTTCTTTTACGAGATACCCTGTGTCATCCCCGGACAAACCTTGCATAGCCTTGGATATCTCCTCTTTTCTGAACCCTAAACTCTCTAACGCCATTGCAGCCTCGTTTGCGGCCGTATTTTTAGGCCCTTCATCCACGCTAAAGCCGCCTAGCTCCACAAGGATTCTTCCCGCAGTCTTTGGGCCGATACCGACGACTCTTTTGAGGTTTGCAAGGTCGCCGCTAGAGACTATGGACGAAAAAGTGGAAGGCAAAAAAGTAGAGCAGATAGCCATAGCCGCTTTTGGGCCAACGCCGCTTATTTTTATAAGACTGTCAAACATTTTTTTTTCGTTTTTATTCAAAAAACCGTACAGCAGATTTGCATCTTCTCTGATAATCTGTGTAATAAAAAGTTCCGTCTCGGCAGAGGATATTTCGTTGTAGCAATTTACGGAGATATTGACCTCATAAGTAACGCCTTGAACCTTGAGCCACAACAGCGTCGGCTCTTTGCGGGTTACCTTACCCTCTAGCATTGCTATCATATTTTTCTCATTTTTTTGGCGAATTTTAACAAAAGAGGATTAAAGGGCAAAAACTTCGTAATCCACATCCGATATTTTTTTGAGAATTATCTCTTTTTTGTTGGAACCTTCGCTTATTTTGTAGCTAAACTCTCTAGGCGGGAAAAGCAGCTTAAACGATATGTTATTATATCCTTGCCATGGTGATAAGGCGATAATCTTTGCATCCAACACCTTATACTGAATGGTATCCGCCTCTTCCAAGAGAATCTTCAAGTCCTCTTTTTCAGCCATAAGCTCTTGTTCGCTTTTCTTAACATTCTCTACAGCCAACGCAAAATGTTTTAGTTTGGCAATAAGCACGTTTGCAAGCGGTGAATTTTTCTTGCGTTCCTCTTCTATTTTTGCTTTTATCTCTCCTGCCGCTGCTGTTTGAGCCTCTATCTCGTGAAGCTCTTTTTTTACAAACTCCTCTTTTTCGGACACCGATTTTTGAAGTTTTGATATTTTCGCTTCTAGCTCACCAAGTGCTCTAAGGTCGGAGCCGTTTGCCGCAGCTTCTATGGTTAGCCTATTTTCGCCGCCTTGAGGAATCTCTATCTCTATTAATCTTGTACTATCTATCGTGTTATTTGAGCCTAGCACTTTAATATGACACTCATCGGCTTTTATCTTTGCGCCGACAGCTGTACCTATGGTGACTTTTTTTGCGATAACCTCACCGCCCTCTAGCGTATCGATCTCTATCTCATCGCCCTCTATATAGCCTTTGTGATTTTTGATATGGGCTTTTGTGGTAGTTATTCTGGATGTTTTGTGTGTCTGCCCGCCTATTGTTACCTCTTTTGCTACGATAACGGCATTCGCCCCAACACTTCCTTGTACATTAATGACGGCTGCTCTGACAGACATATTGTCGCCTATCGCTTCAGAATTAGGGTTGTCGTCGGTAATATCGAGCTTGGAGTCTGAGTCCATCCCTGCATCTATTGAGCCTGTTTTGATATTTACCTCATGGAGCGCTATCTCTTCTTTGACATCTATATCTTTTCCGTCAAATATTACAAAGCCTGTTTTTTTGGCTCTGTATATCTTCTCATTATCGTTTTCTGTCAGATCAACACCGTCGCCGACTTTAAAGTCGCACTCTTTTGTGGTTAGAGCTTCATTTGGCTTTAATATTCTTCCCTTTGCGTCTCTAGAGGCAATTCCTATTCTGGCTCTTTGATAGACTATTAGCTCACTGCCGGCCTTTGTCGAAAACACTCCGGCTTGCGCCGCACCTTCAATATGCCTTTGGAATACAAACTCCAAACTATCGTCTTTTGCCTGCGCAAAATCAGGGCCGTGAAAAAGCTCTATTTTGAACTCTTTGTCAAAATTTCCGCCGTTTTTGAGATGTTCACAAAAAGATTTAATATCTTTTTTCATACCATCGTCATATATTCCAATCAAGATACCGAGTTTTAGTTTGCGCTTATTTAGTTCGCTCTCTAGCCTAGCTTCTAAAGATTCAAGATTCAAAAATTTGGAAGATGTTTTTATGAAAGCGATTACGGAGGTGAGACTTTTATTTCCGCCAAAACCTATGTTTAGGACAAAATCATCTTCTTGATGTGCAAACCGCAAAAATATCTCATAGGTCTGACGAATCGAGATATTTTCGTCTAGCCAAACACTCTCATCGAGCGGCAAAGAAGCTATTTTAGGTTTATCGTCGTCGCTTGTTGAATAAAGCTCTGTTTTTACACCTAAAAAATCAAAGTCGATTTTATTGGGCGCAATATTTTTTTCTTTGCAAAAATGCTCAATAGTTTGGGCTACCGAAGAGGTTGTTACTCTGACGCCTTTTGGCTTTTGGGATTCCAAGGGAACTCCTTTTTAGTTATCTAACTTCGCCTGCGCTATACTCTGTGTCACTTAGCTTGAAAAGTCCTATCTCTTTTGCTTTGGAGCCTTCGATAGGCGTAAACTTGCAAGGCTTTTTGCCACCGTGCGCCAAAAACACCACACTCTGAAAATTGCGCCAAATTCCGTGATTTACAAGTCTAGCATCTAAAAGCTTATCCTCGAAGGTGGCAACTTCGTGACTAACCTCTTTAAGACTCTCTTTTAGTTCGTCATATTCATTTTTTATGGCTTTTGCGGCCGTAAGCATTTGCGTAAACTGTTTGTACTTGAATATGAACGCTTCTTTTGGCTGAAAACCTTTTCTGACATCTTCATCTATCATCTGCTTGACTTTCATAGCGCTCTCTTTATTGTCTTCCACAAGTTTCAGAAGTTTTCTAAACTCATCGTGTTTTTCGGCGTATGTCTTTGAAAGTTCAGCCTCTTTTGCAACCGCTTTTTTGAATAACTCTTTTTCATTCGGGGTTGCGCCGGCTTCAAAGAAAAATTTGTTATCGGAGCCAAGAATTGCCGTAATATCTATGAGAGATGAGGCCGTAATATTGCAATTTGAACCCAGATTTGTGATATATACTTTTTTTGCCACAATCTTTCCACTACTTGCATGTCCTACATGAACTATATCGGCAACAACCTCTCCGCCTTCAAGTCTTTCGATGCTTACCTCTTTTGCCTCCAAATATCCCCTGTGTGTCGTTATTTCTGCGTTTTTTGCATACACTTTGCTGGTCGCATGAGTAAGGCCTTTTATTTGAACTTTCTCGGCATACACTTTTGAATTATCGGCGATACTTCCCCTCACTATCACCTCTGTGGCTCTTGCCGTCATATTTGAGCCTATAGCGTCCACCACCGGATCCGCTTCAGATATATCAAGAGTTATATCTTTGTCTTCATCTACTATGATGGAGCCTGTTTTTTTAAAATCTATCTTGTCTATTTTTAGCTCTTCTTGGACATCCATAGTGCTTCCGTCATAGACGACAAAACCGACTTTTGCGGCAATAAACCTAATTATGGAAGGGGTCTCTTCTATTCTAATATTGTCTGTAGTTTTAAATTTCGGTTCATTTGTATTTTTTGGTACGGCAACTTTTATATATCGCCCTCTAGTGTCTCTGCCGCTTTTGCCCTCTTTTGGTTTTTTATATTCGGCCAATATCTCGCCCGCTTCAACACCGACTATAAAACCTCTGTTATAAAAATCCGGCCTATCGCTATCCATCTTCTTTTTTTCTTCGAAATAGAAGGTTATTTTGTCGTCTTCTGATGGTATAAAGTCCGTGGACTCCGCAACTGTAAGCTTATAGTCCTCTTCTAGCTTCTCGCCGTTTTTCATTTTTGTAACAAAAGTATCTATCTCTTTTTTTAGAGTAGTCTCAAAAATGCCTATCAAGATTCTATTTCTAGCTAGCTTTTTGTTTATCTCATCGTAAATGAAACGGTCAAGATTTGGATAATAGATTAGTTTTGACTCTTTTTTGATTGTCGCAATTACTTTTGTAAATAGTTTGTCGGCAGAGAGCGGCATATCTAGCGTTACGGGTTGTTCTTCAATCCCGCTTATTGCAACTGAAAGTTTTTGATAGAATTTTATGTGTTCGTCTACAAAGAGCTCTGCGGCTATAGGCTCGTTATGGCTGGTATCGAATATTGCAAGGCTTTTATCTGTTTCATTAAAGGCAATCGTGTTAATGGATGTTATTCTAAAATCAAGCGTCTTTGGGTCTAAGGCATATGTTTTGGAATACTCCAAAATAGCCTTAGCAACATCTTCTGTTTCTATTTCAAAAGATTCAAGCATTACGCTATCTTTTGGTGCATCTGCCATGAAACTCCAATATTCAAAACTATTCGCCAATTTTAGTCTAAAAAACCATAAAGTGCGACTTTTGCGTGACTTAACAATGCAAAAACCCCTTTAACCGCTATTTCGGTAAAATCGCAAAATGTTTAAATCAATATTTACAAACTCTGCAGGTATTTTAACGTCAAGAGTGCTCGGATTCTTACGTGATATGCTAACCGCTAGCGTACTCGGTGCAGGCGTATACAGCGACATATTTTTTATAGCCTTCAAACTCCCAAATCTGTTTCGCAACATTTTTGCCGAAGGAGCTTTTAGTCAATCATTCATCCCTTCTTTTGCCGCCTCTTCTCACAAACCGCTCTTTAGTATAGCCGTCTTTGCTAGGCTTATGCTTTGGATTATCGCTCTTTCTATTTTTATTACCGTATTTCAGAGAATGTTTACAGAGCTTACCGCATTTGGCTACTCAGCCGAAATCAAAGCCATAGCCGCCCCGATAGTTGCGATCAACTTCTACTATCTCGACCTGATATTTATCGTAACTTTTTTGGGGGCTTTGCTTCAATACAAAAAACACTTCGCAACTACTGCATTTTCAACAGCTCTGCTCAACGTAGCAATGATAATCTCGCTTTTTATCGCAAAAGATATGGGCAAGCTAGAAGCCGTATATGCACTAAGTATCGGCGTGCTTATCGGTGGTGCTTTGCAAGTAGTCGCCCACATCGTAGCGGCAAATAAAAGAGGGGTTTTGAGGCTTTTGCGGGTTGGGGTTATACGATTTTTTAGAGGTGACAAAAGTGCGACTGAAGATACAAAAAGATTTAACCGTAGCTTTTTGCCCTCAATCGCCGGAAGCTCTACAGCTCAAATAGCGGCGTTTGTGGATGTGTGGCTCGCAACTTTTCTCGCAACCGGAGCAATTAGTTATCTCTATTATGCAAACAGAATATTCCAACTCCCGCTTGCAGTGTTTGCAATCGCTACATCTATGGCGCTCTTTCCATCAGTCGCAAAAGCGCTCAATCGTGGCGAAGAGACTGCGGCTCTGGCTCAGCTCAAAAAAGCATTTTGGTTTTTATCGTTTTTGCTTTTGGGTTTCACGACAGGGGGCATCATACTCTCACAAGAGGTCATCTGGCTCATTTATGAACACGGCAACTTCACGAGACTAGACACCAACAACACCTCTGCGGTAATGGCGATGTATATGATAGGACTCGTACCGTTTGGGCTTTCTCGGCTTTTTTCGCTTTGGCTTTATTCAAAACATCAGCAGTTAAAAGCGGCTAAAATATCGGCAATATCGCTTTTATGCAATGCTGTTCTTAGTATCACCCTTATGCAGTTCATGGGTGCAGCGGGACTTGCGCTCTCAGGCTCTCTTACAGGGCTTATACTCTTTTTTCTGACTATTAAAGCGTTTGGGTTTGAGAGGCTAAAAAGCTTTTTTGACGCTCGCTACGCCGCAATGCTCGCCGTCTCACTAGCTACGCTCATTGCCGTGCTCTTATTTTCAAAAGGATTTATAGATGCGTATTTACGACTCTAAGACAAAACAAAAAATAGAGATAGAAGAAAACGAGATAAAGCTCTACGTCTGCGGCCCTACCGTATACGACGATGCACACCTCGGACACGCCAGAAGTGCAGTCGCTTTCGACCTGCTTGTGCGTACGCTTCGCACTATCGGTAAAAAAGTAGTTTTCGCCCGTAATATCACCGACATAGACGACAAAATCCTAAAAAAAATGAACGATACCGGCAAAAGCCTAGAAGAGATAACAACGACGTATTATGATAGCTACAAAAACGAACTCTCAAAACTAAACTGCCTAACACCGGATATTGAGCCAAAAGCCACCGAGTCCGTAAGTGACATGATAGAGCTGATACAAACACTTATAAACAAAGGCTTTGCGTACGTCACGCCTAGCGGCGATGTGTACTTTGACGCTACAAAAGACGACAAATACCTCAGCCTCTCAGGGCACAAACTAGATGACACCGTTAGCCGCATAGAGGCAAGCGAAAAAAGAGGCGAAAAAGATTTTGTTTTGTGGAAAAGCACCAAAGAGGGCGAAAAAGTCAGCTTTGAATCGCCTTTTAGCCGTGGGCGACCAGGGTGGCATATCGAGTGTTCGGCAATGATAAAAAAACATCTTGCAAAAAGTGGCGAGTATCAGATAGACATTCACGGCGGCGGTAGCGACCTACTCTTTCCACACCACGAAAACGAAGCGGCACAAACTAGATGCGCTTTTGGGCAAGAACTCTCACATATTTGGATGCACAACGGGTTTGTGACTATCGGTGGGGAGAAGATGAGTAAGAGTCTGGGAAATAGCTTTTTTCTTCGTGATGCGCTCAGGGAATATGACGGTGAAATCATACGCTTTTACCTACTATCAACACACTATAGGGCAAACTTTAACTTCTCTTTAGAAGATTTGGAAGCCTCAAAAAAACGCCTTGACAAACTCTACCGCCTCAAAAAAAGAGTCGGCGATGCTACGCCTCTTGAGGACAGTGAGTTTAAGGCGGAGTTTTTGGCGGCTCTTGAGGATGACCTCAATATCTCAAAAGCTCTCGCCGTACTAGATGAAACGGTGCAAAAAGCCAACGATACAATAGATAAAGCCCCTAAAGACAAAGAAGCAAAAAGCAAAGCGGCATTTGTAATATCGTTTGGGGCAAAGACACTAGGCATCGGCGACAAAGACGCTACGGAGTATTTTCAGCTAGGTGTGTCCGAAGATGAAAAAGCAAAAATAGAAGAGCAAATAATAAAGCGCTCAGACGCCAAAAAAGCAAAAGACTTTGCAACAGCCGACGCTGTTAGAAATGAGCTAAAAGAAGCTGGCATAGAGCTTATGGATACGCCAAGCGGCACACTTTGGGAGAGGGCATAAATGTTTGAGTTTTTAAAGTCGTATTCGCACTTTTACAAGGACTATAAAAAAGAGTTTGTAATATCCATAATCGGACTTATTATGACTTCTGCGGCGACAGCAGGGCTAGCCTATCTTTTAAAGCCCGTAATTGACGAGATATTTATCAAAAAAGATGTTGCTATGCTCTCATTTTTACCTTTTATGGTGGTGGCGGTATATTTTGCTAAGAGCGCAGGAACTTTTTTAGAGGCGTACTTTATTTCTTTTATCGGCAAAGATATAGTAAGAAGGGTGCGAGATGGCTTGTTATCTAGCATTATGGAGGCAGACATATCATTTTTTGTGCGAGCTAGAGGCGGAGAGCTCATCAGTCGTTTAACAAATGACATTGGACGCATACAGTCTGCCGTGTCTAGCTATCTTACCTCAATATTAAAAGAGAGTCTAACAGCAATAGGGCTTATCGGTACAGTTATATATTTGAGCCCAAAACTTGCCTTCATTGCCCTTGTTGTACTCCCAATCGCTTTTTATCCACTCACAATACTTGCTGGTCGTATGAGAAAATTATCCAAAAAATCGCAAGAGATAAACTCGGACATCACAGCGCATCTAAGCGAGATTTTTAATAACATTGAGATGATAAAAGCGAACTGTGCAGAGGAGTTTGAGGCAAACAGATTTCAAAAACACACCTCAAACTCCCTAAAAATAGATATGAAAAGCGTCAAGACATCGGAAACTGTAAATCCTCTAATGGAAACACTGGGGGCAATAGCGGCAGCTTTTATAATATTTATAGGCGGCTCTGAGGTAATAGAGGGCAAACTCAGTGTGGGTGCATTTTTAGCATTTTTGGCGGCTGTGTTACAACTATACAGCCCGATTCGTCAACTATCGAGCGTGTTTAACAAATTCCAAGACGCAATAGCCGCAAACAAGCGCATAAGAGAACTTTTTGACATAAAACCGCAAATAATAGGTGGAACAAAATCACTAGATTGGAGTCCATCCGTTGTGGAGGTCAAAAATGCTAGCCTCGTATATGACGATAAAATGGCGCTAAATAGTGTCAGTCTGACATTTAAAAAGGGTGAGATGACGGCGCTAGTGGGCCAAAGCGGCGGAGGTAAAAGCTCTCTTGTCTCACTCCTTCTTAGATTTTACGACCCAACAAGTGGCGAAATAACCATGGATGGGCACAATATCAACGAATTTTCGCTTACTTCATTACGTTCTCGTGTGGCAATGGTTAGCCAAAGGGTACTTATCATGAATGACACGGTGGCGGCAAATGTCGCATATGGAGAAGAGGTAAGCGAAGAGCGCGTGAATGAGGCTTTAAGAGCAGCTCACGCATACGCGTTTGTAAAGCATCTTCCACTTGGAGTTCACACCGTGCTTGACGAGTTCGGGGCAAATCTATCGGGCGGACAAAGACAGAGAATAGCGATAGCAAGAGCGCTTTACAAAAACCCCTCAATCCTCATCATGGACGAAGCGACAAGCGCACTTGACAACGAGAGCGAAGCGGAGGTGATGAAAGCTACAGCCGAAATCGCAAAAGAGCGCATCGTAATTTTAATAGCGCACAGACTAAGCACGGTCAAATCAGCCTCCAAAATCGCACTTTTCAAAGACGGGACAATAGTCTGCCAAGGCAGCGAAGAAGAGCTTCTTGCTAGTTGCGAAGAGTATAAAAAGCTATACAGCTCAAAGGAATAATGTGAAAAAACCTATAAATTTGGACTCATTTTTTGGCAGAGTGTGGGCGCAGATATATGCCATGACAGTTGAGCACAACTTCACGAACGCCATACGCCGCAACTTTCACCGCATAGACGAACATGCATTCCGCTCTAGCCAACCGACAACTTATCAGCTAAGAAGCATCATCAAAAAACACGGCATCAAAACCGTCCTAAATCTCAGGGGATACGAGCGAAACTCGCCACTACAAGCATTGGAAGAGAGGGTGTGTAAAGAGATGGGTGTAAAACTCGTATACATCGAGGCCTACTCACGCAAAATTCCGGAAGTAAAAACGCTAGAAAAATTCAAAGAGGTGTTTGGGAGCATAGAGTATCCGGTGCTTATCCACTGCAAATCAGGGGCTGACAGAGCCGGACTTGGCAGTATGCTATATCTGCATTACCGCAAAGGGGTATCGCTTGAGCATACCGACCAACTAAAGCTTTGGCCTTACGGACACATCAAACATGCCCGCACTGGGCTTATAGACCTCTTCGTGGAGCTCTATGCCTCACGCAAACAAGACGAGCCAAACGACCCGGCAGAGTTTGCAAAAACGCTAGATAGAGATAAGCTGGAACGAGAATTTAAGGCTGTACCGTTTTTCGAGAGTATTGTGGATAAGGTGCTAAGGAGAGAGTAATTTTACTCTCCGCCTATCGAAAGTCTTTTTACCTCTAGTTCACATGGCAATTTTTTTGGCCCTACGGGAATAAGCCATACGTCGCCGTTTGATATTTTGACCTCTCCGCCCCATTTTTCGTCTGTGTCAAACTCTATTGAAAGTATCGTCTCTTCCATATCTTTTTTTGCGACGTAGAATTTTACTTTGCCGTCTTTTTCTCTTAACATTACTTTTGCCATTTTTTTTCCTTTATTTTTTGATAAATTGTTTGATAGCGCCGAAAAAACCGCTTTCATCGTATTTGTGAACCAGTTTCATTCCCTCCAGTCTCACAGACGAATGCTTTTTGAAAGTTGCATCCTCTTTTACACCGTGATCGTCTCGGTAGTGAGCGCCCCTACTCTCTTCTCGTTTGAGCGCACAAAGTACCGAAGCTTCGGCAACAAGAGCGGCATTTTGAAGTTCCAATATAAGCGGCAACTCAAAGTTGCCCTCTCTTTTTTTCTCCATAGCGCTCATCATTCCGGCTACCGACTTTAGATAACCGATATATTCGTATGCACTACTGAGTCCTTGCTCATCACGGAAGAGACCGGCTTTGGCGTATAGAGCGTCGCCCAAACTTTTTCTTACAGCTCTAGGGTTTGCTCCCGCTTCGCCTTTAAAAATATTTTCCACTCTTTTTTCGTCTTTTGCAACAGTAGTCAAATCTATTTTCAAAAATTCACCTTGCTTAGCGGCATAACCTGCTGCCTCTTCTCCTGCAATACGGCCAAACACAGCCGCCTCCAAAAGGCTATTTCCGCCCAGACGGTTTGCTCCGTGCACACCATTGCAAGCACATTCGCCTGCGGCATAAAGTCCTTTTATAGCCGTTTCGCACCGTTCATTTGTCGCTATACCACCCATCGTATAGTGTGCCACAGGCTTTATCGGCACAAGCTCTTTTGTAGCGTCTCTACCCTCATGCGCCATCGCAGCTTTGAGAAATGACGGCACTCTTTGCGTCAGCACATCTTCGGCTATATGCCTCACATCGATATACACGCCGCCTTCTTTCATCTGTCTAGCAATTGCACGGGCAAGTACATCTCTGGTGGCAAGCTCATTTGTAAACCTCTCGCCTTTGTTGTCTACGATATAGCCGCCCTCACCTCTTACGGCCTCGCTCACAAGGCTTCCGGTATGCCAAAGTCCGGTCGGATGAAACTGCACAAACTCCATATCACGCAAAGAGAGCCCCGCACGTAAAGCAACGGCCAAGAGGTCGCCCACGGAGTCTTGCGGATTTGAGGTGTGTCCAAAATAAACTCCTGCATATCCGCCTCCGGCAAGCACAACGCTTTTTGCGCCAAAAAGCTCTATTTGACATGTTTTTTTGTTAAGCGCAGAGACCCCAGCTATTTTGTCCTCGTCTTTTAGTAGGCTCATGACAAGGTAGTCGCTCTGCACTCTGATATTTTTGCCTTTTAAGCTCATCAGCAAGGACTGTACTATCGCTCCACCGGTTTTGTCAGCCACAAAACATGTCCGTTTCTTACCTGCTCCACCGAAGCTTCTTTGTAGAATTTTGCCGCTATTGTCTTTATCAAAGTTTGCGCCTAAAGCATCTAGCTCAAGAACTGTTTTTGGCGCATTTTTAGTAAGTACCGACGCGGCTCTTTCTATAGCTAGTCCATCTGCACCCTTTAGCGTATCGGCCAAATGAAGTGATACATCATCCGCTTCAGCGTTACCAAGAGCCGCATTGATACCGCCCGCTGCCATGGAGCTATTGGAGCGAAGAGCCATGTTTTTGGTAAGTATCAGCACTTGTTTGCCGCCCTTTGAGGCCTCTATCGCCGCACTCAACCCCGCTATTCCGCTTCCGACTACTATTACATCATACAACATCTACTAAAGCCTAAAGAATTTTTCATAAGATTTTGCATCAACAATTGACTCTTGAAGCACGGCAAAGTCATGTATCGCATGCTCCTCGCTAGAAGCCCCGACAAGAGCCGAGAGTGTTAGAGGATTTGAACGTGCAAACTGCAAAGCCCTTTGGAGGTCGCTGGCAAGTGAGAGACCGCATATATCCCGAAACGCTTCTTTTAGCGGAGCCTTAAAAAGATTCATCTGCAAAAGCGAAGAGCTAGTGATGACATCAAGCCCAAGTTTTTTTGCCGCATAAAAGGCAGGCATATACTCATTTTCAACTTTCTGGTTTGCAAAGATGTAGCCGTGCGGTTTTGCTGGATTGTAAGGCAGTTGCAAAAACTTCATTCCATCCCCATGCGCACTTGAAGCCGCTACAAAATCAGCCAATGAGAGATACTCCATGTGAGAAGGCTCATTCAAAAACCCATTCCACGAGGCGATACCGTAACCGCCGAGTTTGCCCTCTTTTCGTTTTGCTTCTAGCATTTTGGAGATAGCGCCAAATTTTTTGACAACTTCATCGTATGCCACGATACCAAGCTCAAATTCAGGATTGTGGATATAGTAGATGTCTAGTGCGCCAACCCCCAATCTTTTTAGCGACTCTTCAAAAGACCATTCGATAAAATCCACGCTCATACAGTGTTCATCGGTCACTATCTCGCTCTCTTTGGCAAGGCCGCTTTTTACGATGTTGTCGTTTATCCAGTGGTATGGATTTTCTGGAAACGGATAACTAAGAGGCAAAAATCCGCCTTTTGTGGCAATAACAAGCTCTTCTCTTTTTACACCCTCTTCAAACAACTCTCCTAGCGCCTCGCCAATCTCTTGCTCGCTCTTTGTGTAGCGGTAGTTTGAGGCCGTGTCTATATGGTTACAGCCCATATTTACCGCTTTTTTTACCGCATCTTTATAGCTGAACGTATAGTTCTCTTCTTTGTACGCTTCCGGCTTATATGTGCCGATTCCTAGATTTGAAAGTGCGAAAGAGGCGCACTCATTTATTGACGACGCATTGATTTTACTTTTCAAAAAGTTTTTTGTCGCTTGAGGCGTCGCTAGTCCATGCATCATCGGTATCTCTTCGTTTTTATTAATGAAAATTGCATTTGCCGTTCCCTAGCCTAGCACATACTCTTTCTTGCGCTCTTTTGAAGAAGGGATACCGAGTTCCAATCTATATTTTGTGATGCTTCTTCGCACCATCTTGACGCCAAATCTTTTTTGTACAGCATCTAGCATCTCTTCATCATTCAGCGGTTTTTCTTTGCTCTCCGAGTCTATTAGATGTTTGACAAAGCTCTTTAGCTCATTGGTGCTCACCGTCTCGCTAACGGCAAAGCTAAAAAAGTGTCGAAACGGGATAATTCCCCTATCACAGGAGAGATACTTGTTTGCCACCGCTCTTGAAATCGTAGATTGGTTGTAGCCCAGTATATCCGCAACGGATTGGATTTTGAGCGGCACAAGCTCGCCGCCTAGAAAAAACTTAAACTGCTTTTCGATGATGATATTTACGATGTTTTGGAGTGTTGTTTTGCGAAGATTGATAAGGTTTGAGGCCATCATCGCCTCTTTGACTTTTTCTTTGGCAAACTCCCCGCCCTCGCTCGCAAGCTCTTTGTCGATGACGATATCAGGATAATAAAGTGAGTTGAGACGAACCTCAAACTTGTCTTTTTCAAAGATTATTGAAACATCAGGAATTATAGGCGCACTTGACTCTTGATAGTCGATAGCCGGAACCGTTTTGAGGCGTGACAAAATCTTTTTTGCATTTCTCAGCGTTGCCGCAGGCAGACACTTCATCGCCGCATCTTTCTCGTATATCAAAGCTTTTATAGCCATATATACTTCCTCTTCTACATCGAGAGCGCAAAGCTGAAAATAAAGAGCCTCTTTAACATCCTTGGCCCCGATACCACAGGGTTCGATACCGGCAAATCTGCCTCTTATCTTCTCGGCATACTCCTCTTCCACCCTACACTCTGCGGCGATAGTCTTTATATCACCGTCAAAAAAACCGTTCTCGTCCAAATTTTCGACAATCGCCTTAGCGACCTTTTGAGATATCTCCGTCGGAAACATTGGAGCTTCTATTTGTGAAAGTAGCTTATCGTATAGCGATTCCTCTTTGGATATAGAAGCAGCGCTTCCCTCGTCAAGCCCAGAGCTTCTTGTGCCTTGGAATTTTTTGATATCTTTTGAACGTAGTTTGAACTCGTTTTCAAGTCCTTTTTTGACCTGTACATACGGGTTTGCCTGAGACATTTCATCTATGTTTTTTGTGAGTTCAGAGAGTGAACTCTCAAGGATTGGAAGCCAAAGCTTCATGGATAGCCTAGCCGTCTGTTTTTGCGCTTGACCCTGCTTTAGCATATCGCACTCCTCGAAATCTTTGTCTGTATTTTATACATATTATCAAAGGATATTACAAAAATGTTTGATTAATTATTATGCAGTAGTTTGTTTATACTCTAAATAATGGTATCAATACAAAGTATATACTCATTTTGCGCCACAAAAAACTTCTTGGCAAAAGTCTTGCATAGGTTGCCGCTTGCTTTTGAGATATATTTTTGGCTCAGATATACGCCGTTGTCGGAGAGTCTGGTCATGTAGTAATAGTCGTTAAACGAGTTGTCCTCACCGTCTACGCTTGGAGAAAAAAGGAAGTTTTGGACTTGCGCTTTGAGGTGCGTATCTCCCATTTGAATACCGTTTTGGTTTAGGATATACAAAGCCTCAAGCTTATCATCTTCATCCAACGCCTCATCCAAAATCGCCGAAAAGCTATCTTCGGAGTTTGAAAGATGTTTTATGAGATTGTCCGCTTTTATAGATAAAAAGCTAAAAATCTCATTGTTTAAAATAGAGCTTTTTTGCTCTTCACAGATTTTTATCTCCGCTATTTGATGAAGTTTGCCGGAGTAGTCACTCATATCGGCAAGCCTTGCCCCCGGTCTTGCAAAATAATACCCCTGAAAAAGGTCTATGTTTTGAATCATAGAAGCGGTGGTCTCCTCTATGGTCTCGACCCCTTCCGCAAGCGTGACGGCGCCTATTTTGTGGCTTAAGTCTGTCATCGCTTTTATCACCTCTTGGGCGTAATAATTTTTATCGCAATCTTTGATTAGAGATATATCTAGCTTTATGATATTTGGCTTTACGAGTGCGAAGCGACCGAGGTTTGAGGCTCCCGCTCCTACGTCATCGAGGGCGATATTAAATCCCTTGGCTTTATAAAATTCGCAAAAAGCTTTCAGGTCACGTTCGCTTAGTATTTCGTCTTCTTTTATTTCAATAACTATGTTTTTCGGATTGATGCCAAACTTGCTAGTTACGTCTAGTATCTTGCCGGAGCCGACGACGCCGAGGTCGATAACGGAGGATTCAAAATTCAAAAAAAGTAGCGTATCTTTTGGCTTGTCAAACGAAGCGAACTTCTCAAGAGACTTATACCTAGCCGCCCTATCAAGCTCCAATATCAGAGAGTATTTCTTTGCAGCGTCAAACACCTCTATCGGGCTGATAAACTCGCCGTTATCATCTTTTACCCGCATCAAAGCCTCATATCCAACTATCTTTTGCCTAGGAACAGAAAAAATGGGCTGAAAATAAGTATCTATCAACCCTCTATCAATTATATCTTCCAATTTTGTCTGTGTCATGCCCTATCTTTGCGTAAATATGACTGTTATTTTATACGCTTTATGAGGAAATGTTACAAAAATGTTTGATTAAATATTGGGCAGGCGCTTCGTTATTTTCAAAATTCACAGATATAATAAAAACACACAACCTTCGAGAGGATAATTGTACGAATGAGAAAAACAGTTCTTGCGGCCACATTTTTAGCGCTTATATGCCAACTGTCTATAGCGGCTGAAATAACAAACGTAGTGTCTTCGGACAAGCTATCACAAGACAATAAAAATATCGGCAATACGATTGTTATTGATGTGAAAAAACAAGCTTGGCAAGTCAGAAGACTAGAGTATTTTAATGCCGTCAAAAAATATTCGAAAGACCCCAATGACAAAGAGGCTTTGGCTACCATAGATAAAGCGCTAACAATATATGAAAAACAGTCGTGGAGCATTACTCCCATGGAAGCGATGGATTTGATTCAAACGTTTTATATGCCGCAAGAGGGCGTCAAAAAGACTATGAATATGATAGTTGCCGAGGCTATCTTGGGCTATAGGGACACGCTTCAATGGGCTAGCGCATCCGGAAAATCAGAGATTCTTTGGAACGAGCAGTTTTTGACCAGAGCTATAACTAACGGCGGTAGAGATAAAAAAAGAATGGAAGAGTGGCTAAAGTTTGTAGAAGATAAGCCGGATGAAGCCAAAAAAATAGTAGCCGAAGGTGTGAAACTGGCAAGCATAATAAACACCGTGAAAGTCAACGGATATGACAGAAAGTGGCCAACTGCTTATGGATTGGAGAGAATGAGTGCTGCTTTAGAAAACAAGCCTGACAATTTTAAAGAAACTCCAAATATTCCAGATGATAAGGCCCTTGATGACGCTATTGCCAAAATATCTACCTACTATCTTCCAAAAAGTATTGTTTCAAAAGAAGCAAAAAAATAGGGGTGTATATAAAATTTGCCCCGCTAATATTGTGGGGCTTGTAGGTTTTTAAAGAGGAAAAATTACTCTACTTCAGCGTCGATGACATCGTCATCTTTTTTGGCTTAACTAAAATGAGGACTGTCCCTTTTTTCATAATATCTTCAATTGGAAGTTTTGAAATAACTCAATTTTAGTTTATATAAACAATTGTCGACAATTTTAACAACATTCGAGTCTCATATAAATAGCTCCGGATATTCGTTGTATAGTTTATTAAATCGCCTTAGAAAATCTTCTTTATGGCTTTCTGTCCAATGTGCGGCTTTAAAGTCAACCTCCAAGGTTGCCTTTTTTTGTTTGTCAGGTACGTTATCTATTAACCTTTTGATATATACCATATCCTCTATGTATTTATTTTCCATCTACTTTTTACCTCTAATGTCAATATAGATCTCTGCATCTTTCTCAAATTTAAAATTTAGGGTCAGGTATTCAATCTTCACTTTTTAAAATAACGGCGCCATTGGCAATCCATATCTATTTGGCAAAATCCAACCCCTGCCTGCCGCCTATCAAAACCTCAAGCGGTATATGAAGCCCAACGTATAGCTTTTTTATCATCGGCAAAGACAAGCCCGTTTTTCTATTTAGCACTTCTGATACTTTGCTCTTTGAGCCGATGTATGGGGTCAAATCTTTTTGGGCAAGCCCCATCTGCTCCATGCGAAATTTGATAGCATCTATCGGGTCAGGCTCGGATATGTGCCAGTGTTTTTCTTCGTACTTTTCGATAAGCAAGACAAGCACTTCTAGTTCATCGCTTTGCGGTGTGCCGACCTCTGGGTCTAGCTCCATTAGCGCATCTACCCTAGCTAGCGCTTTTTCATAGTCTTTATCGTCTCTAATCGGGTGTATATTCATGGTTTTCAAATCTCCTCTGCGTTGATTTTGTCGTATTCGGCGTGCGTACCGACAAATTTCACTCTTACGATACGCCTTTTGTAATCTATGTGGACTATAAGGCGGTAGTCGTTGCCTTTGATATTAAAAACAACCCTGTTGTCTTTCAAAAAAGATGCGCTCGCATACTCTTTTTTTATATCGTCAGGTGTTTGCCACTGCGCTTTTCTAGCCTCCGCATGCCACGCTTCAAGAGCGGATTTGGCGTTTGGATGCTTTTCAAAGAACAAAACCAATGTCTTTTTGCTGATTACATTCATGGATAAGAGTATATTTATGGTTCCCTAAAAAGGAACTTAATATAAGATTGTGTGATTAGTTTTGCCCCGCCGAGTTTGCGGGGCTTGTGGTATTGGAGGTTATTTTTATTCTACTTCAGCGTCGATGACATCGTCATCTTTTTTCGCTTGTCCGCCTTGTGCGCCGCCTGCAGCGTCGCCACCTTCTTTTTTGTACATAGCTTCCGCTAGCTTATGGCTTGCAGATGCTAGGTTTTTCGTAGCTACTTCGATTTCATCTTTTGTAGCGCTGTCTTTGCCTATTACTTCTTTTAGCTCTTTGATTGCCGACTCTATCGCCGCTTTTTCTTCAGCGCTTACTGCGTCGCCTGATTCTGCGATAGATTTTTCTGTTTGGTGAATAAGAGCGTCTGCTTGGTTTTTGGCTTCGACTACCTCTTTTCTTTTTTTGTCTTCTTCTTTGTGCGCTTCGGCTTCTTGCACCATTTTGTTGATTTCATCTTCGTTTAGACCTGATGAGCCTGTGATTTTGATGTTTGACTCTTTGCCGCTTGCTTTATCTTTTGCCGATACGTTTAGGATACCGTTGGCGTCGATGTCAAATGTAACTTCTATTTGAGGCACGCCTCTTGGAGCTGCCATGATGCCGCCTAGTTCGAACATACCTAGAGATTTGTTATCTTTTGCAAATTCTCTTTCGCCTTGTTGGACATGGATAGTCACGGCTGGCTGATTGTCTTCGGCTGTTGAGAATGTTTGCGATTTTTTCGCAGGTATCGTTGTTCCTCTTTCGATTACCTTTGTCATTACGCCGCCTAGAGTTTCGATACCGAGGCTTAGTGGCGTAACGTCAAGAAGAAGTACGTCTTTTACGTCGCCTCTTAGTACGCCGCCTTGGATTGCTGCGCCTATTGCTACGACTTCGTCAGGGTTTACCGTCTTGTTGAGGTCTTTGCCGAAGTATTCTTTTACCATGTCTTGGATTTTTGGAACTCTCGTTGAGCCGCCCACCATTACTACTTCGTCGATTGCACCTTTGTCAAGCCCTGATTGCTTGAGCACTTCTACGATTTTGTTTTTTGTTTTGTCAACAAGGTCACCGATGATTGATTCAAACTTCGCACGTGTGAGCTTCTTGACAAGGTGTTTTGGACCTGTCGCATCTGCTGTGATAAACGGTAGGTTGATTTCTGTTTCAACTGCGCTTGAAAGCTCTTTTTTTGCATTTTCTGCGGCTTCTTTTAGTCTTTGAAGAGCCATTTTGTCGTTTTTGAGGTCTATACCTTGCTCTGCTTTGAACTCATCTGCAAGCCAGTCGATAACTCTATTGTCGAAGTCATCGCCGCCTAGGAATGCGTCGCCGTCAGTAGCAAGAACTTCAAATACGCCATCGCCGACATCAAGTACCGTAACGTCAAATGTACCGCCGCCTAGGTCATAAATCAAGATTTTTTCTTGAGTTTTTCTGTCAAGTCCGTATGCAAGTGAAGCCGCAGTAGGCTCGTTGATGATTCTAAGTACATTTAGTCCTGCGATGATACCCGCTTCTTTTGTCGCTTTTCTTTGAGCGTCATTGAAGTATGCAGGCACGGTGATTACTGCGTCTGTTACCTCTTCACCTAGGAAGCTCTCTGCGTCTTCTTTTAGTTTCATAAGGATTTTTGCAGAGATTTCTTGCGGAGTATAGATTTTGTCGCCTATCTCAACCGCACAAGCGCCGTTTCTGTCAACTATTTTGTAAGAAACTTTGCTTCTAGCCTCTTTTGATTTTTCTTCGTTTGACATAAGACCCATAATTCTTTTTATCGAATAGATAGTTTTTTCAGGGTTTGTGATAGCTTGTCTTTTTGCAGTCATACCCACAAGGACTTCGCCTTTATCGGTAAACGCAACTACCGAAGGAGTAGTTCTAGTGCCTTCTTTGTTTGCGAGGACTTTTGGCTCGCTGCCTTCCATGAATGCAACGCAAGAGTTTGTAGTACCGAGGTCAATTCCAATTACTTTTCCCATTTTCTTATCCTTTGTTTGATTTTAAACTTATTTTTTACATACACTGACGAGAGCGGGTCGGATGAGTCTATCTTTGAAGATATACCCTTTTTGAAGAGTGGCTACGATGTGCCCTTCTTCGATTTCGTCGCTTGGTACTTGCATGATAGCCTCGTGCATCTCAGGGTCGAAAGCTCCGAATGTAGCTATCTGCTTGATGCCGTTTCGCTCAAACGCTTTTACGAGAGTGTCAAGAGTTAGCGATACGCCTTCTCTTAGCTTGCTTGTTTCGCTCTCTTCGCCGCTATGCGCAAGGGCAAGCTCCAAAGAGTCGATGATAGGGAGCATCTCTTTTGCGAATTTCTCGTTTGTGTAGTCGATAGCCATCTGCTTCTCTTTTTCAAGTCGCTTTTTGGTGTTTTCAAAGTCGGCGTGGGCTCTTAGATATTTATCTTCAAGCTCTTTGTATTTTGCTTCGGTGTCAACCTCTACAGGCTCTACAACCTCGGCGGTTTGTTCTATATTTTCTTCTGTTATTGTATTTTCACTCAAATTTATCTCCTAAAGTCTAATGTAGTGCGCACAAAAAGCCGCCAAAGTCACGGGAAAGGTGTCCGACATACAGCATCTCGCCTGTTTTGCCCTCTATCGTAGCCTCTGTTTTTACAGCCATATAGCCATCCGGTATGAGGTTTCTAAAGTAGATGCCGTGCTCAACTTCAGATGCTACTCTGCCGTTCATAAACCAAGACATTTTATCTCTTGCCCACTCGTTATCGCTTTTGGCTATTTCAAAAAGCTCCTCTTTGTTTACCACTTCGGCCTCTTTGGTCAAAAGGTATTCAGAGAGCTTTGCGTAGAGTTCGCCTACATTGTAATGTGCAGCTATCGCTCTTAGCTGTTTTGCTTCTACTCCAACAAACTCTTCTAAAAAAGATTTTAGATGTGCGTCGCCACGAAACAAAACTTCGCCTTTTTCAAATTCGGCAACAATAAATTTCGAGCCTGCCATATATGAGCCAAGCAACTTATCGCTTTCGTCTACTTTGAAAATAGAGGCTATTTTGTACTCTTTTGAAGCGGCGGTAGCACTTTTCATATCTTCGATTTCAACATTTTGCACCGAGCCGAGTCTCTCCACCCAAAACTCTTTAAGAGCCAACTGACTAGGAATCCTGCCGCCTGAGATATGAAACTGGACAAGCACACCCTCTTCCACCATTTGCTTGAAATAGTTTCTGATGGTAGCCGATGAAACTTCCATATCGATAATTGACTGCAGATGCTGCGAGCCTATCGGCATGGTGGTCTTAATGTACTCTGATATTATGCACTCTAAGATGATAGCTTTCTTATCAACTCTAGCCATTTATTAGCCATTTATTTTGATATTTAGCACTTATTATTTTCAAGTGCTAATAAAATTATACATCTTTAGCGCATTGTTGTCAAGATTTATTTTTCTCTAATTCATAAAAGGCGTTAGTGGCCTCAACAAACCCTTCTACACTACCGCAATCAAAGCGTTTACCTCTAAATTTATAGGCTATTACCATGTTGTTTTTTGCTTGTGTTTTGAGGGCATCCGTTATCTGAAGTTCGCCGTTTTTTCCGGCAGGAGTGTTTTTGAGTATCTCGAAAATATCCGGGGTTAGTATGTATCTGCCTATGATTGCTAGATTGGAAGGAGCGTCGGCAGGGCTTGGTTTTTCTACCATGTCGCTTACCATATATACGCCCTCTTCCACCTCTTTACCGCTTATGATTCCGTATTTGGAAGAGTCTTTGATATCTATCTCTTCTATGGCTACTATTGAGCATCTATATTTTTTGTATAGCTCGGTCATCTGAGCCAGTACACTATTTCTCTCTCCGACGCACAAGTCATCCGCCAATACAACCGCAAAAGGCACGCTACCTATTAGCGTCTCTCCCGTAAGTATGGCGTGTCCAAGCCCTTTCATCTCTATTTGCCTAGTGTATGAAAATGAGCAGACATCTATGATATTTCGTATGTCGGCTAGGTATTTTTCTTTTTCCGTGCCTTTGATTTGGTGCTCTAGCTCGTATGAAATGTCAAAGTGGTCCTCTATCGCCCGCTTGCCTCTTCCCGTTACTATTGCCATCTCCATTATTCCGGCTTCCATCGCCTCTTCTACGCCGTACTGGATAAGCGGTTTTGTGAGAACTGGAAGCATCTCTTTTGGCATCGCTTTTGTTGCCGGTAAAAATCTAGTACCGTATCCGGCTGCGGGAAACAAGCATTTCGTAATCAAGAAAATCTCCTAAGCATCGCATTTTTGGCTATTCTAACAGCGAGGGGCTTAAATCGGGCGTTTGTTATAATCCAAAAAAACAAAAAAAGCGGGCGAAGATGCTAGATTTTGATAACCAAACGACCTTTGAGATAGATGCGGTAATATTTGAAGATATCAAAGAGGTGGTTGCGCCAAACAAGATGCTTGAACTTATTATTGTAGATGACGGCACAATACAAGAGCTAAACCGTGAACATAGAAAGCTTGATAAGCCCACAGACGTACTTAGCTTTCCAATCAAAGAGTCAAAAACAAACTTTATAGGCTCCGTAATTATCTCGGTAGATACCGCAAAAAGAGTCGCTGAGGAGCTAGGCCACCGCGTAGAAGATGAGCTAAAAATACTTTTTATTCACGGGCTTTTGCATGTGATGGGGTTTGACCACGAGACCGATAATGGACAGATGAAGGCCGAGGAAGAGCTAGTCGGCGCAAAAGTGGGAATAGCAAAAAACCTATTGAGCAGGTGATTGTTTTTCGATTTTGATATACCCTAGCTCTATTAGTTTTCTATAAACAGCCGCTATCAAAGGCCCGCCTTCACTTCCACCGTGCCCGCCGTGTTCAATCAATGCAGTTATAACAAATTTTGGATTTTCATACGGCGCATACGTTGTTAGCCATGCATGCGACCTTTTGTAATAATCCAACTGCTCCTCTTTCATCCTGGTGACCTCGGACTGTGCGATTGAGGAGACTTGCGCCGTTCCTGTTTTGCCTGCGACCTTTATAGGCAAGTTTCCCAGTGAACCATATGCTGTACCGCCGGGAGAGTTACACACTTGAAGCATTCCCTCTCTAACAGGCAAAAGTCTGCCTTGCTCTTCTGGTTTTATGATGTTTTTTATTATCGGCGCTATCTGTTTGCCGCCGACGCTAAGGGCAAATTTTGGGGTAATATCTTTGCCTGTCGCCAAAGCAGCGGTAAATTTGGCAACTTGAAGAGGCGTCACCAGCGTGCTTCCTTGCCCAATCGCCGTATTAAGCGTCTCTCCCGCAAACCAAGGCTTTTTATATCTTTTTTTCTTCCAATCCGGAGAAGGCATAATCCCTGCAAACTCTCCCGGCAGGTCAACTCCTGTTTTTTGCCCTAGCCCAAGCTCGTAAAGCGTGCTTGAGAGGATATTGATTCCTGCTCTAAGCGACATCTTGTAAAAGTAAGTATCGCAACTTTCTTTGATTGCTTTTCTCATGTCCACCATACCGTGGCCCTCTTTTTTCCAGTCTCTAAAACGTCTTCCGCCAAACTCTATAAAACCTTCATCATGAATAGAGTCGTGTTCGTCTATTCCAGCCCTAAGCAGTGATAACGCAACACCCGGTTTTACTATAGAGCCAGGAGGATATAAGCCTTTTGTAAGCCTATTTGTAAGCGGATGGTTTAGGTCGGCTACCATAGCGGCCCACTCCTCATTTCCAAGTCCTCGTACAAAAGCATTAATATCATACTCCGGAAAACTTCCCGCAGCAAGTATAGAGCCGTCGGTCACATCCATTACAACCATCGCTCCGCTTCTGCCCTCATATAGCTCCGAAACAAGTTTTTGAATACGAATATCAACGGTGCTAACAAGATCATGGTGCGTTGACGGCTCTTTTGATTCTACCTGTTCCACAACTTCATTAAAGGCGTTTACTTTAAGCGTTTTTGATCCCGGTTCGCCCTGCAATATTGAGTTGTAGAATTTTTCAAGACCGTCTTTGCCTATAAACCCGTTCGGGGAAACTATATTTTGTTTTACGGCGTCGTCTTTTGAGATTCTGGCCACATACCCTATTATGTGTCCTGCAGTATTCCCCTGAGGATACTCTCTCATTGTCGTAGACTCTATCTGTAGATACTCATCAAGGCTAAGCACTGTAAAAAAGGGCAGTATCTGCTCATACGGCATAAAATCTATCACCCTGATATTATCATGGTTATAGGCGGAGTCTTCACGTATATATAGAGCTTTTACCTTTTCAATATTGATATTGGGAAAGAACTGCCCGAGCATCTTAAACTTTTGATTTAAAATCTCTATATTTTTCTTTTTACTCAAATGCGGCGTTATACTTATTGCAAAGCCGAGCTTATTGATTGCAAGCGGATTTTTATTTCTATCGAAGATAATACCCCTCGCGGGATATATCAGCTCCGTCTTCATAGAGTTTCTGGAAGAGAGTTCTTCATAGTATTCGTTTGATTTTACGCTAAAGTAAAATACCCTTACAAGCAATGTAGCCCAAATAACCGCAAATACGGCAAAAATTATACGCTCTCTCAAAGTCTACTCCAAAGATAGCGCAAGAAGCGTCTCAAAAAATATATAAATTAAAAGTGGAGTAAATGAAACGGTAATAGTATCTTTGAGTAAAAAACCGTCTATCATACTTAAAAAAAGATAGTAAAGCGGATATGTTACAAAAGCCGCAAATGCTGCTATACAACGCTTACAGTCCAGAAAGTTTGAGACAAACGGAATTAGGTAGTAGATGCAAAAAAATAGAAAAAACCAACTTGAAAATAGATAGTATCCCCTATCTGCCTCAAAAATTAGTAGATAGACAAGAGCAAACCACATAAACTCTTTTTTTTGAACAAAATACGTAGCCGCAACTAGCACGCCAAGCAACGGCGGCATATACGGATTTAGGGCACTTATAGACATATAGGCTACAAAAATGGCCGCTATGAAGATAAGTTTTATATAGTTTTTATCAGTGATATTTCGTTGCAAATAGGAAAATGCTTGCACTTTATACAGTCCGCCCAGATTTTATGTTCAGGTATATTTTCTTTAGGGATTTCCACAAATCCATTTTTTTCAAAAAACTCTTTTTGGTAGGTAAGGGTCAATATGCGTTTGAGTCCGAGTTTTTTTCCCTCTTCCTCAAGCTTTTCGACAAGAGCTTTACCGACGCCCTGCCCCCTATAGCCGTCTTTGACGACCAAGCTTCGTACCTCTGCCACTTCCGGAGAGTATATATGCAAAGCCGCAAAGCCGACTATCTCTTCGCCCTCGCAAGCTAAAGTATAGGAACGAATGGTGTTTGCCATCTCCGTTTCATCCCGAAATAGGATAATGCCGCTCTCCACTTCGCTTTTGACAAGCTCTTGCATCTTTGGTATATCTTTTAGCGTAGGCTTTACAAACTCTATCACTTCGGCACTCCAAACAAAGCAGAGTGTACTCGCTCAAGCAACGTATCGAGTCCGACTTTTGAACTTGAAGAGACAAATAGAGCCGTAGGGTTATTTCTTCTTAGCGCACCTAACTCGTTTTTTGTCAGCTTATCTATTTTTGTGAACACCTCTTGAATTTGGTAGTCCACTCTGTTAAAACTTTGCAAAAACTCTTTTACCTCGTCGTCTATCTCCATCTTTGGATGTCTAGCGTCACGAAGAAGTAAAAACAGTTTTATAGAGATACGCTCATACAAAAATCTAGTAAGGTTCTCCTCCCAAAGCTCTCTTTCTGATTTTGAGACTTTCGCATAGCCAAATCCCGGTAAGTCCACAAGCCTAAAAAAAAGCTTCTCTTCGCCCTCAATAGCCTGTATCCCAAAAAAGTTTATAAGTCTTGTTTTTCCGGGTGTTTGAGACGATTTTGCCAATGCTTTTTTGGAGGTAAAAGTATTGATAAGCGAGCTTTTGCCGACATTGCTTCTGCCCAAAAAGGCTACTTCCGCAAAATCTTGGGGTAACGAATCGGCGCTTTTTACCGCCGACTTTATAAACTCGGCATTTAGTATTCTCATTTTGCTTTTTTCGTACTATTTTTATCTTCTACAAAAAAGATAAATTTCGCAGGCTTGCCGCCCTCTTCACCCACAACCGTAGCTTTTTTGGTGGTATCATTGACTAATATTCTGTCGCCGTAAACTTGTCTTTTTTCTTCTATGTATTCGACAAAAGCGTCGCCTACCAGTAAATACTCTTTTTGATTTGGGAAATACGTGATAGTTTTGGCTTTGCCTTTATAGGTCTTACCGCCCTCTTGCACCATGATAAAATGCGCATTTCCGATAGCTTCAAATTTTATAGGTTTCCTAGCGGCATCGAAGTAGACAAACATAGTGTCGGAAAGGATAGTATCGCCCTCTTTTACCACCTTAACATCGCCGCTAAATTTGGACACGCCGCTCTTGTCGTCACCGTCATATCTTTTTGCCGTTATCTCAACTTCTGCGGCAAAACAAAGCGTTGCAACTGCGCAAATCAAAAAAAATCTTAAAAACATTATTTTCCCGCTATTAGTAGTTTAGCTTCGCTCTTATAGAGTTTACGCCTATTGTTTTATTTTTTATATCCACATCCGAAGAATCGCCAAACGCAACAAATTTTTCGCCCTCAAATTTAAAAGCGGTATCTATTTTGACGACTTTTGAGGCTTGCATATATCTTGCTTTTTCGGTCGAGAGCTTATATCCATCACTTCTTACAACGTTCACACCGCCGGTCATCCCAATTTCATCGCCTCTTTTTACGGCATTTTTGGATAAAACAGTCGTTGTATAATTGGTATCTTTTTTGAATATTTTGAAGTTTGAAATCTCATCTCTATCTTTAAAATGATAACCCACGGAGCCTAAAACTTCTACGCCCGAGCCATCTCTTAAAAGCTCTTTGTATCTAAAATCTTTTAGCTCCAAAAGCGGCAAAGACAGAAGCTCTTTTTTGTTTAGCATTGATATGTCATTTTTGAAAATAACAACAAGCGGCAACAAACATGAAGCTGTCAAAAAGAGAATCAACTGTGAAGAGTATTTTTTACGCCTCACAAAACACCTTTTGTGCTAGGCACGCCGCCTTTTTCACTTGCTTTTAGCGCCCTTCTTAGTGATACCGCAAATGCTTTAAAAGCACCCTCAACTATGTGATGCAAGTTTTGGCCTCTTGTTTTGGTGATGTGTGCAGACATTTTGGAGTTAAATACGACCGCCCTAAAAAACTCTTCGGCAAGCTCAGCGTCGAACTCTCCTATTTTACCGTTTAACTTTCCAAGATCAAAGTACAGATACGGTCTTCCAGAGATATCCATAGCGCTCTGCACAAGCGCCTCGTCCATAACAATGCTAGCCTCACCAAATCTCTCTATAGCGCCGACCGGAAATATCGCTTTGTGTAGCGCCTCGCCTATAACGATACCGACATCTTCGACGGTATGGTGAAAGTCGACATGCAAATCGCCCTTGCAAACAACGTCTATATCTATTCCTGAATGTTTTGCAAAGCTATTTAACATATGGTCGAAAAAACCTATTCCGGTATCTATTTTTAAGTTGCCCACACCGTTAAGCTCAAGCGTTAAAGTTATTTGCGTCTCTTTTGTATTTCGCTCTATTTTTATCATCTTATTTTCCTAATCTACGCTTACTACAAATGAGCCTGAGAATGAACCGTCCTTGATAAAGTCTCTAGCCTCGGCCTCGCTTCTAAAGCCCGTCATCATTACCCTGTATATCGGTGAGCCTTGTAACTCATATGTTTTTACGACAGCTTTATAAAGTCCGTTTACGCTGGCATATTTGGCAGCAAAAGTCTCTGCTCCGCTTTTGTTTCTGAATGCGCCTATCTGCACCGCTACGCCGGAGACAAATTTGCCCTCGCCTTTTGCACTATCTTTTGCCACTTTGCCGTCAAAACCAAGTACTACAAGTTTGACAGGAGCGGTTCCTGTCTTATCAAGTCCGACACTTTTTCCTGCCGCAAACGACAAGTCTATAATGCGCCCATCTACGAATGGCCCTCTATCGTTTATTCTGACAACCACGCTTTTGGAGTTGTTGAGATTTGTCACTCTAACTATCGTATTCATAGGCAAAGTCTTGTGTGCCGCCGTATCTGCGTTCATATCGTACGCTTCGCCGTTAGCTGTTTTTTTACCGTGAAAGTCTGGACCGTACCAACTGGCTATTCCGCTAAACTCTTCGCCTATTGAAACAAATGACGGATAATACGTCTTACCAAAGACCGAGTACGGCTTCATGTTGTACTGAAAAGACGAAGATGGCTTGGCTGCCAAATCAGAAGATGATTTTGAAGCGCTTTGGCTATCGCCCCTGTAAGGTACAGTGTATTTTTGCGCGCACCCCGTAAATACTAGTGCCAAAATCAATCCGATTGAAATATTTTTTACCATTTTACCCCTCTTCACTCAACGTATTTAAAAACTCTTCTATATCATCGCTATTTGCTGTTTTAGCAAGCGCAATAACTCTTTTAAAATATATTCTAGTCTCTTTCGGCAAAAGTTTTTTCTTTGGGTCAAGCAACACATTCAAGTCACTAGTTCCCGCCTTTCTTATTACTTTTTTAAGCCTCTCGTCACCACAGTTGTACCCAACAGCCACAAGCCCCCAGTTCTTAAATCTTTTGTGCATATAGTGGCAATAATCGGCAAATGCGGCGGTACATTTCTCGACGTCTCTTCGCTCATCCACACCCTTGCCGACTTTTAACCCAAAAGTCCTAGAAGTACCGGGCACCATCTGCCAGATACCGGCTGTTTTCGTGCGCTTCAAAGCCGTAGAGTTATTAAACTTGGATTCAGTCATCGCAACCCACAAAAAGCTCTCAGGCACGCCTTTTTCTTCGAGTACTCTTTTTGCTATAAGGAAGTTTTTTTTGTTTGCGAGAACTGTTTTTTTGAAAAAAGCTTTTTGATTTTTACCGCTCTCGTCATCACCGGCCATTGAATACAAAACGCCGTTTTGCTCAGCGCCTCCTTCTATATCAAAAGAAGACACAGCTGCATCAAGCGGAGTATCGGCATAAACGAAAAATGAAAATAAAAGGATTAAAAGGGTAACTTTTTTCAATTATTATTTCCGCACGTCATTTTTTACGTGTATTTTAGCTTAAATTTACTTGAAATTATAAAGAAATCGGAGGGTCTGCGTGGCTATCGACTGGGCAAAATTTAAACAATATAAGACACATACGGAGCCAAAAGAGGGGCAAACAAACCTATCTCTTTTGGTTGGATATCTCAAGGATAGAGCGGGCTTACATCTGTACGACGACATCTACGAGGCGATAAGCACGGATGAGCTAGGCAAAACAATGTTAGAGAAAAACGGTGTCGAAAGTGCGGATAAACTTATGAGAATGTATTTTGGAAAGTGAGCTACACTTTACAAAAATATACTCTCATGTGATAACTATTTTATATCATGAAAAATGCGGCATAACTTCTGAAGAGAGCAGTTTGATAGACTCTTTTAGATTTTGTTCCGGTAGATAGCCAAAAAATGCGGAAAGAGCGTTAATATAATTCATTCCACCCGTTAACTCTTTTATTTCATTTATTCTATCGGCGCATGTCTGCGGACTTCCCGCAATAACCATCTTATTATAAAAATTTTCCGGCTCAAGCTCCTCCTCTCTAATTTTTCCGCCTTTTACAAGTCCAACCTGTTTTAGTCTTGAGGTTAACTTTAAAATTGTAGGCCACAACTCCTTTTTTGCATCTTCGTCACTTTGACTGACATATATAAAGCGACCTATAGGCACATTATCGATACTTCCGCCTGCGTCTTTATATATACTAACGGCATCTAGTACGTTGGATAAAGACGTAATACCGTGCATAATCACCTTATGTCCATTTGTCGCCGACCACTCTAGTATTTCTCTTGTATAGCTTCCGATATATAGTGGTGGATGCGGCTTTTGCACAGGCTTTGGCTGCACAAATATACTCTCATCTCCATAGCATATTTCTTCATCCGTAAATGAACGTAATACTAGTTTTAAATAATCTGAAAACTCTTCAACATCATACCTCTCTGTGTTGCCGAAAATACTGGCATATCTACGGTTTCCACCTCTGGAGATACCAAAGTCGACTCTTCCTTTAGAAATTAAATCTAAAGTTGCTATCTCTTCCGCTAGACGAATCGGGTGATATAAGGGAAGAATGAGTAGCGAAAAACCGATTCTTATTTTTGTTGTAACTGCCGCAATAGCAGAAGCTGTAACTATTGGAGACAGACAAAGCCTGCCCTCTCCATCTTTTGTATTTTGAAAATGCTCTTCATTCAGCCACAAAGATTCAAATCCTAGTTTTTCAGCATAGAGCGCCAACTCCAATATTTTTGATTGCCGGTCTAATTCCAGACCGCCTCCACAACCAGATAGTCCAAATTTCATCTATTTTCCTTTTTCTATAGATATTGGCTCCAAAATAGCTTTTGCATCCTGCTCACTTAGTCGATAGTTCAAAAAATGCGAATAAAAAAAGATAGTTTCTTTTTTTATATCCAAGTCAGAAAAATATTTTGGATAAAACTGTTTTGCCGCCCATAAAATCATCAGTGGTTGCTCAGAGGTACGGTTTGCCCAAAGATGCATTCCGGACGGAGATGCCAAAACACGCCTATGTTTTATTGCGGATATATTCGACAGCGCTTTGTTTTTGTATATTTCGTCAACATCATTTGGATTACTTAAAACTATGATGTCCGGATTCCAAACCAATAGTTGTTCTGATGAAAAACTATGCTTTTCGGTTTTTCTGCCTTGCTCGGTGACGCTTATACCGCCGGCTTGCGCAATCCACCAATCAGCTATTAGGTGGGGATTACTCATTGTTTTGTAGTCCATATAAACAACTTTTTGTTTTTCAAAAGCAGGGATGGTGGCTATGCGGGAAAGCACGTAATCTAATTTTCTATCCGCATACCCGTTATACTCTAATGCCTTCTTTTTTGCATCCAATACCTCGCCCAAAAACGTCATTAAATGCTTTGCGTCTTGTTCATTTCTCCACAATAGGCAAGCCGTATTCAGTCCCTTGCTTCTCAACAGTTGGGCGACCGTCGGATCCATAGTCAAGACAAGTTGCGGCTTCTCTTGCAATATAGACTCAATATTAACGCCTACGGAGGCATCATTTATAGTATATGGCGCTGTCTTTGAAGCATTTGTAGCAAGAGTGTAATACAACTTGTTTGTCATAACTTTTGTAAACGTCTTCGGGAGAGCATTTTTTATTACAAGACCCTTATCTATGGCAAAAATGAAACTGCTAATGACAGGCACGGCGCCTATAGTTATTACTTTATCTATTTTTTTAGGAACAACTACGGGGCTCCCGGTCATATCGTAAATTACCCTATCTTTGGCAACCGCATCATCCATCCATAGAGTAAAAAATAAAAAAGACAGCGTAAAAATAATTTTATGCATTAAAACTTGGCCGATACGGAAAACATTGCCGCAAAAGGAGCCCCCGGCATATAAGAAGTGCTGCCGTCAAGCGTTAAATCGTTGGATGATATTACGCCTACATATTTTTTGTTAAAAATATTGAGCAGACTGGCATTAAATGACACCTCTTTAGCGGCAAACATATTTTTAATGCCGTAACTTGCGTGCAAATCAACCACCGTATAAGCATCTACTTTCTCATTATTTATAGCATCTCCGTATCTTCCGTCAGAGTAACGAACAACTGGCGTCAAAGCAAAACCACCATCTTGATATGTGGCTCCCAACTTAACTAATAACTTTGGAATATCAGGGAGTTGCTTACCTTTTGTTGCAAGTGTTTGATTGGGGATAACAGTATCGTTGTCTAGTTTTGACATGGTATAAGACGGTGAACAAAAGATAGACAAATCAGACCACGGAGAGTATGCCATCTCTGCTTCTACGCCATAGGCATGAGCTTTTGATGAACTAACATTATATCTTTGACCTGCCGAAGCATCATAAATACTCACTTCTTTATCCGTGTATACAGAATAGAATAAAACTGGTTTTAAATGCATACTATTGCTATTGTATGTTGCAGATAGTTCATAGTTGTCCGCCATTTCCGGCTTTAAGACGTTAAATATATCTTGCATTGTATGAGTGGCTTTAAAGGCTGCGGATGCACTTTGATATGCCGAAGCCTGAGGCCCCCAATCCGGCCTTCCGTATGTCTTTGAGTATTGAAATGCGGTTGACAACTGCTGATTTATTTTGTAGTCAAACGATATATTCGGCAAAACTCTCGTATAGGTCTGAGAACTTACATGTTGTCTTGGGTCTATTACGGCTGCCGATAACGCCTGATCATACGATAGATTACCGGATAGTGTTGACGTATTGCTATAGTATTGCAGTGAGGCAGTATCCCAAACAAGATATTTGAAGCCGCCGGAAACAGTTAAATCGCTAAATCTTTTTGCGGCGGTAATAAAATATGTGTTGAGTATGTTATCCGACTGCTTAGACAACGTCTTGTATGTATAGCCGGATAATGCGCCCGTATTGCTGACGGTATATTGCTTTTGATATACAGGTGGAGGGGGCGCTTCCATGTTCATAAAAGAGTGTCCAAAAGTAATATCCGTATCAAACACTCTTGCGTCAATTTTACTAAGCATACCGTATTGCTCGTGCACGATATCCCATAGCGTAAGCTTGCCGCTAGAACCGGTTAGTGTCCAGCCGTCTTCTTTCCAATAGTGCGGTTTTAATGTTAAAAAAACACTATCAGCAAGTCTAATTTTTATATCGCCCACAACGGCATAAGACTCAAACTCTTGTTTGTTGTAGTCATAATATAATGAATTTTCTGCGGCACTATTAGTAAATTTCTTGTTGTAGTCAAGGTCATAATATTTGCCCAAATCTTTTGCTTGAGCGTATGTAAGCGATCGATAGTTGTGCATTTTTACACTACTGTAAGCGGCATAAACGTTAGCGGTAACAATATCGCTAACTTTTTGCGTAAACCCAAAATTCACATTCTCTTTTCCGTCCGGTGAGCCACCCTCTCCTTTCCATTTATCTCCGGCAGTATTTGAATATGAAATAAAAAACGAACTATCGCTAGGTAGTTTGCCGCTATCAATCCTCATAAAAGTACGCCTAAAATTATCCGACCCGACACTTTGCTTCAGTGAAAGTTCGAGTTTATCTGCTGGTTTCAATATACCGGCATCTACAACGCCAGTTGAGGTCGATAAAGAAAAACCTTTGTCGGAAGGTATTGCTCCTTTATAAACACTTATTTCGCTTATATTTTCCATATCAAAAAGCTCACCGCCGCCCATTCCGTTTGTTCCTACTATACCCGTAAGCGGAACATCTTCTATTGTTCTTCCGACATGAAAAGAGCTTTTGCCTCTAATTTTAATATTCTGCCCATTTGATATTCCAAATGCGTCAGCAGTCTGGATATTAACCCCCGGAAGCATATCTATTGCTTTATAGTAGTTTGTTTGCGCCGGTCCGCCTACTCTATTGAGTGCATTTTTTGTAAGTACATTTGCGCTTTTTGAGTTCTCTTGTGGTTCTGCATAGATGGCAGTATTTTTGACAGAACTAACCTCTATAGTGTCCAATTTATAAGATTTTGAACTGTTTTCATCATCTGCGGAAAAAGCGATTATCGGCAATAAAAACGCCGAAGCTACAATACTTTTTTTAAAAAAGTAGTATTTTTTCTCATATCCCATCAAGCCAATATCCCTTATGTCGTTGTATTTTAAAAGCGTAATATATTTAAATATATTACGCTTGTCAACATAATAGAGACTATTTCATGTATAAATTTTAATCATGTGTAATTTTGAATCAATTATTATATTTGCTAATTTATATAAATAAATTAACTATTAGAAATATTAAATAACCTCTCGGCATTTTGAGTAGATATTTTGCAAAGCTGCTCTTCGCTTACGCCAAGTATCTCTGAAGCTTTTTTGACAATTAAAGGTATATACGCGGGCTCATTACGCTTGCCTCTATGCGGCATCGGAGTGAGATACGGAGCGTCAGTTTCAAAAAGTAGTTTTTCAAGAGCGATTTTCGGCAACACTTCTACAAGTTTTCTGGCATTTGAAAACGTAAGTACGCCACCAACTCCAAAATAAAATCCATGTTTTGAGAGCTCCAACAGATTTTGGTCGGCGTTATAACAATGCAACACCCCTCCGACTTCGCCCGCATCCATCTCAATAAGCATTTTTTTACTATCTTCGCTTGCGTCTCTGATATGCACAATGAGCGGTTTTTTTAGTTTTTTGGCTATCTCTATTTGAGCGGCAAAAATCTCTTTTTGAATTTTCTTTTCAGCCTCTTTTGCCTCTTCACCATCCGGCAAACGATAGTAATCAAGCCCGCATTCGCCTATCGCAACACACTTCGGATGAGCAGCCGCCTCAAAAGCTTTTTCGTCAAACTCCTCTGCATGATATGGATGTACACCGACGGCAAAATAGACATTTTCATATTTTTCGCAAATCTCTATGGCTCTTGCAAGGTCTTTTGGCCCCGCACCTGGAATCACAAATCTACCTACTCCAGACTCCACCGAACGGCGAAGCACCTCGTCCAAATCGTCAAAATAACGTCCGTCATCCAAATGGCAGTGCGTATCGACTAGCACTTTGACCCGCTCGCCAACATCTGTTTTGCGTACTCCATCGCCTCTTTCGTCACATCTCCAGATGAGACCATTCTCGCTATCTCTGCGGCTCTTTCACCTTCTTTAAGCTTTTTTACATAACTGCCGTTTTCGTCTTTTGAAACAACAAAATGGTGCGTGGCTACGCTTGCAAGCTGTGGTTGATGCGATATTGCAAATATCTGATATCTATGCGCAAGCTCTTTTAACAAATACGCCACTCCCGCACTCTCCTCACCGCTAAGGTTTGCATCCGCTTCATCCAAAAATAGTATCGCCTTATCGCTCTCTTCTTCGCTTGTTCCCTCACAAGCCATCAGCGCAAGCCTAAGTCTTCTGTATTCACCGGCGCTAAGCGTCGATACGGCTGAATTCCCTAGTTTTAGCTCCATTCCGTCGCAACCGAGTGTCGAAGCCTCTTTGACTACTAGCGATACTTTAGGCTCACCGATAAGAAGTTTTTTGGCGAAAAATCCAAGTTTTTGAGAGAAAGTTCCTATCGCTCCACGTCTAAAAACGCTTATTTTTTCAGACAAAAGCGTGGTGGTTTTTTCGATATCCTTGATGTCAAGTTCCAACTGTGCAACAGTAGAATCAAGTTCATCAAGCTCTCTTAGTTCAGCTTTTTTGCTCTCAAAATACTCTATCGCTTCGCTAATACCACCGTATCGTTTGTTCAGATAAGAGAGTTTTTCAAGTCTTTCAAAAATCTTGTCTATATCTACGCCGTCAAGCCTTGAGAGCTTGAAATCCACCTCTCCCATTGCCTCGTCAAGCTGTGCAAAAAACTCTTCCGTAATCTCATTTTGTCTACCCAAAAACTCAAAAAGCTCAACAACCGTATGTTTTTGCCCTTTGAGCTGCTCTAAGCGGGATAGTAGCTGCCCTATTTTCTCTTTTTTGGAGAGCTCTTTTTTTATCGCCAAGAGCTCCTCTTCTTCGCCCTCTTTCGGGTCTATTTCGGAGAACTTTTTGAGCTCAAACTCCAAAAATTCACGCTCCTGCGCCGCTTTGATAGACTTCTCTCGTAGCCTCGCAAGCTCTTTTTTTAGAGTGCCCAGCTTTATAAACGCTTCTTTATATTCGTTTTTTATTGCAGCAAAATTTTTATCTTGCACAAACGAATCAAGAGTGCCAAGAAGCCTTGCATCCGTAAAATCGCTGTCATCTTTGGAGGAGAGATAAAAAGAGAATAGTTTTGACATTGCGGACAAATCTTTTTTGGCGATAGAGTTTGCGTTTACAAAGTATCTAGCTTTATCTTTTTTGAGATACCTAAAAGTATTTATATCTTCACTCTCAATGCCTATGTCTTCGAGGGCTGAAAGTCTTGCATCCACTTCGGCCTCAGCACTAAGAGCCTTTGGGTCTTTGTAGCCAAATACGGAGAGTATCCCCTCCATCAGCACCGATTTACCGCTTCCCGAAGCCCCCGTAAAGACGCTTAATCCGCTTTCAAATTCCAATTCTATATCTACAAATCCGACAAGTTCTTTTGCGTAAAATCTTTTAAGCGCCACTATCTATCTTGTCCCCATCTAAGTTTTTGCTTGAGCACGGTAAAAAAACTATGGGATTTTGGCCACAAAAGCACGACCTTCTCTTTGCTTTGAATAAGCTCCAATCTCTCCATATACTCCACCGCAAAACTCTCTTGCCCGTCTATGATAGCAACCGCCGAAGAGGAACTAGGCGTTATCGTGAGATTCAAAAATGTGGGCAACACAAAAGGCCTTTGTGTCAGTGAGTGCGGACAAATAGGCGTCATAATAAAATTTTCGCTGGTTGGATAAACAAGAGGTCCGCCGCCCGATAGATTGTAAGCCGTAGAGCCTGTCGGCGTCGATACGATAAGGCCGTCACCGTAATAGCTATTTACTTCTTCACCTTCGGAAGTTACTGATATCTCTATCATTTTTGAGAAGATATTTTTGGTCAGCACGACATCGTTAAAAGCAAAATAGCGCTTTTCGCTTTTCTCTTTTTTGTGTACCACTTCCATCATAATGCGCTGTTCTATCTCGTATTTACCGTCGAATAAATCAGCCAAAAACTCTTTATATTCGTCTTTTGATACGGCCGTCAAAAAGCCTAGATTGCCTAGATTTATCCCAAAAATCGGTTTTTTGTATGGATGTGAACGCCTTGCAAGCCCTATCAAAGTGCCGTCTCCGCCGATAGAGACCAAAATGTCTGCTTTTTTGAACATCTCTTCGGTGGTTGTCGGTTTCTCATTAACAGACTTTGCGGATACGGCATCTATAAGTACGTCTGCCCCATATGAACAAACCTCTTTTTTGAACTCGTAAAAAAACTCTTTTATCCCCTCTGTGGACGGGCGAAGGACTACACCTACAGTTTTTATTCTCATACCTTAGCTCCCAAGTTTGGGTAGATGCCACTCTTTTAGATACGCCAACATCCGAAGGGCTAGCGCAAATACGAAAAGTGAAAATATCGTATAGAGATTTAACATCCCGTTTTCACCCAAAAGATACATGCAAATACCTACCATAATTGCGATTGTAGCGTAAAATTCACTTTTTAAAATAGCTGGAACATCATTAACAAGCATATCACGCACCATTCCCCCGCCAACCGCCGTAAGCAAGGAGAGCACCGCTACTCCAAATCCGTTTAACTGTGCATTTATGGCGACTATCGAACCGCTTATCGAAAAAGCGGCAAGCCCGACCGCATCGCTAACTACAAAAATAAGCTTTTGGTCTAGTTCGGTTTTTTTGTGGAGTTTTAAAGATACGGCAACCAATAATGTAGCAAGCACGATAAGACAAAGTGAAAAATTTTGCATCGAAACCGGTATTTTGCCGACTATCACATCTCTTGCGATCCCGCCTCCAAGAGCCGTCAAAAAGGCAAGAAGGGTTACACCAAATATATCAAGTCGGTGACGCACTCCGGCCAAAAAACCGCTCAGCGCAAACGACGCAATTCCTATAAAATCGGCAGCTGCCAGTATAAAAGCGGTTGACATCGCCTAGAGATACTCGTTTTTAAAAGCTACATATCTTTTTGCGGAGGCGTATAGTTCTGCCACCTCTTCATCGCTAAGTTCTCTCACAAGCTTAGCCGGAGAGCCCATAATGAGCGAACGTGGAGGAAAAATTTTGCCTTTTGTCACAAGCGCCCCTGCGCCGACGATAGACTCTTTGCCTATTACCGCTCCATCAAGTATCGTAGCCGACATCCCGATAAGACAAGCATCTTCAATAGTGCAACCATGCAACATCACCTTATGCCCAACCGTCACGTCGCTACCGACGATAGTCGGATAACCGTCCGTCTCATCTTCCCTTTTGTGGTGTGTCACATGTACCATTGAAAGGTCCTGGATACTGGTGCGCTCACCTATTTCGATGCGATGCACGTCACCTCTAATCACGACGCCAAACCAAATAGAGCTATCTTTGCCGATAGTAGTTCTGCCTATCACGTCTGCGCTAGGAGCTACAAAAACATTTTCGGCTATTTGCGGCTCATGGTGCTTGAACTTCATAATCATCTTAGCTCTCCTTGAGCAACTTGCTTGCAAGACGGTTTTCTTTTGAGCTTTGCTCTTTTATGTGTGACTCATATACGCCGGTCACATAATCTTCAAGTATTTTTTGACTATCGAGCCCACCGTTTTGGCTCTCTATCTTCGTATATTCACCGTCTACGCCAAGCACTCTTGATTGGACGTCATCGTCCACTTGAAGTCTTAGTATTTCAAGCAGTTTTTGCGAGATTTTTGCGTCAAATATCGGCGTTAGAAGCTCTATTCTTTTTTCAAGGTTTCTAGTCATCCAGTCGGCGCTTGAAAAATACATCTGTGGAGCCGAGTTTTTGAAATAAAACATTCTTGCATGTTCAAGATATTTGCCCACTATCGAAGTCACTCTAATATTTTCGCTAATGCCCTCAACTCCAGGTCTTAGGCAGCAAATCCCTCTGATAATAAGCGATATCTTGACGCCTGCGGCTGAGGCTTTGTATAGAGCCCGAATGACATCGGCATCAACAAGAGCGTTCATCTTTGCAATTATCTGTCCGTCTTCACCGTGCTGTTCTTCGTTTTCGATAAGCGAGAGTATCTTTTTTTTCATCTGCGTCGGAGCCATAGAAAGCGCTTTTAGTTCTGAATATTTGGCGGAACCCGTCAAGTGATGAAAAAACTTCGTAGCATCTTCCGCAACATCTTTATTTGCAGTAAAAAAGCCTACATCCGTATAGATTCTTGCCGATTGGACGTTGTAGTTTCCGGTTGAGAGATGTACGTATTGTTTTAGTCCATCTCTATGTTTTCGCACGACCGTGGCTATTTTGGCATGCACTTTTAATCCGGCTATTCCGTACACCACATGCGCCCCTGCTCTTTCAAGCGCTCTTGCCCAATGCAGATTGTTCTCTTCGTCAAATCTCGCTTTTAACTCCACAAGAGCCGTTACCTGTATACCGTTTTCGGCGGCTTCTATCAGGGCTTTTACGAGAGGCGAATTTTTGCCGACCCTGTACAGCGTCATCTTGATAGAGAGCACTTCCGGGTCTTTGGCGGCGTCCACGATGAATTTTACGACAGGGTCAAAACTCTCATACGGCTGATAAAATAGAATATCCCCTTTTTCGACTTGGTCAAAGATATTTGCATTCAAATCCAAAGGCGGCAACACTTTTGGCGTATAAGGCTTATAGGTCAGGTGTGCAAATCTTTTTGCACTCACTATCTGCCACAAAGAACTAAGGTCCAACGGCAGAGAAGATATGCGATACACGTCACCCTCATCTAGCTTTATATGCGACATCAAAAAGTTGTTTAACTCACTATCATTGCTATCTTCAAGAGTCAGCCTGACAAACTCCCCTTTTCTTCTAGCCCGTATACCTTGCTCCAAAAGCTCCAGAAAATCCTCAGCTTCCTCTTCTTCTATTATAAGGTCTGCATTTCTAGTTACTTTAAAAGCAATGCTCTCCACGCACTCATAACCCAAAAACAGGTTTTCGATATGGCGTCTAACAACTGATTCAATGCTCACAAACACACTATTGTCTATCTCTACAAAACGGCTCAAAACCCTAGGAATTCGTATTAGCCCGAACTTAATGTTGTTTCTATCTTCTTTATCCACAAGCTTTACGGCAAGCGCGAAGCTAAGATTGTTTAGATGCGGAAACGGATGCGTGGCATCTATCGCTATAGGAATTATCACCGGATATAGATTGCTAAAAAAGTGTGCATCCGCTTTTAGTTGAAGTTCAGGAGAGAGCTCATGGTATTTTTTTATAAAAAGCCCCTCTTTTTTAAGAGACTCTGTTATCTCCTCGTAGCAACCTTTTACTCTTAGTTTTTCTTTGTGCAGATAGCCCCTTATTTCGCCAAGTTGATCTATCGGAGTCATCTTATCTGCACCGACCGCATTAATGCCCATCTTGTACATCTCTTGAAGTCCGGCAGCTCTAATCATATAAAACTCGTCCAGATTTGTGCCATAAATTGCTATGAATTTGAGTCTTTCAAGCAGAGGATGTTTTGCATTTTCAGCCTCTTCAAGCACTCTTGTGTTAAACCTAAGCCATGACAGCTCTCTATTGATATATAGATATGGGTCTTTCAAGTTATTTTTATTTTCCATTGTTATTCCATTGTTGTTGTCGCTAAAGGCATTTATTATACAAAAACTTCATTACGGTTTTAAATCAATTTAAGTTGAACGGGAGTAGGATAGCCGCTTTTTTAGTACAAATTTTTGATTTTTGGTACATTGATGCACAGCACAAAAGAAATTAGACTCATTATTCTCACATTTTTAGCGGTTACGTTGGCAGGCGCTTTTATACTTATGCTTCCGATATCCACAATAAAATCTATCTCGTTTACGGATGCGCTTTATACGGCCACAAGCGCTACATGCGTTACCGGGCTTATCGTCAAAGACACGGCTTTGGATTTTACGTTTTTCGGACAAATAATAATACTTTTTATGATTCAGTTGGGCGGTCTTGGATATATGACCGTCGCCACATTTATGACAATTATGCTCAGGCGCAAGCTAAGTCACAGGGATCAAATGATCCTCAAAACATCACTTAATTACGACACCTTCTCCGGCGTAGTACGTTTTTTAAAAATTGTTTTCAGAATGGTATTAATATTTGAAGGTATCGGCGCCTTACTATTTGCCGCAAGGTTCGCATTTGATATGCCATTAGGTAAAGCTATATGGTTTGGAATCTTCCACTCTATATCACTATTCAACAATGCGGGATTCTCCATATTCTCAAATAATCTAATGGACTACAGATTTGATCTGGCAATAAATATAATAGCCACAACGCTTATTATAGTAGGAGGTATCGGTTACTTCGTAATTTTAGAGCTTTATTATTTTAGAAAAAAACAGCTCACACGCATCTCAACGCATACAAAACTTACAATATCTACAACCGGATTTCTAATAGTTGCCGCTTTCACGCTCTTTGTGACGCTGGAGTGGTTCAATACAAAATCGATAGGCGGATTTGACGTATGGCAAAAGATACTATCTGGATATTTTTATGCAATTAACCTAAGAACAGCCGGAGCCAACACGATAGATCTCTCAAGCCTTAGCGACTCCACACTATTTTTATCCACTATATTTATGGTAATAGGCGGCGGTGCGGGCGGTACGGCGGGCGGTATCAAGGTTACTACTTTCGCGGTCATAGTAATAGCCACTTGGCACGCGCTCAAAGGCCACTCCGACGCATCGGTATTCAAGCGGACAATCCCACACTCTACGGTTATGCAAGCTTTTACGATACTTCTTGTCGGTACATTTTATATCATACTTGCAACTATTCTTATATCTGAAACACATAGCGTCAGATTTATAAAAATAATCTACGAGGTTGCAAGTGCGTTCGGCACCGTAGGAGTATCTACGGGCGACGGAGGAGTGCTAAGTCTATCGGCAAATTTTAACGATTTTGGCAAAATGGTAATTATCTTTGTTATGTTCGCCGGAAGAATAGGATTTTTGGCATTTACACTTGCATTTATAGGCAAAATAGAAGAAAAGAGATACAAATACGCAGAAGGCAGGGTAATAATATGAAAAGTTATGCAGTAGTAGGGCTAGGCAAATTTGGCTTTCAAATAGCAAAAGGACTTGCGGAACAAGGACTCTCCGTCATAGCTGCAGACAATGACGCTGAAAAAGTCAAACAGATAGGTGACTTCGTAGAAGATGCCGTAATCCTAGACTCCACTGACGCAAAAGCTCTTGAAGACAGCGGTATAGCAAAAGCCGACGTCGTAATAGTAAGCATCGGGGAAAATATAGAAGCAAGCACGCTAACAGTAATGTCGCTTATCGACCTCGGTGTCAAACAAGTAATAGCCAAAGCCATCTCCGTACTTCACGGCAAGATACTCACAAGACTGGGTGCTTACAAGGTGATACATCCGGAAAGAGAAGCGGCAATGAGACTAGTAAAGACAATAGCCGAACATATACACTATGACACCATAGACCTCTCAAATACGATGCGGATAGTTAAATTCAGCGTACCTAGTATGTTCATAGGTAAAAAGATTGCCGATATCGACTTTGAAAGAGAGCACGGCGTCAGACTGATAGCTCACAAATACAATAGTGTTTGGCACACAACCGTAGACGAAAGCTTGGTAATTCAAGATACGGATATCCTTGTTATCATAGGCAATGTAGTAGATATAGAGACGATAACCAAAACACTCTAAACTAAACTTAATTTAATTTTTTGTATTATTCGCATCTTAAAACCAAAAATATTTCAAGAGGTTCAAACATGTACGCAGTTATAAAAGCCGGCGGCAAGCAATATAAAGTAAGTGTCGGCGACGAACTGCTAGTTGACAAAATGGGCGCAGAAGCAAAAACAGAAGTAGAATTTAACGAAGTTCTTATGGTAGGCGCAGACAAACTAGTAGTTGGAAATCCTTTCGTCGCAGGCGCAAAAGTTGTAGCCAAAGTAGTAAACGAAGGCAGAGGAAGAAAGGTAATAACTTTCAAAAAAAGAAGAAGAAAAGACTCTAAAGTAAAAAGAGGCTTCAGAAGAGACTTCACAAGAGTCGTAATTACTTCAATAGCCGCATAAAAAGAAGGAGAAGAAACTATGGCACACAAAAAAGGTCAGGGTAGTACCCAAAATAACCGCGATTCAGCCGGTAGACGTCTAGGTCTTAAAAAAGCTGGTGGACAGTTTTGTAGAGCAGGAAATATCCTAATCAGACAAAGAGGAACAAAAATCCATCTAGGTAAAAATGTTGGCATAGGCAAAGACCACACAATATTCGCACTTATCGACGGCATAGTAACATTCGAAAGAAAAGATAAAGATAGAAAAAAAGTGTCGGTTTACCCTGTTGCTTCTGAATCTGCTCTTTAATCTTCGCAAATAATAAAATCAATGCTACAAATAAATCTGCCGCTCAATGCGGCAAGCTTCAGTGCCTCAGCGGCAAGCGTAGGACAAACGGGCTTTGCTCGTTTGTGCGTGTAAATCCAAATGTTTACAGATAGCATCATAATAACCGTCGCCTCCGGAAAAGGCGGCGCCGGTTCTTCTGCTTTTCATAGAGAAAAGTTTGTAATCGCAGGCGGTCCTTCCGGCGGAGACGGCGGCAAAGGCGGAAGCATCTACTTCTACATAGACCCAAATGCAGACTCATTGTCAAAATATAGAGGCAAGCACCATCATAAAGCAAAAAACGGTGCAAACGGCGGCAACAGACAGATGTACGGTAAAAGCGGAGACGACTTGACGCTTATAGTTCCTGTCGGCACTCAGGTAATAGATACCGAAACCGAGGAAGTACTGCTAGACCTTACTGAGCCAAATACAAGAGTGCTATTTTTGGAAGGCGGTAAAGGCGGTCTTGGAAACATGCACTTCAAATCATCGACCAACCAAAAACCGACATATGCCCAACCTGGTCTTCCCGGCGTAGAAAAAAGAGTAAAGCTAGAGCTGAAACTCATAGCCGATGTCGGACTTGTCGGTTTTCCAAATGTCGGCAAATCCACTCTTATTTCTGTTATATCTGCGGCAAAACCAGAAATTGCAGACTATGAGTTCACGACCCTAAAACCAAACCTCGGTGTCGTAGATATAGACGACTACAGCTCTTTTGTTATCGCCGACATTCCAGGAATTATCGAGGGCGCATCTGAAGGCAGAGGCCTTGGTTTGGAGTTTTTGAAGCACATAGAAAGAACCAGACTGTCACTATTTTGTCTTGACATCGCTAGAGAGCAATCTCTGTATGAACAATTTACGACGCTCAAAAAAGAGCTTGAAAACTATTCGGAAAAAATAAGTAAAAACGATTATGCAATAGCAATCACAAAGATAGACGCCATGGAATCTGATGAAGCAAAAAAAGCAATATCCGAGTTTATGGAAAAAATAAATGTCAAGCCAAGCGAAGAAGTAGATGGTCTTCCTTCATTTGAAAGCGAGACTGAAAATCCTAGATTTGTAATGCCTATTTCATCAAGCGCTCACCAAAATATTCAAAAAATAAAATTTGCTCTTTTCAAAATCCTAAGGGGATAAAAGATGTCAAAAGACAAAATTGTCATCAAAGTAGGCTCCGCCGTACTTACCAAAGAGGGTAAGATAAGTGCGGAGCGAATCCAAAATCTTGTAGAGTTCCTCTCCGAGCTAACTCAAAAATACAAAGTAATTTTAGTAACCTCCGGCGCAATAGCAACGGGGCACACGATACTTCCAAGCATATCCAACAAAACAACCGCCGGCAAACAGGCATTAGCCGCATTAGGTCAAGCCGCACTAATCAATAAATACCAAAAAGAGTTCAAAAAATTTGAAATTACGGTTGCTCAAATACTGTTAACGGCTGAGGATTTTGACTCTATCAAGCGTTCAGAAAATGCAAAAGCTGCAATAAATACGCTTCTTGACAATCACATAGTTCCTATAATCAACGAAAACGACTCGGTAATCGTAGATGAAATTTTGCGTGGCGACAACGACCAGCTATCAGCCCAAGTAGCCCACTATTTTGACGCCAAAATGCTGGTTATCCTCTCCGACATCAAAGGCTACTTCGACAAAGACCCGAACAAATACAGCGATGCAAAACTGCGAAAAATAGTTTCTCAAATAGACGAAGATGAGCTAAACGGGGATTACAATCCAAATGACGCTTTTGCAACAGGCGGAATAGTCACAAAACTAAAAGCTGCGCATTTTTTGCTAACTCACGACAAAGAGATGTTTCTCTCAAGCGGCTTTGACCTGTCTGCAGCAAAAGAGTTTTTGATGGACGGAGTCCAAAAAGAGGGTACGCTATTTAAAAGAGACGACAAATGAAGAAAAAAATACTCTTCATGGGAAGTGCCGACTTCTCCAGCATCATCATGGAATCTCTCATAAACGATGAAAGGTTTGAAGTAGCCGCACTCTTCACGCAGCCCGATAAACCTGTCGGAAGAAAGCAGATAATGACCCCGCCCGATACGGCTATCTGCGCAAAAAGATTTAATATCCCAACCTTTCAACCCGCAAAAATATCGGAATGTAGCGAACAAATAAAAGATATAAAGCCTGATTTTATAGTTGTTGCGGCCTATGGACAAATACTAAAACAAGAGATATTGGATATTGCACCGTGTATAAATCTTCATACCTCTTTTTTACCAAAAAATAGAGGGGCAGCAGCACTTCAGACGCATATATTAGAAAATGACGATTATGCCGGAGTAACTGCTATCTGGATGGATAAAGGCTTAGATACGGGCGATGTGCTCGGTACTCTATTTTTTAGGCCGCAGGGATGCGCAAAGTTTAACTGTCTTTTAAAACACCTAGGTTATCAAGCGGCTTCTTTGACAAAAAGCGTAATATTGGAATTTGAAAATATAAACCCGCTAAAACAGATAAATGCGGATGCAAGTTACGCCAAAAAACTCGCAAAAGAAGACGGCGAAATAAACTTTAGCTCCGCAAAAAAAGCCTACAAAAAGTTCTTGGCCTACTACCCGTGGCCAGGCATAATGACTCCTTCAGGTCTAAAAATCAAAGAAGCTGCAATGCATGAGCTCGACTCAAAAAATAGGGAAGGCGAAATACTAGAAATATCGCAAGACGATATAACAATAGGTTTTGAACAAGGCTCACTCAAAATTTCAAGAGTGCAAGCACCTACAAAAAATGAAGTATCGGCCTTAGAGTATATACGAGGGAAAAGGTTAGCCGTTGGAGATACTCTGGTTTGACGTTCTGGCGTCCACTCAAACTTACTTAGTCTCAAAGATAAAAGCAAAAGAGCTGACCGCCCCTATGTGCGTGGTCTCAAGCACTCAAACGGACGGGATGGGCTCTAGGGGTAACACGTGGGAGTCCACACAAGACGCTCTTTTATTTTCGTTTGCTATGCCGTTATCAAATCTACCAAAAGATCTAAAAATAGAGTCTGCCTCTATATATTTTATGTATATTTTAAAAGAACTTTTGGCCGAAAAAGGCTCTAAATGCTGGTTTAAATGGCCAAATGACATCTATATTGATGATAAAAAAATTGCCGGAGTTTTGACAACTCTTGTAAAAAACGAGGGTGTTTTGGTGTGTGGCATAGGATTAAATTTTTTTGAACAAAATGAGTTCGGAAAATGCGATATCAAAACAGACAAAAAAAGCCTCCTTTACGAATACTTATCGGTATTTACGGCTCCGCCAGAGTGGAAGCGTATTTTTATAAAATTTGAAGTAGAATTTTTAAAAACAAGAGCAAATTCACCATATAACGAGCGTATAAAATACCTCGAAAATGCCACACTAAATAGTGATGGTTCGCTAACAATAGAAGATAAAAAGGTGTTTAGTTTAAGATGAGCGAAATTATTGCAATAGCAAATCAAAAGGGAGGCGTCGGTAAAACGACAACTGCGGTAAACCTTGCCGCCTCCCTTGCGGTAGCTGAAAAAAAAGTCCTTTTGATAGACGCCGACCCACAGGCTAATGCCACAACAAACTTGGGAATTCATAGAAATAGCTTTGAATACAATATTTATCACGCATTTATAGGCTCCAAAAAACTTTCGGAAGTCACGTTGGAAACAAACCTCCCGCACCTGCACCTAGTACCTTCAAATATCGGATTGGTCGGTATAGAAAAAGAGTTGCATGATAAAAAAATACAAAACAGAGAGCTAATCCTAAAAGACCTAATAGCCGAAATATCAGATAGATATGACTACATAGTCATCGACTCTCCTCCTGCTCTTGGAACTACGACCGTAAATATATTATCAGCCGCAAATTCACTCATTATTCCGATACAGTGTGAATTCTTTGCATTAGAGGGTCTCGCCCAACTTCTAAATACTGTCAAAATAGTGCAAAAAACAATAAATCCGAAGCTTCGGATAAGAGGCTTTTTGCCGACAATGTACAGCACTCAAAACAATCTTTCAAAACAAGTATTCTTGGATTTAAAGAGACATTTTGTAGACAGACTATTCAAAAATTCAGAAGAGATTGAGGGCGGCGATGAAACATCATCTTTTATCGTTATACCTAGAAATGTCAGACTTGCAGAATCTCCTAGCTTTGGAAAACCGGTCATACTTTATGATGCAAAATCTCCCGGTTCACTGGCCTATCAAGAGCTTGCATACTGTCTGTTAAAGGAATCAAATGTCTAAGGCTGCAAGCGAAAGAGGGCTTGGACGAGGGCTTGGTGCAATACTTGAAGAGGTAGAAGAGGCTTACAAACAAAGTAGTGGCTCATCTGAGTTTGTCAAAGAGATAAGCCTAGAAGAGATAATAGTAAATCCATTTCAACCCAGAAAGCAGTTTGATCCTGAATCTATAGCAGAACTAAGCGAATCTATCAAGAGACACGGGCTACTACAACCGGTTGTCGTAATCAGAAGCAACGACAAGTTTATGCTGATAGCCGGGGAGAGAAGACTTAGGGCTACAAGACTTGCAGGCATAGAAAAAATAAAAGCGATAGTTGCAGACATCGATAAAGACAGAATACGAGAACTTGCCCTTATAGAGAATATCCAAAGAGAAAATCTAAACTCTATTGAGCTTGCAATCAGCCTAAAAGAGCTGATAGAAGAGCATGACCTCACGCACGAAGAGCTTTCCGATATAGTTAAAAAAAGTAGAAGCTTTATTACCAATACACTTAGGTTATTGCAGCTAGATGAATACGTAAAAAACAAACTTATGCAAAATAAAATCACGCACGGACACGCAAAAGTGCTAGTCGGACTAACCGTAGACGAACAAAAAACAATAGCTGATTCAATAATAGGCCAAAAACTCAGCGTCAGAGATACGGAAGAGCTTGTTTCCAAGATAAAAGAGCCTGCCAAACAACAAAAAAAACCACAAGACGGCAAAGAGAAATTAGAACTTGCAAAACTTATAGCTACTCTAAATGAAGCTTATGGCATAAAAACCAAAAAAACCTCTTCATCCATTACTGTTCAATTCGACAATCAAATACAAATTGAAACGCTAATAAAGGCTCTAAAAAGTAACTAGGCTATTTTTTAGGCACGCATTTTTAGCTTTCGTGTGTTAAAATCTTACACTCACTACAAAAAGGAGTGCTTTTTATGCTGGACATTGATCCAAATCTACTTGCGTTTGAAGTTGTTACTTTCTTACTGCTCGTAGCTATCTTAAATCAAATTCTCTACAAACCAATGCTAAGTTTTATAGAAGAGAGAAATTCTAATCTAAAAGCTGATGCAGGCCTCGCTGATGCTCAAGACAATGAGAAGGAGACGCTACTTTCACAAGCAAACCAACTTTTGGCCGATGCAAAAGCAGAAGCTGGAAAAATTAGACATGATGCTATTACTGCCGCAAAAGCAGAAGCGGAAACTAAAATAAATGCTGTAAAAGAAAACGTTAAAGCTGAAGTTGCTAATTTCTCAAGCGAACTCGCTTCTGAAAAAGTAGGACTTAAAACGGCAATTCTCTCAAACTCTGAGAGCTACAAACAAAGCTTGGCAAAAGCTCTAAAAATATAAGAAAGGTCACAGATGAGTCTTGTCAAAGTTGTATCCGTAGTTTTGCTAACCTCTGTAGCTATATTTGCTTCAGACGGCGGACATGGACAAACCGACATCGTACCTAGGGCAGTAAACTTTCTTATTTTTGCAGCGCTTGCTTATTATTTATTGGCTGAAAAACTAAAGGCATTTTTTGTCTCTAGATCAGCTTCGATAGCGAAAGCTTACGAAGATGCCGAAAATAAAATCAAAGAGGCAAAAACCGCTTTGAATGAAGCAAGGGCTAAAAAAGACGAAGTTGCTAAACTAGCGAATGAGCTTATAGTTTCGGCAAAAACCGATGCAATAACTCAAGCCAAAAAGATAGCAGAGTATACCGATGAAGAGGTGGCTAGAATAAATAAATCAGCTGAAGAAGAAAAAGCTATGCTGAGAAAAAAAGCTATTATCGACACGGTAGACGAAGCTATGGGCGAAATTATCGACAAAGAAGGCTTCGGCGTCGATGATAAAGATTTTGCTAAAATCATTGCCAAAAGGGTAGCCTAATGGTTTCATCAGTTTCTAAAAAATATACAAGAGCGCTAGCCGGTATACAAAGCGATACCGAGCTGCAACAAAGCCTTATGGCTCTTAATAGTATTTCAAGCGCTTTAAAAATATCCAAATTTCAAGATATTTTAGCTTCTAAAGACATATCGGCAGAGCAAAAAGCTGCTCTTATCTCTGAGATATCCGGTAACAAGGATAGCAAAGTAGCAAATCTAATCTCCTTACTGCTGAAAGCGGGAAAGGTAGAAATAGTTCCGGCTATTGCGGAAGAGATTAGAGAGCTTTTGGCAGCCAAATCAGGTAAAGCTGAAGGTAAAGTAACCGCTTCTTTCGACGTTAGTTCTGAAGATTTGGAAGTAATATCCAAAGCTTTAAGTACAAAGCTGAAAAGAGAAATAGGACTCTCCTTTAACAAAACAGATATCGCTCATTTTAACGGTATAAAAGTTGAAATTGACGACCTTGGCGTTGAAGTGGAAATCAATAAAGATGCGCTAAAAAAATCTGTTATAGCGCATATTCTTAATACAACTAAAATCTTTTGAAAGGGGATATAGAGTGAGCACGAAGATAAATGCTGACGAAATTAGCTCGATAATTCGAGAAAGAATTGAAAACTTCGAGCTAAAAGTAGATATAAACGAAACCGGTAAAGTTATTAGCATCGGTGACGGTATCGCTAAAGTTTACGGCCTTAAAAATGTTATGGCCGGAGAAATGGTAGAGTTTGAAAATGGAGAAAAAGGTCTTGTCCAAAACCTTGAAGAATCAACAGTAGGTGTTGTTGTTCTTGGTAAAGGCAGAGGTATTATAGAAAATACAACCGTTAAAAGACTTGGTAAGCTTCTAAAAGTTCCTGTCGGCGAAGCCCTAGTCGGTAGAGTCGTAAATGCACTTGGTGAAGCAATTGACGGTAAAGGCCCTATAGCCTCTACAGAGTCTAGACTGATAGAAGAAAAAGCACTTGGAATCATGGCTAGAAAATCAGTTCATGAGCCGCTTCAAACAGGTATTAAAGCAATCGACGCCCTTGTGCCAATCGGTAGAGGACAAAGAGAGCTTATCATCGGCGATAGACAAACTGGTAAAACTACTGTTGCACTAGATGCTATCATCAACCAAAAAGGCCAGGGCGTATATTGTATATATGTTGCTATCGGTCAAAAACAATCAAGCGTTGCTCAAGTTGTTAAAACTCTTGAAGAACATGGTGCTATGGAATATACAACTGTTGTTGCGGCTACCGCTTCTGAAAGCTCGGCTCTTCAATTTCTTGCTCCATACTGCGGTGTAACTATCGGCGAATATTTTAGAGATAATGCAAAACATGCACTTATCGTATATGATGACTTGTCAAAACATGCGGTAGCATACAGAGAAATGTCTCTTCTTCTAAGACGTCCTCCGGGCAGAGAAGCGTATCCTGGTGATGTATTCTATATCCACTCAAGACTTCTTGAGAGAGCCGCAAAAGTTAACGATCAACTTGGAGCAGGAAGCCTTACAGCCCTACCGATTATCGAAACTCAAGCGGGTGACGTATCTGCGTATATCCCAACGAACGTAATTTCAATTACCGACGGTCAGATATTTCTAGAAACAGACCTATTCAATGCAGGTGTTAGACCGGCAATTAACGTAGGTATCTCAGTTTCAAGGGTTGGTGGTGCCGCTCAAATTAAAGCTACAAAACAAGTTGCAGGAACACTAAGACTTGACCTAGCACAATTTAGAGAGCTTCAAGCGTTTGCACAATTTGCTTCAGACCTTGACGAAGTAAGTAGAAACCAGCTCGAAAGAGGCCTTAGAATGGTTGAAGTTCTAAAGCAAGGACCTTACGCTCCAATAGCAATCGAAAAACAAGTATGTCTAATTTTTGCAGGAAACGGCGGCTACCTTGACAGCCTAAATCCTAAAGAAGTTACGACTTATGAAGCTGAGCTTTATGAGTTTATAGATTCAAAATATCCGCAAATATTTGAAGATATTAGAGCTAAAAAACAAGTTGATAAAGAAAACGAAGAGGTTCTGAGAAAAGCGCTTGATGAGTTTAAGGTAATTTTTGCGTCAACAGCTAAAAAATAAGTAAAGAGACAAAAAAATGGCTAACCTAAAAAATATTCAGCGCAAAATAAAAAGCGTTCAAAACACGGGTAAGATAACTAGAGCTATGAAGCTTGTATCCACAGCCAAACTTAAAAGGGCTGAGGAGCTTGCCAAATCCTCTAGAGAGTATGCTTCAAAATTAAATGAGGTCTTGTCTAATATAGCTTGCAATGTTAATAAATATGACATTAGCGGCTTTGGATACGATTCAAAACTATTTAAGAAAAATGAAGATGAAAAAGTCGTAGATTTGATTTTTATCACTTCCGACAAAGGTCTTTGCGGCGGTTTTAACGCTCAAACGATTAAAGCCGTAAAAACTTTTTATTCTCAGCTAAAAAGCGAAGGCAAAACCGTTAGACTTAGGGGTGTTGGCCGAAAGGGAATTGATAACCTTAGGTTTAATCAAATCGATATGACTGATACTAATATAGGCGTTTCAGGGGCTCCTTCTTATGAGAAAGCTCAAAAAATAATAGAAAAAGCTTTTGTTGATTTCACCGAAGGCAAAACTGATAGGGTTGTTATTATATATAACGGCTTTAAAAGCATGATAGCACAAGAGGTAAGACAGATAGAGTTGCTTCCGGTAGACTTGGGCAATACATCTGCTAACAGTTGCCAATCTATTATCTCAACAGAGCCTGACGATAGCAAAGTAATTTTGGACTCTTTGATTCAAAAATATATAGAGTTCAACCTTTACTACTCGCTAATCGACTCTCTAGCAGCAGAACATGCCTCTAGGGTTCAAGCAATGGATGCGGCAAATAGAAATGCAAAAGAGATGGTAAATAGCCTAACTGTTCAATACAACAAAGCTAGACAAGAATCAATTACTACTGAGCTAACAGAGATTATCAGCGGTATGGAATCGCTTAAATAATAAAGGAGATATGACGAAATGGATGGAATAGTAAGCCAAGTAATCGGCCCGGTTGTCGATGTCGATTTCGAATCCGGCCAGCTACCTAATATTAACGACGCCGTTGAAATAAACTTCAATGTCGAAGGTAAAGATATAAAACTAATCTGTGAAGTTGCGCAACACGTTGGCGACAACAGAGTTAGAACAATCGCTATGGATATGACAGAGGGTCTTTCTCGTGGAACAAAAGTTAAAGCTCTTGGTTCACCTATCAAAGTTCCTGTTGGCGTTGAAGTACTAGGAAGAATATTCGACGTTACTGGTAAAGTAATCGACGATGGTGAAGCGGTAGAAGCTAAAGAATATTGGTCAATCCACAGAGATCCACCAAAATTTGAAGAGCAAAATACTCAATCAGAAATGTTTGAAACTGGTATCAAAGTTGTTGACCTTCTTGCTCCTTATGCAAAAGGCGGTAAAGTTGGTCTATTCGGTGGTGCCGGTGTTGGTAAAACGGTTATTATTATGGAACTTATCCACAATGTTGCCTACAAACACAGCGGTTACTCGGTATTTGCCGGTGTTGGTGAAAGAACAAGGGAAGGTAACGACCTTTATCACGAAATGAAAGAGTCAAACGTTCTTGACAAAGTTGCTCTTTGCTACGGTCAAATGAGCGAACCACCGGGTGCGAGAAACAGAATTGCACTTACCGGTGTTACTATGGCTGAGTACTTCAGGGACACTATGGGTCTTGACGTTCTTATGTTCATCGACAACATATTCAGATTTGCACAATCAGGTTCTGAAATGTCGGCTCTTCTAGGAAGAATCCCTTCAGCTGTTGGTTACCAACCGACACTTGCAAGAGAAATGGGTGCACTTCAAGAAAGAATTACATCAACCAAAAAAGGTTCTATTACATCTGTTCAAGCTGTATACGTTCCTGCGGACGACCTTACCGACCCTGCTCCTGCAACAGTTTTTGCTCACCTTGACGCAACTACCGTTCTTAGCAGAAAAATCGCTGAAAAAGGTATCTATCCTGCGGTTGACCCACTAGATTCAAGTTCAAGAATGCTTGACCCGAAAATCCTTGGTGAAGACCACTATAAAATTGCAAGGGGCGTTCAAGCTATCCTTCAAAAATACAAAGATTTGCAAGATATTATCGCAATTCTTGGTATGGATGAGCTAAGCGAAGACGACAAACTTACAGTTGAAAGAGCTAGAAAAATCGAAAGATTCCTATCTCAACCGTTCTTCGTTGCAGAAGTATTTACAGGAAGCCCTGGTAAATACGTTTCACTTGAAGACACAATCAAAGGCTTCAAAGAGATACTAGACGGTAAACACGACAATGTGCCTGAAATGGCGTTCTACATGGTTGGCGGTATCGATGAAGTACTTGAAAAAGCCGAAAAGCTCAAGGCAAAAAAATAAAGGCTAGCTTATGAACAGCTTTAAATTACAAATTATAACTCCGCAGGGCAAGGTGTTTGATCAACCTGCCGCCTCTGCGGTGTTTCCTGGCGACAAAGGTGAGTTCGGCGTTCTTCCTGGTCACTCTACACTTTTGTCCCTTCTTGGGCCTGGACTGATAGAAGTTACCAAAGAAAACGGCGATAAAGAGAGCGTAGCTATCAATTGGGGATATGCCGAAATAGATGAGCATAAAGCCATAGTTCTAGTAGATAACGCTATTGCAGTTGCCGGCAAAACTGGCAGTGAAATGCAAAAAGCTATCGAAAAAGCAGAAAAACTACTCAAAGATGCCACAGATTCGGATGCTATTCTATCTGTGACTGCTCAAAAACTAAAAAATCTTAAGAAATAATGTCAACCATTATTAACTATTTCCAAAACGGTACATGGGTTACCGTTTTGGTTTTTATTGTCCTCTCAATCTATCTCATATCAGTAACTTGGGTTTTTATATATAGATACTTCTATCTAAACTCGTGGGCAGCAAGAGAAAAAGACTCCGTAGAGAGACTCGCTCTTGGACACAAAAGCGTCAGTGAATTATCAGTACTTTCAAAATGCAATAGACATGAAGATAGTGTTAATCCACATGCACTCAACGCATGCCTCAAAGCTGCCGAAAAAGAGTCTACTAGTGGACTTACGATACTCTCCATAGTAGCGTCTACTTCACCATTTGTAGGCCTTTTTGGCACAGTAATCTCGATACTTGACTCATTTGCCAAAATGGGCGTTACCGGAGGAGCAAGTATCAGTGTTTTGGCTCCTGCGATTAGCGAAGCCCTAGTTGCTACGGCGTGCGGTATATTTGTTGCTGTTCCCGCTTATGCTTTTCATCTTTCTTTAAAAAGAAAAAGCTATGAGGTTCTCAGCTATATACAGATGCAAATCGAACTTCTAAAATCATAATCAAATGCTAGATTACGAAGACAAACCGGAGTTAAACATCACTCCACTGGTAGATGTAATGCTAGTGCTTTTGGCGATTCTAATGTTAGCAACCCCCGCTATCGTATATCAAGAAAAGATAGAGCTCCCAAAAGGCTCAAAAAAAGAGCAGATAAGTGAGGCGGAAAAAATATCCGTAAGAGTGGATTTGCAAAAAATAGTCTACGTCAACGACAAAAAGTTTAATATGGACACATTCGGGGACTCTTTTTTGAACTACAGCGCCGCTTTTAACAAAGAAACACCGATAACACTAAGAGCAGATAAAAATCTAAAATACGATGACGTAATATATGTAATGAAACTAATAAAAGCTTCCGGATTTCAAAAAATATCTCTGGTAACGGATGGATAAGAATAGCTTTTTTTGGCTCGGTGGCTTCACATCTTTTGCGGCATACGGAATTGTCGCCGCAATAATAATCTTCGCAATTAACGATGCGATAAATGTCAAGAAAATAGCCATAAAAAGCGAGCAAAGCGCAATAGAGGTCAGTATCGAAGAGCCAATGCAAAGCATCAGTGAGCCTGTAGCCAAAAAAGAAGAAACGGTGGCGCCTGAAATAGAAAAAAAACCTACAGAAGTCAAAAAGCCGAAAGAAAAAATAGTAGAAGAGCCAAAAGAAACCAAAAAAACAATCAAAGAGCTATTTAAAAAGACGGAGCAAAAAGAGGTCAAAAAAACACCCCCACCGCAAGAGCAACCAAAGAGTGCAAAAGACCTTCTAGCCTCTTTATCTATCAAAAAATCTGACGTTAGCTTCGTATCTTTCAACTCAAGCGGTGAAGTAAACGAATATTTGAGTAGTATTGCAAAAATAATAAAACAAAACTGGGCTCCTTTTAAAGCAGATGCGGGCCTTAGTGCCACGGTTATCGTCAATATAGAAGCCGATGGAAGTTTTAGTTTTCGCATCAAAAGAGGTGCAAATGCCGACTTTAACGAAAGACTTACCTCCTGTCTAAAATCATTACAAACAAGAGGATTTTCGCCACCCGTCGATAAAAAGGCAGTTTCCGTAGAGTTTAATTTTAAAGCGAGAGAATAATAATGTTTAGAGTGATTGTATTTTTATGCCTCAATATTGGCTTGCTTTTTGCGCAGACGGCAAGTATTGATATAGAAAAAAGCGCTACCGCCTTGTCAAAAATAGCCGTAGAGAGCTACCGTGATACCGGTATTTCCGAGTTTGAACAAAACCAAATAGACGCAATGCTTCTAAATGATATAAAAGTCTCAGATCATCTTGAAGCCGTATCAAATCCTTTTAAAAATGGCTTTGATACGCCGATAAGCGGCTCTGAGATGAAAGCAAAAAATATAGAGCTACTTCTAAAATACAAAATTTCAAAAACAAACAACGGTTTTAGCATAGAAACAAAACTATTTGATCCTCTAACAAATAGGCCTTTTTCGCAAAGATTTAGTGTACCGGAGTTCAAGCAATATCCATTTTTAGCGCACAACATCGCAGTTAGTGTAAATGATTATCTAAAAGCCCCATCTATTGATTGGATGAAAAATTATGTCATTATGGCAAAAGATATGGGTGCAAGAAAAAGTGATATAGTCATAGCCGACTACACACTTTCATATCAAAAAACAATAATAAGCGGCGGCTATAACATATTTCCAAAATGGGCGGGTACGGCACAAAGTGAACTTTACTATACCGCATACGAAAAGCTACCTACACTATACAAATACAATATATATAGTGGAAGAAAAACAAAAATCATAAGCTCTGAAGGGATGCTAATATGCTCCGATGTCAGCAAAGATGGCAAGAAAATACTTCTCACGATGCCAAGTGGAGCACTTCCTGATATATTTCTATATGATACTCAAAGCGGTACAAAAAATAACCTAACAAACTTTGCCGGCATAGATGTCAACGGGAATTTCATAGACAATGAAAGCAAAATAGCCTTTGTCTCCGATAGGCTCGGATACCCGACAATTTTTACAAAGCCTATTTCCTCTGCTTCGGTAGAGCAATTGGTCTTCTCCCCAAAATACAACTCCTCTTTTAGTGCAAAAAATAATTTATTGGTTTACGGCGGAAAAGAAAATGGAGATAACAATATATTTTTAGTAAATACAATAACAGGGCAAAGAAAACAAATTACGTTAAGCGGGTGGAATAGTTCCCCTAGACTCTCAAATGCTGGTGACGCCGTAATGTTCTTTAAAACTGAAAAAGGTAGAACAAATTTGGGAATTTTTCGACTCAATTCTTCTTCAACATTCTTGTTTCCAATGAATATAGGGAAAATAAAGTCTTTAGACTGGTAAATTTATTAATTGTTTGTGTTATAATAATTGCATATCCAAAAACAAATCCATAGGAGGATTCATATGCTAAATAAGTATATTATCGGCTCAGCAATGGCTGCGGCACTCATTCTAACAGGATGTAGTTCTAAAACTCCGACAGTTGACACAACTGCCCAAAAAACAGAAACAACAGCAAACACTGGTGCTTCTTCTTCAACAACTTCTACAGCAACGGCTAACGCAGTTGTCGATGCAGTAGCGGATGCTCAAGCAAAAGTTCAATCTGTACTATTTGATTTTGATAAATTCAATATCAGAGCTGACATGCAACCTGTAGTTGAAGGAAACGCAAAGCTTACTTCGGCTCTAACTGAGGCAAAAGTAAAACTTGAAGGTAATACTGACGAAAGAGGCACTGACGAGTACAACTATGCACTTGGTCTTAAAAGAGCAAACTCTGTAAAAGCTGCATACGTAGCAAAAGGTATAGCTGAAGCTAAAATGTCAACTGTAAGTCTTGGTGAAGGCAACGCTGTTTGTAAAGAGAGTACTGAAGAGTGCTGGGCTAAAAACAGAAGAGTTGATACTAAACTAGAGAAATAATCACAATATGAAAAAAGCCCTATACCTTACTTCTTTGGCGGCTGTTTTTCTATTGGGTGCAGAGCCGTCGGCATTTAAAGCCGGCGACCTCGATGCGCCAAATCCTTACGGCCTCACAAACTCAGAAAAGAAAATCGTAGAACAAAACAAAAACATTCAAAACATATCCACAAAGCTATTTGATACGGCACAAAGCCAAGTTGAACTCAGAAATGAGATAGATGGCATCAAATCACTTGTAGTCGGACACTCCGAAAAAATCAAACATTTTGAACGCAAGATAGACAGCGACGACAATGGCTCTGTTAAGACATTAGAAAAAAAACTTGACGAAAACCTAAAATTACAAAACGAAAATTACGACAAAATAATGAATACTCTCAGCGCAATTGCGGCGCTTCTTGACAACACAAGAGAAACTTATGTAAGCAAAGAACAACTGAAAGCGATTTTGGGCAAAACATACAAAGAACTGCCTAATAAAAAGCAAAAAGCAACCGTACCCACTGCTGAGGCAAAAGAAGACAATAAAACTGAAAAAGCCACCGCTAAAGAGCAAATAGAGCCTATTGCAAAGGCGCAAACTTCCGATAAGCCTGCCGCAAATAGTGACGACACGTTCAAAAAAGCGCAACAGCAATACAGGGACAACAAGCTAAAAGAGTCGAAAAACGGTTTTGAAGCATTGCAAAAAAATGACCCTGAATACAAAAAAGCACTTATTGCTTTTTATATCGGTGAAATAGACTACAAAAACGGTGACTATAAGACAGCTTTGGAGCAATATCAAAAGAGCATAGAAGCTGATGAAAAGGCAAGTTACGTTCCTATTATACTGTTTCATACAGCCGTTAGCTTGGAGAAATTGAATGATAAAGAGGCGGCGAAAAAAATACTTAACTCTTTAATTACCAACTATCCTAAACACTATCTAGTCCCATCCGCAAAAAAAAGAGTCGCCGAAATCAAATAAGAGTTCGGCACTCTTAAATCAAATCTTTTTTTTAGTAAAATCACCTTTCTTTGCAACTACGCAAAATCAAAAAATATAAGAGAGAGAAAATGGCATTTGAAAACAATACGGTAGTAGCTTTTGCATACGAACTTAAAGATGCGCAAAGCAAGGAGATAATTGATTCTTCGGCGCCCGGTTATCCACTTGAATTTATCACTGGCAAAGGCCATATAATACCTGGACTAGAGTCTGAAATACTAAAAATGAACGTAGGCGACAGTGCAACGGTAGTTGTTGGCGCTGAAGAAGCATACGGCGTTTACAATGAAGAGGCACTAAAAACATACCCTGCTGAGCAATTTGCAGGTATCGAACTTGCCGTAGGCTTGGCGCTTTATGGACAAGCTGAAGACGGTTCAACTGTGCAAGTAACGGTAAAAGCGTTTAACGATGCAGAAGTAACAATAGATTACAACCATCCTTTAGCTGGAAAAGCTCTCGAATTTGCAGTAACTATAGAATCTGCAAGAGAAGCAAGCGCCGAAGAAGCAATGACCGGTAAACTACAATGTGCAGATCACGGCAGCAAAGAAGGTTGTGGATCAGGTGGATGTGGCTGCGGACACTAAAATAGTACGCCAAAATGAGCAAAAGCTCGTTTTGGCCACGCTAGCCGCTGAGGCACTAAAGAAATTTATTGAGGATGTATGAATTTGAAAAAAGTAGCATTTCTATTTCCGGGACAAGGGTCTCAAACACTCGGTATGGGTAAAGATTTTTTGGAAAGCTTTGCCGATACCAAGACAATGTTCGAGGAGGCAAGCGACTCTCTTGGGTTTGATATCCAAAATATAATGTTTAACGACGAGGTGACTCTTGAAAAAACGATGTATGCCCAACCCTCAATCCTATTGACAAGTTTGATTGCACTTAGGGCTTTTCAAAAAGAGTGCGACATAAAACCTGTTTTTGCCATAGGGCACTCTCTTGGAGAGTTCAGCGCGGTTAGCGCCGCAGGGGCTCTTGGTCTGGCTGATGCAGTATATACGGTACACCAAAGAGGCAAGTTTATGGCTGAAGATTGTGAAGGTAAAGATACTGGAATGATGGCAGTTCTTGGGCTTGATGATGACAAAGTGGAAGCAGTCTGCCAAAATGCAAGAAACGAAGGCAAAAAAACATGGGCGGTAAATTACAACACCGATGGGCAAGTGGTTCTCGCTGGATTAAAAACCGACCTTACTGGCATCGAAGCCGCCCTTAAAGAAGCCGGGGCAAAAAGGGCGTTATTGCTCAATATGTCTGTTTGTAGCCACTGCGAAATCCTCACTAGTGCCTCTGTAAAACTAAAAACGCTACTTAACGAAAAAATGTCCGATAACTTCAATTTTTCTATAGTCTCGAATGCAACTAGCGAAAAATACTCGTCAAAAGCGGACGCACTGAATTTGCTTGAAAAACAGCTTGTAAGTCCTGTGCTATATAAACAATCTATCAAAAAATTTGAAAATGAAGTGGATGCATTTATCGAATTTGGAAACGGCGCCGTGCTTGCCGGACTCAATAAAAGAGGGTTATCCGTACCGACTTATAGCGTCAATTCACCAAGTGCAATAGCTGAAATAATAGAAAAACTACAATAGGAACTCCGATGAAAATAGCAATACTTGGCGCAATGAGAGAAGAGATAGAACCTCTTTTGCCGAAAATTCAAAACTTACAAAAACACGAATATGCAGCCAATATATACTACACAGGCACGCTTGGCGGCAAAGAAATAGCAATGGCTTATAGCAAAATAGGCAAAGTAAATGCAGCGCTTACGGCTACCATTCTTATCGAAAAATTTGGTTGCCAAAAACTTCTTTTTAGCGGTGTTGCGGGCGGAATCAAGGAGAGCCTCAAAATAGGCGATTTGATAGTTGCCGACAAACTAGTACAACACGATGTGGATATAACCGCATTTGGACACCCGTGGGGCTTTATACCTGAGAGCGGGGATTTCGTAGAGTCCGACAAGGAGTTGAATGCTCTAGCGGCAAAAGTAGCCGCAAACTTGGGTATTAATGTGCAAAGCGGAACTATTGCAACGGGCGACCAGTTTATCGCTAACGAAGAGAAGAAAGAGTGGATAAAAACGACCTACAAAGCCGATGCTCTTGAGATGGAAGGCGCAAGCGTAGGCTATGTGTGCAAATGCCTCGGTGTGCCGTTTTTTATACTTCGTGCAATATCTGATACCGCCGATATGGATGCAGGTTTTAGCTTTGAAGAATTCCTTGTTTCATCCGCCAAAGTAAGCGCTAATTTTCTAGAAAACATGATAAATGAGCTCTGAGATAGTTTTTTCAAAAAAACTCCAGAAGATATTCGGTCAGACAAACGCCGAATTCGCCCTTATAGAGCCGCAAGATAAGGTCTTGGTTGCTCTAAGTGGCGGCAAAGACTCACATACTATGCTACACCTCATAGCAAGACTCAAAAAGATAGCTCCTTTTGACTTTGAGTTTAAGGCTGTCACTCTGTCTTACGGAATGGGCGAGAACCTCACTTTTTTGACCGAGCACTGCAATGCACACGGCATAGAACACGAGGTAATCGACTCAAATATTTTTGAGATTGCCGGAAGCCACATCAGAGAAAACTCATCTTTTTGTAGCTTTTTTTCTCGCATGAGACGTGGTGCACTTTATAGCTATGCATTAGAACACGGGTATAACAAGTTGGCATTAGGTCACCACATGGACGATGCGGCTGAGAGCTTTTTTATGAACCTCTTTCAAAACGGTGCGATGAGAACGCTTGCGCCAAAATACAAAGCGACAAACGGCATAGTAGTCATAAGACCTCTCATACTTACCCGCGAGGCACAACTAGAATTTTTTGCCACGAGCAACTCTCTTGCCGTCATAGGTGACGAGGCTTGCCCGGCTATGAATTTTAAAGCCAAGATGCCGTACAAAAGAGAGGAAACAAAAAATTTCCTAAAAGATTTAGAAAAAGAGAAGCCGCAACTATTTACTATGCTAAAATCTGCTTTCAGACATATTCACGATGATACTTTTTTTGATAAAACTAGATTCAAACTATAAAAGGAAAAAGCGATGAGAGAGTTTTTTGAGTTTAAAAAACTGATTACCCCTACAGTCATCAAAGCGGTATTCATACTAGGCGTTGTTCTTAGCTTTTTTACTGGTGCACTCGACATAAAAGCAGGATTTAATGCAATAGATTTTGGCGGTAGCGCACTTATATTTTCAGGGTTGCTAAAAATATTTTTTGGTCCTGTAATCGTAAGAGTATGGTGCGAGATAATAGTTGTACTATTCAAAATCAATGATAACTTGACAGAAATAAAGCGAGAGTTTAAAAAAGATGTCTAACATAGATAAACTGATTGATGAAAAACTGTTGCCTTTTGTCTTTGCGACATCCAAAAGTCCAACGCTATTTCATGACCTACTAGACGCAAACAGGCAATTAAAAGACGGCATGACACCAAACAGCGGAGCACTTGGATACAAGATACGGCTAAAAAATATGTATATAGCTTTTTTGGTTTTGATACATGTAGTGTTTGTACTGCCTTCAATTACCGTATTGCACAATGTATTTGTAAAAATGGATTGTCACTTATCTATTATCTCGGCGGTTATATTTACGGGACTCTTTTTTGTATCTTTTTCTATTTTCAAAGAGTATCTGATAGAAAAAATATCGCTAAAAAGAGTAAAAGAGGGGTGGAATTTACACTTTCCCCTATTTGATTTTGAAACTTATGCACCAAAAGTAGCGGATATCTACAATGACGCTTTAAAAAAGAAAGTTCCAAGAGGCGAATTGGAATATTTCGTAATGAGTAATCTCTCGAAGTAGCTTCTGGTTTTAGACCTTGATTACCTTTCGTCCTGCTTTTTGTCCAAGCCAAAGTCCAAGAGGTATCGATAGCAGAGCCGAAAGACTTCCGAAGCCTAAAGCAATCATTATAAAAGTTGCATTTGCCTTTAGGGTAAACGAGATAAGCATAATCCCTGATATAGTATAGGTCATATTAATAGCAAATGCGCCAAAAAATATTTGCCAATACTCTTTTTTTGTCAATTCTCTGTTATTCTCAGCAATAAATTTTGAAACTACATAGTACAACAAAGCTATCGTTAGGGCTATATCTTTGCTTCCAAACTGAACGCCCAATGTATTAGTTACAATACTAACTGCGATTATACCGCCAAAAAAATAGAGTCCAAATCTCGTAATTACTGCTCTTATCGTCATTGAGATTACCTTTGTAATAATTTTGATATTGTAGCTTTAGGCCTTTGGCCTAAAGGCGACTATCACATCCTCATTCGTCTCAATATAAGCACCCTCTATCAAGTCTATGCAGTACGGAATGGCTGGGAAAACAGCATCAAGGCACTCTCTTATCGACTTTGGTTTGCCCGGTAGATTTACTATGAGCGTATTGCCTCTTATTCCAGCTGTTTGACGAGAGAGTATAGCTGTTGGAACGTATTTTAGTGACACTTGGCGCATTAGCTCGCCAAATCCGGGCATCATTTTTTCACATACCGCTTCGGTCGCTTCCGGCGTAATGTCTCTTTTAGCAGGGCCGGTACCGCCTGTGGTAACCACGAGGGAGCAGCCCTCTTTGTCGGCAAGCTCTATCATTGCGGCCTCTATCTGTGACTGTTCGTCGGCGATAACTCTATACACCTCAGTCCAGGGCGTTTTAATATACTCTTTTAGCGTATCTATTATCGCCTTGCCGGATATATCCTCGTAAATTCCGGCACTTGCCCTATCTGATGCAGTAATAATGCCTATCTTTAACTCCATTGTTACCTCAATATGTGATTTTTATTTTTTAATCTATAGACATCTGCAAACTCTTCAAAAAAATCTGCCGAAGCATACGGGTCAACAACTCTATCGGCCTCACCTATAAATACTTCTATTTTTACGCCGCGTTTTTTTAACGTATCCAGCCCGGCACCACGCCAATCAAAATACAACAACTCACGAAGCTCAGTCAAACTGCTGTCTTTGCCATAGCGAACGCCGTCTTCCACGCTTAGTCCGCTTTTTTTGAGGAGTTTCAACTTGTATAGCTCTGCGTCGGCCTCAAAAGCGGCTATCTGCGCCTCTCTAAAAGCCTCATTAGTATGTGCATAGTAGGCTGGAGATAGAAGTATCAAGCGTTTTATCTCTTTGTCCAAAACAGCCTCACGGACAGCGCTTATAGCCCCATAGCTAAAACCGGACATAAAATCGCCGTATTGAGGCAAAAATTCGTGAAAAAGCGCCTCTTCACCCTCCAAGCAAAACCCGCTATAAAACACCGAGTTCCTCCAGCTGTGCAAGTTCAAAATGCCTATCTTCTTTCAAAGTATCTGCTAGCTTTTGAATCGCCGCTTTATGCTCTCTTACAAAACCGCCTAAAGCCGACTCCGCACCATCCAAAAACTCGGCGTGAGATACGTTTTGCGTCTTGGTAAGACCAAATTTAAAAAGAATATCTTTTGTTATCGACATAGCTTTTTCGTAGTCCGTCTTGCTTTGATAGTAGACGCCGCCAAAATACGCATTCGTAGCCGCTCTGCCCACTAGATAATACGATATGAGCCTCTTTATCTCGTCGCCGCTTTTGAATTCAAGGTCGCCCTCATCTGCTCTTATCTCGACTTGCGAGATATATGATATTGCGATTTCGTTTTTGACGGCAAACAAAAGCTTGGCGGCCTGATAGAAGCTGAGGATGCCAAGCTCTCTTTCGCTGAGCACGGAGACTCTTTTTGTACCGTAAACGACTTTGTTTCTGACGTTTGAAAAGTCTACGTCTTCTATTTTTTCAGCCCCTCTTTTAAGGGAACTAATGGCCGCTTCATTCACCAAATTTGCAAGAGCCGCACCCGAAAATCCTGTAGTATGTCTAGCTAGTGAGCCTATATCAAGCGAGTGGCTTTTGTTTTTTAGATAAATACGCAATATCTCTTCTCTGCCTTTGACATCGGGCAACTCCACAAAAACACGCCTGTCAAACCTTCCAGCCCTCAAAAGCGCATCGTCTAAAATCTCTATTTTGTTTGTAGCAGCTATGACTATGACTCCGCTAGAGCCTTCGAAGCCGTCCATCTCAACAAGAAGTTGGTTTAGCGTGGATTCTCTCTCGCCCGAAGATGCGCCGCCTCTGCTCTTGCCGATAGCGTCTATCTCGTCTATAAAAATGATAGATGGAGCTTTGCGTTTGGCTGCCAAAAATAGTTCGTTGACCCGTTTTGCGCCAACTCCTACATACAGCTCCACAAAAGTCGCTGCGCTCTTATAAAAAAACGGTACTCCAGCCTCGCCCGCAACCGCTCTTGCAAGCAGCGTCTTTCCGACTCCCGGCGCACCCACTAGCAAAACACCTTTTGGCATGTGAATGTTTTTGGATTTAAAAAGTTTTGGATTTTTGAGAAATTCGACTATCTCTTCAAGCTCGTTTTTTGCCTCGTCCACTCCGGCTATGTCTGTAAATTTGAGAGGGCTTTTTATCTCATACACTTGCTCTCTTGGCATATCTGTGCTCTGCTTTGCGGCTCCTGCTTTGATGATGCCGTAGCTAGAGCGTTTGTTGAGATAGCTGCTTGCTATCTTCCAGATAACGGCAAAGACAGAGAGGGAGACGACGGAAAAAATCAAAAACGGCAAAAACTCAAAGCTATGTTCGATAGGAACGGCTTGTAGCACAATCTCTTGAGTCTTGTCGCTTTTTGGCACTGAAAATGTGCCTTTGTCAGTGTAAAGATAGATATATTGGGAAGATAAAACGGCTTTGTTTATCTCTTTGTGGGCTACCATCGCATTGAGCTTCTCGTAACTTACAACAGATGAAGTATCACGAAAAGCGGCATAAAGACCCAAAATAATAAATACTAAAGACGAGATGGCGATAACACCCAAAGGTTTTTTGTGACGCGCCAAAAACTCTTTTGTCATTTTAAATCCTCTTTGATTACCACCGAAGTAGTAGGGAAAGCTATGCGGACTTTCTCGGACTTCATAAATGCACTCAAAAGCTCTTTTGAAACCAAACTTTTTGTCTTTAGTATCGAAAATGAATGAGTTGGATACCACACGGATATAGCCACACCATTGTTTTCTATAAAGCTAAACACCCTAGGCTCAGTGCTGATATCACCGATACTATATTTTGCTCTCATACGTCTTATGGCACGATCTGTCAGCTTTGAAAAAGTACGACTATGTTTTGTAGCGACTTCCATGGCAACATGGATAGCCTCGTCAATATCCGAATCAAAAGTCACTCGAATATCCACGCTATCCCATACAGTAGAGAGGCCAGAGTGTGAATAGTTAAGGAAGATATGCGTAAAAATGTAGTTGTTCGGCACAAATACTATTCGCCCCGCTCTTTTATTTCTCTCATAACTAATAAGCGAAACTTCCTCGTACATCGTGATAGTAAGCAATGAAATATCGATAATATCCCCTAGTGTTTCAACGCCTTCTTTTGAAGATATCTTAACACGGTCCCCAACTTTGACGGCTCCGCCTAGTACTATAGTCACCCACCCCAAAAGACTCATAAACCAGTCTTTCATCGCAATAGCGATACCGGCAGATGCAAAGCCCAGTATTGTTACTAAATATCCAACGTCATTGATATATGAAAATAGAAGTATCAAAACAATGAGCATTATCGTGACGATATTTACCGTTTTGGCTAAGAGGTACGCTCTTTCATGATGGTTGATAGAGTATTTTTTTATCACTACTTTGGCGAATATAGACAAAGCCACAATGCCCAATATAAGAAGAGCTATATTCAAAAGCTTCATCATCTGATATTTGATATCCATCTGTAGCTTCTGGTTTTCTTCGCCTGTTTTTACTTTGAAAGCTTCAACGCTTTTGACAAATTCGTCTTTTTCCGATTTTAAATGCTTTAATGCCGCCGCATCGTTGTCTATCTGCACTTCCAACTTTATAGACTCTTGCTTATAGTCGGCATTTAGCTCTAAAAGGGAGAGCAGCTCATTTTTTAATTTGGCTTTTTCTTTTAAAACATCGTGTAGTTTTTCAAGCTCATTTAGCCTGCTCTCATAAATATCTTTTTTTACTGCGCTCTCTTTAATATACGAAAGTGCATTAAAAACACCGAATGGACTCTCTACCTTCGGCACCCTGCCCATATCTTCTATCTTTATCAACTCACCGAATATGGATTTTTTGGGTTCGTCTAGCAACATAAAATCTACATATCTTTTATTCCATATGTTTTTAGAAAGAGAGTCGTCTATGGATGATATTTTTGATTTTACGGAGCTGATATTTTGCTCTAACCGTGCTAGCTCATCAGCATTCTGCGGCTTTTTTGGTTTCGCATCGGCAAAGGAGACAAATAATAAAAATGTTACAAAAATTCTAAGCCAAAAACTCATTTAACGCTTCCATTACTATATTTTTTGGGGTGTCTTTGATAATCTCGTGAGAGCCTATGCCGTTTGGAATAATAAACTTTATACTACCCTCTTTTGTTTTTTTGTCAAGGAAAAATTTATCATAAAAATCCTCCGTATCCTTGATAGTATAACTCGTCGGCAGTGAGTATTTCTCCAGTAGATTTTTGACCCTTACGGCCTCTTCTTCGCTCATCTTGCCAAGCTTTACGGCAAGCGTGTTTGCCATTACCATCCCAATAGCTACGGCCTCACCGTGTAGATAGCCCGTATAGTTGGTTTGAGACTCGACCACGTGAGCAAAGGTGTGTCCATAGTTTAGTACCGCTCTTACGCCGTGCTCTTTTTCATCTTGCGCTACGACAAAAGCTTTTAGCTCTACGCTTTTTGCGACTGCTTTTAACAGATTTTCTTTTGATTTTAGTTCGTTGTTTTCCAAAAATTTGAAAAATTCAAAATCAAACATAACAGCCATCTTCACCACTTCGGCAATACCTGCCGCAAACTCTCTGTCAGGCAAAGTGTCAAAAAAATACGGGTCTATGAACACCCCTTTTGGCTGATAGAAAGCTCCGACTAGGTTTTTGCCGTATTTATTATTGACTCCCGTTTTGCCACCGACACTTGCGTCTACCGCACTAAGTACTGTCGTTGGAATCTGAATAAAATTGCACCCTCTCTCGTAAATAGAAGCCGCAAAACCCGTCATATCACCGACTACACCGCCGCCAAAAGCTATCAGATAAGAGCTTCTATCAAGTCTGCCATCAAAACAGGCGGAGAGTATTTGCTCTATGGTCGCCATGTTTTTATACTCTTCACCGTCGGGAATGGTCGCAATAAATAGCTCATCAGCCGTAATTTTGGATTTTAGATACTCCAGATGAAGCCCTGATACGGTTGGGTTGGTAACAATACAGGCTTTTTTGAAATGCTGTGAAGCCAATTCGCCTATCGTGACATCATAGCTGTCATCTACGCTTTTTCGCAGGTCAACTTTTATATTCATTTTTTTCCTTAGTCGCTTATCGGTATAAATATCTGATGGTTGTCTTTCAAAAGGGCAAAAAGCCCGTTGTTTGACGGAATGAAAAAATCTTTTATTCTGAGCGATAACTGCTCATCCGTAAATGGCAAAAACTGAATAAAGTTGCCGAGATTTCTATACTCTCTAAAAAAGTTTTTAGACTCTTTTTGTACTTGCAGCTTTGTTGAGTATACGTCCGAGAGGGATACATAATGCTCTACGATACCGCTCGCTTCGCCCTCTTCTGGGTCATAAGAAAAAAGCTTTAAACTCCTTTTGAGTTGCAAAGACATATCAAAAAACACATACGATATTTTTTCCAAATCAGGATTTTGCATATCCACGACAGCCGAATACGAATCTTCAAAAAGACGTCGCTTACCAAACTTTAACACGGGTTTTTTAAGTTCAAACAACGCTTTTTTGACATCCCCTTTGAAGCTATCCCTATCGCACAATATGAGTCCGGCGTTATATTTTTTGATATCGCTTTTAATGATAGAAACCGCATCGGATGTACGATAATCAAATTCCACTATTACATCATCCTGCGCAATCTCGCGAAGATATTGCAATACATCCGGTGAATTTACGTCAAAAGCTTTAATAAATAGTTTTTTATTGTTTAGTTTTTCATGCAGCAAAATAGAGTCGGTAACTATTCGTTTTATTCTCGCCTCACTCATTGATGCGACATTGAGAATAAGGTATAAGTTTGCGCCAAATGGCTGAGGGAAGTGGCCTATCTCGCTTTTTATCGCCTTGTAGACATCTCTTAGAATATTTGGTTGACCTATCACGATAAGTTCGTCTTGCGGCCTTATCATCGTAGATTGCTTCGGAAGTATGAGTTGTTCGTTTCTGTATATGGCCGCTATCTTCCAGTTTTTTTGTTCGATATTTGAGATGTGACGAAAGACGTATTTGCTACCGTAAGGCACCATGACTTCCATTATCTCGCCTTGCCCTTTGCCTATGTTTTGGGCAATTAGAGGGATATTGGGCATAAATGACATTAGCATATTTGAAAGCACGTCACGGGAACTTATCGCTTTTATTTTCAGTCCATCGATAAATTCAGGCTCAAGTTCCTCGCTATCAAGCACTACAATGGAGGTGCTCATATTTTCGGCGCGCACGAGTCTGGCTACTGTCTTTGTCTCTTCCATGTTTTCCAACGCTACAAATACAAGTCTCGCTTCTTTAAGTGCCAAACTCTTTAGTTTGCTCTCGCTTGTCGGGTCAAACACACGCACCGAAGAGTTCTTCGGGTATTCAAAATCTTCGCCCATGCTCTCACTAAGAGCAATATCCAAAAAGAGCGTATCACTCTCTACGGTTTTTAGTCTCTGTAAAAACCTCTTAGCGACACTTCCGCCGGCGATAACTACTATTTTTTGCATAAATCAAGCACCCTCGTTTAAAGGCGAAAATTATAGCAAAAAAGGGCTATTCAAACCTTTGCTAGTAAAAAGTTAGAGATGTGTACAATCTTATACAAATCATAACGCATAGGCAGGATAGAATGTCTAAAATTCAATACACAAAAAAATCGTTATTTAGAATACTGCTACTGACTCTAATTGTCGGACATGAAGCATCTTTTGGCGGGGTGCTAGATATGATAAAAGACAAACTAAACGACACTGACGGTATAGAAAATCCCATTAGAGGTAAATTCGAGTTTTTGGGTAATTTGCATACGGAGGATGTGCAGAGTCCGGGAAGATTTGATAGTTTTACCAATGGCGAATCATATATGTTTGCCATAGACAATGACAATATCGTTAGGGACGACAGGGAGGTATTCAATATCTCTAGCAAAAAAATAACCCAAACAATCCGCACGCAAAAACTGATTGCGTCTCACTTAAAAGCCCCCATCGCCCTAAAAGACGGCAGAATACTTTATTTTTCAGAGCCGCCGATGCCTTTCAAAGACGGCCCCCAAAATACCATAGTCCAAAGCTTTGATAAAACAAACTACTCCTTTACGAAAGAGGCTGAGTCGGTTTTAATATATACATATCGTAGAGCAAAACTATTAGAGTTAAAAGACGGAAATGTGTTGATGATTAACAATCCGGTTCCAATCATGCACAAGTACAAAAAGAAAGAAGGCTACTATGTGGCATTTGAAAAATATGACCCAGATAGCAAAAAGTTCACTTTTTTGGGAACAAATAATATACCTAGAAGTCATTTTGGAGTCATCCAAACATCCGACGAGAAGGTACTTATCATCGGTGGATATAGTGATAGGGAAGGTGTTAAAGACCCGCTCGAAGTAGAAGAGTATGACCCAAAAACCGATAAATGCAAAGTCATAGGAAAACTACTAAAAATGAGAGCGTATCCGGTAGTCCAGATGCTGCCAAACGGAAAGATACTGGTAATGGGCGGTTATCAAGAAAACCCTATCGGATACCATGCTCAAAAACATGCAGAGTTGTTTGACCCAAAGAGCGGCGTTAGTGTGCCTTTGCCAGACTCTAATTGGGTAGCCCCGGGATATTCGGTATCGTATATGGTGGGTGATCAGGCGGTGATACTATCCGGTATTTATGCAGAGGGGTTTGACTATAAGACAAATAGGTTTTACAAGATTGATTCTGTCGGAAGTGAAGCGGAGCAGAGAAATATGTTTGGATGTGCGGTACTGCCGAGTGGGAATGCGGTAGTGGGTGGTGGATATGTAGAGCGCTCAGGAAAACACTCCCCTAGGGATATATGGCTACTTAGATTGAGATAACAAATTGCGACGTGCCATCTGTTTTTTGGCATAATACGCCCTAAAAAACGGAAGATCAAGGGTAGATGTTTGAATTTAAAGTAGAAGCGACAGATGGAGCGGCTAGGGCTTGCACTATTACGACGACGAGAGGAACGATAGAGACTCCCGTATTTATGCCTGTGGGTACGGTGGCTAGCGTGAAGGCTCTGGATATGGCGGATATTGAGGAGCTAGGGGCGAAGATAATACTTGCCAACACCTATCACACATACCTGCGTCCTGGGAGTCCTACGGTGGATAAGATGGGTGGGTTGCACGGGTTTACTACATATCAAGGTAACTTTCTCACCGATAGCGGCGGCTTTCAGGCGTTTAGTCTAAGCGACATCTCAAAAGCCTCGGATGACGGGATAAAGTTCAAAAGCCATATTGACGGTAGCACGCACTACTTCACCCCTGAAAAGGTTCTGGATATACAGTATGAGCTAAACAGCGACATTATGATGGTGCTTGACGACCTCATAGCCTTGCCTGCCGAACAAGAGCGCATCAAAAAGTCTGTTGAACGCACGACGGAGTGGGCGAGGCGAAGCCTTGTGCATCAAGAGGCGCAAAAAGCCGAGGGCAAAGCGCAAACCAACAATCTATTTGCAATAGTGCAAGGCGGTACGGACAAGGTGTTTCGTAAGCTCTCAGCCGAGGGTCTTGTGTCGCTTGAAGTGGACGGTAAAGGCTTTGACGGGTTTGCTATCGGCGGACTCTCTGTGGGTGAAGAGAACGCCGCTATGTATGAGACTGTTGAGTGGACTACGCCGTTTTTGCCGACAGATAAACCTAGATATTTGATGGGGGTCGGCACACCTGAAGACCTTGTGGAAAATATCGAAAGAGGCGTGGATATGTTTGACTGCGTGATGCCCACGCGAAATGCCCGAAACGGCACGCTATTTACATCTTTTGGCAAAGTAAATATCAAAGCGGCAAGATATATTCTCGATGAAAATCCGATAGACCCTAAGTGCGATTGTCCAGTGTGTCGTAGGTACACAAGGGCTTATATGTGCCATCTTTTCCGTGCAAAAGAGCTAACATTTTATCGCCTTGCCACAATCCACAATTTACACTACTATCTAAACCTCGTAAAACAGGCTAGATTTGCTATATTAGAGGGAAAATTTAAAATCTTTAAAAAAGAATTTTATGCAAAGAGAAGTGGACAATGAGTGAATTTCGTATGAACCACACCGAGGCAGAGCAATACGCTAAGGATTTTTTGGATGCATACTTCAATGAAATACGAGAAGTCGTCGAATTTGAACAGGCTTTTATCGAAGAAAACTCGCTTGAAGGGCCTAGTATCGACTACTTCCAGCTTAAAAGATTTCTAGAAACCGCCGTACGAAACCTACGCTCCATAGACAACAATATACTAAGCGGTCTCGTATACAAACTATACAAAGACGTTATGAGCCTATACGAATTTTACTCTTCCGCAATGTCGAAAGTTGCTATGCCGATAGTAGTTTTTGAAAGAGACTTCCTCAAAACTCTCAAACCATACAAAGAACTCGGAGACAAGATAGAAGAGCTAAAGTCTATTAGAAACAGCTACGAAATGAAGATGCGATACCTTGAAGGCTCGATGAACGCTTTGGAGATGCATCTAAATACCGAAGAAAAAAAGAAAGAGTTTATGGCTCTTAAAGCCAGATATGCAGAAGCCACACACTATTTTGCGGAAGCCAGAGACGGAATACCGATAGCTTATGAGAAGATGGAGCAGATAGAAAATACGTTTAGAGATATGTTTTTGGCTTGGTTTGAGGAGTATAAAGAGTATTATCTGGGCGAACTCAAAGGCGCTACGAATGCAAAGTTTTACTATCTGGATAAACTGCTCTGGTATAAAGCCGAGAGAAGCCCGGAAATAAGACGGTTTTTCAAAGACTCGAATATACAAGGCGGCTACGATACTAAGACCTTTATAGAGTATTATCTCAGAAATATAGACTTCAAAAAGACCTTCGACAAAGGCTGGCACGGCTACCTAAAAGAAATTATGACGATTTTGGAGTAGAAAAAGTGTTTGTTAAATATACGCCTGAAGAGGTAGCCGAACTCATAGTAGCCGGTTCCAAAAATAAAAAAAATGTTCCCGCAAGCCAAGAAGAAAAACTATTTCACTCCATTAAACACGTAAGACTCTTTGACAATATAGAAACTGCGGACGTACTAAGCGTAATAACCGACGTAAAAATAAATAAATACACCGCAAATACTATGTTAGAGTTAAACCAAGAGACAAAAGACAGAATATATTACATTATTACAGGCTCTATCCTTATGCCTTTGGGCGAAGAGAGTCACGTAGAACTAAATAAAGACCAGGTGTTTGGCGAAGTGAGCTGTTTTACCAAAACAATGCTACAAAAAACCCTTCAAATAACGGAAGATAACACTGTAGTATTTTCGTTCAAAATCAACAAAACCGGTGTCACAAAAGATAATGCACAATCTTTTTTAAAATTTTATGAGGAGCTTATCGTCTATACGGCCAATAAGCTTCTTTGGTTTGAGATGGCTTAGTAAATCCCAAGTATCTCAAACTGCACATACCAAACCGCAACAGAAACCAAAAATCCAACCGCCACCGTCCAAGCATACTTCATATGTGACGCAAACGTATAAACGCCCCTCATCTTACCCATCACACCAACACCCGCAGCGGAGCCAAAAGCTATCATGGAGCCGCCGCATCCTGCCGCAAGAGCCACAAGAAGCCACTGGTCTACCGATATAGCCGGATTTGATTTGAGGATTGCGTATGTTAGCGGCACATTGTCTATGATAGCCGACAAAAATCCTACGCCGATATTTACCAGAGTTGGATTCACTGCTTTGTAGACATCGGCCACAAGTGCCAAATAACCCAAATAAGTCAGCGCCCCAACGGCAAACATAAGCCCAAAGAAAAACAACAGCGTATCATTTTCTATTTTTGAGATACTCTTAAAGACCCCTATATCTACGTTTTTTTTCCTTTTGAGATTGTAGCTGTATGCCATCAAAAGGGAGAGCCCGAACATCATTCCGACTATTGCCGGCAGATGAAGAGCTTGATGGGCAAATACGCTCATTCCTATCGTCAAAAATCCAAGCCACACTATTCCTGCGGCGCCCGGTTTCATACCGATATCTTCTTTTATATCGTTAACGCCGACAGATGTTTTTGGCACAAATAAAGATAGAAGATAGCATGTAACCGCCCAACCGATAAAAGAGGCGGGAAATAGGTAGAAGAAGTCAAAAAACGGCGCTTTGCCGGCATTCCATATCATCAGCGTAGTTATATCTCCAAAGGGCGACCATGCACCGCCTGCATTTGATGCGACCACTACATTCACGGCGGCGGGAACCAAAAAGGCTTTATTGTCTTTTTCTATCGTAATAAGTAGCGTCGCAAACACAAGAGCAGTCGTAAGGTTGTCGGCAACGGCGCTGATAAAAAACGTAAGAATACCCGTCGTCCACAAAAGCTTTTTATAGCTCATTTGCTTTTTCATAAGCCTAGATTTCATAACATCAAAAACGCCTCTCTCCAAAAGCGCCTCGATATAGGTCATAGCAACGTACAAAAAGAAAAATATCTCCGATATCTCAAGTATCACATGTTCTACACTCGTTTGCAGATTTGCCGGAACATGCCCATCATGCGCCAAGAAATATATTCCGATGATAAAAAACAAGAATGTACCGACAAATAGAGCCGGTTTTGACTTGTTGACCCCTATCTTATCTTCAAGAGCTATAGCGATATACGAAAGCACAAAAAGAAAAAGCGAAAAGTAGCCTATAAAACTATTTGTCAAATCAGGCTGCATCTGTTCCCCTTTTTAAAATTAAATACCCGACTACGCCGGAAAGCAAAGAGGCTATGAAAATACCGCCCTTAGCCTGAGAGGTCAAAAGCTCGTCCGTAAAAGCAAGTGCGGAGATAAAAATAGACATCGTAAAGCCGATTCCCGCCAAAAATCCTACTCCTACTATCTGTCTCAGCCCTGCCCCGTTTGGGAAAACTGCAATTTTGAGTTTAACTCCAATATACGAAAACAGCACCACGCCAAGCGGTTTTCCAAGAAACAGCGCAACAGCTATCGATATTGCAAGCGGCGACAAAAACGAACCCTCCTGCGGCTCAAAACCCGCATTAAAAAGCGCAAAAAGAGGCAATACGTAAAATATATTCCAAGGATGAAAAAATATCTCCAATCTCTCAAGCATAGACATTGACGAAAAACTCAGCGCCGACATACTCTGAAGCGCTTTGGTTTTTTGGTGGTGGTCATCCTCTTTTGCGGCGTTAAAAAACTTCTCTTTCAGATGTTCCATCTTCTCAAAAAAACTCTCTTTTGAGTGCTCCGCAGACGAAGGTGCCATAAGCCCCAAAAGGACGCCGAGTATCGTAGAGTGCACACCGGAATCAAGCATAAAAAACCACGATACCAAAAATAAAACGGCAAAAAAGAATAGATTTCTAACTCCAAGTTGGTAGAAAAAAGCGATAAGTCCGACAAACGCCAATGAAAAACCGAGACTCGCAAAACCTATGTCGCCGGAATAAAAAAATGCGATTACCAAAATAGCGCCTATATCATCTACGACGGCAAGAGTTAGTAAAAATATTTTTACTTCATTTGATATACGACTTCCAAGAAGCGTCATAACGCCGACCGCAAAAGCTATGTCAGTCGCCATTACGATTCCCCAACCTTTCGTTGTGGCGGGTGAATCGTTGAGTATAAAAAATAAAAACGCCGGAGCTATCATTCCGCCAAAAGCCGCAAGTATAGGCAAAGCCGCAGATTTTGGATTTTTGAGCTCCCCTTCGGCAAACTCTCTTTTTAGCTCCAACCCTATTATGAAGAAAAAGATGCACATCAAGGCGTCGTTAACCATGTGTTGCAGAGTATGCGTAAATACCAGCTTGCCTACTCCGATACTAAATTCGACATGTAGCATTGCATAATAATACGAGTTAAAAGGAGAGTTTGCCCAAACAAGAGCAACCACCGTAAATACAATTAGCATAATCCCACTAGCGGCTTCTAAGTGCAAAAATCTGCCAAGCGGTTTTGATAGCGTATCTATCGCTCTTCTTTGATTTGTCATTGTTTATCTTTTAGCACATACTCCTTGATATCCAAAATATCAAGGAGCTCTGAGGCATTTAGGTGTTCGTACAGATATAGTTCTAGTATTTTAGCGTATTCACTGCTTGGAATGGACCCTTTTAACCACATGTCTATGTTTTGCGGTTTTATATAAGTATCAATGCCTTTAGTTTTGGCAAAATAGTTTAGCTCGTCCGCAGTCTGCTGCATCGATTTGTGTCTTGCCCGTATAGCTCTTATTATTCTCGCATAAAAAAGTCGCATTAAGTTTTTTGCTTATCCAGTCGTAGTTTTGCATGGATTTTAGCCTTTTAAAGGTGTTTTATCAATTCAAAAGCTAGTAAGATTTAAATTATAAATTGTTATTTTATACAAATAAAGCATTATATTACTTATTTTAGTTTATGTTTATAATTGATAAAATCTTATCTTTTCTGATGAAAATTATAAGGAGTCGACATGTCCTTAGAAAAAATACCCGCAAAGCTTTTATACATAGGCGATGAGGGATATGTCACCAATATACTCACAAAAGCACTAGGCAGGCTGGCTCAAACTGTATTTTGCGCCAACGACATAGACACCGGATATATTATTTTTTTACTAGCAAAGCCGGAAGTTATAGTAACAAATATAAAAATCCATTTGGATGACAATATAAAAATTACGGAAAAAATAAAGAACATAGACCCATATACAAAAACATTATGGATATGCGACCAAGCAGAGTGCAACCCAAAACACGACAACATAGACATAATAATTCCGGAGCCTTTAGATATAGAAAACCTCATAGATACAGTGCATTGTATGTGTCTTCGCCCCCATCTTGCATTAACCCGTTGTTTACCATGATATACGATAATCGGCTATAGATAAAATCAATAACTGTGGAAACAAAAAATGAAAAAAATTTTAATAATTGATGAAAATATGAGCGGCAGAAAAATGGTTTCTCAACTAGTTAATACGTTTGACAATATCAATATTTTTGAAGCGAGAAACGCCAAAGAAGCATTAAATATAGCAAATACACAAAACGTAGATATAGTATTTATGGATGTATCGGCGTCAATATCAAATGCGATAGACACGACAAGATTAATCGTAGATATAAATCCGCAAACAATGGTCGTAGCCGTATCAACGCACGGTGAAAATGAACACAAAAAACAGATTATACAAGCGGGCGCAATTGATTATATTAGAAAGCCTATCCATCCGGAAGTATTTACCAGTAGAATAAAAAACTATCTCTCCATAGTCGAAAATAGAAGACTGGAGCTATGTAGTAATAAGCCTTTTAACCTATTTAGTAAAGATATATTTAATAGATATCTGATGTTTAGAGGTGACGAGCAGTGTTCATTAAATGAGTTTTGGGCCTATTTTTTGATAGAAAAAGAGTATAAATTTGAGAATATCAAAGAGTGTATCTGCGCCGTGTACGAGATAGCTGTTATGGCGACAAAACTAGAAAAAACTCCTTTGATAATCACCGAAGAAAATAGCGAATGCATATACTTCACAATAAAACATGCGGGCGCATTAAATCAAAATACCGTACGGCAGATAATAAAGCAAAATAAATACTGCGGGGATTGTATGCTTACCGACGATAAACTCTCATTTAAAATTGTAAAAAACTAGGCGCCTATAATGGCGCCGTTTATTCTGCGGATTGCGGCTCTTCTATTTTTTTGCAAAGAAGTTTTTGAATACGGTTGTTATCTATTTTAAGGATTTCATACACATACAGACCGTCTTTTATAGTCTCGCCGACACTAGGCATTCTGCCTACAAGATTAAAGATATGCCCGCCCAAAGTTACGGCTTGATCATCTTCAAACTCCATATCCAAAACCTCTGCGACGTCATCCAAATCTATCATTCCGTCAAACTCATAGCTATTTTCATCTATTCGTATTATCTTTTCACTTTGCGCATCGTGCTCATCCGAAGTGTCACCGATAATCTCCTCAAGGATATCTTCCATTGTAAGAAGCCCTGCCGTACCGCCGTACTCATCAACTATCAAAGCCATATGTACTCTTTGACGATTCATCTGCACCAAAATATCGGATATAGACGCATTCTCCGGCACAACGATAATAGGACGTTCTAATTCGGAGAGAGATTTCGGGCTTCCAGATAGCATATTATTTAGAAGATCACGAATATGTATCATACCGGTTATATTGTCTTTATTGTCATGGCAATACGGATATCTAGTGTGTCTTGTGCTCGTTACGAATTTCATATTTTCTTCATAAGACATGTCGGCATCTATACAAACTATATCTTTTCTAGGCGTCATTATCTCTTTTGCAACGGTATCGGAAAAGTTAACCGCATTTTTAATGATCTCGCCCTCAAAAGAGTCGATAAATCCGCTTTTCAAACTCTCGCCGACAATTATTTTCAGCTCTTCATCAGAGTGAGCCTCATGTTCGCTTGCCGGTTGTATGCCTATCTTTTTTAGGAAAAAAGAGGCCAAAATATCAAAAAATCTAATTAGAGGATAAAAAACAACCCAGAACCAATAAAGTGGTCTTGCTATGATAAGCGTAGCCTGTTCTGCTTTTGCTATCGCTATTGATTTTGGGATAAGCTCGCCCCATACAACATGCATCAAAGTGATAATCGTAAACGCCACTATAAAGCTAATGGAGTGCAAAAGCGTAGGATTGGCTCCGAATATCGCCGTAAAAGGTTGCTCAAGAAGTCTGGCAAGTGCGGGTTCGCCTATCCAACCTAATGCAAGAGATGAAAGTGTAATACCAAGCTGTGTTGCGCTGAGGTATGTATCAAGGGAGTTTGATATTTTTAGAGCTAGTTCTGCATTTGCTTTGCCGTTTTTGGCAAGCTCTTCGAGTTTTGATCGTCTTACTTTGACTATTGCAAACTCAGATAGGACGAAAAAGCCATTTAGAAACACTAAGAAAAGTGCGAATAATAACATAGAAATCGACTGACTATCGGGATCCAATCTAGTTTCCTCTCTTAAAATAATTTGTGAAATTGCGATTATTATACATAAAAATTGTTACTTATTATACCAAATATTTATACAGACTAAAAAAGCCCGCCTTGCCCTTTGCCGCTTAGCTCTTTTATTTTCAAAATATATTTTTTAACGTCAAATTTCGACTTGCATCCGTTGTAGTTCATATACCGCACCTTGCCAAATACCTTGCGGCTAGGCCACGCTCTATCATGCACTCCGCCCAGACTCCACGCTATCCCAGCATAACCGCTTGGGTCTCTACCGTCAAGCGCATATTTGTCATTTAGGTATACAGCTATTTCGAATGCATCTTTCGTACCGGGCGTCCATTCGAGTATTTTTTTTGCCCAATACATCCGCATGTAGCCGTGTATTTTGCCTTTTATTTTCAGCTCGTTTTGGGCGGCGTTCCAAAGCTCATCATGCGTCGTCGCCTCTTCAAACTCACAAAGGCTATAGATATACCCCCTAGGCTCCTCGTCCGTTATTGCCATATTCGCCTTCGCCCACGACTCCAGCGAGTTTTCGTTGTCATAGTCAGCGCAATAAAAACAAAAATTATCGGCAAGCTCTTTTCGCACAATAAGTTCTTCCAAAAATGCGGCCTTACTCTCTTCATTTGCTTTTGCAACGCTCACGGCAAGTGCAACTTCGAGAGAGGAGATGTGACCGAAATGCAGATATGGCGATAGCTCGGACTGTGCATCTTTGGTCGGGTCGTTACGATTTACAGAATAGCCGTCAAGTTTTTCATCCAAAAACTCTTTTAGTTTTGCAAGCGCTGTGCCTCTGCCGCCTGTAAAATATCTGTTTTTAGGCAGAGCGTCAAAAGCTGAAAAGTCATTTTTATAAAACTTTTGCACTCCATTTTGTGTCGCTAGTTGCGGCGGTTGAGTTAGAAAATATGGCAGAAGTTTATTGATTTTTGGCCTTATCGTGTAGGCCGCAAACTCTTTTTTGTTTGAGACGAGACGGGCGGGGACGACATTGTGCGAGTCTACTTCATAAACACTTCCGCCAAATACCGACAAAAACTCACTGTGCCACGCTTTTTTGATACGAAGCGGGTCAAAATCCACAAACACCGCCTCTGCTTCTACGCTTTTTGCAAAACCTGCTATCTCTTGCGATGGGTTTCCATGAAGCAGACAAAACGGGATATTTTTGGCTCTCAAATCCGCTTCAACACCTCTCAAACCCTCGCCCATAAAAGCAAAAGCTTCAGGGCTTGCGCCTAGAAATTCAGGTACAAGACAAAAGCAGACGATAAGGGTTAAGTTGTTTCTTGAAGCGTAGTCGGCGGCTTTTAAAAGTCCGAAGTTGTATTCGGCTCTTTGGTCTCTGCTCATCCAATAGATGACGCTTTTTCCTTTTTGTGCGCTAGTTTTTAGTGCAAAAACTCTCTCATCCATAGACGAGTGGGCCTGTGACCTCTCCTTTTTTTGTATATTTTTTGCAATACTCCACTATTGCGCCGTGAAAGAGGCTAAACACCTTCACAATATCGCCGCCGGCAAGCTCGCACGCTTCGGCCTCACGTCCATATATACCGGACTCCAGCCACTCTCTTATCTCTTCGTACTCCATTGCTTCCATATTGCATTTGCTTGCTAGAAGCCTCGCCGTATAAGTATCCACGACCATTATCTCACGGTGGCAAGCATACAAGAGGATACTATCGGCGGACTCCAATCCGACCCCTTTTTGTGATAAGAGCCACTCCCTGTCTACGCTTGAAATGAAGCTCTCAAAGTCGCCAAATTCTTCGTAAATAGCTTTACAAAGAGCCTTTAGTCGCACGCTTTTTTGGTTATAAAATCCGCTTGGACGAATAGCCTCGGCCAAAATACCTAGTTCCATTTCTGCGATTTTTTCTAGTGACAAGAGGCCAAAACGCTTTAGGTTTTCGATGCTTTTTTCTACATTTTCCCATTTGGTTTGTTGCGTCAGCATCACACCGACTATCACCTCAAAACTACCGCTATGAGGCCACCAATACACATCTCTCTCCATCAGGTTTTTTTCCAACTCAATAAGTGAGCCAAAAAGCTCAAAACTACTCAATAAAAGCCTCTTGCGAAACGATAAATTCGCCGTCATCATAAGCTTTTATCTTGAAAGCGCCCGTGCATCTGCCGCCTTCTATATCACAGACAAGGGCTTGAAATATCTTTTTGCACTCTTTGTTTACGACAAATCTTTTGCTTGTTCCTGTCAAGAATCTATATATAGGCCCATCTTTATCTACACCTATAACACCATCTCTGCACCCTGTAAGCCCGACATCGGCTAGAAAACCGCAGCCGTTTGTTATGCGCAAATCATCCGTTCCGATATGCGTGTGAGTGCCTACGATAAAAGATACGTCAGCTTCAAGATAACGCCAAAGCGCCTCTTTTTCACTTGTGGTCTCGGCGTGAAAATCTACAAAGATATTTTTTATCCCATCATTTTTGAGTGCGTCCACCGCAGCCCGAACAAGGCGAAACGGATTGTCGGAAATCGGCATAGAAAAGTGCCCCATGAGATTTACGACTGCCAGTCGCTCGCCGCCGACCTCTAGTACTTTGACGCTCTCGCCGCCTAGCTCTGCCGGATAGTTTAGCGGACGGATAAGCGGGTATTTTTTGAACACCTCTACGACTTCAGGCTTATCCCAAATATGATTTCCGCTTGTCATCATATCCACGCCCGCATCCATCATCTCAGCAGCCGTCTTTTGCGTGATACCAAATCCAGCCGCTACGTTCTCAGCGTTTATGATGGCAATATCCGCACCAAATTTCTCTTTCGCCCCCATTAGATGGCGCCTCACCATCTCCCGCCCTGGACTCCCGATGATATCGCCCACAAAGAGTATTCTCATTTTTTGCTCCTAAGGGCTTTTAGCACGGTTAGAAGTATGTCATCATCGTCCTTGCTAGGTGAAGTGAGGTACTCTTTTTTGTCGTTTTCGTAATTTACCGTAATATTTTGGGCGTAGTTTGAGATAGCCGATACGCCGGATTTTAGGGCTAGTACTTTTATCTCGATAAGCTGCAAAAACTGTTTTGTCGGCAAGTCAGGTTTGCCGAATCTGTCGTTTAGCTCCTCTTCTATTTCGTATATTTCGTTTACTTCACCGACACGGCTGAGTCTTCTGTATACCTCAAGGCGCAATCTATCCTCAGCGATAAAATCAGGCGACAAGAACGCCGAGATGCTGAGTTTTAGCTCTACCTCTTTTTCTTTTTCAAAACTTTTGCCGCTTAGTTCGTTGATGGCGTCTTCAAGCATTCGTAGATATAGGCCATAGCCGATGTTTTTGATATGTCCCGATTGCGCCTCTCCGACGATATTTCCGCCGCCTCTGATTTCGAGGTCTTGATACGCAAGTGCAGCGCCGCTTCCCAGATATGAGTTTGATTCTAGTGCGATTAGCCGTTTTTTGGCTTCATCGGTCAGCTCATCTTTGGATTCGACGAAGAAATAGGCGTACCCTTGCACGCCCCCTCTGCCGACTCTGCCTCTGAGCTGATGGAGGTCTGCTATGCCGAACATATCCGCCGAATCTATCATTATCGTGTTGACTTTCGGCAGGTTAATGCCTGATTCGATGATGGAGGTGGAGAGCAAGATGTCGTATTTTCCCTCTTCAAAATCTATCATTATCTTATCGGTCTCATCGCTTCCGACTTGTGAATGGAGTATCTCTACACGCAGTTGCGGCAAGATAGAAAGCAGTCTTTTTTTGGCTTCCTGTAGGCTTGCAATGCGGTTGTGGATATAAAATATCTGCCCGCCACGACGAAGCTCCCTCATTACCGCCTCTTTGACTACTTTGTCATCGTACTCTTTGACAAATGTCTTTATCGGCAGTCTCTCTCTTGGAGGGGTGTTAATTTCGCTGAGGCTTTTGACTTGTGAGAGCGCCATATTTAGGCTTCTTGGTATCGGAGTGGCCGACATCGAGAGGATATGCGCCGTGCGAGAGAGGGCTTTTAGCTTCTCTTTTTGCTTTACGCCGAATTTATGTTCCTCATCCACAACCACCAAAGCAAGGTCTTTGGCATCTGCGTCAAGAAGCGCATGCGTACCGATAGCCACCTTGAGTGCGCCGTTTTTCAAAGCTTCCAGCGTCGATTTTTTGCTTTTTGCAGAGACAAATCTATCTACTTTTTCGCACTTAATACCGTATTTTGAAAACCGCTCGTTAAAGCTTTTGTAGTGCTGACTGACAAGAAGCGTCGTAGGCGCTAGCACTACCGCCGAATAGCCGTTGATAGCGGCCGCAAATACGGCGTTCATAGCCACTTCGGTCTTGCCAAATCCGACATCACCGCTAAGAAGCCTATCCATAGCCACGCCACGCCCAAAGTCGGCGAATATTTCATTTATTGTTCTAGTTTGGTCATCTGTGTAGACAAATCCCGCATCTTTTTGGAATATGCTGATTTCGGCTTTGGAGGTATCGACTCTCACCCCCTCTTGCAGTTCACGCTCGGCGGCTAGTCTTACTATTTCTCCTGCTATCTCAAACAATCTCGAACGAACCGACTCTTTGAGCTTCAAAAAGCTTGATTTACCGAGTCTATCTATGACCGGAACGGAGCCGCCGTCACCGACAAATCTATCTATAAGTACGAGATTTTCTACAGGCACGAGAAGCTTATCATCGTTTTGGTAGCGTATCTCTACGAAATCTTTGGTGCTTCCGAGTACGGTTAGGTGTTTTAGTCCCTCGAATATTCCGACCCCGTATTTGTCATGGACTATATAATCACCGGGTTTGAACTCGTCTAGCGCAAGCGCTTTTTTCGGGCGTGATTTTGTTTTTTTCTCTGTTTTGTTGAGCGATATTATTAGCTCTGTCTGGCTTGTGATGTTGAGCACATAAGGTTTTTCAACGTATTTGTAAGCGTCTTTGAGCTCAAAAATATCGGCTTGTTTTAGTAGCGCTTCATTTGAGGCTATGATGATTATTTTTTTGCGGCTATTTGCTTCTATGGCACCTTTGATATCTATGATGGAGTGGGCTTTGTACTCTTTTGCGTCTGGTATTTGAGCCCTCTCCACGATGCGTGCGGCGACTTCATCATCTTCTTCGTGCGCCTTTAGCATTGCGGGAGAGAAGCATCTTTTTGCGCCAAGCGTCGAGAGATAATCTACATTGTCCCAAAAACACCAAAGGCCAAAAGAGTGTACGTCTTTAAAAAAACCGTCAAACTCTCCATATTTTGCAAGCGAATCAAGCTTTTCAAACTCCTGCGTATCCAAAGCAAGTAGAGCCGGAGCCAAGCGTACGTTTTCTAACTCGCTTTTGTCGCTTTTTTGCGTCTCGCAGTCAAATTCACGTATCGACTCTATCTCATCGTCAAAAAAACATATTCTGATTGGAGATTTGAGGTTTGGAGCAAATATATCTACGATGTCGCCACGAAAAGAGACCTCTCCGGCTTCTTCTACGATGTCGACAAACTCGTAGCCGTAAGAGTAAAGTTTTGATTTGAACTCTTGAAGATTGACTTTTTGTGCGAAATTTAGCTCAAAGCCTTTGAGGTATTTTGGAGCTGGAAGCGGTGATGATAAGGTCTTGTATGGCGAAATAAGAACTTTTTTTAGTTTTTTTGACTCCAAAAAATCATTTAAAACACAAAAAAGCTCTCTAAACTCATCGGTAAAACTTCTAAGGTCATCGCCGTATTTTGCCCTAAAATCTGGCAATACAAAGCTCTCAAACTCAAGATAATCGGCAACGGATTTTAACGCCGAGGCATCTTTTGAGTCAATTGCTAAAACACAAGGGGAGCTCGGCGCATTAGCTGCGGATAAAAATTCAAAAAAAGCGCTTTGCAACTATATCTCTACAGTCGTCTCTTTAGCCGCAACGCCATTATTTCTGACATAGCTAGAGCCCTCAAGAATACCGCCTGCTTCGATAACAAGGGAGGAGCTATATACTTCGCCTTTTATCTTGCCACCTGAAAGTATTTCGCAGCTTTCGCACTCAACCTTACCTTTGACTTCTCCGCCTATTACAACACTTTTTGCGCTTATTTTGCCTATCACTATGCCGTTCTTGCCGACCGTAATAACGTTTTCAGAGATTATGTCTCCCTCTATTTCACCGTCAATGTAAAAACTATCTTTTATGCTCAGTTGACCGATGATTTTTGTGCCTGAAGATATGACAGATGCCCCGCTTGAGTCTGCCACCTTGTTGCTTCTACTAAAGATGCCCATCTAACTTTTTTCTCCCTATCGAAAAGATATGCGAAATTTCCATAATTCCATTTTAAAAAAGGTTCAGGATTCATAGGCTCACCCATAAACCTGACCTCGTAGTGCAAATGCGGCCCGGCAGTCATTCCCGTATTGCCGCTAAATGCGATAAGCTGCCCTTTTTTTACAAACTCTCCGGGTCTTACGGCGAATCTCGAAAGATGCCCGTATACTGATTTAAATCCGTATGAGTGTGAGACTACCATCATATTACCATAGCCGCCGTTATATTTCGTAAGCTCTATGATACCGTCAGCCGCCGAGTATACTTTTGTACCTATGCCGGCCTTTAGATCAATACCCTCGTGAAATATGCTTCGTCCAAGCACCGGATGGTTTCTGGAACCGTAATCACTCGTAACACCTTGATACGGCACTGGTGAACCGTTGGGAATATTCTTTAAAAGCATTGTTTTTTGCTCAACGCTTATAGATGTCAAATCAAGCTTTTCGGTAGTCAAAGCATCACTTCTAACGCTAATTATGCTTTCAAGCTGAGCTACTTTCTCTTTCTCTGCCCTGCCCTCTTCTACTATATTTTTTAATCCTTGATTTTGCGTCGCTAGCTCCAGATAGTTTTGCTTTGTCTTATCAAGCAGCCCTTGCAAAATAAGATTGTTTGAAAAACTAAAAAACAGTCCGGCAGAGCCGAAAACCAAAAATAAGATAGCAAAAGTGGCAAAACTGATAAGTATTCTTTTTTTGGCTTTTCCAAGCGTAAAACTCTTAAAACCAAACGGTGTTGCCACCGTAATTACAGTCGGATGCGCATCCTTACTCTTTGCGGGAGCTGTTTTTGGCGGTTTTATTTTTGGCATTTGCAAAAGCTGTTCGCGTCTTTTGGCTTTTTGCCTAGCTATCATCTTTGCATTTTTGTTGCCAAAGCTATTTGCCAAAATTTTTAAGCTTTGCCTCAAGAGAGTCTCCTTAAAAACTCGCAAACCACACTAAAAGACCCAAAAACAAGATACTCTTCGTCCTCTTTAGTCTCGGTGAAGTCGCCGTAAAGAAAGCCTATTCTATCCAAAATTTTTATTAACTCTTCTTTGTCTATCACTCTTTTGCCACTGACATCTATGATTTCTACTCTTTTTATAGACTCTTTCAATATCTCTAAAACGCTCTGCGGATCTTTGTCTGCATAGCAGTTAAAAATTAGTGTGACTTTTTTACCGTTTAGCTCTTTTTTTATCATTTGCGCCGCAAGAGCGTTATGCCCTACATCAACGGTAATATTGGGCGCTATACGTTCAAACCTGCCTTTTAAAACGGGAATATTTTCGAGTCTTGGATTTATGACCTCAAAAAATTCTGCGGCCGCAAGCGCAAGCGCCAAGTTTGCTTGAAGATAGGCGGCAAATCCACTCTTTGAAGCAAACTCGGATATTTCCGGTTTTATTCCTTTAACAAACGATATATTTTCACCGCTAAACTCTTTTTTTATTATTCCACACACCTCTTCGCTGCTTTGGATACCCACTATTATGGGAGTATTTGCAGCGGCCCTGAGCTTTGTAAGTGTAATCTCTTCTATGGTTTTGCCAAGCATCTCTTGATGGTCAAGCCCTATATTTGTAACAAGCAAAAGCTCTTTTGGAAACACGGTAGTGGAGTCAAACTCTCCGCCAAGTCCTGCCTCAAGCACAAGAACATCAACTTTATCAGAAAAAACAGGTAAACACAAAAGCGTCAAGTACTCAAAATAACTAAGCGTATCAAGCTCGTCACCAAAGAGAGAGAGGAGTTGTTGGTGGGCATCTTCTAGCTCTTTTAAAGAGATATCTGAGCCATTTAGCCAAAATCTTTCGGTAAATGAGAGAATATGCGGAGAAGTAAAATGTCCCGCTTTGAGGCCGCTATTTTTGAGTATCTGAGCCAAAAAACGCCCTGTAGTACCTTTGCCGTTAGTGCCTACTATTTGTACTATTCTTGGAAGGTTTTGGAACCTATCTTTATATTTTTCGTAAAAAAATTTAAATCTTTTGGCATCAAAAGATGCATATTCAACCCCTTTCTTGTCCAAAAACAGAGTTATACTCAAGCTGGATATACCCTATTTCGCCCATTTTGTTTTGCTTTATATAGCTGTTCATCGGAAGCTTTGATAAGCTCTTTGAGATTTTTGGACGAAGCTCTTTCGGCGCAACCGCAGCTCACTGTTACGTCTATTCTTGTCTCTTTGTATATAAATTTTGTCTTTTCTACGGCAGCTCTTATCGCCTCGGCATAAGCCATAGCTCCTTGCAAATCTGTCTTTGGAAGTATGGTCACAAACTCCTCGCCGCCGAAGCGCCCGACTATATCCATATCTCTAGATTTTTTCTTTAGTATTTGAGCAAAAGACGCTAGCACGACATCCCCCGCCATATGTCCATAGTTGTCGTTTATTTTTTTGAAAAAGTCTATGTCAAAAAATACCAAACTAAAGTTGTCGTCAAATCTTAAATAAAGCTCATCAAAACGCTCCATCTCTTCATCGAGCACTTTTCTGTTGGCAAGCTTAGTCAAAAAGTCTATTCCAGCCTCTTCTTTTGCGCTTTCAAGCTCATTTTCAAGATTTTTTATCTTCTGCTTTAGGTTTTCCATCTGCGAATTTTCGCTTTTTAGCGTATTCATTACATCGCTTATATCGCCGTCTAAGGCGCTAACAAGAGCCACTAGCTTCACTTTTACGGCCTCAAAATCACCCTCTTTACTCTCTGCGATAAGCTGTTTTATTGAGCCTACTTTTTGTGCGCCTTTTGCGCTTACATCGGTAACTCCGGAGATTTTTGCATAACACTTCGTTACTATAGAGTCTATCTCTGAGATTTTCCCTTTTATCGATTTGTTATCAAGGAATACTCTTTTTGATACAAGTGCCTTGATATCATTTTGTACTTTTTTTTGCGATATTTGCATTGGATCGTTAAGTAGATTTTTGCCGAAAAGCTCAAGCTCTTTTTGCATCTCTTTCGTAAAAGACGGCTTTAGTCCCTCTAATATTAAAATAGCAAGGTCATCGCTGTTGTGAGTTGTTTTTTCAAAAGCTAGCTTCAGTTCCGCAGATACTTCATCCAAAAAATATGATTTTACCGGAGTAAACTGCTCCAATCTTGCGAACTCATTTGGCTTATAGTTTGCCGCCATAGAGTCCCACTCTTTTGAGAGACTGAGCAGGAGTTCACTGTTTTTTGTATTTTCTATTTTATCGAGGGTCATGGAAGCAAGTTTGGCAGCATCTTTATGTCTTAGCTGTTTTGTAGCTTTTAGGATTTTTTGTATCAAAATATACTGAGCGCTTAGATACTCATTGGCCTCGGAGGGATTTAACCTATTGACTTGCGATATTAGAAACTGGATAAGCTCGTCAAGGGTTTTTGGAGAGTAGCCTTTTATAAGCTTTTGATACCCCTCGTCTAGTCTTGTGATAAATTTTTGAAGCTTATCGCACTCCTCGTGAGAGAGCCCCTCTTTTTTCATCTCTTTACAAAAAGCCCTTTGAAATTCGTTGGGCGTTATCTCTTTATGCTCTTCTTTTAAGGACTTAATTGCCCTTGCTACTATCTGCTCCAGTCTCACTTATAAGCCCCAATATTGATATTTGAGAAATTAGCATATCGATAGCTTTTATACCGCTATTCTTGATAGCCTCAAATCTTTTTGAATCCGAAACCGTAGTATTTGGCTCAATAGGGAAGTTATAACTTCCGCTAGTTGAAAAGCTTTTTTCCTCTTTTTTACCGACAACTCTAGTATTTAACGTAACGGTAGCCCTATACAAAACTACATATCCGTTACTATCGTACTGCACTGCCGAAAAGGCAACCGAAGCGACATCTATAAACAGTTTTGTATTAGCTTCCGCTTCAGAAGATAGTTTTGATTGGAACTTAGTAACAATAGCCTCATTAACGGCATCTTTTATGAGTACCGTATTTTCGGGGTCGCTTCTTAGCATGCTGACTTTTGCGTATACTTTTTCGCCTATCGCTTTTTTGGCATAGTACACGGAAGGCTTATAGCCACATCCCGCAAATAGCATAGCCAAAGTCAGAAGCATAAGAAGTTTTTTCATCCAACTAGCCTTTTATAACGAAATTTATTAGTTTGTTTGGCACTACGACCTCTTTTATGATATCGCTTTCAATCCATTTTGAAGCCTCAGCTCTTGCCATCGCCAAAATATCCTCTTTTGAGGCGTTTTTTGGAGCGTTGATCTCCGCTCTTTTTTTACCGTTTACGGTAATCGCATAATATACCGTATCGCTATCAAACGCCGTTTCGTCAACTTCTATTTTACCAAAGTTTGCACATCCAAAAAGTCTCTCGGCGATTTCATGGCAAGCGTGCGGAGCTATAGGCTCCAGTATGTTTGTCAACACCCAGTATCCTTCAGACCATACAGATTCACTATTTTGTACGTCAAGAGAGTTGAGGGCTTCCATGCAAGCGGCTATTACGGTGTTAAAAGCAAAACCATCGTCAAAAACCGCAAGGCTTTTTTTGAGCGCTTCGTACACTTTTTTTCTAGCCTCTTTCGACTCTTTGCTTAGGCTTGCGGTGTCTATCACAGGTTTTGTTTTTGAGCCTTTGACGCTTTCACTTTTCTCAAAAAAACGGCGTAAAAATCTAAAACATCCCTCAACGGCGCTATCGTTCCATTCTAATTCCTTGGTCGGAGGAGCGGCGAAGAGTATAAACAGCCTTGCCGTATCTGCGCCGTATTTTTTGACCAACTCGTCAGGGTCTACGGTGTTGCCTTTTGATTTACTCATCTTAGCGCCGTCTTTTAGCACCATACCTTGTGTCAAAAGATTTTCAAAAGGCTCATCTACATTCACATATCCAAGGTCTCTAAGGGCTTTTGTAAAAAATCTGGAGTAGAGAAGATGAAGTATCGCATGCTCGATTCCGCCGACATATCTATCGACAGGCATCCAGTAGTTCACATCCTCTTTGGCAAACGCCTCTTTAGAGAAATTAGCCGGATTTTGCGCATACCTTAGAAAATACCAGCTAGACTCCGCAAAAGTATCGAGTGTATCGGTCTCCCGTCTCGCCTCACCGCCGCATTTCGGGCATGTGCATTTCATAAAGCCGCTATGTTTTTCGAGAGGATTTCCGCTGCCGTCTATTACGACATCTTCAGGAAGTAGCACTGGCAAGTTCTCTTTTTTCTCAGGCACTACGCCGCATTTGTCGCAGTGGATAAAAGGAATAGGCGTGCCCCAATATCTCTGTCTTGAAATACCCCAGTCTCTGAGCCTATAGGTCTTTAGCCCCTTACCGATGCCAAGCGATTCAAATTTTTTGATGATGGCGGATTTGGCTTCGACATTACCCATACCGTCAAACTCGCCGCTACCAAACATCTCGCCCTCACCCGTATAGGCTCCGTCAACATCTTCGGAAGCTTTGATAACAGCTTTTAGCGGCAAGCCAAACTTTGTAGCAAACTCGTAATCTCTCTCATCATGCGCCGCAACACTCATAACAGCGCCGCTGCCGTAATCTGCTATGACAAAGTTAGCGACCCACAACGGTAAGCTCTCATTTGTCAAAGGATGAACGACTTTTAGCCCAGTATCAAATCCGTCTTTTTCTGCCGCACCTCTATCTCTTGGGGCAACTCTCTGCATTGCCGATACTTTTGCGCTTTTTTCACTGTCCAAAAGTCCGTTTTGTTGCATATATCTGATTATCTCATGTTCCGCCGCAAGTGCGCAGTATGTCACGCCGTATACGGTGTCGGCTCTCGTCGTAAACACGGATAGTTTCTCAAAATTACCGCCAAGGAACGATTTTGAAGCCTCATCAAGCTCAAAAGCAAATTCAAGACCTTCGCTCTCACCAATCCAGTTTTCCTGCATCGTAAGGACTTGTTTCGGCCACCCTTTTTCAAGTGTTTTAATGTCTTCTAGCAGCTCTGCGGCATAGTTGGTGATAGCCAGATAGTATTGATTCATCTCTCGTAGTACCACTTGTGTACCACATCTCCAGCATTTACCCTCTTCTACCTGCTCGTTTGCAAGCACGGTCAAATCATGCGGACACCAGTTGAGAAGCCCGCCTTTGCGGTAGATAAGCCCTTTCTCCCACATGTCAATGATAAAGCCTTGCTCAAACTTCGTATACTCTGCGTCACAAGTCGCAAAATCCCGCTTTGTGCTAAAAGAGAGCCCAAGACCTCTTAGTTCGGCTCTCATGTAGTCGATGTTTTCGTATGTCCATTTTTTCGGGTGTACTTGATGTTTGATAGCGGCATTTTCTGCAGGAAGACCGAAGGCGTCCCACCCTATCGGATGAAGAACATTAAAGCCCAACTTTCGGTAGTGTCTGGCAAATGCGTCGCCTATCGTGTAGTTACGCACATGCCCCATGTGTATTCGTCCACTAGGATATGGGAACATGGAGAGGATATATTTTTTCGGTTTGCTCTTATCATCACTCGGCTCAAAAGCGTTCGTATCAGCCCACTCTTTTTGCCATTTTTGTTCAATTGCTTTAAATTCGTAGCTCATTACCTAGATTGTCCCTTTTTCGAAGTCTGCTCTCATTTTGTCTTTTTCGATTTGAGTTTTTAATCTCTCGGCATCTTTTTCTTTGGCTCTTTGGATGTTGTATCCAAACCATATAAGGAAAGGCGAAGCGATAAATATGGAGCTATATGCCCCGATAATCGTACCTATTAGCATCGTAAATGCAAACCCTTTGATAATCTCGCCGCCAAATAGATAAAGAGTCAAAATAACAAAGAACAGTGTAAGTACTGTCAAAATAGTACGTGAAAGCGTTCTAGATATAGCCTCGTTGATTATTTGGGCAAAGTTGTATTTACCCTCGGCATTCGGTTTTGCCTCTTTGACATGCTCTCTTATTCTGTCAAAGATAATAATCGTATCGTTAATAGAGTGTCCCATCAAGGTCAAAAGCGCCGCAAGCACCGTAAGGTCGAAGTCAACTCCAAGAAGCGCTACAGCTCCGGCAGTAATAACAACGTCGTGTATAACACCTATAAGCGCAGCGAGTCCAAATCTCCATTCAAACCTAAAGGCGAGGTATATAAGTATCCCCAAAGAGGAGATTAGCATCGCCATTATCCCTTTTTGGCGTAACTCATCGCCCACTTTCGGGCCTATTATCTCAACACGTCTAATCTCAAACTTACCAGTAGATGACAATAATTTTGATATTGCATCTCCCGTATCTTTCGTGACGTTTTGGTTTGTAGTTTGGAAACGGATTAGTATCTCGTTAGCCTTGCCAAACTCCTGAATTTCCGCGCCTTTAAATTCGCTAGTTTTTAAAATCTCTCTTATTTTTTCGGTATCGGGTTTTGTGTCATATTTTATTTGCACCACCGTACCGCCCGCAAAGTCAACGCCAAGCTTAAAACCTTGAAAAACTAGAAAATAAACGCAAAAAGCCATAACAGCGGCGGAGATGGAAAAAATAATTTTGTTTTTACCCATAAAATCATAGGTTTTTTTGTTATTAAACAGTTCCATTATTTGTCGCCTTTTAGGTAACTATTTGGCATACCAAACCAAAATCTAATATTTCTACTTTTTTCTATTCTTGATAAAAATGCGTCAAATAACCCATGTGTACCGACTATAGCCGTAAGCATGGAGATAAGTACGCCTATCGCCATAACAACCGCGAAGCCTTTAATAGGACCGGTACCGTAAACATACATCGCGACGGCTGCAATTACGGCCGTCACGTTAGAGTCCACTATAGCGCTCATGGCATTGTTGTAGCCCTCTTCTATCGCTTTTTTGACAGGCATCCCCAGCCTCAAAAGCTCTCTTATACGTTCATTGATAATGACGTTGGCATCAACCGACATACCGATGGTAAGGACAAGTCCAGCCATACCAGGCAAGGTCATAGTGGCTCCAAACATTGCCATAACAGCCACAATCAAAACTATGTTTGAAATAAGTGCGATGTTTGCAAACAAGCCTGCCGCACCATAGTAAGCAACCATAAATCCAAAAACCAAAATACCGCCCGTCACAAACGCCATAAGGCTCGCATGGATACTATCCGCCCCAAGCGAAGGACCTACGCTTCTTTTTTCCAAAAGAATAACACTAGCAGGCAATGCGCCGCTTCTAAGGGCAATAGCAAGGTCTCTAGCCTCTTCAGGAGTGAAGTGTCCGGTTATCTGTCCGCTTCCTCCGCCGATTCTCTCTTTGATAGAAGGTGCAGAATATACTTTGCCATCAAGTACGATAGCGAGTCTTTTACCAACACTTTTGGCGGTAAAATCACCAAATATCGAAGCGCCTTGGGAGTTTAGTTTAAACTCTATCGCCGATTTTCCATTGTTGTCGTAGCCGACTTTTGCATCGGTAAGCATGGAGCCATCAAGCACGGGAACATCTTTTACGACATATCTTTGACCGGGCTCTTTATAATCTGGCAATACTCTCAAAGATGCGTCTTTTAGCTCGTGTTCACCCATATTTAAAGCATCACTTCTGCCCTCATCGACTTCCATCAGTTCAAGCTTTGCGGTTTTGGCGATAAGCTCTCTTGCTCTTTGCTCTTCTGCTTGACTTTTTACACCAGGAAGCTCTACTATAATGTTATCGGCTCCTGATTTTGTGACGCTAGGCTCCGCAAGACCGAATAGGTCAAGCCTATTTCTAATAGTCTCAACCGCTTGCGTTACGGCCAACTCTTTTACAGACACTATCTCAGCCGCCGTCAATACGACCTCTACGTTTTCGCCGTTATAAGAGGTGTTTAGACCTTTGTCTTGCTTGAAATAGTCGTTAACTTTTGCTTTTGCCTCTTTGTCTATGAGCACAAAACCAAACTTACTCGACTCTATTTTGAGAGAGTCTATAAGTATGTCGTTTTTTTCAGCATAATACTTAAAACCTAGGGCGGTAGTTTTGATTTTTGCTTCTACGGCCTCTTCCGTTTTGACACCGAGAGAGGTATAAAGACCGCCTTGAAGGTCAAGCCCCAACTTCACTTTGGCAAAAAAATCGGCACCTGTGATTGACGGGATACAAAGGAGTATCCCAAGTAAAGTAGTGGCTACGAATATCCATAGCCTAGTATTTGTTTTCTTCATTATGCTGCAGTAGTATCTTCTATTTTTCTAGCTACGAAATCTCTTGAAAGTCTAACAATAGTACCCTCATCGTTTATTTTGACTTTGATAAAATCATCGTCAGCTTTGACAACTTCGGCATGAATACCGCCGGCAGTTATTATCTTGTCGCCTTTTTGAAGGGACTCGACCATCTCTTTGTGTTTTTTGGCTTGCGTTTGTTGCGGCCTGATAACAAGTAAATAAATAATACCGAATAATACGACTAAAGGCAGAATTTGAACGATAGCTTCCATGGGGTTTTACCTCTTAAAAAAAATTTAGTGACTTGGATTCATTTTAACAAAAGCCTCATTATAAAAGGCTTTTTAGGCTCTTTGGCTCTTATATCTCCTATTGTTTTTACGGCATTAGGCATAGAATCTAGACTATTTTTTACGGCTTTGGCGCCGATTGCTTTGGCGCCGTTTTTTTTGCTTCACAAGAAAGAACTTTTTTGGTTTGGAGCATTTAGCGGGCTATTGTGGTTTTATTGGGTGGCCTTTTCGCTCTACTACTACGATATGCTATGGCTTACTCCGTTACTTTTGCTATTTATATTTTTTTATTACGGCGGCATATTTTGGTTTATGGGTTTTTTATCTACCAAATTTATCTGGCTTAGAATATTACTTGTGGGATTTTTGTTTGATTTTTTAGCTCCTCTTGGCTTTGATTGGATGAAACCGGAGATGCTCTACTCGGGTAGTTATTTTGGGGCGTCAAAACTAGATTTAATAGCGCTCTTATCTTTTGTGGCAATCATCGTGTATGCAAAAAAACTACTCAAGCCGATTGCGTTAGTGGCGCTAATATTCGCCATATCACCGAACCTCTCAAATTCAAAGCAGCTCCCACCGCTAAAAATAGAGCTTGTCAATACTTCAATAGCACAAGATGAAAAATGGAATGAAAACTCAAAATATAGCATTACCGCCGATAATATCCGAAAAATAGATGAAGCGATAGAAAAACAAGCGCAACTTATTGTACTACCCGAAACGGCGTTTCCGTATTTTCTTAATCAAGCGGACGGCGTAATCGATGCGTTAAAGGAGAGAAGTTTTAGCGCCGCAATTATTACGGGAGCGCTAAAACTTGACGGCAAAAAAGTATATAACTCGTCATATTTTTTCAAAGACGGACAAATGTATATATTTGATAAAGTTGTTGCGGTGCCTTTTGGAGAAGTAAATCCATTGCCGAAATTTATGTCCTCTATCGTCAACGAGCTTTTTTTTGGCGGTGCGCAAGATTATGAAACTGCTGAAAAACCGAGCGACTTTGAACTTGGGGGTGTCGTATTTAGAAATGCGATATGCTATGAGGCCACAAATGAGAAAATATACACAGATAATCCTAAGTTTATTGTCGCTATGTCAAACAATGCTTGGTTTGTTCCGTCTTTTGAACCGACAATACAAAAAATGCTGATGCGCCACTTTTCAAAGAAGCACGGAAGCGTTATTTTTCACTCTGTCAACAAAAGCAACGGTTTTGTCTTAAATTAAGCCCTTTTTTATCTCATTTATTGTTTCATAGAGGTTTTAAACAAACAGCCATTTGGAGATTATGAAATGGAAAGAGAGTATACACTTTCAGAAGATGCTTTTTTGGTATCCGAAACAGACGAAAAAGGCGTAATAACTTTTGCTAACGAAGATTTTTGCGAGATAGCAGGCTATAAGCGAGAAGAATTAATCGGACAAAACCACAATATCGTAAGACACAAAGATATGCCAAAAGCTGCATTTAAAGATTTATGGCAAACGATACAATCAGGAAAAATATGGACCGGAATAGTCAAAAACGCCGTTAAAGACGGTAGTGGATTTTATTGGGTATATGCGACCATTTATCCAACGTTAAGCTGTGGTTCAAAAAAAGGATATATGTCTTGCAGAAGAATAGCAACTAGAGATGAAATCAAAAAAGCCGAAGAGCTTTATAAAACACTAAACTAATAGAGACAAGGGCGGTATAGATAATGTTTTTTGGAGATTCAAAACTAGACAGATTGGAAGAGTTTTTATTGCAACTCACGGAGCTTATGAACGGCAAGAGAAATATTCTCACTATACCGGAAGTTGAAGGTAATGATAAAGTATCTAGGCTACTTAAAGAGCTTGAAGATGCAGCAAAAATATATATGAATAAAACCCAACAGGATATGAAAGTAACTGGTGAAATGGTACTTTTGGCCTCTAAAGTTGCTAGCGGATTTTACGACTGCCGAAGTAGTGCCACCTCGTCAACTCCTGAAATAAAGGTTCTGGCAAAAACTATCAACGGAATGTTGGACAGTATCGAAGATAGCCTCCAAAAATCAAATAAAACGCTAAAAGAGTACAGTAGCAAAAACTACAGCGCAAAAATAGACACCGGAAAACTCGGCGGACAGATGAAAGAGATGCTAGATGGCGTAAATGTTCTTGGCGAAGCTTTGCAAGATGCTCAAAAACAAAATGAAGAATCCGCAAAAACGCTAGAGAAAAAAGCAGGCGAACTTGGAAGCGCCATAGACACGCTTAAGCAGACTACTTTTAAAGAGCTGAGCCATATAGTAGAAAGAACAACCGGAAGAATCGTAGATGCATCACACAAACAAAACGAACTTGCCGACAATCTTGCAAGGCTAAGCTCTGACGCTGAACAAGTAAAAGGAATTTTGACAGTCATAAGCGATATTGCAGATCAGACAAATCTTCTAGCGCTAAATGCCGCTATAGAAGCAGCGCGCGCAGGCGAACACGGTAGGGGATTTGCTGTTGTTGCGGATGAGGTAAGAAAGCTTGCAGAGAGGACTCAAAAAAGCTTAACTGAAATTAATGCTACAATAAGCGTAGTCGTTCAGGCTATAGGCGATAATTCAGACTCTTTGAACAACAATGCAAAAGAGATGAACGCGCTAACTGAAGACCTCGCTCAAGTTGATAAAAAGATGGACGAGGTTTTGGATGTTATGAATAGGCTAACTAGTAAGTAGGTTACTCAAAAGCATAAAGGAAGCAGATGGCTGAAGAAAAAGAAAAAGCTGAAGGCGAAGCGCCAAAGAAAAGCAAGACCGTTATAATTATAGTTGCCGTAGCGCTAGTACTTGTACTTGTTGTCGGCGGTTTATTGGTGTTTTTGATGTCTAAAGGCGGAGATGAAGCTGCTGCCGAAGGCGGAGATAAGTCTCACGCAAAAGCTGCCGACACACATAAAAAAGGTGGGCACGGCGGTGACGACCTTACCGTTGGGCCAATGTTTGCGGTTGACGGACTGCTTGTAAATTTGATGAGCGAAGGCGGAGCTAGATATGCCAAATTTGCAGTTGCATTGGAACTAGATGCTCAGGAGTTGGCTCCGGAGATGCTAGCCAAAAAAGCTCTCGTAACCGATATTATCATTAGCGTAGTGTCTTCCAAAACAGCGGAAGAGTTGATGAATATCAAAGGTAAAGAGGGTGTCAAAACCGAAATAATGGAAAAAGTAAACGGAAAGCTCAAGGACGGAAGAGTCAAAAACGTTTACTTTACAAACTTCGTAGTCCAATAGTTTGCTCGGTATAGATTTAGTCAAAATAGATAGAATCAAAAAGGCTCTCGATAGACACGGTGAGCTTTTTTTGAAGAGATTTTTGTCTGAAGATGAAATACAAGATTCTCAAAACACGGCCTCTATTGCCGCAAAATGGGCGGCCAAAGAGGCCGTCTCAAAAGCTCTCGGTTGCGGCATAAGTGCAAAGCTTGGATTTTTGGATATCCAGATACAAAAGTCTGAAAACGGCGCACCATTTGCACTTCTCAGCCAAAAATCATCAAAAATATTCGGTGTCGAGAAAATACATATCTCAATCACGCATGACGGAGATTACGCTGTTGCTGCGGCTTTTATTTACCCTCCGCCCACAAACTGAAGAAGTTCTATTTTATCACCCTCTTTTAGCGTTTTCTTATCCCAATCTTCTTTTTTGACAATCTCCATATTTACGGCGGCGGCCATCACTTTTTCCATGACCCCCTCTTGAGCTATTAAAGCCCCCAAGATACAGTTTTCGCCCACCGTCTTTATTTCACCGTTCAAAACTATATTCATTTTAGACCTTTTGCAAAACTTATCATCTTAAATCTCTCTCCAAAGCCCTCCGGTGAAATAAGCGCTTTTGCCTTTGCAGCCTCTCTCATGTACGCTTCTTGCGTTTTCTTTTTACTATACATGGAGAGCAAATCGGAAATACCGAAATCTACAAGCGCCGAGGCTTGATTTTTGTACTCCAAAAATTCAAAACCTGCGTCAATAAAAGCGTTTTTGAGATGCGCAAAATTCACATCGTACGTTATATCTGATTTTGCAAAAAACGGCTCTAGATTTTCGATGGCAAACAGCGGTTCGGTCGTATGTTCTTTATATATTCTAGCCGAAAAATCGTTTCTAGCATACTCTTGTCCATAATCGAACGTCACAAAATAGCTCTTTTTAAAAGCCTTGTATAAAATATCCGCAAACTCTTCATATCCCAAGGCTATTTCGCCTTTTGTAACACCTAAAATCTCAGCTTTTCGAGAAATATCTTCATCTCTTTGCTCGAATGTTATCTTATGTGAGTCGACAAAGGCTATCTTGTCTTCAAAAAAAAGCTCACACGAAAATGCGTCAAATATCTCATTTGCAAATACAAAAGCATCCCTATCTTCATATCCCGCAAGAGTATCTACGACTTCAAAATCAACATCTGCAAAAAACTCTTGAAGCTCTTTTGTTTGAAACTGCGCCGCTTCCGTTTGTTTTTCGACAATAATAAATTTGACGCTTTGCAAAAGCTGTGGCGCAAGGCCTGCCAAAAAAGAAGCAAAATCTTTTAGCGCATAAAGAGAGTTTGCTCCGAACTCACAGATAATGGAATCTTTAGACAAAGTACCCTCTTGCACAAGAGACAAAAATTTATTTGCTATTGCTCCTGCGAAAAACATCGACACACTAGGCGATGTGAGAAAATCCCCTCTTTTACCGACCTGTCCTATATCTTTATAATAACCGTCTTTGCCGTAAAGCCAATCGTTCATGTAAGATGAAAATCTCATTTATTCACCTCTTCAACAAAATGATTTGCTAAATTCTAGAAAGAGCGGTGCGTAGTCTCTTAAATCCATCATTTACTTCATCTTCCGTTATCGTAAGTGGCGGCAAAAACCTTACAGTACTTTGGGCGGATTTGATAACAAGCACACCCTCTTCAAATGCGTTAGTTATCACTTTTTGCATAATTTCATCGTTTTTGGCCTTTAATCCCCTCAAAAGCCCCATGCCACTAGTTTTTTCAAACAAATTTGCATAATCCACCAACAAAGATGTCAACTCTTTATCGAAAATCGCTATTATCGAAGCTAGTCTTTTGGATTTGTACTCTTCTTCCAATACGCCCAGTACGGCTATTGCCGCCTTAGTAGATAACGGATTGCCGCCAAATGTTGAGCCGTGCTCGCCTGGGTTGAATATATCTTTTATCGTCGTACATACGGCGCCGATAGGCACGCCGCCCGCAAGCCCCTTGGCAAGCGTAAATACGTCAGGATACACGCCGCATACGGATGAAGCCAAAAACTCGCCGCTTCGATATACGCCGCTTTGAATTTCGTCAAACATCAAAAGAATGCCTTTTTGCTTTGTAAACTCTCTCAAACTCACAAGAGCCGACTTCTCAAACGCATACACGCCGCCCTCTGCCTGAATAGGCTCCAGCATCACGGCCGCCGTCTCATCGTCACACATATCCATCGCCTCTTCTATCGTAGCCGCATAAAAAAACCCTTCAGGGTAAGGGCCGAAAAAGTCGTGAAATCTATCTTGCGCCGTTGCTTTTAGCGTTGTTATCGTCCTACCGTGAAAAGAGTTTTTGATAGTAATAATTTTGTATTTTTTCTTCTCAAATCTACTCTCGCCGTATTTTCTGGCGACTTTGATAGCTCCTTCGTTCGCCTCTGCGCCGCTATTTGCAAAAAATACCGCAATGTCCATGCCACAAAGCTCTTGTATCTTTTTTGCGGCTTTCATCTGTGAATCTATATAAAACAGATTTGAGATATGATGGACTCCGTTTATCGCCTCACTCACCGCTTTCACGAGCGCCGGATGTTTGTATCCGAGTGAGCTTACGGCAATACCGGCCATAAAATCTATATACTCTTTGCCGTTTTCGTCATATAGTTTTGCACCGTTGCCGTCTACAAAGTTGACATAATTTCTCTTGTATGTATGTAATAAATATTTTGATTCTTCTTGTTCGTAATCCATGAAAATAAACCTTTTAGCTAACTTACGAAAAAATTGTATCAAAAGCTTGATAACAAATTAAAGGCGCCTAATGCTACCCACCAAAATAGATTCGACGGACAAAGTGCTCATCGTAGACGACACAAAAACGATAGTTCAGATACTCACCATGATACTCAAAAAAGAGGATATCGAAGTGTTTACGGCTTCAAGCGGTGAAGAGGCCATAGAGCTGCTGCAAAATATATCTGTAGATACGATACTTATGGATATCCAAATGGGAAAAGGAATAGACGGTTTCGAAACTTGCAGACTCATAAAACAGCAACCCAAAACAAAAGATATCCCCGTTATTTTCCTAACTGCATTTGACGATTTGGAGACAAAGCTCAAAGGGTTTGAGGTGGGCGGTGTAGATTTTGTCGCAAAATCATTCGACAAAACAGAGATCCTCACCAGAATAAAAAACCAAACGAAACTTTTCAAACTCCAAATGGAGTTAAAACGCGGTCTAGCTTATATAAAAGCGATACTTGACGCGCAAAAACACATGATAGCTATTTTTGATATGCATCTACATTTGGAGCATTCGAACCAATCTTTTAATGATATTTTTAGTCCTAGCTACGGCTTTTCTCTTATTTCCAAACTAAATAGATACGACGGCTACAAACTTCCCTATGACGATACAAAACTATTTGAGCTGCTATCCAAAGAGGAGTTTAAGACACAGATAAAAGGCTTAAACGGAATATTTTCACTAGAGTTTACAGATGCTCAGGTACTTGGTGAGTCAAAAAAAATACTAACGATTATCGACATAACAATTTATGAAATGGCCAAAAAACAAGAACTTGAACTCCTAAAGTATCAAGAGAGATATCATAATACACAACAACAAGACGCCTTTAAAAAGCAAAAAAAGATTATCAAAGATGAAATATCGCATCTCTTCAAAAATAATTGGCTTTTTGATTCATACTACAAACCGCTAGATATTCTAAGCGGGGACACACTCGGCGCTATCAAAATAACCGACAATAGATATCTTTTTTATATAGTAGACGCAATGGGGAAAGGTCTTAGCGCATCGGTTACAAGCATCCAGTCCACATCTTTTATCAATAACAGTATAGAGAGGGCGGCGGAGCATCAGGATTTTAGCTTGCAAGCGATAGTCGACTCTTTTTGCCACTTTATACGCAAACAGCTCCTCGAAGATGAACTCTTATGTGTCGCCTTTTTGGAGTTTAACCTTGCGAACGAAACCATAAAAATAGCAAACTACGGTATGCCGCCTATTCTTACGGAAGAAAACGGAGTCGTAAGCCATATTAGGCCAAATAATCCGCCTATTATGCAATTTTTGGTAACAAACCAGTTAGACACTATACCGTTAGGTAACATCACAAAAATAGCAATGTACTCCGATGGATTAAATGAAACAGAGCAAAAAGACGGCAGAGCTTATGCTAAGAATATAGAACAAGACTTTGGCGGCTCAATGCTGCTTAGACAGTTTTTGAGAAAATTTAACTCTCAAGTAGACAAACTGGAAGACGACTTGACGCTCATATATATCTCCAAACTAGAAATCAAAGAGGACACGTATCAAAAAAGAATAGAGATAGAGGCGAAAATAACAGAGGTGATATGGGCAAGTAAGGAGATAGAAAAAATGCTAACCACTATAGGGGTAGGCAAAAAAGAGTCTGAAGAGGCACTGTTGATATTTAGCGAACTTCTCATGAATGCTTTTGAACACGGTGCCCTTAAGTTAACTCCTAGCGAAAAGCAAAAACTTATAGAAAATGATGAATATGAAGATTTTCTTGCTAATTTTGACAATACGAGCGATAACAAACAAATCTTCATAGACCTTTGTATATTTAAAACGAGAGATGAGGCGACACTCTTAAAAATAAGCATAGAAGATCCGGGCAGCGGCTTTGAGTTTTCAGAGGTTCTAAAAACCATCTACGTAGAAAACGTGGACAAATACTCAGGCAGAGGGGTATGGATGGCTAACGATATAACCGACGGTGTATTTTTCAGCGAAACAGGCAACAAAACTACCTTTTTTAAGACAATAAAAAAAGAGTCTGCCGTTTAAGATTTTTTTTCTTACAATCATTGACAAATAGCGCAAAGGAATCATAGTGCAAATCGAAACTAAAGAAACAACCCACGGGTACAAGATAACCGTAAAAGAGGTTATAAAAACCATTGAGGACAGCACGGTTTTCAAAAAGAGCATCTCTGACATCCTGTCCAAAAATCCGAAAATAAGCATAGAGATCCATATAGTTGACTCTTACATTATTACATCCTCAATTATTGGAACGCTTTTAAAAATGGTGCAAAAAGATAATGCAAAACTCTCTTTATATGTGTATAGCCCAGACCTCTATGAACTTCTTGACAAACTAAACCTTGTTCCTCTTTTGAACGTACGAAAAGAGTTTTGATAGGAGTATAGCCTATCAAGCTTTCCCCCTATAATCTCCCATTCAGCCCTTATTTCATATAATTTTAAGACATAAAGTAACAGTTTCGTAACCTACGAAATATACAATAAGACATAAAAAACACCGCGGCATAAAAGCGATTTAATAGGGTTAATTTGGATATGAAAAATATCAATTTAGGCGACTTCATCTTCGAGAGTCTTTCAAGGTTCATGGCGCTATCAGTTTTTGTTGTTTTGGTCGCTATATTTATAGTGCTATATCTCGATGCAAAACCGGCAATCGACTCTTTCGGTATAGGATTTTTAACAGGTGAGACTTGGGCTCCGAATATGGAAACATTCGGCGCTCTTCCTTCTATCTACGGTACGATAATAAGTACAGCCATAGCAATGGCAATAGCAACTCCAATAGCGATAGGTATAGCTATCTTTCTTAGCGAAATAGCACACGCAAAAATCAAAGGCACGGCCGGAACCATGATAGAGCTTTTGGCCGCCATTCCTTCTGTAATATACGGCATGTGGGGGCTTTTTTACTTTGTTCCCGTCATGCGAGATATGACAGGCGGCTCAGGACTTGGTCTACTTACCGGCGGAGTTATATTGGCTATTATGATTATTCCTTTTACGGCATCAATCAGTAGAGACTCGATGAACACGACTCCCGATATCCTGAAAGAATCGGCATACGCTCTAGGGGCTACAAAATGGGATGTCATAAAAGATGTAATCATTCCTTATGCAAAAATAGGGGTTATCGGCTCGGTAATACTTTCTTTAGGGCGAGCTCTTGGGGAGACGATGGCGGTTACCTTTGTTATGGGTAACGCACAAAGAATTCCCGGTAGTATCATGGAACCTGCGACAAGCATACCTGTTACGTTGGCAAATGAATTTACGGAAGCGGATAGCGATATATACTACTCAAGTTTGTATTTGCTTGCACTGCTTTTATTCGTGGTCAGCTTTGCGATTATAGCTACCGCTAAATTCCTCTTTTTGAAGAAGGAAAGAAACAATGCATAAAAATAGACGAAAAATAGTCAACTCGATAGTATTGGCACTATCTACATTGGCCGCATTAGCAGGTATAGCGATACTCTTTTGGATAATAGGTGTTTTGCTTTTCAAGGGGTTTTCCGTCATATCTATGAACACGTTTACACAAGATGGAACACCTCCAGGGATGGAAGGCGGCGGCCTAAGACAAGCGCTTATCGGGCATTTGATGTTAACCAGTATAGCAATGGGCATAGGTATTCCTGTTGGTATGCTAGCAGGAACTTATCTTAGTGAATACGGGCAAGGCTCAAAAGTAGCAAACTTCATCAGAGACCTCTCTGATATTATGATGTCAGCTCCATCTATAGTTGTTGGCGTATTTGTCTACGGTATTATGGTAGCTCCAGTACACCACTTTTCAGGCTGGGCAGGAAGCGTAGCACTTGCAATACTCGCTATTCCCGTCATCATCAGGACAACCGACGACATGCTAAGTCTTGTACCCCAAACACTCAGAGAAGCAGCCTATGCACTAGGTGCTCCAAAATGGAAAGTGATATTTCAAGTCGTATATAAAGGTGCGGCGGTAGGCCTTATGACAGGTATACTTTTGGGTGTCGCTAGGGTTGCGGGGGAGACTGCTCCGCTACTATTTACATCATTTAATAACAACTTTTTCAGTCTAAATATGAACGATTCAGTGGCCTCTTTGACCGTTACGATGTTTGGGTACGCTTCAAGCCCTTACGAAGACTGGCAACAACTCGGTTGGGCAGCAGCGGCGATACTTACTTTTGCCGTTTTGTTTGTCAATATAATGAGTAGAGTAATTATGAAATTCAAACAAGGTAAAAGGTAAAACATGTCAACCATAGCAAACGTAACAGAAGCGCTAGAGTTAGAAGTAAAGAACTTCAACTTTTACTATAAAGGCACTACGAGCCCTAGCCTCAAAAACATTAATATGCCAATAGCAAAAAATAAAATTACAGCCCTTATAGGTCCGTCCGGCTGTGGAAAAACAACACTTCTTAGGTCTTTTAATAGAATTCACGACCTATATCCAGGCAACAAATACGAAGGTGAAATACTATTTGAAGATACTAAAAAAAATATTCTCGATAAAGATGTAGACCTAATCGACTTAAGGCTCAAAATAGGAATGATATTCCAAAAGCCGACTCCGTTTCCAATGAGTATATTTGACAATGTCGCATACGGCCTAAGACTTCAAGGTATCAAAAACAAATCAGAACTTGAAGGTAGAGTAGAAGCGGCGCTCAAAGGCTCAGCTCTTTGGGATGAGGTATCAAACAGACTAAATGCAGACGGCAACTCTCTATCAGGCGGACAGCAACAAAGACTTTGTATCGCAAGAGCCGTAGCCGTTGAACCTGAAGTGCTACTATTTGACGAGCCAACATCTGCACTTGACCCTATATCTACACTAGCCGTAGAAAAGCTAATTATTGAACTCAAAGAGAAGCTAACGGTCATCATAGTAACGCACAACATGCAACAAGCCGCAAGGGTATCCGACTACACGGCGTTTATGTATATAGGCGATTTGATTGAGCTTGGGCACACTGAAGAGCTATTTATTAACCCTGTTGAGAAGCTAACTGAAGAGTATATTACAGGTAAGTTCGGTTGATCCACCGCTATTAGGCGGCAGAAAATTTACTGCCGCTCTTTTGAATTCTTCTTTATTTTATCTTCCATATAATTGAAAACAGTAAGACCTTTGTTCAGATATGTAGTTTGAAGCGTCAAAAGTTCTTTAAACACATACAAAAAACCCAAAAACGGCACACACCACAAGATGGCAATTTTCGACATATTTGCCTTTGCCTCGTATGTGCTCACAAGATAAATAGCTTCGGTCTCACTAATATTTGACGCCTTATAAACCCCAAATCCTACGGTTGCTGCGATATTGAGTAAAAATCCAAACGCAATATAATTTTGATAAAGTTCGATAGCTTCCATTATGCCTCATTGCTTGGTTTCATTGTTTGTTCGATTGCTTTTTTGTACTCTGCGTACGTGAAAAACTCTCTGATATTGTTTGCTCTGCCGCCGCTGGCGTTTTTGTGTCCGCCGCCGCCAAAAAGCGTTTTGCATATTTCGCTCACATCGGCTTTGTTGCTTGAGCGCATAGAGATATTGCCTTTAGGCGATACATCGATAAAAAAGTCATACTCTTCATTTGCCGCCAAAAATCCGTTTGCTATTACCGATACGTTGCCGATAGAGACAGTCAAAAATCCGTTGTATCCGGCGTATTCGACGCTAAATTCACCCTTCTTGGTAGATAGTAGCGAAGTCACAAATCTGCAAGAGAGATTATCTAGCGTATCATCGGCATCATCCCCTCTTAAAAACTCTTTTTTGAGAAAGTGTATACCGTTGTCAAGTTCGATATGCGCCGCCTCTTTGTCCAAAAACTCTTTTGCCTTTTCAAGCACATAAAGCTTGTACGCCACGCTCTCATCCGGAAAGATAAGCTTATTTAGCTCTCTTGTCTCGGTGACAAGGCGCATCAAAGTCTTTCCAAATTCAAAAAGCCCCGACTCCTCTTTCCAGAGGTCTATCGCATTTATAGCATTCACCAACGTCGTAGTCTTCGCATCTATCTCGCCAAAATAATCATACGTAAGCTTTGTGCCGCATCTGTTGTTATCTAGCGTATACCAGTCAAACTCTTTTGCTTGCTCTTCGCCGCTTATATGGTGATCAAGAAGCTTTAGCTCGATGTTGAAGCCGTTTGTATTTAACGCACGGATTTTGTCATCCAGATACCTGCAATCTTGCGTCGTAAGGTTGAGGTCGGTGATGAGAAAAAGTATCTGCTCATCTTTGTCCTCAAGAGCTTCAATCTCCGCCGTTATCTGCTTTAGTCTGGCGTTTATCTCATTGCCGTAATTGGAGTTGAAATATCTGCTGTTTTCTATAAACTTTGAAGATACATACTGGCAACCGTAGCCGTCAAGGTCGGTGTGCGATAAGTGAAATAGTCTCATTATTTAGCAAACAGCTCCGGATTTTCTTTTTTTACATGCTCTACGACTTTGATGATTTCGTCAATACCAAGCATCCCATCTTCATCTTCACCAAATACATCATCTATCGCATCCAAATACAAGTCCGCCGCATCGTCAAGACTGCTTTTTTTGACGCCCGCAAAATACAGAGCCGCTCTCAACATCTCTTGAAGTACGGCGCTCATCTCTTCAAGTGTTACATCATCTTCGTTTTGTGCGTTTTGGTTGTTCTTTGCCATCTTGTTCTCTCTTTGTTTTATTTGGGTGTAATTTTACTCAAAAGCTACTTACCGATAACTCCATTATATTATCAAACCATTTTTAGTAAAATCAAGCAGATAATAAAAGGCAAAAAATGGACTCTATACTCATCCAAACCCCGATAGGCAACGTATTGGCACAGGCTGACGATAAGGCGCTATATTCACTAGATTTTACGAATAGCGACGCATCGCAAACAAGCTCAAAAAATCCACTTCTTTTGCAACTAAAAACAGAACTACAAGAGTATTTTGAAGGCAAAAGAAAGAAGTTTACCGTACCTCTCGCACCACTTGGCACGCCATTTCAGACAAGTGTTTGGAATACGCTTTGTCGTATACCCTACGGCGAAACCATCTCATACGCCACAGAAGCCAAAATGCTAGGCCGCCCGACAGCCGTGCGAGCAGTCGCCAACGCCAACGGCAAAAATCCTATAGTCATCCTCATCCCGTGCCACAGAGTCATAGCAAGTAATGGGGGTATCGGCGGGTATAGCGGCGGGATTTGGCGCAAAGAGTTTTTGCTGAAACTTGAGTCGTAAGACAGCTTTGTTTACCCACGGTTTGCTTTTGGCTTACAATTTGCTTGTAGACTAAGCCAATAAGTAAGGAGAAAACCATGAGCGCAATTTCCGCTTACGGACAAAGTGTCCAATATTCACCGTACGGTAACTCAAGCACGCAGGTAAATTCTACCTCCTCAAGCGACTTTTTGACGCAAATGGCTAGCGTCATCAACTCAGATACCGATACGTCTACAGACAACAGTAGTAGCGATGCAAGCTCTACAGTATCATCAAGTTCGGGCAGTAGCATGCAAACCGATATCATGAAGATACTTTTTGAGATGCTAAGCAATCAAAGCCAAAACCCTATTGACTCCGGTACAACCGCCAATGTAGCATCTTCAAATAGCAATTCACTTCTACAGCAAAAAGCAAGCAGTAGCTACGGAGCCTCATCAAGCTACGGAGCCTCAGGACAAAGCGGCGGCATATCTTTTTCTGCCTAACCAAACTACTTTTCACGCGCATACAGAGAGTTCAAGGTCGATTTTTGCGCCAAGAGGCTGACGCAGATATGCGCTTAGTCGAGGAGTTGAGGAGTTGAGGTTTAAAAGGATGGACGAGAGGCTCCTAAACTGGCTATTCGTACAAGGACGAGACACTATAAGCGCAACGCACGAGCAGATAGCGCAGATACTAGGCACATCCAGAGAGGTCATCAGCCGCATACTCAAAAATTTTGAGAGAGAGGGTGTCGTGACGCTCGGACAAGGGTCGATACGGCTCACTTCATAACGAAGGAAACAGATGCAAACGCCAACGGCCGCAACCCTATATCCATCCTCATCCCCTGCCAGCGTGTCATCGCAAGTGGAGAGGGTATCGGCGGATATAGCGGCGAAATATGGCGAAAAGAGTTTTTATTGAAGCTCGAGAAAACTAATTATTTTTTGTAGTTGTTTAATATCAACATCATGACTATTTTTTGGTAGTGTCTCATATATCGCTAGTGCTTCTTTGTAGCTTTGCAATGCTTCTCTATGTTTTCCGATTTGGACATAAGTTGTACCAATAACACCAATGGTTGTTGCAAGATATTTGTTAAAAGTAACTGGATTCTCTTTGGCAAGTTTACGATATATCGTTAGTGCATCTTTACTGTATTGTAAAGCTTCATCGTATCTGCCAGTCTTGACATACGCAATACTAATCATATCCATAACGGCGGCAAGATCCGCATTAAAACTAGACGGGTTTGCCATGGCAAGTTCTCTATATATTGCCAATGCCTCTTTAAAACTCTCCAAAGACTCTTCATATTGTTTAGCGTCACCATAAATAACACCTATGTGGCTTATGGTTTTAGCAAGGTCTATGTTAAAAGTAGGAGGCGCCACTTTAACAAGTTCTCGATATAGCATCGCCGCCTCTTTGTAACTTTGTAATGCCTCTATGCTTCTATGGGAATTACTATAAACATCGCCTATACGCTTTTTAATCATTGCAATATATCTTTTGAAAAAAACAGGATTTGTCTTGGCAAGTTCTCTATATATTGCCGCCGATTCTTTGTAGCTTTGCAAAGCATCTTCGTATTTTTGAGTTTCTTCATAGATAGAGCCTATATTATTTATGCTTGCGGCAAGTTCTATACCAAAAACAAGAGGATTTGTCTTGGCGAGTTCTCTATACATCACTGACGCCTCTTTAAAACTTTTTAAAGCCTCTTCGTATTTTTGAGCTTTAATATAAAAGGCACCCTTATCAAATAATGCTTTGGCAGTTTCCTCACTTGGAGTTGCAAAACTAATTGACATAAGCATAAAAACAAATGCGATGATTTTCTTCATTTTAACTCATTCTTTTATCGTAATTTATCAGCTACTTTTAGTTTATTGAAAATATCGGCAGTTTGTCAAAACACAAATTTCACAAACAGTATCAGCGGCGTGTGGCGCAATGAGTTTTTGCTAACTTTGGAAACTGCACACAAATAAACATTTTAATCCCCAATTGCATTTTGCAATATTTTTGCATTTTTGATTTTTGAGACGATAAAATAATCAAAAACGGAAATTCTTATGCGCTTTGACGAAGACCTAAACTCCAAACACGCAGAGCTGTTTTTGGCGACAAGAAAGTTCATTATGGCGTGTATCGGCGATGGCGTTAGTGAAAAGCAAAGCAAATGCATCACTTCATACTTTTCGCCGCTCGGCGGAATATGCTATATCAAGACTGAGCCAAACGGCATACGTATCGGGTGGTTTCAGGGTATTCGCATAGATGATAAATACGGGCTTTTGCATGGCAAAGGCAAAATCTTGCGTGGGCACACGATAAAATTGTTAGGCGAAGAAGAGACCAAAGCCTTACGCTACTACATATCCCAAACTATACATATACTTTTAGATAAAGGAATAAAAAGATGAATCACTTCACCCCTGATACTCTTGCATTTTTGGACGAACTAAAAGCGGTAAATAACAAAGATTGGTATAACGAACACAAAGCGGAGTTTGAGAGCTTCGTGAGTGAGCCGATGAAGGCTTTGACGGAGAGGCTATCGGGTTTTATGCTCTCCATCGACCCCTCCTTTGAGACCAAACCTTCACGGGTTATATCGAGAATATACAGGGATACGAGGTTTTCAAAAGACAAATCGCTCTTTCGTGACTGCATGTGGCTAGCGTTCAAAAGAGGCGGCAAGGAGTGGCAGAACCATCCCGCTTTTTATTTTGAGATTTCACCTCACGGCTATCGCTACGGCATGGGCTTTTACGAGGCAGGTAAAGAAAATATGGACTCTGTAAGGACGGCGATAGACCATGACCCAAAAGGCTTTGAAGTGGTGAGTGCACCCGTGGAGGCTAGCGGCTTTGAGCTTGCCGGAGACGACTACAAGCGCATCATCAAGCCGCACCCGCCGCACCTAGCGAAGTATTATCAAAAAAAGAGCTTTTATTTTGTCAAAAACAGAGAGATAGACGGAGCGGTGTTTGATAAGAATTTTGCGGATGAGCTGAAAAATGAGTTTGAGAGGCTAAGAGGGTTTTATTTGTATTTGTCTAAACTATTTTAAAAATCAGAGCATAGAAGATAAAAACATGAGAAGAGCAGAATTTGAAGTCAAAGACAAAGAGGTGTTTGAGGCAGTGCTAGCGGAGTGCGAATACGGCACGCTCTCGCTTATTGACGGTAACGAACCATACGGTGTTCCTGTCAATTTTGTGTGGTATGGCGGAGCAATCTGTTTCCACGGCTCTCGTGAAGGGCGAAAGGCGGATACGATAGCACAAAATTCACAAGCCGCTTTCTCCGTGGTAAAGCCCTACTCTCTAATACCCTCATACTTTAGCGACACCCGTGCGGCGTGTCCGGCTACGCAGTTTTTTGCATCTGCACATGTAGCGGGAAATGTGACAATAGTCGAGAGGGATGATGAGAAATGCGCTATTTTGAGCGCCATGATGCAAAAATTACAGCCGGATGGTGGCTACGAAACAATAGACGCTACAAATCCGATATACACAAAGATGGTATCGCAAACAGCGGTATACAAACTCACACCGACACACACGTCAATGAAAGTCAAAGCGGGGCAAAATCTATCAGACGAGCGCAAGGCAGACATCATCAAAAAGCTCTCAGATAGAGGAAGTGAACTAGACAAAACTACCGCAAAAGCCATAGGCAATAAGGGGATAATATGAAAAAGATAACGCTAATATACACACTAGGCGCCATGTGCTTGATGGGGGCGGGAGATGTCAAAAATATAGAAGCTTATAAAATGCATTGTAAAATATGTCACGGGGCGGCATACAAAGGGGCGGCTATGAAGTCTGAGGCTGAATGGAGCGAACTGTTTGCCAACAACGCCGCAAAACTAAAAACACTTCACAAAGACGATGCCGAAGCGATGAAAACAATGAACAAAAAACGCTTTGATGCTGATGCGGCAAGAATGCTCAATTTTCTCAAAGCAAACTCCGAAGATAGCGGCGCGGTGCGTTCTTGCGACGGTATCAACTGCGGATAATATAGGAACTTTATGAAAGCAGACAATTTTATACTCTCTGAGTACTTCGCCCGTATAGGCTTTGACAAGGAAGCAAAGAGCGAACTAGAGACATTAAAAGCGGTGATGAGCGCCCAACTTTGCTCAGTACCTTTTGAAAATACAGAAGTACAAGCAGGGTGCATACCCTCACTAAAACCCGAAGATATAGTGCAAAAAATAGTGTATGACAAAAGAGGCGGCTACTGTTATGAGCTAAACGGGCTTTTTGCGATGGCGTTAAAGAGTCTCGGATTTGAGTACTATTTTGCGGCGGCTAGACCGATGACTTATGCAGAGCGAAGACCAAAAACACACATGGTGGTCATAGTCACACTGGGCAATGAAAAATATCTTTGCGACTGCGGATTTGGCGGCTATGGACTACGAGAGCCTATCAAGCTGGCAAACGGTTTTGAGATGTTGCAAAATGGAGAGAGATTTTTTGTGGAGTTCGATAATGGAGAGTACCTACTCTCTTCACAGATATTTGAGAGCAAAAGCCCACAATACGCTTTTGCAGATACGCCGCAAGAGTGGATAGAGTTTGGGCTTGCCAACTACTTTAACGCCACTCATCCAAATACGATATTTACGCAAAAGAAGCTAGCGATAATGCAAACCAAAAATGGACGTAAAATCCTCGTAGATGAGACACTAAAAATAATAGAAAACGGAGTCGTACAAGAGAGTAGCCTCCCTTACGAAGAGGCGTTTGAAAAGCACTTTAAGCGCTGATATTCAGTCCGCCGGAAGATGACAGTGCGCCTTTGTAGCTAGTAAGAAAGTTTGCCATGCTTTTGCCGTCACTATTGGACATCTGTTTTAGTACGGATATGCCCTTGTCTATCATATCAGGATTGCTTTTGAAATAGCCGCTACTATCATCGGTGCCGTTTAATGCCGCTACCAACCCACCTCCTGAGAGCATTTTTTGAGCCTCTTCAAAGCTTTTTGCGACAAGGTGCAAAGACTGCGCCGCTTGTATCTTCTCATTTGGGGACATATTGGCTGTCGCTCTTTGAAAAGCTGCATACTCTTCATCCGTCATTCTCTCAATAGTATCAAGCCCATACGTCTCTCTAGGCAGCTCCGTACTCGAAGTTGTATCTTTGGTTGTATCGGATTCAGTTGTCTTTGTTGCGGCTTTTGTTTTTGCGGTAGTGAGGGTCTCATCCGTCGTTTTGCCGTTGTTTGAATATAGGGTTTCTGAGGGGTTTAGGTAGAGGGAGTTATCAGATATTGCTCGCATATAAAGAAGTCCTTATCGTGTTGATAAAGACCTTCAGAGCAAAAACCGCTCCAAAATCAGCTAGAACTTATATGTAAGATTTACCCAAAACGACTGACCCATATACGGAATGTCTTGATTATTGGGCTGATTAAGCGGCATATATAACGTTTTTAGAGTCTTACCGAAGACGTTTTGCACTCCCATCGCAAGGTCTAAATCTTTTGCTACATTTTTGAACTGCTGAGTTATATTAAGATAGTCTTGCGGTGCGACTTCACCGTTACTTGGTCCCATAAAACCGTAATTGTTTGCGGTATTCGTGTATTCACTTTTTCTGTATTTACTACCGGTATAGTGATACCAAAGAGTGGTTGGATACGCTTCGTTTTGGTTTAGCGTCAAAATAAGATTTGCCATTACGCTTGGGGCTAGAGGAAAAGAGCCTGCTTTATATTTAAAGCCATATGAACTCATACGTTCTTCCATTCTTGTTTTATAAAAAGCGCCGTTAAAGCCAAAGCTGAAGCTATCGGCAGCGTATTTATACTCTAGTTCAACCCCCTGTATAATTCCACGCTTTGGAAGGTTAAGCGTCTCATACGAATAATCATCCAGAGTTATCATGTCATAAATTCTAGACTCAAATATAGTAGTTTTTACACTCGTTTTGTTTTGTTTATATATATGAGAAGCTTCGACCGTATCTACGGTTTCCGACTTAATACCCTGTACGCCCGATGACTCTGCAAAACTAGGAGGCCTAAAAGCCCTAGCGTATTGTGTTTTCAAAATATGGTTTTCGTTTACTCTGTATACGACGGCAACCCTTGGCGACCAACCTACGCTTTTTACATCACCGCCGAAAATATCGTACCTTGCACCGTAAGTAACTGTGGTTTTATCGCCTACATCCCATGAATCTTGAAGGTAAAAAGCCCTCTGTCCTCTATATGTATTTTGCGGGGCAACAACGTTGCTGTACACATTGTCAATCTTCCATACATTAACCATAGGCGGCGGAGACCAAGGTCCGGCATATGAGAAATTTTCATACCTTGCATCTTTAATGTTTTTTGTAGATTGAATAAAGAGTCCGCCTACAAAATGGTGTTCTTCGGTTTTATAGTCTGCATCAAGTGCGGCATGCTTTCTCTCTTCTTTGTATATAAAGTTTCTTATACCGTCTATTCCCGTCGCATTATTCATATAGTTAGCCGATACTCGCAAAAAATTATCAAGTTTGCTCTCCATCGTATCAATGCCTACTTTTGGAGTTATATACACATCGTTATATTTAAACTCTTTTTGCATACCAATCTGGGTGTAAACCTCTTTTCTAACCATCTTATTGTCGTCTTTTGGAAGCATATCGGTCGGATACCAATTGCCAAATGCGCCTTGCGCAGACTTTGTTTCTAGTTGGTTTAACCAAGCCTCAAAAGAGTCATATTTAACATCGAATAAAAAATTGTAGCCTTTTGAGCCGTTAGAAAGATTGCCAGGCCCATATCCTGGAGCATGTCTGCCCGTCGTACTGTTAGCAAAGTTTCCGTTTTCGCCTATATAAAAGTTGCAACCGTCACTATCAAAAATCAAAAAAGATGAACTAACCTGCAATTCATCTTTCTCATAGTTGAAATTAGCGGTCGCAGATTTTGAGCTTTTGCCATCACCCTGATAGCTATAATTTGCGGATACACTGTTATTTTCTGTTTTCGTTATTATATTGATAACGCCAAATATCGCATTATCGCCGTAAACGGCGGAGTCAGGACCTCTTATTATCTCTATTCTGTCTATTTGGTCTACGGCAATCGGAAAAGATATGATTCCCCTTCCAAACGTTGAGCCGCTCCATATTTGCGAGCTCAAAGCCTTACCGTTCAACAACCATTTGATTTTTATACCCTCTCCGCCGTATACCGCCCCAGAGCCTCTAAGGGCATTAACGGAACTATCCATACCGACTATCATATCAAGAGCATTTGGTTGATTGAGATTTAGTATACCGAGCGCTTTTAGCTCTTCCGCACGTATTACGTTTACCGTTCCCGGTACGTAGTCTGCGTTTATCCTCGTCTTTGTGGCTATCTCCGTAGTTTCATCTAGCAGTTTTGCAAGTTCGGCATCATTTGCATATAGTGAAGCGGCCGTAAAACAAAGCACAAACAGTCGCTTCACGGCCAACTCCTTTTATTATTCAAACTATCCACATATAATATGGATTTTACAAAAAATAACTTATAAGTTATAGTTGTAAATTCATAAATATATCAAGAATAATACATTTGTGTAAGGAAGGCACTAGATGCCTCTTTTTTTGTCAAACACTCTTATATGCACCCTGTCCGAATAGCTATACCCCTCGGCTACACAAAACTCAAATACGCTTTTTGCATTTGTGGATAGCTCTTCTTTGGAAGCTCCAAGCGGCATGCAGTAGATATTTTGTTCAGACACGCCAAACTCTTCTTTTAGCTTATCAATTTCGCTTTTCGCTTTACCAGACTCTATCATATCGACATCAAGTACAAATTTAAAAAAATATTTCGCATTTTTTACGAATAATTCAATGGCTTTTGCGTTTATCCTGTCTTCTTTTGACTCACCGCTATTTGAGAGCTTCACCGAGAGCGAATATACAAAATCAGCGTACGGTGCAAATCCAAAATCAATCTCTTTTGTGCCGTTGGTCTCCACGCTCACAAGCGAACCACTTTGGTGCAAATACTCTGCGAACCGCATAAAATCGGTATCCTTAAACCAAAGAGTCGGCTCCCCACCCGTAAGTACGGTATCTGCATGAGAAAACGGTCTTTTGGCTTCGTATTCGGCGATTAGCCCGGCGACATCATACTTTATCCATGAGTCTTTAAAGGACGGCTCTACAGCATAATAACTATCACATTTGCCGCCAAATCCCTCACAGCGAAGGTTGCAACCGCCAAAGCGAACAAATACGCTAGGACGCCCTGTATATCTGCCCTCTCCTTGTAAAGAATAAAAAATCTCACTAACTTGAAGCAAAACAAAAGCCTTTTTGGTTTGATTTTACCAAAAAAGCCCCAAACTGTCTCAGGCCGCTATCGTAGAAAACGGAGACGGCTCGTGCAATAGATACCCTTGAAAAAAATCTATCCCCATATTCTTGCACGTCTCGTATATTTCCGGCGTAGATACGAACTCTGCAACGGTTTTCATACCCATCTTACCGCTGAAAGAAACTATAGTTTCTACCAATGCTTTATAGGTAGAGTCTTTATGAATATTTTTTATAATTGAACCATCTATCTTTACATAGTCGGCTTGAAGTTTTACCAAATATTCAAAGTTGGAGTACCCAGTACCAAAGTCGTCTATTGCAATACGCACACCCTGCGCTTTCACGGCAGACAAAAAGTTTGTTACCTCTTTGTGGTTCTCTATGCCTTCACTCTCCACTAACTCTATAATTAGCTTTTCGGCGATACCGTAACGATACATTTGTTCATATAGATAATTCACCGTATCTTCATTTAAGATATCGGCCAAAGTTAGATTGATAGAAAAGTCTGCGTCAATTTTAGAAAAAAATTCAAATGATTTTCTTATTACGGCTTCCGTAATTTTCGTATATAAATTTGCTTTTTGGGCATGCTCTAAAAAGAAATAAGGAGTTATCACCTTTCCATCCGGCTCTATCATTCTCACCAAACACTCATATTTAGCTCTTTTCTCGCCTTTTATCGCTTGTAGATAGACTTCAAATCTATCTTTTTTCACAGCCTCTCTGATCTTGTTTTCCCACTCTATAGCGACTTTTATATTTGCAGATTGAAAGCCACATACTCCTATATTTTCCTTGTCAAATACAACCAAGTCTCTCTTTAAGCGTTTTGCTTGTTTGATAGCCAGTTCCGAGTTAAAAAATAGCTCTTCGATAGCTATTGCGGCGCCTATTCTGATAGATAAGAAAAACTCATTTCCGTTTGTTTTGATTGGCGAATACCCGAAATACCAAAGAGAAGCCTTTAATGAGTTTATAAAATCGTCATTTTTTGTGCTGGGGCTAGCCAATACCGCAAACCAGTCGGCGCCTAGATGATAGACTCTTTCCGAAGCAAAACGCTTAGTGAGACGCTCCGAAAATATCTTCAAAAGTTCATCCCCGACCGTATACCCAAAAGAGTGATTTATATTCCAAAAGCCGTTTATATTAATAATCGCCAATTTATCAGATTTTACCCCGAGAAGTGAGTTCAAAAGCTTTTGTCTATCGGCAAGGCCGGTTAATGGATTTATCCTACCGTGCTCTAGTTCATATTTTATAAGTTCTTTTTTCACTATTTCACCTTTTTATCTTCATCCTTATGCTCGCAATTTTTTTCGCATCTACTGTTGCCGAATGCTTTGCAGTACTGCTCAAACACGCATCCTATACTTCTTTTTGAATAGATTGTTTTTAAGTTCCTCTTGGCGGCCTCTTTTTTAAAAACGTTCATAGCGTTGTGACTTAGATAGCTAGTAATAAATACTACGCACTCTGTTTTTTGCGGTATCTTCTTTCTAGTAATATCTCTAGCTCTGGCATCCCAATGCTCTATATCACCCGCTCCCAAAGCCGATAGAGTCTCTTTGATATTATCTATATAGTCGCCGCCGATGACCAAAACAGACATAAGAAAACCTCCAATATAAAAAAATTATTAAATAAATCAATTTAATTTAGTATTGGAAGTTTATACAAAAATTGTATTAATGTCAAGTAAGTTTATTTGATTAATATACTTTTATCTGGGGAGTGGCTATAGGCTATGTTTTATGACGGCTTCTATCGCATTTTCAAGATTTTTTTGCAAGGTAGTCACATCTTCTACTTTTTTAAAATCTATTTTTAATTCAAAGCCGTCACGGTTAATGTAAAAAACATCTTTTTGCGTGCTGTTTTCATAGATGGCTTCGTATACTTTTACGTCGGCCGATATCCCCTTAACGCTTATCGTATCGATATATCTGCACTCTATCGTATCTTTTACGAGTAGATAGGTCTCTTCGGATATAAGTATCTGATTTGGGTTTGCTTTTGATTCTATGCGGCTTGCCAAATTGACCGAACCGCCGATAATCGTGTATTCCATTCTCTCTTCATTTCCGAAATTGCCGACAGTACAGTATCCAGTATGTATTCCAAAACGCACACGAAACGGCTTTGTAATGCCTTTATCCAGCCAATACTCTCTCAGCTCATCAAGCCGCGCTCTCATCTGTAGCGACATCCTCACGCAAGAGATGGCGTCTTCTTTGTCACCCTGACTCTTAGGGTCTCCAAAAAACAACATTACGGCATCTCCCATGAATTTGTCTATGGTCGCACCGTGCTTTAGCGCTATTTGGCTCATTTCATTTAGATAGTGATTTAGCAACAATGAAAGGTCTTCTGCCTCCATCGTATCGGTCGTAGTGGTAAAATCTACGATATCCGAGAAAAATATTGTTAATTTTTTTCTTTTTGACTCTAGATGAGCCTCTTGTTCTCCGCTAAAAATAGATTCAACGAGTTGGGGCGAAATATAACGTGAGAGCTTTTGCGCCATCTCTTCCAGAGTTTTTGTTTTACTCTTTTCCTCTGCCAGTCGCAATCTATTTTCAAGAGCCTCTTCGATACCTTCCAGTAGATTATTAAAAGCTGATGAAACCTTGGATATTTCATCGTTAGACTCGGTTGTAAGTCTTCTTGAATACTCTTTTGTGTCGGCTATTTCGGCTACTCTTTCGCTAAGTGCAAGTATCGGTTTTGCTATTTTGGAGGCAAAGATATAAGCAAAAGCCGCCACAAGTAAAAATCCTCCGACAAGGTAAACAAAAAGAGCCTCTTTCGCCTTTTCTATAGAGGTGTCCGTCCCCAACTCCCCGGATACTACGTATTGCGGTAAAGACGGTATTTTTGCGGATACTTTAAAGGTGTCGGTTTGCGGCTTAACGGCCTTGATATTTTGAGTTATAGTTATTTTTTGTATTGCGTTTGAGTATAAAAATTTATCCAAATTTTTTAGTTTATAATCAAGACACACAAAGCCTATGTTGCCTCCGCCAAAAGACGACTTAATCTCTTTTACGAACATGCCGTCCGTTTTGACTTTTTCGCCTTGTTGAGCAATTATATTCGTAGAACTTACCAAAGCGCCGTTTATGTCAAGCACATAATAATCACCCTGAATAGAAAACGCCTCTTTTTTGTGGCTCAAAACCTCATATATTCTTCTATCCAAATCCAAAGTCACAATATCCGCCATAACCTCCATCTCGGCCGTAGCGTTTAGGTCGTTTTTAATAAGGCGGATTTCATGCTCTATCATATTTGCAGTTTGTTCGGTCTGTTTTTTGAGCTCTGTTTGTACAAATTTTTGCGAATCGGATGTCAGCTGGTAGATAAACACAAACGAAACAAACACAAAAGGGATAATGCTTGCAGCTAAAACCAAAATAACAGTTTTGAGCCTAAAACTCATAAAGCACCTTCATATCGGCTTCCAAATGTATTTTTTCGACGTACCCTATCGCACCTTTTACGCTTTTTAGAAAAGCTTTTACTCCGGCTTGACTCTTTTGGGTAATGGGCGGCGTAATGCCTTGATAGTGTTGACTAACCCAATAACCGCCGAGCTCTGCCCTATCCATACTCAAAATTTTATCCTCAAAACTCATTCTACCTTTTTCGTTTGCACTTAGATTGACCGGAAAAACCTCTTGACTATCGATATAACTCTTCTTTTTTAAAAAAATATCTTTTATCTGTTTTTGAGTCAGTGAGTTTGGCTTGAACGATGAAGACGCTACGACCGCCCACTCTGCGGCAAAAACAGACGAGGCAAGCAGTATAAAAAATATAATTTTTCTCATACCAAAGCCTAAAACAACGCCGAAATAGAGCATAAAAACCTGCTTCTATCCGGCGTTGATGAGAGCTGATACTCCGCTTTAAAAGAGACCGGATAGATAGGCCTGTAGTTGTAGCCTACAACCGCCAAATGCTGTTTTTCATTTTCATGGGCATCAAAATAGTACTCATATCTAGCAATAGCATAATTTTTGCTGTTTATTTTGTATCTAGACTGCACAAAGCCGCCCCCGGCTGTCGTATTTTTTGAATTGCTTGCGTCAATGGTAGAATATGCCGCCTCGCTAAGTATCTGCCACTCATTTTTTTCAAATTTATAGGCTAGGTGCGTAAAATTTCTTTTTATGAGAGTTACTCTCTCCCGAAAAGACCCGGCATAAGCCTTTATCTCATGGTCGTCATTGATAGTGTATTTGGCTCCCAAGCCAAAAAAGCGGTCAATCATAAAGTTATTATACTTTTCATCTAAATCCCTAGAGCTTTGAGCCGCAACCGTGTACTCAACATCTTCTACATGCGGAGCATCCCCATAAAGCTGCGCTCCGGTTATTAGTTTTGGGAAGATATTTGTGGCTACAAGCGGGGATGATGTGGTATCTCGAAGCACATTTATGGGTGTTTGATTCCAGTATCCTACCGGAGTTATCATCTTGCCTATAGAGAGATTGAGGTGCGAAGAAAAGCTATGGTCTATTACGGCTCTCTCAGGTCTAAAAGCTCCTGTTTGAGAGACTTTGCCGTTACTAAAATTATGAGAATATCTGCCTACATTTTCCATCTCAAAAAGATATCTCGTATGGCTACCTATATTTCCGTAAGCGATAAAAGCTATGTCGTCCAACATGCCTACGCTTGTGTCCTTGCCGCTCTCGTATTTAGCGGTTATATATCCGCCGACTTTAAGCGAATTGGCTAGCTCTATCCCTTCGCCAGGCTCGTAGCCAAAAAGGAGCGAACAGCAGCAAGAACAGGCAAATATATACTTTTTCAAAGGCGTGTCCGTTTGTGCTTAAATTTAAACAATTTTATTACATTTAAGCCAAAATCTCTTTAACTCTGCCGACTTCGCCGCTCATCAGACGCACTTTGATACCGTGCGGGTGGGTCGGGGAGTTTGTGAGCAGGTCTTTTACTACGCCCTCTGTTAGTTTTCCGGTTCGTTGGTCGGCTTTTAGCACTATTCGCACCTTCAAACCGCTTTTAACATCTGCTTTTCTAGTGCCGTCCATCTTTATCTCTTCTTTTTGGGTCGTGACGTCCGCCGTCTCTTTTTTGAGGTGTTTTGCCTTGTGGGCTTCTACCGCTTCCGCCGCCGCCATTTCCATGACCGCTTCTACCGCCACCCTTGCTTGAACCGTTACCGCCTCGGCCTTGTCCGCCGCCGCCTCTTGATATCGGCTCCGCTTTGATAGACGGGTCAGGCTCGAAACCCTCTATTGTGCTTTTGTTAATCTCTTTTTTGATTAGCTTTTCGATGCCTCTTAGATATTCAGCCTCGTCTATACATACAAGAGAGACTGCCTCGCCCTCATTTCCGGCTCTTCCCGTTCTGCCTATTCTGTGCACATAGTCCTCAGAGACGTTTGGTAGCTCGAAGTTTACGACGTGCGGCAGTGCGTCTATATCTATACCTCTAGCCGCAATGTCAGTCGCCACAAGCACTTTTACAGTGCCTTTTTTGAAATCAGCGAGAGCTTTTGTTCTTGCCGCTTGACTTTTATTTCCGTGTATTGCCGCTGCACTGATTTTGCACTTTTCTAGGTATTCGCTTAGCTTGTTTGCGCCGTGTTTTGTTCTTGTAAAGATAAGCACCTGCTCCCATTTGTTTTTTTCTATCAAATGCGCAAGAAGTGCGCTTTTTCGCTTACAATCCACCAAAATAACGCTTTGCTTGACAAGTTCGCTTGACGTATTTCGTCTTGCTACTTCGACCTCTGCTGGATTTTTGAGAAGAGTGTTTGCGAGTGTTTTTATCTCATCTGAGTATGTTGCGGAAAAAAGAAGGTTTTGTCTTTTTTTCGGTAGTAACTCGATAACACGGCGAATATCCCTGATAAAACCCATATCTAGCATTCTATCTGCTTCATCAAGCACGAATATCTCTACCGCACCCAAATCAACCGTGCCTTGCCCAACATGGTCAAGAAGCCTTCCGGGGGTAGCTATCAGTATGTCAAGGCCGCCTTTTAGCGCCGCAATTTGCGGATTGATGCCCACACCGCCGAACATTATCGCACTTTTAAGAGATAGATATTTGCCGTAAGTTTTGACGCTCTCGCCAACTTGTGCGGCAAGCTCACGTGTAGGGGTAAGGATAAGCGCACGAATACGTCTTTTGGGTCTTACAACAGGCGATTCGCTGAGGATTTGTAGTAGCGGTAGCGTAAAGCCCGCCGTTTTGCCCGTACCTGTCTGCGCTCCGGCTAGAATATCTCTGCCTTCTAGTATCACGGGGATAGCTTGCGCTTGAACTGGTGTCGGAGTCTCATAGCCTTGGTCTGCTACGGCTTTTAGTATGTTTGGAGATAGTTTTAGTTGTGAAAATAACAATTCGATGTTCCTTTGTGGGTGAGCCTAACCAGAGTTGTAACTAGGGACGGTCTTAGGCTTGTGTGTTAAAGTGAAATTGGCTGATTGGAGGAAGTCCGGCGCAAGATCGCAAGTGGCGCCAACCGTAGGCGCAAACGCTTTTTATGGCCGTATTATACCCAATAAGCGATAAGTTAGAAGCGAAGCTCGAATGTCACTATGTTGTTGTCGTATGAATTTGTCAATCCCCAACCGAAATTTAGAGCTATCTCTCTACACATCGACAAGCCAAAGCCGTATCCATTAGCGGCGCTATCGTCAAAAATTTTGTCGAAGCTATTTTTGACGGAGAGTATATTTTTGTCTATTTTTATCTCCACAAAACCGCTTGTTTTGTATTTTATGGCGTTATCTATCAAATTGCGTATAACTATAACGGCGTACTCTTTGCTTCCGACGGCCTCAAAATTACTCTGCATAACAACCGAAACTTCGCTCTCATCTTCTATAAACAGCCGCTCCAACGCTTGCGTAAGCGCCGTTTCTAACCAAAATTTTTCATTAGGCACAGCCGAGTATCCTATTTTTAGCTTTTGAGCTTTCAACAGCTCATCCGTAAAAACATCAAGCTCTCTAAATACTTTTTGATAGAGCGCCCCATACTCACCAGTGTCCATCTGTGCAGCAATACGGGCTTTTGCAATAGGCGTGCGAAGCTCATGCGCCGCACGGATAAGAAACTGCTCTTGCTCATGCAGCGTCTTTCTAAGAGTTGCCGACATACCGTTAAATGATGCCCAGAGGGAGCCTATCTCGTCCTTGCTTTTTATATCCAAAGGCTTAAAGTCCTCGTCAAGCACATGCCCCATAGCCTCCGACATCCGTCGTAACGGCGATAAAAAACGCAACAAAACTATATAAACAACTAACAAAGCGCCAATATCAAGCGCAAAAAATAACCACAAACTTCTGTCCGTTTTGAGCACGCCATCATACTTGTAAGTTCGCCCCTCATCCAAATACCTAATATCAAGATAGTAATCGCCCGAGTTTTCTATGACGGCTGTTTGCGCAAATAGGCTTTTGGAATTCAAGATTGTTTTTCCGCCCTTTGGTAGCTCTGAACGTTGCAGGACAACTCCTGTTAGCTCCGATGGCGAGATTGTTTCATCTTTGCCTGAAATCATCGTTTTGACTAGCAAATCTCCGGCTTTAGCCAGCTTATCCCTGATTGCGGCCTCATTATTTTGCTGCTCCATCTGTATGTTTCGCCATCCAATGGCGCTCATGGCGACAAGCATAAGAGCAAAAAGAAGCGTTATTTTGGCAAACAAAGACATTAGCCGACAAACTTATAGCCGATACCCCATACGCTTTTGATATAGCGTGGGTTTTTCGGGTCGTCATATAGTTTTTGGCGTAAATTGCTCAGATGTGTATCTAGTGTTCTGGAATTTGCGTCATCTAGCTTTAGATGCCATGAAAGTTCCGTTCTGGAAAAGGCTTTGTTGGGGTTTTGCATTAAGAGTTTTAGGAGTTCATATTCGCTTTTTGTGAGTTCTAATTTTTCACCTTCAAGACAAATAGTACGCTCATCCTCAAAAAGAGCCAAATCGCCGATAGTATACGAGCTTTTTTTGTTTCGTCTTAGCTGGGCATTGAGCCGAAGAGCTAGCTCTCTTGGTTCATAAGGTTTGGCCAAATAATCATCGGCGCCTAGTTCAAAGCCCAGTATTTTGTTGCCCAAATCTCCTTTGGCGGAGGAGATAACAATCGGTATATCGCATTTTTGGCGTATCCGGCGGCATAGCTCATGTCCGTCGGTGTCGGGCAGCATTAGGTCTAGCACTACAATATCTATCTTCTCACTATCTAGTTTTTGAAGCGCAGTTTTGCCATCAAGCGCGCCGACTACACGTATATCATAGCTAGAAAGAAACGTGCTAAGAAGCGCTTGCATATCCTTGTCGTCTTCTATCAGCAGTACCGTTACCACTGTCCGTCCTTTTCGTACATCTCATACAAAATTTTTATCTGCTTTTCGTCCAATATGCGACGTGCGGCCTCCCAAAAAGAAGTTTTGTTTTTTGATTTTAGACGGCACTCTTTTTCCTCTAGCTTCTCAAACTGAGCCGCATCAAACTTATCGCTTTTTAGGAGCTTCTCTTTTTCTTCATGGACTTGATGAAGCTCTTTATACATAGCTTTTCCGTCTTTTCTAAACTGCTTAAAAACATGTTTTAGCTCTTTGGCTTGCCCTTCGCTTAACGCCAATTTGTCCACATCTATAGGCATACTATCGTGAGCAAAAAGCGTTGCCGCAAAGAGCAAAAAAAACAGAGTTAGTCGCAAAGTAAGGCTCCGTAAAGTTTTATTTTTTCGCTAGATGATAGTTTGTTAAAGCTTATGTTAGCTGGATTTATCATGCCCGAATTTGCGTCGGTATGGCATGCCACACAGTTGGACGCTCTAAACTCTTTTTTGGCAAATATCTCTTTTGGTATATCTTCGTGTTTTTTCTTCCAAACTTTTGTTTTTGTGATTTCTATACCATCCTCGGCGGCGCTTTTTTTGCTAAATTTGCTTTTTGGATTTGGTCCCGCATTTGTTTGCAAAAAAGCCCCTATTTCGCCGCTAACGGCCTCATCAAGCGAAGCGTCGGTACCAAAATGAGTATCTAGTCCGTCCATTACCTCTTTCCATGAAGCCTTGCTTAGATACTCACTCGGATATAGCGAGTGACACGAGGTGCACTCTTTGACATAGTTTGAAGGCAGTTTGGCAAGCGAGGTTGCCTTTTGCGATTCAAGAAACGCATCATATCCGTACGCACTCCCCCAAATAGCTCCGGCAACGCTTAATATTCCCAGTGCGCCCCCTATTTTTTGCGCTTTTGATATTTTGATTTGTTCGGTCGTGTTTTTGAACCCGTTTACCATACTTGTCAGCGCAACAACCCCATTCACTTTTGCCGATAAAATAGCTCCGGCTACATGTAGTCCGATAAGTATCAGCGTGACATATACGATGATTTCGTGAAGCTCTTTGGCTAAGTGTGATGGAGCGAAAAATACTACAGCCCCGCTCGCCGCAGACAGACCAAGCAAAACAAGCAGGCCTATCGCACTCCAACTAGAAGCCGGATTGTGCCCCGCATGATTGTGGGGCTTGTAAATATGGAGCATATACTCTTTTAGGTTGACGATATTTAGATCAAAATCTTTGAATTTTGAGTATCTAGGGCCGCCAAACCCCCAAATAATACGAAAAATAACAACCCACGCAAGAGCGGTTCCAAGCAGCGCGTGAAAAAATATAAACGCCTCGCTTTGTCCGCTAATAAAACAGAGTAAAAACAGCGCTCCCATAAGCGCATGGGCTATACGATTTGGAAGCGGCCAGATATAACTACGCATATAAAACTCCTAAATTTAGTCTTCCCAACGTCCGTAACCGGGAACATTGATATATCTTTCTCCGTACATCCCCTGCTCCGCTTTTGTGTGGCAAGCCCCGCAGTTCGCCCAAGACTTTACGCTTTGCTGTGTCACATATCTACTCGGTAGTTTGCGGTGCTCTTTGATGAACCACTCTTGAGAGCTTATCTTTTCATACACCGTCGCTCCTCTGCCCATCGCTCCCGCCGCTAGATACTCTTTTATTTGCATCGTTTGTTTTGGCTCCAATGAAGCATCGGTTTTGAAGTGATTTTGGAGATTATCCATCATCGCATTCCAAGAATTTTTGTTTAAAAGCGCAGGTTGATACGCCATGTGACAGCTTCCGCACTCTTTTTTGTATAACGGCATATTCACCGTGCCTACGTTTTCGTTTTTTGCGTTAGCCGCAACACCGATAAGCGCCAAAATCCATAATATTTTCACTGCTTTCATCATCTTCTCCTTATTGTTTTAGCAAGAATGTCAAAACGTCGCCTTTTTCTTGCGCACTACCTTGTCTGCCGTATACGTCGTTGAAGTTTCGTTTGAGCCACTTTTTGATTTCATTTGTATCCGTCAGTGATTTTGGATTTGCGGAGGGGGCTAGCGGGTCTATGCGTTTGCCTGTTTTTTTATTTTCGCCGGCTTGTTTGAGGTTTGTCCCGTGACAAGAGGTGCACGATACTTTTTGCCCGTCTTTAACATTTTCTTTAAAAAATATATCGTTACCTCGCTGGGCGCTAAAATCGCTTTTTGATTCAGCTCTAAGCTCCGAGAGATACCCTTTGACCTGTGCGTTAGGCTCAGCAGCCCACACTATGGCAACAGTAGAAATAAACGCCAAAACTATCTTTTTCATATTTTTTCCTTTTCGGTAAATAATGAAAAAATTATAGGCGTATGTTTTTAGGAGTCAAAGGGGTAAAACTTGACAGTTTCTTGACAGTTTAGTTGTTTAAATCAGTAGTACAGTGCGGGCATTTGGAGGCTTCGATATGTATTTCGCTTTTGCAAAACGGGCAAATTTTTGTTGTCGGCACTACTTCTTCCGTTGGTTTTTCCGCTTCCACTTTACGTCTTAGCTTGTTAATAGAGCGAACCAAAAAGAATGTTGCGAAAGCGACTATGATGAAGTTGATGAAGGAGTTGATAAAAAGGCCGTAGTTTAGCGTCACGGCTCCCGCTTTTTTGGCTTCCGCTAGAGTGTGATAAATTCCCGTACCGTTCGTGTCTTTAAGGACAAAAAACTGGTTTGAAAAATCCACGCTACCCATCACCACCGCAATTGGTGGCGTGATGATGTCGGTAACCAGAGAGTTTACGATAGCGCCGAATGCGGCACCGATGATGATACCCACCGCCATATCGACGGCGTTACCCTTGATCGCAAACTCTCTAAACTCTTTTAGCATGGGTTATTTATACGCTTTTATTGCGTCGTCTAGGATTTTTGTAGCAGATGCTAAATCTTCAAAACCTTTTACTTTTACCCATTTGTTCGGCTCTAGCATTTTGTAAGTTTCAAAGAAGTTTTTGATTCTATCTACCGTGATTTTTGGCAAATCGTCGATTGATTGGATGTTTTCATATCTTGGGTCTAGTTTTTTGACAGGCACGGCAAGAAGTTTTTCGTCCATTCCGCTTTCGTCTTCCATGATAAGCACGCCGATCAGTCTACATTTGATAACGCAACCTGCTTGAAGCGGGTATTCGTTGAGCACAAGCACATCCGCAGGGTCACCGTCGTTTGAAAGTGTGTTTGCCACAAAACCGTAGTTTGCAGGGTAAAACATCGCAGAGTACATTACTCTATCTACGACTACGGCGCCGCTTTCTTTGTCTATTTCATACTTAATGTTTGTTCCGTAAGGTATTTCGATTACGACATTTATCCCGTCCGGGTTACTGCCTATCTCTATTTTTGATAAATCCATATTTTTAGCTCTCCTGTCAAAATTTATGCGTGAATTTTAGCCTAAGCCCTCTAAAACTGTATCAATCCGTTCATCGGCGAACTTGCCGAGGCGTACGGTTTTTTTGCTATTCTGCCTGCCAAAAAGCCCATTCTGCCTGCTCTCACAGCGTATTTCATAGCCTCAGCCATCATTACAGGGTCTTTTGCTTGCGCTATGGCGGTATTTGTAAGGACGGCGTCCGCTCCTAACTCCATTGCTATTGCGGCATCAGATGCACATCCTACCCCTGCGTCCACGATGACCGGAACCTTGATAGCCTCTTTGATAAATACGATGTTATAGCGATTTTGTATGCCGAGTCCGCTTCCTATCGGTGCGGCAAGAGGCATAACGGCTCCCGCTCCTGCATTTTCAAGCCTTTTTGCCATTATCGGGTCGTCATTTGTGTATGCAAATACCGTAAAACCCTCTTTGGCAAGCACTTCGGTAGCTGCAAGCGTCTCGATAACATCGGGATAAAGCGTCTTATCATAATCGCCGATACATTCGAGCTTGATAGTCGTAATGCCGGTCGCCTCACGGACGAGGCGAAAGAGTGTGATAGCCTCTTCTGCGGTCTTGCACCCTGCGGAGTTTGGCAAAAGCTTCACGTCCGTATCCTTGAAATAGTCCATCAAGTTTTCTTCATCTTTATTCATTATGTTTACACGTCTTACTGCTACCGTTATCATCTCAGAGCCTGAGGCTAGTGTCGCTTCTCTTGTAGTTTTGAAATCTGGATACTTTCCGCTGCCGACTATAAGACGGCTTTTTAGCTCAAGCTCTCCTATCTTTAAGATATCGCTCATTAATAGTTCCTTCTTGAAATTGAAAAAATATTGTAATACAAAGATGGTTCAGGACACTTTTTTTTGATACAATATTTCAAAACCAAATCGAGAGGGTGTAACATGAAAGCTTTCATTGCCGCCGTTTTTATCGGCAGTTTATCTATGTTGTTCTCAGCGGAAGTTGCGGGAATTTTTAAAAATATAAGCGGGGATGTCAGCGTCATACGCGGTGAAAAAACGAAGATTTCTCCAAAAACAGGCGATAAGTTTTTTGCGACAGACACCATCAAAACAGCCAAAGGTTCTACGGCTGGGCTCATTTTTAACGACAATACCGTTATTTCGGTGGGTCAAAACTCTGAGTTTTCGGTCAAAGAGTACTCGTTTGAGCCGAGCGAAAAAAAGGGAACTTTTGTCGGTAAAATAGGCAAAGGTACAGTAGCCTGTATGACGGGCCTAATAGCAAAAATGAACCCCGACTCCATGAAAATGGAGACAAAGACTGCAACCATCGGCATCAGGGGTACTTACTTCGTGGTAGAGGCTGACTAAATGAAAAATATACAATTACTACTTGCCTCCGCTCTTATATCTGCTATTTTTGTGGGTTGTGCAGATAAAACTAAGGTAACAATAATGCCTGAAGAGGGCGGAAAAGTCGGTGTTATCGAGTTTGTGGACAAAGATGGAAAATCTCACGTTGTCTCAAAAGCATGGGAGAGCCTTGAGGTAAAAGCAGGCGGAAGCGCCAAGACAAAACAGTTGGATGAAAGTAGTGTAATGAACAAATACGGCGACACCATAGCCGCAATGCCGCCAAAACCAAAAAGCTTTCTCATATTTTTCGGCTCTGAATCGGCAGATATAGGCGATGACTCAAAAAAAGAGCTAAATCTTGCGGTTGAAGAGATAAAAAACAAAAAGGCAAACTTAGTTGTATGCGCCGGACACACGGATAGCTTTGGAGCAAAAGAGTACAACAGAAATTTATCGCTCCAAAGAGCAAGTAATGTAATTAAATATTTGGTTGCGCACGGAGTTGACAAAAACATCATAGAAGCCCATCACTACGGCGATGCAAACCCACTTGTGAAAGCGCAAGGCGGAGCGGCGGTAGACCCGAAAAACAGACGTGTGGAGATAATGGTCAAATAGTATTTAGGGCTTTTAGTATAGCTCTTGGATAGAGCTCATGCTCTTTTTCGTGGACTCTATCTTTGTAACTCTCAAGCGTGTCGTCTTTTAGTATCGGCACGCTCTCTTGAATTATGATATCTCCGCCGTCCATCTCGCTTGTGACGTAGTGCACGCTAACACCGCCCTCTTTCATACCGCTAAGAAAACTCTCTTTAATTCCGTCTTTGCCTTTAAATAGCGGCAAAAGCGAAGGGTGTATATTTATAGCTTTGATATTATCCGTAAAAACAGACGTAAGAATACGCATAAATCCGGCAAGTACCGTGATATCAGGCGAATACTCTTTTATTTTTGACACCAAAGCCGTGTCAAAAGCCTCTCTGCTTGCAAAATCGGTATGCGGCAAAATATCTACTTTCACGCCAAGCGCTCTTGCAGACTCTATGCCGTCCGCATTTGGATTGTTGGTTATTGCCGCCGCCACATCCACACTTTTTCCGTGCAATTTTTTGATAATACTTTGCATGTTGGAGCCACGCCCGCTAAAGAGTATGACTATTTTTTTTAGAGCCATTTTAGTCCGTCTATCAAATCATCTATGCTCATCGAATAGTTAGCACCCTCATATCCGGCGGCGCTAAGAGCTATCGCTAAAGAGCCGTTTTTTGCAGCTTCGAGCGGTGTGTATTCTTGCGCGAGAAGCGAAGAGATGGCGCCTGCTAGTGCGTCCCCACTTCCGCCTTTTGCCAAAACTTGTGAGCCGTAAGGCATGATAAAAATCTCGTCGTTTTTTGCTATCAGAGTGTTTGCGCCTTTGAGCACAAGTGTTTTGTTTTTGTATTTTTCACAAAAGAGAGCGGCAAAAGCAAACCTGTCTTGCTGCAACTCTTCAACGTTTATATCTATATCCATAGCGATTTTGAGCAGCGAACAAAACTCTTTTGGATGCGGGGTAAGCACCGTATCTTGCTCTATCTCCAAAATATCTTTAAGGCACTCTTTTTTGAAAATATCGGCGTCACATACGCAGCTTTTTGCCGCTCTCACAAACTCCAATATCTCATGTTCATCAAAAGCGTTGCCGAGTCCTTGCCCGACAAGCAGGGTATTTGCGCCTTTTGGCACACTGTTTGAGACCATTATTTGAGGCTCTAAAAACAAGTTTTCTCTAGCCGTGACGCTTACAAGCCCTACGCCCATCCTAAGCGCAGTTTTTGCCGCAATGATGGATGCGCCTATCATCTCCCCACCCACTATACACAGGTGTCCGAAGTCGCCTTTGTTGCAGTTTTTTTTGTTTCTTATGGGTGTTTTTAGGTCGCTTTTTTCTAGTAGATATGAAGAAGGCGTAAAACCTTGTGTATATTTTTGCGCAGGTAAGCCCAAATCTTTTAGGAGTACCTCACCGACAAACTCTTTTGTATAATCCCCATAAAGCGACTCCTTGTAAGCCCCGAAAGTCACGGTAAAATCCGCCGCAAAAGCAGTGTCGTCTTTTTGCATTTTATATCTAATACCGCTAGGAATATCGACCGCTACTTTAATAGCTTTTTGGCTATTAAGATGCTCAACCAACGCTTTTAGCTCGCCGCCAAGCTCTTTTGTTGCGCCGCTTCCAAGGATAGCGTCCACGATGAGCTCATATCCCTCGCATTTATCGGTAAAAGCAACATCTAGTTTTTTTGCTCGTTCAAACTGCACTTTACACAGCTCACTTTTTGGCTCCATAGCCGCAAAGACCGCAACATTTGGCAGCATCCTAGCAAGGGCAAGCCCATCGGCGCCGTTGTTTCCGCCACCCGTTACTATGAGTGTTTTTTTGCCAATAAGAGAGTTTTCTTTTAAAAACTCATACACCCCTCTTGCGGCGTTCTCCATCAATATCTCCGTAGAGATACCGTATCTTGAAGTGGCCGCTAGGTCATGATCGTCTAAACTTTTGTAAACAGCTAACATTTTAGCCCCTAAAATCCTCCACGAACTCCATAAAGCTTTTTAGAAGTTTGCTTTGATACTTTTCTTTGTGTAGCAGTCTAAGCAGTTTTCTTTTAAAAACAAAATTTTTGATTTTAATCTCAAAAAGAGCGCCGCTATCAAGCTCTTTTTGCACCGCTAGACGTGAAAGACAAGTTAGAGAGTCGCTTTGCTCCACTATTTTTTTGATTGCCTCGTTGTGCCCGAGAGTCAAAAAGATATTGAGCTTATCAAATCCTTCGCTAAGCCCCTCTTCAAATATTGCCCTAGTGCCCGAACCTTTTTCTCTTAATATCCATTTGAAAGAGCTTATCTCTTCTAGCTTGTACTCATCTTTTTTGAACATCTCTTTATCGGATGCCACAACAAGTAGTTCGTCGTCCATCCACTGCTTAGTTTCAAGCTTTTGCCCATATACAAAACCCTCGACAAAGCCTATATCAAGCTCTCCGTTGTCTATCATCTCAATAATATCTTTGGTGTTTGCCACTATAAGTTCGCATTTGGACTCTGGGTACTTTTGCATAAATGCATATATAAGACGAGGCATTATGTAATCGCCTATAGTCTGACTAGCTCCGATACGAAGACGACCGCTAACCCCGTTTTCCAAAAAGCTATTTTCAAGCTCCTCAAACTCCTTTAAAAGTAGTGAAGATTTTTCAAGAAGCAATCTTCCGTTTTCGTTGAGTATAAGTTTTTTGTTTCTTCTTTCAAAAAACTTAGTTTTAAGATTTGACTCAAGCTCTTGCAACGCCATAGATATAGCCGATTGCGATATACCCAAAGCTTCTGAGCTATTTGTTACATGCCCGGTTGTGGCAACCTCTTTAAATATCTCCAACTGCCTAATAGTAAAGTTCATAGTGACCCTTTAATGAATATTTTTTATGATTATACTACAAATAATTTTATTTTACTTATATCTTTATTTCGGCTATAATTTTTTAAAGATTTTTTAAGGAGGTCGAGGTGGCATTCACGAAACAAAATAGAGCCAATACGCTAAGCGGTATTTGGTTTGTATCTCTTTTTGCATTTGCGTCTATGTATATTGCCGAGATGCCGTTCATAAGAGGCATGGGTATCAGTCCCCTTGTCGTAGCTATTATTTTTGGTATGATATACGGCAATAGCTTAAGGCATAAATTGCCTACGGAATGGGCGCCGGGGATAGTATTCTCCTCCAAAAATATACTTAGATTTGCAATAGTACTTTACGGCTTTCGTGTCACATATCAGCAAGTTTTTGCAGTTGGAGCCGAAGCCCTTATTATCGATGCCGTTATCGTAATCGGAACTTTTTTGCTAGGTTGGCAACTTGGCGTAAAGGTATTTGGGTTAGACCGTGATTCTTCAATGCTTATAGCCTCCGGCGCTTCGATATGCGGAGCGGCGGCCGTCATAGCGACGGAAGGCACTCTCAAAAGCGAAGCACATAAGGTATCTATGGCTGTTGCTACGGTTGTAATCTTCGGTACTATCGCAATGTTTTTGTATCCAATGCTCTACAACTCAGGAATACTTGGGTTTGACGCAAAAGAGTATGGTATCTATGCGGGTGCTACGATACACGAAGTAGCACAGGTCGTGGTAGCCGGAAATGCCGTAGGAACCGAAGCTGGAGATACGGCGGTAATTGTGAAAATGACAAGAGTCATGATGCTTGCGCCATTTCTCATCGGATTAGCGTTTTTCCTATCTCGTGGAGCTGAAAAAAGCGGTGAAAAAGCAAAGATAATGATTCCATGGTTTGCGGTATATTTTTTATTGGTCGTCGGCTTTAACTCTATGCATCTATTGCCAAAAGTAGCCGTTGAGAGCATCAACACGATAGATACATTCTTACTAGCAATGGCAATGGCGGCTCTCGGTATCGAGACAAATTTTAATAAGATAAAAAATGTCGGTATGAAACCGGTCTATCTAGCGCTTACGCTATTTGCATGGCTCATGGTCGGCGGTTATCTTCTTACGAAATTTGTAGCTTAGTAAGTTCTAATCTCATTATACAAACTATCTCTCTCTACGGGAGAAAATCCTGCATCTTTGATATAAGCGATAAGAGTCTCTTTCGAGACTCCGCCTTTGCTTGCGGCTCCCGCTTTTGAGATGATAGATTCTGTCTGTATCGTACCGTCCAAATCATCCGCCCCAAACTCGGAGGCTACAAGTGCGAGATTGAGGCTTGCGGCCACCCAATACGCCTTGATATGCGGCACATTATCCAAAACCAAACGGCTTACTGCGATAGTTTTTAGTATCTCATGTCCGCTAACTGGATGCGGCACATTCAAAAAGTTGTTTTCGACGTTGTAGACAAGTGGGATAAAAGCGTTAAAGCCGCCTGTTTTTTCTTGTAACTTCTTGATTCTCTCCATATGGTCGATACGGTGCGCTCTTGTTTCTATATGCCCAAAAAGCATTGTGGCGTTGGATTTCTTGCCCATTTTGTGCCAAAGCTCATGTATTCTTAGCCAGTTTTCGCTGCTTACTTTGCCTTTTGCTATAAAGCTTCTCGTCGCCTCATCAAATATCTCCGCTCCACCGCCCGGCATAGAGTCTACGCCATATTCAGCCATCTTCTCAAGTATCGCCTCATACGGCAAGTTTTCAAGCTCGGAGAGAAAATTTACCTCCGCAGCCGTAAGCGCTTTGATGTGTATGTGTGGATGAGCTTTTTTGATAGCGCCGAAGAGTTCTCCGTAAAAAGCAAGCCCCATATTTGGATTGTGTGCGCCGACTATATGCGCTTCGGTAATTTCGTTTGCACACTCAGAAAGCGAAGAGAGCATCTCGTCAATACTAAGTTCATATGGGTTTGGATTTTTTCGGCTAGAGGAAAATGCACAAAATTTACAGACGTCCTTGCAGATATTTGTGGGGTTGATGTGCTTGTTTGAGTTAAAAAATAGCTTATTGCCATGCATTTGGCGTCGCAGCTTGTCCGCCTCGATACCCAGTTCTAATACGGTTTTGTCATACAGTTTTAGCATTTTGTCTCTTTGGTAGTTAATTTTTTTATCTCTTCACACTTAAATCCGGCTTTTAGCCTATCTTCTATATTGATAAAATCTTTTTGTTTTGCCGAATTTGGCAGTACCGATTCCACTATATCAAAGTAGCTTTCAGGACTAACACCTTCTTGCTCGCAAGCGTAATAAAACCACTTTGTACCCTTAGTCACATGGTCTATCTCATCTCTTAATATTACGCCAAGAGCGTCCAATATCTCTTTTGCAACGGGGCCGGATAGCCTCTGTATTTTTGCGCTCATCTTTTTGTTGGCGTCAAGCCCTCCGGCCTCCAAATATCTAGGCACGGCCGCCATACGCTTAAGCAATGTCTCACTCTTTCGGCAAGCCTCAAATAAAGACGAATGCACAGGATAATCTCCGTATTTTCCACCCACTTTTGTAAGCAGCTTCTCTAACATCAAAAAATGCTCGCACTCTTCAGCCGCCACTTCAAGCCAATCAAAATAAAACTCTCTCGGCAACCCTCGAAACGAGTAACAAGCATCGAGTCCAAGGTCTATCGCACTGTATTCGATATGTGTGATGGCGTGCAAAAATACGGCTTTGCCCTCGTCGGTGTCAAGTCTTCTTCTTTTTTGCACGGTTGCGGGATGCGTGATTTCGCAAAGCGCCGAATATGAAGGCTTAGCCTGCACTTTTATCTCATTTTTTGAGTCAAAATCCTCGAATTCTCCGGCCTTAAATGCCTCAAATAGCTTTAGAGTCTTATCTGTTTTTGCCGCAGGTGAGGCTTCACAAAGCGCATCCCATACAAGCTCAAAAAAATCACGTTTTATCATTGCGCAACCAGCGCAGTCAAAGCGGCGACCGTATCGTCAAAATTTATCTGCTCGTCTTTATCTTGCTTCATAAAATTTTCTATCGCCTCTTTTTTGTTTATCGCTTCGTCTATCTCGGCATCAGAGCCTTTTTGGTATGCGCCGATTCGTATAAGAACCTCATTTTCTTTTAGCGTCGCATAAAGCCTACGAAAGCGAAAAGCGGCGAGCTTGTGCTCTTTTGTGACGATGTCGTTCATCAGCCTTGAAGCGGAGTTGAGGATATTTATCGGTGGATAGATACCAAAGTCCGTCAGGCTCCTATCTAGTACAAAGTGTCCGTCAAGTATCGAACGAGATTGGTCGGCTATCGGGTCGGACATATCATCGCCCTCGACAAGTACGGTAAAAAACGCCGTAATAGAGCCTTTGCCCTCTTCTTTTCCGGCTCTCTCCATGAGTTGTGGCAAAAGTGACAGTGTGGATGGCGGATAACCCTTTGTAGTCGGCGGCTCACCTAGCGCAAGCCCTATCTCACGCTGCGCCATTGCAAAACGAGTGACGGAATCCATCATAAAAAGCACATCTCTACCCTGCTCCTTAAAATACTCCGCCACACTCATTGCCGCAAACGCGCCGTACTTTCTCATAAGAGCCGAGTCGTCAGAGGTCGCTACTACGATTACCGTATTTGTTAGGTCTCCGCCAAGGTTTTTCTCGACAAACTCAGGAACCTCCCTGCCCCTTTCACCGATTAGCGCTATCACCTTTATTTGTGCGCTGCACCCTTCGACTATCATTCCCATTAAAGTAGACTTACCGACTCCCGAACCCGCAAAAATACCGAGTTTTTGCCCTTTGCCACAAGTAAGTAGCCCATCTATCGTCTTTACGCCGACAGAAAATACTTCGTCGATAAGACCTCTTTTCATGGCTGCAACAGGCGGACGGATAACGCCCATAAGCTCGTCTAGCTCAATATCGCCTTTGCCGTCAATAGGTTTCATAAGTGGGCTTACGACACGTCCCAAGAGCCCTTCACCAACCGGAATTTTGAGTCCCGTCTCGGAAGCGTACACTCTATCTCCTATCTTAAAACCCTCAACAAACCCAAACGGGGAGATACTAAATTTTAGTTCATCAAGCGCCGTCACCATACCGAGGCTCTCGTTTTTATCGTCTACGGAAGATATGCGCACTATATCGCCCACACTTGAGCGGAGCCCTATCGCCTCAAAGTTTGTAGCGTTAACTTTGGTGATAACTGCGAATGCCGGCGACAGATTTATCTTATTGAGCTTTGAATTTAGTGAGCTAAGAGGCATTAAAACCTATTACCCCCGTGGGTGTTGATAATAGAATAAAACTCATCTCTCGTTCTTGCGTCTTTCATAAAAAGTCCCCTTAAAGACGAAGTAGTAGTTGACGCATGCGTCTTTTCTACGCCTCTCATCTCCATACACATATGTCTTGCGGATATGACAACACCTACGCCTTTTGGATTTATCGCCTCCATAAGAGCGTCTGCTATCTGTTCTGTTAGTTTTTCTTGAATTTGCAGACGTCTTGCAAATATATCCACAACTCTAGGGATTTTGGAGAGGCCTACCACCTTGCCGTTTGGGATATACGCTACATGTACACGTCCAAAAAAAGGCAGTATATGATGCTCACACATGGAGTAAAACTCAATATCTCGCACCACTACCATCTCAGAACTACTGCTTTCAAAAAGTGCGTCACCAAGAGCCTCTTTCGGGTCTTTGTCATACCCGCCAAATATATAATCATAAGCTTTTGCCACACGGTGCGGTGTTTTGACGAGACCTTCCCTGTTTGGGTCTTCACCTACAAGCTTCAAAATATCCGTTATCAAATCTTCCATTTTCTCTTTTTTGTGACTCAAGGCACTATTTCCTTTTTCTGCATTCAAACTATTTCCGTAAATATAACAAAAATGCCCTGTTGCGAGCGCCGAAACAATAAAGTAATTTTTGATAAAATCAGGCTATTTTTAACAGAAAATTTTAAGACTTAAGGAAATAGATGAAGGTATCGGCCAACAAAAAAAATAGTGCAAATGGAAAAATAGAAGTAGTAGTTTCAAAAGATATTTTGGATGCAAAAGCTAAAAAAATTGCCGGCAATATAGCTAGAAACGTAAAAGCGGATGGTTTTAGAAAAGGTAAAACGCCTATTAGCGTAGTGGAAAAAAGATACGGTGAAAAAATACAAGAAGACGCAAGACAAGAGATAATCAATGAAGCTTTAACAAACGGCCTTAAAGAACTCGGTATCGATGCAAAAGACCTAGTAGGTCAACCTCTAGTTACAAAGTTTGAAGAAGTTAACGGTGGCGTAGATGCTGAAATCAGCTTTTCTATGAGACCTGAAATAGCATTTGACAAAGTAGAAGAGCTAATTCCTGATTTTAAAGATGTAGAGATCGCAGAAAAAGATTTGCTTGAAAGAGTAGAATCACTTGCAAAATCAATGGCTCCGCTTGAAACATACGAAGGCAAAAGAATGGTTAAAAAAGGCGACTTTTTGACTGTTGATTTTGTAGGCACAGTAGACGGCGTTGAATTCGCCGGCGGCAAAGCTGAAGATATGCAAATAGAACTTGGTGGCGGTAGATTCCTTCCTGATTTTGAAAAAAACCTTGAAAAAATGAAAATTGGCGATGAAAAAGAGTTTGAACTCGTTTTTCCAACTGATTACAACAACAAAGAACTTGCAGGCAAAACTGCGGTATTCAAAGTAGCGCTAAAAGGTATCCAAGTAAAACCGGACGTTACGATAGATGACGAGTTGGCTAAAAAAATGATGCCTGAAGATGCTGAGGCAAACCTAGAAAAACTAAAAGCAGTAATAGAAGAGCAACTAAAAAGCGAACAAACTACAAAACTATTCACTGAAGAGCTAAAACCTCAACTAATAGAAGCTCTTATCGCTAAATACAGTTTTGATCTACCTGATATGATAGTAGAGCAAGAGATGGATTTGATGTTTAGAAACAAAGTCGGTACTTTGAGCGAAGAAGAGATAGTGGCTCTAAAAGATGCGGAAGATAAAGTAAAAGCTATGAGAGAAGAGATGAGAGCCGAAGCTGAAAAAAGCGTAAAAGCAACATTTCTTATCGACGAACTCGCAAGAAAAGAGGCTATCTCTGTAAACGATAACGAACTTGTCCAAGCAATATTCTACGAAGCGATGGGCGTGGGCGCCGAGCCTAAAGCTATGCTTGAGTATTATCAAAAACAAGGTCTTCTACCTGCAATCAAAATGGCGATGATAGAAGACAAACTTCTTACTCACCTACTAAACAAAAAAAAGGCGGCTAAATAATGAGTTATGTACCGTTTGTAGTAGAAAAAACCGGAAGAGGCGAGAGAAGCTACGATATCTACTCTAGACTCTTGAAAGATAGAATTATATTTTTATCCGGTGAAATCAATGATGCCGTAGCCAGTACCGTTGTCGCACAACTTCTGTTTTTGGAAGCAGAAGCCCCCGATAAAGATATATTTCTTTATATCAACTCTCCAGGCGGTGTCGTAACAAGCGGTTTTAGTATATTTGATACTATGCAATACATCAGACCTGACGTTTGTACTATATGCATAGGTCAAGCGGCCTCCATGGGCGCATTTTTGCTCTCATCCGGCACAAAAGGCAAAAGATACGCTCTTCCGCACTCAAGAATTATGATACATCAACCTCTCGGCGGCGCACAAGGTCAGGCGACAGATATAGCTATTCAAGCAAAAGAGATTTTGAGGATGAAAGATGAGCTAAACGGAATTTTAGCTTCACAAACAGGTCAAAAACTTGATAAAATAGTTGCAGATACAGATAGGGACTTTTTTATGAGCGCTGCGGAAGCCACAGAATATGGCCTTATCGACAAAGTCTTGGAAAAAAGCTTCAAATAAAGGCTAAAAATTGCTTATACAAAAAAGCGGGCTAAAACCTAGTCTCAATAGTAGTTCGCCTTCATCCTCAGGGATAGGCGGACAAAAAACAGTAGCTCCCGTAAAAGCTCGTGGCGGCGGCGCCATGGAGCAATTCGCTACGGAAATTCTCGAAAAACTGCAAGAAGAAGGCTTACCTCCGATTCCTAGCTATTTTGAGCTCTATTTTGAAACCATGCTTCAAGATAAGCCCTTCGACTTTAGAAAAGAGGTGGCTGAGCAGCTAAACTCTCAAGATACCGGTAGTGATGAAAAAAGAGCGGTACTGGAGACAAAACTGAAAGAGGGTTTTACCTCTATCAAAGACATACTTCAAAACGTATCGATTTTGTATAAGCAAGTACTGTCCGTAATAGAAACTACCAAAAAACGCTCACTGGAAGCAAAAGGGATTAACAATCCTGCGGCAGTTCAAAATTTTGCCACAACACTATCTTCAGATGCAGAGATGCTTGCAAACTTCCTTTCAAAACAGGCTACTATTTTTAAAGATTTGTACCAAAAAAGCGCAAATATAGTAAAAGAAGTTGAAACGGAAAGTATCTTTGACGCTAGATACGGAATATACAATAAACGTTTTTTGTGTGCACAGATAGACCAAGAACAAAAAATGATAGGCAAATACGGTCACAATAGTACACTTTTGCTAGCTAGTCTAGCGACAAAAGTAATAGACGATATCGGTAGTGAAAAAGGCGTCTCTCTGGTTAATAAAACAATGGCGAAGCTATTTATGAAAACATCTCGCCGAAGTGATATCGTCGCATATTTTGGACAGGGCATATTTGCACTTCTTCTAAAACATACTGACTCAAAAAATGCAACACGAACATCTGAAAGACTTTACGACATGATGGGCTCTACCAACTTCTTTTTGGGCGACAAAGAGGTGGAGCTACGAATATGTTGCGGAATTGTAGGCCTTAATAAAGATAAAACAGCAGATGAAACCATAGAATCAGCTTTGACGGCTCTTCGCACATGCGATGAAAAGGCGGATGGGCCATACGTGATCGGAGAGTAGATCTTTGACAAAAGAGATTTTGACCTATCCGGATAAGAGGCTAAAACAACATTCAAAAGATGTAGAAAATTTTGACTCTGCACTGCACTCTTTGTTGGACGATATGTATGAAACAATGCTTGATAGCGGCGGAATAGGCCTTGCGGCCATTCAAATAGGAACCGCTTTAAACGTCCTTATCATAGAGCTTTACGATGAAGACGGTAACAAAATATCGGAATTAATGGAAGTTATAAACCCAAAAATAGTTAAAAAAGAGGGCGAAACTAAACACAAAGAGGGATGCCTCTCTGTTCCTGATTTTTATGAAGAGATTGTCAGGGCTGAAAAAGTGGTCGTAGAGTATAAAGACAGATTTGGAAACCATCGTTCTACTGAAGCTGAAGGGCTTTTGGCGATAGCCTTTCAACATGAGATGGACCATCTCAGCGGAAAGCTATTTTTTGAAAGACTATCCATACTAAAACGCAAAAAATTTGAAAAAGAGTATTTGGCTCCAAGCAAAACAGGTAAAAGATGACACAGTTAGGCTCAGCCACGCTCGAAGGGGCTAGAGCTAGAGCCGTTACTGTAGAGTGTTCACTCATAAAAGGCCTACCTTCTTTCACAATAGTAGGACTCGGCGACTCTTCTATTCAAGAGTCAAAAGAGCGTGTCAAAAATCACTACAAACCGTACACAATCACTAGAAACCGTACAAACTACTTTTTATTTCTCTTGTGAAAAATCAAAATGTCAAAAGAAAAATCAAGAAAAGGTATTTTTGATTTTGCCTTGTACACAAAAATTCTTCCAAATAAAGAGCGCATAGCAGATATCAAAGATAAAATTCTAGTCACCCACTACACCTCTTCCCCCTATATCAAGTACGACAAACGAGACAAAGTTTCTAATAAGGTTTATGTAAAGACCTATATATCTGTCATGGATAAAAACTATAAACATCTTTACTATATCAGATACGATGCCAAATGGAGCGGCGTTGGGCTACGTCTAAATGGTTACGCAATAAATAAACATGTCGGCAACATGTATCCGACACCTCCCAACGATATGGCTTTTTGCGGATGCCATATGGAACAAAACAAGACAATTAGTATAGATTTTTCAAAAGCAACCGTGGAACGTACGAATATGTTTGATATACAAAACAAATACGGCTTTTTTGAAAACATGCTCAATACGGATAGCATTGATTATTTAAGCGATGAAGTCTTTTACATAATACGGGATGAAAAAGAAGAATACATTATTTCGGCGATGGAATCATTCAGAGGGTTTTATGCTTTTGACGAATGCTTTACCGTAGCTAACTATATATTGTATCCGAATGCCTTGAGCAGACTGATAAAGTCGAATGTGGTAGAAAACAATACAAGACATATACACCTATACAATAGGGTAAAAAAAGTTGATGCACCGTGTTTGGCATTTTTTTGTTCTAGTCCCGATAAGGAACGCCTGTTCAACGGTATCTACGAAGAGTCCATTTGCACCAAAAGGATTGTGGCACAACCACCGTTTGAAAAGCCAATAAAAATGAAAGCTGACATTCTCTATTCAAAAAATGGAGTGCATAAGCTACTCTACAATGTATACGCTACAGATGTTTTGAATGCCTACGAAGACGAGATACTAACAACGAGAATACTGCATCCTAACTCTAAAATACATGATCAAAAGACCGGCAAAAGAGATGAAAGCCATGACAACATGATGCAACTTGGCAGTCCTACAACCGAGATAGACGGTGATGGAAGTGGCGGAAGCCGTATATCCTCAAAACCCGGCTCGGACAATACAATAGACTATGATCCACGTAAAAAGACGTTTGGCGAGTTCAAAAGACCTAATAACTTTTACTATATCAACAACGGGAAAGCGGAAGAGCTAGGCGGTAGGACTATATATGAAGACATAGGTGACTGCGGACAAACTACCGATGAACACTCTAGAAGGGATGGCGACCTTTTACCTGTGCGCAATACAGAGAGTAGACTTGAGGAGCGCATTGACGAGAATGAAAAAGATGGCGAGGATATAGCCGATAAAGAGCGGACAGAATTGTTTGAAGAGTTAGGATGGAAGCTAGAGGAGTCAAGAAGTTTTGTATTCCCAATGTTGGTTAAAAAGATAGCTGGAAAGCATGAGGTTATTGGCGGGCATAAGTCGAAAGGCTTTTCTGATGCAGACAAAAATTTACGCCACTACTACATCCATAAAATAGTCAAAGACGGTGTTGGTTTTGCAATATTGGATGCGCAAAAAAGGACGTATATAGATAGCTCAGGAGATGAAAAGTCGGATAGCGTCGGGATTATCGTTGCTAGATGGAATGGGAGCGTTATAGAGTTTAATGAGGTGTATGCGATAAAACTAGCTACAAATATAATGAGATATGGGCAAAGCTGGCTTACTGTAGCCGACGGTGAAGACGGGCCGAAATTAGATGTTGATTATTTTACTGTAAAGCATTGCAAGAGTCTTAAAAATACTGTTAGGGCGATTGTTGGGAGGATTAAAGACGGCGAATTGATGAAAAATTAATCGGGTCTTCGAAAATCTAGTTGAAATTAAGATCGTGCCTAATTATAAAACAAAACTCAGGCATAAACAAAATAAACTCAAAAATGGACTCATGTATTGCTTGGCGAGATTACGATTGAAGGATTTTAATGATTGACTTTGAAAATCTTAGAATAAGCTCGCAAACAACTGGAAAATGGTGTGTGGCGTAAATTCCAAAAACAAAGACTAGAAGTTAAAACATCAAATCTACGAAGGGTCTAAACGACTTATACCAAGCCGAAAGGTATGCCGATAATGTGCTCTATGTCGGAACGGTGCATAAGTTCCAAGGCTCAGAAAGACAAGCCATTATTTTTTCAACCGCTTCTGGAATAAACTTTTCGGGAGCATCTTCGTCGTTGTTTATGAACCGAGACAACGGAAATATGCTAAATGTAGCGCTTAGCAGAGCCAAAGAGGTGTTTATTTTAGTTGGGTGTAAAAATCGATGGTAAGGCGCATTCGGATGTGTTAGTGAGACATATAGGGGATTTTGGGGTAACTATCCCGATTAAATAAAGATTTGGTATATTAGAAATACATCTAATAAAAAGAGGCGATTTTATGCGAATAGTAATATTTTTTCTAACGGTCTTAGTATTCGCACATGCTGGTGCAGATATGGCCTTACCTCTAAAAGAGCAGCAATGTGAAGAATTTAATAAGGGCAAAAAGTACATCAATGATTATGCTTTGTCGGAAATTGCGCAAGAAGCAATCGACCTAATCAATGCCGGCGAAATAAAAAATCTACTTAGAAAAAACAAGGATAACAACAAAACAGCTTACGCAATGTGTGTTTATATGACTGACTTTTATGGTCCTAAAGGCTACAAAGACTTTAAAAATGAATACTTACCAAAACTACTAACGGGAGCAATATTAAAAGACATATCTTCCCCGATAGTGGCCAATAAAAGATATACACTGTTGTACAACAAAGCCGCAACCGTATTTGATAATTATATTTTAGCGATTCGGGTGGAAAAACCGGGTAGACTATTACATTTTAGTACTGATTATATTAGCGACGGCGAAATTATGAATGAAGAATTTGAGCTACAAATGGGGGGAAGCCACAAAATAGGGCATAAGAGAAAAATATATCAAATTGCGCTAACCGATCATAATAAAAGTAGCTACACAATCACTATAGATAAACTTAAATAATGTACGATAAAACAAAGAAAACATTAATTTTAATACTTATTGGCTCCGTCGTAGTTATGTCTATTGTAATAACATACTATACTTTCATGTTCTTTAATAGGCTATACGGGCAACTTGAAAACAAACAACTTTCATTGGGCGAGATTATAGCCGAAGTGTCTAAAGATCGGATTTCTCTTGCAATCAAAACAACAGAGGGCATCATTCAAAACAAACTGGCGGAAAACAGTATAAAGACTGGCGCCGAAGAGAACACCACTATCGCCAAAAAAACAAAAGATTTGTTGGTATCGCTGGAGACCATCAGCACATTAGACACAAGCGCTAAAATTAAAACAAACGACTTCTGGGTTTATGTCGGATCTTGGAAAAACAACGAATGGAAATCCACAGATTTTAGTTTATCGGCAAATGAAAATGTATCGACTGAAAAAGTAATTACGCTTGCAGTGGACACTGTAAAAAGAGATAACTACCCCCTGCTCAAAGACACATTCTGGGAAAAAGGAAGACCTATGGGGATACTTAAAAAGACAGAAAGTGTAAAAGTCAAAGAAATAAAGGCTATTGATGGAATTGCAGGAGCTAAATTAATATGGGTAAAAGGAGTCAAGGTAGGCGAGTAGACCGCCTTGTACCGCTACAAACTATTCGTTGCGAAGTTGTCTTCTGCTGAAAATACCGCCGATCTATCAACTGATTTAATAGCCACATACATCGGCTACTCAAAAGACACTATCTATAAACTAAAAGACGATGAGTTTACGGAAGGCGTCCACTGGTATAAAAAAGGAAGAATATTCTTTGACAGAATCGCCATAGATGAATGGATTAGGAGCGGATATAATCCGGATGCGAAGAAAAATGTTAATGCCATGCTAGACAATATAATAGCCGAGTTCAAAAGAAAACATGCAGATAAAATAGATACCATAAAGCGCCCAAACACCAAGAAAAAATAACGACTATCCAATCGTTAATAGCAACTCTATCAAAGTACCATCATGGTGCTTGGGTCGTAATTAATTATTGTTGGTAAACTTCTCCCTATAGGCAATAACCACACCATCATGGAGATATAAAACCCTGCCGTCACACTCTTTAGTCGCTTCTTTAACACAAACATAGCCTTTATTAATAAGTACTGCCATGTAAGTTCCATTTTTTATTTTTCCAACACTCGCTATTTCTGGCTTATGGCTACTATTATTCCAATCTACAATATATTTTGGGAATAGTCGATGGATTATCCATAAAAAAGCCGCAGGAGAAACAGGTTTGGTGCTAGTCATATCTATGTTTGGATTGTCTTGCGGATAATATCTGACTTCGCCGAGTTTGAGGTTTTGGATTTGACTAATACCTTTATCGCCATTGGTGTGCCCGACTTGCTTTATAGTGCTCATTACCGTTCTCTCCACTTAAAGTATATGTGAAAGCGAGCAAAATGTCTTATTGGCAATTATAGTACAGATTTTTCATTTTGTTATTTTTAAAATTCACGGTTATAATAAATCATCAAACCATAAGGAGCTTTCCATGAAAAGACTTCTATTGCTACTAACACTATGTTTCTCTCTTTTTGCCTCAAATCCTAATATAGATGTAGAACAAAGAGGGTGCTGTTCGCATCATGGCGGTGTAGCTGGTTGTGTAGACGGTAGAATTAAATGCAACGATGGTAGCCTAAGCCCAACATGCACTTGCAAAGGCGGCGCTGGATTGGATTCTGCGTGTAATAACGTAGATAAAAACTCTACTAAATCATAAACAAGGGAATCGAATCTTGCTAAAACACATACTATTTTCAACACTGACAGCCGTTGTGCTTTTTGCGGCAAATACACAGTGTCCATCTCACTATCTCGAAGGCAATGCACCTGACATAGTCAACCAAAAACTCACCCCAAAATCCAAAGAACTCTGCTACGAAGGCTTTGCAGTAATGCACTCTGGCATTACAAAAACACCTCTTTGGTCTGCCGAATATTTGACAAGAGAAAAGATAGCGGCGCCGTTAAAAAGAAAAGATATGTTTCATCCGGAGAGCAAACTATCTTCATCTGAAAGAGCCGAGCTGTCTGATTATGCCAGAAGTGGGTACGACAGAGGCCACATGACACCATCTGCCGATATGGGAACCGAAACATCCCAATCGGAAAGCTTCTCTCTTGCGAATATGGTTCCGCAAGACCATAGCAACAATACCGGAATATGGTCTCAGCTGGAGGGAGTTACGAGGCATTTAGCCAATAAAGAAGGTGGGATATTTGTAGTTACGGGGGCTATGTTCAAGGGCGATAAGTTGAAGGCAATAGGCAAGAATAATGTACTTGTTCCTACGCAGGTCTACAAAGTGATATTCAGCCCAAAACAGCAAAAGGGAGCAGCTTATCTATGTGATAATGTACAGGGCGATGCCTACAAAGTCGTATCTATAGCCGAGATAGAAACACTAGCCGGTATTAACTTCTTCCCAAAACTATCCAAAGCTCAAAAAGAGAAGATGCTAGAGCTTCTAGCTCCAAAGAAGAGGGGCAAGTAATGGCAACTACACCACAAAATACGCAAAAGATAACTGCGGCAATTCAGGCTTTTCAAAATGAAACGGAATCGTTAACTATTTCTGAGCTCACGATAGAAAATAGGCTTGATAGAGTGTCTATTTATGGCTCTGTGGATATTACTAAGGATAAGCAAGGACAAGAGTATGCTTTTGAGCTAAAGCGTCAAATTGATGCTATTGTGGGGCAGATGAAGAAGGAAGAGTTGCCGGATAGGGTTGAGGTGGTTGAGGCTAAAGAGGTAGGGAATCCACTTGCTTGATGGAAATTTATCCACATGGTCTTATAATGGTCATACGGACAGAACAAATAACATTTTTTACCACCAAGATTGCCACACTATAGCTTTCTAACATTTATAATACTTAAGGATGTACGCAATGAGTACCGAAAAGAGCTATATATACGATATAGACCTTGGAATGTTCTTTGGTGGCAACGACTTTGTTCTTATCGTCACTTCAACTAAAACAGAGTATGAATCAGCTATTGGCTTGTTGGAAGATATTCCAGAACTTGATATCGTGCCAGATTTTAAAGTAAACCACACAAAATATAGTATTGGACTCCTGAGCAATTATTTGACCGTGGTTATAAAATGTGGCACACCTGGTTCATTAGCAAGCAATGGAAGTATTGAGACTGTCAATGGTGCAGTAGCGGAATGGAATCCAAAAATAGTTATTTTGGTTGGCATATGTTTTGGTATAAACGACAGCAAACAAGCATATGAAGATATTTGTGTGTCAGAAAAAATAATAAATTATGAGCTTGCATGTGTAAACGAAAGTGGCAATTTTGAACAAAAAAAGATAAAAGCAAGCGAGCCAAATATGGGATTGCTTGATATATTCACACGCAAAGCCAGCTTTGAAAACAGGAAGATTCATAAAACAAGTTTTCTATCTGGCGAAAAACATATTTACAATAGTGATTTTATTGCAAAATTGCAAAATGAATTCCCATCTGCTTTATGTGGCGAAATGGAGGGAAATGGTGTAGCGTTAATATGCAATGCTCTTGGCAAGCCTTGGATTGCTATTAAGGCTATTTCTGATTTTTGTTCAGGGAAGGTAGATGCTGAACGGAGTAAGAGTGCTGCAAAAATTGCGATTGAGTATTGTAAAGATGTGATGAAAAGCTATCAAGAAGATTTATCAAAAATAGGGCTTCAGCATTACAAAGAAAGAGAAGAAAATGATAGAGCAATAAATATCTTAAAAACAAAGTTTGAAGATAAATGCTTGGAGGAGATTTATGCAAATAGAACCAAGCGACAATTCTGTGAAATTTATAAAGTTAAAGATGGCGCAATTACCAACGGAGCCCTTACAAGGCTATTCTTTATTTTTCTAGGCTCATCAATAAGGATTTCAGATACCGTGAAAGGTATAAAAAAGAATGTTGAGCAAATCATTCAAGAGCAGCAAAAAATTGTAGTTTGTAGTTATCTTGTAAATCCAAAACGTTTGTCTAATATAGAAGAAGCTTTTTTAGCTGAGTTTAAAGAATATTGCACAACGCATTTTTATTTCCAAAGCGTGGATGAATTTGTTTGGCATCCCGAAACAAAAGAAAAAACGAATAACTTGTCGCACTTTCCAGAGTTTTTCGTAGAGCAACACATTGTAACTAATGAGCAAGCTTTAGTGAATGGAATGGACATAGTTGCCAATGACAAAAAGGCCATCGGTAGCCCTATTAATATAATTAGAGCTCATGGGGGTGCTGGGAAAACAACGCTTGTTAAGCAAATAGCAAGCGAGCTTAACAAGCAAAAAAATCGGTGCGCAATTTTTTTTAGCTCAGAAGATATTGCTGATATAAACAGAACAAGCAAAATAGCCAGTATTGATGATTTATTTAAACATTATTTTGCGGATATTAGGGATCAGAATGTATATAGAAGTATAGGACATAACATTGCTTGCGGTAATTATGTAGTTATTGTAGATGGTATTGATGAGTTTGTGGCTATCTTAAATGATAGATTTGACAAAAATGCTTTTATTGATTCCTTATTGAAGCTTAATAGTATTACGGGGCGAGCTAAAGTTATTTTGACTGCTCGTGAAAACTTTATTGACCCTGAGCGCTTGCAAGAAAAAGACTTTACGGTTTATACTTTAAGAGGGTTTGATTCTAATCAGGTAGAGCAGTTTTTCAAAAAAAAGTTTGGCTTAGATAAGGAGAAATGTACTTTTGCAACAAGGTTAGCTAAAGAATACAATATCCTAAAAGAAGAATTTTACCCACCGTTCTTGCTAGATATTATACATACAATTGTTTCGAATAATGATACAGCTGAATTGGCTATCGATACTGCATCATATCCAATGTGCAATGAAGCTGGGGATGAGTTCGGACTTCTAAAGGGTGGGCTCACAAAAGAATTAAAATTTACCGATACTGTCATTCTATTGCTACTTATTAGAGAATGTAAAAGGCAACATTTTGAACAAAAAGTGCTTTTAAGTTATTTGGATTTTCTGTCTCAGTTATCGGCAGAACACAATGCAAAAATAACACATGACGACGCAAGGGAGCTCGTAAAACTCTGCTTCGGCGAACAAATAAGTAAAAAAACAGACAATATACTGTCACTCCCGCTTCTAGAGCGAAAGAACGAGATATATTGTTTTAAATATGAATTTTTAAAACAATATTTCAATGATGTATATATTATAAATGCAGCATTGCGCGATAAGTTATTTTTTAAAGATACTATTATTTTTTTAAGCAAATGCAATAACACAGTAAATAGTCTTAAAAAAATAGGAACGAGATTATCTGAATTTGCCGATATCAATGTGGTACTAGGAAACATATCAAAATGCACAGAGAGGATAATTTCCAAAAATTACAGTATCTCTGACGATGAGAGTTATATCGTTTTATCTAATTTGACCTATTTAGCAGTCTATTTGGAGGCAGCCGTGGACAGCACTGAGAAAATCACCGGAATTATCAAGCAAATCTACGGTGGCAAAAAGCGATTAAACATGTTATCAATTATTGGTAATTTTTTTCCCATTGATTTCTCGGAATTAACCATATCGAACGGATACTTTAATGGCTATGATGCATTACTTAGATCTAAGATTCCTAATGATCGCATAGTATTTGACAATTGCGTATTTGAAAATATTAATACTACGAATTCGAAGAAAAATAATTTAATAAATAAATCTTCTTTTGCGCAGTGCAAAATGGATGATGAGCTAGATGTATTTTTTTCAAATAGGGAAGAAATATCAAGTGCCAACACTAGGAACATTATTAAAGACATAGAAAATGCCATAAGCTTGTTCCATTATAGAAACAATCTCAAACCTATCACTTTTGACCAGTTTAGCTATAAGCCAAAAAGCAAATATGGATATACCGAAATGCAAGACAGGTTATGCGACGAGGGCATTATAGAAAAAAGCACAAAACATCGCCAATTATATGTTTCCGAGTCAGCAAAATTCGACTGTATCCAATTTTTAAATTCTGGCTTTCAGATTGGAAAAATAAAAAGTTTAATTGACAAATTAATAAAAGATTAACCTTCGGCATAATGACTTTTCATGCAAATAGCCATCCATGCAATTATGCGACAGCCAATGTGTCACCACATCTCTATGGTTCAACATTAACTTTGCATCTGCTTTTGCCCCAAAGAATAGTTGTATTTTATATTTGCTAAAGCCAAAATCATATTATTTTTTGCATTATATTTTGAAATGTCTAGAATGGTTTTAGGTATGGCTCTACAAAACACTCAAATGATTCCTTAGCCCTCCCATTTCTCATGCTGAACCAAATTTGGAGTTTAAAGCAATTTAATATAGTTCGCACTATAAATCACAGTCTATTTTGAGATTTTGTCAAAATAGATTTTAGGCCAATAGGACTGTGGCAACGATGCTAGTAGCAATAGCGAGAGAGACCTCAACCGTAGCAACTAGAAACTTTTTACATTTTTGACTATTCATATTGGATACCCCCCCCTGTTTTTGAATTTGTTCCGTAGCATTAATAATAAAAACCTTTAAAGATATAAAAACCAATACCATTAGTACTAACATCGGAAAACTACCAAGCACAGACGGAGCCCCTGCTGGACTAAAATCAATTGGCCATGCTATTGGCCGATACTCCTAATTGTTATTATCCTCTTGGTGGATACGGATCGTTACCGTAAGAGCTTCTGTCTCTAATTTGACCGCTTTTACTGTGTATAAATAGTTCTGCTCTTTGGTTTTGTGCTATTTCTTTACCTCTTGCGATACATTCTTGCTGTGTATTGCAGATAGCTGTTGCCTTTTGATTCCCCGCACCTTTAATGGCCCACTGGTTGCCGTGTGGAACTACATGCTGGTTTTTCCCCATTGATATCCTCCTTATGTGGAAGTCTAAAGTTTTTAAACTTTCTATATATTATTCTATCAGTGCTAGTGGACACCCTCGAGTCCGGTTTGTGAATTAGAATTGAAAATGATAAAATTTTTTGCTATTTCAATAGCCATTAATCTTGTATTTTCCGGAGCGACAACAGTAAGGTCGGGCATCCATTTTTTAATTTCTTGCAATATTTCTTTTTGGCACGTGGCTTTTAACGATATATCAATTGCGCCATCTGAATATAGCTTTATAATCCGCTGTTCAGAAGATAGTGGTCTTCTCTTGAAATACTGTGCTATTTTTTGGTTGGCATGCAGAGTAACTTCAAAAGGTTCAGAATTAGGTTCGAACCAAGCATTAATTGCATATTTCAGCTTCGTATGAGCAATCTCACTGTCTTTAAATGTTTCATTTTTGATAATTGGTTTTGATATGTCTTTTAAATAGTATGTTTTTAGTTTTGATTCACTCGCTTCTTCCGCGTATAGATACCAATAACCATCAAAGCTGACAATTTTATATGGATTAACAATTCGATGTTTTTCCTTGTAGATAAATTCAATAATATTTTTATTGGCAATCGCTCGTTGTAGTATTTGAAAAAGGTATTGGTTGTCTGTGAGGTCCTCTATAATCATCTTTGAATAGAAAGGATTATCGTCATAATTTTGAAGCTTTGAAAAAAGATGCTTTGCTTTAACGCCAAAAGTTGTGCCGATTCCATCGGCAATTTGACCAAGCATATCTAATACTAGTTCCTCCTCGACAGTTCTCATTTTATTCAATGCAAAACCATCTTCCATCTTCCATCGACGACCGCTTTTGACTATTGGGAATCTAATGAGGCGCTCATTAAAATCACGCTGAATCGTTTTAGTGCTGACATTAAATTCTTCGGCCAGTTCATTTACGCTAAGCATTTCACCCTCATAAAGTTTTTGCAAGATAATGACTAACCTTGTTAAAACTTTATCGTACTCTTGCGTCTTTGACATACCAATTCTCACTTTAAATATTTCATTATATCAAACGGACATTATGTTGTCCGACACCAAGGATACAATTTGACATTGACAAAATTATTTTCATATGCTATAAACACATAATTTTATGTTTTATAGACATAAATTAAAGTCTATTACACATTAAAAAATGTTTTATAAACATAATTAAATGTGTTTTATGGGGGTCAATAGCGCTGTGCAGTATGATGAGTTTGTAAAAAATGTAAGGAAATCTGGTCTTACAATTAAAGAGTTTGCGCTACTGATAAAAGTATCGCCGACATCGATTACCAATTATTCAACGGCCGATAGACTCCCGAATAATTTAGTAATTATTTCAACGCTTCTTAAGGAGCTTAGCAAGAACGACATAGATTGCAAAGCTGTGCTTATGAGAATTGGAGAAGACTTAGTGCATACAATGCCAAAAGTTAATCGCTTCGGCGCTTGTGATAAACAGATGCTTTCTGGTAAGGAATAGAATGTGCTTAAAGATGAAACGATGAAAAGTATTTATAACAAACTGGGACTAAGCAGGGATAATGGATTATTTTACCCTGATGACTATAGGAATAGTGATATTTTCTCATTTAGAACTAGCCAAGTTTTAAATGAGAAAATTAAACCAGATGCGCTATATGCTATAGACGGCAAGATTGTAATACTATTTTTTAAAATATCAGCAGGCACTCCAAAGGATGCAAAAAAATTAATTTTTAAAAATTGTTGGAATTTCAATGAGGCTCCAATTGTCATTATGGCTGGCGACAACGGAGAGCTGGAGATATATAATGGCTTCAATTATGTTGTTTCGAATAGCGCATTAGAACGACTTTCTGATGGGGAGCTTGATTATGTGACTATTGCATCTGGGAAAATATGGGAATTATACGGCGACTCTCTAAGCCAGGATAATAGAGTAGACACCCTGTTGCTAAAAAATATCAAAGAAGCCAGAAGTCAATTAATTAACAATGGAATAACGAAAAGGGTGGCGAATTCGCTTATTGGTCGAATTATTTTTATTAGGTATTTGATTGATAGAGAAATAAATATTTTGTCCGGGGTTGGCAAAAGAGTATTGCGAAATGAAGATCTACGTATTATTCTTAGATCTAAAGAAAAAACATATGAATTATTTCAGTACTTAAAAAAACAATTCAATGGTGATGTGTTCCCAATTTTAGTAGATGAAGATACTGTTTGCACAGATGACTTGCTTATTCTTGAAAGACTCGTTAGTGGAGTTGAGCTTTCATCGGGGCAAATGTCACTATTTGATATATATGATTTTTCAATTATACCAATAGAATTTATAAGCAATATATATGAATATTTTATTGGTAAGGAAGAACAAGAAGAACAAGGAGCATACTATACGCCCACATTTTTAGTTGATTATGCATTGAAAAATACTGTTGACAAGTATTTTTATGCCAATCAAAGTAATTATAATTGCAAAATATTAGATCCAGCATGTGGGTCTGGTATTTTTCTTGTTGAATCGTTGCGTAAAATGATTGCAAGATATAAGATAGTGCATGGCAATGATGTAAATAGTGATGTGTTTAAAGAGGATATTAAACAAATATTAAAAGATAATATATTTGGTATAGACAAGGATGGCGACGCCATCATGGTAACTATATTTTCTTTGTGTATGACATTGCTAGATTATCAATATCCAAAAGACATTGAGGATTTTAAATTTCCGAATTTGCTACACAGTAATTTTTTTGAAGCCGATTTTTTTGATTTAGATGCGCCTTTCAATACTGTGATTAAAAAAATAAAACCAAATTTTATTATCGGCAACCCACCGTATAAGCGTGGTGGCGTAGGGAATCTAATTAAAGACTATATTCTTGCCAGGAAAAGCAATGAGTCTTCCAAAATAAGCTTGAGCAATAACGAAATTGCACAAGCTTTCATGGTAAGGGTTAGCGACTTTTGTGAAGCCGATACTCAAGTGGCTTTTGTCGTGACCAGTAAGGTGTTTTACAACTTACAAGCAAGTAATTTTAGGTCGTATTTACTTGATAACTTTCTGATAAAACATATTTTGGAATTATCGTCCGTCAGGAAAGAAATATTCAATAGTTTGAACGATAAAGCTGTTACGCCAGTATCTATGCTTTTTTATCAGTATGCTTTTGGTGAAAATACAAATACGAATGAAATACAGTATATTTCAGTAAAGCCAAGTCCCGCCTTCAGTGTAATGAAGATGTTTATGATACAAAAAAGCGATTGTAAAGTAATCAGACAAGACGTGCTCAAGCAAAACGATTGGCTTTGGAAAACATTGGTATATGGTTCATTTCTAGACTTTAACTTTGTTAGGCGTTTAAAACAACAAAAAACTATTTTTGACGCTATAGATTCAAAAGCTGTTGGTATTAGCGTTGGCGGAGATGATGAAAATGATGCCACGCAGTATATTGGTATGCCATATGTTACTACCGATGATTTAAAGGGCAAAAATACACTATTTAAAATAGAGAGAAAGTGGGAGAAAGGTATTGCTCATAGGGCTAAAAAGAGAGAGATATTTACGGCCCCTCTATTGCTGGTTGGAAAAGGTATTGATACAAAACTTAATTTTAATTGTGCACTTTTAGAATACGACGCCGTTTATACAGATTCAATAACCGGAATTAAGGCTCCTATAAAAATACTAAAAAATATCAATCAGATTTTAAAATCCGATTATGCTAAATATATTATTTTTCATACTGGTACATCTATTGGTATAGAGCGTGAACAGGTTCATAAAGAAAAATTTGAAATACCATATCTTGATTCAAAGTTTACCTACTCTGATATTGAAAAAAGCCTTATTGAGTATTGTATAGATATCCAGATTCCTTGGATTATGAATAGGCAATATTACCCAGCCTTTCAAAAAATGAAGTTTTTATCGACTGAAATTGAAAACTACATACAGGTTATTACAAAACATTTTAATCAAATATACTCATATAGTAATCAAAAATTGACAGCAACCGTTCACTATAGCGATAGCGTAATCGGTATATTCTTTGGCTTAATGGGTGCAGATTTAGATTCCAAATTAATTAGCTGGGTTGAAGAAAAAAATATACAATATTTTGCAAAATTAGCTGGGCAACAGTTTACAGAGAAAATATTTGTCCAAAAAGATGTTAAGGGATTTGAAAAAGATGGGTTTTATGTTGTTAAGCCAAACGAATACAAAAATTGGCATCTTGCTAATGCATATTTAGACCTGTATGAGTTTAAAGATGCAATTATGACATCTGGCATGAAAAATGTTTGAAAAAGCATCCGCAGATCAATACCCCGCAGTTGACTTTTACAGATTGCAATTTATTAGCTTAATGCACAACATAAATGAGTGCTACAAAGTTTTGGTTGAGAATGAGCGGCATGTCTTCAATGATGAAAATGCAATCAGGGATATACTGTTGAGCAATTACTTGAATAATGTAGAGTTCCGGACTAGATTTAATTTGGATTGCTTTATTTTTGATGCGGAAAGTCAGGAAAATTATTCTGGATATGTTGATATTAAGATACAAGATTATGATACATTCAAAACGCCGACATCGTATTATATTATTGAGTGCAAACGCCTAGACAATAGAGGTCTGAATACAAAAAGTGGGCTAAATGGAAAGTATGTCGAAAATGGAATAGTAAGGTTTGTGCGGCATGATTATTATAGCACGCCTAGAGGCATTAACGGCATGATAGGCTTTTTGGTGGAGAGAATGGATGCTGGTGCGAATATTAAATTGATAAACTCAATTGCACAAAAACATTTTTCAACGACAGCAAATATCGTGCAAGAAATACAGCAACACGATAATGTGCTATTTGCCTCGGTACATGAAAGAATGGACGGGAAACATATAACATTATTTCATCTGATGCTAGATTTAAGTGATATTATCGAGTGAATGCCGTATGCTTTACATGAGCTTATATTTGAGTGTGTATTATTGGTGGGGATTTCAGTAAACCAAAACGGCATCTCCTTCTTCCTAAGCCTGTACTTATCGAATATCCGATGCTCATTACTAAGCCTATTCGCCTTACAAAACTCCAAATACCTTACCGGCCACTCCTTAATCAGCCAATACGCAACCGACACCAAAACATACACTTCTTTCGGATCCAAATACTCCAAATAATCTGGCAACTTTCGCTTCTTATCTTCCAATGTATCCCACTCTGACTCAATCCAAAACGCTTCATTTTGAAAACCAAGTCTCATCAGATTCTTAACCACTATCCTCAGCACAAAAAATAGTCCAAACGAGTAGTGCCACTTGCCATCAAGTAAATAATATCCATCTTTCATGATTTGCTTGAGCTCACTTATGGCTGTCATTCCAAACGACCCTTTCGTCCTAAGCCGTCTCGGCTTTGTTTTGGATAGATCGTATCCGCAATGAAAGCAGTCGGTTATTTTGTCATGCTCATTCAAAAAATGCGGCGCCAGATAAAGCCCACAATTAGGACACCTATTCTCAAAATAGCAGCCATGCTTTTCGCATGCATTAACAAATAAAAGCGCCCACTCTCTTCTGTAGTACGGTCGCTCTTTCAAACACTCCGGACAAAACCTAATCGAGTAATATTTCAACTTATCGGACGGCGTCGGCCTAGTACCTTTCGGAGCTATCCAATGATGCTTGCCCAATCTATTAATCTTCTCTTCAACATAGCCTTCAAAAGATAAAAGCGTAAGGGATTTGATTTTTTGTACCGATACTCCACTTCTTGTCGTTAGCCATATAAAAAACTCTTCCGGAAAATCATATATGTCTATATACTTGTCGTGGTAGTATTTTTTTGGAAATCCACTACTAAGTAGGCTCACTATCGAAGTGTGGTTAGCCATGCAAAGCCGCATAAGCCAACTAGAAAGCAGTTCATCATTGTAAGGCTGCAAGCTAAAAAGCAGCCTGTTGGACACTATCTGCCCCTATCGCTTGGTTTGATATATCTTATTGAGCGCAAGACGTCTACGTCTATATGTTCTTTTTTATTAATAATGGCAAACTCGGCCGCCTTTTGGAGTATCGTAGCCAGTTCGCCAAGTACGCCTTCCGACATGATGTATAATTTTTCAAGCATCTCTTTGCTTGCAAGATAAGATGGTTCCTTTAAAGGAAGAGTCGTCTCAAAACTAGCTACAAGCCTTGCGAAGTTGATATCTAGTTTCCACTTTTCAAGCTTTATCGTCTCAAACCTGTTTGCCATTTGAGGGTCAAAAGATATAACTCTGTGAACCTCGTGTACGCCTGCGGCGACTATAGGAATTTGAAGTTCGTTGCCAAGATGCTTTACTCCAGCCAAAAACTTTTTTTGTTGCCTTATTTCGCCGTGAAATATATCCTGAAATTCGTCTATTATTATCATTCGAGTCTGTACATCTCTTAGCGTTTCAAGCACTTGATACTCTTTTCTGGAAGCAGGGTCGCTAAGTCCGTACGGCAGTCGTAGAAAATCCAGTATCTTTTCGTAAAGTGCATTGTGGCTTGGCGCTATTGGAGCAGAGAAATGTATAAGCGGTATCGAATGTCTAAACGGTTCCGTATATGGTTTGTAGCGTTCCTTAAATCTGTTTAAAATAGATGTCTTACCGCTATTAGTATCTCCCACTATAAGCAAATTTGGCATTCTGTCTTTTTTAGGATACCTTATTAGCTTTTCTAGACTCAATAAAACCTCTTCTGCCCTTGGATACGGAATCCATACTTGCTCTTGTGTTTTATATATGCGCTCTTCATCGCTCTTATTTAGATACTCTCTTGTTTTTGGCTGTAAAGACGCTAGATATTTTTCCATCTGCTCTTTAGTATAGTTTATTGCAGCCATGGTTCGCTCTCATCGACAATGTTTATTTCATCCTTGCCGTCTTGCATAGCTTTATATTTAAAGCTTGGCCCAGACTCTACTATTCCGTCAAACGGTTCTATGTTCTCAAAAAGAAAATCTGGGACTGACTCGTCTTCGTTATTTCTTGTAACGCCCTGCTCTATTTTAGTTTTAGGAATATGGCTATCTACTTTTAAAACCTTGGCCACCCTATCCATATTCTTTCTATGGGTTTTTGTTTTATTTTTGGCCTCTATAGCGATACTGCGTAGTCGCTCAAGCGCCGCAAATATTTCGCTTTCGTTGTATTCTCTATTCTCATTGTTTTTCAGGTGTTTTATCGCAGCTCTTACTTCCCATATGGACGCTTTTGGAAACGTCATATTTCTGTATGGTATTTGGTAGTATGTTTTTGCATTAGGGTCGTAAAAGTACAGCTTGCTTACATCTCTAGGGTCTATACGAACCGTAAACTTCTTTTTTCTAGTGTTTTTCGTATTTGACTCGGTCTCGCCTATCCAATAACTAAGAACATTGCTGTAGTAGCAAATATTATCCACTAGTATTCCATATTTTTGGATTGTCCTTTCAATTGAAGGAAGTAGATTTATACGCAGAGTATACTCATCTTCTATCATTGGAGGGAGTCCACGCGGCGGAGTAGTTTTGGAGCCAAATATTCCTTCAGTGTAACGCTCCAAAGGAGTTTTACCTAGCGACGAATGGACTTTGTTATGGTACACCTGAGTAATAAGAACCGTAAGCCACTCTTCAAATTCGTCAAGCGTCATACAAGCATGTTTGGACGAGTCGTATTCTCCCCTTTTCTTGACGTTTGAAAGCGTAGTACCGTCTAATGTATGAATATCTTCGTTTAGCGTCCCAATGAGCCTTTCTATGTGGGCGCCGAATCTAGGTTTTGCGACGGGGCGCCATGTTATGCCTATGCCGTATTCGTCACTCACTCTTTGAATATCGTCTCCTCTAAATTCACCGGCATTGTCCATGTGAATCATAACCGGAACGCCCCAGAGCGGCCACTTGGTTTGCAGAGAATATTTTTGTTCGATGTGTTTTTTGCTACATATTGCATTTGCGAGCACTTGTCCCGTTGCAAAGTATCCGGGGCTTTCCATCGAGATATAAAATCCTGCTACCATCCTAGAGTATACGTCTATGGCGAGCGTAATCCAAGGTCTGCCAAGCTCTATCCTATGCGTTTCATCCACCAAGATTATATCTACCCTAGTATGGTCGATTTCGATAGTATGTAGCGGATAATTTCCATCTGGAAACTCTCCAGTTATCGGCTCAAACGCCTCTTCCGCTTTTTTACCTTCACGTTTACCAAGGAATGTTTTTCGTTTTATTTCAGATATTCTTCGTCTGATTGTAGAAATAGACGGTGCCTCTATGTCGGCTCTTTTGCATCGTAGACTAATCTCTTCTAGCGTTTTTACGGCGGTCGGCTTAAGCTTGCTTAGGAAGAATTCATTTATAACTTCGCCAATAATTGCTTCTTGGTCCTTTGGCACTCTTTTGTTTCTTTTTGTGGCTTTACCATCAAACAATAAAGACGTGAGTTGCTTTGTGGACTCGTAGGCTTTTAGCCATGCATAGAGCGTCGTTGTAGATATTCCGGTTTCCTTAGACCTTTGCTCTACCTCTCTTCTTGAATTGGCATTGATTATCGGCAATATTGCCTCTAGTCTTCTCTTCGCATTTTCTAGTTTATGAGCGGGTATTTTTGATAGGTCTGTAGTAGCGTCTTTGCGTTCTATAAGTTTTGTGCGGCCTAGGTCGTCTATTTTTAATGTCGTCTTCTCTCCAGTTTCTACATTCTCCGCAAGAACCATCTCAAAATCCAAAACTGATAAAATCACATACTGGTCATCGAGATAAAAATACATCTCTCCTTTTTTTATACTAATCGACACCCGGATACCCTCCTTCGTAAAGTCCAAGCGTCTGCGATTGCCATAGCCTCTCGTTATATTCGTAAAGCATGTCGAATCTCGTCTCCAATGTCAGTCTACGGTTTAAATCGGTTGCAAGCACTCTGCGTCTTACCATCGCCCAGAGACTATTAATAAACTCCATTCTGCCAGTTTGATCAGGTTTAACTTTTTGCAGTATTTCAGATACATTCATCCCTGGAACAAAAATGCTTTTTAGTAGAACATAGTCTTTAATAGGGAGATGCTTATAGGCCAATAGGAATTGGATGTTTTCGAGGTAATCTCTGTTTCTTATTCGAGGACATCTATCGGTAAATAGTTTGAATTTGCTTTTTGTTTTTTTACAATATGCAATTGCGGCTTCAAATTTTGGCCTTAGTTCCTCAAAATTCTCTTTTAGGTCATCGTAGTATTTAATCTCTCCAATAATACGCTTCATGCCGTATTGCATCTCTAGACTTACATCGGGAGTATATGTTCTTGTCTTACCGGCATATTCGTACGTTATGGTAATAGGTTGTTCTTTGATATATACGACGGTGTTATCGAATTCAAATAGGCTATAGAAGTCTCGTTCGAGCTTTGATTCAAACCCAATAGGCTTTTTTGATTTTTCGGACGATAATTTTCCAGTTATATTTCTATAGTTTTTTGGAATTTTTCTACTAGGCACTTTGACTCTCCGTTAGAGCTAAAACCTGTACGGTTTGTAATGGGCATTTTAGAAACCTATACAGTTTGTAGTGATTCATTGTACGGTTTCTAATGAGCAAGTTTTGCCAAATACTGTGAAAAGTTAGCATATTATACAGTTTTTAGTGAGTTTTGACAGAGCGAGTAAAATCAGCTCTCGCCAAAAACTCCATAACACTCCCGCCTTACAAATTAATCGTAAATTTAAGCCCTGCGGATCTGAAAAAAAGCGGAAGCGTGTTTGATTTTCCAATAGCAATCTCCATAATGTCGGAAGTTCTTAAAAAAAATATTACTCTAAAAGATGCTGTATTTTTAGGAGAACTTGGACTAGACGGCACGCTAAAACACTCAAACCAAATTTTTCCATTGGCGCTTAGTCTCACAAAAGAAGGCACAGCAAAAACTTTTGTAGTACCAAAAGATAGCGCCGAATATGTCTCCAAAATATCATCCGTGCAAGTGTATGCCGCATCTGATTTAGATGAAGCGTTCAAGCTTGTAACCTCCGAGAATCCTACACTTTTTGAAGGAACAAAAAAGATAGAGGCAAACTCCTTGCAAATAGGAGACGATACATACTTTTTTGAGAGTGTATTTGAGCTTGATTTTGCGGAGGTAAGAGGACAAGTGATAGCCAAAAGAGCGGCAACAATAGCGGCTGCGGGTATGCACAATATACTTCTTGAAGGCTCTCCAGGATGCGGCAAAAGTATGATAATGAAGCGTCTCAGATATGTCTTACCTCCTGCATCCACCGAAGAGGTACTCAAATTTGCGATGCTAGATTTTTTGGACGGCAAAGAGGCAACCTTTAGACCGTTAAGACCCATGCGCTCACCACACAACAATGCAACCCGCTCCGCACTTCTTGGTGGTGGTTCAAAAGAGGGGCAGATCGGTGAAATAGCTTTGGCGGCAGGCGGTATGTTGTGGCTTGACGAGCTTACGCACTTTGACAAAGCCGTTTTGGAGGGACTCAGGGAACCTCTTGAAAACTACCGTATTCTAATATCCAGAGTCAATTCAAAAGTTGAATACGAAGCTGATTTTTTGTTTGCAGGCTCAATGAACCCTTGCCCTTGCGGCAACCTTCTCTCAAAAACAAAAGAGTGTAGATGTAAAGATAGTGAAATACAAAAATACAAAAGCAGACTCTCAGAGCCGTTTCTTGACAGGATGGATATATTTGTTCAGATGGAAGAGTATGACAAAGATGCAAACACCGACGTCACCTCTGAGTCGGTACAAGAGTGTGTACTAAAAGCATTTAAGATGCAAAAAAGTAGAGCTCAAAGAGTATTTAACGCAAGGCTTAATGAAAAAGAAGTTAAGCAGATATCTATAGAGATGGATGCACTAGATATTTTGGCGCAAGGAGTTGTCAGGTTTGGATTATCAGAGAGAGCGAGAGTAAAATGCCTCAAAGTAGCTAGAACGATAGCAGATATAGAAGAATCCGAAAAGATACAAAAGAGCCATATCTTAGAGGCTCTCTCGTATAGGAAGAGGGGCTAAGGAAGCAATTTGGATATCTTGGCTTGAAGCTTTAGCCACTCTCTATGTTCCATGAGCGGAAAACCACTGTATGTTTTTGAACCCGCTATTGACTTTGTAACGCCGCCTCTTGCCGCTATCGTAGCAAATGCGCCTATCGAGATATGTCCTGTCGCAGCGCTTTGTCCACCCATTACTACATTTCGCCCAAGTATCGTGGAACCTGCAATACCGGATTGACTCACTAGTATAGAATATTCCCCTATCTCACAGTTATGTCCTATCTGTACTAGATTGTCTATTTTGACGCCTTTTTTAATTCTAGTTACGCCAAAAACCGCTCTATCTATAGTTGTGTTAGCGCCTATCTCAACGCCATCTTCTATTATCACGATTCCGTTTTGGTAGATTTTGACATGCTCTCCTGTCTTTGTGTGCGCAAATCCAAAACCGTCCGAACCGATAACAGTTCCGGCATGAACGATACAATCGTTTCCTACTTCGCAATCTCTGTAGATAACAGCATTTGGATAAATAATGCTGTTATCGCCGATAACAGCATAGTCACCAATGTATGCACCACTCATAATCACACTGTTTTTGCCTATTTTTGCGCCTTTGCCAATATATGCGTTTGGCATTATTTGTGCAGTTGCATCTATAAACTCTGGCTCGCCGATTTCAAAAGGGGATTTTGCAAAAAGCTTTGTGACAAGAGCCAGTTTTAGATACGGCTCTTCTGTTATTAGCGTTATCGCACCGCTTGGCGCATATTGCGCATTTGCGGCGGAGAGAATTACCGCTTTTGCTTTGGTGGTTGAAAGCTCACTTAGATACTTTGGACTATCCAAAAAAGTAAGCTCGCTCTCTTTTGCATCTTTGAGTGTATTTATAGCTGTTATCTCAGCGTCACAGTCGCACTCAAAGCCTATAAAAGCGGCAATATCTCTTAATTTCATCATATCTTCTTTATTTTTCTATAGCGACAATGCCGCCTCTTACGATTTCCGTAGGCGAGAATTTTTTTACCGCTTTTAAAAAACCTTCTATTCTTTTTGGCTCATCTGCCGCCATTACTATTACGTTCTCTTCGGTTGCATCGACTATTTTGCCGTTGTATGAGGCGCATAATGCTTCTATGTCGGCAAACGATTCGCCGATAGGGAATTTGACTAGCGTCATCTCTTTTTCAACCATCTCTTGGTGTTCGATAACCTTGAATGTGGAGATTAGCTTGTGAAGCTGTTTTACTATCTGCTCCAACACTTTTTTGTTACCGCTTGTCTCTATCGTCACCCTTGAAAGGTTGCTTCCCGGCATTGGAGCTACCGTTAGCGTCTCTATGTTGTAGCCACGTCCCGCAAAAAGTCCTGCGATACGAGCCAACACACCGTGTTCGTTTACTACTTCAACAGATATTATTCGTCTTTCAGTCATTTTTAGTCCTTAAGCTCAAGCATCATATTGTATAGCGCACCACCCGTCGGAACCATCGGAAGAACGTTTTCGAGTCTGTCGATAACAACGTCAATAATAACCGGAACTTTAAGGGTCATAGCCTCTTTCAAAGCCGTCTCAAAATCCTCATAGCTATCTACTCTATATCCTTTTGCACCGTAAGCATCCGCTAGTTTTACAAAATCGGGTTGCATCGCAAGGTCAACCGCAGAGTATCTTTTTTCATAAAAAAACGTCTGCCACTGTCTTACCATTCCCAGATAGTTGTTGTTCAAAACTACGTTAATGACATTTAGCCCATGCTCTGTAGCCGTCATCATCTCTTGAATATTCATCTGTATAGAGCCGTCTCCCGTAATATTGACAACAACCCTATCAGGGCAAGCCATCTTAGCCCCCATCGCCGCCGGAAAGCCAAAGCCCATAGTTCCGAGTCCGCCGCTAGTTATCCACTGTCTAGGCTCATTAAACGGATAAAACTGTGCCGCCCACATTTGATGTTGCCCAACGTCCGTAGTTACTATCGCATTTTTCGGAAGTATCTCGCTCATTCTTTTGATAACACTCTGCGGTTTTAGCGCCTTGCCGTCTTCTTTGTAAGTCTTGTCGAGCGGGTGAAGCTCGTCAAATCTTTTGAGTAGCTCTTTCCAATGCTTTAACTTATCTTTATCAAAACCATCTTTTTTTAGTATGCCAAGCAACTCGCCAAGTACATGCTTCAGGTCTCCAACTATCGGATAGTGTGCATTTACTATTTTTGAAATAGAGCTTGGGTCTACGTCTACGTGGATTACCTGTGCATTTTTGGCAAATTCACTCAGCTTGCCTGTGACTCTGTCGTCAAATCTAGCACCAAAAGATATGATAAGGTCAGCCTCACTCATACCCATATTTGCGGCGTAAGTACCGTGCATACCTAGCATTCCTATACGGTTTTCATCGGCTGCAGGCAAAGAGCCAAGAGCCATTAGCGTCTCAACACAAGGAATCCCTGTTAGCGCAACAAACTCTCTAAGCTCGCTTACCGCTTCAGCCAATATAACACCGCCACCAATATAAAGCATCGGTCTTGACGCCTCTTTTATTGCTTCTACGGCTTTTGTTATCTGCTTTGGATTTCCTTTTTGGGCAGGCTTGTATGTCTGCATAGAAAAATTATCTTTCCTTGCAAAATCACCGAAAGTCGCCGTTATATCCTTTGGAATATCTACATGAACAGGGCCCGGTCTACCGCTTCTAGCTATATAAAACGCCTCTTGCAGTATATGCGGAAGCTCCTCTATAGATTTTACTAGGTAGTTGTGCTTTGTGCACGGTCTTGATATGCCCACCGCATCAATCTCTTGAAAGGCGTCAGTTCCTATAAGCGCTATAGGCACTTGCCCGCTGATAACAACCATAGGTATAGAATCAGTGTACGCCGTAGCTATTCCCGTAATAGCGTTAGTAAATCCAGGCCCGCTCGTAACGAAAGCGACTCCTACTTTGCCGGTAGCTCTCGCATACCCGTCAGCCGCATGGATAGCCGCTTGTTCGTGTCTTGTCAAGATGTGCTTAAAATGGCTCTGTTTGCAAATCTCGTCATATATATTTAGTACCGCTCCGCCTGGGTATCCAAAAACGGTATCAACCCCTTCTGTCCTCATGGCTTCTACTACCATTTGTGAGCCGTTTAGCTTCAAACTCATAGTTTTTCCTTCTTAAATCATCAAAAAATATTTAGTTTTTTACAGACTGAGATGGCTACGCCCTCTCTAAGTCCGTCGTCGAATACTCTACACTCCGTAAAACCGGAGGCTTCAAAAATCTCTTTAAAAATCAAAATCCCTGCTATAATCAAATCTTCTCGGCCGAAGCCCACCAGCCTAGACCTCTCGTCTATGCTGATTTTTAGCAGTTTTGTAAATATTTTATCTACATCGTCTGCGCTAATTAGCGTGCCGTTGACTTTTGCGCCATCATAACTTGCGTAGTCCATGCCGGCTTTTAGAGCCGCTATTGTCGTAGGAGTTCCCGCCGTTGCACAAAACATTTGCGGTTTCAAAAACGCATACGCCGTGTCCTTAATGAACTCTTTTAGCTCACTGCACTCTTTCTTGACCCCTTTTTCTAGAGCGTCTCTGCCTCTGTACTTTTGAGCCATCGCCACGATACCCACATCGAAGCTCTCCATCGTAAGCCTATCACCTTTTTTGAAGATGATTTCCGTAGAGCCGCCGCCGATATCTACAAGCATGAAACTATCCGGGCTTTGATAAACCTCAACTAATGCCTCTTCTACGGCAAGAGAGGTAAGTAATGCCTCTGTTTCACCGTCAATTATTTTTGTTTTTAAACCAAATTTTTCTTCAAGCCCGCTCAAAAACTCTTTTGCATTTTTGGCTTTTCTATACACTGCCGTGCCGACTGCTATAGTCTCATCTTCACTTCCAAGCTTTGCTCTCATCTCTTCTAGCGCAACGACCACTCTGGCTTTTGCCTCGTCATTAATAACGCCTGCGGCATGTGTTTTATCTGCCGTTTTTACTATCTTTTCAAATGTTGCTAGTTTTTTACCCGTTTTACAATCGTATTTCACAGCTCTAACGGTATTAGAGCCCATATCAATGGCTATCAATTTTTGCTTTTGCCTTATATATATTTTAAAGTTAACCGCACAAAGCGGCAGAATTAAAGCGAATTTTAGCAAAAGGTTGTTTATACCCTCTAATGCTAGAATTACGGCAAAAGTTGAGCAAGGAACGTAATGAAACTGGGCGTAAATATTGACCATATAGCAGTGCTAAGAGAAGCTAGAAAATGCGGTGATCCATCTCCTATAGATGCGCTATTGCCGTGCGTTTTGGCGGGAGCTGAACAGATAACAATACATCTAAGAGAAGATAGACGTCACATTCAAGACGAAGACGCAAAAAAAGTAGTCGAACTCTCCCGTATTCCCGTAAACATAGAGTGCTCGATAGAACCTTCAATCATCGACATCATCTGTGAGCTAAAACCGCAAAGAGCCACGCTCGTGCCTGAAAAAAGAGAAGAGGTAACGACTGAGGGCGGGCTCGACCTATATGTAACCGCAAACGGACTCAAAGAAGCGACCGTAAGGCTAAAACAAGCTGGCATAGCGGTATCGTATTTTATAGACCCTTGCGAAATTGCCGTTGCGCTTTCAAAAGAGTACGGCGCGGATATGGTTGAGTTTCACACCGGCAAATATGCAAATTTGTTTTTGATGTTAAACTCCAATCTTTCAAGAACACACCACAGCGTCAAAGAGATGCAACTCAGCCAAAAAGAACTACGAAGCAAACTAGGCGAAGAGCTTGAACTTATCAGAAAATGCGCCGCTTTGGCAAAAGCGATGGATATACAAGTAGCCGCAGGACACGGTCTTAACTACCAAAATGTAATAGAAATAGCAAAAATAGAAGAGATAGAAGAGCTAAATATAGGCCAATCGATAGTCGCTAGAAGCGTATTTGTCGGCTTTGAAAGCGCAGTAAGAGAGATGAAAAGGATAATATCTTGAAACCAAAAATAGCAATTAGCATCGGGGATATCAACGGTGTAGGGCCCGAGATAGCGATAAAAGCACACGAAAAGATAAAAGAGATTTGTGAGCCTGTATATTGTATTCCCAGAGCGATTATGCAAGAGGTTGGGCTAAAGTTCGGGATCGAAGAGCTTGACTTTGATTTTTTATGCGTTGATTTTGATTTTGTTTGTTCCATTAGAGCCGGTGAAATATCGGCAGATAGCGGTGATTTGTCTTTTAAATCTTTTAAGCTTGCTCTCAGCTACGCAAAAAGCGGTAGAGCTGACGCCGTCGTTACGCTGCCTATCAACAAAAAAGCGTGGGAGATGGCAGGCGTGCCGTACAAGGGTCACACGGATGCGTTGAGCGATATGTTCGGAGTTCCCGCTATTATGATGCTTGGGTGCGAAGAGATGTTTGTCGCGCTTTATACCGACCATCTGCCGCTCAAAGATGTAGCCGAACTTATAAAAAAAGAGCCGCTTCAAGAATTTTTGGAGAGATTTTATGAAGCGGGAGGCTTCGAGTCTATCGGCGTACTAGGTTTCAATCCTCATGCCGGGGATGGCGGAGTGCTTGGAAACGAAGAAGAAGAGATAAAAGCCGCAATAGAAGGCGCAAACAAAAAAATAGGTAAAGAGGTATTTTTTGGTCCTCTCGTGCCAGATGTAGCGTTTACTCCGGATGCAAAAGGCAAATATTCCGCATTTGTCGCAATGTACCACGATCAGGGGCTAGCTCCGCTAAAGGCGTTGCATTTTTACGAATCTATCAATGTAAGCCTCGGCCTGCCGATAATCCGCACATCTGTAGACCACGGTACGGCGTACGACATAGCGTACAAACTAGAAGCAAGCACGAAAAGTTATGAAAACGCCGTGAAAGAGGCTGTGCGACTTGCTTCAAAAGACAAACAAGCAACCTTTTTGTAAAATTAGAAAAATATATAAGGAAATAAAATGTTGATAGAAGGAAAACTCGCCCTTGACGGCAGCGAGAAAATAGCGATAATCTCTGCTAGATTTAACCACATAATCACCGACAGACTCGTAGAAGGCGCAAAAGACAGCTTCGCAAGACACGGTGGCAAAGACGGCAATCTTGACCTTATACTAGCTCCCGGTGCATTTGAAATACCTAGCGTACTTCAAAAACTTCTTCTAACAAAAAAATATGATGCAGTTTGTTGCGTCGGCGCCGTAATCAGAGGCTCAACTCCTCATTTTGACTACGTATCGGCGGAAGTAACAAAAGGTATCGCCGCTATGAGCCTAAAATACAACACTCCCGTAACGTTTGGCGTACTAACCACTGACACTATCGAACAAGCGATAGAAAGAGCAGGAAGTAAAGCCGGAAATAAAGGCTTTGAGTCTATGACCGGGCTTATCGAGATGATTTCACTGTTTAAGAATATCGGTTAATGGCTACTCGTAGACAAGTCCGTGAGACCGTAGTTTCTTTGCTGTATTCCGTAGATTTGGGCAATGAAGACGCTCAAAAATACGCCAACAACGTATTTGAAGAGAGAAAGATACGAAACAAACAACTTGAGTTTGGCAAACATCTTTTTGAAAGTATCATCAAAAATCTGCCGCAAATCGATGAGAAGATTCAAGCCGTCATGAAAGAGTGGGAGATGGATAGAGTCGGCAGTATCGAAAAAGCCGTACTTCGTCTAGGCGCTTACGAGATACTCTTTGAAAAAGTAGATAGAGGCGTCGCTATCAATGAAGCGGTGGAACTTGGCAAACTATTTGGCGCAGAAAACAGCGCAAAGTTTATCAACGGCGTACTAGACGCACTAGGCAAGGCAACCTCTTGAAAATATGCGTCGCCCTTGACCTTCCATCCAAAGAACAAAATCTATCGCTACTACAAGAGATAAAAGAGAGCGACGTATGGATAAAAGTCGGTTTTCGCTCATATATCCGTGACGGCAGAGAGTTTTTGGCGGATATCAAAAAGATAAACCCGAACTTCAAAATCTTCCTTGATTTGAAGCTCTACGACATACCAAACACCATGGCGGACGCCGCCGAGGAGATAGCCCTTCTTGGCGTAGATATGTTCAACGTACACGCTAGTGCCGGCAAAGCGGCGATGAAAGAGGTAATGGATAGACTATCCACCCTGCCAAAACGCCCGTTGGTACTTGCTGTAACCGCTCTTACTAGCTTTGATGAAGCCGGATTTGAGGCTGTGTATTCAAAAACGATTGAGCAAAAAGCGGCGGAGTTTGCCAAAGATACATACGAAGCCGGACTCGATGGCGTAGTATGCTCTGCGCATGAAAGCCCACTTATCAAAGCCGCCACAAGCGACAAATTTCTCACTCTCTGCCCAGGTATTAGAGACAAAGCGACAGAATCAGACGACCAAAAAAGAGTGGTAGACGTCACGGGAGCCAAAGAACTCCACGTAGACTTCGCCGTAATAGGCCGCCCCATCTACAAATCACCGACCCCAAAAGAGACGCTGACAAATCTATTAAAGCGTATTTAAAGGCCGCTTTGCTACAATTACGGCCTTATATCACGGACAGATGGGTGAGTGGCTGAAACCACACCCCTGCTAAGGGTGCGTATCCGATAAGGGTACCGAGGGTTCGAATCCCTCTCTGTCCGCCACCACCTAAAACTCCAAACTATAAAATACTTTATATCAAAAACACAAACAAACCATAATGAAGATAGACGATGTGGGCTAACACCCAATAAGACATAAAGGTTTCTTACAGCAAAATGATACAATCATCAAAAAACGAGGCTCGTAAATGCTAAAGTTGGAAAAAGCGCTGATTGACTCAACGGGTTATGGCAGAAATCTTTTTATTGTAATAATGGTCATCTATCTATTTGCTTGTTTGATAGGACTTTCCTTATCAATATTTTCACTCATTCAGCACGGTACAATTTTTGAGCTAACATCCCTAAAACCAATTCTCAACGACGCCCTATACACTCTTATCGTACTGGCTATTGTAAAGACGTTGTTTATAAACAATAATTTTGAGTACGCGGTAACTTTTCTTGAAATTGGATTTGTCGTTATTTTGAGGAAACTGATTTTGATAGAAATTATGCCGGATGAACTTTGGTTGGTAATTGCATTGGGGCTTATATCGGCGCTATTTTTTATTCTTATTCTCGTAGCAAATAGACTCAAAAAAGATATACCGGGCACTGTAGAATGAACCTAGCGCACATCAAAGAAAAAATCAAAAACGAATTCATGGTTATAAAATCGTTGGGCGTAGTGTATGGAGACATTGGCACAAGTCCAATATATACATTTGCCGTCATTATGCTACTTACGAAACCGACGATGGAAAATATATTTGGGCTATTGTCTCTCTTGGCTTGGACGCTGATTGTGCTTGTTAGCATCCAGTATGCTTGGCTAGCGACTAGCTTGAGCAATCGCGGCGAAGGTGGTACCGTCGTTCTTACCCAAATACTAAAACCGTATCTTAGAAATACTAGACACGCCGCCGTCGTATCAGCATTGGGTTTTGTCGGCATATCGCTAATGATAGGCGACGGCGTCATCACTCCCGCTATCAGTATACTGAGTGCCGTTGAGGGTATAGTGCTTATTCCAGGTTATGAAAACACTCCAAACTATATGCTTTTGGCGCTTGCTTCCGTAATAGCTTTTGTACTTTTTTATGTACAAAAAAATGGAATCGAAAAAGTAGCTACCGCTTTTGGTCCGATAATGGTTATTTGGTTTTTAGTACTTGGACTTAGCGGAATATACTTTATCGCCCATATGCCATCGGTACTGGCAGCCATGAATCCTTCATATGCGATTACTTTTATACTACACAATCCGCTTGCCGCTTTTATTATATTGGCGGATGTTATTTTGTGTGCTACCGGAGGCGAAGCGCTTTATGCCGATATGGGGCATCTCGGCAGGTCGCCTATTCTCAAAGGGTGGCTTTTTGTATTTATCGCCCTTACTCTTAGTTATTTTGGACAAGGAGCGTTTCTTATGACGCACGCCGCAGAAGCCGGTAGTCCTTTGTTTGAGATGATAAAAGAGGTTGCTCCGGCTTTATACGCCGGATTTGTAATACTCGCTATTTTGGCTACGATAATAGCGTCACAGGCAATGATAAGCGGTATATTTTCGGTTTTGTATCAAGCGATGACGACAAAGATATTCCCACACTTCAAAGTAGAATACACATCTTATGAATTAAGCTCTCAAATATACGTAAACTCCGTTAACTGGTTTTTATTCGGATGCGTAGTGCTAATGCTCTTTGTCTTCGGGGAATCTGCGAAACTTGCGAGTGCATACGGGCTTGCCGTTACCGGGGCCATGAGCATAACGGCTCTTTTGATGTGTATGATTTTTATCAAACAAAAAAACTATTTTAAGCTCTCTTTTGCACTCATCTGCTGCCTTGCAAGTATCACTTTTTTTGCTTCCTGTATCCTAAAAATTCCGCATGGCGGCTATTGGTCTATTATTATTGCTAGTATTCCTTTGGCTATCGTAATCATATATACGCAGGGACAAAAAAGACTTTACGCCTCGTTTGTGCCCACTCCAAAAGAAGAGTTTTTGTCAGAATATAGAGCCAAATATCCAAAACAGGCAAAAATAGACGGTACGGCGCTATTTTTCTCAAGACACCTTACGCAAGTACCGGCCTATATACCAAAGACAATGTTTCAAAACGGAATTATGTACGAGCGAAACATAATAGTAAAAGTCAAAGTTGCCGATGAACCAAGGGGCGTAAAATCGGAAATCACACAAATAGCGGATGGGCTAGAGCTACTCACTATCTGGCAGGGATATATGGAAATACTTAACATGGAGTCGATACTTCAAAAAAATGAGATATACGAGCGGACTATATTTTATGGGCAAGAAGAGATAGTTACGAAACATCCTATTTGGATAATTTTTGCAATGATAAAAAGCCTTTCTCCTACATTTGTAAGCTTTTATAACTTTCCGCACAAAAAACTTATCGGGGTTGTGCGTAGGGCGGAGTTTTAAGCCGCCAAGTATTTACATTTTGACCTATTTTTTATTTTTTATTATTTTTTTAAAAACCGATTAAGATACTGATTTTATTTAAAACTATTTTTTTATAAATTATTTTTTACTTATCTATAATTTAGTTTTGCTTATCTATAATCAATTTGTAAATTTATTTGGATAGGCGCATATATATGTTGATAAACTGGCACGATAACTACAGTATCCACAACAAAAAAATAGATGAGCAGCACAAAAAACTTTTTGAGCTTGCGAAAAAAGCTTCTTTAATGGGCAATAAATACACATCTAGAGAAGAGATAAAGGATATATTGGCCGAGTTTTTCGACTATATGAAGGTTCATTTTGGCGATGAGGAAGAGTATATGGCCTCTATTGGTTATCCGGAACTAGAAGACCACAAAAAACTACACAAATACATCATCCAAGAACTTGCGGCAACTATCCTAAATATCAAAAACGTCAACGACATGAAAGAAAAGCTAGGCGTTATCGCTCAAGAGTGGCTACTAAACCACATACTTCAGCAAGATATGCAGATAGAAAAATATAGAGCAAGGGCTTCAGCAGACGCCCAAAACCATATATCAATCGACAAACCCGCCGCCGCTCAACCAATAGAAGAAAAAGAGCTTCCAAAGAAAAAAGAGGGATATTACTACAGTTGTGAATGTAACGGCAAAATGCACGTAGTACCGAAAAGTATACACCTAGATATACAGCAAAAATCTATGGCTTACAAATGCAAACAGTGCGGAAAAGCCATACGCTTTAGCGGAAATTCTTATTTTGAGTCAAGCAGATAAAAACTATTCCATAAAAGCTACGTAACCGATATCTTTTACGTTTTTTATAATAAGGCCGGGGCATTTTTTTCGCAGTTTTGCAACAATATTTCGCAAAGAAGCCTCATTATTATTCTCCGAATCTCCATCCATGTTGTAAAAAAAAGACTCATATCCAACCGTATGCCCAATATTTTTGGCAAGCAACATCAAAACCCTCCGCTCGCTTTTTGATAGATTAAGTATCACCTTGCTTTTGTATAGCACATCGTTATCTTTGACCGTATAATCAAAAGTTTTTTTATTGGGAAGTTTTTGATCTATTTTTTTTATAGCTAGAAGAAGCGTTGCTATAAGATTTTCAGGTGTTACGGGCTTCACAAGATAGGCCAAAGGTGATAACTCGGCCGCCTCTTCTATCGTATCCATATCTTTGTAAGCCGTCAAAAATAAAAAATCTATTCCGTCTTTTTTTAAGGCTCCCGCAGCTTTAATGCCGTCTACTTCTCCGTTGATATTTATATCTACGATTGCAAAATCGGGCTTTTTTTGCAAGGCTAGTATTTCGATTGCTTCACTCCAACTTGTTGCGACGCCTATAACCTCAATATTCAAAATATTAGCTACATCTTCTATCATATATGCCATCATCCAGTTATCTTCAATAATTAGAAGTTTTTTCATAGCGCTTTATTCATTTCAAAGCTGATAGTAAAAAGATTGTCTCCGGACTCGGTTTGTGCTTTTAGCCTATGTAGTAGTTTCATAATCATAGACCATCCGATACTTTTTCCATTATTCATGGCATCAGAAAAGCTATTGTCTTGAAAATTTGTTCTACCGTCTGAATAAGTAAACTTTGCAACATTATCCTGCACGTCAAAACTTATCTTTATGATTCCGCTCATATTTAGTAAAGCATGTTTTATCGAATTTGAGACTAGCTCACTAACGACAAGCCCCAAAGATATAGCATCATCCATCGACAAAAGACCTTTATTTCCTATATTGCACACGAATCTAACATCCGGATATAGGTTTTTTAGCGCTTCAATAAGTGTGCTCACGTGCTCTCCGCCATCCAAAGAGGCAATATTAGGTTGTGCACATAGCGTCTCGTGAACGGTAGCTACGGCTTGGATTTGTGACTCTAGCGATAGCAGTATTTTTTGGGTATCCGTATCTGCTTTTATACGTTTATTCCATAAAAGCACGATAATAAACTGCAAATTGTTTTTTACCCTATGACTCAACTCTCTCATAAGTAGTTCACGCTGAGAGAGCATATCTTTTAACTCGCTAGTTCGTTTGGCGACGGTCGTCTCTAGCTCATCTTCGCGTTTTTGAACTTCATGAAAAGCATTGGCATAACGCTGTAACAAAATATACGCCTGAGCAAATAGATAAAAAACAAGTCCTATCGGCCCTAAATCCTGCGTCGCATCTATAACTTTGGCAAACATCAAAACATCATGCATAATCGATCCGGCAAAAATCACAAATGCACTAAAAGCAAATACCGAATTTGGCTCTTTATCTTTAAAGGCACGATATAGCACAAAACTTACAAATACGACACTCTGAACAATAACTGCCTCGGCAAAAGGCATAAGAGACGTAAAAAATATACTAGACGTAAATAGCACCGATAGCACCAAAAATACCCCTATCCAGACATTGATACTCTCAATAATCTTAATACTTTGCTTTTGATACAACGAACCGATATATAGTATAAAAAGAGGAATAGTGAGATACCCGCTAATATACTCCGCACGGGTCACCATATCCCATGTGATACCATCAAACATAGCCGTTACAATCTTCTCGTCGGTGCTAGATATTCGAACCGCAAAGACAAGCAAAAAAAGTCCGAACCACAAAGGAGCCTTATCCCGTCTCCATACTCCAAAAAGTCCCAAATGATAAAGTCCAGCCGCCAGAACGACACTCAAAAGCGCTAGATCAAAATGCGCCCTAGATGCATGCAAAACCTCAAACGTACCTGCAGGCGCAATTTGCGGCGATACGCCTATTCCAAAATGACGATGCTGAGAATTGGCTACCCAAAGAGTGATTTTGGTCTCGTTGGTTTCTGGTACAAAAGTGGCGATTTTGCGAACGGCGGAGGCTACATAAATCTTATTTTGAGGGTCTATATACCCGGACTCACAAACAAGCTTATCGTCCACAAAAAGTTTCCACGCATTTACAAGCGGATTTAAATCAATACTGAGAGGTTTGCCGGAAGTAGTCTTGAGGTTAAGTACAAAAGTAGCAACACCGATTGGACCGCTCGGCAGGTTTTCCAGATATTGCGGAAGAGATATTGTTTGTACGACTCTTTGTGTTTGCGAGGGCAAAAGCGCTTCTTGATTTGCAAACCCCCACTCACCGCTAATTTTTATAGGCTCTTTGACGGTGCTTACGTCTTGCATCGGAATCTGTGCATACGCGATACCGACAAAAAAATACAGACAAATCAACACTAGCCGCATTTGTTTTATACAAACCACCATTGAAATCGCAACAGAAAATCATCGGATGTTCTAACGCCGTTTTGCACGCCAAATTCTCTGCCGTATTTGAACAAAATCTGTGTGCCTGCATTAGTGTAGTAGTATGCTCCGGCTGTAGCTTTTTGCATTCTCGAGGCATCATTTTGCCATTCTCCGTTAACAGCCGTTTGCCCTCCGGCATTTTGTTGTAAACCGCCAAAAAGAGTAAGCTTTGAAGTTTGGTTGTAACGAAGATTTGTACTTAATGCATAACTTGGTTTTTGTGCAATAGTGCGTCCGAAAGAATCATTGTTTTGCCAATATATTGCCGCTTCAGGAGAGAGTTCTATCAAAAAATCATCACTTAGCTTTTGCACATACCCTATGTTAAAAGTAGATTTATAACGATTTTCGCCAATATTTAGGAGTTGTTGCGAATCGTATTTTCCCGTCGGTGCAAAAAACAGAAGCGTCGCCGCAAGGTATTGATTTTTTTGCTTATTATTTATTAGCCAACCTGTTGCGCCAAATACGGCATCCGAAATGCCTACGGATTTATTGCCGAGCATTTGAGAGATATTTTGTCCTTCACTCTTCGTTTCAGAGTAGGGCAAAGCGACCATCGGACAAAGCGTATAGCCTCCGACATCTATAGTTTTTGTAATTTTCAAAGCCGTAACCGTAGAGCTTATATGCTCATCCGTGATTTTAGTTCCCGCTATATAAGGGCCTACTATTTTCTTTTTTGCAAGATATAAGGTAAGTAAATTTACCCCTACATTTGGAGCTTCATAATCGCCCGGAATTACATCGTTGACCGCAGCATTTACACTACATTCGCAAAGGCAAAACAACAAAGATGCGAGAATTATTCTTTTATATGACATTCTCTATCTTTATTTAATATTATTTTTTTTAATAAATCTAATTATTTCAATTTGTGGATACTATTTAAGAACTCCTTAAAATATAGACTTTTTCATTTATGCTAAAAATATGTGTTTTAAAATTTTATTTGGTGATACTCGGATGATACTTCCACTGTAAGATACATCTAAAATCTTACAGGCAAGGAAATAAGTTTGGCAACTAAAAAACTTTTAAAATCGACGATAACACTGAGCTTTGTGCTCTCTGGCGCACTTTTTGGAGCTGCTACTCCGGATAGCGGTAGCATACTTCTTCAAAACAAATCCGAGAAAAACATCCCGCAAAGCCTCCCTTCAAAAACACAACGAACAGGCATAGCGATAAGTGCGGTAGTTGTTGTTGACGGTACTGCCGTACTAGACGCCCCGTCAAAAGGCGGCAAACTAATCAAAATATTCAATAAAAACGACGAGATAAAACTCAACGGTATCCTTAAAGACGGTTACTATGAACTGCAAGACGGTGGATATATTCAAAAAAATAGCGTCAAAATACTCTCAAAAATCTCAAATGTCGGCGTCTCACATAGAGGCGAAGTAAGAATAAAAAACTCAATAGTTGAAAAGACTTTTGCCAACTACACCAAAGACGCTCTTACGGCCGACAGCCTAGATAGCGGACTTAGCGCCGTCAAAAACCTAGGAAACATAGATGCGGCCGTATTTTTGAAGCCAAACGGCAAAGATTATGACGCCACATTAGGCGTAGTCGAAGCAAAACCGTTCTCCGGATATATCGGTGTGGACAACTACGGCGACCATTCGACTGGAGTGATTAGAACCTCTCTTGGAGCCTCCTCAAACGACGCTTTAGGATATGGTGAGAGAGTATCGACTTCTTTTGTCTCTACCGGACAAAACTTACTGCAAGGCTCGCTGCAAGCCTCACTACCGGTAAATGACGATTCAAGTAGCGCTTCGCTCGGCGCTTCCAAGATGAAATACAAACTTGGAGATTCGTTCAAAGCATTGGAGGCCACAGGTAGCTCAACTTCTATCTGGGCGGCATACAACAAACCTCTATGGTTAAGCTTTCAGGGCCAAGCAAACTACAACGTTAGAGTCTCAAATAACAAAATGGTAGATGAGATGAACTCTGTTTCGACGACTACATACAGAGCTAGCAATACAATAGATAACGCTCTTAGTTTTGTAAAGCAAGACGAGTATATGGGCGGCGGCACAAACGGCGCATTTTTTGACTTCAAATTAGGCAAACTAGACGCCGATAGCTCAAACGACCCTTACAAAAAAGTGGGCGGCTACGCAAAAGCAAATCTCGAACTTCAAAGAGCGCAAAAACTAGGCAGTTTCGTAGGAGTAGCCTCTCTGAAAACACAAAAAGCTTTTAGAAACTTAGACTCGTCCGAGAAATTTAACATAACGGGCATAGATGCCGTCGGCGGTTACTATAGCGGCGATATCGTGGGCGATGAGGGCTATCTTGTATCTTTGGAACTCTCTCGAGCTACTCTATTTATCAATAATCTCACAGGTAGCCTTGTCTATGCAACAGGAGTAGTAAAGACTCTTTACTCTCCGATAGACGGCTCAAACAACATACAAAAAGCATCCTCAGCCGGAGCCAAACTATCATACGCCGCGCCGTATGACATAGCGGCAAGTATGGCGCTATACAAACGAACATCGGGTGAACTGGCAAATAACTACGATAGTCCGTACCATTTTTACTTCAACCTATCAAAAAAATTCTAAGGATAAAAAATGAAAAACAAAAGCAGTTTTAACTACAACTCGGTGTTTAAGATACTCTCCAAGGGTAGAGTATCTTTGGTGGTGTGCGGAATGTTGGCGACTAGTGGGGCGTGGGCGGTTGCGGATATTTATCCAGTACACGGTGTTGTTGCAAGCGGTAGCGCCACAATAGCTGGAACTTCGGCTATGACGGTCACTCAGACAACCCAAAAAGCCATTATTAACTGGGATAGCTTCAGCGTATCTAGCGGCAATTCTGTAGCTTTCAATGGCGGTAACGTAACACTAAATAGAGTGTCGGCTTCAGGCGGACTTTCAACAATAGCCGGAACAGTCACAAGCGACCATGCGCTTTTCTTTGTAAATCCAAACGGTATCACGGTATCCGGCACTATGACGGCTCCAACACTTGTGCTCTCCACACTTAACATTACGGATAGCGACTTCAATAATGAAAATTACAAATTTACAAGAGGTTCGGCAACGGGAAGTATCACAAATAGCGGAACGATAGGTGATGGCGGAATAGCCACTACTTTTGGTATAGCAGCATTATTTGCGGCAAATGTTAGCAATACAGGAACCATCACCGCCAACAATGTCAGCGTAAATGCGGTAGACGAGATCAATTTGGGTTTGGCAAGCGGCAATGCTTACAATCCAGTCGCAGCCACCGTCCCAACATCTATCAGCAATAGCGGCACTATAGCGGCATACGAAAACGGCAATGGTGGTGGCCGTATGGACATATACTCTTCTAACGGCACCATAACAAACGATGGAGGAGCAATAAGAAGCACTAGCATCAGCGGCGAAAGCGGAGTAGATGTATACGCAAGTGGAGATATCGTAAATAGCGGCACGATAGAATCTACGGCATCCGGCAGTGATACTGCTTCATATGTAAATGTCTACTCTGATACGGGAATGATAGACAACGAGGGCGGAACAATTAGAAGCTATAGCAGTAGCGGCTACAGCAACATGGTAGATGTAATGGCTAGAGGAAATATCTACAATGGCAACGGACAGATTTATTCTATGACCTATTACATGGGCTTTGATAGTGTCGACGTGAGCGTGACTTCCACTGCGGGCTCTATAGACAACTCTGGCGGAAGGATTTATAGCCACAGCTATGACGGTTCAAGTGGTGCTGTAAATGTGAGTGCAAGAGGAGATATCAATAACAACCACGGATATATTTATTCTCAAGGTATAAACTCAGGAGATGTATCTGTCACTTCTGACACAGGCTACATAAACAACACTTCTGGACAGATACTTAGCCAAGGTAACGGTTCGAGTGGCTCTATAACTCTTAACGCAGGAGGAGATATCATCAATGCTGGCGGCACAATAAAAGCAATTGCCAATGGTAGCGTGGGTATGTCCGGAAGCGTATCATTGACCTCTGGTGCTAGCATAGACAATAGTAATGGATTAATAGCTAGTAGAAGTGATAGTGGTTCGAGCTACGGTGTAAGCGTAAGGGCAAGCGGCTCAATCAACAATGCAGGCGGAGAAATCTACAACTATGGCGGTGGATATTATGCAGGAGATATATCTGTCATATCCGAAAACGGTTCTATAAACAACGCCGGCGGAGATATACATAGCATCGCCTATGGAAATGGCTTTTATAGTGGCGCCATGAATGTCAAAGCTTTTGGAAATATAAATAACAGTGGAGGGTATATCTACTCACGAGCGAATGGAGCGAATGGCTATGTCCATATAGGCGTATCTGTCTTATCTACAGACGGAGCTATAGATAACACTAACGGAAGTATTTGGAATTTAGCTGAATCCGGCTACAACGGACAACTCTTAGTAAGTGCCAGAGGAGATGTCACGAATTTTGGTGGATTAATCTACTCTCGCGGCAAATACGGAGGCAATATTGGAGATGGACAAAATGTATATGTGTCGTCAATAGATGGCAAAATAGATCTTAGAGATGGTTCTATATTTTCAGAGGGGGCAAGAGCTACGGATGTCTACCTGACAGCACCTTCTATAGTATATAACAACAACTCGTATGTAGCAAGCTTGAGCTCTGGAAGCGCTGTCAATGGCTACGGTAGTACTTTGTACGGCGAAGGCACTATCCGTATTAAAACCAACAATCTAAACACCGTTACCCTAACTGACACAACAGCTACCTTGGCCTCACTTGCAGCAGCTTCAAATACAACCTATCATACAGGTAGTTCTGTTTGGAATGCTAAGGCCGGCAAAATGACTCTATCTGATTTGAAGTCGTTGGTTTACGGCGCTTCGGTAGGCTCGGTAGATTATGACCAGACTACACATTCGCTCAGCAATGCTTATGGTCCGGCGATATTTAATAGCGGTGACCTTTCGCTAAGCTGCTTGGTAGTAGGCAGAGACTATAAGTTCACAGAAAACGGCTCCGATGTCACAGGAATAAGAAACGCCGGAACGCACAATATCGGAATCACCATGCTAAACAGCAACTACGGCCTCTCAAATCCAACAGCCACTAGTGCTTTCACCGTCAATAAAAAAAGTATCTCCCTAGCAGAGGGTTCAACTTTTACAGCTGATAACAAAGTCTATAACGGTACGACAGCCACTACGGCGCATGCAAGTTTTGACGGCGTGTACAACGGCGACATCGTGACTGCGGCAGGAGCATTTGATACCAAAGAAGTTGGTACTGGCAAGACAGTAACTCTTGTCTTGGCTGGAGCAGATGGTGGCAACTATACTACCGATACAAGAATACAAAATATGAATAATTACCAATGGGTCACAACTGTTGTCAATCATACAACAACAGCAAATATCACAGCGGCACCCGGACAAATACAACAAAGCAGAGCAGCAGAAACCATAAAAGCCGCGGTAATAAAAGCACAAAAAGTATCTGAGGCCGCCAACGTCAACATCAACCACGGTACCCTCATTAGTCGTGAAAGTCTAAAAGACAATACTCCTGATAAAAGCAGTAGCGCAAGCAACCAATTTGCGTCGTATGGCGCTTCGTCTACTCCAAAAGCAAACAATGCACAAGGCTTTATGGTAGGTCGTGACATCACGGGCGGTAAAAATGCAATGGCTTACACCACTACGATTCCCGGTATTTTCGTACTAAACTAACAAACTTTTCTTAGCAATGACGCTAGCCGTCATTGCGCCATCTTATACAACCCCATAAATATCTCAAATGCGATAAGCCAGATGATTATCCACTCCAAAAATTCACTTTTTTTGTGATTTAGGATATCGGTCAAGAACATAATGTCGTCTTTGAGCAAACTAAGCTTGAACTCCACTATCTCAAAACGGTCTTTTAGCTCAAAAAATATCGATAGCTCATTATAAAGTCTCTCAGCGGACTCGTCATCCCAGAGGATATTTGGTTTATCAAGAAGATGCATATCCACTATTATCTCATGCCTCAAAAGCGCCAGTGAGTTGGCTAGACGGATAAGGGCTTTTCTCTTTCCGAAATACCCTTTTTCGTTTTGAGACAGAAGATTTTTGCTGGTTGAGAGCTTGCTGTCCAGTATCGCTTCGTACTTTTCAAGGCCTACGCTTTGGGAGACTATCAAAGCCACGACAAACATCTGCGAATCTGTTTTGGATTTTAAAAAGACTTTTTCGTTTGTGATTTTGAAACTGCTTTGAAGAAGCGGATCTTCTTCTATTTTGTAGTCTTGATTTATCTGTCCTAGCTTGATTTGGTGTGCAAGGGGGAGTATGAACTCATCGATTTGCGGCTTTGAGAAGTTGACAAAAGTGAGACACCCAAAAGATGTCAAAAATATATATTTGTCGCCCACTCTCGCATAAAAGGCCTTTTCAAGCACTCTTTCAAAGCGAACCCCGAGACGAAGTTCTATCTCCTCTTTTTGCGGTGATTTTTCTAGGTGATATGAGTACAGCTCCATGGTGTCCTCCTAGTTGTTTTGGAAGTAGTTTTCTATCCCTTCCATTATACCTTTTGCAAGAAGCGCCCTATAGTAATCTTCTCGTAACTTTTCAAGGTCTCCCGCATTTGTCAAGTATCCCAACTCCACAAGCACGGCAGGCATTTGCGCCCCCACAAGCACCCAAAAAGGAGCTTCTTTGACGCCGCCGTCTGTCGTATCTTTGTATTTGCTCTTTGCGTATGAGAGCATTGCTCTTTGAATATCTATAGCTAGCTTGTTCGAGGCTACTATTTTTTCACGGTTCAAAAAGTTGAGAAACGTCTCTTTACTAAAGGCATCCATGAGTCCTACGCCATTCTCTTTTTCAGCCGCTTTTTTCGCTCTTTCGCTTCTAGCGGGAGAGAGAAAGTAGGTCTCTATTCCATGAAATTTTGACGGGTCGCTATATCTAGTATCCACAGCATTGGCGTGGATAGAGACAAAGAGGTCGGCATTTTTTTGGTTTGCATATCTAGTACGCTCTTGAAGCTCTATAAAAATATCGTTTTCTCTAGTCAAGTGTACTTTGTAGCCTTTTTTTTGCAACATATCTTTTAGTATATGGGCGACTCTGAGCACTATATCTTTTTCTTGCGTATGCCCTGCCCCGCTTGCGCCTGGGTCTTTACCGCCGTGTCCGGCATCCAAAACGATAACTTTGTTTTTTGAGGCGACAAACTGTGGCTGCTTATCGTCTTCCTCGTCATCTTCTTTTTGAGGTTTTTTAGCTTCAGGACCGTCTGTATTTTTAAGAGACTCGGCTTGTTTTACTATTTTATCGACAACACTTGTTTTTGGGGCTTCATCTATCAGCTTTACGGTGACCGAATCTTTTTGTTCTATGATTGTAAATTTGGCTTTTTTGTCAGCGACTATCACCACACGCGTGACTTGCTTGTCAAACTGAGCCACTTTGACTTCAGAAAATGAAGATGTTTTTGAGCCTTTAGGGGCTACCGAAAGTTGCGCTCCAAAGTCAAAATAAAATCTCTGTTTTGTTTTGTCGGCTATATCAAGCGATGCTCTTTTTGGGGTGCTAAGAAGTGGTTTTGAGAGTTTGAGCGTAACCGCATCTTCCTTGATGGATATATCGGTTATTTGAGGCAGTGGAGCCCCAAAAAGGGGCATAAAAACAAAAATCCAAAAAAGGATTAGTTTACGAATTTGCATCCTCGGTTAACTTTCTCATAAGCTCTTTAACGCTTATAATTTCATCTGCTCTATAGCCGTTTGAACCGCTGAAATAAAGCCCTGTATCGATGTTTCCGATGGCGGCATCGGCCAACCTATCGGCGATACAATACCCAACAGCCTTAGCCTCTACACCTTGGTGGCAGGGAACAACACAGTTTGATATACATTTGACGTCAGGAGCCGTTTTATTTTCCATACGCCTCAAAAGTTCCGTTTTGATGCCTCTAGCAGGATAACCGACAGGGGATTTCATCAGTACGATATCCTCTTTTTTTGCACCTATAAGCAAATCTTTGAAGTTTTGCGGAGCGTCACACTCATGGGTAGCAATAAAACGAGTACCGATTTGAACTCCTGCCGCACCCATGTCCATAAATTTTTTGATGTCGGCATAATCCCAAATACCGCCGGCAGCAATAATGGGTATATCGCCCCACGCTTTTGCCTCTTCTATAACTGACGGTATTAGATTTTCCAACTGATACTCTTCTTTGTAGCAATCTTCATAGCTAACGCCCTGATGCCCGCCGGAAAGCGGCCCTTCTACGATGATGGCGTCAGGTATTCTCTTGTATCTACCTTCCCATCTTTTATTGAGTATACGAAGAGCTTTGGCGCTCGACACTATCGGAACCAAAGCAACATCCGGAAAACCTTCCGTAAACTCAGGCATATTTGTAGGAAGACCGGCTCCGGTAATAATAATATTGGCTCCCGCCTCACAAGACTCTCTCACTACTCTACCGTAATCATTTATTGCATATAAAACGTTACAGCCCAAAGGTGCATCTTTGCATATTTTACGGGCGTTTTCAAATATCTTAAACAGTGCTTCTTTGGAGTAAAAGTTCTCAGCCCCAAAAGGTCTGCCAAAGCTAAGGTTTTTTACTAACTCTTTATTTTGATAGTATCCTGTACCAACAGTGCTAATGACCCCAAGTCCACCCTCTGCGCTTACGCTACCTGCTAGCTGATCCCAGCTTATTCCTACGCCCATACCGCCTTGTATTATCGGTGATTTGATTACATGCTTTCCGATTTTCAAAGAGGGAAGACTCATTTTATTACCTTGATTTTTGCAAATTTTCTTTTTCCTACTTGCGCCACATATTCACCGATATCTAGCGTAGCTTTTAGGTCAGTAACCTTTTCGCCGTTTATTTTTACGCTCCCCGCCTCTATAGCTCTTCTAGCCTCAGAGTTTGAGGCCGCAAGAGCCGATTCTCTCATCGCATCCAAAAGTCCGATTCCGCTATCAAAACAAAACTCTGCCATATCACTAGGAAGCTCATTTTTTGAGAACACGTTGTCAAATTCGTCTTTTGCCGCTTTTGCCGCCTCTTCGCCTTGATACCTAGCCGTTATCTCCAAAGCCAAAGCTTCTTTTACTTTTTTTGGGTGCTTGGAGCCGTCTTTTACACCGTCTTCAAGCTCTTTTATCTCAACCAAACTTTTTGAACTTAGAAGATAGTAATACTTCCACATTAACTCATCTGAAACAGAGAGTATTTTTGCATAAATATCTTTTGGTTCTTCATTGATACCGACGTAGTTTCCGAGGCTCTTACTCATCTTTTGAACGCCGTCGAGACCTTCTAAAATAGGCATCATAAGTACGGCTTGCTCTTTGCACGTACCATAAGAGCCTTGCAAATGTCTGCCCATCAAAAGATTGAACTTCTGGTCAGAGCCGCCTATCTCAATGTCGCTTTTGAGGTGCACACTGTCATACCCTTGAAACAAAGGATACAAAAACTCATAGATAGATATTGGCGAACCGCTCTTAAATCTCTTCTCAAAATCATCACGTTCAAGCATTCTAGCCACAGTCTGGCGACTAGCGAGCTCCACCATCTCATACGGGCTAAGCGCACCCAGCCACTCGGCGTTAAATACGACTTTTGTTTTAGAGCTATCTAGCACCTTGAAAACTTGACTTTTATAGCTCTCGGCATTTGCAAGCACGTCTTCTCTAGTTAGCTTCTTTCTAGTTTCACTCTTTCCTGTTGGGTCGCCTATCATGGCAGTAAAATCGCCTATAAGAAATTGAATATCTGCGCCGTATTTTTGGAAAGCGGCAAGCTTGTTGAGAAGCACCGTATGTCCGAGATGCAAATCCGGAGCGGTCGGGTCAAACCCTGCTTTTACGGTGTATCTTTCGCCTGTTTCTATAAATTTTTTTATTAGTGCGGCTATTTTTTGTTCGTCTATTATCTCAAAAGAGCCTCTTTTTATCTCTAAAAGAGCTTCGTCAAAATTCATTGATTTTCCTTGTAGGCATCGTCGGCAAAAGCAAATTCTATAAGCTTAAAATTCCTAGCGATTTTATCTTTTATGCTCTTAAAATCGTGCTTGATTTCAAGCTCTGCGGTACAGTATTCCGTAAAGGCTTTCGCCTTTCCAATCTCCAAAGTTACGATGTTTATTCCATGCTTTGCGAGGAAGTTTACAAAGTGCGCCAAAGCACCTTTATGGTTTTCAAGAGCGACGACAACCTTGAATGTTCTTATCTCCGTTTTACTCCACTCCACGAAGACCATCGGTTCATGAGCAGCTATCGCCTCTTCTGCGTGTGAGCAAAGTTTGTGATGAATAGTGGCTTTGCCTTTGTGGAAAAAAGCGACTATATCATCCCATTTTTTCGGGTGACAACATACGTCAAAAGAGAGTTCCGTAACTGGTTTATTGGAGTAAAAATCGAAATGGTCGAAGTGATATTTTTTGATTTTTATACCCATGATTCTTGTGAATAGTGAACGTGACTTGAGGCTCGACTCTTCTTTGATTTTTTTGACAAACTCTTGGTAATAAGCTTTGTCCCTCGGTATTTTGTATATTACTTGCGAGTACTTGGTGTCATCAAGCCAACTTCTAAGTTCATAGTAGTCAAACCCAAATGTATGCGCCAAAATATTCTTTGCCACACGTCTATCTAGATCCTTGATCTTCGCACCGCAAAGGCTTCTTATGGAGTGTTTCGCTCTTGAAGTTTTGACACTATCTATCCATGTGCATCTAGCCTGTGGTTTGTCTGCGGTAACGATAACACATATATCACCGCTGTTTAGCGTGTGCAGCAACGGCACTTTTACGTTATTTACGTGTGCTTCTTTGGCTTTGTGCCCAACTTCGGTATGTACCGCATAAGCAAAATCAAGGGCAGTGGCACCTACCGGAAGACTGAAGAGCTCTCCTTTTGGCGAGTATACGACTATATCTTCGCTAATAAGGTCATTTTTTGCAAATTCGTAAAACTCCATAGCTGAATCACCATGAAACTCAAAATTTTTAAGCCACTTCGTGCCGCTTACATTAGCATTTGAGGCCACTCCTGATTTGTAGTTTGCATGTGCCGCTATCCCAAATTCAGCTATATCATCCATCTCATAGCTACGAATTTGAGCCTCAAAGATTGTATTGTCAAAAAATAGAGTCGTATGTATAGTCTGATATCCATTTTCTTTTGGGACTGCCACGTAGTCTTTAAATCTACTGACAAGAGGCTTAAAATTAGTATGCAAAATACCAAGTACCTTATAACACTCACTCGTATCTTTGACAATTATACGAAGCGCCAAAAGGTCTAGCACCTCATCTAAGCTAACGCCTTTTCTTTGCATCTTTTGGTATATTGAGAAGTAGTGTTTTACTCTCGATTTTATCTCTATGCTACTCTCGTCAACTCCATTTTTTGATAAAAGCTCTCTAATACTAGCTGCTATGCCGAGAAGTCTAGCCTCTATTGCGGCGTCGTTTTGGAGCATGTAGGTATCTATTTTTTTGTAATCGTCAGGAAACAGAACCTTAAACGACAAATCTTCTATATAATTTTTAAGCTTACTGATACCGAGTTTGTAAGCTATCGGAGCGTATACCACAAGACTCTCTTCGGCTATACGTCTTTGTTTTTTTGGCTCCAACGCATCTAAAGTCAAAAGGTTATGAAGTCTGTCGGAGAGCTTTATAACAAGCACCCTAGGGTCGTCTATTGCCGAACTTAACATTTTTCGAAATGAAAGAGCGGCTTTTAGAAGTTTTTCATCCATAAAAGACGGTGGTAGCTCATGCTCTCTTATCTCATCTATCTTGGTAAGACCATCCACAAGTTCTGCTACCGCCGCACCGAACTTAGCTGCTACTTCGCTCTTTAAAAAGCTTGTATCTTCGACAACGTCATGTAAAAGCGCTGCTTTTATCATATCAACGGTACCGCCGAAATGCGACACTATGGAGGCCACAAGTATCGGATGCACAGCATAATCTTCGCCGCTTTTTCTTTTTTGACCCTTATGGGCTTCTATGCAAAATTGAATCGTGGATTTTAGTTCATCACTATTTGGAGATGTTTTTTGTAGTAGAAATTCACTTGCGGCATCTATCGTCTTGATGCCGCTAACTATAGAGACCAGCTCTTGCAAAGGCGGCTTTTAAGCTTTTGTTATTTTAATAAGGCCTTCACTTATCTCTCTAAGAGCTATGTCAACAGGCTTTACTTTTTTTATATCAAGATCCAAAAGAGGCTTAGCGCCCTTAAACAATTCGTCTACTCTTTTATTTACTGCAACACTCAGAAGGTATCTATCGCCACCAGAATATTGTAAAGCTTTTGCGTTTATCTCTTCCATTCTCATATCAAATCCTTTTTACTATTGAGCACTCATTCGTGCTTCCGTTAATAATTCTGCTTAGTACGCCCTCACAGAACATATCGCACACCACTATCGGCAAATTATTATCTTTTGCCAACGCTATCGATGTATCGTCCATAACTTTTATATTATCTTGCATCGCATCTTCATAGCTAAGCTCGTAAAGTTTTTTTGCGTCGGAAAACTTATTAGGGTCTTTATCGTATACGCCGTCTACTTTTGTAGCCTTGATAATCATATCCGCACCTATCTCCACAGCCCTCAGCGTCGCCGCCGTATCGGTCGTAAAGAACGGGTTTCCGGTACCTGCAGAAAATACTACAACTCTGCCTTTTTCAAGATGCCTTACCGCGCGACGTACGATAAAAGGCTCACAGATTTGTTCCATCTTAATAGCGCTTTGGAGTCTAACACGCACGCCAAGACTCTCAAGAGCGCCTTGAATGGCTATACCGTTGATAACGGTAGCAAGCATTCCCATATGGTCTGCAGCGTTTCTCTTGATAAGACCGTCTTTGCTAGCGGTAACGCCTCTTACGATATTGCCGCCGCCTACTACTATTCCTACTTCAATACCGTCTTCAACAAGCTTTTTTATCTCGTTTGCAACGTATTTTAGCACTTCGGTATCTATTCCATATCCAGTTTGGCTAGCTAGCGCTTCGCCGGAGAATTTGACTAAAACTCTCTTGCCTTGCTTTCCTTCAGTTACAGATTCAAGCACCCAAATCTCCTAAAGTTTTGTTGCCATTGTATACAAAAAGGGCTTATTTTTCGGTATGTCGTTTTTACGCGGTAGGTATTAATACGCTATTTTATAACCGTCTTCAAGCACTACTGCGCCGCTTAGTATGTCTATCGCCTTTATCTCGCTGACTATTTCGGACTCATAGAACGGTTTTAGATGATTAATAAAGATATTAAAGTCTATTTTTGGAAGTTTTTTTAGCTCCTCTTCCAACAAATCAGGTGTCAGATGCATGCTATCATGCGCCAATTTTTTAAATCTTGAAGGAAAAGAGCACTCTATAATTAAGTTTTTTAGTTTATCCGCTTTTTTTATCTGCTCCAATAGCTCATTGCATACACCTGTATCACAGGTGATAATAGTCTGGTTGCCGGAGCTATTTTTTGTTATCTTGTACCCGGTGCTAGCTACCGTATGGCAAGTAGCATATGACTCTATCGTAAGTCCTGATAGCTGGAAGCTGTCACCGTAGTTTAATTCATGAAACATAATAGATTTACCGCTTTTGTCGATAAGGTCTAACTCTGAAAAATCAGGCCATATTTTCCAGTTTAGTATGTTTGCTTTTAGACTATCTAACGTATCTTTGAGGCCGTATATATTTAATGGTTTTGTTTTTATGGCGTAAAAGGCATCTATCAAAAAAGCTATATCTATAACGTGATCAAGATGACAATGCGTCAAAAATATATGCTCAATAGCCGCTGCCTCCTCTTTTAACGGAGCCATGATATTTCCAGCATCTATGACGATATTATTGGCAATTCTAAAACATGTCGTATTTTTGCCGCAACCCTTTCCGCCATAGGCACCAAGTACGTCAATATGCTCCATAAAAACCCCTATTTATTTGGTCGTAAAGGTAAATACACCGTCAAAGTCTTTCGGCGGATTTTCTATAAAATGCTCACATCTTTCAATATACATACCGTATAAATATGTATTTGTTTCTTGAAATATCTCTTTAAACATAGACAAAGCCGTAACAAAATTGCTATTTTTATAATATGACAAAGCTTCTTTATATTTCGCAAGTTCTGCTACAAACTCGGCGCTAGGCGCTCCAACGTCAAGTACTTCAAATATTGCCACCGGTTCGTTTTTGCCTTTTACACGCACCAAGTCTAGCTCTCTTATAACATACTCGTTTTTTAGTCCGTTCTTTGTGAACTCGCTAATCACGATATGTGCATGATATGGTTTGCAAAGACCTTCCAACCTAGACGCCAGATTTACCGGGTCACCGATAATAGTATAGTCGGCCCTACCCTGTGAACCCATCTCCCCAACGGTAACATCACCGGTATTTAGGCCGATACCTATATCAATGGTCGGTTTACCGTCTAAAACAAATTGTTCGTTTAATGTTTTTAGTGTTTTTATTTGACGTACAGCCGCTAAAACAGCTATATCTTCATGGTTTTTTACCTCGTTTGGAGCATTCCAATACGCCATTATGGCGTCACCGATAAATTTATCTACCGTTCCTTTACTATCAACTATGATATCAACCATAGGAGTCATATATTCATTCAAAAGACCGATTAGCGCCTTTGGGCTTCCCATTACTTCGGAAAGTGTCGTAAAGCCTCTAATATCGCTAAAAAAGATAGTTACGAACTTCTCTTTTATATCAAACGTATTTGGGTCTGGATTTTTTAGCAAATCCTCCACAACTGCGGGAGAGACTTTTTTTGCAAATTTGGCCTTAATAAACTCTTTTTGACGTGTTTCCAAAAAGTAGTTCATAAGTGTGAGCGATACAAAGGTGAGCAGCATTGCGCTAATAGGAAAAAAGATATTTAAAACCGTACCTTCGGTAAATAACATATAGTATTCAAACGACACAAAACTTGCCAACAATCCAATAAACAGCACAAGAGAAACTACCGCGCTAGCGTATGCTGTAAGTAAAATAGTAGCCGCTACACACATCAAAATTAGCAATATATTTGCGCCCTCAGCCCATGAAGGACGATACAAAAAATCGCCTTTTAGCATATTATCAAGAGCATTTGCATGAGCCTCAACACCGGGATACACAGAGTCAAACGGCGTAGCCCTCAAATCCAAAAGCCCGGTAGCTGACGTACCGACCAAAACAAGTTTACCCTCTAGCTCTTTTTTATCTACCTTGTTTTTATATACGTCGATGGCGGAAATATACTTGAATGTCCTGGCCGGTCCGCAATAGTTGATAAGGAGTCTGCCGAATCTGTCGGTCGGAATCTCCAATTTTCCCATAGCAATACCTTTGGTGCCGACCTCATCATAAAATACTTCTATTTTTTTAGCTCCGGATACCGCCCTTATCATCTCCAAAGAGAGAGCAGGATAGACAACACCGTCATATCGCATTAGCATCGGGATAGAACGCACGATACCGTCGGAGTCGGGAATAGTATTAAAAAATCCGCTTGAATAGGCATTGTCTTGAATAAGAGGCACATTTAGCACTGCTCTATGCGGAATGGCTAAAAACTCATCTTTAGGTTTATTTTTTTCTACCATTATTGCGGCTACTTGCGGGGAGCCGGAAGGTTTGATACCGTCATCCTCAAGGGCAAATACATATCCAAGTACGGTAGGAGAAGTGGCTATAGCTTGTGCCGCTATCTCGTCATAGTCCGGTGCACCGTCTCTGCTGCGCCCTATCTCTTTTAGTACTTTTGCGGGAGAGGAGTTGTCCGGCTCGGCAAACACGATGTCCAGACCTATTGCTCCAACTCCTGCTTTTGTAAGATTGTCTATCACTTGAGCAAATTTGTTACGACTCCACGGCCACTGCCCAAGCTCTTGTAGACTTTTTTCATCGATATCCACAATAACTATATCTTTCGATGGAGCCTGAACTCCACGGAATACAAAAAACAAATCCCTTATCTTGTCATCAAAAACCTGCACACTTTTTGGCAGATAAAAATATCCCGCAGCAGATAACAAAAATACGACGAGGCCAACGAGTCCGTAGTTTTTTAACTTTTTAAGCACTTATACCTCTACTATTTATTTGCCTTGAATACACCGGCTGCCGTATAGGCATTATCCATACCTGCCGTAGCTTTAAAAGAACCGCCAACGGTTTGTGCGTTTGGACCATAGAAATTACCTGCTATAACACCGCTATTTATACTTCCTACATTGGAACTGCTATTTGCCGCATCAAAAGATGCTCCAAATCCGGAATTACCTGAAATAGCAGCGCGACTAATAGAACTTGTAGCGCTATCCACATTTAAATTCCAAGACTGTCCCCCCACGGTGGAAAAAGATATATTGCCACTCGCAACATTATTGGAACCGAAGTTTATTGCAAGATTAACACTTGATGTAGCCGTATTAATTAAATCCAATCCGTTCGAAGAAGCTACACCGCCCAATACCTTACCACTGTATGTCGCACTACCGCTTGTCGGCACATTTGCATTTGGAGTAAGAGCTCCGCCTACCCAGAAGCCAAACTCTACGTCATTCATCTCCCCTACCTTGTACCAATATCCCCAAGACGCATAGTCCGAACCGCCTAAGTCTGATACGGTCGTAAGTACTCCACCATTACCGGCTAACCCAAATGCATCTTCTGATACAAACACAGAAGTACCTGGTGAAACAAGTGGCGAGTAAGTTGCATCTATACTACCTGTTGTTTTATCTGCTGATATACTTAAGCTTTTATTATGTTCGTTACCGCCGCCGTAGGTGTTAATAAGAGTAGCGGAAGCTAACAAATTCTCACCAATACTAAAGCCAATCGATTGTCCTTTTATTTCATAGGCACTACTGGAATACGCTTCAAAACCATCTACAACTGGCGCCGTATTTGAATATTTTTTGCCGACTATATACGTGTCCAAATTGGACTGATATGCAGATGTCTCAGTAAGCTTACCGTATAAGGCAGTGCCGCCTTTTAGATACCCAGTCAACTCTCCTCCATAGAGGCCATATGTTGTATATAGCGGACTGCCTTCAATTGAGTATGAGTAATCGCCTAGTCCGGTATATAAAAAATTAAGCTTTGCATTATCGGTCGCATCTTCTGCGGATATACCGCCAAAACCGAACTCGGCTATTATTTTGTTATCCGAAATTATAAAACTAGAATAGAACGCCTTTTGTGTCGATAAATCAGCATATCCAAGACCGACATTGCCGGTTTTTAGCGGTGTATACACATACGTATCGGTAGCCGGCAACTGCGAGAATTTTGTAATAGATAGCGAATCTATATATGCCGCCGTTATTGTCTGAGCTTGAGTCTGCTCTTTTAGAGAGTTATTTACTATCACATCCGCAGCTTTAGATGTTAGATCTTTGACGGTATCAACGTTCGGCACACTATTTTGCCCAACATTATTCTGTGGAGCAGTAGGAGTTTCGTTTGTGCTTCCACCTTGAGGTTCTGTGGTTTGGGTGTTGTTTCTAGCTAGAGGAGCAAGACCTCCTTGTAGATTTATTAGATCACCCGGAGTTAGCTGTTTTGGGGGTTCTACGTTTCCGTTTTTTGATTTTGTATACTGTCCTTGATTTACTACCGTTTGCGACGCTGTTAGCGTCTGGGTTCCAGAGCCAGAAGCAGATATTTGCGGTACAGGAGTTACCGTAATAGCTCCTCTTGTGCAGGCAACAGTTAGTTCGCCATCAGACGATACTTTTCCAAGAAGAGTAGTTCCTCTTATTCCTATTGTGGCTGTTTTGGTTTCCATTTTAAACTTATCCGGAGCTATTTTGCCTATCTTTCCGGTTATGGTCTTAAAAGAGCCCTCTGCTATTGCAAATCTTGCTTTTGGAGATGATGCGTCGGATGAATACTCTTGTACGCTAAAGGTAGTATTTGATCCTACGGTAATAACAGTGTTATCGTTAAATACCAGTTGAGCTGTTGAGCCTTTTGTAGATTTGATACTATCTTTTTCTTCAAGAGCAAAGCCTGATGAGGCTTTTATTGTTTTAGAAGCTCTTAATACGGAGATGTCTCCGTTAATGGCTGTTATACGACCTACTGAGGCGTAGGTTAGGGTTGCCAAAAGCAGAGATATTAAAAAGCTTCTCATTTATTTTTCCTTATTGCTTGGTAGCTTTAAACACTCCGGAAGCGGTGTATCCATCTTGACTTCCAAACTTGAAGTTTCCCGCAACCGCAGATGCATTGGACCCATAAAAACTACCTTCAAGTCTACCTGCAGACATACCGCTAACAGTAGACCCGATACCGCCTGTACCACTGATAGACTGCCCTCCATCGACACTCATATTGAAGCCATTTCCGGATATGACCTGATTACCGTTAAAGTTGACATTCCAACTTTGCCCACCTGAGGTGTTAAATTTAATATTCCCTGCCACTGAATTTGTAGCGCCAAATTGGACGTTAAAAGTTGCCGAATTTGCAGAATCCATAAGTATAGAGTTGTATGTAGCCGGATTACTATCAGAAATAGACCCACCCATAACATTACCTTTATAACTTGCAGTTGCGTTTTGAGCAGTTAATGCATCTATCTCGGATTGCATTGTTTTTGCGCCCGCAACCCAATGTCCGTATTCTGTTTTTGTGCTATTGCCGTCATTGGTAGCTCTATAGCTCATAGCCCAATAACCCCACGATACGTAATCAGGTTTTAAATTGTCACTCACGGTCGTAAAGGTCATAGTCGCAGGGTACGTATAGCCATTATCGTAATAACTTCCTAATTTAGTCACGATAAAAGAGTCTTCGGATTTTATAGATGAATACTCTCCCATTATCGTGCTCATATACGGTCCATTTTGTACGGTTGTTAAATTATTGGCTATATCAAATTCAAATCCGACGCTACTACTATAAACGGACGAACTTACAACTCCATTTACCGTGCTAAACATCGTCATACTTCCCTCGGCAAGATAACTAACACCTGGATTATATGCCGTGCCTTTATATGCTGAAGCCCACTTACTTTCACCGCCGCCCGTAACAGTAGCGCTAACTTTATCATTAATCGTACTGCTAGTAGCTTGTTCAGTCAATTGCTGTACCGGATTTACGTTCGGCACACTATTTTGCCCAACATTATTCTGTGGAGCAGTAGGAGTTTCGTTTGTGCTTCCACCTTGAGGTTCTGTGGTTTGGGTGTTGTTTCTAGCTAGAGGAGCAAGACCTCCTTGTAGATTTATTAGATCACCCGGAGTTAGCTGTTTTGGGGGTTCTACGTTTCCGTTTTTTGATTTTGTATACTGTCCTTGATTTACTACCGTTTGCGACGCTGTTAGCGTCTGGGTTCCAGAGCCAGAAGCAGATATTTGCGGTACAGGAGTTACCGTAATAGCTCCTCTTGTGCAGGCAACAGTTAGTTCGCCATCAGACGATACTTTTCCAAGAAGAGTAGTTCCTCTTATTCCTATTGTGGCTGTTTTGGTTTCCATTTTAAACTTATCCGGAGCTATTTTGCCTATCTTTCCGGTTATGGTCTTAAAAGAGCCCTCTGCTATTGCAAATCTTGCTTTTGGAGATGATGCGTCGGATGAATACTCTTGTACGCTAAAGGTAGTATTTGATCCTACGGTAATAACAGTGTTATCGTTAAATACCAGTTGAGCTGTTGAGCCTTTTGTAGATTTGATACTATCTTTTTCTTCAAGAGCAAAGCCTGATGAGGCTTTTATTGTTTTAGAAGCTCTTAATACGGAGATGTCTCCGTTAATGGCTGTTATACGACCTACTGAGGCGTAGGTTAGGGTTGCCAGTGCGACAAACGATAATATATACTTAAATATTGACATTTTATCTCCTTAGAAACTATATATATAGTTTACGTTGAAGGCTCTTTTTTGGTAAACCTTATTTTCAAAATTTGATTTATTGTTGCTATATGAGCAATTCAAATTAACTATCTGGTCTTTTGCTACACTTTTCAAAAGTCCGGCGTTATAACTAAAGGTTAAATCTTTTTCTTTTGATAAAAAGGCCGTATCGGTATCAGTATAAGCCGTATTTTTGACAGAAAAGCCGGCCGTCATATCCAAGCCTTCCATTAAAGGGTGGTATAGATTTATATTAAATGCTTTAGCAGAGTTTGATACGTCTGTTTTACCTGGAGTATTTGCATTATCGTTAAATCTTTCCATCTCTTTTGAAAATACAACAGAGCCAGAAAGTACTGAACCGGTAGAGGCAAAGAGCTTTCTAACACCCATACTTAGTTCTTGATATAGGGAGTTTCTTGCCCAGTTATCATAATAATAAAATTTATTTTTTATTGAATATGAGCTTTCCAATATCAATGAATCGCTTAGTTTGTAAGAACCTTTAGGAGACAAACCAAAACTATACATATAGTCCGCCCCGCCGTATATCAGCTTGTCAGCCGTAAGCGCCGCAGATACTTCATACTCTTTTGTACGAAGACCGGGACCGCTTGATATGCCAAGATATCTGGAGTTGCTTGTAATCGCATTTCTATAATTTTGCATATAAAAAGTCACGTTATCTTGCCAAAACATACCATCTTTATACTCTTTCATGTCGTATATGTGATTTATGCCTGCTATCTCAGAGTGGTAGTAGTCTTCTTTCGGAACGTCTCCCAAAAGCGATATACCAGGAAGAAGCGGTATGCTATAGTCTTTGGCGCCGATACCGTTATTAACGTTTGAGTCATACCCCATACCAAAGACTACAAAACCGCTAGTAAAGTGTTTTTTTCTGCTTTTTTCGATAGCACCTTTATAGGCAAGCACCTGATCTCTAACCTGTTTTGGTAAGTCGGATTTCAAAGCCTCGTCAAATTCCGCTTCAGCCATTTCAAACTCTTTTTGCTCAAAATAAACCCTAGCCATTTCAAGACGGCTTCTAGCGTGTGTAGGCTCCATAATCAAAACTCTCTCAAATGCGGCTACGGCTTCATCATACTTTTTTAGCTCCAAAGCAGATCTTCCCAGATAAAAATTTACTTGGGAATCATCGGGCTTTAACTCATATAAAGCATAAAAAGCACTATATGATTTTTCGTAGTTAGCCGCATTAAAGACTTTAACAGCCTCGTCAAAACTTGACTTATATGAAGCCGCATCGACTTTTGCAAATACCGCAGAAGGCGAGGAAATAAGTGCCGCTACAGTAGCGCAAGCCAAAAAACTTTTTTTTATCATTCTACATCCTTATGTTTATCTCTAATTTCTAATATTTTGTCCAGATTGTCAAAAAAAGCATCCACAACATTCGGGTCAAAATGCTCACCTCTCTCCTCTTTGAATAAACCATATATCTTCTCAAGCTCCCAAGCCTTTTTGTAGCACCTATCCGAACCGAGTGCGTCAAACACGTCAGCCAGAGCGGTAATACGACCAAAAATATGTATCTCTTCCCCCTTTATTCCCCGAGGATAGCCTCGCCCGTTCCACTTTTCGTGATGTTCGTAAGCTACAGTAGCCGCAGCAGAGATTATCTTTCTTGTTGAGTGTCTTAGTACTTCGTATCCCATGCTTGTATGGGTTTTCATAATGTCAAACTCTTCATCCGTCAATTTGCCCGGTTTTTTGAGAATTTCATCCCCTATAGCTACCTTGCCTATATCGTGCATCGGCGAAGCCATTCTGAGAAGCTCGGACTCTTTTTTACTAAGTCCACATGCGATAGCCAAGACGTATGAGTATTCGGCGACTCTTTTTACGTGGTTGCCCGTCTCTTTGGAGCGAAACTCTCCGACCTCACCCATCGTAAAGATAACCTCTTTTTGCGTGTCCTCTATCTCCTTGTGCAAACTTGCAAGTTCCACCGTATTTGCTATATACGTCGCTACAAGATTTAGCTTCGCAAGGTCATCTTTGTCAAACTGCTCGTTTGAAGATAGCTTATTGATACACTGCAAGGCACCTATGACTATGTTTTCACTATTTTTGACAGGTACGGCTATAATCGACTTTGTCATATAGCCTGTTTTTTTGTCTATCTCAGGGTTAAATCTAGCGTCCGAATACGGATCGTTGGTTATAACCGTCTGCGAATTTTTATAGGCATATCCGGCGATACCTACGCTATCGGGTATCGTAATATTGGGGATACCGTGCGCCACTTTCGTCCACAGAGTAGAATTGGCTTTATCTCCTATCCAAATAGTAGCTCTATCGGCGGCGCCAAACTCTCTTGCCATGTCAGCCAAAGCAACAAGCATCATTTCAGGGTCTTTTTGTTCTGCTACGAATGCGGCATACTCAAGTATTAGACCGAGTGTGCTATTGGAAGCGACTAGATTTAAAGGGGCGTAAGCTATCTTAAAAAAATACAAAAGAAGTGATTCATCATATTTGTCACCTTTGTTGAAAAATGCAAATACCTCTCCGCCGTGCTCTAATACCTTGAATCTGCATACAAAAACACCTTCGTCAAAATCCCCTATATCTAACTCTTTTATAAAACTCAAATCACCTTCAGGTATAAAAACATTTTCTTCTTTTGAACTTTGTAAAAGAGTTAGATAATTTTTATTTATCTTGCAATTTTTTTTCGGATAACATGTTTCACCGTTAAATCTACAAACAAAAAATTCTATTTTTTCACATATTTGAAGCCTGTTTAGATAATATCTCAGGTTCGAAAAGACATTATCAAAGCTCTTTGAAGCGCTTATCTGCGAAGCAGCCTCAAGGAAAACAGCATCCATAAACAACCCTTTAAGTGATAAAATTTACCTATATAATGCCATATTGTTGATATAATCAAATTAAAGTGAAAAAACGCTACATTCTAACAAAAAGGTATGCTAAAACTATGCTAGAAGCAAAGAAGTTCGACCCAAAAAAGCTAGCCGCTTACGGCTCCGTAAGAAGATTTGCAGCCGGTGAAAAAATAGTTAGAGAGGGTGACAGCGGCGACGAAATGTTCATTATCCTACAGGGTAAAGTCTCCATAGAGGTCGGAGATATTACCGTAGGAGAGATGAATAGCGGCGATTTCTTCGGAGAGATGAGTCTCATCGATAATGCACCGAGAAGCGCTACCGTTACGGCTTGCGAGCTTGCTCTTGTATTTGTAATAAATGATAAAAACTTTGAGAGAATCATCGCTTGGGAACCCGTAATAGCAATCAGAATAATGAAGAGCCTTTCAAAACGGGTGAGAGAGCTAAACCAAGAGATAAAAAACATTTTTGAGGGCCAATAATAAATTAGATACTTTTTTCCCACTCATAAGCACTACGGCAAATTGTCATTAAATTGTCATATTTTGGCTTCCATGCCAAGGTATTTAGTATTTTTTGATTATTGGAAACAAGCAAAGCAGGGTCACCGGCTCGCCTTGCGGCAATTTCAACCGTAAAATCGACACCGCTAACTTGCTTTACCGTGCCGATAACCTCTTTTACACTATATCCCCTGCCGTACCCGCAGTTAAATATATCACTTTTACCGCCGCCGTCAAGATAAGATAACGCAGCCAGATGCGCAGATGCCAGGTCTTCTATATGGATATAATCTCTAACGCATGTTCCGTCAACGGTGGGATAGTCGGCGCCAAAAACGGACATTTTCTCACGTTTGCCGCATCCCGCTTCAGACGAAACCTTGATAAGGTGGGTTGCATTTTTAGATCTTAGCCCGATTCGCCCATCTGCCGAGGCTCCGGCTACATTGAAATATCTCAGTATTACAAACTTAAATGCGCTATGCGCCGTCGCCGTATCTTTGAGGACTTGTTCGCTCATAAGTTTTGAATAGCCATACGGATTTATAGGCGAGAGCACACTCTCTTCCGTTACGATACCCTCTTTTGGCTCTCCGTAAACTGCGGCGGTAGACGAAAATACAAAACTTTTAACCCCTGATTTGACGGCGCACCTTATCAGATTGGTCGTGTTGACGGTGTTATTCATATAGTATTTGAGTGGATTTGTTACTGATTCGGATACGACTATACTTGCCGCAAAATGTATTATGGCATCAAACTTCTCTTCATCCAAAAATTTTTCGACAAAAGCAAAGTCCGCCAAATCAGCCTTAACAAGTCGTCCATAAAGAACAGCATCTTCAAAACCGGTAGATAGATTATCAAGTATAGTAAGATTATCTCGCCCTAGTTCCCCGAGCTGCTTTACGACGTGACTTCCTATATATCCGGCTCCGCCCGTTACGAGTATCTTCAATTTATGCTCCAATTATCAAATTTTTATACGCTTCAAGCGACTTTTCTTTGGAAAAAAACTCAGCTCTCGCCTGTGCATTTGCTCTGTATATTTCCCTTAGGCTATCCTCGTCTATCATCTTTTGCATCGCAATCGACAGGAACTTTGGACTATCCAGACTTACCAAAAGTCCGAACTTACCTTTTTCAATCCCGCTTACCAACATATTATTTGCGCCGCCTAATATCTCTCTGGGTCCGCTCTTGCAATCGGTAGATATCACCGGAAGTCCGCAGGCCAACGCCTCTATTAACACCGTGGGAAGCCCTTCAAGTCTTGAAGACATAACAAAACAATCGGCGCTAGCAAAATAAGAGTAGGGATTTTCACAAAAACCGAAAAATCGCACTCTCTCATGAAGTCCCATTTCTACGGCCATCAAACGGAGTTCGCCTGAAAGCTCACCGTCGCCAAGCACCCACAACTTGCAAAAAGAAGGGAGTGAGCGAAAAGCTTCAAACAAAAATGGAAAATTTTTTGAATCTATCAGCCGTCCGGCGGTTACAAATACAAATCCATCAGACTCCTGTGATACTTTTTGAAGAGCCGATATTTTAATTTTTTTAATATCTATAGGATTATAAATAACGCTAATTTTACCACGGTTAACACCGAAATTTTGAACCAAGTCTTCTTTGATACCGCTCGATACTGCAACAACCGAATTTGCTATTTTATAGGCCGCAAAAAGCAATAGCTTCATTGCCTTCTCAGGCATACTATCGCCGTAATAACTCGAAAGCGTAGTGTGTTCGGTAGCTATAACTCTCAATTTCGGATGAAAAATCTTTGCGAATGCGGCAATAATCCCCGGTCTTGATAAAAATGACACTACGGTGTCTATCTTATTTGCCTTGCAGTACATAGACAATGACGCCGCAAGCTTAAAAATAGACAGTAGTTTCGAAAGCGCCGAACCTTCAAAATCATGCTTATACAGACTAGTTACTTTGATGTCTTTTGCATCATAGTTTTGAATAGGGCTAACCGTAAGTATCTCTATCTCAAACTCGCTTTTTAAACCATCTACCAAGCCTAAAGCAGCCTTTTCCGCACCGCCTCCGCCAAGAGAGTAGATAAAAATAGCTACTTTTTTCACGATTTTTTCTTTACACTAGAGTCTGAAATTTTTTTCGCGGGTATGCCGCCAACCGTCGTGTAAGCCTCCGTGACATCATGTACCACCACGGCGTTTGCCGCCACCGTCACGCAATCTGCTATGCGCACGGCTCCAATGATTTTGGCTCCGGGGCCTATGTAGCAGTTGTCTCCAATTATCGGTGCGGACGGATTTTTGAGGTCTTCGCCTATTAACACTCCGGCTCCAGCTATCGTGCAGTTGTCGCCGATACGGGCTTTGCCGTTGATGACTATATCGCCGTAATGCCCCAGCTCCAAACCTTTACCGCACGAGTTTGGCGAGATACTAAAGCCTAGTTTTACAGATTGTTTTTGAAATTTATACCTTATCCACAGAGTGCACGGCTTTGAAAGTAATCCATGCTTGCAATTGAGGCGGTATTCGAGCAAGCGAAGAAGTTTTTGGAACTTCCAAATCTCGTGAAAACACCTGTCCCTTAAGCTATCAGTGACACGAAGAGCCGCTTTGTCCGCCGCTAGATACTCCAAATACTCTTGTTTGTTTGTTATCACGCTAGCTCCAACTCTGTATTTTGAACTGATGAAACGATACTAAAATTATCCACCACTCTCGCTCTATTTGGTGCGCCGTGCTCCATCGCCCACTCTAGTTTTTTGGTCAAATCGCCAACATCACCGCTTACAAACACCGCTCTTTCATCGCCCACTATCACTCTCATATCTCCCGCATCACTCACAACTGCCGGCACGCCACAGCTCATCGCTTCCGCCACCGTCAGCCCAAAAGCCTCGCCGTAGCTTGGCAGACAAAAAAGATTGAGAGAGTTATAAAAACCACGAAGGTCGGCAACAAACCCAAGCCAAACAAACCTATGTGAATATTCGCCCAAAATCTCTACGCACTCGTTTTTGATAGCCTCATCGCCGCCACCTGCCGCTACAAAAATGAGATTTGGGTGTTTTGCAAGAAGCTCTTTTGCCGCACTTGCCAAAAGCTGGTACCCTTTCATTCGGTCTATGCGTGCGGCTATGCCTATGACAAAAGCGTCTTTTGGGACAAGGTTTTGCACTCTAAACGCCTCGCCAAGCTCAAGTAAAGGCGCAAAAAAATCAGTATCTACGCCATTGTATACGACTACCGCACGGCGCATATCATATCCTGCCGCATCATGATAGTCGTATGCAGAGCGGCTAACACAGATTATTTTTTCAGGAAATCTTGACAAAACTTTTTGAAGCCAAAAAAGTAGACGAAAGAAAAATCCATAAGCTTTATAATCGACAAACGCCGAATGCAGAGTCCATGCGAGCTTGAATTTTTTGTTCGCAAACACCCTTGCCCAAAGGCTAAACAAATTCATCTCACCAATGTGTGAAAACACGCTGTCGGGGGCAAAATCGTTGATAAGACGAGCGTACGCAAACAAAAATCCAAAGAGATCAAAACGCCCATTTTTGCCAAGGTTGACATATCTCACGCCAACTATCTTCTTCGCCTCTTCCTCCATCACGCCACCATACATCGTGGCTAGGCAGACCTCAAAACGGCTTTTGTCTACATGCTTTGCAAATTCGAGCACCTGCTTTTCTGCACCGCCGATGTCAAGGCAACGGATAGCTATAAGTAGTCTAGTCTTCAAGCTTTGTAGCCTACAATAACAAAAACGAAGAAAAAGGCTTGAAGGTTGAGTGTGCTCATAAGTGTCGTGGTACCCGTATATAATGTGGAAAAATATCTAAAAAAGTGTATCCAAACCATCATAAAACAAACACATGAAAACATCGAGATTATCTGTATCGACGACGGTAGCACCGACCAAAGCGACAAAATCATAGATGAGCTAGCCGCAAACGAACCACGCATCAAAGCCATCCACCAACAAAACAGCGGAACAATGCAGGTGCGCTCAAGGGCGATAGCGGAGGCAAAGGGCGAATATATCGCCTTTATCGACAGCGACGACTACGTGGCACCTAAAATGCTTGAAATTTTGCTTGAAGGCGCAGAAAAAAACGGAGCGCAAATAGCGGTCGGTGGCTTTGAGATAGTGGATGAAAACGGTGTGAGACTATATGCCGTAACGCCAAAAAGCAAAACTCTTGACAAAAATGCAGCGTTAAAAGAGCTACTAATAGAAGATTATCGTGTGAGCGGGCTATATCCGCTTTGGAACAAGCTATACAAAAAAGAGCTTTTTGGGGCATACAAACCCTCTGCTCACATCAACACATTAGGCGAAGACCAGTATATGAATCTCGTGTTTATAGATGCCGCTGACAAAATATATTTTACGGATGAAATATGTTATAGCTATTTGCAAAGGTCGGATTCGGTGATGAAAACACCAAAACTATCGCATATCGACGATTTTTTTGGACTTTGGAGAGAGAAAAAACCGTTTATTGAGAGGCTTGGACTATTAAAAACAAACAAAAAAGAGCTTTTTGGGGCATATTTCAGCGCTGTTTTTGACTTTTACGGGCTTTGCTATAAAACCGATAAGACGCTACTTCCGCATTTTAACAAGCTACTAAAACAAGACGGCTATTTTAAAATCCAAAATTTACCACTTGGTCTCAAAAATATAGTAAGGGCTACGAGATTTTTAGCTAGAAGGTATCTTTGACGCTAGCCTCAAAAGCCCTGCAAACACAATAATCTCGGTAAAGAGATAAACAAAAGCCGCACCCCTAGCGTCAAACAAAGAGACCAAAACAACCGACAAAAACACAGCCACTACTGCGCTAATAAGATAGACGTTTTTGAGCTTTTTTGCATACCCGAGGGCTACTATGTAGTGGTTTGCGAGGAGCATATTGGCGACAACTAGCAAAACCCCAAACGACATAATCCGCAAAATCTCCGCACTCGCTGCAAACTGTACGCCAAGCGCCAAATGAATAATAAAATCGGAAAGTGCATAAAGCGATAGCGATACGGCAAGCATAAACGACAAACTAACCGTCGCTATTTTTTTGAAAAAAGCCAAAGCCGTTGCCTTGTCGCCGGATGCGAGCGCACTCATACGAGGGAAAAGTGCCGAAGATATAGGGGTGAAAAGCGCTTGGACTGCGAGGATGATTTTTTGCGCTCCGACAAATGTGGCAGCTTCTGATTTTGCGGACAAAAAACCAACCGCAACGGCGGGGAGATTGACATACAAAGCAACCCAAATATTTGCGCTAAAAAGCGGATACGCGCCACTTGCCGACTCTTTGAGTGACGCAGTTTCCGGCTTTTTGAGGATAAGAGCAAATCTTTTTTTGACATCAAGATTTGCCGCAAGTGAAAAGAGTATCCACGAAAGCCCCGCACTAAAGGTGACAAAAATCAAATCAGAGGGTGAAGAGACGAGAATAACCGTAATAATCGCCGCTACGACTTGCGCACAGATATTAAAAACCAAAAACCAAAAATTGCGCTCCATCCCCTGATAAAGCCATCCCGGCATCAACGCCTGCCCAACAACCGCAAACCACAAAAACAGGTACAAATACACCGATGAACCGGCAATTTTCGAGACGGCAAGCATAATAATAAGTGAGATAAAAAGTAAAAATATTTTAATTGTTTGGATATTTGAATAAAGCTTTGAGATACGTTCGTTGTCGTGCCTATGCAGCGCACACTCTCGTACACCCCAAAGATAAAACCCAAAATCAGCAAAAATTTGAATATACGCCGCAACCGCCCACGCCACCGCAAGCTCGCCAAAAGCATGAAGCCCAAGCGTCCTTGTGAGGTATGGCAAAAGCAAAAATGGAACGGCGTACGAGGAGAGCTGGAGAATCATCAACCAGCTTGCATTCTGTGTAAGTTTTGAGCGAAGAAGCCTTGTAATCACGGTGTTTTTAGAGTGATTTTGAAAGAGCGTCAGCTACCGCTTCTTGTTCACCCTCGGCCAAAAATGCGCTAAACGGTAGGCTCATAATCTCGTTTGAGATTTTTTCACATATCGGGAAGTCGCCGTTTTTGTAACCAAGAGACGCAAAGCACTCTTGCAAGTGAAGCGGTCTAGGATAGTGAACGGCTGTCGGGATGCCTAATTCACCTAGTTTTTTCATGACGCTATCTCTGTTTTTTACACGCACCGAAAACTGCCCGTAAACGTTTGTTCTATCGCTTTTCGTAAATGGTATAACAACATCAAGCGAACCCAAAAGTTCCAAATATTTTGCACCAAACTCAGCTCTTTTGGCAAGTTCTGCGTCAAAATGAGAAAGCTTGACTCTAATAATTGCCGCTTGCACGGCGTCCAATCTGCCGTTAATACCTACATATTTGTGTACATATCTCTCGGTTTGTCCGTGGATTCTAATAGATGCTATCTTTGAAGCCAACGCATCATCATCCGTAAACAACGCACCACCGTCACCATAGCAGCCAAGTGGTTTTGAAGGGAAAAAGCTACTGCATCCTATCTTTGAAAGATTACAAGATTTTTTGCCTTTATACTCCGCCCCAAAGCTCTGCGCCGCATCTTCTATAACGGCAATACCGTGCTTTGCGCCGATAGCATTGATCTCATCCATATCCGCACACTGTCCGTAAAGGCTTACCGGCATTATCGCCTTTGTTTTCGCTGTTATCGCCGCTTCTATCTTAGATGGATCCATATTGTAAGTTTGCTCGTCAACGTCCACAAACACGGGCTTTGCGCCAAGAAGCACTATTACTTCGGCAGTCGCAATAAAAGTAAAAGGCGTAGTAATCACCTCATCCCCAGCACCAATATCAAGCGCCATGAGCGCAAGCAAAAGTGCATCCGTCCCGCTAGAGCAAGAAATCGCATGTTTTGCACCAACATAAGCCGCCAACTCCGCTTCAAGCGCATCTACCTCTTTACCCATAACAAACTGCCCAGAGCCAAAAACTCCCAACACTTTTTCATCTATTTCATTTTTATATGCCGCATATTGGGCTTTTAGATTTATGAATTCCACTTCTACTCTTTTGTTTGATATTTTTTGATGTTTGCGATTTTGGTCAAATATAGATATAAAAACTGATATAGCGCCACAAAGCCCAAAATTATCGCAAATAAAACCGTCCCTTTATTGTAAAACAATAGCGGTAAAACTTGAAACGGTAAAACAAGAGCCACCATTACAAATGCGGCTTTTGGGTTTGAGAGTCTTAGACTTCGCATAACAACTTGATGTAAATGCATTTTGTCGGCGCCCATTGCCTTTTTGCCGATTGCCATACGACGACGAGCTATCGAAAATACAACTTCCCAAATCGGATAGATGAGCGCCGCAAGACAAAACCACGCACTAACACCTTGGTTTCTACCGACAAGCATAACAGATATAACAGCAAGCATAAAACCGAGAAAGTATGCCCCGCCGTCACCTAAAAATATCTTGCCCTTTGGAAAATTGAATACTAAAAATCCAAATATAGCGGCTGACAAAGAGAGACAAACAAAAAATAATTCCGTATCGCCTAGAACAAAAGAGAGAGTAGCAAACGATAAAAACGCAAAAAATGAAACCCCGCCGGCAAGACCGTTAAGCCCGTCAATAATATTTATCGCATTAGTAACGCCGACTATAGCAAACACCGTAAAAACAATGGCAAAAAGATATGGAAACTCAAATCCGAGGCCTATAGTTTTAAGGTAGTATCCACCGCCAAATACAAAAATAAGAGCTCCGATTGACTGAACCAAAAGCCGTTGCCTTTGCGTAACACGCCCCGTCAAATCTTCTATTATTCCGCTTATAAAGGCAATAGCCGCCGCTATAAAGATGGTGATACCAAAAGTAGATAATATCGCAAAAATAGAAGCCGCAAAAATACCTACCCCGCCTATTCTAGGCGTCGGTTCATCGTGAAAACGTTGCGGCTTATCAGACTCGTGACAGTCGATAAACATATTTTTTTTATGAGAGTAATAGATTAAAAAGTAATTAGAGGCTAGAGAAGTTAAGAATGCAAAAATTGAATGCATTAACTATTTTCTCTTTTAAAATCGTCTTCAAGTCTTACGATGTCATCTTCTCCGACATATTCACCTACTTGTACTTCTATCATTACAAGATCTATAAAACCTGTATTTTCCAAGCGATGAACTTCTCCTGCTTTTATATATGTTGATTCATTTGCACGTATTAAAAGCTCTTTGTCTCCGTTTTGTACTTTTGCCGTACCGCTTACGACTATCCAGTGTTCATTTCTATGAAAATGTTTTTGAAGACTCAGCCTTTTTCCGGGAGCGACAACTATGGTTTTTATTTTATAACCGGTGCTCTCTTCTAGAACCGTATATGTACCCCATGGTCTATGGGCAGTCAAATGTATATTATGAAGCCCACTTTTTTGCTCTTTTAGCTTTGCTACTACATTCTTTACTTGCTGCCCACACCCTTTTTTTGCCACCAAAAGCGCGTCTGCAGTATCAACTATCAGCATATCTTCGATACCTATCGTTGCAATCTGGCGTTGCGAGCCTATTATAAGATTATTTTTAGAGTCTATATTTATTGCATTTGAAAGAGTATTGCCATGTTCATCCTTATCTAGTTCGCAGTCAAGTGACTCAAAGCTTCCGACATCACTCCAACCGATATTAGATTGCACCACTTTAACAACTTTGCTTTTCTCCATAACCGCGTAATCTATACTGTCTTCCGAAATAGCTTGCATATCATCAAGTCTTATTTTTGTTCTATTACCGTCTTTTAAAGCATTTTTATGAGCTTTTTCAGAGGCTTCATAAATTTGCGGGGAATGCTGTTTTAGCTCATCCAGAAAAACGCCCGCTTTAAAACAAAACATCCCACTATTCCAATAAAAATTGCCTTTTTTTATATATTCTTCGGCGGTTGCTATATCAGGCTTTTCTTTAAAGCTTAGCACATCAAAACCATCCGACTCTATATATCCATATCCAGTCTCCGCATATGTAGGCAATATTCCAAAAGTAACTAGATATCCATCATCGGCAAACTCTTTTGCCTTCAAAACAGCGTTTTTGTATGCAGCTTCATTTTTGATAAGATGATCTGAAGAGCTTACCAGTAACACCTCGTCTTTATCCACGCCAAACGCCGCTATCGCTATCGCGGGAGCAGTATTTCTACCTATCGGCTCCAACAAGAATGAGATTTCCCTATTGACAATCTCGTCAGCTTGATCTAACGCCAAAAAAAACTGTTCACTATTTGAGACAACAAGAGTTTGTTCACATATGCCATTATTTCTAATGACTGTTTTTTGAAAAAGAGATTGCCCGTCAAACAATTTGACAAACTGCTTTGGCATAAGTGTTCTAGATATAGGCCAAAGCCTTGTGCCGCTACCGCCGGATAGTATAATATTAGTCAACTAAGCTCCTTTTATACCATTCATACGTATTTTTGATCCCAGAAGAAAGTATCATTTTATGATTCCAACCTAGCATACGAAGCCTACTAACATCAGATAATTTTCGCAATGTGCCATCCGGTCTATCAATATTAAAATACAATTCGCCCTCAAATTCGACTATCTCTTTGATTAGTTGCGCCAAGTCTCCGATGCTTATCTCTTCACCGCTGCCAATATTGATGTGCGTATTTCGGACCTCTTTTTTGTCTTTTACTAAGTCTTTAAAGTCGATATTTTCCATGATAAATACACAAGCATCCGCCATATCTGAAGAGTGCAAAAACTCACGTAAAGGCTTGCCACTCCCCCATATCTCGACACTCTTGGCTCCGCTTATTTTTGCTTCATGCATTTTACGTATGAGTGCGGGGAGTACATGCGAATTTTGGAGGTCGAAATTGTCATTAATGCCATATAGATTGGTTGGCATCACGGATATAAAATTTGTGCCGTATTGCAAATTGTAGCTTTCGCACATTTTGATTCCCGCAATCTTGGCTATAGCATACGGTTCATTCGTATATTCCAGAGGTGACGTAAGTAAGCTATCTTCGCTCATGGGCTGTGGAGCCTCTTTTGGATAAATACATGTACTTCCCAAAAATAGAAGTTTCTTTACGCCGTGAATATAACTTTGGTGGATTATATTGTTTTGGATTTGGAGATTTTCGTAGATAAACTGCGCACGAAAAGTATTGTTAGCGATTATACCACCGACTTTCGCTGCCGCCAAAAAGATATACTCAGGCTTCTCCGCTTCAAAAAAATCAGCCACACACTTTTGATCCAAAAGGTCAACCTCGGCATGTGTCTTGCCAATGATATTCGTATAGCCTTTTGATTTTAGGTTTTCTACTATTGCACTACCGACAAGCCCACGGTGTCCGGCTACATAAATCTTTGAGTCTTTTTGCATATTACTCAAAATACCTTAGCGTCTTATATCCTGCCTCTTGTAAAAACTTATCTTTTTGCATTAGCTTCACATCGCTTGCCATCATATCTTTAACGAGTGCGGCAAGATCATATTTCGGCGTCCACCCCAACTTTGTTTTCGATTTTGTAGGGTCGCCCAGTAGTAGGTCAACTTCCGTAGGACGGAAATATTTTGGGTCAACAGATACCACTTCTTTTCCTATCTCCACTTGAAACTGTGGATTTGAGCAAGCCCTCACATACCCTTTTTCATCCGCATCTTTACCCTTGAATTCTACTTCTATGCCAACTTCGGCAAATGCCATTCTCACAAATTCACGCACTTCAGTAGTAATCCCCGTAGCTATAACAAAATCTTCCGGCTTATCTTGCTGAAGAATAAGATACATCGCCTCTACATAATCTTTAGCGTGCCCCCAGTCTCTTTTCGACGATAGGTTTCCAAGGTAAAGCTTATCTTGCAATCCGAGCGCTATTTTTGCCGCCGCACGAGTGATTTTACGAGTCACGAAAGTCTCGCCTCTTATCGGAGATTCATGGTTAAATAATATACCGTTGCATGCGAACATTCCGTACGCCTCACGGTAATTTACGGTTATCCAATACGCATACATTTTGGCAACGGCATACGGGCTTCTAGGGTAAAATGGAGTTGTTTCGGATTGCGGTACGGCTTGCACGAGACCATAAAGTTCCGATGTGCTTGCTTGATATATTTTTGTTTTTTCTGTGAGACCTAATATTCTAATAGCTTCTAGCAGTCTAAGAGTTCCTATACCGTCGGCATTTGCCGTATATTCTGGTGTCTCAAAAGATACATGCACGTGACTCATTGCCGCAAGGTTGTATATCTCGTCAGGCTGAACCTCTTGGATTATCCTTATAAGGTTTGTACTATCGGTTAAGTCGCCGTGATGCAGTTTTAGTCTTACATTGTTTTCATGTGGATCTTGATAAAGGTGGTCTATTCTATCCGTATTAAATAAGGAACTTCTTCTTTTTATGCCGTGTACCTCATAGCCTTTTTTTAGTAAAAACTCTGCTAGGTATGCGCCATCCTGACCTGTAATACCCGTAATTAATGCTACTTTACTTGGCAATTTTTATCCTTTGAGAAATAGTTGTTTTATTTTTGAAAGAGGCTTAATGGCAAATAACATAAAGTTAACGCTTAAGCCGTTCTCTTTCCAAGCTTTCACACATTCAATGTTTGCTTTTATTATATTCAATAAGGAACCATTGCTAGCCCCTCCTGTGCGCATTTTAACAAAAACTTCTGGAATATATAAAGAAGATATTTTACATTTTTCCATAAATCTTAACATCAACTCATAATCAGCGGCTATTTTGAACTTCAAATTAAAGAGTCCATTTTCTAGGTAAACTTTTCTTTTAATAAAAAGAGTCGGATGAGCAGGATGCCATCCGCTACGAAAAAGATTAGCTTCATACTTCCTGGATTTCCAACGTCTTATAATCTTTGAAGTGTCGTCTTGATCGACATAAAAAAGGTCTCCGTATACGCTATCTATATCAATACTATCAAAAGCGTTGGACACCGTAGATAAAATATTATCGGATACATAAAAATCATCGCTATTTAAAATACCTACTATGTCGCCCGTAGCAATCCTTATACCCTTATTCATTGCATCGTATATGCCATCATCTTTCTCGCATACATATTTTGATATTCTATCAGAGTAAGTAGATATAATTTTTGACGTATCATCGGTGGAGCAGCCGTCTACTATGATATATTCTATGTTCTTGTAAGTTTGAGATAAGACCGATTCGATAGTGTTCTGAATTGTTTTTTCGGCATTAAATACAACCGTAATTATAGATATCTTATTTGAATGATCACTGTTTTGCATTCAATCTCCTAAGTGCCCCTCTAAATATATACCTGAAGTTCCCCTGTATAGCGGTAAGCAACAAGCGCCTAAGCAGATAATACACCTTTGAGAGCTTACAGGCTTTGCCGTATTCACGATCTATTATAAGATGCTCCGCATCAAACATATCCAAACTATTATGTGTTTTAGTAGCTTCATGCAGACGAAGGGCTCCTGCAAAAAAATCTACATGAACCGCATCATAACTTTGCAAAATCCTCAAAAACCATTCATAATCAAATGCATAATTTAAATCTTCCCTCAAATATCCCAACGTGGCGTTAACATCTTTGCTCCAGAAACTTGCTTGATTCGACAGTATCATACCCTCTGCTTTTAAAGAACCGAATGTCGGCGTAACATACCTCAAATCCCTTATCGCATCACCATTGGCATCAATAAGATACATATTTGCCGCTACCAACTTTGCATGCTTATTGCTTTGTATGGTTTCTGCAATTTTGAAAAAAGCGCCTGGGAGATAAATATCGTCCGAATTTTGCCAAGCTATCCAGTCGCCCGTGGCAATTTTTAGCCCTTTGTTGATTGCCTCAGTCTGCCCGCTATCTTTTTCGCTAATCCAATATGTAATATATTCACTATATTTTTTAATAATCTCCAGACTACCGTCCGTGGAGCCGCCGTCTATAATAATATATTCCAAATTCGGGTATTCTTGCGAAATAACCGACTCTATAGTTTTTTCAAGATATTGAGCCTGATTGTAGCTAGGCGTTATTACACTAAATTTTGGATATTGCAATTTTAAAACCTTCTTGACTTATCATATTTACCAACAAACCGGCACACAAGAAAAAATGAATCGACATCATATAGTGTCCATGTATCTGGTCATCCAATAGATATATTATAAAAAAAGCAGAAAGCATAATTATAGTATTTCTATTGTTCTCATTTTTATTTTTCAACAAATATAACCTTACCAGATATGCTACTGCGACTATAAATAACGAAAAAACAATAAAACCGATCATCCCTAATTCCGCAAGGATGTGCAATACCGTACTGTGTGGGAATGTTTTAATATTATCTGCTCCTTTACCGAAAATCGGGTTTTGGATGAAAATATCTATTGCTTCTTTTTGATAAATCATTCTCAGCGCAGTGGAATTTGCATTGTGGTGCATATAATAATCTTCATCTTTTAGCTCCCACGGTTTGCTTGCGGCAGATATAGACTTTGCAAATTCACCAGCAGAGGACGGTTTTTGAATTCCGATAATAATACCGGACAACATTGCAATAAAAACTCCAAATATAATAAGCGTATTCTTTTTAGGCATAGCGACCGTTAGAACAATTATCGATACAATCCCAATCAAAACTCCAGATTTAGAAACGCCCATCGTCATGCAAAGGAAAGATAAAAAGATAATGCCAATGGCAATAAAGAATTTATAATTCGTTATTGCCTTACACCTGAAAACATTAAATACTGTGACCAATATTAAAGCATCCAGTATTTGGCTAAACAACAAAACAAAATGATTGTATCCATAAAAAGAATCCCTATTTTGATTCAAATAAAATAGCGCCGTAATATAAAGAAGCAACGATGCTATTCCCAAAAATGAGATTGTTTTTATAAATATTTCGAAGTCCATTTTTGCGACCCTACCTGCAAAATAAGCCGCAATTACAAAAAACGGAAAATACCTTATATGTTGTGCATCCGTATTGTTGGATAATAGATATGATATCCCCACATTCAAGCAAAATAAAACAAACAGTAAATCAATAACACCGAAAGTTGGAAAAAGCACATTTTTATTTGTATTGCCATATAGAAAAATCAGAAGATATAAAAAAATATAAACTCCTGCCAAAACTATAGAAGAAGAACCTAGACCAAGAGTATTTAGTATTATAAAATACGGTACCGTTCCATATAGTAATAGCACTGCGGAAATGGTAGATATAGTTTTTATTGCTTGCGAGTTCATTATTTTTTAAACAGATAGTTTTTCAGTATATTTATTACGATATTTATCTTTCTATGTTTGAAATATCGTTCAAATTTTTCAAGCACCTCTTTGATGACTATAGTATCTATTTTTTTTAAAGTAGGTATGTATTCAGTATTTATAGCTCCATTTGAGTTATCATATCTGCTATACCATCTAGTATGCGTTCCGCAATACCCTATGTGGGCTACAAGGCTTTCTCTAGGGTACAAAGTTACCATATTCCGTAAAAAGGCAGAGGCATACCATCTAATTGCCCATGAATTGTTACGTCCATTTATTTGATCTTTTAGCATTTTTGTGTACGGATAGCTACCACCAAAATCAAACTCATACGTAGTTTTTTGTTTTTTTAGCTCCTCAAGTAGCAATGAACCATCACGCTCAAAAACTCTCCACGCCCTATTCCACGTTGCCCATCCCCAACAATCCGCCCCTTTTAGAAAAAAAGTTTCCGGCAAATCTTTAATTGGGTACACAAAACCATGAATACTTGCTACATTCGTATCATCTTCATACGCATCTAGTCCTTTGTTCATAAACTCCAAAAATTTTGGATGTGTTATTAAGTCATCTTCTAAAACAATAACTTTCCCGTATTTCTCAACTAACGAGCCTACACCGTCTATTATATTTTCAGCCAATCCAAAATTTTTCTCACGTCGTATAATAGTTACTTCTTTAAAGCCTACAATGCCGAGAATATACTCTCTTATTTTTTCGACTTCGGCGAAATTTGACGTATCCTTTGCCGCATCGCTGTATATAAAAAGACTACTTTCATGTGACAAGGTGTTATTTTTTAACGCATCGACCGTCTTAATTGTCATATCCAGTCTGTCGTAAACGAATAAAGCAATTGGGGCTATCATTGTTTGAAACACTTTAGTTTGACTGCAAAACCGTCTATTATGTCGGTAAGTTTTTCACAAAGCAATGTTTTTGAAATTGAATTTAGCTTTTCTGCACCCTTGCTTATCAGTTTTTGCCGCTCTTCATTGCTTCTACTCAAAAGATTGATATGGTTTGCCAGACTCTGGGGATTTTTTAAATCACACAATAACGCAGCATCGCCGACTTGCTCTCTTAAGCCTTTTAAATCAGAGTATATAACAGGGCAGCCTACTTGAAATGCCTCGAGAGGCGGTATATTCGTGGGGCCAAAGTATGTTGGCATCACTAGAGACAAAGCAAACTTATAAAGGCTATAAATCTCATCATTCGGCGCAAAGCCTATGTATTTAACCAGATGTTTAATACCTAACGATTCGGCATAATCTAAAACAAATTTCAAATTGCCCTTGTCCGAACCGCTAAAAATAGCGTATATTTGCACATTGTTATCGTTTAATATTTTTAAAGCATCCAGAATATAGACATGATTTTTATGTGACCAAAATTGGGCTGGATAGTATATATATTCACCGTCAATCCCATATTTTTGTTTAATATCCACAACAAGAGGCAATAATACGTTGCTTGATGGCAAAAATGGTGCAACATATACTCTTTCTTCATCAACCCCATATCTTCTTACTACATTGTCCTTGCCCAAGTCGGAATCCACCAAAACAGCAACAGCTTTCAGCAGACTCTTGCTATAAAGCATCTCTCTCCATTCAAAAACTCTATAATGTCCAACTTCCGGAAATTCGAAATGATCCCTGTGGCATAAATCCCAAACTGTAATAATATAGCTATGGGATATTAAATTCAATGACAACTCAGACGGAGACAAAAAATATACCAAATCTATATCATTGTCGTCCAAGAGTTTTTCAAACTTATTTTTTAGTTTAAATCTATATTGAAAAGGGAAAAATATCTGATTTCTAAATATAAAGTTTTTAATTCTGTCAAATCGTCCACTTTTCACAGTTACAACATTTAATCCAAGTTTTTCAAGCTCCCTTGTGTTCTCGGACGCAAATGTAAACGCAACAAAATTGTGCCTTTTTAGTTTTTGAATCTCGGCAATAGAGGTAAGCTGTTGCTGAAAACCTCCGCCAACATGCAGGCTACCTTCAAAAACAATGGCTATATTCAAATAACTCTCCCAACAAAAATAGCCGTCCAACTATCAAAACCGGGTTCAACTCCAGTCATCCACTCTTCAAAGCCCACAAGCTCCATACCCGCTTCTTTCATGAAATACTCTATTTCAGGTTTAAATAGATATCTCATTTTATGACTCTCATTGATAACTGTCGTCTTACAGGATGCTTTATCGGTAATTATCAACTCGTAATTGACTATTACAGTATTATCGTTTGCTTGCATAGTCGGTTCTGCTAGCCTAACGACCTTAATACTCTCGTTTTCAAGTCTTTTTACTCTTACGGCAGGCTTATTGGACAACACCGACGGTCCATACCAACAATCAAATATAAATATACCGTCTTTACCTAGGTGTTCTTTTGCTGTTTTTAAGTAATTAATTAGATCATCATTTCCACTTTGATAGCTTGCTACATGAAATAAAGAAGTTATTACATCGTATTGTTTGTTTAATCTAAAGTTTCTAGCATCGCCTTGGAAAAAACCTATTTCAGGAAAATTCATCTTTGCAGTAGCCAACATACCTTCCGACATATCCACACCATCCACACGAGATATGCCTTTTTTTTGCAATAGTCCGGCGTGTTTTCCGGTTCCACATCCTATATCCAATAATGAGTTTGGCATTTGGCAAAACTTTTGAGCCAAGGAAAATATATAATCCACTTCAACTTCATAATCTTTATCGGCATACAGCAAATTATAATACTGTGCGTAAATATCAAAAACTTTCATGCAAAGCCTTTCTTACTTTCTCTGCTACAATATTCATCTGCTCCTCCGTTAGAGCCAACCCGCTAGGAATATAAAAGCCGTTTTCTGCAATTGACTCAGCAACCGGATAGCTTTCACCGACGAACATGTTAGCTTTTTTAAATACCGGCTGCATGTGCATCGGATAAAAAAATGGCCTTGTACCAATGCCCAGTTGACTCATTTTACGCATCATTGTCTCTGCATTTAGGGCGCTCTTTTCTTTTAGAACTATCCCATAAACCCAATATATATTATCGGCATAATCCGTGCTTGGTAACGGCAATTGAATCAAATCCTGTAAACCGCTCAACAACTCGGTATAAATTTTGCCCATAGCTCTTTTTTTGGCGACAAACTCATCTATTCTCTCTATTTGAGCCAAGCCCAAAGCGGCTTGAATATTTGTCATTCTCAAATTCCACCCCAAACTCTCATGGACAAATCGTTTTTGAGGTTTAAAGCATAGATTTCTCAATGAGCGGCACCTTTCGGCAAGTTCATCGTTATCGGTGACAATCATACCGCCCTCGCCTGTGGTAATGTGCTTATTTGGGTAAAAGCTAAATGTGCTTATATCTCCGAAGGAGCCGCAAGGCTTACCGCAATATGTCTGCCCGTGCATTTCGGCCGCATCCTCTATGACTTTTATGTTGTACTTAGAGGCTAGCTGAAGTACTGGATTAACATCAACTGGAAGCCCGTATATATGCACTATCATAATGGCTTTCGTTTTAGTTGTTATCTTTGATTCTATCTGTGAAACATCCATATTCCAAGTATTGCTATCCGTATCCACCAAAACAGGCTTAGCGCCGTTTCTAACGATTTGATTTATGCATGAAATAATAGTAAAAGTAGGCATGATAACTTCATCACCGTCTCTTAAATCAAGAGCTTCAATAGCAGCGTCTATTGCGGCTGTTCCGTTAGATACTGCAATTGCATGCTTTCTGCCAACAGTTGCCGCAAATCTATTTTCAAACTCTTTTATAAACGGCCCCTCCGAACTTATCCATCCAGTGTCGATGCATTCATTTAAATATTTCTTCTCGTTTCCGTTAAGTAACGGTTCGTTTACAGGTATAAAATCATTCATAGTTATTTCACAACCTTTATTTTGCTTTCATGAATCGGTTCAAATCTCACTTTATCCATTTCTCCGGCATATGGCCCTTGCTTAATCTCTATCATTTCCGTCTCTTCCAACATCTCAAATCCGTGCCCCCCATGTGCCAGCAGTATCACATCGCCCGCATACAATATCCTGCTTTCTATGTACTCCTTTGAGTCGTCGTAATAATCGACCCTGATACTGCCACTCTTAATAAGAAGCACTTCTTGCGTTAACTCAACATTTCTCGGAACAATGTTATGTACATGCGGCGGTATAACATATTTTTCGGGCCGTTTCATATAGGCCAACTGCTGAGAAAAATCATCAGGCGTAAAAAATTCTATACCATTTTTCTCAAAATCTCTTCTGATAATTACAGATAAGAGTTTGCCGTTAAAATTAACAAATTCAATCATGCAAGCTTCTTTAATATATTTTTAGCCTCTTGGGCTAGACTTTCGACACTGTTATTTTTTTCTATTAGTACAAAACATTTCTGCGCCATATTTGCGGCATATTCCTTGTTGTTTATAAGCTCCGCTATAGAATTTGCAAAACTCTCCGGTTCGTCGGCTATCAAAATATCTCTATCGTGTTCCAGCGGAATACCCTCTGCCCCCAATGTAGTCGATACTATAGGCACATAACAGGCGGCTGCTTCCATAATTTTAAATCTAGTGCCTGATTCAAATTGCAGAGGCACGATAGAAACATCTGAGTTGCATAGATACGGCAAAACGGACGGCATCTTTCCAAGTACTTCTATTTGATGGTTTTTTATATCGCTTAGAGTCTCTTTGGAGCCGCTTCCGACTATGTAAAAATGAATATTAGGTATTTGCTTTTGTAGCAGCGGGAAAATATCGTCTATAAACCATCTTGCCGCTTTGTCCATGGCGCTTTTTGGGCCAAAAGAACCCGCCAAGTAAACCGACGGATTTTTGAAGTTTGCGGGCTTTGGCGGCTTTGTCGCATAGGTTTGCAGGTCTATGACATTCGAGAAGATACATATTTTGTCTTTATTGGACGCAATGCTTTTATAATACTCTGCGTCCACTTCCGAGACGGCCGTCGTAACATCGCATAAATCTACCCACTCCTTCTCTTCTCTCTCTTTTCTAAGTCCATTTCTTTTTATTTTGGCGGCACGAATAGGATCTTTTTCATACGGGAGTTCACGCAATACAAATCTAGACCATACGCTATCGGTATCACATATAATTTTGATTTCCGGTGCAAGTACTTTTATTTTTTTCATCAAATGAAAAGAGATATTGCCGTAGCCAAACCATATAATATTTATATCATGCTTTTTGCAATATTCAATAATAAAATTAGCGTCAGCATCTATATAATCATACACTCTTACCAATAACTGCGATATATACCTATCATCTTGCCTCGCATAATCTAGTACTCTCATCGCCAATCTTTGTATCTTATGCAGATATTTATTACTTGAAAAGTTGACTACCGATGGCGAATACTCAAAATTATTACAAAATTGTCTAAAAAAAATTTCGGCATCATCGCCGCCTATCTGCAAAAGTGAAGCTCTTGATATGATGTGCAGTTCCGAGCATTTCGCTAAAGCTTTTATCGAATTTGCTATCCTCAGTTGAGGTCCACCGGCAGGCGGATGCTCTAATATCGGCGTAGTAAACAGTATTTTCATACAAAACTTCCTTTAATCTTAGCAATTTCATACTCAACCATTTCTTCTATAGTCTCTTTCAGCCCCTTTGTCGGCTTCCACCCCAGTTCCTTATATGCCTTGGAATAATCCCCGACAAGAGGTATACTTTCGGCAGGTCTGATATAGCTTTTATTGATTTTGAGATATTTTTTATAATCAAGGTTAAGAAGAGAAAATGAGATATCCAAAAAATCTTTTACACTATGTAGCTCTCCTGTCGCCAAAACAAAATCATCCGGCTCATGATGAGCCAATATCATAGTCATGCCTTTTACATAGTCTTTAGCATAGCCCCAATCTCTTAAGGCATCAATATTTCCTAACTCTATCGTATCTGAAAGCCCCATACTGATCTTAACAGCAGAAGAGACTATTTTTTTCGTTACAAATTCATACCCTCTTCTTGGGGACTCATGATTAAATAAAATTCCTGAACTTGCGAATATTCCATGTTGTTTTCGATAGTTTTTAACAAGATGATAACTAGCTAGTTTTGCTATGCCGTATATAGACCTAGGGTTGAATTTTGTATTTTCATTTTGAGGACTAACTTCGGCATCGCCAAACATTTCACTTGATCCAGCAAAATAAAATCTACACTTAGGGCATAACTCTTTTATACTTGATAACAAATAATGCGTCGAGTTAAAATTGTTTGATAGCACGGAAGATTCATCGTCAAATGAGTAGCTTACAAAACTAGATGCAGCCAGATGATAGCACTCATCGGGGCGTACTTGCGAAATAACTTTGTACACCAATAGATGGTTATCTATAGAACAAACATGCAACTGCAACCTGTCAAGAATATGGGATATGTTTGCAAGCTTATGCTCTTTATCCTCCAGCGACTCTCTTCTGATAATCCCATGAACCTCATAGCCTTTATCCAATAACAGCTCTGCAAGATAAGAACCGTCTTGTCCAGCTATTCCGGTAATTAGAGCCTTTTTACTCATTGTTATCTTTCGAATTAGTCATCATCTAACTTCTTTTCTAAGTTTTTCAAATTCTTCCACATAGGCTGGATGTTTTTTGAGCCAAATTTCTCTTTGTTTTTTCATATTCGCAACATGCTCATCAAAGTTTTGACTATTCAAAACAACTCCAAAATCCATGTATTTATCTCCATTCGCAAAGTTGCTACCGAAAATTCTGTCCAACATTATATCGCCAAGCTCTTTTTTATAGTGGGAAACATCCCAGTACCATCTCATTTTGGCTTTAATATCTCCGACCGGGGGAATTTCTTCTGTGGTAAAAGTACTATACCCACTAAAATCCCACAGCAAAAATGGGGCTTTATTGTTATCTGATGCGGCTTTCTCGTTAATCGATATTATTTTTTTCTTCCACTTTTCCCACTTATCCATGCCCAGTGCAGTATCCAAGGCCTCCCACTGTCTAGCATGCGACGGAGATATAAAAAGAATGACTTTTATATTGTTTTTATACGCCTTGTTAAGTATTCTCTCAAATGCCTGAAGGTGTGCAACTTGCGACATATTGAGCTCTTTTCGTTCAGAATAAGCCTTAGTAACATAGTTTCTAGCTCCCATCCGAAACAGCTCCCCGTGCCCTCCAAGATTATACACATCTTGCTGATATGCTTCGCTATTACCCATTCCATTCACAAGAAATCTTGGTATTGCAGACTGCTTTCTAATAGTGTCCAGTGATTTTTTCACCATATTAAAGGAAAACAGATAGCTATATTTCTGTTTTTCTACAAAATCATCTTTTTTAAAATCATCTTGGAAAAGAAGCTTATGGTAAAAAACCACAAAGTCTAGTCCAATTATTACTGTTTTAAGATTGCCATTTTTCAATGACTTATCAAAAAAATACTCATACTCATACGGAAGACCTGTATACAATGCACAATTAAAAGTTTTTTGCCCTTCAAAATTCTTATTTGAAGGATCGAGTCCGACATGAGTCCTCGACGCTCCCAAAAAAATAACTTCTGGACTACTATCAAGCTTATAAGCCTTCCACGTTCTCATGTTTTCTTCTATCATTGGCTTATTTGCATTGATATTTTTTATTCGGAATGAGTCAAAAATATCAATAGGATCAATTACATAGTTAAATAATCCTATGACGGCCATAATTAATATTGTGGAAACAATTGTTTTTGAAAAAAAGCTCATTGATGCCTCAAAAGTTAAAATAAATAAATTCGTTTACTTTGTTGAGGCTAAGTAAGGAGGCCGCCAACAGTAACCCAATATAAAAGGCAATGACCGTAGTAGGTTTAACGCTTTTGATTAACTCTTGAGAATTCTTGAAAAAAAGAGCATGCAACAAAACAAGTAAAACCATGAGCGGAACAAAACCATTACCATCAATATGCTCGAGGTACACCCCAAATTTCACACCAAAATTATTTAAAAATGCAAACTTATCTGCCAATCTATCAGGAAGGATAATCCCATTTAAGCCCAACATACCCGTTAACACCCTTTGAGCATCCCCCAAATCTGTTGCCCTGAAAAATACTAGAGAAATATTAATAAAGTTAAAGGTTATCAGCCATGCCAATACTTTATTAATTTTAATTTTTGTCCTTCGCCAAATATGATTAGCAACCAATGCAAACGCATGAATGGTATAGAAAATCAAGTAATTCAAGCTACCGCCATGCCATAGGCCAGCTATAAGCATCGCAGTAAACATGGCCAACATTGATTTTATAAAAGTTATTTTTTGTGAAGCTCTTATGATTGGGGAATATATATATGTGGTAATAAATTTTGTCAGCGTTATATGCCATCTCTGCCAAAATTCTATAATACTAGTTGATTTATATGGGCTATTAAAATTGACAGGCAATTTGATATTGAAAAATAAGGCAATGCCAATTGCCATATCTGTATAACCACTGAAATCAAAATAAATTTGAAATGTATATGATAGACTTATAACCCAAGCTTCAATAAAAGTAAGTGCTTCAACACTATTAAAGCCATTATTCGCCCATATCGAAAAATAATCAGCTATTATCACTTTCTTAAATAGTCCGATGCTAAATATGGCTATACCAATTGCCATATTTTTATTGTTTTTAATCCAATTCCATTTGCTTGCAAATTGAGGCATCATATCTTTATGATGAAGTATTGGGCCTATTAAAAGATGCGGGAAAAATGAAACAAAAAGCATATAATTCAAAAAATCATACTCTTCCACAAGGCCTTCATAACTATCAATCACATATGCTATCTGTGTTATTGTGAAAAAACTAATTCCAATTGGAACTGCTAAATTTAATAACTCAACATTTAAACCAAGTAAAGAATTAGTTCCAACAATAAACATATCTGCATACTTAAAAAAACATAACAACAATATGTTAAATGCTAAGCCAAATATTAAAAGTTGTTTTTTAGTTGGGATTTTCGTACTCTTAAGAGAAGCGATATCTCCGCTGTTAATTTTAGACAGCGTGCTACCAATAAAAAAATTTACAAATATACTCGACAATATTAAAGGAAGATAATATATATTCCACCATGAATAGAAAAATAAAGACGCAGCAACAAGCCAAATTTTTGAACCATTAATAAGCCTCTTGTGCGTAAGATAAAAATAACAAATAAAAGTTATTGGAAGAAATAAAAAAATAAACTCATACGAATTAAAAAGCATTAAAAAATAGAACCTCCGCTCAATATAATATTAGAACCATTGATATATGAGGAATTATCGGATAATAAAAATTGGATGGTATTGGCAACTTCAGCAGATGAGGCATTTCTTTTAAGAGGATTTGCAGAGGCATTTATTTCAACAATTTTTTCATTGAGATTTTCAAGAAATTTAGTATCTACCATAGAAGGAGATACACAATTTAATCTAATATTTTTACTAGCATATTCGCAAGCTAAAGACTTCATTAAGCCTAATAACGCAAACTTGGCACTCGTATAATGTGAGAGCGCAGATGGTGGAACACCGAAAGTCACACTTGAAAGCATGCATACCACGCTAGAATTAATTTTTTCTTTCGCCAAATTAGGCAGAAACCTATTAAGCACCAAGAAGATAGACTTAAATTGGATATCAAATTCGTTTTGAAAGTCAGTCCACTCTAGGTCTTTAAATCTAATATAATTCATTTTTGGTGCCGCCAAATGTACTATCTGCTCTGGAATTCCATATAAACTTTCTATTGCGTTAAGCATATCCAAGACTTCAGAATCGCTTTTCAAATTTGCTTTCACGATATTTATATTTTTATTACTAGCAGCCATCTTATTTAAAAGATCGCAACTATTATTGCAGTGTGCTACCACAATAGTTTCTGGATCGACTTTAGAAATTAACGCTAAGCCTATATCCGACGACGCTCCTAAAATGAATAACATTCTGCCTTTACGCATGCAAAAATCCTGTTTTAATAACTGCTTTTGAAACTTTTTGACCATGCTGGTTTGAGATAATTGCTTTTAATTCAATATGCTTATACGCATCATTAATTTCGACTATTTCACCCTCTATAAATAAACTATCTTCAATATAAACTGGCTTTAAAAACTTGATATTTATTTCTTTTAATAGACAATACTTACCAGGCAAATATACACCAACTAGCGTTGAATAAAATGACGACGTCAAAAGGCCGTGTACAACTTTGTTTAAAAAACCGTTTTTAATAGCATATTCAGAATCAATATGTAATATGTTTACATCATTGGAAATTTTCAAAAAACAATCAACCATATCTTGTGTGATAGTAACACTAAAACTATGCTTTAAGCCAATTTTTAAATCTTCAAAATTATATATATTCATTTTGCCAATTTTTTACTAATCAACTGTACCATTTCCCCGACATTCTTTAGAGACTCCAGTTCACCAAGTGCAAATTTAATCTTAAATTCTTTTTCGATTGCAACAACTATATTTACATGGTTTAAAGAATCCCATTCTTCAATATTATCCGCAGACGATTCTTCATTTATATTTAATTGATTATCATCAAAAATATCAATAAATATAGGCCTAATTCTCTTCCAGATTTCTTCCACGCTATGCCCCTTTAGTTAAAAATGCTGCATACATTATATCAGGTTTATATTGAGCATTTTTGTCCTTCTTGGCTTTTTCTGAGCATACCTCTAGCGACTTAACAACACGCAATCCACTATCAATAATCATATTTTCAATTTCTGAAGTATTGTTAAACATATACACATGATCAATTGCGGGACAATTAGCACATGTCGAAATAAAAATAATACCGTCCTCCGCTATTAGGCTATAAAGTTTTTTTAATAGGGCTAAAGGTTGCTCTACATGCTCCAATACCTCGCCCATAACAATAAACTTATAGGTTTTTTTTGGCTCAAATGAGAATATATCCTTGCAATAAAATTTAATACTCTTACTTTGAGACGGTAATAGTTTTTTAACTATATCCTCTGAAATTTTCAAACTTGTTTCACTGATATCTACAACGTCTATATTTTTACATTCCGTATTATTGATAATTTCCATCAACAATAGACCGTGCCCACTCCCAATCTCTAAAATATTATTTTCTTTAGACACTATTGGTATATTTTTTTTAAAAAAATTAAAAACAAGATAGTGATGTTCCCATAAAAATTGAGACAACGCCAGACCTAGCATATATTTTCTCATTAGTTCATGATTGTTATATACAGATAAGGTCGCTTCATTTGCATCAGATATTGGATATGTCCCCTCTCTTAAGAAATGTATTCTTGCATGAAGCATTTGATTATTCATCAAAAGATAGTTTTCACAAAGTTCCTGATAGCTAATATTATATTCTTTCATATATTGCGAATATATACTCAAAAAAGATTCTAAATCATCTTCTATTTGAGGCACTTCAAGAAACATCGCTACAATTTTTTTTCTCTGCGTTGGGCTTTTATCATAAATATAACTCAGAATATCTGCTTTCATATAGTATTAATCCTTATGGAAATATTTTTTTGATCATATTGTTCTATATCTAATTCCCATACACTACTATTTTCTGTTCTGTCAATTTCAGAAAAGCCGAAAGTACTATATAGATCCGATACAAGCTGATTTTTTTGTGTTCTACAATAATATCCCACAATTTTAGAAAGCCCTTTATTCCTACATTTTTCCACCAAACAATCTAGCATGGCAAATTCCATGTTTCGCTTCAGCACTCTACAACTCATAAGCCACAGATCAACATGGCACTCATTATTTTCTATTCTACCAATAACAACCGATATTAAGCCGTTATCTCCGAACTTATCCTCAAGTCTGCCATATAGCGCTATATAATTCTCATTTTTAGATATAAAATCGAGTTCAGCCATGCTGTATCTTTTAGTTGTAAGATTGAACTGATTAGTTTTATTCACCAATTGAGTAATCCTATCAAGATATAATTGGTTGAAATCTTTGATTTCGGCAACCATATTTAGCGCTAACAGATAGTCTTCGTAGCTACCGCAGCTTTGTTCTTCTTCAATTCTCTTAACATTTTTCTTATAGTAATCATTTCGTTGCAGGTCATCGCTAGATAAACCAACTGTTTCAAAAAAATAATTTTTATCTATATGCTCAATAAATCTAGTTACATCATCTCCAATATTTGGAACACTTATGGTTGGCAAGGTCGATATAATAATCTCACGTTCTGCCGGATTATCATCTATAAACACAAAGCTATCCATGCCCAAATTAATAGTCTGCGATATTTTTGTAATATTTTTATTCTTTGGTTCCCAGTTCGCCTCAAACGCCACAAAATCATCAACGCACAATATGGAATCTGGATGCGAAAAACCCTCTACGGCATTTGTTTTTTCATTTTTTGAACAGACAGCTATGGCAACGCCTCTTATTTTTAACGTTTTGATATATTTCTGAAATTCTGTATACGCTTCGGCTACAGGCGTTTCCTTGCCAATAGATATGCCGGACAGCCCATCATCGCCAATAACACCGCCCCAGCATGTGTTATCAAGATCTAAAATTAAACATTTTTTTGATTTTCCGTATATTGCACCAATTATGGCCGATATACTCTTTGTAAGAATGGGGATACTTTCATAGCCAACAGCATATTTATAAGCAAGCCAAAGATTTTTGTCAAACCAATTATTTAAACCTATTGAGGCAGATATATAATTTATATCATTTATATACAAATTTGATCTGGCACTGCTCTCTCTTGCAAAAAAATTATTTAGCCTAGTGATATAATTCACTGCGCCTCTATAGTCGTAAAAATCAAAATTGCCGAAAATTCTAGTTTGCGGCAATTCAAAATTATTTTGGATTATTGCACAGTTATATTTGCTCAATGAATTCCATATTCTTAAAAATTTTTGCTCTTCTGCTACAAATATTTTATCAACATCTTCAATACTATCATTTGCCTCCGGCAATGTCATAATATTTAAATTTGTCGTATGGACATAGATAACATCTGGCTTAAACTCTTCAAGCTTGGCATTAGCAAATACTGCCTCTTCATAGAATTTATTATATTCTGATTCGTAAAAATTGGCTTTGATTCCAATATCCAACAAAAAAAGTTCCAGAATATTTTTTATTTCAGATGTTGTTGAGCCGCCAAGAATGGCAATATTTTTTATTAACAAATCCTGCTTAGAAAGCAAATCTCTTTTTATAGAATGCTTTTTTTTAAGAATAATGCTTGTATCTAATGGATGCTTTAACATTATTATAGCCTTAATAATTCTAATCTGTTTTTATATATTAAAGCACAAAAAGGCTTACCGTAATCGTACATAATAACTATGTACCATCTCTATTTTATATCTTAAAAAATGTAGATAACCTATCCGCCCTGTTTGGCTTTAATGTAAGGTTTGGGCTTCTGTCTATCACTAAGGTGTTTTTTTCTATGTCACAATCATTTACAAAGGCACCGTTGGAGAGGCAGGAGTTTTTCCCGATTAGTGACTTTCCGACTATAGATGAATTGGGATACATGATGACGCCTTCACCGAGAGTAGGATATTCGCAATGTCCGTTTGCGCCTACGGTACAACCCTGCGCAACAAAAAAGTAATTAGAATACTTTGCTTTACCCAAAACTATACCTCCACCGTGTATCACTAAGAATATATCCGGCAACTCCGTATCATACATGCAGTGGAAGCCGTGAAGAGTTTTATTGAGATAAAAAAGTTTGCTAGCAAGATTGATATCACCTGTCTTGTAGGCTATATTGGAGCAAAAATAAATAAAAACTACATAATGGTCTGCATTTAGGTGATTGAAATATATTTGCCCATCCAGTCTATAATGTTTTAACAATACGTGAGCAAAACAGTACTCTATTTTTTTTAATGCGGAAGAAACAGTCTCTGATAAACATATTTCCATCTCGTCAGGAAACAAATTGGATATTTGTTTTTCTAAATATTTCAGCAATTGAACCTCGGAAAGGCTAATACGCATTAATACTCCAATCTGTCAACCAAACTAATGAGCTCATGAAAAAGCTATCGTTTCCAGTGTAGTAAAGGTTAATTTTTTAGAGTCAATGCTCTTTACGATTTCATCATAATAATTTTGATTTGCCACTATCACTATTTGCTCTTTTTCAGTATCTATAGAGTCTGGTGGCAAAATCTGATGTCCTGTAAATCCGATATATTTATGCTGTTTTTTTGGATTAATATCAACTAAATATTTTACTTTTGACCTATCTTTATCTAGTAGATTAACAAATGTGATGCCCTTAGAACCACCGCCCCATATGACTATGTTATCGTTATTTAGTAAGAAATTTTTATATTTTGAAAATGCCTCGGCGAAGACTGTGCTGTATCTCTTGAAATCAGTACTACCGACGGAATTTTTTAAGTCTGATAAGTTTGCTATCATATAGAGATACTGCCCACCAAAAACCTTTCCTATTGTCGCTTTCTCGAACAATGCCGACAACGATTCCGCACAAAAATAATTACAATGCTCATTGTAAATATCCCAAAAAGCTTGATTATCCACTATCCAATCAAAATCTGGCACTTCAATATATACGCTTCCTTTGTAGCCGTTTGCCTTTGCGATTTGATGCAAAAACGCCAATGGATTTTCTATATGCTCCAGTACATGCCTTAAAACTATTAAATCCGCATCCAATGAAGAGTACTTATCACTATAGTAATCTTTGACTATAAGACTGCTATTTCCTTCGTACGCAGGGTCAAAACCTGTAATCGACGTAAAATCATTTTTCAATAACATTTCCAGAAAAAAGCCCTTGCCACACCCTATTTCAATAATCCTTTTGTCTTTGTATCCTACAGACTGGAGCATACTTGCTATTTCATTCAAATAATTTACAAAATGCTCTGAATAGTTCTGCTCATTCTGATAGTCTCCGTCATAATCCATATTAGATGAATCAAAATTAGAATTAAAAACCAAGCCGCACACTAGGCATTGTGATAGCTCAACACTAACTTTTTTTATACAAACCGCCTCTTCATACGTATCAAAAGTTTTGTTCTGAAAAACAGGCAACTCATCTGCTTTGTAAATCTCTTTTAAGCCAGTATTTCCACATACGGGACATTTCTTATTCACTATGCGAGCCTTTAATTTTGTTTAAATTGTTAATTTTCCCCCAAAAAGCCATAGGTTCATAGTCTGGATACGGATAAACTCCCAAATTAGGACGTATTTTAGAATATTTTTCTGATATGATTTTTTCAACTAGCCTTCGCACAGATATTGGCTCACCGCTACAGCAGTTAACTACACCGCATATCTCAGTTTGCAGTGCAATTGCAATAATATTTTTAGCAACATCGGACACATGCAAATAATCTCTTAGTTGCTCTCCTCCTGACATATCAAAATTTTCATTACCCATTGCTATCGCATTCTCAAGCATCGGAATCAAGGAATTACTATTTTGCCCGTCACCGTACATATAGAAAAGCCTAGCCCATTTGAATGAACATTTAAATTCTTGGGCTACAAATTCAACAGCTTTCCTAAGATTGTCCTTTGCTACTGCATATGGATTTGAAGGCATTGTCCCGCCATTTTCATCCAATGGACCGCTTTGCATACCATACTCAAAGCAAGTACCGGTTACCGTTAGGTTGCGGAGTCCGCCTTCAATAGCATTCTTCAAAAATAAAAACTGATTCGCCCCCTCCGTCAGGTGTGTCGCAGATTTATAATTTGGCAATCCGTCCCATGCTAAATGTATTAAAATATCAGGCTTTGAAAGTGCTAAATATGCATCTCCTGAGAAATTAGAAATATCAAGTTCACGCAACTCAATATCTTTAAGCCATGCGCATGCTCTGGCAGTCTCGGTACTCCTTACTATAGCCACTATCGTATGTTCTTTTGGCAATAATGGCACCAGATGCCTACCTATAAATCCGGTTGCGCCAGTAATAGCTACTTTCAAACAATATCCAAAAACGGAATTGCCGTAACAAACTTTCCGTCCCATTCACGAATATAAGAAAGTTGCGTCATTACTTCTTCTTTGATATTCCATGGAAAAATAACTACGAAATCAGGGCGAACTTCTCTTATTATCTCTTCCGTGACGATAGGAATATGACTGCCTGGTAAATAGTTCCCTATTTTGAGTGGAGCCTTATCTACGACAAAATCAATCAAGTCATTTTTTATTCCACAATAGTTTAGCAGCGTATTTCCTTTTGCGGCAGCGCCATACCCTGCGACTTTTTTGTTTTCTTTTTTAGCTTTTAATAGAAATTCTAGAAAATCATATTTTATTTTGTTTGCTTTTATTTGAAAACTACCATACCCATCCAGTGAATCCAAATGTGCGGCACTCTCTTTTTTTAGTATATTGTAGTAGTTATCGCTTTTTTTACGATTATTGTCTTTATGGGTTGCATATATTCTGAGGCTTCCGCCGTGGGTCGGTATTTCATCCGTATCGAAGATAGTCAATCCGTTCGCTTCAAACACTTTGGTAGTCGTATATAAAGAAAGATATGAAAAATGTTCGTGATAGATGGTGTCAAATTGGTTTTGAGATATCAGATTTAGCACGTGAGGAAACTCCATGGTGATGATACCATCTGGCTTTAAAGCCAACTTCAAGCCTTTCACGAAGTCATTAATATCAGGCACATGCGCCAAAACATTATTGCCAAGAATCAAATCTGCTTTCGGCAAGCCGCAAGCAAGCTTTTCTCCAAAAAAATCTTCAATTACTTCGATGCCTTTGCTTCTTGCAACATCTGCGGTACTTTTCGTCGGTTCTATACCTATACATGGAATATTTTTTAATTTAAAAAACTGCAAAAGATAACCGTCATTGCTGGCAATCTCTATCACTTGCGAACTGCTGCTCAACTTTTGTTTTTCAGTTATCATTTCTACATATTTTTTGGCATGCTCAACCCAACTACTTGACATAGAACTAAAATAAGCATAGTTTGCGCTAAACAACTCATCGCTTTTGTGATACTCATCCACTTGGACCAAAAAGCATTTATCACAAACAAGCACTTTTAACGGATAAAAAGTTTCCGGCTCGTTTAGCTGTTCATGCGATAAATAAGCGTTTGAAGCCGGTGCATTAATCAAGTCTATCAGCTCATGCTTGGCCTCATGTCCACAAAATCTACATTTCATATTTTTATACCTTTAAAACCTGTCTGTATCATCTGATGCCCACAATCTCTCTCTGAGATATCCGCAAACGGCAGAGGCCAATCAATCCCCAATGAAGGATCGGCAACATTTAGCGCACCCTCGTTGCCCGGAGCATAAACTTCGCTGTGCAAATAAAGAAGCTCCGAGTTGTCTTCAAGTGTTTGAAAACCGTGAGCAAACCCTTTTGGAATTAGGATTGCGGACATATTCTCTTTTGACAAAATAATACCAAACCATTGCAAAAATGTATTAGAGTTTTCTCTCACATCGACGATAACATCAAAAACACTACCGCTAATACATTTCACAATTTTTATCTCAGAGTTTGGAGGATACTGAAAATGCATACCCCTGACAGAGCCTTTTTTATTTGTAACAGAGTGATTAATTTGAGCAATATCGCCTGTAAATATACCGCTTAACTCTTCTTTGCAAAACAGTCTAGAAAAACTGCCTCTGTTATCCTCATATTTATTTGGCTTTATGCTGTATGCACCATCTAATGGAAGCTCGGTTAAGCTTAGTTTACCCATGAAACATTCTTTTGTCTAGCATCAAAAATATAACTCGCCAAATCATTATCCGTCAAAAGTATCCCGTTTTCATAAAAGCTTTTATACCAATTTATAGTTTTTTCAAATGTAGTCTCACTATCCCAAACATTTTTCCAACCCAGTCTTATATTGGCTTTTGAACAATCAAGCTTTAACAGATTTGCTTCATGCAGAGTATTTGTACTATTGCAAATTTCATAATCTATCTTATTCCAGTATTTTTTGACTTTTTTTACAACACTCTCAACGCCAATACTTCCCTCGTCGCTCGGTCCAAAATTCCACCCATCTGCAAATTCTACTTTTTCTTCGAGTATTTTTTGTCCCACTTGCAAATAACCGCTTAACGGCTCCAATACATGCTGCCAGGGTCTCGTGGCGTTCGGATTTCGAATACTCACTTTTCTATCCTGCGAAACGGAAAGCATGATATCGGTCATTAATCTATCTTTTGCCCAATCCCCGCCGCCTATAACATTTCCTGCACGACATGATGCCAATAGAGTACTGTGCATTTTTTTGTACTCTTGAACGTTGAAATAGGAGTTGCGATAACTAGAAGTAAGTAGTTCAGCGCACCCCTTGCTAGAACTATAGGGGTCATAGCCTCCCATAGGGTCACATTCTCGATAACCCCATACCCACTCTTTATTATCATAGCATTTATCGCTCGTTACGTTAACAATTGATTTGACACCATATGTTCGACATGCCTCAAACACCTTTAGTGTTCCGATAACATTTGTCTCATATGTTTCTATCGGGGATTCGTATGAGAGTCTAACAAGCGGCTGAGCCGCAAGGTGAAATACTATATCCGGCTTATGCATTTCAAACACTTGATTTAGTTTGCCCATATCTCTAATATCGCCCATAATGGACACCATATTGGTATTTAAAAGCTCAAAATGACTCGGATTAGTTGGTGTCGAGAGTGAGTATCCAATAACATTCGCGCCCATTTTAACCAACCAATAGCTTAGCCAAGAACCTTTAAAACCTGTATGTCCAGTAATTAAAACCGTTTTATCTTTATAGGCACCGCCAAAAAGAGTATGCATTACCAAACTTTCCAAGGAGCCTCTTTTGATTGCCACAATTCCTCTAGCTTTGTTTTGTCTCTAAGCGTATCCATAGGTTGCCAAAAGCCATGGTGTTTATATGCGGATAGCTCATTTGATTCCGCAAGAGTCTCCAAGGGCTTTAGCTCCCATACAGTGGAATCATTATCTATTAGGTCAATAACTGAAGGCTCCAAAACAAAAAACCCTCCACTAATCCAACCACCGTCACCGTTTGGTTTTTCCTTAAAATCACTTATTTTATTTCCATTTAACCCTAAAGCCCCAAATCTACCGGCTGGTTGCACGGCAGTAACCGTAGCTTTTGTTTTTTGCGCTTTATGAAACTCAACAAGCTTGCCTATATCTATATCACTAACTCCATCACCGTAAGTCAAACAAAACGTATCATCGCCTATGTAGTCTTTTACTTTTTTGATTCTACCTCCGGTCATTGTTTCTTCACCGGTTTCAACCAAAGTAATACGCCATGGCTCAGAACTGTTTTGGTGTACCTGCATAGAATTATCCGAAAGATCAAATGTTACATCTGACTGATGGAGATAATAATTTGCAAAATATTCTTTTATGATATATCCCTTATAGCCCAAGCAGATAATAAAATCATTAATCCCATAATGCGAATATATCTTCATAATATGCCAGAGTATAGGTTTGCCGCCGATTTCTATCATGGGTTTTGGCTTCAAGTGAGACTCCTCACTTATCCTAGTGCCAAGCCCTCCGGCCAAGATGACAGCTTTCATCAAATTTTCCTTAATTAAATTACTTAGGCTTCACAAAATTACACAGTATGCCATGGGGAGAGATAGTCTTTTTCCTCTCTCTTATCTAACCAATCGGCCAAAATCTTTATATCTTCCCACTCTGACGGTTTCATACATCTTAGAGAGTTCGCCGGCACCAGAAGAGAGTCGTTAAGCTGTGTTAGCTTCTTTTTACCTGTCGCCAAAACAGGTTCAAGCACGGTTATCGGAAAAGCTTTTCGTATAAATACGGCGTGCATATATTGGCATGCTAAGAAAATTTGCTCATCGCTTAAAGCTTCAATTTTTGGCAAAGAAGCCAATAATGTTTTATATTCACTTACATTGTTCGGGTCATATGTAAAACCACTACGATCATACCTGCCTCGGCCTGCCGTTATGACAGCCTTGCCCATAGTAGCCATCTCCATCCCCGCCGTTCCCCTGACCGTAATACCAAAATCGGCAAACTTCATCCAACTAATTGGGCTAAAAGGTGTGCCGGGCGGAATCAATCTTACATGCGACGGCAGCTTACCGATATGCTTTGCGATGAGAAGCTCCTCTTCATATTCACCTGGGCCTTTTTCTCCGCGCCAAATATTAGATGGATGGATTTTAATGAGCCATTTTATATTTGGATTGTCACAGGCAGATTTTACCGTCTCTATTAACCACTCTGCATAGCTATCAAAAATATCTTCACCGTAAAAATATAAGGTATCGTATAAGATGTGCGAAAAGACTATTGCGACTCTATCATCTCTTTCAAAGCCAAGCCATTCTCTTATATCATCGCTAGATACCTCTTTTGTTCCGCTGTAATTTCTAGAAAATACAGCCCACGCTCCGCCATATCGCTTTGAAAAGAATGTTTCCAATTCTTGTTTGTGCTCAAACTTCTCTTGCTTAATTTTTTCCCATGTATCTGGGGCAAGCGCAGAGTGATGCCACGAATTAAAGTTTCTATCGAAATGCTGTAAGAAAAAAACATTATCTCTGCTACTGGACGCCCATCTAATTATATCTCTGTCTAGTTCTATGGCGGCCAAATAAAATCCACCATATGAGTCGGTATTTAATTCCGTAAAAAAAGCTTTGTCTATATTGTTATCGGTCAATAGTTTTTTTGCTTTTATATAATTGATATATATACTTTCAATGATTTGGGCTATTTCTTCTTTCACTGCATAGCTAGATATATTGGCCTCACCGGTCTTATGATTTCTGCAATATGTAGAAACGGCATATTTGCCTAACGGCATTCCTCTCCATTTAAATTGGATGGTCTGTGCCAGTGTATGCACATTTATCAAAAAGCTACTTTTTAGCTCTCTTAAGTTCACTTGTTCGGTCTCGTCTGCTTCGCTCAATTTATCAAAATATATTACGTGAATTCCAAACAATTTGTATAGCCAATTATTGCGAATGGATCCGGACAAGGATACAGCCGTCATTTTGTACCCGTAATAACTAAGTCCGCGGCCTAAAACGCCCCATAAGACCGGCATAAAATGATTCATGCCCTCAAGAGAAACCAAGAGAATGTTATTTTTAATACTATTGGACGTATCAATATTGCGTATATTTTTTACAGTTCTGAAAACTACACGCAAAAAATCTACAAACTCAACAATCCTATTCCTGATTCTACGCGGAAGGCTAGTTAAAAAATAATGCCCCCAACCAAGCACCTTTTTAATAAATCTAAAACTATCGAGAATGAGGTCATCACGATATACTTTTACGAAAAATACTCGTCGAAGCAATATATATAAAAGGAATACAGTCTGAAATATATTCGGCTTTACCGTCCGTCTAATATACTTAAACAATCCTACAGACTGAGCAATCGTTCCGAAATATAAATTCAAAACATTGCGTTTAAGGCCAAATGACCTTATCACTCCATCCGGCGTTGAGCCTTCGCCGCCCAATCCTAAACGAAAAAGTCCACTGGGGCCTTTTTTTATTTTTCCGGCAACAGCGGCATGAACAAGAATGGCATGATCGGCGCCATAGAACTTTGGAAATTCATGTGATAATAATTTTTCTCTGCGAAACAATCCGCATATTTCATTATTCAAATTTTGATTTAGTAAAACATTCTCAATACGAGTCATTAGTCCGTCTTCGTTAGAAGACTCTATATTACTGCATAATGTTTTGACCACTTTGCCGTTGTCCATTATCGCTGCGTCTGAATATGCGAGCGAACAATCACTGTCGTCTTCCAATATCTTTACCATGTCACCAATGAAGTCCAAGTCTCTCTCATCGTCATCTGCGGCCCACATGAAATACTTTCCGCTCGACTTTTGGAGTACAAAACGAAAATTGTCTATCGCTACAAGCGGAGTATCCTGACGGTAATATATAACTCGTTTATCATTTGCGGATATCTCATCAACTACATTTTTCGTATCATCTCCAGGCGAACAATTGTCAGAAATGATAATCTCAAGGTTAGGGTATGTCTGTTTTGATAACTGAGAGAGCATCGAAGCAAGTAGCTTTGGCCTATTGTATGTTGGAACGCCTATGGATACAAGTGGAAATTCTCTTAAGTTATCCATGCTTAATTGCCCTACTCAATTTCAACTAGTTTTTTTTCTAATATAGTTTCCAAAAGATATAAATCCATCATAGTATCAAGGTTTACACTTCTCTCTTTCGGAAAAATAAACGGCATTGTTTTATCAGTGAAAAAACTCTTTCTATTTTTTAGGGTTTGAATATCTGTAAGATAAAAAGCGCCGTTTAATCTATATACATTCGGCAATAGTTGTCTTGGCACCATTGACTCTACACCCAAATATGATACGACATACCCATTTTCTATTTTTTGTATTTTATTTGGATGTGGATCATCATGTTCCGTAACGCTCACTGCGGAATCAAATTCATCTTTTTGTCGTTCAAAAGCCTCAAACAGGCTGTCTATATCTCGTTTTATCCGCAATGGGCTTGTAGTCTGCAGTAATAATATATAAGCGTCCTCTTCTATCTCTTCAGTTGCGGCAGTGTGAAGAAGTACATCAATAGTCAACGCTGAGTCCGTAGCCAATTCATCTGGTCTTTTCTCTTTCGTAGCAACACCCATTCTTTTGGATATCTCATACATTTCATTGTCATCGGTAGAGACCAAAATAGCATCTACGTAGCTGCATTTTTGAGCTAGCATAATAGTGCGTTCCAAAATAGAAACACCATTTATCTTATAAAGATTTTTTCCCGGTATTCCTTTTGAACCACCTCGTACAGGTATAATTGCATATACTTTTTTCCCGTTTAGCACTTTTTATACACCCCTATCATTCTGCTTCCAAGATTATTCTTATGTATATATTCCGGCGTTATAAAATCAAATAGTCCGGCTGGATCTCCGTATCCATGATATGGATACTCTCCCGACATATAACTTTTTACATTATCAATTTCCGTAATTACGGTTTCAAAGAATACTTCTTCAAAACCGTTTAACTCAAATACTCTCTTTAGACTTGCCGGAGAAAAATGCGATACGTGCTTCCAATTGAAGGTTGGAGACATCTCTCTGGACAATCTTGTAATTAAAGATTCAGCATTCGGAACCATTATAAATACAAGTCCGTTATCTTTTAATACACGGTTCATGGAACCCACAATACCGTTTAAGTCATATAAATGCTCAAGCACGTTCCACAAAGAGATACAGTCATATCCATCGCCGACCTTATCGGTATCCAGGCTTTCAAATGTTGTATTTATAAATTTTAATCCTGCTTTGCCGTTCGCTTCATAACCGTCAGCATAGTTGCTATTGGCGTCTATACCTATACACTCTTGCCATCCATTTTCTTGTGCTATTTTCAAAAATAGACCGGTTCCGCAACCCAAATCCATTATCTTATTTTTCGCCGGAGGGTTTAGTTTTTCAATTATTTTAAGCCCATAGCTATACTTTATATAATCCATATCTTTTTGGGTAGGGCTCTTATAGATATCTGATGCGGTACTATCATCAGAATATATTTTTACCGCTTCATCAAACTTAATCCTAGGATTCAAATATCTATGTGTGCAACCTTTGCATCTATAAATATCCAGCCCCATTCTTTGTAGAGAAAAATCTCGCTCCTCACTTCCACATACAGGGCATCTGCTTACATCTTCCCATAATCCGTCTTTTCTTTGGTATCGCTCAATGCCCGTGTCAATGACAACCTTGGCATGTTCTTTGATAAGTCCTCCGCTTGACGGCTTACCTTCCCCGGATCTATTTGTGTCACTATGAAACTTTTTAGCGCCATACACCAGATTACCGTCGAAGCTATTTTTTGTTTTTAATCTATCTTCAAAACTATTAATATCAAAATCCATAAAAATCCCCAATTATTTTATTGCCAAAAAGCCTTCGAAAGAAACATATTTCATTATGCTCATAACATCAACAAAGCCGGATCTTTTGAGCATATCAACATTAGCTTGCGACGAAAATGGCTCAAGGACACCCTTTAGGCTTCTTGACTTAGCGACTATTTCATCGGAATTGTATCCCTGCTCTATCTTATATTCATTGTAAAGGCTAGTCATCATATCTTGAAATCTGGCATCAGGAGCCCTAACTTTTTCAAACAACAAAAATGCACCGCCCCACTTGAGAGATGAATAGATTTTATCTATTAGCTTTTGTCTGTCGCTAGGCCTGATAAACTGAACCGTATAATAAGAAACTATGAAATCCGATGGCTCAAAATCAAATAAAAGCGCATCTTCCACGGAGAAAAACACATTCTCTATATTGTTAGATGCTTTTTTGCTATTTGCTATTTCAACCATATCTGCTACAGGATCAATGCCTATAAATCTTGCATCTGGCTTTGATTTATTATGCTTTGCTAGTTTTGTCGTCAACTCTCCCGTTGAACACCCTATCTCATAGGCAACAGAATCATTCTTGATAAAATAGTCGCTTAGATTGCATACTAATGTTTGTCCTTCCCTATAGAAAGGCACTGATTTTGAAACATGCTCATCAAAACTTTTTGCCGTATCCCCGTCAAAACGCCAATTTGCGTTTTCGGCCGTTATATTATCGCCTGTACTTAACATATAACATCCTCTTCTTTTATATAGGCTTCCCAATTGTAAATCGGTTTTTTATGTATATGGGCAGCAAATCTACCTCTATAATAATCCCTATTTAGTAGCTCCTCTTTTGAAAGCTCTCTTTCTCTGTTACCTAACATCTGAGAAAATTCCGGTATGAACTCCTGTATGTAGGCCCATTGCTCATCTTTGCTAAGTTTTGCAAATTTATTAAGCTCTTGCAGATGCTCTTTTCGTATGGAGACTTTTCCATCTCTAGTCTCTTCTTCAGGCAGTATAGTAAAATGCCTCTCGATAATATCTGCCCCGCAATAAATAGCAGCAAGCGAAGCCTTAATTCCATCTCTGGATACCATGGTATGTTCGCTAAGACCGACTGAATCTGCGTATTGCTTTAGATACTCCATCCTATTAAGATGTATCTCGTTAAGAGGCGTTGGATAGAGCGTAACACAGTGTAAAAGTGAGAAATCAACACCACTTTGTTTGAGATAACCAGCAGTTTGTCTAATTTCATCATCATATGTAGCGCCCGTAGAAACTATAATCTCATCAAAATTAGAAGCCAGTCTCTCTATCAAAGCCAACGATGCGCAATCATAGCTGGCAACCTTTACGCTCTTCCAGCCAAATTTTTTTATCATATCGACGCTTCCATGCGTAAAAGCAGTGGTAAGCGGAATAACGCCACAACTACCGCACTCTTCTATAAACAGCTCATGTTGTCTATATGAAAGTTCTAATTTTAGCAATCTTTCATATTCTGGAATGTATGGGCGTTTAATACATAATGTACTGCCGTTTTCGTCTACAAGCCCATTTTCAAATCTTTCTCTATAAACAACATCATCCGCGAATATTGTTTGTATTTTGACATGCGTCGCACCGCCTTCGGCTGCGGCTTTTACCATCTCCCGCAAAGTATCGAAATTTCCATTATGATTTTGGCAAAGCTCAGCTATTATTTTCATATTAGGCCTTATTTTTTAGAAGTTTGTATATATAAGCTAAATGTTCGGTTGCCGCATCTATTTCAAATTGTGAAGTATCTCCATAATTATCAAACATAGTATCTGTCTCAATATCTAGCCATAATGCCTGTCTATTATGGAAAATACACTTGCCATCTTGCATATGAAACTCTCCGTCTTTTATCGTAAGCGTGTTTATGTCGTCGACTTCAAACTCAAACAAAAACAAAATATTGATATCTTTTTTGGTACTAATATGAAATTCTGCGTTTAATTCATTATCTCCGATAACAAATTTTTTCATAGACGGTATTTGTTTGATTTGCTGCTTTATGCAACCGTATTGATCGATTATAAAATTAATATCTGAATACGTTTTTTCTATTATATCCCCAAACTCTTCATTAGTCGGCATTAAGAAGTCACAGCCTTTAAACACAAGAGCCTCCTCAAATAACTCTCTCACAAGCAATCTTGGATTTAACACTTCGTCAAGAGAATCGGATCTACCAGTAAAAAGAGATACTTTTCCGGGATTAACTCTTGCATCTTGACTGCGTCTAATAACCGATAAATATCTTTCATTGACCAAATATGCACCGCCACCGGATAGCAAAAAATAACCGTCAGAGAAGACGTTTTCATTAAATGCATTATCATCCTCAATAGGCTTGCAATGATTTAGTAACTCCAACTTTTCCACCGTTAGTGTATTCGGTAGTATATTCACAAACTCGTGTTTATATATCTTATAAAAACTCATCTATGTGTAATATATCCCATTGTTGAATAGTTTAGACTATTAATTTTTTCTATCTCTTCCCCGCTAAACAAGTTCCACCCGTCAAACACAAGAGCATTTTTATTCATAGATGAAAAGCACACATATGTATCGAATTTATCGTTTAGATAGTGATTATTCATGAACAAAACGACATCTTTATCGCGAAATGCCTCCCCTATGTTATCAACATAAACAACACCTAGCGCATCGATATCTTCCTTATCAACAACGAAATCCTTAACATAGATATTACCCCTAGAAGGTAAGATTTCTATTAGCTTTAAAGCTGTTGACTCTCTTATATCCGAAGTTTCCGGCATTCCTTTAAAGGCAAGCCCGACAATCAAGATATTTAAATTTTCCAACTTCTTATCTACCATTGAACAATAATGGAGTAGCTTATTGTAAACATAGATGTGACCGTTGCCGTTAATTTCTCTGCTGGCACTGCCTAAAATCGGTTTATAGAAATTAAAATCCGAGCTATTGGTATACAGATGTGGATCTTTGGATAGACAGATACCTCCAACCCCTGGACTTGGCTTTGGAATAGGATTTCTTGGATAACCGTCATTTGCGGCTTCAATAAGCTTAAATGCGTTGATATTATATTGTTCGCATATATAAGAAACTTCATTGGCGAAAGAGAAAACCAGATCCCTAAAAGTATTATTTAGTAATTTGACCATTTCTGCTGCTTCAAGGCTTTCAACCTCAACTACAGAATGAGTGATTTCTTTAAAAATTTTAGACGCTACATCTCTACACTTTGACGAATAGCCGCCGACTATCTGAGGGAGACTTTGAACCTCTTCAATAGCCTTTCCCTCAACTGTTCTCTCTGGCGCAAATGCAACATAGAAATCTTCTCCGGCCTTCATTCCACTCTTTTCAAGAATCGGTACTATAACATTTCTAGTCGTCCCAATCGGCAATGTGGATCTATATATGACCGTATCACCATATTTGATTTTTTTGGAAAGCGCATTCGTAGCCTCATTAATATACTGCATATTGGGATTATTATTTTTATCAACAGGCGTACCTACAGCAACTATATACACGTCCGAATATATACTATCAGCATCTGATGAAAACTCAATAGCACTCCTACTATTTGACGCCTCCAAAAGAGGCTTTAGACCATTTTCAAAAAAATGCGGATCATTATTCTTCAACCTATCTATTACTGCCTTACTAACGTCTACGCCGGTAACATGAAAGCCTTTGCTGCACATTACAAGACCGAGAGTAAGCCCAACAAACCCCATTCCGTAAACGGATACTGTTTTTGATAGCACATCGTCCGTTAAGTCGCCAAGAAGCACAACATCGTTAAAAGTACCGTCACCATTAAGCACAACAATTTTATTAACGGAAAAATTTTTGTTTAATTGTTGCCTTTGAGATATTTGCCTGATAGCTTGAGCATGCATTTCTCTTTTGTTTGACGAAAATAGTACGCACACTGGATTCTTATTAAAAGTAGACTCAATGCTAGAGTTCAAGTCGCTATTTTTAATAATAAATTTTCTAATATCACCGTCGGTTAGTGTGCCGACCACATTTTTATTACTATCAACCACAACCGCAATTCCAAATATTCCATTATTAAGAGCGGTGTTTGACATTTGTTCGGCGACAGCTTTTATACTATCTGTTGCACTGACAATTACTTTAAATTTAGACAATTTATAACTCCGAAAAAGATTTAACTTTAACTATATCAGAAGACACCGATTCATTTCTATCAATAACAATACAATCAACACCATATTGTCGGCTCAATGCAAAATCCATATAGTCGTCACCAAAAAATATAATATCCTGCTTTGTGCACTTCTCTGCGCCCAATATACTTTTCAAATGGCCCTCTCCTTTTTTAAAAGAATCAGAACTGCCAAAAATAGATTTTATGTTACTAATAATTTCATATTGTAGTCTTTTTTGCGTCAAAAAGTCTAATTCCGGCTGCGGAACGGACGAGGATATATAAATATTTTTATTACCCAAAATAGCATTTTTAATAAAAACAATAGCGTCCTCAAAGACATTAGCATTCACCAATTTCTTTTTATTTTCCTCTGTTAATTTTTGATTAAATAACTCATATGCAGTGTCAGAAAATTCTATACTCGCCCGTTTTAATACTTCACGAAATATTTCTTTTCTCGGCAATCCGGATAACTCAACATATATAGAATATATTACGCACTTATCCATGTATATATTTTTTATGTCTTTAATCGCTTCGTATAAACTATCTGTAAACGTATTACGTTTTATCTCCATAGAGTCAAAGATAGTGCCGTCCCAGTCAAAAACAAAAATTTTTTTCTCCGTAAAATTAAACACTTTCTATCTTTCCATCTTGGACTTTTAGTATTTTGTCGCATTTCTCTATTGTGCTCAACCTATGCGCAATCACCAACATTGTCTTACTTTTACCGGCTTCGTATATTTCTTCCATTATTTTGGACTCTGTTTCATTATCCAAAGCAGATGTAGCCTCATCTAATACTAATATCTCCGGATCACCGTATAATGCTCTAGCTATACCTATTCTTTGCTTTTGCCCACCGGAAAGTTTTATGCCGCCATCGCCCACTTTTGTATAAATTCCGTCTTTTTTGGCAAGAAAATCATATATATTTGCTTGTTTAAGCGCACTTATAATCCTTTGCTCGTCAAATACTTTTCCAAATGCAACATTTTCGGCTACAGTCGAGTCGAAAAGATAAATATTTTGCGGTATATAACCTACTTTTCTGCGCCATGAACCAATATTGCTGTTATTTATTAGCTGATTGTCGACTTTTATACTACCGCTATGCGGACAATATATACCTATGATAATATCTATAAGAGTAGATTTGCCACTGCCGCTTTCCCCTATAAAGGCTATCTTATCACCCTTATTAATAACAAAAGATATATCCGTTAAAACTTGATGGTTTGCGTCATACCCGAATGATATATTTTCCAGAACGATTTTTTCATCAAAAGCTACAGGTTCAACACCATAACTCTCTTTCTCAAAAATTAAATCATCATAAATAATATCCAACGACTTCGACCAAAACAGGATATTGTTATAGCTTATAAGCATTCTATTTATAGCAGGCAACATCCGATACATTGCCAATGCATACATTGTAATGACAGGAATAACAAAAGATGCATCATTGTATTTATAGATAATAAATAAAACCGAAGCTATGAGAATTGAAAAACCAACAGTTTCTAAAATATTCTTAGGAACCTGATTAAGCGTATTACTAATAATGTGATTTCTAGCAAGGCCTTTGCCTGAAACGGCAAAAGAATCTAATATTTGCGACTCGTTCCCGATAAGTTTTATTATTTTAAAATTCCCGAATGTTTCTGCTATCAACCTATGAAATTTATTTTGAAAAGCGGCTCTTTTCTCACCTTGTCTTTTGATAATTTTGGACAGCTTCTTTGTTAAAAATAGTACTTTAAGCCCCAATATAGCAGTTAATATAAGAGTCATTTTAAGGTTTACGAATAAAATTAATATATACAGAAAAAGCACAGTAAACATCTCAGACATAAATAAAAGTATGTTCTGAATCATATTTGATAAGTTAGAAGCTTCACTTGTAATTGTTTTTATCATGGTAGAAGAGTTTCTACTAGCAAATTTATCATACGGTAAATTTACATACCCTTCAAATAGTCTAGATGAAAACTTATAAAAGACATTGAAACTGAAAGTGTTAGATACGTATGAGTATAAAAATCCGTAAGCCCCTCTAGCAAAATAGTAACCTATTAAAATAAATCCAAAAGCAAAAATAAAATTATTCTTGCTTTCGAAATTAAAAAAGGTATAAACAGATTTAAAATATGTATTCGTATCAATTTGAGACGGGTTTGACGATACTGATATAAACGGCATTATGGCAGAGATACCAACTGTTTCGATAAGTGAGAGCAGTATACTCATAAATAGCAACACAAGTAAAAAAATCTTGTCTTGCTTTGTCGTAATTGCTCTTAATTTTTGTAGATTAGACAAATAAATCCTAAATATTTTTTGCAATGCTTTATTTTTAATTGCTATAACACATTTTACACCTCGGGTACTTAAATAGATAGCTTTGAACTCTCTTTCGCTAAAATGAACACAAATAAACCAAAGGTCGATAGAGTTGTCAAAAATTGCCTGTTCCCACTGCCATTTAGAATTTGAAAAAAATGAGATGATAGTTGATAAAGAAGATGGAAGGGAGCTATTTTTTTGCTGCAAAGGGTGTCATGGAATATACCACCTTTTAAAAGATGAGGGGCTAGATAGTTTTTACGGCAAAATGGGCTCAAATACTTTGGAGCCGCCGAAGCATTTGCTTGATGATTCTGCACGGTTTGATTTTGAGGGATTTCACAAGCGTTATGTTACGCAAAGAACTGATGGACTCAAAGAGATTTCGCTTATTATCGAAGGGATTCACTGCGCGGCTTGCGTATGGCTAAACGAAAAGATACTCACCCGTGCAGAGGGCGTAATAGAAGCAAATATCAACTTCACAAACAACAAAGCCCGTATTGTATGGGATGAGAACAAAATCAAGCTTTCACAAATCATCGACAAGATAAGAGCTATCGGCTATGACGCTATGCCTTACGACTCTCGCGTACAAGAAGAGGGGGCGAACCGTCTAAGACGCACCAACTACACAAAAATGATTGTCGGCGTGTTCGCCACTATGAACATCATGTGGATAGCGGTGGCACTGTACGCCGGATACTTTACCGGCATAGAAGAGGGGCATAAAGATATTTTGCATTCAGCCGAATTCTTGCTCGCTTCCGTCACGCTTTTTTACTCCGGAAGCATCTTCTATAAAGGCGCATACACTGCGGCAAAACACGGCTTTGTGACGATGGATACGCTAGTGGCTACCGGCTCGACGCTCACATACGCATACTCCATATATGCATCTCTTACACATGCGGGCGAAGCGTATTTTGATTCGGTGACGATGATAGTTACTTTCGTGCTTGTCGGCAAATATCTGGAGTCTCTTTCCAAAAAACAGGCTATAGATACGCTAGATACGCTCTCCTCTATAATTCCCACGGAAGTTGCGGTAGTAAACGGCGAAACTACAGAGTTTAAACAGATAGAGGGAATAGGCGTCGGAGAGGTGGTAGAGATGAGAGCCGGCGACGTGGCAGCGCTTGACGGTGAGGTGATAAGCGGAGAGGCAAACTTTGACGAATCGACTCTTAGCGGAGAGATGGAGCCGGTGCTAAAAAAAGTCGGGGATAAAATAACAAGCGGTTCTCGAAATATCGACGGTGTACTCAGATACACAGTCTCAAAAGACTTTAAACACTCTAGCTTTTCCGAAATAGTACGTCTACTATCCGAATCATTAGAGAAAAAACCGAAAATCGAAAGCGTCGCAAATAACCTCTCAAGATACTTTTCCGTAACGATACTCTCTCTTGCGCTTCTAACATTTCTATCTTGGGTATTTATAGGCGAAATAAGCTTTGAAAAAGCGCTAGTCATATCCGTCTCCGTCATCATCATAGCCTGCCCGTGCGCTCTTGCCCTTGCTACGCCGATAGCCTCCGTCATAGGGCTTTATGCTGCAGCAAAAAAAGGGGCGATATTTAAGTCGTCATCTTTTCTTGAGACAATAGCAAAAGCGCAAATTTTGGTTGTCGATAAAACTGGAACACTGACGGAAGGCAAACCGAAAGTCACTGACGTAACCGAATTTGGCACTTACGACAAGGCAGTTTTGGCCTCCCTAGTTTCTTCATCAAGACATCCCGTATCGGAAGCGATATTTGCATATCTTGGCGTCAAGGCCGCCGATATAGAAGAGGCAAAAGAGATTCGCTCCGCAGGCATAGAAGCGCTGTATAACGGCAAAAAAATAGTCGGTGGAAATATAGAGTTTTTGATTACAAACGGCGTAAATATCGAATTTGAAAGCGATAAAACGGTTTTTGCGTATGCAGAGAACTCGGAGTTAAAAGCTATTTTTGAGCTTGACGACAGGCTAAAAGACGGGGCGCTCAAGACTGTCACCGATATAAAAAAGGCCGGAATAAGAGTAGTAATGCTAACCGGAGACAATGAAAAAACAGCAGCAAGAGTGGCGTCTACTTTGGGCATAGACGAGTACAAATCAAAAATGACGCCGCAAGAAAAACTTTTCTTTATAGAGTCCGCCCAACAAGCAGGAGAGATAGTGATTATGGCTGGAGACGGTATCAACGACTCTTTGGCTTTGGCACGTGCGGATATAGGCATTGCGATGGCATCGGGGGCAGAGATAAACCTACAAACCTCAGATATAGTGCTTCTCAAAAATTCGCTTGCGGAGCTAAGAGACGCAATATTCATCGGACGCAAAACATACCAAACAATCAAACAAAATATCGGTATCTCGATAGTTTATAACGCCATCACCATACCGCTAGCCGCCGCCGGTTTTGTGATACCTCTGGTTGCCGCTATATCTATGTCGTTTAGCTCTATTTTGGTGGTGCTCAACTCAACAAAAATAAAAAATGGAAACTAAAAATGGATGACAATATATTATCTCTAATGCTTTTTGGCTCTTTGATACTTGGCTCTCTCGGAGTTATCGGTTTTGTTTGGGGGTTGAGGTCTGGGCAGTTTGACGATGAAAAGAAGTTTACGCACGGATTGCTGTTTGACGATGAAGAAGAGCTAAGAGACGCCGCAAAAAAAGAGGCGATGCAGAAAAATACTAAGGACGAAAACTCTGAATCAGAGCATTCAAAGCAGTCTCATTAAGCCCTATAGCCATTCTATCTCTCATAATTCTAAGAGCGGCAAAAGAGCCCGTCGCCTCTTTGTAGCTTCTCTTTGTAGTTAAAGCGTCGAATATATCCGCAACAGCTATTATCTGCGCAAAAAACGGTATCTTAAAGCGGTTTATCCCATGTGGATAGCCACTTCCGTCCATCTTCTCATGGTGGTCTAGTACCGAATCAAGTATTATCTGACTTTTCTCATTTAAAGCTTCCAGTATCTCAACGCCCATCGTCGTGTGCGTCTTCATAATCTCAAACTCTTCACTCGTCAAAGCCCCTTCTTTATTGAGTATCAAGGGGTCTATCTTGGCTTTGCCTATGTCATGAAGTATCGCCGCATGAGCTAGTTCCTCTATACTCTTTTCATCTAATCGCATTTTTTTGCCTATTGCTATTGCATATATGCATACATTTACGCAGTGGCTATAGGTGTAATAATCATATGAAAGCACACTCACCATTGATAAAAACATCTTATCGTCATTTAATACATCGTCCAAAATAACGGTAGCAAGGGATTTGGAATCTTGGACGGCATCTTTGGACTCCACGTTGTTGAACAACTCGTCTACGACCATTATAGCCGTGGAGTAGACCATTTCCGATTTTTCGTTACGTGTCAAATTCGGATTTGAGGATATATCTTTTATGGATGTTTTTAAGTACTTTCTAAAATCCGACATATCGGTTTTTTTGACAAGTATATCGGCTTTATTTAGGCGAAGCTCCCTTAGCTTTGATTCGGGTATCGTGTAGCCTTGTTGACAAAGAAGTATGCAACTTGTGCCTTTCTCGCAAACAAACATATCAAACGGAGTCTGCCTATGAGAAGACAAAACTCCAGCCGGAATAAGTTCTAACTGCGTAATGTCCGTTGCGCCATCATCCTTTTGCATCTATATTCCGCTCGCGGCTTTTTTGAATATACTTTGCACCGTATCTTCCTCGCTAAATTCTGCGGCGTTTCCTCTAAACTCTATCTTAAATCCCTGTTTTTTAAACTCTTCATCCAGTCTGCCGAGTATCATTTTTGCTCCGTCTCTACAAGTTTCCGTGGCTATTACCGCCAACTGGTTTTTATCTACTTTGGCAAATAAATCACTTGAACGAAGCGTATGCCGCATTGCTTTAAATACTTTTTCCCACTCCTCGATAGCGGCATTTTCGACCATATCAAAATTTATAAGCAGAAGTGAAAAATTCTTCTTATATCTTTTGCATCTAGCTATCTCAAATTCAAGCATAGAGCGAAATTTTATCTTCTCTTTGGAGTTTATCTGTGATGAGAGCATCTCTATTCGCTTGTTAAACGTCTTTTCCATCTCCGTAATATCCGTCATCGTAACAACAAAACTATTTTTTGCGGTTTGCAAAATCCCAAAATCCAGAAAAAACTCTCTTTTCTCGCCCAGTCGGTTGTCATACAAAACAGCCTTAGGCTCTTCGTTTGCCTGAATATACTCTTTTAACCAGTTTGGCGAAGACTTGGCAAGCCCATCTAGCTCAAACATGGAAACGAGGTTTGGATAGGCTGAGATAAACTGCTTCATGGACTTTGCCCCAAAGCACTCCATAAACGCCTTGTTAGCCTTTAGTACGCTAATTCCATCCGTTTCAAATACGGGATTATCCTCGGCGTTAAGAATCTCTTGCATATACTTAGATTGAAAAGAAGAGGCTCTACCCAAAAGAGAGTCCATCGCTTTTGAAACGGCATCTGAGAGCTTTGGCACGGATAGCGGCTTTAATACAAATCTATAAATACCGAGATTTACCATTTCTATAAGCTTATGAGGCTCCAAAAAACCGAGGGTCACTATAAGTTCGCACTCTGAATTTATATTTTTGATTTTTGAAGCAAAGTCGACGATGTCCATCATCGCAAGCTTGAGGTCTACAATGACCACTTGAGGCATTATCGTATTGAACTCTCTTAACGCCTCCGTGTGATCTTTGATATAGTGCAGTGACCTTACTTTTGAAGAGAGCATTCGGTCTATTTCTAGGCTAAGCTCACCGTCACTGTCTATGACCATCACGGTGATTCTTTTCATAAAATTTTCATTCAAGACGAACCTCCAGATATACGGTGAAAACGTAATATGAAAGATTATATTTGTTAATAGTTAAACTTTAGATAAAAAGGATGCGGGTGAATAAAGCTGTTTTTTTAGATAGAGACGGTGTCATAAATATCGAAAAAGATTATGTCTACAAAATAGAAGATTTCGAGTTTCAAAATGGAGTTTTTGAAGCAGTAAAAGAGTTTAACGAAAAAAATTATCTCGTTATCGTAGTCACAAACCAATCCGGAATATCTAGAGGCTACTACACAGACGATGATTTTTATAGACTCACACGGTATATGCTAGAAGAATTTGAAAAGCATGGCGCCAAAATAACAAAAATATACCACTGTCCGCACGCTCCAAACGATGGATGCGAATGTAGAAAACCAAAACCGGGAATGTTTTTGGAGGCAAAAAAGGAGTTTGATATCGATATGGGCTCTTCCTGGATGATAGGCGACAAAGAGGGCGACATAGAAGCTGCAAATAGTGCGGGAATAGGCCAAACAATACTTGTAAAAAGCGGTCACGAAATAGATGAGGCAAATACGAAAGCGGCATTCGTCGTTAACGGAGTTTTTGATACAATTACACTAATAAAATAGGGGAATTTATATGAAATATACAGATTTGGACTTAAACGGCAAGAGTATACTTATCACAGGCGGAGCGGGATTTATCGGCTCAAATGTGGCTTTTCACATACAAGAGAACTATCCTAGAGCTCGCATAGTAATCTTCGACGCATTCGTACTAGGGCATTTCAAAAACCTACAAGGCTTTAAGGGTGAAGTAATAGCGGGCGATATCACAGACCCTGACGCTATGCAAAGACTAAAAGCTCAAAAATTTGACTACATCTTTCATCAAGCGGCAATCTCCGATACGACCGTAATGGATCAAAAAAAGATGGTAGAGGCCAACACAAACGCTTTTGGCGACATACTTGACATGGCCGTTGAGATGGGCTCGGACGTAGTATACGCAAGCTCTGCGGGAACATACGGCAACTCAGCAGCGCCAAACTCCATAGGAAGCGGTGAGGAACCGGAAAACGTATACGGATTTAGCAAGCTAATGATGGACAACCTAGCCGCAAGATATATCAAATACCATCCGAATATCAAAATAGTAGGACTGCGATATTTCAACGTCTACGGCCCTAGAGAGTTCTACAAAGGCACTACGGCATCGATGATACTTCAACTAGGACTCAAGCTCCTTAGAGGCGACGCTCCAAAACTCTTCAAATGGGGAGAGCAAAAAAGAGACTTCGTATATATCGAAGACGTCGTACAAGCAAACATCAAAGCGCTTACATCCACAAAAAGCGGAGTTTACAACGTCGGCGGCGGCGTAGCTAGACAGTTTAACGAGCTTTTCGGCGCTCTTACAACGGCAATCGGCGTAGAAAAACAAATCGAATACATAGACAATCCATTCAAATTTTTCCAAAACCACACGGAAGCGGACATATCGCTAACGAGAGAGCATCTAGGGTATGAGCCTAGATTTAGCCTTGAAGAGGGTATCAACACTTACGCCAGCGAAATAAAAGCAATAGCAAAAAGAGAATACGGCGTATGATAGAACTGCTAACCAAGAAACGTCCGAATATTTTGGTTGTCGGCGATTTGATGCTAGATAGCTACATGTGGGGTGGCGCCGATAGGATAAGTCCGGAAGCTCCAGTGCCTGTCGTGGCGGTAACAAAAGAGTCCAAAAGCCTAGGCGGAGCCGGAAATGTCGTAGCAAACCTCACAAGCCTTGGCGCAAATGTCTGGGTGTCTAGTATATTAGGTCTAGATGATGCGGCAAAAATAATCAAAAGCGAGTTTGAAAGACTTGGCGCCGATGTCGGCGGTATTTTTGAAGATGAGACGAGAACTACTTCGCTAAAAACAAGAGTAATGGCGGGTTCACACCAGATAGTAAGGTTTGACAAAGAGAGCAAAGACGAAATAAAAAGCGGCAATGAAGAGAGAATATTTTCGTTTGCTGCAACAAATATCAAAAACTTTGACGCAATTCTTTTGTCTGACTACAAAAAAGGTGTTATTACAGACGTTCTTGCACAAAAACTGATCACTCTCGCAAACGAAAATAACATTCCGGTTCTTGCCGATCCAAAAGGCACGGATTACTCCAAATACAAAAATGCGACGCTTTTGACACCAAACAAAAAAGAGGCAAAAGAGGCGACAAAAATCGATATAAAAGACGATGAGAGTCTAAAAGCCGCCGGACTAAAGCTAAAACGTGAACTAAACCTCAAATACTCGATAATCACGCTATCCGAAGACGGAATTGGGATATTTGATGAAAACGAAACCATCAAACTCCCTACACTCGCACAAGAGGTATTTGATGTGACAGGTGCCGGAGATACGGTACTTTCAGCCCTTGGAATCGCTCTAGCTCTCGGTGCGGATATAGTAGAGGCTGCGAAATTTGCCAACAAAGCGGCGGCGGTAGTGGTCGCCAAAGTGGGAAGTGCGACGGTCACGCTTCAAGAGATAATATCTTTTGAAAACAAAGACGGCGCAGAAGAGTTTGAAGACAAAATAGTAAGCAGAGGCTATCTCAAAAAAGCGGTTGAAAGCCTAAAACAAAACGGTAAAAAAGTGGTCTTCACAAACGGCTGCTTTGATATTTTGCACGCTGGACACGTCAAGTATCTTTCAGAAGCTAGAAAACTAGGCGATGCGCTCGTGGTAGGACTAAATACCGATGCAAGCGTCAAGGTACTAAAAGGCGAAGGAAGGCCTATAAACAGCGAAGCCGATAGAGCTAGCGTACTTGCGGCTTTGGGGTTTGTGGATTTTATTACGCTCTTTGGCGAAGAGACTCCAAAAGAGCTGATAGATGAGCTAATTCCCGACATCCTAGTCAAGGGCGCTGACTACAAACCAGAAGAGATAGTAGGCTATGACACAGTCACAAATAACGGCGGCAAGGTAATGACCATAGAGCTAGTAGAGGGCAGGTCAACGACAAAAACGATAGAAAGAATCAAGGCAAACTCTTGAAAATAAACGTCGGCAAAGCTGCGATATTTTTTGTCGGTGCACTGTTTTTGGCTCCTGTCGTCTACTCTGTTTTTATGGCTTTCATACCAGAAAAAAACAAAAGCGCCCTTACCGATGCTGCAAAGATAAGCACTCTTGGCGGCGAACAGCTATATAGCAAATGTGCTCCATGCCACGGCGACAACGGCGACGGCACGGAAGCATACCCGCCTCTAAATACACTCACAAAAGAAAAGCTTGTCGAGCTAATAGCGGGCTATCAAGCGGGGAGTTTCGGCGGCGGTAACAACAAAAAGATAATGCAGGTACAAGTCGAAGGGCTAAGCCGTGAGGACGCCGCAAAACTAGCCGAGTATGTAACAAAACTAAAACCGAAAATAAAAAGCAAAGAGGAGATAGACTCTCTTCAAAAAAAGAAAAAAGAACAACAAATCGACATAACGGGGATAAGCTCATGAAAGAGATGATACAAAGCGAACTAAACGGGCATGTAGCCACGGCGCAGCTCGTAGCCGACACAATGAACGAGACGATACAAAAAGCGTGCGAAATGGCGGTGCAGACGCTAAAAGCGGGCGGCAAAATACTTATATTTGGCAACGGCGGAAGCGCGGCAGATGCGCAACACATAGCAGCAGAACTAACAGGCAGATACAAAACCGAACGCCCTAGTCTTCCAGGTATAGCGCTCACCACCGACACCTCCGCACTAACGGCGATAGGCAACGACTACGGATATGACAGAGTATTTGACAGACAGCTAGAGGGTCTAGGAAACAAAGGCGACCTAGCGATAGGTATATCAACAAGCGGCAATAGCAAAAATGTAATAAGCGCACTGGAGTTGGCAAAGCAAAAAGGAATGAGAACGCTAGGACTAAGCGGCAGAGACGGCGGCGGCATGAACAGCGCATGTGAGCTAAACATCGTAATTCCATCATCCGATACACCCAGAATCCAAGAGATGCATATCACTATCGGGCATATTATTTGTCAGGCTATTGACGAGGCGTTCTAGTCTGGTTTCTATTCCCAAAATATATTTTTAAATCCTGTTCAGGCTTAAAATTTTTTATTTTTACTTGATACACATTTTCAGATATTGCTTGCAAGTTTTTTGGGTAGCAAGTCGATACGACCTCTTGGCGGGAGTTTGTGCGGACAATCAGCGTAAAATCCCGTATTCCGTCTTTCCATGTGTTTGCAGTTTTCAGGATGTACTCCAAAGTTGTACCCCAAAGGCAATAGTTATTGTTATTCTGAGCACAATATACAGTGTCTAAGATATTTTTGCTTTCTTGTGAAATACAATAGTCTTTGATCAAGTTACTAGAATCGTCGCTTCTGTAGCAACCGTTTGCACCGCCGGAAATCAAAGGAACATATGAATGAGAAATACGAACTTTTGTATGCGCCTTAAATGTTTGTTTCCACTCGTATGTAATATAATTTTCCCACAGCGTCGTTTCGCCAATCTTGATTCCATTTTTTTCTAAAAGCTTCATCCTTGGAACAACAATTTCATCAAACTTGTCTTCCGCCATTATAATTTCACGCTCACTAAAACCTATGTTTTTTAATTCATTCGTAATATCTTCACCGTTACAAGATGATACGGCTCTTACTTTTGCGTTCAACTCTACTTGTTTGTCGTCGACAAACACCTTAAAACCGTCAATAATTCCAAGATATGAAACATGGTCGCTGAAAACGCTCTCCCCAACATAAAACGGCGGCAATGGGAACACGATAGTTTCTGTAATATCTTTGTCGCTCTCATTGACAAACTCATAATCTACTTTTATTTTGTCGTAGCTGATGTCTAATACTTCTTTTGCCATAGCTATATCGTTTGTCTTGCCGATGATGATGCCACCTGCGCCCAAAGCCCCGAAACCGTCATTGGCAAATACACTCAAAACAACACTCAAAAACAGCAAAACAAACTTTTTCATATTAGCCTCCTAGTTGTTTGGATATTAGCTCTTCTTGGTTTTAGTAATTCATATCCCATGTAAATGATATATCCGATAAGAAATAGCTTTAATATATAGTATGAGCTTTTATCATCTATCTCTCGTTTTCTATTGATATAGCTCTCCTTGACACTTAAGCCGTAGAGTTTGTTTGTTTGTATATCTCTCACTTCCATCAAAAGTCTTTCTTTTCCGTTATATATTGAAATCCAAAAAAGCTTTACATGCTGTCTATTTAGCTCATTAAAACATGGAAGTGTGTTGCCTATACCGAATAAATAGCTAAAAGTTTCAACATACCTAATCCCATCCATTTTATAAAAACCATGTATGCCTCTCGTTGTTGAGTTTTTACACTCAACAATCCCTTCTGATACCTGTATTTTGCTCAAATCAATAACTGGCGGTTCAGCGCCTCGCCAAAAAATAACTATTGCTATACAGTAGACGACAATGGCGTAATGAAAAAGCTTGAAAAATATATCTATCTTTTTTGATTTAATGTTTTGTGAATTTTGTTCGTATACATAACCGATAATCCAGTAGATAAACCTAAGCCCAAGCATTACAATTACAGACAAGATCAAATAAAATATCGGATTTTGCATCTTCTACCTCGATACCTCGCTAGGTTTATGCTTGGCGCCCAACTTGCTATCTATCCAATTGTGACAAACCATTGCTCTCTCCCAAAAAATAAAGTGCAAAGCCAAAATAAACAAAGCGGTCTTCGTTAGATAAAACCAAAACTTATCTTCGACTTGTTTTTGATAAAACTTTATCATCCTCTCCTTGCTAGCCCCATATTGCTCGTTTGTCTGCAAATCTCTAATTTCGAGTTTTAACCTATGTCCCTTATCGCTACCGTTAATCCAACAAACTTTTGCCACTCGACCGTTTAATTCCTTGTCGCACGACATGGCATATGAGGTTACCCCAAAAACATAGCTAAAATCTTCATAATACCGTTGTCTATCAACCTTGTAGATAATAGTTGGGTTTTTTCCTTTTGTGCTAATGCACTCCACAATCCCCTCAGACACTTGCATTTTACTCATATCAAGCACGGGAGGTTTGGCGCCTTGCCAAAATATAGCAGCCAAGATACACCCTGCCGCCAAGGTGTAGCGATACATATGCATAAACTTATCAATTTTAGAGCCTTGTATTTTCGAGCCATACTCTTGATACAGCGCCCCAACTACAACATAATAGACCATATGCAAAAAGAAATAAAAGCCTATTGCAAGCATTAGATAGCCCATTATGCCTTCAGTTATGCCGCCGTACATAGTTATCTCTTTTTGTTTATTTCTTCCGCAGCCCGTATCACATCATCCACTCCGATAAGCCTCATACAATCATGGTGTTTTAGCGGACAAGTCCGTTTTTTGCACGGGCGACACTTCATATCTTTTTTGACTACGGCGTAGTGTGGATTGCCCCATGCGGCGGTCTCGTTCTCGTCCGTGGAGCCAAATATCGCAACGGTAGGCACCCCAAAAGCGGCGGCGATATGCATAGGGCCGCTGTCGTTGGTGATGAAGAGCTTTGCGGCGGCTATGAGATCTATGAGTTCACTCATTGTGGTTTTGCCTACATGGTTTTGGTAGTTTGTCACACCGTGCGCTTTTAGTGTCTCTTCGACCGCAAGGCCTATATCCACCTCATTTGGCGCTCCGACTATGGCGATGTCGTACTCTTTTGATAGATTTGCTGCTACTTCGCCAAACTTCTCGGCTTCCCATCTTTTTGCTTCGCCGTATGCCGCTCCGGGGTTGATGATGCATAGATTTTTTGGAGTAGCCGTTGAGGCGATACGTAGCTTCTCGGTCACTACCGAACAAAAAGGTCTCACAAGCTCCAAATAACGCAAAACCTGATGGATTTTTTTGTTTTCCTTTGGGCTATGGGTCAAAAACAGCGAACGAAACTCTCTGGCGTATCCGATACGCACTTTAGAGCCTGTAAAAAAGAGAAGGAGGGCCGACAAGAGCGAATTTTGGAGCGTAATCGCCATATCGAAGCTTCCAAGCTCTTTTGCTTTTTGATACAACCAAAAAATACGGCTTTTTGCTTTTTTGCTCTCATCTACGACAAGCCGCTCTACCCTCTCATCACCTTCAAACAGCGACAATGCCACAGGCGTACCCATAAGCGTAAAAAGTGCAGTCGGATAAGAGGCTTTGAGGCTCTCCAGTGTGGGGGTCGACATCACGGCGTCGCCTAGCCAGTTTGGTAGTCGCACTAGTATTTTCATAGGCTTTCTAACACCCCTAATGTCTCTTCGAGATTGCGCTCAATGCTAAATTCAAGCGATTTTGCCTTGTTTGCCGCTTTTGTCTCGGTCAAAAACTCATGCTCGTCAAGCAAACGGTGCAGTACCCCTAAAATATCTTTGTCATTTGGACTTTTCATCACAAACTTCTCATCCAAAATCTCCGCTGCACCGTTTTGGGCGGTAGTAATGACGGCACACCCTCCCGCCATTGCCTCAAGGCAAACATTTGAAAACGGCTCATAAAGAGTCGGGAACAAAAACAAATCCGCAGAGGCGTAAAAAACATCGGCATCACGTCTAGCACCCGTAAAAATAGCGTTTACTCCAAGTTGTTCGGCAAGTTTTTTGTAAGTGGAGATATTTTTTTCTTTGCCTACTATGATAGCCGTGACATCATCTCTGCACAGCTGAGAAATTAGCTGCAAAAACTCGGCAACACCCTTTCTATAAAAACCGCTTCCCACAAAAAGAATTATTTTTTGCTCTTTTTTGAGGGCAAATTCCGCCTCTATTTTTTGCCTTGCTTCGGCAGGGTTTATCGCATTTTGCGGCACGCCGTTATAGACTATTTCTATTTTTGATTGCTCTGTTCGATAGTATTTGATGATATCTTGTTTGACAAAATTTGAATTTGCGATTATTTTTTTGGCGTTTTGAAAAGTGCGACGCTCTAGCCAAAGATATGTAGATTGCAGAGGATTTAAAAAAATCTTTAGGCGGCTTTCGCCTTTTTGGAGCCTTGTGTCCATCCATGCTTTATGCACGCCGTCACCCGCACGGTATACATCAGCGCAGGGAACCCTCTCAAGCGAAAACAAAATCTCATCTTGACGCTTTTTTATACAAACAAGTAGTGAAAACAACAAAACACGCATAAACGATGGAAGTATTTTTGGGACGGAGACTATGTTGCCGCCATCCCAATTTGTAGATATTACCGAGTGAGGCAAAGCTCTGTTTTTAAGTGCCGCACAAAGCCTTGCAAGATAGTTTTCAGCTCCTCCGAAGGGGCTGTACTTAAATCTCGCTAGCGTTATTTTTTTCATTTTTCTCTTTTACGGACAAAAGCAGTAAAAATCCGGCCAGAAACATAAACTGCTCCAACATATGGTCGCGAATCACGCTATCGACAATCATCCTAAAGAAAAATCCGGAAGCTATAAACAAAAGCACCATTCCAAAATAACTATCATCATCCTTAAAAGACTTGAAGCCGTAATACATGAGCGAAGCCAAAAACGCAATCCAAAGCAACATTCCAGGAATTCCAACACCTATGCCAAGGTCTATAATACCGCTATGAGAGTGCCCGCCACCCTCGCCGTATTTTGCTTGCAAAGCGTGCCCGAAAGCATTTCTTCCATATCCTATACCAAGTGGATTTTCGGCTATTAGTATCAAGCCTTCTTTTATCCATGCTGGTCTTACATAGTTAGAATGAATGATTATCTCACCGCTAGATAAGGTCGGCTTCGGATATTTATCCCAATTTAGCCATGCTTTATTGGTTTTTGTATCAAGCGCTATATGCAGAGTCTCTTCTACAGTATGCCATCTTGAATCTGCTTTATATCCAATGTATAAAAACAACGAAAGAAGCGTGGTTAACGCCGCAAATATAGTAATAGACTTTGCAACTGAAAATATATTTATATTAGCAAGAAGATATAAAAATACAAAACCGATAACAGTAAATATAAGCCCAACAAAGCCAAATCTCATAGTTTCAAAATATGAGGAAACCAATATGAGTATAAAAGCACAAAACAGCAAAAAATTATCTATCGGTATCATACGCTTATGCTTTACGGCTCTAAAATATATCTCTGCGCCGGCGATAGCAAGTACCCAATTTGTTATGTAGTTTGCCTTATCCGGTCCTTCTGTTAAGCCATCCAATCTAATTGGAAAAATACCGTCATTTGAAACAAAAAACTTAACCGCAAATAAGTCAATATAAACAATGTGTGCAAAAATCATAGATACGGCAATTAAAAAAACTATTTTTGTCTTCGAGGATGGAAGAGAAGCTGCGGCAACACCTAGTATAAAAGCCAAAACACTCATGAGCCACTGTCCGTTTAGCTCTTTTAATGACCATAGCGTTTCACTGCTTATAAAAAATGCCACTAGATAGAACCAAACCGTGGAGACAAAAAGAATTACACAAATACTTTTTATAGCTTGCGAAGACGGAACGGCTATTTTGTTGTTTTTAAGATAGATGTACCCAAAAGTCAACAGAGAGAGAGCAAACGCTATATTTCTAATGGCTATTGTTTTAGGTATCGGCCAAAAAAACATTAAAACGGCTATAAAGAAAAACCCAGCGTATACAACCCTATCTTGCGTCCAAAATTGCTTTATACTGTGCATCAAAGCCTTTTATCCGCCATATTTCTATCAAAAAATCCTTTTATATCGTACACAACAGAATCTTCATGCTTCAAAGACTCCATATCCATACCAATAAACTCTTTGTGCGCTACCGCCAAAACCACGGCATCATATTTTTCGCCAAGCTCCTTTGACAAAGAAAGACCATACTCATGCGCCACTTCTTTTGCGTCCGCCCACGGATCGTATACGGATACGTCGCAACCAAAGTCTTTGAGCTCGCTTATCACGTCTATCACCCTAGAATTTCGTATATCAGGGCAATTTTCTTTAAAAGTAATTCCAAGTACAAGCACTTTTGCACCGTCTACCTTGTGGGATTTTTTGATTAAAAGTTTTATGACCTCTTTAGCTACGTATGCGCCCATATTGTCATTGATTCTTCGTCCTGCTAGGATAACCTCTGGGTGATAGCCTAAGCTCTCCGCCTTAAACGTCAAATAGTACGGATCAACACCGATACAGTGCCCGCCGACAAGCCCTGGACGAAACGGCAAAAAGTTCCACTTGGTTCCGGCAGCCGCAAGCACGTCTAACGTATCTATTCCCATTTTATTAAAAATAAGAGCGAGTTCGTTTACAAAAGCGATATTTATATCTCTCTGGGAGTTTTCGATGACTTTTGCCGCCTCTGCTACTTTGATAGATGGAGCTTTGTGCGTTCCGGCGGTTATGATGGAGCCGTACAAAGCATCAACTTCATCTGCTATTTCAGGAGTGGAACCGGATGTTACTTTGAGGATTTTGGTTACCGTGTGCTCTTTGTCGCCTGGGTTAATACGCTCAGGAGAGTATCCGCAGAAAAAATCTTTGTTAAAAACAAGCCCACTCACACGCTCCAATACCGGCACACAATCTTCTTCCGTGCATCCCGGATATACAGTGCTCTCGTAAATTACAATATCTCCATTTTTTAGAGCGGTTCCGACAGTTTCGCTGGCTTTGATAAGCGGCGTAAGGTCTGGGCGTTTATACTCATCTACGGGAGTCGGCACAGTCACGATAAAAATATTACAACTTTTCAAATCACTTTTATCACAGGAAAAAGATAGATTTATAGAGGATTGGAGGTTCGCTTCATCTACTTCAAGCGTTCTATCGTAACCTTTCTCTAGCTCGCCGATTCTTTCCTTATTAATATCAAAGCCGAGTACGGGATATTTTTTACCAAACTCTACGGCGAGAGGAAGTCCTACATATCCCAAGCCTATTACGGCTATTTTTTTACTCACCCCTGAACTCCTATTTGATAATATTCAAAGCCGAGTTCTGCAAGCTTGTCCATGCTGTATTGATTTCTACCGTCAAAGATAATTTTTTGTTTCATTTTGTCTGCCAACTCATAAAAATCAGGGCTCCTAAACTCTTTCCACTCCGTCACAAGTATCATAGCATCCGCACCGTTTACGGCATCGTATTTACTATCCACGTATTCGATATTTGGCACATCTTTGAGGTAGTGCTCTTTTGCCTCGCTCACGGCCTTTGGGTCATACGCTCTTATTTTAGCGCCCCTGCTTGTTAGCTCTTTTATCAGAGTAATACTCGAAGCCTCTCTCATATCGTCCGTCTCAGGCTTAAAACTAAGCCCCCAAATACCAAACACAAGACCGTCAAGTTTTTCGCCAAATTTTTTTATTACTTTACTTGGAAGCACTTTTTTTTGCTCGTAGTTGACCGCTTCTACGGCGTCAAGTATTTTCGGCGTATACCCATAGTCTTTTGCGGTTTTGGCTAGCGCTTGTACGTCTTTTGGAAAGCAGCTTCCGCCGTATCCGCATCCCGGATAAATAAAGCTATAGCCGATTCTGCTGTCACTTCCTATGCCGATTCGCACCTTGTTGACATCTGCCCCAACTCTTTCGCAGATATTTGATATTTCGTTCATAAAGCTGATTTTGGTTGCAAGCATCGCATTTGCGGTATATTTTGTCATCTCAGCAGAACGTATATCCATCTCAATAAACCTATCATGGCTTCTAGTAAATGGCGCATACAGTTCTCTCATTATTTTCATAGCACCTTCATTATCGGCACCTATAACAACGCGGTCAGGCTTCATAAAATCCTCTATCGCCGCACCTTCTTTCAAAAACTCAGGATTAGAAACCACACTAAACTCTATTTTGACGCCTCTTTTTTCAAGCTGGGCATCTATCTCAGCTTTTACTTTATCGGCAGTACCGACGGGAACCGTCGATTTATCCACCACGACAAGCGGTTTTATCATGTGTTCACCGATACTCTTTGCAACTGCGAGCACGTATTTTAGGTCCGCGCTTCCATCTTCACCCATCGGTGTTCCAACAGCCACAAAACAAACTTCCGCAGACTCTACCGCTTTTTTGATGTCAGTCGTAAAAACAAGAGTCCCTTGCTTATGGTTTTTTTTCACCATCTCTTCAAGTCCAGGCTCATATATCGGGATAATTCCATTATTTAGTTTTTCTATTTTTTTTTCATCCACATCAATACAAATAATATTATTTCCCATTTGAGCAAAACATGCACCGCTCACAAGACCGACGTAGCCTGTGCCTATAACTGATATTTTCAAAATATTCCTTAACTATTTCAATTGTAATTGTTATTTTATACACTAAGCAATTAATTGTATACCTGAGTGGATGTAAATATATCGCGTAACTTCTTAGACACAATATTCCATGAAAAAGTATTTATTGCAAACTCTCTTGCATTTTTGCGAATTTCATCCATGCTATCTAGGTTATTAATTATGAATTCAAGCTTTGCAACACCTTCATCTTCACACGGTGGATAACTAAGCAAGAAACCGGTTTTGCCATCTTCTATAGTTTCCACTATTCCGGCAAATGCGGTGGCAAGCAATACACAACCGCTAGCGATAGCCTCAACCCCAACAACAGGATGTTGCTCCCCCATAAAACTCGTCGGAAAATAAACAATATCAGTGGCTTTATAAACCTTGGAGAGTTCCTTGTGGCTCAAGGCAGGAAAGCTTAAAAATCTACCCGTAAGCAAAAGCTTAGTCTCTATTTTTTTAGACTCCTCGTGCGACGCATCTTTTACAGCATCATATGGAGTAGGGCCTACGCAAACAAAGGTAACATTTTTATACTTTTGAGACAATATGTCGGCGGCTTTTAAAAACCTATTATAGCCTTTTGCCTCTTGTCTCCTGCCGATATAAGACACCACTATACAATCATTTGGAATGCCAAAAATATTTTTAATTCCGCTTTTCTCTTCTTTGTCAGGAGGGCAAAAAAGCTCCATATCCGCTCCATTGTACGTCATGCCAACTAATTCTGGCGGATATCCTTTTTCATTTATCAGTCTATCGGCGGTATAGTTTGAACACGCTATATATTTATCGGCTACACCTCTTTTTTCGTCAAAACTTCTCATAGCGTGCACATGAACGGCTACTTTTGGCCGTATGGATAGTCTTTTTAAAAAAGAATCGACTGGAAATTCCAACTGATGAGCATGAAAAACATCGACTGGATATTTTTCTACTATTTCTGCAGCTCTGGCATGAAGTGGGTATGGATCTAGTTTTGTTATTTTTGTAAATATTTTTTTATAGATAGCTCCATACCCCACCCTATAAACATCGCCATACTCACTTTTTTCATGCAATACTTTATAATTTTCAATGGCGCTAATAATATATGCATCTTCTTCTAAAAATTTTGCGAAATTCTGAGCAACAATAGCAGGTGCAAACCCACGCAAATCGGGTACCGCTCCATGAGGAACATACTCACAAACTTTCATATTGCAACCTTACATATTTTATTTTCCTCAAAGCACTCATGAGACACACTCGAAAGTTGAAATAGCCTTACTGCCGTAAAAATACAAATTGGTTTTGTGCAACTTTTAACATAGCAAAACACATTTTTAAGCCCTTCACTTCTCATTACAAACACATTCTGTCCATTATTCAAGATAGTTTCCGGAGCGGTAGGTCCAAAGATTCCTACCGAAGGGATATTTATCGCCATTGCAATATGCAAAGGTCCTGCATCCACACCGACAAATAAATCAGATTGTTTCAGTAGATTCAAAAACTTGCTAGAAGATAGCGCCGATTTAGAAAAATAAAACTTCTTCACGCCCTCAATATTAGAAATTTCTTTTTTTGTACCGCATACGGTAATATGGGTACTATCATACATAGCAGATAATTTTTCGATGGATATCTTCAAGCTTTCGTCATCTAGGCTTTTTGTCACGTCCGTAGAATATGGCACCAATATAATATTTTGCGCATTTTTCGGTAGTTCTATTGAAGTTTGCCCTATCGGCATTAAACGCAAAAACAAATACTCCCTTACCCTTGAATATAGATTTTCCGTTTTGCCCCACTGCTTAAATCTTTTAAAAACAGAATATTTTTTTGCAAAAGAGATAAAAAATTCGGCATCATCTCCATGGCTCCACGGATTAAATCCTAAGTCCGCATCAAATTTTTTTAGCTTTATTAGAGCTGCAAATAATGCGAAAGGATTTCTCTTATTTACGCCAACGACTTCGACGCACTCGCCCATAATCTCTTTTGCGTACGGCACAAGTTGGTTTGTAGTAAAAAGCAAATAACTCTTTGCCGGATACAGTTCAGTCAACTCTTTTATAATTTTAAAAGAGATTATACCGTCTCCATATCTTGAAAAAACGGCAAAAAACAGTTTTTCGGCTACGGCTATATCTTCTGCATCAAGCCTGCCCTCTTTGTGCTTATATCTATCGATAAAGTATTTAAATAGTTTTTTTAACATCTAATTCTTCAAAAAATTTAATAGTTTTTGCGAACGCTTTACAGGCTCTAGTTCTGCTATTTTGTCATATGCGGCCTGCGCAAAGGTTGTTGCCTCTGTTGGATTATCCAATAGATAGTTTAGCTTCACCCCCAAATCCTCTGGGTCTCCGGCTCTAAACTCCAAAGCGACGCCTTTTGTTATCTCCGATATCGAAGCTATGTTCGAGGCCACCACAGCATTAAAGGTTGCCATATATTCAAACAGTTTAAGCGGAGAAGTGAACCTATCGAATGCGCTATTACCGTTTGGCAAGACGCATATTTTTGTTTTTGATGTCAAGAGTTCTTTGACCTCGGAATGTGTGAGTCTACCGATGAAATCCACCTTCTCGAACACTCCTATATCTTCTGCCATCTGCCTTAGCTTAGCCTCTTCACCGCCGGAGCCGACAAGCTTTATTTTGGCGCCGTTCTTTAGGTATTTTGCCGATTCTATCAGCGTATCCATACCCTTCCAAGCCTGAAAACTTCCCACATAATAAACCTCATTTACACCGACAAACTCTTTTTTGTCAGCCCCCTCAACCCTGCCACTAAGGGCAAGTGGCAAGACCACGCTTCTGCACTTTCCAAATCTTGCCTCAAACTCATCTTTTAGCGTTTGGGATATAAAAACTATGCCGGATACATTTTTGTATACGAAGTTCTCCATTTTTGCCACAGACTCTTTTTTTGTTTCGGGGGCAGAATCGGCAAAAATCTCGTGCGCCTCAAAAACAACATCAAAGCCGTTTTTCAAAAGACTATCAGCGGTTTTTAGATGTCTGACATACACTGTGTCATAAGAGTTTTTATGTAGGTGCTTTAGAAGATTGAAGTTAAATATTTTGTTGCTTCTCAAAAAAAGTAGCTCTTTTTTTAGCTTAACAAGCGAAAAGCTTCTTTTGACGCCATACGTGCGGCATACATCATCTATAGTAGTGCTAGAATCTTCACATATCAAGCCCACATCTGCTATCTCACCGAGTGCGGCGGCAGTTTTTACAACCGTTACGGTTCTAGCTTTCTCAGACGGCAAAATTTCTGGATATATAACCGCTATCTTCACAAAATCACTTTACTTATTTTTGGCTACAATGGTAGGTAAAACAGACTTAAACAAGGGGTTTAATATTTTTTCAGAAATTATAAAAATATTCAAAAAAGGCAAAATCACAAAATCAAGAGATGTGGCATATTTTGAGCTATCCAATATATGTAACGCAAAATGTATTTTTTGTCCATATCCTCTAATCTATAAACAAAAAAAACTCGGATATATGAGTGATGAAATATTTTATAAAAGTCTTGAAAGAGCATATGAACTCGGATATACTAAACTAAACTTTACACCTACCACCGGTGAACTTCTACTCCACGAAAAGTGGCATGAATTTATTCAGCATACATTAAATGATAAAAGAACAGAGAGTGTTTATTTTTATTCCAACGCAATACTATTAAATGATGATGCCGCCGACAAAATAATATCTTTTCAAAATCCTGAGAAAATATTTGCGATATTCTTCTCTGTAGGAGGTGTTGACACCGATAGTTATGAACTAATGTACGGGGTCGATAAGTTTGCTACGGTCTGTGCCAATATTAATAACCTATGTGAAAAACTTGCAAAACACAACTCTAACATAAAAATAAACTGTGAACTGAGGATGCCAAAACATATTCGTCCAGATATAAAACAAATGCGGCTACTCTTAAATCAAGTCTGTTATAAAAATTTTAATCTAAGCTATATAAACAACTACGATAACATAGGCGGCATGATAGGATCAAAATACCTGAAATATCTACCGGAAAAAGCAAAATCTGCGCCTTGCTATAGACTAAATGATATTAGATTTGATATACACGGCGACGTATGGGCATGCGGATGCGTTGTTACAGAACAGGGCAATAACAGTGACTTGATTATAGGCAATACAGATAATGATCCATCGCTACTAGCTGCAAAACATACTGCAATCCTATCAAATTGGAACACTAAATCAATCCCAAATGTGTGCGAACAATGCAAGCTATACAAAGCTACTTAATTAACCCTGTATAGATTGTATGCACTTCTTTTGCAACATCATCCCAACCGCTAATTAATGCATTGTTTATTTTTGGATACTCCTGCATACTCATTACATTTTTTATTATTTCACAAAGAGCACTAGTGTCATCAAAATTTATTAAAAATCCATTTTCGCCTTTAATGGCATCTTCATTTCCACTATTATTACACCCAACAGTTAGCGTACCGCAGGCATTTGCTTCCAAATGTATAAGTCCAAAACCTTCAAAATAAAACCTATCCGATTTAGAAGGCAGAACATTTAATTTTGCAACTTGATATAAATTGCGCAAAGTATCCTCAGAAACCCAGCCCAAAAACTCTATATTAAGTTTATTATTCTCTATATCTGTAGTTATTTGCTTATATTTACTGTTGTTTGTATCAATGCTTCCAACAATCTGCAATTTTAAGTCAGGTATCTCAGGCGCAACTAGCTTGAATGATTTCAATACAAAATCTATACCTTTGCGAGATTTTAAATTACCGACAAAAACAATATTATTTTTTCTTTTTTGCTCCGTCTCTGCTTCGTAATATAACTCTCTGTCAACTCCCAAATTAATAATTTTGCAGTTACAGTATATTTTTTCCTCAATCATTCTTTTGGCTGTATATCTGCTGATAGATAAGACAAGATCCGCCTTACTAAAAGCATACTTAAATAGCTTATATCTATATGGTAGCTTAATTGCATAAGTTCCGTTGGCGGTTACAATATACGGTATTTTAAATATTTTAGACAATAACCACGCAAGAGGAGCATAGTGTTCTATATTTGCATGAATTAAGTCATATTTTCCGGTTTTGAAAAGTAAAACACAAATCAAATCAAACAAAAGTCTATGGTAAAAAAATGTCTTAACAATCCCGGCCTTCATAGATGTTTTAGAAAATACCCACCTACTATCATCGGTACTAAAAACATCGAACTCTACATTCGGTAGATGTTTAATTAGATAAAAACCAACGTTAGATGCACCGTCTAACGGTTTAGATTTATTGGTTAAAAACAAAACTCTCATTACATAAACCTTTTTATTTCAGTAATTACATCGGAAATGAAAATATCAAGCATATGATTATTGCTACGAATTTTTTTTGGCACTACGGATTGTTCATTATTCACTTTTTTTTGAATAATAGCATGTTTGCCGACGTCTTGGTATGCTCCTGTATGCTGTGCGCCTGTGGCACCGAAAAGCTCCACGGTCGGCACCCCCAGAGCTATTGCTATATGCATCGTCCCCGTATCGTTTGTTACTAATAAATCCATCTCTTTGATAAATTTGGGCAGATGTTCTATCGCAAACTCTCCGCAAAAGTTTTGCACTCTGGTGCTATTGGCTTTTTTGATTATCTCGCCAAGTTTTCTCTCTCTTTTGCTTCCGCTAACCCCAATTACCACATTGCTATCTTCCAAAAGCATTTCGGCCAACTCTTTGAAGTTTTGGGCCGGCCACATTTTGTATATGTTTGCCGCACCTGGTTGAAAACCTATCACTTTTTTATCAGCCTCGAAAATCTCTCTTTTTGAGTCTACGTAATACCTCGAAGGCAGGAGCATTCTGGTGGATAGCTTCTCGCCGCCGATGGCACGCACGAGGTCTAGCCTATCTTCTATTGTATGTTGCTCTTTTTTTGAAAATTCATAACTTAGATAGTGTCTATATGCGCTTTTTGTCGGTGTTTTTAGGATTGTTTTTGTCCCGCTCATTATTGCCATTGGAACATCTTGCGGGCCATTTGAGTGTAACAGTAGCGCAATATCCGCCTTGACGTGGCGAAGCTGCATAACGGTGCTAAAAAAGTTTTTGTAGCCTCCGTGATATACGATGAAGTTGTCCGCAAACTCTGCACCTTCCATCAGCGGATATATATTTTTGTGGATAAACAGCGTGATTCTAGCATCGGGAAAAGAGTCTCTAAGGCTTTTGATAGCGGGGGTTGAGAGCAGGGTGTCGCCAAGCGCCGTATTTGAAAAGATTAAAATAGAATTTTTGGCTGAGTTTTTCAGCTCTTCTTCGCTTTTTTTGAGCGGTGCGTCGTAGAAGTGTATATAAATCTTGAGGCACAAATCCATCAAAAATTTATAAATATACTTCACACCATTTCCTTCACGGCCTCAAATACTCTTTCAGGCGTGATGTCGTCAGCTTTTTTGGACTCCGCCGTCAAAACTACCGATTTTTTGTGATACGGCTTCCACGTATCTACGTTTGTCTTGCCAAATATCGCAACGACTGAAGGCGCAAAAACAGCTCCGTAATGCATCGCTCCACCATCTAGCGTCACAAAACATGCAGAGTTTTTGACCAGTGCGCCGAGCTGTGCTAGTGAAGCCGTCTCAAAATATTTGATATTGTCGCTACAAAACAGGGTTTTTGCCACACCCTCTTCCTCACTCTTTGGCGCCGCAGTTACGGCTACTTTTAGACCCAAATTTACTGATATTAACGACGCTAATCTTAAAAATTTATCAATTTTATATCTATTCACAGGTAGTCTTGATGAAATGTGAAATACCACAAAACCGCCACTCGTAAATCCGGCACTTTGCATCATCTGTGCCACGCTATCATTGGCCTCAGCGGAGATATTCACAAAAGTGAAATAATTTTTATCCAAAACGCCAAAATGCTCCAAACAATCAAAAGAATTTTGCACCTCGTGCTTACCGGCAGGGTCTTCGTCTATAAACGCATCAAAAGGTCTCATCCCTTTTGCGGTTTCTAGCAGACGAACAACTTTGGTTTTTGCGCCGCTCCATATAACAAGCGAAGCATTTGAACGACTAAAAGAACTACGAAGCCCTACGGCATAGTCAAACTTCTCAGCCCGTACGGATAGCATCACCAAAAACTGCCTCCACCACGACACCACCCGTAGAGTATTTGGGTGGTGTTTTGCTTTTTCGTATACAAACAGCTTATCTATATATGGATTGCCGATAAACGCCTCTTTAGAGTATCCGGCACACAGCACACCCACAAAACACGTCGGAAACTGCTCTTTTATAGCTTGCAGTACAGGGGTCGAGAGCACCGCATCACCGATGTTGTCGTTTCGCACAAGAAGGATTTTTTTACCGTTTAAATCTAGCATACAGCCCTCCCAAAAGCGGGGATGAAAATATTTTTAGTTGTCCGGCAAGCCACTTTGCGTCCTTATCTTTTACGGATATCCGTTTTATTTCACTTGCATCGCCATCAGCCGTGTTTACGCCTCGTTTTGTAGTGTATAGCGCCTCAAATCCAAGTCCATGCGCAACGTCTATAAGCTCGTCCGTATAGTTGCCTCTAGGCCAGCAAAGGTGTTTTGTATCAAGCCCTAAGCGTGTTTTTAACAGCAGTTTTGAAATCGCCAAGTCATCTCGCCACTCATCCATTCCAAGCTCTTCGTTATCGTGGGCATTTGAGTGCGAACCGACGCTAATGAGCTCTTGCATCACCACCAAGTCATCCCAATTCATTACGGCAGATGAAGGCTCCTCATAGGCTAGTTTTTTGCCTTCTCTATGGTTTGGAATATACATCTCATCCGAAACACGCTTGTCCTCAAAAGCCCTCTCCACCCAATCCGTTATCACAAATATCGTAGCTTTGACTCCGTATTTTTTTAGTATAGGGTACGCAACGAGATAGTTGTCTATCCAACCGTCATCAAAGGTGATAAGAACGCTTTTTTTCGGCAGTTCAAGTTCGCCTTTTTTGAACGCCAAAAACTCGTCCAAACTAAGTGTTTTATAGCCGTTTTGCGCAAGATACTTGATATGGCTCTCAAAATTTTCAGGGCTTATCGTCACAAGCGCACCCTTGTGGCTACTCACATGATGGTACATAAGCACGGGAATACTAAGAGCATTTTTACTCAAGCAAGTAGCTCCTCATACTGTTTTAGCGTATCTTCCACCATTTTTTCGACCGAAAACTTCTCGATTACAAACTCTCTAGCTCTTTTGCTAGCCGCCGCATGAAACTCTTTGTCAGTGATAAATTTTTCTATTTTTGCCGCCAAATCTTCCACATTTTCGCACTCAAAAAGAAGTCCGCTTCCGTTTTCTTCTAGTGCCTCAGGTATTCCGCCGACACGTGAGCCAATCACCGGCACACCACACGACTGGGCTTCGAGAAGCGCGGTACCGAGAGCTTCCATATTTGAGGGCAATACGAACAAATCAAGCGCGCTCAAAACATTCACGGTGTCATCTCTAAATCCGGCCATGATAACACGCTCTTGCATCCCGCACTCTTGTATTTTCGTCTCCAAATTTTTCCATTGTGGGCCATCGCCGACTATGAGCAGTTTTACGTCGTATTTCGATGATAGTTTTGCCACTGCGTCTATGAGGTCTTTGTGTCTTTTTGCACCTCTGAGAACGGCGACTACGCCTATCAAAAAAGTATCTTCTGAGATTTTAAATTCATCTCTTATGGAACTTTGAGATTTTTGAAAATGATTTGTGTCTACGCCTGTGTATATGAGTCTTATTTTAGATTTTCCCACGCCACGAGAAGCTATGTACTCCCGTACTCCCGTGCTGATGGCGGTCACTTCATTGTTTAGATATTTGTAACTAAAAGAGCTAGAGAATGGAGTTTGCAGATGTCTTACACGCACGCACTTTACACCAGCAAGTTTTGCCGCCATGCCACCAAGCCACGCATCCCTGCCGGAGTGTGTGGACACTATGTCTATACCAAGTTCTTTAATATATCTTGCAATTGTCAGCACTGCGGGCAAATCATAAGTAGCGCGAGTTTTGACACCAAGGCACTCAATACCGAGTTCATCTGATTTTTTAAAAAGTTGGCTATCCGGATTTACCGCAAAATACGTTTTTACCTTATCCTGAGGCATATGAGTTGCCAGCCTCACGGTTCGCTTCTCCTGTCCTCCCCACCCTTTTGAAGCCTCAACTTCCAATACTTTTATCAAAATTGACACCCTTAATTACACTTTATCGACAGATTTTAGCTAAAAACTGCAAAAATATAGGATACAAAGAAACATCAAAAGATAAAATTATGTGTGACTTTTTAGGGACTTTCTAAGCTATTTTTTTAGGCACTCATCTCAAAACTCTTTTGATATTATTCACAAACATTATAACTAAGGCAGTCAATGTACGATAAATACTCAGTACAAAAAATAGTTTTTGCGCTTACAATGCTCGTTAATATATTGGTTACAGTCTTTTTGGACAGCTACTACTACATAAGCAGTAAAGAGAATTTGACAATTCAAATAGACGATAAACTAAAGACTGTGGCACTCAGCGTCAAACCGATGATGGACACATACAATGAAGAGATAAACGGTAGCGACTCCATAACACCGCAAAGATACACCGAAATACTAAAAGAACTCAGTAAATACACAAACTCTATAGGCGTGGAATACGTATATTCTATAGTCAAAAAAGACGGCAAAATATATTTTACGACCTCATCTGCTACAGAGGAAGAAATGAAAAAAGAGTCGTATAGTAAGTTTTACGAGGAGTATAAAGAGGCGAGTGACGGGCTAAAAAAAGCTTTTTCATCCAAAAAACCTGAATTTGACGAATACAAAGATGAGTGGGGAAATCATCGTTCATATTTTGTTCCAATGCAAACATCTAGCGGCAAAGAGTATATTGTCGGCATAGACGTATCGCTACAAAGTATAGACGAAGCCCTTGATAAACTGCTCTTAGATGCACTCATTGTTGGTGCAATAGTCAATCTAATAACAGTCGTCATCGCATACTTTCTATTCAAACCGTTTGTTAAAAGCATAGGTGGGTTTACCGAAAAAATCAAACGCTCCAGTGATAATAAAAACCTAACGGAAGCATTTGATGCAAAAGGAGATAGCGAACTTTCGCTGATGACTAGAGCGCTTGGCTCTTTGTTTACTAGCTTTAAGGGCGCCATAGAGGGGGCAAAAAATACACTTGTAAGCGCAAAAGCCGTCTCCAAAAAACTAGATGATAGCTCAGAGCAGATAATCAAAGCAATAGATAGCGAAGCCAAAATAGTAGAAGATGCTAGCCAAAAAAGTAAAGAGATAAAACAGAACGTACATGAGGCGGCTCAGGAGCTAAAAGGCTCGGCGGACAATCTTAAAGCAACGTCAAAAAGCGTCTCCGAGATACACAGCAAACTTTCAGATTTTACAAGAATGATACATGAAAGCGCAGAGATAGAAAGAGAGCTTGCAACTAAGCTAACCGGTATGGCGCACGACGCAGAAGCCGTCAAGACCGTCATCTCGGTAATATCAGATATTGCGGATCAGACCAATCTACTTGCTCTCAATGCGGCAATAGAAGCGGCGAGAGCAGGAGAGCACGGCAGAGGATTTGCAGTCGTGGCTGATGAGGTGCGTAAGCTTGCGGAGAGAACGCAAAAAAGTCTTGTAGAGATCAACTCAACCATCATGGTAATATCTCAGGCAATAGTGGAAGCAAGCGAACAGATAGACAAGAATGCTGAATCCATAGAAGGTCTAAGCGGTTTTGCACACACTTTGGAAGATACAATGAGAGATTCGGCGCAGACAATGAGCCACGCTATATCCGGAGCCGACAACAACGTCGCAATGTCCGCAAAAACGCTTCAATCCGTAGACTTTATTGTAGATGAAATATCAAAAATAGAAGAGCTATCAAAAAACAATACTCTGCACGCCAAATCAGTAGCAAAACTAGCGGAAGAGCTACTAAAAGATATGACAGCGCTTGATGAGACGCTAAAAGAGTTCACTATATAAGGACTCTTTTTATCTCCTCTTTGACCGCTTCAAGCGGGTATTCGAGAAGGCATTTACTTTTTTTGCTTCCGTCACACCCGTCACGACCGCAAGGTGCACAATCCCAATTCACTTGAAACATCGTGTTTTTACCCATGCGTTGGACGCCGTTTTTTTGCGTGTACGTACATTCGCTCACTTCATTATCCCAAGCGCCCCAGTTGAACACGCCTGAAGGTCCAAACACCGATATGCAAGGAGTATTTTGCGAAGCCGCTATGTGCATCGCCGCCGTATCTGCTCCAAAAAATAGTTTTGCTTTTTTTGAGAGAGCCGCAAGCTCTTTTAACGTCAGTTTGCCTGCGAGATTTAAAGGCTTGCTTTTGCAAAGCGACAAAATCTCTTCTATCATCTGAATCTCTTTTGCATCAGGTGCGGCAGTGATGACTACTTTCACGCCAAGCCCCTCGACAAAGTCTATAATCTGGGCATTTTGAGCAGATGAAAGGCATTTGAAAAACCATCTTGAAGCGGGATGAACATGTACAAACTCTTCTGTATCACCGAGCAGTTCACTTACTTTCGCCTCATCACTAGGCGCAAAAAACAGCTCCACCTCTTTGTGAGTAGGCACAAGCCCAAAAGCCCTAAGAGCATCGAGATTTGACTCCACCAAATGGCGCATCAAAGTGAGCCGAAACGAATAAGTATAAGGCGAAAACTTCGCAAATATCCCCTTTTTTGCCGCCACACCCACGCGCACCTTTGCCCCCGACACAAGCGCCATATATCCACCCCGCTCTCCCTCGGTGGTATTGATAACAATGTCATACCCCCGCTTGCGAACATCGGCATAGAGCGAAAGCTCATATTTTAATCGCCCAAACACCCCGCTAGACTTCGCTTTTTTGCGGTCATAGACAAACACATTGTCGATATTTGGATTGAGCGTCAACATATCTTTTGACTCAGCGTTTACAAGATAATCGACCGTTGCGTCAGGATACGCCTCTTTGAGGTTTTTGGCAAGCACGGCGGAGAGAAGCACATCGCCTATGTGTCGGAATTTTAGTACGAGGATTTTCATTTATAAATCTCTTCATACCGATTTTTCCACCGCTTATGAAACCAAAACCAGACGTTTGGATTTTTTCTGATTTGCGTCTCTATCGCATTTGATTGGGCTTGTGTGCATGCAAGTATGTCGGCTTCTACATCATCCGTATGGGCGCAGTATATCGGTTCGTAAAAGCTTAGTTTGTATCTATCAAAGCCGCTGTATTCGCAAAAGGCAGGCACGATAGCGGCGTCAAATCTACGGGCTAGTACTGAGGCTACGGGGGTTTGTCTTGCGTCTTTGCCGAAGAATTTTATTAGTAGCCCCTCGTCATCGGCGGTGTTTTGGTCTACCAAGATGCCGACCGTTTTGTTCTCTTTTAGCGCCTTGACTAGCTTTCGCATTGCGCCGTGCTTGCTGATTAGCTCTGCGTCGAAGCGTTCTCTGGATTTTTTGAGCACGGCGTTCATCGCTTTTGAGTCAAGTTCTCTGCCTACGGCTACCATCTTAAGCCCCGTGCGTACCGTGACCGCTTTGCCTAGCGCTTCCCAGTTGCCGTAATGCGCTGTAACGAAGATGATTTTTTTGCCCTCAGCCCGTAGTCGCTCGACTATCTCCACGCCCTCAAAGTCGCACTTTGCCAGCATCTTTTCTTTGGATATATCGAGGTTTGTGACTATGCCGACTAGGTTTCGTAGCATGTTTTCGTAGGCGCAGACTATTATCTCTTTTTTTTGCGCCTCACCCATTCCGCCCTCAAAGGCAAAATCTAGATTTACCTCGGCTATTCGCCTATGTTTTTTGTTGACGGCGTAGGCAAATTTGGCAAGCCAAAAGATGTTTTTTTTCAAGACAAAATTTGGCGTTAGCTTGATAAGCAGAGCAAAAACGCCAAACAAAAACGCATAAAAAAACTCTTTCACAAAAGCCCCTTCGCAGTCGCTATCACAAGCTCTGAGGATATACGAGAGATACTAAAATCATCATAATCTAGCTTTTTGGCATCCACGTTTTCATCTATATACAAAAGGCGGTTTATCTGCGTTTCGCAAGCATTTCTCTTCGCCGGGGTAGCCCCAAATATCGTCACACTTGGCACATTCATCGCCCACGCCATGTGCGTAATCCCAGTATCGCCTCCGATTACGAGGTCGCAAGAGGCGACAAGTGCTTTTATTTCGTCTATATTCATCGGCGTCAAAGTAGCGTTCTCGCCGCCCAAGACCATGACGTTTGCGTCACCCAAAGCCGCTATAACCTCTTGCATTTTTTCCCAAGGGTAGATTTTGTTTGGTTTTGAGGCGGACATGTTAATTAGAATATTTTTTTTGCTTTGCGACGCTAGATTTGAAGATGCGCTATACCCTAGTAAGTACGGTTTGTTTGCCACGTCGCCAAAGCCCAGCAGGTCGATATAGCGTTCCATGATATTTTTTTGGTATGCGCTTACGACTTTGTCGGTATAAAAAAGGCTTGCAAGCCCTTCTCTGGCGCTCTTGTACGAAAAGCCTATTTTTTTTGGGCTATCCAAAAATGAGGTTACAAGCCCTGATTTTACGAGACCTTGCAGGTCGTACACCACGTCAAAATGCCCAAGCGATTTTAGTTTTTTGACTGAAGATGCGACATTTGAGAGCGTCAAAGGCTTTAGGGTGAGCGAGACTATCTCATCCACAAAAGGCGAGTTCGCCACGACCTCTTCAAATCTTTTATCGACTATCCAAGTGATATGAGCATTGTTGTGCTTTTGTTTGAGCAGAGCCGCCACTTCAAGGCTAAACACTATATCACCGAGCGCAGAGAGCCTTACAAGTGCAATTTTCAACAGTTTTCCGATATGTTTTTGTCAAATTTTACAGAGTAGCGGCTAAAAATGAAAATATTTGAAGATTTTGGTGAAGTAATCGCCTTTTGCACGGACAAAAGCGACGGAAATTTTGCAGATTATGTAGGTGACGATGAGCAAGAGCTAACAAAAAGACGCAAAAAACTACAAAAAATAGTCATCCTAAAACAAGTCCACGGCAATGAAATATTGGAGATAAAAAACGGCGGAGACTTTGTCTGTGCGGGTGAAGCGGACGGCATGTGTACAAATAAGCGAGAATTGACGCTTGCCATCCAAACGGCGGATTGTGCGGGCGTACTGCTTTATGACCCGACAAACCACGCTGTATCGGCGCTTCATGCGGGGCGCAAGGGAGCAGAACTAAATATCTTGGGCAAATGTGTCACAAAGATGCAAAATCTTTACGGTACAAATGCGGGACAGCTAAAAATGTACGTTGGGGCACATATTAGAGGGTGTTGTTATGAGCTGCCGCACGAAATGGCGGCGGAGTTTGGGATATATGAAGGTGCCGTAAATGTTCGCGAGGGCAAGAGTCACCTTGATATAGGAAAAGTCATTCTAGAACAGGCAAAAACTCTTGGAATACGATATGAAAACATAGAGATTAACAGTGATTGTACATCATGTAAAAGTCAAAAATACTTTTCCTACAGGGCCGAGAACGGTAAATGCGGCAGAATGCTTACGGCTATAGGCTTAAAAGCAATTTAGATAAAATTTGTCTTAAAAAAGAAGAGTGATAAGAAGATGATAAACGAACTAAAACAGTTTGGCTCGATTCGGGTAGAGGCAAGAGCGTATCTGACATATCTTTTGACCAGAAATATTCCAAATCACATGCCGGATATTACACTAGACACGATACTTGCGGCGTTTAAGAAAATAAAAAAAGAGAATGAAAATATCTCAATACTATACGTTTTGGACTCAAAGGGCGTGCAGTTAGTGGATAATATCTCCAATAAACCCGAATTTCGCAAAGGCAAGGATGCTAATAGGGCCAATAGAGCTTACTACTACAGAGCCGTCAGGGAGAAAAAACCTATTTTGACAGACCCATATCCAAGCATTACAACCGGCGTTCTTTGCGTAAGTGCGGCAATGCCGATTTATGACGACCAAAATCATCTAAAATTCGTAGCGGTCATTGATATACCGTTGACAGATATCGTAAAAATATTGCACCCGACTATTTGGAGTGCGGCTTTTGCAAACGTAAGTAAAGTTACTTACGCAATTTTTTCGCTAGCTCTTTTTACCGTGGCGGTACTGCTCTTTCTAAAAGGGCTTATCGGGCTGTTCTCTGAGGGGGCGCACCCTTCTAGCATAGAGATACAGGGTATTTTTGAAACGACGATTCTCTTCACCCTCTCGCTTGCAATATTCGACCTTGTCAAAGCTATATTTGAAGAAGAGGTGTTAGGGCGCAATAAGCGTGAAAGCGCAGGAGAGACACATCAGACGATGACAAGATTTATTGGCTCCATCATCATAGCCGTAGCAATAGAGGCGCTGATGCTTGTATTTAAATTTGCGCTGACGGATCCTAGTAAAATGACATATGCGCTTATACTTTTGGGAGGCGTAGCAGGTCTGCTTATATCGCTTGCTTTTTATATCAAATCAACCAGAAAACCGAGAAGAGAATCACGTGAGTAAAATCGCGATAGTCAACTACCAAATGGGCAACCTAGCAAGCGTCAAGAACTCTTGCGCTAAAGTCGGTTTCGAGGCTGACATCATTGCCGACTCCGAAAAACTAAAAGAGTATGACAAAATTATTTTACCGGGAGTCGGCGCATTTCCTGATGCCATGAAACACCTGATAGAAACCGGCATGGACGAAGCCGTAAAAGAAGCGGCGAGGACAAAGCAGATTTTTGGGGTTTGCCTCGGAATGCAACTGCTGTTTGAAAGAGGGTTTGAGCATGAAGAGACGGCGGGGCTTGGGTTATTGAAAGGCGATATAGTAAAGTTCGACCCTGAAATACTTGGAAGTGAACGCAAAATACCGCATATGGGATGGAATAAGCTATTTCGCCAAAAAGAGTCTGCACTACTAAATGGCATCGAAGATGAGTTTTATCTATATTTCGTCCACTCCTACCACGCTAAGGCTACGGTGGATGAGATGCTTTGCCTGTCACATTACGGCGAGCAATTTGTGAGCATGGTAGAAAAAGAAAACATCTGCGGAATCCAACCACACCCCGAAAAATCAGGTGATACGGGACTAAAAATACTTAAAAACTTTTTGGAGAAAAAATGACAATCTATCCGGCAATAGACCTAAAAGACGGCAAGGCCGTACGCTTAACTAAAGGCATTATGGAGAGTGCAAAAGTCTACTCTGATGAGCCATATCATCTAGCAAGAGCGTTTGAAGAGATGGGGTCTGACTGGGTGCATATCGTAGACCTTAACGGGGCGTTTGCGGGAAATCCGATGAATCTTGACGCTATCAAAAAAATTAGAGAAGCCACAAGCCTAAAGCTCCAACTGGGCGGGGGTATCAGGGATGAAGATACGATAAAAAGATATATCGATCTTGGCATTGAGCGGGTGATTTTGGGCACGATAGCCACTCAAAATCCTGAATTTGTCAAGAGTGTGGCCGCAAAATACAACGTCGTAGTCGGCATTGACGCACATGACGGATTTGTAGCAGTGGACGGTTGGGCGAAGACTAGCGAACTAAGAGCTACGGAGCTTGCGAGAATGTTTGCGGATAGCGGCGTAAAAGCTGTCATCACGACAGACATCTCAAGAGACGGCACTCTGGGCGGCGTGAATATCGGCTTTACCGAAGAGGTCGCACAAGCCGGAGGCATTGAGACGATAGCAAGTGGTGGCGTCAAAGATATAGAAGATATCAAAGCAGTCAAAAACAGCCCGTTTATCGGCGGTGTTATCATCGGCAAGGCTTATTATGAAGGCAAACTAGACCTTAGGGAGGCTTTGGCGCTGCAATGAAAGAGTTTTATTACGAACTAACGGTAGAGACAAGCGATTTTTATGAACTGATAGAGAACTTTCTAGGCGATTGGTGCGATGCCGTCATCGAAGAAAATGGCAAACTTATCACGACTTATGAGTATGAGCCGATAAATGTCAAAGATGCCCTTCTCATCTACAAAAACGAGCTTGAAGAGATGTTTGGAGTGAAGTTTGTCCTAAGCGCAGAGATAATAGAAAAGAAAAACGAAGATTGGATAGAGTCTTATAAAAAGAGTGTAGAACCAGTACAAATAGGCGATTACTATGTTTATGCGCCGTGGCATGAGCCAAAAGCTGGAGTAAAAAACTTCTGCATAGAGCCTTCTCTCGCATTTGGTACGGGACACCACCCGACAACCAAAAATGCAATGTTGTTTGTCCAAAAATATACAAAAAACGGCAATAGAGTTCTTGACGTGGGATGCGGAAGCGGAATACTCGCTTTAACGGCTGCGGATATTGGAGCAAAAGTCGATTTGTGCGACAGCGATGAAGGAGCCGTGGAGGTCGCTAAAAAAGTGTTTGACGACAATGGACAAAGCTATGAAAACATCTGGACGGGCAGTGCGAATGAAGCAAATTTTGAGTATGATATTGTACTGGCCAACATCATCACCGATGTACTCGTGATGCTCTCAAAAGACCTGAAAAAAGCCGTAAAACAAGGTGGAAAACTCATACTCTCGGGGATACTTGAAGAGCATGAAGAAAAGCTAAAGGCTTACTACAAAGATTTGAAACTTGTAGACAGAGTTTGCGAAAGTGAATGGGTAACGTTAGTTTACCAAAAATAAAGAGGATTCAGACTTAATGGAAAAAAATAACCAAAAAGAACCCAAAAAAAACGATAATTTTTTTAACAAAAACCCGCTTCTAGTATTTGCGATATTTTCTATCGTCACAGTGATACTTTTTAAGAGCATGTTTGAAGACGGTAGCATCGACTCTACCGGCTCCACGGGCGGTACGACGCAATCTCAAAACGTCAGCTACTACGAATTAAAAAAACTTGCCGAGACAGGTAAAATAGAGTACGTATCAATAGGTGAATCAACAATAAAAGCCACAAGCAAGGGTGAGCCAAAAAGCACATTTGTAGCAAAACGGGTGATTCCGGATGACACGCTTATTCCTCTTCTTGAAAAACAAAACGTCAAATACGGCGCATACACAGAGAAAAACTGGTTAACAGACCTAGTATTTGGCTGGGTGCTTCCGGTGTTTATCTTTTTTGCGATTTGGATGTTTCTTACAAACCGTATGCAAAAAAATATGGGCGGCGGAATACTCGGCATCGGTAGCATGAAAAAGCTAATGAACTCCGAAAAACCAAAAGTAAAATTTGCCGACGTAGCCGGAAATGACGAAGCAAAAGAGGAAGTGCAAGAGCTTATAGAATTTCTAAAAAGCCCTGACAAATACATGAAACTCGGAGCAAAAATACCAAAAGGTGTGCTACTTGTAGGCCCTCCCGGAACAGGTAAAACTCTTCTTGCAAAAGCCGTAGCGGGAGAGGCGGAAGTGCCTTTCTTCTCGGTATCAGGCTCTAGCTTTATCGAAATGTTCGTGGGTGTTGGCGCTAGTCGTGTTAGAGATTTGTTCGACCAAGCAAAAAAAGAGGCTCCATCTATCATCTTCATAGACGAGCTTGACGCAATAGGTAAGAGTAGAGCAATGGGGCATATCGGCGGAAATGACGAAAGAGAGCAGACGCTAAACCAAATGCTCGCCGAAATGGACGGATTTGGAGCAGAATCCCCTGTAATCGTGCTTGCAGCGACTAATAGACCTGAAATCCTAGACCCTGCACTTCTCAGACCGGGTAGATTTGACAGACAGGTGCTTGTCGATAAACCGGACTTTAAAGGCAGAGTTGAAATCTTAAAGGTGCATGCTAAAAACGTTAAACTTGCCGACGAGGTAGACCTAGAAGAAATAGCCAAACTAACAGCGGGACTTGCCGGAGCAGATCTTGCCAATATAATCAACGAAGCCGCACTTTTGGCGGGTAGAGAGAGCCAGGAGTCCGTAACGCAACAAAATATGAAAGAGGCCGTTGAAAGAGCTATTGCCGGACTAGAGAAAAAATCAAGACGTATCAGTCCGAAAGAAAAACGTATCGTTGCATACCATGAAAGTGGACATGCAGTTGTGAGCCAAACGACAAAAGGCTCAAAAAACGTCAATAAAGTCTCCATCATACCAAGGGGATTGGCGGCGCTAGGATACACACTAAACACACCGGAAGAGAACAAATATCTTGTCCAAAAACATGAGCTAATAGCCGAAGTGGACGTGCTACTAGGCGGCCGTGCGGCGGAAGAGCTATTTATCGGCGAAATATCCACGGGTGCAGCAAACGACCTAGAACGTGCTACCGACATCATTAAGTCGATGATAATGTACTATGGAATGAGCGAAGTCGCAGGGCTTATGGTGCTTGAAAAACAAAGAAGCACATTCCTTGGCGGCGGAATGACTCAAGCAAAAGACTACAGCGAGAAGATGAGCGAAGAGCTAGACGCTTATATCAAGGCAAAACTGGCCGAGAGATACGAAGCCGTAAAAGCAAAACTAAATCTCTATAGAGACGCCATGGAGACAATGACGGCTGAGCTTTTGGAGATAGAAGTACTCGAAAAAGACAGGGTTGAAGATATAATCAAAAGTTTTGAGGATGCAAACGGCATCACTAGAGATTCCGACGTAGATGAACTGCACTCGCCGGAAAAACAGTAAGGCGACTAGCCACAAGGAGCACATTTGAAAAAGATTGTAACCACAACCGAAATAATCGCAAAAGAGAGCTATAAATACCTTATAGGTACGTCTATTGTGCTTGCATTGGCGTTTTATTGGAACTTTAGCGCCCTTTCCTTGCTTGTTCTAGTGAGCGCTGCGACTGCAATATTATATTTTTTCAGAAACCCTGAGAGAATAAGCGAAGATGACTCACCGGATGCTATACTAGCTCCCGCCGACGGTATCATAGTCTCCATAGACAGAGAGTACGAAGAGTCTTTTTTGAAAGCAGAATGTCTCAGCGTTACAATAGCAACCTCACTACAAGATGCACATTTTATCAGGGCTCCGTATGCTGGAGTATTCAGACAAAAAAGCTCGCTTCACGGTGAGTTCCTCCCAATAAAAAATGAAAAGGCAAAGTTTTTAAACGAGAGATTTGCCGCTTATTTTGAAGGGCTAAACGGTAAGAACTATGCCATGTCGGTAATAGCAGGAAGCCTAGCGACAAAAATTTCGCTTTATCAAAGTGAAGATGCAAAAGTCAGAGGATGTGAGCGAATAGCGTTTTTAAAATCGGAGTTTCAAACCGTGCTATATCTTCCAAAAGAGGTAAGTATCAAAAAAGCGGTAGGAGATAGAGTCAAAGCAGGAGAAACACTCCTTGGATATTTTGCGAGCTAATGATGATAAAAAACAGTGAAGAAAAAAATAAACTAGCTTTCTTGCTTCCAAACCTAATGACTGCGGTATCTCTATTTCTAGGGATCTTGAGCATCTTGGCCTCCGTAAAAGGTCAGTTTGAAACTGCGGGAATATACATATTTTTATCCCTTATTTTTGACGGGCTAGACGGTAGACTTGCTAGAATGACCGGTACATGCTCAAAGTTTGGCGTGGAGTTTGACTCTCTTGCCGACCTTGTAGCTTTTGGCGTGGCTCCGGCTATGCTTGTATATTTTGCAGTTGGACACGATTTTGGAAGAATAGGCGTACTTGCGGCTGGGTTTTTTGTCGTATTTGGTGCTATTAGATTGGCAAGATTTAACGTCCAATCAGAATGTATAGAACCAAACGTATTTATCGGACTTCCCATACCATCCGCAGCTGTTTTTATCGCATGTTGGACTGTATTGCTAAACAGTTATGGTCTACTTTTAGAGTACAAGCTTTTTATCATACTAGCCTCTTTTGCCGCAGCGCTACTTATGATAAGTAACATTAGGTATGCGAGCTTCAAAAAAGTACATCTCTCAAAACAAGCGCTAATGAAAATTTTTGTTTTGGTGCTCTCTATTTTGGCTGTTATGTTTTTATATTTTCTTGAGACACTAACTGCACTTATAACTTTATTTGTGCTCAGCGGAATAGCGAGAGCCGTATACACTTTGACTATTTTTAAACTAAAAAACAGACACTCTCAGGGAAAAGACGATGGAAAGAATTAAAATATTCGATACGACACTAAGAGACGGGGAACAAAGCCCCGGTGCGTCAATGAATACCGATGAGAAAATAAAAATCGCCCTACAGCTTCAAAAACTAGGTGTTGACATCATAGAAGCCGGTTTTGCAAAAGCTAGTCCCGGTGATTTTGAAGCGATACAAAAAATAGCTTCCGTAATCGATAAGAGCACCGTTTGCTCACTTGCACGTGCCGTCGATGCCGATATCAAAGACGCCGGAGAGGCTATTAAAGCGGCAAAAAACAGAAGAATACACACATTTATTGCAACAAGCCCGATACACATGGAGTACAAACTAAAAATGGCTCCCGATGAAGTAGTCAAAAGAGCTGTTCATGCAGTCTCATACGCTAAGAGCTTTGTTGATGATGTGGAGTTTAGTTGTGAGGATGCAACTAGAAGCGATATAGGGTTTTTGAAAGAGATAGTGGCGGCTGTCGTAGCGGCAGGGGCAAAAACAATAAATCTGCCGGATACGGTCGGCTACACGACGCCGAATGAATACTTCCACCTCGTAAGCGAAATCAAAAAAATCACGGGCGATAAAGCTGTCATCTCCGTACACTGTCACAACGATCTAGGGCTTGCAGTAGCAAACTCTCTTTCGGCCGTGCAAGCTGGAGCCGGACAAGTGGAATGCACGATAAACGGTCTTGGAGAGAGAGCCGGAAATGCGGCACTTGAAGAGATAGTAATGGCGCTCAAAACCCGCAAAGACATCTTCGGCGGCTATGAGACAGGTATAAACACAAAAGAGATATACCCTGCAAGCCGTATGGTAGCGACTATCACAGGCATCTCACCTCAGCCAAACAAAGCGATAGTGGGCAAAAACGCATTTGCACATGAGAGTGGTATACATCAAGACGGTATGTTAAAACACAAATCAACCTATGAAATCATCTGCGCCGCTGACATAGGCGTAGAGACAAATTCGATGGTACTCGGCAAACACTCAGGAAGAGCGGCTTTTAAAGACAAAGCAAAAGAACTAGGGTTTGATCTAGACCAAGACGAACTTGACAGAGCGATTGAACTATTCAAAATCATCTCCGATAAGAAAAAAGAGATGTTTGACGACGATATACGCATGATAATCGCCGACGTGACAAACCATATTCCAAAAGTGTTTGAACTTTTGCACCTCCAAATAGCCGATTCACAAGGCGGTCTAGCTGCAGCGGCGGCAACACTCAAAACAAAAGATGGCGAAAAAACCGATGCGGCGGTCGGAGATGGAACGATAGATGCCGTATTTAAAGTCATAGACAGGCTAACCGGCGTATCCGGGCAACTAATGGATTATAAAGTCGAGGCGGTTAGCAAAGGCAAAGACGCTTTGGCAAACGTAATCGTCAAAGTCTCGTTTCAAAACGACACTCCGGCGGTACTAGGGCATGGGCTTGACATAGACACAATGACTGGAAGTGCAAAAGCATACATCAGCGCCCTAAACTCATACCTTTCAATGAAAGACAATCTTAAAAAAATAGACTGCAAAGACGACATCTGCGGAGTGTAATCCAAATAAATCCGCCCCGAACGGGGCTAGCTTTAGTAGGCGCACTATTTAATGTCAAAATCGAAAAACTCCGATTCAAACATCCCCTTCATAGCCCTAAGTTGCGACACCGATTGATTTAAGTTTGTAGCCTCAAGATACAAAAGTCCTAGAGCATATAGACTCTCGATATTCGTCGGATCATATAGTTTTGCAAGTTCAAATAGTGATATAGCATCCGAGCTTTTCCCTGCGGCGATAGAAGCGGAGCCTGCCATAAAAAGCGTATTGGCATTCACATAATCTATATCAAAAATAACGCCCGAGTATGCGGCGCTTGCTTCTTTGAACATCTTGAGATACATTAGCGTAGTGCCGTAGCCTTTGAGCAACTGCGCTCTATCATTTCGTTCTATTTTGAGCCTTTTTTCGTAAGAGTCTTTAGCTCTACTCAAAAGACCGGATACTCGATGAAGCGAAACAAACATATCTTTTGCTATATCAGGACCATAAAATACGGCATTGATATCGTAGTAGCTTTTATTCAAATACTCTTGTGTCTCTCTAGCAAAAAACTTAACATTCTCACCGGAATTTTTGATAAACAAGTGTAAGCCTGCGGCAACAATATCCCTTGGCATCATCTGGGATAGAGCCTTTGCATTTGTACTTGCCGAGTTTTTCTTATCCAGTTTTAGCGATATTAGCGTTCCCATTGCGAGCGACATTGCACTTTTCTTTGGAGCGTTGGTTAGCCAATCTATTGACGTTATGGGATTATCTAGGGCAAAAGCTAGCATTGCGGCGTACTCTGGTTTATTCGCAAAGTTTTGCCCGCCAAAAAGGTCTGCATCCAACGAATCTTTGATTCTGTCATAAGGAACACCCATTATTTTCGAGGTGATGATTGAAAAAATACCGGCCTCATAATTTTTTGGGTCAAAATGGTAAGACTTAATAAAATATTTGTTTGCCTCTTTAAAATCACCGCTTTGCGCGTATGTGAGCCCCAAATTGTAGAGCAACACCGCATGCGTAGGGTATTTTGGCTCTAGGCTTTTAAATATTTTATTAGCAAGATATACTCTTCCGGAGAGGGCATAATCTATCCCTCTAATCATCTCGGCATTAATCTTAGATTGCTTAGCGGCGTTTTCCAAATAGCTTACACCCGCTCTTATGTCATCAATCATAATTCCAGCTTCACCCTTCTTGATTGAAGAGACGGTCTTATTCGGATTAAAAATCTTATATGGAGCAAAATAAAAGATGATAGAAGCGGAATTCTTGCTATCGTTTACAAAACTATTCAGCAATTTATCTTGAATTTTATCGCTCTCAAAAGCTTTCTCTTTAAGCAGTATCTTTATATCAAACGTAGATGAAGCATTTTTGTCGGAAAGAAGCATCGCCTCTTTAAGTGTATTGGACGCTTGCCCAGGCATTTTGGCTTTTAGGTATGTGAGAGACTGCGCCATAAGAGCCGTGATTCGCTTACTTTCGTCTCTTTTTGCGTTATCAAAAGCATTTATGGCCTCTTTATATCTGCCCTCTCTCGCCTCCAAAAATCCTATCGTCAGAAAATCTCTATTCTTATCTTTTTTCAAGATTTCGAGCATGTCGATGCCGTCGTCAAACAGCAGATAAGCTCTTTTTGCTATTTCATTTGATTCCGCCTTAAAAAACTTTCCGGTAGGTGCGCTGACAGCAGAGAGGGCCTCATAGTAGTTGCCCTCATAATAACTAATAAGCGAGTAGTAATATGAGTACAAAGGAGAGCTGACATATTTTGGCAAAGAGGCTCTCGCTAGTGCGATATACTCTTTTGCGGCTTTTTTGTCGCCCAATTTATACATACAAACAGCGGAGTTTATGGCGCTAGGAAGCTCATTGTCAGAGTTTTTGATTGAGTTTTTGAAATACCCTACGGCCCCCTTATAATCCCCTTCGCCCATCTTGGCAACGCCCAAATTGTAGTTTGATACGCTCTCCGAATATACGGATATTTCACTGTATAGCCTCAGCGCACTATCTTTATCACCACTCTCATAAAGAGCTTTGGCTTTTTCTATTAGATTTTCTAGCTCGCTTGCGGTTATCTTTGGCTTGACGCCGGGCTTTATTTTTGGCGGTTCGGAGGCGTTTACCTCTACTTTTTCACTTTTTGGGGTATTGAGAATAATCAGCGTTATGGCAACAATGAGAATTATGACGGCAACAGCCGGCACACCAAACATTAAAAGCTTCTTTTTTAAGTCGCTCTTGGTGCCCTCTTCCTCTTTGGCATCGGCTTTATCATCGGTAGCAGCAGACAAATTAGCCTGTTGGCCTTCGTCCTCTTCGACTATTACTACCTCATCATCAGCCACGCTTCTGCTCTCCTTCTACAGGTATTTTTTCAAAGCTTGCGGAATCTCTATACTTCCATCCGCTTTTTGATAGTTTTCCATGATAGCCACAAGAGTCCTGCCAACAGCCAAAGATGAGCCGTTTAGCGTATGCACAAGCTTATTTGCCTTGCCGTCTTTGTAGCGTATCTTCGCCCGTCTAGCTTGGAAATCGCCGCAATTTGACACAGAGCTTATCTCTCTGTATTTATCTTGAGAAGGTATCCATACCTCTATATCTATCGTTTTTGTAGCAGAAAAGCCCATATCTCCGGCGCAAAGAGCCATCAATCTATGAGGCAACCCAAGCTCACGCAACATATCTGACGCACAAGAAACCATCTCATCCAGCATCGCCATACTCTCTTCAGGTCTTGAAAGCACGACTAACTCGACTTTGTGAAACTGGTGTTGTCTTATCATCCCTCTCGTATCACGCCCCGCACTTCCGGCCTCTTTTCTAAAACAAGGAGTGTGAGCGGTCATCTTAATAGGCAAGCTATCAGCGGATACTATCTCATCATAATAAAGATTTGTCAGTGGCACTTCAGCGGTAGGAATCAGATAAAAAGCTCTCTCCTCTTCGCTTTCAAGGCGAAACAAATCCTCTTCAAACTTCGGAAGCTGCCCCGTTCCTTGCATTGCATCGGCATTGACGATAAAAGGCACACTCACAAGCTCAAAACCACGAGAAGCATTGAAGTCAATCATGAAGTTGATAAGCGCTCTTTCAACTCTAGCCGCCTCGCCTTTTAGCACCGTAAAACGGCTTTTTGAGATTTTTGCCGCTCTTTCAAAGTCTAGCCATCCAAGAGCCTCGCCAAGTTCCACATGGTCTTTAGGCGCAAATTCAAATGACTTTGGCTCCAAAACACTCTTTACAAAAACATTATCCTCTTCATCTTTGCCCTCAGCCACAGACTCATCCGGCAGATTTGGGAACGTAAGTGCACTTGCTTGAAGCTTGTTTTCTAGCTCTTTTGTTCTGCTCTCATACTCGCTAACCTCGGCTTTTAGCTTGTCAAGTTCCACCTTCAAGGAGTCAGTATCTTTACCCTCTTTTTTGTACTGCCCAAAAAGTCTGCTTTTTTCGTTTTGTAGCGTCAAACACTCTTCTAGCTTTTTTCTGCACTCTTTCGTATCAAAAGCCAACTCTTTAAGAGAAGCCAAAAGCTCCCTGTCAAGATTTCTTTTTGAGAGCTTCGCCGCTACTTCGTCAAAGCTATTTTGTAAAAGTTTTACATCCAACATCTACTGATTTTCCTCATCTTCTACTATTCTTATCGTCTGTCCATCGTCTACTATCTTGAATTTATGTTTTCCGCAAAAATCTTCATTCATTGTTTTTAGCATCTCTTCGGCTTTTTTTGTAGCCTCTTGCTTGCTTGCAAACGAAAGCGAGCCCTCAAGCTTTGCCCTCGTAAAACATCCGCATCTTTTTTCAACTTCCAAATTAGCCATTTATAATATACCTACCGCATCTCTGACTTTTTCTATTATCGGCGTCGCTTTTGCTCTAGCTTTTGCGGCTCCGCTTTTCAAAATATCTCTCACTTCGTCTTTGTGAGAGAGATAATACTCTCTTTTTTCACGATAAGGCTCAAAATAGCTCCATATCTTCTCTTTGAGTTCAGCCTTATAAACACCGTATCCCTCGCCACCTTTTGCGTATCTATCCTTCAATGCTTCCAACTCATCTTTTGAGGAAAAAAGCTTTGCTATCGCATACACGTTGCATTTTTCGGCATCTTTCGCATCTTCCACGGGAGTCGAGTCCGTCACTATCGAATTCACACGTTTTTTGAGTGTTTTTTCATCTAGGAAAATATCTATCGTATTGTTGTAGCTTTTGCTCATCTTCGCCCCGTCCAGCCCCGGCACAGTCGCCACGTCTTCATCTATGCTAGCTTCCGGCATTTTGAATATTTCGCCGTATTGGTTGTTAAACTTTTGCGCTATGTCTCTAGTCATCTCAAGATGCTGTATCTGGTCTTTACCCACGGGCACGATGTCAGCGTTAAATAACAAAATATCTGCCGCCATCAGCACAGGATAGCTGAAAAGTCCGTGATTTGCCGCTATGCCTCTTGCGGTCTTATCCTTGTAGCTATGCGCACGCTCCAAAAGCCCCATCGGAGTGAAGTTGGAGAGTATCCAGTAAAGCTCAAGCACTTCGGGAAGGTCAGACTGCGCCCAAAATATCGCCTTATTCGGGTCAATGCCAAGTGAAAGCATATTTATAGCGGCATTCATCGTGTTTTCACGAAGCGCTTTGCCATCGGAGAGTGAAGTCATTGCGTGGTAGTTGACGATAAAGGCATATAGTTCGCCGTTTTCTTGATTTTCAACCATCCGCTTTATCATGCCAAAATAGTTGCCGATGTGCAGTTCGCCGGATGGTTGGATACCTGAGAGTATTTTCATTATTTGTCCCAAAAAGCTTTTTAATTTTTGCTTAAATTATATAACGCACGAGATAAAACGGGGGTTAGCCGCTATAATTGTGAAAGTAAAAATCTGGGAGAAAATCTTGAAAAAAATCACAATATTTTCAGCTCTAGCCGTTTTTGTATTCGCAGGACAGTTTGACGGCACATACTCGACAAAAAAAGGCGACGTAAAAATAGTAGATTCGCAAGGCATAGTACAATTCAGGCTCTTATCCATAGGCACCAGCTCAATGTCATCCGTATGCGAACTATCAGGCGCAGCAGCATTGCAAACAAAAACCATGGCCATTTTCCAAGCACAATCGGACACAGGCATATGTAGCATAATGCTAGATTTTTCACAAGCGGGTACGTTGATAATAAAATCAAAAAATTGTCAAATGGCCTGCACGGATAGGTCTGGGTTTGATGGGGAGTATAAGAAGACGAAATAAGTGTTCAAAACAATACAAGCATATTATTGTAAATAAATTTAGTACAATAAGCGAAAAATGGAGAGGGGAAATGAAAAAGACGCTGACTATGTCCGCTATGTTGTCTTCACTAATGTTTGCAAATGAAGCCAACCAAAAATGGGATGGAAAATATTTTACAATAACATTCAATCAAAACGGTGCTAAAGTTGATAACAAATCAAACATTAATAAAGGAAACTACTATACAGGTGACGACGCTGTATTAATATCACCTCATGTCAATAAAGATGTTTATAAAAATCTATCAGGCGCCACGGTCTCACTGGGATACAACACACAAAAAGAAAACTTAATATATGGGTTGGAACTTGACTTATCGCTTGCAGACTACAAATATGAATATGATTCCGGCCGTATCGAATACCATACTTTACCAGGGACTTTTTTTAAAGTGCAGACCAAAACTAAACACGATTGGATACTCAGCCTGCAACCAAAAATTGGGTATGCGTCAAACTCAATAATGTATTACATAACTGCAGGACCATCTCTCGCAAAGATAGAGTATGACTTTAGAAAAACGGATACTGCTTTTAATATTAACTTCCATCAATCAAGCAATAAATATGTAGTTGGTTGGAATGCGGGCTTGGGAATAGAACATAAATTAGGTGACAATTGGTCAATGAGAGCTGAATATCTATATACGAATTTCCCTGCCGCAGCCAAAGAGAACGGTACTCTATCGGGTTATACGACAACATACAACAACAAAGTTGACTATCAAATTAACACATTTTCGATTGGGTTAGTTAAGAAGTTTTAGTATTCTATTCCGAAAGGCGAGATGCCTTTCGGTGGAAAACTTAGATTTAGTACATATCTCCCATACCGCCCATACCGCCGCCTGGCATAGAAGGCATAGCAGGTTTGTCTTCCTTGATTTCGCTAATTGTAGCTTCTGTCGTTAGAAGTAGGCTAGATACTGACACTGCATTTTGAAGAGCAACTCTTACCACTTTTACAGGGTCGATGATACCAGCGTTGAACATATCTACGTATTCGCCGTTTGCTGCGTTGAAGCCTGTGTTTGCGCTTGCTGTTTCTACCGCATGCACTACTACGCCGCCGTCAAATCCTGCGTTTTCTGCGATTTGTTTGATTGGGGCTTTAATAGCTTTCATGATGATGTCTGCGCCTAGCTTTTCGTCACCCGTAAGTTCTATTTTTACAGCCGCTGCCGCTCTTATTAGTGCAGCGCCGCCACCTATTACGATACCTTCTTCGACAGCCGCTTTTGTTGCAGACAATGCATCGTCAACTCTGTCTTTTTTCTCTTTCATTTCCATTTCAGTCGGTGCGCCTACTTTGATAACTGCGATACCGCCACTTAGTTTCGCAAGTCTCTCTTGTAGTTTTTCTTTGTCGTAGTCGCTAGTTGTAGTTTCGATTTGTGCTTTGATTTGTTTGATTCTACCCTCAACTGCATCTTTATCGCCTTTGCCGTCTACGATAGTCGTGTTGTCTTTGTCGATTATCATTTTTGAGGCTTGACCTAGAGTTGTTAGCTCTGCGTCTTCGATTTTTTGACCTAGTTCTTCGCTGATTACTTGACCGCCTGTTAGTACTGCGATGTCTTCTAGCATTGCTTTTCTTCTATCGCCAAAGCCAGGAGCTTTAACTGCCGCTATGTTTAGCACACCTCTTAGTTTGTTCACTACCAAAGTCGCAAGAGCTTCGCCCTCTACATCTTCAGCCACTATTACTAGAGGTCTGTTTGTTTTTACAACTTTTTCAAGAATCGGTAGTAGTTCTTTCATATTTCCTACTTTTTTCTCATAAAGCAAGATATATGGATTTTCGATTACTGCTTCCATTTTGTCAGGGTTTGTCACGAAGTATGGAGATAGATAGCCTCTGTCAAATTGCATACCCTCTACGACATTTAGCTCATCGGCGATACCTTTGGCCTCTTCTACCGTGATTACGCCGTCTTTGCCCACTTTTTCCATAGCGTCTGCGATTAGGTTACCTACTGCTTCGTCAGAGTTTGCGGAGATTGTAGCTACTTGTGCAGTCTCTTTTTTGTCATTTATAGTTTTTGAGATTTTTTTGAGTTCATTTACGATTTCAGTTACCGCTTTATCCATACCTCTTTTTACTGCGATTGGATTTGCCCCTGAAGTTACGTATCTTAGCCCCTCTTTGAAGATTGCGTGAGCTAGAACAGTCGCTGTAGTAGTACCGTCACCCGCTGCGTCAGCAGTTTTGTTTGCTACTTCTTTTACAAGTTGAGCGCCCATATTTTCGATAGAGTCTTTAAGTTCTATCTCTTTTGCAACAGAGACACCATCTTTTGTGATGTGCGGTGCGCCGAAGCTTTTTTGGATAAGTACGTTTCTACCTTTTGGCCCCATTGTTACTTTGACTGCGTCTGCAAGTTTTGTTACGCCGCTAAAAAGTGCGTTTCTTGCTGCGTCTGAATAATAAATTTCTTTTGCTGCCATCTATATTTCCTTTAATTTTTTTGATTCTATAAAATTACATTACGCCGAGGATGTCGTCGATACTCATTACAAGGTACTCTTTGCCATCAACCGTGATTTCCGTACCTGCGTATTTACCGAAAAGCACGGTATCGCCTGATTTTACTTCGCCTCTTTCTTCCACTTTTTTGGAAAGTGCGACTACTTTACCCATCTGCGGTTTTTCTTTTGCACTGTCTGGGATTATGATTCCGCTTGCAGTTTTTGTTACTTCTTCGGTTCTTTCTACAAGAATTCTTTTACCTAGTGGCTTGAAGTTCATTGTGACTCCTTTTTAAATTTTAGTTTTTAGCACTCCAAAAACTAGAGTGCTAAAATTATACATGCTTTTATATGTTATGTCAAGAAGTTTTGAGTGTGTCCGGCTAAAGTTTGTTACGAAACTGCATCTTTAAGCGCCGTATCTATAGTTTTGTATTCAAACTCAAAACCTTCATCAATAAGTCTTTTGGGATACACTCTTTGTCCACTTGTAAGCACCTTTGCACCTTCTGAATACAGCAGTTTAAGCGCAAACTCCGGCACTGGAAAGATAGTTGGGCGATGGAGTGCAGAGCCAAGCGCTTTTGTAAGCCCTGCATTTGTCGTAGGGTGTGGAGCGGTAAAATTAAACGCCCCGTCAAGCCCTCTTTCGTATATAAATTCTATAGCTCTCGCCAAGTCCGACAGATGTATCCATGAAAACCCCTGCTTACCGCTTCCTATTTTACCGCCGAGTCCGGCTTTGAATATCGGTAACATCTGGCCTATGGCTCCGCCGTTTTTGCCGACTACTATACCAAAGCGCATATTGGCGCATTTGACGCCCGCACCTTCAACTTGCCTTGCTTCACTCTCCCAGTTTGCGCATAGATTGCCCAGAAAATCGTTCGCTTTTTTGTAAGAAAACTCATCGTTATCGCCCTCTTCGTAATACCCGACAGCTGAAGCGCAGAAAAAGACTTTTGGCTTTTGGCTCAAAGTGCCAATTGCATCGACAATCTTTTTTGTCGTCTCCATCCTGCTTGAGACGAGTATCTTTTTATACGCCTCACTCCATCTGCCAATTATCGGTGCGCCGCAAAGATTGATTACGATATCTGCCCCGCTTAGTTTTTCGGCAAGTCCGCTTTCAAAATCTTTTACTCCTATTTTTGAGACTTTCCACTCTTTTGAAGCAAAAAAACTACACAAAAAACTTCCGACAAAACCACTCGCACCCGCTATTGCAACTTTCATTTCTTTTCCTTTTTTATAATAATGTATAATTGAACTATGGAAAATAAAGATTATCAAAAAATCGCAAAAGTAGTAACCCACAAAAAATTCGGAAAAGTGTGGGAGCTCGAAAAAGGGCAGTATAGCTTTGAGACAAATGGCAATCAATACGCTATAAGAAGCTCGAACTCATTTTTTCTAGCAGACAACTATCCCCCATTTACCGAACTTTACTACAACGACTTTTCAAATAGCTTTGTTTTGGGAAATAAAAAAAGTGAAACCTCCGTTGCGGTGGCTAGCATACGTGTCGATAAGGGTATAAAACTGTGGGATGTCCAAAACGGTCCGTTGAGACCGATACTTGAAAACAAACAACTTATCCTCAAAAGAGGCAACGATATATACGATGCGAACAACTACGCCATGGGTAAGATGTTAGTGCTTGACAAAATATCGATGTCTACAATGGTTGCGGGTGATGATTTTAAAGTATCGTTAATGCTAGACGATGGAAAGGGCAGCGGTATTAGAAACCTTGTAAAAGCCGAGTTTTCCGCAGAAGAGATTGAAAAAGTACAGCTTTTGAATGTTGAGGGTTCAAAATCTGTTATAGATTACCAAAACGAAAACGAAGCGCAAAAAGTCAAGGAGCTGATAGAAGCCTTGGAAACAGAGGGGATGGAGCCGAGCAATATAGCCGTGGCCTCTCCGTACAAAAACCAATTAGCGCTTTACGAAGAGAGTCTAAAAAGAAGTATGCCGCTAGAGAATATTTTTCTGACCAATATTGCTATTTTGCCGAAAAAATATGAGTACCTTATCATTTCCATATCTGCATTTGAGGGCAACGCCCTACTTCTAAAAAATCTTCATACCTCCGTCAAAAAGATGATTAAATCTTGCGAGACACTCGTAATAGTAGGAAATATAGAGTTTTTATTTGAAAAAAATCAGCATTTGGGAGTTTTGCTCCAAGCGGCATACGAAAACGGACAGGTAATTGAACTATGAAAATTTTTGAAAACGAACTTATATATCTAGAGTTGCATGAGTCCGAGATACCGTGGCTCAAAATATTTACACAAAAACACCACAAAGAACTATCTGAATGTGACGAAGACACAAGAGATGCGATATTTAAAGCTGCTCTTTTAATAGAACAAGAGATGCTTATCTATTTCAAACCCGAAAAAATCAACTGGGCTAGCTTTGGCAACATGCTACCTCGTGTTCACATGCATATACAGGCAAGATTTAAAGAAGATTCATACTTTCCGGAGTCTATGTGGGGCACAAAACAAAGAGAGTTTGCGGCACAATTTCCACCTTTAAAACCGTTTTTAGAGTCTTTGGCACAAAAAATGCACAAGTTATTTGAATAAAATTGCTTAAGAATTGTTTTAACTCTTTTTGGGTTAAATAAGACAAATAAAATCCTATTTAATAAATTTAAGGAAACTAGATGATTACGGCATATCTCGACAACAATGCCACCACTATCTGCGATCCAAAAGTCAGAGAAGCGATGGAGCCTTTTTGGTGTGAATACTACGGCAATCCAAACTCTCTACATAGATTTGGAACCGATACGCACCCGTACCTTAGAATAGGAATGGATAGACTCTACAAGGCGATAAACGCCGCTGATGAAGACGACATTATTATCAACTCCGGAGCATCAGAGGGCAATAATCATGTATTAAAAGCTGTGTATTACGATGTAATTCTGCCAAGCAACGGAAAAATAGACCATATAGTAACAAGCGCTGTTGAACACCCGTCAGTAATGGCAACATGCAGATGGCTTGAAGAACAAGGCGTAAAAGTCACTTATGTGCCCGTAAACTCTGAAGGCGTAGTAAAAGCGGGGACTGTCAGAGCCTCCATATCCGAAAGAACGGCTCTTGTCTCTATCATGTGGGCAAACAACGAAACGGGTCTACTGTTTCCGGTAAAAGAGATAGGTGATATCTGCCGTGAAGCGGGTGTGCTATTTCACACGGATGCATGTCAGGCGATAGGTAAAGTAAAAGTAGACATGCAAGAAGTCCACGCCGATTTTATGACCTTCTCTGCACACAAATTCCATGGACCAAAAGGAGTCGGCGGACTATATGTCAAAAACTCTCGCAGAATAACAAATCTAATTCACGGCGGCGAGCAGATGGGCGGCAAAAGAGCCGGAACACTGAATGTGCCTTTTATAGTAGGTATGGGACTTGCGGCGGAACTTGCAAATGATGCGCTTGAGTACGAGCTAACAGCGGTCAAAGCCATGAGAGACGAACTTGAAGATGAGCTACTAAAACTCGAAGATGTATTTGTCGTAGGAAGCCGTGAAAACAGAGTGCCAAACACGATACTCATAAGCGTCAAAGGCGTAGAGGGCGAATCTATGCTATGGGATCTCAACAAAAACGGTATCGGCTGTTCTACGGGTAGCGCATGTGCATCCGAAGACCTAGAGGCAAACCCTATCATGATGGCGATAGGGGCAGACAAAGAGCTTGCACATACGGCGATAAGAATAAGCTTAAGCCGCTTTACCACAAAAGAAGAGATAGAAGTCACAAAAAAAGAGTTTCCAATAGCGGTAAAAAGACTCAGGGAGATCTCATCTAGTTACGCATACACACCGAAATACAGTTAAGGAATAGACTATGGCAAAAGACGATTTGATAGGAGGCTCCATCTGGGAGCAATACTCCAAAAAAGTAAGCGATAAAATGAACAACCCTATAAACAGGGGTGAGATAACCGAAGAAGAAGCGGCCGATATGGGCTGCAAGCTGATAGTCGCAGACTACGGCGCAGAGTCTTGCGGAGATGCCGTCAGACTTTACTGGGCGGTAGACCCGTACTCAAACGAGATAAAAGCAAGTAAGTTCAAATCTTTTGGCTGTGGAACAGCGATAGCAAGCTCAGATATGATGGCTGAGCTTTGTATAGGCAAAACCGTAGACGAAGCGGTCAAAATCACAAACATAGATGTCGAATTTGCGCTCAGAGACACCCCGGACGAGCCTGCCGTACCGCCTCAAAAAATGCACTGTTCAGTTATGGCATACGATGTTATCAAAAAAGCGGCTTCTATCTACAAAGGCGTAGATATGGAGAGTTTTGAAGATGAAATTATCGTATGCGAATGCGCAAGGGTAAGTCTGAGAACAATTAAAGAAGTAATCAAACTAAATAACCTAAAAACAGTCGAGGAAATAACGGCATACACAAAAGCAGGTGCATTTTGTAAATCATGTATTAAGCCCGGCGGACACGAAGATAGAGAGTATTATCTTGTCGATATACTTGCCGAAACCAGAGCGGAAATGGAAGGTGCGGCACAAGCGCACGCCGTAGATACGGAAGACTTTAAATCCATGACCGTAGTCAAAAAAACAAAACTAATAGAAAAAGCTTTGGATGAGCACATCAGGCCAATGCTAATAATGGACGGCGGAAACCTAGAGCTTCTCGACATAAAAGAAGAAGGTGATGAAACGCAAGTATTCATAAGATACATCGGAGCATGCAACGGTTGCGCAAGCTCAAGCACGGGTACGCTATATGCGATAGAAGCGGTGCTTAGACGAGAACTAGACGTAAAAATAAGAGTATTGCCTATTTAAAAACAAAAGTAGCGAGGATTAATCCTCGCTATCAGCTCTATCTTCTTCCTCATCCCTCTCGCCTCTTCTTCTGGCATTCACTATAATAGGTGTTCCCTCAAAATTGAAAGATTCTCTAAGCATGTTTATCAAATATCTTTTGTAGCTGAAATGGACAGTCGGGATGTTCATAACAAGTGATATTTTAGGCGGCTTAGACGCGTATTGCGTTGCAAATTTGATTTTTACTATTCTACCGTGATCCCCGGGAAGTTTATGCTTTTCACTAGCCGCTTTAATAACCTCGTATAGTTTATTGGTAGGAATTCTCTGCGCGTAGTTCTCGTATACTTCGACTATCTTATCAAGTATCTTGTGCACCCTTTTTCCACTCAGCGCACTGACAGTTATAATTGGCGCAAAATCCAAAAATTTGAATTTATCTTTAATGTTTTCCAATATCTCTTTTGGGTCTCTCGTGATTTGATCCCACTTGTTTAGCACGATTATCGCACCCGTCTTGTACTTATCTATAAAACCGGCCACTCTCTCGTCTTGTTCGATAAACTCGTCACTCGCATCAAGCACAAGTATTGCTATATCCGCAGTATCGAGCACCTTCTCACTTCTATCGAGAGCCCATTTTTCGATGCCGATTATCTTGCTTCTTTTTCGTATACCGGCCGTATCGACAAAAGTAATGTTTCGTCCGCCAAACTCTATGGTCTCATCCACTGGGTCTATCGTAGTGCCTGCGACAGGGCTAACGATAGAGCGATTAAGCCCTGTTAGCGCATTCAAAAGAGATGATTTCCCAACATTTACACGCCCTATAATGGCGACTTTTATATCGCCAGACGTCTCTTCTTCAGACTCAAAGTCGTCTTCTTCATCACCATCCAAGAAATCCTCAAGACTCTCGTCTGTGTCATCGCTAAGGTCGTACTCTCTGACCTCTTGTTCAAGATATTGGTCTATCCAATCAAGCATTTTTGAGATATTTCTGTTGTGCGATACGGATACCAGAAAGCTTACTTTTGCCCCAAATTCTAGAAACTGCCACCCCGCTTCCGTTTCTTTATCGTTATCTATTTTATTTACCACTAAAGCTAGAGGCTTATTTAGTTTTTGCAGTTGAAAGAAAAGTCTTTTTTCTTCGTCCGTAGGTACGCCTTTGCCGTCGCACACAAAAAGCAGTATGTCGGCCTCTTCTGCCGCTTTTAGAGATTTTTCTTTTACTCTATCAAAGAGTTCATCTCTATCTTCAATACCGCCTGTATCCCAAAGCTCCGCTTCACCCTTAAATGTCCTAAAAACTCTTCTTTTAACATCTCTGGTAGTACCAGACACATCACTTATAATGGCGTCTCTGAACCCCAATATTCTATTAAAAAGTGAGCTTTTACCCACATTTGGCTTGCCTATGATTGCTATTTTTTTCAACTTTTTCTCATCCGTTTTTTTGATGGAATGATACTAGTTTACGGCTGACAGACAAAAAACTAAATAACAGCCTCTAGTTTTTTTACCGCGGCCTCATTGTAGCTTTCGGCATGCATAAAAATAAGCTCTTTATTCTCTCCAAATACGGCTACGGCTACCATATCTTCAGTCTTTAGTTTTGCAGCATTATAAATTCTTTTTGCACAGTTGCCGTAGACGGCAAACACTTTTTCATCTTTTTCATCACAACAAAAATTTTTGATTGCCAAGTCAAAACTACTCTTAAATATATCATCTTGGGATGTTTTAAAAGCAAGAATTTTATAGGTTTTTAGTGCGCCGCCTGAAAGTTTTTCCAGTTTTGCAGACCATACTTTACAAAAATGTTTGGTGTTTTGATTTCTATTGAACACCACGATAAAAGCAGTCTTACCGGGCGAGTCTATGATCGACCTTAATGTCACTTCGTTGCCTGATTTATCTTGAACCTTGAGGCTTTGAAAAAGTTTTTGCATATACGGCCTTTTAACTTTAACTGCTACACTTACAAACAAAACTTTACATATCTCTTATTATAACAATTGGCTTACTTAAAGCATAATTAAAGCTTATCACCTCTAACTTATTTAAAATAAACGGCCAAATTTGATAGAATAACTTAAAAAAATGGTGCATGGCATGAGTATAAAAATTTTATTAATGGAAGATGACGCCCAACTACTTGAAATAATCACTGAATTTTTAGAAGAAAACGGCTGTAAGGTATCTCCGGTTAGTGATGGACAAGAAGCCATGGACAAAATGTATGAGGAGCGATTTGATATCTTACTTCTTGATGTTAAAGTGCCTTTTATAAACGGTTTTGACCTGCTTTCAAAAATAAGAAGCGAAGGGAATGAGACTCCAGCTATATTTTTGACATCCCTAAATAGCATGGAAGATTTATCAAAAGCTTTTGAATCTGGCTGTGACGACTATTTGAAAAAACCATTTGAACTGCGCGAACTACTCCTTAGGGTAAAAACAATTTCAAAAAGAGTTTTCTATCACAAGGCTGATGAGAAAATAGCGCTTGGAAACGATGTTTATTTTGACATTAGCTCTAGCAAAATAATAAAAAATGACGAAACCGTACCTCTGTCCAAAAAAGAGAGCTTGATACTAAAACTTCTAGTCAAGCATAGGGGGAAAATAGTAACTCCGCAAATGATATTTGAAAACGCATGGGACTATGAAGACGAGCCTAGCGAGACAAGTCTTCGTACATACATCAAAAACATCCGTAAAATAATAGGAAAAGAGCTGATTCAAAACGCCAGAGGCCAAGGATATATGATTGCTGCAAGTTGAGAAAAAATCGTTTATACAGTTTGTAGTTTTATATGTAGCCTCCACTACTCTATTTTTGATTGCTATGTCTATTATTTACTACAACTACCAGACGAATATCTTTTTGGAAAACAAAAGAACTTCAATGCAGATATACTCCGAAAAAGTCGTCAACTCAATATATGACCTTAAAAGAGTCGAAGAGATAGAGCTTTACTATGCCGAAGACAAACGTTTTGAAATAGCGATATTCGACAACAAAAAAAAGCAGGTTTTTTCTACTTTTAATGTAAAAATAGATTTCAAAAGAAGCTTCTATCAAAACGGTGAATATCTATATTTTGTAGACAAGATAGAGCTTGAAAATCTAAACGCTAAATACCTTGTAATTAGAGGCAAGAATATTCAACAAGAGTTGGATGATGTCAAAACGCATCTTTATCTAATTATGTCATTTTCATTGCTCTTTATCGTTGTTCTTGCATATTTTTTGTCAAAAATGTTTCTGAGACCGATTAGAAACTACATATCAAAACTAGACGACTTTATCAAAGACACCACGCATGAGTTAAATACCCCTCTGGCCGCTATCACAATGAGTATTGAGACGATAGATAAAAGCTCGCTAGATGCAAAAACTTTACGCAAAATAGTTCGTATAGACAACGCTGCAAAAACCATATCAAGCCTATATCAAGACCTTAGCTTTATGGCTTTATACGGCAAAAATCCAAATAAAAACGAACTTATCAACGTAGATAAAATGGTATTGGAGAGAGTCGAGTATTTTGAACTTTTGGCAGATGTAAAAAATATCAAATTTGAAACAGAACTTGAAAGCTCCAAAATAGTTATGGATAAAAATAAACTTAGAATTCTTATCGACAATCTCATATCAAACGCAATAAAATACAACAAAACAGGCGGAAAAATAGTCATTACGACAAAAAAAGGCGAGTTTGTCATAATAGATGAAGGCAAGGGAATCCCTAAAGAAAAATTAAGAGATATTTTTGCCAGATACTCCAGATTTGACGATGCAAGCGGGGGATTTGGTATAGGTCTAAATATAGTAAAAATGATATGTGATGAATACAAAATAGCGCTATCGGTAGAATCTGAAGTGACAAAAGGAACAAAATTTGAATTAAAATGGGGCTTTGCAGAAGAAGATACTTGAAAATAATTTTTTGATATAAATCTTCACTCTTTTTTCACACTTCGTTTTTTATAATCTTCGTGCTAAGCCGAAAGGTAGCATTAAATTTTAAGGGGTTTTCATTATGAAAAAAGTTCTTGCACTACTAGTTGTTCTAGGTCTTACATCTGTATTTGCTTCTGAAGCAAACAAAACTGAAAAAAAAGCTGAAAAAAAAGCTGAAAAACCAGCTAAAAAAGCTGAAAAAAACGCAACTAAAAAATAAGTTGCATAGGCAAGGCTTCGGCCTTGCCGCTCTCTAAAAATACTACAGCCCACCAACACCGATCAAAACCCACTCACAAAAGCATCTTTTGGATAAAATGAACAAAACGTTACAAAATTATCCCAAATACCCAAAGGCCACAAATGAACGATTTGTTTGAAGCAAACGAAGATATAGTAGAAACATCCATTGAGGAGTCCGTAAAAGCCAGTTATCTGGACTACTCCATGAGCGTTATCGTAGGTCGTGCTCTGCCAGATGCAAGAGACGGTCTAAAGCCAGTTCATAGAAGAATTCTCTTTGCAATGAATGAGCTCTCCCTTACTTCGAGATCAGCATACAAAAAATCCGCACGTATCGTGGGTGATGTCATCGGTAAATATCATCCACACGGCGACAGTTCGGTATACGATGCATTGGTTCGTATGGCGCAAAGCTTCTCTATGAGAGCGCCTCTTGTGGACGGACAAGGAAACTTCGGTTCGGTAGACGGTGACAACGCTGCAGCTATGAGGTACACGGAAGCCAGAATGACATCTTTGGCGGAAGAGCTACTAAAAGACCTCGACAAAGATACGGTAGATTTTATAGCCAACTACGATGGAAGCATGGACGAACCTGCGGTTCTTCCTAGCCGCCTTCCAAATCTTCTTCTAAACGGCTCAAGTGGTATAGCAGTCGGTATGGCCACCAATATTCCACCACACAATCTAAATGAGGTAATAGACGCTCTTGTTTATCTCATCGAAAACAAGGAAGCAAGCCTCGAGGAAATCATGGAATTTATAAAAGGTCCAGACTTTCCTACGGGTGGTACCATATTTGGCACTAAAGGTATTCTTGAAGCCTTTAGAACAGGACGTGGGCGCATCAGACTCAGAGGCAAAACGCATATTGAGAAAAAACAAAACAAAGAGATTATCGTAATAGATGAGCTTCCATATCAAGTCAATAAATCCAAACTTGTAGAAGATATCGCCACACTCTCAAAAGAAAAAGTAATAGATGGGATTTCGGAAGTTAGAGATGAATCAGACAGAGAGGGTATGAGGGTCGTAATAGAGCTCAAAAAAGACGCAATGGCTGAGATAGTTCTGAACAACCTTTACAAACACACTCAACTCTCCACAACATTCGGCGTTATCATGCTTGCTATCGTAAACAAAGAGCCGAAAGTATTTACGCTTATTGAACTTCTAAACCTATTTTTGGCACACAGAAAAACTATTGTTATTAGAAGAACAATATTTGAACTTCAAAAAGCAAAAGATAGGGCGCATATATTAGAGGGCTTGAGAATAGCTCTTGACAACATAGACGAGATAGTCAAGCTTATACGTGCGTCAAAAGACCCTCAAACTGCTAGAGAAGGACTCATAGCTAGCTTTAGCCTCTCCGAGATTCAAGCCCAAGCAATTTTGGATATGAGACTCCAAAGACTAACAGGTCTTGAGAGAGATAAGATAGAAAATGAGTATGCAGAGCTTATGAAAGAGATAGAAAGACTCTCTGCAATACTAAAAAGCGAAGAGCTACTCAATGACGTTATCAAAACAGAGCTAGTCGAAATCAGAGAAAAATACAACCAACCAAGACTCACGGAAATCACGGAAGACTACGAAGACATAGACGTAGAAGACCTTATACCGAATGAGCCAATGGTAGTCACTATGACACATAGAGGCTATATCAAAAGAGTAAATCTCAAATCTTACGAAAGACAAAATAGAGGCGGAAAAGGCAAACTAGCGGTTACCACCTATGAAGATGACTTTATAGAAAGCTTCTTTGTTTGCAATACCCACGACACCCTGATGTTTGTTACGAATAGAGGCCAACTATATTGGCTAAAAGTATACAAAATACCAGAGGCAGGCAGAACTGCAAAAGGTAAAGCGGTGGTAAACCTACTGAACCTACAAGCGGAAGAGCAGATAAAAGCGGTAATTCCAACGACTGATTTTAGCGAAGAAAAATCACTTGCATTCTTCACAAGAAACGGAATTATCAAAAGAACAAACCTAAGTGAATTCTCAAACGTAAGAAATGTGGGCATCAGAGCCATAACCCTTGATGACAACGATGAGCTTATAACTGCGCTTATCGTAGACCATGAGCACAAAGAATTCTTTATACTTACCAAAAAAGGTATGTGCATCCGATTTGACATAAGAGCGGACATCGAAGGCAAAGGCGGTGTAAGAGAGCTCGGACGAACCGCAAGAGGCGTTACTGCAATTAGATTCAAAGTCGGCGAAGACTATGTTGTCGGCGCAAATGCACTTAAAGATGAGAATGAAGAGATACTAACAGTAAGTGAAAAAGGCTTTGGAAAGCGAACGGAAGCAAATGAATACAGACATCAATCAAGAGGCGGCAAAGGCGTTATAGCTATGAAAATAGCACCTAAAACCGGGGATATGGTAGGTGTTGTAATCGCCGATGAAGAGATGGAACTCATGGCTCTTACGTCAAGCGGCAAGATGATTAGAGTGGATATGCAAACCGTGAGACAAACGGGCAGAAATGCTAGCGGCGTTATGATAGTAAGAGTAGATGAGAATGACTTTGTCGTAGACATAGCTAGATGCCCAAAAGCTGAGCCTGAGGAAGAGGGAATTATAGATGAAGACGGCCAACCTTCAAATGAACTCATATAAAGTTTTAAACTTTTTTGACGATATTAGGCGCATGAGAAAAATTAACACTATAAAACTAGCCTTTACAATATTCATAGTTGGAATATTTTTTGCTGGTTGTTCATTTAAAGCCGAGATAGATAGCAGGCTTGTAAGCGGTAGCCCTGCGGGTTACGGAAACAGTTCTGCATATACGCCGGTTTTGGATGGGTGTGTAAACGAGAGTAGATAAAAAAGGTAGCATATGAAAAAAGTATCTTTGTTTTTAGTTTTTTGTTTAGCAATAATGGTTTCAGGATGCTCAAAAAAGCAAGATTCATTATTAGCAAAATCGGATACTAATAATACAACTTCTGCAGCCGAAGATAACAAAACTTCGAAGGCAAGTAGTATAACTCCGAAAGAAATAACCAAAACGATAAAACGTACCAACGTAACTATAAATAGCTACAGCGATTGCCCTTCGTTCACGACTAGCGATTACAAAACGATTCCTTACGAATAAAAATCAAAGGATACACATGAAAAAAACAGTACTACTAACAATTGCCGTTGCATCTTCACTATTTGCCAATACACCTGCAGCCCAATCTGAAAATGTTAAAGAAAACGTCGTAGTGGAAGAAAAAAATGTTGTTTTAAACAATAACAACGTAATCACACTATCGGTAATAGGTCAGGGCGTATCGCCTGAACATACTATATCCAACTATCAAGCATTAGCTTTGGCAAAAAAAGCTGCTATTGCAGATGCATATAGGATGCTCGCGGAAAAACTAAACGGCGTTAAAGTAGAAGGTTACGATATAGTGAAAAATATGGTCATCCAGAGATCGCAAGTAAAAACATGTGTATCTTCAATGATTAGACATGCTAATATCGTAGAAACAAAATGCGCAAAAGATTTTTGCGAAGTTGAGATGGAGCTAAAAGTAGTCGGGAATAAATGGTATCCAGAATTGGTATCTTCTTACAAATAACATCTCTCGCCCTCTTTGGGGGCGACTATTACTTCACATACTCTCTAACATCAGACAACCTTGTAGTAAGCTACGAAAAACTTCAAATTAGCAGAAAAATGACGCAAACCTCTTCTAAACCAGTTGCGTTCTTTGATATACAAAATAGTAAAAAAGCAACTACAGAAAAAGAGTTTGTAGAAACTCACAAAAATGAGATAGTAGAGCTTATTTTGCAAAATAACACAACAATAAAATCTACATCAAAAATTCACCTCGGCGATATCTCGGAACGCTCTATTGTAAGGAGTTTGCCGACATTGGTGAACGTCGATTTTAAAGAAGATTTTGGTATTATCGGCATATACGAGCAAACCCCCTAAAGGCTTCAAAAGTGAAAATTGCGCTTGTCGAAGATGATATAAATATGCGAAAATCGCTAGAAATGGCGTTTTTGTGCTATCCAGACTATGAGTTAAAAACATTTAAAAACCCGAAAGAAGCTCTAAAATCGCTTGACGATAGTTTTGATTTGGTAATTTCCGACCTTACTATGCCAGGCATGGACGGTTTGGAGCTTGTAAAAGAACTTGACGGTAGATTTCCGGTAATCATAATAACCGGAAATGCCACGCTAAATAGAGCGATAGACTCTATAAGACTTGGCGTAAAAGACTTTATAACAAAGCCTTTTGAAATTCAAACACTCATAGATGGAATTAAAAATGCCATTAATGATGAAAAAACAATACAAACCACAAAACCAAAAAAAGATGAGCCAAAACCACAATCAAGAGATGGTTTTATAGCAATCTCAAAGGGTGTCGAACGAGCGATAGAGGTTGCTAAAAAAGCTGCTGCTACCGACGCTAGTATTATACTTCTTGGCGAAAGTGGAGTCGGTAAAGAGGTCTTTGCAAACTTTATACATAAAAACTCGGTAAGAGTCGGTAAGCCTTTTATTGCTATCAATATGGCGGCTATTCCTGACAACCTGATAGAAAGTGAGCTTTTTGGCTACGAAAAAGGCGCTTTTACCGATGCACAGACAAGTAAAGTTGGTAGGTTTGAACTGGCAAGTGGCGGTACACTGTTTTTGGATGAGATAGCAGAAATGCCGTATCCATTGCAGTCAAAGCTTTTGAGGGTACTACAAGACAAAGAGATAACACGTCTAGGCGGCACAAAGCCTATAAAAATAGACGTACGGATTATCTCCGCCACAAATGTCAACATAGATAGAAATATCAAGGACGGCCTTTTTAGAGAAGACTTATACTATAGGCTAAACACAATTCCAGTTAAAATCCCTCCACTCAGAGAGAGACAAGAGGAGATAGTGCCTATCGCAGAGATGACACTAATAAGTACGGCAAAAAAATACGGCGTTAAAGAGCATATGCTCTCTGAGGGTGCAAAAGAGTCACTTATAAAGCATGATTGGCCAGGCAATATAAGAGAGCTCATCTCCGTATGCGAGAGAGTATCGATACTTACGGATTCTCAGACGATAGAAGCCGAAGATATAATGCAAAATTTATAATTTTTGAAAGGAAGAGGAAGTTGAAAGAGTACATAGTAGCAGTAGCCGGAGCGACTGGAGCGGTCGGACAAGAAATGATAGAGGTATTGGAAGAGTTTGACCTTCCGATAAAAAAATTAATTCCTCTTGCAAGCGCAAATAGTCTTGGCAAAAAAATAGAGTTTAGAGGCGAAGAAATTGCCGTACAAGAGCTAACTGAGGGTGTATTTGAAAAAGAAGGCATAGAGATAGCCCTCTTTAGCGCAGGCGGTAGCGTGTCCGCAAAATATGCGCCTCACGCAGCAAAAGCGGGAGCCGTGGTGATAGATAATACTAGCCATTTCAGAATGCACGAAGATGTACCGCTAGTGGTGCCAGAGGTAAACAAAGAAGATATTAAAGAGTGGAAAAAAACAGGTGTTATCGCCAATCCTAACTGCTCAACTATCCAAATGGTGACTACGCTAAAACCGCTCGATGAGTTGTTTGACATAGAAAGAGTAGATATTGCCACCTATCAAGCGACAAGTGGTGCTGGTATGCAAGCAATGGAAGAGCTAGTCGACCAGATGAAAAAGTTTTTTGAGTTCAAACTCGATGAGTGCAAGCCGACAAAATTTGCACATCAAATAGCTCTTAATGTGATTCCACAAATAGACAGTTTTCTAGATAGCGGCTACACAAAAGAAGAGATGAAAATGGTCAACGAGACACAAAAAATAATGCACAAAAACATGCAAGTATCCGCAACGTGTGTCCGTGTGCCAGTACTAAGAGGGCATAGCGAAGCAATAACCATCAGATGTAAAAAACCGGTAGACGCCGCAAAAGCTAGAGAGGCTCTATCAAAAGCCGAGGGTATTATAGTCGAAGATGAGCCTATGAATTCTGTGTACCCTATGCCGCTTCACTCTTCAGGGAAAAACGATACGTTTGTCGGCAGAATAAGAGTAGACAACTTTGACCCAAAAATACTTCACCTTTGGATAGTCGCTGACAATCTAAGAGTAGGTGCTGCCACAAACGCTGTTAGAATCGCAAGAGAGTGGATAAAAATGCAGGAGGCAAAATGAGCAACGAACACGAAAAAGAAGAGCATAAAAAGATTTTAGCCAATGATATGCAAGATTCATCTTGGTATGAGAGAGCATTTGAGAGCTTCTTATGGGGAAATAGATTATGGGTACTTTTTGCCGTAGTCACATCGTTGATTGCTTCCGTTGCCTTGTTTTTAATAGGCAGTTTGGATGTACTAGACGTTGTAAGCCAGCTTTGGAAGTATTATGTTTTGGGAGATCACACTAGAGACATACATGCTACTGCGGTCGGTGAGATAATCGGTGCGGTAGATTTGTACCTTATAGCGGTCGTTCTTCTTATATTTAGTTTCGGTATTTACGAACTATTTGTCTCTCAAATAGACGTAGCCGTCGAGCACGGTTCATCTAAAATACTTGAAATCCACTCTCTCGATGAGCTAAAAGACAAAATTGCAAAAGTCATCATAATGGTTCTTGTAGTCAAATATTTTCAGATGGTTCTCGATATGAAATTTAACGGCCCGCTTGAGATGCTATATCTTGCCGGTTCTATTCTTGCGCTCTCTTTAGCTTTATACTTTTTACACAAAGGCGGTGAACATTAAGTGGTTTTTATAGATGCATGTTTCAAAAAAGAGACGAAACACACTCCTATATGGATGATGAGACAAGCGGGCAGATATCTGCCTGAATACAGAGCAACAAGAGCAAAAGCGAAAGACTTTATAGATTTTTGCAGAAACCCGGAGCTTGCCACAGAAGCCACGCTTCAACCCATAGATATACTTGACGTAGATGCAGCGATACTTTTTAGCGATATATTGGTCATACCTCTTGAGATGGGTATGAATTTAGAGTTCATCGAAAAGAAAGGCCCTGTATTTCACGACCCTGTTAGCACGATGGCAGACTTAGAGAGACTATCAAAAACACCGCAAGACAACCTCGGCTATGTGTATGAAGCGGTTAGTAAAATCAGAAAAAGCCTGCCCGCAGATAAAGCACTCATAGGCTTTGCTGGAAGTCCTTGGACGCTTGCGACATATATGGTAGAAGGTGCTGGAAGCAAAACATTTGAAAAAATCAAAAAAGAGGTTTACAAAAACCCAGCATTCATGAAAGCGCTCCTTTCTATGCTTGCAGACAGCGTCAAAAAATATCTTGTCAACCAAATAGACGCGGGAGCAAATGCCGTGCAAGTATTCGATAGTTGGGGCGGCGCATTAGAAGAAGATAAGTTCTTTGAATTCAGTTGGCAATATATGCTAGAAATTAGCGACTACATCAAAAAAGAGAGACCGGGAATTCCAGTTATACTATTTTCCAAAGGCATAGGCACTTATATGGATAAAATAAGCGGGAATTTCGACGTATTCGGCGTAGACTGGGGTACTCCGATGAAACTTGCAAAAGAAAAAGTATTTGATAGATACGCACTTCAAGGCAATTTGGAGCCGTCTCGCCTATACGATAGAAACGAAATGCTAAAAGGTGCGGAAGAACTATTAGACCTTTTTAAAGGTGAAAACGGACATATCTTCAATCTGGGCCACGGTATGATTCCAGATCTTCCGGCTGAAAATGCAAAAGAGTTGGTATCATTTGTGCATTCATATACAAAAAAAAGGAGTTAATATGAAAATCTCAAAATTACTGATTTCGTTTATCTTGTCTTTGTCTATCTTTAGCTCATCGATGTTTGCCGAAATGGTACAAACAAGGGAGCTTCTAAACTCTGCTCCAAAAGCAAATATAGAAAGCTTCTTGGCAAAACAAGAGGTTCAAGACAAATTGGCGGCGCTAGGCGTAAGCAACGAGACTATTAAGCAAAGAATGGCATCTTTGAGCGATGAAGAGATAGCACAGATTAATCAAAAAATAGATGAGATGCCTGCTGGAGCCGACGTTGGCGCCATCATAGGCGTACTTGCTTTTATTTTTGTGCTTTTGCTTATTACCGATATTTTGGGTCTGACAAAAGTATTTACCTTCACAAGGCCTGTTAGATAAAACTTCTATTTTTTTGCGCATTAGCCCTGTGTTTTGCGGGCTGTGCGCCAAAAAACTACGACTACCTATCAACCGACAAGTCTATTGCCCAGTCAAAAAGACTACCGCTTAAGCTCTATCCACAAGAAGCATACTACTGTGGCCCATCAGCTCTTGCCGTACTACTCTCAAATTCAAATATACAATTTAACTACGATGAAATGGCCAACAACACTTTCACGCCAAAGCTCAAAGGTACTTTACAGCCTCAAATGAAAGCTACCTTGAGAAAATACGGCCTAATTCCATACGAAATAGACAAAAATATAAAGTCTGTTTTGAACGAGCTATCAAACGATACGCCGGTACTCATTTTGTTCAATTTGGGACTGAATATGATTCCGGTTTGGCACTACTCAGTCGCTACGGGCTTTGACATGAAAGAGAAGAAGATTTTTTTGTCGGCGCCGAAGGGTGATGAAACATGGATGAGTTTTGAAGAGTTTGAAACATTTTTTGAACGTGGAGGCAAATGGGCGATAGTGGGGCTAAAACCGCCGCTAATACCTTCTTCCACCAATGAACGAGAGGTCATAAAAGCGATCCTTGATATGTATGATGTTGGCAACAAAGATACCGCAAAACACGCCTCAATGGGATATGTATCAAAAAATCCAACCTCATATTTGGGCGTAGTCACGCTTGCAAATATGTATTTTTTGGACGAAGATTTTAAAAGTGCATCTTTTACTTACAAAGAAGCGCTAGAAATAAAGCCTAAAGACCCGATAATATTAAATAACTTAGCGATATCCTTATCCAAACAAAACAAACTTGAAGAAGCCAAAAAATATGCCATCGAAGCCGTTAGTCTCGGCGGAGTATTTATTGAAAAATATAAAAATACTCTAGCAGAGATAGAGGGCGCATTAAAGGAACAAAAATGAATGAATGGCTTAAAAAGCTATATGCCGCAGATGAGCTTTTGATTATTGATAGAGAGATAGATACTTACCTTGAAATAGCGCATCTATCGTATCTTGAGATGAAAAAAGAGAATCCAAAGGCAATTTTATTTACAAACGTAGTGAACAAAAATCTTGGCATCAAATATACGACACCGGTGTTAACCAATATATTCGGAAGCGAACAGAAATGTAAAATCGTCTTTGGCGGTGAATTTGAGGCTATTGCAAATAAAATTGACGGTTTTTTGAAGCTAAAAAAGCCAAAAACACTGCTACAAAAACTATCAAAACTAAAAGATGTGCTAGACCTTAGATTTGTAATCCCAAAAAGAGTTTCGCACGCTCCCTGTCAGGAAGTAGAATACTCTAGCGACAAAAAATTAGACCAGATAATGCCGATACTTACGACGTGGAAAGATGACGGTGGAGCTTTTATCACAATGGGACAGATATACACCAAAAGTCTTGACGGAGAGATGAAAAATGTAGGAATGTATAGGCTTCAACTTTTTGAAGATAACACATTAGGGCTTCATTGGCAAATACACAAAGACTCGAACCATTTTTTCCACGAATACAAAAAAGCCGGAAAGATAATGCCCGTAGTAATAGCCATAGGCGGTGACCCACTATATACATGGTGCGCCACGGCTCCCATGCCAAAAGGTTTTTTTGAGCTTATGCTATATGGACTTATTAGAAAAAAACGTCCGCAAATGGTCAAGTGTAAAAGCGTAGATTTGGAAGTTCCCGCCGATGCTGACTTCGTTATTGAGGGTTTTGTAGATCCATCCGTTACAAAGCTAGAAGGGCCATTTGGCGACCATACCGGATACTATACGCCCATAGAGCCGTACCCATTCTTGAAGATAAGTGCGATTACAAGCAAGAAAAACCCAATATTTTATGCCACAGTCGTCGGTAAACCGCCTATCGAAGACAAATATATGGGATATGCAACGGAAAGAATATTTTTACCGCTCATTAAGACAACCGCACCTGATATAATCGACTACGCAATGCCTGAAAATGGAGTGTTTCACAATCTCATTTTGGCAAAAATAGACACACTCTATCCAGGTCACGCAAAGCAGGCGATGCACGCTTTTTGGGGGGTCGGTCAGATGAGTTTTGTCAAACATGCTATATTTTTTCCAAAAGATGCCCCTGCGCTCAGAGACTATACGCAGATAATAAAATTCATAGCCGAAAGATTTGATTTTGGCAATATGGTAGTAAGCGAAGGCGTATTGGACGCCCTTGATCACTCTAGCAACAACTTTGCATACGGTGGCAAGTTAGGCATTGACCTTACAGATGCACAACCTTATAGTAGAGTGTTTAGCGAAGATAGCGACAAGCAGCTTTGTGATATTTTGAAAGCAAAAATTGACGGTATTTCACAAATAAAAAGCTTTTTGGCTAATACACCGAATAAAACTGTATGCATAAAGATAGATAGAGGTGTGACTGCGTCAAAAATATTTGAATCGATAAAAGAACTTAGTGGGCATGCAAAGATATTTGTATTGTTCGATAATGAAAATAACGACTTAGAAAATCCGTATATGCTTATTTGGCGGCTGCTAAATAATATAGACTCGCAACGTGATATCCTTCACGATGGTCGCACTATGCTTATAGATGCTACCAAAAAAACAACGTTGGACGGCTATAACAGAGAGTGGCCAAAAGATACGGTTTGCGAAAGAGATATTCTTGAGAAACTAAAAAATATGGGGCTTACGTCGTTTAATGAAGAGTTTTTAAGAAAATGGCAAATTGTCGATTTTTGACAAAAAGTAGAGGCAAACAATGATTTCCTCCATTCAATCCTCATCCGTCTCATCTTCTTATTACAAAAATGCCAAAGAAGACTCGAAGACAAAAGAGGTAATAGCGAAACTTGAAGCGAGAGACACCGAAGTAAGAGCGCATGAAGCTGCACATATGGGCGCGGGTGGTGGAATTGCCGGCTCAGCGAGCTTTGATTATCAAGTTGGTCCTGACGGTAAGGCATACGCAATAGGTGGAGAAGTACCGATAGATATTAGCTCTGAAAATGACCCAAAAGCAACGCAAGAAAAAATGCAAAAAGTAAAAGCCGCAGCTCTCGCCCCTGCAAATCCTAGCCCTCAAGACATGAAAGTAGCTGCTACGGCGTCAATGATTGAGATGAAAGCAAAAATGGATGAATTAAAAGAAAAAAGTGAAGAGGCCAATGAGGGAGTTAAAAAAGCTGGAATACGAAAATATGAGGAGGCGCAGGGGGTCTATTAAACCCCAGCCTCTTCTCTTTTTAGAAGGTATTCCCATCTTTCATCTACGTTTCTTTGGAACTCTTCTATTACATGCTCATTTTCAGGCTTAAACAGGTGTTTAAATCTTCCTTGCGAAGCCAAATAATCCCTTACAGGTATTTTGTTTTTAGGTTTGTATGTAACAGTCAGTTTTGTTCCATTTTCTATTTGAAATAGAGGGAAAACACAAGACTCAACTGCAAGTTCATTTATCTCCATACCCATGTGCGGTTCAAATTTCCACTCGGTAGGACAAGGGCTAACTGCATTCAAGAATGTAGGGCCTTTGGTTTCAAAAGCTCTATGAACTTTTTTTACCATATCTTTCCAATGTGAAGGAGACACTTGGGCTACAAACTCAGCGCCACTAGCGGCCATAATGCCGATAATGTCTTTTTTCTTTTGCTTTTCGCCGTAAGACTCTTTTCCGGCAGGAGATGTCGTCGTAGCTCCACCTATCGGCGTAGATGAACTTCTTTGACCGCCTGTATTCATATATCCCTCGTTATCAAGGCATACATAAATCATCTCATGACCTCTCTCAAGGCATCCTGAAATCCATTGAAGACCGATGTCATAAGTCGCACCGTCACCGGCAAAAGCTACGAATTTCGTAGGTCTTGCGTCGTTATTTGGAAGTTTATTTTTTCTTTTCAGAACTTTATACATTGACTCTGCGCCGGAAATAGCAGTTGAGGCGTTCTCAAATCCAATATGGATAGAGCTTACATCCCAGCTTGTAAAAGGATATATCGAAGTACAAACTTCAAGACATCCCGTGCCGTAACCAACAACTACGTTATAGTCTGTAGCATTCATAATCTCTCTAACGATAATAGAGTGTGAACACCCAGGACAAAGTCTATGTCCACCTTCAAATCTTTCAAGTGAAGTAGAGAACTCTTTTAGGTTTTTTATTTCTTTTATACCGCTCATTTTTTACCCTTTATTTCGCATCAAAAAAGCTGAGTTCTTTGCCTCTTAGGTTGATATGTTGTATCAACGGCTTAACTCTTTTGCCTGCTTTTGTACACTCTTGTAGGTCAGCATAAACTTTTGTTAGATGTTCCAAAGTGGTATCTCTACCGCCAAGTCCATAAGTGTAATTTAGCGCCGGAATACAAATGCTATTGTCTAGCATTACGGCACATACGTCATTGAACAATACGCCGGTAGTACCCATAGGCGCATTTCTATCCAAAACCGCTACCGATTTTAGATTTTTTAGTATTGCGGCAAGTTCATCTTTAGGGAAAGGCCTAAGAACTCTTATCGCCACAACGCCTACTTTTCTGCCCTCTTTTCTAAGTCTATCAACAGTCAATCTAGTTGTGCCTACAGCACTTCCCATGACCACGATTGCTTCTTCGGCATCTTCCATTTGATATGTTTCGATAAATTTATATTTTCTACCTGTTAATTTTTCAAATTCTGCAAACACATTAGCAATAACACCGCTAGCATTCATAATGGCTGCATTTTGGTTTGCTTTGTGTTCAAAGTGCCACTCTTCTTCAGTCTGTGCACCGTATGTAACAGGCTTACTAAAGTCAAGCATTGGATTGTAAGATTTGTATTCACCGATAAAGCCATAAGCTACATTGTCCGCCATAGGGTGCACAACTTCACTTGTATGACTTGTCAAAAATCCATCTTGGTGAACCATTACCGGAAGTCTAACCGACATATCTTCCGCTATTTTGAATGCGCAAAGATTCATATCATAAGCTTCTTGCGGGTTAAATGCACAGATATTTAGCCATCCAGACAAAAGACCGAGATACATATCAGAGTGGTCTCCGTGAATATTTAGCGGACTAGCAAGAGCTCTGTTTACAACGTTGAGAACTATAGGAAGTCTCATACCGCTCGCTTGGTAAAGAACCTCTACCATAAGCGCAAAACCTTGTGAGCTAGTAGCAGTAGCGACTCTTCCGCCGGCAGCGGCAGCGCCAACGCATGCGCTCATTGCGGCATGTTCAGACTCTACCATTACAAACTCGCCGCCGTTGATTTCACCGTCCGCGGCATATTGTGAATAGTTTTGCACTATAGGAGTTGAGGGCGTAATAGGATACGCAGCTACAACGTCGATTTGTGCTTGTCTCATCGCTTGAGATGCGGCAGTATTGCCGTCCCAAACCATTCTATTTTCAAGTTCCATTAACTATTCTCCTCGCCCGCTTTTTTCTCTTTTTTAGGCCAATTCGCCAACGCTGAATCTTCAGCTACTCTCTCAGAATACATCAAAAGTGATTTTGGATTTGTAGGGCAAACATGCGCACAAATACCACACCCTTTACAGTGATCATAGTCTATATGTGAAAACTTTTTATCTTTCGAGATGATAGAAGTATCAGGACAATAAATCCAACAAAATTGACAGTGTATACAATGTTCTTCGTTGAACACAGGTTTTTCAACTCGCCAGTCTGCAACGCTATATGTGAAAGAGTTATTGTCGCTATGAATCCACTCTTCTGTTTTTTCAAATGATGTAAGCACTGCTCCCAGTGCAAAGCCATCCCAGTCTTTTAATAGATGCTCCGGAGTTGCCATATTAATAAATCTCCTTAGTTAACTTCATTGTAAGCTCTAGCTATTGCTGCGTTATTTCCGTCAATAACTTTTTGTGGGAATTTTTTTAGAATTTTTTTCATTGCTTCCAAAAATGCCTCTAGCGAAAAAATACCTGATACTTTCACTAAGGCGCCAAGCATAGGAGTATTAGGAATTGCTCTGCCTATAGTTTCCTTGCTAATAGTAAGACAGTCCAAAACATATACACTTCTGCCTACAAGAAAAGGGGCTTGCTTTAAAAGTTCTTCTTTTGACAAATCAGTAGTTATTATAAATTTAGTATCTTCATTCGTATTTCTCGTAATGTTGCCCGAAAAAACCAACGAAGGGTCAATAACGAGAACATATCCAGGTAGCATCTCTTTAGAGTGGTCAATAATCTCTTCGTCCGAAACTCTATTATAAGCATTCATCGGTGCGCCTCTTTTTTCGGCTCCGTATACAGAAAATGCTTGAACAAACTTACCTTCTGCAGCAAGCACATCAGCTAGAGCTTTTGCTCCCGTAACGGCGCCTTGCCCCGCTCTTGAATGCCATCTTATCTGAAGCATGGTTTCCCTTCCTATTGAAATGAAGTCAATTCTAGTTTAAAAATGCTTAAAATTATCACGAAAAAAACTAAAAAAGAGATAAATATTATCCTATTATTTTCTAGCTATTTTTTATTCAATTCTTTTATCAATTTAACAGCCTCTAAAGCATCCTTTGAAAGTATATCGGATAGGCTTTTGAGATGATTTTTATCGCCATAGCCCGTCATTAATGCAATATGCCTTATTCCTGCATTTTGGGCAGCTTCAACATCTAAAAAAGTGTCTCCTATCATCCAAATATCATTTTTATCGCCTGCTTCGTTTTTACCCAATTGTGCTAATGCTTTGTATATTGGTTCCGGATGAGGCTTTACATTTTCGACGTCCTCCCTGCCTATCAAGCACTCAAAATACCCCATAACACCCATATATTCCAAAAGTTCTTTTGAATATCTGCTTGTCTTTGTGGTTACGACACCAAGTCTAGCAAAAGTAGATGCCAACTCTATAGCCTCTCTCGCTCCGTCCAAAAGATACGTTTTTGGTCTCGAGACCTCTCTATAGTGTGCTTTGTAGGCCAAAACATGCGCATCTATAGTTGACTTTTCGACCCCCAAGAATGCGAAAATATCTTCCAACGTGTAACCTATTTTTGACTTTATATCTTCTTGCTTTGGAGGCTTCACACCTAGAGAATCAAAAGAGTGATAAAAAGATTCCAAAATAGCTTCCGTAGAGTCTATAAGCGTTCCGTCTAAATCAAAAAGTATTGTTATTTTCATAAAAAATCCACTGTTTTATTTATTAAAACAATACCATAAATAAGCCGTCAAAATGGGATATGTGACTTTTTAGAGACTTAGTTTTGTTATAATACGCCATATAAATTACAAAGGAAATAGATATGAAAACACTAAAATTGGTTTTAGTATCAGCCGTAGCGTCTACCTCTTTGCTAGCTAGCTCATCTGCTGATTTGGAAATTGCGCCGTATATAGGCGGACATTTTTTCAATACAAATAGAGACCTTAAAAACTCCGTAGAAGGCGGTGTTATCTTAGAAAAAGCATTAACACAAAACGGTCTTGCCGTTGCAGGCTCGTTGGGCTATACATCTACAGAAAAAAAATCAAACAACGACGATAAAAAAATCGGAACATACGGTCTAAATTTAGTAAAAAACTATGATATAGGTTCCAAAATAACTCCTTACGTAGGCGCCGGTGTTGCTGGAACTACATGGGAGAGCGTAAAAGTAGGTCCAAACGTACTTGCAGGATTAAAATACAAGTTATCCGATGCAATGAATGTAAGAGCTGAAGTAAGCGATAACTATCTTCTAAACGGCAAAAACGATGTAAAAGCAATACTTGGTCTTGGTTTTTTATTTGGCGGGACAAAAACTCAAACTGTCGCGGCTAGCGAACCTGTAGCTAAAAAAGAAGAAGTAAAGGCAGAGGTCGCACAAAGCACTACAGTTACTACAAATGCCGCAGCGGTTGAAAAAGACAGCGACGGTGACGGAGTCGTAGATTCAAAAGATATGTGTCCAAATACTCCAAAAGGCTTAAAAGTAGACGATAAAGGATGTTTCAAATCCGCTACTTTGAAAGTAAATTTTGATACTGCAAAATCAATAGTTAAAAAAGAGTATATGGCTGAGATAGCTAGCTTTGCAAAATTCATGAATGAAAATGAGTCTATAAATGTCACGATAGAAGGTCATACTGATAATGCGGGTAGCGCAAAATACAACCAAAAATTGTCCGAAAAAAGAGCAAATGCTATCATGGCAATACTAGTAAAAGAGTATAAAGTGTCTGCAAGTAGAGTGAAAGCTATAGGCTACGGTCAGACTAAGCCGATTGCTTCAAATGCAACAAAAGCAGGTAGAGCCGAAAATAGAAGAATTATGGTTACCGGAAATCAAGCATCTCAAAAATAAGCTATCCAATGTAGCGAAGAAACTCTCTTCGCTACTCCATCTTCTCCCACTTAATCTGATTATGCATAATCCCAACAATTGACGGCTCTATATTTTTTATCTTCTTGCTTACCGCCGTTATAGAGTTTGGCGTGTACAAAAAGATATATGGGTTGTCGGTAGTTATAAGCCTGTAAATCTCTTGATAATACGCCGCCAAAGCCTTTCTATCGACAGATTTTTCGGCTTTTTCGATTAGCTCATCTACTTTTTGGTTTTTGTATCCGACAAAGTTAAACCCCGCTTTTTTTTCTATATTTGCACTATGCCAAATACTGTATGCGTCTGGAGAAAGCGGCATAGACCACCCCATTAGCACGGTCTCAAAGTTTCTAGGGTCAACCACGGTATTGAGAAAGGCCTGCCACTCCATTGCTCTTATTTTGACGATAACGCCAGCTTCTTTTAGCTGTTTTTGGATGATTTCTGCCGCTAGCATTCTTATTTGATTGTTAGAGTTTGTCGAGATTTCAAAAACAAGTGGATTTTTCGCGCCATATCCAGCTTCACTAAGCAATCTTTTGGCCTCGGCAATATCTCTTTTTGGGGCTTTAACACTTGGATTAAAAGCATACGAGCCTTTCAAAAAAGGACCGGTAGCAATGTCGGCGTGCCCGAAAAACAAAAGGTCTATTAGCTCTTGTCTGTCTATCGCTTTTGAAATAGCTAGCCGCACTTTTGCATCTTTGAATTTCTCTCTTTTTAGATTGAATCCAAGATATGTGTAGTTGCTACCTGGATTTTCAACTATCTGGAACTTCTCAAAAAAGCTTTTATCGGTTTGGAGTTTGAGTTGCATAGGGGTAAGTCCGCCAACGTCAAGAGCGCCTGTTTTGAGCATCAAAAACGAGCCGGAAGAGTCGGGTAAAAACTTGTAACGCAGTTTCTCAATTTTCGGCTCACCATCAAAATATTTTTTGTTTGCCGTAAATTCTATATCAGAGCCTTGCTCAAGCTTTTTTAGTAGATACGGACCGTTTCCAAGCGGCGCAAAGTTGAACTTTGAGGTCATCGGCTCTTTATCATTTTCCAAAATATGCTTTGGAATCAGCGGCATCAACCATGTCTCAAGCGCCTTAAAATAAGGCTCTTTATATTTTACGACAACCACAAATTCACTTTTTGCCTTTACGCTTTGCACCTTTCTGAAGTTCTCCACATAGGGGGTAAAAACTTTTGGATTTTTGGCAAACTCGTAAGTAAAGACGACATCTTTTGCCGTCACTTTAACTCCGTCCGTCCAATATGTGTCATCTCGTAAAGTTATCTCCAAAGTCACGCCGTCGATAAATCTATAGCTTTTGGCTATCTGCGGAGCTATTTGACCGTTTTTATCGTATTTAAGCAGCGACTCAAATATCCAACCTGAGATTTCGGAAGAGGTAGTATCCGTCGCAAGCAAGGGATTTAGCCGGCCAACGTTGGAGGAGTAGGATAAATAAAGCGTAGAGGCAAAAAGCGAGCATGAAAATAGTAAGAAAAACATTGTTTTTTTCATGAGTTGTTAACTTGGGTTGGTTTTTGTAGATTGTAGATAAAAGTATATAAAAAACGGAGCCGAAGCTCCGAAGCGAAGACAAGAAAAAATAAAAGACTATCTTTTTGAGAACTGCGGGCTTCTTCTTGCTTTTCTTTTTCCGTATTTTTTTCTCTCAACAACTCTTGAGTCACGAGTCAGAAGACCAAGTGGTTTAAGAGTTTCTCTAAAGCTTGGCTCAAATAAAGTAAGAGCTTTTGATATACCGTGTCTAAGCGCTTCCGCCTGACCTGATATACCACCGCCAAGAGTTGTAGCTTTAACGTCTACGCTTGAAAGTTGTTTTGTAGCTACTATCGGTTGAGTAACTTTCATTTTAAGAACTTCAAGACCACCGAGCCATCCGTCAAGATCTTTACCGTTAATGTCTAGCTTTCCAGTTCCAGGAGTAAGCCATACTCTAGCGATAGCAGATTTTCTTTTACCTGTAGCATAAATTATTTTTTTTGCCATTAGTTAGCCTTTAGTTGTGCTGTATGAGGATGTTCGCTTCCCTCGTACACTTTTAGTTTTTTTAGCATTGCTCTACCGAGAGTAGTCTTAGGAAGCATACCTCTTGTAGCAAGTTTGAATAGTTTTTCAGGGTTTTTTTCGATTAGCTCGCCAAGTTTTTCACTTTTAACGCCACCAAAGTATCCTGTATGTCTATGGTAAACTTTTTGCTCTTTTTTGTTTGTTCCGGTAAATATCGCATCTTTAGCGTTTATAACGACTACATAGTCGCCGCAATCGACATTTGGAGTGAAAGACGGTTTGTGTTTGCCCCTTAGAAGAGTAGCGATTTCCGTTACTATTCTACCGAACGGCTTAGAAGAAGCGTCTATCAGTATCCAATCTCTTTTGACTTCGCTAGAATTTACCATTTTCGTGGTTTTAATCATAAAGCGTCCTTTTTCGTAATTGAGCCGGAATTGTATTGTAGTTAAACTTAAAAATTAATTAAATTAAGTATTATTTAAGGGGTTTAAACTCGCCTACCAATCTGTCTTTGTATATATTATCATGCGGCAAAACAAGCGAATGCATCGAAATATACACGCCGTTTGCGGGATTGGAACGCAAAAATCCGATGGCGCATGCAAAGTTGAAAATAGCTTCATCTTTTTCTATAGAATACGGTTTCATAGAGCCGACAAATACAACTTTTTTATCTTTTGGCATAACGGCGGCAGATTTATCCATTGTGTCTGTACCGTGTAAGATTATAATGTTTTCTTCGACAGAGCTCCTGACGCTCTGAGCTAGTAGCGCCCTATCTTCATCAGTCATATCAAGAGAGTCTTTGCCGACAATAGATAACTCTCTCACCTCTAGATTGCTTCTAGCTATGGAGTAGATATTTTGAGCTACGCTCTCGCCTATCTCAAGCTCTCCGGTTATTTCGTTGTAGACTTTATTTATCGTGCCGCCACAAGAGATTATTAATAGGTTCATTTCAGCGTTTTCAATATCATTTTTGCAAGCTCTAGCGCCTTGCCCCGATGCGAAATCATGTTTTTAATCTCATCATCTAGCTCGCCAAGCGTGTTTGTGAAGCCTTCGACTATGAACATCGGATCATATCCAAATCCCTTATCGCCCCTTGACTCAGTGATAGCCGCGCCATACATGTGTCCGTGTACTGTGAATATGCCCTCTCTAGTAGCTATGGCGATTGCGGCGGTGTAATGGGCAGGGGAGCTTGCAAAACCTGCTGCTTTGATGGATTCTACTAATTTTTGCAGGTTCTCTTTGTCATTTGCACCTACTCCTGCGTATCTGGCGCTGTATATTCCGGGTTCTCCGCCCAAAACGTCTACACAGATACCGCTGTCGTCGGATAGTATTATCGCCTCGTCGTCGCCTAATGCCTCAAATACTGCTTTTGCTTTGATTATTGCGTTGCCTTTGAAGGTGTCAGCATCCTCTTCGATGTGAAATGGCTCTATGATATCGGTGTAGTTTATGACCTCAAAGCCTTCCATCATGTTTTTAATTTCGACTACCTTGCCTTTGTTTGAGGTGGCTAGAACTATCTTTTTACTCACCGTTCTCCTTTTTTCTGCGAAGCTCCATAACCCTAGTTATCAAGTACAAACAAACTCCTATAAAAACAAGGCCCGCTAGCTCAATAGCAATCGTATACACTACGCACTCTTTTTATTAAAGTCTATAAAAAAGCGGTTTAAACCGTCTTCATAAGAGTATTCTAATTCCAAAGAGTGCTTTTTGATTATTTTTGAAACAATGGAGAGCCCTAGTCCATAACCTCCCGAAAGCCTTGCCTGATCCCCTTTTGTGAACGCTCCTAGATAATATGAAATATCTTTTTCTAATTTACCGCCTTTGTTGAGCACAGAGACTACCCCATCTTTTGCCTCAAATACGGCAGTTTTGTCATCGGAATATTTAATAGCATTTTCCAATAAGTTTTTGAGCGCCATCGTAAAATATCTTACGTCCACGTCAACTTCAAAATCATCGCTGCTAATATCTACGCATTCGGCATTATCAGGCATCGACCACACCGTACGCTTGTATAAATCAGATATTTTTAGATGTTCTATCTTTAAAGATGAAAAGCTCATCTCTTCGTTTTGAAGAAGCATAGTTGTCAATGAATCCATCGACTCTATGGCTCTTTGGATACTCTCTTTATATTTACTACTCTCTACAAAGCCAAGGGCAAGCTTGATTTTCATAATAGGAGTACGGAGTTCGTGGCTGATATTGGCTAGGAGCTCCTCCTTATCAACGAGAAGTTCCTCTTTTTCTTTGAGCAGGGCTTGCATTTTGTCGGCAACAGTGTTGAACTGAGTAGCCAACTCCCCTATCTCGCCGTCATCTGAGACTTTTGCCCTAGCAGACAAATCCCCTCGCCCAAAATCTTCCATTCTGGCCTTTAAGCGTCTTATCGGAGAAAAAAGATTCATAACAACTAGGTACAAAAGGACATTTGAGACAATAGCTCCGGTAAATAGCAAGAGTACGCCGTGTCTCTCGAAAAAGCCTTGCCTCAAAAGGTTGTCTTTGATGACAAGTTGGCGGCCCAATATGCCTATACGGATAAAGATATGACTCTCTTCGTCTTTGTAAATCTCAACCGTATCAAAATTCCTAGTCACAGCACCGACTAGTTTCATTGCGCTCAAATTGACATCACAACGCTCCGAGAAACAAAGAAGCTCTAGCGAGTTTGTCCCAAGCTCTCTTTCTATCTCTTCGACATCTTCTTCGATTATATTTTTTTTGATTGCAGAGGCTATCTGTATGTATCTTTTGGTGGTTAGAGTCTCCAACCTGACGGCGTTTTGTTTGATTACGTCATACGCAATAAACGACAGGAAAAATATCGCCGTCAGAAAAAGAAGGGTTACCTTCGCAAAAAGTGAATCTTGCCTCATTGGCCTATGAATTTATAGCCGTGACCCCATACCGACTTGATGTATTTTGGATTTTTCGGATCATCTCCGAGTTTGTTTCTAAGTTTACTTACGAGCACGTCCACGTTTCTACTTGTTGAATCCCAATTCAAAAACTCTATTGCATTGGCTATGTCGTCTCTATTTAGCGCTTTGCCTTTACTATTTAGAAATAGCCTCATCATTTCATACTCTGAGTTTGTAAGCGCCAAAGGCTCACCCTTAAATCTTATAGTCATAGCTCTTTCGTCTACGGTAAACTCCGCTTCGCTCTCTTTTTCGCTTTTTCTATATCTTCTTAGTACGGCCTCTATACGTTTTACAAGTTCTATCGGTTCGTAGCCTTTTGTCAGATAATCATCTGCACCAAGGTCAAGACCAAGTACTTTATCGCTCGTATTGCCTCTTGCGGAGGAGATGATAATTGGCAAATCGTATTCGCTTTTTATCCTTTTGCACACTTCAAAACCGTTCATCTCAGGAAGCATAAGGTCAAGCACTACAAGGTCAAACTCGCTTTGTTTTAAAGCCTCAAACGCCTCTGACGGTTTTACCGCACATACGACGGTCATGCCGTATCCACCGAGATGTTCACTTAATAGCTCACCGATTTCTTTATCGTCTTCGATTAAAAGTATCTTGCTCAATCCATCATTCCTTGAAATTTTTTTATAAACTGCTCTCGTTGTTTGGGAGTCAAACTCTTATGTATTTGAGATAAAAGAGAACTTTTTATCCCTGCTCCAACATCCACTAAATCGCCGGTCATGGCACTAAGGTTACTTTTGGTTATATCGTCAGATTGAAACTTTTTTACATTTTGGTTCATCTGAGCCTCTTTTTGGCTTTGAAACTTTTTTAATGCTTGGTTTATCTGCTCTTTTTGGGATGGAGTAAGACCGTCTGTTTTTTCCAAACCATAATACAATCTTTTCTCAAAGCTTGTTTTTTTGCAATCTGTTTTTTCAAAAAAGTCATCATCGGCAAAGGCTCCGCTTGATAAAAAAACAATCGCCGCAATCACAGAACTACTAAATACTTTCAACTTTGCCTCCGGAAACTTTTACAAATATCATAAGACTAAAGAGTTAAAAAAATATTCCCCATTTGTAACAAAGATTCACTATTTAATTATTTTAGGAATTTTTACTATTTAAGAAAAAATTGTGTTATAATCCCGACATGGAAACTTACAAAAAAACACTCAAACAAAAAGGCTTAAAAGCCACGGCACAAAGAGCATTAATGCTCAAATCTATTGAGGAAGAAGGGCATATAGATATAGATATGTTGAGACAAAAGATGCAACAGGTCTCGCCAAATATATCTCTTAATACTATATATCTTAATTTAGAACAACTAACAAATGAAGATGTCATTTCGAAAGTATCACTTAATAATCAAAAAAGTGTTTACGAAATAAAAAAACATACACACGTCCATCTTGTATGCAAGGTATGTGGAGCTATTGAGGATAACAATATAGAAAGCTCTCTTTTGTCTGCTATGAAAGAGGATGCCAAAAAAACGGCGTTTGAACCGTCTTTTGTTGCCGTAAATATATACGGTATCTGTAAGATGTGTGCAAGCAACCAAACAAATAAGGAGAAAAAATGAATAAAATAAAATTCGTAACGCTTTCGATTTTTGCGGCAAGCTCATTGTTTGCGGCCGATGCACTTATAGATGCGGCCAAAGGTGCGGGGCTAAAGCCCATTCCATCAGAACATAAAGCTCAAATGAAACTAATCAAAGAGTTTCAAAAAGGTATAACCGTAGAAAAGGTGGAACTCGGTAAAAAACTATATTTTGAGCCGAGACTCTCAAAAAGCGGTATCATCTCCTGTAATACATGTCACAACCTCGGAATGGGCGGGGCTGACGGCATGAGTGCGGCGATAGGTCACCAATGGACCGCAAATCCGCACCACCTTAACTCTCCAACCGTATACAACTCAGTATTTAACACAACTCAGTTTTGGGATGGCAGAAGTCCGCATCTAGGCGACCAAGCCAAAGGCCCTATGCAAGCGATGCCTGAAATGGCTATCACTCCAAAGATGGCGGAAGATAGAATCTCTTCAATGCCTGAGTATGTAGCCCTCTTCAAAAAAGCGTTTCCAAAAGACAAAAATCCGGTAACTTTTCAAAATATAGCTGATGCTATAGCTTCATTTGAAGCGATACTTGTGACTCCGTCCAAATTTGATAAATTCTTGTCCGGAGATACAAAAGCGCTCAACAAAGACGAAAAAGAGGGTCTAAAAGTCTTTATCGATAAAGGATGTGCTACTTGCCATACAAGCTACAATCTAGGCGGAGGCAGTAAACAAAAATTCCCGGTCGTAGGTGAATACAAACATGCAAATCTCGGTGATTTCAAAGGCGACAAAGACGGCGCTGTAAAAGTACCGACGCTTAGAAACATCACGCAAACAGCTCCGTATATGCACAACGGCGCCATCTGGAGCCTCGAAGAGACGGTAAAAACAATGGGTGAAAACCAACTTGGAACAAAACTGAGCGACGCTGAAATCGCCAAAATAGTGACTTTTTTGAAAACACTAGAGGGCAAAAAAGCATCCATTGAGTATCCGATGCTTCCAAATTCGACAAATACAACACCAAAACCAGACTCTAAATAAGGAAAAGAAGATGAAACAATACCAATCATATAAATGCAATGTTTGTGGGAACGTAGTAGAAGTACAAAATGTAGGCGGCGGCAAGCTGGTATGTTGTGGTAAAGAGATGGAGTGTATCACAAAGGATTTGACAGCCGTAAACCTAATGAAAGCTTTTGCGGGAGAGTCTCAGGCTAGAAATAAGTACGACTTATTTGCGGATATCGCCGAAGATGAGGGATGGCATGCGGTAGCAAGGCACTTTAGAGAAGCTGCGGAAAATGAAAAATGGCATGCAAGAGCTGAGTTTAAAGCGTATCACAAGCTAGTTGACGGGTGCGAGACAGAGATAACTCTAAAAAATCTCGACAGCGCAATGGCCGGCGAACACTACGAGCACACCGTTATGTATCCTGAGTTTGCAAAAATCGCAGAAGAAGAAGGGCACAAAGAGCTTGCACGTCTATTCAACGCCATCGGAAAAGTAGAAGTAGAGCACGAAAGAGAGTACAAAGCTCTTCAAGACGCAATGAAAGCGGATGGCTTCTTCTCGGATGAAAACGAAGAGGTTTGGGTATGCGAAGTGTGCGGACACATACATAGAGGCAAAAAAGCCCCAGGTGCATGTCCACTTTGTAAAGTACCGAAAGAGTATTTCAAAAGAGAGAGTCTAGGTATTTAAACCCAAATACTTATGAATAAGCAACTCCTTATACCCGCTTCTTTATTGGTATAAGGAGCCTTCATAGTTTTTTGCCGTCAAACACATCGATCAAAATCATCTATTCATTTGTAAAGATGGCGGCCTCTTTGATTATGCTAAAATAACCCCCATGCTTAAAAAAATATATCTATCTATCATTTTAATTGTCGCAAATGCTTTTACACTAAGCGCCGCCGTATCTTTGACACCTGAAGAACAGACTTATATACAAAAGGTCGGCAGCGTCAAAATGTGTGTTGATCCTGATTGGATTCCGTTTGAGCGTATCAACGAAAAGGGCGAGCACGAAGGCATAGCGGCAGACCTAATCGCTCTCGTATCCCAAAGAACCGGACTCAAAATAGAGCTATACAAAGTAAAAACTTGGGATGAGAGCGTAGAGGCGTCAAAAAATGGCAAATGCCAAATGATGAGCTTTCTCAACCAAACTCCCGCTAGAGATAAATGGCTGATTTTTACCGAACCTATTTTTTATGACCCGAATGTTTTTGTCACAAGAGAGGAGCACTCTTTTATCGCAGACCCAAAAAGTCTTTCAAATGAGAGTATTGCACTACCTAGAAATACGATGGTGGCAGAGCGGATAAAAAAAGAGTATCCGAATCTAAAAATCATAGGCACAACAAGCGAGGAGGAGGCGGTAAGTCTTGTCTCGGATAGAAAAGCGGATATGACAATGCGTTCTCTTATAGTAGCAGCGTACGCCATCAAAAAAGAGGGGCTTTTTAACCTCAAAATAGCAGGGCAACTGCCGGATTATTCCAACAAACTACGAATCGGCGTACTCAAAGACGAAAAAATATTGAGAGATATTTTGGATAAAGGCGTCGCCACTCTGACTCCGCAAGAAAGAGAGCAGATATCAAACAAACACGTCTCTATCAAGGTGCAAAAAGGTATCGACTATGCGCTTGTATGGAAAGTCGTTGCGGGAGCCTTTGTAGTTATTTTGGGAGCTATTTATTGGAATAGGCGACTATCTAGGTTTAACGCCGAAATATCTGCTCTGCAAAAAGAGACAAAAGAGGCGTTATATCAAGTGGAGACGCTACTCAATAACTCTACTGAGGGATTTTTGTCTTTTGGTGAAAAGCTTATCATCAATAAAGAATATAGCAAAGAGTGCGAGACGATGTTTGGCCGTCCGATAGACGGAGCCTCTATAGCCCATCTGTTATATAAAGATGATGCAGACTCAGCCAAACTGCTCAAAAAAAACTTAGAGAGAATATTTGATTCAAAGGACGATTTTAAGACACAGATTTTGATTTCATTACTACCGAAAGTCTACAATATAAGCACCTCAACCCTGTCCGCAAAATACAAAAAATTAGACAACAAAAATATGATGCTAGTGTTAGATGACATCTCAGCAGAACTTGCGCTAAAAGAGCAAGTTTTGGAAGAGCAGATGCGGCTTAGATTTGTTGTTACCGTGTTCAAAGAAAAAGAGGATATTCAAAACCTAATAAAAGAGTTTAAGCTCTTTTTACAAGACAATACCGTGAGCGGCGACAAGCTTTATAGACAGCTTCACACCTTTAAGGGCACGTTTTCGCAGTTTAACTTTTATCACACGACAAAAGCTCTGCATGAAGCCGAAGAGCGTACGTCAAAAACAAAAGAGTTGCAAGCCGCACTTGACAAAGATATGGCAACGCTCCATGATATATTGGGGTACGACATCTTCGGTATGGGCGAAAAAATTAGCGTTGATTTGGAGGCATTGGAGCTTTTGGAGCAGAGTATCGGTACTTTTTCGCCGGATGAACTCAAGCTTCGCCTTAAAGAGCTTAGATATAGGCCGTTTCGTGAGCTTCTCGGCTCTTATCCAAAATTTTGCACCGCACTCGCAAACAGAATGGATAAAGAGATAGAAGAGTTTTGCATAGAGGGTGGTAAATTCTTAGTAGATGCCCACGCTTACGCTAGTTTTGTTAGAGCCCTTGTGCATATCTTTCGCAACATAATAGCCCACGGTATAGAGAGCCCCGAAGAAAGAGCGAGAAATGGCAAAAGCGAAGCAGGAAAAATCAAATGCGAAGTCTCTTTGTCGGATAAGAAAATAGCACTAAGTATCCATGATGACGGCAGGGGAATAGATACAAAAAAACTAATCCAAAGAGCAAGTGAGCTAAACATAGACGTACCGACAAACCCTTTGATGCTCATATTTGAAAACTCACTTAGCACAAACAAAAACGCATCCGAACTATCAGGCAGAGGAGTCGGTCTCTCAGCGCTCAAAGAAGAGGTCGAAAAATTAGGCGGGAGCATAGAGGTGCAAACAAAAATAGGATACGGAACAACTTTTATATGCACCATTCCTTTGATATGAAAAAACAGCTGCTTATTGCGTTTTTAGCAACACAGATACTTCAAGCCGACGAACTATCAACCGCCCTAAAAAACAGCTCTATTTTTGGTTATGCAAAGGCGATGTATGTCGCAGATGATAGAAAGCCGCCGAAACTCGACCAAAACACCCCCGGATTTGGCGGTAAAATAGGAGTAGAAACGGGCTCTTTTTTTGGAGTTAAAACAAAAGCCGCATGGTATATGACAACCGATTTTGGAATGAGAGACAAAAACCCAAAAAAAGTCGACGCCTATATGTTTGATTTGGACAAAACGCCATACTCAATAATAGGCGAGGCAAATATAGCTTACTCAAAAGCCAAAACTACTTTTACTTTCGGTCGCCAAGAGATAGACACGCCGATAATCTCCACGTACGACTACCGCATAATTCCAAACCTTTTTGAGGCTTACACACTCACAAACAACGATGTTGACGACACGACGATAACGCTCTCATACGTCACGAGAATGTCGGGGCTAGACGGATTAGTCACATTTTCAAAGTTTAGAAGTATGTCGCAACAAACATACACATCTTTGATGCCATCCTCTGACAATAAAAGCATAGATACAAATAATGACCCGATAGATATATCAAAGCTAGTCGGCGATAATGGTGTATATATGGCCGGAGTCGTCTACGAAAAAAATCAAAAAATCCAACTTTACAACTACTACTGCCCTGACGTATTAAACACTTTTTACACCGATGCAACCTATAGACAAAACATCAATGCCAATCTCAGGCTAACCCTTGAAGCGCAGTTTTATTCTGTAAAAGATGTAGGTAGGTTTGGGGATTTTTTGAAAACTATGGGGCTAAACGGCTCATACGAACTATACGGCACTAAAGGCTCTTTGACAGACAAGACGCTAGGTGTTAGCGCAAGTTTGGCATATAACAAATTTACGGGAAACGACAAAACGGTAACCGCCTTTGGAAACTGGGGCGGATATCCTGAGTTTGTCGCCATGCCTTATATGTTTGCGCAAGACAACAAAGCCTCCGCTATTGCCGGCTCTCAAATGGGTAAAGTTGCTTTGACGCTTGATTCCACCCCTCTTGGAATAAAAAACCAAACGCTAACTATCGGCTACTCAATGTTTGATTTGGATAAAACCGTTTTAGACAACAGCAATATCGTAATGCTAAATTTTTTGTACAAAAACAAAATAACAAAAAGTGCGTCAGCTAGACTCTTATACGAGATGAGAAATTCTAAAAACTACAGATATGATAATGACACGTTAAGCGTATCTTTGAGGTATGACTTTTAAGAGGGTTTTTGCACAAAAGGCAGTGTTATCCTAAAACACGCTCCGCCCTCGTAATTTTGAGCGCTGATTTTGCCTTGCATCTTATCTTCCACTATGAGTCTCGCCATCGCTAGCCCAACACCGCTACCGCCGCTACTCTCTTTGGTTGTAAATCTATTTTCAAATATTTTACTTAGCAATCCTTCCTTGATTCCTGTTCCGTTGTCGTAAAAATCTATACAGATATTTTTATCATCTTTTTCTATGGTAATTTTGAGCCTACCAATGTAGTCGGTACGCCCAAACCCATCTTTTTGCCTTTTTGCGTCTATCGCCTCCCATGAGTTTGCAAAAAGAGCCAATACCACTTGCGCAAATTCATTTGGTGCGCCATTGACAAAAATCGGCTTTGTATCAAAAGGCAGTTCTACCGCTATATTTTCAAAGCTGAGCTTTTTTTTCACCAATTCATATATTTTACCTATTGTCTCTATGGCGTCAAAGTCCACTTTATCCGTAGACGGACTAAAAAAACTCCTGAAACTATCAAGCATATTACTCATATTTTCAATAGCATTTTTACCCTCCGTGCATATTTGCAACACGGATTCGTCGTCAAGCGCTTTTGTTGTCTGTAGGATTTTTAGCTCGCCGAATAAAATAGAGATAGCACTAAGAGGCTGTTTCCACTGGTGTGCGGTCAAGTCAAGCAGTTCGCCTAGTTGCGCCTGTTTTGCCTGTTGGATTTGGTTTATCTCTAGCTCTTTGTTTTTGATGGCAAGTTGTGCGTGAGCTTCTGCAAGTCTGTTTTGGGTCTCTTTTAGCTTACTTATATCTACGGCAACGACATACCTGACAAGCGCACCGTCATCCCAAATTACAGCCTTTTCTTGTATCTGATACCATTTTTCTTGGAGTTCATTAAAAAAATCATAAATAAATGTTTTGCCGTTTGGCCTGCTTTGTGCATCTAACAGCTCTTCTCTTCTGCAAAACGGGCATCTGCTTTTTCGTCCATTGATAACTGTATAGCAGGGTGCGGAGCTTATTTTGCCTTTGGCATCTAGGAAAGCTTGATTGGCATAAACTATTCTATCGCTTTGCAAATCTATCGCGTAAACTTCAAAAGGAATAGTATCTAGCGCCTCTCTACACTTTGGGCCTTCAATCATCTTTGATATTTCCATATCTATCGTAGATTTTTTCTATTGTTTGGCATAGTGTTTCTTGGTTTATCGGCTTTAAGATATAGCCTTTTGCACCCACATCTACAGCATCTATGACCATTTGCTCTTGTCCGTGTGAGGTAATGACTACGATAAGCGCCTCCGGATAACTGGAAACGATTGCTTTTGTGGCATCAATTCCATTCATATCAGGCATCGTAATATCCATTGTTATGATATCCGGCAAAAATATTGGATAAGCCTCGACCGCATCGGCGCCCGTATTGCATATCTTGACAACGCTATGCCCGGACTCTTCTACTATTTTTTGTATTTTATTTATAGTTAGTATCGAATCATCGACAATCATGACACTCAAACTCTTCATCTAAACACTACCTCAAAATAGGACAAAATAACTATTTTAGATTTTAGCTTAATTTTTTAAGATGAGAGGTGTAGCTTCGCTATTTTTTCGGTTTGATTACGCTTCTTTTCTCTGCAAGCCAATTTAACATTCCATCTTTGTAGTTATATACGCTTTTATAGCCTTCCCTGTCAAGTATTCCTGCCACAAGCTTGCTTCTCAGGCCTGTTCTGCAAACAAGCACTACTGGCTTTGTTTTGTCGCCCTTAGTAGCTTCCGATAGTTTTTTTAAAAACTCTGTTTTTAAAGCTTTGGCCTGAGCGTCAAAATATGTTATCAAGTAAGCGTTTGCGAGCACTCCGGTCTCTACCCACTCTTCATTAAGCCTAACGTCAACCACAACCGCATCTTGCGTAGTTGCAAAAAGAGCAACCTCTTCGGCGCCTATATCTTTATACCCAAAAGCCATGCCGGACAAAAGAGCTAATAAAAAAAGTTGTTTTTTCATATCAATTTATCCAATTATTTATAATTTCCATAATACGTAATTATAAAGATAAAAAGATTATATTTGTGCCCCGAGGGGGGCTTTTTGTAGAAATTTAGACGGCTATGGATTTTTCCATTGCTTCAAACATACTATCACAGTACGTTTCCATATCTACGTAATACTCATAGATACTCTCTGATTTATTGTAATAACTTGGGTCCTTGATACACTCTAAAGCGTTTTTGATACTTGCGTGCAGAAGTTTATGGTTCTCTCTTAACTCCGTAGATACGCCGGTTTTACCGTCTATCCAAATACCTAGCCTACACTCCGTATCCGACGGTATTGTTTTGCTGATATTTCCTTGAATAATAAAGCCGTATGTGTCGTATTTGAAGATTATGTGTTCTATTTTTGCCAAAGCCATGAAGATTTGTCCCTCCATGGTTCTTGAGCCTTTTGATAGCCTAGTCGACTCCTCTTTGATTTTTGAGAATATCTCGACAAAAGAGAGCACTTTGTCGTTTGAAGCGCTAGAAAGCTGTGCGATTACCGATGAATCATCTATAATATCGGCCATCTCTTGTTCGATTACGGAGATAGAAGATGATATTTCAGAGGTTGCTTTTTGTGTTTTTTCGGCAAGTTTTCGTACCTCGTCTGCAACCACCGCGAAGCCTCTTCCGTGCTCACCCGCACGAGCCGCTTCTATGGCTGCATTTAGCGCTAGCAAATTTGTCTGTTCAGCTATATCTTTGATTATTCCTACCACGCTTGAGACTTCATTGATTCTATTTGAAAACTGATTGATTGCGGAGTCGGTGTTTGCAACTGATTGCATAAGCTTTTGCATGTCGTCCGTGATGGTCTGGATATTTTCCATTCCGGCGGTTGACTCTTTGCTTATCTCTTCTACATCTTTTGATATTTCATTTATTTTTTGAGTGTTTTTGCTCAAATCTTCTTGCATTCCGGAGAGGTTTTTATTGAGACTGTTGGAGCTTAGTTTTGAGAGTGAGCTTATAAGTGCATTTTTCTTGTGAAACTCGTGGTTTTCTTTCATGGAGCCGATAACGTGGTTGATATGCTCCATATTTGTACCAAAAAGCCCTTTTAGTCCTTTTGATAAGGCAGGTCTAAAGAATTTGGAGTTATTGGCGTATTCGACGGCCGTATCCACCTCACGCATGAACGCCTCTAGCTGGTCAAGCATATTGTTGATACTCCAACAAAGCTCGCCGACACTACCGTTGTCTGCTATATTTGTTATCCTGTCTTCCAAATAGCCGTTTGCAACGGCTTTTGAGACTCTCAGCGCTTCGCCTACAAGCATTGTTGATTTGGAGATAGTCGCCATCTGCCATGCAAATAGACCGACAAATCCGACTATAGCAATTATCGCAACAACTATCAGCGAGGGCGCAATAATCAAAATAGCCACACCAAGCAAAATACCGAGTAGCGAAAATAAGGCGGCCTGAAGTCTTAAAAAAGAGGTTAGATTCATTTTAAAATCCTTAATTTATTCTGGCATTCAAAAGTTCAACCAAAGCCAATCTCTCCAACGAGTCCATAAGCTCTGCTCTTTTTACGATTAACTCAACGGATATTTTTTCAATCTCTTTATATTTCAAAAGGGCGCCGACTATAGAAGAAGGTAAGGCATAGGCCTCTTCTACGACGACTTGCAGTTTTGTGGGCATATTTTTTGCTATTGAAGTAGATACGAGTTTTTTAAAATCCATGGCGTCTTGCATCGATATGCTCTCGCCCCGCAGGACTACTTTTAACTCGTCCTTTAGATATTGTGCGACTATTTCCATTATTTTTCCCTAGTTATTTAGCTATGCGAACAAAATTTTATCATGCCGACTTCGTTGCCGGTTTCATTGTAAAAAAGAGCGTCAAGGACATTGTCGCTCATCAAAATTCCTCTGCCGTTAAAGCGAAGATTTTTATCAAGACTCAGCGCTTTTAGCGTCGTCGATACGTCAAATCCAAATCCGGTATCTTTAACATTTATTATAACTGCTTTCTTTTTCTTTATCAAAATCTCTTCCACGCTAACCGTTATTTTCTTATTTTCCAAGTCACTAAGAGCCAAAAGCGCACCCTCCAAAAACTCTTCATAGCTATGAGACTCAAGTAGCGCATGTTTTTGCAGATACGTAATATTTAGAGTTCCATGCTCCAATGCATTCATCAAAAGCTCATTTAGCGCACACTCCAACTGCATGAGCGATTTAGCGTCAAAACAGCCGCTTAAGGTATCTTTGACGTCAATGTCAACGCAACGAACTATATCTTCTATGCTAGGCAAAATCTCAAACTTAACTTTTTTAAGCAGTTGCGGCTCATACCTGGATATATAAATGAGAGTCAAGTCATCTTCAGGATTTTGTATTGAGCTAAAAGCTTTTTTTAAAAATATATTTTTTGTGGGACTTGAAGCAAAATCATTATGTATCAACTCCCTATAAACGCCTCCGTGTTCAAGCTTTGAGTCCTTTAGCCCATCGGAAGATACCAGTATATTTGAGATATTTGAAACTTGCAAACTCTCTACGTTCAAGCCGTCAAAATAGGAGGCTATAGGTTTATTATTTGCTCTTTTTACGACTACTTCGCCGTCGTTTGAGAGTATCAACACTTCCGGCATTGAGAAATTGGCAATTTCAAGCTTGTTTATTTTTTCATCCATATATATAAATACGGCGCAAACTATCTCATCGTCGTTGATTTGCTTTTTTATAAACGTCTGATATCTCTCAATAACGCTTTTAAAATCAAACTCCTTCGCTTCTTTTGCCTCATCGACTGCACTATTTATAAATGAAGCGGATATAACGGCCGTTACCGATGCGCTAAGTCCTTTTCCCATAGCGTCTATAATATACATAAAAAATGAATCTTCTTGAATTTTGATAAGACCGTATATATCGCCACTTAATATGTCCAAAGGCTTATAAAGAGACTCAAACAAAAAACTTCCCAATCTTTTATGCGAGAGGTCGTCACGAAGAATTTTTATCTGCTTTTTATATGCGTCGTCTTGTTGTAGTAAATGATATTTCTCTTTAATAGCAAAGAGTTCTCGCTCTTTTGAAAGGTTTTCTTGTTCTATTTTTAGCTTTTCATCTATTGCTCTCGTTACTGCGGCTTCTAGATTTTGGTTTAGGCATAGCAGTTCCGTTTTTATGTTGTCAAGCTGTTTTGTAACAAAAAATTTCTCTGCGGCGGAGGATATATTCTCAGACATAGTCTCCATAGCTGATTTTTGCGTCTCGTCCAACGGCTCCTTGCCCTTGTCTTTGGCAATTCCAAAAAATCCCCACAACTCCTTGTCTATATACAGAGGCAGTACGAACAGGTATTCGGCTCCATATCTCAAAAATTCGTCGGAGTACCTACCGTCTTTGCTATACGAAGCCTCAAAAACATCATTTGATTTAAGAGCGCTAATCACATCCGCAAAGCATAGTTCGCAATTTACAAAATCATAAAAATCTTTATTCGTGCCTATCAACGGCGAATTTTTATCTTCGTATACGGCTAGTTGGAGCATTTTTGTCTGTATAAAACTCTGCGTGAGCCCTTTGCCGTATATAAAACATCTCGATGCTCCAAGTTTGCGGCCAACAACGCAGACGATGTCGCCAAATGCTTTTATAATATCTTTTTCAAAAAAAAGATAACCGCCCACCTCCACTATTAGCCGCAAAATATCTTTTTGTCTGTTTAGCTCGGAAGAGATTGCCATCTATCAAAAAACTCCGCTCAACTTTTTAGCATTTGAGAGTACATCACCGCTCCAAAGAGAGCTAATAACAGAGATCATATCCGCCCCCGCCTCGACCAACTCTTTTGCATTTGTAGCGTCTATTCCGCCTATCGCACACACCGGAACGCCGAGTTTTTTTGCCGCACTAAGCACGCTTTTGTCGACTACTTTTGCATGCGGTTTTGTTTTTGAGACAAAGAACGAGCCAAAGGCCACATAGTCCGCACCTTTTTCGACGGCATCTCTCGCTCTTTGTATATCACCGTAGCACGACACACCGATAATTTTTTTGCGCCCAAGTATTTTTCTGGCGACCTCTATTGGCGTATCATCCCCGCCGATATGCACGCCGTCCGCCTTTACGGCTTTTGCCAGCACCACCCTATCATCTAGCACAAAAAGCGCCTTATGTTTTTGACATATCTTTTTTATCTTCATTGCCACACCGTAAAGCTCTTCGTCGCTTCGTGTTTTATCCCTTAGTTGCACCACTCTAGCGCCGCCTTTTATGGCTTTTCGCACATAGCTTTCTATATCCTCGTATGGTGTCAGATTTTCATCTGTGATAGCGTACAAACCTCGAAGTTTCATATCTTTTGCCCTGATTTTTTTATAGATTTTTACAGAAATAAGATTAAGCCCCTAATAGAAGAAAAGTTTAAGTATAAAAAGTATACTATTTTTGTAAATTAAAAGGAGGCATAATGCAGGTAAACAAACAACTTATCCTTGACTACCAAAGCTTCAAAGAACGCCTATATATCATCAATTCAAACCTTGAGATATTCTGCCAGACCATAGGTATTGCGGCGATTACCGCAAAAAAGTGGAAAACTATCGGAGTGCCTTATAGATACGTGCTTTTGCTAGAGTATATGGAGATGATAGAGGATATGAACAAAAAGTATAAATATTATACTAATAAACTCATCACTAAAGACCTTAAGAGAAGCAAAAGAATGAGCGCATAGAAAGTTTTTTTGATTTTTTATGAAGTTATGAGGAAAGAAGGCGGTGAAAAGAGAGCTACTCGGAAATTTCCGAGCTCTCATCTTCTCTTTTTGTTTTTTTGTGTCCCGGCTTTGACAAAATCTCAATATAAAAAGCCTCAGAAGAGTTTTTTGCCGCTTCATCAACACACGCCGTTATCTGTGAAAAAGCTATCACCTCAGCGCTAGTGGCATCTACGCCAAACTTACAGTCAAACTCCCAAAAGTCTACCCCCTCAGGAAGTGGTTTTCTTTTTTCACGCTTGATGTACTGTCTGATTTCATACTTTGCAGAGTCTACGGCTCTGTCATAATTTTTGTTCGGCAAGTTTAGCTTGAAAGTTTTTTTCATTATTTATCCTTTTTTATTGGTTGTAGCAAATACTTATAAAGCGGCACAATAAATATCTTTTTGTCTGCCGCCTCCACTATATTTTCTTCCTCTTTTGTGACCAATGTAGCCTCTGATATATTCAAGAACTCCATCGCCTCCACAAGACCGTTTATCTCTCTAGCCCTAGTTTTTTCGTCTTTGATTTCATAGCTGACATTGACTAGCACCGCTTTGTCAGCCAGCTTCGCATAAAAATCAACCTCCTGATTTTGCTTGAAATAATATATCTCTTTTGTCTGCCGCCTCAGATGCAAAAAAACTATATTTTCGTAGAGCTTGCTTTTATCCTCGCCTATCGCATAATCATAGATTTTTTTAAATCCGTTATCGACGGCGTATATTTTTTTTGGGTTTCTCTGCTCTTCTTTGATGGAGTTGCGGAAAATTGGCACGGTAAAAAGTGCATACGCATCTTCGAGGTATGCCATATAGTTAAAAATCGTATCCTTAGAGAGCTTGAACCCTTGGGATTTGAACTCGTTATAAAGCTTGGTAAAGCTCAGGAGCGTGGAGATGTTTGTAAAGCAATATTTGTTGAGGTGCTTCAGAAGTGCCGTATTTGAGATATTGTGCCGCTCGGCTATGTCTTTAAAAACGATGAGCTCCAAATAATCGCTCAAGATTTTCCTGCTGATATAGCCTTCCTCGCCAATAGTCTCGGCAAAACCGCCATCAACTAGATAGTTCTCAAGGGCATTTTTGATGAAGCTAAGCGATTTTGAAGAGTTAAGATTGACTTGTATCTCTTTTGATTTTAGGTACTCCGCAAACGAAAATGGGAAAATCTCAAAGCCAATAGTCCTGCCCCGAAGACTCGTGGCTATCTCGGATGAGAGGAGCTTGGCGCTAGAACCAGTAACAAAAACAGCGATATTTAGTGTGTCATAAATACGGCGAATATACAGCTCCCACCCCTCCACGACCTGCACCTCATCCAAAAACAGATAGATTTTCTCATCTCTTTTTGCCGGATAAAGCTCAAAATACCCCTCCAATATCAAATCCAAATGCCCTAGTTTCAAGGGGAAAAGCCTATCGTCTTCAAAGTTGAGATATATGATATTTTCTCTCGGCACACTCACCCGCAATCTGTTTATCAAATCAAACAAAATGGAGCTCTTACCGCTCCGACGCACACCGATGAGAGAGATGATTTTTGAGCTATCAAGGGGGATTTTGTACTCTCTGGACATTACCCCTTTTATCTCTTTTTCAATGAAGTCTGTTATGATTTTTTTAAACAGTTCTTTCATAATTTATCCTTTTACATAAGGATGATTATATATATATTTGGTGTTATTGTCAAGGTTGATTGTGCAAGAGAGGGCAGAATCGCCATAAGTATGGGGCTATAGAAAGTGAATATTGATTACATGATTCCTTATTTTTAGAAAGTAGCCTGACACCGTTTTTTTATACATGAAAAATAAAATAGTTTTTAAGCGGCTAATTTATGCTTCGTTTGACATCGCCAATAGACATCTTTATTGAAAAGCAGCCTGTCTCTAATTAACTTTTTATTTATATATTTGCAAACCTATAAGTGTTTGTATATCCACCTCTTTAAGAATAGAATTTTATCAATAATAAAAGATTTTCATTAAGGCTTTATGTGGACAATCAATCAGAAACAGAATTCTACTTACTTCAGGTTACTAATCAAATCAAAAATGAAAGAAAAGCTAGAAATATTAGTCAATTAAAACTTGCCGAAATTTTAGGGCATAGCTCCCCTAATTATGTCGCCAAAATTGAAAATAGAGCAAAAGGTGCTAATTACAATCTAAAACACTTACTCTTAATTGCTAAAGCATTTTCAATGGATATTCGAGATTTACTTCCATCTAGTATGACTAAGGAATACAATGCCGTCAATTGAGTTTATTTTTCAAGGAGTCAATCCTGTAACACATGCCCAAAAAATAAAAACGCTATTAACTTTACCAAATTCTGAATTACAAATTTTCAGCGTAGCATATTTAAGAAGTAGCAGTATTGCTTCTCTCTATCCTGAGATTTCACATTTGCCTAATCCAAATAACTTACATTGTTTTATTGGAATAAGAAATGGAGTTACATCTATTCAAGGGCTCACTGCGCTTTTCAACTTAGGGGTTCATTTATATGTAATAGATACAGCATCTGCTTCTATAATATACCATCCAAAAGTATATTTGTCTAAAAATAATACCACTGCAAATGTTATAGTAGGAAGTGCAAATTTAACAAATTCTGGTCTTCAAAGAAATGTTGAAGCTAGCACTTTTATTACCTTGAATTTGGCTAATCCCGATGATGCAACATTTTTACAAACAGTTATTGACCCTATTTTAAATATGCCTACACAGTTTCCTGATCATGTCATTGCTATAAATAGTATAGATGATTTAATCAGACTTTTAGCAGAAGGTAGAATTTCCGATGAAAGAATACCAAGAGTTAGTATGCCTTCTACAAGATCGGAGGAAGTAAGAACAGAGTTACCACCTATTCCAATACCTATGAATCCTATAATCGTACCACCTATTATTCCTGCGCCAATTGCATTACCACCAACGGCTATGCCGCTATGGTTATTACAGTGGGAAAGTAGCCCATTAAAAGAAAGAGCTTTAAACATTCCAAGTGGAATAAATTCACATGTAACGGGGTCAATAACACTAACCAAAGGTACATATACACATATAGATCAAAGACACTATTTTTATGATGTAGTGTTTAGTGGTTTAACATGGATACTGAGAGGAAATTTATTACATGCAAATGCAAATTTTTATTTGCAGATTTGTGGAATACTTCACGGCCCGTATAATTTAGAAATTACACATAATCCAGATACGACATCTCGTACATATTTACAAAACAACGCCATGACACATTTAAAATGGGGAGCAGTAAAACCTCTGATTGCAAATCATGGTTTATTAAATCGTACTCTAAAACTATATCAAAATAGTCTCAATCCTATAGAATATCTTATTACAATTGACTAATTACGTTGCCTTCTATTTCGTAAGCGATTCCATGCATTAAAAATAGTTTGGCATTCATCGGGTGTCAAACCTATTGCTTGTAAAATAACTTCATCTTGAAGTTTAAGTATTTTTTCCGCTTTTTCATTTTTTACTAACTCGTTTAATTTTACTAAATTAATAGTAATATTTTTTGGTACTGGAATTAAAACTTTTTCAATTTCTGATGGAACCAATTCTAGAACTCCACCTCCATAGTGTCGCCCCTCTAATTCAGCACTTAATGCAGTAAGCGAGTTTATAAACAAGTAAACTAATGTTTCTTCTTCTATAGATTTTGGGCGTATTCTATACGCTGTATCTGTAGTAAATGCACTAATTTCATTTAGTATTAGCTTTGGTATATCATGCGCACGTTTTAACATTCCAATTTTTGTTGCATATATAGATGGCACTTTAAACCAAGGTTTTCGAATTCTGCATTTGTACCGTAAGTTTAGCCCCTCATCCTCTCCACTTTTGACATATTTTTTAGCTGCTGTATCTAATTCATCTTCATGTTGAACATTAAACCATAAAAAGTTAGTAGGAAGATTCTTTTGCCGATTAAGTTGATATTGTGCCTCATCGTAAACAACGCCAGAGACATGATCGCTTCTACCGAACATAGGATAAGCCCATGACTGAAGCCTATTGGCTGTGATCACCCCATCTGAAACTAGAAAAAAATTATTTGCCCCCGTAACTATCCCAACATCAACTGATGCCAACTCTTCAAAACACAAAACATCCTTATGTTCCATAAGCCTGTCAATTAAATCAAACTCTTCTCTTGTTAAAAGAGCGTGGGTCCATTTTGAATCAGCATTAATATGTGTGTCAAAGCCATTAGCTTCAAAATGCGCAGAAGGTTTCGTGTCCAGAAAATCTTTTCCTTTAACAGGTAAAATTTTCAAACCTTCAAAAACATCTTGTATACGCGATTTTTTTTGCGCCATTACAATTACGGCACCTTGCAAGGTATTTTCAAACCATATTTCTTCTGGGTCAATAATTAATATTTTTTTGCATGTATCACGTAAGAATTTTCTTAATGGATGAGCATGCTTAACATGTAAAATTTCTGCAGGCAGTACCATTCCAAATAAACCATTCGGTTTTAATAAAGTTACTGATGCAATGACAAAAGGAACCCATAAATTCGTGTGTTTCGTAAACTTTAAACCATGTAGTTTAAAAATTTGTTCTGATTTTTCTTGTATGTCTTTTGGCAAATATTGATAACGAACGAAGGGTGGATTACCAACAACGGCATCAAAACCTTCTTTTTCATTGTCAATCAACCATTGCAGTGCTTCATCATTTTTGATATTACATTCAAAATTATTAGCAGAAGGACATCGACTCTTAGCTTTTTCTGCTTCAATTACATCAATTTCTAATGCTGTAACAGAAATTATTTGTCCGTTAGTTAATGAAATATTTTTTTTTATACTTTCTAAAAAGTTACCATCTCCACAGCTTGGTTCTAAAATTTTGTAGCACCCTTCATCGGCAATCCATTTTGCAAGAAAGTCTGATAATTCTTGAGGAGTATAATAACCTCCTCTTAATTTTTGTTCTGATTCAAACTCAATAAAATTCACAATGCTCCAATTTTTTATAATCCATTTTTAAAGTGTAGGGGGGCAGCTAAAATGGGACAGGCTATTTTTATACCATCATCCATATTTGGCTTATTCGTGATTCAAAGGTGTTTATAGTTTATCGGCGAGAAGCTTACAAAGAGCTCAATGGATTATCCGGTTGGTTGAATGGGCGTGTTGTAATTAGGTGTTTCGAGGGTGGTGGTCGAGGCAGAATCGAACTACCGACACGCAGATTTTCAATCTGCTGCTCTACCTATAATGATAATAGGGGTCAGGTATTCAATCTTCACTTTTATACTGCTATCCTCTATTCTAAAATAAGTCGAAAACCTAGCATAATCGGCTCAAATTATGATACTATTAAAATAAATATTCGGCTCATTAGGATTGTATATGGACAAAGAGATAAAAAAGTGGATATGGCAACATCCGAATTATCCAAATTTTGCCTACGATAAATCTATTTTATCGGAGCTTTTGACCGAGATAGAGTATCAAAGAGGAATCCTCGACGGGGTGTCAAAGCTTTTTGGCAAAGAGGATATTAGACAAATAGAGATAGACGCTCTTACCGATGAAGCCATAAATACATCTTTGATAGAGGGCGAAATATTTAAAAGAGAAAGCGTGAGGTCGTCTTTTAGAAAAAGGCTGGATAAGGATTTTGGAGACGATAAGCATGCAACTCCCTCTTCGGACGCGCTTAGCGATATTCTCATAGATTGCAATCTCAACCGTGAGCCTCTTACGCTAGAGCGGCTTCATGGGTGGCACAACTGCCTTTTTGAAAATAGCTACAACGGGCTCCACAAAATCAATGTAGCTTCGTTCAGGAAAGATGACGATATGGAGGTCGTCTCAGGGGCTATCGGCTTTGAAAAAGTCCATTATCGTGCGCTGCCTGTGGAACAAATCAAAGATGATATAAAAAACTTTTTGGAGTATTGCAACAATAGCGAAGAGAACATCTACATCAAAAGCGCAATCACACATTTGTGGTTTGTGTCAATACACCCTTATGACGACGGCAACGGCAGAATATCCAGGGCGATTACGGACTATCTACTCTCCGGCAATACGACAGCAACGCAGTTCAAGCTTTATTCAATATCAACAGCCATAAACAACGACAGAAAAGGCTACTACGACATCCTAGACAATACCACAAACCTTTTTATCAATAAAACATTTGACATCACGCCGTGGCTTGTTTGGCATCTGAATATACTGAAAAACGCAATGACAATAGCCCTAAAAAATATCGAATATCTAGTGCAAAAAACAAAATTTTGGGATTTACACAGGACAAACCCGCTCAACGAGAGACAAATCAAGGTTTTGAATAAAGTGCTGGATATGGGAAGTGAAAACTTTGAGGGCGGCATTAGCACGAAAAAATATATCTCCCTGACAAAAATAAGCAAAGCCACAGCGGTAAGAGATATATCACAGCTACTAGAGTTTGGCTGCATCAAGCAAATAGAGGGCGCTGGCGGTAGAAATATACGATATGTTGTAAATATTTAGTGATGGTAAAAAATGATGTTGTGATTGTGTGTTTTGTGGGTGGTGGCTCGAGGCAGAATCGAACTGCCGACACGCAGATTTTCAATCTGCTGCTCTACCGACTGAGCTATCGAGCCAATTTAGAAGTCTAAAAAGGAAGCGAAATTATAATCACTTACTCTTAAAGTTTAGCTTAAAGAGCCGTTACGAACTCTTTAAACTTCTCGCCACGCTCTTTGTATCCGCTGAACTGGTCTAGGCTTGCCGCTGCGGGAGACAGCATTCCTACAGAGTTTTTGTCCATTTTTTCAAACATTTTGGCAACCGCCGTTTGGAGTACGGCGCATTTTGTGCATGCAATGCCGTATTTGGCGCAAAAGTCGGCGACTCTGGCTTCATTGGAGCCTATCGCAAACACTTCAATATTTTTGCCCGCCAAAAACTCAAACATAGGGGTAAGATTTTGCCCCTTGTCATCTCCGCCCAGAAGCAAAAGTATCCGCTCATTTTCGTAGTTTTTGACAGCCTCTATCGTAGCGTCCAGATTTGTTGCCTTGCTATCATCTACCCAAAGCCGCCCTTCTTTATCCCTAAACTCCTCTTGCCTATGCCCGTCGATGTTAAAAGAGTTAATAAGCTCATAATCCACTTCATTGAAAAGCGCTTTTGTGACCGATAGAGCCATCAGGGCGTCTACAAGAAACACCCCTTTAAATTTCAGCTTTGAAGCATCTATATCAAAATACTCTGCCAAATCTTCTGCACCGTCGTATCCGACAAAAAAACCGTTTGTCGGTATATTTTTGTACTTTGAAGGAGCGACTATCATCTCGCCTTCATTCATGCAAGCAAAAGGCTTTAGCTTTGCCGCCTCGTACTCCTCCATACTGCCGTGCCAACTCACATGGTCGGGCGTAATCGGAAGCAGTAGATAGATATTTGGCTTTGCTTTTTTGGTGTAGTGCATCGTAAAGGAACTGGTCTCAAGTATCCACATATTTGCGTTTTCGTCCATCTGCGCTAGCGGAGAGCCGATATTTCCGCCGACCGCCGCCCCGCGCCTCTCCAGCAGATAGTGAAGCATCTGCGTAGTAGTGGTCTTCCCGTTCGTGCCGCTAATCCATATACTAAAAGGCATCTTGTCCGCAAACAGATCATATTCGCTTATCAGATGCGCCGCACTTGCCGTAAGCGGATGGTGCGGAGGTATGCCGGGGCTTGTTACTTCTAAATGGCTTGACTCAGGGTCAAACAGATGTGATGGAAAAAGCGTATTGCCTTTTTCATCACTCTTTATCTCTTTGATGTTGTCGTCAAAAACCCTACAGTTTCCGAATTTTTCAGCTATTGCCTTTGTTGTTTTGCCGTATCCAAATAGTGTCATTATCGTATCTTAATAGTCAGTAGTGCAATGATGTTTGAGAGAAGTGCAATAACCCAGAAACGCACAATTATTTTGTTCTCCGCCCACTTTTTCATCTCAAAATGGTGATGCAAAGGAGCCATCAAAAATACACGCTTGCCTCTGGATTTGAACGAGGCTATCTGGATGATGACCGACATAGTCTCAAGCACAAAGATAAATCCGATAAGGATAAGAAGTATCTCACTCTTTGACGCTATAGCTATAAAGCCCATCAAAGCGCCTATCGGAAGGCTACCGCTATCGCCCATGAAGACTTCCGCAGGGTTTGAGTTGTACCACAAAAATCCGAGAAGCGCACCCACCATACAAAAAGCGACGACGGTAAGCTCTCCCACACCTATGACTTTTGGCATAAATAGATAGCCGCTCAAAACGGCGTTTCCGGTGATATATATCAGTACGCCGAGAGAGAAAAATGCAAATACGCTAGGAACCGTAGCAAGGCCGTCCAATCCATCCGTAATATTTACCGCATTACTCGCCGCCACCATGACAAGAGCCCAAAAAGGAATGGCAAAGATACCCATATCAAAAAGAGAATTTTTCAAAAACGGCACATAAAAAGAGCTTGGAAAGTCGAGATACAAAAATAAAAAAGATGAGATGGTAAGCCCGACAAAAAACTGTCCATAGAGCTTGCCTCTTGCCGAGAGACCTAAGTCATTTTTGTTATTTGATATCTTGCCCATATCATCGGTGAGGCCTATAGCCATAAAACCAACCATCAAAAATATAGACGACAAGACATACAAGTCATCCATTTTGGCTGAAAATACTACAGCCAAAAGAGTGGCGCTCATAAACACGAGACCTCCCATGGTCGGCGTATTCTTTTTACCCTGATGCGTCTCTGGGGCTAGCGCATAAATTGGCTGCTTCATTTTTTTGGCTTTCGCCCAACGTATGAAACTCGGCATCATCGCAATAGTAAGCAAAAAAGCTACAAAAAAACCTATCAGTGCACGAACCGTAATGTAGTGGAAAATATTTACACCGTAAAAGCTGTAAAGCCAGTAGAACATTGAGTTAATCCCTCTTGTTATAAAAGCGAAATTCTAGTAAACTTTAGCTAAATACCGAACGAAAGGCTTCAAAAGAGATGCGAAAAAAAACCGTTCTAATCATTACCGACGGCATAGGATACTCGCCAAAAAAAGAGTATAACGCCTTTTTTTCAGCCAAAAAACCAACATACGACTATTTGTTTGCCAATGTTCCGTATTCGCTTGTCAAAACACACAGCCTAAGCGTAGGACTTCCTGAGGGGCAAATGGGCAACAGTGAAGTCGGGCACATGACTATAGGTAGCGGACGTATACTCTATCAAGACCTCGTCAAAATCTCTTTGGCGCTCAAAGACGGCTCTTTGGCTTCACACCCAAAGCTAAAAACACTTTTTGTCTCATCAAATGATATTCACATAGCGGGACTCGTATCTGACGGCGGCGTACACTCGCACATAACGCATATTATCGGCTTGGCGCAAATAGCAAAAAAAGCCGGTAAAAAAGTATGGCTCCACGCTATAACCGACGGCAGAGACGTCAGCCCCACATCATCCAAAAGCTTCGTTTCCGAACTGCTCGCCATCTGCGACGAGGATATCAAAATAGCAACAATCTGCGGCAGATTTTATGCAATGGATAGAGACAACAGATGGGAGAGAGTCGAAAAAGCCTACAAGGCGATTGCGGACGCTGCGCCAAAAACAGCTTTATCGCCTATCGAATATATAGATTCACAATATGCAAAAGAGACAACCGACGAGTTTTTGGAAGCCGTGGCTTTTGACGGCTTTGAGGGCATACAAAATAACGATGGCTTTATCTTTGCAAATTATCGAAGCGACCGTGCTAGAGAGATAGTAGCGGCTCTTGGAAAAGAGGATTTTAACGGTTTTGAAAGAGTCAAAAAAAATATCAATATCGCCACATTGACCGAATACTCCAAAGAGCTTGCATTTCCCGTATTGTTTGAAAAAGATGAGCCGAAAAACACTTTGGCGGAAGTGATATCAAATAAAGGCTTTTCGCAACTCCATACGGCAGAGACCGAAAAATACGCACATGTTACTTTTTTTCTCAACGGCGGCGTAGAAACTCCGTATACGAATGAAACAAGGGTGCTAATCCCAAGCCCGAAAGTAAAAACATACGACGAGAGACCGCAAATGAGCGCATACGAGGTATGTGACGCCGTACTAAAAGCGATGGACGACAAATATGATTTCGTAGTCGTCAACTTCGCAAATGGCGACATGGTCGGGCATACCGGAGTTTTTGAAGCGGCAATAAAGGCAGTAGAAGCCGTAGATGCGTGCCTCGGTAGGATAGTGGAAAAAGCAAAAGAGCGAGACTATTCGATTGTGCTTACATCCGATCACGGCAACTGTGAAGAGATGAAAGACGATGAGGGGCATACGCTGACAAACCACACCGTTGGCTCCGTCTACTGCTTTGTTATAGATGAAGCCGTCAAAAACGTAAAAGAGGGCGGGCTAAACAATATAGCACCGACAGTACTTGCATTGATGGGCATTGAAAAACCGTCCGAGATGGACGAATCGCTAATCGAAATTTAAAGGATAATAATGACTTTTACCGGTAAAAACGTATTAATAACAGGTGCAAGCAGAGGAATTGGCTCTGAAATAGCGAGATATTTGGCAAAGCAAGGCCTAAAGGTATGGATAAACTATCGCTCATCTGCAGCAGAGGCCGATAGGCTAAAAGAAGAGATAGAAGCAGCCGGATACAAAGCGGCCGTTATAGGTTTTGACGCAAGTGACGAAGAAGCATTTGTAAATGCAATAAAAACCATAGTGGACTCCGATGGAAGCCTAGACTATCTAGTAAATAATGCGGGTATCACAAACGACAAACTCTCTCTTAGAATGAAAATAGAAGATTTCGAGAGCGTCATAAAAGCAAACCTTACATCTACTTTTATAGGATGCAGAGAAGCGCTAAAAACAATGAGCAAAGCCAAATTCGGAAGCGTCGTAAACATAGCTTCTATCGTCGGCGAAACCGGAAATGCCGGACAAACTAACTATGCGGCAAGCAAAGGCGGCATGATAGCAATGACAAAAAGCTTCGCAGCCGAAGGAGCCGCAAGAGCGATAAGATACAATACAGTAACGCCTGGATTTATACAAACAGATATGACAAACGAACTAAAAGAAGAGATAAAAACTTACTATATAGATAAAATCCCTTTGAAGAGATTTGGCAAGCCTGAAGAGATAGCTAGTGCAGTAGCATTTTTGCTTTCCGATGAAGCTTCTTATATCACCGGTGAAACACTGAAGGTTAACGGTGGAATGCTAATGTAATGCCATTTTTTTCCAGTTTAACTTAGCTTTGATATAATGCCTCGTTTTAAAATTCCTTTGGGAGAAATTTATGGCTATTTTTGATGATGTAAAAGCGGTGGTTGTTGAGCAACTAAATGTTGGAGCAGACGAAGTAAAACCTGAGTCTAAATTCGTAGAAGACCTAGGCGCTGACAGTCTTGACGTTGTTGAGCTAGTTATGGCACTAGAAGAAAAATTCGATGTTGAAATTCCTGATGATCAAGCAGAAAAGATTCAAACAGTTCAAAACGCTGTAGAGTTCATCGAAAACATAAAAAAATAAATAGATAAAACTCCGAATCTCTCGGGGTTTTTTTATCTCACTTCAAATTCTTCGGAGCAAGACTAGTGAAAAGAGTAGTAGTAACAGGTATAAGTATCGTATCTTCTTTGGGCCAGGACGCAAAAAGTTCTTTTGAGGCTATACTAAACGGCAAGTGTGGCATCGAAAGGATTTCACTATTTGATCCGGAAAACTTTCCGGTACAGATAGCAGGAGAGGTAAAGGGCTTTGACCCTACCGTCGTAATGGACGCTAAAGAGGTTAAAAAATCTGACAGATTTATACAACTAGGGCTTAAAAGTGCGGTAGACGCATTCAAAGACGCCGGATTAGAGAGAGACTCTCTCAATTCCGATAGATTTGGTGTTTCAGCGGCTAGCGGCATCGGCGGCCTTCCGACTATTGAAAAAAACTCGATTATCCTGTCCGAACAAGGGCATAGACGTGTTTCTCCATTTTTTATTCCTTCGGCACTAGCCAATCTGCTAGGCGGAATAGTTAGTATAGAACTAGGACTTAAAGGCCCAAATCTTTGCGCCGTAACCGCATGTGCCGCAGGAACTCACGCCATAAGCGAAGGTGCAAAATCAATTATGCTGGGTCAAGCGGACGCTATGTTGGTAGTTGGTGCGGAAGCTGCAATATGCCCGATAGGAATAGCCGGTTTTGCCGCAATGAAAGCTTTATCAACTAGAAATGATGACCCGCAGCACGCATCGAGACCTTTTGATAGCGAAAGGGATGGTTTTGTTATGGGTGAAGGTGCCGCCACTTTGATTCTTGAAGAATATGAAGCCGCTAAAAAAAGAGGAGCACATATCTACGGGGAGATTATCGGTTTTGGCGAAAGCGGAGATGCAAACCATATTACGACTCCGGCACCGGAAGGTGAAGGTGCGTACAGGGCGATGAAAGCCGCCGTAGATTTTGCAAAAGACAGAGTCGGGGATTTCAAAATCGACTATGTAAACGCTCACGGAACAAGTACAAAATACAATGATTGGTATGAGACAATGGCTCTTAAAAAACTATTTGGCGGCAAAGACAATTGTCCGCCTGTTAGTTCTACAAAAGGCGCCACTGGCCACTGTCTGGGTGCAGCCGGAGCTATAGAAGCCGCTTTATCCCTAATGGCGATGAGAGACGGCATAATGCCGGCTACAATTAACTACACTACACCGGACCCTGACTGCGATCTTGATTACATACCAAACAATGCTCGAGAAGCAAAAATCGATGTTATAATGAGTAACTCATTTGGCTTTGGCGGCACAAACGGTGTCGTAATATTCAAGAAGGTCTAAAAAGTTGGCTTTTTATTTAGACTTTGAAAAAAAGATACAACAACTTCAAGAAGAAATAGAACTTAGTACGGTCAAAAAAGACTTTCACGCTGTAGAAATATTAAAAAAAGACCTCGATAAAGAGGTCATCAAAACATACAAAAATCTAAGTGACTACCAAAAGCTACAATTAGCCCGTCATCAAGACAGGCCATATGCACTAGACTACATAAACCTACTAATGACCGACTCTTACGAAATACACGGTGATAGACATTTTAGAGACGATCCGTCTATCGTTTGTTTTATTGGCAAAATAGGCGATACAAAATGCGTTGTCATAGGCGAAGAAAAAGGTCGTGGTACAAAAAATAAAATCCAAAGAAATTTTGGTATGCCTCATCCTGAGGGTTACAGAAAAGCCCTTCGTGCGGCAAAACTCGCGGAAAAATTCAATCTTCCAGTCTTAATGCTAATAGATACTCCGGGGGCATATCCTGGGCTTGGCGCAGAAGAGAGAGGTCAATCTGAGGCGATAGCTAGAAATCTGCTGGAGCTAAGTCAGCTGCAAACACCTACCGTTTCAGTTGTTGTAGGAGAAGGTGGTAGTGGTGGAGCACTAGCTATAGGCGTAGCCGACAAACTAGCAATGATGAGATACAGCGTATTTAGCGTTATTTCTCCTGAGGGTTGCGCCGCTATACTTTGGAGTGACGGTACAAAAGTAGAGACTGCTACTAGCGCTCTTAAAATAACTCCGGAAGACCTAAAAGGCCTAAATCTTATAGATGACATAGTGGATGAGCCTATAATTGGTGCACACAGAGATAAAGAAGGTGCGGCAGAGGCAATAAAAAATTACTTTTTAGAGGCAGTAAGGGAACTATCCGCATTAAAAGAAGAGGATAGATTCAATAAAAGATACGCCAAGCTAATGAGTCTAGGAAGATTTAAAGAAGAGAACTAAAAAAGCTCGCCATCTCAGGCGAGCCAAAAGCGAGGTGGAATCTTACTTCCAACCTCTAATAATCACATGGCAAGTATTACAGGAGTTTAGCACCTTACCGTAAGCGGCATATGCTTCGCTATAGCTACCTTTTTCAAGTTTTTTAAGCATCTCATCTGCATATTTATTGACGAGTTCACCCTCTTTGATAGCTGTTTTATATAGAGCTTTTTTATCTTTAGGAAGGTAATTTATAAGACCTTCTTTAAGAGTAGCAGCTTTATTTGCTTCTTTCAAAGCTTTGACACCATCAGCTACTCCAGCTTTAGAACTATACAAAAGCCCTTTTTGGATTGCACTCATGGCATCCTCTTGAGCTTTCATATCTTTCATCATAGCCGCTTTATCTTCGGCAAAAAGTACGGCAGGCAGTAGAACTGCCGCCGATGCTATTATTAGTAATTTTTTTATCATATTTTTGCCTTTTAATGGATTTCTTTGAATTTAGAAACTTTCCATAGGTATGTAATTACCGTAAGAATTGCAAAGTATCCCAAAATCCAAAACGCAAGTGAATTTCTCTCATGCTTAGTCGGATCGCCAACTTTTTCAAGATGCTCGATTACTTTAGCTTGTGAATCTTTTGTCAAACCAACTCTTGGCATTGCAGTACCGTGAAGTAGTTTTTGCGGATCATTGATAAATCCATCAAGATAATGTTCGCCTTTTGATTTGATAACCTGTGACAAATCCGGTGGCACAGAACCCATATACTCTTTGATTCTAGCGTCAGTCGCAACTCTTTTTGCGCCTTCATACTTAATATTATGGCATCTTACGCAAGCCTCTTCCGTTATCTGTTTAGCAGACAGGTTTTTGTTTGCGATAGTTGAGAAATAAGCAACCAAATTAGCTGCATCTTCTGGGGATATGCCAAGATTTGGCATAGCATATTTGCCGGCTTTTGCTTTGACAGTCCCCTCAGGATTTTGGATAAAGTTTGCAAGGAAATTATGGTCATAAATTGCTGCTATATTTGACAAGTCTGGCGGAACAACACCGTATGTGTTTGCAGCGTCGGCATCACTCATGGCAAGTTTTAGACCCTCTTTTTGGATAGAGTGGCAGGTAACACATTGTGCAGCTGCAAGCTCTTTTCCTTTTGCGGCATCTCCAGTCACGTTTTGTTTAGGCAAATCTTTAAAAGTAAAGTCTGCTGGTGTAACTTCAGGATGCATAACATGATGTGCATAAGGCTCAACACCCCAATATGTTAGCCCGACAAAGAATATTAAAACTGCTAGTATTTTTAGCTCTCTCATACTTAGCCCCTCTTTCTTTCGATTTTAGATATAAGTGGAAGCACAACCAAAAGAAGCGCTAAAAATGATACAGAGAACACAAAACCAATCCATGCATTGATACCGGTCGGAGGAAGTTTTCCGTAAACAGTAAGCCCTATCATAACAAAGATAAGCGCCCAGAACCAAACTCTAAATAGAGGTCTTTTGTGTGCCGGTTTTACACTTGGATCTCTATCGAGCCAAGGAAGAACAAAGAATATAACATTGGCTATACCGAAAGCTATAAGACCAAGGTTCGCACTAAAGAAGAAACCTCTAAGAACTTCGTAAGACCACAAGAAATACCACTCAGGGTAAATATGCGGCGGAGTTTTCATAGAGTCTGCAGGTATAAAGTTAATCGGATCCATAGCAAAACTATAGTGGAAAAACACTAGATAAAAGAAGAAAATCATAAAGCCAGAAAGAACAAAGAAATCTTCAGCAAGGAAAGTAGGCCAAAACGGCATTACTTTTGAGCTTTTTTTGTCGCCTGCTTTGAATTTTTCAGCTTCAGCTTCAAAATCTATCTCTTCGCCCTCTTGGTTATTAACATGAGGAATTCTAAGAGAGTAAAAGTGAAGTACGACAATACCCATAATGATAAGCGGCAAAATCACAACGTGAAGTGCAAAAAATCTAGTAAGGGTGGCGTCGGCAACAACATAGTTACCTCTAATCCAAATAACAAGGTCAGCACCTATAAACGGGATACCGCCAAATAGGTTTGTAATAACTTGCGCAGCCCAGTAGCTCATTTGACCCCAAGGAAGCATATACCCTGAAAAGCCCTCTGCCGAGAATGTAACGAAAAGCAGCATACCGCTTATCCATATCATCTCTCTACCGCCTTTGTAAGAGCCGTAGTAAATAGCCACAAACATATGTATATAAATTACAAGGAATATGACAGACGCAGCAACAGCATGCATATGTCTCCACAACCATCCGTACGCAACTTCTTGCATAATAACTCTGTTCACGCTATCAAACGCAAGCATCGTATCAGGTTTGTAATACATCAAAAGAAACATTCCGGAAACTATTAGAAGTGTGAAAAGCGTAGCCAATACAACACCGAAGCTCCATAGGAAGTTTATATTTTTTGGTATCCAGTACTCAGTCATCATGACTTTAGTTAGCATGGTAGTATTTAGTCTAGCATCTATCCAGCTTTTATTGTTATCAATTGCCATTTATATCTCCTCCCTTTACGCTTTTAGCTCAGGGGCTAGTTTTTTATACTCTTCGCCCTCTTCGCCAAGCAATATTTTGTTTCCTTCAATTTTAAACGGAGGAATAACAAGTGGTTTTGGAGGCGGCCCAAAAGTATTGGCACCGTTTACGTCGAACTCTCCGCCGTGACATGCGCATTTAAATTGTTTTGTCTCAGACACATATGCCGGTATACAACCTAGATGTGTACAGATTGCGATTACTACAACAAACTCGTCACTGCCTATTTTTACAGTAGATTTATTTTTTGCAGGTGCCATATCCGGCGTTTTTTTAAGTATATAAACAGGCTTACCTCTGAACTCCACAGTTCTGAGTTCTCCGCCTTGCATAGAAGACACATCCACAGTAGTAACACCAGCTGCGATGACGCTAGGAAGTGGATCCCATGTCTTTACCATGCTGTATGCCGCTGCAGCACCGCCAATTCCGGCGAATGTTCCGAGCGCGGCAAGTAGAAAGTCTCTCTTTGACTCGTCAACAGCCATAAGTTGCTCCTTGAAATAATAATAGCCTTTTCACACAATTGTCGTCAAATTGTAAAGCTGCAAATTATATCTCAAATTTATAAATTTATAAAAAAATTCAATCCGATTTTGTCCTATTTTTTAAGCAATTTGACATACATCAAGATAACATCTATAGCGGCCGGAGTGACTCCACTAACCGTACTTGCATGAAAGAGGGTGGCCGGTCGTGTTTTTTTGAGTTTTTCCACTATTTCAAAGCTGAGCCCCGGCAGTCCATCGTATACAAATTCATCAGGAATTTTTACATTTATGTAATTTTTCATTTTTTCTATCTGTTTTTGTTGTTTTTTGATGTAGTGGTAGTACTTGCACTCAGTCAGTATCAACTCTTTTATCTCATCATCTATTTCAGTAGTTTGAGGAAGCAGTTTCGCAAGTTTTGTTTTATCAAAACTATTCCTACCTATAAGATTGATATATAATACTTTATCGCTTATCGGCTCTTCGCCTATCTCCTCAAGCAGTTTTAAATTTTCTTTCGCAGATGTAAAGTACTTTTCTTCCAAGCTCTCAAGCATAGAATTTACCGTATCTTTTTTGTGCAGCATTTTGGCATACAAGTCATCAGATGCCAAACCAAAAGCATGCCCATAAGCGCTAAGTCTCATATCTGCATTATCTTCTCTGAGCAGTAGTCTATACTCAGCACGAGACGTAAACATACGATACGGCTCATTTGTGCCTTTAGTGACCAAATCATCGATTAAAACACCGATATACCCCTCTTCTCTTCCCACCACAAACTGCTCTTTATTTTTGATTTTCAAAGAGGCGTTAATACCAGCCATAAGCCCTTGTGCGGCGGCTTCTTCATAGCCGGTCGTACCGTTAATCTGTCCTGCAAGATACAAGCCTTTTAGTTTTTTGGTCTCCATGGTGTGATAAAGCTCGGTCGGCTGCACAAAGTCATATTCAATAGCATAGCCGTACCTGGTGATTACGGCATTCTCAAGCCCTTCAACACTTCTTATCATATCCACCTGCACATCTATCGGCAAACTCGTAGACATACCGTTGATGTAATACTCATCCGCCTCTTTGGTTTGCGGCTCGATAAACAGATGATGCCTGTCTTTATCGGCAAATCTATATATCTTATCTTCCACACTAGGGCAATACCTCGGCCCGACACCTTGAATTTGCCCCGAAAAAAGTGGTGCCCTGTCGAAGTTGCTTCTTATTATTTCGTGTGTATTTTGATTTGTGTGTGCTATATAACACGGTAGTTGGTTTGGCGCAAAACTTTTTTTATCGGTCTTGAAGCTAAAAGGTATGGGCGTTTCATCTCCTCCTTGCTTTTCGAGCTTTGAAAAATCTATGCTTTTACCGTCTATTCTGGGGCAAGTACCGGTTTTTAGTCTACCGACCTCAAACCCAAGCGCACGCAATCTGTCCGATAACCCTTTTGCCGCAAACTCACCGAACCTTCCTGCCTCTTTTTGAAACTCTCCTATATGTATAAGCCCGTTCAAAAAAGTTCCGGTTGTAAGTATTACCGCTTTTGCCGTATATCTATTGCCAAGCTCAGTGATTACGCCCTTTACCTCGTCATTCTCAGTCATCAAATCAATTACAAGGTCTTGTTTTACTTCTAGATTTTCCGTGTTTAGACACACTGTTTTTGCAAAATTATTGTACTCGTCCATATCTATTTGGGCTCTGGAACCACGCACGGCGGGGCCTTTTGCGTCATTGAGTATACGGTATTGAAGTCCACATCTATCGGTGGCCTCCCCCATGAAACCACCGAGCGCATCTACCTCTTTTACAAGATGCCCTTTTGCAAGACCGCCTATTGCCGGATTACAGCTTGTGGCGCCTATTCTATCGACTAGTATCGTAAGCATAAGTACTTTTAGTCCCATTTTGGCCGACGAAAGCGCCGCCTCTATACCGGCGTGACCAGCACCTACCACTATTAAATCATAACGATGAGTCATTTATTTGTTCCGTTAACATTAAATTAATCTATATCTTCTAAAATGCAATTCTACATTAGATACGCAAAAAAGGAGCGAAAATGGGAGTCTATAACGATAAAAGAAGCTTAAACTTGAGGGTTTGGCATTGGCTTAGCGCAATATCTATTTTTGGGCTTATGCTCACATATATTTTGCGAAAAACGGCCTTCAACTACAAAGAAAACGCACTGATACTGCAAACCAAACTATCAGAGGCAGGAGCCGTAATAGCGGATGACAAAGCAAGAGAGATAGCAAAAATATTTAGAGATAATATGTGGCAGTGGCACTACTATTTAGGGTTTTTGTTTATTGCGCTTTTGGTTTTTAGATTTTATGCGTTTATCTCAAAAAAAGACAAATTTCCAACCTGTAAGGCCAAAGAAGAAAACTCCTCAAAAGAGTTTGTAAAAGTCAAATACGCTCATGCTGTTTTTTATGTAGTCTCAATTTATATGGCTATTAGTGGGCTTGTCATGTATTTTAGAGAGTCTCTTGGAATCGGCAAAGAGAGTCTGCATCTTGTAAAAGAGCTTCACGAATGGGCATTTTGGTTTTTTCTTGTTTTTATAGTGGCTCATATTGCGGGAGTTATAAAAGCGGAACTTAGCGGAAGCAACGGGATTGTATCTGAGATGTTTAACGGAGGAAAATAATAGGAGCCCCTTGCGGGGTTCTTATTATAGTCTTGATTCGTATCTTCTCATCATATAGAGTTTTTTTAGAATCTTTTTTCTAGCAGCTATCTTCTCTTTTTTCTTTATTTCAACGTTAGTTTCAAAAAATCTTCTAGCTTTTGATTCAGTTACGATAAGGTTTCTATCGCACTGTTTTTTAAATTTTCTGTAAGCTTCTTCGAAGCCTTCATTTTCTCTTAGTACTGTTCCCGGCATTAAAAAATCACCACCCTTTCTGGTCAATTTCACGACTTTGGGAGAAGCCGTAGACATCATAAGGCGGTATTTTAGCAATATTTTGTAAAATTCCAACTAAAACTACCGGGACTCTTACAAAATGACTAAGAATACAAAATACATCTTCGTAACAGGCGGCGTTTTGTCCTCACTGGGCAAAGGAATCAGCTCTGCGAGTGTCGGAACACTTCTAAAACACTGTGGTCTAAACGTAACAATCCTAAAAATGGACCCATATCTCAATGTCGATCCAGGCACTATGAGCCCGCTCGAACACGGCGAGGTTTTTGTTACGTTTGACGGCGGAGAGACAGACCTTGACATCGGTCACTATGAAAGATTTTTGGACGAGAGCATCTCCAAAAAAAACAATTTCACAGCCGGACAAATCTATAAAACCGTAATCGAAAGAGAGAGAAAGGGCGAATACTTAGGCAAAACCATACAAGTCGTTCCGCACATAACGGATGAAATAAAAAAACGAATCAAGGGTGTTGCAAAAGGCAAAGACGTATTAATCATTGAAGTCGGCGGCACGATAGGCGACATCGAAAGCCAACCTTTTATGGAAGCCGTACGTCAGCTAAAACACGAACTTAAAAACGACATTATGAATATCCACGTAACGCCTGTTTTTTATATCAAAGCTGCCGGTGAACTCAAAACAAAACCGACTCAACACTCAGTGCAAGAGCTAAGACGTATCGGTATCAATCCTCAAATGCTTATGTGCAGGACAGAACAGCCGCTTCCAAAAGATATTAAGAAGAAAATAGCGCTCTTCTGTGACGTTGAGCCTGAATCCGTCATTGAAGTAATGGACTCCGACTCTATCTATCAAGTACCGCTCAACTTTCTAAAAGAGGGTGTGCTAAAAGCGATAGCAAAACACCTCGAACTTGGCGAACTAGAACCTGATATGAGAGAGTGGAAAAAGCTGACGAAAAGAATCGTGGAGCCAAAACACGAGATGAATATAGCTTTTGTCGGAAAATATATAGACCTCAAAGAGTCATACAAGTCGCTAACGGAGACATTTATACATTGCGGCGCATGGCTTGATACAAAAATCAAACTCAGATGGGTTGATGCAGAAGCTTTGGAAAACGGCAACATAGACGAGCTAAAAGAGTGTGACGGAATATTAATTCCTGGAGGGTTTGGTTCAAGAGGCGTAGAGGGTAAAATAGCTGCCATCAAATACGCCAGAGAAAATAAGATACCGTTTTTGGGAATATGTCTTGGAATGCAACTCAGCATCGTAGAGTTTGCAAGAAACGTGCTTGGAATGAAAGAAGCCAACTCCATAGAATTCGATGCCCAGACGAAAGACCCCGTGATATATCTCATCGACTCTTTCCTTGACCAAGGCGGTAATAAGCAAATCAGAACGTACGAAACACCGATGGGCGGCACAATGAGACTCGGCGAATACGAGTGCGATACGTTGGATGGCTCCAAACTGCAAAAAGCATATGACGGCGAAAAAAGAATAGTAGAGAGACATAGGCATAGGTATGAGGCTAACGGCAAATATAGAAAAGCTTTAGAGGATGCCGGAATGTTAGTGTGCGGCGAATCAAAAGGTCTAGTTGAGGCGATAGAGCTAAAAGAACACCCTTGGTTTGTAGCCGTGCAGTTTCACCCTGAATTTACAAGCCGTCTTCAAAATCCAAACAAAATTATTCTCGCTTTTGCAAAAGAAGCCAAAAAGCAGAGCGATGCGTCTAAAAGCTAAACTTCTTTTTCTTTGCCTTACATCCTTTTTGGGTGCGGCGCAGAGTGAGAGTTTTGAAAACGACTTTGGCATATACTCTACGATAAAGCCCCAAAGTACATGCGAATCTATGGGAGAAGGCTGGAGAGTACCACAAATCGAAGAGCTTTTTAATACCCCATCAGCTTTGATAGAAAAAAGTGAAAAATTACTCTACGCAAGCAGTACAAAAAATCCAAAAAATAGCGAAGAGATATATTATTATTCATTTGAAAACAGAGATGTAAACTTGGTTGTAAAAAATGAGAGTTTAAATCTCATCTGTATAAAACCAAAAAAACAAGAGAACAAAAAGAGTCTATCTTGGGGCAAAACAGAACAAAATCGTATGAACTTCAAAGAGGCAAAAGAGTTTTGTGAGGCCAAAGGCAGTAGGCTTCCAAATGCAAAAGAGCTATTTTCTTTGGCAATATTTAAAGTGTTTAACGAAAAAGAGTACGCACAAAAATATGGTTTTACTCAACCGAAATATTACTGGAGTTCAGACGCAAATGATGATTTTTCAAACACTGCCATAGTGGTCGGGTTTTTGAGAGCAAGCGTGGCTAGTAGCGCAAAAGATAACAAAAGTTTTGTCAGATGTGTATTAGATGCAAAATAGGGTTCTTACAAAAAAAGATATATTAGAAATCTTAGAGGCTAGATTTAAAGACGATACGATAACTAGCCTCTCAAAACTTCCACATCCGCGCACAATGCCAAACAGCCAAAAAGCAGCTAAAAGAATCAAAGAAGCGTTGCTAAACAAAGAAAAAATAACAATAGTAGGCGACTACGACGTAGACGGCGTGACTAGCGCCGCAATATTAGAAGAATTTTTGGAAAAAAACGGCGGAATAGTCGAGACAATAATACCGTGCAGATTTAGCGACGGATACGGGCTTGGCGTACAGATACTAGAACGTGTAAACTCCAAGCTTATCATTACGGTGGACAACGGTATAGCCGCATGCGACGCCGCCGAAGTATGCGCACAAAGAGGCATAGAGCTTATCATTATAGACCATCACACTATCGGTGAGATAGTTCCAAAAGCCTACGCCATAGTCCACCCTAGAATTGATGAGGGATTTGTGTTTGGGGATATCTGCGCCGCTGCCGTAGTCTGGTATTTTATGGCTGCTTTGAAGCTAGAGATAGGCTCTCAAGAAAACCTAAAAGAGTACCTTGACCTAGTAGCCATAGCCACGATAGCCGACGTAATGCCTCTTCGTGACATCAACAGAGCGATAGTAAAAGCGGGAATAGAGGTCATCAAAACATCAAAGCGCCCCGCAATCCAAGCCATCAAGAAAAAACTTGCAAAAGACGACTTCACATCTACTGACATCGCTTACAAAATAAGCCCTAGACTAAATAGCGCCGGAAGATTGGTGCTTGCCAAAGAGGCATTTTCATTTTTGAGGGCAAAAAGTTTTGATGAGGCAGTCGTACTTTTCGACAAGTTAGACGCCTTAAATGAAGAGCGCAAAAAAATAGAGCTTGCCGTCACCGAAGAGGCTATGAAAATAGCAGACAAAGACGCAGACATAATAGTCGTAGCAAAAGAGGGTTGGCATGAGGGCGTGGTTGGCATAGTGGCCTCCAGACTAGCGCAAGCGCTCAAAAAACCGGCAATCGTGTTTAGTATAGACAACGGACATGCCAAGGGAAGCGCCAGAAGCGCAATGGATATCAACATCTTTGAGCTAATCCTCCAAAACTCGCAGCACCTAGGCAACTTCGGGGGACACAAAATGGCCGCAGGAATATCGCTTCCGGCAGAAAATCTCGAAGCGTTCAAGAGGGCGATAAACGAAAGTTACAAAAACTCAGAAAGCACTTCTACCCATTGCCCAAAAGAGTGCCTAGGAGAGATAGATTTTTGCGAAATTGACGAAGAGTTGACACAGATATTGGATGAGTTTGAGCCCTACGGCGAGGCAAACGAAAAGCCTATTTTTATGGGGAAAAACAAAAAAGTTATTCAAATGAAAACCATAGGCCAAGATAAAGGCTTTAAAGTAACCGTGGAGTGTGGGAAAAAACAGCTAAAAGCAGTATGTTTTAGGGCAAGCTCGTTTCCAAAAGAAAATGAACATATAGATTTTAGGTTTTCAGTCTATAAAAACGATTATTTCGGTGGCTCATTGGAGCTTTTAATCGAGGAGATTGTAGCCTCGTAAACGGCTTTCACACTCTTTTGCTATACCAAAAAGAGATGCCGGAGATACGTTTTGCGGGGTATGCGCCAAAAATGGCTCATAAGCTTTTATAAACTTCTCATACCTGCCGTTCCTGTTTTGCGACTTCATTATTTTTATTGCGGTCTGGATGTCGTCAAGATTTGTTTTTGAGCAAAACCATCTACTTTTTGCGCTATACCCAAACTTCAAAAATTGTGAAAAAAAGATTCCCTCCCAGTCATATTTCGTACCGCATTTTTTGAGTTGATAGGTGTGCAGTTGCCTTGCTATTTCAAGTGGCAAAACAATAGGGCAAGCCTCCCAATCTTCGTTTTTCGGCAAAATCTTTTTTAGTCTCAACACTCTAGTTTTCATGTCATTTGAGCAGTAATACCCACCCAAAGTCTCTATTTCCGAGTGCGAGATAGGACTTTTAGTCCAAAAACGGATAATTTTGTCTACCGCAGTGCCTTTGCCTTTGTAAAAAATCAAAGATAGTTTAACGAGTTGCATCATACACCTCAAATCTACCGTCCAAATGCTCCACGATGGCAGTGCAAGACTCCACCCAGTCACCGCAATTTAGATACTCTATCTCTTTTATCGTCTTCATCTCAGCCTCGTGTATATGTCCGCATATCACGCCGTGAACGTTTTTTGACTTCGCATAATCGGATAACACCTGCTCATAATCACAGATATAACTGACTGCTTTTTTGACGTTTTTTTTCATATATTTCGACAGCGACCAGTGTCCTAATCCCATTTTGCTACGAACAAAATTGAGCGGGCGGTTTATTTTTAGCAAAAACAGATAGCTTTTGTCTCCGACAAGCGCAAGCCATTTTCTAGTCATAGTCACCGCATCGAACATATCTCCGTGCGTCACCAGATACTCTTTGCCGTTTATACCTTTATAGTTTATCTCTCTATGCACGGTGAGATTTTCACCCATCGAAATAGGTAAAAAATGGCCCAAAAAGTCGTCGTGATTGCCCAATATATAGTAGACTTTTGTACCTTTACGGGCTTTTCGGAGTAGTTTTTGGAGTACGTCGGAGTGGCTTTGCTTCCAACGAAAAGAGCGCCTTAGCTCCCAGCCGTCTATGATGTCGCCGACTAAAAAGAGATTTTCACACTCCATGTCTTTGATAAAATCAAGCAGTTTTTCGGCTTGGCAGTCGTTTGTACCGAGATGAATGTCAGATATGAACACTGATTTGAAGTTCAAAAAAAGCCTCTGTTTTTTCGGGCGATTTTAGAAAAGTTTTGTGACGATTTGGCGGCACAAAGAAACGGAATGGAGTTTGCTATTTCAGATACGATTTAGTAGTATAAAAAGTTTCAATATACGGCAGGAGCAGGCAGGTGAATGAGTACGAAATAAGCTACAAAACTACAAACAGCTTCCTTCAAATCTACAAAAACGAAATAAAAATCCTCCGCATTCCACTCAATGAATTTAACGGCGTAAAGAAAGTATCGCTTGACAAAGAGACGGTCGAAGTGGTGTTTGGCGATTCCAAAAAAAGAGTTTACTCTCTTGCGGACGGAGAGATAATGTATGAAGCCGGAACAAATCTTTGCAAGCCGTCAAAATCGGAAAAGAAACTCAGAAAACAAAGATACCTCAGCAAGCTCGCCAACGAGCAAAAGGCGTCTTAAAAGAGTCTACCTAGTTTGTCGTCTAACTCATCTGAGATTTTTTCTACCTCTCTTTTGAGCTCCAAAACTTCGTAGTTTTTTTTCATAAATGCATAAAGAAGAGTTTTTACCGAGTTGTCTTCCGAGAGATTAAGGTCTTTACCTATTTCATCTTTGAATGCTTCTGCATAGTTATCTGCAAGGGTTATTTCAAATGCTGAACCGTTGATTAAAAGTGTTAATTTTTGCATCCGTTTTTAACCTTTTGCATCCAAACTTTTCATATCCGCAACTGCAGTACCGCCATGCCCGGAAGATATTTTGTACTCCAAAGCCTTGATATACTCCTCTTTCGCCCTATTTTCCGACTCGCTTTTCAAAAGCTTACTTCGCAATTCGGAGTTCTCCTCTCTTTGGAGGTTCAGTTTTTGCAAAAGGTTTTCTATCTGTGCTTTTAGTTTTTCTATCGCTTCCATGCCCAACGCTTTAAAGTGTCTTAGACTCATTATATCGAAGCTTCGTTATAATGTAAATAGAAAAAAACGGGCAAAAAGTAACGCAAAATGGCAAGATTTGAGATAGTAGCGGATATGAAACCCGCAGGCGACCAGCCTACCGCAATAGCAAAGCTCTCGCAAAGCATAAAAGACAATCACCGTTACCAAACGCTTTTGGGCGTTACCGGAAGCGGCAAGACTTTTACAATGGCAAACATCATAGAGACATTGCAAATTCCAACGCTTATAATGACGCATAATAAAACTCTAGCGGCGCAAATATATAGTGAATTTAGAGCTTTTTTCCCAAAAAACCACGTCGAATATTTCATCAGTTACTACGACTACTACCAACCAGAAGCCTACATCCCGCGTCAAGACCTATTTATCGAAAAAGATAGCGCTATAAATGAAGAATTAGAGAGACTCAGACTCTCCGCCACGGCAAGCTTACTGCAATTTGACGACTGTATCGTTGTCGCCTCCGTATCAGCAAACTACGGACTCGGTGACCCTGTAGAGTACAAGACGCAAGTGCAAACCGTAGAGCTTGGAATGAACTACTCGCAAAGAGAGTTTCTGCTAAAACTAGTAGAGATGGGATACAAGCGAAACGACAACTTTTTTGACCGTGGTGATTTCAGGGTAAAAGGTGAAGCGGTGGATATATTTCCCGCCTACTTTGAAGATACTGCCATACGCATAGAGTTTTTCGGTGACGAATGTGAAAAAATCTATGAGTTTGACCCACTAACGAATAAAAAAACGAAAGATTTGAGCTCTTTTACGCTCTACGCCGCTAGCAACTACGTAGTTGGACACCATCGCCTCGCAAATGCGATAAAGCAGATAGAAGAGGAGCTTGCCGAAAGACTTGATTATTTCCTAAAAGAAAATAAGCTTGTAGAGTATCAGAGGCTCAAGCAACGAGTGGAGTTTGACCTTGAGATGATGGAATCTACGGGGATGTGCAAGGGAATAGAGAACTACTCTAGATATCTAACAGGCAAAGCTCCGGGCGAGACTCCGTTTTCGATGATGGATTATTTTGAGGCGATAGGCAAGGATTATCTTGTCATTGTGGATGAGTCGCATGTGAGCTTACCGCAGTTTCGAGGGATGTATGCGGGGGATAGGAGCCGCAAGGAGACGCTTGTGGAGTACGGCTTTCGCTTGCCGAGCGCCCTTGACAACAGACCGCTCAAATTTGACGAGTTTATCAACAAAGCCCCGCACTATCTATTTGTCTCCGCAACTCCGGCGGCGCTTGAGATAGAGCTTTCCGCCGAGGTAGCTACGCAGATAGTACGGCCTACCGGACTTCTCGACCCTGTACTTGAAATTCATAGCGCAGATAGACAGGTAGAGATATTTCACGATGAGGCAAAAAAAACGATAGCCAGAGGCGAGAAAGTACTTGCCACAGTGCTAACCAAAAAAATGGCCGAAGAGCTAACAAAATACCTCAACGACATAGGGCTAAGAGTCAAATATATGCACTCCGACATAGATACCGTAGAGCGAACAGAGATAATCAGAGGGCTTAGAAGAGGCGAATTTGACATACTTGTCGGCATCAATCTCTTAAGAGAGGGGCTTGACCTTCCGGAGGTCTCAATGATAGGAATATTCGACGCTGACAAAGAAGGGTTTTTGCGTTCCGAGACGAGCCTCATACAGACCATCGGGCGGGCGGCTAGAAATCTCAACGGCAGGGTACTGCTCTTTGCCAACAAGATAACAGAATCGATGAGAAAGGCGATAGAAGTAACAAACGAGAGACGATTGCGCCAAGATGAGCACAACAAACTTCACGGTATCACTCCGAAAAGTACGATAAGACGGTTGGATGAGAGCCTTAAAATGGAAGATGAGACTGTATCTACTTTGGAGCTAAAAAAGCGAAACGCCAAACTTCCAAAGGCCGAGAGGGATGCCATAATCAAAGAGCTTACGATGAGGATGCACAAAGCCGCCAAAGAACTAGAGTTTGAAGAGGCGGCTAGATTGAGGGATGAGATTTCGAAATTAAGAGTTTGAGGCTGCGGCTTGTCTCTCTTTAAAAATGTTCAGCGACTCAGACAAAATTGTCTCATCAATTCCGAATATTCTAGCTTTTTGAAGCGCTTGCTCAAAATGCTCTTCACCAAAAGTATTTAGAGGCTGCAAAGCTGTTTTTACTACACAAAGTGCAGCAGAATACGGCATTGTCTCTTCTGAGGCAGCGATAGGGTCGTCGGAGTATTTGATAGCTTCAATAAGACCCTCTTCAAATCTCCAATGCTCAAAAATAGCGGCAGTAACAGTAGCCGTAGTCTCACCGATAAATTCCATCTCGGCTTCAGTAATACTTTTTCCACCTGCTATTACAGCTTTAAAATCAGCCCCTTTGCCCTCTTTTGCCAACTCTTGAGCAATTATTATCTTGCCTGTCTCTTGTAGAAAACTTGCGACGGAGAGTATATCCATCTTGCTTCTGTCAACCCTAGTATACCATGTATGCATCAGGGCATTTTGAAGGGATGATATATCAGCGAAAGACTCAGGCGTGATACCGTAAGCGTCCAAGTCTATACTAAGTAACTTTTTAACGGCTCCCGAGAGAGCAAGCCCTTTGACTGTGGACATACCAAAAAGAGAAACTGCCTGTGAGACTGTTTTTATCTCACGACTAAAACCATAAAAGGGGGAGTTCGCCGCTTTTAACAAGTTTGCGGTTATCATAGGGTCTTTTTCGACTACCTTAATAAGGTCTCCGACCGAACTCTCAGGGTCTGCACAAATTCTTTGTATTTGCGAAACCGTCTCCGGAAGAGGAGGAAGCGTTTTTATTTTTGATAGTAGCGAGTCATTCATTTTGCGTATCCTTCAAATACATTAAAAGCTAAAAGGCTAAAATAACGCTGTTTAACAGGATTTTACACTATTTTAAATAACAAAAGAGAAAAACCCACGATGCTTGAAAAATCTGTTTATTTCCTTCAAACTATGCTTGTTTTCTACTACTTTTCTACTGCTTTGCAGTGGTATTCATATAAGCTAAAAAGAGTTTTATTTCACTTCTCAAAACCTATGTGGCACCTGATCTTTTTTGTTTTGCCGCTAGCCGTCATCGCTGTTGCCGGTATATTTGGAAAACCTATATGGGCTGGACTATTTTTGATTATCTCTTGTATATCAGTGATCAAATGGACGAAAAAACTAGATAAAAAACTGATATTTACCGCTAGAGTTAAAAGATTTTGGGGAATATTTGTGGCAATACTGTTGCCTTTTACATATATTTTGCATGCGGACTATCAAGCAGCATCGGCACTTATCGCAATTTTTGGCGCATACTACATATCAGGCGAGGTAGAATCAAAAATAGTTGCCAAAGGTTTTGAGAAAAAGGCAAAAGAAAAGCTATTATCGATAAATCCTATAGTCGTAGCTATAACGGCAAGTTTTGGAAAAACCAGTATCAAAAATTTTGCGGCACATATCATCTCCAAACAGTTTCGCACCTACGCCACACCAGCCAGTGTCAACACGACAATGGGGATTGTAAAAGATATTAACGACGCATTGGCACAAGACACACAGGTATACATCGTAGAGGCCGGAGCTAGGGCAAAAGGGGATATAGCCGAGATTGCGGCGCTTGTAAACCCACAATATGCGATTATCGGCAAAATCGGTGAAGCACATATCGAGTACTTCAAAACGATAGAAAATATTCTAGCTACAAAGGCCGAAATACTTGATTCCTCTGCCTTGAAAAAAGCTTTTGTCTATGAAAATAGCGAAGCTGAGGGCGAAAATATCGTTGTATTCGGATACGAAAAAGGTATTCAAATCAAAAATGCCGCCTCCACGCTAGAGGGAGTATCGTTTGAAATGGAGCTAGACGGTGAGATACAAAAATTTGAAGCGCCAAATCTTCTTGGCGGCTTCAACGCTATCAATATCGCCGCCGCCGTACTACTCGCAAAAGAGCTAGACATAGATATAGAAACTATCAAGCGTGCCGTAAATACCCTGCCAAGCGTGCCGCATAGACTCCAAAAAATTACGGCTGGGCAAAAAATAATTTTGGATGATAGCTTTAACGGCAATATAGACGGAATCAAAGAGGGAATAGAGTTATGCCGCACGCATCCGCACCAAAAAGTGATAGTCACTTGCGGCCTTGTGGAGAGTAGGGATGAACTTAATATCGAACTTGCGAAGCTCATAGATGAAGTGTTTGACGTGGCGATAATCACAGGAGAACTAAACAAAAAACTCTTTGATGAAAACCTAGAAAAGTGCGAAAAACTATTTTTATCAGACAAAAATGAGCTTGAAAACCTACTAAAAGAAAAAACTGCGCCTGATTCGATAGTCTATTTCGCCAACGACGCACCGGGGTATATTTGATGGAAAATCTATACGCACCGTGGCGCAATGACTATGTGAGAGGTAAAGAAAAAGGCGGATGCGTGTTTTGTGATATATCCGCAAACCCCGAAAAAGACGATGAACACACCGTGTTATACAGAGATGAGATATGTTTTGCGGTGATGAATAAATACCCTTATACACCGGGGCATTTTATGATTATTCCACACCTTCATACCGACTCGCTTGAGGCATTGCCGCCTGAGCATTGGCAGTATATCGCTCTTTTGGCGCAAAAAGGGGTAGCCGCTCTAAAAGAGGAGTTTCACACCAATAGCGTCAACATAGGAATGAATCTAGGCGACGCAGCGGGTGCGGGAATAGCTGAGCATATACATCTACACCTGCTTCCAAGATGGCATAAAGATACAAACTTTATCACAGTAATAGGCGACGCTAGAATATATTCCGTAGATTTTGGAGAGATCTACAAACGGGTTAAGTCTGCGTTTTTGGCGAAGCTTTAAAATAAAATATACAAAAATGCGACCCCTATAATTATCCTATAAACACCAAACGGTACAAAACTGAACTTTGCTACAAATTTCAAAAACCACTTTATGGCTAGCATAGCAACCAAAAATGCGGCGATAAAACCGGCGACTAGATTTGATAAATCACCTCCGCCAAAACTTGAAAAATTCTTTAGTACATCGTATCCGGTGGCTACCACCATCGTCGGCACGGCAAGCAAAAACGAAAACTCTACCGCCGTTTTTCGGTTGAGCCCACTAAGCAAACCGCCTATTATCGTGGCTCCCGAACGGCTAGTGCCCGGCACCATAGAAATAGACTGCGCAAAACCGATAAGAAGCGCTTGTTTGTAGCTAATACCCTCCACGCCGTGAACATGATGCTCTTTTGCCTTATAAAAATACTCCATCACAATAAAAACAATACCGCCGATAATAAGCATGAAAGCTACCGTTTCCGGCACAAAAAGAGCTTTTATGTGTTTGTAAAATAAAAAGCCGAGTACTCCGGTCGGCAAAAAAGCGACTGCGAGTTTTTTCATTAGCTCAAAATCGCCAAAAAGCTTTTTGAAATATAGAAATATTACAGCACATATCGAACCGAGTTGGATGGCTACTTCAAAACTTTTATGTACGGTAGTTTGTTCAATGCCCATTAGATGTGACGCAAGAATAAGATGCCCGGTAGAGGAGATTGGTAAAAACTCGGTTAGCCCCTCCAAAATTCCAAGTATTATCGCTTCAAAAATTCCCATATCTATCCCAAATAATAAAATAACGGCACAACCGCAAAAGAGGCGAACACGCCAAGAGCCACGGCGGATACGGCAAGTTTCTCATCGAGTCCGTAACGCATCGCAAAAACGGCCACCATAACCATCGGCGGCATAGCCGACTCCACAAGCGCAACACCAGACACTACGCCTAAAGCAGGCAGTATAGCGAGAACGGCTAGCGGCACTACACCCATTTTGACGACAAGTATAGCAAGCGTATTTTTGATATTTTCTTTGATATGTCTCAAATCTATCTTCATCCCAACCGCAATAGTAACAAGCGGTAAAAGCGCCGCAGCAAGCTTGTCTGCCCCAGAAAGCACAAAAGATGGAAGTTCAAAAGATTTTAGGGCAAGCGAAAGCAATATGGACACAAACGGCGGGAAAAGAAATACGCTTTTTGCAAGCTTTTTGACGCTCGAATCCCTACCTGCCCCCCATGCCGCTATCATTGAACCAAAAATAGAGAGAAATAAAAAACTGCCGAACTGGTCAAAAAGTAGTGCATACACAAGTGCATGCGTGCCGTATAAAGCCTCTACAAAAGGAAAGCCGACAAACGAAGTATTGCCAAGCCCGCACGCCATAATAACAACAGCCGCCGACCTCTTTTCTAGCTTCAAAAAACGAGATAGCAGATACCCTACAAAAAAACCAAAAAGTATAGAAAAAATAGCGATAATTACGATGGTTATGTCAGACCAGACAAGCTTAAGAGGGTACAGTTTTTCAAAAATAAGCGCCGGAAACGCTATAAGTATAGAGAAGTGGATAAGAACATCTGAATAATCTTTTTTGGCAAGTTTTAGCCCAAAACCGATCATCAAAAAACAAAAAATTAAAAAAAGACCTTCAAACATTCGGAAATTATAATATACTCAAACATAATGATTGCACGCCGATACGAGCAAAGCCCGCATCGACTACGCTAGCCGCTGAGGCACTAAAGCTAGCCGCATTTGCGGCAGATTAACAAAAAAAGGTTTTGGATGGCAAGAAAAAAGTTTAATATCATCAGAAATACAAGCCACGGAATAGACGGATTTTTGGAGGTTTTAAAAAATGAGACGCCGCTTCAAATAGAGATAGCGCTTTTTATCGGGGCGACTACGCTTATTGCGCTTTTAGATATATCCAACGCCTCAAAAGCCGTGCTTTTTTTCTCTATGTTTCCGATTATTATTGCTGAGATAGTCAATAGTGCCGTAGAGCGCACCGTAGACCTTGTGACGCTAGAGTATGACGAAATGGCAAAAAAAGCCAAAGATGCGGCGGCGGCAGTGGTGCTTATATCCGTAGTGTTTACGTTTTTGGTTTGGAGTGCGGTATTGATGGGAGAGTTTGTACTCTAATACACAACTTTTGATAGATACAAACCGCTTGGCGGGGCTATTCTTACCGTATATCTTTTTTTTACATCTATCTGTTCTTGTAGCTGTTCTTTTGTTATTTTCCCATCCGATATATCGAGGAGTGCGCCCATCATTAAGCGTATTTGGCTTCTCAAAAAGCTATTTGCCTCAAATCTGAAAATATATATATCTTTGTGTCTGTAGAGCGAAGTTTTGTATATTTGGCGGACACTGCTTTTTTCTTCGCTGCCGTTTTTTTTGAAAAAAGAGAAGTCATGTATTCCCTCAAAAAGTTTTATCGCCTCCTCCACTTTTTCCACGTCCAGAGACTTTACAAACGTCATATAATCAGACAAAAACGGGTCGTGTCCACACACTTTTACGGCGTAGCGATAGACACGTTTTTTGGCGTGAAATCTGGGGTGAAACTCATCGCTTACAGGGGTAATTTTTTTGATTTTTATGTATGGGGCTAGTTTGTGATTGAGATGCACTTTTAGCTTTTCAAGCTCACTCTCCCAGTACTGTGGGACGTCAAAAGCTATCGGCTGACAGATGGCATGCACGCCGCTATCGGTTCTGCCGGAGGCTTGTGGAATGGCCATTATCCCGATACTGCGAAGAGCATCACCGAATCTGCCCATCACGGTCTCTTTCGTGTCCGGCTGAATCTGCGAACCAAAAAACCGACTTCCGTCATAAACGGTAATAGCCAAAAGACGCAAGCCTAAAACCTAGCCGCACCGCTTTTTTTGTATAAAACAAAGCCTGCCAAAAACCACAACGGCGTGACAACAAGCATCCCTGCATAGGTCAAAATAGGGTTTATGATGAGCATCGCCGTATAAAAAAAGGCAATCGCCCCGATAAACAAAAGCGGCGCTCTATTTTTTTGATACCTAGGATTTATAATCCCAAACGACGGAATAAAAAAGATGGAGGCAAGCGGAAAAATAGAGGTCAAAAACACGTCGCTAAAGTCTTTCGCACGCTTTTTGTCACGCAACCCTTCAGCCCAATATCCAATAAAATCAGACGCTTCAAAGTCTGCGCCCTTTGGCTCCACACGCATCTTCATCTCTTTAAAATAAAGCACTTTTGAAGAGTTTTGATCTTCCAGTCTATACCCTTTACCGTTTTGAAGGAGAAGGGAGGGAACGGAGTTTTCGGTCAGTATCTTTGCATTTTTGGCTGAAATAAAAGTAGTCGTGCCATTGTTTTCCGTAGCTTCTTCAAGTATTGAGGCTTTGGATGAGGTAGAAAAAAGCACCGTATCCACAAAGCCGGACTCATCTTCACCTGAGATAAAAACAAGCCAGTCACCAAACTTTTGCCCCGCTTCACTAGGTCTTATATTTAGCTTCGAGCTTCCCTTTTTGCTCTCTACAAAATTTTTCGCAACCGCTGTGCTGTATGGGTTGATGAAATATCCTATAAGCAAAAGCGCCACGCTAAACATTACGGCAACTTTGAGTATAGGCCTCAAAATATCTTTTACGCTTGCCCCGAGCGCAAAAATAGCGACGAGTTCTCTATCAAAAGAGAGTTTTGCAAGAGAGAGTCCCGCCGATAAAAAAAATGCAATAGGAAGAGTGTAAAAAAGAAGTTGCGGCACGCCAAATAGATACAAAGCCGCAAAATCCGCAAGGTCGATATTGGCCACGGCGGTCAAATCCGCCAGACGGATAATCAAAATAAGAGAGGAGATAGAAAAAAGCGTTAGAAAAAAAGACCAAAAAAACGGTAGAAAATTTCTAAGTATATAGGCATGGACTCTGTTCATACTCAGCCCATAAACCAAAGCTGCTCTTTAAACATGAACACTAAAAAGCCCCCTAGCGCCAAATACGGCACAAACGCCACCTCAATAATCCCTTGTTTGCGATAGATAAATGCGGGAATAAGAGATATAAGGGCGCCCAAAAAGATAGCCAAAAAGCCGTTTAGACTGCCAAGCAGTGCGCCAAGTGTTGCCGCTACGATGATATCGGCCTCGCCCAAACTCTCTTTTTTGAGAGCATAAGAGAGAATAAATCTGAGCATAACAAAAAATCCGGCCAACAAAAATGCCGATTTGCCGTACTCCAAAAGATTGATGAAGTTCACAAACGTAGGCATCGGAGCATAAAAAAGAGCGGCGCCGAGAGCGGCAAAAAATGCCGATAGGTTGATGGAGTCCGGCACCTCTTTGTATCTGATATCTATGACGGAGAGCGCCAAAAGAAGGGAAAACGAGACGCAGACCCAAAGCGCATAAAAAATATTCGGGGATTTCAAAAATATAAGCGCAAACATGACTCCGCAAATAAGCTCAACGGCAATATACACGGGGCTTATCTTGGTCTCACAAACGGCGCATTTGCCTTTTAGATAGAGGTATGAAAAAACCGGGATGTTTTGGTACCACTTTATCGGGTTGTTGCATACGGGGCAGTGCGAAGCGGGTGTAATAATACTTTCGCCCTTCGGCACTCTAACTATCAAAACATTCAAAAAAGAGCCGAATATAAGCCCAAGGAGCATCGCAAATAACATCATATTTTTCCGAACCTCCTCTCTCTTGTTTTAAACTCTTCAACCATCATATAAAGCTCATTTTCCTCAAAATCAGGCCACAAAGTCTTCGTAAAAAACAGCTCCGCATAAGCGGCCTGCCACAACAAAAAATTTGACAACCTCATATCCCCGCCCGTACGAATAAGCATATCCACAGGGGGCATCTGTGCAGTGTCTAGCATTGAGTTTAGATTTTGCTCCGTAATCTCCAAAGAGTTCTCTTGCATTTTCTTGACTGCTCTGAGTATCTCATCTTTGGAGCCGTAGTTGATAGCTAGCACCTGCGTCAGCTTTTTGTTGTTTGCAGTGTCTCGCCTAGTCTTTTCTATCCTCTGCACAAGCGACTCTGAAAACCTAGACATATCGCCTATTACTTCAAATCTTATACCGTTTTTTTGATAAGTAGAAGCTTCTTTATCGAGATATTTTTCCAAGAGTTTCATCAAAAACTCTACTTCTGTCTTCGGCCTAGACCAATTTTCGGTGCTAAACGCATAGAGCGTGAGGTATTTTACTCCGGCGTTTGCAATGCTTTGCGTTATGGAGCGCACCGTTTCGGCGCCTTTTTCATGCCCTTTGGTTCTGGCTTTGCCCCGCTCTTTTGCCCATCTGCCGTTGCCGTCCATTATGATAGCTACATGCAAGGGTGTTTTACTTTTCAAAACTTACACCTTTTTGACTCATTTTTGACTTCACCCAAAGAGCAAAAACCACTCCGATATACGCTCCCGCAACAATATCGGACAGGTAGTGCGCACTAATCGCAACCCTACTAAAAGCGACCAAAAAAGCTGCCGCAAACACAGCGACAAACGCTCTTGGAAAAAACAGACTAACACCAGTAGCAAGCGCAAACACGGTAGCCGAATGGCCTGATGGCATAGAAAAATAAACAGGTGAAAACCCGAAAAATTTTATTCCGTATATCTGCTCTTCAAACAAAAGCTTAGGCCTCGCTCGTCCAAAGATAAATTTTAGTACATCTACGATTAGCCCGCTTCCCGCAACCGATAAAAAAAGATACAAAAATCTATTTGAGGTAGTTTTGAGCCGAAAAAAATATCTAAAAACCAAAAAAAGAGCGCCAAATCCAAGCAGATACCACTTTGACTCGCCAAGCTTTGTGACTATCTCAAAAAATCCGTTAAACGGTCTATTCTCATAAAAATAGGTCGCCGTAGCGATGTCAAAATACAGATAACTAAAAACGCAAAAAGCACACACCGCAACAAAAGAGAAAATCAAAACTATATTTTTCATCTTCTACCGCCAAAATTCGTACACAGCTCAAAGCCGAAACTATCGACTATGGAGCCGTTTAGCGTGGCGTTGTATTCGCCGATTTTTTCTACTTTGTCGCACACAAAACTCGCGTTGATATCTTTGTAAAAACTTTTCGGATTGACAAAAAGCAGCTCTTTTCCCATCGGCGAACCGCTCTCCCATATATCGAACTGGTCTTTTCGCTCATCTATCAGATACACAGGGGCGGATGAGTAGATTATCGTTCTGCTGGCTATGCTCCAATTTGTCACCGCAAGCGCCTTGTTCGTGCCGTCTACTTTTTCAAGCCGGGCGCAAGCGGCTTTTGTGGCCTCTTGCCAGCCCACTATATCCCGAAACGGAGAGTTAAAATCTTTGAATTTTCCTATCTTAAAAACAAGCTCGGCATGCACTATAACGGCTAGTACGAGGCTCACGCCAACCACCCATTTCGTGAGTTTCGGACGTGAAGCGTAGAGATAAAAAACACCTATCGGCACGAAAAGCACAAAAAACGGACTTATCCAGTGTGGAAGCGCAACTTGGCGATACTGAGAGACAAACATAAAAACGACTATCGCAACTCCAATCGCACTCTCAAACCGAAACTCTTCCCTTCTAAACGCCCGAAAAAGCCCATAAAAAGCGATAATAAAAAGAGCGGGATTGTAAGCGCCAAACTGCTGCCCCAAAGAGACAAAAAAGTTTTTAAAACTCCCGCTACTCCCCCCGCTAACATGTCCTGCTTGGTACGCAAGGCTCGCAAAGTCATTTTGCACATTCCACACGATGACGGGAGTGATGATAAAAAGCGCCGTAAAAAATGAGATTAGCAACTTGGTATTAAATAGTACATCCGCTCTTCGTACCCAAAACAGATAGATGACAAACGCCGGAACCAACAAAACGGCGGTATATTTGCTAAGCCCCAAAAGCCCGAACACTACGCCAAGCAGAAGATAATTTAAAACACTTTTTTCGCTCTCCACTCTTTTTACAACAAAAATAAGCAGTAGCATCAACGTAATCAGCAGTGAATCAGGCATTAACGTCAAAAACAGCACACCAATAACAAGCGAAGCATTCAGAGCCACCACCGCCCAAAAAGCGGCTTTTTCGTCTCTATCTTTTAGAAGCAAATACACAAGAAAACTATCCGCAGCCCCGAGCAGCACGGCAGGCACCCTAGCCCAAAACTCGCCCGTGCCGAAAAATGAAAAAACATAGTGAGTCCAACCGACAAGAGGCGGATGGTCAAAGTAGCTAAGTGCCAAATGCCTCGCATAAAGCACATAATGCGCCTCGTCTACGCCGTAGCCAAAAAACGCCGCAGCGACCAAACGCAGCAAAGTTAGCGAAATAACTAACAGCGCTACGTCGGACTCAATAATTTTTTTTATCATTGATACCTGTTAGGCTTTTTTGTGGGTTTGTTTTTTAGTACGTTTTTTCGAAGCGGTTTTTTTATGAGTTTTCGTATGCTTTGATTTTGCATGCGCTTTAGCCTTGGCCACTTTATGTTTTTTGTTGGCTATTTTTTTTATTTTTTTATTTGGTTTTGGCATAACATGCGGCTCTTTTACGGTACTGGCCGCAACTGTTGGCTTCGTATTAACTACCTCAACCGCAGTTTCTTGAGCTTGCGCCTGAGTATTATTTGCTAAAAGCATATTTCCTTTTGACAAAGCCTCATCCATATAATTATCAGCAAATGCCGATGCCGTTAGAAACAAGAGAGCTAAAATATATTTTTTCATATTATTTTCCTTTTGAAATTAAAGAGCTTTTTTCAGCACATCAAACACGCTATCAGGACTTATCACCTTCACACATTGATTGTCATCACAAGCGCTTTTGCGATGATTTGCCGCAGACACGCACGGCGAACATGCGAGGTTGGCGTATATTGGGGTGAAGTTGCCTAGTGAGCCATAAAGAGCTGGGGTTTCAGGGCCAAAAAATACGAATGTTGGCAAGTCGGTGACTGCGGCGAAGTGTGCGGGGCCGCTGTCGTTGGTTAGCATTAGGCGGCTGATTGCGTATAGTGGGGCAAGTTCGGCGAATGTTGTGGAGCCTGCGAAGTTGACGCATTTTTCACCTAGGGCTACTCGGATGATGTCTAGCCCGTCTCGCTCACTAGGTGCGCCTGTGAGTAGGATGATGATGTTTGGGTAGGTTTCAAGCAGTCTAAGACCAAGCTCTATGTAGTATTTGCGTGGCCATCTGCGAAGCGGCATTAGGTCGGAGGCGTTGGCGTTGAAGATTACTATTTGTTGCAAGTTCTCGTCAAATGCAGGCATTGCGACTTTGACTTTTGCCAAAACTGCTTTTTTTGCCTCGTCTGAAATATCCGCTTTTCTTAGTCTTATCTCTTCATCGCTAACCGCTTTTTTGGAAAATGGAGTCTCTGATTTGTCGCTTAGGAGCGCATTTTTGAGGGCTATAAAGTTTTTGGCTATGTGCATGTGCGGGTTGTAGGCGACTTTGTGGGTTAGCATATCGCCACGGTAAAGTCCTTCGTTGAAAAACGCATGAAATCCGACACGATTGACAGCGCCGCTAAAACCCGTAAGCAAAGCGGTCACACGGGAGAAAAGCTCAAGGTCGATGACCGAATCAATACGCTTTTGTCTGCACCACACTAAAAATTTCATCACATCCAAAGCTAGCGTGATTATCGAGTCTTCTCGAACAGTAAATATATTTTCTTTTGACACGGTGTCTAGGAGCGTGAGGCTTGGGGCATTTTTGCGAAATATCACAAAGTGCAGATTGCATCCTTCGTCTTTGAGGCGTTGCATCATCGGGTCGCAAAGTATCGTACTGCCCATCTCGCTTAGTTCAATGAGTAGGACGTTTTGCGGTTTTTTGGAGGCGCTTAGCGCAAAAATTGGCTTCAAAAGGTAGGTGGATAAAAAGCAAAGCGGCACACCCGCCCAATAATCCACTTTTCGCATCAAATCGACATTCATAATATTCCTTGTTATGCTATGTTTTTGCTTCTTATCCAAGCTACAAAGCCCGGTAGGCTAGAGACTATGAGTATCACGCCGTACGCTATGGACACCGCCATTATCGCCTCTTTGGAAGCTCCGCTCATCGCAAAAAGCCCGACCATCGCACCCTCTCTGACACCCCAACCCGCAAACGATATAGGCAAAATCGTCAGCAAAATCACAAGCGGCATAAGGCACAAAAACGCTCCAAACTCAACGCCAAGCCCCGCCGATACGGAAATGGTGTAGACGCAAAGGATAGATAGAAGATGGATAAGTACGGAGAGCCCCATCTGTGTGGCGCTTTGTTTTGCGCCTTCGTAAACCTTGAAAAACTTTGTCGATAGCGTGTGCAAAATTCTGAGTTTTGGCAGGCGCTCGACGTTGATAAGCTTGTGCACAAACAAAAGTCCGGCAAAACCTACAAGCCCGCCCACGCTAATGAGAAACACCGTATATTTGATAGCGTCCGTAAGGTAAGTCGGGGCGAACAAAAGCGCAAAAAGACTGATAACAAGAAGCCCCGCAAGCCCAACGACTCTATCTATAAATATGCCGTAAAGCGATTCCCCGACTTTGTACCCCTCATCTTTGAGAGCAAGAAGCCGTATAGCGTCTCCGCCAACGCTTCCGGGCAGAGACTGTGAGAAGAAAAAGCCTTTAAAGTAGAGGCTTTGGTAAAACATGAAGTTGCCACGAAACCCGAGTGAGCCCATCACGAGTTTCCATCTAAAACCGGAGACAAAAGTGCTCAAAAATTGCAAAACGATAGCCACAAAAAGGAGCGTATAGTTCATGGAGTAAAAAAGTTCCGGAAGCTGTGAATAGTTGAGCTTTCTCGATAAAAACCAAAAAGCCAAAGCCGCAAAAGCGATTTTGATAGCAGTCTTAAAAAGCTCGTTTTTTATTATTCTAGTCAATTTCAACCTCATAAATCATGCGTAGCGATAATTTTTATGCAGCTATTATAGCCTATGCTTATTGAGTATGTTATTCAGCCAAAAAATGCAAAAATCCCCTTATGCACAACAATAAAGAACTGATTTTAAACAAAAAACTTCTCATATATTTGATTTTGGCGGCCATCATAGCAAACGCCGTGGGGCTTTTCTCGCCAATACTAGCTTCAAACGACGCTTATTCGTATGCAGTACTAACAAAAAATATGCTGATTTCGGGTGACTATGTGAGCCTTACATACGGCGGGACGGACTGGCTTGACAAGCCGCATCTGCCTTTTTGGCTAACGGCTATTTCGTTTAATATCTTTGGTATCAATCCATTTGCCTACATTCTGCCGGGCTTTATTTTTCATCTTTTGGGGGCTTTTTATACCTACAAGCTTGCGCAAAAGCTATATAACGACTCGGTGGCGCTTCTTTCGGCTCTCGTATATTTGACCGCCCTAAGACTCTTGCTCTCGTCCATAGACGTGCGTGCGGAAGCATTTTTGCTCGGCTCCATCATGCCCGCTTGCTACTACTTTTGGCTTTTCTACAAATCAGAGGCAAAAAGCGTAAAATATATGCTTCTAGGAGCCTTCTTCGCCGGACTCGCCTTAATGGGCAAAGGGCTTTTTACGATGATAGTGGTGTGCAGTGGACTAGTCGTGGTGTGGCTCTACAAAAAAGAGTACAAAAATATGCTCTCCATCAGATGGATAGTAGCCCTGCTCGCTTGCTTCGCCTTTGCCGCACCGGAGTTTGTATCGCTATATCTGCAATTTGACATGCACCCCGAAAAGGTGGTTTTTGGCTCTCAAAACGTCTCCGGAATAAGCTGGTTTTTTTGGGATAGCCAGTTTGGACGCTTTTTTAACACGGGGCCGATAGCTAATCACAACGGGAATATATGGTTTTTTACGCACACTTTTTTGTGGGCTTTTTTACCGTGGACACTGTTTTTTCTATTTGGGGCGGTGGCGGATTTTAGAGCTAGAAGGAGCCTTACCCAAAACGAAAAAGAGAGTTTCGTATTTTTGATAGGCTCGTTTTTGCCGACTTTTGTACTCTTTAGCGCAACAAAATTTCAGCTTGACCACTACATCAACATACTTTTGCCCTTTTGCGCAATCCTAACGGCGCACTACATCGCCAAATACCCGCTAAAAGTCGCATCGTGGGCGCAAGTTGGCGTATCAATCCTACTCATACTATTGTCCGCCGTACTCTGCGTCAAGATGCTTCCATCGCTTGCCGTAGTCGTTATCTTTACGCTCTCTTTTTGCGGAGTTTTTTTCGTATACCTCCAAAAAAAGCAGACAATAAAACTAAAAAGCATGACGCTTGCCGTATTTTCAGTGCTTATCGCCATCATCTGCGTGACTTTGATAAACAGCATAGTCTACACAAAATACAACGCCGGATACCACATGGCAAAGTTTTTGAACCAAAAGCCACACTTGCCTGTTTACGGCTACAAGACCTATTCGTTTAGTTTGGAGATGGATTATGACGGGATGCACAGGCGGATAATGGACGCAAACGAACTGCAAAACGTCTCAAAACCTTGTTATATCCTGACGGATGAAGCGTACATAGGCGAGATAAAACAAGAGTATAAGCTCATCGGCAGTTTCAACCACATACTTCAAGATAGATTTATAGCCTCGATGCTGAGCGAACAAAAGTTCAAAGAAAACAACAAAACATGGCTACTTTTGGAGCTTCGTTAAAGCCTATTTTTCGATGATGTAGACAGGTGAGCCACTCACGACATCGCCTTTGAACTCATTGCCGTAGATGTCAAGATAGTTATATTTTGGCTCTTTTTTTAGCGGCGCATTGCTCTCGTCTTTGCACCATCTGGCCTCTATGCTTTTGCCGCTTTTGGTAGAGTTGAGCGTGTAGCAGTTTGCTGATTTTTTGTACGAGATAGTTTTTGCGCCTTTGAACAAAGCGACTATGGTTTTGTAAGCCGCAAAAGATGGCTTATCTTTCATATCTACATGGTCGATAAGCCCGTATCCTTTGGCGTAGAGCTGCCAGTAATATACTTTGTCTACCTTCTTCGAAGCCATCGTCGTAAGTAGATACCTAATGTTATAAACGGCGTGAAGCTCCTCGCTTACCGCCTCTTTTTCGCTTGTCGGCTTGTACTCGCCCGTCTTGGACAAAGGCCAGTTGAACTCGGTGATATAAAACTTCTTGCTCGTGTCCACCGCTCTCATCAAAGCTATTTTATCCATCGTGTCAAAGCCGTCTTGCTCGTTTTCTGGCTGATGCACTCTGTCTACATAAAGAAGTGAGTTTAGTATGTCGTAATCGCCTATGGTCTTCGTAAAATACGTGGTATAGAGCCACTCAAAATCTATGACGGAGGGGGCTATCAGCTTGGCAGTCGGGCTGAGGGCATCTCTATATTTTTTGGCGGCTCCATAAAACTTTTCATATTCGCCTTTTCGGATAACGCCCCATTTTGGGCGATTGATAGTCTCGCCTATTTGATACTCGCCGACCTTGCCTTTGAAATCCTCAAATATCCGCCCAAAATACCCATCCAAATCAGCCCCCACCTCGAAGCTATCTCTATTTTGCGCTAGCACCAAAAGTATCTCATGCCCTTCGGAGTGCAGGCGGTTTACGGCTTCTTTTATTTTTTGGTATTTGGGTGAGACGAAGAGATTTCTGTCGTAGTTTATGCGGATAAGTACGCTTTTGACCCCTAGTTCACGCAGTTTTTTAGAGATGTCGTCTATGCTGTTTTTTTCAGGGTCTACGCTCATACCGAAGTAGTTTTCGCCTATGAGCTCGCTATCGCCTTTTGAAAAAATATAGTTTGCGACAAGAGAGGGGAAATGCACGATGTTGCAGTACGCCATCTCGATAAACATATCGGCTTGGGTCATATAAAGGGTGTTTTTTTGCTCTTTTGGAATTCGCAAGATGTCTGGCTGGTCGCTAAGTAACCATTTTGGCTGCAATGAAGAGATAATCTCCTTGCCCCCACGGTTGTAAGCGATATCTGGAATAAGAAAATAAAAAAGCGCCACCGTGGTCACAAACAAAAACGACAGAGCCCTAAAGGCACCCCAAAGCACTTTAGCAATGAGCCTTATCACCTATTTTGCCTTTTGTTTTCCTCGTATAGTTTGATATATTTCCAAAAAGTCGTTTGGGCGTTGTAGGCGCTTATCACAAACCCCTCATACCCTTGCCTTATCCCGCCTTTTAGAATGTAAGTTTTGATAAATGCCCATAAAGCACGAAGCACCGCTTTTGCTGGAGATGCGCTTTTTTTGCCTACGTTTTGGCGGGCAAATAGTGACGAATATAGATGCATTTTTTTCAAGAAATCATCCACGCCGTCATACGAATAGTGCAAAAACGCAGATTTGAGATACACGACGCTTCTGCCCTCAAGCACGACGTTTTCATGCACCGCTTCGGCATTAAAATCCGTTACGCTTTTGTTGAAAAACCTAGCTTTGTAGTCTGGATACCAGCCGCAAGAGTAGATGTGTTTGCCGTTGAAGTAGTTTTTTGAGGGAATCATATAGACGCTGTTTTTGTCGGCGGCAAGGTTTTGTAGCTCCGCTTTTAGCTCATCACTCACCACTTCATCGCTATCCACCGAGAGTATCCAGTCGTTTTTGGCCAGAGCGCTCATCTTTTGGTGCATAAGCCCAAAACCCAAAAATTCACCCTCAAGAACATGCACACAGCAGTTTGCAAACGAACGGGAGATATCAAGTGTAGCATCGGTAGAGCCGCTATCCAACACCACCACCTCGTCGCACCACTCTAGCGATTTGAGCACCCTCTCTATATATATTTCGCTGTTTTTGGTGAGGATAGTAGCGCTAATTTTCATCTGCCGTCCTCGCTTTTGGTCTGAAAAATCTTCTTTTGAGCGCAACCCCAAGCTTGAAATACTCCATTATTCCAACTATCGTCATTGCCGACACGAGCAAAACTATCGCAAATTCAACCCAAAGTATCACGGCGCAACCCTAAAAATATAAAACTCCACGTTTTTGAAGCCCGCTTTTTTGGCCTCAAACTTCTCAACAAGCTCAACATGCGAATATATTTTTTTTAGAGCCTCACCCTCGTCGCTTCTGCTCATATAAAGCCCTTTTCTTAGCGGCGCATCTTTGCCCAGTCCCCAAAAATCAAAGGCGCTCATTCTGCTATCCGTCGGGATAGTCACAGGAGTGCCGAGATAAAACCAAAGCACGGAGGCATTGGTCAGATGGTCGCTCATAACGGCGTCATCTGAGGCTTTGAGAGACTTGACCCTCTCAGCTACCTCTTCATATCCGAAAAGTCTCTGATGCGGATTGGCCGCTCCTTGCAATCCGAATAAAAAAGGAAATCTAGCCACCATCCCAAAAAGCACGGCTATGGCGATGCCTGCAATAAGAAATTTACGATGCGACTGGATACGCATAGCCACAAGAATAGAGCCGCTTATGAATGCGGGGGCGACCCAGTTGAGCTCCATGTGTCCGAAAAAAGATTTGTAGACAAAAAATCCCAAAACGCCGTATGTGATAGTCGCAAAAAACTTCGCTTTTTCATCATAACTTCGCCATTTGATAGCGTCATAGACCAAAAAGCCCATAAACACGGGGGAGAAAATAAGAAACAATCCACCGAAAAACTCGCCGAAACCCTGCAAAGGAGAGGGCTTTAGTATCGCACGTGAAAGTTGAAATTCAAAGCCTATCCAGTTGTGAGAGTAGTTCCACCAAACCACAGGGGCGAACACCGCAAAAGCCGCCAGCGGCACAAGCCAACTTTTTTTATCAAGCAGCATACGCCATCTTTTGACGCCGACATAGACCACGATGAAGATAACAAGCAGTGCGGCGGTATATTTGGAGGCCATCGCACACCCTATCACTACGCCAAGCATTGCGTAGTCTACGGTGGTAGGCTTTTCAAAAAGCACTTTGTACGTAAAGAAGAGCGACAAAGCCCAAAAAAGCACAAGCGGCGCATCTGGAGTCATAATACTCATGCCAACCGTAACGGCAGGGGAGAGTGAGAATACAAGGGCGGCTATCACACCTACGTTTTGCCCATAAGCTTTTTTGCCCGTCAAAAATATTAGATATGCGGAGACGGCGTAGCAGACAAGCGCCGCAAGCTTCACGCTCCAAGCGGCGTCCCCAAGCAGAGTGCTCACCCAAATAACAAATGCACTCATAGGCGGATGATCCAGATACCCTGCCGCTAGATGCTTGCTCCACAACCAATAGTACGCCTCATCGGTATATAGCGGAAAATAAAAATTAAATAAAAATCCTACGACGAACGTCGCAATAGTGAGTAAAAACAGATATCTCAAAAAATTATTACCTTTATCCTGTCGTGTCCAAAAACGAGTTTCTTATCTCTACGATCTCTTTTATTCCGTGGGTAATGGAGACGTTCTTTTTGTCGAAAAAAGAGAGCTCTTTTAGATTTTCTTTTAAGAAGCGGTATGTGCTATCAAACTCGACGTTTAGGCTCAGGCTCGTTTCGCCGTCAATGTGCATAATCTCTCCGCTCACAGGCCCTAACGTCTCGAATGCGCTATAAAATTCTACCGTTTTGGCGTTTAACTCTTTTTGCGCCTTTTTTTTGAACTGTAGCACCCCTTTGTCCTCTAACACAAAGGTAAAAACCTCTTTATTTAAGGCCATCGCCACATTGGAAAGAAGCTGAAAATCGCTTTTGTTGCTCACTTTTGCAAGCTCTTCTAACAGTTGCGCTTTTAGTTTTGAGGCGGGATTGTCGGTTTTTGAAGCATCCTTCTCCCTCGGCTCCGCCTCTACTGCGGCCTTGGCTTTTTCTTCTTCCTCTGTCAAAGGCGCCGCACCCTCGCTTTTTACGGCTTTTTTACCATGCTCTTTTTCGTTTTTTTGCTCTAGCTGTTTTTCTAGGTGTTGTAAAATTTTTAGTATCTGCTCATCCGTATCAGCGGGGGTTAGCTTGCCAAATATCAAATCAGATATTTTTTTTGCCGCCTCTTCCAATACGCCTTTTGCAAGCTGTTCAAAATTTTGCGAAAGCACAGCCGACAAGGTCTCAAAAGCCGCCGTTTTTGCCGTTTGGGTGATGCCGTCCACCGCCGCATTTTTGAGCTCTTCTTTTGTCAGCCTCGCTCTTTCTATCTCTTGCTTTGTCGGAGCTGTCGGGCTTGCCTCTACGTTTTTAAACTCTTTTAGTCGCTCTTTTATCTCGGCGGCTTTTGACTTTTCGTCGCTTTGTTTTTCTTTTTGCTCGACCGCCTTTTGCGGCTCTTTTAGCGCTTTTGCCTCTTTCTCGGCTTCGGGCTTTTGTTCGATGAGCGACACGGCGGCTTTTAGCTCTTTTAGTACCGTTTCTTTCGTGTTTATTACCGCCTCTTTGGCCTCTGTTATTTTTTGAGCTTGGGTGGTTTGGGGTGACTGTTCAGTTTTTTTCGGTTCATCCATCATTTTTGCCGCTAGTTGCTCTTTTTGCAAAACTTCTTTTTGATTTTGTGTCGGCTGCTGCGCTGTGGCGGTTTGTGTCTGCGTGAGAGGCTTTGAAAGCTCCAATTCTGCGGCGGCGACTCTTAAGACACTCGGCGCTTCTTTGTTTGCTTGTGGCACGGCGCTTGGCGTTGTAGTTGGTGCGGCCTCCATGGTTTTTGGGGCTTCGCTTGTCGTTTTCGCCGCTACGGGAGCGCTTTTGGCAAGCTCCTCTTTTACCACCTCTACGAGTTTTTCAAATCCCAAAGCCTTTGAGAGCGTCGGAGATTTGAAAAGCTCGCTTTGCAGTAGTTGTGGCTTTTGTATTAGATTTTCAAGAGAAAGCGTATTTGTAGTTTGGTTTTTGACGCCGTCCGCCCAGTATTTGACGCCCATTTCAAGCTCTTTTTTGGATAGAGTCTCCACGAGTTTGCCATCGACGTTGGCTAGGTATTTGTAGCCGTCTTTTGTATCAAGCAGTTTTTGGATGACCTCGACGCTAACGGGCAAAGAGAGTTTGGTCTGTAGATTTTGCGCTAGGGCGGCTAGTTCTTTTAACGCCGCACTCCCTCTTAGTCCGTCTATCATAGCCTTTTTGCGTTCTCCAATATTTCAAATGCGATTTTCAGTTTATCGGCTCTGTCTATCTTCGTTTCGCCGTTTTTATCCACAAAAATCACCTCGTTTTCATCACTTCCAAACCCTATCTCGCCACCAAGTAAATTTAGACAAACAGCGTCCACGCCTTTTGACACAAGAGCGTTTTTGGCGTTTGCAAGCGCATTTTCGCCGTCCATCTCCGCCTTGAAAGCAACTGTTTTTAGTCCGTTTTTGTCGATGCTAGCTACTATATCGGCAGTTTTTTGCAAGGCTAACTCCAAAGTCTGCATACCCTCTTTTTTGAGCTTTCCGTCATACTTTTCTTTTGGCGCAAAATCCCCGACAGCCGCCGCCATAAAGAGATACGGCTCTTTGGTTATCGCTCTTACCGGCTCACTCGTAAGCAAACTCGGTTTTGTGCTTTTGGCAAGTCTCGCACCCTCTAGCGTAGCGCCCAGTCTAGCCCCAAGCTCCGCCCCGCTTTCAAACTTGATAGTCTTGATAAGAGCCGAATTTATAGCGCTCTTTGAGGATATGAGCCGCACCTCCGCACCTTTGATATACAAGGCCGTAGCGAGTGCGTCCGCCATTTTGCCCGATGAGAAGTTGCCGATATATCGCACATCGTCTATACGCTCCGCCGTGCCCCCACCCGTCACCGCAGCGTTTCGATACTCCCAAAACTCATCTTTGAGTAACGCTCTTGCCGTGGCAAGAAAAATATCTTCGATTTCAGCCAATCCACCCTTACCCTCGTCGCCGCAAGCAAGCATTTTGCTCACGCTATCTACGACATCGTAACCGCAGAGGGTCAACATCTTGATATTCGCCTTCGTGATAGGATGTTCTATCATCGCCGTATTTGCCGCAGGCGCTAGCACTTTTGGAGCGGTGCTGGCTAGCAGGGTCTGGAGCATTAGGTTGTCCGCTATGGCGTTGGCGAGCTTTGCTATCGTGTTTGCGCTTGCGGGAGCCACGACGAACACCTCCGCCCATTTGGCAAGCCCTATGTGGTTGCTAACGCCACCGTCCATCTCACTAGCCCAGCTCTCAGTCTCAGAGTGTAGCACAACATGACCGCTTAGGCTCTCAAACATTATCGGGCTAACAAATTTCTTCGCCTCCTCACTCATCACGACCCGCACCTCTGCACCAGCTTTGGTGTATAGGCGCACAAGCTCCAAAGCCTTGTATATCGACACCGACGCCGTTACGGCTAGCCCTATCCGTCTGTTTTTTAGGAGGTTTGTGTAGTTCATCTTATTTTCCAGTCAAGAATGTAATAGCCATTGTTACAATACCACCAACCAAAGAACCAAACAACAAAAGCATTATTTGGTCTTTGTTCCTTGCAAAAAATGAGTTTTGCTCCGATTTCTTCAGTAGAAAAATAGAAGAGTAGTTTTTACGATACACTAAATGATGGTACGTTACAGCCAATCCATATGCTCCAAGCCCAAATAAAACTGAATAAGGTACCGAAAGATAAGGATACGTCAGATACAGATACAATAAAAAGGCAATAATCACCGATAAGGTGCCATATAAAAGCATAAATGGTATTTCAGCCCCTGTCCAGTGAATATGAAATGCAAAAAATGGTCTTTTTGTTTTTAGAAAAAGTTTTATTTTATGAATTGCACCAACCACTTCGTGTCTATCTTCTGTACTAAATAATCTGATTGAATTTGGTTCAAACCCTATATACACATATGGATTATGAGAAGTTATTTCCAAAGCACTAATGTGTTTTTTATCAAAAGCTAGAAGATCTTCTACATTATCAAAAACAAAGTTATCAGAGGATATTTCTATTTCACTTGGGTTTAACTCTTTTAAAATCGAGATTATCTCAACTATATCATCATAGTACAACTTAGCGGCATATGCATACTCGTTTACATTTTTTGGGTTTTTAGTAATTGCCATCACTTCTTCCCAAAAAACCTATCAAAAAACCCCGTAATATTCTTCTGCGGAGTGCGTGAAAGTGCAAGTGAGCCGCTTTCTACGTCTTTGGTGACCGTAGTGCCTGCCGCTATCATGGTGTTGTCCTCTAGTGTGACGGGGGCTACTAGTTGGGTGTCGGAGCCTATGAATACATTTTTGCCGATGACGGTTTCGTATTTTTTGACCCCGTCGTAGTTGCAGGTGATGGTTCCTGCTCCGATATTGGTGCCGCTACCAGCCGTGCAGTCGCCTAGGTAGGTGAGGTGTCCGGCTTTTACGCCGTCTAGTCTTGCGTTTTTGCACTCTACGAAGTTGCCTATGTGTGTGCCGCTTATTACGGTTTTTGGTCTTAGTCTTGCCATCGGGCCGCAGTCACTATCTATCATCACGGCGTCTTCTATCACGCTTCCCGCTTTTACCGTGCTTCTCTCTATGCGGCTATTTCCTTTTATGACGCAGTGGCTCTCTACCTCGCACTCTCCGACGAACTCTACGGCGTCGTCTATGTAGATGGTTTGCGGGAGTCTCATTGTGACGCCCTCTTTCATCCATTTGGTGCGGATTTTATCTAGCATTATCTCTTCGGCGTGGGCTAGGTCTGCTTTTGAGTTGACGCCTTTGAACTCCTCTTCGGTGACCTCCACCCATTTGACTTTTTTGCCGTGCTTGACGCCATATCCTATGGTGTCGGTGAGGTAGTACTCTTTTTGGGCGTTATTGGAGTCTATATTTCTCAATGCTTCCGCCAAAAAATCGCCCTTAAACGCATACACTCCGGCATTGACGAGTCCTATTTTTTTCTCTAGCGGCGTAGCGTCTTTTTCTTCTACGATTCTTAGCACTTCATCACCGCTAGTCACGACTCTGCCGTATCCGCTTGGGTTTTTGAGAGGGATAGCACACATCACGGCGTCCGCTTCATAATCAAGCAACTCTTCTATAGAATCAGCCGAAACTAGTGGCATATCGCCGTTTAGCACTATCACTTTGTCGTATTTTGGCAAGGCAGCCATCACAGCTCCCGCAGTTCCCGGATATTTGAGGTGGTCTTGGATAAAAAAGCCCACATCCTCAAACTCTTTTTGCATAGCCTCTTTAATCATCTCGGACTCGTGATACAAAACCACTTGAACATCGTTTGAAAGCTTTTTGGCCTCTTTGATTGCGTAGTAAAGCATCTGCCTACCGCATATTTTGTGGAGCACTTTTGGCGTCTTGGATTTCATTCTAGTGCCTTGGCCTGCCGCCATGATTACTACGGAAATGGACATATATCAACCTTCTAACAATTTATAGTTTCTCCCGCTTTGCGGGTAGCTTTAGTGGCACAGCGCCTAGCGTAGCAAGGGTGGACTTTGTTCATTCTTGCGTACTATATATAGTGGATTTTAGACAATTTTGCATTAATAGCCAAAGCTAAATGGGGTTTGTGTAAAATTAGCGCCATGAAAAAACTTTTTACGATTATTCTCATCTTTTTGGCGTTTGGAGCCTTGGCCTATGCGGCTCCCGTCTCTGTCCCGCAAATTCCCGTTGTGGACTTGACGATAAATGCTCCGCAAAAACCGGAACAACTCGTAAAAAGCCTCAATATCGTCATAATCTTGACGCTTCTCGTCCTCGCTCCGTCACTTGTGCTCGTGATGACGAGTTTTACGAGGCTTATCATCGTCTTTTCGTTTCTCAGACAAGCTATCGGTACTCAGCAAATGCCTCCGACCCAGATACTTGTGTCTTTGGCAATGGTGCTTACGTTTTTTATCATGGAACCTGTTGGCAAAAAGTCGTATGATGAGGGCATAAAGCCCTATATGGAAGAGCGTATCGGGTATGACGAGGCCTTTACGAAAGCGATGGATCCTTTTAAAAACTTTATGGTCAAAAACACGAGAGAAAAAGACCTTGCGCTTTTCCTTCGTATCCGAAAGATGGACAATCCAAAAACCGTTGCGGACATCCCGATGACTATCGTGATTCCGGCGTTTATGATTAGTGAGATGAAGACCGCTTTTGAGATAGGGTTTTTGCTGTTTCTGCCGTTTCTTGTCATCGACATGGTCGTCTCTTCGGTGCTGATGAGTATGGGTATGATGATGCTTCCGCCCGTTATGATTTCCTTGCCCCTAAAGCTACTCTTGTTTGTCATGGTGGACGGGTGGAACTTAATAGTTGAAAACCTCGTGGCGAGCTTTAAGTGATGAAGTGTGCCCATTTTGGCGTGTGCAACGCCTGTGTCAACTTTGAGGGCGGCTATGCGGCGCAACTCTCCCGCAAGCTTGATACCCTAAAAGAGGAGTTTGGCTCTCTTTGGGGTGGTGAATTTGAGATTTTTGAGAGCCCTGAGGCAAATTTTCGAGACAGAGTAGAGTTTCGGGTATACAAAGAGGGCGACGACGGCCTTTATTTTGCAATGACAAACCGTGAGAGGAAATTTTTTGAGGTGCATGAGTGCGAAATACTCTCACACCCGCTAAACGAACTTGTAAAGACGTTGCCAAAGGCACTAAACGAAGATAAAACACTCCGTGGAGGGCTATTTTCCGCTGAACTGTTAGGAAACGGCAAAGACGAATGTGTGCTAAACCTCGTATATCACAGACGCTTGGACGCCGCATGGATGGCTTCAGCCAAAGCCCTGTCCGCAAAGCACAACGTCTCTATCACGGGGCGTTCAAAAGGCGAGATACACACGGTGGGGCAGGACTTTGTCACAAGAAGCTTTGAAGTGAGCGGCGAGAAGCTCACTTACATCATTAAGCAAAACTGCTTTAGCCAACCAAATGGAACAGTCAACGAAAAGATGCTGAACTGGGCGGTGCGTAACGCAAGCGGCGAAGGTGATTTGATAGAGCTGTACTGCGGAAGCGGCAATTTCACGATGGCTTTTGCAAAAAAATACCGAAAAGTATTTGCAACCGAAGTCGTCAAAGAAGCACTCGATGCCGCAAAGAAAAACAAAGAGCTAAACGACCTGCCAAATCTCTATTTGGGACGCATATCCGCCGAAGAGGCCACCGAGGCGCTTGGCGGCGTGAGAGAGTTTACGAGGCTACAGGGCATAGAGCTGGAAAAGTTTGATTTTCACACCATCTTCGTAGACCCGCCACGCTCAGGGCTAGGTGAAAAAGGCAGGGAGTTTGCCGCAAACTATGATGAAATCATCTACATCTCATGCAGCCCCGAGACGCTAAAAACAGACCTAGAATATTTGAGCGCAACGCATGAAATAAAAGCTTTTGCGGCGTTTGACCAGTTTGCTTATACGCATCATTTGGAGTGCGGTGTGAGACTAACTAGGAAGGGTAAATAATGGAGTGCAAGATGCAGTTTCCTATGAACGAAGAAGAAAAAGCGGCAATAAAACAAATACTGGCGGAAGCTAAAACGATAGCGGTCGTCGGACTCTCTCCAGATGAAGACAGAGACAGCAATAGGGTCGCAAAATACCTGATAGCGGCGGGCTACGACGTCGTTCCTGTATACCCGAAAGAGGAGACGATACTTGGACAAAAAGTATTTAGAAGTCTAGCCGAGATAGATAGGCCTGTAGATGTCGTAAATATATTTAGAAAAAGCGACGCTCTTGCGGCGGTGGCGGATGAGGCGATAAAGATAAATCCGAAGCTCGTTTGGGCGCAGATAGGGTGTTACGACGATGCGGCGGAGGCAAAAGTGCGAGAAGCCGGAATTGCCGTTGTGTCGCATAGATGCCTGATGGTAGAACATAGAAAAATATTTGGATAATAAAATGATAACGCTACAAGATGTGCAAAAAGCCGCCGAAAATATAAAAGCCGTAATCGCAAAAGTGCCGTTCGTGCGCTCTGAGTACCTATCTGAGGGCAGAGAGTGTGAAGTGTGGCTCAAAAAAGAGAGCTTGCAAAACACAGGGGCGTTCAAGATAAGAGGGGCATTCAACCGCATCTGTTCTTTGAGCGAAGCCGAAAGAAAAGCCGGAGTCATAGCGGCGAGTGCCGGCAATCATGCGCAAGGCGTAGCGTTTAGCGCAAAGCATTTTGGTATTAGAGCCGTAATCGTAATGCCAGAATCCACCCCGCTTCTAAAAGTCAACGGCGTCAAAAGCCACGGTGCGGAAGTAGTGCTAAAAGGCAACAACTACGACGAAGCATACGCTCATGCGAGACTCGTAGCCGCCGAAAACGGCATGACTTTTGTGCATCCTTTTGAAGATGATGAGGTCATAGCCGGACAAGGTACGATAGCATTGGAGATACTAGCCAAAGAGCCGGACATTGACACGATAGTGGTTCCAGTGGGCGGTGGCGGACTAATCAGCGGTATAGCGATAGCCGCAAAAGCCCTAAAACCTAGCATCCGAATAATCGGCGTAAGCGCAAAGGGCGCTCCAGCAATGTACGAGTCGTTTGGGGCCGGTACGCCGATAGACTCGACAACTGTCAAGACGATAGCCGATGGTATCGCCGTGCGGGATACCTCGCCGAAAATGCTCGGGCTAATCAGTGGATTTGTGGACGAAATGATACAGGTGGATGATGAGGAGTGTGCAAGTGCGATACTTCTACTCATGGAGCGGCACAAGATAGTCGTGGAGGGAGCGGGAGCTGTAGGTGTAGCGGCTATCATGCACGACAAGATAACTACAAAAAAAGGCGAAAAAATCGCTACGGTGCTTAGCGGCGGGAATATCGATGTCAATACGCTCTCACTTATCATCGAAAAAGGCCTTGCAAAATCGCACCGCAAAATGAAACTAGTCATCACGCTAATAGACAAACCGGGAAGCCTCATGGAGCTAACGGGAATATTCAAAGACACGGCGGCAAACATCGTATCTATAGACTACGACCGCACAGCGTCAGACCTTGCATACGGTGATGCAAACATTATTATTACACTAGAGTCGAAAGGTAAAGAGCATCAAGAGATGATAAAAGAGGCTTTAAAAGCTAAAAAATTTAAGTTTTCGGAGGTTTCATAAAAGCCCAAAAGGCTTTTATGAAAAGAGGATTATTTTTTTGCCGGAGCGTTTGTCATAGTTTGTGCAACTTCAAGGTCACCTTTTACGGCATTGACGCTTTTTTCGCCAAATCCTCTGACTTTACCTAGCTCTTCTATGTTTTTAAAACTTCCGTTTTTTGCTCTATATTCAACTATGGCTTTTGCTTTTGCGGGTCCGATACCTTTTACTTTTGTTAACTGATCTGCACTTGCGGTATTGATATCTACTTTTGCAAACATGAAAGATACAAGCAGAAAAAGAAACGCTAAAAACTTCATGGAGTCCCCTTTTTTTAATTTTAATTGACAAAATTAGGATAACAAAACAAAAGTAAAAAACTTGCTTTTGTTACATTTTGAATATTCGATAAGCACTAAAAAAGCATTTTTTCTAAATATAATAATTTTAAATAATATAAAAGTCTTTTGGCCTTGACAACGCTACATTGACACCGTAAGGATATCTTTGTGATAAGTGAAAAATATATAGAAATTCCAACATCCGTATTGGAAGTCGGTAGCGTGAACAGATTTAACGTTTACCTAAAAGGGCCGGACGGATACATACTTTACGCCGCCAAAAACTTTGCATTTGAAAAAAAGATGCTCTCGGGACTTGATAGCGTATACATGAAAACAGTCTATATCAATGAAGATGATGAGGACTTTTATAGAGACTATCTAGGTGAAAATCTAGCTAAATTCGCAAAAGACGATAGGCTCGACAGAGACGAAAAATCAAAGCTTATGTACGACACCGCAAGAGGCGTAATGAAGGGGCTTTTTGAAAAAGAGGACCTGCCCAAAGCCATTTCGGATGTCAAAGTCGCCGCAGAGGTTATCATGGACAACGTGCTGCATGACGAAAAGGCTTTTTTATCGCTTGTAAAAGCCTCATCTTACGACTACTATACATACACGCACTGCATTAACGTGGCTATTTACTCTATCGGAATAGGTAAATTCATGGGTCTATCGCTAGATGATTTGAAAGCCTTAGCCTCAGGAGCCGCCCTGCATGACGTCGGCAAAAGCCAAATCAAACCCGAAGTACTAAACAAGCAAGGTCAGCTTGACGATGCGGAGTTTCAGCACATAAAACAGCATGCTGAGTTTGGATTTGATATTCTCTTTAATACTACGGGTGAAATGGACGAAAGAGTACTGTCTGCTGTCAGACACCATCACGAAAAACTAGACGGTAGCGGATACCCTGACGGTCTCAGCGGAAAGCACATATCTACATTTGCAAAAATAGTTGCCATCGCCGACATCTTTGATGCACTCAATACAAAAAGATCGTACAAAGACCCTATGTCAACGTTTGAGACCTTGTCGCTGATGAAAAATAAAATGGGCGCGCATTTGGATTTGGATATTTTAAAAGCTTTTATAATGTGTATGAGCGGGAAATAAGCGGTTTTTAAAGTGGTGCGCTCGACAGGATTCGAACCTGTGACCTTCAGAATCGCAATCTGAAACTCTATCCAACTGAGCTACGAGCGCAAAATGGTGCCGTTGCCTCTTGACTTAAAGGCTATTTTTTGTCAACGAATATAGTCGCACCTTTAGGAAATGGAAGCGTCGTTTGTATGTATGGTTTTTGCACGTAAGAAACAGTGTTTCCAGTACAATAAACCCTTGCAGTACCGTAAATTATACCGTCTTTGGTTTCACTAGTAAGCACTTCTGCTGCGTATCTCTCACCCGCCTTATCTGCTTTCCAAGCATCCCAGTTGGTAAAATTCGTAGCACAACCGCCGAGTGATAACCCAAGCAATATGGTGGCCGAAAAAGTAACAATACTTGTTTTCATACAAAACTCCTTATTTTCAGCGTTTAAGCATCTAAAGGACAACGGTTTTGCAGGCGTATTTTAACACACCTTAGGAAAAATCTTCTTTAGGCTATCCAGTTTTGAAGTTGCGTTCAAAAGCAACATATCGGCGCACACCAAAGCCGCCATAGCGCCCGCCACGACAGCACCTCTTGCGGCGATGCAAGGGTCGTGTCTACCTGTTAGGCTCATATTCACTTCATGCTCGCTAGAATCCATCGTTTTTTGCGTGACAAATATCGACGGTGTAGGCTTGAAATACACTTTTAGCTCAATGTCTTGCCCTGTGCTGATGCCGCCCAGTATGCCACCTGCATTGTTGGACAAAAAGCCGTTTTTGTCTCTTTGGTCGTTGTTTTGACTGCCTTTCATGGCTGAGGCTTTGATACCTGCTCCTATCTCTACGGCTTTTACGCCGTTAACGCCCATCATTAGGCCGCCAAGCTCAGAGTCAAACTTGTGATATAGAGGTTCGCCTAGCCCAACGGGAACACCCTTGATTCGCACTTTGACCGCTCCACCTACCGAGTCATGGCTATCTCTAGCATTTTCTATCTCGGCTTTCATCGTCGCTTCGCTTTTCGCACAAAGCGAAAATATCTCACTCTTTGGCGCAAAATCGAAATCTTCATTTTCGGCCATCACAGAGCCTATCTGAAATACACCGTATTCCACAGAAATACCAAATTCTCGCAAAAGCATCTTAGCAAAAGCTCCAGCCGCTACTCTAGCCGCCGTCTCTCTAGCTGAGCTTCTGCCACCACCTCGATAGTCTCTTATGTCGTATTTTGAGAAGTATCCAAAGTCCGCATGTCCTGGCCTAAAAGCATCTTTTACGGCGCTATAATCACCGGATTTTTGGTCTGTGTTTCGTATCAGTATCGCTATTGGGGTTCCCGTAGTTACACCCTCAAACACTCCACTTAGAATCTCTGGAGTATCGCCTTCACTTCTTTGGGTTGAGAGTTTGTTTTTGCCAGGGCGTCTTTTGTCCATCTCTGAGAGTAGAAATTCCATATCGACTTTCACGCCAGCAGGCATTCCGTCTATCACGCACCCTATTCCCGCACCGTGCGATTCGCCGAAAGTCGTTACTCTAAGAGAGAGCCCAAAGCTATTCACCCGTTATCCTTTTTTAGAATTTCCAACGTCTTTTTGGCGGCTTCTTGCTCTGCCTCTTTTTTGCTAGGTCCCGCCGCAGAAGCAAAAGGCTTTTTGTTGATTAGCACCTCTACCGTAAACTCCTTTTTGTGATCAGGCCCGCTTGAACCGACCAGAGAGTATTCAGGTGTGACCGCAAATTTGGCTTGAGTAAGCTCTTGGAGCGACGTTTTGTAATCGCTAAAAAGCGTAATCAAATCAATTTTCGGATAAACCCTTTCGATAAGCGCTATAGATATCTCCTTGACTCTTGTCAGTCCGCACTCCAGATAAAGCGCTCCCATCAAAGCCTCAAAAGCGTTTGACAATATCGACGGTTTGCTTCTGCCGTCATTGTTCTCTTCGGCTGTGGATATCATAATATATTCACCGAGTTTCAACTCTTCGGCGAGCTTCATAAAGCCTTTTTCGTTTACAAGCGAGGCTCTTATTTTGGAGAGATTGCCCTCATTTGCCGTAGGAAATTTTTCATACAGATACTCACCCACCACGAGGTCAAGCACCGCATCACCCAAAAATTCCAATCTTTCGTTGTTGTAGGGCTTTTTACAGCTTTTGTGCGTCAATGCGCTAGTTAGTAGTGCCTTATCCGTAAACTCATACCCGAGACTTTGCTCAAGGCTACCTAGCCCCATCTTCAACTCCTAAAATTTTCTGCTTGATTTCTTGCGATTTCATCGCACTCTTCGTTTTGCGGGTGTCCGCAATGTCCTCTGACCCATGAAGCCTTCACTTTATGCTGTTTTGACACTTCCAGATACTCCATCCACAAATCAGGGTTTTTGACGCCTTTGAACTCTTTTTTTATCCAGCCGAATATCCAACCGTTGATAGCATCCGCCACATATTTTGAGTCGGTTATTATAACAACATCGCAGCCGCTTTTGAGTGCATTTAATCCCTCAATTGCCGCTTTTAGTTCCATACGGTTGTTTGTCGTGTGTGCCTCGCCGCCGCTTACTGTTTTTCTATGTAGCTTCCCGTTTGTTTCGTACTCTAGTATAGCACAGTATCCGCCCGGTCCTGGATTGCCGAGGCTTGAGCCGTCGGTGTAGATAGTAACTTTTTTCACCAGCTCTCCAAAAATGTCATTGCGTCGCTATTTTTTTCCGAAATTTTTGGCAACACCACGCACTCACCCATAGCCGCACACGACTTGCAAGAGAAGAAGTAGTCTATATCGAGTGCGCCACACTTTTTACAGACAAATTCAAAATTCAAATCAGCTTTTAGCTCAGGCTTTGCGATTTTGGCGGCAATGATAGTATCAAGCTCAAAAAGTCCAGAGTCTATCTCTTTTTGCCCTACGATTCCTTTTGCCTGCAACACGCCTCTTATAAGCTTATGTTTGGAAGTTTTGAACATATCCGCATCCAACTGAAAATTCCACAAAATATCCAAAAACGAGATAGAGATATTTTTTTCCAAAAACTCTTGTGCTTTTTTTTGGTCGGTGAGCAGAAGTTCCCTCAAATACTCTCTCGCAAAATAGGTGTTGATATGGCAGAGCGACTCCAAAATAACAAGCTTTGCATCAAAAGTCCTAGCCTCTTTGAGTGCGATAAGACCACCCAAGAACTGCTTTTGCCCATCTTCATCCATGCCCATCTCTTCAAGGGCTTCAAGAGCCTCCATAGCTTTTGAATAATCACCTCTTTTTTCGTAGATAAGCACTATTTTGGCAAGCGCAGATTGGTTTCTGGCAACCAGCGAGAGGCTTTGTTCGTATGCGTCTACGGAGCGTTGTAAAAAACCGCTTTTTGTGTAAATATCGCCCAACCGCTCTAATATCTGCGCTCTTTTTGCTTTTTCAAACGGCGATACCCACTCCAAAAGCGCAAGATATATTTTCAAAGAACGCTCGAAATCTCCACCGTCAAAATGCGCCTTTGCAACTTTGGACAAAAGCTCGAAACTTCCCGGATGCGCCTCTAGTAGTTTTATATAATCGCCCGCCTCGGAGTTTGCCGGAAAATTTTGCAAAAATCTCTTTATGCGTCTCGCCTCTTTGTCCCCTTTTAGCTTTGCCAAAAGCATCGAAAGTAGTGCGATTACAAGAGAAATTAGCAAAAATGCCATTATTCCAAACAGTGGGTCCCGATAATCTACAAATAGGCTACTCATGCCGTGATTGTACCAAAATTCGGTATAATTGGGCATGATAAAAACAGAATCCATCGAAGCGCTCAAAAGCATGATAGACATAGTAGACGTGGTATCTAGCTATGTCGAAATAAAGAAAATGGGGGCGAATTTTAAATCGCCGTGTCCTTTTCATGCCGAAAAGACTCCAAGCTTCGTGGTAAGCCCCAACAAACAAATATATCACTGCTTCGGCTGTCATGCATCGGGAGACGCTATCAAGTTTGTGCAAGAACACGAAAAGATAAGCTATCCGGAAGCGATAGAAAAAATAGCTGCAATGTACAACTTCAAGCTCGAATACACGGATGTCGGCACAAGCGCCACAAAAAAAAGCGACGTGCTAGAGAGATTCAACGAATACTTCAAAAAGTGCTTTGAAAACAACGACTCTGCTAGAAACTACATGCTCGAAAGAGGCGTAGCACAATCAAGTATGGAAAAATTTGAGCTTGGATTTGCCCCCTCTTCTGCGGCGCAAATAGAGTTTATGAAGAGAAGTTTTTTGCCTAGTGCGGAGGCTGTAGAGTGCGGGGCTTTGGGCGATGAGGGCGGAAGGGTGTTTGCTAGGTTTGTGGACAGAATCACATTTCCAATAAAAAACCAAAACGGCAAAGTAATAGGCTTTGGCGGGCGCACAACGGTCAACCACCCCGCAAAATACCTAAACTCCCCGCAAACACCATTATTTAACAAATCAAAAGTGTTTTACGGCATCAACATAGCCAAAGAGTCGATAGCCAAAAAGAAATTGGCGATAATTTGCGAAGGATACATGGACGTCATCATGCTCCATCAAGCCGGTTTTACCAATGCGGTAGCGGTGCTCGGAACTGCGCTGACAAAAGAGCATTTGCCGAGTATCAAAAAGCTAGAAGCAAAAGCGATATTGGCCTTTGACGGAGACAATGCCGGACTAAATGCGGCTTTCAAATCGGCAAAACTTCTGCTTGAACACGGCGTGGACGGCGGAGTGGTGATATTTGACAAAGGGTTAGACCCTGCGGATATGGTCAAAGAATCAAAAATAGAAGAGTTGGCGCTAATGTTTCGCAAGACAAAACCGTTTATCGAGTTTTTGCTAGAAAATATCGCAAAAAAATACGACCTTTCAAACGGTCTTGAAAAAGAAAAAGCCGCCATTGAGGCAAAAGAGATTTTGGAGCTTCCAAGCCGTATATTTGCCGAAGAACACAGAAGACTTGCCGCCGCTATTTTGAAGCTTCCGCTAGATTTTTTGAAGCTCTCCAAAAAACAAAACACACAGACCTCACCGACCCAAAAATACGACCCCGCAGAAGCCTCCGCAATCAAGACAATGATAAAAAACCACACGCTTCTTGACATGGCTCTCAACAGAATAGAGGGTGATATGTTCGAGTATCACAGGGATCTTTTTTCGCTTGTTGCATCCGGAGATTTTGATTCGCCGATGTTGCTTGAACTTGACGGAAACGATAAGGTGCAAGAGATGAGTGAGGAAGAGCTAGTATCTTTTTTGATAGCCAAAAGCTCTATTTTTTATGATAAAACGATGATAAAAATCAAAAACTCCAGAGTGATAGAGCCTACACAAAAGTCGTTTTATATGCGAAAAGTGATGAGCATCAAAGACAAGCTCAAAAAAGGGGAGCTATGCGAGATAGACAGAGAGCTACTGTCCAAGCTCCACATAGACTGAGCCGAATCTAGAGATTACATCCACCTCTAGTTTTATCTTCTCGTTTTTAAAGTCAAACTCGACAAATCTACCGTTAAGCCCAACTTCCGGTTTTTCTCCGCTAAAAAGCCTTACCACATCGTCTTTTGGAATGCCTTGCGCCGAAGGAGCATCGACTGATGGCGCCGGTGCATCAAGTATCGGCCTTAACGTATTATTAAATTTTTGAATATCGAAAGGTTTTAATATGAAGCCTGACACATTCAGCTTTTCAAAACTAGCTGTTAATCCAGGCTCAAATGAGCTTGTAACGACCACTATTTTGATATTGTTATAAGAGCTATTGTCTCTCATCTTTTTTACAGCCGCAAGACCGTTCATAATAGGCATATTGTAATCTATAAAAATAAGGTTTATACCAGGATTTGCGGATAAAGTCCTAAGCGCACTCTCTCCATCTCCTGCCTCCAAAATATCTTTAATCTCTAGTTTTTCCAAATTTGCCTTGATAATCTTTCGTATCGTTAGACTATCATCCACTATCATTGTTTTATAATTCATTACAGCGCCGCCAAAATAAAAATTGAATACTGAGCAGGAATCTCTATCTTTTTCTCTTCTAAAAAGTTTTTAGCAGCCGTATTTAACCACTCTCTATCGGTAACTATCTCTTTTGCTACAAAAAAATATTTACCGCTCTCTTTTACAACATCATACCTATTTACGCTTACAGACAAAAACTTCTCCTCGCCCTTTAGCTTTGTTTTAAAAAAAAACTTCTTTGTTTTATTGTTTATCGAAAACTCTTTTAACTCACCGTAACCGTGTCCTTTAAGATAAAAGTCCAATGCAGCTCTCGCCACCAAAGACAAAACTTCATTCTTGTCATCAAAGTCTTTCGGCTCTTTGGAATATGTTTTTGCAGAGCCCGACAAGGAGCTTTCATCTGCCCACAAAGAAGCGCAAAAAACTAATACGGCACAAAAAAATGAAATTAAGATTTTATTATTCATGAGACAAATTTTATCAAAAATATAATTTTCTTTTTGTTCAATATTTGAGATAAATAAGTTAGGCGATATTTTTTGGAAGTGTTTCGTTTTAGTAGTGGCAAAAATGAGGTTTTATAATAAAATGTTAAAACTTTTGGTTGTTTAACTATTTTTTTATTAAAATCAAATATAAATATGTACATATGCAAAAAAGGGTGTGGCTTTGGAAAAAGATGAAGTATTTGAGTTCATACTCAAAATCAGAGAAACCGTACTAAAAAAATTAGACGGCACAAAGACGCCTTCATACCCAAAATACTACGAGAAACTATTTAGAGAAGCATTGACGGATGCAGACAATCCTGAGGTTACAAAGCTCTTCCAAAGATATTCGGAATCAGGCGACAAAGAAAACGGAGACGAAGAGCTAGAAAGATATATGGCAATCTCACAAAAAAGCCTAAATGCATTTAGCACGAGTAACAAATCTATCTCAAAAACAGTTATGGCTCAAGGCGACTACCTTGATAGCGTCAAATTGGACGATATCAGCAAGGTTCATGTTGACTACCAAAAAATAATGCAATCCATGCTCTCATTTCAGGGTCAACTACTGGATGAGTTAAGACGTTCCGATGAACAAATAAGAAAATTGGAAAGCGAACTTGAGCAGGCTCTTAGCGAGTCAAAGGTAGATCCTCTCACAAAACTTATGAACAAAAGAGCTTTTGCCGCCGATATGGAAGGCATATTCTCGGTAACAGGAGAGCGACAACTAGATATGTCCTTACTATACATAGACGTTGACGATTTCGCAAATATCAATTCCGAATTTGGACATTTAGCCGGAGATAAAGTACTTATTTTCCTCGCCAATACATTCAAAAATTCTATCAGAGACGGTGATAAACTTTATAGATACGGCGAAGAAGAGTTTGTATTGGTGCTAAACAGACTCATACCTGAAAAATCTCTAGAAATAGCAAACCGTATTCGTTCAAAAGTGGAAATATCAAAACTAATATACTCAGAACAAATACTAAAAGTAACAATTTCAATGGGTGTATCGCACCATAAAATAGGCGACACTATCGAAAATATGTTCACAAGAGCAGGTGAAGGGCTTAAAGAGGCGAAACAGGGTGGGAAAAATCTGGTAAAAGAAAAAATTTAGTGACTCCGACAGCCTTATTAAAACAACTTATCTCTTTCCAATCTCTAACGCCTTCCGAAGCCGGAGCTTTTGCCTTTATTGCCTCCTATCTAGCCGATTTTTCAACAATCGAAACCGAAAAAGACGGCGTAAGAAATATATTTTTATACAAAAAATTCTCAGATGGACCGCATATCTGTTTTGCCGGACATATTGACGTTGTTCCGGCCGGTGGAGAGTGGCAAACTGACCCATTTGAGGCGGTTGAAGAAAATGGCGTAATATACGGCAGAGGGGCCGCTGATATGAAAGGTGGCATGGCTGCTTTTTTGCACGCTCTCAAACAAACCCAAAACTTCAACGGAACACTATCGGCGCTCATCACTAGCGACGAAGAAGGCGACGCCCTATACGGCACGGTGCTAATGCTTGAAAAATTAAAAGAGCTAAACATGCTTCCGGATTTTTGCCTAGTTGCCGAACCCACTTGCGAAAAAGAGTTTGGGGATACTATCAAAGTAGGACGCAGAGGCTCCATAAACGGCAAATTAAAACTACTTGGCAGGGGCGGTCATGCGGCGTACCCTGAAAAAGCCATAAATCCTGTTGTATTGCTGTCAAAAATACTTCCGGAGTTAGCAGATGCAAAACTAGATGCAGGGGATGATTATTTTGCACCTAGCACACTCGTAATCACCGATATAAAAAGCGGATATGGAAAACATAACGTAATACCTAGTGAACTAGAGATTTTATTTAATATCCGTAACTCCACGGCAACCGATACATCAGGAGTAGAGAGCTTCATCAAAAACGCACTACAAAAAGCCGACGTAGCAAAATACGAACTAAGTATGTCTCAAAGCTCAAACTCTTTTGTTTTGTCCAAAACACAAAAATCAACGCTCTACTTTGAAAAATTAGCCGACTGCATAGAGTGCACTACAGGCCAAAAACCAAAGCCATCCACCGCCGGTGGAACTAGCGATGCTAGATTTGTCGCCACATACGGAGTTACCGTGCTAGAGTTTGGTCCAAGGAATGAAACGATACATGCGCCAAACGAATGTGTAACGGCACTAGAGATAGAAAATCTTGCAAAAATATTTAAAGACTTTATCGCCAAATGCAGCTAAACTCGGCTAAAAATAGATTTTGCTATAATTGCGACGCTGTCCCGGTAGCTCAGATGGATAGAGCGCAGAATTCCTAATTCTGAGGCCATTGGTTCGAATCCACTCCGGGGCACCACTGAACTACTTTTGCTACACCGTATAACTTCTTTAACACAAGGCCTAACTTGTTTAAGATAAAAGAAAACTCAATATTTAAAAGCTATTTTATTTTTACATTTCTACTAATTATATCCCTCGTGCTTATTTTGGGGTACTACCTTGTAGACAAAGAGAATAGAGATGCTCAAGAGCAGATAACAAAATTTGAAGAGGCTCTTTTTGCGGAAAAAAAAGAGTTGATAAGGTCAGAAGTAAGAAGAATAAAAGAGTATTTAGCTCTTGAACAAAAAAGCACGGAACTCACCCTAAAATCCCTAACAAAAGAACAAACCGAAAACGCATATAAAGTTGCATCGTCTATTTACGAAAAAAATAAGGCTATAAAAAACGAAGCCGAGATAAAAGAAGATATAAAAACTGCACTTAGAGGGATTAGCTTCTTTAACGGTCGTGGATATATATTTATCATCAAAGCCAATGACGGCAAATGGGATATGTTACCCTCAGACACATCCAAAGAGGGCAAAAGTGCAGTTGGCAATAAAGACGATAAGGGCAACGATATATTTTCCAAAATAAAGACATCTGCGCTCAAAGATTACAACGGTTCGTTCGTTAAATACAGATGGTATATACCAGGTAGCACGAAGATGGGTGACAAGATATCGTTTGTTAGGTATTTTGCCCCATATAATTGGATTATCGGCTCTGGCGAATACCTAGAAACAGTGGAAGAGTCCCTTAAGAAAAAGGCCGCAACAAACGTATCACAAATGAAATTTGGTACAGAGGGATACTCTTCAATCTATCAAAACGATGGAAAAATAGTCACTGTACCAACGGCCTCTTATTTGGCGGGCGAGAGCGTATATACTACCTCGCACCAATCTGGTGAAAAGGCCAAAGATATCGTAACAACACTCGTCAGACAAGCCGAACAAGGCGGTGGATTTTATAGATATGATTGGATTAAACCAAGCACCAAACTAATATCACCAAAAATAGCCTACGCTGAAGAGTTTAGAGAGTGGGGATGGGTAATAGCTTCCGGGATATATATGGATGACATACAAAAAGAGGTCGAAACAAGAAAAAAAAATATTCGCCAAAAATATAATGAAAAACTAATCGCAATAATGTATGTCTTTGCAATAGCCATTCTTTTTTCCACAGCCGTACTACTTGCACTAAACATCTCATTCTCAAAAATTCTAAAATACTACAAAATAAGGCTAGAGCAAAGAAACACAGAACTTGAAGAGCTCAATAAAACTTTGGAGTTAAAAATAGCGCAAGAGGTGGAAAAAAGTCAACAAAAACAGTTTTTGCTTATTAAGCAGAGCAGACTTGCCGCAATGGGTGAGATGATAGGTAATATAGCACATCAGTGGAGACAACCGTTAAATGCACTAGGCATCATAGTTCAAGATTTCAAAATGGCTAAAGACTATGGGGAACTAGATGACAAATACTTAGAGGACGGGGTCCTTAAAGCAAAATCTCTTATCAACCACATGTCAAAAACAATTGACGATTTTAGAAATTTTTTCTCTCCCGATAAGAAAAAGGAAGAGTTTTCAATAGCTAAAAAGATAGGGGACGCTGTGGGTTTCGTGGCAGCCTCATTTGCGAACAATAACATAGATATCATAGAAGAGATAGAAGATGATTCTGTTATCGTAGGCTATCCAAACGAGTTTGTGCAAGTTTTGCTAAATATAATGTCAAATTCAAAAGATGCGATAGTTGCACATAAAATGCAAAACGGTTTTGTAAGAATAAGAGCAACAAAAATCAATAACCGCCCCACTATAGAGATAATAGATAACGGCGGAGGAATAGACGGGCAAATAATTGACAAAATATTTGACCCGTATTTTACTACAAAAGACAAAGGGCATGGAACCGGTATTGGCTTGTACATGAGTAAGGTCATCATAGAAGACAATATGAGCGGCGAGATAAAGATAACCTCGGCAAATGGGCAGACCAAGACTACTGTTACTTTATAATCCACTTCATATATTTTTTATGCCAATTTATTATTTTTTTTATATAGTTTTTACTACCGTTTTAGTAAAATATATCAACCAAAAATTATTTTTGGAGCAGTTTTTGCAATAGATGATTAAACCTTCGACGGAGAATAAAATGAAAATAGCTTACGCAGAAGTTCTACAGGGCTTTGAATACGACGAAGAAAATGCATATTGGATAAGAAAAGAAGACGGTAAGGCTTTTCATCTGCTTGAAAAAGATGAAAACGACATAGTTAGAATTGCTGAAGCCTGTAAAGATATCGGGGAATACGCAATAGCACTGTAACGGATAGGACTTCTCTATCCGTCTCTTTTTAATATCACATCCACACCCTAATATACCTATCTATATACACATCTTTAAATTTACAAATTCTTATGTTACTTTCTTATACTAACTAATAAAAAAAATTACAAAAATTAATATTTAATCTTCAGTTAATATTTCTTATCATAAAATCGAATATGTATTTAGGAGGAGTGTTAATGAACAAAAACAAGTTGCATGGCGCTACGCTACTTTTTACCGCTCTATGCACAATATCCTTTGCAGGCATAGAGGATGGTCAAAAACTATACTCAAAAGGCTGTAAAGGCTGTCACGGGAACGCCGTAAAAGGTGCCGCAATGGCGACTCAAGCCGATTGGGATAAGTGGTTTGCCAACAGTGCGTCCACTCTTATCGAAAAACATAAGAGTGACGCCAAAGCAGCTTCATACTTTAACGGCCCCGCTTTTAAATCTCAAACGCAAGACTTGCACGAGTTTTTAAAAGAGTATGGTTCCGACAGCGGCAATGTGCCGGCCTGCGGCTGATAAATTTGGTACACGCATTAATAATAACCAATCAAACAAAGGAGTGTCTATGAAAAAAATCGGCGTATTTTCGCTAGCAGCAATGCTGGCAACTTCTGCTTTTGCGGCAGATGACCTAGCGGCTATGAAGGCAGAGCTTGAAGCTCTAAAATCTCAAGTTGTGGAGCTGAAAAAAAATCAGGAAACAGCAGATTTGGCAACTTTGGCAAAACAAGTCAAAGAACTAAAAATGAGAACCGGCGGCGATAACGTCAAGTGGGATATTGATTATAGAGCTAGTGTTGATAGTATTAGATACAACATGGCGGGTAATTATAACGCTGCAGCTCCTTATGGTGGCATGAATATGGTTTCTGGTGCAAATACGGCATCTAACTCTTCGCTCATGACAAACAGACTTATTCTTGGCATGAAAGCTGCACCAACTAAAGAAGTTAGCTTTATCGGTAAATTATCATACAACAAGGCAATGGGCGATACAGCAAATCATAGCCAATCAAACACGCAACCCGGATATGCAAACTTTGACTGGGTAACAAATGAAAATGCAACAGATAACACTGTTAAAGTAAAAGAAGCATACTTTATATACTTCGGTGATGCGGGTCCTATCCCTTACACGGCTAGTGTTGGTAGAAGACCTTCATACGATGGCCTACCTGGAAATCTTAGAGAGGGCAATGCAGACGCAAACTCTCCATTGTCGCACCTTATCAATGTTGAATACGATGGCGCAAGCTTCAAGTTCGACCTAGATAAAGTAACAGGCGTAAGCGGTATGTATTTCAAACTATGCATGGGTAAAGGTCTTACAAATGCAAAACAAAGATTTAGCATGGATGGACTCAACTATGCAAATGATAAAACAAAAAACGCAGATGTTGATCTAGCTGGCTTCATCTTTGTGCCTTATGATGATGGGCAATATTCAGTTCACTCAATGTTCTTCAAAGCACATAATCTTATAGGTTTCACAAACTCAGATATGGGAACATGGCAAAAAGCATACGCAAATGTCAACTATGGTGTTCCATTCCCTGGTGGTGGCGCACCTGGCGGTGCTGTTTCCGCAGATGCATTGGCAACCTACATGAACGGAATTCCTTTCCATAATATGGGTAACCTATACGGTGGAACGATTTTGGCTATGGCAAATGGCATAGGTAGCGGACTAGGTGATTTCCTTGACAACACTACTGCATTCGTAAGCTATGCATTTACAAAAACTCAACCAAATGGACTTGGAATGCTTGGCTCAGGCGATAGCAAATTTGGTAGCTCATGGTGGCTTGGCGTACAAATGCCTGCAGTATTTACCAAAGACGGTAAAATAGGCATAGAATACAATAAAGGCTCTAGATATTGGAGAAGTATGACATACGGTGAAGACACAATGGCGGGTTCTAAGCTTGCCGCAAGAGGTAAGGCCTGGGAAGGTTATTACAATCAACCACTTACAAAAAATCTTGATATGCAACTTAGATATACGCACATCAGCTATGACTACACTGGAAGCAATGGCTTCTTCGGCGATGATGGCACACCATACTCAATATCAAACGGTGACGCAGCAAACGCTGGTATCAATGCTGTAAAATCAGCATCCGATGCAAGAGCGTATATCAGATATAGATACTAAGTTTTCTTTCTCTCGGGTCTTAAGACCCGAGAGAAACCTCTTTTAATACCTCTTCAAAATTCAAACTTGCATCTACTATCAAATCAGCTTTTGCACTATATATCGGTTCTCTCGTCTCAAATATCTTTTTTGCAAACTCTACGTCTTGAAATAGTGGTCTTTTATCAAACTCTTCAGCTTTTAGTCTTTCGAGCAAGCTATCAAAATCAACTTTCAGATATATACTTTTACCAAGCCTAGCGAAAGAGTCTATGACGGTCGGCATACCTCCGCCTGTTGATATTACTGCATTTGAGACGTTAGACGATAGCCATGCGAAACATTTTTTTTCAAGCTCTCGAAAGTATATTTCTCCGTCAGTCGCAAAAATATCTCTGATTTTTTTACCCTCAAAACTCTCGATAAGAGCGTCCGTATCCACAAAATACATATCTTTTTCTTTTGCCAAGGCCCTACCGACCGAGCTTTTTCCGCTTCCCATAAAGCCTATAAGTACGATGTTATTCACTGTGACACCTTGATACTCTTAAGTGGGTCTATGCCTTTTTCTATTTCATATACTTTTTTTATTCTCTGCCCATCTACGCTTTGGTATTCGATAGTTATTTTTTTGATTTTGACGGACTCTACCGGAGGAGGAAAGCTCAGGGATTCGAGCTTTTCTACTTTGTTTATTTCAGCCATTGAAGCTTCTGAAATATTTTCTTTTTGTGCTGTTTTAAATGGATTTTCCCTTGCAAAAAGGAAGGTAGTGGCAAATATTATAAGCAAAAAAAGGTTTTTCACTTATCCCCCTCAAGTCGTTTTAACTCAAAATACTCTTTTTGTTGCTTGGCATTTTGCTCTTTTAGTTTTTCTATCTCCGCTTTCAAACCGTCTCTTTGATCCTCAAGCGTAAAAAGAGTTGATACGGAGTTTTGTCCAAACAGAAGATTGCCGGTATATACGGCAAATGCAGCCACGAGTAAGAAAAGGGCGAGGAGCTTCCACACCCCTCTACTAAAGTCAAATAACCCCTTTTTCTTGGGACGCTCTAACTCATCTAAGATTTCGTTCATTTATTTTTTGAAAATAGATCTACCGATATACTCCGCCGCATCGCCGAGTTCTTCTTCTATCTCTAAAAGTCTGTTATATTTTGCGATTCGCTCAGACCTTGCAGTTGAGCCTGTTTTGATTTGTCCGGAATTGACCGCCACAGCTAGGTCTGCTATAAAACTATCTTCAGTCTCACCGCTTCTATGCGATACTATGCAAGTATAATCGTTTTGGTGTGCAAGTCTCATTGTCTGAAGTGTCTCAGATAGCGTTCCTATCTGATTTAGTTTAATAAGAATTGAGTTTGCGATGCCTTTTTCAATACCTTCGGCAAGTATTTTTTTGTTTGTAACAAATAAATCGTCACCGACAAGTTGAACTTTGTCGCCCAGTCTTTTGGTTAGCTCAGCCCAACCTTCCCAGTCGCCCTCGTCAAGACCATCTTCTATTGATACTATCGGATATTTGGATAGCAACATCTCATAGTAATCAACCATTTCAGAGCTTGTAAGCACTCTTTTTTCAGTATGTAGATTGTATTTGCCGTTTTCAAAAAATTCGCTTGAAGCGACGTCCATAGCTATGCAGATTTGCTCACCGGCTTTGTATCCTGCAAGCTCTATTGCTTTCATGATTTTTTGTATCGGCTCTTCGTTGTTAGCAAGAGTCGGAGCAAATCCCCCCTCATCGCCGATATTTGTAGAGTGTCCCTCATCGTGAAGTACTTTTTTTAGACATTGATAAACTTCCGCAGAAGCTCTAAGTGCCTCTCTAAAGCTATCAAATCCAACAGGCATAATCATATACTCTTGGAAGTCCGCGCTATTTGCAGCGTGCGCTCCACCGTTGATGATATTTAGCATAGGAGTAGGAATAACTACCGCATTTGCGCCACCAAGGTATCTATAAAGAGGCATACCAAGAGAGCTTGCCGCCGCTCTTGCAACTGCCATAGATACACCAAGGGCTGCATTTGCACCTATATTTGAATAGTTTTCTGTACCGTCTATTTCTTTTATGATGGCGTCTATATGCCCTTGATTAAAAGGACTAACACCCATTAGTTCGTCAGCCAGAAGAGTTTTTACGTTGTCGCACGCCTTTAGTACACCTTTGCCGCCAAATCTAGCCTTATCGCCGTCTCTAAGCTCAAGCGCTTCTCTTTTACCCGTACTTGCACCGCTAGGAACAAATGCACTCTCTACCGTACCGTCTGATAGTTTTACAGTCACCTTAACCGTCGGATTTCCTCTGCTGTCTATCGCTTCACTTGCGTGAATGTCATCTATATATATCATTATTCGTCATCTCCCGTGTTAATTTCATCAGATAGGCTTGGCAATTCGCCTTCTAGTCCTATACTATTCCTGATTTCGTTTTCAATTTCAAGACAGATTGCAGGATTGTCTTTTAGGAATATTTTGGAATTTTCTCTTCCTTGTCCTAGTTTTGAAGACTTATATGAGAACCAAGCCCCTGCTTTGTCGACGATATCAAGCTTAACACCATAATCTATTATCTCACCGAGCTTACTAATGCCCTCTCCAAACATGACGTCAAACTCTGCTTGTCTAAACGGAGGAGCGACTTTGTTTTTGATAACTTTGGCTTTTACACGGTTACCGATGACATCTTCACCTTGTTTTAGGCTTTGTATTTTTCTAATGTCTATTCTTACCGAAGCGTAAAATTTGAGCGCATTTCCGCCCGTTGTCGTTTCATTGTTTCCGTAGCTCATACCGCCGATTTTTTGTCTGATTTGGTTGATAAAGATTACGGTCGTGTTCATTTTGTGAAGCACGCCTGCAAGTTTTCTAAGCGCCTGACTCATAAGTCTTGCTTGAAGACCCATGTGTGAATCGCCCATATCGCCCTCTATCTCTGCCTTTGGAGTAAGCGCAGCTACAGAGTCTACGACTATCACGTCTACTGCACCGCTACGTGCTAGCGTTTCCACGATTTCAAGAGCTTGTTCACCAAAGTCAGGCTGTGAGACAAGAAGATTGTCGGTATCTACGCCAAGATTTCTTGCATATTTTACGTCAAGTGCATGCTCTGCATCCACAAATGCACAAATACCGCCTGCTTTTTGAGCCTCTGCCACTATGTGCAGAGTAAGCGTAGTTTTACCGCTTGATTCAGGGCCGTATATCTCTATTATTCTGCCCTTCGGCACACCGCCGATACCAAGTGCTAGGTCAAGCCCAAGTGAGCCCGTAGAGATGGACTCTATATTTTCTTCAGGCTTATCGCCTAGACGCATCAATGCGCCTTTTCCAAAGGCTTTGTCTATCTGTTTTATTGCTAAATCAAGTGATTTTTTTTTGTTCTCATCCATCGGATTTACGGCCTTCTTTATAGGATTATGTAAATATGTTAACACCGTTTTGCTTAAAGCAGTTGAGGGTAAAATGGGCAAAAAATTATGGATATAAACTTAATGCCTAAAATAACAATAGCCCACTCTCCGGATGCAGATGATATCTTTATGTACTACGCTATCAAGTTCGGATGGGTCAATACCGGAGATTTTTCTTTTGAAAATCTACCGCTTGATATTGAAACACTCAATGAAGAAGCAATGAAGGGCACTTATGATGCTACGGCTATTAGTTTTGGCGCATATCCTTTTATGAGAGACGACTATGCGATGCTTCGCTGCGCAATGAGCTTTGGCGAAGGGTACGGGCCAAAGCTGGTCAAGCAAAAAGGCAAAAAACTAAAAAGAAATTTCAAAGTCGCCTTAAGCGGCAGATATACGACAAATGCGATGCTATTTCGTATAGCATACCCAGATGCCAAGTGCGTCTATATAAACTTTTTGGATATCGAAAAAGCTGTGCTTGAAGGCTCAGTAGATGCAGGAGTGCTGATACATGAGGCGATACTTACTTATTCGGATGAGCTTGAAGTAGAGCGAGAGATATTTGATATTTGGCGCACTCTTGCGGGAGATATGCCTTTGCCTCTTGGCGGAATGGCAATTAGACGCTCTATACCGCTTTTGCGTGCGATAAATATCGAAAATATACTCTTAGATGCCGTCAAAATAGCCGTAAAAAACAAAGAGACGTTGAGCCGAATGCTAATTGAAAGAGACCTCATAAGAGTGGACGCCAAAAAGCTCGAAAAATACCTCTCAATGTACGCAAACGAACGCTCAGAAACGCTCTCGCAAGAGTCTATCGCCGCTATTGATAAGCTATTTGAAATAGGATATAATCACGGCATCTACAACAAACAAATAAAAACAGAAGATATGCTACTTCCAAAAGAGTATGTCGACTACAGATTTTGCTAAAAAAGGGAGGTTGTTGATTGGAAGCAAAACTAATCGCTATAACAATCGAAACTTTGCGAATCACGCTTTTTATATCTATGCCCCTGCTTCTTGCGGGTCTGCTTGCGGGTCTTGTAATTAGTATTTTTCAGGCGACTACGCAAATCAACGAAGCCACTCTATCTTTCTTGCCAAAAATCGTTTTGACGGGTCTTGTAATGATATTTGCAATGCCGTGGATGATGAACGAGATGATAGATTTCACGACTAGAATCTTTCGGATGATTCCCTCTTTCGCTTTTTAATGCGTAAAAAAACCATAGATTTTTCCAAATACTCCTCAATTCATCTAGGCCCCGTGATGGAAATATCCGTTATCGAAAATGAAGCCGATGCGACTGCATTTGACGGCACAATCATAGGCGGAACTTACAACCTCATAGTGACAGGCAAAAACCAAAATCTAGCGATATTGGGCGATGAGTACGAATACATAAAACTAGAAGACGCAAAACTATATGTCGGAGCGGCGATGAGCGGCGGCAGAGTGTTTAGCTTTGCCAAAAAAAATGATTTGGCGGGCTTTGAATTTATAGGCGGACTGCCCGGCACTATTGGCGGAATGCTCTCCATGAACGCCGGACTAAAAGGGCAAGAGATATTCAACAATCTTTTATCCGTAAAGTTTGCCGACGGATATAGACAAAAAAACGAAATAGAACACGGTTATAGATATGCGAAACTCGGCGGTATCGCTTTGGAAGCTGTATTTGAGGTAAAAAATGGATATGACGAAGTTTTGTATCAAGAGTTGAAAAACGCTAGAAAAAATCAGCCCAAAAACCCAAGCGCAGGGAGCTGTTTCAAAAATCCTCCGAACAACTTTGCCGGAAAACTGATAGAAGAAGCCGGAATGAAAGGCTACCAAATAGGCGGTATGGCTTTTAGTGAAGTTCACGCTAATTTTCTTGTAAATTTGGGTGATGGAAAAGTCGAAGATGCTCTTGAAATTATAGAGTTGGCGCAAAAAAAAGTGTTTGAGAATTCAGGTGTAAAATTGGAGCTTGAAGTAAAGATAGTTTAGAAGAGGCAAAAGCCCCTTCTAGGTTTTAATTAGTGGCAACCGCCGCCGCAGCAAGTAGAACCTGTTGCGCCAACAGCTTTTGCAGCTTCAAGAGCAGCTTCGTAGTTTGGCTCAGCCGTTACTTCGCTTACTAGCTCTTTATAAACTACAGTTCCCGCTTTGTCGACCACAAATATTGCTCTAGCCGTAAGACCTCTAAGTACGCCTTCACCGATTAGTACGCCGTAAGCTTTTGCAAACTCTTTACCTCTAAAATCTGAACATACATCAAGGTTTTCGATGCCCTCAGTCGTACAAAATCTTCCAGCCGCAAACGGAAGGTCCATAGATACGATTTGGATTTTTGCGCCATTGATTTTTGCAGCGTCAACATTGAATCTTCTAGTCTCTGCAGCACATACCGCAGTGTCAAGAGATGGAACCGCTACGATTACTTGGATGCAGTCACTTGCGCCGCCTACTACTACGTCAGCAAGAGCTTTGTTTGGAAGAGTGATTGCGGGAGCTTTATCACCTACTTTTACTTCCGTTCCTTCTAGATTTACCGGGGTGCCTTTGAATAGTACTGATGCCATTTTTATCTCCTTATTTTTGATAACTGGTCAAATTCTAGGCTAAAAAAGATAAATTTTGTCTTAATTGAAATTTGCTCTTGAAGCTACGTCAAAATCTGCATAATTTTTGAACATTTTTTTCTCAAAACACTCTACTCCGACCCTGCCTATCATTGCGGCATTATCGGAGCAAAACTCCATTTTTGGAAAAGATAGCCCAAAGCCGTATTTTTTTGATAGCGTGTCAAGTTCGGCTCGTAGTTTTTTATTTGCGGCCGCTCCGCCCACTACTCCAATGAGTTTTGGCGGATTTTCTCGTACGATTTGTTTTATTTTGAATATCAGATGAGTCACTGCTACTTTTTGAAACGAAGCGGCAAGATTTGCTTTTTTTTGCTCGTCTAGCTCACCCACTTCTTCTATTTTGAGTCTAAAAGCATTTTTGAGACCCGAGTAGCTAAACGCTGCCCTGTTGTCTTGAAGAGCGACAGGCAGTTCGTAGGCATTTTCATCACCTTTTGCCGCCCACTCTTCGATGAGAGGCCCACCAGGATACCCAAGTCCCAACATCTTCGCCGCCTTGTCAAAGCTCTCGCCAAAACTATCATCCATTGTTTTTGCTATTAGCTCTACGGTATTCATCCCTTGCACTTTCATGTACTGCGTATGTCCGCCTGAGACCAGCAAAACATCGAGAGGCATAATCGTATCGGACTCAATAAACAGTGAATATATATGCCCTACAAGATGATTTACTGGAATGAGTGGCACGCCTAACGTTATTGCGATAGTTTTTGCCATCGAAACACCTTCAACAAGAGAAACCACAAGACCAGGCTCATTGGTCACAGCTACGGCTTTAATGTGCGGTAGGTATTCGCTTACCGACTCCAAAAGTTTTGGCAGGGCTATTGCATGCAGGCGGCTTGCGAGTTCCGGCACTACACCACCGTAGACGCTATGCTCGGCATCTTGTGAGATTTTGCGGTGGAATAGTAATTTTTTGGTGTCTATCTCGGTTATTGCTATTGCGCTATCGTCGCAGCTTGATTCGATGGAGAGTATCACGCCGTTATCCAATCATACGAAAACTGCCATGCGCCGTGTCCACTCTCAGAGTTTAGATGTCCTGCATTTTCTACTATTTTCATCTCGCAATTTAGCTCTTTTTGCAAAGCATTAGCCTTATTAATATCCATATATTTATCGTTTGTACTAGACACAAAAAGCGAATTGTTTGAGAGCGTAGAGGCTTGTGGATATGGGAAGAACGTATCTATTGCTTTGATATTAGTGTCTCGTGCCGGAGGAGCAACCAAAAGGACTTTATCAAATAGCTTTTCCGGATGCGCTTTTGCATACCAAAACCAAAGTATATTTCCAAGCGAATGGCACACAACTCTATCAGGGCAAAAACTCTGCATTATCTCTTCCAGACTCTCAAGCCACACTTTTTTGCGAGGCGTATGCATAAACGGCAGTTGCGGAAAATAAACAGGATACCCATCAGTCACAAGCCTAGAAGCAAGCCAACTTTGCCAATGCGGAAAGTCACTTCCGCCCCAACCGTGAAGTATTAGGATTTTAGGCTTTGAGGACACTGTTTGCATAGTTTCTCACTTCATTGTTCAAGGCAAATACATCATCTATACTGTCGGTTTTTGCGGATTCGTATCTCTCGTATGCCGCAAAAATAGTATTTGCTATCTCTCCAAAAGCTATACGCTCATCCAAAAATGCAGCCACGGCGATCTCGTTTGCGGCGTTGAGCACCAAAGCCGAAGATGGATTTACCAAAAGCGCTTCTTTTAGCCTCCATACTGGATACCTCACCTCTTCTATAGCCCTAAATTCCAATGAACCTAGGCGTACGAGGTCGATAGAATTTAGCAGCTTGGGGGCGGCCTTGCCTGTTAGCGCATACGATATTGGAAGTCGCATATCCGGCTCACTCATCTGCGCCGTCGTCACTCCATCATCAAACTCTATCATGGCGTGTATCGTGGAGCTAGTCTCAATGATTGCGTCATACGATATGTCACCGCCAAAAAGCCAATGCGCCTCAATAATCTCAAAAAGCTTGTTTACCATCGTGGCGCTATCTACCGTTATCTTACGCCCCATCGTCCAGTTAGGATGCTTTAGCACATCGCCGACACTCGAAGCATATATCTCTTTTAGCGGAGCGTCTCTAAGTGCGCCGCCGCTTGCGGTGATGGTCATTTTGCGAATACTGCCGCCTCTATTTAGATACCAAAGGGCGAAGTGTTCGCTATCTACGGGAATTATTTTGGAGGTGTCTATAAATTTTCCAGCCGCCACTAGCGACTCTTTGTTTGCAAGCGCTACTTCTTTGCCAAGTGCCATGCACTCTAGCGTAGAGCGAAGTCCGGCGAAGCCGACGATTGCGTTTAGCGCTTTTGTGGAAGTGGTTTTTTTTAGAGCTTCACTTAGTCCGTTAGCGCCGTAAAATATCTTTGCGCCCATGTAGTTTTGCCCGAGTGATCCATCATTTTTTTCTATACAAGCGTATTTTGGATGGAATTTTTCTATCTGTTTTTTGAGGAGTTCACAGTTGTTGCCGGCGCAGAGAAGCTCTATGCCAAGCCCCATTCGTTCGCATACGTCAAGAGCGTTGACGCCGATGGAGCCGGTGGAGCCTAGAATTATCAATAAAGACCTCTAAGAAGCACCACCATAGCCACCGCACCAAATAGATGCCCATCTAGTCTATCAAGTACACCGCCGTGCCCCGGAAGGAAATTGCCGCTATCTTTGACATCCGCATGACGCTTCAAAGAAGACTCAAACAAATCCCCAAATATTGAAGCCACCGACACGCAAAGCGATATAAGAAGCGCTTTAAAAAACGGCAAAAACGCTATACCCATGAGCGTGCCGACGATACTAGCTACAAGTATCCCGCCAAGCACACCTTCTAATGTTTTGTTCGGACTTGCTGGCGAAAAAGGCACTTTGCCCACGGCCTTGCCCGTAAAATACGCCGCCGTATCGGTCACGGCGACTATCACGATAAGCCAAAAAAGAGCCGCCATCCCGTAGTCTCGGTACAAAGAGAGCATAAAAAGCATAGGAGCAGTCGGATACAAAAACACCATTAGGTTTTTCATTCCCCTTGCGCCCTCGACCCCCTCGATAAATCCAACTCTGTTTTTGAACGCAAGATATGAGCCATATACAAGAAGTACGAAAAATACCAAGTCCTCAGCATTTGTCATGAAATAAGCAGCTATCCATATCAGTATCGCTATTGGATACAACGATAATCTTTGAAGTTTAAAAAGCTTGTTAGCTTCTATAAAACCCAAAAAGTAAAAGACGCCCATAAAAAGCCATGTAAGAAAAAAATTATCTATTAATATGACTGCTACGACTGCGCCGATAAGAGCAAAAGCGGTAATAAATCGCTCTTTAGGCACTTTTAAAAACTTACTGGTTTCCAACAAAATGTCCTTTAAACTTTCAAGTCAAGTATATGATCAGATTTGTGCGGTTCTTCCGCCTCTTCATCTTCTTTTTTTTCTCTTTTTTCAGATTCGTATTGTTCGTTATTTCTGCCGTTGTCGCCATCGGCATTGATTTTATTTGTGCCGTCCGATTCCGATACCGGTTCGATTTTTGCCTCTTTGTTTTTCTCCGCTTCCGCCACGACAAACGCTTGCATATCAAATCTTTGAGCCACCGACTGGTGAATCTGTGATACAAGCGGCGAGGCTTGATTGACGTATATCTGGGAGCCTACCGGAGTCACTGCCGCCATGACTACTCCTTTTTTACGGTGAGCGTCTTATAGTTGACATAATTGACGTTTGCGCCTTGTACGGGCGAAACATCTCTTCGTCTCGTATAATCAACCAAATAAGAGCCCCGCTCGGACACGGAAAGCTCCACGCACATCTTTGCCGCAAAGGCTATAGCATCCTCTGAGACAGCCTGTTTATCAGTGTGTAAAATAGCATGAGCCGAAGGCAAATCTTTTATGTGAAACCACAAATCGTTTGCTTTGGACAATTTTAGCAATTTTTCGTTTCCTTTTCGGTTTTTGCCGATGCTTATTTTGTAATTTTTGTAAAAAACCTCAAAAATATCGCTCGATTCCTCTTTTCCGTCCTCTTTTTTCGGCTTTGGAGTAAATAGCCTCACGCTCTCCTCATCCGTACAAGAGCTTACAGCACTTCTTTGCGCCCTCAAAAAAACAAGCCTCTCGCCCACAGACTCTTTTTCTTTGTGTATTCCATCGGCTTTTTTCTTTAGCTTTTTAGCTTTCTGGTAAAAAAAGTTCAAAATCTCCTTTTGACTCCTAAAATCAGGCAACTCTACGGCAATCTCTTCACCGTCAAATCCCTGAAGCGTAACGCTTTTTTCATGTTGACGCAACAAATGGGCGTTTGAGAGAAGCAAATCCCCTATTTTTAACGCCTCGTCTGACTTTGTGACAAGCTCACTAGGCTCATCAAAAGAGGCCAAAAGCTCCTCTAATTTTTCTATTTTTTTGTCTAGTTGAACTATTTTTTGGTTTTTTAGGTTTTCGAGGCGGTTTTTTTGTTTTGCTTCAAGCATATTTTCGAGGTATGCATCTATATCGCTTATCTCAATGTCCGAAAATGCAAAAGGCGGAGGCGGAGGGGAGAGCAGTTTTTGTCCGATACGAACATCCCTGACGCCGCTAGTCTCGTACCGCATCGCAGAGAGGATAATCCCTTTTTCGTCCGTGATGACCGCATTTGCGCTCTTGCCCGTAATCTCCAAAAACAAAGATGCTTTTTGCTCTTTGTAACCTAGCTTTACGGCCGTGTCTATGCGTATTATTTTGTCGCTCGCTGAAAGCTCTATTTTTTCTATATCGCATCTTGAAAAACACTTTGCCAGAGCCATATCAAAAGGGGCTTTGTACTCTTTTGGAGCCAATCTTTCGTTTTTGAAAATGAAGTTGTGCCCACGGGTCAAATCAAAAAAGTACACCTCTTCTCTCGAAAATTCAATCCTAAGCACAGAGTCGGCGACACGGGCTATACGGGTGATTTTGGGTTCAGACTGGAGTTTGGCTGTGAGGGCTTTTAGTACGGCGTATTTCATGGCGTGATTTTACCTTTAAAAGCCAAAATCGGCTAAAATCACGGCAAAAATAGAGCATTTGAGGCACAAAATGGGACAAACAATAACCGAAAAAATATTTTCAGACCACGCAGGCAAAGCGGTAAAAGCGGGCGAGATAGTAAGAGTAAAAGTCGATATGACAATAGGCAACGACATCACGACGCCTCTTTCTATCAGAGCTTTTGAGGAGTCTGGAGCGACGAAACTTGCAAATCCAGAGGGCTTTTGCATAGTAATGGACCACTTCATCCCCGCAAAAGACATAGCCAGCGCCAACCAAGCAAGAATCAGCAGAGATTTTGCCGCAAAACACAACATGCCGCACTTCTTTGACGAAAAAGATATGGGTATCGAACACGCTTTGCTTCCTGAAAAAGGAATGGTAGTCCCTGGGGACGTCATCATAGGCGCAGACTCTCACACTTGTACGCACGGCGCACTTGGCGCATTCTCTACGGGCATGGGAAGCACAGACTTAGCCTTCACCATGATAACAGGCGAAAACTGGTTCAAAGTGCCTGAGACTATCAAAGTAGTTTTCAAAGGCAAACCAAGAGAATACGTAACAGGCAAAGACCTAATCCTAGAAATCATCCGAATGATAGGCGTGGACGGCGCACTATACAAAGCCTTGGAGTTCACGGGCGACACTATCGGGTACCTTACGATGGACGATAGATTTAGCCTTTGCAACATGGCTATCGAAGCGGGAGCTAAAAACGGTATCGTAGCGGTAGATGATACGACAAGAGCGTTTTTGGCGGACAAAAATCTTGCACGGACTCCAAAAGAGTTTTACTCCGATGCTGACGCTGAGTATTGCCAAGTGCTAGAGATAGATGTAGCGGCATTGGAGCCTGTGATAGCGTATCCGTTCCTACCAAGCAACGGTAAGCCTCTAAGCCAAGCGGTAGCCGACAAAATCAAGATAGACCAAGCGTTCATCGGCTCATGCACTAACGGAAGATTGTCAGACCTTGAAATGGCGGCAAAAATCTTAAAGGGGCAAAAAGTAGCCAAACACGTAAGGCTAATCATCACACCCGCAACGCAAAAAATTGCTCTTCAAGCGTACAAACTTGGCTATGTAGATATATTCGTAGAAGCGGGAGCGGTATTCTCAAACCCTACATGCGGCGCATGTCTAGGTGGGTATATGGGGATACTAGGCGACAATGAGAGAGCGATAGCCACGACAAATAGAAACTTTGTGGGTCGTATGGGAGCTAGGACTTCGGAAGTTTATTTGGCGAATTCGGCGATAGCGGCGGCTAGCGCTATAGCTGGGTATATTGTGGGGCCAAATCAATAGATTTTTGGAAATTTCATGACCATATTCACACTCGAAGAAGAAATAAAAAGGCTAACAAGAATAATTGATTTATTAAGGATAACTCCTTCCTCTATTGAAGAGCAGATATTTTTAAAATATATAGAATTAGAAAGCCTTCCAAAAGTTAAAAACCATCTACAAACGGAAGGCATAAAAACTCAAAGAGGCACAATCTATACAGCAAGCGATATTAGTCAAATAATCAAAGATTCACCGGATAATGTAAATACTGAAATCATAGATTTGGCGCACAAAATTTTTGAAAAAAATTGGAAAGCAGTAGACAGAGCTTACAATTAGTAGTATAATAAGTCCAAAAATAAATACCAAAAAAGGTACTTTTTATGAGACAACTATACTCTAGCTATTCGGCAAGCATTTCGGAGTTGAAAAAATCTCCGACGGCTCTCCTTAACGAAGCGGGCAATGAGCCCATAGCGATACTAAATCACAACACCCCCAGCGCATACCTTGTGCCCTCAGAGACTTTTGAGAGGCTGATGGATATAGTGGACGACTACCTGCTGACACAAAGCGTCAAAGAGAGACTTGCCGAAAACGAAACACCCATTCGTGTATCGCTAAATGACTTATAATTTAGATTTTTTACCAAAAGCTCTGAAAGAGTGGGAGGCGCTAGATAAAAGCATAAAAGAGCAGTTCAGGAAAAAACTAGCCGAGCGGCTGGAAAATCCACACAATCAAAAAGACAAATTAAGCGGCTTTGACAATATCTACAAAATCAAACTTCGCACTGTGGGATACAGGCTCGCTTATGAGGTTAAAGATGCCGAGATTGTTGTACTTGTGCTGGCTGTAGGTATACGAGACAAAGACAAAATCTACAAAACACTATTCGACAGAATTAAAAAATAAAATCAGAGTCATCACTAAGCACCACAAGCCCATCCAGTTCAGCAGTTGCCATGATAATACAATCAATAGAGCTTCGTATCGTCTTGCCCCTCTTTCTAGCGTCAAAGTAAATTTTGGCGGCGAGTTTGAATGTCTCTAGCGAGGGATGATATATCTTCTGGGTGCATAGGTAGCGGTCAAGCGTGTCGAACTCTTTTTGGTTTTTTGCGCCTTGTAGTATCTCTTGGTATGTGAGCGATGAGATGCCGTACGGAATGGAGTTTGTCTCGGCGTGCTCGAAGATGGCGGTGTTTTTGGTCTCTATACCTCTTAGGTGGTTGATGAGTACGGAGGTATCGACTAGATACATCTATCTTGCCACTCTAAGCGCTTTGTGGTCGTAGCCATCGGCAAACTCTATTTTGCCTTTTAAGTCCATCATTGAAAGCCTCTTGTGATTTGCGACAAACTCTTTTAGCGCTTCATTTATTATATCTTTTTTGGTTTTTAGGCTTGTGTATTTCATCGCCTCTTCGATAAGTGCGTCGTTTAGCTCTATATTTGTTCTCATGGTGTATTCCTATGTGTATACTAATGTGTAAGCTTATGTTTTTAACGCTAAAGTTTTACTGAATATATTTTGGTTAAATGGTTTTTCTTGCATCACGCCAACATATACCGCAAGAGAAATTGTAAAGCTTATTTTCCATGATTATATAAAGTCACAAAATACTCTTGTATAAAGAGACAAATATGACTAAAATATATTTACTAAACGTTGCCTCCTAAGAGAAAAAATGAAAAATATATTGCGTCTATTTTTTGCCGTTATGACACTTTTTGCTGCACACGCTTTTTGTAGCGCCGAGACAAATGAAACAACCATAGGAGTGCTAGCATTCAGGCCTCCCGCAGAGACTATGAAAGCGTGGCAGCCACTAGCAGATACTCTCAACAAATCAATTCCCGGTAAAAATTTTGTTATTAAAGCCTTAAGTTACAAAGAGTTAAACGAACAAGTAGCAAACGGCAAGCTTGCATTTGTCTTTACAAACCCTGAACACTATGTAGCATTAGAAGTCAAACATAGCGTAACCAGAATTGCTACGGCAGTAAGAGCCGGACCAAACGGCAGTATGCTTAAATCATTTGGTGGAACCATTATAGTTCGTACCGACAACACAAAGATAAATGAACTATCGGACATAAAGGGCAAAAAAATTGCCGCAGTTGGCAAGGAGTCGCTAGGCGGCTACTTGGCTCAAGCCGGAATGTTACTTGATATGGGCATAGACATCACACAAAGTAAAAATATCTTATTTACCGATACGCCACACGATAAGGTGGTTATGGCGGTCAAAGAAAAAAAAGCGGATGTAGGCTTTATACGCTCCAATGTACTTGAGATGATGGCAAAAAACGGCATCATAAAAATGGATGAGTTTAAAGTTATTAACAAACAAAACCCTTCAACTTACCCTTATGCCCTATCTACTCCATTGTATTCGGAGTGGCCTTTTGCAGCTTCGGTTCATACAAGCCAAGCACTAGCAAAACAGGTATCTATAGCGCTGCTTAACATACAAGACGGCTCCGATATTGCGAAATCAGCCGGATATTATGGCTGGACTACGCCTATGCCGTATGAATCAACACAGTTGCTTATGCAAAAAATGAGAGTCTATCCTTTTGATAAGCCGCAACCGATGAGCATAAAAGAGATAGTAAAAAAATACCAATCCGAACTAATACTCTTCTTTTCCATTTTGGTACTTGCACTCGGATATCTGAGTATAAAATCAATACTTCTAAGCAGACAACTCTCAAGACAAATAGATAGGCTAAAACTATCAGCTAGCGTATTTGAGAACGCGTCAGAGGGTATCGTTATTACAAAACCGGACCAAACAATCGTAGAAGTAAATAACTCTTTTGTGAAACTTACAGGATTTTCCAGAGAAGAGGCCATCGGTAAAACGCCAAAAATACTAAAATCAACTGTTCACAAAAACGAATTTTACGAACAGATGTTCGACTCCCTAAAAAACAACGGTTCATGGCAAGGTGAAATATGGAATAGGCACGCAAACGGGGAGTTGTATGCGGAGTTTATCAATATATGCGCCGTCAAAAATGCAGATGGGGAACTTCAAAACTACATAGGTATTTTCAGCGATATAACATCAATGAAGAAAAATCAGGAAAAGTTGGCACAACTTGCTAGTTTTGATACGCTAACAGGTCTTGCAAATAGACATTTTTTGCGAGAAAGCCTAGAGCACGCAATACATATAGCGAAAAGACAAGATAGAAAGATAGCCATATTTTTTATTGATTTGGACAACTTCAAAGATATAAACGACACACTCGGTCACGAAGCAGGTGATACCCTTCTTATACATATCGCAGAACGAATAAAAAAGGTTATTAGAGAGTCTGATATGCTGTCTCGTACGGGCGGAGACGAGTTTGTTCTAATTTCGGAGAATATAACAAATGAAAATGACGCCGCACTACTTGCTCAAAAGCTTATTGAGGCGCTGTCTAGCAGCTTTTTGATAGAGCAAAACAAAGTATTTTCCGGAGCCAGTATCGGTATTAGTATTTTTCCTACGGACGGCGAAGATATAGATACTCTGATGAAAAAAGCAGACATGGCAATGTATCAGTCAAAAGATTTGGGTAAAGGCAGATTTAGTTTTTTCTCTGTCGAGCTTGAAAAAAAACTAAAAGACAAACTAACAGTTGAAAATGAACTTAGACTGGCTATATTAAAAAATGAATTTATACTCTATTATCAACCGCAAGTAGACGCTAGAACCCATGAAATAGTCGGGCTTGAGGCGTTAATTAGATGGAATCATCCGCAAAAAGGGATACTCTCTCCCGCAGAGTTTATACATGTGGCCGAAGATGACGGACTAATAGTGCCTATCGGCGAGTGGGTAATAATGAACGCCATGTCAACGTTGCGTTCGTGGTTGGATAAAGGCATAAACCCTAAATGTATTGCGGTAAATATATCGGACAGACAATTTAAAGAAGATAATTTTGTAGCAAAAATAAAACACTCTTTAGATTTATTTGGCATACCGCCACCTCTACTTAAAATAGAGCTTACCGAGGGGATTATTATGAATCAACCCGAAGAGGCTATACAAAAATTAAAAGAGCTAAAAAATCTCGGAATAAAAATATCCATAGACGATTTTGGAACCGGCTATTCATCGCTTAGCTACCTAAAAAGATTTCCTATAGATCAGTTCAAAATAGATCAATCATTTGTAAGAGATCTCGGAGCAAATCATCAAGATGACGAAATAACTACGGCAATGATAGTAATGGGGCAAGCTTTAAATATTGAAATTATTGCCGAAGGCGTCGAAAATAAAGCTCAACTGCAATTTTTGAAAGACAAGGGATGTTTTTTTATTCAAGGATTTTTTTACTCAAGACCGTTGCCTCACGGTGATATTACAAAAATACTTGAAGAAGGCGGGCGATTCAATTTATAAGAGCGCCTCTCTCCATATGCGAAGTTTTTGTTCGAACTTTACAGCGGCATAAGCCGGTGACGGGGAAGGCAAAAGCATTGAAGGCAGCAATAGTTTGTAAAAGTGTTTTTTGTATAACTTTTCAGCCGTTCGTCCTGTAAAAAAGACTTTTTTGATATTTGGATATCTTATCAAAAGCTCAGCTATATCGTTTGGTTGCGTATTTTTTAGATTCGTATCCGCAGAATTTACTCTATCACAATTTTTTACAATATCCCAAAGTGCTATTTTTGCAACCCTTAATAACTTCATCTTGTCGTCTACCGTCTCTATCGGCAAAACATAAATATTAGCAAGCAATCGCCAAAACTGATTTTTCGGATGTGCATAATAAAATTCAAATTCAAACGATTTCAGAGACGGAAAACTCCCCAATATTAAAATCTCAGACTCCTCAAAAACAATAGGCTCAAATGGATGAAGATATGCCTGCATTTTTTGGAGCCTCCGATGTATAAACGAAAAATAAATCTGTTTTATTGTGCCCATATATAAATTAATAAGATAATTTTATCTTTAATTGATAAATAGTTATAATTTATTGATTGAAACTAAAAAGGTACGAAATGGGAAATCTAACAAGAAGAGGCTTTCTAAGCGCCGGGCTTGCTATGACGGCAAGCTCGCTGTTTGGAAAAAATGAGGCAAAAAGTGTTTCGAGTGATATTTTTACACCGCCAAGCATCGCCTTTCCGCAAAAAAAACCGCTCAAAACTATCTCCGATAGACCGCCCTTGCTAGAGTCTCCAAGAGATATTTTTACAAATGTTATTACGCCAAACGACCAGTTTTTTGTTAGATGGCACATGCCTGATATCCCTACGTTTGTAGACCTCAACACATTCAGACTAGAGGTCAAAGGCACCGTAAATACACCGCTTAGCCTAAGCGTAGATGACCTGAAATCAAAATTTGAACCTGTAGAGATAACATCCGTACTACAATGCGGTGGAAACAGCAGAAGCTTTTATGCACATCCGACGCATGGCGTACAATGGGCGCACGGAGCGATGGGGTGCGCCGTATGGAAAGGCGTAAGACTAAAAGACCTGCTACATACGGCGGGACTAAAACCAACTAGCTCGTGGGTAGGCGTAAACGGTCTTGAAAAGCCCGCAGTCGAAGCTACGCCAAAGTTCTTTCGTGAAATGGCTGTTGATGAGGCGCTAACCGAAAATATCATCGTAGCCTATGAGATGAACGGTGAAGATTTGCCATACCTCAACGGCTTTCCGCTAAGACTTGTGATTCCGGGTCACTTCTCGGACAGTTGGGTCAAGATGCTCTCCGAAATTACGGTAATGGACAAATACAGAAACTCGTTTTTTATGGATGTCGCATACACCGTACCCGCCAATGACTGTGAATGTGTCACACCGGGCGCAGACCTTGAGTATAAGCGAAAACCGATAGCCGTAATGAAAGTAAAATCAGTCATAGGCTATCCAACTCCGAACACGCTAATCAAAAAAGGTTCAAGAGTACAGATACAGGGTATCGCTTTTGATGAAGGATACGGCATCAAAGAGGTAATGATATCGCTTGACAAAGGCAAAACATGGGGTGCGACAAAACTCGAAAAAGAGATAGGCAGATACTCGTACAGAAAATGGGTGTTCGAGTGGGAGCCGAAAACAAAAGGTGAGCACACAATAATGGTGCGCGCTATAAGCAAAATAGGCAAAATCCAACCTTTAGCCGATGAGATAGGCTGGAATGCCGGCGGATACCAGTATAACGCCGTAGACAGCGTAAACGTCAAGATAGTGTAAGGACTAAAATGAACAAAATTATATTATTGACAGTAGTTACGGCGGCGGCTTTATATGCACAAGTCAACAAACCCATAGAGATGCCTTACTACGACTACCCGATGGCACAGCAAGACCATTATGAAGTGGTAGCCCAACACTGCCTTACGTGTCACTCGTTTGGATACGTGCTAAATCAAGGTAAGAAAAGAACCCGCTCCTATTGGACCGGAACGGTGCGAAAAATGGTGGATGAATTTAAAGCGCCAATTCCAAAAGAAGACGCCCAAATCATCATTAACTACCTAGTAAAAAACTACGGGGACGGCAAATAGGCCTAAAATCTGTTTTGGTAAGCGCTAAATAGATAGTCCTTGTCCGCAACGGCGGTGTGGCACGCATAACACTCATTTGCATCACCACCCCACGCTTTGTAGCTCCCATCCGCCGTTTTGACAAATCTGGCATATCCCCAACCACCGGTAGATGCAAACTTCTTGGAGTCTTTTATCATATACTCGACTCTTTGGATTTTGTCAGCTTCGATACCGTCGGCAAAAGATTCCATCGGCTTCGTACTCCATCCTATCTTGACGACAATCGCCCCATCTCGAAGCTTCTCGCCTTTTTTGAAAGCTTTTTCACTTTTTGGGTCCACCATCACGTATCGAAGTTCGTTTTTATCCTTACGCCAATGCGTAGCGGCCACTTGCCACTTTTCATATCCCTCTATTTTCTTAAAACTAAGACCGTTAGGCTCTTTCAAATCCGGCAATGATGCCCCAAAAGCAACTGCCGCAACTGCCAAAAATAAAATTTTTCTCATTTTCTCCTCCGATAGAGTTTTGATTTAGTGTAGCGTTTTTCGGTAAAATCATCGTAAAAAAGGTTCTGGTTTGGGAGTTGAGATATTTTTGATAGCCGTAGGGCTCGCTATGGACGCTGCTGCCGTATCAATGGCGATAGGTGCTAGAACAAAAAATATAGGACGGGCGGCGGTGCTAAAGCCATCCGCCATGTTTGGGCTTTTTCAGGGTGTTATGCCGCTCATTGGCTTCGTCGTGGCTCTCGCTTTTGCAAATATCGTAGAGGCTTACGACCACTATATTTCATTTGTTATTTTGGCAATTCTGGGCGGTAAAATGATATATGAAGGGCTGCACGAAAGCGAAGAGGAAAAAGAGGTCGGACTTGGACTTAGACTACTCACCGTGCTTGCCATAGCCACAAGCATAGACGCTCTTGCAGTCGGGGCTACTCTCGCATTTTTGAACCAAAACATCATACTTTCGGCGTTTATCATCGCCATAGTCACTTTCGCCCTATCCGCCGTCTCGGTCGTCATCGGGCACAAGATAGGCGAAAAACTAGAAGGCAAAGCCGAAGTGTTCGGCGGAGCAGTTTTGGTGCTTATCGGTACAAAAATACTTGTTGAGCACCTCGCCTTATTTAGCTTTTAATGTCGCTATAAAAGAGGCTAACTCCTCTTTTTGGGCATCACTGAGACTTGAAAGCTCTGCTCTGAGTCTTATGACTTCACCAAACTCACCTTCTTTGTGTGCCTTTATCTTCGCAAGCGCCTCATCTTTTGTTAGCCCTGCTATTTTCGGGAAATTCGCCATTCCCTCACCCTTTACGCCGTGACACATTGCGCATTTTGCACCGTATATTTTTTGCACTGCTTCTGCGCTATTTGCAGCTTCTTTGGCTTTTGGCTCCATATACGAAAATACTATCTTGTCCACAAACACAAGAAACGGCAAAAATAGCAAAATGCCAATGATAAGCTTTGAATGTTTTTTTAGCAAACTCATACTTCCGTTATCTTCTCTACCATCGTAGCCGCTTTGTTTTTCGCCGCCTCTGCCGTATTATCCGCCACAAGCACGACCGCCATTCTACGCCCTACGTGGCTTTCCGGTTTGCCAAATATCCTTACTTCACTGTTTGCCGTAAATAGCTCATTTGGCACGTCAAATTTTGGCTCATGCGACTCGCCTTTTGCTTTGTACGCCGCACTTGCGCCGGGAGTCAAAAATCTATAAGAGAGTGGAAGACCAAGCACAGCTCTAAGATGCAAAGCAAATTCGCTTGCGCTTTGCGTAGTCATCGTCACCATTCCCGTATCGTGCGGACGAGGGCTAACTTCACTAAAATACACCTCATCCCCCGCCACGAAAAGCTCAACACCGAATATTCCTCTACCGCCAAGCCCGTCAGTCACGGTTTTTGCTATATGTTTTGCCTTTTCTAGCGCCGTCTCGCTCATCGCCATTGGCTGCCATGAGTAGATATAGTCGCCATCTCGCTGGATATGCCCTATCGGCTCGCAAAATACGGTCTCGCTCTCTGTTCTAGCCGTCAAAAGCGTGATTTCATAGTCAAAACGTATAAACTCCTCGACAATTATCTCACTCGCATCGCCCCTCGCCTCTTTGGCATGTTCAAAGCATTTTGAAACCTCTTCGGGTGCACGACATACGCTCTGCCCGTGCCCTGAACTGCTCATAACAGGCTTGATGACACACGGATACCCCATCTCATCGGCTGCCGCTTTTAGCTCCGCCTCCGTCTTTGCAAACTTAAATCCGCTCGTCTTTAGCCCCAGCTCCACCGCCGCAAACTCTCTAATCCCCTTGCGGTTCATCGTCAGGCTCACCGCTCTAGCATTTGGGATGACATGAAACCCCTCTTTTTCGGCTTCAAAAAGTGCGTCAATACTGATAGCCTCTACTTCTGGAAGTATATATGTCGGCTTTTCCGCTCTTATTACACGAAGTAGCTCGTCTTTATTTTTCATATCAATCGCATACGATTTTGTCGCGACGAGTTGTGCGGGAGCATTCTCGTATTTGTCTACCGCAACAATCTCGCATCCAAGTCGTAAAGCCTCGATAGCCACCTCACGACCGAGTTCGCCTGAGCCTAGTAGCATTATTTTGATAGAGCCGTTTTTAAAGGGTGTCGTAAAAACCATTTTCTGCCTCATTAATTTTTTTGTTATTTTAGCTATTTCGTACAAAAATATTTTTTTAGGAATTTTTACTATTAAATAAGAAAGAATCTTGTAAACTGAAAGATATTCAAAAACAAGGAGCTTCAAAATGGGTTCATACGGAAGAAGTATCGTAAAAGGCGACATAGACGAGATAGTAACGCTGCTAAATAGAGCGTATGCCGATGAGTGGCTTGCACACTATCAGTACTGGGTAGGCTCAAAAGTAGTAAAAGGCATCATGAAAGAAGCCGTAATAGCCGAACTCGTACAGCACGCCGGAGATGAGCTAAGACATGCAACTATGCTAGCAGATAGAATAATCCAGTTAGGAGGAACGCCGCTTCTACACCCGAAAGATTGGCTATCAAATACTATCTGTGGTTATGATGCGCCCGAAAACCCACAAGTGCTTGAAGTGCTAGCTCAAAATATCAAGGGTGAGCAGTGTGCCATCAGCGTATATGAAAGCCTTGCGGCGCTAACAAAAGATAGGGATATCGTAACTTTCAACATCGCAAACCAGATAATGGCGGATGAAGTATTACATGAAGAAGACCTACAGGCACTACAAGAAGACATACAAGGATTTATCGATAGCTTCAAAGGAAAAGTGTGAGAAAAACCACACTTTTCGCCCTCTTAGCTGTCTCTTTGATGGCGGCAGAGCCATCACAGCAGATGATAGACGCCGTAAAAAGCTCTGACGTAAAAGCTCTAAACACTCTCATAAAAGCAAAAGAGGACGCCAACAGCGCTATCGTCGGCAACAAAACACTTTTAATGCTCTGTGCGTGGGAGGGCAAAAGTGATGCGGCAAACCTGCTGCTAAACAAAGGTGCAAACATAAATGCTACCGATAGCGAAGGCAAAACCGCACTTATGCTCGCCGTATGGAAAGAGCATATCTCTGTCGTAAAACTGCTAATAAAACACGGCGCCGACAAAACTATCAAAAACAAAGACGGACTAACCGCCGCCGACATAGCAGAGCTAAGCGGAAACGGTGAAATAATAGACTTCTTAAAAAACTAATCTCGCATACTTACGTCTGCGGGGTTTACTCCACTCCACTCTCTAATAATCTTTTTTTGATCATCGCCGAGTGCGGTACCAGAATGAAACAGAGCATATGACTGTAAAGGCATAGCAGCGGCGACTTCTCTATATATCAATTTTCTCATTTTTAGCTTTTTGGCGTCATCGTAGCTCTCCCATTCGGAGAAGTTGAGCCATTTTCTAGCATCATCTACGTGTTTGGTAACTATCCAAGAAAGCGGCGCAACTTCACTATAAAGAGGCCATTTTGTTTTGTTGGAGTGGCAGTCGTAGCATGAGTTTTTGAGCACCGCCATGACCTTTTCGTCTGCTTTTATCTCGTTTGCGGGGGTACCTATCGGATTTGTCTTATCAAAACGAATAAACTGCATCAAAATAAAAGCAGCGATAAAGATCAAACCGACTCTTTTTAAAGTCGTCATCTTCTTTTCCTTTTATTTTAATTCTATTCTCTATTTGTGGATACTGCGTGAACTTTATGATTATCCTAAACCCTAAACGCTCTTTTTAAAACCAAACTCGCCGCAAACATAACGAGAGCGACGACAACGATTGTAGCTCCGCTTGGCATTGATGCATAAAAAGAGACAAAAAGGCCGATGATTACGGATAGCACGGACATTGCCACCGCTAATGTAGCCGTGATAAAAAAGTTTTTGCCAAACTGCATAGCCGATATGACCGGAATTACCATCAATGCGCCAATCAAAAGCGCACCTACTATTTTTATTGAAAGCCCTATGGTGACGGCGACCAATGATACTAATAGATAATTTATAAACTTCGTGTTAATGCCCGAAGCTTTTGCCACCTCTTCATCAAAAGCCATAAAAATTAGTTTTTTGTAGTAGTTTGCGATAAGTATCGTGCTGAGTAGTCCGAAAATGGAGATAACAACTATATCTTCATCGCTTACGGCTACTATCGAACCAAAAAGATAGTCGAATAATGAGGCGTTAAAAGAGTTTGAGAGTGAAACAATGATGATAGCTATGGCTAGCGAACCGGACAAAAAAATCGATAAAATTGAATCTGAGTAGATATTGTAGTTTTGCCTTAGGTACTCTATAAGCCACGCCGCCAGTATCGTCGCAACGATAGCTCCTCCAGTCGTAGATACAGAAAACAAAAATCCCGCCGCCACTCCAAGTAGCGATATGTGCGCCAAAGAGTCAGAGAGCAGCGAATACCTCCGCACAACGACAAAAAGCCCCAAAGAAGAGGCCAAAATAGCGACAATAATACCAGCCAAAAAAGCTCTAATCATAAAAGAGTATTCAAAAATTTCCACTTTTTACCTTCTAGTGATGATGGCAGACTAGATGCGTGTCCATGCCGTATAGTTTGCTCATCTCGGAGCAGTTTAGTATCTCATGGGCGTCGTCGTGGACAAAAAGGGTCTGGTTGATACACAGCACGCTTTTTACGTCATCCGCTATTACGCCAAGGTCATGTGTCACGAACAAAATCGTTATCTTCTCTTTCTCGTTAAGCTCTTTTAAGAGGTCGTAAAACTTGCGCTGAGAGTGCGTATCTACTCCGGCATTTGGCTCATCTAGGATAAGTATTTGTGGGCGGCTGACGAGAGCTCTTGCTATCATCACCCTTTGTCTTTGCCCGCCTGAGAGGTCTGATATACGTCTATTTTTTAGCTCCAAGATATCCATTTTCTCCATAACGCTTTGTATCTGCATAGCTTCGTCCGCCGAGCTTCTTTTAAACAGTGAGCTTTTGTAGGCAAGCCCTAGTCCGATGACCTCTTCGACGCTTATCGGAAAGCTAACGTCAATCCCCTCGGCTCTTTGCGGTACATATCCTATTTTGCAATACTCTTTAAAATCGCTCTGCTCTTTGCCAAAGAGCTCAATAGTTCCGTCAGTAGATTTCAGTAGTCCGAGCAATAACTTTACAAGCGTACTTTTACCGCCGCCGTTTGGTCCTATGACGGCGACATAATCGCCCCGTTTGACGCAAAAATTAATATTTTGCAAAATGTTTTTGTACGACAATTTTTTGACATTGATAACGGCATCGGCAAATTTTATTGACAACTCATGGCGCCTTTTAGTTTTGATAGATTTGATTTCATTATATCAATATAGCCTATATTTTTTCGGCTCTCTTCTAGTGTTATATTCTCGATTGGTCTTAAGGCGTCAGTTTTTACATTAGCCTCTTTAGCGATTGTTTTTGCCACCTTATCGCTTGCAAACTCTTCAAAAAACACGGTATCTATTTTTTCTGTTTTTACAATATTGATTAGTTTTGCTATCTGTTTTGCGGTCGGTTTTGCATCCGGCGACATTCCTGAAATAGCGTATTGCGTTATGCCGTAATCATTTGAGAGATAACCGAAAGCATCGTGATTTACGATTACTTTTTTGTTTTTGCAGTTTTTTAGGACCTCATACTCTTTTTTTAGCTCCGAAAGCCTTTTTAGATACTCTGCCGCATTTGCTTCATATACTTTGGCATTTGCCGGATCTTTTGCGATAAAAGCCGTCTTTAGCTCTTTTGTCATAGTCATAAAGTTGTCGATACTGAGCCAATAGTGTGGGTCATAATTTGAGTGGCCGTCTTTTGGCTTGATTAGTTTTACTTTGGTGCTCATGTCAAGCGTTTTATTTTTGATTTTTAGCGCATTGATAACCTTGGTACTCCACGGCTCAAACACCTCGCCGCTAGTGACAAAAATATCCCCTTTTGAAAGCCTAGCCATATCTTTTGCTTTTGGCTCAAACTCGTGAGGCTCTACACCGAATGGAACTAAGTTTATAAGCGTTATCTTATCGCCGCCGACGGCCTTTGCCGCATCATACAGAGGATATATCGTAGTCGTAACCGATATTTGTGCGAACGCCACCGACGCTAGTATGCTAGCCAATAAAGCTTTCTTAATCATTCAAACGCTCCTTATTTTTAAAGTTTGAAATTTTACTGTTTTGCGACTAAACCGTTTTGATACTAGATAGTTAAACCTGCTAAAATACGCCAAAAACTTTTTGGACAGAAGATGAAAAAATATTTTTTAGCAGGATTTGGAGCTGTAGCCGTAGCAATAGGGCTTCTTTTTAGCTTCAACTCGCAAGCGCAAGACGCAAAAGACAACAATGTAACAAGCTTCACGGTAGCTAGTTGGAATGTAGAAAACCTATTTGACGACCAAATAGACGGCACCGAATACCCAGAATACATACCAAATTTCAAAGGCTGGGATAAAAAAACTTTCGAAATCAAACTCTCAAACACAGCGCAAGTCATAAAAGATATGGGCGCTCAAGTCGTTGCATTGCAAGAAGTAGAAAATGAAAACGCACTGAAAGCCCTTCTAGAAAAACTCAAACAAAATGGCACAGAGTATCCGTACTACGCGATAACCTCAAACAAAAAAACAGCCGTTCAAAGCGTACTTATCTCAAAATTTAAAATCAAATCCTACACAGAGTTATCATCCGGCCAAGGAAACTATCGTGAGAGACCGATACTAAAAGCTGTTTTGGCGGTTGGCGAAAATGAGCTAATCGTATATGTCAACCACTGGAAAGCAAAGACAGGGCCTGAGAGCAAAAGAATAGAGTTTGCCGACACACTTGCGAGCGATATCAAAAAACTACCGACAAATGCTGATTTTATCGCTCTTGGCGACTTGAACTCAAACTATAACGAGATGGAGACGTTTGTAAATGATAAAAAACTCAACGACACAAACGGCGTAACAGGCATAAATAATATCATCAAAACCGCAAAGTCACCGACGCAGATGGCTTCAAAAGCGGATGTTGTAGCGAACGAAGGCGGCGAATATCTATACAATCTTTGGATGGAGCTGCCAAAATACGAAAGAGTAAGCGAATGGTTCAAAAAAGATAAAAATACGCCGGATAATATCATCATCAGCAAGGCAATGTTCGATAAAAAAGGCATATCGTACGAAGATGAAAGCTTTAGAGTCTTCACTCCTCCATACTTACTCAAAAACGGTAGGCCGTATAGATGGGAGAGCGGCGGCAAGTCAAAAGCGCTTAGCGTGCCGCAAGGGTACTCAGACCATCTTCCGGTGCTAGCAAATTTCAGAGTTGGACCTTTTTCTTCAAAAGATGAGCCAAAAATACAAAAACAAACCGCAAAACAAATTTCAAACGATGCATCACCGATAAAGACGGCTAGCATATCTGATTTATACGCTATGGATAAGAGTGTAGACGTACTGGTAAAAAACTGTGCGGTAATCTATAAACACCAAAATAACGTCATTTTGAAGCAAAAAAACAACAGGGCGATATTTGTCTACAATGCGCCTGCCGATATGGAGCTTGGCGGAGTCTATGATATCAGGGTCGGACAGGTCGAAAACTACCGTGGCCTTAAAGAGATAAAACAGATTATCGACCACCAAAAAAAGGGAAAGGCCGACATATCAGAATACCTACTCAAAAATCCGTCCGACCTTAGCGACGAGAAACTACAAAATGAAGTAGTCAGTGGAATCGGCGGACTTTTTAGTAAAGGAAAGCTGCTATATTCAAACGGCAAAGAGATAAAAATATACTTTAAAGACAAGAGTATAAAACCGAAAAACCTCTCAAAAATCATGATAAAGTCGGCACATATAGGCTTTTATAACGAGCAACAACTGATTGTTTATCAAGCCGGAGATTTTGAAATAACGGAATAGACAATGCAATAAAAAGAGTTAAAAACAAAGGCTCTTTGTCGACATGTTCAAATATCTGCACTCTTTTGATACGTATAAAGATTTTTTAACAACAAGATGCGCCGCCGATGAAGCAAAAATAAACGAAATATTTGAACAAACAGCCGATACGTTCCACACTATGGGCGCAAAAAAGCTTGAGATGCCTCGTGAATTTGTAAGAATTTTAGGGTTTTATTCAAAGGCAGACGCCATCACATGTGATTATTTTTCTGACGTAGAAAAAAGATACTTGCTTTTGTCCGACCTATATGACTTTTTGAGATTAAAAAAGATGCTCTAATTCAAGCTAGCACTATTTGCTAGCTTGAATCGGCAGATTACGCAGTTATATATTTACCCAGTTCGCTATCTAGATTTTGCGATATTTGCTCTAGGTTTTTTACGGATTCTTCCACTTGCGTCATACTGGATGCATTCGATGATGATATTTCACTTATTTTTAGAACATCGTTTACTATACTTGAGATACCGTCTGCACTCGTTACTATGTCGCTCGTAAGGTTCTCTACCAAAGATAATGTTCCCAGCATCATCCTTTCACTCTCTTTAATAGACAGTTCCACTTCAGCAGAGTTTTCACTCAACATCTCTATATTTTTTGCATTTTTAAGCATCTCTTCCGAGGCTTCATTGATAGACTGAACTATCGTGTTTATTGTGGCATCGGTCTCGGAGAGACTTTTTTGGGTTCTCTCTGCTAGTTTTCGCACTTCATCGGCAACAACGGCAAATCCTCTGCCGTGTTCGCCAGCACGAGCGGCTTCTATAGCGGCATTTAGTGCGAGTAGGTTTGTTTGTTCTGCGATATCCGAGATAACCAATAAAACATGCTTTACGTCTGCGGCTTCATGTGATAGCCTATTCATCTTTTTAGCAAACTCCGCTTCTATTTGAACACTACGCTCCATCATAGACAAGGCATCCCTAAGCTTTTTGCTAGATACGGAAAGGGCGGTTGTGGCACTGCCAACCTCCTCTCTTACTCGTCTGGCTCTAGAAGCTGACTCTTGCAATCCTGTAGCCGCGCTAGAGGCATCGGTGCTACTTTTGCCAAGCATCTTCGCTTGCTCCTCTACCCTTGAAGCCATAATTCTAAAAGTTGCTATCAAATCTGATGCGACTTTTTTATTTTGATTTGAGCCTTGCTTCGCATCTGAAAGCAGTACGCTTAGCTGTGACAAAATCTGATTTATATTTTGCGCTATAACACTTATCTCGTCTTTTGAGCCCATATCACAGGCTATACTCAAATTTCTATCGGAAACAACCTTGCCCATTGCAATTGATAGCTTTGAAACCCTAGTAGAGATACTATTGGCTATTAAAAATCCAAAAATAAGCATCAAAACAAAAAACAGCGCCAAAGCTACGCCTATCAAAAGTGTAAAAGTAGAGTAGCTACTATCGAGAGTTGCTAGGTTTGTATCCATCGATTTTTTAGCAAAACCTTCTAATTTTTTTAGCTCTTCATCAACTTTTTTTGCCACAGCGCCAAAACCGTCCATAGCATCGAGCGCATCATCTTTATTACCTGACAAATACGCCTCATTCAATGACGCAGCATTTTTAAACAAGGAGTTGACTCTTACCTTTAGATTTTGAACCGTCGCCTCCATCTCTTTATTTTTCATAGCGGTTGAAAACACGCTCAACTTTGCAATATCAGCCTCTAACTCTTTTTGGACGCTATCCATGTTTTCAAGCTTTTTACCCTCCATTGAAGCCGACAAGGAAGTTGATATAAGCACGGATAACTCGTCTTTTATTTTTTTTGATTGCGACATTAGCCCAAGCTCATTTGTCTTGAAACTGTCAAATGCAGTCCTTGAAGAGCTCATGGAATACAGGCCCAAAATACCGATAAATAGCATACCTATTAGAGATATTGCGGCCATTAAGCCGAGTTTTGTTTTGATGTTTACATTCGAGAGCATCGTTACTCCTAAAGTCTGCCCCAAAAGGGGCTTACGGATATTTTTGATTAGAAAAGTAGATTAAATAAGAAGTAGTAGTTTGTAAGATTTTTTATCTCATTGTTAGTACCGGCATCACCTAGTCTCATCGGTGTTCCCAAATGCGAACCGCTTCCGGCATATTTGTAGTTAATAAACTGTGCTCCTGCTCTAAGGTGCGCATATCTATTAATAGGCTGTATATAATAAACCTCGTGCGCATCGCCTCTTGCGGCTAGCTTGTTGGTAAGATCATTTGCGGCGTTAGTAAAGCTAACCCAATACTGTGAGCCTCTATTGTACTCGTAACCGAGCTTGCCTGCATTTGCGAATGGAAGAGCATATCTGCCGCCAACCCAAAATGCTTGCCCGGTATGGTTTTCACCAAGGTCGTTCATGGCTTGCGTCCCAAATAGTCCGTAGTTTTGTCCACCCATAGCAACGGTATTTGTATTGGCATCAGCTTTACTCATACCATAGTGAGCGAAAACATCAAGTCCACTGTCGGCAACATTGGTAAACTCAGCCATGACCCCGAATACATCTATTCCGCCGAGATTTGCTCCACCGGTCATTCCTGTTATGTTGCTGGCCTTTACGTACCCTAACTGCACAAGAGAGCCTTTAACTCCAGGCACGGAACCGTCTATAAACATCGCATAAAACTGGGCATCTTTTACCCCCGTCGTCGTATCTATATACTGCGTAGACGGATTTGTCGTATTGTATGCCTGATAGCCTTTGCCGTATGCTAATCTAATTGCAGCATTCTCCATTCCGGTAGCTTTTTCAAAGTTTAGCGTGGTAACAACACCGTCAGCCGCACCGTCAAATCCGAGAGCTGAATATGTTGATTTTCTTACCGTATTGTCTTTAAATTGATGAGAAGGGCCGTCAGAACTAGGCTGTCTACCAAGTGTTACGGTTACCGGCACCGCCCAATCTTTATCGATTAGATAATCTACGTATGCTCTTTCTGCAAATATGGAGCTATCAGATGGGCGTCTGCCTTGAAGCGGGTCATACATCGACATGTTCGCATTATTTGCTCCGCTTGAACTTATTGCGGTATTTCCCGACCAATATTTATACATTGCAAGTCTACCGGCAAACTTCATGTTGTCGGTAATTTGAGAGTCCATATTTAAATGCAGTTTTGTAGTCCAAACGTTACTACTATCTGTTTTTGTGCCGTTAACTCTCTTTGCATTATAAAAGTCCACTCTATTTCTAAAGCCAAGACCGAAATTGACTTTATTCATAAGAACTGTGGTCTCTAGTCCGTCTATTCTATCTTCGACCCCGCCCAATTCTTTTCTCATTTGGGACTTCATTCCCGACTCAAGACCGCTTATCTGATTTTTAAATTCAGCATTTTGTTTTTTTGTCTCTTTTACTTCGGACTCCAATTGCTCCAATCTTTTCAAAAGATCATCATTGCTTATAGCAAAAGACGGGGTTGTAAAAATCGAAACAGCTAGCGCAGAGAGGTACAAATATTTTTTATTTATCATTTTTCTTTTCCTTGCTCTATTATTATCTACCAGCAACAGTCGGTTTATCCGAATCTGCCGCATGGTCTATAAGAAATTTTTTTAGTTCTGCTTTGTCCGAAGCGGATAGCTTGTCTATGCCCAACTGTTTTAGCTTATCTTCCGTGGAAAATATTCGTTCCCACTGTTTAATTGCTTTCGAGGAAGGATCTATTTTGAGTTCATTTGATAGCTGTTGTCCACTTTTTGCCCACATCGCAGTAGATAAAATAGACACAATCAAAAGAGCGAGAATGTAGTTATTTCGCAACGCTTTTCCTTGTAATGTAAAATTTTATTACATTATTGTATCAAAAAAAAGCTCACGATTTAATTAGTGCTAAAATTATGCTATTCAATATTTTTACTTATATTCAATCTATACCCCACACCATGTACATTTTCTATTAGTTCTGCGTCCACAAAGGCTCTTAAATCTCTTATTCTGCCTATAACCGCATTGATAGAACACGATCCATCAGGGTACAAATATTCCAAAATTTCTTCACTTTTTACTATCCCGCCTTTGCGCTTTGCAAGTATATAAAAAAGCCTAGAAGGAGTTTTTGGGAGCTTGACTATCTCACCTTGTTGTTTTAGCTCTCTTATCTTTAAGTCGTATGTATATTTATCGTTTATTTTAATAATACTCTCATCTGCTGCGCCTATAGCTTTTAGTATCCTTATCTCAAGCTCTTCTAGTCCAAACGGCTTTTTGAGATAGTCGGAGCAACCAAGTTTAAATCCATTTAGTACGTCTTTTGTTTCCGTATAGGCGCTTATAAGTATGACGGGGGTGCTCGGGTCATTGTTTTTTATAAATTCAAGTATCTCAAATCCATTAAAATCAGGCACATTTATATCAAGAACAAAAGCATCAAAATCATGCATGTTTGCACTCTCCAAAAGTGTTTTGCCGTCTTCAAAATCAACAACGTCAAAGCCTCTTTTTTTCAAATACGAGACCATATTTCTTCTAAGCAACATCTCATCTTCTAACACCAGTATTTTCATTGCTTTATCTCCTTGCCAAAGCCGACTCTAAAAAATATACTGTCGTTCTCATTTCTAGCCGTTATCTTAGCGCTGTTTGTTTCACATATTCTGAGTACCAAATATAGCCCAAGACCAAGACCCTTGACCTCGTCGGAACCCTTGTAAAACTCCTCAAAAAGCTTTGACATATTATCTATACGTCTGCATCTATTTTCAACCTCAAAAAATACCCCGTTTTCATCTTTTGAAACCCTTACTTTAATGGAAGACGCATCTATAGAGTGCTTTGCGGCATTTGAGAGTATATTATCGACTACACGCTCTAACTCCGATTCGTTAAACACGATGCTTATATCACTATTGCCGACTTCAACTTCAAAATTATTATTATATGCATCTGCTAAAACTTTTAAATACCCAACCCTATTCTTAACAAATTCCGATAAATTGAGCGGTTTTGGCTCTAGCTGCTTTGTATACGAACCCAAAAAATATGCGATATTTTTGTATACGCCCTGTAGCGTTGCCGATGCCGATGATATATTGGCTGTATACATCGTATCTCCGTAATCCATCTTTTGCATATGCAAGCTCGTATCTATAACGGAAAGCGGAATGATAAACTCATGAGCAGCCATCTTCAACAAGAAGTCTAGCGACTTTGTGAGCCTCGCAAGCTCTAGATGCGTCTTTACACGGACTGCAACCTCTCTTGCATTAAAAGGCTTAGCTATATAATCTACGGCTCCTACTTCAAAGGCTCTTATTTTTGTTTCATCATCATTTAACGCCGTCAAAAATATAACCGGAAGTTGTTCAAGCCCTTTTAACTCTTTCAGATTTTTTAAGACCTCAAACCCGTCCATACTGGGCATCATAATATCCAAAAGAGCCAAGTCTGGACGTATCTCTTTTGCTACTTCTATGCCGCTTTCACCGCTTTTTGCAAAAAATAGCTCATAATCCAAGTTTGCAAGACTATCTTCCAAAACAGATAGATTCATAGGACTATCGTCTATTATTAAAATTTTTTGCTTCACCCTTTATGCCCCTCTTGCTCAAATCTATCAATCTCATTAACTATGCCTTCCATATCAAACGACTCGGCAAGTTTTAGAAGTTTTTTTCTTAACGGAACGCTTTGAATATCGGCAATGCTTTTTTTAAGAGCCGACGAATGTCCTAGTTTTGCAGAGGCTAGTATTGAACTTTTTTGTTCTTCGCCTAACAAAGGTTCATTTTTGTAGACGCTATCTTTTTCCTCTGCTGTCGGCAACGCTTCAAGCAAAAGTTCAAAACTAAAAACAGAGCCTTTGTCTTTAGCGGAGTCTATTCGTATAGTTGAACCCATAGCGTCGAGGTAGCTCTTTACAATAAAAAGCCCCAATCCGTTACCAATTTTGGAGCTTGTATTCACCTGAAAGAACGGTTCAAATATTTTCTCAAAAGCCCCCGTAGCTATACCTTGTCCGGTATCGCTAACCTCAAAATAATATAAATCTTGCGGACGCTTTTCAATACGGACGTTTACCACTCCACCGGCAGGCGTAAATGTAATCGCATTTGATACCAAATTTGACATCACTCTTAGTATTTTTTGCTTGTCGCCGATAACAACAGTCTTGTCGTCCACATTTGTCAAAACTTCAAATGTAATTTTTTTTTGGATTGCAGTTGGACCGAATATGCCGTATATGTTTGTTTGTAGTTCAGTCGGGTTAAACTTTTCTCTGCTCAACTTGACTTTTCCCGACTCCGCATAAGAAATATCCATAATGTCGGCGGCAAGTGCGGATAGATATTCTGCCGAATGAAGTATCGTCTCAAGCTGTTTTTTTATTTTTGGCTCTTCGGCTTCTTGAAGGGCCATACTGGCATGACCTATTATAGAGTTTAACGGTGTCTTGATATCGTGTGACATATTTGATAGAAAAATACTTTTTGACTCGCTTGCTAATCTAAGTTTTGCGGTCTTTTCATCTATCGTAGCCTCAAGGTTTTTATTTACCTCCAAAAGCTCATTTTTGGCCCTCTCTTTTTGAGCCTCCAAACGCCATACTGCGATAGCCAAGAGAACAAATACTATGTTGCTAGAAAATAGTAGATAATTTATATTTTCCAACTTCTCTATCAGCTGTCCGTGCTTATATGTGACCTGCTCCCACCTGCTGTTTTCATACTCTTCCAAGACGGACAAAATCTCTTTTTTCATAGTAACTATATTTGACGGCAAAGAAGTATTATTATTCTCTCTTAACGAATCTATCGATAAAGCTAAATGCTCTATTTTTTCTATAACCTTACCCATATTGCCGGTACTCGCAAAGTCATTGCCGCTTATAATGCCGATAGAGGCTTCAAGTGTCGATATAGACTCATTAAGAAGCTCTTTTTTGTTGTTTAATCTAGCTTCAAGTGCAAACGAATAGGACTCTTCAATCATGCTCTGCAAAGCCCCGGCAAGCCTTACTCTGTGCTGTTGCATAAAAAGCTCTTTTGCTAGCTTGTTATATCCGTAAAGCAAATAACTGCTAAATGCAATAGAGATAAATAAAACAAATATAATCGCTATTTTTGCTATATTTGATGCGGCTGTCATTTTATGAACACCATCTCTTTAATTGCAAATATTTCAATCTTCTCTTGTAGTCGCTCGCTAGGTGTGCGTTTCATGCCTACTACTATTCTAGCCGGCCCTCTTTGTTTATAGGATATATATCTGCCATTCTCTCTCGTAGCCATCATCGGTTCAAATTTTTTCATAGTGTCTATATCTACGATAATACGGTACTTATCCCATGCTTTTATTATTACCTTGCCGGCGCCCTCGGCGGCATATTTTTTAAAAATCTGCAAAAGCGGCACTCCGCTGAATTTTGCCGGTATTTTTTTGTCAATCGTATCTGTAGTAACCTCCTTTAGAAGTCCGTTGCCAACAAGCGCTACGCTCTCTATTTCTTGCATAGTGACCTTTCTAGGTTTGCCGACTATATCTCCCGATATCATTATGGTAGCCTCATACCCGTCGTACGCCGATAGGAAAAAGCAAAATGACAGCAAAAACAGCAAAATTTTCATTTTTGTTTGTCCGTATTTACCGTTTCGGAACCAAGACAAAAAACGACTATCTCGGCGGCCAAATTGTCCAAATCTACTACTTTTCGTATAGCTCCGACTTTTATAGCGGTTTGAGCCATGCCGAAAACAACGCTACTCTCCTCGCTTTGAGCAACCGTATAAGCACCGCTGTCAAATAGTTCCTTGATTCCTATAGTGCCGTCATCTCCCATTCCTGTCATTATGACGGCCATTGCACTGCCTCCCGCAGCATTATTGACACTACGGAAAAGTATATCCACGCTCGGTCTGTGCCTTGATATCTTAACACCGTCTATCATTTTGGCTATGTATTGTCCATTTTTTGCCCTCTCTATGGACATATGGATATCACCGGGTGCAAAGTAGACGCTAGAATCATTGAGCACCTCCATATCTTTTGCCTCTGCAACGGCAACTTTGCAAAGAAGATTTAGTCTCTCTACAAAATTTTTTGAAAATGCCGTAGGAATGTGCTGAACTACGACTATTGGCGGCAATCCCAAAGGAAGCTTCGTGAGCACTCTAGTCAAAGCGTCTACGCCGCCGGTCGAAGCTCCTATGGCGATTATCTTTCTACCCGCAAATTCTGCGGGAGCCGACTTTAATATCTCGTCAGGAGAGTACTTCGGCTCTATGGCAACATCAGCTGCATGAGCGCCTGTTTTTTTTGCAGATTGCTCCTTAACCTCTTGTAATACAAGCTTAAGAGCGCTTTTAAGACGCTTGTCAAACATAGTAATAGGCTCGCCAACATGAGTTTTTAGTAAGAATAGAGCCGCACCGTTTTCGTAGGCTTCTGCGGTTTGTGAATAATCTGAGGATACAAAAATAATCGGGATTTTGCGTATCTGCGCCGCTTTTTTTAGGATCTCAAGCCCTTTACCGCCGCCAAAATCACCGCTCAAAACAAGAAGGTCTCCATCTTTTGCCACAAGACGCTTGTATAGCTCATCCTCCTTCATAGCATTTGCATATAGCTCAAACGAAATTGATTTTTGAATTGTATTTCTAACAGCCATCCTAAACTCTAAAGAGGCTTCTGCGACTATTACATTGTACTTCATATCTCGTCTCTCGGCTTTTTGATATATATATTATGGCCTTTTTTTTGTAGCTGCGTTATCAAAGATAGCGGATTTTCAGAGTGTCCTAGATAAAGAGTTCCTCCGTTTTTGAGGGAATGAAGCAATTTTGAGAGTATCATCTCCTGCATCGGCTTATCAAAATATATTAGTGTGTTTCTACAAAATACCGCATCAAAAAAACTATTTTTAAAATTCTCTTTTTTGGAAGCTAGATTGTGCCTTTCAAAGCTTACTAGCTCTTTTATCTCTGGTTTAAAAGAGATTTTTTTTACCCCTTTATCTTCAAGCGTATCAAAAAATAGTCCCTCTTTTACAAAAAGAGGAAACGGGTTTCTCAAAGGTTGCGGATAAACACCGTTTTTGGCAATACTAAGCCTCTCACCATCTATATCTACCGCTGTTATTTTCAAAGATTCTGCCGCTCTAGCCTCTTTTTTGGCCTCAAAAAAGCACATTCCCATACTATATGCCTCTTCTCCGCTCGAACACCCTGCACACAAGACCGTAATAGGGGCTTTTTTTGCAAAAGCTTCCGGTAAGAAGCGGTTTTTAAAATCTTCAAACTGGGCAGGTTCTCTAAAAAAAGCTGTTTGGTTGGTTGTGAAAGCACTCACAAACTCTTCGCTGAAAGCGCCTTTTTCTATTGTATATACAAGCTCTTCGATACTACCGTCAAAACCGAGTTTTGTTTTTAGTCTGCTCATTCTATTTTCAATGAGAGCGCTTTTGTGCCCGGCCAGATATACGCCAAGCCTCTCCAAAACCAGAGCCCTAGTTTTTTCAATAGTGTTTTCCAACACCTAAGCCTTGCCGTCCGCTTTATTTTTTGGCTCAAGTGTCTGCGTTGCAAACTCCAAAGCTTTTGCAAGCTCGTCTTTTGCAAGAATATTGTCAACATCCAAAATAATAATTCGCTTAGACTCTTTGCCGAACAAACCAAGTAGATATTTTGCCTCCAAAGAAGTTCCCATCTCCGGCGCCGTACAAATATCCTCATCGGCTATCGCCTCAACATCCAAAACAGTGTCAACCACCATGCCGACTATTCTTTCATCAGCTGTTTTTACCGCGATAATTACCGTTTCATCACTATATTCGAGCTCTTTTCTAGAGCTATCAAATTTTATTCTCATGTCCACGATAGGCGCCACTTCACCCCTTAGGTTTACCACCCCTTTTATCCACGGCTTTGTGTTTGGTAGCTCCGTAATTTGCTGATATGTTATTATCTCGGCTATCCGCTCTATCGGGGCGGCGAAAATCTCTTTTTTTATGCCAAATGTAAGATATAACCCACTTTGCATCTTATGCCACCTCTTTTTTTTCTAACTGTTTTTGCATCTCAAGAAGACCGCCTACGTCTAGTATAAGCCCTATTGAACCATCCGCTTTGACGGTTGCGGCGGAAAATGCATTCATTTTTGCGAAGTTCTTTTCTAGCGACCTGACGGCCACCTGCCCCTCTTCTTTATACTCATCCACAAAAAGTGCGGCTTTTCTATCTTCAAAATTTACGATTAGCAAAATACCCTCTTCCAATTTGGAATATTTTGGCTCAATACTAAAAAGTCTATGTACACGCACAACCGGAATAAATTCGTCATGCAGTGAAAGCAGTTCGTAATCTCCACCCGTTATTCTCGTAATATCTTCTATTTGCGGCTGAAGAGTCTGAGATATTGCGGCCACAGGCAGTATAAACTCCCGGCATCCGACACCGACACTAAGCCCGTCCAAAACGGCAAGAGTAAGAGGCAACGTGATAACTATAGCAGTATATTTACCGACTTCGCTTACTATTCTTATACTACCGCCGAGTTTTGATATATTCACACGCACGACATCCATCCCGACACCTCTTCCAGATATATCAGTTATAGCTTCAGCAGTGGAAAAACCGGCGGCAAAAATAAGCTCCAGCTTTTCTTCATCGCCCATTTTTGAAGCTTCCGACTCAGATATCAAACCTTTTTCAATCGCTTTTTGGGATATTTTTTGCGGATCTATGCCTCTGCCGTCATCTTTTATTCTGATTACTATCTGACCGTTTTGCTGGCTTGCTTCCATGACTATCGTAGCTGTCTCGCTCTTGCCGTTTTTGGCTCTTTCGTTTGGCATCTCTATGCCGTGGTCTATCGAGTTTCGTATCAAATGCCCAAAAGCATCCGTCAAGCCGTCCGTAATAGCTTTATCTATCTCGACGTCGTCCCCGATTTGCACAAGCTCTACTTTTTTGCCCAATGTCTTGGAGATATCCCTAACTTGCTTTGGAAATTTGGAGTATATCTGACGGATAGGAACCATACGAATAGACATAGCTATATCTTGCATCTCTTTTAGCTGTCTTTGTAAAAGCGATATTTTTTCTTTGATATCGGGTTTTGCCCTCTCATCGTTCATCTCTTCTACTTCTCTATTGAGCATCGATACGGTAATGACTATCTCTCCAAGTGAATTCATCAAAAAATCAATTTTTGAGAGATCTACTTTTATTTGGTTTTGCTCTTTTCTTGACTCTTTTTGTTGGGCGCGTACCGTCTCTTTTGTCTTTTGTGTCGGCAATTGTTCACTACTGGTAAAATCTCCAATAAGAGCCGCAGAGATATGTTGTGTAAGAGCCCTTGCCTCATCAAGATCGAGTATTCCGTCTACTTCGGCCAAAATTATTTTTCGCACGGCATCGCTAGCGTCTATTAGCACCGATATTACCGGTTCAAAGGCAAACTTTTCGCCGTTTTTTAGCTTGGACAGGAAGCTTTCAAGCTCATGAGTAAACTTGGCACTTTGCTTCAAATCTACGGTAGCCGAATTGCCTTTTAGAGTATGAAAAAATCTAAAAAGAGAGTTGATATCCTCTTCCGTAAGTTCTCCGGAGTTTTCGGCAGAAAGCAAAATCTTATCTATTTTGTCAAAAAGCTCTAAAGCTTCTTCTAAAAAAAACTCTTTTACCTGCGCAAAATCAAAATCCACGCTAACCTCTTTTTATCTCATCTAACGCAAAGAACATTTGGCTAGTTTTAATCTCTATGTCCGCCCCTAGAGCCTGGATTACTTCAAATGAGCCACTCTCTTTTGTGCTCTCATCGGCAAAATCATTCATCACAACAAGCATTGAATCAAAGAAATCACAAAATTGTGCAAATGCTTTGCTTTTTGCGAAAGTCTCTTTCTCGTTTGCCTGTATCCATTTGCCTATTTGGGTTTGAGCTCTGTCGATATTTTCAAACTCATTTTTTGATATTTTTTCAAAACACTCCTCCTTAAACCCAATCACCAACTGCTTAACCCTAGCAAGGTCAAATACAAGGTCAACGCTTCCTATTTGTTCTTTGGCTTCTTCTTTGAACTTTGTTCTTGAGGCTGTCTTCATTAGGTATTGGGATAGCTCTCTTACGTCTTTACTCATTACGCTAGTATCAGATGCTATTCTGGAGCTTTCTTGGGTCATTCTATCAAGATGAATAAGAGAGTCGTTGATTTGTTCTATTCCTGCCATCTGTTCTTTGTTTGCTATAGCTACAAACTCTACTATCTCACTTGTTTTAGAAGTTTTTTGACTTAGGTTTTCAAACCCTTCTTTCATAGTGTTTGCTATTTGTCTGCCTTCATTGGCTTTGGTTCTTGCTATGCCTACTAATTCCGTTATCTTTTTAACGGCATCGGAGCTTCTTGAGGCTAGATTTCTAACCTCTGAGGCTACCGCCGCAAATCCTCTTCCGGCATCTCCGGCACGTGCGGCTTCTACGGTAGCATTTAGGGATAATATGTTTGTTTGGAAGGCTATCTTATCTACTATAGTTACGGCTTCGTTTATAGCGTCAGTTGCTCTTGCTATCTCCTCCATAGCTTCTTTGGTAGCTTTTGCCAAAAGGTCACCCTCTTTGGCTGATTTGTTAGCGTCTACTGCTAGGGTTGCCATGATGTCTGCTTGTTCTGCCGTGTTTCTGATAGTTGAGGTTATCTCTTCTATTGCAGAGGCTGTCTCTTCAAGGCTTGCGGCTTGTTCTGAGGATGAAGAAGATAGGGTTTCTGCTGAAAGGGCTAGTCGTTTGGTACTACTTTGGAGTTTTTCTCCTGAGGTTGTTATGATGGCTATTAGTTCGGATACCGTAGTACCTAGTTCGTTTGTCTCTTCAACGAGAGAGCCGAAGTTTCCTGATATATCTTTTGTGTTGATGTGATAAGTGAAGTCTGAGTTTCCGTAATGAGAGAGGGCTGTGATTAGTTTTTGGATATTGGAGTTTGTGGTCTCTATCATCTCATTGAACTTGTCTTTAAGCTCTTCTAGCATTTCATTATCTGCGGTAGATGTGACTTTATAGGAGTAAAAGCCGTTTTTTACTTTCATGGCTACTTCGGAGACTTCCGATATTAGTCTAGCATCTTTTTTTATGCCTGTTTGGATGGCGGAGATGTTCTCGTTTATCATGGCTGCCATTTCGGCGAATTCGTCTTGGCTAGTAAGGGAAATAGACGCAACACTTCTTTGTCTTCTATGTAGATACTCAAAAAAATCCAAAAGTCCCACTTTTAGCTTTTTGACGGAGACCATAATGCTAAAATAAAATGCAAACAACGCCACAAAAGTAATAATAACCGTTATGATGCCGAAGCTAAAAATAGCTCTATTAGCGTCTTCCAAAAACATAACAAGCTTATTATTTAGTTTACCTCTTGTCGAATTAATAGTTTGAATTTCGGCGTTAACGATATCTTTTAGGGCTCTCCAAACATGAGTATTTGCCGTTACCGAAGCTCTAGAAATAACACCTTTTGCCTCATATTCTTCTATTATTGTTGATGTATTTGAGACATATGCGTCAAACTCGACGCTAAACTTTTTGTACTCGTCAGGATATTCGGTAGCAACTACTTTTTTAATCTGCAATAATTTCTCTTTTGCAGATTTTAGATTTGCTACGGCTATTTTATCCGTAGGCTCTATATACATATTTCTTATTGCTTGTCCACACTGTAGCGACTGAGTTGATATATTATTTAAGTGCTCATATTCCGTAGATAACGTGCGATAGCTTAAAGAGTGTTCATTTAATCTATCTATCGTCGTATAGGTGTACACACAAAAAAACACCGTACAGACTGTCGCTATAATACCTACGGCGGCACCTTTGGCTCTAAGCGTCCATCTGACGCTAGAAAGCAGACTTTTACCAAAACTCAATTGTGATATTTTCTTTAAAAAACTACTTGAACTCATTTAACTTCACCATCCCAAAAATCTTTTGCTAGCTCTAAAATCTCATCGTATCTATCCAAAAAGATATCTACAAGCACAGGATCGAAATGTGCTCCCGAATCTTTTTTGAAAATCTCTTTTACCTTCTCATCGTCAAAAGCTTTTTTATAAGGCCTCTCGCTTTTTAGAGCATCAAACACATCTGCTATAGCAACAATGCGCCCGAATATAGGTATTTCTTCACCTCTCAACCCAATAGGATACCCGCTTCCATCCCACTTTTCATGATGTGTAAATGCAATTTCCGCAGATGTCTTGAGAAGCGGCATATCACTGGATGAAAGCATATCTCTACCCATTGTCGTATGGGTCTTGATAATATCAAACTCTTCATCGGTAAGCTTGTCCGGCTTTAGCAGTATCGTATCCGAGATGCCTACTTTACCTAGGTCGTGCATCATCGAAGCATAAAGGAGCATCTCGCATTTTTGTTCGTCAAGTCCAACCTGTCTCGCCAAAAACTCACTTACATGCCCGACTCTTAAAATGTGATTTCCTGTTTCCGTATCTCTATATTCAGAGACGGAGCCGAGCAGTTTTATGACTGCTATTTCTGTTTTCTTCACAACACGCAAAAGCTCTTCCAGCTCTTTTGTACGCTCTTTTACCTTTGTCTCCAAAACCCTATTCTGATCTGCCAAAGAGTCATTTAAGCTCTTGAGCTGAACTACATTTTTTACCCTAAGCGTCAACTCTTCGGCGTCAAACGGCTTTGTCACATAATCCGTAACACCCATACTGAGCGCATTTTTGAGGGAGTCTCTGTCTGAAATAGCCGTTATGATAATTATTGGTATATGTTTGAGCAATGCATCTCTTTTTATTGCTCTGGTGGCCTCAAAACCATCCATAATAGGCATCTGAATATCCATTAATACGACATCTATCTTTTCACGCCGCAAACACTCCAGAGCCTCTTGCCCATTTTCTGCAAAAAATGTTTTATAGCCTGATTTTTCAATTATCGTTCCGGCTATCATTCTGTTCATTTTACTATCGTCTACAACCAAAATATTTGCACTCATTACGCCTGCACCTTTATTTTGTCTATTGCTCTTAGCATTTTTTCCGTATTTAGCTCTATCTCAAAACCAAGCTCTTTTACTCTTACAAAAAGGCTACCCTCTTTTGTGCTTTCATTTACGAATTCCTGTATCAACGCATGGCTATCGTTATGATATTTGACAAATTCATCGAATGCATCGGTTTTTGCAAAGGACTCTTTTTTGTGAGCCTCTATCCAGGCTCCGACCTCGCACTCTTTTGGAGAGACTACATCTACAGTACCGTTTTCGGCAAGCTCCTGATAGTAAGTCTCCTTAAACCCAATCACCAACTGCTTAACCCTAGCAAGGTCAAATACAAGGTCAACGCTTCCTATTTGTTCTTTGGCTTCTTCTTTGAACTTTGTTCTTGAGGCTGTCTTCATTAGGTATTGGGATAGCTCTCTTACGTCTTTACTCATTACGCTAGTATCAGATGCTATTCTGGAGCTTTCTTGGGTCATTCTATCAAGATGAATAAGAGAGTCGTTGATTTGTTCTATTCCTGCCATCTGTTCTTTGTTTGCTATAGCTACAAACTCTACTATCTCACTTGTTTTAGAAGTTTTTTGACTTAGGTTTTCAAACCCTTCTTTCATAGTGTTTGCTATTTGTCTGCCTTCATTGGCTTTGGTTCTTGCTATGCCTACTAATTCCGTTATCTTTTTAACGGCATCGGAGCTTCTTGAGGCTAGATTTCTAACCTCTGAGGCTACCGCCGCAAATCCTCTTCCGGCATCTCCGGCACGTGCGGCTTCTACGGTAGCATTTAGGGATAATATGTTTGTTTGGAAGGCTATCTTATCTACTATAGTTACGGCTTCGTTTATAGCGTCAGTTGCTCTTGCTATCTCCTCCATAGCTTCTTTGGTAGCTTTTGCCAAAAGGTCACCCTCTTTGGCTGATTTGTTAGCGTCTACTGCTAGGGTTGCCATGATGTCTGCTTGTTCTGCCGTGTTTCTGATAGTTGAGGTTATCTCTTCTATTGCAGAGGCTGTCTCTTCAAGGCTTGCGGCTTGTTCTGAGGATGAAGAAGATAGGGTTTCTGCTGAAAGGGCTAGTCGTTTGGTACTACTTTGGAGTTTTTCTCCTGAGGTTGTTATGATGGCTATTAGTTCGGATACCGTAGTACCTAGTTCGTTTGTCTCTTCAACGAGAGAGCCGAAGTTTCCTGATATATCTTTTGTGTTGATGTGATAAGTGAAGTCTGAGTTTCCGTAATGAGAGAGGGCTGTGATTAGTTTTTGGATATTGGAGTTTGTGGTCTCTATCATCTCATTGAACTTGTCTTTAAGCTCTTCTAGCATTTCATTATCTGCGGTAGATGTGACTTTATAGGAGTAAAAGCCGTTTTTTACTTTCATGGCTACTTCGGAGACTTCCGATATTAGTCTAGCATCTTTTTTTATGCCTGTTTGGATGGCGGAGATGTTCTCGTTTATCATGGCTGCCATTTCGGCGAATTCGTCTTCTGAGTTTACAGTTATTGGAAGTATACTTTTTTGTTTGCGGAGCAAATAGTTTGAAAAGTCCCTAATGCCGAATTGAATAATACTCAAGGAGAGCAGAATTTGCTTGGCATACGCAAAAGACAAAATAGTGGAAAAAGTAAGCCCCAATATGCCTATCATAAAAATAGTTTTCTTGTCTTCAACTACTTTGGAATCTATCGTGTCGCTTTTTTCATACACGGATTTTTTGGCGAACTTGTCCAGCTCGTCTAGCTCTGCAAACATTCTATTGCTAACAGCCTCAACACCCTCCAACGTATCTATAACGTCGCTTTTAGATGAAATATTGTTTTTTACCAATCCATCTGAAATTTGCAAAAAACCGTTATGTCTAACGGCTATCTTCTCAGCTATCTCCTTAAGTCTAGGCTCGCCGTAGCTTTCCGCAAAAGAGACCAATTTTGTGACCTCTTCTTGAGATTTTAATCTTGTTTCGTCTAATTTTCTTGTAAGTTCTGGATTTTTATCGAGACCGGCTATTGTTTTACTAAGCGTCATTCTGTGCATTTGGTGTATATTTTGTTTTACGGAGGATGTTATTTCGGAGAGACGTAGCTCTTTTTTTTCAAAGCTCTTAAAAGATGCTGCGAAATTTTCAAGATACATAAAACCAAGAATAATCATTGCGACAAGGGCGATATTTGACACAAGCGCTATTGATAATACTTTATCTCTAAGTTTTTTGTGGCGAAATAGATGCATTTTTACAGGCCTTTTTGCTTGTTTGAATAGATTTTATTGAAACTAGATGCTGAAAGAATGCTAAAAAATTCATCATATCCATTAAGATAAACTTTTATGGTTACTTTTTATGAACAATGCGCCATAAAATTTAATAATTTGACATTTTCATAACTGTCGTTAAAAAATATTTTTGTTATTATTTAACAATATGAAACAATTTGGGGGCACAATGATACAAATTTTGTTGCTTGGTTTTTTGGTATTTTTATTTGTGGGTTGCGGCACAGACTATCAGGCATTACTAAAGGCGCCGCTAGGTGAATGCCAAACACAACACTATACGTTTTCGCACAAGCAAAATACACAACTGAATAAAGTTATAAAAGATGCAAACCAAACATTTTCACAGATAAAACTACGAAATATTTCAGTTGATACTAATTTTACGCAAACAAATATCAATCGTGTAAAAACAGAGTATGAAAACACACTAAAGTATAGCTTCAGGCCTCACCTCGAAACGCCTTATCTCTCATACATAAATGCTCACACCGACAAAAGCAGAACACTCTATCTGGATGTAAAACTGCTCTCTGTATCCGTTGAGGAGATTAAAGACTCAAGTGTCTCAATATGTAACGGACAACAGGCATTTTTTATAACCGTTCTTTATACACTGCAAGACGATAAAAATAATACCGTCTGGAGTACAAAAGCGTCAAACTGGGGCGTTAGTTGGGCAAGTCCAAAGAATGAAACAAACTCATATTGGCAATACGCTTATGCTTCAGCAGCCTTTATCGAAAACCCACAAGTTTTTTATGAAGCTTTTGCAAAAGATATGGCAACAATGCAAACGGCAAAACTAAATGCAGACAAAGCAAATGCTCAAGAGCTAGGCAGGGTCGCAAAAGAGTTTACAAAAACAAACGATATCAAAAAATTAAAAGAAGTGATGCACAAAAACAAGACATCCTCGTCCGCCCTTCCAGAAGAAGTTGCTCTTGCTATGGTGGGGCCGGAAGAGCTGAATATAAACACCATCCGCTCAATGATAAATGAAAAAATCGGGGAAGCAATCATAATCTCAAAAATAAAAAGAGTAAAAAGCGGCTATAAAGACTTTTCAACGGGAGAGATACACAAGCTAAAAGCTTGGGGGTTTAGCGAAAATATCATAGCAATGATGCTCGATATTACGACAACACTTGAATCAAATCAAGCTCAAGCAAAAACGCAAGAAGCACAACAAAAATCAACCGCCGTTGTTCAACAGCAATATTATCAACAACAAAATACAAGCCAAAGCATAGGCGATAAAGTAGTAGAAAAAGCAACGGATAAAGCTGTAGAAAAAGTGGGTGAGATGATATTTAAAAGACTATTTTAGCTACTTGGAACACTCATTGCTTTAAAGGGTAGTACTCACGCATTAGGAGCGGCTAGTTCCGCTCTTATTCTCATAAATACCTACATTTAGACCAATCAATATTTAAAAAATATCATTTTTTTCTGTGGCTAATAAACTAAATTATGTTAACTTTTTTGGATTGTTAAGTGGATGGTAGCAAGAGAGGGACTCGAACCCTCGACCTCCGGCTTATGAGACCAGCGCTCTAACCAGCTGAGCTACCTTGCCATTTTTGCTACCGCATATATAAAAAGAGGACGGGATTTTAACAAAACAAAGCTTAAGCGGACGAGATGTCCGCTTTTTTATGATAATTTATCTACTTTTGCTTTTAGAGCTTCTATTTCTTTTAGGATTTGGTCTTTATCGGTATCCGCTATCCCTTTTGAGTGAAGCATCTCTTTGATTTTATCCATGGAGCTGTGAACACTCTCATTGACTTTTTTGTAAACCTCTTTTGCTTTTTCGGCAGTCATGCCTTTGTCTTTTAGCGTAGCTTCGACTTTACCTTCAAGCTCTTCAAACTTTTCTACAATTTTGTCTTTATTTTTCATAACTCCGTAAGTTGCCGCAGCACCTACAAGCGCACCTACAAATATACATACAGCTGATCTTTCCATGATAGGCCTTCCTTATTTGGATTTTTTGAAAAAGGAAAAGATATTAAATACCCCACTCATATCCGCAATATTTTGGGTTGTTTTGCGAATATTCGGAAGTATCTGGGAAAACTCAAATACAAGCAAAGTGACTTTCTCGTCCAAGGACTTGACGCTTCTAGATAGCGATATCAAAAAGCCTGCCAATACAACAGTCATCACAACCATGCAAAAAGCGATGATTCCAACGAAAAAAGTCATTGCGTCCATTTTGAGCCTCCTTTATATGATTGTACTACTTTTTGCCAAATCTTTTTCTGCTATTTGCGTCTAGGTATCTTTTTCTGATTCTGATGCTAATAGGTGTTACTTCAACTAGCTCATCATCTTCTATCCACTCTAGCGCACGCTCTAGGTTCATCTCTCTTGGCGGAACAAGTTTGATAGCTTCATCCGCACCAGAAGAACGAACGTTTGATTGTTGTTTTTCTTTTGTTACGTTTACTTCAAGGTCGTTGCTTCTTGAATGTTCGCCAATTACCATACCCTCATATACTTTTGTTTGAGGTCCCAAAAACATTGAGCCTCTGTCTTGAAGGTTGAATATAGAGTATCCTGTAGCTACGCCGTTTTCCATAGAGATAAGCGCACCGTTCATTCTGCTCTCAACTTCGCCGTTAAACGGTCTGTATTCGATAAACGAGTGGTTCATAACGCCTTCGCCCTTCGTGCTTGTCAAAAATAGCGTTCTAAGTCCGATAAGCGCTCTTGCCGGAATTTCAAACTCCATTCTTGTTTGACCTACACCCATCGGTATCATGGATTTCATCTCAGCTTTTCTTTTTCCAAGAATTTCAATAATAGTACCGCTAAACTCATCCGGCACGTCAACAACAAGGTGCTCAAACGGTTCGCATTTTGTGCCGTTTTCGATTTTTACGATAACTTGCGGTCTTGAAATACCAAACTCAAAACCTTCTCTTCTCATGTTTTCAGCAAGAATTGTGATTTGAAGTTCACCCCTACCTGATACTTGGAATTTACCTTCACCCTCTACCGCTTCTAGTTTCATAGCGATGTTGGTGTTCATTTCAAATTCTAGTCTCTCTCTTACTTTGTTTGAAGTGATGTGTTTGCCTTCAGTTCCCGCAAGAGGAGAGTCGTTTACCGAGAATACAACGCTCATTGTAGGCTCTTCGATGTGCATAGGGTCAAGAGGCATTACGTTGTTCGGGTCGCAAAGGCTGTCGCCAACGTCGATAGTTTCAAATCCGGCTATTGCCACGATGTCGCCCGCATGAGCTTCTTCTATTTCAGTTCTTGCAAGACCCATAAAGCCGATTAGCTTTGTTACTCTTCCGTTTACTTTCTCGCCGTTAGATTTTACAAGTACGACTGATTGGTTTTTCTTAACGGTACCGTTGAATATGCGGCTGATACCGATTTTTCCAACATAGTTGTCGTAGTCAAGAGTAAATACTTGAAGTTGAAGTGGGTTTTCTACCGTACCTACAGGTTTTGGAGTGTGTGCAAGTATCATTTCAAACAGTGGAGTTAGGTCGCCGTCTGCATCTTCAAGATTTTTCTTACTCATACCGTTTCTTGCCGCTGCATATATAACAGGGAAGTCTAGTTGTTCATCACTTGCGTCCATTTGCGCTAGAAGGTCAAATACCTCATCTTGAATTCTAAGAGGCTCAGCTGCCGGTTTGTCGATTTTGTTTACGACTAGAAGGATTTTTAGGCCAAGAGCTACCGCTTTTTTCACAACGAATTTTGTTTGAGGCATAACACCCTCTTGCGCATCGACAAGAAGAAGTACGGCGTCAACCATCTTAAGAACCCTCTCAACCTCGCCACCGAAGTCCGCATGTCCTGGGGTGTCGATGATGTTTATCTTGTGACCTTTGTAGTTGATAGCGGTGTTTTTGGAAAGGATCGTAATCCCTCTTTCTTTTTCAAGCTGATTGCTATCCATTACTCTTTCTTCAACGTTCTCTCTTTCGTTGAATGTACCCGCTTGTTTTAGTAGGCCGTCGACAAGCGTCGTCTTACCGTGGTCAACGTGGGCGATGACCGCTATATTTCTAATATCTAACATTGAGAACCTTATAAAAAATTTTTGCGCATTATATTCAAATACCGCTTCAATTTTTAGACCAATAGTGGAACCTTATTTGCTTGAGTTTAAAAAACCAGTTAAGGCCGACAGTATGAGCGAACAAGCAATCGCACTAAAAACCACCGCCAAAGGCAAAGGCAAAACAAGCCCGTTAGATGGACTTTTGAAAGCCGGAGCTATCGATGCTAAAGATAATAAAGAGTTTGTCAAAAAGCTAGTAGAGATGACAAAAAAAGGTGAGATAGAACTAGATAAAAACGGTTCTCTAAAACTAAAAACAGCTCAAAAAAACGAGACTGAAACGGCTGATGAAAGCGCTTTTATGCATATCAAACAGCTTTTTTCGCAAGTCAAGCTAAACGACAGGCTTGCTATAGAAAAAAGCGTGAAAGAGCTTAGAAGCGCTACCGATAAAACCAAAGACGCAAAAGATTCCAAAGAGGGCGTCAAGGACACAAAAGATCTAAAAAAGCTTCTTGATATCGCCAAAAATAACGGCGTAGAAGTAAAAAAAATATCGGTAGAGACGCTAAAAGAAGAGCCAAAAGAGGTTGAAACAAAAAAAACAACCACCGCTAAAACAAACGATAAAAAGACAACTGCGGAAAATATTGTAAAAGATACTCAAAAAATAGAGCCCGATACAAGAACCAAACAGCTCAAAGAAGCTTCTAAAGACGCTACTGCCACAGATACAAAAAAAGAGATGCCAAACTTGGCAACCCTTTTGCAAAGCGGCTTAAAGATGAAAGATGAAAAGGATACAACATCCAAAGAGTCTCAGGCCATAAAAACCAAAAAAGATAGTGACGCAAAAACAGGCACAAAAAATAGCGATTCGGTAGTCGCCGCTTTTAAAGATGTGGAAACTACAGAAAAAAGCAAAAATGAGGCGTTTGAACTATCTGATTTTTTAGCCAAAAAAGAGTTGCAAAAAGAAGAGTTAACTCGTCACAAGGAACCGCAGACAAACAGCACCGTCTCATTGGAAACACCAAAGCAATCCGACAATGACCTCAAAGGCAAAATGGCAGTAGCGACCGAGGGGTTAAAAAATTTCTCCAGCGACCTTAAGGAAACGATAGACAACTACCAACCGCCTTTGATGAAAGTCTCAATGGAGATGAATCCTCAAAATCTCGGAAGCGTAGATGTCACACTAATAACTAGAGGGTCAAATCTGATAGTAAATGTGAGCTCAACTCAAGACACTATGCAGATGTTTATGCAAAATATAGGTGAGTTCAAGGCAAATCTGATGGCGCAAGGTTTTGTGAGCCTCCAGATGAACTTCAACTTCTCGGACAGCAACAAAGAACAAAACAATAAAAACTTCCAAAAAGAAGCGGCAAAGAAATATCAAGTGAATAGCGATATGAGTACAAAAAATATCGAGAGCCTAGACATCATAATGCCGCACCCAAAATACGCATAAGGAGCATACAATGGCATCATCAATACAAAATACGGGAACAACTGTTGCGAATACATCAAACACCACAGCGGCAAATCCAAAAGCACAGCTTGACTCTCAAGCTTTCATGAAGCTTCTTTTGGTGGAGCTTCAATACCAAGACCCTACAAGTCCGATGGATACGGATAAAATGCTTACGCAAACAAGTCAACTCTCAGCTCTAGAAGCACAAAATGCGACTAAAACAGCTATGGAAAATATGACGACGGCCTTCCAAACCTCGGCAAACTACTCTCTATCTTCGGCCATAGGCAAAATGGCAGATACGGGACTTAGCGTATTGCAAGTGTCTGGTGGCACAGGCGGTAAATTTGACGTATATATGCCAACCGACACAACAACTGCAACGGTCAGTATCGTAGACTCTACCGGAAACACGACCTACAAAACTTTCACTTATGCCGGTGACGATGCAAAATCAAAAGGTGTTTTCCAGATTGATTGGGACGGCACAAATAATGCCGGCTCAAAAGTCGCAGACGGGTCATATTATGTGAAAGTAGATTATACGGGTACAGACGGCAAAACAGGCGTAACAACGATAGGCGCATATCCGATTGAGTCTATAAAAATAGATGGCTCAACAGCGTATTTCAAAGTCGGCAGTCAGTATGTGGACGTCACAAGCATAAAAGAGATTTATTAAGCCATGATGAACTCATTTTATACCGGAATAGGCGGAGTCAAAACTCAACAATTCGGTCTTGACACTTGGGGAAATAACATCTCAAACATAAATACCGTCGGTTTTAGATCCTCGACCCCAGAGTTTTCCACCCTGTTCGCCCAATACAAATCAGGTATGGCAATGAGCGGAATGGACGAAGTCGGACTTGGCGCAACATCCCAAACAACTGCTCTTAATATGAAGCAAGGAAGCTTTGCGACAACAGACAGAGCGCTAGACCTCGCTATAGGCGGCAATGGTTGGTTCGGAGTTCGAAAGGCAACCGACGATACGCAGCTCTTTTTTACTAGAGCAGGAGATTTTTACGTTGATGCAAACTCTAATGTCCTAAACGGAAATGGAGACCAACTCGTCGGTACATACTCCGGAAATATGACGATAGCAAAAGATGGCTCAGCCACGGTAGTAGCCAATTCGATAGCTTCTACGGAGCTGCTGACAGATGCAAAATCACAAGTACCGCTCAAACTTCCAAAAAACGTAACACACCCGGGAATACCAGGAACTCCTGCAGTAATGGCTTCTCTACCGAGTTATCAGCTAGCTATAACAGGTGGCACAGGTGGCAACGTGACCTACACTCTACCCAAACAAACTACTGCGCAGATAAGTATTACCGATGCATCGGGCGCAGTAGTCAGAACACTTCCTCAGTCTACACAAGGCTCTGGCGAACATCTAGTGGCTTGGGACGGCAAAGATGAAAACGGAGTAACTGTTCCGGACGGCTCCTACACGGTCAACATAACATATACCGATAAAGCGGCGGTAGCAACAATAGGGGTCGGCAACTTAAAAGAGTATATGGTAGATGCCAACGGCATGGTGGTAGCCACTTTCGACAATGGACAAAGTCAAGTAGTAGCGCAAATCCCGCTTTTTCACTTTCAAAATGAACAAGGTCTTGAAAAAATAGGCGACAGTGAATTCAAAGCGACCGACAACAGCGGTGAAGCGTTTTTTTATAAAGACGCAAGCGGTAAAACCGTACAAGGGGCGCAAATAGTAGCTGAAAGACTTGAGATGAGTAACGTATCAGCGGCCGAAGCTATGACACAGTTGATAATTACGGAAAAAGCTTATAGCGCAAACGCAAAAGTAATTACTACGGCCGATCAAATGATACAAAAAGCTATCGCTCTCAAGAGAGGCTAACGCAAAGTAAACAGTAGGTAAACGCTATGCCATTGGGAATAGTTTTTGCTTTTTAATTTCAAATTCTAATTCAAGGATCAGACCATGATGAGGTCACTTTGGGCCGGCGTGAGCGGGCTACAGGCACACCAAACAGCGATGGACGTCGAAGGTAACAATATTGCTAACGTCAACACTACTGGCTTTAAATACTCTAGAACAAACTTTGCGGATATGCTATCCCAAACATCGAAAATAGCTACTGCGCCGCAAGACCCGTTAGGTGGACGAAACTCACTTCAAGTTGGTCTTGGAGCTAGCGTATCAAGTGTTACGCACGTGTTTTCACAAGGCTCCAGACAGACTACGGATGTTACAACTGACGTTGCGATAGAAGGAGACGGCTTTTTCGTCGTTAGTCCGGATAACGGCACAACATATCAATATACAAGAGCTGGGCAATTTAGCTTTGACGCATACGGCAACTTCGTCGACACCAACGGTCTTATAGTGCAAGGTTGGACAAAAGATGCCAACGATAAAATAGATTCCACCCTGCCGATAAAAAGTATACAGATAGACCCCGGCATGACTATTCCGGCAAAAGCGACACAAAATGTAAACCTTAGAGCCAATCTAGTATCGGGAAGTACGGCAAACGAGTATAGTTCAATATATGCTCTTGACTCCGATAGTTTGACATCCGCAGATCCTACTCTTGCAAATGCTGCAGGCACAAACCAAAGACCTGAGGATTTGGGTTCTCTTTTTGACGCTACCGGAAAAGCATTCAATTTACAAGATGGTCAAGGTATATGGGCTAGTTTTGCCAGTGCACAAGTAACTCAAGCCGTTACATCAACAGGTGCAACAAGTGTTAATATCACACTAAATGGTATAAATATTACGGGAACCATAGGCTACAACACGCCTACAGTATCTACTGCAAGCCGCAATGCGTCCGACTTGGCGGCTCTTATTAATACATTCTCAACCGGTGTTAGCGCATCTGCATCTGGTACGAATATTATACTTACAAATGCAAACCAAGACGAAGGTGATAGCAAGAAAAATATTTTGCTAACCACCAATGCTGGTGACGGCTCTACTCTTGCCGCTATCACAGCCGCTACGCCAGGGGCTACGACAGCTTTTAAATACCAATATACGACCGGTTCGGCAAATCCGGCCACAGACTCAAATTCAATAGGTCAAACCAAAAACTTCCACACAACGGAAGATTTGAGATCATACATGCAGTGGCAAGCAAAAGCTTCATCTTCTGGGGCTCTTGTTAGTGTAAACTCAGACGGTAAATACGTTATCTCAAATGCTACGGGAAGCAACTTGGTCGTACAGGTCAGCTCGATAGACGGTAACGGAACGGTAAATCCAAGCCCTTTATTTACTCAAACATTTACTGCCCTTGAGGGAAGTTTACCCCCTGGTTCAGGCACTGCAATATCGCAGCAAATAAATGCAGCAGTACATGCATCTAGTACCGATATTTACGACTCTTTGGGCTCAAAACATACAATCACCTATTCATTCAGGAAAGAGTCTCAGGGCCAATGGTCCTGGAGTGCGACTGTACCGCAACCGGCCAGTATAGGTGGTGTATCTCCAAATGAAAACGTATTTACAAGCGGAACAGTACAGTTCAACTCTAACGGTTCACTTGCTAGCGTCAATCCTCAAAGCTTGTCGATAACATGGAATAATGGTTCTACTGCAAATCAACAGGTAAACTTGGCGTTCGGTACGCCAAATACGTTTGACGGCTTAACAAGCTTTGACCAAAAATCGGCTACGTCACTTATCGGACAAGACGGCTATGCCGGCGGTGACCTAGAAGATGTGAGAATAGATCAAAACGGCGTAATCATAGGAAGCTTTACAAACGGTAGGTCTTTGGGGCTTGCTCAAATATCAATGGCAAAATTTGCCAACAATGAAGGTTTGATGGCTGACGGCGGCAATCTATTTTCACAAAGTGCAAACAGCGGTGAACCAACTATAGGGGCAGCGGGAAGCGGCGGCAGGGGTGCAGTATTCTCTTCTGCGCTCGAAATGAGCAACGTCGACCTTTCAAAAAGTCTTACGCAGCTAATCGTTATCCAAAGGGGTTACCAAGCAAACTCCAAAACAATTACGACATCCGACCAGATGTTACAAGTACTTCTACAGTTAAAACAATAATTAAAAGGGCTTTTGCCCTTTTAATACAACTCCCTATAAAGCCCCATCGCACTTCTATCGGAGAGCGAAGATATAAAATCAGCAACTACCCTATTTTTATTTGTATTGTCTAGTCTCGCTCTAAATTCGGGAGAAAGCATATGCGGCTGACTCTCAAAAGCGTTAAAAAGCGCTCTTACGCACTGCTTTGCAAGATACATCTTCCTCATTATCGACTCGTGCCTATACACTTTTTCGTACAGCAAAGTTTTTAGCTCTTTTATCTCGCTCCACATCTCTTCACCAAAGCGTATAAGCGGTGTCTCATGGGCAAAAAACTCTCCGCAAGCAGGGGTATCAAAAGAGTCAAAAACAGCTCTATTGCGAGATGAAAACTCTATGATATTTGAGATTAGCTCCGTGATAATGTGCGTAGTAAGCCTATGGCGAAAAAGCGGCTCGGTTCGCTTGATTTTTTCTTCTTCCTCGATTTGTCTTACTATTCTACGAATAAGAGTAGAGGCTTCTAGCTCCTCTATCGTGATAAGCGAATATTTGAGCGCATCGTCTATATCTGCGGAGGTATAGGCTATAGAATCGGAGTTGTCAACGACTATCGCCTCAAAAGAGGGGTGTCTCTCAAGTGCAAATATCTCGTCAAAAGAGGCAGGCAAAAAGCTTTTTTTATACGGCGCCGAGTGTTTTAGCACGCCTTCAAGCGTCGCAAATGTGAGATTGAGTCCGTCAAAGCCTTTGTATCTTCGCTCCAGTTTTGTAAGCACCCTAAAAGATTGGTAGTTGTGCTCAAAACCGTTCATGCTTCCGGCTTCCCTTAAGCACTCATCCAAAGTATCGCCGCCGATATGACCAAAAGGCGTGTGCCCTATATCGTGCGCAAGAGCAATGGCTTCAGCTAGAGATTCGTTGAGTCCTAGGTTTTTGGCTATCGTCCTTGATATTTGGCTCGCCTCCAAAGAGTGAGTGAGGCGGGTACGGAAGTAGTCGCCCTCGGAGTTTAGAAATACTTGTGTTTTGTACTCTAGGTTGCGAAAAGAGTGGGAGTGGATGATGCGGTCTCTATCTCTGTCAAACGCCCCTCGAAAGTCGTCTTTGGTCTCAAAAAATCTGTTTTCGGGTCTCATTCGTTGATTTGGGCTTTGATATTTCGGGAGAGCTCTGCACACTTTGCGAGTTTTTCTTTGGAGCTTAGGCTCTCATCCATCAAAATTTTTGTAAACGCACTACCGACTATTACGCCGTCCGCCCCTTTTGCTCTCTCTTTTGCCGTTTGTTCATTCACGCCAAAGCCCACAAACACTTTCGTATCCGTCACGCTTTTTACTTTTTGAAGTATCAATGAAAGGTCTTCGTTTTTATCCGCACCCGTTATTCCAGCGAACGCCACTAGATAGATAAAGTCTTTTGAGGCTTTTGTGATTTTCTCTATTCTCTCATCCGTATGCGTTACCGCCAAAAACGAGATACCGACAAGTCCGTTTGACTCCATCTTTGGCAGATATTTTTGGCTCTCTTCAAACGGCAAATCAGGAATTATGAGACCTTTGACTTTGGCCTCCGCCGCCTTCTCACAAAAAGCCGTGAAACCGCCGGAGAAAAACGAGTTGAAATATCCCATAAAATAAGAGGGAATCTCCTTGCCAAGAAGCGAAGCTATCTCAAATGCGTCCGTGCTTTTGTAGCCGTTTTTTATAGCCGCCAGACTTGCTTTTTCGATAAGCGCGCCGTCCGCCACAGGGTCTGAAAAAGGAAGTCCAAGCTCAAGCCTGTCGCTTCCGGCATCTTTTAGCATGAGTCCAAGCTCTTTGGTAAACTCTTTATCAGGAAATCCGCATGTCACAAAACTTACAAGTTCTTTCACTCTGTCCCCATTTTCTCTTCTATAATTTCAGCCAATACTCTAGCAAACTCTTCGCTGTCGTTTGGACATTTGGCAACCCTATAATCTTGTATACCAAACTCCTCGGCAATCTCTCTGTATTCGATACCAAGCTCATACACGGTCTCTACATTGTCCACCGTAAAAGATATCGGATAGATAAGCACTTTTTTGTTTGAAGCGGATATCTTTTGCAGCGTCTCGCCAAGAGACGGGCCTATCCATTTCATCGGTCCAAGTTTTGATTGGTATGCTAGATGGACTTTACGAAAATGCACCCCTTGCGAATAGAGCAAATCCTCTAATATCTGCACATGCTCTTCTATCTCTTTTTCGTAGCTATCGCCTGCATCTATTATCTTTTGAGGCAGAGAATGTGCGCTAAATACAAGTTCAAAACCCTCTGCATCCTCGCCGCCAAGCGTCTCTTTTATCTGCTCCGCTATTAGCTCGTTAAACGCTCTTTTTTTATAAAATCTCTCTATCGTACGAATCTTTGGATGATACCCCTCTTCAAGAGTCGCTTTATAAAAATCCTCAATAGATGATTTGGTGGTCGTGGTCGAATAGTGCGGATACATCGGCAAAAGCACCACCTCGCCTACCTCATCCTCCATCATAGCCTTTACCGCCTCAAAAGCAAAAGGAGGCACATACCGCATCGCTACGTATGTCTTTTCATCCATAAGACTAGAGAGTTTTGCGGCTAGTTTTTCACTAAGCCCCAGTAAAGGCGAACTTCCGCCGATAAGCGCATAGTGGCTCTGCGCATTTTTTGTACGTGTAAGCACTATCGCTGTGCCGATAAACCATCTTAATGCAGAGCTTTTGACTGTTAGGATATTGGGGTCTGCGAACATATTTTTTAGAAACACTCGAACCTCGCCGAGATTTGACGGCCCGCCCATATTTAGTAGTACAACGGCTTTTTTCATTAGAACTTCAATATCTCCTTGGCTTGCGTCATATCTTTGTCGCCTCGCCCGGATATGTTTACTACGATTAGCTTGCCTTTGACGTCCATTTTTTTGAGTTGCGCTACGGCGTGGGAGCTTTCAAATGCGGGGATAATACCTTCCGCACGGGATAGCCATACGAAAGACTCAAGCGCTTCTTCATCGGTCACCGCCTCATATCTCGCCGCTTTGCTCTCGTATAGATATGCGTGTTCCGGCCCGATTCCCGGATAGTCAAGCCCCGCCGATATGGAGTACGCCTCTTCTATCTGTCCGTCCTCATCTTGGAGCAGATAGCTCATCTGTCCGTGAAGTACGCCCGCTCTTCCTTTTTGAAGGCTCGCCCCGTGTTCGCTTGTCTCAACGCCTTTGCCGCCCGCTTCTACACCGACGCATGTGACCTCAGGCTCTTCCAAAAAGTGACTAAAAAGCCCCATAGCGTTGCTTCCTCCGCCGATGCACGCCACCACCATATCAGGCAGACGCCCCTCAAGACGAATGATTTGTGCTTTTGCTTCGTATCCTATGATGGCCTGAAAATCACGCACCATCATCGGATAAGGGTGCGGCCCCGCTACCGTGCCTATCATGTAGTAGGTATCTTTTGCGTTTGTGACCCAGTGTCTTATGGCATCGTTCATTGCGTCTTTAAGCGTTTTTGAGCCTGACTCCACCGAATGCACCTTGGCGCCCAAAAGCTTCATACGAAAGACGTTTAGCTCCTGTCTGGCGACATCTTTTGCCCCCATAAATACTTCGCACTCTAGCCCAAATAGCGCACAAGCCGTCGCCGTCGCCACGCCGTGCTGTCCGGCTCCCGTTTCCGCTATTACCTTGGTCTTGCCGAGTCTTTTTGCGACGAGGGCTTGCAAGATGACGTTATTGATTTTGTGGCTTCCGGTGTGGTTGAGGTCTTCTCTTTTGAGGTATATTTTTGCGCCGAGTTGCTGTGATATATTTGCCGCATAAGTAAGCAAAGACGGCCTACCGACATACTCTTTGAGGTAATAATCAGCCTCTTTCCAAAACTCTTCGTCAAATCTTATTTTTTTGTATTCATCGTCTAGTATAGACAAAAGCGGCATCAGGGTCTCAGGAACAAACCTACCGCCGAACTCTCCAAAATGCCCACTCTCGTCAGGGTCAAATTTGCTTTTACGGGGAATATACATTCTTTGTTTCTTCTTTGTTTTTTTCTTATTTTACTTAAAGCCGTTTTAAAGCCTTGAATGAAACAAAATGGTAATAAATAAATTTTATAGTTGCGTTTAATATTTGGAGACATAAAAAAGATGGTAAGCGTCAAAAACATACTGGCAACCAAAAATCCGGCATTTTTCAAAAAATACCCAAAATTTTTTACCGACTTCTCCACGATGGCTCTTGGGAAGATACTAAGAGAGAGAGAAATCAACGATTTTTTGTCTAGCAACAAAGAAACCGAAGGGTTTGACTTTATCGACGCTATACTGGAAAAATTGAATTTCAGCTACAAATTCTCCAGCCGCTCAAAAAGCAATATCCCCTCATCCGGTAAACTAATCATAATAGCCAATCACCCGTTAGGCGCACTAGACGCACTAAGCCTAGTTCGTTTCGTAAGAGAGGTGAGAAGCGACGTAAAGGTAATCGCCAACGACATACTAATGAGCATCCCAAACCTCCAAAGCCTGCTTTTGGGGCTTGACATCACCAAAAAAAGCTCGGTAAGAGCCGACATGAAAGCTATTTTGGCCGCTCTCAAAAACGAAGAGGCGGTCATCATCTTCCCTGCGGGTGAAGTGAGTCGTGCAAGACCTGTGGGAGTGCGTGACACATCATGGGAGAGCGGATTTTTGTTTTTGGCGGAGAAGTCCAAGGCTCCCGTACTTCCTGTCTTTATCAAAGCCAAAAACTCTTTTGCGTTTTATGCGGCGTCTACGATATACAAACCTCTCGGAATGCTGCTACTGCCTACCGAAATGATGAGACAACGGGGCAAAAGCCTAGAGTTTGTCGTCGGAGAGACGATACCCGCCGCCAATATCACAGGGCTCAAAATCTCAAAAGAGCACAAAATAAGACTCGTCAGAAAACATCTATACTCGGTGGCAAAAAGCAAAAGAGGGGTGTTCGAAACGGAGCGAAACGTAGCGCATCCTGAAGAGCGAAAACTGCTTCGAGACGAACTAGCCTCATCCGAACTTCTGGGTCGCACGGCGGATGATAAGATGATATATCTCTACGACTACGCCAAGAAATCTACGATTTTAAAAGAGGTCGGGCGACTGCGGGAGATGACTTTTCGCAAAGTCGGAGAGGGTACAGGCAGACAAAGAGATACCGACGAATACGACAAATACTACCGCCACATCGTACTTTGGGATGACAAAGAGCTTGAAGTAGTCGGCGCATATCGTGTCGGACAAGGGCGTGAGATATACGACATATTCGGCAAAGAGGGGTTTTATACCAACTCACTTTTTAACTTTTCATTAGATTTTGAAGAGTTTTTGCCTCACTCTATAGAACTTGGGCGTAGCTTTGTGCAGTCAAAATATTGGGGCTCTAGGGCGCTTGACTATCTTTGGTACGGGATAGGGGCTTATCTCAAAAAACACCAATTCGTCAAGTACATGTTTGGCCCTGTAAGCCTTTCAAACAGCTATCCGGACGAAGCCAAAAAACTTCTTATCTATTTTTATTCGAAATATTTTCCGGCTCCAAAGAAGTATGCAACATCCAAAAATCCGTTTGTAATTTCTCGCCATGAAGAGGAGGAGTTTGCTTCGTATTTCTCTTTTGAAAATTACGAAGAGGATTTTAGGAAGTTAAAAAACCTTCTAAAAAACTACGGTTGCGTAGTGCCGGTGCTTTTCAAACAGTATTCGGAGCTATGTGAAGCTGGCGGTGTTTATTTCAGCGATTTTGGGGTCGATCCGGACTTTGGTGACTGTGTGGACGGCTTTATTATCGTAGAGATAGACAAAATTCTTCCGGCAAAAAGGGAGAGATACATGGGCAATCTAAATTAAGGAGTAAAAAATGAGATGTTATCTATGCGAAAGCACGAAAAATTTGAGTAAATACATGGTAGACGGAGCTTGTACGGTGTTTGTATGCCAAGATTGTGAAGATGAGCTACTTATCGACAATCACATCGACTTAGAAGATAAAATCTTTGAAAAACCGATATTTAGCGACGACAATACGGCTTTATGTATTTGCGCCTAAGACCAAAGCCGCTAAGGCAAGTATCAAAATAACCGCATAAACATAATGCACAGAGCCCTTAGGGAGCCTAGCAACCATATAAGGTGAGGCGAAAAACAGAACAATCGCCGCCACGGCGAAAGAGATTTTCAACCAAATATGAGACGGCGGACAAAAGTCCAAAAGATAGAGCATCCAAAAACCGCTCACCAAAATAATGCTAACAAAAACATGCAAAGACGACTTGGCTTTTTCATAAAAAAGCAGTTTTTTGTCATGACACTCCACGCTCAAAAAAGAGCGCAAAACAAACAAATCAAGCAACAAAAACCCAAAAAAATAGGAAATACCGACCAAATGTAGAGCTTTTAATAGAGCAAAAAGCGTCATCTATATTTTTGAATCGGAGCTAAAAAGCTCTATATTGGCAAGAAATAGCTCTGTCAAAACAGGGTCAAAATGCTTGCCTTTCTCTTCTTCAAAAAACTCCAAAATCTTCGGTAGCTCCCAAGCTTTTTTGTAGCATCTCTCATTGCCTAGCGCATCAAATACGTCCGCTATGGCGACTATACGGGCGTATATGTGTATCTCTTCGCCTTTAAGCCCCTCCGGATATCCGCTTCCATCCCATTTTTCATGGTGCTCATGCGCTATATAGGCGGCGGCATTTATCATTTTTTTGTCGGATTTTTTGAGAAGCGAATAGCCGGCAGTGGTGTGAGTCTTCATTATCGCAAACTCCTCTTCGGTTAGCTTGCCCGGCTTGTTCAAAATACTCTCCGATATCGCTATCTTGCCTATATCGTGCATCGGAGCGGCGTTTGCGAGTATCTTCGCCTCTCTTTCGCTTACCCCGTACAAAAGTGCTAGCTGTTCGCTATATCTGGAGACACGGATAATATGCTCTCCCGTCTCTTTGGAACGAAATTCAACCGCCTCGCCCATTATGGAGAGAAGCTCTTGTTGCGCCTCTTCTATCTCTTTGTTTAGCCTCGATACCTCTAGCGTATTGGCGGCATAACCGCCTATAAGACGGAGTTTTACTATGTCGTTTTGGTTAAAGCCGTTTGCGGAAGGAGTTTTGTTAATACACTGCAAAACCCCTATCGCCTCGTTGTGGCTCGACACCAAAGGAATTGCGGCTATATTTTTTGTTCTATATCCACTCTCTTGGTCGATTTTTTTGTTAAACCTAGGGTCCATATACGGGTCGTTGCAAATTACGTCTTCTTTGTTTACAAAAGAGTGTCCCGCAAGCCCTGTATCTATGGGTATTTCTATACTCTCAACACCGTGCGCCACCTGCGTCCAGAGCTTCGTTTTGTCGGCATTTGCTACCCACATCGTACTTCTATCCGCCCACAAAAGCTCTCTGCTCATATTGTTAAGAAGTGCGAGTATCGACTCTTCGGAGCTAGAATATGCAATTTTTGAAGCAAAATCCAAAAGGGTTCTTAGGCTGTTGGCGCAATGGTTGATACCGATAAAACTTCCCGACATTCTGGCAAAGACCTTGGCGAACATAACATCGTTTTCGTCAAAAGCGGCTTTTTTGCCGTCTTTGGTTTTGTTTAGCAAATTTAGTATGGCAACCGCCTCACCCTCTTTGTTGCAAACCGGCACGGCAAGAAAGTGGCTTATCGGATATTGTTCGCCACCTATCGACAACTGACATACATGTCCATCGAGTGGCTCAGCAAAATGAAGCACGTCCACACCACCCAAACACTCCGCAAAAAGCCCATACAAAAAAGCATCCTCAACCACGCCTTTGTAAGAACTGATTGTGCTTGTTTTTAGCGTATAATCATCATGCGATATAGTCCAAACGGCTACCTCATCGGCATTTGTATACTTCATGCAAAGTTTTGAGAGCACACCATAGACCTTGTCTTCACTCTTTTCCAAATCAAAAAAAGCTGAAATCAGCTGATTGAGATCAGATAAAAAATCCAAATTTGACATCGTCAGACCTTTTTTGGAGTTAGTACTCTCTTTTTAGCTCTTCAAAGCTTTTTTTCCAGACTTTCGTCCCGCAAAATCTAGGCCCTTCAGGACATATCGGGTGTACCCCTGCCTCAGCCCTAAGCATGCACGGCGCTACAAGCTTATCAGCCCCACAAACTCCACTTTTACGCAAAATTCTTGACTGTTCGTAGACAATATCGTATATCTCTTCTTGTGCATTAAAACACAACCGCATTTGCGCCTTATGATTGAAACTCGCCATATCGTTTCGCTCGACTATCTCTATCATGTGAGAGTTTGGAAGAGCATACACCGCCTCGCCAAAACCGATTTGTGCTTTTTGGGAGTCAAAAAACCCGTACGCTTTTGTCATCGCCTCATCATATATCGCTTTTAGCTCATCGTCTTTTGTGATAATAGGCGGCGTGTAGTAGCTATTTTTATAATTTTTTTCCAAACTCGGGCGCACACCGACTGAACGTCTATGCCTTTGGTTTTGGGCGTCTGCCGAAAAAGATAGCTTCATATACGAGCTAAAGCCTCCCAAGCTAGCCCCATCAACCGACAAAGTAGAAAGCCTTAGCACATCGGAGTAGTTTTCGTTGACTGCGTAACTAGGCGGATTTACGATATCAAAAAGCTTGACGCTTTCATTCTCCTTGACTCCGTGCTCTTTTTTGAGAGCCTCCATATCAAAATCCGCAAAATTTGCCTTCGCCTCTTTGGCATAATCTATAAGCGGTTTTAAGGACAAATCTATACGCAAAAGCTCCTCTTCCAGCAACTCCGCAAACTCTTTTGCCTCGCTCATCGCCTCCGGAACCGCTTTTGCAAGAGCGATATATCTCAGCACCACCGTAAGATTGACGGTGTGATACAAATAAGCCCCCATACCCTGAGGAAGCACGTATCTTGCAAACTCCTGAGCTTTTTTGACAGCCTCTTTTTTTTTGAATTTCGGCAAAATATCTTCAAACTTCGACTTTAGCTTTTCAGACAAAAGCTCATAATAATCAAACACACTCGAATAATAGTCTTGCCACGCCTTAGCATCCGCATCTTTTGGATAGACGAAATTTTCAATTTTCATCTTCGCATATCGTTGGCTTATCTGCTCGGAGTTGTAGTATGGGTGTGAATGCAAAAGCCTCCAGATAAGATGGCGACTCATGCCGTCAATGAGTATCGTAAAGTGCGCATGTTGCAAAGTCGTATGGTGTCCAGCTTCAAATATCGAAGAGAGCAGATTTTCTTTTGCGCCCCACCCCTCGCTTTTTAGAGGTTCAACGAGTCCGCCCGCAAAATAACAGGTTCTCGCCGCCGAAACTGCAATATTTGTCGGTTTGTACTCAGCGCCGTCCGGATAAATAATTTTTAGTTTCATCATTTTCCTCTTATGTTTACTCTTTGCCCGTGTGTTATCGCTACGGCTATAGCGTCGGTGATGTCAAGTGGTTTTATCTCTTCTTTGATGCCAAGAAGCATTTTTACCATGTAGGCGACCTGCTCTTTTGCGGCTTTGGCTTTTCCTGTGAGGGCTTTTTTGACTTGAAGCGGAGTATATTCGTAGAAATTACCTATCTCTTGGATGATTTTGAGAGCAAGAGCCCCTCGAAACTGGGCTAGCTTGATAACGGTTTTTGGGTTGTGAGCATAAAACATATCTTCAATAGCCACTTCGTCTATTTTTCTGTTTTTTAGCACGCTGTCTAAACCCTCCACAAGCTCGGCTATCTGGTGTTGCAGCTCTCTAGATTTTATTTTGATAAGCCCTGCTTCCACAAGCGAAAATTTGCTTTTTTCGACTCTTAAAATAGCGTATCCGCAGTTTATCGTACCGGGGTCAATTCCTAAAATCAGCAACCTGTTTCGTCCTAAAAAAGCATTTTTTTCACATAATCTTTCACATATGTGAATAACATCGGTATGTGAAAAGCTCTGAACCAACGGATTCAATAGATTTTCATAATTTTTCAGCTACAATCAAAACCAATTAAACCAGCGTTATTCACAGGGCTCAAATGATTTTTGATACTATCCGAAAAAGTCTTAAAACGGAACTAACCGAAGTCGAATACGACAACTACCTTTCAGGGCTAGTTTTCGACGAAGAAGCTTCCAAATCCGACCTCGTAATCCTCAAGGCTTGCAACCCTTTTGTAGCCAAATGGGTAGAGTCCAAATACGGACCAAAAATAGCACATCTTTTTGAAATCCAAACAGGCATAAAACCTGAGGTAAAAGTGGGCGTCGGAACCGCAAAAAAAACAAAAAAAGAGTCCGCAAAATTTGACGGTACGGTATCCATCGCACAAAAAAGCAAAAGCACCATCCTAAATCCCTCATGGACGTTTGACAGCTTCGTTGTCGGCTCTTCTAACAAATTTGCGCACACGGCGGCGATTTCAGTAGCCGAAAAGCCGGGCAAACTTTACAATCCACTCTTTATATACGGCGGCGTGGGACTGGGCAAAACTCACCTTTTGCACGCTATCGGTAACAAACTTACAAACGAATCAAAAAATATCATTTATGCGACGATTGAACAGTTCATGAACGACTTTACTTCACACCTTCGCAACCAAACAATGGATAGATTTCGTGAAAAATATAGAAGTTGTGATGCGCTTCTTATCGACGATGTGCAGTTTTTGTCAAACAAAGAGGGAACTCAAGAGGAGTTTTTTCATACTTTCAATGAGCTGCAATCAAACGGCAAACAGATAGTAATGACCTCCGACAAGCATCCAAAACAGATAGGCGGACTCGAAGCTAGATTAAAAAGCCGTTTTGAATCAGGTCTTATCGCCGATATAGCACCACCGGAGCTTGAGACCAAAATAGCAATCGTAAACAAAAAATGCGAGCTAAACGGCATCCATCTAAACTCCGAAGTAGTAGGCTACATAGCAGCGACACTTGGCGAGAGCATACGTGAGATAGAGGGTGTTATCATCAAACTAAACGCATTTGCCAAGATGATGGGGCAAGATATTACGCTTGAATTTGCAAAAAACGTCCTCAAAGACCAACTCAGAGAGACAAGAGAGAACATCACGATAGACCATATCGTAGAGATAGTCTCAAAAGAGCTAAATATCAAATCCAGTGAAATACGCTCAAAATCAAGAAGCAGCGCTATCGTAAACGCTAGAAGAATCGTTATTTATCTAGCTAGAAATCTGACGCCAAACTCTATGCCGATTATCGCAACGTATTTTGGTATGAAAGACCACACGGCCGTTAGCCACTCCATAAAAAAAATTAACGAAACTATCAAAAACGATAGAAATTTTGAAGTAAAACTGGAAGAGTTAAAGAACAAAATAAAGATTAAAAACGAAGTTTAAGTGAATTAAGTGAAAAATAAGGATAATAAACAAATATATCTCAAACATTGCGCCATAGAGTCACAGAGTTGTTTTTCACAAAAACACGCCATGCTAATACTACTACTAAAATTTCTTAATAAATAAGAAGGAGTGAAGATGAAAATTACGGTTAACAAAACGGTCTTTGAGCAGATGCTCTCAAATATCATTCCCTTTATCGAAAAAAAAGATAACAGCCAGATAACTTCCCACATACACATGGAAGCTAAAGAGGGGAAATTTACTATTAGAGGTACAGACAACGAAATAGGTCTGAAAATAACTAATGAAGATGTAAATATTGCAGAAGAAGGTTTTGCTACTGCTAACGGTAAAAAAATAGCTGATTACGTTAGAAATCTAAAAGATGAAGATATCGTAGTAGAGTTTGCGGATAACAACATAACTGTAAAACAAAAAGGCTCAAAGCTCAAAATGCCTACTTTTGACGCAAAAGAGTTTCCAAAATTCCCTGAGTACGAGCATCTTCCAAGAATCGGCCTAAACTCCATCAAGCTAATCAGTGCATTCAAAAAAATCACTCCTGCAATAGATACCAACAATCCAAAATACGAACTAAACGGTGCCCTTCTTGATATAAAAACAGGCGGCGTAAATATCGTATCGACAGACACAAAAAGACTTGCAATAGTTCAACTAGATGAACAAAACAAAGAAGAGCTTTCTATTATCATCCCTAAAAAAGCTATCCAAGAGATAGGTAAACTATTTTTTGATGACGTAGATATGTTCTACAGCCAAAACTACTTAGTTATTAGAACAAAACAATATCTTTTCTTCACAAAACTGATAAACGGTAAATTCCCTGATTACCACAGAATTTTGCCAAAAGAGCTCAAATATGTTCAAACTCTACAAAAAGACAAGATCATAGAAGCTATCAAACAAATTAGCAATATCTCTAACGAAATCAAAATGAGCTTTTTTAAAGATAAAATCATTTTTGAAAGTTTGTCTGAGGAAAATATGGAAGCAAAAACTGAAGTTGATTTTGTTTCAAATATAGATAGCGAGTACCAAATAGCTTTTAACTCTAGATTTATTCTGGATTTTCTAGCAAGCATAGATTCAAAAGAGTTTACGGCAGGATTTAACGAATCCAATATGCCATTCGAACTAAAAAGCGACAATTTTATAACAATAGTAATGCCTATATTTTTATAATCAATAACAAAATTATTCTGCCGCAAATGCGGCAAGCTTTAGTGCCACAGCGGCTAACGTAGCTTTGACGGACTTTGTTTTCGCCAAAGTGTGTAAATAAGTAATAAAAAGAGGTTTCATGAGCGAATACGGCGCAGGTAATATTAAAGTTCTAAAAGGTTTAGAAGCTGTACGAAAAAGACCGGGTATGTATATCGGTGATACAAGTGTCGGTGGTCTTCACCATCTAATTTATGAAGCGGTAGATAACTCCATAGATGAGTCTATGGCTGGATATTGTAATGAAATAAATGTAACCCTTACAAAAGCAGGCTCTGCAATAGTAAAAGATAACGGTAGGGGTATTCCTGTAGATATCCATCCAACAGAAGGTATATCAGCTGCAACAGTCGTTCTTACCGTACTTCACGCCGGCGGAAAGTTCGACAAAGATACATACAAAGTCTCAGGCGGTCTTCACGGTGTCGGTATCTCCGTCGTAAATGCTCTATCTTCAAAACTTCATGTAACTATTTATAAAAATGGAGAGATACACGAGCAAGACTTTGAAAAAGGTATTCCTCAAAATATACTTAGCGTTACGGGAACTACAAAGAAAAACGGTACTACCGTAGAGTTTTTTCCAGACGGTAGCATATTTGAAACCGTAGAGTTTCAGTTTGAAATCCTTGCAAAAAGATTTAAAGAATTAGCCTATCTAAACCCAAAAATCTCTATTACGCTAAATGACGAAAGAAACGGCGTAAAAGAAGTTTATAAATTTGAAGGCGGTATAGCGCAGTTCGTTGAAGATATTAGCAATAGAACATCTCTAACCAAAGTAATGTCTTTTAGTGACAAACTAGAAGATATAGAAGCTGACATAGCGCTTCTTTACAACGAAAGTTATGATGAAAAAGTTCTAAGCTTCGTCAACAACATCAAAACAGGCGACGGCGGTACGCATGAAAGCGGTTTTAGAGCGGGACTTACTCGTGCTATCACCACATACGTAGAAGCAAACGCAAACGCTAGAGAAAAAGAGACCAAAATCACGGGCGATGACGTAAGAGAAGGTCTTGTAGCGATAGTCTCCGTACGTGTGCCTGAGCCGCAATTTGAAGGTCAAACAAAAGGCAAGCTAGGAAGTAGTTACGTTCGTCCGCTTGTCCAAAAACTGGCATACGACAAGCTAACAAAATACTTCGAAGAAAACCCGATAGAAGCAAGAGCTATTATGAATAAAGCTCTTCTTGCCGCTAAAGGTAGAGAAGCTGCTAAAAAAGCTAGAGATTTGACTCGTAAAAAAGAGTCTATGTCTGTTGGAACTCTGCCGGGCAAACTTGCGGATTGCCAAAGCAAAGACTCCGCAATTACTGAGCTTTATCTGGTGGAAGGTGACTCTGCGGGGGGAAGTGCTAAGCAAGGAAGAAATAGAGTATTCCAAGCAATACTTCCTCTAAAAGGTAAAATCCTAAACGTAGAAAAATCAGGATTAGAGAAAATCCTAAAATCTGAAGAGATAAAAAACATTATTACAGCGCTTGGAACGGGTATCGGTGAAGAGTTTGACAACGAAAAACTACGATACGGCAAACTTATCATTATGACAGATGCCGACGTTGACGGTAGTCATATTCAGACGCTACTTTTGACGTTCTTTTATAGATTTCTCAATCCGCTTATCCAAAACGGAAATGTATATATAGCTCAGCCGCCGCTTTACAGGTACAAAAAAGGCAAGAAAGAGATATACCTCAAGGATGGGCAAGCCCTAAATGAATTCTTGATAGAAAACGGCATAGAGTCGCTAGATGCTGAAGAAAAAGATTATAAAGATATAAAAGATATTTTGAGAGTTACGGCGTACTACAAAGACATTTTGGAAGAACTCAAAAAAAGATACTCTCTAGTTCAAGTAATCAAAAGACTAATAGAAAACGAAGAGCTTTTGGCGCTTGATAATGAAGCTTTATTTGTCGACCTTGATGCATTTATCAAAGAGATAGGCTTTAATATCCTTTCAAAAACGGTAAATGAAGAAAAAATTCATCTATTTGTTCAAACAGGCGTGGGTCTTGAAGAGATAATAGTGGATGACAATCTATTTAGCAACCACATGTTTGCGGAAGCAATTCACGTATACAACAAGCTAAAAGAAAAAAATCTTGCCTTGCTAGGCGGCAAAGATCCGTTTGCAGTGCTCTCCGCCGTTGAAGATGCCGCCAAAAAAGGTGCATATATCCAAAGGTATAAAGGTCTGGGTGAGATGAACCCTGAGCAGCTTTGGGAGACGACTATGAATCCACAAAATAGAAGGCTTGTCAAAGTCGCTATTGAAGATAGCAGAGAAGCGGACGGTATATTTACGTTGTTTATGGGCGATGAAGTTGAGCCAAGAAGAAAATATATCGAAGAACACGCAAAAGACGTTAAACATTTGGACGTATAGTGAAGTACGGAGAGAAGATAGTAGCGGAGTTTGACCTCTCAAAAGACCTTGAGATTTGGCCAAACGAGCACAAAAAAAACTATATTATCAAGGTAACTCTGCCGGAGTTTACCGCTCTTTGCCCGAGAAGTGGGTATCCTGATTTTGGGACGATACACTTAGAGTATACGCCAAACGAGTGGGTTGTGGAGCTAAAAGCAATCAAACTCTACGTTAACTCTTTTAGAAATAAGCATATATCGCACGAAAACGTCGCAAATGAGATATTTGACGTGCTTTATGGCAAATTAGCCCCTAAATGGATGAAATTGACGTTTGATTTTGAGCCTAGAGGCAATGTGCATACCGTTATTGAGATAGACTCCGACAAATTTACGAAAGAGGCGTAGCTAGCCTCTTTTTCCTGCTTCTTCCAACTCCGCCGCCGTAATAAACATATGCGAAAAGTTGTCGTTATAATCTTCGCAGTTTGTGCATATCTCTTCGCCGTTTTTTGAGGCAAAAGCCATTTTGCATGATGTACATACTTTTAGGTCGTGTTCTATGGCTAAAGATGCTTTATCAAACGCAAACATGGACATATCGTGTTCAAACCCATCTTCAAATGCTTTTGGCACGCAAATATCGTTGCATATACCACAATCTACGCATTTACCGCTTTGAAAATATATCTTTGAAAAATCGCCGGAGTAAAAAAGTGCATTTGTCGGGCAAAACTCTACACAGGATTTACAGTTTGTGCATTCTTTGTTGATTATTTTTGAGATGCTAAAGCCGTAATTTCCTTTTACAAACCTATTTGTCTCTTCGATGGCCTCTTTGATTGTGTTTTTGAGTAGTATTCTTTTTAACGGCAGCTTTGTTTTTGGTTTTTCTATCGTCTCTTGAACTTCTTCGATTACTGCAGCAGAGCGCTTAAATATTGTCTTAAAGAAATCTCTTCTGTCGGTGTTTTTTTGAATATTTATATCTATTTTTTTGTTAGCAAATTCTTCCAAAAAGTCGTTTGTGGTTTTCAGAGTTTTGTCGATATCCGCTTTTAGCCTGTTCGATTTGTTCAATTCGCACTCTTCGCACGGACTCACATCGGCGGTTATTTTCCGGCAGCTTTTGAGACAGAGCGTAATAAGGTGAGATTCGTCGAATACCCCAAGGCAGACGCCTAGTTCTTTACAGGAAAGCTTTAGATTTTCGCCTATTAGCTTATTTTTTAGCTCGTTACTTTCAAATGCTATCTCTTTGGCTACAAATAGATTCGGTTCGAATTTTTGAGACTCTATCGCCTCTGTCGGACAAGCTCCGATGCAGCGATGACAGAGCGTACAACTGTTTTCATCTATCGCTATCTTGCTTCTTATGACGGATATCGCTTTTTCAGGGCAACTATTGACGCAGATATCGCATTCGTTGTCCGCATAATCACGTCTTAGGCACTTTAACGGCTCAACCGCAAGTGCGAAATCAGACATTCAAGGCCTCATAATCTGAGAGCAAAAATTCTATTGCAAAATCTAAAAAATCTAAATAAAACGGTGTTTCAACAAGGGCTTTGGAGCCTACAAAAAAAGGAACCATCCAGCGCACTACATGTTTTTTCATAAACTCTTTTTGTGTTTTTGTGTCCTCTTGCAAAACCAAATTTTGCATAAATCCTAGCTCTATCGCAATGTGGTCAGGAGTAAGAAGAGTCGTTTGGTTGAGGTTTATATCGAAGCCTTTATCGATATAAAAGTTCATGACAGGATTTTCAAGCCCTGTAGATATCTGATGTTTTGCATCGGTAACAGAGGACTCTACCGGATGCGAGTTGACCAAAAATGCGCTTGTAAAATCTATATTTAGCTCTTCATCGAGCGTATCTATATCGTTAGTCGCAAAAAAGTTTTTTGCATTTTCTCCGATTAAATCTAAAAAATCAGGGTTATTTTTCAAATCTCCAATGCTTTTTTTTGAGAGCTTATCGGAGAAAACAGTTGAAAGAAAAGCGTATATAAAAGCTCTTTGTGTGTTGTCCATAGTAGAAAAACCTTAGAAAGTATATGAAGAAAAAGCGGGAAGTATAACGTTCCCGCTTTAAAGTGATATTATAGACAGCCCTTGAAGAATGATTTTCCTTCCGGCGGCGGAGATTTGTATGCTCTTATTTTGATTACGTTGTCTTTTTCTAATGTGCCTATTACGGTAACGTTATTTTTGCCAAAGCCTTCATCAAGTTCATGTAAAGAAACGCCGGAAGTTTCGAGTTTGTACATAGTGCCTTCAGAGTGTACAAACAAAGCCATTGGACTAGTAACGGTAGTGTCTAGCTTACAATCTTTGAAGTATCCTCTTTTGATGCACTCTTCAGTTGCAAGCACGCCTTTTTTTTCTACTTCGCCGGCCATAGGTTTGGCATCAGCCGCTTCTTTAGCCGGTGCAGAGAAAGATGAAGTAGCGACAATAGCCGCAAAAATGGAAGCAAGTACTATTTTTTTCATCATTTAACTCCTGCTTTTAAAGTTTGTAGGTACGCTACTATATCGTCTATTTCGTTTGGTTTTAGATAGTCAAATGCCGGCATAGTAGAAGTCCTTGCGCCTTTGTCATCCGTGCTGTACCAAACGCCTGACGGGTGGGCGTTTTTGTTGTATCCAGGCACTACTACTGCGCTAGGAGCTACGATAGATTCCTTCAAGTATCCCGTCGTAGCGTATCCGCCGATGTTCGATAGTTCAGGAGCCATGTATGCCATCGGAGCTTTGATATCACCCATTGTGTGGCAGGCCGCACAATTATCTGTGGCTAGTTTTTTACCGTTTGCAGCGTTACCTTTTGATTTTTCGCTAATTTTTGTAATATCGGCTTTTGCTTTTGGCGTATCTTTCATCTTTATCGGAGTCCAGCTTGAGAGCCATTTGTTACCGTTCCTACCGTCTTTTGCACCATCCCAAATTGCTATGGCCATAGGTGTTGCATCGCAAGATTTTGAGTATTCGTCATTTAGAGGTTTTTTGAATACTGCAGTCCATTCGCCGCTTTTGTAGTTCATAGACATTTCATATCCTTTAGCATCCTTGACTTCGGTCATAGACCTAAAGCCTTCCGCTATGAATATCTTATTGTATTTTGAGTTTGCAAGCGCTTTTGATGCGGCCTCTTTTTTCTTCAAATCATCACCAAAAAGGTTTAGATTTTGTCTCACTTGTTGAGTAGTTACATCCGCATTTTCATTAGCCGGATAGATAGCTTCTACATTTTTTTGAAGCATAACGCTTACTTGTCTACCTTCGCTTCCCATACCGATATACGGAAGCTTATCGGCTTCTAGGCAAGCGGTAGGAAATTGAATTGCAACACCGTCGCCAAATGCCTTTGTGCTTTTCAGGCTCTGTTTGGAGTTTGTGGCATCTTTATATTTAACGACAACTATCATCTCTTTGTCGTTAAAAGCAGTTCCTACTTTTGCTTCAAGGGCTTTTAAACCTTTCATTTTTTCCGTAGCTTCTTTATCGTTGTTGCCGATTGTTGTTTGCGGATATAGCATTACGCTTTCAAGTTTTACTTTGGAAGCGTCTAGCTTGTTGGCTTTGGCAGCCGTTATAAAATCGGCGGCGGCAAGGCTGATGCTTGCCATTGCCGTGAGTGTTAATAACTTAACAGTTTTATTCATTAGTGCACCGCCTTAAATGATGTGAATTTACCCGCATCGTATCTGTGGTCGATTGGCTTTAGCGAGTTGTTGTGGTGTGAATAGTACCCAGCGTCTAGTCTAAACATATCTTGGTGTTTGTATGCGATTAGAAGGTCAAGAAGCTCAGATTTACCCGTGCTTTTTCTCTTTTCCATTTCGTCTTTAATTGTTTTGACCGCAGCGTGTACCTCTTTGCCAAATAGCGCTTCAAGTTGCTCTGCAGGAACCCTGTCGCTTCCAGGAATCGGCTTGCCGTTTGCGTCAAATTTAAGTGGACCGCTTACAGGCGGAACGTAATAAACATTTGCTCCGGTATTTGCATCCGGTCTTAGCGGAAGAGCTACTTTGTATTTTTTGACTAGTTTGTATACTTGACCTTCTTCGTCGTCAAGGAAGCCCAAAAATCTGATTCTACCTACGCATTGTTGCGCACATGCAGTCGGAAGACCTTTCTCGATTCTTGGGAAACAGAAAATACATTTTTCTGATTTTGAGATTTTCGGGTTAAAGTATATTTTTTTGTAAGGGCAACCCGCTATACAAAATCTATAACCTTGGCATCTGTCTTGGTCAACAAGCACAACGCCATCTTGACCCCTTTTGAATATCGCATCTCTCGGACATGCCGCTAGACATCCAGGATTGTCGCAGTGATTACACAGTCTTGGAATATAGAAAAAGTAGTTATCGGATGGGAAATTACCAGCACCTTGGTCTTCATCCCAGTTTGGCCCCCAGATAGGAGCGGCGTTTGGTTTGAACTCAACGCCTTTTGCCAAATCTTCGTGGTTAAAATCCCATGGAGTACCGTAGCCTGTTTCTATTTCAGGGATTACACCCTCTTTTAGATTGCCCTCAGCGTCAAAACCTCCGCCGGAAGTTTGCCACTGTTTTGGATAGCCCTCTCCGGGAAAAGTTTCTACGTTGTTCCAATACATATAATCTCTGCCGTTTCTGTTTGTCCATTGCGTTTTACAAGCAACGGTACAAGTTTGACAGCCGATACATTTGTTAAGGTCCATGACCATTGCTAGCTGTCTTTTAGACGCTACGTTTGCTGTTGCTGACATATATTATTCTCCCCTTACGCTTTTTTGGCTTTTTCTACATTTACGGCCGCATCGTATGCGTATTGGTTACCGTCCCAAAGACCGCCAAATTTGAGGTGTCCCCAGTTGTCTGCCATTTCAAGCAGGTTAAGTGATGTAGGCACGACTTCGTTAGGACCTTTCATGCCCTTAAACATATTTGGCTCCCAACCGTCTTCTAGCACTATTGAATCCATCGGTGCGGAGTGTGATACTTTTGCCATGGCGAAGAACTCGCCGATAGTGTTGTATACCCTTATTTCGTCACCGTCTTTGATGCCTTTTATTTTTGCCACTTTGTCGTTTATAGCAACCCAAGGCTTACCTCTTTGAAGTCTCATAAGAAACTTAGAGTTTTTCCAGTTGGCATGTATCGACCATCTAGCATGCGGTGTTAGCATTGTAAACGGATAAGTTTTTGATATAGGTGCAATACTCGGTCTAGCCGTGTTAACGGTTGCGCCTAGTTTGATCCACATTTCATGGTCGACGTAGAAAGTCTGTCTACCGCTCATAGTTTCAAATCTCTCAAATTTGAACATCTGGTCTTCCCATGAGTTAAACGGTCTGTCTGCGTATAGAGGCGAAGTTTTTGCCGCTTTTTCGTTAAGCACCAAGAAGCCGCCTGATTTTTTCATTTTTTCTATCGTATACGGCGCATACTGCTCACATTTGTCAAGAGCGACTTCAACAGCCATTTTGTCGTCACCTAGGTACGGCTCAAGGTTGCCCTCTGATTCTTCATCATGGTTTGTAAATTCTTGGTGGAATTTGTCAAGTTCTCTTTCGCCGTTTTTCGTGTATTGAGGGTCTTTGACTTTTTGCACAGGACCTTTGATCGCTATCTCTTCAAGTTTTTTGGCAAGCATTTCAAATATGCTCCACTCATCTTTCGCTTCACCTACAGGTTTGAGGTTTGCGACTGGGTATGCAAGATTTGTAAATCTATGGTATCCCGGTGAGCTTCTAAGGTCAAATACCTCGTAGTGAGATTTTGCAGGGAGCAAGATGTCGGCATACACTGCCGTTTCGCTCATCCTGTAGTCTACATACGCAAAGTATTTAGTAAGTTTCAAAAACTCTTCTCTATAGCTAGTACCTTTGTTTCTTCTAAATCTAGAGTCCGCAACCAAAAGCGCAATTTCCGGCATCCAGAAAGGTTTTGCTTTTTTTGCGCCTTTAGGGTCGGCAGCGTAAGCTTTGCCGTCTTTTATCATTTGCTCTACTATTGCTTTGTACTCTTTTCTTTCAATGCCTTGAGATTTTTTGAGTTCAGCATCTGAGAAGTACTTATCCATTGAATGCATTCCCTTGCCGAACATAAATTCGCCAAAGAATCCAGAACCGAATCTAGCTTGATATTTACCGCTAAAGCCCGATAGGTTTTCAAGGCCTGAAAGTTGGAATTCGTTTTCCGTATTTAGACCGCCTCTTGGACCGTATCTGCCTGTTAGACCGCAGATTGATGCTATGTTCCAAATGTTCAAAATACCGTTAAAGTATTTGTTTAGCGCAAAACCGGTAGTGATTTCTACTACTTTTTCTTTTGCTATGTCATTTGCAAGTTCAGTTACGATTGATGGGTGAACACTTGTGATTTTTTGAGTCTCTTCCGCAGGAAATTTCGCCGCTTCAGCTTTTAGAAGTTCAAAAACAGTTGTTACTTTAACTTTTTTGCCGTTACCTAAAGTAACTTCCCAAATACCTTCAATAGCAGGGTCTATATCATAACCCTTGTCTTTTAGCCTCAAAGTCTTAAGGTCGCTTCCTTCGCTTCCCGGCATCAAAGCGAGAGAATTTGTTTTTGTATTCCATGTATAAAACTGCTCATCAAATTTGTGGTGCTCTTTTTCGTCTTTTGCGTGTTCAAAATCGCTTCTTCTGAGAAGTTTTTTGTCATCTACTTTTACAAGGAAAGGTAGGTCTGTATATGTTTTGATAGCTTGCGGCGTATAAAGTTTTTTGCTGATTAGCTCATTTATGATGCTCATCGCAAGATAGTTGTCCGTACCCGGTTTGATCGGTACCCATAGGTGTGCACGTGATGCGGAAGCATTGAACTCCGGCGTAATAACTACGATTTTTGCACCGTTGTATTTGCCTTCCCATACGAAGTGAGCGTCAGGAATTCTTGTTGCAGATGGGTTTGCGCCCCACATTATAGAGACGTTTACGTTGTACATAAAGTCAAACGTACAGCCCATATTGCCCTCGCCGTATGCTACCGCAGCGCCTGAGAACATGTCGCCGAGATATGAAGCAGGGTAAATCCTTACGGCGCCAAGTTGTGTAGAAAATCTAAGAGGACCACCTCTTCTGCCTTCTGTCAAAAGACCTGTTCCGGCGTGTACCGTGATACTTCCCGGCCCTTTTTTCGGGTCTATCATGTTGTCATATAGTTTTTGGGCTATTTCTGTAGTCGCTTCATCCCAGCTTACTCTTTTCCATTTGCCCTCTCCTCTTTTGCCCACTCTCTTCATCGGGTAAAGGATTCTGTCTTTTTCATACATTACTTGTGAGTGCTCAACACCCTTGTTACAGCCTCTAGGGTTGAAGTCAGGAATGCTTGGGTTTATTATCGGATATCTTGCGGATTGATTTTCTCTTGTTACCACGCCGTTGTTTGACCAAATTTCCCATGCGCAGTTACCTTGACAGTTTACGCAGTGATACGCAAAACCGTGCTCTTCTTTTTTGCCGTAAGTGAAGTTAAACTCATTTCTGTATAGATTTTCAGTCATGCTTGCGTTTGGATACGCTTCTTTGGCATTCTCTACTTTTGTAACGTTTGTTTTTGCAAACAAAGAACCTTGACCTGCTACTAGGGCCGCCGTTAGACCAGAAGCTTTTAAAAAGTCTCTTCTATTTTTTACCATTTTTACTTTCTCCCTCATCGTCTTATCGGCATGTTCCAGTCATTGCCCCACTCGTCCCACGAACCGGTATAGACTTTCACATTTTTGTAGCCTAGTTTTTCAAGCACGGTTGCTATGTATGATCCTCTTCCCGCACCAACATGGCAATATGTATAAATTGTCTTATCTTTTGTTATGCCGTATTTTTCAAGCATTGCTTTCATCTCGTCTTCTGTTTTGTAAGAGAGTTTTTTGTTTGCATCGCTGAAGTTTGTCCACTCCATAAATTTAGCGTTTGGAATGTGCCCGCCTCTCGCTACGTTATCCAATTTTGTGGCGCCTATAATCTCTTCGATTCTTCTAGTGTCTATGATTACGTAGTTGGACTTGTCCCCGTTTTTTTCTATATCTTGAACGGCTTTTAATACGTCTTGTTTGGAGACTACAATTTCATGATTTATTTTTTTTGGGTCAATTTTGAAAGTTTTTGCAGCTACTTTAGGTTCAGTACCCTTAACAATCTTAACGCCCTCCGCTTTTAGTTGAGCAATACCGCCGTTTACCATTCTTACGTTATTGTGTCCGTAAGATTTGAAGTAATGCCATACGCCCGATGCGTTTGGACCCTTAAAGTCATCGTATGCGATAACTAAAGTATTGTTGTCTATACCTTTTGAACCTATAAATTTTTCGGCCTCATCTATGCACATATAGAGCGGTGCACAGTGCATATCGCCGGTTACGTCCGAGTGATGCAGGTGATGGGCATCCATATTCATAGAACCCTCTACGTGATTTAGGTTGTAAACGTCGGCATTATCGCCGCTTACGAACACAACCCCCGGTTTGCCGACTAGCTCTTTTGCTTCTTTTGCCGAGATGCTAATATCATCTGCTAACAAGGAAACAACGGCAACCGAAGAAAATAGGCAAAGCGATGCCAGTAGCTTCTTCATAAACGCTCCTTCTTTTGCTCTTCTTGACTTTTAATTTTTGCTTTTGCAAGGGTACAAATTTTAAGTAAACTTGTCTTAATGAAGTCTTAATTGTATTAACTAAAGTTATTATTATTTTTACTTAAACAACTATAAGTAACACCTGAAAAAAGCTTTGTAAACTATATTGCTAAAAGCGTAAACATAGAGTCTCAGTTTGAATTTTCATATTCTTTTCGTTAAGATGAAAATTCAAAAAAATAATAAAAAACTAAGTAGAGTTTATTATGAATATTTCTAATACTGATGATAGCAAAAATTTAATTTCCAAATCACTAGGATTTTATCTATATGAGCTTCTTGGCGTCGATTACAGTGGTTGCTATATAACAAATATAGAGATAAGGGATATGGCTAAAAAATTTGGCGTAGAGTTAAAGCTGACAGATAGCAATAAAATGTTCGGAGAGTTACTAAAAGTTACACAAGAAGATAATAGAATGGTGGATACTTTGAATGAGATGAAATCTCTATTCCAAAGTAGAATAGCCGTGTACGATGAGTTTGCCGATAACTTTCCAAAAGCTCGCGATGCGATTGAAGAGTGGCAAATCAAGGCGGCAAGAGCCGTACGCAAGATAGATACGGCAATAAAAGAGGTGCAAAATGAATCCAACTCCTAAAAAACCGTTAACATACGGTACATTTGAAAAACCAAACGACAGAGCCTCTTTTGCAAAGCATGTTATAGCGGTTACGAGCGGCAAAGGCGGTGTCGGCAAAAGTACGGTTAGTGCAAATTTGGCTGTAGCTCTTGCACAAATGGGAAAAAAAGTAGGCATACTTGATGCGGATATATATGGACCCGATATTCCTAGGCTTTTAAACATAAGACATGAAACGCTCAAGTGGAGCGCGGCAGACAAGATAATACCGAGTGAAAATTACGGTGTCAAAATAATGTCGGTAGGCATCACGACACCCACGCCAGATACTCCGTTAGTATGGAGAAGCTCCGTGGCGGTGAGCGCACTTGTTCAGCTAATAGAAGATGTTGAGTGGGGTGAGCTTGATTTTTTTGTTATCGATATGCCCCCTGGTACTGGCGATATACAGTTGACGGTTGCGCAAGAGATGAGAATTTCAGCGGGTATTTTGGTAACAACTCCGCAAGCAGTTTCTACGGACGACGTTAGTAGGGCGATACGAATGTTTCAAGACGTCAAAGTGCCTATAGCCGGAATAATAGAAAATATGAGTTATTTTGTAGCGCCTGATACAAAAGCAAGATATGATATTTTTGGAAGCGGCGGCGGCGAAATGCTTGCTGCAAATTATGGGGTAAAGCTACTAGGGAAAATCCCACTACTTATGCAAATAAGAGAACTGAGCGATGAAGGCATGCCGCCAGTCGCCCATGCGGATGAAGAGTATAAAGCATATTATCAATCGATAGCAAAGGAGCTTATAGATACTTTGGCGTAAAAAATTACGCCTGAACATCCAAAGCGTTTCCGCCCAAAGATTCTATTTTCTTATCTATTTTTGCGAGTGCTTTATCAAGCGTTTCGTATGATATATCCGGAAGCTTTTCACCCCATAATGCTTCGGCATCTTTGAAGCCTTTTACTATCCCTTCTCTTCCGGCTTTTAGTTTCTCTACGTCATCCCCGCCTCCGGCAAGTACAAAATCGGATAGTCTCTCAGAGGTTTTCGTAACACCGAAGAATCCATCTTCCGCAACTAGGCTTTTTGCCTCTTCAGCCGTTAGGTCTCCGATTGGCTTGCCTTTGTAGCCTAATTCGTCAAGTTTTAGATTTTCGGTCAAACTTTTTATTTTATTGATATCAAATATTCCACTTTGCGCCTCAAAAGAGGTTGACGAGTAACTTTCCGTTTTCATACTAAATTCAAGTAAATATGAGCTTGAGATAGATTTTGCCGAAAGTTTGCCGTTTTTTACTTGTTCTTTTGCTTCGTCGGTTAGTCCATTTTCACCAAGTATAGACTCTTCGTTCACATTTAAAGATGCTTTGATATTCATTGCGTATGTTTGATATTTTGTAGCTTCAGTTACCTGCATTGTAGACTCCTTGTCTCTTTGTATATATAAAATCGGCTTTTATATGTTTTGTTGAAATGCTAGTAGCGGTTTTATTGATGTGCAATCGGCAGTTCTATTGTAAAAGTTGCCCCGCCTTCTATATTTTTTACGCCGAGTTTTCCGGCAAAGCTCTCTTCGATGATTTTTTTGCAGATGTAAAGCCCGATACCGGTTCCGCTATCGCCTTTAGTGGTATAGTGTTGCTCGAATATTTTGCCCAAAATATCCCCAGAAATACCGCCGGCATTGTCTTTTATGTAGATCAGCAAAAATTTATTTTCTTTTTCGATTTTCACTGCAATTTTTCTATTTTTGATATTATGCGAATAAAATGCGTCTTTTGAGTTGTTAAAAAGATTTAACAATACTTGTTTTAATTCGTTTTCTTTGCCTAACACGCATAGCTCTTGACTTCCTGATATTTCAAACGTAATACCTGCGTGGCTATACTCTTTGCCGAACATACTTAAGATATTTTGTATTGTCAATATCGGTGAAAATACTATTTTTTTCTTTGAGGGCGAGAAGAAATTTTTAAAATCATCCATAGTGGAAGACATTGCTAATATCACGGATTTCATGTTTGATATCTCTGCGTCAATCTCTTGTGAGATTTTTTCTCCTGCTTTTGAGGCCGTCATCTGTATCTCTTTGAGCATGATCATTATTAGACTTAGCGGCTGCTTCCACTGATGTGTGATGGCTGAAATCATCTCTCCCATTTGTGCTTGCCTAGAGTGTAGCTCCAAAAGCGCTCTTTGGGATTCGTATTTTTCTATTGCTTCTTCTTTTTGATTTCGTAAAATATTTATCTGGTCTGCAAGCGCAAACGATAAGAGGATTGACTCAAGGACAAGTCCTGCTCGTGCGCTAAAGGTAATAACTTCATGGTCTAGTTGTATACCCAAGGGCAAAAGCATCAAAGGTGCCATACCGATAGCCCATGCGCTCCAGGCAAAAGTATAAAATCTTGCCTCTTTGTAGCCTTTCTTCCAGATATATAAACCCAAAAAAGGTAAAAGAGAGACTACCAAAGAGGAGATTGAAAATATTTTTATTGCATCGACTCTAAATCCAGACATAAATATAAAAAGTAGCACTATAAAAAGTATAGAAAAAATATCTAATAGTTTATTTATAAGCGGAAATCTCTCTTTTGTTCTTAGAAACTCTTTTGAGAACTGTAGAGCGGCGGCAAATAGCAAAGGATATGTGATTGAAAAAACATTTTTTGTTATAAAGTTAGACTCTTTCCATAAAAATTGATACCCTATTCCGTTGTTGGCGAGTACGAATAAAACGACAAAAAACATATAAAGACAGTACCAACCGTATACTCTAGTCTTGAAAGATAAAAATAAAAAGAGGTTATAAGTAAGCAAAATAAGCATCGCACCAAGCGTTATGCCTCTTATCGCGGTATTGGCAATAGTGTTTTTGAAAAACGACTCTTTGGCTACTATGTCAAATTGCGGAAATATGAACCAATCTTGTTCGAAAGATATTTTTAGTAGCAATATGTTTTTTTCTTTTGCCTGGCTATTTACCGGGTATGCTATCGCAGGATGGTTCAAAAATACATAGGAGTTTGATATAGATGTTTTTTCTTCGCTGCCGTTCCCATGAATCAAATATAGTGTTCCGGATACATTTGCCCTAGGAAGTGTAAATATCCAGTCTATCGGCTTGTCTGAGACATTTTCTACATTTAGGCGAAACCAGTATATTCCATTGTTTAGTGAAGATAGAGAGCTTAGTTTTTCTTCTTTGAGGTTTAGTGTTTTTGCGTTTACTATATCTTTTGCTTCTAGTGTGCCGTTGATGTCTTTGTATATTTTGACACTATTATTTGCATTGATGCTTGACAATGTTTCATTGATTTTTATATTGTCGGCGAAAGAGAGTGATAAAAAAAATAGTACAAGGAAGAAGAATTTCTTCAACATTATTGTTCCGTTATAGTTTTTTCGGATATTAATGATTGGTGGAGCGTAGCGGGATCGAACCGCTGACCTCGACGCTGCCAGCGTCGCGCTCTCCCAGCTGAGCTAACGCCCCACAAGCTTCGGAGGCAAAGATTATAACAAAAAACTTTTAAAGTCCTTGGCTATGCGCCGCCTTTAGATTAATGTTTCCGTCGTCGTAAGGGTCTTGATGGATATTGATTATCCAGGACTCTGTCGGGTGGATGCTCGTTATCCGTTCCTCTATATGGTCGGCGAGTTCATGCGAGTGTTTGAGAAGTACCTTGTCGTTGAAAACTATATGGACATCTACGAAATTTATATTTCCGCTTTTTCTGGTTTTTAATTGGTGATAGCCAGATATGATGCAATCATCGGCGTCGATATGGCTTTGAATAATCTCCTTGATACCTTCAACTGTCTCATGTTCTAGCGCCTTATCAAGTAGCATTTCCATGCCCTCCTTGATAATTCCTATAGCCGAGTAGATGATATAAATTGCTATAAGTATGGATACAAAAGGGTCTACAAAGTGCCAATTTGTGAAGTATATAAGCACCAAAGAGGCGATAATGCCTATGTTGGTGTAGAGGTCACTTTTGTAGTGTAGGGCGTCTGATTTGATGATGAGACTTTTTGTTTTTTTGTATACATGTGTCAAGAAAATGACGAGCGCACTAGTGGTTGCCACTGATACAGCCATGATGGCAAGTGAGAGGCCAAGATGTGTGGTCGGTTCACCGTGAATAAATTTTTGTATTGCGGCGTAGATGATAAAAATACCCGAAGCCGTGATGACAAGCCCCTCTAACGCCGAAGCCAAACCCTCTATTTTACCTCTGCCGTAGTTGTATTCGGCATCTGTCGGTTTTTGCGATTTTGAGACGGCATAAGAGTTGAAAAGGGATATTAAAAAGTCGAGGGCGGAGTCGATGGCGGATGCTATGATGACCACAGTACCCGTCATGACCCCGACTGTTAGTTTGATAACTATAAGAAAAAAAGCCGTCGCACTAGCAACGACCGTAGCCTTTTTTTGTAGCGTCATTTTATAGCTCATTCTCCGCAAATTCAGCGATTTTACCACGCATGACTTTGCTTAGTTTGACTGCAGCTATCATGTTTGAGGTTTTTGCTTTTTTGAGCATTATCGCAAGCGCATTGTTGTATTTTGTCAAATGCGGATGGTCTATTTGGTGCAAGTCGCCCAAGATAATGACTTTGCTTCCGTCCACGACACGGGTAAGCATTAGCTTGTTTATTGCCGGAGAGCTGTTTTGCCACTCGTCGAATATCAAATAACCTTCTAGGTTTACACCTCTCATTTGGTTGATATTGATGGCTTCCACGTTGTATTTTTTTAGGAAATCTTCGTTTGTCATGAAGTCCGCTGATTTTGAGCGTTTGAGTCTATCGTCCATTTCGATTCTCATAAAGCCCGACACCGCATCGTACAGAGGGTATGTGAACACGCCAAGTTTGGTCGATTCGTCACCCTTCAAAAAACCTAGTTGCGCCGCAGCATCGCCCGCCGTTACCGTATTACGGCAGTATTTGACCTCATCTATGCTCTCTTCTTGAAAGCTCTTTACCGCCCCTTGCATTGCAAGCAGATTTTTACCGCTTCCCGTAACTCCGGCACACACTACGATAGGCACATCTGGGTCTATCAGCATATTTAGGAAAAACAACTGCTCTTTGTTTTTTGGTTTTACGACAAGTTTTCGTATCTCATCTTCATCGATAATGTGAAAGCCTGTCGGCTTGTAAAATGCCAAGATATGTTCGCCTGTCTCTTCAATGACAAATTCGATATTTGTAAAATGAGAAAGCTCCAGTCCGTAGTCGCTAGGGCTTGAGCTCTCTATAAACTCTTTTTGCGCAAGCTTGATATCTATTCGCTCTACAAACTCTAGTTTTTCGATATCGTCTATTCTGTTTGTCTTAAAAGGCTGTGATTTTAGCCCCATTGAGAGCGCTCGTAGCTTCATTGCTATATCGTTTGTGACTACTTCGGAGTCATCGTAGCAAGATGCTATTTCTAGTATTTTTCTGTCATTTATGATGTTTGGCGCATCATGGTTTAAAAGTGTTTTGTACGCACTTTTTGATACGAGGTCAAAAGTGGACTCCCCTATTTTAATGTGTACTATTCTAAGAGCGTACCCGTCGTTGCTTGCATCCTCTTCGCCCATCACTACCGCTTCATCCATTATGCGGTTAAACTCTCTTGCTTGAAAGTTTATATCCCCAAACCCGCTTTTTTTCGAGTCTATCTCATCCAGTACGGTTTCAGGTATTACGACTCTGTTGCTTCCCTCTTGCGAAAGGGCGAAGATGTTGGCTGCGTCGTCAAGTATGACGGAAGTGTCCACGATGTATGTTTTCAAAAAGTTTCTCCAGTTTTTAAGAAAATGAAAGAGGATCCATGTCGACCTCGAAGCTTTTGTTGTCCACAGCGTATATTGCGCCTAGCAACCTCTTTGCTGATGGGTCTCGTAGGAGTATATCAAATCTATGCTTTTCGGCTATTTTGTTTATTGCCGCCTCCCCGTATCCTACTATTTCGACATCGGTACTCTCTAGTTTTTTGACGGCTTGCATCATATCGGTGTTTGTCCTGTCTCTGTTTTTGCCGGAAAAAAGGAGTCTAGCCATTCTCGTATGCGGTGGATAAAACTCGCCTCTCATCTGTAGTTCGTCTTTTAAAAATAGTTCATAATCGCCAATGTAGCTTCTAAAAAACTGCTCATTTAGCGTCTGCACGATGACTTTTGCATTTTCTTTGCGCCCTGCCCTGCCCGATATTTGCACCAAAAGCGAAAGCGCTCTTTCTCTAGCTCTAAAGTCGTTTTGGGCAAGTATGCTGTCAAGCCCAAGTATGACCGCTAGCTTTACGGCGTGGTAGTCGTGGCCTTTTGATAGCATTTGCGTGCCTACAAGAACCGATATTTTGCCGCTTTCAAACTCTTTTAGCACTGCTTCTAGCTTTGTCTGTGTCGTTATTTCGTCTCTGTCGAATTTTTTGATTGTTATATTCGGTAGGCTCTCAGAGATTTTTTCTACCGCCTCTTGCGTCCCCATCCGAAAGACGCCAAGTTCACCCTGCCCGCATTTGGAACATTTGTAATCTATCTTTTCGGCGTATCCGCAGTAGTGGCATTTCATCTGCGATTCGTTCAGGTGTAGACTCATGGATACGGAGCAAAACGGACACTCTATGCCGTTGCCGCAGTTTTTGCACACCATATATTTGAAGTTGGCACGGGTGGGCAAAAAGACTATCGCTTGTGAGCCTTGCTTTACGGTTTGGGCTATATTTTTGCTGATAAATGCATCTATCTCCGTCTCTTTGGCGACAAACACAAACTCTTTTGAGCCTTCAAAAAAACTCTCTTTGAGGCGAAACACGGGGTAGTTTTTGTAGCTAGGAAGTGAAGGCGTGGCCGAGCCTAGTATGCACTTTGCGACGCATATTTTGGCGTAAGTGATTGCCATGTCTTTGGCGTTGTATCTTGGAGATTGGTTTGATTTGTAGGAGTCGTCATGCTCTTCATCCACCACGATAAGTCCGATATTTTGCATCGGTAAGAAAAGAGCGGAGCGTGGGCCGGCGACTATTCTTATTGTGCCGTCTTGTATTTTTTGGAGTGTAGCCTCTCTTGCTTTTTTGCCTTGTTTTGAGTGCCAGACACCGACTTTCTCGCCGAATTTTAGTTTTAGTCGTTTGAGCATTTGGGGCGTGAGGCTGATTTCGGGCATCAAAAAGATGACGCTTTTGCTGTTATTTATCGTATCTTCCAAGAGGCGCATATAGATTTCGGTCTTGCCGCTTCCCGTGTCTCCAAAAAGTAAAGATGTCTGATTTTTGCAGATAAACTCATACGCTTCAAGCTGTTTTGGCGACAAACAAATATCTGTTTTTACCGCCTCATGTGCCCTGCCCACTTTTGACGAATCCCAAAAAGGCTCAAAAAGCGACATAGCTATAGCAAATTCGCACACGTAGTAGGAAGATACAAATCTAGCAAGCTCCATCTGCTCTTTGGAAAAATATCTGTCGCTTATCTCGCCTACTTCGCTAGTTTTGAAAGTCGGTTTTTCGCATTTTTTGAGGATTACGCCGCTCTTTTGCTTTCTGGATACGGCTATGGATACCACCCTGCCCTCCTCTATCTCAAGCGGACTCTCAAATGTCAAAATTCCTAGGTTGTGCCCCGTGATGGCTATTTCGTAGTAGTTCAATTAAGCTCTTTTAGTTTTGTTTCGATGAGGGCTTTTTTGCTTTTGTCGGATGTATTTTTGTGAAGCCATGTTAACTCTTTTTTTAACTGCTCTTTTTTGGCGTGCTCGTCACCCGCAAAGGCCAGAATATCCAAAAGAAAATCATCTACCTTCATTGTCCCAAAGACCCCATTAAACTCAGGATGCGCAAATATCGACATTGCTAGTGTTTTGAGTATCTCTTTGTTTGGTTGTTCGCTTGTTACTTCGATGATGAGTTTTAGATACTCGAAGCGAAAATCGTTTGGATGTAGCGAAAGGGCTCTATCCAGAATGTCGTATGCCGAATCTTTGTCTTTTGGTATCGTGGATAAAAATGATACGCCGTAGTTGATAGCGTGATAAAAAGAGGGGTCAAGTGAGGCTATGGTCAAAAATGCGTTTTTAAACTCCGAGGTGTTGACCGCAAGCGTGCCGCCTTTGCCCATTTCGCCTATCTTTGTCGATTCGAGCCATGCAAAATCAGCCGCAAGCGGACTCAAAGAACCGAGCGCCGCTTTTGAGATGAGTGGGTTTGAGTAGATAAAACTGCTTTCGTTTTTTTGCTTGCAAGGAGAGGGCAAAAACAAAAAAAATAGCAAAATAAATCCGACCGCATGGATGCCAAGAGCCTTAGCCAACTCTTAAAACCTCTTTTTTGAACTTAAAATGAGCCGCAAAAAACAAGAGTGAGCCGTAAAGCCCGAAATAAAGCAGGGCAAAAAACTCTTTACTAAAAGCCACGGTAATGGCTAGCGGGTCAAAGAACGAGAAGTTGGGAAGCAAATAGTAGACGGTTTGCGAGAGCGCTTTTGCGGCTATAGAGTTTTCTTCGCTTGCATACAGCATCAACTCGTCAGCGCCGCTACCGATAAAAAACAAAAAAATAGCATAAATAACGGAGTTGGTATTTGAAACAAATCGTGAAAGAGTCAGCGTCAAAAAGCCAAGTAGCGAGGAGGCAAGGGCGGATAGCGTAAGTCTGGACAAAAAGCCTTCATTGATACCCTCCGCAAAAACACTCAAAAATATAGCGTCCACAGCAAGAAAAGCCGCCAGTATGAGTGATATCAGAGTAAAAAGCGCCATAAATTGCGAGAGCAGATACTCTCCTCTGTTGCATCCGCCGACAAAGATAAACACGAAGATTCCGCCTTTGCGCTCTTTTTCCATCATCAAAAATGCGTAAAAAACCGCCGATAGCGTCATAATAAAGCTTTGAGAGGCGAGCAAGGCATCTTCTAAGAGTTTGTATTTGACCGCAATATTGATATCGCTAAGCGAGAGCGAGAGCGTCAAAAATATAACCGCCAAAACAATAAAAAGTCCCGTCGCACGTTCACTCAAAATTGATTTTAAAATAAATCTACAAGCGTTTAAAGCTCTCATGCCGTTTGCTCCGGTCTGTTTTCCAAAAATATTTTTTGTAGCTCTTCAAAGCTATCGGGCCTGCCTTTGTAAACGACCATGCCTTGCTTTAGTATCCATATTTCGCTCTCAAATTTGTAAGCAAACTCCAAAGAGTGGGTGGAGACGATAAATTTGCGCTCATCTTTGAGACCAAGTAGATAGCCTTCTATTTCCTCTTTTCCGAAAGGGTCAAGGCCGCTTGTGGGCTCATCCAGTATCACGGTTTTTGGATCCCCAAACAGCGAAAGGGCGAGAAGTAGACGCTGTTTCATACCCTTAGAGTATTTTTTGATTTTTTGATTTTTGTCTATCTTTAGCCCGACTTTTGAAAGCTCTGTATCTACCGAATATACGGATATTTTTTTGTTTTTTGCCAAGAGCTCGAAGTAATCTGCCGCAGACAACCCGCCGTCCAACAAAGCCGCCTCAGGAGCATAACCGACAGATGAAAGCTCCACGCTTGGCGCATCTTTTGACAACTCTGCGAGATATGGATGTGATGCACTCGAGGGATAAAACCCTAAAAGATAATTAATAAGCGTGCTTTTACCCGCTCCGTTGTGTCCTAGTAGTATCAATTACAAAACCCTAAAAAGTTTAAAATATTTATCGTCATATAGTTTTTCAAATCTTGTTTTGTCGTACTCGTCAAATATCAGCATTTTAACAAAAACGGTATTTATACTTTTGTCATCACTCAAAATATATCCGCCCAAGTCTTCCATAAAAATAAGAGATAAAGTCGAATTTTGGCTGAGTTTGTTTGCAAAAACATCCGTTTTTGAGCCATTTTTTTTGACTACATATATCGTCGATAGCTCTGTTTTGTTGCCGTCTATCGACACTGCTTTTGTTACTTTGTCCAAAAATACATTTTTATCAAGTTTTAGCACTTTATCGTTTTCAAAAAGAGGCCTATAAAATTTGAAAAATGGTGATTTATTTATGTACCCGTCCATAAATTCAGTATTTGCGTTTTTTTGTATGGTCTCAAATATATCTATCATCTTAGTTGGTAGAAGTAGATATGTGTTTTTTTCACTTTTTGGGTTGGCTGTTTCTAGATACTTAACATAGTTTTTTATCTCTTTTGCAGTGAAGCCTTTTTGTTTAGCCATTTTTAGAAAAAGTGTTTTTGGTTTTTCATTTTTTGGAATAATTCTTCTAAGCTCCGTATCGGCTTCAAGCATTATGTTTGCGACAAAATCTTGATTTGAAAAAGATACGGCGGCTGATTCTACAAATATCTGTGCTCCACCCATAAAACCGTTGCTAGAAGGGGTAAATGCCTCTAGATAGTATGCCAACTCATACCCGTAGTCCCATCTGCTAAATACGGTAGAGTTTTTTTCTATCAGTTTTTCTATATTTTTTAGTGAACTTACCTCTTTGGCATGAAAGCCGCCGATTTCATTATTGAGCGAAGCATTTAAAATGTTGATAGTAAAACCGGGAATGAAAACTAGTGCAATAGCAGTGTAGGCTAGATATTTTTTTTGAAGCATGGAGGCTATCTTGGTGCCCAAAAATATTATTCCTGTAGCCGCGGCCACACTTGCAAACGGAGCAAATCTGGAGCCCAAAATAAATGCCATAGAGCCTAGTAAAAATAGAGGAAGGATAGCAACAATCTCTCTTTTTTCACGAATTAGCAAGATGAGTCCGATTACAGACAAAGCAAAAAAGAACATATTGCCAGATATAAGAGCCGTTGCATTAGCGAGAGGCATGCTTGATGATTCCGATATAAAGCCGAAGTTTGAACTATAGGTTAAATCTAAAAGCCCTTGCTGCTCATCTTTAAAGAGATATAGCTTTGCTTTTGAGGCTGTGCCAAGTATATATAATGGGTTTATAAAAGTAGATGCAAATAGTAAAATGCTTAGTTTTTTAATGTGCTTTTTGTTTGCCGTTATAAATAGTAACAACACAAAACCTGCGGCACAAAAAAGTGTTAAAATTGCGCCATTATTATATATTATGCTCAAAAACAAAGCAGGCGCAACCGCCAAGATAAGCTCTCTTTGCTCACCGTTTCGCAGATATCTAAGGCCAAAAGCCATTATGAATATAGGTAGTGTAAAAACGAAAATATCAGTATCAAAATATCCGGCTTTCAATCTGACAACGAACCCTATGCTTGAAGCCGCAAGTAGCGATGACAAAAAAGCATATTTATCTTGTAAAAACTCCCTTGAAAACAGATATGCGCCAACCCCAAAAGCTCCCGCAAAAAAAGGAGGAACAAAAAACAGTATATTTTTTGCGCTCTCCACTCCTAGCAGTTTCAATGGTATCGCAAACAAATAGCAAAAAACTGAAAATTCGTCAATGGGTATATTGTTTATGATTTTGTCTATGGTCTTTAAGTAGTAGTAGCCGTCAGGTGTTATTATTGCATAGCCGTCCGTGCCGTGCAAATATGACATATCGGTAAAGCCGAGCCATAAAAAACTGATTATTGTTGAGATAACGTATATAGAAGTGATGTATAAAAAAAGAGATTTATTTTTCATAAGAAAGTCCCGCCGAAGCGGGGGAAAGATTATTGATATTTAGTTGTAGATCTATAAGACACAGTACCTGATGCAGGTGAGTATAGCCAACTACCAGCGGTATTGTATTTTGCGGATGTGTCAGCTATGTTTGATGATGCTGGACCTGCTATTACGGTATTGTTTCCGCTACCGTTAGTTTTCCATTGCTCTCTACTGCCTGGATCTAGAACTGCACTAAGCGTACCATCAACATTTGCTGCAACTTGTGTCAATGTATTTGTAGCTCCTATTGTCGCACTATTAACACTTAAATCTCTAAGATTATTGCTTATCACATTTCCACCTGTTCCAGGGGTCACTGTTGCTGCACCTATTGTGCCATCTTTGCCCGTAAGAGTAATGTTAAAAGTCGTACCGCCAGCAAGAATAATTTTACCTTTCATGCTTTGCACGCCTGTTCTCACTGCTCCAATACCTGCATCCTCTGTTGCCACCGTTGCATCATCTTGCACACCCGCAAGTCTAGGTACGGCTACAGCCGCCAAGATACCCAAAATAACGATTACGAATACAAGCTCAATAAGCGTAAAGCCTGATCTTCTCATTTGTTTCTCCTGTTTTTTTAGATTTTATTTATCATACACAAAAATAGTGACATTGCGGTGGCTGAAAAACATATTTTTATTGCTTTGTGGTTAATATCGCCATACAAAGCTTAGTTATTAGGGTGGTAAGTGAATTTTCTGGATGAGATTGGGGCTTTGGAGCCTGAGGTGATAAAACAGCTTCTCAAAGATAGATTTGCAAAAAATATAAACTTTTTTAAAATAAAAGATAAAAAACTTTTTGAGAAGTTGGCTGTTAAACCCACACTTTTTGGTCTTGTGGTCGATGGCGGCGGCGTTAATATCTTAAATCTTTCTACAAATACACTTGTATATCCTGTCGATGAAAACGGAAAGCATACTGCTATTGCATCTAGTATAGAAACGGCAAAAAACCCTTTTTCGCACACGAAGTGGAGTAGGGGGTTTGAATTAAATCCTTTTTATATGACAACATCCCAGCTTGCATTGACCTCAAATGTCTGCAAAAAAATATTTGGGTACGCATATGCGCAAGGAATAGATGCAAACAATATAAACCTTCAGGACTCATATATGCCTTTTGCCGCTATTTATGGGCTTGGGGGTGGATTTGTACTTGAGGCTATACTTGAAAACTATCGATATATAGACTCCCTTTTTATATATGAGCCGTTCGGTGATTTTTTTGCTATTTCGGCCTATTTTGTAGACTATGAAGAGCTTTATTCAAGAGTCAAGCATGTGATGGTAGTCGTAGGAGAGCCGCCTAGTTCTTTGGATGTGAGGGTGTTTTTTGTTTCAAACCGCTTTACGACTCTGTACCCCAGATTAGAGCTTACAATGTATGCCACTCCGCAGATAGGTGATGTCAAAAACTCTGTTAGAATAGAGGCAGGTAGCCTCTTTAGGGGTTTTGGAAGCTATGAAGATGAGATGATAGGGTGGCGCAATTCGCAAAAAAATTGCTCTTTCGGCGCTCTAAAATATCCCGTATTGGTAAAGCCTCGTAAAAAACTTGATTTTTCTGTTTGCGTGGTAGGCAACGGCGCTAGTTTGGATGAGAGCATTGATTTCTTGAGACAAAATCAAGAAAATATGATTATTTTTTCTGCAGGAACAGCTCTTAGAACGCTCCTAAAAAACGGCATAAAGCCTGATTTTCAAATAGAGATAGAGCGTACCGATTATCTTGGTGATATACTTGTCGAAGCCGGAGCGCAAGATATCGATATGATAGTCGCAAATGTCGTAGACCCAAATACGCTTGCGGCTTCAAAAGCCGATAAATTTATATTTTTCAGGGATTATACTGCTGTTAGCTATCTTGATATGCCGAAGTTCTTATTGCAAAACTCTTCCCCTTTTGTGGGAAATGCCGCTTTTTCGCTTGCTCTTGCCGTTTCGAAAAGTGTTTTTTTGTGCGGAATGGATGTCGGATACAAAAAAGATAAGACTATACATTCAAAAGACTCGATATACGAAGAAGATACAAAGCTTCAAGAGGGTTCGGTGCGGGTAAGGGCAAATTTTGAAGGCAGCGAGGTATACTCAAATCATCTTTTTAACCTTTCAAAAACGGTACTCGAGTTTGCAATAACGGCAAATGCCGACACAAAAGTAGCAAATCTCTCTGACGGCGCTTTTGTGTCCGGTGCAACTCCCAAAAAAAACGTATCGCCGCTAAGCGGTGACAAAGTAAAAGCAAAAGCCGTTTTAAAAACTTTCTTTTCACAAAAAATGGACGAGGTATTTGGTAAAAACGGAACTCAAAGCATTGAAGCAGAACTTGACATTTTCAAAAGAGAGCTGTTTTCTATTTTTCCGATAACAATAGAGAATAAACGGGATTTTTTTGAGGTTATTCGTATTTTTGAGGGGTTTTGTGCGTCAAAGGAGTCAAAAAAGGATATTTTATTTTTTCTTTTTGGCGGTTCGCTTAAACATATGGTTTTTAGCTTGTGCGTAGCCGTTTTGCATACTGATACTAAAGATTTTAGGGAGTTTTATAAAAACCTTTGTTTGCATTTTTTTGAAGGAGTCGAAGATATACAGAGCGATTTCAAAAAAGAGATTGCAAAAGGCAAGGTATCGAACCTTTTGGGAGGGTTTAAAACCCTCTAGCCCTCTTGTTCTATATTTTTGAACGCCTCTTGCGTTACCTTGTACGCACAAAACTTCGGTCCGCACATAGAACAAAACTCAGCGTCTTTGAATCCTTCCGCCGGAAGTGTCTCGTCATGGTATTCTTTGGCACGTTCCGGATCAAGCGCTAGTTCAAACTGCTTATTCCAATCAAACGCATATCTCGCATCGCTCATAGCGTTGTCACGAACTCTCGCATTTTTGCGCCCTCTGGCGATGTCTGCGGCGTGAGCGGCTATTTTGTAGGCTATGATTCCTTCTCTTACGTCCGCCATGTTGGGTAGTCCCAAATGCTCTTTTGGCGTGACATAACAAAGCATCGACGCACCGTGCCAACCGCCAACCGCAGCGCCTATGGCTGAGGCGATATGGTCATATCCTGCCGCAATGTCCGTAACGAGAGGTCCGAGAATATAAAAAGGAGCGTCATGGCAGTACTCCCTTTCTATTTTCATATTGCGCTCTATCTGGTTTAGCGGTACGTGCCCCGGCCCTTCTATCATTACCTGCACGTCTCTCTCCCACGCCCGAAGAGTCAGCTCGCCTAGCACTTTTAGCTCATTTAGCTGTGCGGCGTCTGAGGCGTCGGCGATACACCCCGGTCTAAGGCTATCTCCTAGTGACAGTGACACGTCGTGCCTTGCGCAAATATCGAGTATTGCATCAAACGCTTCGTAAAAAGGATTTTCTTTGTGGTTTTTTATCATCCATGCCGCAATGAGAGAGCCGCCCCTTGAGACGATACCCATCTTTCTTTTTGCGACCTCCGGCATAAATTGGAGCAAAAATCCGGCGTGGATAGTGAAGTAGCTCACGCCCTGTTTTGCCTGTCTTTCGAGTACGCTTAACATGGTTTCAATGTTGAGGTTTTCGATGTCGTTGCCGCATTCAAAGATGATTTGATACATCGGCACGGTTCCTATCGGTACGGAAGAGTTTTGGATTAGCACCTCTCTGATTTCATCTAGATTGCCGCCCGTTGAGAGGTCCATTACCGTATCGGCGCCATGCTTTAGGCATATATTTAGTTTGGCAAGTTCTTCATCGGCGCAGCTTGAAAGTGAGCTTGCACCTATGTTTGCGTTGATTTTGCATTTTGAGCCTATACCTATCGCCATCGGCTGCAGGCTTAGATGGTTGACGTTTGCGGGAATAATCATTCGGCCTCTTGCTATCTCGGCTCTTACAAACTCCGCATCAAGCTCTTCCACGTTTGCCACATATCGCATCTCCTCGGTAATTATCCCTTGTTTTGCGTAGTGCATTTGTGTTTTTGTTTTATCGGCGGCTCTTGTTTTTACCCATTCGCTTCTTAGCATAGGCTCTCCTAGTGTTACGAATTTATACAGTGTACTTAAAGTATAATTTTGGCAAAAAATATAACCACAAAAAACCAAAAAAAGGCTGAAATTGTCCGAAATATCTCTAATCCTTTTATCGGCGGGAAGTTCTAGCCGTTTTGGTATGGGAAGCAAAAAACAGTGGCTTAGAGTGGACGATGAGCCGTTGTGGTTATTTGTGGCTAAGCAGTTTGAGCGGATATGTGATTTTAAAGAGATTATAGTGGTCGGCGACGCTAAAGAGCTTTTGTATATGCAAAATTTTGCTGATTATAAGTTCGTAGCCGGAGGCAAAGAGAGACAAGACTCTCTCAAAAATGCTCTTGCGGCGGCTAATGGTAAGTTTGTATTGACTGCCGATGTCGCTAGATGTTGCGTGGACGCCCAGTGTGTAAAAAGGGTACTTTCGGCAAAAGAGTCGTTTGACTCTGTAGCCCCGATAATAAGTGTTGCCGATACCGCAATTTTGGCCTCTGAATACGTCGATAGAAACGAACTAAAATTAATACAAACCCCGCAACTCTCAAACAAAGAACTCTTGATTCGTGCGCTTGATAGCCAAAAGATATTTACCGATGACTCTAGCGCTATGAAAAACGCTGGTTTTTCAGTCGGTTTTGTAGAGGGTTCCAAAAAACAGACGAAGCTGACACAAAAGGAAGATTTGAAGCTCCTTGATTGTCTGAATGCGCCTTCACATGATAGCTTTTGTGGAACCGGATTTGATACTCACGCTTTTGAAGATGGCAAAGCCTGTATGCTTGGTGGAGTCAAGATAACCGACGAATACGGCTTTAAAGCTCATTCTGACGGAGATGTTTTGATTCATTCCGTAATAGATGCACTTCTTGGGGCATCTGGGCTTGGCGATATAGGCGAGTTTTTCCCTGATACCGATGCAAAATACAAAAGTATTGATTCAAAAGAGTTGCTTGCCGATGTCGTGAAACTCGTTAGGGGCGTGGGCTTTGAGATTTCAAATATAGACGTGACCGTGGTGGCCGAAAAACCTAGGCTTTCGGCTCACAAAAATGAAATTAAGAGAAATTTGGCAAATATAATGCAGGTTGCGCCTCATAAAGTATGCATCAAGGCCACGACGGCTGAGAAAATGGGTTTTGTTGGAAGAGGAGAGGGCGTTGTCGTAATGAGCGCCGCTAGCCTAAAATTTTTTGATTGGACAAAAGCTTGAAGATACTAATTGTAGAAAACGAAATATATTTGGCGCAGAGCATTGCAAACAAACTTTCCGAAAACGGATATAGCTGTGAGCTTGCCGCAAGCGTCAAAGATGCAATAAAAGATGAGTTTTTTGATGTTGTGCTACTATCGACCTCTATGGGCGGACAAAATTTTATGCCTGTTGTTGAAAGGTATAAAAAATCAATTATTATATTGATGGTTAACTATATCAATAACGACACCGTATCTGCTCCGCTCAAAGCAGGTGCAAAAGATTACATACTAAAGCCTTTTATGATAGAAGAACTTATCAAGAAAATCAATCATTATTTAGAGTTTGAGAGACTGCTCAAAGAAAACGACTCATTAAAAAAATATCTTGTTAGCTCTTTTTCTGCTTCAAATCTTCCTGAAATTACCAAAAAGACGGAACTTCCAAAGGGTGTTTACTCGTCATCTCAAAAAAAAATGGACGCTTATGCTTTTAAGGCCGCTGCAACTAAAGGACTTAGACTTGAGTTTGTATCTCTGCAAAAAGAGTTTGATGAGACCTACTTTAAGGAACATGACAACAAATCTCTTATCTATGCTGTAAATTTCGAGGCTCTAAAAAAGGCAGATAAAAAACTATTTTTGGAAGCGATAGCCACAAAAAATGTCGTTTTTTCTTCGACGGAGCCTGTAGAAGATTGTGAGATGGAAATAGTAACACTAGAAAGCGATGAGGGCTTTTTTGACGGCGGGGAGATATTCACTATTGAAGATTATGTCAAAAATATAGTCGTTAATTTCCAAGACAAATATCCGGATGTCGAACTATCCAAAAAACTCGGAATATCGAGAAAATCTTTATGGGAAAAAAGAAAGAAACATGGCATCTACAAAAAGAAATAAGTCGTTATTTATAGACAAAGAAGCGGTCGCTTCGCTTTCGCTCGTTCAAGAGGGAATACTATCTCCGGTCGGGGCTTTGATGGGTTCTGCGGAGGCCAAAAAAGTAGACCAAACTTCGCTATACAAAAATAAAAGCTTTCCGTTTTCTTTTCTTTTGGCGCCTAGCGGAAAAAGAAACAAAGAGGTGCTCGAGAGCCTAAAAAAAGGCGAAACCATAAATCTTGTGGAAAACCACAATATAGTCGGTTACCTTGAGGTGGACGAGGTTTTTGAGATTGATCCTATGGCTAGGGTTGAGAAGATATATGGAACAAGAGATATGTCGCATCCTGGTGTTGCGAATACGCTTTCACGCCTCGGCAAATATGCCATTAGCGGCGAGTGTAAAATAGAGTTTGACGATGTCAAAAAAGCAAAACAAAAAATTCAAGAAGCTAAAAAACGTATAGACGCAAAGCATGTCGCTGGTATGGTTATGGCCGCAAGGCCTCTCAATAGGGCGCACGAAAGGCTTATCCGTCTGACTCTTGAAAAAAATGATCTTGTGGTTATATTTTTGTCAAAACCATACTCTGCGGATGAGCTCCCGTATTCTATACGGTATGAGGCGTTGGAGCATCTTATTAACAACTATTTGCCCTCCGACAGGGTAATTGTGGTTCCGTTTGAAAACACATATCTTTTTGCAGGTACAAATGAGCTCTTGCTAGATGCGATAGCTATTCAAAATTTTGGATGCGACAGCTTTGTTATAGGCTCAAATCATGCCGGACTCGGAATGTTCTATGAGAGCCATGAGATAAAAAGTATTTTTGACTCTTTTGTCGGAGTGGATTTGAAGATAGATATATCAAGTTATTTCGTATATTGCAATGTCTGCAAGACGCTTGTCACGCAACGTTCTTGCCCTCACGGTATGCACCACCATATCAATTTTAACGCCGAGTCTTTGCTTCAACTTTTAAAAACAGGCCTTTTGGCTCCTGCTATTTTGATGAGAAAAGATATATCCGCAATTTATCTCTCCAAAATGTTTCCAAATAGATTTAAAAATCTCGGTAAATTATATAGCGACCTTACGACAAATAGCGGCCTTATCGAAGAACACTCGGAGAGAGAGTTTTATAACGATTTGATGGCTCTTTATCAGACTACCTCTTTAAATTAAAGGCTTTTTTTGAATAAAAGATTAATATTTTTATCATTTTTTGGTGCAGGGCTTTCAAAATATGCTCCCGGCACAATGGGAACTATCGCTTCCTTGCCTGTTGGATTACTTGTGCTTCAATATCTTGGAAGTACTACGCTTATGCTGCTTGCGGCGCTTTTGACAGTTGTGTCTATAAAAGAGATAAACAAATACGAAGAAGAGGGCGGCATACATGACGACCCCCGTATTGTTGTCGATGAGGTAGCCGGTACATTCATTGCGCTTGCAATGACGGCTTCGATGTCAAATATTTGGCTCCAGTCACTTTTGGTTTTTGTGTTTTTTAGATTTTTGGATATCAAAAAACCTTCCATCATCGGTGCGGCTGAGAGAAGGTTCAAAGGCGGCAACGGTGTTATGTTTGACGATCTTTTGGCCGGCTTTTTTGCGGGCGTGCTTAGCTGGGTTGTGTTTAAAGGCATGTTGTTTTTGGGTTTAAGCTTTTAGCTGTTAAAATCACAAAACTACGACGGTTATCAACCCTCAAAAGCGCTACGCTTAACTTCACTATACAATCCAAACTAAAGGCTACAGATGTCTTCCGACTCTCAGAATGCACAAACAAGAACCTCCAAAAAAAGAACCCATATTCCAGTTGACGGCTACAAAATAGAAGATCTTAGAACAATGGGTCTTGACGACTTGGTTGCTATTGCATGCGAGCTGGAGGTCGAAAATCCAAATGAGCTAAAAAGACAGGATTTGATGTTTGAGATACTAAAATCTCAAATTTCACGTGGCGGCTTTATGCTATTTTCGGGAATGCTCGAAATCGCAGGGGATGGGTACGGCTTTTTACGTGCAACAGACACAAATATCTCCGATAGTATCAACGACGTATACGTATCAAATACGCAAATAAGAAGATTTGGACTTAGAAACGGGGATACGGTAACGGGGCAGGTGAGACCGCCAAAAGAGCAAGAGAGATATTTTGCGCTTCTCAAAATAGAAGCCATCAACTATATGCCGCCCGAAGAGAGCAAAAAAAGACCGCTATTTGACAACCTAACACCGCTATACGCAAACTCCCAACTACAATTAGAGTATTCACCCCTAAAACTAACAGGCCGAACCATAGACCTTTTCGTGCCAATCGGCAAAGGGCAAAGGGGGCTTATCGTTGCACCTCCACGTAGCGGTAAAACGGAGATACTAAAAGAGATGGCGCATGGTATCAGCATGAACCATCCGGAAGTGGAGCTAATTGTTTTATTGGTTGACGAAAGACCTGAAGAGGTTACGGATATGCAAAGATGCGTTAAAGGCGAAGTGTATAGCTCTACGTTTGATATGCCTGCCGCAAACCATGTCCGTGTGGCCGAGCTTGTTATCGAAAAGGCAAAAAGAGCTGTTGAGATGGGTAAAGACGTGGTAATACTTCTAGACTCAATCACGAGGCTTGCAAGGGCCTACAATACGGTAACGCCGTCAAGCGGTAAAGTACTATCGGGTGGTGTGGATGCGAACGCTCTTCATAAACCAAAAAGATTTTTCGGCGCAGCTAGAAATATAGAGGGCGGAGGAAGCCTTACTATTATCGCTACCGCTCTTGTCGATACTGGAAGCAGAATGGATGAGGTAATCTTTGAAGAGTTCAAAGGCACCGGCAATATGGAGATAATCCTGAGCAGAAATCTTGCCGATAGAAGAATCTACCCTGCGATCGACCTTATCAAATCAGGCACACGAAAAGAAGAGTTGCTTCTTGCTCCGCAAGTGCTACAAAGAGTATGGGCGCTAAGAACTGCCGTAAATGCGGGAATGAAAGATGAAGCTGACGCTCTTAAATTTATATTCTCGAAAATGCTAACGACCAAGAATAACGAAGAGTTTTTGGCGATGATGAATAGCGAGTAATTTTACTCGCTAATTATTTTTAGTGCTAGTTCGCGAGAATTTTTAATACAGTCATTAAGGCTAATGCCTTTGTATGCGCTAGAGTTTAGATACAACCCCTTCATTTTATCTGTTTTTTCAAATATCTTATCAATAAGAGCTATATGTCCTACGGCATAGTTTGGTATAGCTTTATGCCATCTGACTACATGCTTTAACAGCGGCTCTTCGTATACACCCATCGTTTCAGATACTCCGCCTGTTGCGATATTCAAAAGTTCCTGATCTTCCTTTAAAGCCAAAAGTGGCTGTCTTTGTCCGCCGATAATTACCCTTAGCAGTTTATTATTGTTTTGGGTGCTACTAGGAAAAATAGAGCTATCCCATACTATGCCTAAAATTTGCGTATTAGAGCGTTTTGTGGTAACTATGCCAAAGCCATCCATTGAATGTGGCAATGTTGTGTATCCTAGGGCTACAACTGCTATAGGCGAGTATTCTATATTTTTTAGCAATTCGCCCAACTCTTCATCTTGTTCTTTTAGGATTCTGGATGCCACAAATGAAGGAGTCGCGATAATTACTTTGTCAAATTCTGTCGTGTTAGCGTCAGTGGTTTGCACTAGCCACTTCTTCCCAGATTGTTTAACCTCGCTCACTTCAGTGCTTAGTCTTTTTGTGAAGCTGAAAGAGGAAACAAGAGTATTTGTAAAAGTGGACATACCGCCGTTAAAACCAACGATAGATTTACTAATACTTGCCTTTTTGAGCAATCCACCAAGGAGTCCACCAGACTCTTTTTCTAAGGCCACAAAGTCGCTAAAAGCTGCATTTGCGGATAATTTCTCTGGGTTAGAGGCAAATTTAATTGTTGATATAACGTCAAATAAAATATTTGTCGCACTTTTTCCTATTCTTCTGTAACCTAATTTTTGAAAGCTTTCCTCACTATTATTTTTCTTTTTTGGGATTACATTTTCTATAACAGCTCTTAATTTACCAAAAAAGCCTAGGAGTTTTGTCTGCATAAAAGCGCTATGGTTTTCTGGGAAAAGGTGGAGAGTACCCTTGTCAAAGATATATTTTTTATCTGCATTTTCCGAGCAAGGACGAAGAAGTTTTTCCATGCCGGCATCTTTGATAAGAGACATACTTTCATTATTGCTTTCAAAGATACCGTTTGCACTTATTTCTATCGCAAAGCCGTATTTGTCAACTGTTTTTAGTTTTCCACCAAAATATGACTCTGACTCAAATACGGTAATGTCATATGTTGGAGAGTATCGCTTGAGATAAAAGGCTGTTGTAAGGCCCGAAATACCTCCACCTATTATCGCTATCTTCAACCGATAATCTTTATATAGACTTCTCTTTCTCTTGGGCCATCGAAGTCCGCTAGATATATTCCTTGCCATTTTCCCAGAATTATATTTGCATCCTCTACGATAAGAGTTATGCTCCCACCTAGCGCACCGGATTTGATGTGTGCATGAGCATTTTCACCTATATGCGCATATTTTGCTTCTACAGGCGCAAACTCTGCCATTTTTTTTAGAAAGTCTCTTGAAAGATTTGGGTCATTGTTTTCAAACAGTAGCACGCTTGCAGTTGTATGCGGAGTAAATACGCTTATAATACCGTCTTTTATGCCGGACTTTATAACAAGCTCTTTTACATCGTTTGTTATCTGAATCATTTCACTTTTATGTTTTGTTTTAAAACTTAGCTTTTTTAACATTTACTGTTTCTCCTTGTTTGATAAAATCTCTTAATTCTCGATATTCTGATGCGCTTAAATATCTAGTTTTTCCTGTAGGTAGTGCGTTTAAGCTTATAAAGCCGTAGCTTACTCTTTTAAGATCGGCAACTTCTCGTTTGAAGTGTGCGAAAAATCGTCTTAGCTCTCTATTTTGCCCCTCCGTTATCTTGACGCTTAGTTTTGAGTAGGTAGGTGTGCTTTTGATTATTTTATATCCCACAAAAGGTTCTATCGTCATATTTACAGGGGCACTTTTTTCGTGTGCTCCCACTTTTGAATGGGTGAGCTCTACGCCTTCAAGCATCGCCGTTTCTAGCTGCTTTGTAATATCACCTTTTATCTTAACGTTATATGTTCTTTCTAGCGTTGAGTTCATTAGTGCAGTCGCCACTTTAGATGAGTCAGTGAGTATCAAAACACCTTCTGATGCATAATCAAGTCTTCCAACCGGAATAAATTTTTTAAACTCCCCGTCCAGTGAATCAAAGATTGTTTTTCTTCCTCTAGGGTCTGTTTTTGATACTAACTCACCTTTTGGTTTGTTATATACTATCGCAGTGAAAAAATCGGTTGGCGGTTTGAGCCTTTTATTTTTGACGCTAATATCCGCGTTTGCTTCGTAGCTTACACCTGGGTTTATGACTACTTCGTCGTCTACTTTTACGAAGCCTTTTAAAATCAAATCATCGGCTTCTCGTCTAGAGTATTCGCTTCTATCGGCTATAAGTTTGTTTAGTCTTATTTTTTCTACTGTTTTTCTCATTTTTTTATGCCGGCCTCTACTAGGTCATGTATGTGCAAAACCCCTTTGATTGAACCGTTATTATCGGTAACAATCAATAGTTGTATTTTGTTCTCTTCTATAATATTTAGAGCCTCTACAGCTAATATCTCCGCATTTTGTATGATCTTTGGATTTTTGCCTGCATATTCAAAAGCTTTGTTTTGTATGGAAAAATCTTCATCCATTAAAGCTCGTCTCAAATCCCCATCACTAAGAACTCCGGCAAGTTTTCCATCTGCTTCGAATATGACACTTCCTATTTTGCCTTCTGACATTTTGAGAATTGCGTCTTTTAAAATTGTTTCACATGAAACAATAGGTAAGCTTTCTGTTCTCATAATATCACTTACTTTCACAAATAGTCTTTTACCCAAAGAGCCGCCCGGGTGGAAATATGCAAAATCCTCTTTTTGAAAACCTCTCTTGTTCATTAGCGCAACCGCTAAGGCATCCCCGAGAGCCATTGTAACTGTTGTAGAGCTAGTCGGTGCGGCATTCAACGGACAGGCTTCCTTTGAAACAGCTATATTCAGATGTACATCGGCAAAAGAAGCAAGTGATGAATTCTCATCTTTACTCATCGCTATGATTTTCACACCATGTCTTTTCAGGTGAGGCAATATTGCCACAAGCTCTTCACTCTCTCCGCTGTAGCTAATTGCAAGTACGCCGTCTTCTTTACCTATCATTCCAAGGTCTCCGTGCATAGCTTCCGTAGGGTGTATAAAAAAACTAGGAGTGCCGGTACTCGCCATTGTAGCTGCTATTTTAGCGCCCACAAGGCCAGATTTACCGACACCGATAATTACGAGTTTTCCTTTGATATCAAAGATACTTTCAACAGCTTTTGAAAAGGAGTCGTTTATCCGCTTTGCGCACGATATCAGTTCCGCAGCTTCCAGTTCCAATACTTCGATTGCCGTTTGTTTATAATTTTTCATTGTTTTATTGAACAAATATTGTAGGTACAATAACCGGATATTTTTTTAGCGCTCTAAAAATATGTTTTTTTAGCACTTGCCTTATCTCATTTTCGAGCATTCTTTTATTTTCTACAACCTCTTTATTCGCATTTTGAAGGAAGCTAACAAGTACGTTTTCCATCTCTTCTGAGAAGTGTCTATCGTCTCTGTCTGATACAAGGCCAAAGCTTGATACTTTCGGTTTTTCAAGAAGTGTTTTGTTTTGTTTGTCCACAAACGCTACTATAATAACAATACCGTTTTCAGCAAGCTCTTGCCTGTCCATAACGACATCTTCTTCAATCTGGTTATTTCGTTGATTGTCTATGTATACTTTTCCGCTTTTTACGGTTTTGATTTTTCTCATGCTTCTAGAGCTTATCTCTATCTGGTCACCGTCTTCCATAAGAAGTATATTTCTCTCGTCTACTCCGCACGAAATGGCCGTTTCTTTGTGTTTTGAAACGTGTTGGTACTCTCCATGTATAGGAAGGAAGAATTTTGGTTTTACGAGGCGTAGCATAAGTTTTTGCTCTTCTTGCGCACCGTGTCCAGAAACATGTATGTCAGAGAAGTCTTTGTATGCCACGTTTGCACCGGCTTTTAGTATGTAATTTAAGACCGTAGATACGCTTCCCTCATTACCTGGAATTGCACTTGATGAAAGGATTACCGTATCGCTAGGCTTTAATTTAATATGCCTATGTTCGTTTACGGCCATTCTATACAGTGCACTCATTGTTTCGCCTTGCGAACCCGTGGTAATAATAAGAACTTCATTGTCTGGATATTTTGCAACTTCAGCCGCATCGATAAATATTCCAAAAGGAAGTTTGATATAACCTAGATTCATAGCCACTTCTAGATTTCTCTCCATCGAACGACCTATAATTGCTACTTTTCTATTGTATTTTACACCCTTGTCTATCGCTTGATACACCCTATGTATATTTGAAGAGAAGGTAGACATAATAACCCTGCCTTTTGAGCGTGAAAAGATAGTGTCAAAAGTAGGCCCTACACTACTTTCCGATAGTGTAGCACCCGGTCTCATAGAGTTTGTAGAGTCTGATAGAAGACACAAGACACCTTTTTCGCCGTAGTGTGCAAGCCTGTGAAGGTCTGCCGGATATCCATCTATCGGAGTATGGTCTATCTTAAAGTCTCCGGTGTGAATGATAGTTCCGGCCTCACATGTTATTGCAAGGCTTGATGCGTCAATAACGGAGTGTGTCATATGCATCCACTCTACTTCAAAATCACCTATTTTTATTACTCTTCTTTTTTCTACCGCACGAAAAAATCTTTTGTACTCAAGCATTTTGTGCTCGTCAAACTTATTACCTATCATTCCAAGCGGCAAAGGAGTTCCATATAGAGGAAATTGCATCTCTCTAAATAGGTAAGGTACGGCTCCAATGTGGTCTTCGTGAGCATGTGTGATAACTATTCCGGCTATTTTATGCTTAATAGATCTTAGGTATGTAAAATCAGGAATTAGTATGTCTACACCGTGCATATCATCATCTGGAAAGCTCATACCAACATCCACAAGTATCGCACTGTTTTGAGTCTCTATAACGGTTATATTGCCGCCTATCTCTTCAAGGCCGCCAAGGGGAGTAATCCTGACGGTGGCTTTTGAATTATGGTTTAGCTTGATATCCGTGTTTAGTCTATTTTGTTGTATGCGCTTATTTGCTTCTATCGCATTTTTGATATTTGTATGCCAACCATGCTGTCCGTCAGACGGGTGTTGCGCTCCCGGTGCTTGTGCCGGATTTTCACCGTTGCCTCTTTCTTCTCTAGGCCTTCTAGGTCCTGTAAATTTTTGTTTTCTGTTTTTGAAGTACTCTTCGGCTCTTGCGGATCTTTGTCTTTCTCCGCTGCCTTCTGTTTGAACCGCAGGCTGTTCGCCGTTGGAGTTGCTGTTTTCTTGTTCGTTATTTTGTTCTAAATTTTCCATTCTAAGCCTTTAGCTGATTGAATGATTTAATTCCGAAAAAAGCTTGACAAAAAGTTCGGTTGAGAGCTCGTGAGGTCTACTATTCAAAGATATGGTTAGTTTTTCGAAAGCGGCTTGCAAAGAACCTTTGTCATAAGCGTTTGAAAGGTTTTTGATAAGCGTCTTTCTCGGTGCCGAAAAAGAGTGTCTCAAAAAATTTTCAAACCCGTTAAGCAAAGCTTTGTCTACCAAAGGATTTTGTCGTTTAGTTAATTTTAAAACGCTAGAAAAAACCTTTGGAGCCGGTTCAAAAGCCGATGGCGGAAGCTCAAGAGCTATTCCCCTTTGGCACATCGCATCACAAATTACGGATATGGCGCCAAAATCAGAAGATTTTGGAAGAGCGCAAAATTTCTGCGCAACCTCTCTTTGGACCATTACAAGGATATTTTCTACCCTCTCGTCCCTTATCGCCTTCAAAACTATATTTGTAGCAATGTAATACGGTAGATTTGCGATTATATCGACTTTTGGGGCTAGACTAAGAGCTTCATCCCAAACAGTGAGTACATCCGCATGTAACAAACGAAAACTACCGTTTTGTAAATTATCTTTGAATTTAGACTCGAGATTTTCTATCAAATCCGAGTCAACCTCAACAGCAATTACCGCTTTTTTCGTCAAAAGCTTGCCGGTTAAATCACCTAGTCCAGGGCCGATTTCCAGAACGGTGTTCTTATTTTCGGGCATCGACTCGATGATTTGTGAGAGATAAAATTCATCTTTTAAAAAGTTCTGTCCGAATTTTTTCTTGGCTACTACTTGCATTTACGGCTTTTTGAAAGATTTTAAATCCCATTTTACTGAAATTTTCCTTATATATAGTATATAAAAGCCCACAAGCCAAACTTTGTTAATATTGCGGCAAAAAATGGACGGTATGCGGGTATGGATTTTTTAGCAAAAAGAATAATTCCGTGCCTTGATGTCAAGGATGGAAGAGTTGTTAAAGGGGTAAACTTCATTGGGCTAAAAGATGCAGGAGACCCTGTAGAAGTAGCTGCAAGATACAATGAAGAAGGCGCAGACGAACTTACTTTTTTAGATATTACCGCTAGCCACGAAAACAGAGATACGATAGTTCATATAGTGAAAGAGGTTGCCAAAAGCGTATTTATCCCATTGACTGTTGGTGGCGGAATACGAACGCTAGATGACATATACAAGCTTCTAAATGTTGGTTGCGACAAAGTAAGCATCAATTCTAGCGGAGTAAATAATCCCATATTTTTTGACGAAGCATCTTTTAGATTTGGAAGCTCTACGATAATTGCGGCAATAGATGCCAAAAAAGTAGGCGAAAACAGATGGAATGTTTTTATAAACGGCGGCAGAAAAGATACTGGTAAAGATGCCGTAGAGTGGGCAAAAGAGGTAACCAATAGAGGAGCCGGTGAAATACTTTTGACAAGCATGGATGCGGACGGTACAAAAGCAGGATTTGATATTGCGCTTACTCTAGCAGTTAGAAATGCGGTAGGTGTTCCGGTGATAGCAAGTGGCGGGGCTGGAAATAAAGAGCATTTTACTGAACTTTTCAAGGCAACAAATTGTGATGCAGGGCTTGCGGCTTCCATCTTTCACTTCAAGGAAGTTAAGATAAACGAGCTAAAATCAGAGCTTGCAAACAACGGAATAAATGTCAGATTATGATAGTTTGTGCTGGACGAACCGAGATTTTTGAGTTTGCTAAACCTATAGGGGTAGGGCTTATTGAAAGTGCCTACAATTTGTCCAAGATTTTAAAAGATGAAAAACCGTCAACTGTTTTGTTTGTTGGAAGCTGTGGTAGTTATGGGAAATTAAATATATTTGATAGTTTTTACTGCGCATCAGCTTTTCAGATAGAACAATCTTTTGTTCAAGGCTCGTCATATACACCCATAGAAAACAAAATTTTTAATAATGTTTCACATGAAACAATTGTGAATTCTTCAAACTATATTACAACTAAAAAAAATGTAAGTAGCAAGTTTTTGGAGCTTGGAGCTGACGGGGAAAATATGGAGTTTTTTTCCGTCTTATGGGCGGCTAGAGAAGTCGGTATAGATGCAAAAGGGTTTTTTGTGACGACAAATTATTGTTTTGAAAACGCAAAAGAAGAGTATGCAAAAAATATAAAATCGGCTACGGAAATTATTTATGATAGATATGAAAAAGAGTTAAAAGAGTATGAATAAAATAAACATTTACGATCTGGAGCCTAGTGAGCTTTCATCTGTTTTGGAGGGGCCGTCGTTTCGTGCAACGCAGATGCTTAACTGGGTTTACAAAAAAAATGTAGCTGATTTTAAAGAGATGAATAATCTTCCAAAAGAGTATAGAGAGGTTTTGGGCGATAAATTTGTCGTTGGCTCTTTGTCACTTCTCAAAAAAGAGGTAAGTTCTGACGGAAGCGAAAAATATCTTTTTGGCTTGACTGACGGTAAAACGATGGAGACCGTGCTTCTTAAGATGAAGGAAGATGAGTTTGACGATGATGGCAAAAAAACTAGAGAAGCTAGATATACGGTTTGCATCTCTTCTCAAGTCGGGTGCAAAGTCGGGTGTGCTTTTTGTCTTACCGCAAAAGGTGGGTTTGAGCGAAATTTGACCGCTGGCGAAATAGTAGAGCAAGTCGCTTTTATCAAAAAAGATAAAGAGTTTGGTGAAGAAAAAAGCATAAACATTGTTTTTATGGGAATGGGTGAGCCGCTTGATAATATGGAAAACGTGGTCAAAGCAATCAAAATAATAACCAATAAAGATACGCTTTGTATCGCTCCTCGCCGTATCACTATCTCTACGAGCGGACTTGCCACGAAGATAGAAAAGCTTGCGAATATGGATCTTGGCGTCAATCTTGCAATTAGCCTGCATGCCGTAGATGATGAGCTAAGAGAGAAGTTAATGCCTATCAATAAGGCATACAATATCAAATCCGTAATAGATGCGGTGCGAAAATTCAAAGCCGATAGACGCAAAAAAGTTTTGTTTGAGTACCTGCTCTTGGGTGGTGTCAACGATGATGTCAAATCGGCACAAAAGTTGGGTAAGCTACTAAATGGATTGGATGCAAAAATAAATTTAATACTTTTTAATCCATATGAAAACAGTGAGTTTAGAAGACCGACAAAAGAAGCGGCGGAAGCCTTTCGTGGATATCTAGCCAATAAGAGATTTATTTGCACTATAAGAGAGTCAAAGGGCATAGATATATCGGCGGCATGTGGACAGTTAAAACAAAGGGACAAAGATGGAAGATAAACTAATAGAAGGCGTTGTTCGCTTTCGTAATGAAGATTTTTTGGAGCATCAAAAACTTTTTTCAGAGCTTAGTGATAGTCAAGACCCACATACTCTCTTTATAGGATGTGCAGATTCTAGACTTGTTCCAAATCTCATTACCAATACTCTACCGGGTGAACTCTTTGTTGTGCGAAATATCGCAAACTTTGTACCGCCGTATAGAGTATCTGCAGAGTTTGCGGCCACTACGGCAGCTATAGAGTATGCAGTAGTTGTGCTAAATGTGGAAAATATTGTAGTTTGCGGACACTCAAATTGTGGCGGTTGCTCGGCTCTTTATCTGCCGGAGGAAAAACTAAATAAAATTCCAAACGTAAAAAAATGGTTGGAACTTGCTGCTCCTATCAAAAAGCAGGTTTTGGAAGATCTAAAAGACGAAGATGAGAAGATACGGAATTGGCACACTGAGCTTTTAAACGTCGTCGAACAGCTAAAGCACCTCTTATCTTACCCATTCATTAAAGAGAAGTACGATAGAGGAGAGATAAAGCTATACGGTTGGTATTATGTAATAGAAACAGGCGATGTGTATGATTATGATATTGATACAAAAGAGTTTAAGTTAATCAGATAGAGGACAAAAACTCGGAGCGGATATCTGCTTTTGAGGATATTTCAAAATTTTTACCCTTATACTCAAAAGATATTTTAGAAGCGTGCAGACAAACTCTTTTTGCTCCTGTGCGCTCTATTCTCTCACGCTCCCCCATCTTTTTATCTAGATAGTCCCTTGCCATCTCCAAATCCTTTCGGTATATAGGTTCACCGACTATTGGATGTTCCATGTGCACGGCGTGAAGTCTTATTTGATGGAGCCTTCCCGTGAACGGTTTTGCCCTTACTAACGTCATATCATAGCTATCGAAATACTCAAGAGGCTCAAAAAGTGTCAAAGAGTGTTTTCCTTGTTCGCTTGCACCCTGCATGACTTTTAATTCTAGTATTTTTATCTGTTCTAGCAAGCACTCTACTTCCGTATTTTCTGTTAATTTTCCAAAAAGCAATGCCGTATACTCTTTTTGCATTCCTCTTGTCTCAAAAGTAGTCTTTAGTATCGACTCCGCAACTTTGTTCTTGCTGGCAACCAGTAGTCCGCTTGTTTCGTAATCCAATCTGTGCGTAATGTTTGCGGCGTATCCGTAAAGTTTTTTGATACTATCAAGCAGACACTCTTGTGTCTCAAAGCTGTTTGGATGAGAGAGCATGCCGGATGGTTTTTCAAAAACCGCAAAATCATCTTCTTCAAACACTGGAATTAGTTGCTTTGAGGGTGTCGGCTCATAAAAAAGAACCTCTATTTCGCCAACGGCTCTTACTCCTTTGTAGACTACAACGTCACCGTTTAACTTTACTCTACCCTTATCTATAAGGCGCTTACCGACTCTCTCCGTAACACCTAACTTTTCAATCATAAAATATAGAAGTTTTTCACCGTTTATATCAAATTTTTTTATCTCATAAGCCACAATATTCAACCATATTTTCATAAAATGTAAAAAACATTTTACAAGAAAAAAGGTTCGAGGCAATTATGGTAGAAAGATATTCAAGAGAAGAGATGAAAAGCCTATGGGATATGCAGGCAAAGTATGATGCATGGCTCAAAGTAGAGATAGCCGCAGTCAAGGCTTGGAGCGAAATAGGGCTAATACCAAAAGAAGATGCTGAGAAGATAACCAAAAACGCAAAGTTTGACATAGCCGAAATAGATGAAATAGAGAAAACAACAAAACATGATGTGATAGCATTTTTGACAAGTGTCGCCAATAACCTTGGCGAAGAGAGCAGATGGGTGCATTATGGCATGACAAGCTCCGATACGATAGATACGGCAGTAGCACTTCAAATCAAAGACTCCATGGAAATTATCATCAAAGATGTTAAAGATATTATGGAGTCCGTGAAGCAAAGGGCGATGGAACACAAGCATACGCTATGCGTAGGCCGTAGTCATGGTATCCACGGAGAGCCTATAACTTTTGGATTGAAACTTGCTATTTGGCATGATGAGTTAAAACGCCATTTGGACAATTTGACAAGTTCTTTGAATGTAATTAGCGTGGGAATGGTGAGCGGAGCGATGGGTAACCTTGCGCATACGCCCATAGAGCTTGAAGAACTTACTTGCAAATATCTAGGTCTTGGCGTAGCAAACGCTTCAAATCAGGTAATTCAAAGGGATAGATACGCAAGAGTAATAACAGCTCTTTCGCTTCTGGCTTCAAGTATAGAAAAGTTTGCGGTAGAGATAAGACATCTTCAAAGAACAGAAGTGTATGAGGCTGAAGAGTATTTTAGCCCAGGACAAAAAGGCTCATCCGCAATGCCTCACAAGAGAAATCCTGTGTTAACCGAGAATATCACGGGACTCGCAAGAGTGATACGAAGCTACGCCGTTCCTGCGATGGAAAATGTAGCTCTTTGGCATGAGAGAGATATATCACACTCCTCCGTTGAGAGATTTATGCTTCCTGACGCATTTATTACGGCAGATTTTATGTTAAACAGATTTAACGGAGTTGTTTCAAAGCTTCTCGTATATCCTGAAAATATGATGAAAAACCTCAATCTTACAGGTGGACTAGTATTTTCGCAAAGAGTACTTTTGGAACTTCCGTTAAAAGGGGTATCGAGAGAAGATGGATACAAAATAGTCCAAAGAAATGCTATGAGAGTATGGGAAGACCTGCAACAAGGCAAGCCTGCGCTAAACTCAATAGGCGAATCGCTATTTTTGCAAAACCTTCTAAACGATGAAGATTTAAGAGCCAAGCTATCCGAAACTGAGATAAGAGATTGTTTTGACTACGGTTATTACACAAAAAATATAGATAAAATTTTTGAGAGGGTGTTTGGATGCTAACAGTCGTAAAGAGAGATGGAAGAAAAGAAGAACTTGATGTCAGAAAAATTCAAAAATACACCAAGGATGCCGTTGCGGGACTGAGAAATGTGTCGCAATCAGAGCTAGAGGTAGATGCTAAAATACAATTTCGTGATGGAATGAGCACTTCTGAAATTCAACAAACACTTATTCAAACAGCCGTAGATAAGATAGATATAGATGCTCCGGATTGGTCTTTTGTTGCGGCAAGACTTTTTGTATATGACCTCTATCATAGAGTTGGACTCACTATTGACTCGTGCAAAATTCAGTCCTATTGTGATTTGAAAAGCTATTTTGAAGTCGGCGAGAGAGAGGGTAGAATAGTTCCGGGGCTAAAAGAGCTTTACGACATAGATGAGCTAAATGCGTATATCAAACCTGAGCGTGACTTGCAGTTCAACTATCTTGGTATCAAAACACTTTATGATAGGTACCTCCTAAAAGATAGAAACGGCGACCCGATAGAGCTTCCACAGCAGATGTTTATGGCGATAGCGATGTTTTTGGCTCAAAATGAGACAGACAGGCAATACTGGGCGAAGCAGTTTTATGATGGGCTTTCAAAATTTGAAGTAATGGCGGCGACTCCTACGCTTTCAAACGCTAGAACTCCTAGACATCAGTTAAGTTCATGCTATGTGGGCTCCACCCCCGACAATATAGAAGGTATTTTTGACTCTTATAAAGAGATGGCACTTCTAAGTAAATACGGCGGCGGTATCGGCTGGGACTATGCAAAAGTAAGAGCGGCAAACTCGTTTATAGATGGACACAAAAACGCCGCAGGCGGGATAGTACCATTCCTCAAAATTACAAACGACATAGCTGTTGCGGTTGACCAACTTGGCACTAGAAAAGGCGCTATTGCGGTCTATATCGAGACTTGGCATAGAGACATTGAGGATTTTCTTGACCTTAGAAAAAACTCTGGTGAAGAGAGACGAAGAGCGCACGATATATTTCCGGCTCTTTGGATGAATGACCTATTTATGAGAAGAGTAGAAGAAAATGGAACTTGGAGCCTTTTTGACCCGTATGCCGTGCCTGAACTTACAAATGCGTGGGGCGATGATTTTGACGCTAAATACGAAGCTTACGAAGCGGACAAAAATATCAAAAGAGAGACCGTAAACGCAAAAGACCTTTGGAAAAAGATACTGCTTTCATACTTTGAGACTGGAAGTCCGTTTTTGTGTTTCAAAGACACCTCAAATAGAGCAAATCCAAACTTTCACAAAGGGGTTATTAGAAGTAGTAACCTTTGTACGGAAATTTTCCAAAATACGACGCCAAATAACTACAAAGTAAAAATCAAATTTACGGATGGCAGTGAAGAGATACTGGATGAGCAAGTAGAGATAAAAATAGACAGTGGCATTGTAAAAAAAGCCAATAAAATAAGCTCTATAGACTCTGTAGGTGGCAAAAAAGTATATATCGTCGAAAAAGTATCTGAAGGCGGACAGACGGCTGTTTGTAACCTTGCGAGTATCAATCTTTCAAAGATAAACACAAGAGAAGACCTTGAAAGAGTCGTGCCTATCGCCGTTAGAATGCTTGACAACGTAATAGAGCTCAACTTCTATCCTGTCGAAAAAGTCAAAAATACAAACCTCCAAACAAGAGCCGTAGGCCTAGGCGCAATGGGTGAAGCAGAGATGCTTGCGGCAAAAGGTATAGAGTGGGGAAGTGAGAGGCATTTTGCTTTTATCGACGAGATATTCGAAGTTATTTCCTATAATGCTATCAAAACAAGCTCGGATTTAGCCATAGAAAAAGGCGCATATCCGCAATTTGAAGGCTCAAGCTGGGCGCAGGGAATACTTCCTATAGACCACGCTTCCGAAGAAGCTAAAAAGCTATCCGGCAGAGGTTTGTTTGATGAGGCTTACGATTGGGATGCACTAAGAGAAAAAGTCAAACGTGACGGGATGAGAAACGGTTACTTGATGGCTATTGCTCCAACATCATCTATCTCTATACTTGTCGGCACTACGCAGACTATTGAACCTATATATAAAAGAAAGTGGTTCGAAGAAAATCTGTCCGGACTTATCCCTGTAGTCGTGCCAAATCTTACCCTTGATACTTACGAGTACTACAAATCAGCATACGAGATAGACCAATCTTTGCTTGTTAAAGCCGCAGCCGTGAGACAAAAATGGATAGACCAAGGGCAAAGCCTTAATATTTTCATGAAGCTTGAAAATGCAAGCGGAAAAGTATTAAACGACATATATATGCTTGCTTGGAAGCTAGGATTAAAATCGACTTATTATCTTAGAAGCCAAAGTCCTGATAGTAACATAGACGAAGACACTATGGACAGAAGTATAGAGTGTGAGGGTTGTCAGTAAAATTTTTGCTTTCTTTATTCGGGGCGATAGACTAAAACATAAAAGGGTAAAATCTATCCCCCACTTAATAAGTTATGGATGAGGTAAAATGGAAAACTCCGGCAAAAAAATAATCTATAACCCTAGCTCGGTTGAATCCGTACAACAAAGAAGAACTATCAGCGGTAATCCAACGGGACTTATTGAGCTTACCAAGGTAAAGTACCAGTGGGCGATAAGACTTTGGGATTTGATGCTTGCCAATACTTGGTTTCCAAAAGAGGTCGACATGACCCAAGATGCCAAAGATTACAAAAACTTATCCGAACATGAAAAAAGAATGTATGATTTGGTGCTTAGTCAGCTTATATTTATGGACTCTATCCAGACAAACAATCTTTCAGACAATGTAAACCCTTTTATTACAGCTCCTGAAATCAATGTTCTTCTCGTACGCCAAGCGTTTGAAGAGGCTTTACATTCTAGTTCTTACGCCGTAATGGTCGAATCAATCTCGGAAAATACGAGCGAGATATATGACAAATGGAGAACCGATAACGAGCTTGCACACAAAAATGCATATATTTATGAAGTGTATAAAAAGCTAGAGCAAAATCCGACAGACTCCCAAAAAGTGCTTGCGATGTTCGCCAACCAAATCCTTGAGGGGTTGTATTTTTATAGCGGTTTTGCGTGTATGTATATACTCGCAAGAAGCGGTAAGATGATGGGAAGCGCTCAGATGATACGTTTTATCCAAAGAGATGAAATAAGCCACCTTCTTGTGTTTCAAAACCTTATTAATACGACCAGAAATGAACGTCCCGACCTTTTCACAAAAGAGCTTGAGGATGAAGTAAGACATATGTTTCACGATGCCGCACAAATTGAGGCGAGCTGGGGAAAATATGTCACCGACGGACAAATACTAGGTTTTAACGACGAGATTATCGACCAATATATCCAATACTTAGTCGATAGCAGGCTAAAAGCTGTCAAGATGAAACCGATGTACAACGTCGAACACCCGATAAAGTGGGTAGATAAGTTTTCCAACTTTAACGACCAAAAAGCGAATTTCTTTGAAGCAACCGTGAGTAATTACTCAAAAGGTACGCTCTCTTTCGACGACTTTTAATGTCAAATCTCCTCTCTCTACGCCAAAAAAAGCTTCTTGAGGAGCTTTTGAAGCGTGAGAATCTTGATGATTCTTTGCTGAATGCTTTTTTTGATACCGACCGTTCCGCCTTTGTTCCAAGAGGTTTCAAAAACTCCGCAAACTCCCTAAACGCCCTTCCCTTGCAGTCCGAACAATGGATAAGCTCGCCTCTTACGGTGGCCAAAATGACAAAGGCATTGGAGCCAAAAGGTGCGGATAGCGTGCTTGAAATCGGGTGTGGAAGCGGCTATCAAGCGGCGATACTATCAAGACTTTTTCGCCGTGTTTTTACGATAGAGCGAATAGAGGGGCTTCTTACCGAGGCTAGGGCTACTTTTAAAAAACTTGGGCTTGTAAATATAAACACGAAGCTTGATGATGGGATGCACGGCTGGAGTGAGTTTGCGAAGTTCGATAGGATAATGCTTTCGGCCTCTATCGCAGAGATTCCGCAAAATATTTTTGACCAGTTGTCTGAAAACGACGGTATTTTGGTCTCCCCTATGGTGTGCGGCAATAAACAGATAATCACCAGATATCGCAAAAATCGCTATATGATAGTCAAAGAAGAGGTTGAAGAGTGTCTTTTTGTGCCAATACAAAGAGGTGTTAGCAAGCTGACTTAATATCTTTTGGCGTAATGAAATTGTCAAAAAGTGCGGATAATATCAACATATCAAGATTTTTAGATATGAGGAGTTTGTCATGGCGGTTAAGAAAAGAGTTTTGTTTGTTTGTATTCACAATAGCGCTAGAAGTCAAATGGCGGAAGCATTTTTGAATGGGCTTGGCGGTGAATTATTTGAGGCGCAAAGCGCCGGATTTGAGCCGGGAAATATGAACCCGCTTGTTGTTGAAGTGATGGCTGAGATAGGGTATGACCTTTCAAAAAATGAGACAAACTCTGTGTTTGAGTTTTTTAAGGATGGGAAACGATTTAACTATGTCGTTACCGTTTGCGACGAAGGCGCAGCGCAGAGATGTCCTATATTTCCTGGCGTCACACGTAGAATTCATTGGAGTTTTGAAGATCCTAGCGGATTTGACGGAAGCCATGAAGAAAAACTTGCCAAAACAAGATTCGTAAGAGAAGCCGTAAAAGCACAAGTTGAAGAATTTTTGGTCGGTGCGCAAAGCAATGAAATAATGGAAAACACCCCAAAGGAGTGATATGGAAAGTTTTTTGAGGTGCATAGGTGCCGTCAATGATGAGACGAGGGTGAAAATTTTAAAGTTTCTCATTCTCCACGGCAAGAGTTGTGTATGCGAGCTTGAAAACTCGCTGGAGATGATACAGTCTAGACTCTCTAGACATCTAAAGATATTAAAAGAGGGTGGCTTTTTGGAAGTTGAAAGAGTGGGTAGCTATGCATACTACTATCTTGCGCCTAGCGGCACCGTACAAAAAATGCTTTTGGAAGAGATAAAAAATATGGATATTTATATAAATGAAAAACGCAATGTTTGTGCTAGCTAGGAAGTCTATATGAGTATTGCAGTTTTGATATTTTTGTTCACGATGACTCTTGTGATACTGCAACCAAAAGGGCTTCAGATAGGTACTTCGGCAGTTATAGGGGCTGCGCTTGCTTATGTGTTTGGAGTGGTAAATTTCGCTGATATGTTGGAAGTAAGCTCGATAGTATGGGATGCGACGCTTAGTTTTATCGGTATTATTATCCTCTCAATGGTGCTTGATGAGATAGGATTTTTCGAGTGGTGCGCCATCAAAATGGCAAAACTATCAAACGGTGACGGGCATAAGATGTTCGTCTACTCTTTGCTACTCGGCGCTTTCGTGAGCGCACTTTTTGCCAACGACGGCGCTGCGCTTATCCTCACTCCGATACTACTTTCAAAAATGAGACTCTTACAGCTAAACGCCAAGACAATAGTGGCTTTTCTTCTGGCTGGAGGCTTTATATCCGATAGCGCATCCCTTCCGTTCGTCTTTTCCAATCTTACAAATATAGTAACAGCTGGATATTTCGGTATAGGCTTTGCGGATTATATGCAGAGTATGCTCCTTCCTTTCGCGGTAAGCGTGTTTATTTCGATTTTGGTACTCTGGGTAGTACTGAGACGAGATATTCCAAAAATAGTGGATATAACGCTCTTAAAAGAGCCGCATTCTGTGCTCAAAGATAAGCCGCTTTTCTTTTTTAGTTGGATTTTTTTGTTTCTTCTTTTGTGCGGCTACTTTTTGGGCGATGCCTTACATCTTCCCGTCTCAGTCTTTGCTCTTGGCGGCGGCGTATTGTTTTTATTTATCGCCTCACAGAGAAAAGCGGCAAAGTTTTATTTGACCATCAAAACCGCTCCTTGGCAGGTAGTTTGGTTTAGCATTGGGCTTTATATTGTGGTTTATGGACTTAAAAATGCCGGATTAACAAATGAGATATCTTTGATAGTCGGTGAGTTGGTGAAGCTAGGAGGGCCTGCTGCCGTTATAGGAGTTGGATTTTTGGCGGCCGGACTTAGTGCTGTTATGAACAACATGCCGACAGTCATGGTGATGGATATAGCGCTAAAACCGCATGCAAACGACTTATTGGCGTATGCAAACATCATAGGGTGCAATCTTGGCCCCAAAATGACGCCGTTTGGCTCGCTAGCCACGCTTCTCTGGCTTCATGTGCTTGAGAAAAAAGGGGTTAAGATAAGCTTTTTGGAGTATTCAAAATTTGGGCTTTTGGTCACTCCGCCGATACTTCTAATTGTCCTAGCCTCTTTGCTAGCCTAGGACAAAGCAAGAAGAAAGAAGGCTTTAAACTTTAAAGCCTTTCATTTGCCTGTCAAGGTCTTCAGAGGCCCTAGCCAACTCTTTTGCTATCCCTATAAGCTCGTCTGAAATGTTTTGATTTTGGATAGTTACTTTCATAGTGTCATTCATTTTCTCTATAAGCGTTTTTGTCATATGGCTTATCTCTACGGCAGCTTGAGAAGCTTTTTTGCTTGTCTCTATTGTTGTCATTATTTTCTGTTGCGTTTCGTCGGCTATATCCTTGACTTCCAAAGCATCGCCTGATATTTGTTTGATATTGTTCGCGTTTTTGTTCATATTTTCACTTACGTCGCCTACGCTTTGAACGACTACGCTTATTGTTGCATCTATCTCCGTCAAACTTTTTTGGGTTCTCTCCGCTAGTTTTCTTACCTCATCGGCAACAACGGCAAAACCTCTGCCGTGTTCGCCGGCACGAGCAGCTTCTATGGCGGCATTAAGAGCCAGTAAATTTGTCTGATCGGCTATGTCTTTTATCATTTCCAATACATCTTTGATTTTTAGTGTTTCATGGGCTAGCGCATTTATTTTGTCACTCATACCCATCTCCTCTTCGCTCGCTATATAAATAGCATCCACAACTTTATTAAGCGAGTTACTCATTTGTGTCAATACGTCAAGGTTGGCTTTCGTATCTTCCGTTGTTTGTATAGCTAACTGCTCAGATAGGTCTATCTCTTTTTCTACTTTTGAAACCAAATCTTTAGATTCTTGTACCATCTTGGTTTGAAGATGTGCTGATTTTGATATTTCAGTGGCATTTGCCAATGTTTTTTCGCTTATCGTTTTTGTTTCGGTTGCGGTGTTTCCTACTCCAGTTACAGTCGTTTGTATTTTTTCTATAAATTTATTGATATAGCCTGTTACTCCGCCTATTTCATCGTCATTTCTTGCCGTTAATCTTTTTGTCAGATCACCTTCGCCTTCAGCCAAGTCTTTTGTTGTATCGCTCAAAGTTTGAAGTGGATTAAATAGTGTATTTTTGAAGAAAAATAGTACGCCTACAAGCGCAAAAATAGAAGCTATTATCATCGTTGCAGATATATAATATTGAGCTTTTTGGATATCTTTGTCGGCATCTTCCATAGATATCTTGAGATCCATGACGCCAAGAGCATCACCCTCTTTTGAGGTAACGTGACAGTTTAGGCAGTCTTTTTCGGCAAGCAGAGGCTTAATCAGTCTTACCGTATGTTTACCCTCCGTAATCTCTATTAGTTTTGCTTCTTTTGTTTCAAATATTTTTAGTATATCCGTGTCTTTTGTTGTTTCTGCAGCAAGCCCGAAAGCTTCTACGACTTGTTTTGATTTAAAAACATTTAGCCCGTCTATTCCCGGTATTTTCTTTGCTCTGGCAAGCGTCTCTTCAACAACCTTAGGATCGCCCATGCTCATACTTACACGTAGTGTTTGGAAAATCGATTCGCTAAGCATTTGAAGAGATTTTTTGGAAGTTTTATTTGCTAGCTCTAGAGAGTTTGCGGTCATAAATACGATAATACCTATGCCGCCTATTATGAGGCCGACTATCATTGCGCTTACTATTTTTGCATGAATTGTTTTTAACATATACAACCTCTTATGGGCTTAATTTATATAGACTATTCTAGCCCAAATTTTCATATTTTATGACAAATTTGTTTCAGAAAACTCTCTTTATTTTCTAAGGGCGACCAAAACATCTTCTACTACATCATCGAGAGCGCCGTCAAGTATCTCAAATACGTTTGAATATGCCTGCTCGCTTCTCGTATCTTTAACCTGTTGGTACGGCGCTAGCACGTAGCTTCGTATTTGGCTTCCCCATCCAATATTGCTTTTTTCTACACCCGCAAGTTCTGCCTCTCTTTTTTCAAGTTCAAGCTCATATAGCCTAGACTTTAGCATCTTGAATGCTTTGTCTTTATTTTTGTGCTGGCTTCTATCATTTTGACACTGTACGACCGTATTTGTGGGAACGTGCGTAATTCGAACCGCAGAGTCCGTTTTGTTTACATGTTGCCCACCGGCCCCGGATGCCCTGTAATAATCTATTCTAATATCTTTTTCATCGATATCTATCTCTATATCGTCATCTATCTCGGGAGATACAAGAACTGAGCTAAAAGAAGTGTGTCGTCTTGCATTTGAGTCATAAGGGGATATCCTCACAAGTCTGTGTATGCCGTTTTCGGCTTTCAAATACCCATATGCATTTTCTCCGGTGATTAGTAAGGTTGCGTCTTTTATTCCGGCTTCCTCGCCTTCTTGATAGTCCATTATTTCGGCTTTAAATCCTTTTCTCTCTGCCCATCTGAGATACATTCTATAAAGCATCGATGCCCAGTCGTTTGATTCCGTACCGCCCGCTCCGGGATGGATAGAGACGATTGCATTTCTGGAGTCGTTCTCTCCGCTTAACATTACCTCGATTTCCATCTTTTTTATTTTTCGCTCAAGTTCGGGTGCCTCGGCAAAAAGCATCTCCACTGTATCCGTATCATTTTCTGAGTTTGCTATTTCAAATAGCTCTTTAGAGTCCGATAGGGCACTTCTAACTTCTTGATATTTGGTAAAAAGTGAGCTTAGCTTTGATTTTTGCTTTTGAATCTCAGAGGCTTTTGTGGCATCGAGCCAAAAAGACTCTTCTTGCTCCAACGCTTCTATCTCTTTTAATTTCTCGCTTACTTCGTCGGGTTTTATGAGAGCTACTATGTTTGATAGTTTTGAATCCAGCGTTTTGATGAGCTCGGAGTATTCATATGCGTCCAAATTGTTTCCTTGATTAGTGTATAATTTCTCATAATTTATACGGTTTTAACTGCCGATTATAGAAAAACAAGGCTTTAAATTGAAAATTTTCACGAGTGCTGAAGAATTTAAAAACTATACAAAAAATCTTTGCGGCAAAATTGGATTTGTACCCACGATGGGAGCGCTTCACGACGGGCATATTTCGTTAATGAGAAGAGCAAAAGAAGAAAATGAATTTTGTGTCGCATCGATATTTGTCAATCCTACTCAGTTTTTGGCGGGAGAAGACCTATCCAAATACCCAAGACGGATAGAAGCAGATACCAAACTTTGTGAGTTGGCGGGCGTAGATGCTCTATTTTTGCCGACTCCTTCTGAAATGTACAAAGAAGATGAGCCAACCATAAAAGCGCCGCCAATAGTCGGATATATGCTCGAAGGGTTGGTGCGCCCAGGGCATTTTGACGGTGTGCTAACGGTTGTGATGAAACTGCTCAACGTCTCATCCGCTACAAAGGCGTACTTTGGGCAAAAAGATGCGCAACAGCTTATCTTGATAGAGCAAATGGTAAAAAGATATTTTATGAGCGTCGAGATAGTGCCTTGCCCTACGGTGCGTGAAAAAGACGGACTTGCTATGAGTAGCCGAAATGCATATCTAGATGACGCACAAAAAAAAGCTTCGCTTGCTATCTCAAAATCTCTCTTTGCCGCAGGAATAGCAATTAGCGCAGGGGAGTTTGAGTGTGCAAAACTAGAGAGCAAAATGCGTGAAGAGTTATCAGGATTGGATGTAGAGTATGTGGCATTTTGTGATAGAAATCTGCAAAAACAAGAAAAAATAGAGCTAAAAAACTCGCTTATTTTGGTGGCGGCAAAAGTCGGCTCTACTAGACTTATAGATAATATTTGGATTTGAAATGAAGAAAAAACTTTTTATGGTGAGCCTTGGATGCTCTAAAAACCAAGTCGATAGTGAGGTAATGCTAGGACGGCTAAAAGAGTATGAAATGACCTCTGATTCGAGTGAAGCGGATGCAATCATCGTCAATACTTGTGGATTTATCGACGCCGCAAAACAAGAGAGTATCAATACCATATTGTCTCTAAATGGCGGACGAAAAAAAGGCTCAAAGCTTGTAATGGCAGGGTGTTTGTCTGAAAGATATAAAGATGAACTCCAAAAAGAGCTTAGTGAGGTGGATATATTCACGGGCGTGGCGGATTATGCGAAGATAGATGAGCTGATAGACGGCAAAAAAAGCGAATTTACGGACGGGACTTTTCTCATAGACGAAGAGGAGAGGGTGGTAATAAACTCCAATTATCACGCTTATATCAAAATGGCGGAGGGGTGCAACCAAGTGTGCAGTTTTTGTGCTATTCCGTCATTTAAAGGCAAGCTTTTTTCAAGAAGTGAAGGCTCAGTGCTAAAAGAGATAGCCGCTCTAAATAAAAAAGGGTATTTTGATTTTAGCCTAGTGGCGCAGGATAGTTCATCGTACATGAGAGACAAGGGTGTCAAGGGTGGATTAGCGGCTTTGGTCAAAAAAATAGACGCAATGGACGGCGATTTTTATGTAAGGGTGCTTTATTTGTATCCGTCCACGGTTGATGATGAGCTGATAAATGCAATAGTCTCCGCAAAAAAGTTTGTTAATTATTTTGATATGCCTATTCAGCATGTATCAGACAAGATGTTAAAACTGATGAAAAGAGGAGCCGGAAAGGCCAAAACGGTAGAGCTTTTGGAGAAAATGCGAGCCGTGCCGAATAGTTATGTACGAACATCGGTGATAGTCGGGCATCCAGGTGAGAGCGACGAAGATTTTGCCGAGATGCTTTCGTTCATTGAAGAGTTTGATTTTGACGGCGTGAGCGTGTTTGAATACTCGGATGAAGAGGGTACGGATGCGTATGAAATGGCGGACAAGATGGACAAAAAAACAGTCGCAAAAAGATTAAAAGCAATAGAAAAAGCGATAAACAAAAAAGCGGCAAAAAAAGCAAAAGCCGCCGTGGGAAAAAGTTTTGAAGCGGTATACGAGGGTGTAAGTGATGAACATGAGTATCTCCTAAAAGCCAAAAAGAAGATTTGGGCTCCTGAGATAGACGGTGAAATACTGGTAAATGAAAGTGAAGTAGAAAATCTGGAAATTGGCAAGCTATACAAGATGACGGCGACGGACGCCGCAAAGGAAAGAGTGATTGCTAGAATCGACGGCATTGCTTGACGCAAGGGCGTTAGAGGCGCTAAGGGGCAAAAAAAATCTGCTTGCATTTTCTGCGGGCGTTGATTCTACGGCTCTATTTTTTTTGCTAAGAGAAGCGGATGTAAATTTTGATATTGCTCTTGTCAATTACAACACTAGGACAAATTCGGATGCGGAAGAGGCATACGCAAAAGAGTTGGCGGCGAAATACGGCAAAGAGTGCTTTACGCTTTCGGTAAAACTTGAGAAAAATGATTTTGAAAATGAAGCTAGAAAAAGTAGATATGCTTTTTTTGAAAACAGTATCAAAGAGCACAGGTATCAAAACCTTATAACGGCGCATCAACTAAACGACAAGCTAGAGTGGTTTTTTATGAGGTTATCCAGAGGCGGCGGCGTCAAAGAGCTATTTGGGATGGGGTATGACGACGATAGAAGTTTTTATCGTATAGTGAGGCCGCTTCTTAAAACACAAAAAAAAGAGCTATACGAGTATCTTACAAAACACAAAATCAAGTTTTTTGAGGATGAAAGCAATGACGATACGGCTTTTGAAAGAAACTTTTTTAGGCACAACTTCGCAAACTCATTTTTGGAAAAATTTGGTGATGGCGTAGCCAGGAGCTTTGATATTTTGGAGCAAGAAGCAGCTATTTTTGAAGAAAACTTCTTTGTTTTTGACTCAATTATCGTTTTTAAATCAATCTCCAAAATAGTAGATGAATCAAACGCTGCAAATGCACTAAAACGTATAGGGTATCTTCCTTCAATGGCGCAAAGAGATGAAATTTCATCGGGATTTGATTGCGTTGTGGGCGGGGCGTTTTGTGTTGCAAAAAATGAAGACGGCTATATATTTGTAGCCCCTTATGTAAAAACAGTGATGCAAAAAGATTTTAAAGAAGAGTGCAGAATAGCCAAGTTGCCCCCAAAAATCAGAGGGTATCTTGCGACAAAAGAAGTTAATCCCTTAGAGCTAGCAAAACAGATAGATTATTTTTTTGGCTCTTTGGGCGGATTGACGTAATAGCCTCTTAGTATAAAGTTTGATATTAAAAGTTCGTTTCCAGTCGCCATTACTAGCGGCGTCTTTACTTTTACTACTGCATTTTCATCGCTTAGTGCTTTCAAAAACATAAACAACTCTTTTGGTGAGCCAAAAGTTGTAGTAACATTATAGTCTTCGTAAAAAAAGCCGCCCTCTTTGTCTAGTCCGGCCATTTTTTTTACCTCTGTTTTTTTGAAGTAATTTCTGGCAAGTGTGCTTATCGATGTTTCGTTGATAGGTTTTTCAAGAGCGGTTATAATTTTTGCATTAGCACTTTTTAGGGCTTTTAGCTTTCCGTTTTCTTCATCGTATCGCTCTTTGGCCTTAAGATACAGCGTATATTCTATTTTATAAATATCATTTTGTTTTTTGTAGTCTCTGATCGCAGGAATTAAAAAAACGGTCAGAGCAATAACGGTTATGGCGGTAAATAGCAGAAGGAAAGATATCGCTTTTGTTATGTCAAATTTTTTATTGTCTTGCATGTTCGGCTTCTTCATCTTCTTTATTTAGCTTGTTGATGGAGATAAACTTAAGTCCATTCGGGCTTCTGGAAAAAGATGTCTCACTGGTTGTAAATATTGACTTAAGTGCGGGTGTTAGATGCAGGTTATAAAGCTCTTTTGACGGTGTATTTCCGTAAAGTACCAAACAGTTTGAAGATATCTCTATTTTTGATAGCGTCACCTGATCCGGAATAATCGCAAATATATTTGATATATTGTCCCTAAGCAGAGTGTTTGACGTTTTTATCTCTATGGCAAAAGCTAAGTCTTGTTTTAACACGTCATAATTTGACTTTAGTCTGATTGCTTCAGCGCTCAAAAATTTCCTATCTAAAGTTGCTTTTTTCGTATTCTCTTTTGTTTTTGCAATTTCAAATTCCATTACCGTGTAGAGCGCAACAAGTATCGCACTAGAGATAATAATAAAAGAGAGCCAAAATTTCGTGTCACGTTTTAAGAGACTCTTACTTCTAGGTTTTATAAAACTTGTTCTCAATACAAAACCTCCTCTATAGCCAAAGCTGAGGTTATTTCGCAAAGTTCAATTTTTTTATGTGTAACAGGCAGCATTATCTCGTTTTCGAGTAGATTTTTTATATCCGGTGACTCAAAATAAGGGTCTGCTATTGATATTTTTTCTATAAAGCTAGATTGATACATTGGATTTTTATAAAATTGCATAAGAGATGATTTTACAAATTCAAGTATTTTTAGGTCGTTTCCTAATGATTCTATACTCATTGTATTTTCAGAGTTGCTACTCTCATCGTCCATCATACTTAAACCCAAATCAGAGTCATCTTTTAGCTCAAGAGCTATATCATCGAGGTCTACTAGCCTCTCTTCGTCAAGTTCATTTTCGTCGCCGAATATTTTTTCATCTTGTTTTTTTGCGCCCTCTTCTTCGTCTTGCGATTCTGCTTTTAGTATCGTGTAGTTGCTAAAAAGCAGGGAATCTTTTGTGAAAATAGCTATAGTTGCAGATGTTTTTTGTTTTAGTATGCATAATGTTGGAGACGAGTCTAGTTCGCTATTAAAAAAGCGTTTTAAGACAACTATAGATGAAAACAGACAGTCGATACCACCGATATCTTCAAACTCTTTTTTGGCAGCGTCTATATCGTAATTGCTTGCAAAAATAGACCAACTTTTGTCTATGCACACCACCGTTGCGTTGGTCGTATCTATCTCGTATTTTTGAAAATTTTGCTTATCACAACCTGGAACGCCGCCCTGATTTATAGAGTTGATTATGGTTGAGATGTAAAATATTCCGTATTTTGTGGTTAGATTGCCTATGAATTCGTACATTAGTTTTGACGACTCTCTCGTCGCCATAGAAAATCTTCTATAGTCTCTGCTAATTTCTGTTTTATTTTTTAGTATTTTGACGCATACGTCGCATACGTCGCCGTCTTTAATAACGGAGATATAAGCTGCTTTTGCAAATTTTCTGACTATGCCGCCGAACATACCGCTACTCTTGACACATAGGATGGGCGTTTATGTAGCTAAAAAGTTTTTTATTCATACTTAGTTTCGTGTATATCTGTGTTGTAGCCAACTCTTTATGTCCGAGTAGTTCAGATACGTCCACGATTCTTGCCCCTTTATTTATCAAATCCGTAGCAAACGAGTGTCTTAGTTGATGCGGTGTGACTTTGACGCCGACCCTCTCGAAAATTTTAGATAACTTATATCTTAGACAATTTTGGCTTAACGGTTTTTGCTTATCTTCAAATAGATACTGATTTAACTGGTTTTGTTTTTTGTGCGCCAAAATCAGAGCGGAAACCTCCGGAAGCAGAGGAATCATTCTGTCTTTACCGCCTTTACCGTTTTTGATATTGACCCATTCCCCGCTTATATCGTTCAACCTCAGATGTTCAAACTCTGCTATACGAAGCCCAAGCGAGTAAAGCATCAGCACCAAAAGTTTCTCATCGCTATCTTCGCATGAATGAAGCGCTTGCTGAATAATATCTTTATGTATCGGCTTTGGAAGGCTTTTTGGCGTTTTGATTTGTTCATCGCCTATCGCTCTTATTTTTGCTCCCATTGCCTTTTTGTACTCAAAAAACGAACGCATCGTGGAGACTTTTTTGGCTATGGTTTTTTTGGCTAAAGAGGATATTTTGAGCCTATACGCTTTGATGTCATATATAGTCTTACCCTCTTCCGCAAAAACTTCCACAAAAGGAGCAGCCTCCAAAAGCGTTTTTTTGTACGTATTTATCGTGGCTGGACTGTATTTTCTGATGTTCGTCAGGTAGTCTAAAAAATCTCGTATATCTTCATTTGGCAGCATCTTTTAGCATTTGCTCCCGTATTAGCTCTTTTGCTTCTTCTTGAGTGAGGCCGGAAATGTCAATTACCTTATCGGCAAAAAAACTTATTTTTGAAAAAGGCTTTGCAATTACAAATCTATCCCAGCTCTTTAGTTGCCAAAAACTGCTTGCTTGGCAGTTGAAAACTACTATTTTTGCCCCTGTTTTTTGCGACAGAGCTACGATACCGTCCGCTACCGAGTGTCTTGGGCCTCTGGGGCCGTCCGGTGTTATCGCTATGTCTTCGCCCTCTTTTGATGTCTTGATGGCTTCTATTAGCACCCTTGCACCGCCTTTTGAGCTAGAGCCTCGAATACTGGAAAATCCAAAATGTGAGATTATTTTTGCGATTATTTCACCGTCAAAATGTTCACTTATCATGACGGATATTTTGTGTTTGCCTCTTATTTTTTTGTATAAAAAAGGCTGAAATAAAAGCTCCCCGTGCCAAAAAGCTACGATAAACGGCTCATTTGGGTAGGCGGATGCCAGACGAAACTCTTTTTTGCACGTGAGATAGATGAGCCTAATGAGCAGATTTGCAAGAGGCGGGATAACTGCTGAGAGGATTTTTCTTTTTGTCTCTTTAGACAAGCTCGCCACCCAAAGCGTGCCTTCCCGCTTTTATTATCTTCACATCTACTATTTTGCCCAAAAGCTCTTCTTTACTCTCTAGCTTGACCCCAAAACCGGAGCCTGTTTTGCCAAAGTATACATCTCCGTCTTTGCCCTCGACAAGTATTTTTTCTACTTTTCCAAGTTGTCTTTTGTGCGCCGCATCTTGAATTTGCATTTGTGCGCTTTGAAGGGTGAGAAGCCTCATTTTTTTGATTTCATCGTCTATTTGGTCAGGCATATCGGCGGCTTTTGTAAGCGGTCTTGATGAGTAGCCGAAAGAGAACATAAACTCAAATCCGACCTCTTGCACGACCTCCATAGTCTCCAAAAACTCTTCGTCACTCTCCCCCGGAAAGCCGACTATTATATCTGTGCTTATTGTAGCCTCAGGACAAAGTTCGCGTATTTTGGCGGCTTTTGCCAAAAACCACTCTTTTGTGTAACCCCGTCTCATCTCTTTTAGTACTTTGGAGCTACCGGCTTGAAGCGGAAAGTGCATATTTTTGCATATTTTTGGGTTGTTGGCGAATTCTTCTATGAACTCATCATCCGCATGCAGAGGGTGCGGAGAGGTAAATCTGATTCTTTCTAGCCCATCGACTTTGCTAATTTCTCGCAAAAGAGTCGTAAAGTTTATATTTTTGTCTTTGAAATTTTTGCCGTAGTTGTTGACGTTTTGACCTAGCAGTATGACCTCTTTTGCGCCTTTTGCTACGGCTTTTTCGGTCTCTTTGATGATAAGCTCTAGCGGTATAGATACCTCGTCGCCTCTAGTTTGCGGCACTATACAATAAGCGCACTCTTTGTCGCAGCCTATTGAGATGTTGATAAGAGCTTTAAAGCCGTCTTGGCGGTATTCACCAAACATATAAGAGGAGTCGTCATAGCCTATATCTATCTCTACCGATTTGTCTTTTGCGACCGCACTTTTTATCTTTGAGACGTTTCTGGCTCCAAGAACAAAGCTCACAGCCGGAGCTTTTTTGATTATTTCTTCGCCAAGATGGCTTGCTGTACAGCCGCAAACGCCTATTTTGGCATCTGCTTTTTTAATTTTTTTGAAAGCGCCTATTTCGCTAAAAAGTTTTTGGACAGGCTTTTCTCTGACGGAGCAAGTGTTTATGATTATTAGGTCTGCATCTTTTGCGGAGGTTGTTAGTGCGTAGTTATCTTTTTCGGTGAGTTCCGCAATGATATGCTCGGAATCCCGAACATTCATTGCACACCCTAGGGTCTCTATGTAGAGAAGTTTTTGGGACATTAAACGATATGTACCTCATATAGGTAGTCTTGTTCGTCAAGCCCGTATTTTACCTCTCTTAGATAGATGCTAGTATTTAGCTTTTCTACTTGTTCAACAAGGGCGATAAGGTCCTTGTGAGAGTTTGATTTGTCAAAATAATATATACAAGGTCTTTTGGCTGCAACCTCTTCCAATAATTTTTCTACCGTTATAGTTTTTGGGTTAGAATTGATATCTTCCCGTGCGAGCTTAAGTTGCATCGTCATTTCCTTACGAATTCGAGTATAAAAACCAAAGCGATTGTAGCAAATTTACTCTTAAAGCTTAATGTATCTTAAAGCTTATTTTAAGTAATATTTTTGTCTTCTAAAACAAAAAAATCATATAGTTTTTCAGTTTTGTCAAAAAAATAACTCTCAAAGGGAACTTCTTAATGGAAAAAATACTCGATATTGCCGACTCCATCGCCTATGAAAAAAGCCTCAATCCAAAAGACGTAAAAGAGGGGATTAAGGTCGCACTTATAAAAAGCGCTACAAAAGTAATAGGCGAAGACCTTTTCTTTGACGTAGAGTTTGAGGATGATAAAAGACGAGCAAAGCTCTATCAAAAAGTAATGGTTGTCGCAGATGATGATCCTTTGGTGGAAGACGGCAAAAACTATATCAACGTCTCAGAAGCAAAAACGATAGACGAGGGCTTGGATATAGGCGACGAGCTAAGATACGACATCAATCTTGAAGATTACGGCAGAAATATCGTAAATATAATGCACAAAGAGTTAGAAAACGAAATTCAAAAGCTCATAGAGGGTGAAATCTACAAAAAATACTCTAAAAAAGAGGGCAAGATAGTATCTGGCCAAGTGGTAAGAGTAGATGCTGACGGCAATACGTTTATAGAAATAGATGAAATTAAGGCGTTGATGCCTAGAAAAAACAGAATAAAAGGCGAAACTTTTAAAGTCGGAAATGTCGTAAAAGCTGTGCTTAAAACGATAGATACCAACTCCAGAAGAGGGATAGGACTAGAGCTTACAAGGACTAGCCCGAAATTTTTGGAAGAGCTCATGAAGCTTGAAGTTCCGGAAATCGCAGATGGTATTATTGAGATAAAAAAATGCGCAAGAATTCCAGGAGAGAGAGCAAAGCTGGCTCTTAGCTCCAATAGTCCTAGAGTGGACGCAATAGGTACGGCCGTAGGCGTCAAAGGCGTGAGAATAAACTCCGTATCAAAAGAACTAAAAAACGAAAATATAGACGTAATAGAGTATTCAGAAGTTCCGGAACTGTTTGTTTCACGAGCGATGAGTCCGGCAGTAGTCAAAGGTGTAGTCATAAAAGGCGATACGGCTACGGTAAGCGTATTTGAGGGTCAAAAATCAAAGGCTATAGGCAAAGCAGGCATTAATATTAGACTTGCTTCGATGCTTACAGGATACACTATAGAGCTTGTCGAAGAGGGTGGGCTTATGGAAGTTGTCGAGGGCGAAGAGAAAAAACCTGCCTCTTCAAAAGCGGCTCTTGAGGCGTTGTTTAGCTAGTTTTTTTCGCAAATGGATTGAGCTTCATGAGTGCGACATCTGCAAGGATGTTGCCTAGAAGCGTCAAGAATGCTCCTATCATCGTAACCCCCAAAATCACCGGATAATCCCTGCTAATTACACTTTGGTAAAAAAATAGCCCCATACCGTTAATCGCAAAGATACTCTCCAAAATAACACTTCCGCCTATAACACCGGGAAGTGAGAGCCCAAGCATTGTTACTATCGGATTTAGAAGGTTTGGGAGTATATACAGCCTTATGAGTCTAGCCTTACTTATGCCCCTAGAAACCGCAAAAAATACATAATCGGACTTTAGTATCTCGGTCGTTAGAGACTTGATATATAAAGCCAAGCTTCCAAAGGAGGTTATTATGATGACGCAAATAGGCAAAAACAGGTGATGCGATACGTTGAGATAATATGAAGCCACACCTACCTCTTCTTTGCTCACTGAAGAGACTCCGGAGAGTGGAAAGACGCCAAGAAATATTGAGAAAAAAATAATCAAAAGAAGCGCCAGATAAAAGGATGGCATTGCGAAACTAATGAGTGAAAATGTCACTACCGCTTTTTCTTTTTTGCTCTCACCGTGCATTGCGGCATATATCCCCAAAGCTATACCGAAAATAAAAATAAACACCATGGATATTAGATTGATAGCCAAAGTTATCGGAAGGCGGGATAGTATCTCCTCTTTGACGCTTTTGCCTGTGGAAAATGATATTCCAAACTCCAAAGAAGCCATATTTTTTATCCAGCCGGTATATTGTTCAAGAAGCGGTTTGTCTAGTCCGTATACCTCTTTGAGTGTTTTTATCGACTCTTCCGTGATATTTGGGTTGAGCTCGCCTGCTGCCAAAAAGCTGTTCGGAGCCATTTTGACGGCGATAAAAGAGATGGCAGAGATGAGTAGTAGCATCAAAAAAGTATAAGCAAGCTTTGAAAAAAGCGTTCTCACTTAAGACGCCTAAATAGATAAAATGCGTATGCACCTACCGCAGAGATCGAGAGCATCGGCATATATGCCCCGATAGGACCGTAAAAAGAGAGCTTGGATATCGTGGTGAGTATCCCCCAACAGATGAGCGCCGCAAAAATCCACGTAGCCGCAAACCTTGCTTGCATAAAACTTCTTGAAGCAACAGGAGTGAAACATCCTAGTATTAGCACAAAAAACGGCGCAAAAAGTGGGAGCGATATGGCACTAAAAAGCGCTGATTTGATTTTGTCAATGCTGATTTTTTGGTCTTTGAGTAGCCATATAGCATTTACCGCATCCACGATATTTAGACCCTCTCCGCCTTGTGAGATGTTGTCTAGTATCTTGGGTTTGAAACCCTCAAGCGTGTTTAGCTCTTTTTGTGTCGAAGCCGTAAGATATGGCTCTTTTGTCTCATCCAAAAACACTATATTTGCATCTTTAAGGAGCCAGCTGCCGTTTTCAAAAGAGGCTTTTTTTGCTTCTATAGAGTATTTAATCGTGTTTTGCTCTACACCTATGATTTGAATACCGTCGGCGGTTTTTGAGAGTGGATTTAGGTTTTTGATATAGATAAACTCATCTTTGTATTTAAAAAATAGATCCTGCGCTCTTTGGGAGGTTTGCTTGGTCTGAAGTATTGCCCTTGCGTCATCGTAGTAGTAGCCCATTTTTGTGAAACCTAAGAGTATATAAAAAATTGCGATGGATAGAGAAAGCAAGAAAAAAGGCTTTATAGCCTCTTTTTTTGACATCCCGATACTTTCAAGTGCCGTTAGTTCATTGCTTTTTACGAGATAAATAAAGCTCCATATTGCGCCGAATATTAAGGCTAATGCTAGAGTTATTTTGAGTGCGGCAAAGGATTGGTAGTAAAAATATAAAATAGTTAGATTGGTTGAAGATGGAATGTTTTTTTGGTTTTGCAAAAAGTCTATAAGCAAAAAAAACAGTTCAAGTCCAAGCAGTGTTATAAGAAAATTTTTTGCGTATAGTTTTAGCAGATACGCTTTTGCCATTTTCATTCAGGGTTGCCTATTTTTTGGTTTTTGGCGAAATTACTACAAATCGTAGAAAGGTCGCTTTTTGTGAGTTCCAAAGCTGCATCAGCCGCAATCTCCAAAATCTCTTCCGCCGCATCTTTCTCAGCTTTTGCAAAGTCGCTAAGGCAGTAATCTGCAACTTGGCCTTTGTGCTCAGGCTTTCCTATGCCGACTCTAACACGGTAGTAGTCAGCCCCGATGTGTTTATCTATGGAGCGAAGACCGTTATGTCCCGCATGTCCACCGCCTTTTTTGAAACGTAAAGCGCCCATTGGAAGCTCTATCTCGTCGTGAATTACTATAACATTGTCTATTTTAAAGTAGTTTTTGACGATTTCTACGCTCTCTCCGGAGAGATTCATAAATGTAGTTGGCTTTAGTAGGAGTATTTGACCTGCGCGGTAAAGTTCGCCTTTGAACTCTTTTTTTGAAGCGTTGATTGCTGAAAGTTTTGAGATTAGTTTGTCAATCGCCATAAAGCCGGCATTATGGCGATTGTGAAGATATTTATTTCCGGGATTTCCCAGTCCGACTATTAGCCACAAGGCTTGTTATTTAGACTTCATAACGCCGACGACGGCATCTGAGCCAGGATGCTTGATAGTTACGCCTTCCAGAGGCTCAACTTGTCTTACAAGAATAGTGTCGCCAACATCAAGCGCAGATACGTCTACTGTGAAAGCATCAGGCAAATTTTCAGGTTTGCATTTTACTTTTAGTCTTCTCTTGCTTGTGATTAGAACACCTTTATTTTTAAGACCTATTGGAGTTCCTTTTGTTTTTACAGGAACCAAAAACTGTGAAACTTCACCGTAGTTTAGTACTCTAAGGTCAACGTGCAATAAATCGCTAGTTACTGGGTCTTTTTGGTAATCATGAATGATTACTTCATGCTCTTTGCCGCCAACTTTTACTTTGAATTTCAAAGAAGGTTTAGTTTTTACGAACTTCATAAATTCGTTTTTCTTGAATGCGGCATTGATGTTTTCAAGCCCTTTTCCGTAGATGTTAGCGATTAGATAACCATCTCGTCTCAAGCCTTTTGTAGAGTGCTTGTCGATACTCTCTCTAAGTATGCCTTCTAGCATTGTATGTCCTTAAAAAATAAAAATTTTGGAAGCGAATTTTAATAAAAACAAGCTTAAATCTTAAGTTTAATTTGTACCTCTTCTTGTTCGCTATCTAGTTTGTTGCCTCTTGCTTTATCTCCTACGCCTGTTACACCGTGAATTACAAGCTTTAGGTTGTCTGGGCTGGTTGCATTTCTTATCGCTTCATCTTCGCTTATCGACTCTTCGTAGTACATATCGAGAAGGGCTTGGTCGAACGTCTGAGTACCGTATATCTCTTTTCCTTCGGCCAATGCGTCTTTGATTTCCCCGTCTCTGTCTTGCTTGATTAGCTCTGCTATTCTTGGAGTTTTGAGCAGTATCTCTACCGCCGCCCTTCTTTTGCCCTCTTTTGTTCTTATGAGCCTTTGGGATAGTACGCCGTGAAGTACGCTCGCGAGTGAGCCTCTGATGCGGTTTTGCTCATTTGTCGGAAACATTCCTACTATTCTATTTATCGTCTCTTTGGTGTCTGCGGTGTGCAGAGTGGAGAGTACGAGATGCCCTGTTTCTGCAGCATGCAACGCTATCTCTACCGTCTCAAGGTCTCTCATCTCGCCCACAAGTATGACATCAGGGTCTTCCCTGAGTGCACTTCTGAGCGCATTTTTGAAAGAGAGGGTATCTTCCCCGATGCTTCTTTGATTTATTACCGACATTTTGTCTTTATGGATAAACTCTATCGGGTCTTCTATGGTTATGATATGTTTTTTTCTGTTTGAGTTTATGAGGTCGATGATGGCAGCTAGAGTCGTGGATTTACCGCTTCCAGTTACACCTGTGACTAATATGAGTCCACGTTCTACGTCTTTAAAACCCTTGACGCTCTCCGGAAGTTTGAGGTCATCCACGGTCAAGATTTTGACAGGAATAGTCCTAAACACCATCGCAACGCCGTCTTTTTGGAAAAACATATTGACCCTAAAACGGTAGTCATCACTAAGCCTAAATGTGAGATCTATCTCTTTTGTCTGTGTAAATTCTGCGAACCTTCCTCTTAACATCTCTTTTGCAAGAGTCATCATGTCATCTCTGCTCATAACGTCTTCACTCAGAGTGGTCATCTCGCCCTGTACTCTGCCGTATGCTTTGCCCAGAGCCTTTAGATGCAAGTCGCTTCCATTAACCTCAATCAGTTTTGCCAAATACTCTTTTAATCTAGGTATCTGTTTGTCGTCAAACTGAGAGTTTTGAGGCTGTTCCATCGTCTTCTCCTAAGCTAATTCGTCTAATATCTCTTTGAACGCCGCTTCAAACTGCTTTAATCCATCGTTTAAGAGTTCATCGCATACTTTATCAAATTCTACGCCGTGATTCTTAACTTCCGCAAAAAACGTATCTATTTCACTTTGCGATATCGGAAGTTTGGCTTTTCTCTCACTATTTGCCATCGCCGCCGCTACGGTATCAAGCGGAGCGGTATTGATAGAGTTTGCCCCTATCAGCTCATCCACATAATAATGCGCCGCCAAATCATCGCCCTTGACTCCAGTACTTGCAAATAGCGTCTTGACATTCGGCAAACCGTAGCTCTCCACAAGATTGTAATGCGCCGCCGCACCCATCACCCCGACTCTATTTTTTAGGTTTTGCGGTAAAGATGGATTGAGCAGTCTGTCAAAACGGCTAACAAACACGGAAACGACAAACTTAGCCTTTTTCGCCCCGCTTGCCTTTATAGCGTCCATCACCCCTTTTGTCTGCCCAAGCCCAAATATCAAAGTCGCATTGACATTTATCTCCCGCCTTGCGAGCTCCTCGATAATCTTGCACCCCTCTTTTGTTGCGGGGACTTTTATCATCACATTCGGCTCTGCTATCTCTTCAAAAAGCCTCACACCCTCCGCCACACTCTCCTCAATAGACGAAGACAAAAACGGGTCTATCTCAATACTCACAAACCCATCATCGCCATTGTCATACAGTGGCCTGAGAGCCTGTGCTGCCGCCTTAATATCCTCTTTTGCCAATGTCTCATACTTCTCTTTTGCGCTCTTGCCGCCTAGCTCTGAGAGCCTACTTTTGTATGCCGGACTCGTAAGTATCGCATTTTTAAATATTGCGGGATTGCTTGTTGCGCCGTTGACTTCACCGTTTTTGATTAGCTTTCTAAACTCGTTTTTGATGTAGTCTCTCTCGATAAAATCAAGCCAGAGTGAAAAATTTATGTCTTTTACAAACATCGAAAAATCCCTTTTTTATTTTCATTTTATCAAAAAAAGTTTTTTTGTATTTCTGGTTTATTTTACATATAGTGACGGAGTGAAAAGATAGTAGTTTCCAGCCCCAAGCATTGAGGCTAGAAAAGAGTGTTATTTGCTGGAGTTTTTGTCAGATTTGTGCATAGAGGCGTTGATGTCTTTTGTCGCTTTGTGTGCTGTTTTGTTGGCATCGCTTTTGACTTTGTGTGCCGTGTCGTTCATATCAGACATGGCGCTGCGTACGGTTGTATTTTCATCTAAGGCAAACGCTGTAATGGCTAGCACTATGATTATGGCAATAATTTTTTTCATGAAACTCCCTTATTTTTACTAATATTATTGCCTAGCGGTTATTTTTTGGTTATGTTTTGTTGCACTAAAGTTTTCCTGAAATATCCAGCTTTTCACCAATACCGTCTTTGCCTATTTTTGGCGAATTTTGCACTTGAGGATTGCCTTTTTTTACACTTTTTAGTGTTCCGTCAATCTCCTGCTCGGCTTCATCTGCGGCATATATACTAATATCTCTTATGGCCTCATTTGTAGCATAAATATCAACATCTTTTTTAATTGAATTTGATATGCCTACCTCTGATGTATCCATATCACACTCCTAGTCTAAATATTATTTCGTATTCACTTTATTAATTGTATCAAGAAAGCAAAAATGGCACTCAAAGGAGATTAATTAGGGATTTGCTCAAAATTTGAGGATGAAAGAAAATGCTAATTTTGATATATAGCCATTCTTACGGTAAAATTCGCCCAAAAAGCTTGAACTAGGACAGAACCTTGACACTACAAAAAGGTAAAAAGTTTACCGTTATTACCGCTTATGACGCTCTTTTTGCGAGGCTTATCGCTCCTTATGCGGATATGATACTTGTGGGCGACAGCTTGGCGATGAGCTTTGGCGGGCAGAGCGATACGCTCTCTATCGGCATGGATGAGATGATATATCACACAAAAGCGGTCGGTATGGGGGCTCCTGAGGCGAAGATAATATTTGATATGCCGTTTGGTTCTGAGACGGACAAAGATACGGCGCTAAGAAATGCTGTGAGGGTGTATAAAGAGACGAAAGCGTTTGCGGTCAAGATAGAGGGCGGCGAAGAGAAAGCGGAAATTATAAGTCATCTTGTCAAAAATAAGATAGCCGTCATCGGGCATATTGGGCTTATGCCTCAGGTTGCAAGGGCTGAGGGTGGATATAAAGTCAAAGGCAAAACCGATGAGGACACGGCTAGGCTCATTCGTGATGCAATGGCTATTGAGGCGGCTGGGGCTTTGGCTATTGTGGTTGAGGGCGTGAAGGCTGACGCTGCCAAGCAAATAACGGAGTCTGTGGGTATACCGATAATCGGTATAGGGGCAGGTGTGGATTGTGATGCGCAGGTGCTTGTCTGGTCTGATATGCTTGGGTTTTTTGAGGAGTTTACGCCAAAATTTGTACGCAAATATATGGACGGGGCGGCTCTTGCTAAGAGCGCCTTTGAGAAATTCGCAAACGATGTCAAAAACGGCGATTTTCCAAACGAAAAAGAGAGCTACTAAGTGGAGCGAATCGTAGAGGTTGAGAAGTTTGAGTTTGAAAACGAGCTTGAAAAAAGCTTGCGCCCATCAGCGTGGGATGACTACATCGGGCAAGAAAAAATCAAAAAAGTGCTCAACATATCGATAGAAGCTTCTAGAAAACGCTCAGAGCCGCTCGACCACATACTATTTTTTGGTCCTCCGGGGCTTGGCAAGACCACGATGGCGGGGCTCATAGCGACACGGATGGAAGCAAACCTCAAAGTCACGGCGGGGCCGATGATAGACAAAAGCGGCGACCTTGCGGCAATCCTTACCAATCTAAATGAAGGAGATGTGCTCTTTATCGACGAGATACATAGGCTCTCATCCGCTATCGAAGAGGTGCTTTATTCGGCGATGGAGGATTTTCGTCTTGACATCGTGATAGGCAGTGGACCTGCGGCGCAGACTGTCAAAATAGATATTCCTAGATTTACCCTTATCGGAGCTACAACGAGGGCGGGGATGCTCTCTTCTCCTCTTAGAGATAGATTTGGGATGCACTTTCGGATGCAGTTTTATGACCATGCAGAGCTTTCAAAAATCGTCAAAAATGCAGGTGTGAAGCTGGGTAAAGAGTGTGACGATAAAGCGGCTTTCGAGATAGCATCTCGTTCACGGGGTACGCCTAGGATTGCTTTGCGACTACTAAAGCGAGTGCGTGATTTTTCGGATTATAAAAATGAAGATGAGATATTTATAAAAACCGCAAAAGAAGCGCTTGATGAACTTGGCATTAACGAGCATGGATTTGACGAAATGGACATCAAGCTTCTTTCTCTTTTAGCGGAGTCCGGCGGTAAACCGCTTGGACTAAATACTCTTGCCGCCGCCCTTAGCGAAGACTCCGATACGATAGAGGATGTATATGAGCCGTATCTGCTTGCCAACGGCTTTTTGGAGCGAACGGCTAGAGGCAGAATGGCGACACACAAAACTTTTGAGGTACTTGGACGACCAAATATCCCAAACCAAAACTTATTTGAGCTGGAATAAATCAGATGATAACCCCGATTAACTTTTTGCATATTGTTTTTGTTATAGCGATTTATTGGATTGGCGTTTTGTACCAATCGTTTTTGATAGATATAGTGATAGCCGGACTTCTCTCGATAGCAACTTCTGCCACAAACTATAAGCTTAGTATGAAGTTTCATAGCTCGATGCTTGCATCGCTGTTTTTGACGGTTTTGCTTGCCGCTTTGGTGTTGATTCCTATGGTTTACTTTGTGTTTAAGATTGCGGAGATTTTGCAGAGTGTAGACATTGCGTTTTTTGAACGCATCCGAACTCTTTTTGTCCAAAACATCCAATCTTTAGAGCTTATCCCCTCACAATATAAAGAGATAGTTGTCGGATATATGCAAAGCGTCAAATATGACGACTACATTAGCAGGGCCTTTGAGATGCTTGAGCGTGTAGGGCAAGGAAGTCTTAGATTTTTTTCCAATATGCTTCTTATTCTTATATTTTACTTCTTTGCAAATCTATACGGCAAACAGATTTTGCTATTTTTTAAAAGAGTATTGCCGTTAAAAGGCGAAGATAGCCAGATGATATTTGACGAGATGGGACAGACGATGAGCGTTGTTTTGTACTCCACTCTTTTTAATGCGATTTTCCAAGGTGTTCTCTTTTCGCTTGTGGCTTGGTATCTAGGGTATGACCCGTTTTTTATGGGTATAGCATATAGCTTTGCTTCTCTTGTGCCTATTATCGGCGGGGCTATTATGTGGGTTCCTGTGGCGATTTATGAGTTTTCTATCGGTAATACGAGCAATGCTATTGTGGTCGCTATTTACACCATTGTCGTTATATCGCTTGTTGCGGATACTTTTGTCAAACCGCTTATTATCGACTTTATCAGCAAGTATCTTGTCCGTACGCAGACGAGACCAAATTCACTTCTTATATTTTTCGCCATTTTGGCTGGTATCTCGACGTATGGATTTTGGGGAATTATCTTGGGGCCTGCGGTTACGGCTCTGTTTATTTCGCTTCTCAAGATTTACGATACGCTAAAGAGAAACAAGCAAGGCGCTTTTGAAGAGCTAAAACCCTAAGCGTTTAAACGCTTTTTCGTAATAATTTCGTAATAAATTTACTAATTTTTTGTACCAAAAGAGGATTCTATGGATTTTTCAACTCTCGCCGCAACATACGGCACACCGTTATATGTTTATGATTTTGACCACATGAAGAGCAGATACGAAGAGCTTAAAGAAGCTTTTTCCGGTAGAAAGTCACTCATTTGCTACGCAGTAAAAGCAAATTCAAACCTTAGCGTCATAAAACTATTTGCAGACCTTGGCGCAGGTGCTGATTGTGTCTCTATAGGCGAAGTGAGACGTGCTTTGATGGCCGGAGTACCGAAATACAAGATAATTTATTCGGGTGTCGGCAAAAGAGATGATGAGATAAAAGAGGCACTTGAACACGATATTTTGTTTTTGAATCTTGAAAGTGAAGCTGAGATGCTTAGAGTCGAGACGATAGCCAAAGAGATGGGCTCAAAAGCCCGTATAAGTATACGTGTAAATCCAGACATCGACCCAAAAACGCACCCGTATATCTCTACTGGTCTTACCGAAAATAAATTTGGCGTAGATATAGAGGTCGCCAAAAAGATGTATGCGTATTCAAATAAAAGTGAGTACTTGGAGCCCGTGGGCGTGCATTTTCACATCGGAAGTCAGCTAACAGACCTTGAACCCATATATGAAGCGGCGCAAAAAGTATCGGAACTTCTAAAAGCGCTTTTGGCTCTCAAAATAAATATCAAGTTTTTTGACGTAGGCGGCGGTCTGGGCGTTGTGTATGACAATGAAACAACGATACCACCTTACAACTATGCGCAGGTCATTCTCTCTACGCTTACGGGCACGGATGTGACTATAGTATGCGAGCCGGGTAGATTTATGACGGCAAACGGCGGTTACTTTTTGACAAAAGTGCTATACGAAAAATACAGCAAAGAAAAACGCTTTGTTGTTGTGGACGGTGCAATGAACGACCTTATTCGCCCGACGCTGTATGAAGCTTTTCACGGTGTTGAGGTAGTGGGCAAAGAGACGATGAAGTCAAAGGCTGACATCGTGGGGCCTGTATGTGAAAGCGGAGATTTCTTTGCAAAAGATGAAGAGATAGCTGAGACGGCTCACGGTGATTTGGTTGTCATCAAAAGTGCCGGTTCATACGGGTTTTCAATGAGCTCAAACTACAACAGCCGCCCAAGAACGGCAGAGGTTGCGGTGGAAGACGGTAGACATAGAATTATCCGAAAAAGAGAGAGCTTTGAAGACCTCATCGCTCTGGAAAAAGATTTTTTGAAATGAGGAAGTGAGTAGGTTGTATCTTATAGATATTCAAGGAACGCTGATAGACGATAAAAAAAGAGAGCCCATAAAAGGCGCTATCGAATTTATCGATTCGCTAAATAAAAACAAAATTCCGTATGTGCTAATTACCAATAACACCAAGTTTTCAACCGAGGAGTTTCGGGCTTATCTGAGAGATTTGGGTTTTTCTTTTGAGGATAACGCATATATAGACCCTCTAATGTGTCTAAAAAGCTATGTAGGACAAAAAAGTATCGCCGCAATAGGGAGTGATAATTTTATTTTGGCTCTTAAAAATCAAGGGTATCTTTTTAGTGAAACTCCCGATTTTTTGGTAATATCTCTAAAAGAAAACTTGACTTACGATGACCTAGCTACGGCGGTTGAGACGATACAAGGCGGCGCAAAGCTAATAGCGATGCATGCTACATCGATATACGCCAAAAACAGTAGAAAATATCCGGGACTTGGAGCGATAGCCAAAGCTTTGGAGTTTGCTACGGGCGTAAAAGCAAAAGTGGTCGGCAAACCGAGCGTTGATTTTTATAAAAAGGCTCTTTCGATGTTAGGCGCAAAAGATAAATCAAACGTTACCGTAATAAGCGATGATGCCATAGGCGACCTCATTGGAGCAAAGCAAATCGGCATGAAAACCGTTTTGGTACTCAGCGGCAAATACGATAAAGAAGAGCAGATATTACCGTTTTTGAAAAGTTGTGAGCTACCCGATGCGGTGTATGCGAGTATAGCTGATATAAGGATAGGCGCATGAGCGGACTGGGCGATATAAGGGTCAAAATAGATGCTATAGACAACAAGCTGCTTGCGCTTTTAAACGAGAGAATGGAGCTTGTAAAAGAGGTCGGACGTATCAAACACGCAAGTGACGATAAGAGCATCTATAGGCCGGAACGTGAAAAAGAGATACTCTCCAGACTATCCACGCTAAGTCGTACTAGCGGCGGCTCTTTGAATGAAGAGGCTATTGAGGCTATATTTTTGGAGATTTTTGCGGTATCTCGTAATATAGAAAAGCCTGAAACGGTTGCGTATCTCGGGCCTGAAGGGACATTTACGCATCAGGCGGCGGAGAGTAGATTTGGGCAAATATCTGAGTATCTGCCTATGTCTACGATATCATCAGTTTTTCGTGCCGTTGAGAGCAAAAAAGCAAAATACGGTGTTATTCCGATAGAAAATAATATAGAGGGGATAGTCGGCGAATCTATTGACCTTTTAGGTAAAAGCCATTTGCGCATAGTCGCCGAGATGTCGATGAAAATAAGCCATTCGCTCTCCACCCGTGCCGCACATTTGACGCATATAAAAAAGATATACTCCAAAGATGTAGCTTTCGGGCAGTGCGGCGAATTCTTGCGTGAGAGCGGACTCGATAATGTACAGCTTATACCGATAGCCTCTACTGCAAAAGCGGCGCAACTTGCTAGTGAAGATGAAGAGAGCGCCGCTATCTGTTCGCACATAGCCGCAAAACTCTACAACCTTCCGATAATGTATGAACATATCGAGGATAATGCCCACAATGAAACAAGATTTGTGATAATAAGCGATTTTGAGAACGTGCCTAGCGGCAACGACAAAACATCTGTGCTTGTGAGACTGGACAATACGCCAGGAGCGCTTGCCAAGTTCCTCTCCAGCTTTGAGGCGGCGGGGGTAAATCTCTCCAAAATAGAGTCTAGACCCGCAAAAGATGAGGGGTTTAGCTATATATTTTATATAGATTTTGACGGTCACATAAAAGATGAAAAAATACAAAAAGCGCTCAGCGGATTTGAAGATAAAATCAAATGGCTCGGTAGCTTCGTGAAAGGTATATGATGAAATTTAACGAAAATTTGGAAAATCTAAAAGTCTATGAGGCGGGCAAGCCTATTGAGCTTGTCGTAAGAGAGTTTGGTATAGAGCCAAAAGATGTAGTCAAACTTGCGAGTAACGAAAATCCAAACGGAACATCGCCAAAAGTCGTGGAAGCCGTAAGGGATTTTGCGACAAAGATGTGTCTTTATCCAGATGATAGTTATTTTGAACTAAAAGGTGCTTTGGCTTCAAAATTTGGTGTAAATGAAAAAAATATCATACTCGGAGCCGGAAGCGACCAAGTGCTTGAATTTGCTACAAAAGCAAAATTAAAAGAGGGCGATAAAGTTCTTATGAACAAAGTTACTTTCGCAATGTATGAGATATACGCAAAGATGTGCGGAGCCGAAATAGTAAGAACGGAAGGATTGCTACACGATTCCCTGCAATTTAAAACAACTTATGATAAATTGAAGCCAAGCATCGTATTTATCTGTGTACCCAATAATCCTCTTGGTGAGTGTATCACAAGAGCCGAAGTTTACGACATTCTTTCGCATCTGGACAAGGACACTCTGGCTGTAGTTGATTGCGCCTACATGGAGTATGCCGCATACAAAAATGAAGCAGTTGCCATCGATCCAAAAGAGCTCATAGAGAAATTTCCGAGTGCCATTTATCTTGGTACTTTCTCAAAAGCCTACGGTCTTGGCGGTATGAGAGTTGGATACGGTATAGGCGAAGAGAGCGTTATAAAATCGCTTTATAAAGTAAGACCGCCTTTTAATATTGCAAATTTGTCCGCATGTGCGGCATTGACGGCGCTAAAAGACGAAGAGTTTGTACAAAAAAGCATAGCCGAGAACTTTGAAGAGATGAAAAGATATGAGGAGTTTGCATTGGTTAACGGTATAAAAACGATAGATAGTTACACCAACTTTATCACATATTTTTTTGACTCCAAGTCATCAAAAGAGATAGCTGATGCACTTTTGAGAAAAGGTGTGATAATTCGTGACCTTACAAGTTACGCATTAAATGGTATCAGAATTACCATAGGGACAAAAGCGCAAAACGACAGGTTTTTTGACGAATTTAAAAAGGTTTACTCTTAACAGATGGATATACAAGCCCTAGTAGCCCAGATTAGTGAGCTCTTAAAAAAGCTCACCACAAATCAAAAAATTATAGTAGCCTCAACTCTTGTTGCCGTAGTGGCTCTTATAATGTTTTTGGTTATTTTTAATCCATCGTCCAAAAAGTCAGATGATGGCTACAGGGTAATGTTTGAAAACATAGCTCCAAAAGATGCCGGACTTATCGTAGCCGAGCTTGACAAACAAAAAATTCCATACAGAATTCCAAGAGACGGTGTCATAGAGGTTCCGGAAGAAAAAGTAAATAAACTTCGCCTAGATGTTGCCGCAATGGGTTTACCGAAAGACTCAAGGGTTGGTTTTGAGCTTTTTGATAAGCAGGAGTTTGGCTCGACTGATTTTGACCAACAGGTAAAATACAACAGGGCGCTAGAGGGCGAACTATCCAAAACGATAGAGAGTATAAGCGCCGTTGCAAAAGCAGCGGTACACATAGCTAGGCCAAAAGAGTCGCTTTTTGCCGAAAAAGATATTCTCCCTACAGCTTCCGTAATTATCACCCTAAAACCAAACATGGTGCTTACCCCAAAGCAGATAATAGGGGTTAAAAATTTGGTAGCGGCGGGCGTGACGAAAATGACGCCTGAGCATGTGAAGATAGTAAATGAGAATGGCGACTTGCTTGGTGCAGAAGATGAAGATACCGTAGCCGGAGAGAGCGCTAAGCAACAGATGAAGTACAAAAAAGATTTTGAAAAAATCTATGAAGAGAAAATTTCAAATATGCTCTCCCCTGTTATCGGTGGTACCGATAGGGTTGTAGCGAAAGTAACTGTAGAATTTGATTTTTCAAAAAAAGAGACAACATCTGAGAGTTTTGACCCAAATAGTGTAGTTAGAAGCGAGCAGACTTCAGAGGAGAAAAAAGAGGGTTTTAAACAGCCGGAAATAGGCGGAGTCCCCGGTGCTGTCAGTAATATTGGTCCGGTGCAAGGAATAGAGAGCGGTAACGCTACAGAAAAATATAGCAAGTCGACAGGTACGACAAATTATGAAATCTCAAAAACAGTCTCGAACATAAAAGGTGAGTATGCGGCAGTAAAAAGAATTACGGCAGCTGTCGTAGTTGACGGAAAATATACGACGGATGAGCAAAAAGGCGGTGAATTAAAATATGCTCCGCTTGATAATGCGGAACTAGAAAAAATTAATGCATTAGTCAAGCAAGCTGTAGGGTACGACCAAAAAAGAGGAGATGAAATTAGCGTTTCTAATTTCAAATTCAATACCGGATTGGTTGGTAAACCGACAGGCGTAAAAGGCATTATGCAAGAGTACGGATTTATTATAGGGCCGGCGATTGATGTGCTGAAATATATTATAGCCATTATAGTGCTGTTTGTTTTGTACAACAAAGTTATAGCTCCGTTTGCGCAAAGAATGATGGAAGTGCCGACGGAAGAGGCTATGCAAAAGCCTAAAGAGTTCATGTTTGACGAAGAGGAGTTGGAGGATACTCACGGTAAACTCCAAGAAATGAGAAAGCGTGTTGAACAACAGCTTGGCATATCCGGACCATTGAATGAGGAGTCTTTGAAATATGAAGTTTTACTCGAAAAAATCAAAACTGCCGCAGAAGAAAATCCGGAAGAAATAGCGAACTTGCTAGAAAATTTGGTAGGGGATGAGTCTATCGCTCAAAATCCCTTGTCCTCCAATAAGAGGGAGTTATAATGAATCTACCCCCGCAATTACAAGGCCAATATGACGAACTCTCTATGTCGGAGAAAGTGGCTATATTTCTAAATCTTCTAGGTGAGGATATAACTGCACAGCTATTTTCGCATATGAGCATAGACGCTATTACTCAGGTGTCAAAATATATCGCTAGAAGCTCCTCGGTAGATAAGCAGGTAGCTACGGCGATACTAGAAGAGTTCCATGCAATTATGCAGTCAAATCAATACATCTCATCCGGCGGTATGGAATACGCCAAAGAGATACTATTCAAAGCGCTAGGGCCCGAAGAGGCAAAAAAAGTTCTCGACAAACTTGCAAAAAGTATGCAAACGGGTCAAAATTTTGCCTTTCTTTCAAAAATCAAACCTCAGCAGCTTGCTGACTTTATCGTCAACGAGCACCCTCAAACCGTCGCGCTTATCCTTGCCCACATGGACGCAACAGGAGCCGCCGAGACGCTTAGCCGCTTTCCGGATGACCTTAGAGCCGAGGTTGCGATGAGAATGGCAAACCTTGGAGATATTTCACCTGCTATTATCAAAAGAGTATCCGCAATACTAGAAAATAAGCTAGAAAGCCTTACATCTTACAAGGTCGAAGTTGGTGGGCCAAGAGCTGTGGCCGATATCTTCAACCGTTTGTCTCAAAAAAACGCAAAAGCTACTATTTCGTATATCGAACAAGCAGACGAATCTCTTGCAAATGCTATCAAAGATATGATGTTTACATTCGAAGATATTTCAAAACTCGACTCCAAAGCTATCCAAGAAATCCTCAAAACTGTGGACAAAAAAGACCTTGTGCTTGCTCTTAAAACTGCATCTGAAGAGATGAAAGAGAAAGTAATGACTAATATGTCCAAAAAAGCTGCGGAAGCACTTTTGGAAGAGCTACAATTCCTTGGAGCAGTGAAGCTCAAAGAGGTAGAAGGGTCACAAAGAAGAGTTGTTGAGTCTGTCCAAAAACTCGTAGAGCAGGGCGCAATCCAACTAGGCGAAGCAGAAGAGACGGTGGTGTAGGTTGACTGAAAAAGTTATACAAAACAACACTTCTACAAAGTACGCAATCAATAAATATCAATATAGAGCCTTTGATGAAGATGAGGCTTTGGAAGCGGGACAGCCGCCCGTAGCTCATAAACACAAGCAGATGGATGCCGAACATCAATCATCTGCTCCAACGCAGGCTCAAGAGCCGCAAAACGAAAGTTCTAACCAAATTTCTAACGGACATGCCGAAGCCCTTTTGAAAAAAATAGATGAACTTTCAACTAGTCTTATCAAGATGGAAATGCAGATGGAGAGGCAGCAAGCAGACTTTAACGCAAGACTTGAAGAAGACAAAAAAAGAGCTTATGACGATGGATTTAATGCCGCAACTGCGGAGTTTGATACTTCATATAAGACAAAATGTGAAGAGAGTGACAAAATGCTCACCTCATCAGTAAAAAAGCTTGAAGGCGTAAGCTCTGATTTTGGGGCAAAGCTTTCTGAAATAGAAAAAGAGCTTGCCAAAACAGCCGTCTCTATAGCGGAGCAGGTAATAAAAAGAGAGATATCGGAAAACTCATCTAAAGTGGCTCTCGCATTAACTAAAGAGTTGCTCTCAAAGCTAAAAGACGCTTCAAAAATAAAGCTAAAAGTAAATAAGTTAGATAGTGAGTATCTAAAAAATGCATTAGAGTCAGAAAGTAAAGTCACTATCGAAGAGGATGATGCTATTCAAAGAGGCGGCGTTATTGCTCTTAGTGATATAGGGAATTTAGATGGTAATATAAGTTCTAGATTTTTAAAAGTCAAAGAGGATTTACTTGGCGACCATGACTAATGTAAGAGACCTAAGCCTGGATTCATTGGATGAATTGGGGCAAAAACTTAGAGACAGAATACTTGAGGTTGTGAGCAAAAATGGCGGGCACCTTACCAGTTCGCTTGGCGCAGTCGAGATTATTATGGCTATGCATTACGTCTTTGACGTAAGAAAAGACCCCTTTATTTTTGATGTTAGCCATCAGGCTTATGCGCATAAATTGTTGACGGGTAGATGGGATGAATTTGCATCGCTTAGGCAACTAGACGGTATTTGTGGATTTACAAAGCCTAGTGAGTCGGAGTTTGATTATTTTGTGGCTGGACATAGCTCAACATCTATCTCTGCGGCTGTAGGGGCTGCAAAAGCCATATCCCTAAAAGGCGAAGATAGAGTTCCTGTTGTACTTATAGGCGACGGATCTATGACAGCTGGAATGGTATATGAGGCACTAAATGAGCTTGGGCATCACAAGTATCCAATGGTGATTATCCTCAACGACAACGAAATGAGCATTGCAAAGCCGATAGGTGCTATTAGTGCATATTTGAGTAAAGCTCTTTCTTCAAAGACCTATCAAGGCTTCAAGAAAAAAGTGGAAGGAGTGCTATCTAGCCTTCCATCCGCAATAGATTATTTATTAAGACGATTTGAGCGTGGCTTTAAGTTGATAACGCCTGGAATTATATTTGAAGAGCTTGGGATCGATTATATAGGCCCTGCCGATGGGCATAATATTAAAGATTTAATAGAGTTGCTCGGTATAGCAAAATCAATGAAAAAACCAGTAATAGTGCATGTCCAGACTACTAAGGGTAAAGGGTATGCGCCGGCAGAAGGCAAGCATGAACATTGGCACGGCGTGGGGCCTTTTGATAAGGAAAAGGGAGAGCTCTCAAAATCAAAAGCCAGAAATGCTACGGCTATTTTTAGCGAAAAACTTTTGGAGCTTGCACGAAAAGATGAGAAAGTCGTAGGTGTAACAGCCGCAATGCCTAGCGGAACAGGAATGGATAAACTGCTTGATGAATATCCGAAAAGATTTTGGGATGTAGCTATCTGCGAACAGCATGCGGTGACATCTATGGCGGCAATGGCAAAAGAGGGCTTTAAGCCTTTTGTGGCGATATATTCTACATTTTTACAACGTGCGTATGACCAGATAGTTCATGATGTAGCGCTTCAAAACCTTCCGGTAGTATTTGCTATAGATAGAGCTGGTATAGTCGGAGAAGACGGTGAGACGCATCAGGGTGTATTTGATATCGCATACCTCAGAAGTATTCCAAATATAGAAATTTTTGCACCTTGTGATGAAAAAACTCTACTTAGTGCTATGGACTATGCGTATGGGTTGAAAAAGCCGTGTGCTTTTAGATATCCGAGGGGCGCGTTTTTGCTAGATTCAGTATATACTATGGATGGTTTCAAAGGTCAAAAATCACAGCTTTTAGAAGATGCTTCATCTGATATTTTATTTGTCGGTTACGGAAATGGCGTAGGGCGTGCACATAAGACGCTCGAACTTCTGAAAAAAGAAGATATCAATGTTGGACTTTTGGATCTTAGATTTTTAAAACCTCTTGATAAAAATACATTAAAAGAGATGGCAAAAAAATATAAAAAGTGGTTTGTTTTTAGTGACTCGTCAAAGATGGGCGGCGTAGGCGAAGTATTGACTGTTTTTTTACAAGAAGAATATATTTGTGATGTAAAGGTAGAAAGCTTTGAATATGAAGATTTTTTTATCGGTCACGGCAAAACATCTGATGTAGAATATAGTCTTGGACTCACACCAGAATTGTTGGCAGATAGAGTAAAAGAGATTTTAGGGGGCTAAAGCATAGCCCCGTTTTTTATAGTTTTTCAGCGTTGTCCGCTAGGTACTGGGCAACACCTTCAGTTGAAGCTTTCATGCCTTTATCGCCTTTGTTCCATCCAGCAGGACAAACTTCGCCATACTCATTTGTAAATAGCATAGAGTCAACTACTCTTATCATCTCATCGATGTTTCTTCCAAGCGGAAGATCATTGATTACAGCGTGTCTTACAGTACCGTCTTTGTCAAGAAGGAACGAGCCTCTAAGAGCTATACCTGCACCAAGAAGCACACCAAAATTTGCTGCAATAGATTTGTCAAGGTCTGCAACTAGTGGATAACCTACTTTGCCGATACCGCCTTTTTCTACCGGAGTATTTTTCCAAGCAAGATGTGTAAAGTGTGAATCTATAGAAATACCTATTACGTTGATTCCTCTTTCTTTAAAATCTTTTAGTCTATGGTCAAAAGCGATAAGCTCTGAAGGGCATACGAAAGTAAAATCTAGAGGATAGAAGAATATAACTGCTCCCTTTTCGCCTATATTTTGATAAAGATTGAAGTTGTCAACTATCGAGTTGTCTCCAAGAACCGCATTGGCTGTGAAGTCAGGCGCTTTTTTTGTTACTAATGTGCACATTATGAAATCTCCTTAAAAGTTTTAATTTAGGAAATTTTACTATTTAAAAAATTAAAGCAATATAAAATAGATGTTGTTAAGGCGTCAGTCAGTAAAATTAACAAAAATTTTAAAATAAGGCTTTTTGATGTCAAAAAACTTTTTGTTTACCTCTGAATCAGTATCCGAGGGTCATCCGGACAAAATGGCTGACCAAATCAGCGATGCCATACTAGATTATATTATTGCTAGAGATCCTAAAGCTAGAGTTGCTTGCGAAACATTGGTTTCAAACGGTTTTTGTGTTGTAGCCGGTGAACTTAAGACTCATGCCTATGTCCCTATGCAAGAAGTTGTAAGAGAAGTTGTAAAAGAGATAGGTTATACGGATGCCGAATTTGGTTTTGACTACAAAAGTGCCGCAGTACTAAACGGTATCGGCGAGCAATCAGCTGACATAAATCAAGGTGTTGACAGAGAAGACGGTGAAATAGGCGCTGGAGATCAAGGACTAATGTTTGGTTATGCATGCCGTGAGACACCGACTCTTATGCCACTTCCAATATATCTTTCTCATAGACTTGTAGAGGAGCTTGCAAAAGCAAGAAAAGACGGCAGAATTCCATATCTTAGACCGGATGCAAAGTCTCAAGTATCAGTAAGATATGTTGACGGCAAGCCGACAAAAGTTGAAACGGTAGTTATATCTACACAGCACCACCCTGAAGTGTCTCAAGAGCAAATTAAGAGCGACGTAATCAAAGAGATTATAGAGAAGATGATTCCTGCAGAACTTAGAGATGATAAGATAGTGTATCACATCAATCCGACAGGTAGATTTGTAATTGGAGGCCCTCAAGGAGACGCGGGGCTTACCGGCAGAAAAATCATTGTTGATACATACGGCGGCGCTTGCCCTCACGGCGGTGGCGCATTTAGCGGTAAAGACCCTACAAAAGTTGATAGGAGTGCGGCATATATGGCTAGGTATGTTGCCAAAAATCTTGTAGCTTCAGGCGTATGCGACAAAGCAACTGTGCAAATAGCCTATGCGATTGGTGTGGTTGAGCCTGTATCTTTAATGGTCGAAACGCATGGAACCTCTAAGGTTGATGAAAACAAACTAGAAGGGTGTGTAAGAAGCATTTTTAGATTGACTCCAAAAGGCATTATAGAGTCGCTAGATTTATTAAGACCGATATATAGAAAAACTGCAGCATATGGACATTTTGGTAGAGAACTTCCAGAGTTTACATGGGAAAAAACAGACAAAGCGGACGCAATAAAAAGCTTTTTTGGGCTTTAATAAAAATGCTTAATTTGTGTTTTATTTTTAGTTCGTTATAGTTACTGTGTTTAGCTTTAAAAATAGGAGATTTGAAAATGGCTGTAAAAATTCTAGATACTTGTATTTCTTGTGGAGCCTGTATAGATGAATGCCCTGTTGAGGCAATAGTTGATGATGAGGATAATCCGACTGGTGAGTCCATTTATTATGTATACCCTGATAAATGTGTAGAGTGTGAAGGATATCATGATGTTCCTGCCTGTGCGTCTGCATGTCCTACTGAGGGCTGTATCGTTTGGGATGAAGGCAATAAAAAAGGCAAACCTGCCGGCTCTAACTGCGTAGACTAATTTAACTCTATAAACTTCTATAAATAGGGGGTAAAACCCCCTTACTCCAGATAAAAATCTTTAGCTCATATTAAGTTAAAAATAACTTTTGATATAATTTCACCCCTGATTTATTTTTAAACTTTAAGAGGATTGAATATGCAAAGGACTTTGTCCATTATAAAACCGGATGCGGTTGCAAAAAATGTTATAGGTAAAATCGTAGATAGATTTGAGTCAAACGGCCTAAAAATAGCCGCAATGAAAAAAATCAAACTTTCAGACGAAGTAGCTGGCTGTTTTTACGGTGAACATAGAGAGAGAGGCTTTTTTAAAGACCTAGTATCTTTTATGACTAGTGGACCAGTTATTGTTATGGTTCTTGAGGGTGAAAATGCTATTGCAAAAAATAGAGAACTTATGGGTGCAACAAACCCTAAAGAAGCAGCTGCAGGAACTATTAGAGCCGACTTTGCCGAAAGCATCGATGCAAACGCCGTTCATGGTAGTGACTCTGAAGCAGCAGCTGCAAGAGAAATATCTTTTTTCTTTAGTCAAATAGAGATAAACTAACAAACTAAGATGAAAGTCGACCTAAGAAAACTTTCAAAAGATAGCAGAGATTTTGCTATTGAGTACAAAAAGGGTGAAAATTTTGCCCATTTTTCAGGTTGTTTTTCTCCTAAGACTCCTTTTTTAGTTGTTGATGCAAAAATTAACGGTAAAATAGAGGTAGTTTGCGATGTGTCGGGCGAAAAGTTTTTTGACGAACTAAATGAAGAGGTCAAAATAAAGGTCGTTGAGGGTTCCCATAAAGGTTTCGATGAGGTCTATGACATCATCGAGGTGGATAGTAATATTTTTGATTTTGAATCTTTTCTCGAAGACGAGATAGAGTCATTCATAAACGACTATCATAAAAAACAAGAACTCTCCAACGAAGAATTTATAATAGAAAATATATAAGGAGTAGAAAATGGCAGTACCAAAGCGAAGAGTGAGCCACACTAGAGGCGCAAAAAGAAGAACACACTACAAAGTTACGCTACCGGTTCCGGTTAAGTGCGAAGACGGTTCTTATAGACTTCCTCACAGAGCAAGTCCTACCACGGGCGCATTAAAATAACATTTGATGATTAGAGTAGCAATAGATGCAATGGGCGGGGATTTCGGTCCTAGCCCAATTATTGCCGGTGTAACAGAGGCTCTTAAGACGGCCACGTTCGAAGCAATTTTGGTTGGTAATGAGAACATAATTAGGCCACTACTTCCAGAAAGTATAAAAACCAAAGTCTCCATTATTCATGCCGAAGATGTAATTTCAATGCATGACCATGCCACGGATGCACTTAAGAAAAAAAGCAGTTCTATCTATGTTGCCACGGAGTTGGTTCGAGATGGCAAGGCGGATGCGGTAGTATCTGCTGGACATAGCGGAGCCACAATGAGCCTTGCAACGCTCAGAATAGGGCGTATAGACGGCATAGCTAGACCTGCAATAGCAACCCTTATGCCAACAGTAATAGATGGACAAAAAAGCCTTGTATTGGATGTTGGAGCGAACGTAGACTGTAAACCTGAACATCTTTTCCAGTTTGGCATAATGGGTCTTGCCTATGCCAAGGATATTATGGGTGTAAAAAAAGTCAGAGTTGGGATTTTGACGAACGGTGAGGAAGAGACTAAAGGGAATGAAGTCAGTAAAGAAGCTGCTTCGTTACTCAAAATTTTACCGGAGTTTATCGGAAATGTTGAAGGCAACAATATTTTTGACGGTTCCGTGCATGTTGTAGTATGTGATGGCTTTGTCGGTAATATAGTTCTTAAAACTAGCGAAGGCGTAGCTGATACTATTGGTAAGTTTATGAAAAGCCATATCAAAAAATCTGCTTTTGCTTCATTTGGTTCAGTATTTATGAGAAAAGTATTTTCTAGTCTAAAACAACAAATAGATTATGCTGAATACGGCGGTGCACCTCTCCTTGGAATTAATGGCGCCGTTATTATTAGCCATGGCAAGAGCAATTCAAAAGCTATAAAAAATGCTATTTTCCAAGCTATAAATTTTGTGAAATCAGACGTTAATACACATATAAAAGCTTCACTAGAGAACAAACATTGAGTTTTGCAGTTTTCAAATCCATAGGGGCGTATGTTCCAGAAAAAGTATTAACAAATGCTGAGCTTGAAAAAATAGTAGATACAAGCGATGAGTGGATAATAAAGCGTACGGGTATATCAGAGAGAAGAATAGCAGCTAATAATGAACTTACATCTGATTTAGCGTTAAAAGCGTCATTGCAAGCCATAGAGCGTGCAAAAATAAGCAAGGAAGATATAGATTTAGTAGTTTTTGCAACCATTACCCCTGATTTTTTATGTATGCCGTCGACCGCCTGCATATTGGCGGATAAACTCGGAATAAAAGATGTTGCCGCTTTTGATATTAGTGCAGCTTGTAGCGGATTTATATATGGGCTTACTATTGCAAAAGCCTTTATAGAGTCTGGCATGAAAAAAAATGTTCTAGTGATAGGGGCAGAGACTCTCAGTAAAATAGTCGACTATACAGATAGGGCAACATGTGTTTTGTTTGGGGACGGTGCAGGTGCCGCCGTTATATCTGCAAGCGATGATAAAAGCAACGCTATAATAGATACACATATTAGTGCCGACGGGGGATACTCTGATTTTTTGGTAACACCTCTTCCTCTCACATCTAACGCCCTAGATAAAGAAAAAAACTGTTTTATTCAGATGAAAGGCAATGAAACATTCAAGCTTGCCGTAAAAACACTATCAAATGACTGTATCAATATGCTTGCAAAGAACAAACTTGATTCTTCCAATATAGATTATTTCATACCGCATCAAGCAAACTATAGGATTATTAAAGCTGTTGGGGAAAGTGTTGGAATAGAGGATGACAAGGTTGTGCTTACGGTTGCAAAATATGGTAATACCTCTGCTGCTTCCATACCAATGGCAATAAATGATATGTATGAGCGAGGAGCCCTTAAAAAAGGTCACCTAATGCTTCTTGATGCATTTGGCGGTGGGCTTACATGGGGGAGTTGTCTGGCTTATTTCGACGGAGAGTGAGACTTTTAAGCCCTTACAAGAGGGCTTTTGTCTCTAGTTTTGGTCTTTGTATTGATCCCATGCCATTATAGCTTTACCGTCAACCTCTTCAACCGCGCACATACCCATTATATTATATCCGCCGTCAACATAGTGAATCTCTCCGGTTACACCGCTTGAAAGATCGCTTAAAAGATACATTGCGCTATTGCCAACTTCTTCTATGGTTACATTTTTTCTTAGTGGCGCATTTGCTTCATTCCATTTGAGAATAAATCTAAAATCACCTATTCCGGATGCCGCAAGAGTTTTGATAGGCCCTGCACTTATTGCATTTACTCTAATACCTTTTGTGCCTAAATCTACAGCAAGATATCTAACTGACATTTCAAGAGCAGCTTTTGCTACGCCCATTACATTGTAGTGAGGAACATATTTTACGCCGCCTAGATAGCTTAGCGTCAAAATTGAGGCATTTTCGCTCATTACTGGAGCCAATGCCTTAGTTACCTCTATAAGACTAAAAACAGATACATTCATGGCGATTTCAAAGGCTTCTTTTGTTGTATTCATAAAAGCACCGTCGAGTGCCTCTTTTGGAGCAAAAGCTACCGCATGTACAAAAAAGTCTATTTTTCCAAAATCTTTTTCTATTGATTTTGCTAACGCTTCTATGTGCGCAGGATTTTGCACGTCTAACTCATATACATAGTTTGAACCAAGCTCTTCAGCTATAGGTCTAACTCTTTTTTCAAGTTGTTCATTTAAAAAAGTAAAAGCAAGCTCAGCCCCTTGCTCTTTGCAAGCTTTTGCTATGCCGTACGCTATAGACTTATTATTTGCAACGCCTATTATTAAGCCTTTTTTGCCGTTCATTACCATATATTGTTCTCCTCTTTTGTTAAGAAATATTTGCCGATGCTTTTATTATTTTATAAAAATCTTCCGCTATAAGGCTTGCTCCACCCACCAAAACACCGTCCACAAAAGAGCTACCAAGAATGTCTTCAGCATTTGCCGCATTTACGCTTCCACCATATAGTATGGGGGACTCTATCCTGTCTCTAAGCTCTTTATGTACCTCTTCAATATCGGTAACACTTGCCGTAAGGCCGGTACCTATTGCCCAAACCGGCTCATATGCGATAACTAAATTTGAATATGAAATGTCTATATTTTCAAGTTGTTTGTCTATATAGTTCATAACGCTTTCAATGCCCTTTTGTCTTACCTCTATAGGCTCACCCACGCAGTAGTAAATAGTGAAATTATTTCTCTTAAAAAATTCATATTTCCTTGCTATAAAGTCTTGAGACTCTTTTAGTGTATGCCTTCTTTCGCTATGACCTATAAGTATAGAGTTAATCCCAAACTCAGCTAAAGCTTCTACGCAAATTTCTCCCGTATATGAACCTTTTTCTGCGGGATATCCATTTTGTGCACCTATTTCGATATTGCTTAGATTGAAATTATCTAATGCGGTGAAAGGTGGAAATATGACCACCTTATCGGCTACGCTTTTTTGTTCGCATAGCGAGTCAAGAGCGGCTAAATATACCTTAGTACTAGCCCGTGTATGATTGGCCTTAAAATTGCCTGCAATTATCATCTCTTTGCCTCTACGGATTTAACACCGGGAAGTTCTTTTCCTTCTAGTAGCTCAAGGCTTGCTCCGCCGCCCGTGGATATAAAGGTCATCCCCTCTGTATCCCCAGCTCTTTGTACTAGGTCTGCCGTATCGCCACCGCCTATAATAGTCGTATAGCTACCTTGTGCTAAAAAGTGAGAAAGTTTGAAACTTCCTTTTGAGAATTTATCCATCTCATATACACCCATAGGACCATTCCAGAGCACTGTTCTGGCATCTTTAAGAGCAAGCTTAAATAGCTCTATCGTGGCATCTCCGATATCAAGTCCCATCCAGCCGTCTGGGATTTCTTGTGCGGTGCATTGGTCTACTTTTGCATCCTCGGCAAACTTATCCGCTATCGTGATATCAACTGGAAGATATATTTTTACTCCAAGATCTGTGGCTTTTTGCATGATTTTTTTAGCTTCTTCTATAAGTTCTACTTCGACTAGTGATTTACCTACACTATACCCTTGTGCCTTTAGAAAAGTGAAAGCCATCCCCCCGCCTATGACGAGTTTGTCTATTTTTGGAAGCAAGCTTGTTAGCGCCTCTAGCTTACCGGATACTTTGCTACCGCCTACTACGGCAACAAAAGGTCTTGACGGTGTGGCCAAGGCATCTCTTAAATATGCCACCTCTTTTTGCAGCAGGAAACCTGCACTTTTTTTATCTTCTGCAAACAAAGCCGGCAAAGCATCCACGGAAGCATGTGCCCTATGGCTTGCACCAAAAGCGTCGTTTATGTATATATCAACACCGTTAGCAAGCTTTTTTGCAAACTCTACATCGTTTTTAGTTTCACCTTCTTCAAATCTGAGATTTTCTAAAAGTACGATATCTCCGGCTTTCATTTGAGATATTCTCTCTTTTGCATCTTCTCCACACACGTCTGAAGCCAAAGTTATTTCACGTCTTAATAGGGTGTGAAGTCTTTTTGCTACAGGTTTTAACGAGTTCTTATCGTCAAATGTTCCGGCTTTCGGTCTGCCGAAGTGGCTTGCGAGTATTACTTTGCAGTCATGGTCTACGCAGTAACTAATCGTTGGAAGTGTAGAGTATATTCTCCTGTCATCGGCTATATTGCCGTAATCATCGGTAGGGACGTTGAAGTCACATCTTATAAAAACGGTCTTTCCTGTGATATCCAATTCTTTTATGGACTTTAACTTCAAGTGAAACTCCTTGTCGGCGTTAATTTAGGTTCATAAACATCCTATTGTATTATCTCAAATAGGGGTTTAAAAAGCGATTTAAAAATAAGTTTGCCAAAATGCCATAAAGATTCGGAGTTTGAATGAAAAAATGTGCGATATTCGGGGGGAGTTTTGACCCTCCACATCTTTGTCACGAAAAGGCTGTTTGTAAGTGTATTGAAGAGTTGGATTTGGATATTTTGTTTGTTGTTCCGACATATGTGAGTCCGTTTAAAGAAAAATTTAATGCACCTCCGGAATTAAGACATGAGTGGCTTAGAAAAGTATTTAAAAAATATGAAAAAGTTGAGGTTTTGGATTGGGAGATAAAAAAGCAAAGAGCCGTTTGTACTATCGAGACAGTGAGGCAATTAATAGAAAAACCTGACAAGCAAAGCTGTGATAAAATTTTCCTAATAATTGGCTCGGATAACCTACAAGATTTTTCAAAATGGCACGAATACGAAGAGTTATTAAAACTGACGGAACCGGTTGTTATTAGCAGGGGCGGTATAAGTCTCGAGTATAAAACTATTATGCTCGAATGCGACTTTTCGTCAACAAAATTTAGAGAGTCGCTAGATTACTCTATGTTGCCTGTAGAAATCAGAGATAGTGTTAAGAGTTTTTATAAAGGAAAAAATTAGATGACGATACAAGAGAGATGTAAAAAAATAGCTACGCTATTAGATGATAAAAAAGCTGAAAATATTGAGATATTTGAATTAACGGGAACCGATTATTTTGTAGACGCAGTAGTTGTGGCAACTTCTATTGCCGCAAAGCATGCTTTGATGTTAGTGGACGAGATGAAGAAGACGCTTAAAAAAGATGGTGAAAGTATACTAAATGTTGATGATAGCGACGATTGGACTATCGTAGATATGGGCGATATATTAGTTCATTTAATGAGTCCTGAGTATCGTAAAAAATATGATTTGGAAGAGTTTTTGAGAGAGTTTGAGGCGAAAAGAGGGTAATTACTCCCCTCTTTGCATTCTTTCTTTTGCAGTTATGCCGAGTAGTTTTAGTCCTGTTTTCAAACTTAGCGCCACCACAGCGAATATTTTTAGATAAATATCTTCCCTCTCTGAGCCGAGAATCTTGTTTTCGGTGTAAAATCTGTGTAGTTTATTAGCTAGGCTTTTTAGGTATTCTGTTACCTTTTGCACATCTCTTGTGGCAAAGGCATCTTCAAGTACATCACCAAGTAGCATAGCGGCAAACAGAAGCTCTTTTTCATCATCGGATAGATGTGTCAACTTTATATTTTTAGCGTGCTCAAAAGTGACCCCTTTTCTCTCAAACAAAGAGCATATTCTGGCGTGGGCATAGTTGATATAAAAGACAGGATTTGAGCTATCTTCTTTGTTTAGGTCTGATACGTCAAATTCTAAGTGTGTGTCTGATTTTTTGGATAAAAATACAAATCTAAGAGCATCAGAGCCTATGTCATCGACAACATCTCTCATAAGAATGAAATTTCCTGCCCTTTTGCTCATCTTGTAAGGTTCGCCGTTTTTGAGAAGCGCCACCATTTGAGAGAGTAAAACTTCTAGTTTTGAAGAGTCGTATCCCAAAAATTCTATTGCGGATTTGACTCTTGAAATGTAGCCGTGATGGTCTGCGCCCCAGATATTGATATACCTATCAAATCCACGTTCAAACTTATCTTTGTGGTATGTGATATCTCCGGCAAGATATGTCGGCTCAGCGTTTTCTCTGACGACCACCCTGTCTTTTTCATCTTTATGTTCGGTAGTTCTGAGCCAAATTTTGCCTTCATTTTCGTAGAGTGCAGAGTGTTCGTCTAGTTTTGCTTTTGCTTTTTCCCAGTTTGAAAACACCTCTTTTTCGCTTACGAAGTTGTCAAACTCTATTCCGACCATATCAAGATTTTGGCGAACTTCTACCATCATCTTGTCTTTCCCCCACGTGGAAAGAGTTGGGACAATATCTTCGTTTGCAAATACATCTTTACCGAACTCTTTTACAGCCTCTTCAGCTAGTTCATGTATGTACTCGCCTCTATAAAACTCTTCCGGATATTCGACCGTCTCTTTTAGAACATCTTCTTTTGCTCTTAAGTAGATAGAAACACCAAGTAGATATACCTGCTTGCCAGCATCATTTACGTAGTATTCACTAGTTATGTCGTGCCCTAGGTATCTTCCTATTTGCAGGAGTGCATCGCCGTATACAGCCCCTCTAGCGTGCCCTATATGAAGCGGACCAGTCGGGTTTGCACTTACAAACTCCAATAGTATCTTTTCTTTATCTAACTCTTTGGGTCTTGCAAAATATAATCCCTCTTTAAGGGCCTCAGTTGCAAATCTATCTAAAAATGAAGATGAGAGTTTGAAGTTTATAAAACCACCGATAGCCTCCACGCTATCAAAGTGTTCAGGGTCGTGTAGCACCTCGATTAGTTCTGCCGCTATTTGGTTCGGTGACTTTTTGAGTTCTTTTGCCAGAGAGAAAGCGACAGGGGAGGCAAAATGCCCGAAGCTAGCCTCTTTAGGCTTTTGTAGCTCCGGTATTTTGTGCTGCGATAATTTTGTAGATATGTGGTGTTTGATACTTTTTTTCATTGAATGCTAATTAGGCTTTAGTTGCGTCTGTATTTGCCGGTTTTTGCTCCGTGGCTTGTGCAGTTGTCGTTGTTGTAGTAGTGGCCGTAGCATCTACTGGTTTTACATCCGCAGTTTTTGCCGCTTCAGTCTCATCTTCTTTGACGGCATTTTTAAAGTTTTTAATACCGCTACCTAGACCTTTTGCAAGTTCCGGTATTCTTTTTGCCCCGAATAAAAGTAGCACGATAAGTAGAACTACTACCCAATGCCAAATGCTGAATGAACCCATATAATGCCTTTGTTTTTAAATTGCTAAAGTATACAAAAAGTTATTTTATATCTTCCATGTTTTTATGAAAGCCTCATTGTCTGTCAAGCTTTGTTTGTATCTAGACGCCACTGCTATAGCGGTAAGCGCTTTCAGTGATTCTTCAAAGTCGTCATTTATAAAAAAATAGTCGTATTCACCGATAGAACGCATCTCGCTAATAGCGTTAATAACTCGCTGTTCTAGTATTTCGCTTGTTTCGGTATTTCTATTTGAGAGTCTATCTTTTAGAACTTTCATATTTTTTGTTGTTACAAATACCGATGTTACGAGTCTTGTAAATTTATCTCTTATTGTCTTGTGCCCTTGTACATCGATGTCTAAAATAACTATTTTGCCCTCTTCTAGCGATTTTTCTATCGGTTTAAAAGCGGTACCGTAAAAATTTCCGTGAACTTCTGCCCACTCCAAAAAACCGCCGTTATCTATTTCCGATAAAAATTCGTCTTTACTTATAAAAAAATAATCAACGCCGTTTTGCTCGTTTTCTCTAGGCTTTCTAGTTGTTGTTGATATCGAAAAATAGCAGTTCGGAATAATATCGAGTACTTTTTTTGCGAGACTCGTTTTTCCGGAGCCGCTAGGCCCCGATACTACGAGAATGGATCCAATCATTGTTTTTTACTAAGGGTAATGTTGATTGTGACATCAGCCATATTTAAAAGCTCTTTTAGCGCATCAAGAGATATTGTAATACTCTGGTTAGGGTTTAGCTGAATTGCATTTGCCGGCACGCTAGACGCTATTGTTGCGATATTTGTCTCTAGATTATCCGTAAGCTCATCTGATGTGCTGATATCGTTTTCGATATCATTGCCGTCAGTCTCTGCAACCGGAGTAGACTCTATATTTACGCCTAGCGCTTCGGCTAGAGACTCTTCGGTTAAAGAGCCAAGTTCGTCATTGTGTATTTTTATATTTTCCAAGTCAAAATCTTCATTTTCTAATTTATCTTCTTCTGTTTCGTCAAGCAGATTTTTTAGTTTATTGACTTCATCTTCATCAAATATCTGCGAGTCATTTTCAGCATCCGATAGTTCCGGCATATTCACATCCGATGAAAAATCATCGTCTTCAAAAGACATTTCGTCCATTCCTGCCAACGGGTCTTCTTCGCTTACTGCAGGTAGAGTGCTCATATCTACTTCATCTTCATAGTTCGGCGTATCTTCAAGCAATAGCTCTTCTTCCATTTCAATATCTTCATCTAACTTTGGCATGTCATCGGAGTCTAAAGTATCAAGTTCAATATCGGAATCTAGTTCTGAACCAAAGTCGATATCTTTTGATTGTTCAGCTATTTCTCCTATTTGCTCATCAAGATTTATCTGAAATTCATCTGTCGGTTCTTCCGACTGAGCTATTTCGTCGTCAAGAGATAGTTCCAAATCGTCTAGTTCTAGCGGTTCTTCTTTTTCTTCCTCAAAAGAGAATGAACCGAAGTCTCCTAATTCCTCTTGTACGTCTTCCTTGCTATCTTGTGTCGGCATGTCAAATACTGCATCATCTTCTAATGCAAAAACATCTGATTCATTTTCCGCAAAAGCACTTTCGTCATCCCCAAACACATCACTCTCTTGTGTTTCCGCATCAGCATCAATAGTATTAACGCTTGAAGCCAGTGAGCTAAAAATATCTACGAGTTCTGTAGGCAAAAAAGGTTTTTCTATATATACATCAAAGCCATCTGGTTTTTCGGCCCCTTTTGTTAATATGAGTATATATTTTGCAACACCAAACTTTTCTTTTAATAGCCCAAACTCATCTTCGCTATATAAATCACTATCCATAATAATAAAGCTATATGCCGAGTTTTCGACCTCGGAAATATCTTTTGCACTTGTTAGTTCGTATCCCAGTTTTCCAGAGCTTAGCTTTACCAATCTCTCGATTGTTGCGTTTTGATTTATTAGCAGTACTTGCATATTTTTATGACCTTAGCTTTTTTAAATGGCTATTAATTTTATATTTTTAAACATTTACTTTTGCTTTTATAAAAGTAAAAGCAGATGATTCATGATTTCTAAAAATCTAGTTTGGAATATCAAAGCTGTTGACGAAATAATGGCCATTAAGACTGCAATGCCCAAGATTACTTTAATCGGCATACCGACTACAAGCAAGTTAAAAGAAGGCATTGTCTTCATAATCATTCCAAATATTATATCTGAAAGTAATGATAGTGCCATTAATGGAAAAGCGATTGTGAAGCCGATTAGAAAAATATTTTTTACAGCCATTATGGAGTATTCAAAATAGGCTTTCGTAAAAACAAAATGTCCCACGGGCGTATCTATTATTGATTGCTCAATGTACTTTATCATCAGATGATGACCATCTGATGCCAATAAAATCATCAATGTAAAAGTGCTTAGCATGACACTGATTACTTGTGAGCTTTGCTGTGTTTGAGGGTCGTAGGCGCTAGCCATGGAAAATCCCATAACCATACTTATCTGCTCTCCTGCAAAACCGACTGCCGCAAATAATGTAGATATCAAAAATCCAGCCACAAACCCAAAAGCTGCTTCCATCAAAATTGCTAAAAAAAGCGCTTCCGATGTCATCTCAACATCCGCAGTGGGTGTGACGGTGTAAAAAATAATCGTAAAATAAAGAGCGACGGCTCCTTTTATGGATACAGGAATGGATGTGTGGGAGAAAAAAGGCATAAATGCAAAAAGAGATGAAAATCTCACAAATAAAAGCATAAATGTGATGACGGAGTCTTGAGCTATAAAAGGAAAGAGTTGGCTCATTTTAGCTTGATAAGAGCGTTGCGTTCTAGTTTAAATACATGGTCGCACGAATATGCAAGCTTTTCGTCATGCGTTACGCAAAGCAGCGCTGCATCGTTGTGATCTATGTACTCAAATATCGTATTCATGACTTGTGCCGCACTGTCTTTATCAAGATTTCCTGTTGGCTCATCTGCAAAAATAACCTTTGGTTTTTTGGTTAGCACTCTAACTATAGAAATTCTTTGTTGTTGTCCGCCGGAGAGTGTTGATATTGGCTGTTCGAGTACGTGTAGTACGCCAAATTTTTCAGCCAACTCTTCATCTATCGGTTCATCTGTCAGTAAAGACGCTACCTCTAGATTTTCTCTGGCGCTAAAGCCTCTAAAAAGGTAGTGTGATTGAAAGATAATGCCAAAATCATTTTTTCGTAAATCTACAAGTTCGCTACTCGGCAAGGAATATATATTTTTATTTTTATATACAACTTCACCGTTTTTTGGAGTCAAAAAAGATGACAATATGTGTAGCAAGGTTGATTTTCCGCTTCCACTTACGCCCAATATAGCGGTAGATGTTTTTGGCATTAGTTCTATGTCTATATTTTGAAAAAGGTCGTAATCAAAGGAGTGGGAAAGGTTTTTGGCGCTTAACAATGATAGCCCCTATGTAGAAAATCCCTCCGCAAGGGGAGGGTATGGAAATTATTTAGCTAGTTGAGCCGCAACTTCACTTGCAAAATCGCAAGCTTTTTTCTCTAGGCCTTCACCTACTTCAAATCTTGCAAATGCAGTTAGTTTTGCAGTTCCGCCGGCAGCTTTTGCTGCAGCTTCAAGAGCTTCTTTAACTGTTTTTTTGTCATCTTTTACAAATGGTTGGTCAACAAGGCAGTTGTCTTTTTTGAATTTTATTAGTTTGCCCGGTAGGATTTTGTCCCACATAGCCTCAGGTTTGCCCTCTTTTTCAAGTTGAGCTTTTGCTACTTCCGTTTCTCTAGCTAGGTCTTCCGCAGGTATTTGAGTATCGTCTAGGTAGTTTGGGTTCATAGCTGCAGCATGCATAGCGATGTCTTTTAGCACTGCTTGCACAGCTTCTGCAGTTTTTGCGCTGTCACACTCAGCAGCTACTACAACACCGATTTTACCGTTTGCATGTTTGTATACGTTTACTGCACCGTTTTCGCTTACGGATATTTCCGCAAATCTTCTAACAACGATATTTTCACCGATTTTACCTATCGTGATGCTAAGGTGGTCGTTAAATGCTCCGCCGTTGATAGTGGAAGCAAGTAGGTCGTCTACGCTTTTGATACCGTTTGCATGGATATGAGCAGTAGTTGAGGCACAAAAACCTATAAAGTTTTCGTTTTGTCCTACGAAGTCTGTTTCGCAGTTGATTTCAGAGAGTGTCGCTTTTTTGTTGTTTGGAGCAAGCTCTATAGTAATAGTACCTTCAGTTGCAGTTCTACCGCTTTTTTTAGCAGCAGCAGAAAGGCCTTTTTTTCTTAGCCAATCTATCGCTTCGTCTAGGTTGCCATTGCACTCAGTAAGCGCTTTTTTGCAATCAAGCATACCGGCAGCAGTTCTATCTCTTAGTTCTTTTATAAGTTCGCTAGTAACGGCAGCCATTATTCAGCTCCTTCTTCAGCTTTCGCCTCTTCTTTAACTTCGGCAACTACCTCAGCAACCTCAGCTTCTGTTACTGCTTCTTCAACAGCTTCTTCTTCTTTGGCATTTACGCTTCTACCTTCGATGATAGCGTCAGCCATCTCTTTGCAGAATAGTTCGATTGCTCTGATAGCGTCGTCGTTTCCTGGGATTGGGTAGGTGATAAGGTCTGGATCGCAGTTTGTATCAAGTGGTGCAACAACAGGTATTTTTAGTCTAGTCGCTTCTTGAACGGCGATTTTTTCTTTTTGTGCGTCAAGTACGAATATCATGTCAGGCGCAGATTTCATATGTCTGATACCACCGATATAGTTTTCAAGTTTTTCTTTTTTTCTATTAAGAATTAGCGCTTCTTTTTTTGTAAGAAGGTTGATTTGACCGCTTTTGATCATATCTTCGATAATTTCTAGTTTTCTGATTGATTGTCTAACTGTTTTGAAGTTTGTTAGCATACCGCCGAGCCATCTGTAGTTTACATACGGGCAGTTTGCTCTGATTGCGTGTTCTTTTATCATGTTGCTAGCTTGTTTTTTTGTTCCTACGAAAAGAACAGTTTTACCCTCAGCCGCAGCGTCTCTTACAACATTGTATGTGTATTTGAAGTATCTAAGCGTTTTTTGAAGGTCGATGATGTGGATATTTTTTCTAACACCAAATATGAATTTCTTCATTTTTGGATTCCATCTTCTTGTTTGGTGTCCGAAGTGAACGCCGCACTCTAGTAAATCTTTCATTGTAACCATGGTATGAATGCTCCTTGTGTAGTGTTATTTTGGTTTTTTCCTCCGCAAGCTCATGACGAAACTTCTGTTTCGCAACCTTTTCAAGGAATCTTGCGTGTGAAATTGATAGCTCACTCGTAAAACGAGGGCTAAATTGTATCGAAAAAAAGTTTAAATTAAGTATTGAAGGAGGGCGGATATTTCCACCCTAGGGTTATTTTTGTAGTTTTGCTATCTGTTCTTTTACTTTTTCTGCATGGCCTTTTGCTTTTACGTTATCCCAATAAAACGCCACTTCGCCTTTTGGATTTATGAGCACTGTTGAGCGCACTATTCCCATGTATTTTTTGCCGCACATGGTTTTTTCTCGCCATGCGCCGTAGCTCTCTATCATTTTGTGGTCGGTGTCGGATAGGAGTGTGATGCCTATTGAGTGTTTGTCTACAAATTTTTTGTGTTTTTCCACCGTGTCTGCACTAACACCTAGCACTACGGCGTCCATATCGAGGAAGTTTGGAAACTCTTGCGTAAATTCGCATGCCTCTGTCGTACATCCTGGCGTATCATCTTTTGGATAGAAGTATAGAACTATCCATTTGCCCTTGAAATCCCTAGAACAAACTTCGTTTCCGTCTTGGTTTTTAAGACAAAATTCGGGAGCTTTTGTGCCTATTTGCATCTGTTTTCCTTTATTCTAGATTTACCACTATCATACCGCAAAAATTTTTGCCTCTATACACTTCGGCACGATATAGTTTTGCTGATTTATCTAGTGAGTAGTTTTTGTCCAAAGCGGTTTTTACGACCTCTGCCCCGCTTTCGTTATCAACGCCTTTTTTGCTGTAACCGATTATATTTAGCCTATATCCATCGGGAACTGTTATTTTAAAGCTTTTTTGCGCTTTTATGTGTGAGCCTATTGATGCTTTTTGCGCTTTACCGTCAACCAAAACGTCAGCCTCTTTTAACGAGTCGTCAAACGTGTAGACCTGTGTTGATAGCGATGTAAGTTTTATATTTCCATTATAAATCTCATAGCCGTTTTTGCTTTTTACTGCCGCTACTAAAGGATTTTGGCTTTTATATACGACACCTTTTGCGTCAATCGGAAAATATTTTATTTGCGGCCTCAGGTCGTTTAGCGGAAACTTTATTTTTAGCGGCGGTATTTCTATTTCGCCGTAGTTTTTTAGCAAAGCGGCGACAGTTTTTTGGTTTAGTTCAAAATCTCTCTTGTATTTTATTCCCATTATTTGCATAAACTCTTCAAAGCTTTTGAGCTGATAAAGCACTTTTGTCGGCAAATCGGCTATGTTTTTGCTAGTTTCTACCGCAAGAGCAGGTTTTTTATTTTTGATTGCAAAGTACGTGAGGCTTTGTCTCATGGCCTCGTCTTTATCTTTTGTCTCCGTATTTTTGACGTTAAATTCATGTACGTCTTCTTGCAGAACTACGTTATTTTTTTTGGATATTTTTGCTGCTATTTCTGCAAGATTTCCGTATTTTGTGCCCGATAATGCCTGTTGGTCTATAATAAACGCCTGCCCCCATGCTTTTGGGTTGAAAAGGTCATTTTTTTGTATCGGTCTGTAAAATCCGTGTCCGTCATGAAGATTTAGGATTAACCCTACTTTTTGCTCTAGCATCAGTTTTTTTATATCTTCTACTATCTGAAAATCTTTGTCGTCTTTTTTGATAACGGCAAATTTGCGGTTCATGTCGCCGTATATTCCACGATTGTTTTGCACGAGACTATCAAAGTTGAGATTTGGCACAACCCATACATTGCCTTCAATAATTTTGTAATGGGACAAAAACAGCATCGGTGCAAAATATCCACCCGGTTCATTGCCGTGTATACCGCCGATAATAAAAAGAGTATCGCCCTTTCCTGTTTCCATTTTGTGCAAGCTAAAATGCAAATTTGCGGCATTGAGAGAGAGTGCGGCGAGAGCTATAAGAAGAAGTTTTTTCAAAATATTATCTTTCGGCCATTATTGTCATTTTGTTGCCTTCTACTTTTACGAAGAGGTCTTTTACGCCGTTAAACTTGTAAGATGGAGCCCAATACTCTTCATAAAACTTAACTTTAAATATTTTTTCGTTTTTGCTTGTCGGGTTTGGTGTTACTTCAAACTCTCTCAAAACTATTTTTTTGGCCTCTTTTTTGCCAAAAATTCTTTGTTTATAGTTGCTGAAAGCTTTCTTTTCCATACCGTCGAAACGTCTAAAGTTGTTATCGTAAAAAGCTAAATATGCATTTAAATCATTTCTTTCCCAAGCTTTTTTCCATTGAAACATGGAAGATAATATCGTAGAGATATCGTCTTTGGATGTTTTTGGTAGAGGTTTATCGTCAATGATAAGAACAGTTTTTTGGTATGTTATTTTCTTCTCTAAGCCTAGTAGGTAGTCATTATTTACAACTACACATCCTTTTGTAGATGGCGTCCTATTTCCGTCAAGCGGCATACCGTGTAGCCAAATACCGTAACCGTCTTTTTTATTTACTACGTCATATAGGTTTGGATAATCGGTAGCATACGCAAAAGGGCCGTAAAGCGAAGGAAGTTTGCCGAGTTTATTTATGAAGTCGTAAGAACCGGTTGGAGTTTTCATATCTCCTGATTTTAACTTATCGCCTTTTGAACCGCCCACTCTTGCGTTTGACTTGTTGACAAATGTTAGTTTATGGTCTTTGTATGTATAAAGTGATACTTCAGGTTTTGATTTGTCTGTTATGATTATATATTTATCAGTTTCGTAAAAACCAAATGACGTATCATGGTTTTTGAGATAGCCCTGCCAATAATCTTTTGTGGCCAGCTGATTTTCAATCTCCAAAATAGCTGCATCGACGCCTTTTTTTCTGTACATCTCTATAATATCGGATGATGCAAAGGCAAACGATGCCGCACACAATAACAACAACCCTTTTTTCAACATAGACTAACCGCTCCGTGACTAAAATTTTCAAAAGCGAGATTATAGTTAAAGAGGGTTGAATCCTGCCCGAATCCCATTAATTTAGTATGATGTATAATTTTTATAAATTGTAGTGTGCGATATGAAACGAATTTGTCTCAATCTAATCGTATACTCAACAAACAAAACACAAGGATTATGATTTATGAAAAAGTTTCTTTTCTCGGTTTGCGCAGCTGTGGCAATTAGCGGAAGCGTATTTGCGGCTGACGTAGTTGCTACCGTAAATGACAAAAGCATCACCATGGACGATGTAAGCGCCTTTTTGAGAACCATCCCTGATGCAAATGTTGATTACGCCTCTTTATCAAAAGAGATAAAAGAAAAACTTCTTCAGCAAATCATAGAAAAACAACTTTTGCTTGATGAAGCAAAAAAAGAGGGCATCGAGGCCACTGAAGATTATAAAAAAGAGCTAGAGAGAGTATCTAAAGAGCTTGCATTTGAAGTTTGGATGAAAAAACAATTTGACAAAATCACTGTTTCAGACGAAGAGGCAAAAAAGTTTTATGACACAAACGGTGACAAGTTTAAACAGCCTGAGCTATTTAACGCTAGACATATAATCGTAAAAACTGAAGCAGAGGCCAAAAAAATTCTTGCCGAACTAAAATCAGTTCCAAAAGACAAATTGGAAGATGCATTTGCATCTGCTGCTAGTAAATACTCTATAGACGGTACAAAAGAAAACGGCGGAAAACTTGGGTGGTTCGCCGAAGGTAGAATGGTAAAAGAGTTTTTTGTTGCTTCAAAAGCTTTGAAAAAAGGCGAAATGAGTAAATCTCCGGTTAAGACTCAATTTGGTTTTCACCTTATATACCTTATAGACCAAAAACCTGCGGGTAAAGTAGCATTTGATGCGGCAAAAGAGCAAATTAAACAAGTACTAAAAGTAGACAAGTTCAAAGAGACGGTTGCGGCTAAAGGTAAAGCTCTTAGAGAAAAAGCAAAAGTCGAATACAAAAAATAAACCACTAAAGAAGAGGTAAAAATGTCAAAAGTACTAGATGTTGTAAAAGCGGGGGTTGTCACCGGTGATGACGTATCAAAGCTTTTTGCCGTAGCAAAAGAGAGCGGTTTTGCTATTCCTGCGGTCAATTGCGTAGGAACCGATAGCATAAATGCTGTTTTGGAAGCTGCCGCAAACGTAAAATCCCCGGTCATTGTGCAGTTTAGTAACGGCGGCGGTATTTTTATTGCCGGTAAGGGACTAAAAAATGAGAATGAAAAAGCAGCGATACTAGGAACAATATCTGGCGCGCTTCATATTCATAACGTAGCCGAGGCTTACGGTATTCCTGTGCTAGTACATACGGATCATGCGGCAAAAAAACTTCTTCCTTGGATAGACGGACTCCTCGATGCAAGCGAAAAATATTTTGCACAGCACGGTAAACCGCTTTTTTCATCTCATATGCTTGACCTTTCCGAAGAGCCTTTGCATGAAAATATAGAAATTTGTGAAAAATACCTAACTCGTATGAGTAAAATGGGTATGACGTTAGAAATTGAACTTGGATGCACAGGTGGCGAGGAAGACGGCGTAGATAATACACATATGGACAATTCGAAGCTATATACGCAGCCTGAAGATGTTGATTACGCATATGAGAGACTTTCAGCTATTAGTCCTAATTTTACTATAGCAGCTTCTTTTGGCAATGTACATGGCGTGTACTCTCCAGGAAATGTCAAGTTAAGCCCTGAAATACTTGATAACTCTCAAAAATATATTGAGAAAAAAAGAAATCTCGGTGCAAAACCAGTAAACTTTGTATTTCACGGCGGTTCAGGATCTGAGCTGACGGATATTAGAAATGCTATAAGTTATGGGGTTATCAAAATGAATATTGACACTGATACACAGTGGGCGTTTTGGGATGGCGTAAGAGCCTATGAAGCAAAAAATAGAGCATATCTACAAGGTCAAATAGGAAATCCGGAAGGTGCGGAAAAGCCAAATAAAAAATATTATGATCCGCGCGCGGTTATTAGAGAAGGCCAAAAAAGTATGGTTGAGAGACTAAAACAAGCTTTTTCAGACCTAAATTGCATCGATAGAAACTAAAATAGCCCCTTTACGGGGGCTTTTCTACTACCTCTTTACGTTATACTTCCATCAAAACAAGCAAAATACTTAGTCAGCAAATCATAGGAATAGAGATGATAAAAATAGTAAAAAGCACAGATATAGATTTTAGAGAAAAGCTTGAAGCCACGCTACACAGGGGTGAAACGCAAGGTGAAAAGGTAGAAGTTATTGTCAAATCTATCATAGCAGACGTAAAAGCAAAAGGAGATAGTGCTTTGCTTGAGTCGATATCTAAGTTTGACGGATGGAGCCCTAAAAACGGTAGCGACCTTATGATATCTACGGATGCGATGAAAAAAGCGTATGAAAATCTAGATGAAAAACTAAAGGATGCATTGCATACTGCATATAAAAGAATAGAGACTTATCATAAAGAGCTTAAGCCAAAAAGTTGGATGATGACAGAATCAAACGGTACTATATTGGGTCAAAAAGTAACACCTGTCGATAGGGCTGGGCTATATATACCAGGCGGAAAAGCAGTGTATCCGAGCTCTCTTTTGATGAATGCTATTCCTGCGATAGTAGCCGGAGTGGAAGAGATAATAGTATGTACGCCAACCCCAGGCGGTGAACCAAACGAATTATTAATGGCGGCGGCGCATTTGTGCGGAATCAAGAAAATGTTTAAAGTGGGAGGTGCTAGCGCAGTAGCGGCGATGGCTTACGGTAGCGAGACTATTCCGAAGGTAGACGTTATAACGGGACCGGGCAATATCTTTGTTGCAACCGCTAAAAAACTTGTTTTTGGCGATGTAAATATAGATATGATAGCGGGGCCTAGTGAAATAGGGATACTTGCGGATGAGAGTGCAAATCCGTCTTGGTTGGCTTTGGATATGCTCTCTCAAGCCGAACACGATGAGCTTGCGGGCTCTTATCTTGTAACTACTAGCGAAAGAGTCGCGAATGAAACGGCAAAAGAGATTGAGAGATATCTAAAAGAGTTGCCACGCGCGGAGATAAGCTCTGTTTCTATTGCAAATAACGGCATAATCATAGTTTGTGAAAGTGTAAAAGAGGCTATCGATATTATGAATAATATAGCGCCTGAGCATTTAGAGGTGTGCGTAGCAAATGCCCTTGAACTACTACCTTTTATTAAACATGCAGGTGCAATATTTTTGGGACATTATACGCCTGAAGCTATCGGAGATTATTTGGCAGGCCCAAACCATACACTGCCTACGGGCGCAAGCGCTAGGTTTTTTTCACCTCTCTCCACGGAGCATTTTATGAAAAAATCATCGATTATTTCATTTTCCAAAGAGGCTATCGGGGAACTTGGCGATAAATGTGCAACTATTGCAGATGTGGAGGGCTTATTTGCCCATAAAGAGAGTGTTCTAGCGAGACTTAAAGGGGAGTAGTCTCCCCTTCTTTTTGGTTAATATAATCCTAGTTTACCGTCTTTTCTTCTATACATTACTCTTGTTTTTTTGGATTTATCCTCAAAAATCATAAACATACAACCCTTTGTTTTGAATACCTCAAGAGCCTCCTCTATATCTACAGGTTTGTCTATATCTAGTTCGGCAGGGACTATTTCATCATCTTCCGCCTCTTCTTCTCTTGCTATCAAAGGTATGGACATTTTTGTGTTTGCTTTGTGGCTTGACGCCTTGTCGTGGTGGCGTCTTAATACTTTTTTTGCTCTTTCTTCGGCTAAATCAATTGCCGCATATAGGTCTTTATCTATCTGCTTAATAACCACCGTATCTTTACCGGCTAGCTGAATAATAAACTCTATACTAAAGCCTTTTTTACCGTTCTTCTCGGCACTTGATATTATAGCTTTGACCGCAATGACATCTAAATGAAATTTTTCAAAAGAGCCTATCTTTTCTTCAATATGGCCTCTGATTGGGTCGGTTAGTTCTATTTGTTTTGCAACGATACTTAGATTCATGGGGTCCTCCTAATTACGAAAGTATAGGTATTGTATCGGCGTTATGTTAAAAAAGGTTTAAAAAAGAAAGAATAAATACGGCCTTTGGTTATTGCGCCGTATTTATTATTTTAGAAGCCTGAACTTCCGAGAAGTTTGCTGAAGATAATTAGTAGATCATTTACCATAAATACCGCAAATACGGAGAAGAATGCAGCAATTGCGAGTATAAATTTGAACGGAGCGGTAACGTTATGCATATAGATGGTTCTATTTGCGTATGAAGGCTCTCTAAGAAACATATATACTATTAGTTTGATGTAGTAGTATACGGCAATAGCGCTATTTAGTACCATTATTAGTGCAAGGCCTATATACCCCGCCGCCATAGTTGCGCTAATCAAATAAAATTTACCCCAAAAGAGTGCGAATGGAGGTACACCTGCAAGACTTAGCATAAATACACCCATAATAACTGCTGGAATCGGCGCTATATGTACCATGCCGCTAAATTTAGTATACGGGTGGTCAAATCTATTATGGAAAATCTTGCTTTTGTGCCTAGAGATCCAAAGCATAGTAAAGGCGCCGAGGTTTGCAAACATAAACAGCGTCCAATACACAAATAATGCGGTATTTGAATCGTTTGTAGCTACAAGTATAGCGACAAGACCGAATCCTGCATGGCTAATAGAGCTAAAGGCGAGCATTCTTTTGACCGATTCTTGAACTAGAGCTAGTATATTGCCTATTGTCATTGTGGCTACGGCAGCTATCCACAGTATTGTTTTTATCCATTCCAAGTCGGAGGCGACCAAAAATTCAAACATTCTTATCGCTACGATAAAGCCCGCTATCTTTGGAACTATAGACATGTATCCTGCAAGCGGAGCGCTAGCCCCCTCATAAACATCCGGAGTCCAAGTGTGAAGAGGCACCATTGATAGTTTAAATCCTATGGCAGCCACAAGTAGTGCAAGTGAAATAAGTAGTATTTCAAAGTTTTGCATGCCTAGTTCGCCTAGTGCGAAAAATGATTTTTCAAGCTCAACACTTCCGGTCGCTAGATAAAATAATGCCCCACCGAACGCAAAAAAAGCAGCCGCCAAAGAGCCCATAGTGAAGTATTTAATAGCTGCTTCTATGGATCTATCTCTATTGTGCATAGCTATTATCGTGTAAAGCGCAAGAGAGGCTGTCTCGAGTGAGATAAACATCAATATGATGTTGTCCGTAGAGACCATGACCTGAAAGCCTGATACTAAAAATAAAAATAGGGCAAAAAATTCGGAGTATTCAAACTCGTGAAATCTCTGAGATGTGAGGGAAAGCGGCAAAAATAGAGCCGAGGCAATCAAAATGATGGCCTGTCCAATTATTGCAATACCGTCCATGCTGATAAGCCCAAAAAATCCTATCTGATTTATATCCATATTTAGTAGGCTAAAGAGCGCCGCAACGATAACAGCCATAGAAAATAGCATGTTAAATATTTTCGTAGGCTTAGCTATAAGATCTATAATAAGAACCAGAAGGGCGCCTATTGTTGTAATAAAAACGGGGTAAAGTGTTGGCAGATTTAGGTCTGCAAGATTGATTGAAATAGGCATCACTTTGCGCCTCCGGATAGAGAGTTATAGTCTAAGATGCTAAGTTTGGCCTCAAAACTTTGAGATTTTTTGAACATCAGTTCGACTAGTTTTTTTGCGCTTGTCTCCGCAGGTTGCAAAATAGGTTTTGGATATATACCAAGAGCGACCACGAGAAGAGTCAAAGGAATTAAGCCCATAAGCTCTCTTTTTGTCAAATCTTTTAGCTCAAATACTTTTGCGTTTGTGACGGCGCCGAAGAATGATCTTCTAAAGATATTTAGCATATATATTGCGCCAAGAATGATTGTCGTACCCGCAAGAATAGTCATAAAAGGCGACACTTTGAAAAAGCCAAGTAGTGCAAGAAACTCGCCGACAAAACCTATAGTAAGAGGCAAGCCTACTGAGCCCATAAGTACGATGCCGAATATTACGCCGTATTTTGGCATTACGCTAGTTAGTCCACCAAATTCGCTCATCTCTTTTGTGTGAAGTCTCTCGTATATGACGCCTACAAGCATGAACAGCGCACCGGAGACGATACCGTGGCTAATCATCAAAAATACAGACCCTGCAATACCCTCTACATTTAGCGCAAACATACCGAGCATAATAACACCCATGTGCGAAACGGAGCTATAGGCTATAACTTGTTTCATGTCGCTTTGGGCAAAGGCTATCATCGCCGTGTAGATAATCATAATAAGTGAAAGTATCGCTACCGGCATAACAAAATATAGTGTTGCATCAGGCATTATTGGGAAAGATAGCCTCAAAAAGCCGTATGTTCCCATCTTGAGAAGTACAGCGGCAAGAAGTACCGAACCGACCGTCGGAGCTTGTCCATGTGCGTATGGAAGCCAAGTGTGGAAAGGAAACATCGGAACTTTGACGGCAAGACCCGCAAAGAACGCAAGGAACACCCAAATTTGCACATCAAACGGCAGGATAAGCAGGTGCCAGTTTGGCAATGCAAAACTCCACACACCAGTCGCTTCGTGGAATGCGAAACCTAGGTAGATAACGCCCAAAAGCATGATAAGTGAACCCGTGAATGTATAGAGGAAGAATTTGACCGCCGCATATACTCTTTTGTGTGAACCCCAAGAACCTATAATATACATCATTGGAACAAGAGAAAGCTCAAAAAATATGTAAAACACTATCGCATCAAGAGCGATAAAGAAGCCAACCATCGTAACTTCCATAAACAAAAGCGTGATGATGAGGTTTTTGATATTTTTCAAATCTTCCATGGCTACAAGAGCTATAAATGATATAAAAGTTGATAAGGCCAATAGATATATGGAAAAGCCGTCGATACCTACGTAATAAAAAACACCGTAATCTGGAATAAGCGGTAGTTTTTCAGTGAATTGAAACCCTGGATTTGTAGGGTCAAAATTCATTAGCACCGGAATCGTCATCAAAAATTCGATTGCCATCGCAGCAATCCCGAAAGCCCTGACGTTTTGTTTTGATACAAACGCCGCTGCTATGGCTGCAAGAGCCGGAAACAGTAGCAGTAGTGATAAGATATGTTCCATTTGCTCTCCTTACTTAATCGGGCTATAAAGAGCCGCAAAAATTATTAGTATTAAAAGCCCAAATACCATCCAACGTAGCATTCCCGATAGGTTACCACTTTGGATATGTCTTGATTTTTCCCCGCTTTTATAAATGACTAGCGCTATCGTATCGACTACGAAGTCTATTATTTTGAGATCTACTTTTTTCCAAGCAAACTCTGACAGTTTTGTGTATGGGATGACCAAAAATCTATTGTAAAACTCAGGTATATAATACTGGTTGTAAAAGAGTTTGTACAAGAATGTGTTTTCTAGTTCAGCACTAAAACCACCCTTGTTGTACTTGTAAAGTGTAAATGATATTGAACAAACTACCGCTACGGTCGTAACGGCAATAAGCATCATAACGGTATCCGTAGACATATGCGGATGGAAAATAGGCATTGCTTTTTCCAAAAGAGCAGTCAAAGAGTGCTCAAAAAAGCCTGCTATTACGGCAAGTACCGCAAGCGGAGACATGGCGGCAAGCATATACCAATACGCTTCATGTGGGTGAAGGCTTGGGAAATGTTCTTTGTAGTTTTCTCTTCCGAAAAATACGAGCATGATAAGTCTAAAGCTATAAAATGCAGTTAGTACCGCAGTGATAAGTAGCATTGCCCATAAAATATAGTGGTGTGTGCCAAAAGCTACTTCTAGGATTTTGTCTTTTGAGAAGAAGCCCGCAAGTGGGTAGATACCCGCAAGCGCTACGGAAGCCACTATCATCATGATAGCCGTGCCTCTCATCGGTTTGTATAGGCCACCCATTTTTTTGATGTCAAGTTCGTCGTGCATTGCGTGCATTACGTTACCCGCACCTAGAAATAAAAGCGCTTTGAAAAATGCGTGTGTCATAAGGTGGAAAAGCGCAACCCAATATGCTCCAAGACCTGCCGCAACAAACATATAGCCTAGTTGTGAGAGGGTAGAGTAGGCGACGATTCGTTTTAGGTCGCGGTTGACAAGACCCATTGTAGCTGCAAATGCCGCCACGAATGTTCCAAGGCATGCAATAAAGAAGCTAACATCCGGAGTAAGTGCAAAAAGCTCATGGCTTCTAACTACTAGGTATACGCCAGCCGTAACCATTGTAGCGGCGTGGATAAGAGCAGAAACAGGCGTTGGACCTTCCATCGCATCGGCAAGCCAAGTGTGGAAAGGAAACTGAGCCGATTTGCCCATCGCACCGATAAACAAAAACACCGCCGCAAGAGATAAAATCGCAGGGTCTATGCTTTTAACTAGCGCAAATACTTCTGTATATTTGAGGCTTCCTGTTTGCCAGAAGATAATAAATATACCGACAAGCATACCAAGGTCAGCGACACGGTTCATAATAAACGCTTCGTTTGCCGCCCATGTCGCAAATGGTTTTTTGTACCAAAAACCGATAAGCAGCCAAGAACAAAGACCAACGCCTTCCCAACCGATAAAAAGACCCAAAAAGTTGTCGCTCATTACAAGCACAAGCATTGAGAAAACAAACAGGGATAGGTAGCTAAAAAATCTGTTGAAACCTTCGTCGTGACTCATGTAGCCTATCGAATATACATGTACCAATGTCGAAACTATCGTAACAACGCACATCATGACTACGGATATTTGGTCGGCCGCAAAGCCAAAATCGACTCTGAAGTTGCCGGAAGCTATCCATTCAAACATAGTGGCGCTGATAACCTGTCCGTCAAGTACGGCGCTAAGCTGTATAAGCGCAGCGATGGTTCCGATAAACAAAAGTGCGCTAGGCACTATTCCCGCAAGAATATTTTTTTTGCATCCGCCAAATAGTGCGGCAAAAATAGAGCCGACCAATGGAGCAAAAAGCGTGATATAAAGCAGTTTTTCCATTTTTGCCTAGCCTTTCATAATCTGTAGATTGTCAAGATCGAGTGAGCCCATTCTCTTGTACATAAGTATCAAAAATCCAAGACCTACCGCCACTTCGCTTGCCGCTATCGCAATGATGAAAAACGCAAATATCTGTCCCGTCAAGTCGTGTGTAAAATAGCTAATCGCAGCCAATGCAATATTTACGGAGTTGAGCATTATCTCCGTTGCAAAAAATAGCATCAAAAGATTTTTTCTTCTAATAACACCGAAAAGACCTATTGCAAATAGCATGGCCGAGAGTATTAGATAGTGATTTATAGAAATCATTTATGCTCCTTTGGCTCGCTAGTTAGTTTGAACTCTTCAAAAGTTTCCATGTTTACGTTTTCATCATCCATTGTCGTGGCGCTAATATCCATTTTTTTCCCCGCCAATATTATGCCGGCAATCATCGCTATTAAAAGCATTAATGAAGCCATTTCAAATGGAATCAAGTATTTTGTAAACAAGATAACGCCTATCGCTTGCGGATTTTGCATATTTTGGACTAATTCCATACTTACATCCGGTCTGTTCAATGTAATCGGTGCGCTTATCATTAAAACAATTAAAACTGCTATCACTACGGTCATAATAAAAATATTTTTAGGGTTTTTGATTTTTTCGTTTGTCTCTTTGGCACTGTCAAAAAACATCATTCCAAAAGCATAAAGAGCCATAACGGCTCCCGCATATACGACTATTTGTACAACACCCAAAAAGTCTGCATTTAAAATAAAGAAAAATCCGGAGATAAAAATCATTCCGGCAGCTAGTGAGCTCATTGAATAAAGAATATTCTTGGTTGTTACGGTGATTAGAAACATTGCCGCCGTTAGGCCTGCGAATACATAAAAAGCTAGTTGCTCGAACATATTTATCCTTAGTACGCTAAAGGCGTTTGTTTGATTTTTTTGTCGGCGTCTGCACTCACCGCACCGTAGCCTTCAAACTCTTTTTGTCTGCCCGCTTTGAGAAAGTCGATAGGAGTCAGCATGTCATCTTTTAGTACGAAGTGCGCTCTTTGTTCACCCGCATTTTCATATCTAGGCCCGTGTACGATAGCTAGCTCAGGACATACATCTGCACAGTATCCACAAAAGATACATCTACCGAGGTTTATCGTATATTCGCCGATTGCTTTGCGTCCATTTTCGTCTTGGAAAGTATCCATTCTGATGCATTTGGAGATACATATCTTTTCACAAAGTCCGCATCCGATACATCTTTCATTTCCGCTCTCAAGAAGCCTAAGAAGCTCATGGACGGCTCTATATCTTGGCCCCATAGGAAGTTTCTCTTTTGGGTATTGAACGGTATGAATGTCAAACTTTATCATCTCTTTGAGCACTATCCAAAGACCTACGAAAAGCTCTATTCTAAAAGTTCTTTTTATGACTCTTGTGAATTTCGCCAGAGGCTTTGTCGGGTACTTTTCTATTTCTATAATTTTATATCCCATTACAAACCCTTAAATCAGTATAAATATGCCGGTAGCTATGATGTTGACAACCGCAAGCGGCATAAGCACTTTCCAACAAAGCCACATAAGTTGGTCTGGTCTGACGTGCGGCCAAGCTGCTCTTGCCCATAGAAACAAAAATATAAAAAACGAAGCTTTTAGAATAATAGCTATACCACCAGGGATAAACCACATTGGATTGAAACCGCCGAAAAATATGATAGATACCAAAAAAGCTATCGTGAACATATTGGCGTATTCGCCGATAAAAAACATACCCCATCTCATGCCAGAATACTCAGTCGCATAACCGGATACGATTTCCGCTTCATGCTCTAAAAGGTCAAACGGAGTTCTATTTGTCTCGGCATATCCTGCAATTGCAAATAGTACGAATGCAACCGGTTGATACCATATAAGCCAACTTCCAACGCCGCCTGCTTGGTAGTTATTGATATCGATAAGTGAGAGCGAGCCTATCATCATAAGAGGAGCTAGTAGTGCAAAGCCTGAGACTACCTCGAAGCTTAGCATCTGAATAACAGTTCTTGCTCCACCCAAAAGCGCCCATTTGCTTCGTGACGCCATACCCGCAAAAAGTGGCCCGTACATGCCGGTAGCCATAACGGAAAGCACAAAAAGCACACCGATATTGACATCCGAGATAATAGGTCTTACGGTATGCCCCATAAGTTCAAATTCCGGCAGAAATGGAATAGCCGCCATCGCTATAAATGAAGTCGCCGCAGTAATTACGGGAGCAATAATAAATATAGGTTTAATAGCGTTTTGAGGGATAATATCCTCTTTTGTAAAGAGCTTAATACCGTCAGCGGCTATTTGCAAAAGTCCGTATGGTCCGACATGCATCGGCCCAAGTCTTCTTTGCATAAAGGCGAGCACTTTTCTCTCTACGTATGTCGCAAAACCAGCAAGAGCCGAAAAGACCGCTACTACGGTGATGATTTTGACTAATGTCTCAATTATAATTATTTCCATCTCTACCCCTTGATTATCTCAGTGCGTTTAAACTTATACCCGCCGCTTGAGTCGTAAGATTGTGTTAGCACTATGTTGGAAGATATTTTGTCATCTATTTTGACGCTGTATTTGTTGGCTTGTAGTGTTACTTTGTCATTGTTTGATAGCCCGTTTGCCTCTGCCGCTGATTTGCCTACATATAGCATGTTCGGCTCTTCTTTTAGTTGTGAGCATTTGGCGGTTGCTGCGCCAAACTGCATAACGGGATAGCTCACATACACCAAAGTCCCATTCATCTCATCAAGCTCAGTAACCTCTTCTATCTTCCCATTAGCCTCAACATCTTCGACCTTTAAGACATATCCTCTATCTTCCGTACCGTCATTCAAAAATCTATTCGGTAAATCATCAAATGCCACTTTGCCAAACAACTCTTTTGTGTAATCAACAGTAAGTTCTTTACTTATTCCAATAGCGTTAGCTAAGTCATTAAGTTCATATCCATTAAAGCCTATAGCCGCATTAAGAGGAACTACTCTTTTATCAATACTTACAAAAGTTCCCTCTTGTTGATTAAGAGCAGGCATATCAAGAGCATTATCTCTTCCATTGGAACCTAAAGAAGTAAGAACAAAATCTGCCTCTTCGTTATAACCTACACTAAACCCTTCAACTTTTTCATCCAAATCACAAATCAAAGAAACTCCAAGAGTGTTTGTTTGGGAAGGAATAATTAGTACTTTAAACCCGGAAGCTTTTTCAAACAATGCCGCAAGACGAGCAATGTTACTTGCTCTTGGGTGGGAGTATAGGTCGGCGCCGAGGATGAGGACGGCTTTGTCTTTTTTGAGTGCGACCATTTTTTCTTTGTCTTCCAAGGTTAGGCCGATTTGTTCAAAGAGTTTTGAAGATGTCATTTCGACCTCTTTGCTCACAGACTTCTCAACCTCTTTTTCTACCTCGCTAGTTGTGCCGTCTTCGTTTGTGACGCTCTCCATCACTTTTTCTTTTATTTTTTCAACTACTGTTTTTGTATATTTGGTCTCATAGCTTTTTAGTTTTGCGGCTATATCGGAAGGCAGTTTTTCCGCATCACAGAAAGTATCTATAAGTGCCAAAATCGTTTTTTCTTCGGATAGAGGCTTGTAGTTTAACTGAAGCATATTTTTTGAGAGACCGGATATTACGGCATCATTGACTGGATGCATATAGATAGCGGCACCTTTGTTCATAGTAACGGCGTTGTTTACGGCAAATCTCAACACTGGATTGTCTGTTTTTATCATAGAACCGAGAGTCACTACGAAGTTACTCGCATGTACCTCTTTGGAATCGGCAGAATACAAACTCTTCCCACTAACACTAGAGTAAGCATCCATAAACTTTTTAAACTCATAAGCGTCGTTATTTACTAACTTTACCCCGTTTCTCTCTTTTATAGTTTGAAGAATTTTTGCCTCTTCGTTTGTAATAAAGCTATTAAACTTGATAGTTCTTGCAGACCTCAATGCGCCTACCGCTTTATCAAATGCTTTTTTGTCTTTTTCGGCTCTGTTTTCATAATCGAAGCCAAATCTTCCTGCCGCACAAAGGCTTTGGAAGTTCCATTCGTTTCTAACTCTATAGATTTTTTCTTCTGGATTGTCTATCGATGTGTGTTTGACTTCGTAGTACAGATGACACGCGGATGAGCAGTGGGCGCATGAAGATGGAACTTGACGAAGCTCCCATGCGTTTGATTTGTACGTAAAATCACTACTTGTGAGCGCACCGACGGGACAAACCGCAATACATTCGCCACACATCGTACAATCGAGCACGTCAGGGTTGCCGCTTTTTGTCCCGATGATATTTTTTTGCATTCTTGTCCAGATGGTAAATGCATTTTTAGGCATTGTTTCTTTGAACGCTTTGTCTATTTCGGCTCCACCTCTAGGTGTTGTGCCCAGTGCATTGTCGCCGACCATATCCTTGCACACCGTAGTGCATCTCTCGCATACAATACAAAGTGATGAGTCGTATTTGATAGGTCCCCATTTTTTGACAGGTCTAGCGCAATCAGGTACGCTGTACTCTTGGCAATCCACACCTACTTCCATAGTATAGTTTTGCAGTTCGCACTCGCCTGACTTGTCGCATACGCCGCACTCCAATGGGTGGTTGATGTCATAGGCTTGCATGATAGCTTTTCGCTCAGTCTTTACCTCTTCGGAGTTTGTGACTATCTGCATTCCCTCTTTAGGTTTTGCGTTGCATGAAAATACCTGTTTTCCGTCAGCCTCAACAAGACAGATTCTGCACGCCAAAGTAGGTGAGCATCTGTTTAGGTAACATATTGCCGGTATAAAAATGTCGTTTGCTCTAGCGATATTGAGGATAGTGTCGGTATCGTTGCCCTCAACCTCTTGCGCATCTATAAAAAATTTAACTTTTGCCATTTATTTAGTTACCTTGAACAATTATTTTTGCTCTTTTGAATTTATATCCTGAGCCGTCAAAATCGAGTTTCGAAACTATAGCAACTGTTCCTTTTAAGTTTTCGCAAAGCTTAAATTCACCGTTCATATTTTTTGTTTCCGATTCGACGCAGATTTTTTTAGAGTCCGTTATTTTAGCCGCTCCCATGAACGCTTTTGAGCCTAAAATTTGCCCATTTTGATATTTTAGGTTTGAACTTTTTTTTGTCCACTCATTGAATTGCTCTACACTTGTGCCCGTATACACCAAAGTCCCATTCATCTCATCAAGCTCAGCAATCTCTTCTATTTTCCCATTAGCCTCAACATCTTCGACCTTTAAGACATAACCTCTATCTTCCATTCCATCATTCAAAAATCTATTCTGTAAATCATCAAAAGCTTTTCTTTCAAACAACTCTTTTGTGTAATCAACAGTAAGTTCTTTACTTATTCCAATAGCGTTAGCTAAGTCATTAAGTTCATATCCATTAAAGCCTATAGCCGCATTAAGAGGAACTACTCTTTTATCAATACTTACAAAAGTTCCCTCTTGTTGATTAAGAGCAGGCATATCAAGAGCATTATCTCTTCCATTGGAACCTAAAGAAGTAAGAACAAAATCTGCCTCTTCGTTATAACCTACACTAAACCCTTCAACTTTTTCATCCAAATCACAAATCAAAGAAACTCCAAGAGTGTTTGTTTGGGAAGGAATAATTAGTACTTTAAACCCGGAAGCTTTTTCAAACAATGCCGCAAGACGAGCAATATTACTTGCTCTTGGGTGAGAGTATAGGTCGGCGCCGAGGATGAGCGTTTTGTTCTTTGCTCTTGAAAGCATTTTGCCTATTTCCTCTTGCTCTGCTTCATCAAAGCTTGCCTCGGAGCTCACATAGCCCATATCCAACTCTTCAAAAAACTCTTTTTCGTCTTCGCTAATCGCATTTTTATCTACAAATATAGAAGCCAAAAGAGCAACTACACCCTCTTCGCTTTTTGGTTCGTACTTGACAAATTTATTGACGTTTGGAGTAAGCAATGAATCTTCAATCGGGTGTAGATATACGACTTTTGTATTTTTCTTTTTTGAAGCCTCGTTCATAGCGTATCTTGCCATCGGGTTGTCGCTGCTTATCATGGAGCCAAGTATGATTATGGCGTCAGAGTTTTTGACATCTTCCAAGGTCGCAGAATACAAGCTCTTCCCACTAACACTAGAGTAAGCATCCATAAACTTTTTAAACTCATAAGCGTCGTTATTTACTAGTTTTATTCCGTTTCTCTCTTTTATAGTTTGAAGAATTTTTGCCTCTTCGTTTGTAATAAAGCTATTAAACTTGATAGTTCTTGCAGATTTCAATGCACCTACCGCTTTATCAAATGCTTTTTTATCTTTTTCGGCTCTGTTTTCATAGTCGAAGCCAAATCTTCCGGCCTGACATAAAGTGCTAAATTCAAAGTCGTTTGAAACTCTGTATATTTTTTGCTCCGCCGACTCTGTGCCGCCGTGTTTTGACTCGTATGTGAGCGAACAAGCAGATGAGCAGTGAGCGCAAGATGAAGGAACCTTGCGAAGCTCCCATGCGTTTGAGCTGTATTTGAACTCTTTTGAGATTAGTGCCCCGACCGGACATACAGCGATACACTCGCCGCAGAAAGTACAATCAAGCGTATCGGAGTTTTTTGGGCCGATAATTGATTTGTAGCCGCCGACTTTTATCTCTATCGCATCGTCGCCTATGATTTCGTTGCAAGTATGGACGCATTTTTCGCAAAGTATGCAAAGAGATGGGTCATACTGGATAAGACCCCAGTCTTTTATCTCTCGTCTTTGGTCTTTTGCCATAAATTTTTGAGCCGTTACGCCAAATTCTAGAGTTTTATTTTGAAGGTCACATTCGCCAGATTTGTCGCATACGCCGCACTCAAGAGGGTGGTTAACGCAGTACAGTTGCATGATTCTTTTGCGCTCTTCTTCAAGTCTCTGCGAATTTGTCTGAAGAACAAGCCCGTCTACGACTTTTGTTTGGCAAGCAAGTATGAGCCCTTCTTGATTCTCGGCCTCTATAACGCAAAGTCTACACGAAGATATAGGTTCGCATTTTGAGAGGTAGCAAAGAGTAGGGATGTATATGCTCTCACGTCTTGCGGCTTTTAGTATCGTGTCATTTTTTTTGGCGGCTATCTCTATGCCGTTTATCGTGATTTTGATTTCGCTCATCTTACACCGCCGCCATAGCTATATAGTAACATCGCATACAGCGACTAGCTTCATCTATTGCTTGCTCTGTGGTAAATCCAAAATTAACCTCAAGGTTGTTTGTCTTTCTGATTTCAACGTCCAGTTTTTCGCTGTGCTCTCTAGGTAGACCCTTTAGCCACCCCTTGACAACCTCTTTTTTGTCGTAGACTCTTAGGGCTTTTAGGTGGTCTTCCATTATCTCTTCTTGCGTGCGGTATATTTTGCCCTCATATATGTATCTAGCCATTATGCTAGCGGCTCTTTTTGCCTGTCCGACCGCATTTACGATTGTCATCGGGCCGTACTCACAATCTCCCGCCGCAAATATCTTCTCTCTTGAAGTCTGATATGTTTTGCCATCCGTAAGTATGGTGTTCCAGCTAGTTTTTGCTATCTCCCACTCAGGAGGCAACAGGTCAAGGTCTGCATCTTGACTGACCGCAGGCACCAATATGTCGCACTCCATCTCAAAGCTTTTGCCCTCAGCCTTTAAAAGCTGTGGTTTTCCGCCATCCGGGTCTGGAGTTAGCTCATACATATCAATGACTAGTTTTTTTATTTTGCCGTTCTCAGCGATTATCTCGTCAATTGCGCTATAAAATATAAACTCAACGCCCTCTTCGACAGCTTCGTGGTACTCTTCGTATGAGGTGTTATTGATGATGGTTCGCTCATCTCTTCTATAAAGCATTACGACTTTTTTTGCGTTTGCACGAATGGAACATCTTACGACGTCCATGGATGTAAAGCCACCACCTACGCAGACTACGGTTTTGCCGCTGAGGTCTATCCTCTCGCCTATGCCGTATTTCTCAAATAAGTTTATCTCATCCAAAAACGGTATAGCAGGCCAATAGCCCTCATCTTTCGGATTTTCGTTTTTGGCTCTTATTTTTTTGGAAAGCCTAGCCCCGGTACCTACCATTACGGCGTCATAAGAGTTTTCAAACTCTCTCATCATCTCCGCCGTTACCCTAGTACCGGTAATAAAATTTGTACCTACGCTTTTTACTAGCTCTATATCTTGATTGTATTTGCCGATTGGCATTCTATATTCCGGTACGCCGACAGCCACTTCTCCGCCGAGCACTGGAAGTTCTTCATAGACGTCACAGTTGATACCCTCAACTCCAAGATAATACGCCGCAGTCAGACCCGCAGGCCCCGCTCCGATAATCGCTACTTTCTTGTCCGTTTTTGGTTTTGGAGTTATCGGATGGAACCACCCCATATCTCTATCGGTTTCAAAATCAGCGCCTATTCTTTTTAGCTCCATTATCGCTATCGGCTCATCCAAGTTTGTTCGTCTACAAGCGTTTTCACATGGATGAGGGCATACTCTGCCGCAAGTGTGGGCTAAAGGCATTGTTTGACGAGTAGCTTTGAGGCTATCGTCAAATCTCAAATCTCTAACACCCTCGATGTACGCTGGAATATCAACATGTGTCGGACAGGCGTCCATGCATGGAGCGGTTATTTTGGAGATATACGACACGTCATTTTTATGAAAATCTGGAGATGCTTTTTGTTCTTTTATGAGAGTTGTAAATTCAAGCTCAAAATGCGTGAGAAGCGCCAAAATCGGATTTGGTACCGTCTTGCCTATTTCGCACTTTGAGGTCTCCTTCATCGAGCCACAAATCTCTTTTAAGTGTCCTATATCGCTTGGACTTCCTTCGCCTCTGCCTATTTTGTGCAAGATGTCATATATGATTCTTCCGCCCCATCTTCCGGGAGCGCATCTACCGCAAGCTTCGGAGTATTCTTGATAAGTTTTTGCGTACTCTACGGCAAGCTTGACCACATCTACACCGTCTCCAAAAATAGCTACGCCGGACCATCCTATAAAGGCTTTGGTGTGTACGCCACTGTCGAATTCAAATGGAAAATGAAACTTGCTTTTTGCCGCTTCTTCTTCGCTTTTTCCACGATTATCGATAATTTCGTCTTGCCAGAGGCTAAAAAGGATGTTTGCCATGTTATTTCTTTACCGCTATAGTCCAGTCAACTTCATTAAACTTTAGGCTGTTCATAAGCGTCCAGCCATTTTCTTTCACTATATCCGCACTTTTTTGCACAGGGCTAAAATCCCCTACTTCAAACAAAAATATCGCAACTTCGTCTTTTGCCACATCTTTATTCATAAGCTCAGACATACGGACATAAAAGTCACTTTTTAAGTGTCTAAGGTCAAATCTTTTCATATTTTCATATCTCCTTTTGCGGTCGGCAAAGCCGCAGCAAAATTCCTCTCACTAAAGCTTGCTCTATCGAGCAGAGATGAATTCTTCATCATCTATCTACCTCGCCAAATACGGTATTTGAGCTTCCTATCATTGTTACGACGTCTGCTAGTTGAACGCCCGGAAGCCATGCTTGAAGGATTCCCGTATGCCAGAAGCTAGGAGCTCTAATTTTTAGTCTGTACGGATACGGCTCGCCGTTTGAGTAAATGTAATAGCCAAGCTCACCTTTTGGTGATTCCGTAGCAACATATACCTCGCCTACAGGCGGTCTCATGCCTTGCGTTACCAGTACAAAGTGTTGCATAAGCGAGTAGTTTTGAGTCATTATCTGCTCTTTTGGAGCTGATACGTAGTTTGGTGCTTCTGCCATTATTTGAGGTTCGGTGCTTTTGTAGAGTTTGAGGCATTGGTCGATTATTTTGACAGACTCTCTCATTTCAAGCATATAACATCTATATCTGCCGTAACTATCGTTTGTCTCGGCTACGGGCACATCAAAATCAAGTTCGCCGTAAAGCTCATACGGCTCCTCTTTTCTAATATCCCACTTGATGCCGCTACCTCTTAGCATAATGCCGGAACAGCCCCAGTCAAGAGCCATTTCAGGAGGCAAAATACCGACATCTTCAAGCCTCATTCTCCAGATTCTATTTGAGTCTAGCAAGCCTTCATATATCTTGATATTTTCTTCAAGAGAGTCTATATACGTTTTCATGCCACTTAGCCACTCATCCGTTACATCAAGCGGCACACCGCCTATCCTGATAGAAGAGTGCGTCAGCCTAGCGCCGCAATACGACTCGATAAGGTCCATCGCATGTTCTCTTTCTCTAAAGGCATATAAAAAGACACTCATAGCGCCGATGTCAAGCGCATGCGTAGCGACAAAAAATAGATGAGAGCAGAGTCTGTTTATCTCTAGCAGTATCGTTCTAATGACTTTCGCTCGTCTAGGCACTTCTAGTCCGACCAGTTTTTCAACCGCAAGGGCAAAACCGTAGTTGTTTGAAGAAGCGGCGATATAGTCCATTCTGTCGGTTGTCGGCAAAAATTCGTTATACATCATATTTTCAGCCATCTTCTCCATGCCTCTATGGAGAAAGCCGATGTTTGGATATGCTTTTGCTACCTGTTCACCGTCGAGTTCAAGTATAAGATTGAGAAGTCCGTGCGCCGAAGGGTGGTTTGGTCCGAAGTTGACCACCATTCTGTTGTCTTCTCTATCGAATGTTATATTTTCAAAAAAGGGCTGTAGTTTATTTGGTTGTTGCATCTTCTTTTGCCCTCCTATCTTTCTCTGTCGGCAAGTTTTGTCTTGCTCGGGTCAAATTTGTCTATTAGAAGAGGTCTATTTTCTTCTTGATACGCTATCGGCGTCTCGGTCTCTTTGTACTCTTCGCCAAATCCGACCTCTTTGCCAAGTCTCGCAAATCTAGTTGTATCGTATCTATCCACGTGCGCAGCGTCTCTTAGCTCAGGGCCTATAATCTCTCTCGCCTCTTTGCCATAGATTTTGTCGACTTCGTACCAGCTTGCAAACTCATCGCCTTGAAGCGGATATGTTTTGCGTAGCGGATGACCCACCCAGTCGTCAGGCATCATTATTCTTTTTAGCATCGGGTGGTTATTTACGTGTATGCCAAACATATCGTACATCTCTCGCTCAGCCCAGTTTGCCGAAGAGTAAACGCTTGACATGCTCTCTATATTTTCGCCGTCTTTAATAAAACATTTGACTCTAGCTCTTTTTCGTTTGCTCATCGAAAGGAGTTGGTAAAATATTTCGAAACCACTGCACTGTGCTACAAAATCTACAGCGCTCATTTCACTAAGTTGGCAATAATCAAGTTTTTCTTTAAAGAATTTTACTACCTCAACATTTTTTGCGGCATCTACGATAACTACGAGTTGCCCTCTTTGGATGTAGGCTTCTTTGATTTCAAATGCGGCTTTTAGCGCCTCTACGTCTTTTGCAAAAACCGCGTCGTCTTCTACAGGGTCTTTTGGAAGCCTGTCAGGCGCTCTAAATCTGTCCGAATAGTATGATTGTTTTTGAACGTTATCTTTTGGAGTGTATTTTCTCATTACACAAACCTCTTTTGGATTTGCGCGCGTGAGGCTTTGTTTTTTCTGATGTGTTGTTGGAGCATCATCACGGCGTATTGAAGCGTCTCAGGTCTAGGGGCACAACCCGGAAGATAAATATCTACGGGGATAATTCTATCCACGCCCTGAACGGTGCTATATGTATTAAACATCCCGCCCGTGTTTGCGCATGAACCCATAGAAATTACCCATCTAGGCTCTGCCATTTGGTCGTAGAGTCTTCTGATGAACGGCGCATATTTTTTGGTTACCGTACCGGATACTACCATTACGTCCGATTGTCTAGGGGACGCCCTAAATATCGTACCGAAACGGTCAAAGTCGTATCTTCCCGCACCAGACGCCATCATCTCGATAGCACAACAGGCAAGACCGAAGGTAAAAGCCCAAAGACTGTTTGAGCGACCCCAGTTTACAAGCTTGTCAACTGTCGTAAGAGCTACCGGCAAACCACCGTTTGCAGCGTAATTTACTTTATGTTGTGCCATTGAAGCGCTCCTTTTTTCCATGCGTATACAAAACCGATAGTAAGAAGAGTGAGGAATATCGCCATCTCTACCATGCCAAACCACCCTAGAAACTTGAAGTCAAGCGCCCACGGAAACATAAATATTATCTCTATATCAAATAGAATAAACAGTAGTCCAAATAGATAAAACTGCGCCGAAATCTTGTTTGGCTGAAGGTTTGCTTCAGGTCCGCACTCATATATCGAGAGCTTTAATTTTTCGGTGTCTTTTTTTGCCAACATGCGGCTAACAAATCTAGCCAAATTGGTAGTGGCGAAAAATGCAACAAATGTGAAAACCATCAGCACGAAAGCGCCGAAATACGGATGAGCAAAATCCGAATGAGTCATCGCAAAGCCTTTTTTTGGTGTTTTTTGGGCGGCCTAAAAAGCCGTTAAATCCCGTGTTTAAAGCGGCTGTAAATATACCGTCATAATAATTAAAGTAACTTTACCCAAAAAGCACCGTTTTAGTAACTTAAAGTTACATATTGATAGTTACTTACTTTTATAAGTGTTTATTTTAGTAACACTATGGCTGTCCTGTTTTAGGACAAAAACCCCATTGATTTTTCGTTATCAAAGCTTCCGCTGAGCTCTTTTTTAATTTCGTTTACAAAATCTTCCATAGATAAAATAGGCTTTTCTTTTGTTGCAGCATTAAATGCCGCATTTTTAATCACAAGCGCTATTTGTCCACCTGTCAAAGTATATTTGGATAGTTCGTCCGCACTAAAATCATCAGAGTATGGGGCATGTTTTGGCAAACTTTTCTCCCATATAGATATTCTTTGTTTCAGATCAGGTTTTTCAAATTTTATTTTGTAGTTAAAACGTCTAGAAAATGCTTGGTCGATATTTTCCAAAAGGTTTGTAGTGGCAATAATTACACCGTCAAACCTCTCTATTTGCTCCAAAAATATATTTTGCATCTGGTTGTGCATTTTGTCTGCGCTTGAAAATGCGGACGAACTTCGTGATGACAAAAATTGGTCAGCTTCATTTAGCAGCAGTACCGGCTCTGTTTTTGACTTATCTCTTAGCTCTTTATATGTATCAAAAATCTTTCGCACATTTTTTTCACTCTCACCTATATACATAGAAAGTATCTTGCTGCAATCAAAGCTAAGCACCTGTTTTTTAAGCGATTTGGAAAGGCTAAGCGCCGTCATTGTCTTACCTGTTCCTGGAGGGCCGTGAAAGATTATTCTTGCTTCTACGCCGGTTTTTTTATCTTTTAGGCCCCAGTCTTTGAGTAGATTTGAAACATTTTTATCAAGTTGTTTTAATACCGTATCCAGCATCTCTCTAGTTTTAGGATTTAGCACAACATCATCAAGCGAGCTTTTAGGCTCTATTAGTTCGAATAGCTCTTGCTCTTTCATCAGAGATTCTAGTTTGACTTTTATTTTCTTTTTCTTCTTTTGCGGATAAACGATATGTTTTAGTATCTCTTCGGATATAAAAAACGAACGACTTATTCCTCCAAACGGCGTAAGTACCTCTTCGTAGTCAATGATTTCATGCTCAATCAACTTTGCCCCGTCTTCAAGAAGGCTTCTATTTTTGATTCTGTCGTAGTCATCGGAACTCACTATGTCTATAAGGGTGTTCATCTCCCTAAGATTGTCGCCCTCGCCGGAATACTCCTCTTTAAGAAGAGCCAAAAAGATGATTTTTTCTTTGTCTCCAAGATGTTTTTCTTTGAAGAACTGCTCAAGTTCCAAATGAATTTTTGTCTGTTTTATCTTGTCTGCTATTCTGGTTTCAAGTTCGCTTAGTTTTGTTTTTATTCTTGCGATGTTAGGCGAGTCACTAGAGTAGCTGTGTCTTATGGCCGCTATTTTTTGGTAGAGATCTATTCGGTAAAACTGCTCTTGTAGATACTCCAAGTGGTCGGTATAAGGCTTAATGTCAGGCAAACTAAGCTCAAAACTCCCTTCTTCAAGCAACTTCAAAAAAGAGGAGCTAAGCGACACGGATGAATTGAGAAGCTCCAAAAGCGACGTATCGGTAATTTTTTGGATACCAAAATGGTCGTTGTTGGTTATCCAACCGAGTTCAATCAGGTTTTTTAGTATTGTTAGCTTTTGTATGTGTTTATAGCTTTTTGATGAGAAAATTTCAGTCAAAATATCCGAGCAAACGACGCTCTCTTGACCTTTTAAAAATTTTTGAGTCATATTCTTCAAAAGTAGTGCGGACTCTGTGTCACATTTGAGCTGAGAATGCACAAAAGTCTTTTCTATATTCTCATTTTCGATAAAATCTACAAGGTATTTCAATTTTGTTTCCTAACTTTGCCAATTTTTGATTACGATTTTACAAGAAAATTCTTTTGGAGCGTTAAAGTTGATATTTTCATATGAAGAAAAAAGTGGATTAGAGCTTTTGAAGATAGAAGGAGACAGCTTTCGGCATCTTTTTTTATCCAGACGCTCTGGTGCCGACGAAAAGTTTTTATTTAGAAATTTAAGAGAACCTTTTTTGTACGAGTACGAAGTTTTGGATATAGGCAAAAAAGATGCAACTTTGAGACTTGTAAACTCTTTTGAAGATGATGTTTGCGAAATAAAAAGTTGTGACATAGCGTGGTGCGTTGTGGATCCGAAGACTATAGAAAAAAGCCTCCCTATGTTAAATGAGATAGGGGTCAAAAATCTTTATTTTATCTATTCTGCTAGAAGTCAAAAAAACTTTAAAATCGAGATGGAGCGCATCAATAGGATATTGATTAATTCTTGCTGTCAATGCGGCAGAAGCGACTTGATGAATGTGGAAATTTTTAAGAACTTGCAAGAGTTTTGCGATAGACAAAAAGAGTTTTTTGTTTTTGATTTTGAAGGTGAAACTCTTGAGGGGATTCGAGAGGGAGTTTTTTTGGTTGGACCGGAGGGCGGTTTTAGTGATGATGAAAAAAAACTTCTAAAGACAAAAGCCAAAAAAATAGTCTCTTTCGGTACAAAAAACATATTAAGAAGTGAGACGGCGGTAGTCGCAGCCGCTTCGCTCTCCATAATATAAAGTTTTAAAAACTTTTTGGTACAATTTGCGCCTTATTTCTGGAAAAATTATTTTCTATAGACAACAAAAGGACAAAGAGATGCAAAAAGATATTCATCCAAATTATGTAGAGTGCTCAGTAAGCTGTGTTTGCGGTAATAAATTCACTATTAAATCGCTTCAAAATGAGATGAGAGTAGACATCTGCAGTAAATGCCACCCGTTTTTTACAGGTGAAGAAAAACTAGTTGACGCTGCCGGTAAAGTTGAGAAATTCAAGAAAAAATACAATATGAACTAATCCTTTGCCTCTTACTTTTCTCCCTACGCCAATCGGAAATCTGGAGGATATAACCTTCAGAACCGTAAAGGCAATCCAAAACTGCGAAATAGTCTTTTGTGAAGACACAAGAGTGGCAAAAAAACTTTTCGACCTTCTAACAACCAGATACGACATAGATATCTCAAAAAAAACCTTCTATCCACTTCACTCACACAATGAAGAACGAATTTTGGACAATATAGATATATCCATATTTGACAAAAATTGTGTCTATATGAGTGATGCCGGAATGCCTTGTATTAGCGACCCAGGAGCTCTTCTTGCGGCTTATGCGCAAAAAAATAGTATTGAGTACGATGTTTTGCCCGGCCCTAGTGCCGTTACTACGGTGTACGCCGCAAGCGGTTTTTTGGATAGCAAATTTCTTTTTTACGGATTTTTGCCGCACAAAACGACTGCTCGCATGGATGAACTCAAAAAACTGACAGCCTCAGAGTGCCCTGTTATTTTCTATGAAGCGCCGCATAGAATTTTGCAGTTTTGTGAAGAGCTTGTTGAAATTGATGAAAACGCAGATATTTTTGCCTCAAAAGAGCTCACAAAACTACACCAAAAATATTTTAGAACCAATCCAAAAGAACTTCTCGCAAAACTAAAAAGCTCTTCAATAAAAGGTGAATGGGCAGTTGTCGTTAAATTTAGCAAGCAAAACGGTTCCTTTTTATCTCTCGGTATAGATGAGATTATGGAGCTTGAATTGCCTAAAAAACAAGCAGCTAGACTCATATCAAAAATAACGGGTGAAAACGCAAAAAACATATACGAAAAGCTCATAACACAAAACTCCTAAGCCGCACCCGCTCATTTAGATTATTTCTGATAAAATTTTTTTATGTTTATATATGGAAAGCAAGTTTTTTGGCATTTGTTGGAGAATCATCCTGAGTTGATAGAAGAAGTCTATCTAGCAAAAGAGGTTGATAAAAAAGAGTTTGGCAAGATTGCAAAGCTTGGCAAGAAGATCGTCAAACTAGATGAAAAAAAAGCTCAGGCTATGGCTAGGGGCGGCTCTCATCAAGGTTTTTTGGCAAAAATAACGCCCTTAGAACTCTGCTCTTTTGAAAAAATCAAAAAAAGCGATTTTTTGGTGGCTCTTGTGGGGGTGACGGATGTTGGAAATATAGGCTCTATCATTAGAACTGCACATGCTTTGGGTGTAGATGGGATTATTCTTAGTCAGCTCAAAGAGGTGAATTTCGAAGGTGCCGTAAAAACTAGTAGCGGAGCCATCTTCGATATTCCGATAACCCATATGGTAAACCCCTTGGATATGATACATGAACTAAAACAGGCCGGTTTCAAGGTGATAGCTTCTGGGCTTGGCGGGGATGATGGTAAAAGTGTAGGACGTACTGAAAAAACGGTACTGCTTCTTGGAAGTGAAGGTGAAGGGCTTGCTAAAAAAGTTTTGGACAAAGCTGATGAGGTGGTAACTATCAAAATGCATAACGATTTTAATTCCCTTAATGTTGCAACGGCTGCCGCGATTTTAATAGATAGGATGAGATGAGTATGAAAAAAGGTCTGGAAGAACTCAAAAATTTAGATTATGAGCTTATAGTATCCAAAGCCCACATTATGCAGTCTACGCTTGAGCATATAATCAACAAGAGATTCGAGAATCTAAACCCTGTAAAAGCTAAAGGGTTTGTCAAAATACTCGAGAGAGAGTTTGACCTTGATTTGTCAGATTGGATGCAAGAATTTGACGCATATTACAGCATTAAAGAGCCTGAAATCTCTACTATTGATAAACTTAATGCCGAAGTTTTGAAAGGCGGGAAAAAATCATCTTCAAAATTAGCCCTGTCTATTTTTGTGGCTGCAGTTGTCGCCGGAATAGGTTTTTTTGTCTATCTTCAACAAAAAACTCTCTCGGAAGACGCAAACGGCTCAACTTCTCTGCAAAACGAGATAAATGAGACCAATGCTAGTATGGCCTTTAATATATCCTTTGATGCTAACGGCAGTGATATGAACGGTTCTAAAGAGTTAAACGCCACAGAACACAATAAGAGTGTAACGGCAACGGAAGCCAATACCACGAAACCGATTGCGGCCGCTACGGCGGCACAAGGAAGTTTTTTTGTAGAGCCTACCAAAAAAGTTTGGATAGGCATAAGATATATGGACACAAACAAAAGCAAATGGTTTGAAACCGTTGCAGAGCATAGATTTGATTTTAATTCCAGCAGAGAGCAACTTGTAGCGTTCGGACATAGCCAAGTAAAAGTGGTTACCGGAGCTTCTACGATTGAGTCTAAGGCAGGCGGTAAAATAAGATACCACTATAAAAATGGAAAACTAAAAGAGATTGGCGAAGAAGAGTACAACAAACTATCAGGAAAAACCGATACGAACAGTACGAAGCCAAAACAGTAAATAAAAAAGTTACGGAGACAAAATGTTTGAAGAGATAGAATTTAATAGGATAAAAAGACTTCCGCAGTACGTATTTGCACAGGTTAACGACCTGAAAATGCAACAAAGATATGCAGGCGAAGACGTAATAGATTTTAGTATGGGAAATCCAGACGGTGATACGCCGATGCATATCGTAGATAAAGCCGTAGAGGTACTCAAAAGACCCAGAACACATAGATATTCCGCATCAAAAGGAATTTATAAACTAAGAGAGGCGATTTGCAAGTGGTATGACAGAAAGTACGGTGTTATATTGGATCCTGAAAAAGAAGCGATAGCCACTATAGGTTCAAAAGAAGGTTATGTTCATCTTGTTATGGCAATAACCGATCCCGGCGACCTTGCTATAGTACCGGATCCGAGCTATCCAATACATACATACGGAATAGTCCTTTGCGGAGGAAATGTAAATAGAGTACCGTTAAGCCCGGAAGACGGCGACTTTTTTAGCAAGCTAGAAAAAGCCATCAAAGAGTCTACGCCAAAGCCGAAATATGTAGTAGTTAACTTTCCGAATAATCCGACTACGGTTTGTGTTGATCTTGGTTTTTACGAGAAACTTGTGGCATTAGCCAAAAAAGAGAGATTTTATATTATCTCCGATATTGCCTATGCAGATATTAGCTTTGGCGATTACAAGACACCTTCTATCATGCAGATACCGGGCGCAAAAGATGTAGCGGTTGAGACATTTACTCTGTCAAAAAGTTACAACATGGCAGGTTGGAGAGTCGGTTTTGTCGTAGGCAATGAAAGACTTGTCGGCGCTCTTGCGAAGATAAAAAGTTATTTTGACTACGGAATGCATACGTCTGTGCAGGTTGCGGCGATAGAGGCTCTTAATAACGGCGCTGAAGATGTGGAAAAAATTAGACAAACATATGAAAAAAGAATGGAGTGCCTAATTGAAAGTTTCAACGAAGCCGGTTGGAAAATAGATAAGCCAAAAGCTTCGATGTTTGCGTGGGCAAAAATACCTGAAAAACATAGACATTTGGGAAGCCTAGAGTTTTCAAAAAAGCTTCTACTTGAAGCAAATGTGGCAGTAAGCCCGGGAATAGGTTTTGGGCCTTATGGCGATGAGTATGTGAGAATTGCGTTTATAGAGAATGAAAAAAGAATAAAACAAGCGGCAAAAAATATAAAAGAGTTTTTAAAAGATGGATGATAAGCTAAGGATAGGCGTACTTGGACTCGGCGTTGTAGGTAGTGCAGTTGTAAAGATATTAAAAGAAAACGAGAGCATTATAACCGCAAGAGCCGGAAAAAAAATAGAAGTCGTAAAAGGCGTTACGAGAGAGCCTGAAAAAGTAGCACATTTGGGAATTAAAGTGTCTGCCGATGCGGATTTTGTATTAAAAGATGACTCAATTGATGTTGTGGTTGAGCTTATGGGCGGGATAGACTTTCCGTACGCCGTCGTCAAAGATGCGCTCAAAAACGGAAAATCCGTAGTTACGGCTAATAAGGCAATGCTTGCTTACCACCGTTCAGAATTGGAAGAACTAGCTAAAAATCTGCATTTTGGATACGAGGCCAGCGTAGCGGGTGGAATTCCTGTTATTTATGCTCTTAGAGATGGACTTGCGGCAAACCATATACTTTCAATAAAAGGTATTGTAAATGGAACATGTAACTACATTCTAACTCGTATGATGAAAGAGGGTGCCGGTTTTGCGGAGGTACTCTCCGATGCGCAAAGACTTGGATATGCAGAAGCTGACCCGACGCTAGACGTGGGCGGTGGCGACGCCGCACATAAGCTTCTTATTCTTGCCTCTATCGCATACGGTATAGATGCAAAGCCGGAAGATATACTTATAGAGGGAATTAGAGAAATAGAGTCCGAGGACATAGAGTTTGCAAAAGACTTTGGGTATGTGGTCAAGTTGCTTGCGGTAGCTAAAAAAAGAGGCGGTACGGTAGAACTTCGTGTTCATCCGGCGTTAATCTCCGAAGAGCATATACTTGCAGATGTGGACGGTGTTATGAACGCCGTGGCTATTACCGGAGACAAAGTCGGGGAGACGATGTTTTACGGTGCAGGGGCAGGCGGAGACGCTACGGCAAGCGCCGTTATCGCAAATCTCATTGAGATAGCGAGGTCTGAGAGTCCTGCGGCAATGATGGGCTTTAATAGACCTCTTGAGACAGGACTTGCGCTTGCAGGCAAAGGTGATATAGAGGGTAAATACTATATCCGTATAGAAGCAAAAGACGAAGTCGGCGTGCTTGGGCAGATAGCGGCTGTGCTTTCGGAGCAAGATATATCAATAGAAAACTTTAAACAAAAAAATAAAGGCGCTTCTGCAAGCCTTCTTTTTAGCACGCACGAAGCAAAAGAGAGCAATATTCAAAAAGCATTGATAAGCGTATCAAAGCTGTCTTGTATAGCCAAAAAACCGATAATGATAAGGATAGAAGGCTAAAGCCTTGACTGTCGTAATTACTGGGGCATCTAGCGGAATAGGCAGAGAGCTTGCCGTTAGGTACTCCAAAGTTGCTTCAAAACTTTATTTGATTGCTAGGCGAGAGGATCTACTGAGAGAGCTAGTTTTGCAACTCCCAGATAGTGTTTCGGTGCGTACTTTTGCCGTCGATGTTACCGATTTTGAAGCGTTAAGAACCATTTGTCAAACTATTTGCGACGATTGCGAAACTGTGGACTTAGTGATTGCAAACGCAGGAATTTCTAGTGAACATAAAACACAACTGTATGACTTTTGGGACTTTAAAAAAATTATAGACACAAATCTTCTCGGTATTGCTGCCATATTTGATATTTTTGCACACAAGATGATGGCTCAGCGTGGCGGCAAGTTGGTGGCAATCTCCTCTCTGGCTTCTTTTGTAGCATTTCCCACAACCGCTGCATACAGCGCCTCGAAAAGGGCAGTTAACTCATTTTTGGACTCGATGAGACTGCTTCTGGAGCCTCAAAATATTAAGGTTATCAATATTCAACCCGGTTTTATAAGAACGCCGCTAACGGATAAAAACGGTTTTAAGATGCCGTTTTTAATGGAGCTAAACTATGCCGCAGACAAAATAGTCGCCGCAATAAACAAAAATAAAAAAGAGTATGCATTTCCGTTTTTATTTAGTCTCGCGGCAAAAAATATATCAAGACTCCCGACATCTCTTCGGGATAGAGTAGTAAAGGCGGTGCTTAGCTATGAGAAACAGCCTAGAAAAAGGACTTGAAGCCGAGGGCGTGGCTTGTGAGTATTTGAAAAATCTAAGATATGAGATAGTGGCCAGAAATGTACGTAAAAAATTTAGCGAAATAGACATAGTCGCAAAAAAAGATGGCGTATATCGTTTCATTGAAGTAAAATCAGGCGTTGGTTTTGACCCTGTCTACAACCTTACCCCGCAAAAACTAAAAAAAATTATCAAAGGTGTCGGCTCCTACATTGCAACGCATAAAATAGATGCGCCGTACTGTATTGATTTGGTAGTTGTAAGGGACGGAGAGTGTGAACTGTATGAAAACATTACGTTTTAATACTATTAAGCTACTAAATGAGCAAAAACAGCAAAAAATATACAAATCCATGCACAAAAACGCAAAACATGATTATGAGTCTGTAGGCTGGTTAAGTACTGAAAGGCAAAAACTGCGTTTTGAAAAGCTCCTCGATGGTTTGGAGTTAAGAGATACAAAAATACTTGATTTTGGGTGTGGACTTGGGGCTCTTTGCGGATTTTTGGACGAAAAAGGAATAAAGTGTGATTACAGCGGTATTGACATAGTAGATAGTTTTGTGAAAAAAGCATCGCTGGACTACCCTGAAGCATCTTTTGCAAAGGCGTCTATTTTAGATATCGAGGATAGTTTTGACTATGTATTTTCAAGTGGCACATATGCTTTTTGCTCAAAAGAACTTTTTTTTGAATACGCCAAAAAGAGCTTCGAGTTGGCTAGATGCGAGTATAGATTTAATATGCTTTTGAATGCTAGAAGTAGCGGATATCTGAGGCTTGGCGAGAGCGAGCTAAAAAAAGTTTTGTCAAAAATAGGGGGCAAAAGTACTTTTAAATATGGCTATTTAGAAAATGACATTACGGTCTGTATCTCTAAAATGTAACCGTTAGTTCTTCTTTTTTCAAAACATTTTTACCTTCCAAATATTCAATGAGCGATAGGGTCTCGTCGTACAACATTTCAAACTCCTCCTTTTTTTCTTTAAATATCTTTTTTTGCTTTTTTGTATAGATAAAAGCAGCAAAAATAGAGAGTGCGAATAGTGAGTAAATCTGGAGTTGCCACTCTTTCATATCTAAAAGTACAATAAAATATTGCACTGAAAATAGCACGAAAAACTCTATAGACATTACTGTAATAATAGTTGTACTTTGTTCAAAATCTATCGTATATTTTTCGTTCTCTCTCAAAAATAGTAGATTTTTATTAATCTCTAGCGCCTCATTTTCGTATACTGTATTTTTAAATTTTTCTAAACAAATATCGTCTAAGTGGATATTGCTAATATTGCAATCAAGATTTAGCTGTTTATAGAGTTCTAGTATCTCCGGGTGGTCTATAAAAATATGTTCAATCTCTTTTTCGCTCAAACTATCTTTGTTTGCAACTTTTTTTGCCTCTTGCAAAATCGCATCGTATAGCCCGATTGTCTTTATCTCAAGTGCCGCCATAGTCGTATCTATCAAGTCTAACGCCTTTCATTTGAGGATATTACGGCGCATGATACGCCGTAATGTGCAAGTTTATATTCCGTAGCTAGCCTCTTTATTTTTTGAAGGCATAAAAATTCCGATAAGTCCTTTGAGGCCAACAGACATAATTATGTTAAACAAAAATATCAGCCATGCCGCAAGCAACATAGAGCCGCAAATGGCGGCCAGTATCATCATGTCATAGTATTCGCCGTTAAAGTACATATGGCGTCTGAGCATGCCGTTTAATCCGGCCATCCCCATAAATGCACCCATTCCAATACCGCCTATAAGATGTAGCCAGAAGTGTATATTGGATAGTTTTTGGCTCCACAGTTTTGCGTTGTTGGTGACCAACGGGAACAGCGCATAAACAGCTGAATATAGAGTCATATAAAGACCGACTATAATTGCTATGTGCACGTGGGCGCCTATTATCCACTGAGTGTTGTGCAAAACTCTATTCATACCCATATCCGCTTGTATAATACCCGCAGGAACAGCAAGTCCAAATCCGATAAGTCCGCCCAAAAGATATTTGAGTTCGTTTGTCATCTTAAGCGGTTTTGCTTTCCATAGCGTCATAAGCGTGATAAATAGAGCCAGACCCTGTGTTAATAGTTCAAATGCCGTAACCATTTCTCCTGAAATCAGTTTCATCATCTCCGGTTGACCTTGGTCGCTGAGTAGATGATGCGACCAAACCATCCATGATACAAGTAGTTCGAGCATAAGAGCCGCTCTTGCCACATTCTCCATAAATAGTTTTTGTCCGGTAATAAGCGTAGCAAGAAGATACCATGAGCCCGCAACATATATGAGCACAAGCCCGTCTGCCACAAGATCTAGTCCCCACCAAAACCAGTTTTTGTATAGTAAGGCATCGACAGTAGCGACATCCATGCTAATGCCGCCAACATTTGCTACCAAAAATACCAAAACAAGTATTCCGGCTCCAAGTATAATCAAAGCGTCAAGAAAGGTATCAACCGTTCCTCTGAAAATAGCAACAACAGGAAGAGCGAGTGCCGGTTCTTTCGAATATGGCGGGCGGCCTGTCATTTTGTACCAAAGATTTAAGAGGCCGTCAATACCAAAACCTGATATTAAAAGCTCTTTTGTCGTCTTGTGCTCATGTACGCCGACTTTTGCAAAAATAGTTGCGTAGATATTGTAAATAAAACATAGTGTTCCGGTCATTATAAGAGCGACACCGACTATAAAAACTATGCCGCCGATAGCGCTAAATTGTTCCGTATCAGCAGGGAGAGGCCAGTATAGAGTATAAAGAGGGGCGTACTGCCATATAAATGCAGCAATCCATGCTAATGCAGTACCGATAGTTATTTGAGCCCATGTCCAGTTCGCTAGCTTGGTACTAAAAAGAGGTTTTTTCGTCAAAAAAGGCACTAAAAAAGTAAATGCCGCAAATACTAACTGGTACGTAGATCCGAATATTCCCACAATCGGGTGAACCGTCATAATAGAAAAAAAGTGAGAAGGGTCTGCAAACATAGGTTGCGGCGCCATACTCGGATGTATCTCCACCATCCTCATGATCATACCCTCAATAGCAGCAAGTCCGTAAAATAAAAACGACACTACAACTGCCCTAAGGGTCACTTTTTGTAAAGCGTTTAGGGATTTATGGTCAAATTTGCCATCCGCTCCGTTTATAAAGTCACTTGCAAAGCTCATTGTATGCCTCCTAGTTTTTTGCCGGAGTCATCGGATAAGCCGCATCCCTGAACGATTACGGCATCTTTCATCTCAATTTTTGTTCCGGCAGGACCTGAGTATTCCGTGGATAAGATAGTGTATGTTCCGTTTTTCCCAAACGTCCATAATAGATCGTTTTTTGTGCCTGGGTTTACCTGCATCTGTGTAACCATCGTATAATCTTTCCTGAATAGGCCAAATCCATATGTAAGATCTTTTGATTCAACATCGAAAAGAACTTTGTCGTTGCAATCTATTATCATTGGATTTGACGGTAAAATAAATTCTTGTTTTCTTGTGATTTCGTTTTTTCCGACTTTGATTTTAAAAATTTTGTCAGGCGTTGCTTTATGTCTTGTGATATCCTCTGATACCCAAGGGATGGCATTGTAGGTAAAAATGTGGTGTCCTACTCCGGCTATAATCAAAAAAGTCATATACCCATAAAATGGAACCCTTATGAGTGGCGTTATCTTTTTTTCCTTTGTGAGATTAAAGCCAAACCATGCAATTATCGAGATGATTAATAACGCATAAATCGAGTAAACAACCCAATGAAACTGTAATAACTCAATCGAGTCTGAAAAAGTCATCTATTCTCCTTGTTTTAATATTGGGAGTGAATTAAAGCTGAAAGAGTCGCCGAAAAAGTTGATTGCAGTCAAGGTTTTAAATATTTTTACACATTTATAAGAGGCTTACTTAATAAATTTTTTACAAGACTCCAATAAAGCAATGTTAAAGATTTCCAGCCGTATAATCATCTGACAATCCAAAATAAAAAGGAAATGAAATGGGAAAATATATAGACCTTACAGCGGCAAATTTTGAAGCGACAGTTGGTAGCGGCGTTACTGTTGTTGACTTTTGGGCTCCTTGGTGCGGACCTTGTAGAATGGTTGCCCCTATTATTGAAGAACTTGCGGAAGAGTATGACGGCAAAGCAAAAGTATGCAAAGTAAATACAGATGAAGAGCAAGATCTAGCTGTAAAATTTGGCATCAGATCTATTCCTACAATTTTGTTTTTGAAAGATGGAAAAGTAGTGGACCAAATGGTGGGCGCTGCTGCAAAACAAACTTTTAAACAAAAAATAGACTCTCTTTTAGCTTAATTTCACCCCTCAAAAACCGCTCTAATCGGCGGTTTTTCTACAATTAAATTCAACCTTTTTTTGATACTATCGCTTTCAAAAACCATTAGGGAGCAATCCTATGTTAGAGCTTGCGATAATCGGTGGCGGGCCTGCCGGAATTACGGCCGGACTGTATACGTCTAGGGGCGGACTAAAAGACGTTGTGATGTTCGATATGGGCATGCCGGGTGGGCAGATAACCCAAAGTAGCGAGATAGAAAATTATCCCGGTGTCAAAGAGGTAAGATCCGGTCTTGATTTTATGCAAGATTGGCTTCCTCAGGCCGAGCAGTTCGGACTAAAATTTGAGATGTCCGGTGTAGATAAAATAACAAAAAATAGTGATGGAAGCTTTAAGATAGCTCTTCTTGACGGCACTTCAAAAGATGCCGTAAGTGTGATTATAGCAACAGGCTCAGTTCCAAAAAGAGGCGGCTTTGAGGGCGAAGAAGAGTTTTTCGGAAAAGGCGTTAGCACATGTGCAACTTGCGACGGGTTTTTCTACAAAGGCAAAGAAGTAGTAGTGCTAGGCGGAGGAGATACTGCTCTTGAAGAGGCGCACTATCTAGCAAAAATCTGCAAAAAAGTTTACCTTGTTCATAGAAGAGATACGTTTCGTGCGGCTCCTTCAAGCGTGGAGAGAGTAAAACATACAGAAAATATAGAACTCATACTCAACGCTTCCGTCAAAAAAGTATTTGGCGACGCTATGGGTGTTAACGGAGTGGAACTTGCAACTGCAAATGGAGATAGAACTCTTGACGTTCCAGGGATATTTGTATTTGTAGGCAGAAATGTCAACAACGGCGTTTTGATGCAAGCGGATGGAAGCTATCTTTGCGAACTAGTCTCAAGCGGCGAAATAAAAGTGGATTTGAAGATGAGAACAAGCGTACCCGGTCTTTTTGCGGCAGGGGATGTCAGAAGCGAAGCGGCAAGACAGGTCGTTTGTGCGGCGGCTGATGGAGCAGTTGCGGCGCTTGAGGCAATATCGTATGTAGACAATTTTAAAGGTGGACATTAATGGTTAAAATCGGCATATACGGCGCTACTGGCAGAGTCGGCAAACTTCTTTGCGCACTCGTCAATGAAAATGAGGGCATGGAGCTTTCATCCGTTTATTTTAAAGGCGAAAACTGCGGCTATCCAGAACATACTGTATCTGCAAATGCGACAGACTTTTTGGCTAAATGTGATGTTACTATAGACTTTACATCTCCGGAAGGCACGGAAGAGTTGCTTGAAGCCGCTGAAAAAACACCAAGAGCTCTTGTAATAGGCACTACGGGGCTAAATACTCATCAGCAAAACCTGATGAAAGATGCGGCAAGAAGCATGCCTATTCTTTATGCAACCAACATGTCTTTGGGTGTTGCGCTTTTAAATTCGCTTGTCAAAACCGCTTCTGAAAAATTAAGAGAGTTTGATATTGAGATAGTCGAGATGCATCATAGACACAAAAAAGACGCTCCAAGCGGTACGGCGCTTACACTAGCAGAATATGCGGCGGCAGGACGTGGTCTTGATTTGGACTCTGTAAGGGTGAGCGGAAGAGATGGTAATATCGGCGCTAGAACAAAAGACGAAATAGCGGTAATGGCGCTAAGAGGCGGCGATATAGTCGGTGAGCATGTTGTAGGATTTTACAACGACGGAGAGTTTTTGAGACTCTCTCATACGGCTACAAGCAGAGATACATTTGCAAAAGGTGCTATAAAAGCTGCGGTTTGGCTCTCTGCTCAGCAAAAAAGCGGACTCTACAAAATACAAGATTGTATAGGTATATGATAAATGCATGATTTAAATGAAAAATGCGCCGTTATAGGTGTTTTTGGTGTACCGACTGCTTCCAAGATAGCGTATTTCTCGCTTTTTGCGATGCAGCATCGTGGTCAAGAAGCGAGCGGTATCAGCTCTTCAAACGGTAAAAAGATTTTTACTATAAAAGATAGAGGTCTTGTGACAAGAGTCTTTAACGAAGAGAAACTAGAAAAACTAGCCGGTACGATGGCCGTGGGGCATAATAGGTACTCTACTGCAGGAGAAGACAGTATACTTGACGCCCAGCCCGTGTTCGCAAGATACGACCTAGGCGAGATGTCAATAGTGCATAACGGAAATCTGACAAACGCCAAAGAGGTCCGTGATGCCCTTATCAAAAGCGGAGCCATCTTTCAATCTTCAATGGATACCGAAAACCTTATACACCTAATTTCAAGAAGTGAAAAAACAAGACTAAAAGACAGAATAATAGATGCCGTAAAAAAAGTTACCGGCGCTTATTGTTTTGTGTTTTTGTCCAGAACAAAGATGTTTGCGGTAAGAGACCCGCACGGCTTTAGACCTTTGAGCTTGGGAAAACTTGGTAAAGGATGGGTTGTGGCTTCAGAAACCTGTGCATTCGACCTTGTGGGTGCAAAGTTTGTTAGAGACGTAAATCCCGGTGAAATGTTGATATTTGAAGAGGGTAAAGAGCCTCAATCTATTCAGGTTTTTGAACCTACTCCAAAAAAATGTATATTTGAATATGTGTATTTTGCAAGACCTGATAGTCTTCTTTTCGGCAAAAGCGCATACGCCGCCAGAATAGAAATGGGCAGGGCGTTAGCTCGTGAGATGCCGGTGGACGCCGATATGGTGATACCTGTGCCTGACAGTGGTGTGCCTGCTGCACTTGGTTATGCAAAAGAGAGTGGAATTCCTTTTGAACTTGGGATTATTAGAAATCACTACGTCGGAAGAACATTTATAGAGCCGGCACAAGAGATAAGAGACCTAAAAGTAAAAATGAAACTTAGCCCGATAAAAGAGTTGATAGAAGGCAAAAAGATAGTGGTCATCGATGATAGTATCGTGCGTGGAACAACAAGCAAACAGATAGTAAGAATGCTTCGTGATGCTGGAGCCGCCGAGGTGCATATGAGAATATCCTCTCCACCGACGTCTGATCCTTGTTTTTACGGCATAGATACACCGGACAAAAGCCATCTTATTAGCTCTTCAAAAACAGTGGATGAGGTAAGAAAGTTTGTCGGAGCAGACTCACTGGCATATCTTTCTATAGCTTCGCTTTTGACTGCTTGCGGCGGTGAAGAAGATAGTTACTGTCGTGCGTGCTTCGATGGAAAATACATAATTTAGGCTCAATGAAAAACCTATTTACATTCGGTAGATACCTTAGGGAAAAATTCAGCCAAAAAATTTACAAAATTCCGGTTAGTATTCCGGGATTTACATGCCCCAATATCGACGGCTCTGTAGCCGTTGGAGGATGTAGTTTTTGCGAAAATGAATCATTTAGCCCAAACATAGCACAAAAACCAAAAAACAGATTTTCACTAAATCCAAACTCAAAAGAGAACCCCCTCCTTGAATTTCAGCTGACATCCATGAATGCGCAGATAGAAAAGACAAAAACAAAACTCACAAAAAAATTTAAAGCAGAAGCCTTTTTGGTCTATTTCCAATCTTTTTCAAATACCTATGCTCCGCTTGAAACACTAAAAAAACTATATTTACATGCTTTGTCGAAAGATGGAGTTGTGGGGCTTAGTATCGGCACAAGAAGTGATTGCATAGACGAAGAGATTTTGAAGTTCCTAGCCGAACTTGCAAAAACAAAGGAGATTTGGGTGGAGATAGGAGTGCAAAGCATTTTTGACGAAACTCTGCAAAAAATCAATCGTGGCCATGACTACGAAAACGTAGAAAAAGCGATAAAACTCATCAAAAGCTACAACCTAAATCTGTGCGCCCATCTCATTTTCGGCTTGCCGGGGGAGAGTGAAGAGATGATGATAAAAACGTTCTGGCAGAGCGTAAAATTAGGCGTAGACTCTATCAAATTTCACCCGCTTTACGTCGTCAAAAATACGGCTTTGGCAAATGAATATAGAGCAAAAAAATTTGAGCCCATAGATGAAGATACATATATAAGAGTGCTTACCCATTGCATACAAAATCTTCCGAAAAACGTTAGCGTCCAAAGAGTAAGTGCCGGAATAGACGACGATACTCTTTTGTCACCCGAGTGGTGCCGAAATAAACACATCCAGATGAAAAAAATAAGAGATGCCCTCTCTAACGCCCTTATAAAATATTAACTGCCCAAAAAATTAGCTTTTTTAGGATAATATTACGAAAAAACGGGGGTTAAACGACATGAGAATCAGAACCACGCACGCTCCCTACATAGCAAATAAAATCACTTTGGATTTACTAAATAGCGGCTTTGTCCAGATGAAACAAGGAATCGACCCGATTAGGGCGGCTTGTCTTAAAGTAATAGATATTGATATAGACCTAGAGTTCGATGTTGACGATAAAGTAAGAAAACTATTGGATAAAAACGAAGAAGATATCGAGTTTTATAGCCCAGACAGAAAGCAACTATTTTGGATGGTAAAGCGAAAAGTGGCAAATGAAATGGGTCTAATCTTGGAGCAAGAGGAGCGTTTTAACTCTATGGCTCACAAGATACTTGACGAGATTTGGAATGATGACCTAGCCGATTACAATGTCACGGAAACGAGAATAAAAACGGTTATAGTAAAAGCGATGCTTGATTTTGTCAAAAGTCAAGACGGTATTGAAGACGCCGTTAAAGAAAAAGTAAGAAACTACAAAAGAAATTTGGTAGAAGGTAGTGAAGAGTACGAAATAGTCGTGCAAAAGCTATACGAAGACGAACTAACAAAAAGAGGAATGCTATGAAAGTAGCGCTTTATCTTGAAAATGGGATATATCTAGAGGCCGACTCTTTCGGGGCTGAGGGTACAAGTGTCGGCGAGATAGTATTTAACACCTCTCTTACAGGATACCAAGAGATTATTTCAGATCCTAGTTATGCCGGACAATTTATTACTTTTACTATGCCTGAAATCGGTAACGTAGGCGTAAATGACGATGACCAAGAGAGTCGTGGTGTATACACGAAAGCCGTGATAGTGAGAAACTACCAAGCCGACTACTCAAATTTTAGAGGCAAACAAAATCTATCTGATTATTTGAAACAACACGGAATTATTGGAATTTGCGGTATTGATACTAGATTTTTGACAAAAATTATGAGGGAAGAAGGGGCTATGCCTGCTATCGCTTCTACCGAGTGTTTTGACAAAGAAGAGCTCTCTAGAAAGTTAGCGGCTAGCCCAAAAATAGGCGATATCAACTATATTAAAGAAGTAAGCACAAAAGAGTCTTATGCGCATACGCAGGCGGCTTGGAATGAGGCAAATTTTTGCTACAAAGACTCTTGCGGCGAATTAAAAAAAGTAATCGCCTATGATTTTGGCGCAAAACTAAATATTTTGAATGAACTTACGGAGGCAGGAGCGGCTGTCGAAGTTGTGCCTCATCACACTAAAGCCGAGAGTGTTATCGAGAGATTCAAAAGCGGCGAAGTAAAAGGCGTGTTTTTGTCAAATGGCCCCGGTGACCCGCTTGTGCTAAAAGATGAAGTAGCTGAGATCAAAAAGCTAATAGCCGCAGACATTCCAATATTTGGTATCTGCCTAGGTCATCAGCTACTCTCTATCGCATTTGGATATGAGACATACAAACTAAAATTCGGTCACCACGGCGGAAATCATCCGGTCAAAAATCTCAAAACCGGCGGCGTAGAGATAACGGCTCAAAACCACAACTATAATGTTCCAAACGAGATACTAGAAGTTGCCGAGCCTACTCATATCAACCTTTTTGACGATACGATAGAGGGTCTTAGATATAAAAATAAAGCCGTATTTAGCGTGCAGTTTCACCCTGAAAGCTCACCGGGACCACATGAGAGCAAATATCTTTTTAAAGAGTTTGTAAACAACATCTAATGCTATACACCCTACTTTCCCCCGCCGAATCAAAAGAAGCGGGTGGAAACCTTCCTTCCATAAATCCAAAATCTTTTATTTTTCCGTCTCTTTACGAAAAACGGCTTGAGCTACTTCAAAAGTTTGAAAACTACAAAAATACTCTCAACGAAAAAGAGCTATTAGAATTTTTTGAATTGAAAAATCTAGAGAATACAAGCGAATACAGGGATAGCATCTTTGAGTTAGCAACTCAAAAAGCAGTCCTTAGATATTCGGGTGTAGCGTACAAAGCACTTGATTTTTACTCTATCGGCAGTGAGGCAAAAAAGTATATTCTTGAAAACGTAGTGATATTCTCAAATCTTTTTGGTCCTTTGCTTGGCGGCGATGAAATTCCAAACTACAAGCTAAAGCAAGGTGCAAAAATAGATGGAGTTGACGGGGCAAAACATTATAAAAAAGAGTTTTCAGCTTCGCTTGATGCTATGTTTGAGGGGTGTGAGATAGTGGATTTGTTGGCTGGATACTACGAAAAATTTTATGAGCCGAAAGTCAAAACGCTAAAACCGAAATTTTTGAAAAACGGCAAAGTGGTAAGCCATAACGCAAAAGAGCATAGAGGCTTTTTCTTGAGAGAGATAGCTGCTAGCGGGGCACAGAGTATCGATGATGTGATGAGTTTGCAGATAAAAAATCTAAAGCTTGTTGAAATCATAGAAAAAAACAACCGCATAGAGCCTATTTTTGAGACGAATATTTTTTGACAACAAACGGTTACCAAGTTTGTTTATACTTTCAAATAGTAAAATAAATTTAAACCGAAATCAATCTTAGGGGCTACATGATGATGTTCGCAAAACCAGAGGTTCCAAGCGATCCAAGATACAAAGCTCTCGATCGTGCTATGAAAAAACTAGGCTACTCCAAATCTTCGCTCATTGAATCCCTGCATGCTGCACAAGAGGCGTTCGGGTTTTTGGATGATGAGCCTATGAAGTTTGTAGCGGCCTCCCTTCGACTCCCGCTCTCAAAAGTTTACGGCGTCGCTACTTTTTATCACTACTTTACACTAAAGCCCTCAGGCGAGCATACATGCGTCGTTTGTACGGGAACGGCATGTTATATCAAGGGTGCAAACAAAATAGTAGACGGCGTATGCAAAAAATATAAGATAAAAGCCGGAGAGACGACAAAAGACGGCAAGCTCTCCCTTTTGACCGCTAGATGTATCGGATGTTGCGGTATCGCTCCCGCTGCCGTATTTGACGGCGAGGTGCTAGGTACGTTGGATGAAGAGAAGACACTTAATAAAATCGAGGGCCTACTAAAATGATAATGCACATTGAAGAGCTAGATGAGATAAGACAAAAAGTGGAAGCCGAAGATGCCGCATACGAAGAGGTAATTTCTGTTTGTACAGGAACTGCATGTATAGCGGTCGGAAGTGACAAGCTGCTTGAAGGTATCAAAGGCGAAATAGCCAAATGCGGACTTGATAGATGTAAGGCCAAAGGGGTCGGATGCAAAGGATTGTGTTCGAGAGGTCCTTTGGTGGGATTGGATAAAAAAGGTGAATTGTACGAAGGGCTGGCTCCAGACGAGGCAGAGGCTTTTGTAAAAGCGATTTCCGAGAAAAAGAGCTACGAAGCTCGTCTTGCCGATGCAAATTCGCACTTTTTTACCAAACAGAAAAAAATCGTACTCGAAAACTCCGGCGTTATAGACCCTGAAAATATAGAAGAGTATATCGCCAGAGGCGGATACGAGGGACTCTTAAAAGCTATTACCGAGATGAGTCAAAGCGGCGTAGTCGAAGAGGTGAGAAACAGTGGACTTAGAGGCAGGGGCGGTGGCGGTTATCCGACAGGGCTCAAATGGCAGACGGTCGCAAAATCCTCAGGAAGCCAAAAATATGTTATCTGCAACGGCGACGAGGGAGACCCTGGTGCATTTATGGATAGAAGCGTCATGGAAGCCGATCCTCATAGAGTAATAGAGGGTATGGCGATTGCCGGATACGCTATCGGTGCCGATACCGGATATTTGTATGTAAGAGCCGAATATCCTCTAGCGGTCAAAATGCTCAAAAAAGCAATAAAAGATGCCGAGAAATGCGGACTTTTGGGTAAAAACATAGCCGGAACAAATTTTAGCTTCCATGTAGAAGTGCGTCTTGGCGCTGGGGCTTTTGTGTGCGGTGAAGAGACTGCGCTTATCGCCTCCATTGAGGGAAAACGTGGAATGCCAAGACCAAGACCTCCGTTTCCGGCGATGAAAGGGCTATTTGGCAAACCGACGCTTATCAACAATGTTGAGAGCTTCGCAAATATAGCCCCTATAATCAGGCACGGAGCAAGCTACCTAAACTCTATCGGAACCGAAAAAAGCAAAGGCACAAAGGTATTCGCACTAACCGGTAATATCGTAAATGCCGGCATTATCGAAGTTCCGATGGGTATGAGCCTTAGAGAGATTATATTTGATATAGGCGGCGGTATAGCTAGTGGGGAGGCGTTCAAGGCCGTGCAGACGGGCGGTCCTTCCGGCGGTTGTATACCTGCCGAGCACCTTGACCTTCCTGTGGATTACGACTCACTTATCTCTATCGGTTCCATGATGGGCTCAGGGGGTATGATAGTTATGGATGAGCGCTCAAACATGGTGGATGTTGCGAGATTTTTTATGGAGTTTTGTATGTCCGAATCATGCGGCAAATGCGTACCGTGTCGTGTAGGAACGGTGCAAATGTACAATCTGCTAGGCAAAATAATAGACGGCAAAGCTGACGGATGCGATATGGACAGACTCGAAAAGCTCTGCTATACGGTCAAAAATACGAGCCTGTGTGGACTAGGGCAGTCTGCGCCAAACCCGATACTTAGCACAATGAAATTTTTTCGCTCCGAGTATATGGCATTTGAAGCGTGTGAGAGGTAGAAGATGAGCGAAATTAAAACATTAAAAATAAACGGTATAGATGTCAGCGGACGCTCCGATGAGACGGTGCTTGACGTGGCGAGAGAGAACAATATATTTATTCCGACTCTTTGTTATTTGGAAGGGCTAAGCGCTTATGGGGCATGCAGGCTTTGTCTGGTTGAGGTCAAGGGGCTAAACAAGCTTCTTCCGGCATGTACCTCTTTTATTGAAGAGGGTATGGAGGTTACTACCGAATCCGAAAAGCTAAAAGATTATCGTAAGACGATACTTAGCATGATGTTTTCTGAGCGAAACCATACATGCGCTGTTTGCGTCACAAACGGCGACTGCGAGCTTCAGGATATGGCGGTAACACTCGGCATGGAGCACTCCAATGTTGATTATCTTCACCCAAAAGTCGAAGTGGATGCATCGCACGAGGAGTTTGTACTTGATCACAACAGATGTATTCTTTGCGCCAGATGCGTCAGGGTGTGCGACGAGATAGAGGGCGCCCATGTGTGGGATCTAAAAAACAGAGGCGTAAACGCAAGAGTCATTACTGGATTTAACCAACCGTGGGGCGAGGTGGACACTTGTACGACTTGCGGCAAATGCGTAGCTGTATGCCCGACGGGAACGCTAACGCACAAAGGCAGGTCTGCCGGAGAAGAGCACAAAAACAGAGCGTTACTGCTAAATCTACTAAGAGTCAGGGAGGCGACAAATGAAGCTTAAATTTGCGACGGTCTGGCTAGACGGATGTAGCGGATGCCACATGAGCTTTCTGGATATGGATGAAAAACTATTGGAACTAAACGAAAGAGTAGAGGTGGTCTGCTCTCCGTATGTTGACGCAAAAGAGTTTCCCGAAGGCGTAGACCTCGTGCTCGTAGAGGGTGCGGTCAGCGGCGAAGAAGATATACATAAACTCAAAAAAATAAGAGCGAGAGCCAAAAAAATAGTTGCTTTTGGAGACTGTGCCGTTACCGGCAATGTCACGGCTATGCGAAACATCTGCGGGCTTGAAGAGGCGTTTCATACGGCTTATGTAGAGAATGCAACGATAACATCGGATACTTTTCCGGCTCCCGTACTTCCCGTACAACTAGAACATGTCGTGCCGCTAAACGAAGTGGTGCATATAGACTACTTCCTCCCGGGTTGCCCTCCTCCGGCGGCGGCTATCGAAGAGTTGCTTTTTGCTCTGCTTGACGGCAGAGAGCCAAACATCACACAACTAACTCGCTTTGGGAAGTAAACAATGAAAACAATAACAATAGATCCAGTAACAAGAATAGAAGGCCACGCCAAAATAACGATAGACATAGACGATAACGGCAACGCCGTAGACGCAAAAATACATGTAACACAGTTTCGTGGATTTGAGAAGTTTTGCCAAGGTAGGCCTTTTGGTGAAATGCCCTCCCTTATGGCTAGAACTTGCGGTATCTGTCCGGTCAGCCACCTTGTATCAGGGGCAAAAGCAGGGGATGGACTACTGAGTATCAAAGTACCCAAAACAGGTGCAAACCTCAGACGTATAATGAATCTAGCACAGATAATGCAGTCACACGCACTCAACTTTTTCCATCTCTCAAGTCCGGATATACTTCTTGGTTTTGACTCTGACCCGAAAGACAGAAATATCTTTTATCTAATGAGCAAAGAGCCTGCAATCGCAAAGATGGGCGTAGGGTTAAGGGCGTTTGGTCAGCATATCATCGAGATACTAGGCAAAAAGCGGATACATCCGGCGTGGATAGTCCCAGGCGGCGTGAACGCTCCGCTTGACCCTGCCTTAAGAGAAGAGATACTCTCAAAGATAGATGAAAAGAAAAACGACGCACTAGCCGCACTTGAGCTTTTCAAATCCAAAATATCTCTTTTTCCAAAAGAGATAGCCGCCCTCGCCAACTTTGACACGCTATTTATGTCAATGGTGGGCAAAGACGGTGAACTAGATCATTATGACGGCAAGATAAAGTTCATAGATGCAAAAGGCAATACCATAGCCGAAAACCTAGAGCCTGCCGATTATCAAAGCTACATTGGCGAGAGGGTTGAGGACTTTAGCTTTATGAAATCACCTTATTATCTGCCTTTTGGACCTGAAAAAGGGATGTATCGAGTAGGACCGCTAGCAAGGCTCAATATTGCAAAAAAATGCGGCACGCCTCTAGCAGATAAAGAGCTAGGTATATTCAAAAGCTACGCTCCGACGCAAAACGCAAGCTTTTTTTATCACTATGCGAGACTTATCGAAGTGCTTTATTGCATCGAAAAGATAGAGGAGCTGCTAAACGAGCCGGATATTTTGTCCGACCATGTAAGAGCCGTGGCAAAATTAAACGAATTTGAAGCGGTAGGTATGAGCGAGGCTCCAAGGGGTACGCTACTTCACCACTACAAAACCGACAGAAACGGACTAATAGAATACGCCAACCTCATCATAGCCACAGGACACAACAACCTAGCGATGAATGCGGGTATCACGCAAGCGGCAAAGGAGTTCGTACGAGGCGACTACGGGCAAGGCGCACTCAACCGTGTAGAAGCGGTCATCCGTGCATTCGACCCGTGCCTAAGTTGCGCCACGCACGCACAAGGCAAAATGGGCTTTGAAGTTGCCTTTAGACGTGGCGGCGATATAGTGGACAAAAAGTTTATTTGACCACGCTCATCATCTGCTACGGCAACGATCTCATAGGCAACGACGCTTTCGGGCGTGCGGTCTATGAGGCTTTGCCGGAAATTCACGAAAAAATATTCACCGTCCAACTCCTCCCTGAACTGCTAGAGAAAACCCAAAACTATGAACGGCTCATCTTCGTAGATGCCGCACACGGAAGCGGCGACGCACGGCTATACGAAATCCACCCCTCAGACGACGACACCGCCGACTTCCACCACTTAGGCGCTGAGACATTCCTAAGACTACTAGAAACGCTATACGCCAAGACCACGAAAGCCTATATGTGTGCGGGGTATTTTGAGGAGTTTGAGGTGGGTTTGCGGGACGGTGATTTTGGGGAGAAAGCAGGTAAAGCCGTAAAACTTATAACTCTTTTAATAGAATAGAATTAAATTTTAAAGGGTATATTTTGATAGCTAATCCGCTTGCTAGTGAAATCAAATGCACAGACGACGAGCTAATTGTATCGCTAAAAGACGGTATGGTGCTTCATCTGCCTCTCTCATGGTTTCCAAAACTACTTCATGCCACACTGTCACAGCGTAATAATTTTGAGATACTGGGCGATGGTGAGGGTGTGCATTGGGGTAGTATAGATGAAGATTTGAGTGTCAAGGGATTTTTGCAAGGGATTTCTGTTCGGCAGGTTTCGGCGTAAGTGCAAATACCAAAAGAGTTATATGATAGCGGGCAAATTAGAATTCCAACTATATTAGCAAATACTTATATTGACAAGCTAAGATTATTAGGCAAACTAGAGGAATCCAAATTTGATAAAAAAGAAATTGGCGGTATCGACACAGAAGAAACAATAGACCATTTTGTTTATAGATTTCCAAATGGGGCTGTCAGGGCTGAGTATGCTGTAATAAATCCTGATAAAAGTATTTCTGACATATCCAACCATATTGCTACTATTTTTTCAGACAAAGAACTTTGTATTCTATACCTTCCCTGTGGTTCCGGAGCCGGACTTTTAGGTTTATTGTCAACACTTACGGTTTTGAGAAGTAATAAATGCCATCCGTCTTTGCCTTTAAATATAAAAGTTATAGGTGCTGATTTTTCCGATACTGCGCTACTAATATTTCAAGAGCTGATAGGTGAATTGGCTGTGGAATATATAAAACAAGGCATAAAAATAACCTCTTCGGTTGAAAAATGGGACGCAACAAGCACCACAAGCACAACTGCGCTGATGCGCAATTTTTTTAGTAATCCCGCCGACGAATATTTCGTATTCTTTTCTAATTTTTCAGGAGCCACAGGAAATAGCAGTAATTTTGATGCGTCTTTCCAAATTGTGATGGATTTTGTATCTACACACTATTCCAACCATGCGTCTATATTATGGATAGAGCCTGGTAATTATGGTAAGGCTATTAAGTTAATTTCAAAACTATTTGATATGTTTGAAGAGGTTGCAAAGTATTTAAAATCTATATTTAGACTATCAGATACCGTTAAAATGGAAGATATTGGTTTTAAATGGTTGCATCCAACATCGAGCAAAGAACTTAAGGGCAGTATCTCTTGCGTTAAATTTGTAATAGACGGGCAAGAGCTAAAATGATTTTTTCTGAAAAAATTGCACTAAAAGCTTTAAATGCCGCCAAAAGAACATCGCCAATCTCTTATATTGGGCTAAGAATACTACTTGACGATAAAAACAATAAAAGCATACTAAACTGGCTTGAGTCTTATGTCCAAAGAAAACTACTCACAAGCTCGAATTTTGGCTATATGAATTTCAAGTGGTTTAAAAAAATAAACGAAAACAGTACCTTAGATCATAGGGAATTTTATATTGGAAGTCCAACTACACTTTTAATAGAAGCGTATATTCTTTCTTTATTATCAGAGCAAGAGTGTTTTAAAAATCACATTGCCAACTACAGCTATAATTTGGCAAGCAGCTATCAAAATACAAATTATAAGTACTACTACGAAAGATATTTGGAGCGAAATGAGCGAATCGGAACTTGCTTATGGCTGCTTAATGCTGCAACGAAATCAAACGATGCAAAAGCATTTATATTTGATTTAAAAAACTATTACCCAAGCCTAGATAAAAATGAAATATTGGACAAATTTGTTTTTATACTGTCAAAATGTGGATTAGATGAAAAAATAAAAAGTGGCATCAAAAAATATGTTGAAAACTATTTGCGTATTTCTGAGAGTGGGCTACCCGTAAATCCTGATATTGGGCATATACTCGGCAGTATAATGTTATCAGATATGGATGAAGAGCTTAGCAAAAAATTTCAACACAGATATTTTAGATATGTAGATGATATTGTCGTTGTTGGATTGGATGCCGAAGAGCAAGAAATAATAGACTCTATAAAAAATTACCGGCCAACAAACACAGACTTAAATACAGATAAATTTCTAATTCTTGACGATAAAAAATGGGCTCTTTTAACGGAAAATAAAAAAGAAGATGACAATCTTTTTGAGCTTCAAAAAGACATTTCTATTTTCTTTTCTGCCCAAGATGACATCGGGGCGTTAAAAAAACTATTTGATGAAAACAGTATTGGACTACCCCTATATAAACTGTATGCGAATTCTAGATATAGACCGTATCAGCATTTTATAAAAAAAATTACCAATAATCTAACAAAATATATGAGGGGTTTGAATGAAGCAAAAATACTTTCCAGGGCTCTTATTTTAAGAGACAAATACGAAAATGAATTAATTGCTTTATTGGCAGAGTCAGATGCAGGTTGCGATATAAAAAATAAAAAACTTACAAAGCAAAGACGGCAGCTATTGGGTAGATTAATTTATCTTTATTCTCCAAAAGAATACGAGAGGCTATTAAAATACATTCCGAATAGCGGTGAATTTACAGAAATTTTGGCTTTAGTGAATAGTTTTATAAAAAACGATGTTTCAGAGGTGCTAAGGCTCGGTACAAAGACAGTTTTAGCATATTGCGATATATGGAAATCGAATGTTTCGCAAAAGCCAAAATTTAACAAAGAGCTATTAGAGACGGAACAACAAGCAGCGATAGAGGGATTAGCAATAATGACCTTGTATGGTGTTTTAAACATTGAGGATTATATAGATTTAAACAACATTAGAAAAGACAACTTACAAAAATATCTACTTTGTTGTTCTGTTAATAAAATTGACAAGAGGATAATGGACGACCTATCTTACTTTGATGAATTTCTTAGTTTACGAATAGGTCTTAATAGTACAGATTTACGAGAATTGCTATTTAGTAGGTACGCCAGTGGCGATAGATTAAAAATGCATGCTTTAGATTTGGACGAGGCGGATTATTATTCATAATTTACGCCTCACAAGCCCTCAGCTCTGCATTCGTAAACCTCAGTCTACTAGCAAGCATACTAGCTATCCCCTCCAAAAACCTAAGAGAGATTTTTTTGTGCTCTTCGGCGAATTTGTCGAACTCGGCACGGGAGAGCGCATAAAGTTCTGTGTTGCTTTCGCATACGGCGTCGGCTGAGCGAGTTGCGCCGTCTAGAAATGCCATTTCGCCAAAGAAGTTGCCTTGTCCGAAGGTGCTGATATGGTAGCTTTGCGTATCGCATATAGGTAGCACTATACGGACACTGCCTCGCCTTATGAGAAACAGCTCATCTCCGGTATTGCCTGCCGCAAATATCTTCTCTCCGGCTTTGAAGGAAAGCTTTTGCATTTTCTCTTCTAAGATTGCTATCGTCTCCTCTTTTTTGCCTTTGAACAGCTCGAACTCATGGAGCTCTATAGTCGTTTGCTCACATTTTTCAATACTCTCACACTCTATGATGCAATCTTCCGTCCACTCTATCGCATCGTCTAGTTCTCCAAATATCTTAACGTTTGGATGGCCTTTGGTGATACCTATCTCTTCAAAATACTGTTGCATATTGAGCCCGCTAGGAATTTGCGACGGGATGGAGCTAAAAAACAAGAAGCCGCCTTTTTCCTCCATCATGTCACGCACCTGCTCCAAGATATGCATAGCGGTAATGTCTATACCTTGGACTTTTTTCATGTCGAGAGTGATGAACTTTTTGGTTTTGATGTCATTTTCTAGTATTGAGAGCAGTTGATTTGCCGTGCCGAAAAATAGACTTCCTTGGAGCTCGTATATGGCAGAGTTGTTGCCATGAAGGAGGAGTATGTCCATCTCTTCTTGTATCCTTATTTGCTTGGAGAAGCTCTCGTTACCTAGCGATTTTCGGCGCACTATGGATGTTGAGATGTGCTCTCTTATAAAAAGCAGTATTGCAAGGGCTACCCCGACTCCAGATGCGGCTATAAGGCTGACTGTAAGCGCTGTAGTGACGACGGCAGCTATGACGACAAAATCAAGTATTGTGGAGCGGGAGCGCAAAAATGAGAAGCTGTGAGTGTCTATCATTTTGACACCGATAACAATAAGTATAGCGGCAAGAGCGGATATAGGAACCCATGAAATGAGGGGAGCTAGCACGAGGAAAGCGACAAGGGATAGTACCCCCTCCAAAAATCCTGAGAGCTTGGTCGTCGCTCCGCTAGAGATATTCACAAGCGTCGCACCCATCGTCCCTGCTCCCGGAACGCCACCGCCAAAAGCACAGCCGATATTTGCGAGACCTTGTCCTATGAGCTCTTTGTTGGAGTCGTGTCTGCTTCTTGTCATTGCGTCTAGTACGACACAGGTTTTTAGTGTATCAATGGAGAGCAGAGCCGCTAGAGTAAGCGCAGGGGTGATTAGAAGCATTAGATTTGAAATCTCAAAATGTTTTATCCCCTCCACTTTTTGAGCGACCGCCTCAAAAAACCCTCCTCCGCCGAGAGGCCCGATGATAAGAGGATTGTTCGTGATAGATAAAAGGGCAGGGTCGAATAAAGATAGTGCAAAATAACTAGCGACCCCGCCGACAAGCGCCAAAATAGCCGCCGGAATTAGCTTTGTAAACTTGGCGGCAAAGGTCATAATAAGCGCAGTTACTACGCCGACTGCTATTCCCTCCCACTGCCAAGCATTGTAGAGTCCAAGTGACTCCCAAAAGTGAGTTCCTTTCGGCGTGCCCAAAAACTTTGGCATTTGGCTTGCGATGATATAGAGCCCAACCCCACTAAGATAACCGCTAACTACAGTGTAAGGCATATATTTTATCAGTTGTCCGAGTTTTGCAAGCCCAAACCCGACTTGTAAAAGCCCTGTCATAAGACCGAGAAGCGCTATCATCATAACGGCTGTTATCGGATCCCCGCCTTTTGATACGTAGTCTATGACAAAGGCCGATAGTACGGCCGCCGCAGGAGCGCAAGGAGCGCTGATAAGTCTGTTTGTTCCGCCAAAGACAGGAGCGATAAGCCCCATAAACATAGCCCCAAGTATCCCCGCAAGAGCGCCGTAAGCGATGTACTCGCTCCCAAGCGGCGCATAGATGGTTACCCCAAAGGCTATGGCTGATGGCAGAGCAACAAGCATAGCGGCAAGTGCACCCCAACTGTTTCCTGCTATATTTTCAGGTTTTTTGAACTCAAATTTCATATTAAACGCCTTAAAAAGTAACTAAATGTAGTTTGTGGCAATAAATATTAATTCCAGCTTTACTCTCCTATAATTACAAAAAATTTTTAATAAAAGGAACAAATAATATGTTTGGAAAAAGTCTAAAAGAGTTTGATATATCTGCTGAAGCGCTAGAGGGCGTTAATTTTGCAACCGTGACAACAGAAAAAGGCACAATGAAAATAAAACTTCTAAAAGATGAGGCCCCTATTGCTGTGGCAAACTTCGCAGATTTGGTGAAAAAAGGATTTTATGACGGCCTAAACTTTCACAGAGTAATCCCAGGTTTTATGGCTCAAGGCGGTTGTCCTGAGGGAAGTGGCAGAGGCGGCCCTGGCTATGCGATACCTTGCGAGTGCGACAAAAATACCTCAAAACATCAAAAAGGCGCACTATCTATGGCACACGCCGGAAGAAACACGGGCGGAAGCCAGTTTTTTATTTGTTTCGTACCGTGCCCACACCTTGACGGACAACACACGGTATTTGGCCAAATAGACCCTGAAGATGTGGATAGTATGGCAACTCTTGACGGTGTAAAACAAGGCGATAAAATAGTATCGGTCGCCATAAGCGCTGAATAATGATAATCTCCGTCTGGCAACACGTGGACTTTGAAGGGCCTTCGGCTATTGCCGATTGGGCCGAGGAGAGAGGCCATATACTAGAGATAGTGAGAGCAGACTATGAAGAGCCATTTATCGCCCGTGACGCTCTTGTCGTGTTAGGCGGACCTATGAGCGTGTACGACTCTTTGGAATTTCTAGCCTCCGAAAAAGCCGCCCTCAAAAGCTATATCAACAAAGGCGGAAAAGTATTCGGTATCTGTCTCGGCTCTCAGCTTTTGGCCGATGTGCTAGGTGCAAGAGTGTATCCGAGCGGTACTAGAGAAGCGGGATGGAGAAGCGTATCGTTTGCAAAACATGCTTTGACGCAGGATTTGGGTGATGAGGCTGTCGTATTTCATTGGCACGGCGATACGTTTGATTTGCCATCTGGCGCTGAGCTTCTCGCTTCAAACGACGCTTTCAAAAACCAGATGTTTTGCGCAAAAGGCGGCAAAGTCGTCGCTACCCAGTTTCATTTTGAGACATCGCAAGAGAGCATGGAGGATTTGGTAGAGGCGGACGGCAAATACCTTGTTAGCGACTCTCCCTTTGTGCAAAGCGAAGATGAAATAAGAGTCGGCGCAAAGCATATAACACGGGCAAACGAACTGCTTTTTAGAGTTCTTGATAGATGGATAAGCCTGTAGCGGATGCTAGTCCACATCTGCTGTTCCGTCGATAGCCACTACTTTCTCACACGCCTAAAAGCAGATTTCCCCGATGAAAAACTAATAGGCTTTTTCTACAATCCAAACATACACCCCAGAGCTGAATATGAGCTAAGATTGCAAGACGCAAAGAAAAGTTGCGATACTCTTGGCATAGAGCTAATTGAGGGCAGTTATGACGACGTATTTTGGTACGAAGCCGTAAGAGGATTTGAGGCGTGCTCCGAAAAAGGCGAGCGGTGCGAGATATGCTTTGACAAACGTTTTGAAGAATCGGCAAAAAAAGCCGTCGAAATAGGCCAAACACGTTTTACTTCCACGCTTTTACAAAGTCCTCTAAAAGACAAAGAGCAGCTCAGATGTTCGCTTGAAAAAATATCTCAAAAGTACGACGTAGAGTTTGTATTTGTGGATTATCTCACAAAAGGCGGCATGGAAGCACAAAATAAGGCAGCAAAAGAGGCCGGACTTTACCGTCAAAATTATTGCGGATGTAGCTACGGACTTGTCAACCAAAGAGCAAAAAAAGAGGAGCCTATTTTTGAGAGCTTCTCCGAGATTGCGCCCAGAGTCTTGCCTGCTAGCGCCGAAGATAGAATAGGTTTTTATGCGAAAAACAGAGGCGAAGTATTTCGTTCTAGGATTTTAAACTATAGATGTCTAAGTGCGTCGGTTACTGTCGGCAAAGATGTTATAGCCTCGTATCCTCTGCTTTATTCGAGCGTCTCAAAAGATAGTTTTTGGGCAAGTGTACTTTTTGAGAAAGATGGTGTTTTGTATTTGGACAAAGAGGGCGTAAAAATTGTCGGATTGTCAAAACTTAATGAGTTTTTGGGCAAAAACTACGAAAATGTAAAAGAGCTTTTGTATGCGCCGCCGAACTTTGAAGAGGAGATGAGGTTTAGAAATTTTATCGTTTCGCACCCTTTTGATATGTCTGCTATTTTTGTCGTTGATACTCCTTTGGTTGATGCTAGATATAAAATCGAATTAAAATTTGTAATATCCTATTCGGCATACGAGGTTTAGGGCTTAAAAAAAGCTAATTTTTGATAAAATCACGCAATTTTGCTCTAAAAAAGGTAGCTCTAGAATATGCTTGATATCAACGAAATATCCAAAATTTTACCTCACAAATATCCATTTTTACTCGTTGATAGAGTCGAGTCTATTACAAACGGCGAGTGCATCGAAGCCTACAAAAACATCTCCATCTCCGACCAAGTATTTCAAGGACACTTTCCGGGACACCCTATATATCCGGGTGTTCTCATCATCGAAGGTATGGCTCAAGCGGGCGGCGTGCTTGCGTTTAAGAGCGTAGCGGATGAGAGTGAATTTGCAAATAAAGTCGTATATTTCATGAGTATCGACAAGGCAAAATTCAGAAGTCCGGTGCTTCCGGGTGACAAACTAGTATATAAACTGAATGTTATAAAACACAAAGGGAATATCTGGGTGCTTGACGGAAAAGCATATGTAGACGACAAGCTTGTATGCGAAGCTGAGCTAAAAGCAATGATAGTAGACAAATAAATGATACATCAAACAGCAATAATAAAAGACGGCGCACAACTAGGCAAGGGCGTAAAAGTAGGCGCGTATGCCTACATCGGCTCCAAAGTAACTATCGGCGACGGTTGCGAAATAGGCAATGGCGCACAGGTAACTGGTAAAACCACTATCGGTGTAAATAATAAAATATATGCCCATGCAGTTATCGGCGCAGCTCCGCAAGACTTGAAATACAAAGGCGAACCGACAGAGCTTATTATCGGCGACAATAACACGATAAGAGAGTTTTGCTTTTTTAATACAGGCACACCAGGCGGCGGCGGTATCACAAAAATAGGCTCAAACTCGCTTTTTATGGCCTATGTTCATGTGGCGCATGATTGTGTAGTCGGTGACAACTGCATACTCGCAAACAACGCTACGCTTGCGGGACATGTAGAGCTTGGCAACTTCGCAGTTGTGGGCGGTATGACGCCTATCCATCAGTTTGTAAAAGTCGGCGACTTTGCAATGCTAGGCGGAGCAAGTGCAATCAGCCAAGACATTCCGCCTTACTGCCTAGCTGAGGGTAACCGAGCAAAGCTAAGGGGACTAAATCTTGTAGGCCTCAGACGAAGACTTGAAAGAAGCGATGTGGATGAGCTAAAAAGAGCATACAGAGAGCTATTCTTGAAAAACAGACCGCTAAAAGAGGCGGCTTTGGAGCTTTCAGCTTCCCAAAACCAATACGTTGCGAATATCGCAAAATTTTGTCTCGATACAAAAAGAGGCATACCATACCACCAAAAAGATGCGGTCATAATAGATGAGTGAAAAAGTATGTAATTTCTGCGGAGCAGAGGACAGTGAACAAAACCCACTTTTGGCGGGTGAAGACGCATATATATGCAAAAATTGCGTACTAAGCGCCCACAAGATAATTCTTGGGGATTTGGCGGCTTCCAAAGAGGAAGTTACCAAAGGCGAAGTTGCTCCTAAAAAGCTAAAAGAGGCTCTTGACGGATATGTAATAGGCCAAGATAGAGCCAAAAAGATAATAGCCGTAGCGGTTTACAATCACTATAAGCGAATTATCAAAGGCCTGCCTTCCGATGACGACGATACGGAGCTGAAAAAATCAAATATTTTGCTTGTAGGCCCTACCGGAAGTGGTAAGACTCTTATCGCTCAGACTTTGGCGAAGTACCTAGACGTGCCTATCGCTATTACGGATGCCACTAGCCTTACCGAGGCGGGATATGTCGGCGAGGACGTCGAAAATATACTTGTAAGACTACTCCAATCTGCAAACGGCGACGTCAAAAAAGCGGAGCACGGCATAGTGTTTATCGACGAAGTGGACAAGATAGCTAGAATGAGCGAAAACCGCTCTATAACAAGAGATGTTTCAGGGGAAGGTGTACAACAAGCGCTTCTCAAAATCATTGAGGGTAGTAGCGTAAATATACCGCCAAAGGGCGGAAGAAAGCATCCAAACCAAGAGTTTATCCAGATGGATACGACAAATATCCTCTTTATCGCCGGCGGCGCTTTTGACGGGCTTGGCGAAATCATCAAAAATAGAATATCCGGCTCCGCTATGGGCTTTTTGCAAAAAGAGAAAACAGAGATAAAAGACGAAAATATCTTTGAAGCGGTAGAGCCGGACGACCTCGTTAAATTCGGCCTTATCCCAGAACTTATCGGTAGACTTCACGTGATAGCAAGCCTAAAAGAACTTGATTTAAAAGAGCTTGTAAAAGTATTCAAAGAGCCTAAAAATTCGATACTTAGACAGTACCAAAAGCTTTTTGCTATAGATGAGGCTAAGCTCACTTTTACCGAAGACGCTATAGAGGCTATCTGCAAAGAGAGCCTTTTGCGAAAGACGGGAGCGAGAGGGCTTCGAGCGATTGTCGAGGATGTAATGACGGATACTATGTACGACCTGCCTGAGCTTGCCGGGTATGAAATCATCGTAAACAAAGAGTGTATAGAAAAAAGCGAGAAGCCTTTGAAGGTCAAACTTTCAAAATCAGAGACTTCAAAAAGTAAAAAAGCTAGCGCATAATCAAGAAAAGGATAGAAAAGTATGTTTTTGGATAAATTGATAGGTTTTTTCTCGAGTGACCTTGCAATCGACCTCGGCACCGCAAACACGATAGTGAGCATGAGGGGTAAAGGTATCGTAATTAACGAGCCTTCAGTTGTGGCGGTTCAAACTGATAGATACGGCAAGCAAAAAATTCTTGCGGTTGGACAAGAAGCTAAAGATATGATAGGCAAGACGCCTGGTAATATCACGGCTATTAGACCTATGAGAGACGGAGTTATCGCCGACTTTGACATAACCGAAAAGATGATCAGATACTTCATTGAAAAAGTACACAATAGACAAGCGTTTATCAGGCCTCGTATCGTTATCTGTGTGCCTTATGGCCTTACGCAAGTTGAGAGAAAAGCGGTACGTGAATCTGCTATGTCTGCGGGAGCTAGAGAGGTTTATCTAGTTGATGAGCCGATGGCTGCTGCTATCGGTGTTGGCTTGCCTGTCAAAGAGCCTCAAGGAAATGTAGTCGTAGATATCGGCGGCGGTACGACTGAGATAGGCGTAACATCTCTTGGTGGTCTTGTTATCAGTAAGTCTATCAGGGTAGCCGGAGACAAACTAGATACGGATATTGTCAACTATGTTAGAAAAAAATACAACCTTCTAATCGGCGAAAGAACTGCCGAAGATATCAAAATGACAATAGGTTCGGGTATAAAACTAGATGAGCCTCTCACGATGACTATCAAAGGTAGAGACCAGATAAACGGTCTTCTTACTACGATAGAGTTCACCAGCGAAGAGGTCAGAGACGCCATCAAGGACTCTCTAAAAGCGATACTTGATGCAGTCAAACTAGTGCTTGAACTTATGCCGCCGGATCTTGCAGGTGACGTTGTCGAAAACGGTATCGTACTTACGGGCGGCGGAGCGCTTCTTAGAGGACTTGACAAGTACTTGTCTGAGGCGGTTAAGCTTCCTGTATTTGTTGCCGAAGAGCCGCTTTTGGCGGTTGTAAGAGGTACGGCTGCCGTACTTGAAGAGTTAGATCTGTTACAACAAATCTCGTATGAGTAAAAAATGGGTCATCTCCACTCTTTTCCTTGTTTCCTTGTTTGCTGTCTATTATTTTTTTGGTAGCATACTACAAAGGCAGATAGCTCCGATTTCGGTTGGGGCGAGATCTATGTATCTGAATGTGAGTGAGTATTTTGCAGATTTGTTTTTTGTTCATACATATCAAGCGCAAACTATAAGCACACTTAAAAAAGAGAATGAGAAGCTTCAAAAAGAGGCACTTCTTTATAAAACAAGCATACGAGATACTGTTTATAGACAGGGCGTGCAAGGTTTTATCTTATTTGATACAAACCAAACCGCAAAAGTCAAACTCTCAAAAACATTGTCATATTCAAATCTGCCAAATCTATACAGGGTTTGGATCGATTTTGAGCCTAGTATCGAAACAGAAAAAAGTCCTGCTCCAAAAGTATATGGAGTTGTATATCCGACACAAAACAAGCTAGATTCAGTAGCTTGCGGGATAGCGCTCAAAAATCAAAATGGAAAATTCGAAGCATTTTTGAACGGTGACCCGAAGTGTTCATACGGTGTTTATGTAGGCAAATCAAGGGCTCCCGGAGTAGTTTACGGGAAAAACCAAGATAAATTGGTAGTGAAATATATACCGACATGGATGGACGTAAAAGTCGGCGACGAAGTAGTAACTAGCGGACTTGATAACATATTTTTTGAAGGCGTTAGGGTCGGTATCGTAAAAAGCGTCAACTCCGACAGCGCCTACAAAGAGGTGCAGGTGGATGGATATTACAATCCGCTCTCTCCAAACTATTTTTATGTGATTGAAAAAGCAAAATAAGGGGTAAATGATGAGAAAAAAACTTATAAAAAAAAGAACCGATATTCAGACAATTTTGCTTATAGGCTCAGGGCCTATTATTATTGGCCAAGCGTGCGAGTTTGACTACTCCGGCGCTCAAGCGGCAAAGACGCTAAAAGAGCTAGGATACCGTGTTGTTCTCATCAACTCTAACCCCGCAACCATTATGACCGACCCTGAATTTGCGGATAAAACATATATTGAGCCGATAACGGAAGATGTAGTCGCAAAGATAATAGCGCAGGAAAAAGTAGACGCCGTACTCCCAACGATGGGTGGACAAACGGCTCTTAATATCGCTATGAAGATGCATGAAAAAGGGATGCTTGAGGGTGTAAAATTTTTGGGCGCAAATCCAGAAGCTATCAAAAAGGGCGAAGATAGACAGATATTTAAAGAGTGTATGCTCAAAATCGGAATGGATATTCCAAAAAGCAAGTACGCTTATGCGATAGATGAAGCTTGTGAGGCCGCAAAAGAGATGGGCTTTCCGCTAATCATTAGAGCCTCTTTCACCCTTGCGGGCGGCGGTTCGGGTGTGGCTTATAATATCGACGAGTTTAGAGAGCTTGCTCAAAAAGGTATCGAGGCTAGTCCAATCGGTGAAATCCTTATCGAAGAGAGTCTTCTTGGTTGGAAAGAGTATGAGATGGAGGTCATCCGTGACAATGTGGACAACTGTATCATCGTTTGCTCTATCGAAAACCTAGACCCGATGGGCGTACATACGGGAGATTCTATCACGATAGCCCCTGCTTTGACTCTGACTGACAAAGAGTACCAAAGAATGAGAGACGCTTCGTTTGCGATACTTCGTGAGATAGGCGTAGATACGGGTGGTTCAAACGTGCAGTTTGCAATCAATCCGGACACTGGTAGAATGACCGTAATCGAAATGAACCCAAGGGTCTCTCGTAGTTCTGCTCTTGCTTCAAAAGCGACAGGTTATCCGATAGCTAAAATTGCTACGCTTCTTGCGGTTGGCTTTACGCTTGATGAAATCGAAAACGATATTACGGGAACGGCGGCGTCATTTGAGCCTACAATCGACTACATCGTGACTAAACTTCCTAGATTTACCTTTGAGAAGTTCCCTGGGGCTGATTCTACGCTTACGACTTCTATGAAATCTGTCGGTGAGGCGATGGCAATAGGTACGACCTTTAAAGAGTCGATTCAAAAAGCTCTTTGTTCTCTTGAGACTGGACTTACGGGCTTTGATGAGATGTCTGGCGAGATGGAGTTTGTCAAAAAAGAGATTAGAAGACCAAATTCTGAGCGTATACTTTATGTGGCTGAGGGCTTTAGAAGAGGGCTTTCGCTTGAAGAGATATTTGCTCTTTGCAAGATAGACCCGTGGTTTCTCTCAGAAATCAAAGAGATGGTGGACTTCGAGAAAAAAATCAACAGCGCACTACTGAATGATAGAGAGTCGCTATTTGCCGCAAAATCAATGGGCTTTAGCGATGCTAGACTTGCAAACATCATCGGCGTCAACGAAAGAGATATCAAAGAGGCTAGAAATAGACAAAAAATAGGCCTTACTTACAACGAAGTAGACACTTGTGCGGCTGAATTTAGAGCTCTTACGCCATACCTCTACTCTACCTACGAGCAAAATCCATACGCCTCCAACGCTCCTCTTTTTGAGGGTGACAAGAAAGTTATGATTATCGGCGGTGGGCCAAACCGTATCGGGCAGGGTATAGAGTTTGACTACTGTTGTGTTCACGCCGCGTTTGCACTAAAAGATTTGGGTGTGCGCTCAATAATGCTCAACTGCAACCCTGAGACGGTATCGACAGACTACGACACAAGCGATATACTCTTCTTTGAGCCTATCGATTTTGAAAGAGTAAGCTCTATTATCGACAAAGAAAAGCCGGACGGCATTATCGTGCACTTTGGCGGACAAACACCGCTCAAGCTTTCCAAAAAAATCTCCGCATACGGCGGCAAAATCATCGGTACTACCGCTGAAGCTATCGACGTAGCAGAGGATAGAAGACTCTTTAGTGAGTTTGCGGACAGGACAAAGCTTCTTCAGCCTCACAATGCAACTGCTGTAAGCATTGACGAAGCGGCAAAATACGCAAATGAAATAGGCTATCCTGTGCTTGTAAGACCGTCTTTTGTTCTTGGTGGACGAGCGATGAGAACAGTACACTCCGAAGAGGAGCTAAGAAGCTATATGGCTGAGGCAATTTCTGTAAGCCACAACTCTCCCGTGCTAATAGATAAGTTCCTAGACGGCGCTATAGAGCTTGATGCGGACGCTATATGTGACGGCGTAGACGTATATGTGGGCGGCGTTATGCAGCATATCGAAGAGGCTGGTATCCACTCCGGCGACTCCGCTTGTTCACTTCCTCCGGTATCGCTCTCCGAAGAGATGATAAAAGAGGTGCGGGCTACGACTGCGAAGATAGCGTTGGCGCTTGGCGTAAAAGGGCTTCTCAATATCCAGTTTGCGATTTTTGAAGAGAAGCTCTATCTTATTGAGGTAAACCCAAGAGCGAGCCGAACCGTGCCTTTTGTGTCAAAAGCGACAGGCGTACCGATGGCAAAAGTGGCGACAAGGGTAATGTGGCAAGGCGATCTACGAGAGGCGCTCAAATTTTACGACAAACACAACGTAGTATATGAAGAAGACGGGCTACTGATTCCTAGACTCAAAGGCCATATCGCCGTTAAAGAAGCGGTTTTTCCGTTCAACAAACTATCAGGTTCAGATGTAAGCCTAGGGCCTGAGATGAAGTCGACGGGTGAGGTAATGGGTATATCTTCCGATTTTGGAATATCGTTTGCCAAAAGCCAAGCGGCTGCGGGTAATCGCCTTCCAAAAAGTGGAAAACTATTTATTTCCCTTTCGCAAGCGGACAAAATTCACGCGGTTAATCTAGCAAAAGAGTATAAGACACTAGGATTTAGCCTGATAGCAACAAGCGGAACGGCAAAAGAGATAAACGAGGCCGGCGTAGAGTGCGAGAGCGTGCTAAAAATTTCGGAAGGCAGACCAAACATCGAAGACCACCTCAAAAACGGTCAAATCGCGATGGTGATCAACACCTCCGACAATCACTCGGTCAAAAACGATACGACTAAGATAAGACAATCAGTAGTAAGGTTCAATGTTCCATATATCACTACAATTGCCGCCGCCAATGCAGCTGTGCAGGCTGCAAAAGGGCTTCAAAGCGGTGAGATAGGCGTTAAAGCATTGCAAGACTACCTAAGCTAAATGGATAGTAGCAGCGTTTATTTGGTTCAGACCGACACGACAGTCGGTTTTTGCTCCAAAAACGCTTCCGCCCTTGCCTCCATCAAAGGAAGAGACCCCAAAAAACCGCTAATAATAACAACTGCCGGAACAAATGAACTCAATAAGCTAACTAGAGTCCCCAAAAAATGGCGAAAAAGCGTCCGTAGAGCCAAAAAAACAACCTTCGTTTATCCCCAAAATATAGCAATAAGAGTCGTGCATGATGGTGAGTATTTTGGCTTTTTGAAAAAGTTTGGTTGGCTATATTCTACTAGTGCCAACAGGTCTGGCGGGAAGTTTGATTTTGACTTTGCCTCTGAAGCGGCGGATGAGATTGTCACGACAAAAGATGGTTTTAGCGAAAAAGCTCCATCACAAATAATAAAAATAGGCAAAAAGCCGAAAAGACTCAGATGACACTTCTTTTGGCGATTGTCGGCGTATATTTTTTTGTCTCTCTAGGATTTGCGGCGAAGCGGATATTTAGCGAGATACATGAGCGTACTCTTGTGCTTTTGTCGGTCTATTTTTTGCAGCCTATCCTCTCTTTTTGGGGGATACTCGGCGCAAAGATAGATTTTACCGCTGTGACCGCCCCACTTATTTATTTTGTGATATCTCTGTTTGCGGCGGTGTTTGGATTTTTCTTTTTTAGTCGTCTGTTTACCGATAAAAAAGACGCCGTTATCATCACGGCGGGCGGCGTGATAGGCAATACGGGAAATCTCGGTATTCCGCTACTTCTTGCGATGTTTGGCAAAGGTGCCGTGCTTTATGCCGTGCTTATCAACCTTGCAAATATCTTTGTGCTCTATATCATCGGTGTATTTTTGTACTCACTGGGCAGTTATACCCCAAAAGAGGCTGTCAAAAATATCTTTTCTATGCCCGTTATTTGGTCAGCGGCTCTTGCGGTGGCGCTAAATTATGTCGGTTTTGAGCTTCCATCGTCGCTAGAGCAGATGGTTGAGATGGGGGCGTATACTTCTATGACAATTCAGCTCATTATCTTTGGCGTATTTCTCGGTGGTCTTGGGCGGTTCAAACCAGATATAGGGCTTGTCGGGGCGACTATGGCACATAAATTTGTAGTTGTTCCGTTGTTTGCTTTTGCAGTGCTTATTTTGTTACCGATAGAGCCTTTTCTTAAGACGCTGATATTTTTACAGCTTTGCATGCCTCTTGCGGTCAACAATGTCAATCTGGCTTCGCTATACGGATGTAAGCCCTATACGGTGACGGCAAATATTTTGGTTAGTTCGATACTATTTGTCGGTTTAATCTTTGTATATAAAAGCGTGTTTTAAAATAATAAAAACATTTTGGAGAAAAAATGAAGCATTACATTAAAAAAATCTCTCAGGTGTCGGCATTTGGCTCTGTGGCCGTACTTGCCGCTTTAGCGCTTGCCGGTTGTGAGCAAAAACCAAAGGAAGAGGCCGGCGCTTCCGTGGCGGAGGCTTCAAAAGCTCAAGGGCAGTTTCTTGTAATTCAAGAGATAGAAAAAGACAAATACAAAGTAGTGGAGCAGTATCCGGCTAACGGTCCAAGTAGGGCGATACTCAAAGAGATAAACGGTACGGAAAGACTTTTGAGTGAAGAAGAGCTAAAAAAACTAGCTGAAGTCGAAGCCAAAAAAGTGGAGAACAACACCTCAAATCTTACAAAAGAGGGTGCGGCTCAGATGCACGGCGGCGGTATGAGTCTAGGTGAGACCATTCTAGCATCCGCAGCGGGAGCGTTAATTGGCGGGTACATAGCCAACAAGCTGTTTAACAATCCAAGTTTCCAATCAAATCAGCGTGCAAATGCGCCTACAGCGGCAAGCCAACCGGCAACAAAAAGCTCTTCAACGGCGACAAGTACAGGGGCAAAACCGCAAAGCGGATACTTTAAACAATCTCCCGCACAATCTCCGGCAACACCGAGCGGAAGCCCAAGTAGACCGAGCGGTTCTCAAAGTTACGGAGGCTGATATGATAAGACTAAAAAACGTACAGCCGCTACCTAAAGAGGCTTTGGAAGAGATAGGGTTTTATTGGCATACGGACATCGATAATTCCGATTATGTGGCGGATAGTATGGTTGAGATAACCGAGGCTGAGGCTGAGGCGTATTATACGGCTGCAAACGAAATATACGATATGTTTGTCGAGGCTGGCGAGCATGTCATCAAAAACAATCTTTTCCACGAAATAGGCATTCCTTTTAATCTTGTAGAGCCTATCAAGCTTTCATGGGAGTCGGATGTTCACTGGCATCTGTACGGTAGATTTGATTTTGCGGGCGGCATAGACGGACAACCTATTAAGCTTCTTGAATTTAATGCAGATACTCCGACATCCGTGTTTGAAACAGGCGTTGTGCAATGGGCTCTCGCACGTCACAATGGCATGGATACGGGCTTACAATTTAACAACCTATACGAGGCGCTAAAGGCAAACTTTAAAAGAGTGGTGACTTTGGAGGGCGACATAGAGGAGTTTGAGCGTGTGTATGACGGTTGGCGTATGCTATTTTCGGCGGTGCGAGGCAACAAAGAGGAAGAAAACACAGTCAAATTCCTTCAACAAGTAGCGCATGAAGCGGGTTGGACTACCGGTTTTACCTATATGGATGAAGTCGGTTTTGACGCTGACCACGGTGTTTTTGACGAAGATGGCGAGAGGTATGAATTTTGGTTCAAGCTCTACCCGTGGGAGGAGATAGCGATAAATGAAGGCGGCCTTTTGGAGCAGCTGACAAATATGATAAAAAACCAGACAAGTATATTTCTAAATCCACCATATGCGGCGATGTTTCACTCCAAAGGGATGCTAAAAATCCTAAAAGAGCTTTTCCCAAACAGTCCATATCTGCTTGACGCTTCGTTTGAACCCCTTGTGGGCAAAAGCTACGTCGAGAAAAAATGCTTCTCAAGAGAGGGCGAGAACGTCAAGATATTCGCAAGCGATGGGGCTACGATAGCCGAAAACGGCGGCATATACGGCAACTCAAAAAATGTATATCAAGAGTTTGTCCAACTGCCTACCGATTCTAGCGGAGCGCACTATCAAGCGGGCGTATTCTTTGCGTATGAGGGCGCCGGACTCGGCTTTAGAAAAGGCGGAAAGATACTCGATAATATGAGTAAATTCGTAGGACACGTTATCTCGTGATAAGTTCAAAGCCTTAGGCTTTGAACTATGATTTTATAGGCATCCTTATCCAAAAACAAGCCCCTAACTCTTCGTTTCGTACCCCGATACTGCCGCCTTGATGTTTTTCGATGATTGTTTTGGCGATGTATAGACCAAGCCCTGTTCCATTCTTTGCGGACTTAGTCGTAAAGTACGGTTCAAATATTTTTTCCAAAATCTCAGAGGGTATACCGCCACCGTTATCGCAAATGTGCAACTCCACAAAATCTATAAACTCAGGATTTTGAAGCGAAGTTACGGTGATGGTCGGCGACTCTGCGCAGCGATCTAATAGTGCATCTTTTGCATTGCCCATGATTGCCAAAAGCACCTGTACCAACTCGCTCTCATAAGCTTCTATCGGCGGATTAAACTCTACTTTTTTCTCCACTTTGATATTGTTATTTTCGAGAGATTTGCCGATTATCTTCAAAGAGCCGTCTATTATTTTTCCAACGGATGTTTCCGTCATTTCTCTGTTAGGTTTAAAAAAATTTCTAAAATCATCTATGGTATTTGACAAAAACTGCACCTGCATATTTATCTGCTCTAGATGTTTTTTGAATATCTGCATATCGCTCTCATTCAGCTCTATATCCATAATCATATTATTGGCCCCCATCCCAATGGCGGTTATAGGCTGTCTCCATTGGTGGGCTATCATTCCTATCATCTCGCCCATCGCCGCAAAACGTGACTGTGCAAAAATCGTCCTCTCTTGCTCATCTATTCTAGCTTGCGCCTCTTTGATATTGGTTAGGTCTCGCACTGTGCATTGAATGATAGTTTTCCCTTGGTAGTTAAAAGACGACAGCAGTACGTCTGTTGGAAATATATCCCCGTTTTTGCGCATACTTACCCATTCAAAGTGGCTACTTCCTTTTTGAATGGCTATTTCTATCTGTTTTGCTGCCGCACTTTTAGCGTCTTCGCCGTCTGCTTGAAGCGGGGAAGAGATATCCGCAGGGTTTAAAGATATAAACTCCGGCTTATCATCTATGCAAAAAAGCTCCAAGGCACGTTGGTTGCAGTCTATAAATCCTGTCTCATTCAATAGCATGATGGCATCATACGAACTTTCAAAAATAGTACGGAATTTATCTTCACTATTTTTAAGCTCCGTTTCCATTGCTTTTCGTTCACTAATATCAATGATAACTATGAAAAGCCCTGTTTCGCCGTCCTCCGTGATTATCGGTTTTTTGATGCTTATCATTGTTTTTGTTACGCCATTGGCGTCTACAATAGTTTCTTCAATGACTATCGGTTCATTTTTCTCTAATATCTCTTTTTCATTTTTCCATATCTCTTCGGCATCTTCTTTGGATAAAAAATCAAAAACCGTTTTCCCTAGAAGCTGCGATTTTGTTTTGTTTAAAAACGTACATAAAGCTTTATTTATAAATGTGTATCGAAGATCTTTGTCTTTTATAATAACAATATTAGGCAGTTCATCCACTATCATTTGCACTTTGTCACGTTCGGCTTCTATTGCCGCAAAGCTAGTGAGCAACTCCTCGTTTGTAGCCTCTAGCTCTTCGTTTATGGCTTGCATCTCGTCTTCAGAATCTGTAGCTAGTCTGAGCAGCTCTTCTGTCTTTAGTTTTGCCTCTTGTTCTAGCTCTATTCGGCTTGCAAACTCTTTTATTTGTGTTATGTCGGTACAGCTTCCTATGTAGCCCAAAAATTCATCGTCTTCGTCAAATCTCGGCGCTCCGGTATCCAAAAGCCAACGATAGCTTCCGTCTTTGTGGCGGAGGCGATACTCCATACTAAATGATTCTCTTGCGTCAAAGGAACTTACATAAGTAGTTATGCATTTTTGCAGATCATCAGGATGTACGCCTTGCGCCCAACCGTCGCCCGCCTCTTCTTCCATAGTGCGCCCGGTAAAATCGAGCCAAGCGTTGTTGAAGTAATAACAAAGCTTATCCGTGCCGGCCATCCAAATAAGTACGGGAGCCGCATCCGCAAGCTCACGAAAGTGCTGTTCGCTTTGGGCTATTGCGTCATCGACAACTTTTTTTTTGGCAATAAATGTGATAGAAGCGGCCGCCAAAATAAGGTATGTAATTATGCGGATAAAAGAGCCGTTATCTTTTAGCACGAAGGAGTTGACGGGTTCGCAAAAAAAGAAATATATCGATACAGCCGATACAAAAGCGCTCACATATCCATATCTTGAGCCAAAAAGACTACTAACTATAAAAACTGGAAGTAACATTATCATAGGAACATAAGGTGAGCGTAGGTAGTAAAAAACAAAAAACGACAATGCTAACGAGAGCAGGAAATATGAAGAAGCGGCAAATATATTTTTCACTATTTTATCCTTCTTGTTTAACCAGAGGAAGCCTTATCCAAAAACATGCCCCATTCTCTTGGTTTGTTACGCCTATGCTACCGCCTTGATATTTTTCGACTATTGTTTTTGCAATATAGAGCCCGAGTCCGGTACCGTTTTTTGCCGATTTGGTCGTAAAATACGGCTCAAAAATCTTTTGTAGCAGCTCATCCGGCACGCCGCCGGCATTGTCGCATATACTTATCTGCGCAAAACCGTCAGATGTCTCGGACAAACAGCGTACGCTTATAGTCGGGTTTTGAATATTTCGTTCAAGCAAAGCGTCTTTTGCATTGCCCAAAAATACAAGCAGAGCCTGCACAAGTTCGCCCTCGTGCACTTCTACGGTCAAAGAGCAGTTATCATCGCTACACGTCTGAGCGCATGCAGAATCTATTTGAATCTCTATGCCGTTATTTTCAAGAGATTTACCCACTATCTTTAGCGCCGAGTCCGTTAATGACCAGATGTTTATGCTTGTTATATTTGTCTGTGGTTTAAAAAAATTGCGGAAATCGTCAATTGTGCGTGATAAAAACTCTACCTGCCCGTTAATAGAGGTCAAATGTCTGGCGAACACCTGTTTGTCTATTTCGTTTAATTCTATATCCAATAGCATATTGTTTGCATTCATTCCGATGGCCGTAATAGGTTGTCTCCATTGATGGGCTATCATGCTTATCATCTCCCCCATTGCTGCATATCTGGATTGCGATATCAAAAGCTCAGATTGGCGTTTTATCGTCTCTTTGGCTTCCTGCCTATCTGTAATATTTGTCAATACTCCCAGTATTCCCAGTTTGCCGTTTTCTAGTACAAACGGCTGTTTGCTCGTCAAAAGAGTTTTTGTGATGCCATCTGCACCCGTTACTTTTTCCTCAAGTATAACAGGCTCACCTCCTGCTATTACGGCATCATCGTCTTCCCATATTCTTCGTGCTTCATCCGGCGGCAACAAATCCGGGTCGCTTTTCCCGTTTATATGTTCAAAATCCGCACCCAGAAAACTACAAAAAGTTTTATTGGCAAAAACCCAACGGTGTTTTTCATCCTTAATAAAAATCATGCTCGGTACACTGTCTATAATAGCTTGTATCTGTTCCCCCTGTGCCGCAAAGCGAAGTTCCGCCTTTTGTCTTGTTCTTAGGCCGATAAGCAATAATATAAACAGCGTGGAGATAATGGCTATTTTTACAAAAAGCTCATTTTTCATATTCATATAGTGGTCATCGTCGCCATAGTATACAAAATAGGCCTCGGGCTTATTGTTACTAGTAATAACAGGCAAAAAAGACAATAATACGGGGGCACTCCCTGTCGTTATATGTAGTACTTTAGGCTTATACTCTAACAAATTTATAGAGCGTGTTTGCTCTCTTAGTTTTTCCAAAGAGCTCTTTGCGACGCTGTTTGGTTCAAAATATCTATCCCTAAAAAATTTATCCGACGTGTAGCTCTCCAGATAATACTCCTTAGCACTGTCCTTCATTACGGCATTAATTGCTTCTTTGCTAATTATAAAATTAAAATGTCCCGCAAAGTCAAGACTCATTATTTGGGCAAAACTCTTGGCTGATATGCCGGCGAATACGATTGCGGAAATCTCTCTTTCCCTCAGCAACGGATGGCAAAAAGTAAAACCGGCAACCGATTTTCCGACTTCAAATCCTGATTTATATGTTTTTGTATTTTTTACTAGATTCACCAACGGTCGTTTTTCATCGGCTCTATCACCGTATAATTTTGGGTTGTTCATCCGTAAAAATACGGTGCCGTCCGGAAAAGTGAAAGTAATATTGTCAAAACCAAGTTTTTGAAGAGTTGCAAATCGTGAGGATAGCATTCCGTAAAGCTCATTGCGCAAACTATCTCTTCTTGTCACATCTTTGTGGGCATTTTGCATAAGCGTCTTTATGTATTCGGTATCTATAATGTTTTGGAAAAATAGTCCATATGAGTTTTCAAAATTTCTATGCACAAAACGGTAACTAGAGGCCAAGCTATCAAGTTGGACTTTGTCGTAGTCGGCGACTGAATGTTTGTATTCGACAACAAAATATACGCATAATAGTAGCCACGCTGTTAGTAAAGATGCAAAAGTTCCGGTTTTCCAAAGAAATGCCCGTCTCATTTGAGTATTTCTAATGTTGAGTTTGGTTGCCCGATAAAATACCCCTGTGAATACTCTATGCCATAGCTTTTTACAGCCTCAAAGACCGCTTCGTTGTGTACGAATTCGGCTATTACTTTGGCTTTGATACTTCTTGCAAAAGCTACGATGGAAGCCGTTATTTTTTGTGAGTTTATGTCGGTATCGAGATGCTTTATGAAACTTCCGTCTATCTTTATATACTCTACTTCCATGTCAAGCAGTCTGCTGAAATTTGAGTTCTCCGTACCGAAATCATCTATGGCAAGAGAAAAACCTACATTTTTTAGCTCTCTTAGTTGCACCAAAGACTCTTTTGCATCCTGTACGCTTATCGTTTCAAGTACCTCTAATGTTACACGACTAGGGTCTATGCCGTATTTATTCAATTTTTGTTTTAGAAATTTTATAAGATAACCCTCTTTTATGTCGTAGTTTCCAATATTTATCGAAAACTTACCCTCTTTGTCGGCGAAGTGTGCAAAGCTTTTATCTACCATAATACGGGTAATTCCGGGCAGCAGTCCGGAGATTTTTGCCGGCTCTATAAACATTATGGGGGATATGATATTTTCATCTCCTTTCATTCTTGCTAGACACTCGTACTTGACGATTTTGCCGGAGGCATTGTCGTAGATAGGCTGAAAATAGGGCACAAACAAATCATTTTTAATGGCTTCTCTTGAACGTTCTATCCAATATCTCATATCTTTTTGTTGAGCCAAAAAGCGAGAGTTTATGTTGTAAAACTGAACTCTATCTTTGCCTAAAGCCCTTATCTCTCTTATCGCTATTTTTGCGTTTTTAAGTAAGTCGGAGCCGTTGCCCTCGTCAATCCCGATAGTAAAACTAATCTCTACACTAGATTCTCCTAAGGATATTTTGTTTTGCGAGAAAAAAGCCTTCACTTCTAGCGCCTTTTCATAGGCTTTGTTTTTTTGGGCCCCTTTTAGCAGTAGCACGTACTCATCGCTGTGTGTGCGGTAGAGCATCTCTTCGTCTTCTACAAATAGCCGTAGAAGCCTAGCCGTTTCTTTTAGTACAAAATCCCCCATGCTCACGCCAAAAGCATTATTTATCATCTCAAAGTTATCGATATTAAAAAGGAGTAAGCTGAAAGATTGATTGTTGTGTAGATCGTTTCTAAGTTTTTGGTAGTTTGCGAGCCCTGTTAGTTCATCTGTCGTATACAGTCTTACAAGCTCATCCGTGCGCTCTTGTACTATGTTTTCCAGATTATTTCTGTACTTTCTGTTTTCTTTGCTCTCTTTTACTCTTAAGGCGGCGTCATATAGCGTGTGTATTATCTGCTCATTTTGGGCCGGTTTGAGTATGAAACTACTAATGCCTATACTTACCAACTCTTTAAAATACCCGTCATTGGTAAAGGCCGTCACTATAATAATTATCTGGTCTCGGTTTAATCCTTTAATCGCTTTTGACATATCTATACCGTTCATATTCGGCATTGATATGTCACTGATTACTATATCGAAAGCTCCTGTTTTGTATAGCTCTAGTCCTTTGATTCCATCATCTGCACACTCTACGTGCGTAAAAAACTTACTCAAAAATATATACATCTCGTCTCTGATACCCTTTTCATCTTCGACATATAAAACACTGCACTCCGTACCCATATCTTTTAACTTTGAGAGATAATAATCCACAATTTTATTCCTCATTCTTTTTATTTATATGTTGCCATAAAATAAGCCAAAAAGAGATAGCCTAAAACATAAAATTTAGATTCTTATATCTATCGGAGAGCTATAGATGGAAATAAATATTTTTGCGCTGAAAGAGTATGCGCAAAACCTCAGCGTATTGTATGTGGAGGATGATGAGTCGGTAAAGGCTCAAATAGTAATCTTTTTACAAAAATTTTTCCCCTCTATCGTTACCGCAAAAGATGGAGAAGAGGGGCTGGAGAGTTATAAAAAAGGCAACTACGATATTGTCATAACGGATATCATGATGCCGCATATGGACGGCATGGAGATGTCGAGGCATATCAAGGAGCTAAATGAAGAGCAGATAATTATTGTTACTTCTGCGCATAATGATACGGAAAAGCTAATGCAGCTTATCGATATAGGGGTAGATAAGTTTGTTATGAAACCGATAGCAAATAAGCCTTTTTTGGTACTTCTTTATAACGTAGCAAGATCTATACATCTAGCCGCCCAAAATAAAAAACTAGAAAATGAACTGATGCTCAAGGCAAAAGAGACGGAAAAAATAATAGACTTTATGGATAATCAAATAGCGGTTATCGAAAATAAAAAGATAGTTTCTATGAATAGAGCGTTTAAGGCGCTGTTTGGGTTTAAGGACGGTGAAGAGATAACTTTGGCGGATGTAGGTGCAAAGATAGAGGGAAAATTTGGTTGTAAAGATGATATTGTGGAGTGCATGGAGAAAAATCCTTTTGACATACATAAAGCAATTATTAAAGATGCGGCGTCGAACGGTGAAGCGCGTATATTCCTAATCAAATATACCGCTTTGGAGTCAGATGCCAAATACATCTTGTCTTTTACGGATATTACTCAGATTGAAAAAGACATAGAGACTCTTTCGAAAAAATTGCACACAAATCCATTTACGGGATTACCGAATAAAGAGGCTCTAAGAGAGGTTGCCGCTGAATTAACAAAAAGAGACGGTGAGTTTGGCTCTGTCATCTTTTATATCAAAAACTTAGAGCATATCATAGCATGGCACGGAAAGGAGAAGGGACTGGAGGTCGAAAAAGCGGCTGCAAACGAACTGCTAGCTTCGATAGAACACCATAAGTTTGACAAAAAGCCGTTTGTTGCAAATTTTGATAAAAATTTTTATGTTGCGATATGTAGAAAAGAGGATATGGCGGCTTTAGAGAAGTTGATAAGCTCTATGGATGTAATGTCACACATACCAAAAACAGTGCACGCAGAGAATGAAACGATACATTCAGCACTTGAACCGGTAGCTCTGGATGAGCGCCAATTCGCAAATGCAGATGAATATTTTGTAAAACTCAAACAAAAGTACGAAAAAATAACTTTTTAGGAGCTATGCGGTGGAACAAGCAATGAGATTAAAAGAGTTGGCCAAAGATATGAGTGCGCTATACGTAGAAGATGAGAAGTCGGTCAGAGAAGAGACGGCGGAGTTTTTGAAAAAATTTTTCTTATCTGTAGATATTGCAAAAAATGGAAAAGAAGGTGTCGAGCAGTTCAAAAGACATAGACAAGATATTGTCATAACGGATATTGTAATGCCGATAATGGAAGGCAACGATATGATGGCCGAGATAAGAGCCATTGAGCCGGACGTACCCGTGATCATCGTATCTGCTTATGATTTTGCAGATTATGCGGCGCCAAAATCAGACAAGGGCGCAAACGCATTTTTGAAAAAACCGACTACTTATGCTGAATTCGTAAAGACATTATGTCAAGTCATAGAAGCGACAAAACATCAAGACGATACGGTGAGTGCACTTAAAAAAAGAGTAAAAAATTTGGAAAATAGATTGGAACTTTTGGAGGGTAAACTAGCAGAACTTCCGTCAAAATCCTAAACGTCGTGAGCTCCAAGTTCCGTGCTTGTTATTCGGAGTCTATTTACCAAAATAGTCGCCAACCCTTCCATAAACATTAAAGCCGCTTTTTTATGATACTGTGAAAATTCATCAAAAGCCTCTCTCGAAAGCACGAATAGGTCCACATCACTATCCGCAATAGCGTCGGCATATCTGCCCCCACCGTCCAAAAATCCGAACTCCCCGAAAAAATTACCCTTACCCATGCTTCTAAGATGAAAGTTCTGCTCTTCTCTTACTTTTAGCATGATACGCACCGAACCTCTTCGTATCAAAAATAGATCCCTTTGCGTATCTCCTGCCGCAAATATCATCTCTCCCGCCTTATAGCTTTTGCTTTGCATCTGGGCTTGCAAGTCCGCTATCGTGTCTTCGTGTCTTCCGTCAAATAGCTCAAAATCTTGAAGCTGCAACATCTCTTCATTTTTTGTTTCCAGTGTTTGTGATTCAATAATCTTATTTTCAACCCACTCTATTGCATCGTCCACATCTGCAAATACTTTGACGGGACTGTGATGCCTTATAAGTCCGACTTGATTGAAATAATCCTCCATATCTTGTCCGGTAGGCAGTTTGATTGGGATATGGCTAAGTATCAAAAAGCCGCCCTTATCGTGCAAAATATCTTTGATTTGCAGAAGTATATGCGCTGCGGTGAGGTCTACGGATTGGACTCTTTTCATGTCGAGGATAATGTATGTTTTGGTTTTTAGGTCGTTTTCTAGTATCGAGTAAAGTTGGTTTGCCGTACCAAAGAAGAGGCTTCCTTGCAGTTCATAGATGACCGAACAGTTGCCTTTTTCTTGCAAAATATCGACTTCATCCTGAACTCTTACCTGTTTTGAAAACACTTCGTTGCCGTTTAGTCTAGAGTGCAGTATAGTAGCGCTAATTTGCTCTTTGATAAACAAAAATATAGCCAATGCCACACCGACCGCCGAAGCCGTAATAAGGCTGACGCTAAGAGCGGTGGTAACGACTGCGGCAATAACAAAAAAATCCAAAACGGTAGAGCGTGACCTCAAAAAGCTAAAACTGTGGCGGTCTATCATCCTAAAACCGATAACTATAAGTATCGCCGCAAGCGAAGCTATCGGTACCCATGCGATAAGAGAACCCAAAAGCAAGAACGCCGCAAGAGCCGAAATACCTTCAAAGACTCCTGAGAACTTGCTGGTTGCTCCGCTAGAGATATTCACAAGCGTTGCCCCCATCGTGCCTGCACCCGGCATACCTCCTGCGATAGCTGAGGAGATGTTTGCCGTTCCTTGCGCTATTAATTCTTTGTTTGAGAGATGGTTTGTACGGGTTAGGGCGTCTAGTACTACGCAAGTTTTGAGAGTGTCGATAGATAAGAGTACGGCAAGGGTCAAGGCCGGCATAAACAGTAAGACTAGGTTGTCAAAACCAAAATTTTTTAGTGCAAACGTCCTCTCCAAAAAGCCGTCCGTCAATCCACCTCCACCCAAAGAGCCTACGATGAGTTCATTGTTTGAGATGCTTAACATTGAGGCGTCAAAAAAAGCTATACCAAAGTACGCCCCTATTCCGCAAAAAAGTCCTATGATTACGGCAGGAATAGAGTTTATAAATCTAGGAGCAAGCAACATGGCAACAACCGTAACGACTCCTATGGTTATACTCTGCCACTGCCACAGAGCAGGCACAAGTATGCTATCCCAAAAGTGTGACTCTTTCGGCGCTCCTAGAAATTTTGGAGTTTGTGATGCTACTATGTAGAGCCCGACCCCGCTAAGGTATCCACTGACGACGGGATAGGGCATATACTTGATGAGCTTGCCCAATCCGATGACACCGAAAATAATTTGCATTGCTCCCGCCAACAACCCAAGTATTATTACCATAAGTAGCAACATATCCGAACTAATACCTATTGCGCTGTACTCTATTACAAAAGCTGAAAGAACAGCGGCGGCCGGCGCACATGGAGCAGATATAAGACGTGTTGTACCGCCAAGCAGTGCGGCTATAATACCTATTGCCACTACCCCAATAATTCCAGCTATCGCTCCCATAGCTGCATAATAACCGCCGAGAGGCGCATAGACGGTTACGCCAAAAGCAATGGCTGAGGGCAGCGCCACAAGCATGGCCGCAGAACCGCCCCATAAGTCTCCTAGGTGGTTAAATACTCTTTTATTATTTGGTTTTATTGGATTAATTTTTTGGCCCTTGCGCTATCTTCATTTTTGGCGAGCCAAACAAAGACCTCTACTACAGCCTTATACAGCGCCGGAGGTATCTCTCTATCTATCTCTACATTCAAAAGTGAGTCAGCCAAAAGAGCGTTTTTGAAAAGCGGCACGCCTACCTCTGAAGCTTTTGCTATTATCTTTTCAGCCACTAACCCTTTGCCTTTTGCTACGACGGTAGGGATTTTGTCGCCCTCTTTTTCATATTTTAGAGCCGCTGCTTTTAGGGTAAGCATTTTAGTAGAGCGCCTGCATCTTGTCTACGTCATCCCAACTAAGTGATTTTTTGCCGCCAAACATATGAGCTAAATATCTTGCGAACATATCCGTCTCGACGTTTACCTTGCGCCCAACTTTATAATCACCAAAAAGCGTAGTTTGCAGAGTATGTGGGATGATAGTCAGACGAAACCCATCTTCGAGCGGTTCATTGATAGTAAGGCTCACGCCATCGATAGTCACAGAGCCTTTTGGAGGAAGTAACGGCAAAAATTTCTCAGGTACTTTGATATAGTAGTCATACGACTTCGAGCTTCTATCTATTCGTACGATCTCGCCAACACAATCCACATGCCCCTGTACCACATGCCCCTCAAACCTATCCCCCATCTGCATCGCAGGCTCCATATGCACCCTGCCTCTTAGGTTTTCGGTTGCTAGTATTTTTTGACTTTCATGCGATAACTCCACACTAAAGCCGCCCCAAGCCACTTCGGTAACAGTCAAACATGCACCGTTAATCGCAATAGAATCACCTATTTTTGGTTTGTAATTTGATTTTAGAGTTAACCTCTCGCCGCTAAAGCTCTTGACGGTCGCAAACTCCCGTATTAATCCCGTAAACATTTTTGCCTTGTTTTTATTTTTATGATACCAAAATCGTAGTTATACGGTTATTTTTAATATGTAATATATAAAAAAACAAAAAAAGAATACAGATGTTTGACTACAAGAAGCTATTACTTGGTTCCCTGTTGTTCGTATCCACTCTTTTTGCCGACGGGCATTATATCAAAAACGATGCCGTCAAACTAATAGAGCTACTTCCGCCGCCGCCAAAAGTGGGTTCCGTGGAGGATAAGCAGGACTTAAAAGAGGTGCTAAAAGTTCAAAACAAAAGAACGAAGGCGCAAAGTGAGCGTGCCGTGTTGGATGCCAATTTGAGCGTTTTTCGTTTTGCAGATGTGATGGGGGCGGATTTTGTGCCGAGTAAACTACCACTTACATTTGCCCTTTTTGAGAAACTAAAAATTGATGGAGATGATATGGTAAAGGCGGTAAAAGACGACTACAAGCGCCCAAGGCCGTTTTTTGCAAGCTCTAAAGTCCATTCGCTAAAACCACATACCAAAGGCGCCGCATATCCTAGCGGGCATACGACATTTGCGTATGAGTGTGCGATAGTGCTTTCAAAAATGGTGCCGGAAAAAAAGTATGAGCTATTTGCTAGAGCCGAAGAGTATGGGCAAAATCGTATTGTTCTAGGCGTTCACTATCCCGCAGACATCAGAGCGGGACGTATCAGCGGGACGCTTCTTGCAAATGAGTTTTTGAAAAATGAGAAGTTTATGGCGGACTTTGAAGCGGCAAAGACAGAGCTTAGAAGTGTTCTAGGTCTAAAATAACGTATTTTGTAGTTTTTTTGGCTTGAAGCTCTCTCTATGTATATCGCTTACTCCATGCGCTCTTATCGCCTCTATGTGCGCCGCAGTGCCGTAACCTTTGTGCCCTGCAAAACCGTATTGTGGGTATTTGGCGTCTAGTTCTACCATCAGCCTGTCTCTGCTTACCTTGGCGATAATACTTGCAGCCATTACCTCTTGGACTAACGTATCGGCTTTTACCAGAGTCTCTAGCCCATCCACTCCAAATTTACTATTGCCGTCAAACAAGTATTTATCGGCCGATATTGCGTTTTTTATCTCCAACAAAGAGCGTTTGATGCATGCCGAAATACCTAGCGTGTCTATCTCTTTTGCACTGTGCCATACTATATGATATACGGAGTTTGCAAGCACCTCATCAAAGAGTGCTTCTCGTTTTTTTTCGGTTAGTTTTTTGGAGTCGTTTAGCCCTTTTATCTCTGCCGTAAGTATACACCCCGCAAAACACAAAGGTCCGGCAAGAGGTCCACGACCCGCCTCGTCTATTCCGCACAATTTCATTATTCCTCCTTAAAAGCTTAACGCCCACTGCCAAAACGGCATTGTTTGAATATTTATACCGTCTATTTGAGTCTCGCCCTCTTTGCTAACGGTTATTATCTCAACCTCTTTTATTCCTAGTTCTTGAGCCTTTTTTGCGAGCTTCGCCATCATTTTTTCATCATCTGAGGGCAAAAATGGCTTTGCGAGTACGGTTTTTTCTATTTCCGGCACAAAAAGCCCTGCTTCATCCGTATAATAAGCCTCGTATCCCCTAGAATTTAGCTCCAAAAATACCATATTTTCAAAAATACCTGAAAAATCTTTTTTGAAATCCACGACACTTTTTAACGTGAAGTCGTAAGAGTATATTTTTTTTGGGGAGTTTTTTTGATGCAGTTTCTCCACAAAAAACAGCACTCCCATATTTTCCAATTTTTGCGTGTAGGAGTAAAAAAAGTCTTTTGATATTTTCGTTTTTGCTTTAAGTGTATTAAATATCTGCAAAAGTGAAAATTTCATAGCCGTTTTTCGCAAAAACTCTATAAGTATTAGCTCTTCTGTTTTTGTTGTCGCTATTTGTCGGATGAGTTTTGTTTTGTATCTCGCTTTGTCAAACTCTGAGAATTCGGCGATTTTTGGTAGAGAACCATCCTTTATAAAATCTGCAAAAATATGTGCTACCGCCTCCTCTTCACTATTTTTATTCTGCCCTCTACCCTCGTAAAAACTTAGGTATTCTTCAAAATCAAGTCCGTTTAAATGCAATGTTTCGAAGCCGTCTACACTGTTTTGCGTATTTGAAATTAAAATTGTCTGTATGTTTCTTCGGATACTAAAATTATCGTCTTCAAAGCCGTCGAAAATGATAGTAGAGATTTTTCTTGATGCGGCAAATTCGTATACAGAAGCAAAGTCAAGATTGTCCAACCTAAAATCTCTCAAATCTATATATATGTATGGTTCTTTTTTTTTCGCCGCATGAAGGAGCGCCAAAGTTGTTTTTCCACATCCAAAAGGGCCACATAAAAAAATATTTTTACTCTCCGGTAAAAAAAGTTTTCTCTCGTGAAATAAAACTTTTTTAGGTAGTTCGCTCAAAAGTTGTTCAAAAATTTCCAAAGTTTTACCTACTGTTGTTTTCGGATATTGTAGTACTTTTCCTTTTAAAAAGGATAGTATTTTATGGGTATACCCCAAAGAACCCCTGTTTTTACTTGACTCTGTGCTTTAAATATAGTAAAATTTCGCTCTCAAAATTTAAGTCGCAAGGCTTAAAAGTTCTTTTTTAAGGGTGTACCGCAATGGAAAAACTGAGACTCAAGCTTAGAGCTTACGACAACAGAGTTCTTGACAAATCTGTATCGGCGATAATCGATGCAGTGAAGAGAACAGGTTCGGAACTGATCGGTCCGATTCCGCTTCCCACAAAAATCAGAAAATATACGGTTCTTAGATCTCCTCACGTCAACAAAGACTCGAGAGAGCAATTCGAAATCAGAATTCATGCAAGACTTATAGATATTATAGCGGCTTCTCCCGATACGGTTGATGCTCTTATGAAACTTGACCTTGCTCCTGAAGTGGATGTCGAAGTAAGATCAATGGCTAACTAAGGAAAAGTGAAGATGGAATTTTTGGTTGAAAAAATCGGCATGAGCAGAACGCTCAGCGAAGTATCGAACGCAGTAACTCTTCTGAAAGTGCTTCCTTCAAAAGTTGTTAAAGTCAACGCTGAAGGCAAGTCTTTGGTTGCGTACTCAAGAGGCAAAGCTATGAACAAATCGATAGAAGGTCAGCAAAAAGCTTACGGACTATCAAAAGAGTTTAATAAATTTGCATCTCTTGCAGTAGACAACAAAGAAGCGGGAGAGCAAGAAACAGCATCTTTGGAAGCTGCGATAGAGTTAAAAGCTACTTTTAAAACTAAAGGTAGAGGTTTTACAGGTGTAATGAAACGATGGAATTTTGCCGGCGGCCCAGGTGCGCACGGTCATAGATTCCATAGAACTGGTGGTTCAATCGGTAATAGAGAGTGGCCAGGTCGTGTTCAAAGAGGTAAAAAAATGTCAGGACAATACGGAAATGAAACAGTTACCGTAAAGTGCGAAGTTTTGAGCTTCGATAAAAATGCCGGAGTATTGGTAGTAAAAGGAAGTGTTCCTGGAGCTAACGGCGGATTCGGAAAAGTGAAGGTCGTAAAATGAGTTTTGCAATAACACTAGATAAAAATTGTAAAGAGAGTGGGAAGATAGCTCTTCCTGCAAGCTATGCAGACATCAACCCGCATAATCTATATTTGTATGTAAAAGCTTACCTTTCTAACATTAGAACGGCAAATGCTCATACAAAAACTAGAAGTGCGGTATCAGGCGGCGGTAAAAAGCCATGGGCACAAAAAGGCGGCGGTAGAGCCAGAGCAGGTTCGATAACATCTCCTGTATTCGTAGGCGGTGGTGTTGCTTGGGGTCCAAAAAACACTATTAACTACTTCCAAAAAATTAACGTAAAACAAAAAAGACTTGCTCTTAAATGTGCAATAGCTGAACAAGCTGCTGCCGGCAAACTTTTCGTTGTTGATTCATTGGCCGTTGAAAACGGTAAAACTAAAGATGCTGCTAAATTTCTAAAGACTCTAGGTCAAAGAGATGCACTTCTTGTAGCAAACAATTTTGATGAAAAAACATACCTAGCGTATAGAAATATTCAAAATTGCTATCTAATAGATTTTACAGAAGTTAATGCGTATTTCGTAAGCACGTACAGATCGGTAGTAATCGAAAAAGACGCTTATGACAAAATCGTAAAAGAGGGCTAAGATGGCTGATATTACAGATATAAAAACAATACTCTATACAGAGAAATCACTAGGCCTTCAAGAAACAGGTGTGATAGTTGTTCAAACTTCCCCGAAAATGACTAAAAACAGTCTTAAAAAAGTTTTCCAAGAGTACTTCGGTCTAGTTCCTGAAAAAGTGAACTCCCTTAGAATGGAAGGTAAAACTAAAAGATTTAAAGGCGTTATCGGTCACAGAGACTCTTTCAAGAAGTTTTACGTAAAGCTTCCTGAGGGTGCAAGAATAGAAAGCTTAGCGGTATAAGGATAGAAAATGGCAATAAAAACCTACAAACCATATACCCCTAGCCGAAGGACTATGTCCAACCTAGATAGTAGCGATATAACTGCGAAACCGAAAGTTAGAAGCCTTCTGGTAAGAATTTCGGCAAAAGCGGGTAGAAATAACCAAGGTAGAATCACTTCTAGACATAAAGAAGCAGGCGCTAAAAAACTTTATAGAATCATAGATTTTAAAAGAAATAAATTTGATATTCAAGGCGTTGTGGCTGCGATCGAATACGATCCATACAGAAACTGCCGTATCGCTCTAATCAACTATGTTGACGGCGAAAAAAGATATATCCTACAGCCAAGCGGAATGAAAGTCGGTGACAAAGTAATGGCTGCTGAAGCTGGACTAGACGTAGTAGCGGGTAACGCTATGAAACTAAAAAGCATTCCAGTAGGTACCGTAATACACAATATTGAGCTAAAACCTGGAAAAGGCGGCCAAATGGCTAGATCTGCCGGTAACTACGCTCAACTAATGGGTAGAGAAGGTAAATATACGATTCTTAGACTTCCAAGCACGGAAGTTAGATATGTATTGTCTGAATGTATGGCAACTATAGGAACCGTCGGAAACGAAGATTTCTCAAATGTGAGCATCGGTAAAGCCGGACGTGCTAGACACATGGGTATTAGACCACAAACCAGAGGTTCTGCGATGAACCCTATCGATCACCCGCACGGTGGTGGTGAAGGTAAATCAAACGGACACAGACACCCGGTATCTCCGTGGGGTCAAAAGTGTAAAGGTCTAAAAACTAGAAAACCTAACAAGCAATCAAACAAATACATTATCTCAAAAAGAAAAAAAGGCGTGAGGTAAGATAATGGCAAGATCAATTAAAAAAGGCCCATTTATCGATGACCATCTTCAAAAGAAGGTTACGAAAGCTAAGGCCGAAAACTCAAACAAACCAATTAAAACTTGGTCAAGAAGAAGTATGGTTTCTCCGGAAATGATAGGCCTTACTTTCAACGTCCACAACGGTAGACAATTTGTACCTGTACACATCTCTGAGGCGCACGTCGGTTACAAGCTAGGCGAATTTGCTCCTACAAGAACGTTCAAAGGCCACAAGGGCTCCGTTCAAAAGAAAATAGGTAAGTAAGGAGGATAATGATGAGTAAAACAGCACTTAAATTTATCAGACTTTCACCTACGAAAGCTAGACTGATTGCAAGAGAAGTCCAAGGTATGAATGCGGAAGCGGCTATTGCTGCTCTTGACTTTATGTCGAACAAAGGCGCCAAATTTATTTCAAAAGCTATAGCGACTGCAGTTGCAAACGGCAATTACGAAGCGAATGAGGTAGTGGTACTGTCTTGTAGAGTAGATGCAGGCCCGGTTCTAAAGAGATTTACTCCTAGAGCTAGAGGTAGAGCTACGCCTATTAGAAAACCGACATCACATATTTTTGTCGAAGTAACACAAGCGAAGGATAAGTAGTATGGGTCAAAAAGTAAATCCTATCGGGCTTAGACTTGGTATCAATACTGGTTGGAGATCTAGATGGTTTCCGTCAATAAAAGAGATGCCGAGCAACATAGCTGAAGATTATAAAATCAGAAAATATCTAAAACAAAAACTTTACTTCTCTGGTGTTTCAGACATTATTATTGAAAGAACAGCAAAAAAAGTAAAAGTTACCGTTGTTTCCGCTAGACCTGGAATTATCATTGGTAAAAAAGGTGCGGAAATAGAAAAGCTGAAAGTTGACATCTCTAAGATGACAAACAAAGAGGTTCTTATCAACATAAAAGAAGAGAAAAAACCTCAAACTTCAGCAGTTCTTTGCGCTGAAAATGTAGCTACTCAACTTGAAAAAAGAGTTGCATTTAGAAGAGCAATGAAAAAAGTTATGCAAGCTGCCCTAAAATCTGGCGCTAAGGGAATCAAAGTAATGGTTGCCGGAAGATTAGGCGGAGCTGAAATGGCTAGAACCGAGTGGTATCTTGAGGGAAGAGTTCCTCTTCATACTATAAGAGCAAATATCGACTACGGTACGGCTGAAGCACATACTACTTACGGCATCATCGGCGTAAAAGTATGGATTTTCAAAGGTGAAGTACTTAAAAAAGGCGCTAAAGGCGAAGGACAAGAAGAGTCCACTGAAGCCGCTGAAGATACTAAACCGAGAAGAAGACCAGCAAGAAGAGGGCAATAATCATGTTGATGCCAAAACGAACTAAATACAGAAAACAAATGAAAGGCCGAAATAGGGGTAAAACTTATGTCGGTTGTAACCTTGCTTTCGGAAGCATCGGACTAAAAGCCGTTGAAGCCGGAAGAATCAACTCTAGACAAATAGAAGCCGGAAGGATTGCTATTACTAGAAATGTAAAAAGAACGGGTAAGCTTTGGATAAGAGTATTCCCAGATAAACCGCTTACTGCTAAACCACTTGAAACAAGGATGGGTAAAGGTAAAGGCTCTGTTGAAGAATGGGTTATGAATATTCATCCGGGAAGAATCATTTTTGAGATGACCGGTGTTGAAGAAGCTCTTGCAAAAGAGTCTCTAACAAGAGCAATGCACAAACTCCCTTTCAAAACGAAAATCGTTACTATAGAGAGTGAAAATGAAGTATACTGATATAAGCTCAAAAACGCTTGAAGAGCTAAAAGCGCTTTTGAAAGAGAAAAAAGTTTCCCTTTTCGAGCTCAAAATGAAACTAAAGACTATGCAGCTTACAAATCCTAATGAGATTAGAGCAGTAAAAAAAGATATCGCAAGAATACAAACTGCGTTAACCGAAATAGTCGGACAATAAGGAAAACATTATGAACAGCCATAAAAGAGAAATTCAAGGTGTCGTAATCAAAAAGTCCGGGGATAAAACTTATTCTATTCTTGTTGAGAGAAGAATGATGCATCCAAGATACCACAAATTCGTGAAGAGACACAAAAAATATCTTATTCACGATGAAAGTAACGGACTAAACGTAGGTGATTTGGTATCAGCCGTAGAATGCAGACCGCTTTCTAAAACAAAATCATTCAGACTAAATAGTATCCTAAAAGCAGGAGCTGTTATATGATCCAAAGTTTTACAAGAATGAACGTCGCTGACAACAGCGGCGCAAAAGAACTTATGTGTATTAAAGTTTTGGGTGGCTCAAAAAGAAGATATGCGACTGTCGGCGACGTCATCGTAGCATCTGTTAAAAAAGCTATACCAAACGGTAAAGTAAAAAAAGGCCAAGTTGTTAAGTGTGTCGTTGTTAGAACTAGAAAAGAACTTCAAAGAGATAACGGAAGTCTTATTAGATTTGACGACAATGCGGCAGTTATTCTTGACAACAAAAGAGAGCCTGTAGGAACAAGGATTTTTGGACCTGTAGGTAGAGAAATCAGATATGCGAATTTTATGAAAATAGTTTCGCTTGCACCGGAGGTTCTATAATGGTTAAGCTAAAAATCAAAAAAGGCGACTTGGTGGAAATCATCGCCGGCGACGATAAAGGCAAAAAAGCGAAAGTTTTGGCTGTATATCCTAAGACTGCACAAGTGCTAGTCGAAGGTTGCAAGCTGGCTAAAAAAGCCGTAAAACCTAGTGAACAAAATCAAAACGGCGGTTTTGCAAACATAGAGATGCCAATTCACATCTCTAATGTTCGTATAGCCGAGGGAGCGTAATATATGGCACTAAAAGAATTTTATTTACAAACAGTAAAAGAAAAACTTGTTAGCGAGTTTGATATCAAAAACGCCATGCTAACTCCAAAACTTCAGAAAGTTACTATATCTGTAGGTTGCGGCGAAGGCTCAAAAGATACGAAACTTCTTCAAAATATAGCTGATACGATTTCTATGATCTCTGGTCAAAAAGCGGTTATTACGACTGCTAAGAAATCAGTATCCGGCTTTAAACTTAGAGAAGGCATGAATGTCGGTGTTAAAGTAACTCTTAGGGGAGCTAGTATGTATAACTTCCTTGAGAAACTTATCGGTATGTCTCTTCCTAAGGTTAAAGACTTTAAGGGTCTTTCAAGAACTGGTTTTGACGGAAGAGGAAACTACAGCTTCGGTCTATCCGAGCAGCTTATATTCCCTGAAGTTAAATATGACAACATCGTAAAAATTCACGGAATGAACATCAGCATCTCTACATCTACCGACAGCGACAAGATGGCTTTCAGACTGCTAGAGCTTATGGGAATTCCATTCGCAAAAGGAAAAGCAAATGGCTAAGAAATCGATGATCGCAAAATGCGCCAGAGAGCCGAAGTTCAAGGTTAGAGCATACACGAGATGTTCTATCTGCGGTAGACCTCACTCTGTTTATAAAGACTTTGGTCTTTGTAGAGTATGCCTTAGAAAAATGGCTAATGAGGGACTTATTCCCGGCCTTAAAAAATCAAGCTGGTAAGGTGTAGGTATGAATGATATTATAGCTGATACGCTGACTAGAATCAGAAACGCCTCAATGAGAAGAATAGAGGTAACTCACGTTCTTTACTCTAAAATGGTAGAGTCTATTCTAAAAATTTTCCAAGAAAAAGGTTACATCGAAAGCTACAAAGTAGTGGAAGAGGGAACTAAGAAAAAAATTAATGTGGTTTTGAAATATACACAAAGCGGACAACCGGTTATTAACGAAATTAAAAGAATTTCTAAACCAGGTAGACGTGTGTATAAGCCTTGCACACAAATTAAAAAATTTAAAAATGGCTACGGGACAATCGTCGTATCTACTTCAAAGGGCGTTCTTGACAACGATAACGCACACAACCTTGGAGTGGGCGGCGAAGTTCTTTGCAGCATTTGGTGAGGTAGAATATGTCAAGAGTTGGAAAAGAACCAATCGCTCTTCCAAAAGGGGTCGAGGCTAGCGTTAGCAATGGTGTTTTGACTGTAAAAAGCGCCAAAGATACAAAAGTTTTAGACACTTTGGAAAGAGTGGTTATAGAAATTGCCGATGGTAAAATAGTTTTTGGACTAAAAGGCGAAACAAAACAAGACAGAGCTTTTTGGGGAACCTATAGAGCTCTTGCTAACAACATAGTTGTTGGTCTTTCTCAAGGTTTTGAGAAAAAACTTGAGATAAACGGTGTTGGTTATAGAGCTGCCGTGAATGGCAACAAGCTTGAGATGGCACTTGGTTATTCTCATCCGGTTATATTCGATATTCCGACAGGAATAGAGATGGCTGTCGAGAAGAACGTTATAAGCATCAAAGGTGCTGACAAACAACAAGTTGGACAAGTCGCAGCCGTTATCAGAGAGTTTAGACCACCGGAGCCTTACAAAGGCAAGGGCGTTAAATATATAGATGAAACTATCCGCAGAAAAGCGGGCAAGACATCTAAGAAATAAGGGTAGTCTATGAGCAAAGCACTAAAACTCAAAACAAGAAGAAGAGTAAAAGCAAAACTAAAAATTAGAGCTAGAATCTCTGGGACAGAAATGAAACCTAGAGTTACAGTTTTTAAATCTAATAAATATTTTTACGCCCAAGCTATCGACGATGTAAAAGGCGTTACGCTAGCTTATGCAGATGGCTCTAAACTTGGCGTTAAGCCAAATAGAGAAGGGGTAAAAGAGGTTGCTAAAACTTTAGCTGCCGCTTTGAAGGCCGCAAAAATAGAAGCAGTAGTTTTTGATAGAAACGGCTACCTTTACCATGGCGTCATAGCGTCTTTCGCTGACGCTCTAAGAGAAAACGGAATTAGTTTTTAAGGGCGCATTATGATGGAAATAAACAGAGAAGAATTTGAAGAAGTCGTTGTAAACATCGGCAGGGTAACGAAGGTTGTAAAGGGTGGTAGAAGATTTAGATTCAACGCTCTAATGGTTGTAGGAAACAAAAAAGGACAAGTTGGATACGGATTCGGCAAAGCTAAAGAAGTGCCGGACGCTATTAAAAAAGCGGTAGAAGATGCGTTCAAAAACCTTGTTCAAATAGAACTAAAAGGTACTACTATAGCTCATGACATTGAAGTGAAATACAATGCGAGCAAAATTATATTGAAACCTGCAAAAGAAGGTACTGGTGTTAAAGCCGGTGGAGCCGCTAGACCGGTTCTTGAACTTGCGGGAATAAGAGACATTCTATCTAAGCAGCTTGGTTCTACTAACCCATCAAATGTGGTTAGAGCAACTATCAAAGCGCTTACATCCGTAAAGGAATAAAAAATGGCACTAGATAATCTAACACCTGCTGTGGGTAGTACTCACAGCAAAAAAAGAGTAGGTCGTGGTCAAGGAAGCGGAATGGGCAAAACTGCCACAAGAGGCGGAAAAGGTCAAACTGCTAGAAGTGGTTACACTGCAAAAAGAGGCTTTGAGGGTGGACAACAACCACTTCAAAGAAGACTTCCGAAAATTGGTTTTAACAGCAAAGTTGTTAAGCCATATATCATAAATACGGATAGAATCGCTGCTGTATCAACTCTTAGCGAGATAACTCTTGAGAGCATTAAAACAATAATGAAACTACCTAATTATGTAGAAAAAGTTAAGCTGATCGGCACAAAAGCCAAAGAACTTGCCTCAAAAATAAAAGATGAAGCAGTACTAACCAGCGGCAAAGTCAATGGATAAAAGTCTAGTTAATAAAATTTTTATTACGCTTGGCTTCTTGCTGGCATATAGGATATTAGCCTATGTGCCCGTGCCAGGTGTTAATATAGAAGTCGTTAAAGAATTTTTTGACGCAAACTCAGCAAATGCCCTTGGTCTTTTCAATATGTTCAGCGGAAACGCACTTGAAAGACTAAGTATTATCTCTCTAGGTATCATGCCTTACATCACTGCATCAATCATTATGGAACTTCTTGCTGCAACCTTCCCAGAGCTCGGAAAAATGAAAAAAGAGCGCGATGGAATGGTTAAATATATGCAGATTATCAGGTACGCAACCATAGCAATTACGCTAGTGCAAGCCGTCGGTGTATCCGCAGGACTTCAAAGTCTTACAGGAAGAGCCGGAGAGAGTGCTATATCCATAGACCACTCTTTGTTTGTCGGTATATCTGCTATATCTATGCTAGCCGGAACTATGATGCTTATGTGGATAGGTGAACAGATAACACAAAAGGGTATTGGTAACGGTATAAGTCTTATCATATTTGCGGGTATCGTGTCTGCGATCCCAAGTGCAATAGGCCATACGGTAACTCTTGTAAATACAGGAGAAATGCACTTCCTTACGCTTGTGGCAATACTGCTTCTTATTGTTGCAACCGTTGGGGCTGTTATTTATGTTGAGCTTGCCGAGAGAAGAATCCCGGTTTCGTATCAAAGAAAAACGCTTATGGCTAACCATAATAAAAGAATAATGAACTACATTCCTATAAAGCTAAACCTTAGCGGCGTTATTCCTCCGATATTTGCTTCGGCTATCTTGATGTTCCCGTCAACTGTTATGCAAGCTAGCTCAAATCCTTGGGTTATTGCGGTTAGGGATTTTATACACCCTCAAGGGTATGCCTTTAACTTAATAACATTCGTCTTTGTCGTATTTTTTGCGTATTTTTATGCTTCGATAGCATTCAACTCAAAAGATATTTCAGAAAATCTAAAAAGACAAGGCGGCTTCATTCCTGGCGTTAGACCGGGAGAGCATTCGGCTGAATATCTCAACGAGATAGCTAGTCGTCTTACACTTTTTGGTGCGCTGTACTTGGGTCTTATTACGACTCTACCTTGGCTTTTAGTTAAGGCTATGGGAGTTCCTTTTTATTTTGGGGGCACAGCTGTTTTGATTGTTGTTCAGGTTGCACTTGACACAATGAGAAAAATAGAAGCACAGGTGTATACAGGTAAATATCAAACTCTTAGTGCGGTCGGACTCTAGTTTATATGGCTATCCATATCAGAAATAAGAGTGAGATTGACGCGCTTAGAGCGGCAAACAAAATAGTCGCAGAGGCTATCTTGTTTGCCAAAAGCTTAGTGAAGCCCGGTGTATCTACTAAGTTTATTTCCGAAGAGACCGAGAGGTTTATAGTTTCAAAAGGAGCACGTGCATCTTTTAAAGGATTGTACGGTTTTCCGGAAGCTATATGCATCTCGGTCAACGAGGTGATAATTCACGGCATTCCAAATGAAACCATCCTAAAAGATGGTGATATTGTTGGACTAGATATAGGTACCGAACTTGACGGTTGGTATGGCGATAGTGCTGTTACGGTGGCAGTATCGAATATATCTGCTGAAGATGAAAAACTTATATCTTGTGCTAAAGAATCTTTAGATTTTGCTATATCTTCTATTAAAGAGGGTATGAGGTTTAAGGAACTTAGCAAGCTTATAGAGGATTTTATAGAAGCAAAGGGCTATAAGCCTTTAAGAAATTTTTGCGGACACGGCATAGGTAGAAGCCCGCACGAAGAGCCTTCTATATTAAATTATGTCGAAGGCAACCCTTCACAGGGTCCAAAAATAAAAAACGGAATGGTTTTTTGTATAGAGCCGATGATTTGTCAAAAAAACGGCGGCTCTAAAGTTTTAGAAGATAAGTGGGGCGTCGTATCGCTCGATGGACTTCGAGGCAGCCATTATGAACACACTATTGCGGTGGTAAACGGCAGAGCTGAAGTCTTGTCAAGAATTTAGGGAGAAAGTATGGCGAAAGACGATGTCATTGAAATTGACGGAGTAGTTGTTGAGGCGTTGCCGAATGCAACATTTAGAGTTGAGCTTGAGAATGGGCACATAATACTAGGCCATATAGCCGGTAAAATGAGAATGCACTATATCAAAATCCTGCCTGGCGACAAGGTTAAGGTAGAACTTACTCCTTATAGTCTTGATAAAGGCAGAATTACTTTTAGGTATAAGTAACATTTTACTTTAAAAGTGATAGAATTCGGTTCTTTTTTCCGTTTATAAGCTTTTTAAGCATGTAACATAATAGGTTTTAATAAATTAAGGAGCGTTTTTATGAAAGTAGCACCGTCGGTTAAAAAGATGTGCGATAAATGTAAAGTCATTAAAAGAAAAAGCATCGTTCGCGTAATCTGCGAGAACCCAAAACACAAACAAAGACAAGGATAATTATATGGCAAGGATTGCAGGTGTTGATCTTCCAAAGAAAAAAAGACTTGAGTTTGCTTTAACTTATATATATGGTATCGGCCACACTAAGTCTTTGGAAATTTTGAAGGCTACAGGTATATCTATTGATAAAAGAGTTCATGAGCTAACAGAAGACGAAGCGGCTAATCTAAGAAAAGAGATACAAGAAAACTATATGGTTGAAGGTGATCTTAGAAAAAAAGTTTCTATGGATATCAAAGGACTTATGGATCTTGGTAGTTTCAGAGGCCTTAGACACAGAAAAGGTCTACCAGTTAGAGGTCAAAGAACAAAAACTAACGCTCGAACTAGAAAAGGCAAAAGAAAAACCGTAGGTTCAAAATCTAAGTAGGCGTAATTAAAGGAAGCAAAAATGGCAGCAAAAAGAAAAGTTAAGAAAAAAGTAGTCAAAAAAAACATTGCTAGAGGCATTATTCACATAGTAGCCTCTTTCAACAACACACTTGTAACTGTAACAGATGATATGGGTAATGCCATCTGTTGGTCAAGTGCGGGAAGCCTGGGCTTTAAAGGTAGTAAAAAAGCTACCCCTTTCGCTGCGCAACAAGCAGTCGAAGACGCAATAACAAAAGCAAAAGAGCACGGACTAAAAGAACTTGGTATTAAAATCCAAGGTCCCGGCAACGGTAGGGAAATGGCTGTAAAAGCTGTAGGTAATAGAACTGATATTAGAGTTGTTTACCTAAAAGACGTTACTCCGCTTCCGCATAACGGATGCCGACCTCCAAAAAGAAGAAGGGTGTAAGGAATAAATTATGGCAAGATATACTGGACCAGTTGAAAAATTAGAAAGAAGACTAGGCGTTAGCCTTGATCTTAAAGGCGAGAGAAGGCTTGCAGGCAAATCTGCTCTTGATAAAAGACCTTATGCTCCGGGACAACACGGACAAAGAAAAACAAAGGTAAGCGAGTTCGGTACTCAACTTAGAGAAAAACAAAAAATAAAATTTATGTACGGTTTGTCAGAAAAACAAACAAGAAGAGTTTATGATGAAGCTTCAAGAGCCGTTGGTAACAAAGGTGAAAACTTTATTAAACTTCTTGAAAGAAGACTTGACAATGTAGTTTATAGAATGGGTATGGCTACAACTAGAAGATTTGCTAGACAATTAGTAAATCACGGTCACATACTTGTTGACGGTAAAAAAGTAGGGATTCCTTCTTATAGAGTAAAAGCTGGACAAAAAATCGAGGTTTGTGAAAAATCAAGAACTAATCCACAAATTATAAGAGCTATGGAACTTACAAATCAAACAGGTATATCTCCATGGGTTGATATCGATAAAGATAAACTTTTCGGTATTTTCACAAGAGTTCCTGAAAGAAGCGAAATAAGCATTCCAGTTGATGAAAGACTTATTATCGAATTCTATTCAAAATAATAGGGTGGCTTAGAGCATGAAGAAAATAAAAGTATCACCTTTGATTCCAAGCAGTATAGAAGTAGAAAGCAAAGATAAAAACTCGGCTAAAATCTATATATATCCTTTTGAAACAGGGTACGCTATAACAATAGCGCACCCACTTAAAAGACTTCTTCTAAGCTCAAGTGTAGGCTGTGCGCCTACCGCTGTAAAAATAGAAGGGGTTACTCACGAGTTTGACTACGTAAGAGGAATGCTCGAAGATGTAACCGAGTTTATTTTGAATCTAAAAAACATTAGATTCCAAATCAAATCAGACTCTAAAAGAGTTGTTGTAAATTACTCTTTTTCAGGACACAGAGAGATTAAAGGTTCAGACCTTGACAATGATGAAGTGGAAGTTGTAAGTAAAGATTTGCATCTTGCTACTATCAACGACGATGCAGTTTTAAACTTCAGTATTGTTGTTGAAAAAGGTATGGGTTATATTCCAAGCGAAGAGATTAGGGATTTGACAGAACCTAACTTTATACCTTTGGACGCATACTTTATGCCTGTGAAAAAAGCAATATATGAAATAGAAAATATGCTTGTGGAAGATAATCCAAATTACGAAAAACTTATATTTACAGTAGAAACTGATGGTCAAACTGAAGCAGAAACTGTTTTTAGAGAAGCCGTAAAAACTCTTTATGAACAACTAAGTATATTCAACAAAGAACTCTCAATCTCTAGTTCTGCTCCAACTGTAGCAAAGAATGAGAATGATGGTGAACTGAAAAAACTTCTCACAAGTATAGATGATTTGAATCTATCTGCGAGAAGCCACAACTGCCTAACAAGAGCATTTGTAAAATATTTCGGTGATCTAGTACTTATGAATGAAAAAGAGCTTGCAGAGGTCAGAAACCTAGGCAAGAAATCTTTGGATGAAATAAAAGATAAAATGGAAGAGATGGGATACCCTGTCGGCACTGAACTTCCAGAAGAGCTTCTAGGCGCGCTAAAAGCGAAGCTAGCACAACTAAAGGATAGATAATGAGACATAGAGTAGCACATAGGAAACTCGGTAGAACAACGTCTCACAGACTTGCTCTACTAAAAAACCTTTCGATATCGCTTATACAATATGAAAAAATTGAAACAACTTTGCCAAAGGCAAAAGAGTTGAAACCATATTTCGACAAGCTTGTTACGAAAGCAAAAAAAGGTGATTTGAATGCACATAGAGCAGTATTTGCCCTATTGCAAGATAAAGAGTCTACAAAAAAAATTATCAACGAACTTGTTCCGGCGCTTTCCGGAAGAACTAGCGGATATACAAGCATAGTAAAAACAGGACAAAGAAGAGGCGATGCTGCTGAAATGGCAACTATCGCAATTATCAGAGGCTAATTTTTATTGCCTTAGCCGCCTTTTGGCGGCTCTCCCTCCATCGTTAAACGACTTTTAAGCACTAAACAAATAAATTACAGCAAAAACTACAAGGTTTTTAAAATGCCTATCCCTTTTACAGACGAAGATTTACTTCCTGCGGTAAAGCTATGTATATCCAAGATAGAGCCGATGCTTGCCCTTGACGGCGGCAGTATTAAGCTTGTGAGCGTTAAAGATCATGTTGTTTATGTCCAACTTCAAGGCGCATGTATAGGTTGCCCTAGTAGCTCTAATACGTTAAAATACGGCGTTGAAAAAAGAATCAAAGAAGATATTCACCAAGAGCTTTCGGTTGTAAATGTACCCGTTGGCGCAGAACTTGAACTAGAAGAATTTATCAAAGGCCTACGACAATAAAAATGAAAAAAAAAGTTTTTAAAAAGCACATAGAAGCTGCGGAAAAGTTTTTTACCTCAAAAAATTATGAGCAAGCCCTCTTTTATTACTCTCTTGCAAGACAAGAAGACCCGCAGAGCCAAGATGTAAAGGTCGGGGTTTTGTTGTGTGATTTGGCTTATGAGATGGAAAATGAAGCGCACTCTCTTTTTGATTATTATGTAATAGCAAAGAAAGAAAATGCCGAAAATGCCGCAGAATTATTAGAAAAAATAATCTTCTCAATAGACGGAGCACTTAGCGCTACGGCTGAACTTCTCATGCCGCCGCTAAAAGATAGACTTGATTATGAAAATGCTATATCTTATGATGATTTTCAAAAAATAGTTGAAAAACGTGGTGAGTTTAAAAGGGCTTTTGAGGATATCATGTTCTCCACAAGAGTCGTAATATCGGACAAAAAAGATTTTATAAGTTTCCTTGATAGTCTTGTAACGAATGGCTTTAATGAAATGGCATTAAATTATTTGGAAAGTGCGAGTGCTATTTTTCCTTCTAGCAAAAAAATTAGAGATTTGTTTGATAAATTAAATCAGAAAGAATCAATTGAAATTAAAACTCCCAAAAAAATCTAAGCTAACCGCAGAGTTTATTAGCGATAACTCCTCGGAGTGTGATGTTGGTACCGCTTTTTTGATAACGCCTCTTTCTGCAAAATATTTAGACGACGCAAAGAGTAAAGGTGTAACTGTTTTCGTTGGAGCAAATGAGCTAAAAGATATCTTTGACCTTAGTTCCATCAAAATAATAGGCATAACCGGCACAAACGGAAAGACAACGACTGCGGCAGCAATATATTCTTTGCTCTTAGATAGCGGCAAAAAGGTAGCTCTTCAAGGGACGAGAGGTTTATTTATAAATGAGAGGCGAGTGGAAGAAAAATCGCTGACAACACCTATGCAGTTGAATATCTTTGCAAATATTTTGGCGGCCGTTGAGGACGGATGCGAGTATTTTGTTATGGAAGTGAGTTCTCACGCCATAGCGCAAAAGCGAATTGAGGGACTTTCTTTTGCGCTCAAAATTATCACTAACATTACCCAAGATCATTTGGATTTTCACAAGACTTTTGAAAACTATCGTGATACAAAAAATGAGTTTATGTCCGATGAAAGCCTAAAGCTTATCAATATAGACGATGAAAATATAGTATTTAATAAGAAGAATGCAAAAACATATGGACTTGAAAAACACGCGGATTATAAAATAGGTGCATACTCACTAAATGAAGGCATCTTCGCTGTTCTTGAAAACTCTGCAAGCAATTACTCTTTTCATGCTTCAATGGCGGGGGTCTTTAATATTTACAACCTAACTGCAGCAATTGCTGCCGTGCATATGCTGACAAGTGAGAGCCTGGAAGAGATATGTTTAAAAGTGGAAAATTTTGGCGGGGTAGGCGGAAGAATGGAGATGGTAAGTATCTCTCCTTTTGTTGTCGTTGATTTTGCACATACTCCCGACGGAATAGCAAAGGTATTAGAAGCTTTGGGCGGCTCTAAAATTACGGTTGTTTTTGGTGCCGGCGGAGATAGGGATAAGGGCAAAAGGCCGCTTATGGGCAAAGAGGTCGCCATGCGTGCCGCAAAACTAATTGTCACGAGCGATAACCCTAGAAGTGAAGAGCCGCAAACGATAATAGATGAAGTCGTTGCGGGGATAGATGATAAGTCCAAGGTAAGCATAGTGGTCGATAGATATGAAGCGATAAAAAAAGCGATTATGGATCAAAAAGAAGGAGAAATAGTTGCAATATTAGGCAAAGGCGATGAGACCACTCAAATTTTAAAAGATAGAACTATTCACTTTGATGACCGTGAAGTCGCAAGAGAATTTTTGAAACAGAAAGTGTAGCTGCCTAATATTTAAGACTTATTTTATCCCATTTAAAACCTTTCTTTTGTAAAATAATAAAAAAATTTTAAGGAGTCAGAGATGGCAGGCATACCACAACCGGCATTTTATCTATTCATGTGTCAAGTAGAGAGACCAGAAGGGTTTCCAAAAGGATCCTGTATAAAACCTCACAATAGAGATATTTTTCAGTATCTTAGTGAGGCACTTATGAGAAGCGGGGTTATGGGTACAGTTGTTCCAGTGCAAAGCGGCTGTCAAAATAGATGCAATATGGGGCCTGTAATGCTAGTAGAGCCGGGGCACACGATGTATGTCGGACTCACTAAAGAAAAAATTGATAAAATTATAAAAGAACATATCATTGGCGGCGTTGTTGTCGAAGAGTTTGTGATACCGAAAGAGATGTGGGCAGAGGCTATTAGCCCTGAACAAATGAGAAAAATGGCCGGAGTTAGTTAATAAAATGCAAATCGAAATGCTTTACTCGAAAATTCATAGGGCTACTGTCACTGATGCGAACCTTAATTATGTAGGTTCTATCACCATAGACAGAGAGCTAATGGACGCTGCAAAAATGAGAGTAGGCCAGAAAGTAGAAATCCTAAACATAAACAACGGCGAAAGATTTTCAACATACGTGATAGAGGGCGCACGAGGCAAAAGAGATATGTGTCTCAACGGAGCAGCCGCTAGAAAAGTGCATGTTGGCGATAAAATAATAGTCGTAGCTTATGCTTCTTTTGAAGAAGATGAGCTAAAAAATTATGCTCCGGCTATTGTTATTGTCGATGACAAGAACGATATAGTCGAAATCGGAAGCGGTCTTTAATGTTTGAAGGTTTTGACCTCTCAAAGCTTGGAGCCGCTTTTGAAGAGGCGCAAAAAAAAGCAAAAGAGCTTGAAGAAAAAAGTTCAACTCTAAGTTTTAGCGCAAAAAGCGGCGGTGGGCTTGTGTCTGTAACCGTAAACGGTAAATTTGAAGCTTTGGATATTTCTATTGACGACTCTCTTCTTGAAGATAAAGAGTCTTTGCAAATACTGCTTATGAGTGCATTTAACGATGCCGTAAAATCTGCTATCGAAAACCAAAAACATGATGCAATGTCTATGCTTGGCGGTTTAAATCCATTTTCAAAAAACGGTTAATTTGCCGTTATGCTAGAGTCTTTTGAAGAGTATCTGAAAAATAATCCAATAATAATAGACTCTTTTCACCCTTCTTTTGAACGAACCATCAATGAGATGCTAAATGTCGGAGGCAAGCGCTTTCGTCCGCTATTGCTTTTATCTGCAGTAAAAGCAATAGATGAAAGAATGCTTGAAAATGCGTATGACGCTGCTTTGGCGTTAGAGTGCTTGCATACCTATTCGCTTATTCACGATGATTTGCCGTGCATGGATGATTCGCCGCTCAGACGCGGGCATCCTACTTTGCACACTGTCTACGGTGATGCGGCAGCCGTACTTGCGGGGGATGCGTTAAATACTCACGCTTTTTATCTTCTTTCAAACTCCAAGTTATCGAGCGATACAAAAGTGGAGCTTGTAAAAATATTGAGTCGTGATGGCGGTATATATGGAATGGTGCTTGGCCAAGCGATTGATCTATTTTTTGAGCAAAAAAAACTTTCACTTGACGAGCTAAAATTTTTGCATATACACAAGACCGCAAAGCTAATAGCTGCTTCTCTTGCGATGGGTGCGGTGATTGCATCGGCAAAAGATGATTTGATAGAAAAGTTATATGACTTTGGTATTAAATTAGGACTTTTCTTTCAAATTAGGGATGACCTTTTGGATGCTTTGTCATCAGAGGAAAAAGAGGGTAAAAAAGTACAAAACGACGGTGCAAAAAACAGTTTTGTAAACCTATTGGGTGTGGATGGTGCAAAAAGTGAATTTGAGAGTTTAAAAAGTGAGTTATCGGCAACAATAAGCGGATTTGAACCTAAACTTTCAAATGCACTTTTTGTTGTTTGCGATAGATATTTTAAAGAAGATTTTTAAGGAGAATTAAAAAATGCCGGGAACTAATATGCTAAAAAAGATGTCAGATACTATTAAATTTCTAGCTTGCGATATGGTGCAAGCGGCGAACTCTGGACACCCTGGAATGCCGATGGGGCTTTCGGATATTATGAGTGTTTTTAACTCGTTTTACAAACACAACCCAGCAAATCCAAAATGGCTGAATAGAGATAGAGTAGTGTTTTCAGGCGGTCACGGTAGTTCTCTTATTTACTCTTTGCTTCATCTTTGGGGTTACAAAGTTTCGCTTGACGACCTCAAAAACTTCAGACAACTAGGTTCAAAAACTCCAGGGCATCCGGAATACGGTCATACCGACGGCGTAGAGGTGACTACCGGGCCTTTAGGTCAAGGGTTTGCTAATGCGGTAGGTTTTGCGTTTGCTTCCAAATATGCGGCGCACCTGCTCAATACGCCTACGGCAAAAGTAATTGATCATAAAGTGTACTGCTTTTGCGGTGACGGCGACCTTGAAGAGGGTATTAGCTACGAAGCGGCGAGCCTTGCGGGACACCATAGTCTAGAAAATTTGGTCATCGTATATGATAGTAACAACATTACGATAGAGGGCGAGGCGACTATAGCGCTCTCTGAAAATATGAGAGGCAGATTTGAGTCTCAAGGCTGGAGCGTGCTTGAGATAGATGGACATGACTATGCGCAAATAGAAGGTGCATTTAGCGAAGCGGTCAGCGGCAAAAGCGGAAAGCCGACACTAATAATCGCAAAAACAAAAATTGCAAAAGGTGCGGCTACGCTTGAAGGCTCACACCACACGCACGGCGCACCTCTTGGTGAAGAAGAGATAAAAGCTTCCAAAAAGGCGGCAGGATTTGACGTAGAAGCAAAATTCAATGTGCCAGAAGAAGTGCTTTTGAGATTTAGATGTGCTAAAGAAAAAGGCGAATTGGAAGAGAAGATATGGAATAAAATGCTTCTTGAGCTTCCTGAGCGTGAGAAAAACGACTATTTGACAGCTCTTTTAAATCCTGATTTTAGAGATGTGGCATATCCAGAGTTTGAGATTGGTTCAAAAGTAGCGACAAGAGATTCAAACGGCAAAATCCTAAATGCAATTGCAAAAGCATATCCTGGTTTTATCGGTGGAAGCGCAGACCTCTCTCCTTCAAACAAAACCGAACTAAATGGGCTTGGCGATTTCCCAAAAGGTAGAAATATAAGATTTGGTATTCGTGAGCATGCGATGGGCGCCATATCAAACGCTATTTCGCTTTACGGTTTGTTTAGACCGTTTTGCTCGACATTTTTTGTATTCTCCGACTATCTAAAGCCGTCGATTAGGGTTGCGGCGCTTATGGGTGCAAGGGAGCATTTTGTATTTACGCATGACAGTATCGGCGTGGGCGAAGATGGCCCTACGCATCAGCCAATAGAGCATCTAAGCGCACTTAGAGCCGTGCCAAATCTATATATATTCAGACCGTGTGATGCAAACGAAAATATAACTTCATGGCAAACAGCTCTAAACCTGAATGCCCCAAGCGTGTTTGTGTGTTCTAGACAAGGACTTGAGGTGCTTGAAATTAGTAAAAACGCAGACATCTCAAAAGGCGCATACAAAGTTGTCGAAAAACCAAACGCTAAAATTACTCTAATGGCAAGCGGTAGTGAAGTACACACGGCTATAGCGGCGGCAAAGCTGCTTGAAAATGACTCTATAGCGGCAAATGTTGTAAGCGTTCCGTGTTTGGATTTGTTTGTTGAGGCGGGCAAAGAGTACCAATCTGCGCTTCTTGGCAACACAAAAGTGATTGCGGTAGAGGCTGCGAGCGGACAAGAGTGGTATAGATTTGCCGATGATGTAGTTTGTATGGAGAGTTTTGGGGCAAGCGGTAAAGATTCCGCATTGTTTAAGGAATTTGGCTTTACGGCGGAGAATGTTGCGACCAGAGCAAAAAGTTTATTGTCGTAACGCTTTGGCAAACAAAGTTTTGTTACAATCAATCAAATTACCCAAAAGGAAAAAAAATGGCTTTAAAAGTTGCGATTAACGGTTTTGGAAGAATCGGCAGATGTGTGGCTAGAGTAATAGCTAATAGAGATGACGTTGAGCTTGTAGCAATAAATGACCTTGCCGACATCGAAGAGCTTGCGTATTTGATGAGATACGACACTATCCACGGTAGATTCAATCAAGATGTAGCGGTGGACAACGGCAACCTAATAATTGGCGGTAAAAAAGTAAAAGTATTTAGCGAAAAAGACCCAACGGCTCTTAAATTTGCAGATGTAGGCGCCGAAATCATGCTTGAGTGCACGGGACTTTTCCTGGAGCAAGACAAAGTACAGTGCCATCTAGACAACGGCATTAAAAAAGTGATCTTCTCTGCTCCGGCAAAAGACAATACACCTACATTTGTACTAGGCGTCAATGATAGCGCATACAACGGCGAAAAAATCATCTCAAACGCATCTTGCACAACAAACTGCCTTGCCCCAATGGTAAAAGTGCTTGACGATGCGTTTGGTATTGAAAACGGTCTTATGACGACTATTCACTCATACACAAACGACCAAGCGATTCTTGACATCATCCACAAAAAAGAAAGACGCAGAGGAAGAGCGGGCGCAGCCAATATCATCCCTACGACTACAGGCGCAGCAAAAGCTATCGGACTAGTGCTTCCACACCTAAAAGGCAAACTAGACGGCTTATCTGTGAGAGTTCCGACTCCAGATGTGTCTATGACGGATCTAAGCGCAACGCTTAAGAAACCAGCAACCATAGAAGAGGTAAATGAGTTATTTAGAGCTGCCGCAAAAGGAGCCTTTAAAGGCATTATTACCGTAGATGATGAAAAAAGAGTCTCTATGGACTTTAGAACAGATCCATCAAGCTGCATCTTTGTGACCGATACGACAAAAGTAATCGGCAATACGCTAAAAGTAATGGCGTGGTACGACAACGAGTGGGGTTATTCAAATAGACTTGTAGATATGGCCGTTAGAATCGGCGCATAAATAAATGAGGAGTAGGAACTTTTCCTACTCCATCTCCATCTCCTGAAAAGCTACTATTATATTCTTTGGATTTTCATCCCATAAAGCCGCATTTTTAAATTCACTCATATCAACTACTTTTGTGATGGTGTCAAGTTCTACGCCTTTATCTATTGCGGTTTTTACTTTTGTGCGTAAACTAGTTATGTATGAGAGAGCAAAATCATAAGACTCCCTACCTACAGTCTTGCCGTGCCCGCCTATCATATGTACAAAATCTAATTTGCCTATTTCTTTTAATGCCACTATAGAGCCATTGATACTGCCATCTCTTAATGGGAGTATCAATGTGCTGTATGCTATGTCACCCGCTATGACGGTTTTTGCGGCTGGATAGTATGCTACCAGATCCGCATTTGTGTGTGCTTTTTTGGATGGCTTAAATATAGTGACATTGCCCATTTTTGCTTTGATAGTTAGGTTTTGCTCTATATATTCATCCGGCAATGTAACTACGCTTTTCTCCCATGCTTCTTTGGATACTACTTTTTCATAGCTATTAAATCTTTCCGGTATTTTTTCATATGCCTCTTTTATTTTTATATCGCCTATGATTTTTATTTTACGTTCACGGTAGTATGCATTTCCGCCGAGATGGTCATTGTGATAGTGAGTGTTGAGTACGAGAGTTATTTTTTTGCCCATGATTTTTTCTATTTTTTCTGCGGCTTCCCTTGCATAATTATATGTAGGCCCGGTATCTATGGCGAGTATCCCTTTATCTAGCTCTAGATAACAGCTATTGACGATGTTTCCGTTATTTTTTGCGTTTGGCGCCCCAGGATTGCCAAATATGCAATATACGCCGTTTTCTACCTGAACAGGCTTAATACCGTAATCAAACCCGAATAGTGCGACCGTTACGGCCGCAAGTAATAATATTTTTTTCATCTATAGTCCTAGATATAATTTTTATTTATTTTATATCCAAGAAGTAAAATTGTTGTAAAGATTAAATCCCTTGCTTTATCATTGCGTCTGCAACACGCCTAAAACTTGCGATATTCGCCCCTATTTTAAAATTGTTCGGCTCAGCAAATTCTGTTGCGGCAAGCTTGCATTCATTAAATATATTTTGCATTATAGACTTTAGCTTTGCATCTATCTCGGCGTGGCTAGATTGTAAAAACAGAGCATCTTGCCCCATTTCAAGTCCGCTTACTGCTACTCCTCCGGCATTTGCCGCTTTGGAAGGAGCATAGAGCATGCCGGCGCCTATCAACATATCCGCTGCCTCGTTGGTTAGTGGCATATTGGCACCTTCTATTACGGCTTTGACACCGTTGTTTATCATTGCTCTTGCGCCGTCCGTATCTACTTCGTTTTGAGTGGCACAAAAAAATGCATAATCGCACGGTGTGTCCGTAATCTTTGTATTCTTGTACAAACCTTTGCCGTATTGTGAAAGCGAAGCTCTGTCTATCTCTTTTATCTGTTTGACTTTTTCTACATCTATGCCGTCTTCGTCTATGAGTACACCGCCCCTATCTGAACAAGCTATGATTTTGGCTCCCAACTCTACAAGTTTTTGCATCGCATATATCGCTACATTGCCGCTACCGCTTACTATGCATGTTTTACCTTCCAACCCTAAACCGTTGTATGAGAGCATCGCCTGTGCAAAATATACGGCTCCGTATCCTGTAGCTTCTCGTCTGCCGTAGCTTCCTCCAAAAATAGGAGATTTGCCTGTTAATGCACCGTCAAAAAGCCCCGTTATTTTTTTGTATTCACCGAACATGTAGCCGATTTCTCTCTCACCTACACCTATGTCGCCGGCCGGTATATCTATGTGCGCTCCTATATGCGGAGCAAGGGTTCTGATAAAAGCCTGACAAAATCGCATAATCTCTCTATCCGACTTACCTTTTGGATCAAAATCTGACCCGCCTTTGGCGCCGCCCAGCATTAGCCCTGTTAAAGAGTTTTTAAATGCTTGTTCAAAGCCTAAAAATTTAAGTGTAGAGAGATTAACTCCTTTTTCAAATCTAAGTCCACCCTTGTATGGACCAAGAGCCGAGCTAAACTGTACCCTGATACCGCGGTTTATTTCGATAGTCCCATCATCTCTCTCCCATACGATACGAAACTTGATAATTTTTTCCGGTTCGCTGATTCGTTCGAGGATTTTGTATTGCTCATATTTTGGCTCTAACGTAAGGAGCTGCGAGATACAGCCGAAAACTTCTGAGACAGCCTGAATAAACTCAGGCTGGTGTGGATATCTGAGGCTTAAATCATTCAGTACTTTGTTGGGGTACATCGCTGTTTTCTCTCTTTGTTTTTTTGAGCTCTTTGCACTCATCTTTTGAACTTAGAGCTTCTTTTTCAAGTGCAAACCACTTGTCATTCATGTTTTTGTCGTCTGATGGAGGCGATAACTCATCGCACTGACTGAGGGCTCTGGCTTTGTCAGGACATGCTCTGACGCACTCTGAACAGTAGATGCAAAGATATGGATTGTAGTGATATGTGTATTCAAAATTTTCTCTATTTTGCGTAAAAAGGATAGCTCCGGGAGGGCATACGTCTTCACATTTGAGGCACCAGATACAGCTTTCTTCTTCGAATAGGATGATTCCTCTAGCCTCTTTGTTTTTCGGACTTTTCTCAAATGGATAGTCGATAGTTGCAGGTTTGCTGAATAGATTTTTGATAGCGTTTAGTATTGAATTGGTCATTTTATTACCTTGCCGTACACGATAAACATGGGTCAAACGAAGCTACAATAGCAGCAACATCTGCGTAATTTTGCCCTTTTAGAGCTTCTATCATCCCGGGTACAGAACCAAACGTCGGCGTTTTGATACGTACCCTATCGAGATACTGTCCTTTTGAAGCCTTGAGATAATAAAAACACTCACCCCTTGGAGCCTCAACTCTCATGTAGCTCTCGCCCTCCGGCGTACCTCGTACTTTTGAGGCTATATCACCATCCGGCATTCCGTCAAGCGCTGCTTCGATGAGGCGAATACTCTCAAATATCTCTTTTAGTCTCACTATATTTCTAGCGTGTATGTCACCATCTTGCATGACGATACTCTTAAATCCTAGCTCAGCATAAGGCAGATAATCAGACTCGTTTCTAACATCAAAATCCACACCGCTAGCTCTTGCGAGTGGCCCAAGTACGGAGCATCTATATGCACTCTCTTTTGTGATTACGCCGACTCCTTTGTATTTGAGTGACAAGCTCCAATTGTTCAAAAATAGCTCTTCAATTTCGGCTACTTTTTGTTTTAGAAGTGCAAGTTTGCTTCTCATAGAGCCTTCTATCTCTACACTTATATCTTTATTGACTCCGCCTATCGATACATAGTCGAACTGCACACGATTTCCCGTCATCGCCTCTTGCGTCTCCATGACAAGCTCTCTATCTTTCATCGTACGCATAAAAAGAGCCTCAAAACCCGCATTTTCAGCCGTATGGGAAAGGCACAGTAGATGAGAGTGAACACGGTCTAACTCGTTTGCGATAAGGCGTAGATAAGAAGCTTTTTTCGGCACCTCTAACTCCATTAGCTCTTCGACCGCAAGTGTATAGCAAGTGGAGTGGATAATGGCGCAAAGCCCACACACACGAGCGACGACATAGCCGACTTGTTTGAATTTGAACTTTGTAGTGCAGGCAAGCTCTACGCCCCTGTGCACATAGCCAACATCCGCCTCTACGCCGATAATCTTCTCATTCTCACACTCAAAGCTAAATCTCACAGGCTCCAAAAGAGCGATATGTTGGCTTCCAAGTGGGATATTTATAGTTTTGCTCATCTTTTTATCCTTAGCGGATTTTCTAGCCCGTCCACTTCTATGAACATCCCTTTTACACTGCCTTCAAAGTTTGCCCCAAGCAAGTCTCTAAGCTCACCCTCATACATTTTTGCAGTCGGTAGAATATCTGACAGGCTTGGTAAAAGATAATTTTCTGGAACTTTGGCGTAAAACACTTTCCACTCATCTTTTGCGCCTATTTTTGTAAAAGACCACTGTATTTCAAGCTCATCATTTTCAAATAGTCCGTTGATGCAGACGAAATGCCAAATGCTAGAGTCGTAAAACTCCGTAATTTTGGCTCTTATATCTTCAATATTTATTGGTTCTTTTGCCAGTTTCATATTTTGCCCGCCATCTTTGTTTTATCGGTTTGGCCTTCAAACTCGGTGATTTCGCCCATTAATTTTTTGGGATACTCTATCTCTTTTGTTTTTTGTTCCAGTATCCCAAGTGCCTTTGCCACCCCGTCTATTATCTGCTCCGGATGCGGGGCGCAGCCGCCCACGTATACGTCGACGGGGATATATCTATCTATTCCGTCTTCGACATTGTACATCCCACGAAAAACACCGCCCGTGGACGTGCAAGAGCCGCATGCCACGACGACTTTTGGTTCTGGGATTTGCGAGTAGAGTTCTATCAGTCTCTCCCTACTTCTTTTTGTTACTGGCCCCGTGACAAGGAAAATATCAGACTGCTTTGGGTTGCCCGTGTTTTTGACGCCGAGTCTCTCAAGGTCGTATTTTGGCGCTAGGCAGGCTAATATCTCAATGTCGCAACCGTTGCAACTTCCGGCGTTGTAGTGCAGTAGCCACGGCGATTTCTTGCGAAATTTTTTTAAAAACTCTTTTATCATGCCATTACACCCAAAATAATATTTGCCGCCGCCAACGTAAATGCGACAGAGTAGACGATACGAACCATGTCGGAGTAGCGAACCCTTGCGGTAGAGTTGTCAACAAGTAAAACCGCAAAAAAAGCCAAAACCGCAAGCACGGCTCCAAGGACGAAGTTTGACCCGCCAAATAAAAACACTAGTGTAAATACAAAAAGCATATCAAGCCATTTTGCCGTATAGACAGCCTCGTAAAAGATGCCCGAAAACTCAATTTCAGCTCCGCCGACTATCTCTTGATGAGCCTCTGCGGCGTCAAAAGGGGATTTTTTGAGGAGTCCCGGCAGTACGACTAGAAGAGCTAAAAATCCTATAAAAGATGCGCCAAAAGTGGAGTCGCTATTTATGATTTTTGAGACCTCAAAGCTTCCGGTATGCAGATAAAAAGCTATCGCCGTAAGAATAAGCACGGGCTCTAAAGCGGATATGGCGATAAGCTCTCTTGTGGAGCCAATGCGACTGTATGTAGATTTTGCCGAGTAGCCGGCAACGATGAGAAGAGATGTGGAAAGTAGGTGAAAAAATATCGCCACCAACAAGTCTCCGCCAAAAAACAGCACAGATAGCGCAACCCACGCTGCCACAAAGTGCATCACACCCATAAAGGCGTGGTAGGAGTGTAGTATCATCGGGCGTTTATCTGTTAGCTTGAATAGGTCGTAAAAAGGCTGAATGATTGGCGGCCCTTTTCGTGATTGCATTCTTGCTTTTAGCTTTCGCTCAATGCCGTAAAGTAGCCCGCCGATGATGGGCGCAAAAATAGTTAGAAGCCAGCTCATATGTTTAACGCTCCCACTATGATGATTAGCGCAAAAAGTGCGGCTGATGTGATGTTTGCAATCTTCTCGACGCTTTTTGCGGGGTCAAAATAAAAAGAGTACGCATTTGCTTCAATGTTTTCGCCGCAAGAGTAAGGTTTTGCTCTATCAACACCTTTTAGTTTGATTTTGGCGGCCACTATCGGAGCGACGCCCAAAAGTAAGAAGGCCGCAAGTATATGCCAAAATTTCAGCTCTCCAAATGGCAGTACGATACCCCAGAAATCACCGCTTATCGGTATGGCGACAGAGGCTACGAAAGAGGCGCTATCTTTGAAGAAACTGCCAATTGCAGGAGAGACGAATAGCGCAAAAGAGAGCAAAAATAGACCGAGCACAAACGGCGAAATAAGATATGAGTAGTCCTCTGAGTCACTTTTTGCTCCATCGTTTGCGACGAATCTACCGACGGTTTTGAAGTAGAGCAGAGTAAGAGCCACGCTTCCGACCGCAATAAAAAACAGTAAAAATGCGACAAGCAGACCGCTAAAACCTACAACCCCCTCATACGCAAGCCACTTGGCAAAAAATACGCCAAAAGGAGGCAGGGCGATAGATAAAAATCCCAGAACGATAAGCGATGTTAGTATCGGCGCTTTATTGATTAGCCCTTCTACCGACTCGATGCTTTTGATATGATATTTTTTCTCCAAAATTCCGGCACACATGAAGAGCATTGCTTTTGATACGCCGTGAAAAATGATGAGAAGCATGCAAGCAAGTATCGTAAGAGGTGTGCCGAGCGATGCGGTGAGTATCATGAGGCCAAGAAGCGAGATAGTGGAATATGCAAGTATTTTTTTGAAACTATCTTCTCTAAGAGCGAGAGCTGCGGAGACGAGAAATGAGACTGCTCCGATAAGAGCTATGAGGGCACCTACGGCTGTGCCTGCTATTGCGGGTGAGATTTTGAGTATTAGATATGGGGCTATTTTGACCATTGTGGAGGAGTGCAGTATCGCACTAACTGGTGTTGGGGCGACCATTGCACCAAGTAGCCACGGGGAGAACGGCATTTGTGCGCCTTTGATAAGTGCGGCGATAGATACAAGGGCGCAAAAAAGCATTAAATATTCGCCGCCGTGAGTCAAAATCTCCGAGATATAAACGGAGTGAAACTGGCTTTTTGCGACAAGTGCGGCAACTAGCAACGCCACACCTCCGATTTGATTCATCCAAAGGGCTGTGTGGGCGTTTTCTTTTGATTCTTCGTTGTCTCTAAAACCTATCAGCCAGAAGCTTGCGAGCGTAGTCATTTCAAAAAACAAAAACAGCCATTTGATATTATCGGCCGATACGAGTAGGTTCATAACGCCCAAAAATGCAGTGAGAATAGCCAAAAATACGGCTTGACGTGAGATGTTCGGCGTTTCGTCTTTGATATATCTTACGGCGTAGATAAGTATGAGTGAGCCGACGATGTTGACTAGCAAAAACATAAACACGGATAACTTATCGACGACGATGTCAAAGCCTTCTTTGGACGCAAAGTTCTCAAGCGCAAACAAAATTGCCATTTGGATGAGACTCAAAAAGAGGATTTTCTTGTTTTGACTTTTAAAACCGATATATGCGAAGTATCCGAGCAACGCTATATCCAAAACCAAAAACGGAGCGGCTAGGTATGATGCGCTAAGTCGGAAGCTACTTTCGTATGAGATGTATGAAAGTATTGATGCCGCAATAAGAAAGGCTGAGGCTATGACCGTAATAAATCCAGCCTGCCTTTTGAAGATGAAAGCGGCCGTAGCCGCAATAAATGGAAGCAAAAATAGAGTCAAAAGATACTCTTGCATATCACACGCTCTTTTTTGTGGGTTACGAAGATTTTACCTAAATAAGTTTACGACGGGGTTACTCTTTTGTTTTAAGCCAAAAAACTTTCTACTCTTTTTATTGCTTCATCTTTGCCGACTATAGCAAGCAGTTCGTTGATTGACGGGCTTTGGGTTGAGCCTGTAAGCGCAATTCTTATCGGCATTCCCAGTTTTGGCATTTTGAGTTCTCGACTTGCCAAAAACTCATCTATAACACTTTTAAACTCATGCTCATCTTTTGCGTCGCAAGCTTTTAACGCATCGGCAAAACCTCTTAGAATATCTTTTGCCTCGTCATTAATATTTTTAGCAACTGCCGCTTCATCGTAGCTTGTCGGTGTTTTTGTCATAGAATTTATCGTACTTGCCAAATCTATCAGTGTTTTGGCTCTCTCAAGAGCATTTTTGAAAAGTAGCTCCTCATTGTTGCCGAAGCTTTCACATCCAAAATCTTTGAGTAACTCTTTTAGTCTCGCCGTTGGAGTCTTTTTGAGATATTCGCCGTTTATCCAGTTTAGTTTTTCGAGGTTGTATTGGCTTGCCGATTTGTTGATGCCGCTTGGGTCAAATAAAGAAAGCATCTCTTCCATCGTGAAAAGCTCTTGGTCTCCGTGGCTCCAGCCGAGTCTCACAAGAAAATTTAGCAGTGCTTCAGGCAGATAGCCTAGTGTTTTGTACTCCATAACATCCGCCGCGCCGTCTCTTTTTGAGAGTTTTTTGCCGCCGTCACCTAATATCATAGGCACATGATAGAATTTTGGTATTTCAAATCCAAGCGCTTCGTAAAGCACTATTTGTTTTGGCGTATTGGATGTATGGTCGTCGCCTCTGATGACCTCAGTCACACCCATAAGCGCATCATCTATCACGACCACAAAGTTGTATGTCGGAGTGCCGTCCGAACGGGCTATGATAAAGTCGTCTAGCTCTTTTGCGCCAAAGCTCAGCTTGCCTTTGACTCCATCGTCAAACTCTATCACGCCATCCAGCGGAGCTTTGATACGAACGACCGGCTCTACGCCCTCCACTGGAGGTAGTTTGCCATCTCTGTATCTGCCGTCATATCTTGGTTGTTCGCCCGCCGCAGTTTGCGCCTCTCTGAGTGTGTCCAACTCTTCTCTGGACATATAGCAGTGGTACGCCTTGCCCTCTTCCAGAAGTTTTTTGACGTACTCTTTGTAGATATCAAATCTTTTTGACTGGTAGGCCACCTCGCCGTCATAGTTTAGTCCTACCCAGTCAAAAGCTTCAAGTATCGCTTGCAATGCTTCCTCGGAGTTTCTAGAGAGGTCGGTGTCTTCTATACGTAAAAGAAATTTTCCGTTGTTTTTTCTAGCCCAAAGCCAGCTAAAAAGCGCCGTTCTGAGGCCGCCGATATGCAAAAAGCCTGTAGGAGAGGGGGCAAATCTTGTTACTACCATTATTTAAAGTTCCTAGTTAATTTTTTTGCGAATTTTAGCAAAATCAAGTGTAAACTCACTGCCGATACCTACTTCAGAGCGGATGAAAAGCCCAACTCCGTTTTCGTCGCAAAACTCTTTTACAAGAAACAGCCCAATACCACGCCCCTCGTCCGCATTTGCCTCTTGATAGTATCTGTCAAAAATTTTTATTAGTTCGTCTTCGGCAATACCACGCCCCTTATCTTTTACTTTGAGAATATCGCCTTTTAGGGTCAGCTCTACACTTTTGCCCTCAGGGGTGAACTTGAGCGCATTTGATAGCAGATTTGCAAGAGCGAGTGTGAAGCCTTTTTTATCTATAAAAAACGTTTTATTTTCGGCATCGGTTGTCAGCAGTACACCCTTTTTTGCATATGCATCCTCATGAAGTGCCGCCTCTTCAAGGATAAGCTCCCTTAGCTCAACTTCTGATTTTTGGCTTAGTTTTGCCTCTTTTTTTGCAAAATATTCCATGTTTTCATACAAATCAAGTAGTTTGTCGCAAGCAAGCTCTATTCTTTCACATTTTTTTATTGTACCTTCATCGCCGCTTTTTTTGAGCATGGAGGTGTTGGTTTTGATAGTAGCTACAGGAGTATTTATCTCATGCATCGTGTCTTCAATAACTCTTTTAAAATTGGTTATCGGAGCCATAAAAACTTCCATAAGTTCGTGAGCTAGATAGATTGCCGCAGCCGTAGAAAAAACAAATAGCGTTGCAAGAATAGCAAATTCAAAATCATCTACTCCGCCGAGTCTATCCAGAATAAAACCGGCAAAACCAAACAAAAAGGTATTAAGTCCGGTTACGCCGAGTGAGTATAAAATTAGTTCGTTTTTAATTTTCAAAGCGGTAGCCGATTCCTTTTATGTTAACTATTGAGTCACGACCGAGTAGTTTTTTTAGTGAATTTATATAAACCCTGATACTACCGTAACTAGGCTCTTTGGCGGCCGGCCAAAGCTCTCTTTCTATGTTTTCGATAGTTACGGTGCTGTTTTTGTTTCTTACAAGTAGTGACAATAGCTCAAGCTCTTTTTGACTCAGGTCTACATCGCCGTTTGTATCAAAAACTCTTTTTTTGTCAAGGTCAAAAAATAGATTGTTTCCGATATCTACGGTTTGCGCTTTTTGTCCAAAGGAGTCGCGCAGTTTTGATTTTATTCGCGCTACTAGCTCTATCGGTTCGCATGGTTTGCGGATAAAGTCGTCGCATCCAATTTCGAAGCACTCAGCGGCTATTTTTGGGGATTTGTGGCTTGTGAGCATAAGTGCAGGCTTACTGTCACCAAAGCTTCTGAGCTCTTTTAACAGTTCTATGCCGTTTTTTTGTCCTAAATTTATATCCAAAAGATAGAGGTCAAAAATCTCTTTAAAGCCTAGTTCTACTGCGGCCTCAAAACTTCCGGCTTCCTTGACGCAAAACCCCTCCGACTCTAGTAGCTCTGTCGTGCTCTCTCTAAAAAGAGCGTCATCTTCGACAAATAAAATTCTATTCAATGCTCAAAACCCGCCAACTGCATTTTTCACCCGCAAACATAGGCACTACCTCAACCTTTGTATTTTTGCAGATAAGAGGCAGTTTGTATTCTGATTTTTCTAGCATCACAAATTTCTCCGGCGGTTTGATGGCGTAAATAGCTTGCGCATTGTCGGATACGAATTTTTGTAGATTGTCTAGCTTGCCGTGTAGGTCAAATATCTCGACAAGTTTTGGCAAAAGAGCGGGAGCACTAAATATTCCCGCAGGAGCCGAATCGCTCTCTTTTGCCACTTTCGGATGCGGTGCGCTATCGGAGCCGAACATTACTTTCGGGTTTGCGCTAAGTGCCGCTTGCAAAACGGCGTCTCTGTCCGCTTTGGTTTTGACTACCGGTTTGCAAAATAGATGTGGGTTGAGTCTCTCGCCCATCAAATCGTCAACCGTAAGAGTCATGTGATGAAGCGTGATTGTGGCGTAGATGTTTTCATAATCTTCGACAAGCCTGAGCCCCTCTTTTGTGCTTATGTGCTCAAATATTATTTTGAGGCGAGGAAATTTTTTGGCTATATATTCGAGTATCGGAATAAAGTTTTGCTCTCTTTGGAAAAGATTTGGGCTATGCGTTTCCGCATGCACCGATAAAGGTATATTCAAGGCTTCCATTGCTCTTAGCTGAGGCTCTATGGAGTCTATATTTTTGGCTCCCTCTTCGGAGTTTGTCGTGACTCCCGCAGGGTAAAGCTTCATAGCGATGATATGCGCCGCCGCCTCTTCAAAAAAACTATCTTCATAAGGTTTTAAAAACATTGTCATATATGGTAAGAAAAGCTCTTTGCCGCACGCTTCTAAAACTCTTTTGCGATAAGCGTGCAGAGCATCTAAGGTTGTTATGGGTGGTGTGATATTTGGCATTATGACGCCACCTGCAAACTCTTCTGCGGAGTAAGGAGCTACTAGATGGAGCATGTCCGAGTCTCTTAAATGAAGATGCATGTCTAGCGGCGATTTTAGCGTGAAAGTTTGCATTAGTTTTTTGCTTCCTCTATAAGTCGGTTCATGCTATTTTTGTAGTCCTCAAGCGCCTCCGCGCTTGTTGCTTCAAACCTTGTAACAAGAACAGGAGTGGTGTTTGATGCCCTAATAAGTCCCCAGCCGTTTTCAAAACTTACCCTTACGCCGTCTATATCGACTATTCCAAAAATCTGAGGCAGATATGGTGGAGGATTTTCAAGTGCCGTTTTTATCTTTCCGATAATGCCAAACTTCGTATCTTCAGTGACGTGTACCTTTATCTCGTCGGTCGAAAATAGTTTTGGCATGCTATCCATTTCGGCGTTTAGGTCTACGCCGTTCTTGATAAGCTCTAAGACTCTCATCGCCACATAAACAGCGTCATCAAAGCCAAACCACTTGTCGTTAAAAAACATGTGCCCGCTCACCTCTGCGGCAAAGTCTGCACCTGTCTCTCTCAGTTTCACTTTGAGGTTACTATGGCCAGTCTTATACATTATCGCCGTGCCTAGTTTTGACACTTCGTCATACATTACTTTTGAGCATTTTACCTCTCCGATTACGGTTGGTTTTTTGCCTTGTCTTGCCATGTATCTTGCAAATATAAGAGCTAGTTGGTCGCCTTTGATATTGTACTTATCCGTTAACACCGCGATTCTATCGGCGTCCCCGTCAAAAGCGAAGCCTAATCTGTATGATTTTTCTTCCATTAGTTTTTTGAGGTCTTCTAGATTGTGCTCTTCTGAAGGGTCTGGATGGTGATTTGGGAATGTACCGTCCGGTGTTTCAAATAGAGATTCGAATGAAATACCTAGTTTTGAGAGGATGTCAATAATAGAAAGTCCGGCTACTCCGTTACCGCAATCTATGGCTACTTTAGTATCCATATTTTTTAGCGCGTCAAAATCTTTTACAAGGTATTCAATATAGGCTTTTTTTGCGAATATGGTGTATATTTTTGCCTCTGTTTTTGTGTGTTTTGTATCGCCTGCGGCTATTATTGTTTTACCCAAAGCTTCTATATCTTTGCCAAAAAACGGCGCTTTGTCCACTGTGATTTTAAATCCGTTATATTCCGGCGGGTTGTGAGAGCCGGTTATCATGACGGATGCAGATGTGTTTACTTTTTTGTCTCCCGCTTCCCATTCAAAAAAGTTTGTGAAGTAGTTGATACCCGTGGTGACCATGCCCATATTTAGTACATTTACACCGCTAGCTAGAAAGCCCAGAGATAGCCATTCAAAAAGTATCGGAGAGTGCGTACGTGCATCAAAGCCTATTGATACGAAGTGTTCTTTATCTCCGAGCTGCGCTTTTATCGCTTCTCCTAAATGAAAACCTATTGCCTTTACGGTTTTCTCATTTAACTCTTTTTCAAAAATTCCCCTGATGTCGTACTCTCTAAATATAGATTGCATCTGTTCGTCCTTTTTTTGAGTTTATGTTAAATTTTTTCGGCTTCGTTTTTGTTACACGTCATAGAAATTTTTATACCACTCCACGAAGTTTTTGATTCCCTCTTTGACGCCTGTTTTTGGCATATATCCCGTATCTCTTGTGAGGTCAGATATGTCGGCGTATGTCGCAGGAACATCACCTGGTTGAAGCGGCAAAAAGTTTTTCTCGGCTTTTTGTCCAAGATTTTCCTCTATCGCCTCGATAAATTCCATGAGGCTTACAGGGGAGTTGTTGCCGATATTGTAGACTCTATACGGCGCTTTTGAGCTTGAAGGGTCTGGTGTTTTGCCGCTCCACTCTGCATTTGGCGTAGCCGGATTGTCGATGATGCCAATAACGCCGCTAACAATGTCGTCAATGTAGGTAAAATCTCGTCTCATATCACCGTGGTTGAAAACGTCTATAGGCTTGCCCTCAAGTATCGCTTTTGTAAATAAAAACAGCGCCATGTCAGGTCTTCCCCACGGTCCGTAAACGGTAAAAAATCTAAGTCCGGTAGTGCGAATGCCAAAGAGATGACTGTATGTGTGCGCCATTAGTTCGTTTGATTTTTTGCTTGCGGCGTATAGGCTTATCGGGTGGTCTACGTTGTTGTGTACGGAAAAAGGCATATCTTCGTTTAATCCATAAACCGAAGAGCTTGAAGCGTAAGAAAGATTTTGCACTCCGTGCTGTCTACATGCTTCAAGGATATTGATAAATCCGGTGATGTTGCTGTCTATATATGCAAATGGATTTGTAAGCGAATATCTGACGCCTGCTTGTGCGGCGAGGTTACAAACGGCATCTGGTTTTTCAGACTCAAAAATAGCAAAAAGAGTGTCTTTGTCTTCTAGTTTTACTTGATAAAAAGAGTGTTTAGTATTTTTGTCGCTAAGTGTTTTTTTGCCGTATGCTAGATGCTCTTTTGCGATTCCAAGCTCTGAGAGTCTTGCGTATTTGAGATTGATATCGTAGTAATCGTTGATACAGTCTATGCCGACAACTTCATCGCCTCTTTCAAGTAGTTTTCTTGCCAAATTAAAGCCGATAAATCCGGCTGTTCCCGTAATCAAAACTTTCAAAAGTACCTCTTTGTATGCTGCTGATAGCTCGATTATAACATCTGTTTTGATAAATATCCATTTGGGTTTAAACCGTTTTGGGTTAAAATGAACCAAAAGCTACCTCACAAAAGGACACTCACTTGGTTTTTGAAGCAAAATATCCAATTTTAGGTTTTGAAAATGTTTCAACCTATGACTTCGAAGTCGTGGACGACAACTTTGCAACAATAAGAAATGCGGGAGGCGGAATGCCCGCTTTTACGCTTGTAAACCCATTTGTACTTAGAGATTATGCCTTTGATATCCCTCTTGCCATAAGGGCATTAATGGATTTAAAAAACGACACTAATCTTCTTATTTATTTAGTTCTTATAGTAAAAAATCCGTTTACCGAATCTATGGCTAACTTTTTGGCGCCCGTACTTTTCAATGTAGATAACAAAACAATGGCGCAGGTTGTGTTGGATGAAAACATATACACAGATTATCTAGCGGCCGAACCGCTATCAAAATTTATCACGCAATAGCATTGAGCGAACAAAGCCTCAGGGAAAAGATAGAGCAACTAGTCGGCTCAGGCGCTAGTGACTTTGAAATTTCCAAAGAGTTTAAAAACCACATCAGGGCATATCTCGGCTCTCTTGACGAAATGTTTGAGGCCGACTTTGGCCGAGAGTTTCTCTATCGCCACACAAAAGAGTTAGACTCCTTTCTTGTTGAGATGTTTCGCTATATTTTGCGTGATAGTTTCGGCGACTACCAACCCCTTATAAATTCAATTCCCGTTTCAATGATAGCTCTCGGAAGTTACGGTAGACAGCAACTTTCCGTATATTCCGACATAGACATAATGCTTTTATACAAAGAGATAAAAGGGTATGCCATTAAGCCTATTTTGGAGAGATTTCTCTATATGGCGTGGGATGCCGGACTCAAGATAGGGCACAGAGTACATGAGGTCTCTGAGATACCGGAGGCAGTAAAAGCGGATATTACCATCAAGACAGCAATTTTGGAATCAAGATTTATCTGGGGTTCGAAGTTTTTGTGGATGGAGTATCAAAACAAGCTGACGCAGGTGCGACGAACCGAGCAAAAAGAGTTTGTGTTTGCAAAGCTAGAAGAGATGGCAAAACGCCACAAAAAATACAAACTCTCTATGGAGCCAAATATCAAAGAGGGTATCGGCGGTCTTAGGGACTCTAATACGTTGTTTTGGCTAGCTACTTGTATTTACGGCGTAAACTCAAACAAAGAGCTTACCGGACGGCTGTTTAGCGAGGCGGAGTATAAAGAGTATAGGATAGCTCTTGAATTTTTGTTCAAGCTCAGAAATGCGCTTCATCTATTGGCCAAAAAAAAGCAAGACGAACTAGTGATGCAAACCCAAAGGGAGGTTGCATTAAAACTTGGTTTTAGAGATATAAAAAGTCAAAAAGCGGAAAATGGTTTGATGGCAAAAACTCTTCGCTCTATGCAAGCAATAAATATTTTTTCTTCTATCAATTGCGCCAAGTTGACAAGAAAAATAACATATCAAAAAGATAGCCTTTCGAAACTAAGAGAAGCTAATATTGGAAACGGTTTTTTTGTTGTTGACGATAAATTGTTTGTATCTTTTTTGAAAAGCGGTTCGAATCTCTTTGAGGCGCTGGAAAATCTTATAGCAGTGCAAAAAAATAGGGTGCTTGCCTTTGACTATAGCATTCATCAATATCTAATAAACTCAGCTTCGCAAAAAAGGCAAAAGAAGATTACAAAAGATTTGATTTTAAATCTGCTCTGCCACGACTCACACAGTATTTTATCTACGCTCTATGATACCGGGCTTTTAACGAAGTTATTTGCTCCGTTTGAAAAGATTTTATTTTTGGCACAGTTTGACGGGTATCATATTTATCCGGTGGATATACACACTTTAGAAACAGTCAAAAATATAGAAAACATAAAAGATAAATTTATAAAATCACTGTATGACACACTACCGCAAGAGGAAAAAGCATACCTAAAATTGGCCTTAATATTTCATGACATAGGAAAAGGTAGAAGCAAAAATCACTCTCTTTTGGGTGCGAGAATTTTTGTCTCTTTCGCTAAAAAACTGGGAATAGACGAGAGTAAGATAGAGCTTGTACGTCGTGTTATCGTACATCATACTCTTATGTCTAATATGGCGTTTAGAGAAGATTTAAACAGTGAAAAAACAATTCTTGCCTTTGTCGGAAGTCTAAAAACCAAAAAAGCGGTCGACTTTTTGTATCTTCTCACTTATGCTGATTTGCAAGGGGTCGGACAAAATATATATAGTTCATTTAATGCAACGTTATTAAAAGAGTTATATATAAAAGCGACTCAAAAACTAGAACATAGAGAGCTTGTATCGGAGGCTAGCATAAGGCTTGCAAAAGAGGCGACACTACAAAAAAACGAAGAGTTTAAAGAGCTAAGCCCACTCTTACAAAAAAGTATTTTATCTATCGTTTCAAGTCTATTTTTTATTAAATTTCCGCCGTCTCATATAGTGGATATTTGTAAAAGAGTAAAAAGCACGGATGAATTTAGCTTTACTCTTTCAAATGAGCCGTATCTTAGTTTTGAAATAATCTCAAAAAAGTGGATAAATTTCGGCAGATTACTTGCTAGATTTTCATTTTTGGATATCGTGTCTATGGATATTTTCAAGCTTTTTGACGGAGCTAAATACTTTAAAGTATCGTTTTCTTCATCTGTTGACGAAAGCGAGTTGACGATTGTTGAAGAGATTATTAGCACTTTTATTCTTTCCGACGACAAAAAAACAGAGCTCAAAAAGCCTCTCATTAAAAAAAGCGATATCTCTTTTGATTTTGAACACTCCGAGACCTACGCAAAAATGCTTTTGACTACAAAAAATCAGCATGGATTGCTGGCGTTTGTTATAGAAGTTTTTGATGAGTTTGGTATAGATATAGCAGCCGCAAAAGTGGGAACAATCAAAAATATAGCAAAAGATATGTTTCTAATCGAAAAATCAAGCGGTATAGAGAAAAAACAAAAAGAAGTAATAAAAAGATTGGTTGGAGTCGGGAGTTAGGTAAAAGAGGTAGCCAAAGCGGGCTTTCGCCCGTTTTGGCGTACTATTTAAATGGCTTCAGCCCCTGTTTCACCAGTTCTTACCCTGATTACTTTGCTAACATCGGAAACAAATATTTTACCGTCACCGATTTTGCCTGTTCTAGCGGCTTGCACTATAGCATCTACGACTTTGTCTTCCATGCCGTCTTCGATAACCATTTCTATTTTGATTTTAGGTAGAAAGTCAACAACATATTCAGCGCCCCTGTAGAGCTCAGTGTGTCCTTGTTGTCTTCCGTAACCTTTGACCTCTGAAACGGTCATACCGCTGATACCTAGCGCGGAGAGCGCTTCTTTGACATCGTCAAGTTTGAAGGGCTTTATGATTGCCTCGACTTTTTTCATCGGTTTCTCCTGTTTTATATCTTCTTCAAAAAGAGGGGCAAACCCTCTTTTCAATAAACTATGAGCATTTTACTAAATTATATATGAAACGCTTTCTCGCCATGTGTAGCTTCGTCAAGACCCGTGCTCTCGTCTTCAGCAGATACTCTGCCGCCGCCTGTTAGAAGCGAAGAGATGCCGTATACTATAGCTGTAGCTATGGCTGTAAATACTATTGTTACAACAATAGCTTTTAGCTGTATTAGTACTTGCCCAGGGTTGCCGTATAGTAGGCCTTTTCCTGCTGCGTTTACGGCAGGATTTGCAAATATACCAGTCGCTAGTGCGCCCCAAATACCCGCGAGAGCGTGAATTCCGAATGCATCAAGAGAGTCGTCGTATTTAAACGCTTTTTTGATTACGTTTACGCCTACAAAGCCAACTATACCAGCTACTGCACCTATGATAAGTGCTGCAGAGTTATCTACAAAACCTGCCGCAGGAGTAATAGCTACAAGACCGGCTACAAGACCTGATGCAAGACCAAGAAGTGTATATTTTTTGTACACTACATACTCGATAATCATCCAAGATAGCGCCGCTACAGCTGCTGCTGTATTTGTTACAAGGAATGCATTTGCGGCGATACCGTCGGCCGCAAGTTCGCTTCCGGCGTTAAACCCGAACCATCCGAACCATAGCAAAATTGCACCTAGCATTGTTAGAGTAACAGATGAAGGGAAAATCGCTTTGCCGTAATCTTTTCTTTTTCCAAGCATAAGAGCAAGAACCAATCCTGCAACACCGGCATTGATGTGAACAACAGTACCGCCGGCGAAGTCAAGCGCTCCGTCTTTGGCCAGCATACCGCCGCCCCATACCATGTGTGCTATAGGCGTGTAAACTACAGTTACCCAAAGAACAACAAAAATCATCCATGTGGATAGCTTTAGTCTCTCTATTGCTGCACCGCTCGCAAGAGCGACAGTGATAGCCGCAAATGTCATCTGGAATGCTACAAATAGTAATGTAGGTATATTTCCAGTCGCCCAAATGTCAGTAACTTTTATATCACTGAGGAAGAATGTAAGAGAACCTATTACTCCGCCGATATCTGCGCCAAATGCAAGGCTGTATCCCCAAAGTACCCAAACAATACTAGCTAGCACGTAAGCCGTAAAACTCATTGCTACAGTATTTAGAAGGTTTTTTGCTCTTGTCATGCCGCCGTAAAATAGCGCCAATCCCGCAGGTGTCATTAGCATAACAAGTGCGGTTGCCGTAAGTACCCACGCCGTGTTTGCACCGTCTAGTTTTGGGGCTGCAGCTGCGACAGCGGCTACTGGAGCCGTTGCGTTCTCATCCGCCAAAAGTAGAGCAGGCGCAAAAAGTAGTGGTGCTAAAAAATTTAGCTTTTTCATCTCTTGCTCCTTAGTTTGGTTTAAAATACAACAAGATTATATACAATTACATAGTTTTTAGTAATATATCACTGCTTAAATTTTAATCAAATCATACATTTTTGTTTGGTTTTTTACTATGGCATATTTAGGCATAAAAAAAGGCGGAGCCATAAAGCCCCGCCTTTTGGAGTGTTGTGAAGTTGCGTGTAAACCTCTAAGAATTAGAAGTTGTAGTTAAGTATTACTTTCAATTTTTGTGAATCGTTAGCACTATTTTTTTGGTCTATAGATGAATAGGCCAGTTTAGCATCTAGATTTTTTACAAGAGCGCCAGTGCAAGTATAAATTACATCGATTACAGATGCATCTCTGTCTGTGTTGCTGTTGTATTTATCTTTAGCATCGAATTTAGTATATGCAACACCGAATGTTCTAGCACCAAGACCAAGTTTTTCAAGGCTATAATCTGCGCCTACTTTATAACTTTGTCCACCGTTCATGCTTGTGCCAGAGTTGTACCAGTATTCTTCACTCATTGCGAATTCAGGATAACCGCCCCATGCACCAAATACAAATGTTCCACCGTTTCTATCATCTTGTTCGCTCACTTTGTTATATGCAACATAAGGAGTAAGACCTATAGGTGTTTCCAAGCTTGCTTTTGCGCCGTATACGTTATAGTCTACTTTGCCAAGATTTGCAGAAGTTGTTCCAGCCAAAGCTGCTTTGTTTGTATCTTTCAGAAGTTGCTTAGTTTTACCTATTCCTTGCATATTATAAAATTGACCAGCTAGGTTAAGCGCCATGTCTTTACCAAGGCCAAGTTTATAGTCAGCTTGTAGATATATAGCGTTCACTACGTCAACTGCATAGTATTCCCATGCTTGAAGTGTTAAATCTTTTATAGAGTTGTTAATAGCAGCAACTACATATACTCCGTTGTCGCCAACTTGTCCACTTCCAAGGTCAGTGTCTACATATCCACCAAGTGCAGATCTGGACATTGATTGAAATGCACTTCTAGAGGCTTTAGAAGCACCAGCATTTGCTACAAAAGCTCCAGTTCCTGCATTATTGATAGCTACTGCGTTACCGGCTGCAGAATCCCATCCTGCCATTCTAGCTACATATCCACCGATAAGTGTTGTGCTAGGTACGTCAGTGTTGATAACAAGTGCTGCTTCAAACAGGTTTGGAATCATTCTTATATCATCAGAACCAGCAAGAGGAGTATCTATTTGTTGTCTACCAACTTTTACAGTAGTTTTACCGAATTGGCCTACTAAATAAGCTTGTCCAAGAAGGCTGTATGATTTTGAATTTTCATCATAAAGGCTTCCGTCAACTTTTGCAGCATCTTTATTTTTTGTGCCAAGGTCTTGTGATGTATAGAACGCAGCACCGGCAGATATGCCGTATAGTGGAGCAGTTTCGTATGCAAGTTTACCGCCAACTGCAAAAGCAGAAGTGTCTACTGTAGGAGATTTGTTATCACTTTTGATATACATACCTCTAAGTTGTCCTGAAGCTTTACCTTCTTTGAATGCGCTAGCTAGGTCGCTAGCTGCGAATGATGATGTTGCTAGAGCCGCTACTGCAGCAATGCTTAACATTTTTTTCATTGTTTCTCCTTGTTTTTAGTACCCCCGATTATAACGTATTTGTTAGAAAATGCGTCACAATTTTGGTGTTTAAAAAATAGGCAATTATATTTTTGCGGTGTATTTTTAGTGGCCATCCTATATAATATTTTTTACTCAATATATTATTTACGACCGGAAGTTAGAATTGGATAACGAATTTGTAGCATCATCTCCTCAGATGCAAGAAGTAAAAAAATTGATTTCTCTTGTTAGGGGAATCAGTGTTAATACGATTATTATGGGTGACGAAGGTGTCGGAAAGAGCCTTGTGGCGAGGCTTATTATGCCTAATGCAATAGTTGTTTACGGCGACAAACCGGAAGACGTACTAAAGGCTTTAAAAAATTTCGATGAAATAATTATAGAAGATTTTGAACGTTTGCCAAATTCGGATTCATTGTATATGGACGGTAAAAAGATAGTAGCGACTTCAAAAAAACGAATAAAAGATAGCACACTTGATAGAATATTCGGAATAAAAATAGATATGGCGCCGCTTGTGGAAAGAGCGGAAGATGTGCCGGTATTGATAAAACACTTTTTCTCAAAAGCAAAAAAAGAGCTTTATATTGACGGGGATATTGATATGGAAGGAGTTGCGGTAGATATATCGTCCAATTGCCACTCTTTAAAACGTGCATGTTACCACTCTATTTTGTGCTCCAATATCTCAAAAGATCAGCTTGGCTCCATGATGGAAGAGTATTTTTATACACATTTGGGAGAGTCGGAGGATAACTATAAGATATTTCTGGAGTTATTTGATTCGTCGATCATAAATGCCAACCATAGAAAATTCAAAAGTCAACTGATGATGTCGTACAAGATGGGAATCAACCGTAACACGCTAAGAAAAAAGATACTACAATTGGGCAAAAAATTGACCGATGAATAAACAGCCTATAACTATAAACTACCAAAATTGGCTTGAGTACGACTATAATCCGTTTTTTGTTTTTGGAAAACACGGAGAGATGCTCACGCTCAATCAGCCCGCACAATTTCTAATCAGCAAGGTTGATCCAAAAACTCTTTATGAGCTTGCAATTGCGTATGCAAGCCGTGACTTCGGGTATAAAACAACCATTATAGATTTGAAATTTGACGTTTTCAGCTTTTTTGCACTTACCGTTGGATACGAATCAGAAGATGAGATAGGGATTAAGCTGTATCAAACGCCGTATCTCGGTCCTAAAAAAGTTATCTCCATCAAAGAGTGTGAGTTTACGAATATATATCATCTTTTAGATCTATGTATAGCAACTGCTACGCCAAGACTCAAGGCTGATTTTAAGAAAGATATAGACCCTGCTCTACCTGATTTCAAGCTCTCCCAAAACGAATTTGTAAAGGTGCTAACCCGTACATATGAGAGTTTCGAGGGTTCCAAAGAGATAACTACCGAGCTAAAGCTCAAAACCGGAGAATTTTTGCAAGTTACCGGAAAGAGATTTCAGATACTAAAGCTGAAGGTGACGGGCGAGAATAGGGCGACCTCAAAAGATGCGCTAATCGAAGAGATAAGCTCTAATATTAATGTATTTACAAACTTTAATGAAAAAGAAGCGGTGCTGAATATACCGCTGATACTATAAAGGATTTGATTTGTGCGGAATAGTCGGCTATATAGGAAATAAAGAAGCAAAAAAAATATTACTTGACGGTCTTTGCGAGTTGGAGTACAGAGGATATGACTCTGCCGGAATAGCAATAATGCAAGGAAGCGACGTATCGTTGTTCAAAGCTGTCGGCAAATTGGCAAATCTGACGCACGCAAGTGAAAGTTTTCGTTCAAACGGTTTTGCTTTGGGGATAGGCCATACGAGGTGGGCGACACACGGCAAGCCTACGGAGGCAAACGCACATCCTCACGTAGGCGAAAACAGCTTTGTAGTCCATAATGGAATTATAGAGAACTACGCGATGCTCAAAGAAGAGCTTATTAAAGACGGCGTGAATTTTGTAAGCCAAACCGACACAGAAGTAATAGGGCACCTCTTTGAAAAAAATCTAAAAATAACAAAAGACTCGCTTGCTGCACTGAAAAAAACGCAACATGACCTTGAGGGCGCTTATGCGGTGCTTATTATCACAAGGTTTGAAAACGAAAAAATATTTTTTATGAAAAAAGGTTCCCCACCGCTTCTTATTGGAACATCAAAAAATGGCGACGAAGCGTATTTTGCATCTAGTGAGTCGGTACTTATCGGGCAGGCTGACGGCGCTATATTCCTAAAAGAGGGTGACTTTGGATACGTCAAAAAAGATGAAATAAAAATCTTTAACGGTGATGATGCAGTATCTGTTCAGATAAAAAAGATAGAAGGCACACGCACAAGTGCACAAAAAGAGGGCTACAGATACTTTATGGAAAAAGAGATTTATGAGCAGTCTGCTGTGCTTGTGGATACTATGATGGGCAGGGTCTCAAAAGATAATGTCTTGCTTGAGGAGCTAAATGCACTAGGGGATTTGTCTAGATTTAGAGAGATAAAAATATGTGCTTGCGGTACTAGTTATCATGCGGCGATAGCGGCTTCTTACCTATTTGAACGAAATTCAAAAATTAGAGCCTCTACGGAAATAGCGAGCGAGTTTAGGTATAAAGAGCCGTACCTATCAAAAGATATGCTATTTGTAGTCATCTCCCAAAGCGGCGAAACAGCTGATACGCTAGAGGCGCTCAAAATCGCAAAAAATGCAGGTCTAACAACACTTGCCGTGTGCAACGTCGATAATTCTACGATAGTAAGAGAGTCCGATGCTACGATACTCACAAGAGCCGGAATAGAAAAAGGCGTCGCAAGTACAAAGGCTTTTGCCACGCAGATACTTGTTTTTTGGATGATGTCGGTAGTTTTTGCAAAAGCTAAGTCAACAATGAGTGAAGCGGCCGTTGCAAAAGAGATAGATACAATTTTAAGAGCAAAAGATGCCGTTGTTGTTGAGGGTTCATTGCATGAAAAACTTAAACGAATGTCAAAAAGATATCTTCACGGGCACGGTTTTTTCTTTATAGGAAGGGATATTTTCTATCCGCTTGCGCTAGAAGGGGCTTTAAAGCTAAAGGAAATTACTTATTTGCATGCGGAAGGTTATCCTGCAGGGGAGATGAAGCATGGGCCAATAGCTCTTGCAGATAGTGAACTCTTTACTATTGCGCTTTTGCCGAAAACTCTTCTTTATGATAAGACAAAAAGCAACGTTGAAGAGCTTTCAGCCAGAGATTCTACTATTGTGGCTATAAGTCCTATTGGATTTGATATTGCGGACGATTTTATAAAAACTAAAGAGTGGGATCACTATATGCTTGAGTTTTTTGAGATGATGGTTGTTGTTCAGCTTTTGTCTCTTGAAGTAGCAGTCAGATTGGGAAATGATGTGGATATGCCTAGAAATTTGGCAAAGAGCGTTACCGTAGAGTAGAATGTGCGTATAATTTTTAGTAATTTTAAAGGGTCAAAGAGATGAGCATAAAAAGAAAAATACTTTTGCGAATAAGTTTGGCTATGACTATAGCTACGGCTCTTATTATTGCCATTGTGGCTTTTCATATACGCTATAGCACGGTAGAGTCGGCAAAACAAAAGGCCACACTTGTCTCGGAGATAACAAGAGATGCTTTGACTGCGCATATGGTAAACGGTATTATGGACAAAAGAGACCTGTTTTTGTCAAATATCGCACACCTAAAAGGAGTGCAAAAGCTTAGAATTATTAGGGGCGAAAATGTCATCAAACAATTTGGTAAAACAAGAGAAAATGAGGGCCCTCTTGACCAGATAGACGTAGATGTGCTAAAAAAAGGCACGCCCGTAGAGATAATGAGCGAAAACTTTTTGGAAGCTAGGCTTAGAACTACGATGCCTTATGTGGCAAATGCAGATATAGGTTCTCCAAGCTGTATTCAGTGCCATAACGCGAAGCCCGGTGAGGTGCTAGGCGCTATAACGATGGAGTTTGACCTAGGCGACATCAAAACTACCGGAATAGAGATAGTCTTCAAAATAATATTTGTATCTATTGTCTCTCTGGGTGTTGTCATAATAATGCTCAATAGATTTTTAAATCCATATCTAGACTTATTTACCCAATTAACAGACAAAATAGAGGCCGCCGATAACGGTGACTATAGCCAGAGAATAGAGACGCAACTAAAAGACGAGGCTGGGGATGCCGCTAAGTGGTTTAATGAGTTTATGCAAAAACTCGAAGACACATTTACTCGCATAGAGCAAAGTATCGGTATGTTTGTTGTAAGAGATAGAACTTCAAGACAATCTGATCCACTTGTTGAGACAAGGGATGTCATAGAAGAACTCTCCGAGATTTACAAGTTTAAGCGAACAATAGAAAATGATGCGCACAAGATGGATGTGTACGACCGTATCGTAACTCTATTTGCTAAGCGTTTTAGTATCAATAACTTTACTATTTATGAGGTTGATACTGAAAAAAATATGAGAAGAGCTTTGGTGCAGCATGGCGAACATAGTTGTTGTTCGCTCGCTTCATTGGATAATTCGCAGCTATGCCGCTCAAATAGAATAGGTAAAGACGTATTGTCGGATGATTTTGACGGAGTATGCCCTCAGGCTGCATCTTGCGGGGAACATCCTTATATATGCCTACCGGTTGCGATAGGCGGTAAGGTAACTCTAGTTATTAATATAGTAGCCACAGATGATAAAGATAGAGAAAGAATCAAAGCTATCATGCCGAGATTGCATAATTTCTTAGGTGAAGCGACATCTGTTATAGAATCCAAAAAGCTAATGGAGATACTAAGGGAGTCGTCGCTCAGGGATGCAATGACGGGCCTTTATAATAGAAGATTTTTGGAAGAGTACTTGACAAAAGCGATGCCGCAAGCTCTTAGGAACAACAAAAAAGTCGGTATTTTGATGATAGATATGGACCATTTTAAAATGGTTAACGATACATACGGGCATGATGTTGGGGATAGTATTCTCAAAAAACTATCTAAAACTATTACTGAAAATATTAGAGAAGCCGATCTTGCCGTAAGATACGGTGGTGAAGAGTTTTTGGTATTGCTGCATGATGTCGTTGATGAAGAAGACATGGTAGCCGTGGCTGAAAAACTTAGAATTAAAGTCAAAGAGATGAAAGTAAAAGCAGGAAATGAGGTGCTACAAAAAACCGTTAGTATTGGTGCTGCGCTTTTCCCTGACTACACCGATAGCGTATGGAAATGTATCAAATTTGCAGATATAGCTCTATATAGAGCAAAAGAAACCGGAAGAAATAGGGTTATTAAATTTACGGAAGATATGTGGAGTGATGACGGTAGCGGGTATTAAAGTAGCTTTATTAGCCCCCAAAGGAGGGGCTAATTTATTAGTGACAACCGCAACCGCCGTCTTTTGATTTGTGTTCGCCACCGCCTGAACTACAAGCACTTGTTTTGCCGTCAAGTCCAATTGTCGGTTGAATAGCTTCGTTTGAAGCCCCTCCGTCTTTATTTATCTCTTCGACTTTAGCCCACAATGTTGCTGCGGCTTTCATAAATCTTTTTGCACTTTGTGATGTCGGTGCATAATATGTAATCGGCTTTCCTTCATCCCCGCCTATTCTAGTATCAACTTCGATAGGTATTTGCGCAATAACTTCGGTTTTGTACTCTTTGGCCAGCGCAGCCGCCGTTCCTTTGCCGAATATATCGTACTCTTTGCCACTCTCTGGGCAGATAAAGCCGCTCATGTTTTCCACAACTCCGCCCATTGGAATATTCAATTTCTCAAACATATCAAGACTTCTTTTTGCATCGTCAAGAGCTACGGTTTGTGGTGTGGTGACGACTACGCCGCATGTGACAGGCACGCTTTGCGCCAAAGTTAGTTGTGCATCGCCCGTGCCCGGAGGCATATCGATAATCAGCGCATCTAGCTCTCCCCAATCAATGTCCGTAAGAAGCTGTTGGATTACTTTCATAATCATGGCGCCTCTCCAGATAAGCGACTGCCCCTCTTCCATGAGCATTCCCATACTCATGACCTCACAGCCGAGCGCATGTACCGGTTTTACTCTATTTGCAACTACTTCAGGCTGCGCACCCACTATGCCAAACATCCTTGGAATATTTGGGCCATATATGTCGGCATCGAGTACGCCTATTTTTTTGCCTTGCATTGCAAGAGCTATTGCTAGGTTGGTGGTAGTCGTAGATTTACCTACACCGCCTTTACCTGAACTTACCATGATAAAGTTTTTGATATACGGAACCATGTTTTTACCCTTAGAGGAAGTCTCTTTTGGGGCTTGCGGTTGATTTATTTTTAGTTCAAAATTGCTTACGCCTATAAGGGCAAGTTTATTTTTTACATCTTCTTTTAGTATGGAGGCTATCTCGTCCGAGCTTGCAGTTATCTCAAGTTCTATGAGCGGCTTTTCGCCAGTTTCTATAGATTTTACAAATCCAAAGCTAACGATATCCTTCGTAAAGCCGGGATATGCAACTTGTGATAAAGCAGAACGTATATCGTCTACGGTTACCATTAAAAAATCCTTTCAAAATTAAATTTGATGGATTATACAGCTGTAAACTTTAACTAGGATTATTTTTGTCTTAAATAGATGTGGTATTTTTGGGAGTAGTTGATAGCCGCCCAAAAGGGCAGCTAAGTAGAAATTAAACTCTATCTCTAATGCTAAGAGTAGTGATAACTTCTGAGTATTTTTTGGAATCTTTTCTTTTTAGATATCTCATAAGTCTTCTTCTTTGACCGACTAGTTTTAGAAGTCCAAGTCTTGAAGAGTGGTCTTTTGCGTTAGTCTTAAGATGTTCCGTAAGATATACGATTCTCTCTGTTAGAAGAGCTATTTGAACTGCCGGTGAACCGGTGTCTTTTTCGGAATTGCTAAATTTAGCGATTATTTCGCTTTTTTTTGCCGAATCCAAAGCCATAGTACGACCTCCTGATTGGTGTAAATTGATTTTTTTGGAAAACGCAATTATATACAAAAGTTTCTTTAGGCGGTGTTCAAATCACACTAAAATTGTTTTGTTTAAAGAGAGTAGAATTATAATAGAAGGTTAAACATAAAATTAGCATTGGAAAAAGAATATGTTGCTTACAAAAGCTAGCGAATATGCGCTCTTATCGATTCTTTGCATTAGCGGCAAAAAAGAGCCGATTGATGTAGAAAATCTCTCTGCTTCACTTATGATTTCAAGAAGTTTTTTGGCAAAAATACTCCAAAAATTGACAAAAGCTGGAATTTTAAAGTCTTTCAAGGGTGTCAAGGGTGGCTTTATGCTTGCAAAAGAGATAAGCGATATTACTATACTAGATATTATAGAGGCTGTAGAAGACAATCCGGCTACGGTATTTGAATGCACTAGCGACAGCGGTGTATGCCCAAATAACAGAGTTGCATCGTGCAGTATTTGGCCGACACTCAATAAACTACAGGTAAAAATAGACAATTTTTTGTCTCAAATAACGCTTCAAGACATTTTAGTAAAATGATTATAGGCTTTAAAGTTGGCTGAAGCAACTCCTAAAAACTTGCTCCAAAAAGCGATTCCGATACTAAAAGTTTTGGCAAAAGCAAAACAGCTTACTATGGTTTTTGCCGTAGTCGCTATTATGGCGATTATTATCGTGCCGCTACCGACTGTTATTCTAGACTTTTTCCTTACCATCTCGATAGCAGTCGCCGTTTTGATGATTCTTATCGCATTTTATGCTCCAAAACCCACCGACCTTACCACTTTCCCGACGCTTCTTTTGCTTGTTACTCTATACAGACTAGCCCTTAACGTTGCTACCACAAGAATGATACTCTCCGAAGGACACAACGGTCCGGAAGCAGTGAGCCATATCGTTGCGGCTTTTGGGCAATTTGTTGTCGGCGGAAATTTTGTTATAGGTACCATTATCTTTACTATTTTGGTACTTATCAACTTTATGGTTATTACAAAAGGCTCCGGCAGAGTTGCTGAGGTTGCGGCGAGATTTACGCTCGATGCGATGCCCGGAAAGCAAATGGCGATAGATGCCGACCTCAATGCCGGAATGATAGATGAGCCTGAAGCACGGAAAAGAAGACAAGAGATTCTAGGCGAGGCAAACTTTTACGGTGCAATGGACGGTGCTAGTAAGTTTGTAAGCGGGGATGCCGTTGCCGGTATTATTATTACCATCGTAAATATCATAGGCGGCTTTCTTATCGGTGTATTTCAACATGATTTGACTGTCAAAGATAGCGCCTCTGTTTATACTATACTTACTATAGGCGACGGCCTTGTAGCGCAGCTTCCCGCCCTTATCATATCTACGTCTGTCGGTATCATTATCACTAGAGCTACAAAAAACGACACCGAAAGCGCTATATTCACGGAAAGTATCGTAGACCAATTAATTCAGGATTATAAGGTTCTTATAATAGTCGGCGTTATTATGGTTATGTTTGCTCTCGTTCCAGGTCTTCCTACTTTCTCTTTGGGATTTGTAGGGCTATGTTTCTTAGGACTCGGGTATATGATGCTGCGGCAAAAACATCCGGAGATTTTGGATAAAATCAGGAAAAGTACGAAAAAACCGCAAGCAAAGACGCAAGAACAAAAAGAGTTGGATATAGAGCAAGCCACCCAATCTCATAGGGCTACTGCCGGTACTAGACCTCAAAAAAGCAATGAAGAGATACGTAAAGAAGAAGAAGAGGCGCTAGAGGACATACTAAAAGTAGAGCTTTTGGAGTTAAATGTTGGGTATGGGCTGATTCGTTTGGCTGATACAAACCAAGGCGGAGACCTTCTTGAGCGTATAAGGGGTATGAGAAGAAAAATCGCGCTTGATTATGGTTTTGTAATGCCGCAAGTGAGAATAAGAGACAACTTGCAACTCTCTTCAAACCACTACGAGGTAATGCTAAAAGGTGTGCCTATCGGTTCAGGGGAGATATATCCGGAGAAATTTCTTGCGATGAACAGTGGACTTGTCACTGAGGATATTCCGGGTATTGCCACTAAAGAGCCTGCGTTTGGACTTGATGCTACATGGGTTGAACCAGATGAAAAAGAAGATGCGTTAATGAAAGGCTATACGGTCGTAGACCCCTCTACCGTTGTTGCCACTCATATGTCTGAACTTGTCAAAAAACACGCCGAAGAGTTACTTACTCGCCAAGATGTGCTAAATCTAATAGATAAGCTTAAAAAAGATTATCCTGCCGTTGTTGAAGATTGCCTAAAAGTGACATCTATCGGAATGATGCAAAGAGTTCTGAAACAGTTGTTACACGAGAAAATACCTATTAAAGATATGCTTACTATTATGGAAGCAGTATCCGATACGGCAGAGTATACCAAGAGCGTTGATGTACTTGTAGAACAGGTGAGGGCCAGGCTTGCTAGGGTTATTACAAGCCTATATAAATCGGACGACGGTACCTTAAAACTCTTGACATTCAATAATGAAACAGAGCAGAGACTCCTTGATAAAAGCAGAGAGCAAGGCGGCACAAGAAGCTTTTTGCTAAATGTTGGAGAGATAAATGCCCTGGTACATGATGTAAGTGACGCCGCAAAATTAGTGCTTGAAAAAGGTGTTGCTCCTGTAATTATAGTGGTTGAACCTGCTATTAGAAAGTCTTTGTCTGAGATATTTGAGAGATTTGGACTTGATATCGTAGTCCTTAGTCATGCTGAGATAGAACCCACCGCTAAGTTTGAAGTGCTTGGTTCTGTTACCGTAAATTTTGCTTAGAGGGTTATCGTAGATGAAAATTAAAATGGCTGAACTTGTAGAAAAAACAGGAGTGCCGAAGTCAACTATCCTTTACTATATAAAAGAAGGCCTTTTACCGGAACCTGAACGCATAAAACAAAATGTATGTTTGTACGACCGTGAGTATGTTGAGCGTATTAAATATATAAAATTTCTACAAAACACATATGGCAAGAGTATCTCAGAGCTAAAATCTACCGTATGTTCGCACGGATATGATTTTTCACACGGTTCTGATATCTTGATAGAGTTTTTGGAAAAGCTTTCCGGAACACCTGCAAATTCGACTAAAATGACTATGCAGGAGTTGTCAAAAGAGCTTGACATAGAAGAGTGTTTTATAGCTGAATTAGTGAGTAAAAAAATAGTCATTCCTCTCTCTGAAGGTATGTTTGATGAAAAAGACGCACAAATGATATTGATTTATAGCAAGCTGATTATTGCGGGATGGAGTATTGAATTTTTTGAAAAATATGCAGAGATATCAGGAGAACTTGCTAAATTTACTATACAAAAAGCTTTGGAAATGAAAAAAAAGTTGAAGGAAAACGGAGATATAAATAATGAGGTACACCATCTGATGTTCGAGATTCCTATAAGTGTCCAACCGTATATTATTAATAGGTTAGGAATGCTAGAACATAAGCGAATGGCCGAAGAACAAAGGCTTTAAGCTTGTAATAAAAAAGGGGAATAAAAAAATTTCTATTAAAGTATACAAAAACGATAAAGATACTTGACAAATGATTTTTTTTAGTATAGAATTTACAAAAAATAAATAAGGAAAAATAAATGAAAAATTTTATTGCACTAATCATAGTAGCTATTTTTTCCGGCAATATTTTTGCAAACGAAGAAGGTAGATTGGAGTATAGAAAAAATTGTATGAGCTGCCACGGTGACGGCAAAAAAGGCGCTTTTATGTCTACGCAAGACGGTTGGACGGCTCTATTTGACAAAAATGCCAATGCGCTAAAGCAAAAACATGAAAAAAGTGAAGCTAAAAGCTTTTTTGCTTCCGAAAATTTTAGTAAAAATAAACAGAGTATGTTTGAATTTCTGAGAGAGTACGCATCAGATAGCGGAAATGTAGCCGGATGCGGAAATAGTTGCGAATAAGGAGTTTGAAGATGTCCAGTTGCCCTATATCTTTGCAAAAAGTTGATGAAAATTCGGTTCGCCTAAACTCTATTTTTGTTGCGTTTTTATCACTTGTTGCCATATTTTTTGATCTGTATTTTTTGCTAGCTGTTTTAATGGTTGATTTTGTTATCAAAAGTGTAAATCCGCTCTTCAGCCCTTTTTCCAGAGTTGCAAATATGGTTATTCGTTTTTTTGGAGTTAAAAATGTGCAAATAGACTATGCCCCAAAAAGATTTGCAGCCTTTGTTGCGGCTACTCTTTTTGCTTTATCTTTGTTTTTTTGGTATTTTGATTTGCCCGGCGTTTCGCTTGCCATTCTCGTAATTATAGTAGTTTGCGCCCTTTTAGAAGGGATTTTATCTTATTGCGTCGGCTGCAAAGTCTATAATATTTTCAGCGCTTTAAAGCGATAAAAAGCGCAAAATTACACCACTTAAACAGCGTCTCCACATGGTAAAAACCTGCCTTTGCGCAAAGAGTTTTGTTCTCATCTTCACTATACGGGACTAGGACATTCTCTAGCGCTTCTCTTTTTCGCATTATTTCAAGCTCAGAGTAACCTCGCTCTTTTTTGTATTCGTGATACGAATCTATTAAAAATTTATTTAGCTTTTTATCTTCACTGATAAGTTTTTCCGCAAACAAGAATATGCCGCCCACCTCCAAAGAGTCAAAAATCTTTTGCACAAGCTCTTCTCTTATCATCGGACGTATGAACTGAAGTGTGAAATTGGCGACAAAAGCTTTAGAGTTTGGCAAATCGGAATTTATAGCGTCAAGGCACAAAAACTCAATATCCGCTTCGTATGCCGCAGCTTTTTTTGTTGCGATTTGCAGCATTGATTCCGAGTCGTCTACGCCTATTAGTTTTATATTTTTGTCTTTTGTTTTTTGAGAGAGAGCTATCAAGAGATTTGCCGTGGAACAGCCTATATCGGTTATCGTACCCTCTTTGACGTATTCCAAAATGGCTTTTTGCGTCAAGTCAAGTATGTTTTCATATCCTGGAATTGAGCGAGATATCATATCGTCAAAGACGCTTGCCACTTCCTCATTAAATTCAAACTGTTTTTCTATCGGCTTTTTAAAAATTTCGTCTTGCAATTCACTTCCTTATGATGCGGCTCATTTGGTATAATATAAACAAAAATTTTAGCGTAGGAGTTCTTTGTATGGGGGATTACAAGTCTATACTGGCGTTAAACGAATTCAAAAGCAAAGCGGCGCTTGTTGCTTTCTTTGCTATATACTGTGTTATCGGCCTGCTTCTTGATAATATTATTTACAACATGCCCTCTCTGTCTTACGGTTTTTATATGTTGCTGAGCTTTCAAGTGTTTCCGATGGCGACTTTTGGAATGGTGGCGTTTGGTATCGTATCTATATTTGTGACCTACTCAATGTATGACAAAATAATGCTTTTCGGGCATGAGTACAAAGAGATAAATCCGCAAGATATGGCAGGGTTTGAGAAAAAGCTATATGATATGGTAGCCGACCTATCGCAACAAGCGGGTCTTGGGTATATGCCGAGAGTTTATATTATAGATGCTGACTATATGAACGCTTTTGCAAGTGGGTTTAGCCAAAAATCAGCTATGGTAGCTATCACGACAACGCTTGTAAATAGGCTAAACGAAGATGAGATAAAAGCCGTAATGGCCCATGAAATAAGTCATATTAAGCACGGAGATATCAAGCTTACTTTGCTTATATCCGTGCTTGCCAACGTAATGCTTTTTGTCGTCAATATCGGCGTTATGTTTTTCGGCGGCTCAAAGGATTCCGGCGGGGCTAGGGCGGCGAAGATGATTTTGTTCGCTTTGCAGTTTATTTTGCCGCTTATTACGGGAGTGCTTTCGATGTTTCTTAGCAGAAGTCGTGAGTATATGGCGGATGCGGGTTCTGTGGAGATTACCGGAGACAAACAGGCAATGGCAAATGCGCTTGTAAAAATCCACAATAACTATGTGGATGAACCGCACGTGGACGAAGGCGCAGAATTTAGAAAAGCGGCTTATATTTTTGAAGCAAAGTCATTTAGCTCTTTGTTCTCGACACACCCAACACTGCAGGATAGATTGAAGGCTCTCGGTTTTGAGTCATAAGCTTGTAGCAATAGGCTCATCCACCGGCGGCCCAGGACATATCCAAAAAATACTCTCAGCTATACCGAGTGATTTTAACGCCTCCATTGTAATAGGACAACATATAAACTCTGTATTTTTGGAGAGTATAGTTGAGAGCTTAAACTCTTTTTGTCGTATACCCGTATATGTCGGCAAAGACGGCCTTTTGATAGAAAAGCCGTCGGTTGTTTTTGCTAGAGGCGCTGGAATTAACGAAGTGAGAAGTGAAAATGGATACTATAAGCTTAGAATACTAGATATCACAAGTGAAGATTATTCACCATCGATAAATAGACTTTTTTTGTCTATTGCGGCATTGCCGTCACCGTCATCCGTTTTGGCGGCGTTACTTACCGGTATTGGAGATGATGGTGCAAGAGGGCTTTTTGAGCTAAAAAATGCCGGTGCGCATACAATAGCTGAAAGTGAAAAAACAGCCGTTGTGTATGGAATGCCTCGCGCCGCATACGAAATGGGCGCCGCAAATGAGGTACTTGATTTGGACAAAATAATTACAAAAATTTTAGAATTTGGTAGGTAGATATGTATAGTTTGGCACATAGCGATATCCTTGAATATTTTTATGCAAAGACGGGTATCCATTTTGAGGAAAAAAAAGATGTCGTGGCACACAAAATAAACTCTTTTTATAAGGCGAGAAATTTTAATGATACGGAAAGTTTTTTTGCGGCATTAAAAAAAGATGATTCTTTGTGGCAAGAGTTTGTGAACCTTTTGACCGTTAATGAGACATATTTTTTCCGTGAAACAAAACAGGTTGATATGCTCATATCAATGGCAAAAGGGCTGAAAAGTTTTGATATTTTATGTGCCCCTAGTTCTAGCGGAGAAGAGCCGTATACTATCCTTATGAGTCTCGCGGAAGCCGGGCTTTTGGGAAAAGTAAATAAGCTTGTCGGAATAGATATAAATAGTGATGTTATAGAAAAAGCCAAAAAAGGCATTTACTCAAAAAGAAGTCTGCACAGAACTCCCGCAAACGTCGTATCAAAATATTTTATAGAAAATCACGAGCATAACTTTGAGATAGTAAATGAGATAAAAAAATATGTTGATTTTAGAGTGCTTAATATCTTTGATTCATCCATAAAATCATTGGGCCAGTTTGATTTTGTATTTTCTAGAAATATGATTATATATTTTGACAAAGAGAGTAGATATGAAGCCGAAAAAGCCCTATTTGGATTTATGAAAGAAAGCGGAATTTTATTTTTGGGGCATGCAGATATCGTGCAAAATAGCTTTAATCTTAAAAAATCAGTAGTCGAAGGCATCGTATATTACAAAAAAGAGTAATTTGCCTATGCAAAAGTTAAGTGCTTCGTTTTTTATCCTGGTAGCTTCTATTAGTTACGGTTCTTTGGGGATTGTGGCGAAGTTTGCTTATGCTCAAGGTGTAAGCCCTAGTATGTTGGCTCTATTTCAGATGTTTTTTGGCGTAGTATTCTTTGCTCTCTTAAAGCCGCAAAAGCTAACCTCTTTTTTTAAAATTCCAAAAAAAACACTCCTTCTTCTGGGTCTGGGCGGCTCTATGTCGGCTCTTACGGCATATTTTTATTATGCGTCACTAGGTGTTTTGTCGGCTTCTACTGCTATTATTATGCTATTTCAATTTGTCTGGATAGGTTTGGCCCTGGAGCTGTGGCACAAAAAAAGAATACCCAGTAAGAGTGAGATACTTTCCGTATTTTTGTGTTATGTCGGCACATATTTGAGTGTCGGAATGCAAGATGGAAGTGTTAACTTTTACGGTCTTTTTCTAGGTTTTTTATCCGGTATGGCCTTTGCCGTATATATATTTTTTAGCTCTACACTTTGCCTTGAAGAAGATTCGGATACGAGAGCATTTTGGATTATTATGTCGGCGTTCATATCCATTTTTGTATTGAGTATTTTCGATTTGGAGCTTACGAATTTGGCGGCTACTTTGAAATGGGGAAGCATATGCGGCATACTTGGAGTGCTAATTCCGTTTTATATTTATGCCGTATTTTCTCCACGTATCGGAGCCGGAGCAACTTCTCTTATCGGTTCCGCCGAGCTTCCATCGGCACTTTTATTGTCAATGGTATTTCTTGGAGAAAAATTGGACGGTTTTCAAATAATCGGTTCGGTATTGGTACTTTTTGCTATTTTTATTGTTTTTTTAGCTGAGGCTAAAGCCAAATAAAGCCCATTTGGGTTATCTTTATCGAAAAGTTTTGTTTTAAAGGGTTGCAGTATGGAAGAGGCATTAAGCGGATTTTTCACGTCCGCTCCATTTTTGGTTAGTTTTGTGGCGGGTATCTTGACTTTTGTAAGTCCATGTGTTTTGCCGTTAATTCCGGCTTATATATCTTATATATCCGGTATGTCTGTAAAACAGCTTTCATCAAGCGGCGAAGTTAGTAGAGCGGAGAGAGTTCGTATTTTTAACGCTGCTTTGATGTTCGTACTTGGCTTTAGTCTCGTATTTGTGCTTTTGGGTGCGGCAATGGCAGAACTTATAGGCGATATATTTAACTATGCATGGATAGGTTGGATAGCTGGCGGCATTATCGTGCTTTTCGGCCTCCATATGGCGGGTTTTATCACTATCAGATTTTTAAATTTTGAACAAAGAGCAAACTTTGGCAGCACGACTAGCAAATCGTTTTTTGCACCTTTTGTTCTTGGGCTTTCATTTGCTCTTGGCTGGACGCCGTGCGTAGGGCCTATTTTTGCGGCGATAGTTTTCAAGGCAGCCCAAGACCCTGCTACCTCTATTTGGCTTCTTGTCGTTTACGCAGCCGGCCTTGCCGTGCCTTTTCTTTTGACTGCCATACTTACAGGCTTTATGCTCAAGTTTCTAGCAAAAATAAAAAGATATTTTAGGATTATTGAGATAATCGCCGGACTCCTCCTTGTTATCTTGGGCATTGCAATAGCTACAGGCGGCATAGGCAAAATGACCGCATTTTTTATGGGAGCCTAAACCTCTATGCTAAAAAAAATAATTTTGATTTTGGCTCTAGCTTCTGCTGTTTTTGCGGCACAGGTAGAGTGGGCGTCAAATTACAAAGCGGCGGTTGAGAAGGCAAAAAAAGAGAATAGACTTATTTTTCTGATGCTTTCCCAACCAGGGTGTCCTGCGTGTATTCAGATGAAAGAGCTTTTCAAAAAAGATGATTTGCTTGCTAACGAGATAAACACAAATTTTGTAGCGGTAGATGTGAATATCTTAAAAGATGAATGGAACAAAAAATTTAGAGCTTACGCCACGCCTACATTTTATTTTTTAGACAAAAATGAAAATAAAATTGGCAGACAGTTTGTTGGCGGTACAGATGGCGGTGAATTTTTGAAAGTGCTCAAAGATATACAAAAGCAAAGGTGATAAATTTATGCTAATCAAGAATGCGACCGTTTGTGACAAAAAAGGTGAAAGAAAAGCCGATGTCAGAGTGGAAGATGGCAAAATAAAAAAAGTATCCGCTTCTTTGGAGCCGAAAAAAAATGAGCAAGTTATAGATGCTGCAGGCAAGTTTTTGTTGCCCGGTATTATCGATATTGGCGCAAGTATAGGCGAGGGTGTTCAAGACATCTACAAAGAGCTCAAAAAACTTTCACTGTCGGCCATAAAAAGCGGCGTAACTACTATTGCCGTTCAGCCAGATACCGCCATTAATACCGAGATAGGGCTTGATTATTTTTTCTCAAAATCCAGAGAGTTGTCGCTTTGTTCACTTACAGCGGTAGCGTCAGCAACCGAGAATAACGGATGTGAAAAGCTAAACAACCTTGCAATTATCTTCAAAAATGGAGCCGTCGGTGCATTTTTGCCCTCATATGCAAACTCCAATGTACTAAAACGCTCAATGGAGTATACAAAGATGTACTCTAAACCTCTTTTTGTGAACTGCTCAAATCCTCATCTAGACAAAGGCGCCGTGATGCATGACGGTAGCGTCTCTTTTGCTATGGGGCTCGGTGGTTTTAGTGTTGTCTCGGAAAGTAGCGAAATGGCAAAGGTCGTCGATATCGCCTCATACGTAGGCTCAAAACTTGTAGTCAAATCAATCTCTAGTGAAAAATCAGTAGCTTTGGCTAGGGCCGCAAAAAAAGAGTATAAAAATATTTATTTTGATGTCTCTTTACACCACTTGACACTCACGGATAAGTGCTGCGAAGGCTACGATAGTTATGCCAAAAACTTCCCGCCGCTTAGAGAAGAAAGAGATAAAGACTCCCTTATAAAAGCAGTTAAAGATTCGACTATAGATACGATAAGTTCCGGACATACTCCTGCAAGTAGGCTCACAAAAGACTTATCTTTCGAAGAGGCATCTTTTGGGATTGAGTCGCTTGAATTTTTCTTTTCAGCTCTTTATACGGTTTTGGTTCAAAACAATGGCGTTGGGCTTTCAAAAGTAAGCGAGTTGACAAGCTTTAATCCGGCACAAATACTCTCAAATGAGAGCAAAGGCCTAATCAGAGAGGGATTTGATGCGGATATGTTCTTGTTTGACCCCAAAAAAAAGTACACTGTAGAAAATGGACACTCTCCATATACTTCATTAAGTTTGAGTGGTGTGGTTACGCATACCTTTAAAGATGGAGAGGCCAAATTTGTCATTAGCTAGCAAAGTAGAACAGCTTTTAGGCTACATAGGCACACCGTTTATGTCGGCTTATGCGAGCATTGGTGAAATGGGAAAATTCTGTATTTTCAATGTCAAATTGCTACCTATGGCTTTCAAAAAACCGTTTCGTGCGAAAGAGATTTTTTACGAGTTGGAACGCATAGGCATCAACTCGAGTTCTATTATTGTCCTAACCGCCATTTTTATGGGTCTTGTTGAGGCGATACAGATATATCAGGGATTTCATAAGTTTAGCATGGAAAACATGATAGGGTATACGATATTTTACTCTTTGGGCAAAGAGCTCGCCCCTGTTATAGCGGCGCTTATGGTAACTAGCCGTGCCGTTAGCTCTATGGCCGCAGAGCTCGGTACTATGAGGGTTACGGAGCAGATAGATGCGATAGATACACTTGCCGTAGACTCAAAAAAATATCTGATAATTCCGAAGATAATAGCCGCTACGATAGCTTTGCCTATCCTAACCGCTATTTTTAATGTCGTGGCAAATATCTCATCATTTGCAATCTCCACATTCGCCCTTGATGTTAACCCGACCTCTTATATCAATACAATAACCCAATACGCAGAACTTAGCGACTACATGACGGGACTTGTGAAGGCCGGAGTATTCGGATTTCTCATCAGCTCAATAGGCACATATTGCGGCTATCACGCTTCAGGTGGTGCGAGAGGTGTTGGGCAGGCGACTACAATATCCGTTGTTGCGGCCTCCGTTACGATATTAATAGCCGATTATTTTCTGGCGTCGTTATTTATCTTGCTTGGCTATTGATATGTCCTCATCTATTTTTGGCCCCGTTTTGTCTCGTAGGTTTGGTCTTTCTCTCGGTGTAGATCTTGTCGGGGAAGGGGTCAAAAAATGCAATTTTGACTGTCTATATTGCGAACTTCCAAAAGGCGAAAAAGTATCGACGATAGACAACGCCAAAGAGCCGGAAGCGATAACTGCAGAGGTAGTGTCGGCCTTGCAGAGGCATCACGATATAGACTTTATCACCTTAACCGCAAACGGTGAGCCGACCCTGTATCCAAAGCTTTTTGAGCTAGCTAGTTTGTTAAACGGAGTCAAAGGCACAAAAAAACTCCTAATACTCTCAAATGGAGCCACGATAGTGGATGCAAAAACAAGAGAGGCGCTAAAGCTTTTCGATGTTGTTAAGTTGTCGCTTGATAGCGCAAGAGATGAGAGCTTCAAAAAAATAGACAGACCGCTAAGCGTAAATCCAAAAGAGCTTATATCCGCAATGCAGAGCTTCAAAAAAGAGTTTGGCGGCGTGCTCGTGCTTGAGACGCTTTTTGTAAAAGGCGTTAACGATGCAAAAGAGGATATAAAAGCGCTTAATGAAGCATATTTGCAGATATGCCCCGACAGAATAGACCTCAGTACCATCGACCGCCCGCCCGCCTACGCCGTAGAGGCAATAGGTGAAGAGAGGCTAAGGGAGATAGCTTCATTGATGGATGTGAGTCTAAAGGTTGCCGTAGCGAGCAGGAAGAGTGAAGCCAAAAGACAAAGAGCATTTAGCGAAACAGAAATAGACTATATGCTAAAAAACCGTCCTTTTAGTATGTTTGACATTGAGGCTCTATTCGATGAAAACTCAAAAGCCCTATTCGAAAATATGAGACAAAAAGGGCAAATAAAAGAGCAAGAGGTGGCTGGTACTATATTTTACTGGAGCTTTTGATTTTTGCAATACTGAGTTTATCAAAATTTTTTGCTATGAACGCCAGTTTTGCCAACCATCCTTTTTGAAATTCAGAGATATCTTCATTTTTTTTGAACCTGCTCAAAGCCTCAAAAATATCAGGGGTTGCAATTTTTTGCACTGGTGTAAAGTCAAAATCCAAAGTTACGAATTCATCATTGTCTAGTCTGCAAAACTTTGCGAAGCTATCCATATTTGCGCCAAATTCACATCTATTTGCCCGCTCAAATAAGTTACCTATACCTTTAAAACCGCCTTCGTCACTGCTGCCAAATATAGTCTGAAAGACAGATGCCATCACCCCAGTGGTTCCACTGTCTTTTTGTTCAGAAAAATACATTTTTACATTGCCTCTCATTGGCGGTTCGTCTACAAATAAAGCTTTTGCGACGGCATTTGCAGATAGATATGATGTTAGCACCGTGGGGCAAGCATGCCCAGTTAGCTTGGCTATATACTCAAAGTCATACTCGACAATTCCGCCGTCAAAACTCCCCAGAAAACTCGCCAACGGGTCGTAGCATTTTATTTTTGGTGCGATATTGCTTATCTCCTGTATATTCACTTCTTACTCCTATTTTTAATCAATTTTATGTATTTTTTGAAGATTAATCAATGATTCAAGTCAACGTTATTATAATTGCAGCTTAACTTACGATTAGTATTGTTGATGATAAAGGAGTAAAAATGAAAAAATCAGTTATAGCTATTTCTATTGTGTGCGTAGCATCTATATTTGCAGCGGATGTAGATATCCAAAAGCAAAAAAATGCTGCAATGGATCTCAAAAAGACGCTTATGGGCGAATTAAAAGCAAAAATTAGTGAAGGGCCGTCTGCTGCGGTTGAATTTTGCTCAAAAAATGCGCTAGATATAACAAAAGCGGTTGCAAAAAAACACGGATTAAATATCAAAAGAGTTTCCGAAAAAAATAGAAATCCGCAAAATGGCGCAGATGAGAGCGATAAAAAAGCTTTAAAAGAGTTTGCCGAAGCCATCAAGCAAAACAAAAAACCGCAAGAATTTATAGTAGTTGACAATAAATATTATGAACCGCTCGTAACGAATGATATGTGTGTAGTTTGCCACGGCAAAGAGGGTGATATAGCCAAAGAGACTAAAACAAAAATCATGCAGAACTATCCAAATGATAAAGCCACAGGATACTCAAGCGGTGAACTCAGAGGTGCAATAGTAGTTTGGTAAAACCAAAACTGCTATTTGCTTTCCACGCCTTGACAAAATAAGAAAAGTTATGTATAATCACGCTTCCATTTTGGCTGCATAGCCGAAAAGATTCCGGATTAGCTCAGCGGTAGAGTAGGTGACTGTTAATCACTTGGTCGCAGGTTCGAATCCTGCATCCGGAGCCACGGAAAAATGGAGCAATATGCGGGAGTAGCTCAGTGGTAGAGCACGACCTTGCCAAGGTCGGGGCCGCGGGTTCGACCCCCGTCTCCCGCTCCACTCGTTTCGGATGTAGTAATGCGAGTGTGGTGGAATAGGTAGACACAAGAGACTTAAAATCTCTCGGACTTTTGTCCGTGCCGGTTCAATTCCGGCCATTCGCACCACAGCGTTTGATAATCAAGCTTCTTATATTTTTTATATGTCGGCGATATAGCCAAGTGGTAAGGCAGGAGCCTGCAAAGCTCCCATCCCCGGTTCGAATCCGGGTGTCGCCTCCACAACTCTTGGAGAGATGGCAGAGTGGTTGAATGCAACGGTCTTGAAAACCGTCGAGGGTGATGAGCCCTTCGGGAGTTCGAATCTCCCTCTCTCCGCCACCAATACTTCAAAACAAAATCAAACATTCATTTTAATTCAACTAAACGATTAATATTTAATCAGCAGATATGTCACTATGCACAGTAAAAGCGTCTAAAATTACTACAAAAATAAAAGGCGGATTTTTTATTATGGCTGTGATGATTACGGAGCTTTGTATCAACTGTGATGCCTGTGTAGACGAGTGTCCCGCTACCGCCATAGTGTCTAGTAGCGACTCAAATAGGGATTATACGTATGTTAAGCCTGAGCTGTGCATTGAGTGTGTGGACTCTACTTCTCCAAAGTGTGCCGATGCGTGTCCTAGTGACGGCGCTATAGTATGGGATATGCCTTATACGGCTGAGTATTTGGAGTACTACAAAAGTGGGCATGAGAACGCCGTGTACGCAATCAAAGTGCATAAAATCAAAGGGCTTATGATGCCCGACGTTTCGCCAAGGCCTTTTAGGGAGAGTATTCCACAGTCTTATAGGGCGCAGCGAAAAGCCGTAGATGTCACTGAGATGAATAATATTATGCTTAAAGGCTCGATATGACGGATGAACTAAAGAACTGGCTAAATACCAATGGGTTTGACGCAAGCGATATAGAAAAAATCGGCGAGAACGGCTCAACCGCTTTGCTGATAGCTTCAAGATTTGGCCTTACCGATGTGGTGAAAGAGCTTATCTCCTTGGGCGCAGATGTGAGTCGCAAAAACAACGACGGCAATAATGCGCTTTGGAACGGTGTGTATGCCAAAAATAGCGATATCGTAAAAGCCTTAGTGGATGCCGGAATAGACAAGAACAATCAAAACGACAACGGCGCTACGGCCTTGATGTACGCATCGTCAAATGCTCTTGAGGGAATGGTGGAGTTGCTTCTTGCGGTTGGATGCGACAAGAGTATTCAAAACTTCGACGACTATACTGCGCTTGATTTGGCCTCTACGGCAAATATACTTAAAATGCTGAGATGAACTACCACAGAGAGACGGAGCATAGCTATAAATCCGTTCGGATGAACGGCGGCTTTTTGGATTGGGCGACGCAACCTAATGCATTCAAAATCTATCCAAAATTCTATCCCAGATTTAAGCTTGAGGGCGCAAAAGCTTTGGATAACACGATTTTGCTCGCCGCAAAAATCACTTACGAAAAACGTTACGGCAACGACGTATATTTTTTGCGTGCATGGCCTAGCGCCGGAGCTTTGTATCCTGTGGAGCTTTATGTTCAGATACGTTCGGTGGAGGGGTATATCGACGGGATATACCACTTTGAAGTGCAAAGTGAAAGCCTTGTTCTATTGCATGAACTAAACGGTGACGGGTTGGAGCATTCGGCCGCCCTAGGTTATGACATTAAGGGGGCACTGTTTCTTTTTTCTTCGCCATACTTTCGTTCTTCATGGAAATACAAAAACAGAGCGTTTAGATATTGTTTGCTTGACAGCGGACATCACTATGGCGCTCTAGAGTTTGCCGCATACGCAAACGGTTTTAAGGCGGAAGCTGTTTTTGATTTTGATAAGTTGCGAATTTGTGATTTGATGGGGTTTGAGAATAAAGAGTTTGCGATGATGTTTGGCGTCATGGGCGAAAAATGTGAGCAAAAATCAAGAGCCCTGTTTGAGAAACTCCCTTTTGTCTGCGCTACCGATTATTTTGAAGAAAATGCTTTGATTGAAGAGGCCTATGATATGAGCGTCGTAACGGAGCATCTGAAAACACAGAGGCAAAAAACCAATTTTTGTTTTGACAAAACTGCGCTTGTGGCGGCGATTGAGAGCAGAAGATCGATACGTGCTTTTTATGGAAATAGCATAAGCAAAGAGGAATTTGAGCGTATCTTTAGCGCCGTGCCTAGCGAGGAGCTTGATATTTTTTTGGTAGTAAACAATGTCGATGGAATACAAAGCGGTCTTTACAAGGGCGGCAAGCTCATAAAATCGGGAGATTTTTCCGCTAAGGCAGGATATTTGTGTCTCGATCAGGCACTGGGAAGCCATAGCGCAGTCACTATCTTTATGGCCTCTTCGGCTGAGAGGTATCAAGAGGCGGTTATGGAAGCCGGTATTTACGGGCATAGACTTTATATTTTTGCAAATATGCTCGGCATTGGTGTTAGCGGTATCGGAGCTTATTATGACGGAGAGACAAAAGAGTTTTTGGGAACCGACAAGCATATATTGTACGCTTTGGCTATCGGAAGGTGAGGCAATACGATATTTATTGCCTTAGAAGTGTCGACAGGGTTGTTGACGTAATAGTCGAGTTTTGTAATTTTGCCTTGCTTGCCAAATTGGAAGTTTGACTACTGCTCTTTGGTGATTCTAACTCAGAATAATTGTTGGCTTTATACTGCGTATACAGCTCTTTTTGCTCTTTGTCCAATTCCTCAAAAAATTTATCTACCAACTCACTCGAAAAGCTTCCGTTTGCCAAAGTTCCGAGTTCTTTTATAAGGTTTTTTAAATAATCCTCGCCTTTTGTATTTTTTAAATACGTTTGCATATCTTGGCCACTTTCAAGGTATTCGTAAAATTTTTTGGTTGCATTTGGATTTATGGTTAATTGATTTGTAACATCGGTATGGGCATTACCATATACATAAGCCGCTGTCTCGGCATCTACTCTTTGATAAAAAAACGAGTCAAACAGTTCGCCAACGCTTATTTTGTCGGTTGGTAAATTATCATCATATTCTACACCGGAGTATTCTTCGAACATCTCTCTATGCCCGAAAAGAGCCACTTCTGGATCAGTGTCTGTTCTGGAGTAAGCGCTGTAAAGTGTAAAGCCTCTAAAACCGGAATCCAATGAGCCTCCAGATGCGGTGGCAACATCATACGATGTTTTTGCGGCTACGTATACGTCGGCATTATTTGTTTGCACGCTGACAATACCATCCATCAACGAGCCTTTTGTTATGTATGACTTTGGCATAGCATTTATCTCTTTTTGACTGATATATCCGTCTTTGTCAGGGTCAAGTGTGCCTCCCGCTATTGTTGAAAATAACTTCCAGACTTTGGATATTACCGTTGCAGGGTCTATGTTTTCGCCTTGCGCCTGTGAATAAGCCGCTGCTTGCGTTAGCATAGCTTGGTGTATTTTTATATTTTCCGGTATACCCATGGCTTTATTAAAATCAGCGCCAAAGAAGCCTTTTTCGTCGACCTCATAATCACAATTTGTCACTTTGATACTGGTCGATGTCTCCGCTAGCGCTTCTTGTGTCATGGTTGCAAACTTTGTTCTACCAACACCCTCTACGCCTTTTAAGTCAAGATAAAATTGCTCTGTGATTTTTGACCCATCGATTCCGTTTCTAAAAGCAGAGTAGTCAACGCTTTGGTTTGCAGAAATAGCATTAATCGACATGGTTACCTCTATTGAAGTGATATAAATATTTGATTGTGTAAGCAAAAATGATACCGAGAGCAATAAAAGAAAAAATAGTTTATAATATATCCACATATATAGATATATTATAAAAGGTTCGAGCATGAACAACTTTTTAACTGCTATTTCTGCTCTTAACGATGAGAGTAGAGTTCGTATTTTGGCATTTTTGCTCAAGCATCGGTCATGTTGCGTATGCGAGCTTGAAGCCTCTCTTTGCATGGCTCAATCCACACTCTCACGCCATCTTAGGATACTTAAAGATGCAGGTTTTTTGAGGGCTACAAAAGCAGGGGCTAGAAGTTATTATGAGATATTTTTTGCTTCAAAAATGCATGCCGCTCTCGCTGGCGAAGTAGATATGCTTGGTCTAAAGCTTCCGCTTAAAGTATGTGCGGAAAATACTACAAGATGTCAAATATTGGAGAAATAAAAATGAAAAATATACTAATACTTTGTACCGGAAATTCATGCCGCTCTATTATGGGTGAAGCTCTGGCAAACCACTATCTAAGTAGTCTCGGCATCAAGGCATATTCTAGCGGTGTACTTCCAAGTGGTACAGTAAATCCAAATGCGATAAAAGCTTTACAAAAAGAGGGCATATCCACGGATGGACTATCTTCAAAGACGATGGACAAACTGCCTATTCAGGATTTTGACCTTGTAGTCACTGTGTGCGACCATGCAAATGAGACATGTCCGATGTTTGCAGGTAGTGCCAAAAAAGTCCATGTCGGCTTTGAAGACCCTAGCGGCGGGGCGGAAGATGGATATACGAAAACACTGCATGAGATAAAAGATACATTGCTTCCAAAAATCAAAGAAGCGTTGGGAATATAGCGATGTGGCAAGAGACGGTTGATAGACTGATATACGAGTGGCTCGCAATGCCAAAGGGCGATAAACTCTCCGATGCGCTAAACTTTTTTATCTACGACACCGTAAAAATAATCTTTCTCCTTACGGTGATTATCTTTGCGGTGACGCTACTTCGCTCATACTTTTCCACCGAAAAAGTGCGAGAGTATCTTGCAAAAAAGCATGAGTTTACGGGCAATATATTGGCCGCTTTGTTTGGTATTATCACCCCTTTTTGCTCATGTTCTGCTATACCGTTATTTCTTGGCTTCCTCCAAGCCCGTATTCCGCTCGGTGTCACCTTTAGCTACCTCATCTCCGCTCCCCTTAACAACGAAATAGCGATTGCGATGCTTTTTACGATGTTTGGATGGAAAGTGACCGCTTTGTATATAGGATTTGGACTGCTTGTGGCGATAGTCGGCGGTATCGTTATCGGGCGGATGGGGCTAGAAAAAGAGATACTGATAGAGGTAAAGCCGCTTGAGGGTGAAATAAAGGCCGAGAGCCAAAAAATAGCTTTTAGGCTCAGACTAAAAGATGCTGTTGACTATGCACTTGATATACTACGAAAAATATGGCTTTATGTGCTTTTTGGCGTAGGGGCGGGGGCTTTTATCCACGGATATGTGCCGACTGAATTCATAGTTTCTATCGCTGGAGCGGATAATATCTTTGCCGTACCTATCGCGACGCTATTTGGTGTACCTATGTACTCGAATGTGGCCGGTGTAATGCCGCTTATTGAAGTGCTTACCGCAAAAGGTATGTTGCTCGGTACCGCTCTTAGTTTCATGATGGCTATAACGGCTCTTAGTCTGCCGGAGGCTATGATACTAAAGCGGGTAATGAGCACGAAGTTGATAGCGATATTTTTTGGCACGGTTACGCTAGGGATTATCGGTGTTGGATATTTGTTTAACGCCGTTTTATAAGGAAATATAGTGAAAATAGAAATACTAGGCACGGGGTGCACAAAATGCAAGATGCTCTACGAAATTACACAAAATGCCGTCAAAAAAGCAGGCATTGAGGCTGAGATAGAAAAAGTCGAAGATATAACATCTATAATGAACTACGGAGTAATGAGCACTCCGGCTCTTGTGGTAAACGGTGAGGTAAAAACCAGCGGCAGGCTTCCTAGTACGGATGAAATATTAGGTTTTTTGGGTAAATAGTGCAAAAATTAAAAAAACTTCTCGTTTGGGATCTTCCTACTCGTATATTTCACTGGGGACTTGCGCTTAGCGTGTTTGTCTCGATGTTTATAGTTTACGGCAAAAAATATCTCACTCTTCATATTGTATTCGGCATGCTGGCTTTCGGACTTATACTTGGCAGGTTCGTATGGGGTTTTGTGGGGACGAGATATGTGCGTTTTGCGGCATTCGTCAAGGGTATAGACGAGGCCAAAAAAGAGTTTTCGATATTGGATAGCGAAAAACACCCACACTCGGTAGGGCACCCTGCGGTTGCAGGTTGGGTGATGCTTGTTTTGATGTTTTGCACTTTGTGTGTGGGCATTAGCGGCTTATGGCTCTGGCTTTTTAGTGATATAAATACTAAAGAGGGAATACTCCATGTTCACGAGATATTTGCAAACACACTTTTGGCGATAGCTTTTGTGCATGTTCAGGGTGTTATTTTGCATATATTTTTGCACAGAGACGGTATAGTAATGGGGATGATAGACGGCAAAAGACCGGCGTACGAGCGTGAACAAATAGGCAAGCTTAGCTTTTTACAAAAAAGCATTGCGGCTCTTTGGTTTTTGGGTTCAGGGGCGGCTGCTTTGTGGGCGATAAAAGTTATATAAAGGGAGGGAGTGAAAATGCAAGAAGAGTATTTTACTAGACAGTATGCGCTTTGGGGTGAAGATACACAAGAGAGGCTAAAAACAAAACGCATAGCGATTGTAGGATGTGGAGGACTTGGATCAACTCTTTCTATCACGTTAGGATCGAGCGGCATAGGGACGATTCATCTTGTGGATTTCGATACGGTAAGCGTACACAATGTGCACCGCCAAATAGCGTTTAGACTTACGGATGAGGGGAAAGCAAAAGCGGATGTGGTGTGCGAATTGGTAAAGAGCAGATACGGTGGAGTAGACGTAACAGCACATACCGTATCTTTTGACGAGTTTGCAAAAAAAGGGATAGAGGTAGACCTTCTCATAGACGCAACCGACAACCTTCCGAGCAGGGCGGCATTAGAAGAGTATGCCAAAGCACATAAGATACCTTGGCTTTATGCTTCCGTCGAAGCGTGGCATGGGCAAGTGTGTCTGTTTCTCGAAGCGGAGTATGCAAAATCAATGGTAATAAACGACAGAAAGCCCGCAGGAATAGCTCCTCCGATAGTCGCTTTCATAGCCTCATACGAGGCGAACATGGCTCTTCGATACCTTGCCGGATTGCCTGTTGCTACCGATGTTCTCAACTACTTGTATTTTGACGAAAACGGACAGTTAAACCACAAGAAATTTGGGATGCCGAGACGAGACAATTAATAAAAATAAACTATAATAAGACGATATACGTTTAAGTACAAAACTCCAAAAGGAGCACAAAATGAAAATTACGAATACAACTACGATGAACGCCAATATAGCGGCGGAAGCGGCAGACAAAGAGGCCAAAAAAAAGCTTGAAATGATTGCTGCCGGCAAACAAATGGCCGCTATAGACCCGTCAGGTACGATGATAGCAGATATGCTTCAGTTGGAAGCTAGCTCAATAGGGCAGGGTATCAAAAACGCAAATGATGCGGTGGCGTACTTGCAAATAGCTGACGGTGCACTAAAAGGCGTAAGTGAAGGCGCAATAAAACTCAATGAACTTTCAGTTGCTTATAATAATGCCGCACTTGGAACGGACAGCAAAAATGCGCTTGCAAACGAGGCTTCAAAACTCAAAGAGGGCATGGGAAATATGCTCAACCAAGCTAGTTTCAACGGTAAAAGCGTATTTGGCGAAGCCTCTTTTTATGTCGGTGGCGGGAGTATATCTGCCTCTATCTCTAGACCCAATATCGCAAATGCCGATATAACAGACCAAGATACGGTAATCGCATTGCAAGATGAGGTTAGTCGTACAAGAGCAAATATAGGCTCCACGATAAACCAGGCATATAGCTCTATAAATACAAATATGACCTCTATGGTGTCTCAAAGTGCTGCGGCGTCGCAGATAGTAGATACGGACATGGCGCAGGCCTCAACTGATTTTAACGCCGCATACCTCAAAAGCAATGCGGCCCTTTTTGCTTCGGCTCACTCTAGTCAATATTTGGCTTCGCAGGTTTCGAGGCTTCTTGGATAAATTTTTACTTAGCGGGACATCGTCTTCTATCCTTGTGATGTTGGCCGTGGTCGTTTTCGGCTCGGCCATGATGTTCAAACTCTCTTCTTTTAAAACAGCGATAGCCGCTTTCGTGCTTATAGCGCTCTACGCCATGCTAAACTCATACAAAAACAACTCCATAGCCGTTGGCGTAGATGGAAAGCTAATATCTGAAGATACGGTTTGCATAGACGGTTTTGCCTACAAAAATTCACAATCTGAGATGACGCTCTTACTGGACGCAAACGGCTCCTCGGTACGTTGCGTAAAAATAGGCGACGCCAATAATTAAATTTTCAAGCCGCCTTTTTCTAGCAATATCATCTGCTCATTTAACGCCATTTTTTGCATCTCTAATTGCTGTTTTTTGGTTTTATTTCCCTCTTTTTTGATCTCCGCTTCCAACTCTTCTAATCGTTTTTTGAGAAATTCAAGAGCGTTTGTCGACTTGATTTCTAATTTGTATTTATCGCCTACCTCGGATATAGCCGCTTTGCCCCATTCTGTTTTTACGGCGCTTACGCTGTTTGGCTCCTCTTTGCCTTTTCCGTGCACTGCAAAATCAACGTGAGATACCCAGCCTATCATTCCGTCCTCAAATATCGCAATGCCACTCTTTTGAATCTTGGCGTTTACCCTGTTTTGATTTTTTAGTTCGAATTCGGAGTTTATATTATCAAGTATCAGCGCCCCGACTTTAGCCTCTTTTAGTGACATTAGCTTGTCGCTTGCGGCTGTTTTTGTCCATATTTTTAGTTTGTCGAAGATTGAGTCGCTTTCGTCTATAACGCCGTCTTTATTACCGTCGTATTTGGCCAAATCAGCAAAACCGTTTCCGCTTTTTGTGCCAAATAGCTCATTTCCGTTATCTATTTTTCCGTTATTGTCGGCATCTAGCGCCAAAAAACCGTTTTGACTCGCTAGTGCCGATATTTTGTCCATCTTTCCATCGCTATCGAGGTCAAAATCAAATTCTGCTATTTTGTCGGTTTGGGCTAAACCGCCGTTTAGGTTTATCACAAGCGGATCTATGCGTTTTCCATTGTACGCTGCCACGTCAAGAGTTGTTATTCTCTCACTAAAAAGCTCTGCTTTGAGGTCTATGCTTATACTTTTATCCTTTGTTTGCACAAAACCGCTTGCCGATAGACCGAGGCTCTCGTTTTCTTTTGTGCTAACCGTTATTAGCGTTCCGTTTGAGCCTTTTTTGACGCTCTCCGATTCTACTCTTAGATAATTATGTGAGCTTGCCAGGTTTAGTTTGTATGCGCTGATATTCATCTTTTATCCCAAAAACTTTTGAGTAAATATCGGCAAATATCAAATTTTTATGCCAAGTAGGGGATATTAAGTCCGTCATCTTTGTCATCGCTCGACAAATCTTCGTAGTCGTCAGCTTTCAAAGAGTCGATTAGCTTTTTTATAACTATTTTTTGCAGTGGATGTATCTGAGTTTGTTGCATCCACTTTCCAAACTCTTTTTTGTAGTAGTGTAGCACCGCCGGATGCGCAGTATCTTTGGTGCTTTCTAACTTTTTCAAAAGCGCGGTTGCTTCAGAGGCGTCCATTGATTGGAGTTTTGGGAGTTTGATGAGGACGTTTCGCATAAACTGGTTTGTTTTGTACGGCTCCCCCATATACAAAAGCTTCGAGGCCGACTCCAAGTCCGCTTCGTGCTCGCTATATCCGTAGCTATATCGAAAATGTCCGCACACTAGCGGAATGTATTGCGGATAGTATTCGAGGACGAAGACTAGCTCTCTTAGGTCTTGGTCTATCAGCACGTTAAAAAGAGTATACGTCGTTTTGTTTGCCCTTGCCCAGTGCTCATTTGTTTCCAGATTTGGATTTTTGTCCAAAAATCTGTCGTATTTTGCTATATCAAATTCGCTCATTTGCGGCCTTTTTTAGGTTTGCTATCTCTTTTTGTAAGACTATTTTTTTGAGTGGGTGTGTCGCATTTTGCAAAGCCTCTTCACACGCCAAAACAGCAAGATCTACCAAAACTTTGTGCATCAAAGTAGGAGATTTTACTTTTTTCAGGAGTCTTGCCGCCCCTTCTTCATCAAATCCACCTCTGGGTCTGAGTCTTGCATACAAAGCCGCACTCGCCGCCTCGCTCCAAAACTCTTGCGCCAAATGCAGATACTCATTTACGCTCACAATATCCAGTTTGACCTCTTCTATCATCTTTCGGCCGTTTATTAGCTGATCTACCGAGAGTTGCGTATAGATGGGAAACTCACGTACTGTTGTCGCCATCTCTTGAAAATCATCATCGGCAAGAGCCCGAAATAGCATTCTGGCTCTTTTGGATATTTTTTGGCGGAGCGCATCGCTTTGTAATACCTTTGGATTTAGCAGTCTCAGTCTATCTAAAGCGCCGAGACGTGAATGGCTAAAACCCATTGCGGCGACAAGAGGCTCTTTGTCGCTAAGTTGCGATGGATGCGAGCCGCTAGGACGATAAAAAGCCCACAGCAGTCTTGCCTGTGCATCTTCGTGTTCCAAAAACATAGCATCCCCGTCCGCCTCAAACGACGGTAGTTCGGATAGGCTCTCTATGAGGGCTCTATATTCCGAGCCAGATAGTTTTTCCATACTCTTCAAACCTAACGATATTTTTTCGTTCACTCACCAAAAACAGGGTTTCGATAGGCGGATTGCGGGGCGCTTCGAAATACCCGTCTGTTAACACGATTAGCGTAGCCTCACGGACGAGTTCTTCGTCTTGCTCTACAAATTCATACACACACTCTATATCCGTTCCGCCGTCTGTCTTTGGAATACGAAAAAGCTCTTCGCAAAAAGGTTCGGAGCCGCTTAGTCTGACTACTAGATTTTTATTGATTTTTGAATCAAATGGCACGAGCGTTATTTTGTATTCGCTAAAGCTCTGCACCACAGATGAAGCGGCTCCCAGAAAGCGGCGATACTCTTCTTCGCCCACAGACATTGAACTATCAATGGCGATATAAAGATTCAAAAATTCGTTTGGCCTAATAAACCCCGGCATATAGATGCCCTGATGTATATATCTGCGATTTGGCCGCTCAAAACTTTCTCTTTTTTCAAACAGCGATACGCACAAATACTCTTTTAGTACATCATCAAAGCGGATATCAGGCTTTATTATTTCGCCTATCTCAAGAAGTAGTCCCTCAGAGATTGCGGCGTCCGCTTTTGCCATAGACAAAGCCTGTACCAAAAGTGCGTCTAGTGCTTCGCCATCTCCGTCATCTTCAGCGCTAGAGTGGTCCGATTCCTCTAAGTCTTTTTGCTCGCCCTCACCGTCTTCTTCGCTTTTGAGTCGCTCATACACCTCTTCAGCTATCATTTTGGCAAACCGCTCTATCGGCTCTTCGCCATCAGGGGCTTTGCCTATATTTTTGAATTTTGAGAGGACTAAATTTATGACTATATCGCACGCCTTGTTCCAGAGTGCGGCATCTCTCATCTTCTGTCTGGATGCGTGTTTGAGGGCTACATGCAAGAGTACGTGGGCGTATAGATATTTGACCTCTTCGTCTGGCATTTCGATTAGTTTTTGGCTGTCTAGCGAGATGCTTTTGCCATCTGTCATTATTGGATATTTGGCGTTTTCTACCGTATGATGGGGCAAAGAGAGAGCGAGTACCGACAAAAAAGGGTGTGCAAACAAAAAATCCACCCTGATTTTGGTAAATAGCTCGTTTGTCACACGATGTATCCGCCGTAAATCTCCAACCACGCCTCAAATGAAGGGGCAGCGGCTATGTTTTCGTCTTTTACGACAAGGTCTTTTACAAGCATTACGCCAAATTCGGTCGGTAACACTTTTGAGTATGCAAGTAGCGCCTCGCCTTGCGCCTGTGAGCCATCCCATCTTTCGACAAGCGCTGCGGTTAGGGCATATAAGGCTCCCGGATTTGTAGGGGCGGGCACATCTTCGCCCCTGAGCACTGCGTCCACATCGGGAATCTCTGCATAGGTCTTTAGATAAGACAAAAATTCTATCCCCGCCGCATATCCGACCGCACCGTAGATGAGTGGCGTGTAGCCCTCTAGCGTCTCGCATTTTCCCGCTATTTTTGAGAGCATAGTCCAACTTCTAGGCGTTGCAAATGCGGGATTGGTCTGGGCATCTTTTGGCGCTTCTTGGCTGAGCAAGTCTGGGCGAAAACCCAAAAAGGCGACGATACTTGGATGCAAGCCGTTTTGGATGGCCCACACTTTGAAATCCTCAAACTTCGCACTCGCCACCAGATGCACCATTCTGTTTGCAAGCGGGGAGGGGAGCCGAAAGACTATTCCTCTATCCGATACTCTATTTCCCGCACACACTATCCTCCACCCCTCAGGCATCGAGTATTCGCCAATTTTTCGGTCTAGCACTAGCTGATATATTGCGGCTTGTACGCTTGGAGGTGCAGAGTTTAGCTCATCGAGAAACAGTATGCCGACACCCTCGGTCGGCAAAAATATAGGCGGCATCCATACCGTTCTACCGTCCTTGATAGAAGGAATTCCTCTAAGGTCTACGGAGTCTAGCTGACTTAGGCGCACATCGCTTATTTGCCACCCTTTTTTTGCCGCTATTTCGTTCACGATATATGATTTGCCGATACCGGGTGCGCCGTGTATAAAGACGGGGATATTTGTTTCAAGTAGCAGGTCAAGCTCTTTTTTGAGTCTTGCCGTGCCTATTTCTGGGGTTATCATTTGTGCATCCAAAAAAGTTTTTGAATGATTTTAGATTAAAAAATAGGCTGTTTCGGGGTTAGTTTTTAGGCAAATCTATTTTTTTGGATTACCGCATAGTTGCCCGTAGCCGTAGCTATGAGTGAGTCGCAATCGTCATAGAGCTTTATCTCGACAAAGCTTCTTCTTTTTCCTTTTTGGACTACGGTTGCTTTGCAAATTAGTTTGTCGCATTTTGAAGGTTTGAGGTAGTCGATATTTATCTGCATCGTGACGCTAGTATCGCCCTCCTCAAGCTGGCTCATGGCCGCATACCATCCGGTATTGTCGAGCATAGTAGAGATGACCCCGCCGTGTACAAAACCTAGATGTTGCAAGTGATACTCTTTTATCTCAAGCTCAGTGACTGCATAGCCGCCGCTAATATGCTGAAGTTTTGCACCTACATGTTCAAAAAATGGAAATTTTATATCCGTCATTTTACGCTCCGTTGTTTTTGCGGATTATAAGGCGAAAGTGTTAACTTTTTGGCTTTTATTTGTAATAACTGTTTTTAAAGTATCTCGGGTTTGCAGAGTTTGTCTTTGTCGTTTGAGACGAGGAGGCATTTTTTGCAGATGAATTTTGGATTTATGATGAAGGATTTTATCTCTGTTTTGTAGGCTTCAAAATCTTTTGGTTTTATCTCGCATAGCGTTTTAAATTTCTTCATTTTCTACCCTTCACATATACGAGCAAATCGACTCATTTGAGCCGATTGTGAGAAGGCTGTTTTAGTCCACAAAACTACAGCAATAATCCGCAACTTCCGATATTTTGAGCTTAAACTTCGAGTTTGCAGGCACATTGTACGCTTGCCCTTCCGTAAATGTCTGCCACTCGTCGCTTCCCGGTAGTTGCACGGTCATTGAGCCGCCTAGCACTTCCATGATTTCCGCTGCACCCGTACCAAATTCGTATTCACCCGGTAGCATCACGCCAAGAGTCTTTTTGCTTCCATCCGGAAATATTATCGTTCTGCTTGTTACTTTGCCGTCAAAGTATACATTTGCTTTTTTGACTGCCGTTACATTTTCAAAGTTCATATTTTGTCCTTAGATTTTTTGAGTGCGGGATTATATAACGAGTGGGTTTATAGACTGTCAAATAGATTTTTATAGCCAATTATGTAGAATCTTTCTAATTAACTAGCTAAAGAGTATTGCAAAAATGGACATGAAATATGAATTAAGTGAGATTATAGATCTTAAGCCTGTATTACTATATAAAAATGATTTAATAGAGTTAGAAGAGATTTTGGCAAGCCCATCTGCTTATAATGAAGAGCACACAGAAATTATAGTAAGAGACAAAGAGAAAAGCATTACAGCTAAGACTATTGCTGAATTACTTGCGGCTAGTAAGCTTCCTGAATTTACGGATAAATTATCAATTAGAAAAACATATTGGATTAAAAAAGATGGGAAAAATGATATTGGTGCTAGCATTAATATTACTTTACATCATAACTATGTACGGTTACAAATTAGTTCTACTGATGAGGATTGGTATAAAGGCAAACTCGCAAGGCTTAATAGTTTTTTTTCTGCAAAGAAGCCGTGGTATTCTTTTTTAAACAGGTTTGCGTATTTACTGCCACTACCTGTAACCTTTTTTCTAGGTGTGGATATATTTAGGTTTTTAGTTTATGGCGGAGTGCTACCAATATATGAAATACTTTTGGCAACGATATTGATATGTATGACATTTTTGATAATTTCGCAGAGAATATTTCCATATGTTAGGGTGGTATTGATAGAGAAGAAAGATGATTTTCTTGGTTCGATAAAGCTACAAAATATCTTAGCGATAATAGCTATTCTGTTGGCAGTTTGGCAAATAATAGAAAAAATATTTTTTTTAAAGTAATTTGTAGTTTTGATGGCGGACGGAGGGGGATTCGAACCCCCGAAAGCCTTACGACTTTACACGCGTTCCAGGCGTGCTCCTTCAACCACTCGGACACCCGCCCATGAAAGAAGAGCCGAAATTATACAAGCTTTATAATTAAACGGTTTTAAAGCGCTTTTGGCGTAAAATTCCGCCAAGCTCTTTTCGGACCTGTGCGACGGAATTACGAGGCATCGGGTCAGGGTAGGAATACAGCAGCCCACCTCTTCTTTTCGGGCGCCGCAGCCATCCGGAGAGAGCCCTTACTACTTTTTATTTACACGCTCAAACGAGCAAAGCCCGTTTGGCTACGCTAGGCGCTGTGCCACTGAAGCTAGCCGCATAAGGCGGCAGAAAACAATCTATCTTTTACCTCTTCCAATAATCCAAAAATAAAATATCGGTACAAGTATCAGCGTAAGCAGCGTAGATGTGACTAGTCCGCCCAACATCGGAGCGGCTATTCTGCCCATTATCTCGCTTCCGACGCCATTGATATACAGTAGCGGGGCAAGTCCGGCTATGAGGCTAAACACCGTCATTAGCTTCGGTCTTATCCTCTTTGCTGCACCCTCTATGCACGCTTCAAGTAGCGAGGCGCTGTCTTTTTGACCTTTTGCCACTCTCTCGTCTATCGCCGCTTTGAGATATATGAGCATGACTATCGCAGTCTCCGCCGCAACTCCCAGAAGCGCCAAGAAGCCTACAATCACGGCTATACTGAGCGAAAAGCCAAGTAGTTTGACGGCGAGCAGCCCACCCACAAAAGAAAACGGCAGGGTAAAAAATATGAGCGCCGTCAGTCTCAAATCACGCAGTGAGGCGAAGATGAGCATAAAAGTGAGAAGCAGACTTATCGGAGCCACATAGGCAAGCGTCTTTTTGGCGCTCTCTAGGTATTCGCTCTGCCCCGCCCACTCGTATCTTATGCCGTGCGGGGTCTTTATGGCATCTATCGCTTTTTGAGCCGCTTGCTTGTATTCGTACGGCGTTATCGTGTCTTTGGGCATTATGTATATGTAGCCGACAGGCATCGCCTTTTCGGTTTTTATCTCGCCCGGAGCCTCTATGTATGCTATCTCGGCGAAGTCGTCGAGGGTAAGTGTGCCGCTGTTTGTCTTTATCGGTATGCGCTTGATACCCTCCAAATCACCCCTTGCGGATGCGTCTAGCCGCACGGATATCGGGTATCTGTGCGTGCCTTGTATCATCGTGGAGACATTTGCGCCGCCGACTGCGAGAGAGACGGTCTTGAAGATATCCTCTCTGCTTAGCCCGTATCTGCTTATCATCTCATCTTTTGGTTTGATGTCCAGATAGTATCCCGTAGCCGCTTTTTCGGCAAATACGGCGGAGCTGCCCTCTAGCGTTTTGAGCGTTTTGCTAATTTCGTTGGAGTATTTTTCTATATCCTCGAAATTTTGCCCGTAGACTTTGATGCCAAGAGGCGTTCTGATGCCCGTGATTAGCATATCTATTCGCCCTCTTATCGGGTAGGTCCAAGAGTTTGTGAGACCCTCTATCTGCAAGGCTTTATCCATCTCAGCCATTAGCTTCTCTTCGGTCATTCCCACTCGCCATTTCTCTTTTGGCTTTAGCGTGACGATGGTCTCTATCATCGAAAGCGGAGCGGGGTCGGTGGCCGTATCAGCGCGCCCCGCCTTGCCAAATACCGTTTCTACTTCAGGGAATTGTTTGAGTATCGCATCGCTTTTTTGAGTTAGCTCTGAAGCGAGGTCTACGCTTACGCCCATCGGTGTGACAGGCATATACATGAACGCCTCTTCGGAAAGAGTCGGCATAAACTCCCATTTTAGGCTTTTATAAAGCGGATATGAGAGCACCATTGCGGCTATGAAGACCGCTAGAGCCGTCTTTTTGTAGCCTATGATTTTGTGTAGCAGGCTTTCATAATGCTTCATAAAAAAGTTGTTTACTCTCGACTCTTCTTCGGCTTTTATCTTGTCGTTGAGAAATACCGTCATAAGGGCGGGAGTGAGCGTGATAGCGATGATAGAGCCAAATAGCATGGCAAAGCTCTTGGTAAACGCCAAAGGCGAAAAGAGGGCCCCTTCTTGCCCCGTGAGGGCAAATATTGGCAAGAAGCTGACGATGACTAGCATAAGGGCAAAAAATATAGGCCGCCCGACTTGCTTGGAGCTTTCCATGATGGCGTCTAGCTTGACGGCGTAGGTGATGGCTAGACCCTCTTTTTTCTTTTCGATGATATGTTTGTGGGCGTTTTCGACGAGGACGATGGAGGCATCTATCATCGCACCTATCGCTATCGCTATGCCCCCCAAGCTCATGATATTCGAGCTCATTCCAAAAAGCGTCATAGCGAGAAATGTAAGCCCGATGGTGAGCGGTAGCGTCAAGACGATAACGGCGATACTTCCGGCGTGTCCGAGAAATATAGCCACGATGATGGCGACTGCTATCGCCTCTTCGATAAGCGCTCTTTTGAGTGTGCCGACCGCTTTTTCGATAAGTTCGCTTCTGTCATACACGGGCACGATGCTTACATCCGGACTTGAGAGGCTTGCTAGTTTTTCTTTTATATCTTTGATGACCTGATAGGCGTTTTCGCCTATTCTGGCTACGACTACGCCGCCGACTGTTTCGCCCTCTCCGTTTAGGTCTGCCATGCCCCGTCTTTCAGATGGTGTCAGGTTTACGGCGGCTACATCTCGTATTTTGAGTGAAACGCCGTTTGTGGTCATAAGCGGGGTGTTGAGAATGTCTTCTTCGTTTGCATAATAACCGCTGGTTTGCACCATGTTTTCAAAGCCGTTTCGCAAAATCACCCTTGCCCCATCCGAGACATTTGCTTTTTCTACGGCGGCGGCTATGTCCAGAACCGACATATTGTAGTTTGTCAGAGCGCTCTGGTCGGCGGTGATTTCGTAGTTTTTGACGAACCCGCCCACGCTTGCTATCTCACTAACGCCCGGAACCGACAAAAGAGCGAATTTAAGGAAGTAGTCTTGGTAGCTTCTCATATCGGCGAGGTTTAGTTTGTTTGATTTGAGGGCGTATTGGTATACCCAGCCCACGCCCGTAGCATCAGGCCCTAGCGTGATGCTTGCCTCTTTCGGGAAGGATTTGATATTTTGGCTTAGTTTTTCGAGTACTCTCGTTCTGGCAAAGTACAAATCGGTCTTGTCTTTGAACACGATATACACAAGTGCAGTCGAAAAACCGCTAAACCCCCGTACCGTCTCGATGTTTGCCAAAGACAAAAAAGAGGTCGTAAGCGGATAGGTGACCTGCTTTTCTATGACCTGCGGGCTTTGTCCTTCCCATTTGACCTCTACGATGACCTGCGGCGGCGTGAGGTCGGGCAGGGCGTCAAATGAAGCGTGCTTGACGCCCCAGATTGAGCCAAGAGCGAGCAGGGAAAAAAGCAAAAATATAAAGACCCTGTTTTTGAGAGAGAACTCTATTATTTTCTCAACCATCTTAGTACAGCCCGTTTATTTTGGCGTCGGAGTCAAGCATAAAAAGAGCGTCGTTAGCCACCTCTTCGCCCGTTGTGATACCGTCTAGCACTTGATAGTTGTTTGCGTCTATTTTTTTGGCGGTTATCTCTAGCGGCTCAAATTTTTTATCCACTTTGACAAATACAAACTGCTTTTTGCCTTTTTCAAGCACGGCGGTTTTTGGCAGTGTGAGCATCTTTGTGCCTTTGGATTCGATGCGTGCTTTGGCGAACATATTGGCGACCAAGTGTCCGTCGTTTGAGAGCGTAGCCCTTGCGGTTAGGCTTCTATCTTTTTCGTTTATTTCGGGAAGTATCTGTTCGATTTTGGCTTTGTATGTTTTTGTCGCTCCGCTGAAGTTTAGCACTAGCGTAGAGCCTTTTTTGAGCGTCGGAATGTCGCTTTCAAATATCTTTACATCCACCCACAGCACGGAGGTGTCGCCCAGACGAAGAAGCGGCTTTCCGGCTTCTACGAATGAGCCGCCAAATACCGATTTTTCGACTACCACCCCGTAATATGGAGAGTAGACGGAGACTGTTTTTGATGCGGTTTTTGAGCTTATCGTTTTATCTATTTCGGCTTTTGAAACACCTAGTAGTAAGAGCCTTTGTTTTGCCGATTCTAGCAGTGATTTTGCAGTTTTGGCGAAGGTGTCGTCTTCAAAGCTTTTTGATTTTTCGGCGTATTCGGCTGTTTTTATCAGCTCCTCTTTTAGCGCCAGTATCTCAGGGCTGTATACCTCAAACAACAAAGAGCCTTTTGAGACGCTCTTGTATTTTTCGCTTACCGATATTTTTTCGATAAAGCCCGAAAATTTGAGCGTTATATCTTTTATTGAAGCCTCTTTGTAGGAGGTCTTTGCAAAAAACTCTTTTTGCGGTGCAACGCTTGTTTCGCTCACTTTTACCGTCGATATTTTGTAGTTTGCCGAGTACGCCGCCGCCGCTATCGTGAGCGCTAAAAGTAGTTTTTTCATATCTCTTGTCCGCTAAGTTTTTTTATTTGTGCCAAGGCCACGTTTGCTTCGTATTTATAGTCTATCAGTTCAAGTTCAAGGCCGAGAGCGTCTTTTATCGTGCTTATGGCGTATGCTTTGGAGGCATCCGATGTTTTTGAGGCGGCGAGGGCGGATTCGAGCAGATGGCTAAGCTGTGTTTTTAGTATTCTTTGTGTCAACAGATAGTTTTTTCTAGCCGATTCATATTTTATTTTTGAGTTTTCAAGTTCAAAGGAGAGAGTGTTTTTGATATTTTCGCTCTCGTCTTGTTTTGCGCTTAGTTCGTGACTCTTTTTTCTTATGGCGGCATTTTCTTTGCCGTACACCGGAAGCGGGATTGTGAGCCCAAAAAACCAATAATCCCTAAATCTAGCATCGGAAGTGGCGTAGCCGACTGTTACTCCGATATCCGGAACTAGTGAGAGCTTTTCGCTTCTAAGCTCTTTTTGAAACGAGCTTATCATCGTATTTGCCGAGGCGTACTCTTTGGAGTTTTCATACGTTATATTTTTTACCTCTCGTGAGGGCATATCGAAAGGTATCAGCACCTCTTCATCTATTTTGACCCCAAAACTTTTTAGCCTTGCAGTCTGAGCCCTTTCATCCGCTTCCAAATTGTTTATTTTGCGCATAAAAGAGGCTATCTCCATATCACCACGTATTAGCTCGCTATGCGAAGAACCCCCCGATATATTTGAGGCTCTGGATAGTTCGAGGGCAAATTTGAGAGTTTGGAGATATTTTTCGTATATTTTTTTTGTCTCTTTGGCTTTTGCGAGTTCATAAGCACTTTGTCTGAGTGAAAGCTCTATATCAAGTTTTTTTTGTGCGACTCTATGCAGGAGTGAGTTTGCGACAGATTTTTTTGCATCCTCTTTTGCGGATAGTTTTGCGGTTACGGGAATGTTTTGGGATAGGCTATACATTATCTGCTGCATAGGCTCAATATTTCTTCTTGTGGGGTCGCCAAAATTGATGTTTGTTACCTGAACGCCGAGTTGAGGGTTGTCCAGTTTTGAAACCATAGTCGCCTCTTCGGCCATCGCTTTGGCATCGGCTTCTAGGCTTTTTATCTCTGGATTTTGCGCCACTACTTTTTGTACCAGCTCGTCAAGAGTCTGGGCGTTAAGCAAGCATGCAGAGGCCAACGCCAAAACTATCTTTTTCATGGATTAAAAATTCACCGAAGTTTTGTATCTTTTTGTCTTGCCGTCAGCGTCTACGACCGTTACGCTTACCTGCCAAGTTCCAGTCATGCAAAAGTTGACGGATGCTTTGTATGCACCGTTTGCGCCTTTTGCGTCTACCTCTTCACCCATTGCCGGCATTCCAGGCATCTCAGGCATAAACACTTTGAGCTTTACGCTTTTTGGCGCTACTGGTTTGCCGCCTTTTGTAAGATTGATTGCAAAGCCGTTTTGTCCGACAAATGGACTTTTCTCTGATTTTACCTTGACATCTATATCTCCGGCTTTACCTGTGATGTCGATGGGTGCGGCAAATAGTGCGGCGGCTGAGATGAGGGTGGCTAGAACTAACTTTTTCATTTTGAAGCTCCTTTAGTTTGTTTTACCAAAAGAGTACAGATTTATCGTGCAGTTATTGTGGGAAGCTAGAAGATAAGTTTAAACCAGCTTCCTTTACCCTCTTCGCTTTGTACCTCTATCTTTATGCCATAGTCGTCGCAGACGGTTTTGACGATATAAAGTCCAAGCCCAAAACCGCCACCAATTTCGGTAGCTCTGGTGAATTTTTCAAATATTTTTTGTCTGGCCGCATCACCCATTCCGATACCCTCATCCTCGACTTCTATCAGGTTTTGGGATACTTTTATTTTTACTTTTCCGTTGTTTTTGGAGTATTTGACGGCGTTTGAGAGCAGATTGTCTATGAGCCTTGCAGCGGCTGTGGCGTCCATACGAAACAAAAAGCTTTCCCCTTCGGCGTTTACCGATATGTTTTTGGATGAGCCGACTTTGGCGTAAAAAGCCGCTCTCTGGCGAGAAAGTTCCAAAAAGTCTATCCACTGCTCCTCTTTTTTTAGCGTCTCTCTTTGCAGGTAGTATGTTAGGTCTTCATGGATTTTGCTAAGCATTTTTGCGGAGGCTTTGAGGTGCTCTATTTTTGAGGTGTCTTTTACCTCGTTTTTTAGTCCGTCAAGACTCAGCACAAGCGTCGTTATCGGAGTGTTTAGCTCATGTGCACTTGCTTTTACGAAGTTGTCGAGCTTTTCTATCTCTTTTCGTATCGGCTTTAGAAACTGCCTTGAGAGCGTAACCGCAAGGGCGCATACGAGAGCCATTGAGGAGAGCCAGACCCAAAGCGCCGTATATGCAGCTTCTTTTTTGTCTTGCGAGAGTGGATCGCCTTGAACTACTATATATTTGACGCCGTGATGAAGTCTAGGAGAGCCGTCTACTATGCCCAAAGAGCCGTTAAGCTCATAAAATCCGGACGTTAATTGCGGGATGGACGGGAGCTGCGTATATATGGTTTTATCGTCTTGCCCTATTAGCGCTACCTTGAACTCTTCGTTTTTTGGGATTTTGAATTCGTTGCCTCTCATGTGTGAGTCTATGATGTCGGCAGAGAGGGAGGATGAGTAGTTTTTGAGCTTTTGTCTGCTAAGTTCGGATAGGTTTTCTATCTTTATAGAGTAGAGCATCACAGCAATAACGGTTATAAACACAAATGCGGAGCCAAGATAGAGCCCCAAAAATTTTACCAGTGATTTTTTTTCATATTCGCTCAAATCTATACCCCACCCCTCGTTGGCTTTGGATGAAATCTTTTTTTAGGGCTTTTCTGAGATTTTTGATATATGAGCGCACCGTCGCCTCATCCGGCGTATCGTCAAAACTCCAAAGGGCACGAAAAAGCTCTTCGTAAGAGATAAAGCGGCTTTGGTTTGCCAAAAAATATGAAAGGAGTTTTGCCTCCATCGGCCTTAGCTTTGATATTTCACCGTTTGACACTACTTGCATATTTGATGGCAGATATGTCGTCTGGGCATCTAGCTCTATACTGTGAGTTTGCTCTATGCGATATATCTTTTTGAGATGCTCTATTCTGGCGTCTAGCTCTTCAAAATCAAACGGTTTTTTCAGATAGTCGTCGCACCCTATCTCAAACCCTTTTTTGACATCTTTTGCGCCGCCGGAGGATGTGATGAAGATGGCGGGGGTCTTATCGTGATAGCCTCGAAGCTCTTTTAAAAACTCAAACCCGTCTCCATCTGGTAAATTTGCATCCAAAAGCATCATGTCGAATTTTGTTTTTTGTGCGGCATCTAGGGCTGCGGATATCGTCTGTGCCCAAACTAACGTGTTGCCTCCACAAGACAGATGTTCTCTTATGAGTCCGCCGAGTGTGTCGTCGTCTTCTAAGAGCAAAATTTTCAAGTTCTTATTTCTCCCAGCTTATCATTGCCCAATATGTCGGTTTTTGCGGTTTTTTGCGGAAATTTTCATCCTCAAAGAGCGTTTTTAGCCCGTCTATTTCGCTCTCGCTCATCTCGCCGATACTCCAAAAAGTGCTCTCTCGAAAAGAGTCGAAGTTGTCAAAATTTATTTTTTTGTTTTCGCTTTCTATGTAGTCGATACGTGGGTTGATACCCATTTTGTAGAGGATGTTGACTATGTATATGTAGTCCGGTTTTGGGTGTATGCGTCTGCCCATTGCCTCTAGTACCTCCGTATCCACGAAGCTTCCGCCGACTTTGTATGTTAGATATACCCGTTTGTTCGCTTTTGCGTCTAGCTTGGCTAACGCTTCGGCCATATCGGATACTTCCATTGAGCGAGATGCCACGACTATGTCCGCATTTGGCAGGCTCTCCCATCCTTCGTCCCATGAAGCTTGTATCGTCTGGATATTTTCTATTTTCTTTGACGCCGCATTTTCGCCCAAAAGACGAAGCATCTCCTCTGAATAGTCCATTGCGTAGACTTTTTCCAGTTTGCGTGCAAATCTAAGAGCGAGGTTGCCGGGGCCACATCCTACGTCAAGAAGCGTGGCGCACTCTTTGGTATCTACACGAGACAAAAACTCTTCGTTGTAGATGCTTTGGTGGATACGAGAGTCCATATCTTTGGCTTTTGCGTTCCAATCCTCTTTCGTTTTTGGCTTGAATGTCGTTGTGTTTTTTTGTTCTTTGTAGATGGTGTTGAAGTCGATGTCAAGAATATTCATAAAAGTCGCCTAAAATCTTTTTTTGAAAATTATACCATCTGATTAATTCTCATATTTTGAGCAACGTCAAAAAAAAGATATCGGCTATACCTTTTGTATGATAGGGTTAAACGCTTTTGCGGCTACTAGCACCTCGTCGCCCACCTTTAAATCTTTTATATCGTATTCGGTCAAAAGCGTCTGCACTAGCTGTCCGCCTACCGATAGGTATGCCATGTATGTTATGTCGATTTTTTTTATATTGATTACGGTGCCCAAAAACGAAAATTTACCGGAAAATTTACTGTCAAAAAACGCTTTGTCAGGAGAGTGCATAGCCGAAATTTTCCCGTCTTTGACGGCCGCAATTTTATCGGAGAGCTTAAACACCTCCTCTTTATCGTGTGATACAAACAAAATAGGCAGGTTCAAGGCCGATTTTAGTCTAAGTATCTCGTCGTGTAGCTTTCTTTTTACCACCGTATCTAATGCGGAAAACGGTTCGTCAAGCAGAAGTATCTCCGGCTCTCTGGCTATGGCTCTAGCAAGCGCTACTCTTTGTTTTTGCCCGCCCGATAGTTTGGACGGATATGATTTTGATAGTTCGCTAAGCTCTGTTAGTTTTAGTAGTTCATTTGCCTTTTTTGTATCTTTTTTGCTTTGGGCAAACATGATATTTTCAAGTACGTTCATATTTGGAAATAGCGTATATTCTTGAAAGACAAACCCGACTTTTCTGTGTTGCGGCTTTAAATCGATACCGTTATCTTTATCGTACCATGTCTCATTGCCGATTTTGATATACCCGCTATCCGGAGCTTCAAGTCCCGCTATCATTTTAAGAAGCGTACTTTTGCCGCTGCCTGATGGTCCAAATACCGATATTAACTCATTGGTGTTGTTTGAGATATTACATTCAAATACAAACTCGCCGTTCTGACCTAATAGTTTTTTTGAAATATTTATATCTATCAAGCCCAAACTCTTTTTTTATTAAACTTATATACCAAAAATAGCACGGCAAACGAAAAAACGAAAAGTATCGCCGAATATACGTGTGCGGTGGCATATTCAAATGACTCTACCTTATCGTAAATAGCTATGGATGCCACTCTTGATATACCGTCTATGTTTCCGCCTATCATAAGCACAACGCCAAACTCTCCTACCGTATGCGCAAACGCCAACACTATGCCTGTAATTAGCGAACTTTTGATAATTGGCAACTCTACTCGAAAAAATATCTCAAGCGGAGATTTACCGAGTGTCATCGCTGCGTTTTTGAGATTTTTGTCTACGCTTTCAAAGCCGGATATAAGAGGATGAGTCATAAACGGCAAACTAAAAATGACAGAGCCTATAACAAGTCCCGAAAAGCTAAATGCTAGTTTTGCGTCAAACAAAAATGCCCATGTTTTACCCATAAAACCGTTATCTGAAAATGCAAGTAAAAAATAAAAACCAAGAACGGAGGGCGGAAGTACTAGCGGTAGGGCTACTATACTCTCCAAGATGGGTTTTAGCTTTGACTTCGTATTTGCCAAAAAATATGCGATGGGGGCTGATATAAAAAGCAAAATTATCGTGGTAATTGAGGCTAGCTTTAGTGTGAGTAAAAACGGTGAAAAATCTATCATATATCTTCCAAATAAACTTCAGTTGCCTTGATAAGCGCATACGCTTTATTTCCGACTTTTAGGTCAAGTCTTTCCGCAGACTCTATTGTTATTATGCTAACAAGTTTTTGCCTGCCGAATTCAAGCTCGACTTCGCATAGTATCTCGCCTTTTTTGACGTTGGTAATCGTAGATTCTATACGGTTTGAGATACTTATATCGCACGGAGCTGAGGTTGAAATCATAACCTCGCTTTCTTTGATGATAAGGTATATATCCTCTCCATCTTCTCTGCCTTTTTGGTTTTCAAACACCAAAAGCCTGAAAGTATTGCCGTCGCATGAGGCCTCTATATTACCGAGACCTCCATGATGACGCTGTGAGAGAACGGATGCTTTTAGTTTATTCAAGCGTAAAGCCGTATTTTTTTAGGATTGTATCGCCTTCTTTGCTCTCAAAAAAATCTAGGAATTTTTTTGCTCCGGGATTGGAAGAACCTTTTTTTGTCATCACATAAGCCTGAACCATTTTTTTGTGGTATTTTTGGTCCACTAAAACTGAATCTGTTTCTTTTGCGACAGCCGGTTGTAGAGCCAAAGAGTGAGCAACCAGAGCCACATCTGCAGCACCTGTTATTCCATATGTTGCGGCTTGTTGTACATTTTCGCCTTTTACTATTTTTGATTCTACTTTTTCATATACGCCGGCGCTTTTCAAAGCTTCTACCGCCGCTCTTCCGTAAGGCGCAACATCTGGATTTGCTATAGCTATCTTCTTGACTTTATCGCTTGTCAGTACGTTTAGCCCCTGTTTTATGTCTACACCGCTACCTTTTTTAGTAAGTATTACTACTCTGCCGACGGCATACGGTTTTATATCGCCTACGGCCATGCCGCTAGCTTTTAGTTTTTCAGGGAATGAAGTGTCTGCCGCAAAGAATAGATCAAATGGCGCCCCTTCCGTAATTTGTGCGGTTAATTTACCGCTAGCGCCGTATGTATCTTTGACTACATCGCCTTTATTTGCCGCTTGATAGGCTTTTATTATTTCAGGAAGAGCAAACTTCAGGTCAGCCGCCGCCGCTATATTTATTTCCGATGCAAAAATAAGGCTTTTTGCAAGCACAAGGGTAAGTAGTATTTTTTTTATCATATTAAGCTCCTAATATTACGTTTGATGCTTTAAAAATAGCATATACGGTATCGTTTTCTTTGATTTTCAACTCTTCCATAGCTTCGTTAGTTATTACAGCCGCCAATGTTTTGTCGGCGATTTTCATTTTTACTTCCGAATTTACGGCTCCCGGTATTACGCCTGAAACTTTTGCCTCTATGATGTTTCTAGCGCTTAGTTTTTTTGCTTTTTCTTTGCTGATGATTATCCAACTAGCCTTGATAATGGCGTACGCTTCTTCACCTACTGCAAATCCCAAGGACTCGACTGAGTCATTTGTGATGACGGATACTATTTTGACGCCGTCGCCTATATCTAGTTCTATTTCACTATTCACCGCACCTTTTACTATTCTAGCTACTTTGCCGAATAGTTGATTTCTTGCCGAAGTTTTCATATTTATCCTTCTTAGGTTCTTATATAGTGCGTCAAAACTAGGTGTGTCGTCGGCAATCGAGGATAAAAAAAGCTCATACTTTTTTTCTAACGCCTTAAATACCGCTATCGTCTCTTCGCCCTTTGGGGTTATGGTTGTGCCGCCCCCGTTTTTACCGCCTGTGGTTCTGGCAACTAGCGGCTCATCTGAGAGGTTGTTCATAGCATCCACGGCGTCCCATGCTGCTTTGTAACTCATACCCATCTCTTTTGCCGCTTTTGATATAGAGCCGGTTTTGCCTATTAGTTCAAGCAATGCAACCCTGCCGGAACCCAAAAAGCTTTTACCGCTTGTTTTAAGCCAAATTCTTCCTTCCAGTTCCATCCTCGTCCTTTTATTAGCATGCTAAACGTAGTATACATGAAAATATAACGTATTGCAATTATGAACAGTATATTTTTTAGGCAAAAAGAGATAATCTAAAACCAACATAAAGAGTCGGAGCCTACTATGATAAAAGCCAAGTCAAGCTTTTTTGTAAAATTACTGTTTGTTATTATGACAGTGTATACCTTTTTATTTTTTGCGGTTCCCGCAGTCGTAAAGTCGGTGCTTACTAATAAGCTAAGTGAATACGGTATTGTTTTGCAAATCAAAAACTTCAGCTTCGAGCCTATGTCGGCAAAGGCGCATATCGAAGGGTTGGGAGTTGCTCACAACGGCAAATCCTTGCTCTCTTTTGAGAGTTTGGATTTTGACTTTAGCTATTACAGTATCGCCAATAGAGCTTTTATAGTTGATGCCATCTCGATAGACGGGCTAAAGCTTTACGCCCACAGAGACGCCAACAAAACTTTTAACTTTCAAAAGATTTTTCCTCCAAAAAAAGAGGATGCAAAAAGCGGCGAGCCGTTTTATTTTTCAATCAACAATATCAACCTCAAAAATGCTAATGTAGAATATGTGGATGACGTGTTTGGGCAAAAATTTCTGCTCTCCAAAACCGATATATCTATCCCGTTTATCTCGACAATAGCGCATGATGCCGAGATCTTTACTCAACCCTCCATTAAAGGCGTTTTCAATGGTGCGCCGTTTGCTTTTAGCGGCAAGACTAGACCTCTTGCAAAAGACCTCAAAAGTGAAATATCGCTCTCTTTGGATGAGTTTAACATCTCGATAGCAAACAGTTTTTTACCAAAAGACTCTGCACTACAAAGTGTGGGCGGCAAATTATCTTTTGCGCTAAATGCTGTTTTTGAAAAAGCACAGACGAACAAACTTATTATAAAAGCGGATGTAAAACTAAAAGACGCTTCGGTGCTGACAAAAGACGCTCGTGTAAAGTGTGACAGCCTAGTTGTAGATAAAGCAAGTGTGGATATGCAAAAAAGAGAAGTCGCTATCGGCGGCCTAAATATAAAAGGCGTGGATGCTCTTTATACAAAACCAAAGGTCGCCGCAAAAGCAAAACAAGAGAGCGCAAAAGAGTCGGGCGCACCGTGGAAGCTCTCTTTGGCAAGTGTTCATGTGGACGGTAAAGCGCTCTATAAAGATGAGCTTTTTATCGGCAAAAAACCTTATGAGATAAAGGCCGACTCTTTTGCTATAGACGCAAAAAATGTGCAAAATATCAACGACAACCTTATGGATGTGAGCTTCAAAGCGTCCACTAGTGAGGGCGAGCTCTCTCTCATCTCAAGCGTAATGCCAATTTCAAAAAAGGCAAAAGGCGAACTCTCAATCAAAAAAATACCGTTAAGCACGGTCGACAAACTAGGATTTTTGCCAAAAACACTACGGATACTCAGCGGTGAGCTTGATAGTAGGTGTAAGTTTGACGTCTCTTTTGGCACGGATAAGCCTACCGCTACAGTAAATGAGGGATTTTTGGATATTAGAAAATTCGGACTATACACCGACAAGAAAAACTCCAGACTTATATCGTTTGATACGTTTTCTCTCCAGCGAATATCATCTTCATATCCTAGTCTAAAAACAGACGTTGGCGGCGCAGCGCTCAGTGGTTTTTATGCAAATCTACGCATAGATGAAAACAAAACACTCAATATATCAAAACACTTTGCAAAAGAGCAGGGCGCAAAAGTTGAGACAAACGCTTCGGCTTCGACAAAAAGCGTTGATTTTACGTTGCAAAAATTTACGCTTCAGGGTGGGAAAGTGGACTTTGAAGATAGGTCTCTGAAGCAAAGATTTAAGACAAGCCTCACCGATATAGCGGGAAGTGTGGGCAAGCTAGCTATTGACAAAAACCAAACCGCCCTAATAGAGCTAAAAGCAAATAGCGGCGGATATGGGCGAATAGGAATAAAAGGAGAGGTTGTGCCGGATAAGGCAAATTTTGCGCTGAGATTAAAGGCTGAGACTATTGATGTGCCTATGGTGCAGTTCACACCATACACTGAGAAATTTATCGGGCACAAAATAGAGAGCGGAAATCTAGGACTCGACCTCGAATACAAAATACTAGGCCGCAAACTAGAGTCGATAAACAAAATATCGCTTTTGGGTTTCAATCTCGGCGATGAGGTGGCAAGCGAGGGAGCGGTCAAACTGCCTTACAAACTCGCACTTGCGATACTAAAAGACGATAACGGAAATATAGATATAGAGTTGCCCGTAGAGGGAAGCCTCGATGACCCTGAAATAAAAAGTGGGCAGGTGGTTTGGAAGCTAATAAAACAGCTAATCATAAAAGTAATCAAATCGCCTTTTAGCGCAATAGCTTCGATGTTTGGCGGGGGTGATGAGCAAAGCTACTCCGCATTTGAAGCCGGAAGCTCTACGCTCACAATGTCGCAGATGCAAAGTCTCAAAAAAACGGCGGAAATCGCAAATAAAAAACCCGCCCTAAAAATATCGCTGACTGGATTTGTCGATGCCCAAAACGATATTACGGGGTACAAGCTAAGAGAGTTTGACAAAAAACTTGTGGCTGCAAAAGTAAAAGAGGAGAAGCTAAAGAGTGCAAAAGGCGTAAAAGTAGAACCTATCGAGTATGAGAAGTATCTGAAAATAGCGTATAAAAACGAGAGCTTTCCAAAGCCAAAAAATCTTCTAGGGTTTGAAAAAACCATCTCAAGCCAAGACATGAAAACTATTATTATCTCTCACATAGAAGCCGGAGCCGTGCAGATGAGCACACTTGCAAAAGAGCGTATGGATGCGGTAAGAGATGCGCTTGTGAAAAACGGTGTTGCGCCTGCACGTATAGTGCTAAGTGACAAGCCACTCTCAGCGCCAGAGGTAAAAGAGAAAGTGGCTAATTCTAGGGTCGAGATAGGGCTTATTCAGTAGGTTTGAAAAGCATGATAGCCGCCATCGAGATAGAGGCAAAAAGGGCCGAATAAAGAAAAATATTTGGCCCGTAAAGTGCGCCTGAGGCAAGAGAACCGATGAAGCCGCCAAGTCCATATGAAAAGCCGTAAAAGTGCATTTGAGCCTTTTTTTTGTCCTCATATCTGGAGAAGATAAACAAAAATGCGGCGGTAGTGAAAAGCGCAAAGTTAAGAGCATGGCTGATTTGAGTGATGGCTACAATAAATAAATTTCCGGCAAAAAAGTGTAGCAATAGCCAACGGATTATTACGCTTGCGATTGAGAGCTTGATGATGAAGAGCGGTTTTATATTTTTGAGTAGCTTGCCTTGAAACGCAAACATAAATATCTCAGCCAGTACGCCTATGCTCCATAGGTAGGTTATGTTTTCGATACTGATACCGTGCTGCGCCTCAAACACCGTAAAAAATCCGTAAAAAGCCCCGAAACTAAGCTGCATAAATATCATGGCGACCCAAAAAGGGGAGTCTTTGAGATATTTTTTTAGCTCGCCGCTACTATAGATAGGCTCATCTGTCGGCTCTTTCGCTTCACTGCGGTAAGCGAGTATGGCTCCAAATATCGACATGAGAGCTACCGAAACGAGATAGTGCCAAAAAATAGCCTCCTTATCCAAGGCCATTTTGCCAAGCGCTATACCTGCTCCCATAAAGCCTATGGAGCCAAAGAGTCTGACAAGACCGTATTTTTCTTTTGGTATTGTTCTTAGCGCTACCGTATCTACGTATGGAAGAGTGATTGAGACGAATAAACCGTAGATGACGGTGTTTGCAAGAAGAAGCCAAAAATTGTGGTATGAAAATGCGAATGTTGCAAAAAAGAGGGTGCTAAGTAGCAGTGAGTATAAAAATATATTTTTTGTGAATTTGATTTTTGCCGAAAATAAAAACGGAGTAATAAATCGAATAAGAGGCATAACTGAGAGCAAAATACCTATTTGTGTAGCCGAATAACCTATATCCACCAAGGTTTTGGGCACAAAAATAATAAAAACGCCAGTAGCCCAAAAATAAAAAAAATAAAATAGAGCGGTAAAAGAGCCGAACTTACTCGGCATTTGTGGTTTTTGGGCCTATGTCTCGGACGACTACCGTACGTGAAAATTTGTCGGCGAGAGTCTGTCTGTTTTGGCTAAGAAATGCGATAAAAAATCCTATTCCAAGAGTCAACCAACAAAACATCCAGAGTAAAAATCTAAAAGAGGCTCTTTCAAAACTTATTTTGTCAAATTCGCCGATGCTAACTACATATAAGCCAAGCGCTTTTTTACCTGGAGTTTGCGCTTTTTTGGATATTAGATATGAAGTCACAAGCCAAACGGCTATTATCTCTACGGCTAGAAGGTATGGTTTTGGATTGTCGGTTTTCATTTCGTGATAGCCAAATAGCACGCCCCAAAGCATCGCTATAGGCATTACAATTACGAAGGAATCAATCAAAAAAGCGCTAAGTCTAAGCAGAGGATTTGCGTATACAAACCTTCTGCTTTTGTCCAGATACACTTAGTTTCCTCGGCTTCCCGGTTTTACGGCTACGCTTCCTGTTTTGCATAGAGGGCAACTATCAGGTGAGTACATCTCAAAATCAAAGTCCGTTAGCGCAAAAAACGGCTTGTCCGCCGGAAGTTTTGCTTCTGGCTTTCTAGCGATGCTAGAACCTACTCTTGCACAAAAACCTCTGTTGGCAAGAGCCGCAAAAGCTACTACTTCGCCGCCGAGAGCCTCAACTGCCGCCATAGCTTCGACCGCACTTCCGCCTGTCGTGATAATATCTTCACAAACTAGCAGTTTTTCGCCCGCTTTGACCTCAAAACCGCGTCTGAGGCTCATAACGCCATTTACCCTTTCGGTAAAGATAAATCTTGCTCCAAGGGCACGTGCAAGCTCGTATCCGGCTAGTATTCCGCCAAGAGCTGGAGAACACACCGTGTCTATGTGAATTCCGCTAGCTTTTATCTGCTTTGCCAGTTCATCCGCCAGTATTGCTGCAGTTTTTGGGTCTTCAAGTACTTTTGCGGATTGGAGATAAAACTGCGAATGGTTGCCCGAAGAGAGCAAAAAATGCCCTTCCAAAAGAGCGTTTGCATTCTTGTATATTTGCGCTACGTCCATCATTATACCTTCAGTAGTTCCGCTTCTTTTTGCTCACACATAGAGTCTACTTTTGATACAAAATCATCGGTAATTTTTTGGACTTTGTCTTGACCTTTTTTTGATTCGTCTTCGCTTATCGCTTTATCTTTTTCTAGTTTTTTGACTTTATCGTTCGCATCTTTTCTGACGTTTCTAACTGCAACTTTTGCATGTTCGCCAAAAGCCTTTGCTTTTTTGGCGTTCTCTTTTCTTTGTTCCATTGTCATCGGAGGAAAAGATAACATTACCGCCTCGCCGTTATTGCCTGGATTTACGCCTATATTTGCTATTTGAATAGCTTTTTCTATCTCTTTTAGCATAGGTTTTTCCCACGGAGTTATCGTGATAGTAGTCGCATCCGGAGTTGCTAGGTTTGCGACACCGTTAAGGCCTGTAGGTGTACCGTAATAATCGACTTTGATATTATCTAGGATAGAGAGACCGACTTTACCGCTTCTAATACTTCCAAAATCTCTTTTTAGCGCTTCTAGCGCTTTGTTCATTCCGTCATTTGCAAATGCGTAAACTTCTTCTAACATTGATTAATCCTTTTCTATAAGTTTTGCTCTATATTTGTGTCCGTCAGCAAAAAATATTAGCTTTTTTTTGCTGTTTATTTTGTCCATATCTACAGTTGTTTCGAATGTGCCGTTTTTTAACTCTAAAACTCTCGTATCGCCTTTGGATACATACAATTTTATTGTTTTACCGTCGAAATTTTGGACGCTACCTTTGATCACTTTTAGCTTGGCGTCGGCTGTCTTTTCAAGTATGATATTTAACGGTTTTACGCCCATTGCAAGATTGAAGTCCGTGTCCTCGTTGATTGCTATTCTCTCAAGAGACAATGGGTCGCTTTTGTCGTTTACTGCTCCACCGTCTACCGTTAGGATTGATTCAAAACCGGCACCTTTGATTGCGTGCTTTACTTCTGGATTATATAGACCAAACGGATATGCATAGTATTTTGGCTTAAAGCCCATTTTCTTTTCAAAAATAGCCATAGCTTCCGCAGTATCTTTTGCTAGCTCCTCTTTTGAGAGCTTGGTCAAATCTTTGTGGGCATAAGAGTGAAGGGCGATTTCTCCGTATTTTGAAACTTCTTTTACCTGCTCCCATGTCATATAATCGCCGTATTTATTATTGACGGCTTCTACATATACGCAAAGAGTAAAAGGTATTTTTTCGTTTTTTAGTATCGGAAAAGCTTTTTCGTAGAAACTTTTGTATGCGTCGTCTACGGTAATAACTACAACATTATTTGGGGTCGGCTTTGAATTTCTTAGCGGCGTGACTACGGACGCCAAAGATACAAACTGCCCACCTTTGGCTTTTATAGAGTTTATCTGCTGTAAAAAAACCTTTGAAGCGATGTTTGTATGTCTAAGTTTTGGCTTGTTGTCGTCAAAACGGTGATAACAAAGTATGTGCGCATCTGCAAATAGAGATGCGCAAAAAAGAAGAAGAAATAAAAAAGGTTTCATTTGACCGGAGTATTTTGAGTAGGAGTCAAGACCTTTACGCTATCTATTACTGATTTGTTTTTATCTTTGTTGAATGAGTATGTTAGAAAAACGGTATTAACTATAAACAAAACTCCAACTACAAAAGTTGCTTTTGTCAAAAATCCCGCAGGTCCTTTTGCTCCAAACATAGATTCGTTACTACCGCTATATGCGCCGAGTCCTATGGATGAACTTTTTTGTAAAAGTACGGCTATCGTCATAATAATTGCCAATACAAATTGAATAACTATCGCAAAACTTATCATATTTTAATTTCCTTGGGCACTTTAAAAGGTTATAATGCAAGCCAAAATAATAGCCAAAAAAGTTTTAATGATGCCGACAAACCAGTTTGATAGATACGCAATAAGTTATTCGCAAAACAGAGATATCCAACAAAAAATTGCAAAGCGCCTGCTCTCAAAAATAGATCTAAAAAAGTACAAAAAAATAATTGACATAGGGTGTGGAGACGGCGTTTTGTTTGAAGAGGCAGAGTGTCGTCCGGAGCTCTTTTTGGGAGTTGACGCCAGTCCAAATATGTGCGCCTTACACTCCCGCAGAGATGGGTGTGTTGTGGAGTGTATGGATTTTGACGGTAGTGGGCTTGCAGATTGTATTGTCGCCAAATACGGTAAATTTGACATTATGCTTTCATCCTCGGCTCTGCAATGGTCAAAAGGATTGGATAGCTTTTTGTCACAAGCTTCTTGTTTTTCGAGCGATTTTGCCATATCCATTTTTACTAGAGGCACTTTCACTTCAGTGCGTGAGTTTTTGGGTATCGATAGCTTTTTACCGCTTACTCAAGATATTAAACGCTCATTTGCTGGGTTTGATGTCAAGAGTTTTTCGGTTGAGAGCTATGAAAGAGAGTTTGCAAGCTCAAAAGACGCCATTCACTTCATAAAAACCACGGGAGTCTCCGGCGGACAAAACAAAATATCCTACCATGAAGCAAAGCGGTTGTATGAGAGTGGGCCGAAAAAGTTGGAATTTGAGGTTGTTTATATAGTTGGAAGTTTTGAAAAGAGTGATTTTTCTATATCGTAGAGTTCGTATCTGATTTTTTTGAAATTTTCAGCCTCGTCCGTGCTAAAAAGTTTTAATACCTCTTCAAGTGCTCTCGCTGATTCTTGTGCTCTTTTGAAGTTTGCTATCAAAATAGAGGCTATGTCGTCTCTATTTTTCTCTGTTTTTGTTGTTGCTTTTAGAATGTCTGTCGTTGAATCTCTGTGCGACAAAGCTTCTAGTAGTAGTGAGGTTCTAGCGTGGTGTCTGATAGCTTTTAGTTTTGAGGCTTCTTCTTTATGTTCGTAAACAAATCTACATATATCTTCAACAACCCTCACGCCCTCTTTGAGGCGATTGAGGTTTGCGTCGACAAGCCGTAAGAGGCTCGCCGACTCATTACTACTCTTCTTTACCACCGAATATCCCGAGGATTTGTAGAAGAGAAACAAATAGATTTAAGAAGTCAAGGTAAAGACTTGCGGCTGCACTCACAGGTGAATCGTATGCGCCGTTGATAATGTTTTGTGTATCGTAAAGTATAAAAAAGCTAAATAGCAAAGCGCCTGCTCCGGCAAGTATAAGCTGAAGTATTGGGCTACCTAGGAATGCATTTACGATTCCGCCCACTATTATGATGATAAGAGCGATAAAAAGCATTTTGCCCATCATCGTAAAGTCTTTTTTAGTATTCATAGCAAACATAGTAAGGCCGCCAAACGCTACAGATGTCATCAAAAATGCGTTCGTGATGATTCCGGCGCCGCCCGGCATGTTCATAACATTGCTAAGAAGCGGAGTAAGTGTCAAACCACTGATAAAAGTAAACGCAAAAAGCACTATTGAGTTGATACCCGGCTTGTTTCTAACAAAGTGAAGGCCGAATATAAGAGCTATTTCTAGTATTACAAGAGGCCAATAAAAGCTTTTTATAGTAGCCGCAGCCTGCATACCGGCGTATGCACCGGCAGTTCCAGCCATAAGCGAAGCCGCAAAATACATATATGTGGTCTTTACAAATGCATTTATATCAGTTATAACATGAGTCTCTTCTTGCTCAGCTTCCGCCGAGTAGTTGATTTTTTCGAGGCCGTTATTTGTGTTGGTATTTCTAGCATAATCTCTATCGTAAAGTCCCATTAAGACTCCTCCGTTGTTGAAATTTGATACCCTCGTTTTTCGAGGTTTGCAAGATTCTAACTGAAATTTGTTAATAAAATGTTAGGCTTTTATGTTGCTTATATTATTTTTATTTAATTTTTGATATAAAAAACTAATCGTAAAATATGGAGCATAATATTATGAGCGTCAGACACTCAGCTGTTGCGGGTATGTTTTACCCAAAAGAGGTCGATAAGCTTCGTGAGTTTGCTAACTATGCAGTTCAAAGCGCGCCAAATATGCAAAAAAAGCCTATTATCCTCATCTCTCCGCATGCAGGTTTTATGTATAGCGGCTATACGGCGGGCTATGCCTTTGGGCAGCTAAAAAATCTCGACCAAAACAAAGAGTACAAAATCCTTATTATTGGCCCTTCTCATAAAGTCTATCTTGACTCTGCGTCTATCAGCCCGGACGACTTATTTGAAACACCGCTCGGTGATGTAAAAGTAGATATGGATGAGTCCTTAAGACTAAAGCAAAAATTTCCAAACAATATTACAATCAATGAAGTTCCACATAAACTGGAGCATTCGCTGGAAGTACAGTTACCATTTTTACAAGCATCTCTGAAAAATTTTACTATAGTGCCAATAGTGTACGGAAATATAGGAGATATTGAGCTTTTTGAAATTTTGGAAGATTTTTTGCTTGATGATAGTAGAATAGCTATAGTAAGTAGTGATTTAAGCCATTATTATCCGCAAAAAGAAGCCATAATGCTTGATTCGTACTGTATCAAAGGTGTCGAAGAACTTGATTTGCAAGCAATGCAGGGTTGTGAGGCGTGCGGAAAACCGGCGATTTTGGCGGCTATTAGGTATGCACTTAAACATAACTTAAAATCAAAAACGTTAGACTACAAAACAAGCGGTGATACTACGGGTGACAGGGACAGCGTGGTAGGCTATGGAAGTTTTATGTTTTATAAGGAAGGGCAATGATAGAAAGCGAAAAGCTAGTGGCTTTGAGGCTTGCCAGGAATGCAATAGAAAGCGAACTGCTGAAGACTCCTTTGGGCAGACTCGAACAGTTGCCGGCGGTCTTTAGTGAAGAGGGTGCGGTATTTGTAACGCTAAAAACCAAAGAAGGCTCTCTTAGAGGTTGCGTAGGTTCGTTGATAGCACATAGAAGTCTGTATGAAGATATCATAGAAAACTCAATAGCTAGTGCTTTTAGAGACCCTAGATTTCCACCTTTGAATATCACAGAACTTCCATTTATCAAAGTAGAGCTATCCCTTTTACATACTCCATCCGAGCTAACATACTCATCGGCCAGTGAACTACTTGGCAAAATAGTTCCTTTTGAAGATGGTCTTATAATCAAGTATGAAGATCAACAAGCCACGTTTTTGCCATCAGTTTGGGAAGAAATACCTAGAAAAGAAGAATTTATCTCCCGTCTTTGTCAAAAAGCCGGACTTGAAGCCGACTTTTACGAAAGTGGAAAACTAGAAGTGTACGCTTACAAAGCCGATAAGTTCAGCGAGAACTAGACCAATCGTAATATAACGATACTATCTCGCTAGAAGTAAGCTCCCTTCCTGAACTATCGGCTCTCTCCTTTACTTTTTTTCCAAACTCTATCTGCTCATTTTTATCCATACTAATCCCGGTATTGCTTGCTATAACAAAAGCCGCACCACCTTTGCCGGATTGTGAATTTATCCGAACTACTTTTTCATAACCCCTTTTTATGTCCTTTGGGTCTATCGGCAAATACGGCACTTCCCAGTGTGCGTTATTGTCAGCTCTATGCTTATCAAGCCCTTTTTTGATAGCGTCTTGATGTCCGCCGCTAAACGCCGTAAATATCATCTCTCCTGCATATGGATGACGGATGTGAGTCTCTATCTCGGTGACATGTTCCACAAACTCTTTTACCTCGTCTATATGCGACAAGTTTAACTTCGGGTCGATGCCTTGCGAATAGACGTTAAAAGCCAAAGTTACCAAATCCAAATTTCCAGCTCTCTCGCCATTGCCGAACAATGTTCCCTCAACTCTGTCCGCCCCTGCAAGCATAGCCATCTCCGCGGATGCGACCGCCGTGCCTCTGTCGTTGTGTGGGTGGACGCTTACTATTACGGCTTCTCTATTTTTCAAATTTTTGCACATCCATTCGACTCTATCGGCATAGATGTTTGGGGTGCAAGCCTCCATTGTATTTGCCAAGTTGATTATCATCTTGTTCTTTTCGGTCGGTGCAAACTCGGTAACGACTGCATTGCAGATGGCAACCGCAAACTCCAAATCCGTCTGTGAAAAGCTCTCCGGCGTGTACTCAAACATTACCTCGCCTTCGAAATTAGCCGTCAACTCTTTTAACGCTTTTGCGCCCTCCACAGCCATAGCTATAATCTCTTCATCAGATTTAAAAAACACATTTTTGCGCTGAAATTCGCTTGTCGGATTGTATAAATGAAATATTGCTTTTTTGGCTCCACGCATAGCTTCCACGCTTCGTTCAATCAATTCACGGCGTGCCGGAATAAGCACTTGCAACCAGACATCCTCCGGCGCAATTGCCTCTTCAATAATTCGCTTTGTAAACTCAAAGTCGGTATCCGAAGCGCTTGGATAGCTGATTTCTATATGTTTAAATCCCATGCCGACCAAGGTCTTGAAATATTCGATTTTTTGCTCCACGCCCAAAGGATTTTGCAACGCTTGGTTACCGTCTCGTAAGTCCACGGAGCAGTATATCGGCGCATGTGTAATTTGGCGGCTTGGCCACTCTCTTTGTATGTTTTTGACAACGGGATATGGTTTATATTTTGTATGACTCATCTTAATTTCCTCATTTTTTGACAATAAATATGTATTTTGACCCTTATAGGGCACAGTTTTGACAACGGGTTTAAAAAAGTTGGCTGTGTATTACAGTAGTGTGATGAGTTGGAGCAGGAGCAGTGAAGAAACGGCTTTTGTGTAGGTGTTTTGCGGTGTATATGTGTTTCGCATTTTCTGCTCCTTTTTAATTTAGTTGGCGAATTTTACGCAAATTTATATGAGATTGTCAACCCATCATTCGATATCCGATTCCGGATTCCGTAACAATATAATGAGGCATCGACGGGTTTTCTTCTATCTTTTTTCTCAGTTGTGCCATGAACACACGCAGGTAGTGAGTCTCCTCGCCATAACCTCTTCCCCATAAGCTTTCAAGAACAAATTTATGCGTCAGGACTTTGCCTCTATTTTTGGCAAAAAGAGCTAGTAGTTCAAACTCTTTTTTGGTTAGTTTGACTGGTTTTTCGTTTACCGTTACCGTTTTGTTTGCGAGATTGATAGAGAGTTTGCCTATTTTTATATCTATATTTTTTTGTTCATCTTTTCCGCTGACTCTTCTCGAAATTGCTTTTAGTCTCGCTATTAATTCGCCTATGCTAAATGGCTTCGTGAGATAATCATCTGCGCCAAGTTCCAGAGCCTCTATTTTTTCACCCTCAATATCTCTGGCGCTTACCACGATAATCGGCACATTGCTAAATAGCTTGGCTTCTTTAATAAACTCTTTTCCGTCTCCATCGGGGAGCCCTAAATCCAGAATAACTACCGATACTGGATTTTGAGATAATTTTAAAAGACCGGCTTTAATGCTATCCGCTGTTATCAGTGAGTATCCGGCTGCAACAAGGGATATGGAGAGCATTTTTTGGATGCCGCTATCGTCTTCTATGAGCAGTATATTCAGCATTTTTTACTCTTTTCTGATATCAAATTTATTTTCTTTTGTTTCTATCGGAAGTATGGCTGTCAATATAAAGTCTCCGTGGCGTTTTACGGCGTTAATTTCGCCTCTATGCGCCTGAACTATACCTTTTGCTATGGCTAGACCCAGACCTGAGCCTTGTATCTTTGAGGAGCTTTCCGCTCTGTAGAATTTATCGAATATTTTATTTAGTTCGGATGGCTCTATGTCGCTTGGGTTTGAGACGGATATGAATATGTTTGCGGCTTTTTTTATGGATTTTACTTTTATTTCTCCGCTTTTTGAGTATTTTAGTGCGTTATCAAATATATTTAAGAGCGCTTGTTCGAGCAGTGAAAAATCAACAGAGATAGGCGGCGCATCTATCTCAAAATCAAAGCTTATATCCTCTCGTAAGCGCTGCTTGATAGCTTTTTGATACGCCGCATTGATAATATCTCCTACATCGCACCAATCTTTTTTTAGATTCATAAGACCGTTTTCTAGTCTTGCAAAATCAAGTAGATTTTTGAGCGTTCTCTCCATATTTTGAGCGCTCTCTTCTATTGTGCAGAGGAGTTCGTTTTTGGAGTCGTCGGTGATTTTTATATCCGGGCTTTTTATGGCGCTAGCAGCTCCCGATATTGCAGCTAACGGCGTTTTTAGTTCATGGTATACGGAGTTAAACAGTATAGAGGTAAGTTTTTCGGATGCCTCGATTAGCTTGATATTTTGGTTTTGCTTTGACAATCCTATACGCCAAAGAGAGACGGCAAAAGTATTCATAAATGCGTACAAAAACTCATGTGTAGCCCCATCTAGGATGGGTATCTCTAGCGCTATTACGGCAAGCGTCTTGTCAAAAGCTTTTGATGGAAAATAGGTAAGTTCCAAGTTTGGAAGCGTATTTGTGAATTTACCCGCACTCTCCGAGTGTCTATATGTCCACTCCGCACACGCTTGTTCGTTGGAGGAGAGCCTATAGCTTTCGCACTCTTTTTTGGACAGTAGTTTGTGCCCGTCTATCGCCGCTACTATCTTAAGTTTATCGGTCTCATCGGGTATCAAAAGAATGGTTTTGGAGGCAAAGACGGTATTTAGTTTTTGCAAGGCAAAAGCGCCCGCATCCTCTTCTTTTTCAAACTCGCCAAGACCGGTACTAAGCTCATAAAGTCTTCTAAATCTAGTCTCTTCTGTTTTTATGGCTTTGTTTTTAGTTTTTATACTGTCTGAAAGCCTGCCTGCCGTGTAGCCTACTATTAGAAAAATAATAAACGAGAGTACATATCGAATGTCGTTGACGCTAAATCTATAGTATGGTTCTATGAAAAAATAATCAAATAGCAGTACGCCAAAAAGAGCGGTAAAAAATGAGTATCTTACCCCGTATCTGACAGCGGCAAACAGTGTTGACAAAAGATACAGCAGCGTTATATTTACAACGCCGAGAGCATCTTTTGTGAAAAAACCAAATGCGGTAATAGCGCATATAACAGATAGACAGACAAGATAGTTTCTAAAACTATTTGGCTTTTGAGAGTACGGTTTTATCTGCTCCAAAATACCCGGTTGCTGTTTTTCGAAAGGCACTATATTTACAATACATTTTGGCTTTTTTTCTATAACACTTTTTGTTAGATTGGGGAATAAAAGACCGAAAAAACGGCTTTTTGGTCTTGTCATCACGAGCTCCGTGATGCCGTACTCATCTATGGCTTCAAGCACCGCCTCTGTTTTATTGATGGAGACTTTGGATATTACTTTTGCCCCTAGTCTCTCGGCTAGTCTTATGTTTTTTCTTATCTTTTCGCTTTTTTTAGACTCAGATGGAGTGTCTGTTGTTATTTGAAGAGTTATCAGCTCTGCTTTTAGGGCGTCGCTAAGCCTTTTTGCATATCTGACGGCATCCATGGATTCTTCATGGTGGTCTATGCACACCATGACCGCATTTGTTTGCGCTCGTCTACCCTCTCTTTTTGCGACAGAGTATTCGTTTAGTTCGTCATTTACTTTTGTTGCGGCTTTTCTGAGGGAGAGCTCACGAAGTTTGCTTAGGTTTTGTTCTGTAAAGAAGTTGTTTAGGGCTGAGTTTACCCGCTCTTGCGGATATATCTTTCCATTTTTGAGCCGTTCTATCAGCTCGTCGGGGGGTGTGTCTATGAGTCGGAAGCTATCTACTCTCTCCAATATGCTATCCGGCACAGTCTCGACCACTCTTATGCCTGTTAGTGAGAAGACTATGTCGTTGAGGCTTTCTATGTGTTGGATATTCATTGTGGCGATGACGTCAATACCGCTTGCGAGTATCTCCAAAACATCTTGGTAGCGTTTTTCGTATTTTGAACCTGGCATATTTGTGTGAGCCAGTTCGTCTATTAGTACGACCTCCGGGTCTCTTTTTGTGATGGCTTCTATGTCCACCTCGTCAAACTCTTGCCCTGCATAGGTTATCTTTTTTGTCGGGATTATCTCCAGTCCTTGCGACAACGACTCAGTTTCCAATCTTCCATGTGCCTCTAGATAGCCAAGCACCACATCTACACCGCTCTCTTTTAGCTGATGCGCTTTTGCAAGCATGGCGTATGTCTTGCCTACCCCAGCGGCTGCGCCCAGATAGAGGGTAAAGTTACCCTCTTCGGTTTTTTGTATCTCTTCTAATAGTCGCTGGGCTTTAGTTTTTATTTCTTCCAAGTTCTTTGTCTAACCTTAGGTTTAATTTGACGACGTTTACTTTTTCTTCTCCGATAATACCAAAAACTCTACTCTCCGCACTCTCTTTTATGATTTTTTGTACTGCGGATGGCTCTACACCTCTAGCTTTTGCCACTCTTTTTGCCTGTAAAATAGCGTTTTGCGGTGATATGTGTGGGTCAAGACCGCTTGCGCTTGCGGTTACGGCGTCCATCGGGACTTTTTCATCCGCTTCAAGAGCGTTAGTCTCTCTATATTTTGCCGCTCTTTCTTTGACGCTATCATATAGCTTTTGGCTAGTGTATCCAAGGTTTGAGCCTCCTGACGCCGTGCCGTCATATCCCTTTTCGCCTGCCGCCGAAGGTCTTGGGTGGAAGTACTCGGCTTTTGAAAAGTTTTGCCCTATTAGCGTGGACGCAATCGGAGTCGCCCCGTTATAAACGATGGAACCCTCAGCGGCGTAGCCAAACGCTGTGTTTGCCGCCAGTGTAATAAGCGATGGGTAGGCGAGTCCGCATAGCAGAGTCGTTGCACCAAGTATAATGACCGATTTTTTTATCTCTTTTAACATCTTCATCTTCCTCACACCAATCCAATGGTTGAAATCAGCATATCTATCAGTTTAATGCCGATAAAAGGCGTTATTATGCCCCCCAGCCCGTATATGGCCAGATTTCGTCTTAGCGCCGCCTCTTCACTCTCGGCTTTAAATGCCGCACCTTTTAGCGCCACCGGAATCAATGCCACGATGATTAGCGCATTGAAAATAACCGCCGAGAGTATCGCACTTTTAGGGCTTGCCAAATCCATAACATTGAGCGCCGCCAAAGATGGAAATACGGCTACGGCAAGAGCCGGAATAACTGCAAAATATTTTGCCACATCGTTTGCGATACTAAAAGTCGTAAGCGCCCCTCTCGTAGATAGTAGCTGTTTGCCCACCTCTACGATTTCAAGTAGTTTTGTCGGGCTACTGTCGAGGTCTATCATGTTTGCCGCCTCTTTTGCCGATTGCGTGCCGCTGTTCATCGCTAGGCCTACATCCGCTTGGGCAAGGGCGGGAGCGTCGTTCGTGCCGTCCCCCGTCATCGCTACTAGATACCCCTCTTTTTGGTATTTTTGGATTAGTCTTATCTTAGTCTCCGGCGTCGCCTCCGCCACAAAGTCGTCCACGCCCGCTTCAGCCGCTATCGCCGCCGCCGTCAAAGGATTGTCGCCGGTTATCATGACCGTTTTTATTCCCATTTTGCGAAGTTCGGCAAATTTTGTTTTGATGCCCGGTTTTACGATGTCTTTTAGCATTACGACGCCCAGTACTCTGCCGTTCACGGCTATAGCTAGCGGCGTTGCCCCGTCTTTGGCTATCCTATCTCCTATTTGTCTGCACTCTTCATCGAGCATTCCGCCGTTTTGCTCTACAAATTTGGCTACGGAGTCCATCGCCCCTTTTCTGATTTTTGTATTTCCAAAATCCACGCCGCTAAGTCTAGTATCGGCGCTAAAAGGAATAAGCGCCCCCTCACCCTCGAATAATGAGAACTCTTTTGCGTCCAGTGAGTTGGCGAGAGCTACGATGCTTCGTCCCTCCGGTGTTTCGTCCGCTTTTGATGAGAGAATCGCATATGACAAAAGCTCATCTTTTGAGACATTTGCGACGGTAAAAAATTCGCTTGCCATTCTGTTTCCGAATGTTATCGTTCCCGTCTTATCAAGGAGTAGCACCGATATGTCGCCCGCCGTCTCGACTGCCTTGCCGCTTGTGGCGATAACATTTTTACGAAGAAGTCTGTCCATGCCTGCTATACCGATAGCGCTAAGAAGCCCACCGATGGTTGTAGGTATGAGGCAAACAAACAAAGATACTAGCACCAAAAGTGAAAACGACGCTCCAAAATAAGATACAAGCGGTTGCAATGTGACTACTGAGAGTAAAAATATAAGGCTAAAGCCTATAAGAATGAGGCTTAGCGCTATTTCATTAGGAGTTTTTTGGCGTTTTGCGCCCTCTACTAGCAAAATCATTTTGTCGATAAAGCTTTCACCTCTTGCCGCCGTGACTCTCACTTTTATCCAGTCGGATATGACCGTAGTGCCGCCCGTGACAGAGCTTCGATCGCCGCCGCTTTCTCTGATTACCGGGGCGGACTCACCAGTTACGGCGCTCTCATTAACGCTAGCTACACCTTCTATCACTTCGCCATCAGAGGGAACAAGTTCGCCCATTCGCACTATGACAATATCGCCTTTTTTGAGAGCGGAGGCGTCTATTGTTTTTGGATTGCCGTCTATTATTACATTTGCTTTCATATCGCTTTTTGTCTGTCTTAGACTTGCCGCTTGTGCCTTGCCTCTACCCTCGGCCAAAGCCTCCGCAAAGTTGGCGAAGAGCACCGTAAACCAGAGCCAAAACAGAAGTTGGATATTAAAGCCGAAATCTTCAGGTTTAAAACTCCCGATAAAAAACAAAAGTGTACAAAACGCCGAACTTAGTGTTACTGCAAATATCACCGGATTTTTTATCTGGTGTTTTGGGCTTAGCCTTGTAATGGAGCCTTTAAGAGCCTCTAACAAAATATCTTTATTATTTATTTGAACTGCTTTTTTCATCATATTTTCCTTAGAACAGTTTTGATGAAATCATCAAAAAATGCTCGGCTATTGCCGTAAAAGTAAGAGATGGCAAGAATGTCAACGCCCCCAAGATAAGCACGGTAAAAGCCAAAAAGAGGCTAAAAGTAGGGTTGTCGCTTTTTACGGCTCCGCTTGAAAGTGCGTATGTTTTTTTGTTGGACATACTTGCCGCTACGGCTATCATCGGGATAATGACGCCAAATCTGCCGATAAACATTGCTATTGCCAGCGTTACATTATAAAAAGGCGTATTGGCGTTTAGCCCTGCAAATGCGCTGCCGTTATTTGCTGTTGCCGATGTGTAGGCGTAGAGTATTTCGCTAAGCCCGTGAGGCCCTGCGTTGTTTAGGCTTTTTAACGCCTCCGGATAGTTTGCCGCTAAAGCCGAAAAGCCGAGTATGGAAATGGAGGGCACCAAAAGAGCTATGATGACGGCTTTTATCTCGTAGGCCTCTATCTTTTTGCCAAGATACATCGGGGTTTTGCCGACCATAAGACCAATGAGAAACATTGCCAAAAGCGCATAGACCATCATCCCGTAAAATCCGGCTCCGACACCGCCGAATATGACTTCGCCGACCATCATCTGAAGCATTAGCACGCCTCCGGCAAGAGGCGAGAAGCTGTCATGCATGGAGTTGACCGCACCGCACGAAGCCGCCGTGGTTACCGTAGCGAAAAGGCTAGATGCGCCGAGCGAAAATCTGACCTCTTTGCCTTCCATGCTTGCGCCGCTCTCTACACCTAAAGATGAAAGTATCTGGTTGCCTTGCGATTCGGCGTAGTATGTAGCGCCAAGCGTAAGAGCAAATAAAAGCGCCATTGCCGCAAATATCGAGACTCCCTCTCTTTTGTTGCCCGTAAATTTGCCGTATGCAAATAGCAGCGCCGTAGGAATAAGAAAGATTGAAAATATCTGTATAAAGTTGGTAATTTCATTTGGGTTTTCAAACGGATGAGCGCTGTTTGCGTTGAAAAAGCCGCCGCCGTTTGTTCCAAGCATTTTTATAGCTTCTTGCGATGCTACCGGCCCCATCGCAAGTGTTTGTTTGATGCCTTCTATCGTTGTAATATCAGTGTATGCCGAGAAGTTTTGGATGACTCCAAAAGAGAGTAAAAAAAGTGCATAAACGATAGAAATAGGAATCAAGAGTCTTATTGTGGTCCTGATAGTGTCCACATAGAAATTTCCTATTCCGTTCCCGCTAAAACCTCTCATAAGCGCCACTGCCACCGCCACGCCTGTTGCGGCTGATAGGAAGTTTTGAACACTGAGTCCTATCATCTGCGAAAAGTAGCTCATTGTGCTCTCTCCACCGTAGCTTTGCCAGTTTGTATTTGTGACGAAACTAACAGCGGTATTTAGCGCCAAATGCCAGTTTAGACTCGTAAAATTTTGAGGATTTAGCGGGAGAAGATTTTGGAAAAATAGTATGGAAAATAGTAAGACTATGCCCAAAATATTGAACACCATAAGAGACCAAGTGTACTCTTTGAAGCTTTGCGATTTTGTCGTATCTATGCCGCAAACCCTAAAAATAGCGTTTTCAACAGGCGATGCCACGGTATCTAAAAAGCTTTTTTCGCCTGCAAATACTTTAAATACATAGCCTCCAAGTAACGCTCCAAAGACTATGACGCCAAGCGCAAATAGTGCAAATAGCAAAATATCAAATACCGCCATCTTAAAGCTCCTCTATATGCAAAAGCGCATAAGCAAAGTAAGAAAAGAGTGCAATGCCAAGCACCGCACCCGCTACCATTTCAAAATTCATGGTTTACTCCAACTGTTAATTTTTCAAGCCTAATCATATTCCCAAAAGGGGTCAAAAAAAACTCAAGAAACAGGGATAAACATAAAGAAAATATCAAGATTTTGTGCATGTAGCTTTTAACCGCCGTTTTTGTAGAATTTGCGCAAAGATTTCGGCGTACAAAGGATATAAATTGAGAAGCGATACAATCAAAAAAGGGTGGGAGAAGACCCCGCACAGAAGCCTACTAAGGGCTACGGGACTAAAAGATGAGGATTTTGACAAGCCGTTCATCGGTGTTGCAAACAGCCATATAGACATCATTCCGGGGCATTTTTTCCTCCAAGAGTACGGCAGAATTGTCAAAGAGGCGATAAGAGAAGCGGGCGGCGTGCCTTTTGAGTTTAACACCATCGGCGTTGATGACGGTATCGCTATGGGGCACGACGGGATGCTTTATAGCTTGCCGAGTCGTGAGCTGATAGCAGACTCCATCGAGACCGTGATGAATGCGCACAAGCTAGACGCCCTCATCTGTATCCCAAACTGCGACAAGATAGTTCCGGGGATGATAATGGGTGCACTCCGTGTCAATGTGCCGACGGTATTTGTAAGTGGGGGGCCTATGAAAGCGGGGCATCTCAAAGACGGTACGCCTATCGACCTTGCGACGGCATTTGAAGCGGTGGGCAAAAAAAATAACGGCACGATAACCGACGAAGAGTTATATGAGATAGAGTGTCAAGCATGCCCAAGCGGCGGCTCATGCTCAGGGATGTTCACGGCAAACTCTATGAATACTCTTTGCGAAGCGATGGGTATCGCACTTCCGGGCAACGGAACCGTGCTTGCGATGACTCCTGAGCGAATAGAGATGATAAAAACAGCGGCAAAAAGAGTGGTGCAAATCGCCCTTGACGAGAGATACAACATCCGAAATATCCTAAACGAAAAAGCGGTACATAACGCATTTGTCGTAGACATGGCGATGGGCGGAAGCTCAAATACCGTACTTCACATGCTAGCAATCGCCAAAGAAGCGGGAGTGGACTTCCCCGTAGCGCACATCAATGACATAGCTGGCAAAGTAGCGCATATAGCGAAGATCAGCCCGTCACTAAGTACGGTACACATGGAAGACATCGGCCGTGCAGGCGGCGTAAATGCGGTAATGAAAGAAGTAAGCAAGCGAGGCGACATCTTGCGAACCGACGCTCTAACGGTAACGGGCGAGACTATCGGTGAGAGAATTAAAGATGCAAATATCAAAGACACGAGCGTCATTCACACCAACGAAAACGCATACTCTGCGGTCGGCGGACTAGCGATACTATTTGGCAACCTAGCAGAACAAGGGTGTGTCGTCAAAACTGCGGGTATACAGCCAAGCATGAGAAAATTCACAGGCAAAGCGATATGTTTCAACTCCCAAGACGAAGCGATAGCGGGTATCATGGGCGGCAAAGTAGTTGCGGGGCATGTCGTAGTCATCAGATACGAAGGACCAAGAGGCGGCCCTGGAATGCAAGAGATGCTGACCCCTACGAGCCTAATAGCGGGTATGGGACTAGGCGAGTCTGTTGCGCTCATCACGGATGGAAGATTTAGCGGGGCAACAAGAGGCGCATGTATCGGTCACATCAGCCCAGAAGCGGCAGAGGGTGGACTCATCGGACTGCTTGAAGACGGCGATGAAATCAGCCTAGATGTCGATAGCCATATGCTTCATGCGAACATAAGCGAAGAGGCTATTGAAGATAGAAAAGCGGCATTCAAAGAGCATAAAAAAACTGTTCATTCAAAATGGTTGAAAAGATATGCGATTTTGGTGTCGAATGCGAGTAGTGGAGCGGTGTTAAAAACCGAATTATAAAAAGGATACAAAATGCAAAATATCAACATGCTAGAACTGCTCAAAGAGTCAAAGTCTGAAATGGAAAAAGATGGTTTTTTGATACTTGGGGTTTTTGGTTCATACGCAAGAGACGAGAATACGCCGAGTAGTGATGTGGATATTTTGTATGACACTGAAGCCGATTTTTTCAAGCGATACGGTGGTTTTGGCTCATTCATCAAGCTAGACGAAATCAAAGAGAGCCTTGCAAAGAAACTTCAAATCCCAGTGGATATAGTCTATAAAAAAGGGTTACCACAAAACTCTATCGCTCAAATAGAAAAAGAGATGGTTTATGTCTAAGGCAAAACTTATTTTGGAGTCTATGCTTAGAAAGTTTGAGCATATAGACACGGTACTCGCTCGTCACGGTGGAATTGATGGGGCGCTTGACGATGAGCCAGAGGGAAGAGCGGCGATACTTATGAATATCGTAGCAATCGCAGAAAAATTTGAACAGCTAAAAAATATGGGCGCCGATGACATCTTGGAGCAATTTGACAAAGCCGACATCGCAGGCATCTCCAAAGTCCGCAATAAAATAGCGCACCACTACGACGAAATACTGCTTGAACCGATTAAGATGATAATCGAGAGTGATTTGCCTAGGGTTTTGGCGGTAATCAATAGTTTAGTGAAATGCGAGGATAATTAAATGGCTGTTCCTGATTTTCAAACGATGATGCTACCAATTTTAGAATATTTTGGCGATAAGCATATACATAATACGCGTGAGTTAAATGTATTTTTGGCTACAAAATTTAATGTAAGTGCTGATGAACAAAAAGAGTTATTGCCAAGCAAAAATCAACCTATCTTTAATAATAGAATTTCATGGGCGGTATCTTATTTGTCAAAAGCTGCTTTGGTGCAAAAAATACAAAAAGGTGTATATCAAATTACAGAGCAAGGTGCGCAAGTGCTCAATGGTAAACCTGAAAAAATTAATGTTAAATTTCTAAAGCAAGTTTCTAAGTCTTTTGAATACGACAAAGGCATCTTTGATGAATCTAAAACTCAAACTCCAGAAGAAATATTGGAACAAAACTACAATATCATAAACGCCTCTCTCGCCTCCGAACTATTAGACACCATAAAAACATGCTCTCCTGCATTTTTTGAGCGCTTGGTTGTTGATTTACTAACTTCGATGGGATATGGTCGGTCAATCGGTGAAAGTAAGGTGGTTGGCAGAAGTGGTGACGGTGGAATAGACGGTATTATCAACGAGGACAAGCTTGGACTCGAATCCGTGTATATACAGGCGAAGAGATGGCAAGGTACGGTTGGTGATGTTGAGATACGAAACTTTATAGGTTCTTTGCAGCTCAAAGGTGCTAGAAAAGGTGTCTTCATCACTACCTCCGACTTTACGAGACAAGCCAAAGATAGTGCCGCCATGATAACCGGCACAAAAATAGTTTTGATGGATGGACTTACTTTGGCTGATTTGATGATAGAGTACAATGTCGGTGTATCCGTGAAAACTACATATGAAATAAAAAGAGTAGATAGTGACTATTTTGAAGAGTAAAAAATGAAAATAACCCCAAACTCAAAATGCCCATGCGGCAGTAGGCTTAAATATAAGAAATGTTGTTATGTATACCATGACGGCGTAAATGCCGATGATGCTTTGAAGCTGATGGTGACTAGGTATTCGGCTTATGCGGCGGAAGATGCTAGTTATATTATGCGTACGACACATCCGCAAAATCCTGACTATAAAGAGGATAGGGTGGTGTGGACGAAAGAGATAGACCAGTTTTGTCGTGGTACTGAGTTTTTAGGGCTTGAAGTGCTTGATTTTGAGGAGAGCGAAGAAGAGGCGTTTGTGACTTTCAAAGCCAAGCTCTCGGACGGCACGATGACCGAAAAGAGCCGCTTTTTGAAAGCGGACGGCAGATGGCTATATCACAGTGGCGAGTTTTTATAATATTAAGCGCAAAGGCGAGCAAAGCCCATCTTTGCGGCATGGACACGAGTGTCCCTTGCAACCCCATGAAGCTACCTGCTAGCGCAGGAGATTAGCAGCAGTCGTATTCGCACTTTTGCATGATCTCTAACCCTCTTGCGTGGGCGCTCTCTTCAAACAAATCTTCAAGATAAAAAACCGACGCACACACCAAATAAAGTACTTTTTCGTCAGGCGCTTTGTCGTAGTAGGCTTGTGGAATTTTGGCTTTGAAGGCATCCCAAAACGGGTTGTTGTATCTTTCGTCTTTTGTTACTTCGATTACGCAGTCTATGACCTCCGAAGCGTGTTTGTAGCAGTCTATGTTCATAAAACTTACATATCTGTCTTCAACTTCTGCATCATGTTTGCCCATTTTTTCGCCTTTTGTCAAGTTGATGTGATTGTATAATAGACAGTATATAAAAGTAATGACTTTTTATGAAAGAAGGTTGACATTTTGCGAACAAAAAAAGAGTCTACAAAAGAGCGAACCGTCGCAGCCGAAGCTTTTTGGCATATTCTGATGTTTTTGCAGCGTGGACATGGTTTTGACGCTGACGCTTTTTTGGCGGCAAGAGGCACCAGTATGCAAGAGTTACGGCTTCCAAATGCAAGGGTCAAAGCTGATTATATGGGTGAACTTTTTGAGGCCGCTACTATTTTTACCAAAGATGCAAACTTATCTTTCAAGCTTGGTGAATGGGCAAACCCACACTCTCTCGGGATACTGGGCTATCTGCTTTTGCACTCCAAAAATATCGGCGAGACACTGCAAAAGCTATGCAAATACTATCCACTCATAGGTCAGACGCTAAGACCGGAACTGGCTGAGACAAAAAATAGATACAAACTTAGTTTTTGTATCAAATATGGGCATGAGCTTTTGCCTTTGGGTAAATATCAGGCTGAAATTCATCTCTCAGCAGCACTAAGTCTACTCAATAAAGTAGCCTCCAAAAAGATAACCCCCGAATATGCTACGTTCAGACATGAAAAGCCTGCAGACCTTAGCGAGTATGAACGAATTTTCGGCGAAAAACTATATTTTTGCGAAGATGAAAATGCCATTATATTTTCGAAAGAGGCTTTGGAAGTCGAGACTATACACCAAAATCCGTCGCTTCTAAAAATCTTTGAAGATGAGGCTCAAAAGTCTTTGGGGCTTTATTTTCACGGAGATCTTAAAGATGAAGTGGCTGGAATTGTGTTGGCTTCGATGGATGAGCTTGAATTTTCACTAGAAAAAGTGGCGGCAAAAATAGGCATGCATCCAAGAAGTCTGCAAAAAAAGCTCAAAGAAAACGGCACGAGCTTTGCGGCGATACTCTCTGAGGTAAGACAAAAACTAGCAATCCACTATATATCAAAGGGCGTAGATGCCACCACTATAGCCGTATGTTTGGGCTATTCCGAGCTTAGTGCATTTCTTCGAGCTTTTAAAAAGTGGTACGGGATGAGCCCAAAAGAGTATCTCTCTCTTAAAAAGGCTTAACAATGACGAAAATCACGATACCTATCATTAAGAGGGTTGGGATTTCGTTGTAGGCACGGAAAAATTTACCGCTTTTTTCGCTCCTATCATCTTTGAGAGCCCTCAAATGTCTGCGGCAGTCGTAGTGATAAGCTATCATTAGCACAGCCAAAGTCAGCTTCGCATGTAGCCAGCCGCCGCTGTGAAACATTGCGGGATTGAGATAGAGCATCACAAGTCCGGATGCTGCGGAGGCTATCATTGCAGGGTGTCCTATGTAGTAAAAGAGTTTGTGCTCTTGGATTTTGGCGACCTCTACAAACCCCGCATTATCCTTGTGTTCAGCGTGATACACGAATAGTCTCGGCAAATAAAACAACATCGCCATCCATGACAACACCGACATCACGTGAAAAGCTTTAATCCAAAGATAATAATCCATTTTGACTCCTAAACTATAAAATATTGAGCGTCCGAGTGATGAACAATGATTGCGCTTGTCGAAGCCTCCGGTGCTATTTGGCAGGTCTCCGATAGCGTTACACCGTATTCCTCCGGTCGCAAAAGCTCAAAAAGAGTGCGGTTCATTTCAAGGTCAGGGCATGACGGATAACCAAATGAATATCTACACCCGTGGTAGCCGACCATTTTTACTTCGTTCAAATCTGCTTGCTCGTTCTTTAAGATTCCAAGTTCCATACGCACTTTTTTGTGTATCATCTCCGCCATTGCTTCGGCAAGTTCGACCGCTAGGCCGTGAACTAGATAGTACTCATGGTATTTGCCCGCATCAAAAAGTTCTTTTTCGTAAATTGCTAGCTTGCCACCTACACTTACGACACTCATAGGTAAAACATCGTGTCTATCTCCCCTAAAATAATCAGGGATAGAGCGGCGAGGGGTTTTGTGCGCTCTTGGGAAAGAGAGCACTTTGTTTGCCCTGCATCTGACGACGTGTATGTCTTCGCAGTTTGCATCTGCACTCTCTTGCCACCCTTCATTCTCACTAAATATCAGCAGTTCTTCGCCCTCGGCTCTTGCCGGATAGTAGCCGTATATTGCCACGGGTGCAAATAATTCATCTTCCAAAAACTGCTTTTTGAGCCTTGCGTATGCGGGTTCTACAACATCTTTTAGTTGCGCTTCATACTGGGCTTTTTCCATCCCTTTTGACTTATAACCCCAACGCTCTTTAAAAAGCATACGATGGTTTATCCACTCAAAAGCAAGCAGTTTTTCGGCATCCGTAAATTCCCATACATGTCTACCCCAAAATGGCGGTGTCGGTACATCTTCAGCTTTTGGTTTTACGATTTCACCGATTTTTTCCTCTTTTTGGGCGGCTTTTGCCTCGGCTCTAGTCTCTGACGGGACGGCTATTGTTATCGGTTCGCCTCTTTCTATCTCGCCAAGCGTACCGATAGCGTCAAATGCGTCACGTGAGTAGATGACCGCACCATCATAAATCGGTCGGCAATATTCGCTTACAAACTCGATATTAAGAGCCGCCCCGCCTAATATCACGGGAACACTGATGCCCCGTCTTTTAAGTTCCGCCAAGTTTTCTTGCATTACCTGAGTGGATTTGACAAGAAGCCCGCTCATGCCTATTGCATCGGCGTTGTGCTCTTTTAGTTTTTCGATAAATAGCTCGATGTCCGCTTTGATACCGATGTTTACGACCTTAAAGCCGTTGTTTGTGAGGATTATGTCAACTAGGTTTTTGCCCACATCATGCACATCGCCTTTTACCGTGCCTAGTATCAAAGTCGTTTGGCTCGATTTTTCGGTTTTCGGTAGATACGGAGCTAGCCAATCAACTGCCGCTTTCATAGTCTCTGCCGATTGGAGTACAAAAGGAAGCTGCATTCGCCCATCACCAAACAGCTCGCCGACCTCTTTCATTGCGCCTATGAGCAGCTTATTGACAATATCTTCTGGTTTTATCTCATCTTTTGCCTCAGGAAGCAAAGCAAGCAAGCGTTCCTTGTCTCCGGCGATTAGGAGTTTGTGGATTTTGACCTCGGTAGTTAGCCCCTCCAAATCATCTCTGACACGTGCGCCACCACCGCCGTCTTGCGCCGCAAAGTAGTCAATAAAAGCGCCAAGTGGATCTGCGCCGCCGTCTCGCTTGTTGAAGAGCAAATCTTCACATAGTTTTATCTCTTCATCCGAGATAGCATGGTACGCCATCGTATTTTTGACGTTTACGATAGCAGTCGATAGTCCAGCTCCCACCGCATGGTGCAAAAACACGGAGTTTAGCGCTTCTCTAGAGTGCTTAGATAGACCAAATGATATGTTGGACACCCCTAGCGTAAAGCCAGCCTCCGGGTGCGCCGCATGAAAATCACGTATCGCATCAATAGTCTCAACAGCCGCCGTAAAATACTCAGAGTCGCCGCTTCCCACCGTAAACGTAAGCATGTCAAATACAAGGTCGCCGGGATGAAAGCCAAATTTTGTAGTCGCCCTTTCATATATCCGCTCGGCGATTTGGAGTTTTCGCTCTTTGGTTTTTGCCATTCCCTCTTCATCTATCACGAGACACACAAGCGCTGCCCCAAAACGCTTCGCAAGGGCGCATACGGAGTCAAATTTTTCTACGCCGTCTTCGAGATTGACAGAGTTTACGATAGGTCGTCCGCCGATGTATTTGAGAGCTACTTCAAGAGCGCCTATTTGTGTGGAGTCCGGCATTAGCGGTAATGTAAGCTTTGAGGCGTATCGAGAGACTATCTCTTTCATATCTTTTCGCTCGTCACGTCCTGCAAATGCGACGCTTACGTCTAGCACATGCGCCCCTGAGCGCACCTGCTCGTATGCGACGCTCATAACACCGTCATAATCTTCGGCAAGAAGCAGTTCACGAAATGCCTTTGAACCTGTGGCATTGGAGCGCTCACCGATATACAGGGGAGCCGGCTCTTGAACAAGCGAAAAGCTCTCAAAAAGCGATGTCAAAGAACGAGGCATTGAGCCACTCGGCGCTTTTGGTTTTATGCCTTTTACTTCACGGGCTAGTTCCAAAATATGCTGAGGCGTAGTTCCGCAACACCCACCAAGCACGCTAACGCCGTCCACATCACAAAACGCTTTTTGTAACGCCGCAAATTCGGTAGGCCCCATCGGATAAAACGTATGTCCGCCACGGTTTTGCGGCAATCCCGCATTGGCGTGAATGCTTATCGGCTTGTTCCACACTTCGCTAAGAGCTTTTACATGTTTTGCGACCTCTTCTGGACCCGTGCCGCAGTTGAAACCCAGTGAAAAAATATCAAATGGCTCAAGTATTGCCGCAAGAGTTTTGGCATCCGTGCCTATTAGCATCGTGCCGTTCGTCTCTATCGTGCCGGAAACCATTACGGGTAGGCGCACACCTTTGGAGGCAAAGGCATCCTCAGCTCCTATAAGAGCGGCTTTGATTTGGAGTGGGTCTTGGCAAGTCTCAAAAAGCACGATGTCGGCTCCGGCGTCAATAGCCGCACCAACGGAAAGCTCATATCCCGCTTTCATCTCGTCAAATTCTATATGCCCAAGGCTCGGCAGTTTCGTTCCCGGCCCAAGTGAGCAAGCCACAAACGTATCATCCTCACGCCCAAGCTCCGCCGCCGCTTCTTTGACACGCCGTATCCCCTCGACGGTTAGCTCATAACACATATCGCCAAGCCCATATTCGTCAAGCACCCACGGCAAACAGCCAAAAGTATTTGATTTTGATATATCCGCCCCAGCCCTATAATACGCTCTGTGAACGCCTCTTATCTCATCTTTTGCGGAGATGTTGAGATATTCGTTGCATCCTTCTATGGACATTTTGCCTTCCGCAAAGCGGGCGGCAAGCCCATCTCGGGAGTTATCCACTCCCGAGCCCTCCGTTAGCCATTTAATATCCCATACATCGAGTGGTAGAGTTTTCTTTTGTATCTCCGTGCCCATTGCACCGTCAATAACTAATATTTTGTCTTTTGGTAGCTGTTTCATTGTTGTCCGTTTATGTTTTGTTGATGATTAAATTCCGGCACTAGCTCTTTTAACACGGCAAGTTTATCGCTCTCATTTTGGAGTCTATCAAGTGTTTTTTCAAGCGTTTCGTAGTCACATTTTATCTCTTTGGCTACCGTGATAGACGGGTACTCGGTATTTGCGGCGCTCTCGTCTGTTAGTAGCTCTTCTATCAGTTTTTCTCCTGGCCTGAGGCCTGAAAATACTATTTTTATATCGTTTTGTCTATTGACAAGTTCTAACATCTTTTTTGCGACGTCTATTATCTTCACACGTTCGCCCATATCGAGGATAAATATCTCACTTCCTTTGGCTATCGCCGCCGCCTGTAATACAAGGGCGCAAGCCTCATCTATTAGCATAAAGTATCGTTCAATATCCGGGTGCGTGACCGTGATTGGCCCGCCTTTGCCTATCTGCTCTTTGAATTTTGGTATCACTGAGCCAGAACTTCCTATCACGTTGCCAAACCTAACCGCCGCTATCTCCGTCTTTGCATCTGGGTATTTTTGTTTGATATTTTGCGCTATCAGCTCGCACACTCTTTTTGTCGTGCCCATCACGTTTGTTGGGCGCACGGCCTTGTCTGTGGATATAAGCACAAACTTTTCAGCGCCGTATTCTAAGGATAGTTCAAGTGTATTTTTTGTGCCGAATATGTTGTTTTGTACTGTCTCATCGATGTTTTCTTCAGCCAAAGGAACATGTTTGTAAGCCGCTGCGTGTATGACTATTTGAGGTCTGTAGCTTTCAAATATTTTTTTCATAGACTCTTTATTTGCCACGTTAACAAGGCAGTTTATCGTGTGATTTGCTTGCAACTCTTCGCTGATACGGTAGAGGTTGTACTCTCCGTTTTCTACCAAAATGAGTTTTTTTGCGCCAAATTTTGCACATTGTCTTGTTATTTCGCTTCCGATACTTCCGCCGGCTCCCGTGATAAGTACGCTTTTGCCTGCGATAAATCTAGCTACGGCTTCGGTGTCGAGGTCTTTTGGTTCACGGGCGAGCAACTCTTCTATCGAAATATCTTTGATGTCGGTGTGGTTTTCAAACAGGTTAATTTTTTTGATATTGTCTATTCCGGCGCTTTTGAGGGCGTCCATTAGCACACTTAGCTCTTTTGGGTGAAAGTGTTTTGCTATTAGAGCGGAGGATATCTCTTTTTTGTCCGTATAATTTTTTAGCTCTTTCATTGAGAGCACCGGAAAACCGTGTATCATCCCGCCTATTTTGTGCTTGTCATCTTCCAAAAATGCTACCGGATAGTACTCGGCGTTTCCGCTTTTGAGATGCGAGGCTATAAGTGTGCCCTCATTGGTTGCGCCCACTATCACACATAGATTTTTGCGCTCCGCTTTTGCCTCCAGATAAATACGTTTTGAAATCCTCAGAGCACCCAATATAAACACCGAAAACACGAAGTCTATAAAGATAACGGAGCGTGGAAACGGATTTAGCGTATCGGCAAAAACAAAGAAAATAGCGCCGAATATAGCGTATGCTAAAGCGTGTGCACGAACTAGGTTCAAGAGATTTTGTATAGAAAAAAATCTCCAAGGCGTTTTGTACCCGCTAAAGAGCAAGAATGAGCCGATTTTTAGCGGCATCAAAATGGCAAAAATAAGCCAGAAATTAGCCATAAAAATCTGCGGTATCTCAAAATTAAATCTAAGTAGGTAGGAGGCGTAAAAGCTAAAAACCGACAAAAAGATATCGGCTACTATAAAAAAAGCGGCTCTTTTTGCCTGTGTCGGTTTTAGTAGGCTCATTTTTGAATTGTTTCCTTGACTATTTTTGCAACTAACATCACATCTTCATCGTCCATTGACGAGCCGGAAGGCAGGCAAATACCTCTTTCAAAAAGCATTTCAGAAAATCCGTTTGTCAGATGTCCCGCATCTTTAAAAAGCGGTTGTGTGTGCATTGGTTTCCAGAGTGGGCGAGACTCGATATTTTGCTCTTCAAGCGCCTTTATGATGTCGTTTGGTGTTGTTCCCAGCTTCGCATCCATATACAAAGTCGTAAGCCATCTATTGCCACGACTACCCGCAATTTCAGGCATAAACTTGATTTCGCTTATGTCTTTTAGTAGCTCACGGTAAAGCGCAAAAATCTCCCGTCGTCGTTCCACTCTTTTTGGCAATACTTCCATCTGTCCACGCCCGATAGCCGCTACGATATTGCTCATTCGGTAGTTGTAACCAAACGTCTCGTGCTCGTAATGCAGATACGGCTCTTTCGCCTGCGTAGAGAGAAACCTAGCCTCTTTTGCTATTCTTTCATCATCCGTCACAAGCATCCCGCCACCGCTAGAGGTGATGATTTTGTTGCCGTTGAACGAGTAAATCCCTGCTTTTCCGATAGTTCCCGTGTGTTTGCCGCCGACAGTCGCACCCAGTGATTCTGCGGCATCTTCGATAATAGCGACTTCATATTTGTCGCAAATCGCCTTTATCTCTTCCATCTTCGCCGCTTGTCCGTAGAGGTGAGCAAGTATCAAAGCTTTTGGCATTTTGCCGCTTTTTTTGCGAGATTCTAAGGCTTCAAGCAGGAGTAGCGGGTCAAGATTCCAGCTATCCTCATCCGAATCAATAAAAAACGGCACACATCTTTCGTACATAATAGGAGCGATACCGCCGATAAAAGTAAAAGAAGAAGCAAACACCTCATCCCCATCCTTGACCCCAAGCGTACGAAGCGCCAGATGTATCGCCGCCGTACCGCTTGACAAGGCAACCGCATGTTTTGCGCCTGTATAAGCCTTGATAGCCTCTTCAAACTTCGTTATCTGCTCCCCCATCGGAGAGATATAGTTTGCATCAAAAGCCTCTTGTATGTATTTAAGTTCATTGCCGCCCATGTGTGGTGCGGAGAGGAATATTCTATTGTTCATCTATTTTCCTTTATTATTTTCGCAGGTACGCCAACGGCTACGGAGTCGTCTTTTATATCCGAAATCACTGCCGCTCCGGCTCCTATTGTGCAGTTTGCACCAATTTTGATTAGCTGTATGACGTTTGTGCCTATGCCGATGTGGCTCATTTCGCCGACCGTGACACCGCCCGCAAGAGCTGCATTTGGGGATATGTGCGTGAAGTCTCCGATGGTGCAGTCGTGTTCAATGACCGCCGCTGTATTAATGATACAGGCTGTGCCGATATTGGCGTTGGCATTTATGACGGAGTGCGGCATTACCACTGTTGCGTTTTCTATGGTTGCACTCGGTGAGATGATTGCGCTAGCGTGTATTAGTGTCGGGCACTCAATGCCGTTTTGCTTTAGCTCTTCGTAGACATTTTTGCGTGCGGTGTTGCTTCCGATACCTATAGCCGCAAGTTTGAACGGGCTTTGTAAAAACTCTTTCATGCTTATGACGGGTAGCCCGAAATGCTCTGTTTTGTCTTCTGATACGAAGCACTCCACCGTATATCCGGCGCTTTTGGCGACCTCCGCTACTACTTTTGCATGCCCGCCTGCGCCGATGACTACTATTTTCATGCGTTGCTTCCTCTAAATTTATCGGTTGTCGCCATTCCCTCTTTGCTGACGCCCTCGCTTTTTAGCACCTTTTTGGCGGTCATTGCCATTATTTTCATGTCTGTTAAAAATGAGATTTGTTCTACGTATTTGGCATCCCACTCTAGCTTTTCATCCCAGCTTATCGCATTGCGCCCCATGATTTGAGCTAGCCCCGTAATCCCTGGAAGTACGTTGTGTCTTGTGGCTTGTCTGGCATTGTAAAGCGGTAGATATTCACACAAAAGCGGGCGAGGGCCTACGAAGCTCATTTCGCCTTTTAGGACGTTGAGTAGTTGCGGGAGTTCGTCTAGGCTTAGTCGTCTTATGGTCTTGCCAAGCCCTTTTAGTCTTGCCCCGTCAGGTAAGAGTTCGCCGCTCTCATCCCGCTCGTTTGTCATGGTACGAAACTTGTAGATTTTGAAAGTTTTGCCACCAAGTCCTGGGCGTTCTTGGGTGAAAAATACCGGAGAGCCTAGCTTTTGGCGCACGAGTATGTATGTCAGCGCAAGTATCGGCAAGAGTGCGACGAACAAAGCCGCCGCCAACCAGAAGTCAAAAACTCTTTTGAAAAAACTTTTATACATAGTTTTATATTTTTAGCCTAAATATTTTTGCTTCGCCTGTTGCCGATACCTTTTCAAACAGGTTTTTATCGTAGTTTTCAAACACAAAAAGCTGCACAAACACCGAGTTAAACATCGCATCATCCGCCAAAATATACGCATGATAAGAAGGCATATAGATGAGATGAAGCTCGGCACCGTCGTTTAGTTTGTCTATTTTTGTGACTAAAGAGCCGTTTTTGTCATGCGATGACAAGCTTATAGTTTTTAGCGAAAGTGAGTTTTGGCCTATTTTGATATTTTTGTTTTTTTTGTCGAATACCGCACCGCCGAAATCGATAGTGTCGCCTTTGTCGATAAACTCGGTGAATACTACGAAATACGGATTTGATATTTGTTGTCCGTCAAGCAAATTTAGGTCTGAAAACAGTTTTACCGTAGGGAAAATCTCGAACATCTCAAAGGGCAAAAATAGATACACATCTCTACTTTTAACACTTGCTTTAAAATCCTTGGAGGCTAGCATATTTAGGTATGCTTGATAGTTTTTTGTATCAATATTTTTCTTTGAAAGCAGATACTCAAGTGTACTTTTCTTTTGCTCATCGCCTTTTTTGATTAGCTCTTCGTATCCTTCTACGGACTCTCTCATCATGTTCGCCGCCGCCGTTTGGCTTGTTGAGCTGAGGATAAACGACTCTATGAAATTTGTAGAACCGTCGTGCTTGCCACCGTCACTATGGTTTTTGACGTTGGCGTAGTATCTTATCGGATATCCGTAGTCCCACCATGCGTACACATAATCCTCAGGCTTTGCGCTCTTGCCCAGTTCGCTCAGCTGTTTTGCCACGGTAGAGGTGAATACGGTCGGCACTTTATAGTCGTATATGTGGTAGATGTTTGGTACTGAGGCTATCAGTAGGGCTATTGCGGCGACTGCGATTTTCGCTTGTTCGTTTAGCTTTTTGAGCGCCCAAAAAATGATATAGAAAAGTCCGAGAGCGGCGAAAGGTACGGCATAAACAGTAAATCTGAGCCCGCCAAGATAGGCGAACAATCCAAGCCCCAATATAGGCAGTGTAAGCGCAAATAACTTCTCTTTTTTGATAAAAAAGATATACCCAACCATTGCTATGATAAAAATCGGTAGTGAGCCGGAGATTCGAGAGGCAAATAGATTTGGATCCATCTTTCCGGCTTCTCTTACCGTTTGGACGACGTCATAGTATTTGAGGGTTGTTTGCACAGTAAAGCTGTCTTTGAAAATATATGCTTTGAGTGCGGAAATGATAGGTGCTAGACCTCCAAAGTAGGCAAAAACAGCCATTGACACGACTGTGATAGCGGCTAAAAATTTGACATCTTCGGTTATTTTTGTTTGAAAATATAACGCTAGCGCCAAAAATACGAGTTTTGCGGGTAGATAAAAATCGCTGACAGCCACAAGCGCAAGCGCAAGGGTTAGGTATATAGTTTTGTCTTTTCTGTCGAAAACAAGAGCATAAACAAGCGCAAAAACTATCGTCGCCGCCATCCAAGAAAAAGATTGCGGATATAGAAGTTTTGAAAGCGCAAAAGAAGCGACAAGGAGGGCTTGCCAAAGCACTTTTTTTTCTTTGAAGTAGCTAATCAAAAATGCAGCTACAAAAGGCGGCATGATAAGCGCAAAAATATCGCTGTCATAGTATCCTGCCATTGTTCGGTTGTAGTAGCTATAAGTCGTTGCGGCAAAAACGGCGGCAAAAAATCCCATTATGGCTTGATTAAAAGCACGCCCTATTAGAATTATCGGAATGACTATTAATGAGCTAAAAATAATCGGCATGTAGAGTATTAAAGTCTCAAATGAAAACGGCAAAATCTTATACAAGATCATCGTAGCAACAGCCACAGGCTCATCCACGGCGCTTCTATCACCGACTTCGTGTGAGCCGTTGATGAGGTCTCTAGCCCCTTCAGCATAGAAATAACCGTCGTTTGTAGTTATCATTGTCTGTCCATTGAACGAAAAACCGTCCACTCCGGAGGCCCAATAAACCCAATATAAGCGGGCAACTATGCTAATAGCGAAAGCTAAAAAAATTAAAAAAGCCAAATGTTTGGTGTTTTGGTGATTTTTGGTCATGATTTTCCCGAAATTTTTTGTGCGATTATATCTTATTTCAGCCCATAAATTTGCAGATGCGCCTTCACTATCGGCTTTATATCGTACTCTTTTTCGCAAACCTCTCTAGCTGTTTTGATAAGTTTTGTTCGCAAACCCTCATCTGTTATCAGCCGCTCTATCGCTTCTTGCAGTTTTTGTGCGTCTTTTGCAGGGACAAGGACTCCTGTTTTGCCCTCTCGCACAACATCTCTCGTACCGCAAGCATCCGCTCCGACTATCGCTACTTCCATACTCATAGCTTCAAGTACAGTGCGAGGCAATCCTTCACGATAACTAGGCAAAACAAATATATGTGACCCCTCCAAAAGCTCTTTGATGTCGCTTCTCTCACCCAAATACTCCACACCCTCAAAGCGCTCAAAAATCTCTTTTTTGAGTCCGCTAGGATTGCCCATATCTTCGCCGCCCACGTAGACAAAGCGTACGGATGGATATTTTGCTTTTAGATTTTGGCACGCCTCTAGGTATTCAAGTACGCCCTTGTGTCTTATGAGCCTTGCTATCATTATGACGGTGAGCGGCTCTTTTGCTGCGGCTTTTCGTTTCCATTCGCTAGTGTCTATGCCGACTCCGTTTATTTTGCGTACTTTTGCGGGGTTGATGATTTTTTTTTCTATCAGATATTCGGGATCGTCTGAGTTTACGAACATTGCAACATTTGAGAGCCTAAAAATCCGTTTGTATAAACTCTCAATAAGAGTGCGAACCGCACGGCTTTTGAGGTCGTTTTCAAGATAAAAACTCCCAAGCCCCTCCACTAGATTTATAATCTTCGGCACTTTTGCCAGTCTACCTGCTATTGTGCCGTAGATATTTGGCTTTGCGGTAAAAGTATGCAAAATATCGAGTTTCAAGGGCTTTATCGCCTCAAAAATATTTTGAATAGCTTTTATCTCTTTCATCGGGTTTAGGCTTTTGCGTTCAATAAGATAAGGTACGACTTCAATACCCGCTTCTCGTATTTTGTCCAGATATTGACCCTCCGGCGCTATCGCTATTGGCGTATGTCCAAGGCGTTTTAGCTCCAACATCACGGGAAGGCGAAAAGCATATAGATTTAGGTCAAGATGCGATAAAAAGCCGATTTTCATACTAATTCCTCTTTTTGCAAAATTCTATACTCTCCGGTCGCCAAGCCATCCACGCCAAGCTCACCAAAGCTTACTCTATGCAATTCCAACACTCTATTTCCGACAGCGGCGAACATCCTTTTGACCTGATGGTATCGTCCCTCGACAATCTCTAGCGTAGCCACGGTCGGTTCGATAACGGTTAGTTTTGCACTCATACACGGAGTTTTTTCGCCGTTTAGCATCAGCGTCCCGCTTGCAAATATCTCTGCTTCATCACCTTTGAGCGGCTGTGCAAGTGTGGCTCTATAGACTTTGGAGATATGTTTTTTCGGACTCGTAAGCGAGTGATTTAGCTCTCCGTCATCGGTCAGTAGTATTGCACCCGTCGTATCGGCGTCTAGTCTGCCAACCGTCGCGATTTTTGAGTTTCTTTGTTGCCATCTTGTTGGTAAAAGCGAATAAATCAGCTTGCCGCCGTCATCGTGCGAACAGATAACGCCAGCGGGTTTGTTCATAAGTATCGTAATGTTTTCAGGGTCTAGCGGCTCGCCATCCACCGTCACTTCGCTATGCAAGACTTTTATCGGTTGATCGGAAACTCTTTTGCCGTTCACACACACCTCATGCTCTCTGACAAAAAATTTTACCCCTCGTCGTGAGCAGTAACCAAGATTTGAAAGTAGGGCATCGAGTCGCTTTTTACCTGCCAAGTTTTGCCTCTTTGATAATATTTTTTGCCATGCCTCGAAATATAAAAATATGAAACGGCAACATCGCATACCAGTAGAGTCGCCCCAAAAGCCCGTGCGGATAAAAATACGCCGTTTGGTAGAGCTTGTCGTCTTTTATCAGCCACTCTAGCCACGCCGTTCCCGGCAACTTCATCTGCGCAAATAAAAGCACTCTCTTGCCATCCTCAATATCCACGACTTTCCAAAAATCCACGCTGTCGCTTATGCGAAGAGTCTTTGGGTCTCTGCGCCCCCTTGAAAGTCCGTATCCACCGAACATTTTGTCGATAAAGCCGCGAACTTTCCAAAGCGAGTCGTACCCGAACCAGCCGTTGTCGCCGCCGACCGCACAAAAGGTCTCAAACACTTTTTTAGGCTCCGCACCATCAAGCTTTGTTATCTGTCTGTCCGTAAATACGGCGTCGGCTAGCGTAGAGTGGTCAGTCTCCCAAGCCTCTCCGCTGGCGTCCGACCATCTACTCACGACTTGCGATTTTTGTATCTCTTCCGTCGCCTTTTTGACCGCTTCTTCGTATTTTAACGGCACAATATTTGGAAATAACCTCTTTGCGTTATCGTTTTTGACGACCACCTCGCTTTTTAGCCCCTCGATGAGAGCCGATGCGACTGAGTAGGGCACAGGGGTCATGAGAGTAAGCCAATACGAAGAGAGCTTCGGCGAGAAGAAAGGCACGGGAATCAGTACTCTTTTTAGCCCGACCGCTCTCGCATATCCGAGCAAAAGCTCTTTGTAGCTCATCGCTTCGCTGCCGATGTCTATTATTACGCTCTCCTTGTCTGCAAGCATTGACGCACTCGCCAAATACTCTATTACATCCCTTTCTGCACTAGGCTGGCAGAGCGTGTTGACCCATTTTGGCGTTATCATAAATGGGAGTTTTTCGACAAGGTTGCGCACTATCTCAAAACTTGCGGAGCCTGAGCCTATGATGACTCCGGCACGAAACCAGAGCGTTTGGAGGGCATCGGGGCGTGAACTAAGTATCTCTCCCGTCTCGATTCGGCTAAGTAGATGCTCGCTTGCGCTCTCTTTTTCGCCCAGACCGCCAAGATAAATTATCCGTTTTACGCCGTTTTTTATACAGGCGTCAAGGAAATTCCCAGCGCTTGTTTTGTCAAGTTCACGGTAGTTTTTTGACTCCATGGAGTGGATGAGATAATACGCCGTGTCAATGCCCTTTAGGGCGGCGTCAAGACTATCCGTATCAAATGTGCTACCCTCGGCTATCTCTAGGCCATCATGTGCTTTTATACTCTGACCTTTTTTGACGAAAAGCCTTAGTTTGACCCCGTTTTCTTTTAGCAGTCTATGTTTTAGCCGTCTGCCGATGTAGCCCGTTGCACCTGTAAGTAGTATATTCATAATGCGCCCTTTGTCTCTTCTTTTATTGTAGCAAATCTTGCGTATAATCGTTTTAAAAACAGGGGCGGCGGGCGTTGGATGAGATAGAGATAATACCGGAATACAAAAAAGCCTTAGAGCTAGCCGTTATCGGCGGTTCAGCGGTTTTTGTCACGGGTAAAGCGGGTACGGGAAAGTCTACGATGATTCGCTACCTTGCTTCATCTTTAAGAGAGTGCGTCATCCTAGCCCCGACCGCTGCCGCCGCTATCAATGCTGGAGGCGATACGATACACTCCTTCTTTGCGCTTCCCGCCCGTCATATAGACCCCGGTGAAAAGCTCCGTCTAAACCCAAAATCAAAAGCCGTAGCACAGCAAATGCACACGCTAATCATCGACGAAGCCTCGATGGTGACGCCAAATATCGTGGACGCCATGGACATTATGCTTCGCCGCACTCGCAAACGAGATGAGCCTTTTGGTGGCGTCTCCGTCGTGTTTGTCGGAGATTTATTGCAACTGCCGCCCGTCATCTCCACGCATGAAGAGAGACAATATTTTACTGAGAGGTATGAGACGCAGTTTTTTTACTCCGCCGATGTGTTTGATGAGATAGACATCACCCCTGTGCATCTGACCCGTGTAAGACGTCAAGAGGATAGCGGATTTATCGAGGCCCTAGGCTGGGTGAGGGAGGGTGTGAATATGGCAGCGGCGCTAAAATACTTCAACTCCAACTGTCTCAAATCCCACACCGACCTAAACAACCCGATGTGGCTAGTAGCGACCAACGCCGCCGCACACTCAATCAACTCCCGCAGACTTTCACAACTTACGGGAGAGACAAAAGGATTTGAAGCCAAAGTAAACGGCGACACTCCCGCTGAGAAATGGCGGCTCTCTGTACCCGAAAAGCTAGAACTAAAAGTCGGCGCAAAAGTCGTATTCCTAAGAAACAACAGACCAAAAGGATGGATAAACGGCGACACGGGCGTAGTAATCTCGATGGGGTCTGATACGATGATGGTGCGAAGCGACATAAGCGGCGAAGCTCTCGAAGTATCCCGCATGAGCTGGGAGCGGTACGCCTACACATACGATGAAAAAACCAAAAAAATCGACAAAGAGGTAATAGGCAGCTTCGAGCAGTTTCCCGTAAGCCTAGGATGGGCGGTCACAATCCACAAATCACAAGGAATGACGCTAGAATCAGCAGTCATAGACCTAGGAAACGGAGCGTTTTCCGACGGACAAACCTATGTCGCTTTGTCACGCTGTAGAACGGTGGACGGCATGAGGTTAGCTAGAAACCTGAATGAGCGGGATATACGGGCGAATAGGGAGGCATTGGAGTTTTATGAGGTTATTGGGGTTTGATGAGGCTTATAGCCCCATCTTCCCAGGATTAAGTATATTATTCGGGTCAAACGCTTTTTTGATAGAGCGGAAAAGTTCCATTTCGGCATCCGTAAACGCCATTTTCATAAATGGGGCTTTGCTTATGCCTATTCCGTGTTCGCCGCTTAGTGTGCCGCCTAGGTCTACGGTGATTTGGAAGATTTCTTCTATTGCTCGTTCTGCCATTTCTACTTTGTGCGGGTCGTCTTTGTCGGTCATTACATTGGTGTGTACATTGCCGTCACCTGTGTGTCCGAAGCATGGGATGTTAAAGCCGTATTTTTCGCTTACTTTTTTGTACTCGGCTAAAAGCTGTGGCAGTGCGGAGCGTGGTACGGTGATGTCTTCGTTTAGCTTTTTGTTGCCGTAGACTTTTAGGCTTTGTGATGCGTTGCGTCTTGCAAACCATAGATTTGCGGACTCTGCGGCGTCTTTTGCCCGTACGAAGCTTGTGCAGCCATTGGCTACAAATACACGCTCCAAACTACTAAGGTCGCTGTCTAGGTTTTCCTCAAAGTTGCCGTCTACATCGGTGATTAGTATCGCTCCGGCATTTATTGGCAACCCTTTTTTGTGTACCTCTTCGACGGCTCTTATTGTGAGATTATCGAGGAATTCCATTGCTACGGGTGTGATGCCTTCCGCAAATGTTTTATACACGGCGTTCATAGCGGCTTCTACGCTGTCAAATATCCCCATTGCGGTTTTTGTGAATTTCGGTTTTGGGATGAGTTTTAGCGTTACTTCCGTCGTTACGGCAAGTGTTCCCTCGCTTCCTACAAGTATTCCGCAAAGGTTGTAGCCTGCCACATCCTTGATGGTTCGTTTGCCCGCTTTGATAATGTCGCCGTTTGGTAGTACGGCTCTCATTGCCATTACGAAGTCTTTTGTGATACCGTATTTTGCCGCTCTCATGCCGCCCGCATTTTCTGCGACATTTCCGCCTATCGTGCTGTACTCTTGGCTAGCAGGGTCTGGTGGATAGAATAGTCCGACACGCTCTACTGCGTCCTGGAGTTCTTTGTTGACGACCCCTGGTTGCACTACGGCTACTAGGTTTTGCATATCTATTTCTAGGATTTTATTCATGTGCTTTTCAAAGGCGAGCACTATTCCGCCAGTGACTGGAAGTGCTCCACCCGTAAAGCCGCTTCCCGCGCCTCTTGGCACGATAGCTATGCGGTTGTCGTTGCAGTATTTTAGGACACGACTTACATCTTCTTCGTGCCTTGGAAACACAACGGCAGATGGTTCGTACCTGTTTTTTGTGGCGTCATAGCAGTACGCTATCAGGTGCGCTTTGTCGTCAAAACAGTTTTCCTCGCCGACTACCGCTTTGAGGGCAGATATATGTTTTTTGTCTAACATCTTATTTTCCGAGAAGTTTTAAATAGTAAGGGTCATACTCTTTTACAGACTCCTTGAACATTCCCAAATATCCAGTGGCTATTTCGCCTGTTCTTTGGAAAAACGGAGATTCAAAATCTTTTGAAGCTTCAGGTGCAAAAGCTCTCTCTTCTAGTATTTCCATGCTTTGGCAGTCTGTTATATATACTTTATCTTTTATGGCAAAATAAATGCTGCTAACAGAGTATAGTTTGCAAAATTGCGCAAAGTGTTTTGCTTTTGGCTCGCCAACCCTGTCTTTTGCCAAGAGTGCCGCAAATAAGTCAGGATGTACCCATGTTTTATTTTCAGATGCCGCAACTTTTTGATAGTCGGCTTGCGACTTTGCTATGATCATGCTTCTATCGTCGTTAAGATAAAAAAGCGCCTTGTCACCCACTTTTGGTAACATTAAAGCTCTAGGTAGCGCTTCTTGTGCTAAGTCTGTCAGTGTTTGAAAGCTTATCTTTACTTCATTACCGCTATTTAATGCTTGCGTAGAAGCTACTATTATGGCGTCTTTATTGCCAACGAGATTTGTGACCACTATGCCAGTTGCGCCTTTTTGGACGTTGTCGCCTTTTGCCGTAGCGCTTTTGCCGCCTTCGTCTATGCTGACTATTGTAAGCTCAGCCTTATCTCTTGCAAAGCCGAGTGACGCTAACGTCAAAATAGCCAAAATCAACTTCTTCATTATCTACCTTTTTCAAATTTCTTCAATTATAGCAGGCGGCGGTTTACAGAATATACTTTATACATTCGACTTTGCGTAGCTCTTCATATATATAGAGTCGCTCATCATCGCTGTATATCAAAACTTCCAATGTAAGACTGACAAACTTGCCGCTTGTAGATTTGTTGGAGGGTGTCAGCGTAAAAGGTTTTTCTTTGAGGATATGAACGGCTTTTGCGTGCATCTCGCCCTCATCTATGCCTATTATCTTATATTGCCACGATACTGGGTATTCAAGCTCTAGCTTTTTACCTTCTAATATATTCACCGCTTTTACCTCCGACTTTGCTATCTAGTCTTATGTCTGAGATTTCCATGCTTTTATCTATCGCTTTTACCATATCGTATATTGTAAGAAGTCCGGTTGATACGGCGGTCAATGCTTCCATCTCTACGCCTGTTTTGCCTTCCATTTTTACAGTGACCGACATCTTAAAACCTGGTAAAGAGTCTATCTCTTCGATGTCGCATTTTACGGATGAGAGTGCGAGAGGATGGCACATCGGGATAAGGTCACTTGTTTTTTTGGCTCCCATTACGGCAGCTATTACTGCTGTTTGAAGGACGGGGCCTTTCTTTGCCGTACCTTCTTTGACAGCCTTGTAAGCTTCAAAGCTCATTTTTATCGTGCCGCTAGCTATTGCTACTCTAATCGTTTCGTTTTTATCCGACACATCTACCATTTTTGGTAGGTTATTTTCATCTAAATGGGTTAATTCCACTATTTATCGCTTTTTCATAATCTTCGTATCTGTTTAGGTTGGCTAGTTCTGAGCCATCTTCTACATCGACAAAAATTGTACCGATTTTCTCTAAAAGAAGAGTTAATTTGTGTTTATTTTTTTTTATCATCTCCTCTAGTTCGGGCGAGATATTTTTATTATATGCGCCGACTGTCGGATGTATTTTGCCTTGATGTATTGCGGCTACTGCTCGCAGCTTTTTTTGTAGTAATTTTTTTATTGATATTTCACTGATAAATGGAGTATCCACGCCCAAAAAAAAGATTCTTTCAGATTGGAGTTTTTCAAAAGCGCTCAACATCCCAAGAGTAGGCGCAAATAGTTCTGTCGTATCAGTGCCATATACAACTTCTAAATCCTCAATAATATTGCTTTGTGGAATTTTGTTAAATAGTGTAGATTTTTTGGTAGAAAGATATACGTTTGAAAAAATTTGTGATAATTTTTGAAATTGTCTGAGATAAAGCGGCTCTCCCCAAAAGTCGAGGTGAGCCTTGTCTATTCCGATATCTTCTTTCATCCGAGAGCTTTTGCCGCCCGATAAAATAACGCATGGAATGTCTGTAGTCATTAAAATATAGTGTTGCCTATCTCATTTGCTTTTTGTTCAAACTTGTTTAGGCTTTCGTTGATATCGTCCAACAAAGAACCAAGTTTGTTGTTGGTGTTTGTAAGATTGATTCTCTCAGCCGCACCTTCCATCTGCTCTTTTTTGGCTGCGCCAAAGGCCGCTAGTGGATTTGAAATCTGTGTTTTTTGAGCTTTTAGGCTCTCCCTTGCGTTTGCTTGCCATGCCGCAAAATCTTCGCCGAAGCCGGCATCTTGAGAGCCGATATCTATCTGAAGTAGTCCGGCTGTAGTATCAAAAGCTTGTTTTGAAAGAACAGTTTTTTGCGCATAAGAGAAGCTTTTTGCCATCTCTTCGGCTCCCGCAAAAGTAGTCACACCCTCTTTGTCAAGCTTTGCCAAAAATGCTTCAGCTGTTTGGATAAAGCCTACGGCGTCATTTGTGTCTTTTATTTTTTGGACAAAGTTTGCACCTGAAGCTCTTGTTTGTGAAGAATTTGAAGCTTGTGCGGTAGAGTCAGCTTTTTTTTCTTCATTTTCTGCCGGTTTTTGCATTTGAATACCGGGGATATTGAAAGGATTTGTTTTAATTAAAAAATCGACATTCATCGTTGCCGCCTTTTGTTATAGGGATTTGAGCATAAAAAGCAAAACTTGTTCCTAAAATAAAAAGTATTTCGTAAGCAAGATAATTAAAAATTATTTTACATAGCTACAAAAATGCTCTTTTTAGTATTACGATATATAACTTTAGTAATATTTAACTATTTGTTAAAAATTAATTATCGGTTAAGATTTGTTTAACTAGAATAAATCGTTTGAGCAATCCTAAAAATTAAAGGGGAGATATGATGCAAAATAGTTGCCAAGAGCCGGTAATAACAGCGTTCAGCGCTACACCGACATATGTTGACACAAACAGAGGTGAGAGCTACTACAAATCTTTGTATGAAAAATGTAAAACAAGATTGGAGACTCTTAAAAGTGAAGGGACTTCTAAATCTGAGTTTGACATATATGAGACTTTAGAAGCACACGACATTAACAGAAGAGATTTTCTAAAATGGGTATCGGCTACTACGGCCACTCTAATGCTCCCTTCTTTCTTTGAGCCTCTAGTGGCGGAAGCTGCAGAGCTAATGAATAGAGCTCCTGTTATCTGGATAGAACTACAAGACTGCGCAGGAAACTCTGAAGCGCTTCTTAGAAGTGCTGCTCCAAGTGTTGACGACTTGCTATTTGATATCATAAGTCTTGAATATCACGAAACTCTCATGGCAGCCGCTGGACATCAGGCGGAAAAACAGCTTGAAGACGGTATGCATGCCTTTAAAGGAAAATATATATTATTTGTAGAGGGCGCTATCCCTACAAAAGATAAGGGTACATACGGAACTATCGGTGCTGGCGGTGAGACTTTTGAGGAACATCTAAAAAGACTTTCAGCTGACGCTGCGGCTGTTGTGGCCGTAGGTTCATGTGCTACATTCGGCGGTATACCGGCGGCGGCTCCAAATCCGACAGGCGCTGTAGGTGTTATGGACATAGTAAAAGGCAAGCCTATCATCAATATTCCTGCCTGTCCTGCAAACCCTGCTAATATGGTAGGCGTGGTACTTCACTATCTACTAACAGGAACAGTTCCTGAGCTTGACCATCTTCTTAGACCTAAGTTTGCGTTTGGGTACAGAATACACGACAACTGCGAAAGAAGAGCACACTTTGACGCAGGTGAATTCGTAGAAAAATGGGGCGATGCCGGTGCAAAAAATAACTTCTGCCTATATAAAATGGGTTGCAAGGGTCCAATGACATTTAATAACTGTTCAATCATTAGATATAACGAGGGCACTAACTGGCCTATCGGCGTAGGTAGAGGCTGTATTGGCTGTTCTGAGCCTGATTTCTGGGATAAATATGCATATGAAAGGCCAATGGCAAATGCCGGCATCAAAGCTCCTGGCGGCGGCGTAGAAAAAGCGATAGACGAATTTGGTATGGGAATGGTAACTGCCGCTGCGGTAGGTATAGGTATTCATGCGGCAATCAGCGCATTTGCGGGCAAAAAAAGCGGAGAAGGGGATAACTAATGAGCAAACACATAGTAATAGATCCGATAACAAGGATTGAGGGACATCTAAGAGTCGAGGTTGTAATCGACGATAGTAATACAATTGTGGACGCTTTTAGTTCTTCCACAATGTTTAGAGGCATAGAGACGATACTTCAAGGCAGAGACCCTAGAGATGCGGGACTTCTTGCAATGAGAATATGCGGTGTTTGTACCGGTACGCACTACCAAAGAAGCATAGAAGGCGTGGAACACGCTTTCAAAGTAAAAATTCCTAAAAATGCAAGACTCGTAAGAAATCTTGTTCAAGGCGCTCTTTATATACATGACCATATAGTGCACTTTTATCACCTACACGGACTTGACTGGGTTGACGTAGTATCTGCGCTTAGTGCAGACCCTAAAAAAGCGGTAGAGCTAGCTTCAAAAGTATCTGACAAGCCTTGGAATGTAAGTGAAGCTACTTACAAAGCTGTTCAAGAAAGAGTAGCTAAATTTGTAAAACAAGGCAGACTTGGAATATTCGGAAATGGATATTGGGGAAGCAAAGCGTATAAGCTAAATCCGGAAGAAAACCTAATCATTCTTTCACATTACCTTGATGCTCTTGATCTGCAAAGAGATCTTGCGAAAATGATGGCTCTATTCGGCGGTAAAATGCCTCACCCTCAAAGTTTTGTTGTCGGTGGCGTAACATGCGTTCAAGATATACAAAACCCTGCGAGAATAGCCCAGTTTAAACAATGGCTAAAAAAAGGCAGAGACTTTACTAAAAATGCATATATCCCAGACGTACTTCTTGCAGGAAAAGCATATGCAGGCGAAGCTCTTGCCGGTGTTGGCGGCGGTCTTGGAAGTTTCCTTAGTTACGGTGACTTCAGACTTGACGACAACGATTTTTACAAAGCATCACTTCTGTTTCCAAGCGGTGTAGTACTAAATAAAGATTTGAGCAAAGTGCTAGAAGTAGACCAAGCAAAAATCGCAGAAGACGTATCTCACGCATGGTACAAAGGCACAGCTCCACTTCATCCATTCAAAGGTGAGACAATCCCTGCTTATACGGGCTTTGGTAAAAAAGAGAACGGCATAGCGTATCTTGACACTAAAAACAAATATAGTTGGATTAAAGCTCCGACGTATGCGGACAATAGGGTTGAAGTTGGACCGCTAGCCAGAATGGTAATAGGTTATGCAAAAGGCGATAAGAGAATCAAAGGTTACGTGGACGGATTCTTCGCAAAACTAGACAAATACGTAGGCGCAAAAGTACCTCTAACTGCATTGTTCTCAACAGTGGGTAGAACTGCCGCAAGAGCAGTAGAAACTGAACTTATGGCTGATGCGATGATGGAGTGGGTAGATGAGTTGGCTAAAAATGCTGCAAGCGGACAGCTTGATACTTGGACTGAATTTGATTTTGATAAAGTAGCAAAAGATGCTGAAGGCTACGGTATGGCTGAGGCTCCAAGGGGCGCACTAGGCCACTGGGTAAAAATCAAAAACGGCAAAATCGAAAATTATCAATGTATCGTTCCATCTACTTGGAATGCGAGTCCTAGAGATGCGAAAGGCAGAATGGGTGCATACGAAGCTTCTCTTGTTGGCACGAAAGTAGTAAATCCTGACCAACCGCTTGAGATACTACGAACTATCCACAGTTTCGACCCTTGTATTGCTTGTGCGGTTCATATCGTAGATACAAAAGGTAAGGAGCTAGGCGTATACAAAATATCTCCAACTGCGGGGGTGTGCAATGTCTAAAACAGCCGTGCCGGTCAAACGAATGACCGTTGCCGGCCGAATAATACATTGGGCGAATGCATTTTCTATTTTGGCTTGCGTAATAACAGGGCTTTATATAGGTCACCCGTATTACCAATCTTTCATATCGGATCCGGCCGTATATAAGTATGTAATGGCATACAATAGACTAATCCACTTTATCGGTGCGATAATACTGGATGTAACGTCTATATTGATTGCCTATTTGTATTTCTTCAGCAGATTTGAAAAACCGTACCAAAAACTCATTCCTACAAAAGAGAATCTGAGTGAATTTTGGGAAGTTTTTGTTAACTTGATGACTTTCAACAGACGCAAAAACTTTAGCTCCGCGCATTCTGATAGCTTTAATATTGTGTATTTCACTATATTTCATATTCTGCTTATTATGATGCTTTTGACAGGACTGCAAATGTATGTTCAAGGGCTTAGAAGCGGACTTAGTTCCGTCGGCGCATGGTGGCCTATAGTGCTTCACTTGTCTACGGACTGGACACTGTGGGTATTCGGCGGTAACATGGGTGTTAGAATTGCGCATCACACTATGATGTGGTGGATTATTGTGTGGACTATGTTCCATATTTACTACCAAATATGGAGAACCATATTCTGGAAAGAGGGAGATATAGCCATCGTATTCGGTGGTGAAAAATTCGTAAAAGCCGACAAGGCTTGAACGCCAAAAATCTTCTAATCGGCGTAGGCAACGTCCTCTTCACTGATGAAGGGGTCGGCGTTTACGCCGCCAAATACCTTGAAACCAACTACAAACATGATGACTCCCTCGAAATCATAGACGGCGGCGTGCTCGGCTTTAAGCTTATGGCGCTTTTTCAAGAGTATGACAATGTAATAATCCTAGATACCGTATCGATAGAAGACGCTCCGGGCAGTGTTTATAGGCTTCCTGCGGAAGAACTTTTAGGGCTTGGTAGCTACCGTAAAACGGCTCATGAGGTTGAAATAGTAGAGATGCTAGAGATTTGTTCTATGCTTGAAAAGATGGCAAATGTTGTTATTATCGGTATAGTTCCAAAAGATATAGAAACAGTTAAAAATGATATGACTCCTGAAATTATGAGCGGCTTTGAGACGCTTATCTCTACCGCACTTACCGAGCTATCGAATCTCGGCGTAAAATATGAGAAAAAAAACGATATAAACGTGCATTCTATAATGGAAAATTTTTTCAAGGAACACTCCGTTGGTAATCAAATATAAACTCGGACTTAACGGGGATGGCGAAGATTATGCCTACCTCGTATCGCACATACTTCAAAACACAAATTCTAATGTTATAAAAACAGATGATGAGATAATAATTTTTATGGAAGGCGATGAAGAGAGCATTAAGGGCTCTTTTGCGCTTTTGGGCGAAAAACTTCCGCTGTCTCTTTATCTTGCAGGGCAGACGGTAGAGGAAGCGGCTTTTATGCCGCCAAATAAACAGCCTTTTAAAGAGTCGTCATATCTTGCAATGCATCCACATTTGGCTAGAGAGATTATTGATGAAAGTAGCGAGCGTTATTTTGATATAGGCGGTATCGTCAGTGTGGACGGTGAAAAAGTTACCGACAAAAAAGCTCTAAAAAACTCACTTCAAAACATCGTTTCAAAACTAAAAGAGGGTAAAAAAATATCAATTCAAAACGAATCATCTTCTTTTACAGTTTCGACTCTTTCAGGCGACGCTGTTTTGATTACAAACCTCAAAGAAACAGCTTTGTCGCTATTTAATATTTCCACGGATGAAGCGCTCACTCTTAGCACAATGGAACGCCCGTTTGTCCTAAAGCTTTTGGAAAATAAATTTAAGCTTATCTGTTTTGCAAACGACGCTTTAACCTTGCTTTTGTCTAAATTGGCTTGCGATAGCGGAATCGATGCTCTTTATATTGGACAAGGCGGCAATGGCGATTCAAATGTTGTTTATAGCGGTATAAAAGGAGATGCTCCGAGTCGTAAGGTCTTATTTTTTAGCGGTAGCGATAGATTTTTTCTAAATGAAGAGTTCACTGCAGAGACTATAGATATTGAAAAGAGTTCTCTATTTTTTGATCTGAATATCTCAAAAGATTTTGGTGTTTATGCCGTAAAAGAAAAAGGTATTTTGAAAAAAGTAGCCGGAGCTGTTTTTTTTGAGGATGATTTGCTTGCATCAATAAGCAGTGCTTTTGATTTTGGCGCAAAACTAGCGTCAAATTTTGAGGTTGCTTTTATTGCAGAAACAAAAGCTCTTAAAGAGTTTAAAACATCGGGTAATTCAATAAACGATTTCTTTTTAGCTCTTAGTTTGTTGTTTGGCGCAGATGCTGGTTTTGCGCATGTGGCCTCACTTGCCAATGGCGCAGATATAGCCGGTGGCGTTAAGCTTGATTTTGTGCTTCAAAAAGATCAAAACGGCGTAGCGCTAGATTTGAAAAAATGTTTTGCATCTATTTTGAGCTACAAACTTGCAGGAGTTGAAAACAATATACTCGCATACTCAGTATTTGAATCTGCGGTTGACTTTTTGATTGTTTCTCAAGATGAGGCTAAAAAAAGTTTTGATATAAAACAACTTTTTGTTGGCGGAGAGTTTTTACTTTCGCCAGTATTTGTCTCAAAACTAAAATCAAAAATCAAAAATATAGACATAGACATGGCACTAAATAGGCTTCCTTCAAGTCTGCAAGGTTTGTACGAGATTGCAAGATAGGTGTGTAGAATTTGAGGTAAGCGGAGTTGTGCAAGGGGTCGGTTTTCGCCCTTTTGCCGCACGTCTCGCCTCAAAATACACTCTTACGGGCTTTGTCAAAAATAGTCCGGCGGGCGCATCTATAACCATTTGTGGCACTAGCACGGCAATCAATAATTTTGTGTACGAACTTCAAAACCAACCCCCTATACTTGCAAAAATAACCAATATTGCGATAAAAGAGTCCAAATACAAAGAGTTTAACGGTTTTACTGTTGAAGATAGCATGCAAGAGGGTGCAAAAAATGCACTTTTCCCGCCAGATTTGACCATATGCGAAGAGTGCGAAAAAGAGCTTTTTGACCAAAACGATAGAAGATTTTTGTATCCGCTCATCAACTGCCAAAATTGTGGCCCTAGATTTACCGTTATAGAGTCCTTGCCATACGATAGACGGCACACAACAATGCGTTTTTTTAAGATGTGCGAAACTTGTTATGGTGAGTATAAAAATATTTTTAACAGACGTTTTCATGCCGAGCCGATATCTTGCCCTGATTGCGGTCCGTCTTTTTACTTTGCCGATGAATGCGGCAATGTGCTACAAAACTCAAAAAACGGAAAAATATTAGAGTCTATAGCCACGGTTTTAAAAGAGGGCAAAATAGTAGCGCTAAAAGGCGTGGGTGGCTTTCATTTGCTTTGTTGTGCCGACAGCGATGAAGCTGTTGGAAGGTTAAGAGAGAAAAAAAGAAGAGCAAAAAAACCGCTTGCAGTTATGTTTGGTTCGCTTGAAAGACTAAAAAAAGAGTGCGAAGTTACCGAGCACGAAGAGGCTCTTCTTTGTTCCAAGGAGCGACCGATAACAATATTAAAAAAATCATCTAGCTACTCTTTAAGTTCACTCATTTCACACGAAAGTGCTTTTGTCGGAACTTTTTTGCCGTATAGCGGTATATATTCTATTCTTCTGTCTCTCGTAGATGTCGCACTTGTAGCCACTAGTGCCAATATTTCGGATGAACCTATAATTACGAATGAACAAGAGTTATTTTTAAGGCTTACTGGGGCTTTTGACTATGCCTTTTATTATGATAGAGCCATTGTTCAAGGATGTGATGATTCTGTCTTAAGAGCCGCAGATAAGACAACTATTAAGCTTAGAAACTCTCGTGGTTATGCGCCGTATTTTTTTAAGACAACCCCTTTTTCGGCTCCCGTATTTTGCGCCGGAGCGCATCAAAAAAATTGTTTTGCGTTTTGCTTTGACGATACAGTTTGCGTATCTTCGCATATTGGAGATCTCGGCTCATTGGAAGCGAGTGAGTATTATGAAAAAAGCGTGGAGCATATGCGCTCACTGTGGAACCTCTCGTTTTCTCTTGCCGTTTGCGACAAAAATAGCCGTTACGCTTCGTCAAAATATGCGTTATCTCTTGGTGTCCAGACTATAAAGATACAGCATCATAAGGCGCATTTTTTGGCGTCTTTGTTTGAAAAGGATATGTTGCATACCGATGCCGTTGGGATAGTATGGGATGGAACAGGGCTTGGAGATGACGGCGCCGTATGGGGCGGAGAGGTTTTTATAAAAAATGGATACGAGATAGTAAGAACCAAGCACATACCTGAGTTTTGGTTGCTCGGTGGAGAAAGTGCCGCCAAAGAGCCTCGCAAGGCCGCCATATCTTTAGCTCTCTCTTTTTTGAGCATAGAGGAGTCTAGCCTTGTAGCCGCTAGATTGGGTTTTAGCGAGTTTGAAACGAAGCTAATGTTTGATGCGTTTGAAAAAAAAATAAATTGCATCAAAACAACTTCTATGGGAAGACTGTTTGACGGAGTGGCTGCTCTTATCGGTGTTGTTCGAAATGATGCTTATGAGGGCGAGAGCGGGTTGATGATAGAAAGCTTGTATGATGCTCGTTGCGATGAAGATTTTGGCGAATTATCCGATCTAGGGCGACTTTTGCGAGCTATTTTGGATGAAAAAGATAACGTAAATGCGGCTACAAAATTTATAAATACACTAGCTATCTATGTGCATTCAATATCCAAAGAGTACAAGATGCCTATTTTTTGCTCCGGCGGGGTGTTTCAAAATGCGGCTTTAGTCTCAAAAATACAACAGAAATTGAAAAGCGAAGCCGTATTTTTTCATGAGAAATTGAGCCCAAACGACTCTTCCATTTGTATCGGGCAAGCCGCTTTTGCGTCACTGTATCTGGGCGGCTATATTGTTAAAGAAGAACTTTAGGTTAAAGTAAATAAAATCTTGACCAATAATACTAAAACAAGGTGAGTAATATGCATATTCCAGACGGTTTTTTGGCTCCGGCAGTCTACGCTCCGTTATTGATTGCCGAAGCGGCTCTCTTTTATATGGCATACAAAAAAGTTTCAAAACTTGTTGCCGATGACTCCGTGTTGCCTTTTTTGGCCTCCATCTCAGCCTTTAGTTTTGTAATCATGATGTTTAATATTCCAATTCCAGGCGGTACAAGCGGACATGCTACCGGTGTAGCTATTTTGGCTTTGCTTTTTGGCCCATGGATTGCGGTTTTCTCTCTTAGTGTAGTTCTTTTATTGCAGGCTTTACTATTTGGCGACGGTGGTATTCTTGCTTTTGGTGCAAATGCTTTAGCTATGGGCTTTTTTGGAGCTTTTTCTGCGCACTATGCAAGCAAATTCATCTCTAAATTTACAAATGAAAAGGTATCTTGGTTTGTCGGCGGATATGTGTCGGCTGTAGCTTCATCACTTGTGGTAGCCGTGCTTTTGGGTATAGAGCCTATGTTTTTTGTAGACGAGAACGGTAAGCCTGCATTTTTTCCTTTGGGACTTAATGTAACGATTCCAGCACTTGTCGGCTCGCACGCACTATTTTTTGGCATATTGGAAGGATTTATAACTTTTGGGGCTTTGAGTTTACTAAAAAGAGTAAACATAACTATGCCGGAGGCTCAAAAATGAGCTCTTATAAAAAGCTGATTATTGCACTAGCTATTCTTATAGTGCTTACCCCGCTTGGATTGATTACCCAAAACCCTTCGTGGGGTGAGTGGAGTGAGGAAGAGATGTCCACAATGATAGGATTCGTACCGAAAGGAATAAAAGAAGGCAGTTTTTTTGAGGCGCCTTTTGGAGATTACTCGTTTATGCCGTTTGGGGAGATTGGGGGCTATATATTTAGTGCGCTCATCGGCTCTATAATCATAATATCAATTTTCTATGCGCTAAAAAAGCTATCTTGTGCCAAAAAATAAATTTATAGCGATATCGTATCTTACTGCCTTATTGATTTTGAGCGTATCTACCGAGCTTTGGCTTTTTGCATGCACTGTACTCGTATCTTTTTTTATTTTGCATGTGAAACGAAGAAGAGTTGTATTTTTTAGATCCTTTTTGGCGGTATCGTTTTTTAGTGGTTTTACTCTTTTGGGCGCAGTTGCGGCATCCGTATTTTTTGGCTCAAATCAGGATTTCGGACATATAGGTATGCTCTTTTGCCGCTCCTTTGCCAGTGTGTTTTTGACGCTCTCTCTTGTGGATAGAATGGGAATTTTTAATATCTTTTCGGCAAAAAACGAACTCTCTATATTTTTTGTTATGCTCTTTGCCAAAATAGAGAGTCTAAAAAAAGAGATGCAAGAGTTTAGCGAGGCGGCAAAAAGCAGAGGACTTAGAATGGATAGCATGAAAGAGTCGCTAGGACTTTTGTCTATTATCGTGACCGCTTTGTTGCTTCGAAGTTTAGAGGGGTTTCGCACTAGTGCGGAGGCTTTGAGATCTAGGGGGCAGAGTGCTTAAAATAGAAAATCTGACGTTTGAAAGAGAGGGAAAAAAAGTAATAGACAATATATCCTTCCATATAAAAGAGGGAGAAAAAGTCGTACTTTTGGGTTTAAACGGTAGCGGAAAGACAACTCTTTTGAAATTTTTGAATGCACTTTATTTTGCAAATGAAGAAAGTTTTAGTTTTGAGGATAAAATTGTCACAAAAAAGAGTTTTACTAAGCAGTTTGAAACTGCATTTAGGCAAAAATGCTCTTTGCTTTTTCAAAACTACGATGCAATGTTTTTTTGCAAAAATTTATATGAAGATATTGCATTTTCACCGACTAGATTCGGGCTTGACGGTATAGAAGATAGAGTGTTCCATGCGGCAAATATGTTTGGACTTGAAAATAGGCTTGATGAATTTGCTTTTGGTATTAGCGGCGGTGAAAAACAAAGGGCAGCATTGGCCTGTATCTTTGCGCTCTCTCCGGCAGTATTATTGCTTGATGAACCGACATCTGCTCTTGACCCATTTTGGACTGCAAGGCTCGTGGAAATACTTGAGGCTTCAAATGCTTGTAGCGTTACCGCCACACACAATTTATCTTTGGCGGCGGAACTTGGAGAGCGTGCTATAGTGATGCGAGAGGGTAAAATAGTATTTGATGGGCAGACAAAAGAGTTTTTGGAAAATAAAAAGCTTATGGCTGATGCAGGACTCTTGCACTCCCACAAGCATCACCATGATGGCGAGGTGCATGAGCATCTGCATGCACACGACTGGAATTAAGATAACTAAATAAGGAAATTATAAATGTGTAAAGATTGCGGTTGTACGATAGCGGGAGCAAAAGAGGGGCATTCACATCACCACGACCACGGAGACGGACATTCACACGATCACCATCACGGTCACGAACACGGCGATGCGCACGACCATCATCACCATGAACACCTACACCAAAACCCGCAACTAAATGACAAAAAAACGATAGCGGTAATAACAAAAATACTTGACGAAAACGACCGTGAGGCCGCTGGAAATAGAGAACACTTTAATGAAGCGGGTGTGCTTGCGATAAATCTGATGAGCTCCCCAGGAAGCGGCAAAACAAGTATTTTGGAAAAAACCATAGAAAACGGCGGACTAAAAATAGCGGTAATAGAGGGTGACCTCGAAACCAACAAAGACGCAGACAGGATAAAAGCCAAAGGAGCGGCGGCGTATCAGATAACTACGGGAACAGCTTGTCATCTCGACGCACATATGGTGCACCATGCCCTTCACGAGTTGCCGATAAACGATGCAGATGTGGTATTTATCGAGAATGTAGGAAATCTTGTGTGTCCGGCTAGCTACGATCTCGGTGCACATCTAAATGTAGTGCTTCTCTCAATTCCGGAAGGCGCTGACAAAATCCAAAAATATCCCGTAATGTTCCGTGCGGCAGACCTTATCGTATTTACAAAGTGTGATTTGTTGCCGCATTTTGATTTTGATCTCAAAGAGGCAAAAGAGGATGCAAGGCGCCTAAATCCAAAGGCTGACATTCTAGAAGTCTCGACAAAAGACGATGAAAGCATCCAAAAATGGATAAATTATATAAAATTCAAAAAAGAACTCAGGGGCTAAATATGTGTCTTTCCATTCCTTCAAAAGTAGTTTCGTTAGATGCTGACAATATGGCGACGGTAGATACGCTTGGAGTCCAGAGGGTTGTTAGCCTTGATTTGATGCCTGAGCCTTTGGGTATCGGTGATTATGTGCTTATACATATAGGATATGCGATAAACAAAATAGACGAAGAGAGCGCGCTTCTTAGCATCGAGACTTTCAAAGAGATAATTGCACAGATGGATGAGGAAGAGCGCAGAGAGGCTCTTTGTGAGTAGTTCTCTTGATTTGAGTGTTTTATTTGACGGTTTTCGGGATAAAGAGACTATATTTGCGCTAAAACGCAAAATAACGGAAGATGCTAAAAAACTAAAAGAAAAACTATATATCATGGAAGTGTGCGGCGGACATACCCATACTATAATGAAATACGGCATTAATCAAATGATGCCGGATAATATCGAGTTCGTCCATGGCCCCGGCTGCCCTGTGTGTATCATGCCAAAAGGCAGAATAGATGCGGCAATAGCTTTGGCACAGATGAAAGACTCAATACTTGTTACACTAGGCGACATGATAAGGGTGCCTGGCTCCAAAAAATCGCTTTCACAGATAAGAGGAGATGGCGCAGATGTACGCTTCGTCTACTCCCCGACAGAAATACTCAAGATTGCCGAGCAAAATCCAAATAAAAAAGTCATATATTTTGCAATAGGCTTTGAGACCACTACGCCGATGACAGCGGCCTTGATGGATAGGGCTATTAAGAGTGGGCTAACAAATATATACTACGCAATCAACCATGTGACAGTGCCTGAGCCGATGTGTGCCATCATGGATGACCATGAGACCAAAGTAAACGCATTTTTGGCTCCTGCACATGTGAGTGTCATCACAGGCTCCAAAATCTATGAACCAATATCTGAAAAATACGGTGTTCCGATAGTTGCTGCAGGGTTTGAGCCAGTGGACATTATGCAAGCGATATCCATGCTTGTCGTGCAAAAGCTAGAAGGTAGGGCTCAAACTGAAATAGAGTATACAAGAAGCGTAAATACTGAGCCAAACCCCAAGGCAATGGAGCTCATCAACAAATATATGGAAGTTGACGACTCGTTTATTTGGAGAGGTATAGGCGCAATCGCCAAAAGTTCGCTCAGAATAAGAGAGGAATTTGCGTATTTGGATGCGTATAAGGTATTTGCGGATGCATTGCCCAAAGAGTCGGCAAAGGATCACAAGGCTTGTATCTGCGGAGAGGTACTAAAAGGCAAGGCAAAACCGTATGATTGTAAGGTATTTGGCACTGCATGTACGCCGTCTTCGCCTCTGGGTTCTTGCATGGTAAGCTCTGAGGGAGCTTGCGCGGCATATTTTAAATACGGAAAATCTATATGAAAAAAATCACACTTGCGCAAGGTAGCGGTGGAGTAGAGTCAAACAAACTAATAAACGAAGTTTTTTTCTCAAGACTCAAAAACGATATTTTGCTCGCCTCAGAAGATGCAGCGGTGTTTAAGATAGAAGGTAAGACGGCTTTTACGACCGATAGCTTTATAGTTAGTCCGATATTTTTTGCGGGCGGCGACATTGGCAAGATAGCGGTATGCGGTAGTTGCAACGACCTTGCTATGATGGGGGCAAAGCCAAAATATCTCTCGCTCTCGCTTATCATTGAAGAGGGTTTTGACCTTGGTGATTTGGAGCGCATAGCCGATTCTATTGCAAAAGAACTTGCCGTGAACGGTGCGATGGTGGTGACGGGAGATACGAAGATAGCGCCCAGAGGTAGCGTGGATAAGATATTTATCAACACCTCTGCTGTTGGCGAAGTAATGCTTGAAGGGATAAGTTGTAAAAACATAAAAGCCGGAGATAAGATAATAGTCTCTAGAAGCGTAGGCGAACACGGTGCGGCTATATTCTCGGCGAGAGAGGGAATAGAGCTGGTGAGTGCCCTCAAAAGCGACTGCGCTTCGATGTGGCCTATGGTAGAAAAACTAATCGGCGCAAAAGCCGAGATAGTGTCCATGAGGGATGCGACTCGTGGCGGTGTAGCCGCGGTTCTCAACGAATGGTGCGCCTCTTCTGGTGTCTCGATGGATATTACGGAAGAGTCATTTACAGTTTTGCCTGAGGTGTCCGGAGTGTGCGAGCTTCTAGGCTTTGAGCCGTTCAGCCTTGCCAATGAAGGTACTTTTGTGATGGCTGTGCGAAGCGGGGAAAGTGAGATACTTGATATTTTGCAAAGCGAAGAGTTTACAAAAAATGCCGCAGTGGTCGGTGAAGTCATTGATGACGGCAAAAATAGAGTGATACTAAAAAATGGTTACGGCACAAGAAGGATATTAGAATATCCGACCGGCGAGCTTTTGCCGAGGATTTGCTAAATGCATGAGTATTCGATAGTCCAAAACCTTCTTGACCTGTGCGAACAAAATGCCGAGGCGAACAATGCGACAAAAGTACATAGGGTTGTGGTAGGAATAGGCGAGATGAGCTCAGTGGAGCCGCAGCTACTTAAAACAGCTTTTGATACGTTCAAATTGGACACGATAGCCTCTGATGCGGTCATGGAAATACAAAGAACTCCGCTTAAGGCTGAATGTTTTGATTGTAAAGCCGATTTTGTCCCGACAATGTCAAATTTTTTGTGTCCAAACTGTGGCTCAGCAAGCACAAAACTTGTAAGCGGCGATGAACTGTTACTTTTAAGTTTGGAAATTGAATAATAGCAAATACGTGAAATAAGAACCACCGGAGGGGTTTTGGATATGATAGACAATGATGAAGAGTATGCAAAGGGCGAAGCTGTAAAGCCTGAAAAGGTAAAAAAGCCTGAAAGAGAAGAGTCGATAGAGGATTTGGATACTTTAAAAAAATTGGAGCCTATGTATAAAGGCGCTAATGCAATTAAGGCATTTTTAAACAAAAAAAACAAGGGCAGCGGTAAAAATAAGTAGCTTTTGTTCCTGATTGGTTTAAAAATAGCTTAAGAAATACCTAATTATTACAATTTTTTTAAATTTTTTTATCATTACCCCTTGATTTCATTGGTTTTTATGCTAGAATATAGGCGCATTACATAAATTTACAGAGGAGACGTCCTATGAACAAGGCAGAGTTTATCTCTATGGTTGCCGCAAAAGCGGGTACTTCTAAAAAAGATTCTGAAGCGAATCTAAACGCGATACTAGCGGTAATTTCTGAGACACTTGCAAAAGGTCAAGATGTTCCGTTTATAGGTTTTGGTACTTTTAAAGTAGTAAAAAGACCTGAGAGAATGGGTAGAAACCCAGGAACTGGTCAAGCTATCAAAATACCAGCTACTAGCGCAGTTACTTTCAAAGTTGGCGCAAAACTTAAAGAAGCAGTTGCCGGTAAAAAAGCTCCTGCGGCTAAAGCTAAAAAAAAGTAGTCCATATTTAGGCAGTCTTGGCTGCCTAAATACTCCCTCCCTCATTCACTTTTCTTAGATAATAAATCAAAGCCTCAACCTCTATATCCGTCAAAAAATATTCCGGCATTACACTTCTTTTCTTATTAAATTTCAAACTATTTTTTATGTCTGCAAACTGTGTTTTTGATATTTTTGGTGCAGTTATTTTTATGATTTTGTTATTTTTTTGGTAGCTGCCTAGCTCCATTCCCTCGCCATACTTGCCATGACACTTATCGCACCCTACGCCACGAGGATTTTTGTAGAGCATCTCTCCGTACTCAAAATTGTTTATAAACGACTCCGCACCTGCAAAATTGAGCGCAAAAATCAGCATAAAAAACGACTTCTTCAACCACTGCCTTCAAAGCAAAATTATCCTATAATACCCCAATTTCGCTTGATTTAAAGGAATTTCGTGGAGCTTCTGGACGGTAAAAAACTCTCTTCAAAAATAAAAGAAAACCTCAAAAAAGATACTGCTGAGTTTATAGAAAAAAACGGCGTAACTCCTGGTCTTGCCGTGATACTTGTCGGGGATGATCCGGCTAGTCATGCGTACGTGTCTATGAAATCAAAAGCCTGCAAAGAGGTCGGGATATACAGTGTAATGCACGAGATGCCGAGCACCGTAACAGAGGCGGATATACTCTCAACTATTCAGATGATAAACGAAAACCCAAAAATACACGGACTCTTAGTTCAACTCCCGCTTCCAAAACATGTAGACTCTACAAAAATCCTAGAAGCTATTACGCCGACAAAAGACGTAGACGGTTTTCACCCTTTCAACTTAGGAAGACTTGTTGCCGGACTTGACGGTTTTGTGCCTTGTACCCCGCTTGGTGTCATGGAGCTCTTAAAAGAGTACGGCATAGACGTAAAAGGCAAAGACTGCGTAGTGGTCGGCGCTAGCAATATCGTAGGCAAGCCTATGGCAAGCCTCTTGTTGAACGCCGGAGCTACGGTGGATATATGCCACATTCATACAAGAGATTTAAAAGAGCATACACTTAGAGCCGACATGATATTCGTAGGTGTGGGCAAACCAAACCTAATAACGGCAGATATGGTAAAAGATGGAGCCGTAATCGTGGATATAGGTATCAACAGAGTAGGCGATAAACTTGTCGGGGATGTTGCATACGAAGAAGTTTCAAAAAAATGCTCATTTATCACCCCCGTACCGGGTGGTGTGGGGCCTATGACTATCGCAATGTTATTATCAAATACGCTAAAGGCCGCAAAGTCAATATGAAAGAAAATCTACTAAAACTTTATAAATTCTCAAATAGTTGGACGGGTACGATTATTATCGTTCTTTTGGTTATATTTTTTGTTGCGCAGGCGTTTGTAATACCGTCAGGCTCTATGATAAGAACACTTCTTATAGGTGACCATCTGTTTGTCAAAAAATTTGCTTACGGCGTTCCTACCCCGCATATTCCATTTCTTGAAATTCCGCTTGTTCCAAACCATGACGGGCATTTGATAGATGGCGAAAGACCGCAAAGAGGCGACATAGTAATTTTCCGTTATCCACTGAATGAAAAAGTGCATTTCGTCAAAAGATGTGTTGCCACTGCGGGAGACGAGCTGTTTTTCCATAACCAAGATTTGTATATTCATCCAAAAGAGGGCGATGAGTACGCAAAAGCAAACTTCAAAGGCTATGAATTAGTATCTATCGGCGGCAAGCTATGGGTGAAAAATCCATATCAAAAAGAGCATAAAGGTATTCACTATGAAAACCAAAAAATATCTGCAAAAGACGGTGATATAGGGCTTGATAAGCGCTTTTACGATCCGGCTGCATTTTATGCCGACAGAGTAGGTTCTGAGCCTGTATTTGAAACACCTTTTTCGATGCTTGAAGCAGAAGATGTGAGACTTAGAAAGTACTTTTTTGGGCCGATTACACTTGGCGAAGACAAATTTTTTATGATGGGCGACAATAGGGATAACTCTGCGGATAGTAGATATTGGGGTCCTGTGAGTTACTCGCAAGTTGTTGGTAAACCGTGGTTTATATATTTTAGTTGGGATGATAACTATCTTGTCAGATGGGATAGAGTCGGCAAAACTATAGAGATGCTAGAGCGCGAGCTAAAATAATGTTTGATGTAGGCGCAATCGATCCGTACAAAGCCGTAAGTATTGTACTTGCCTTGATGATAGCTATCATAGGGCATGAGATAATGCACGGATATGTGGCGTATAGGTATGGCGACAACACCGCAAAAAATGAGGGAAGACTCAGTATAAATCCTATCATTCATGTTGACCCCGTCGGTACGATAGTGGTTCCACTGCTTCTTTTTGTATCCGGTTCACCGTTTTTGTTTGGTTGGGCAAAGCCTGTTCCTGTGAATATGTGGACTGTTGTGCGAAACGGCGGTTATAACGGCGCAATAGCGGTCTCTATGGCGGGTATCGCCTATAACCTAGTTATGGCCGTTACAGCTTCGATAGCGTTGGGATTTGTAGGTGGTGACGGTATTGTCGTGCAAATACTCTCTTATCTGGTTCTTTACAATGTTATTTTGGCGGTTTTCAATCTTTGGCCTATTCCTCCGCTTGACGGTTCTAATGCGCTTGGGTATTTGGGATTGAAGTTTGGCGTCAGAGCTATAGATGGTTTTAACGCCAAAATGGGCAACTACGGCATGATTATTTTGATAATTATCCTAGCTACGCCGCTCTCAAAGTTTTTTATGCTTCCCGCTTACGTTTTACTATCCTTTTTGTTATAATCAGTAGATTTTCAACAAAGGAGCACTCGTGAAACAAAATGTCGGCGGAATGGATAGATACGCAAGAATCGCAATCGGGATTGTTTTGGTTTTGCTAGGAACCGTTGGTAACGGACTAATAGGTGGACAAGGTATTGGACTTCCTGTTTCTGTCGTAGGTATTATCGTTATGGGTACGGGAGTGTTCAGATTTTGCGCCCTTTATTCGCTTATAGGCGTAAATACGGCTTGCAAGATAGCTCCGAAAGATGTGGAGAAAAAAGAGGGGGAATAAAATCCCTCCATATATAGAACGCACAAACGGGCAATACCCAAAAAGGGGTACGCCGAGCCCGTTTGGCTACGCTAGGCGCTAAGCCACTAAAGCTAGCCACATTCGTGGCAGAAGTTATTGGCTAATATCCAAACCAGTGTTTGATTTTGTCAAACAACCCTTCGTATTCGTTTTCACTCTGCTTACCCTCAAACCCAAAACTTTCATGCAACTTTGCTACAAGCTCTCTTTGCTCGTCGTTTAGTTTTGACGGTTTTACGATTTTGATTTGGACGATAAAACTACCGTTTTGTTTTGTTCTGACGTTTGGCGCACCCTCGTTTTTGTATACGAACTGCTCTTTGTCTTTTGTGTCAGGTTTTAGTTTTAGCTCCAATTCGCCTCTAAGCCCCGGAAATGTGATGATTTCGCCAAGCAAGGTCTGCGTGAAAAATACTGGAACTTCAAGATATATATCATCTCCATCTCTAACGTATTTTTTGTCCTCTTTTACGCTGATAACGATGTATAGGTCGCCTCTTGCGCCGCTTTTTGAGAGATTTCCTCGTCCGGCTACTCTTATTCTGTTTTCGTCATCTACGCCTGCCGGAATGTCTACTGTGATTTTTTCTTCTATCTCTTCGTAGCCTTGGCCCTTGCATTTTGGGCATTTTTCTTTGACGATTTCGCCCTCGCCCTTACATTTTGGGCAGGTCTGTGAAAAAGTCATAAACCCTTGTCTCAAAAATACTTGTCCGCTTCCGCCGCAATCAGGACATTTTGTTCTTTTGCCGTCTTTTGCGCCGCTTCCGTCACATTCGCCGCAAGGTTTTTTGTATTTGTAATTTACCTCTTGCTTACAGCCAAATACCGCTTCGTTAAACTCGATAGTGACGGAAACTGCCATATCAAGGTTGTATTTGTCACCTCTGCCTTTTTTGCCGCCGCTTCTACCGCCGCCGCCAAAGAACGAATCAAATATGGAGTCAAAATCAAACCCTCCAAATCCGCTTTGTCCGCCACCCATCTGACCTTCAAGTCCTTTTTTGCCGTATCTGTCGTATATTGAGCGTTTATTGTCGTCACTTAGCACCTGATACGCCTCATTGATTGCTTTGAACTTCTCTTCAGCGTCAGTGTCACCTTGATTTTTGTCGGGATGATATTTCATCGCCATTTTTCTATATGCTTTTTTTAGCTCATCTTGCGAAGCTGTTTTTTCTACTTCCAAAAGCTCGTAATAACATATCTCTATCATTGGCAAACCTCAAGAAAATTTTTTGCGAATTTTACCAAAAAGGGGCATAAGATTTAAATAATTATCCTGTAATATCCGCCTAATGAAAAAATCTAGTACAAAATTTTCCGAACTTGTAGACTTGTTGTCCTCATTGCCGACGATAGGGCGCAAAAGTGCTTTTAAAGTGGCGTATCATCTGCTTTTTGAAGATGGATTTCGGGCTATGAAGCTTGCCCACTTGATAGAAGAGGCTGTAAGAGAGGTTCGCAAATGCGCTGTTTGCGGCAATATCACCGAAGATGAGATCTGTTATATCTGCGCCGATGAGGCTAGAGATGCCAAAAGACTTTGTGTGGTTGCAAGCGCAAAAGATATATTTTCTATAGAGCTTAGCGGAAGCTATGACGGCAGGTATTTTGTGTTTGAAGAGCTAAAAGCCTCGGTACTTGACAAACTCGAAGAGCGTGCGAAAAGCGGCGTGCAAGAGATTATATTTGCTTTTACGCCCTCGGTTGAGAGCGATGGGCTTATTATATATTTGGAAGATAAACTTTCAGCCTATGGGGTCGGCTTTACCAAGATAGCACACGGCGTGCCGACCGGAGTCGCATTTGAAAATATCGATACTATCTCTTTGGCTAGAGCCATAGAATCAAGGGTGAAAGCCTAAAGCTCACCCGCTAACGTTTTTATAACCGCCGAAGCCTTTATGTGGCCCTCAGCCTCGTCAAAACTAGCAAATATCTTCGATAATTTCACGTCAAATCCATCGTTTTTGGACTTTAAAGCTTTGTCGTTCGGCACTTTTTTGGGTGCATCATCTTTTTTTGTAAATATCGAAGCCGCTTGCGAGAGGGCATCGCCCGTGGATGAGTAGTATTGCGTCAATGCGTTTGACAAGGCTAGCATCGAGGCTGTACCGTCTTTTAGTTTGATTAGGTTTTGCTGGGCCACTCTCATGTCGCTTAGCAGTGTTTCGTTTGCGAATTTTTGGGCATCGTTTAGTTTTGCGACGTCTTGGCTTGCTTCATAGGCTGCCAATTTTGCTTCAAATGCAGCTATGGAGTTACTCAGTACACCCGTTGATTTTGAAGCGTTTGAGACAAGCACCGTTAGTTTGCCGCCAAAGTTTGCCGCAGAAGATATTTGACCCGCATACGGAATAGGCATTAGTTTGATAACTGAAGATGCGCTCGATATTGCTCCTATATATTTCGAGTAATCGGCGATATACTCGTTTAAGAATGCTATATATGCGGACATGCCTTGATACTCGTTTTTGAATGCGTTAAGGGCATTTTTTGCTTCACGCAACTCCTTGGCTTCTCTTTGCTCTAATTTTGGCTTATCGTAGCAGTTTTGTGCGATTGTAGGTTGATTTGCAGCGCATCCTGCAAAAATAAACAATGCCGCCATAGCCGACGCAACTATTTTTATCATTTTTCACTCCCGTTTTTATTTTTTATCGCCTCTTTTTTGGCAACTATCAAATATACCTCGCCTTTTGAAGCGGTCTGTCCGGCATAAAAAAGCGCCTCATCCCCTTCGCCAAAATATATATCCACACGTCCGCCACCTCTTATCGCTCCGCCGGTATCTTGCACCATAAAGAACTTCTCAAAAGGCTCTCTTTCAGTTTTTGGAACCACTGAAAGGCCGTTTAGCTTTTTGGGAACCTCTGTTTTTATGTAGGCCAAAGCGCCTCTCGGGATTAGCTCGCTATCCATCGCCACGCTCTCTTTGGCGGTCAACGCAACGCTGATGTTGCCAAAGATTCCCTCTTTGTCGTTTAGTTTGAAAAATACAAAACTTTTGTTTTTGTTTAGCACATAATCCCGCATTGTCGCATTGGAGTCCAAAAACTCTTTTATCGTCTGCATGTTGATGCGTGAAGGCTCCATTAGCTTCTCTTCGTATACTATTTTGCCGATGGAGGTGTACGGCTGACCGTTTTTGCCGGCATATCCGATGTAGTGTTTTTTGCCGTCGCACTCTATTATTCCGGAGCCTTGCACCTCTAGCAAAAATGCGTCTACTTTGTTATCCAGATACAAAAGAGGCTTCTCTTTTAGCGCACCTTTTTCTATCTCTTCTCTCGTGTAGTACGGCACTAGCGCTCTGCCTTCGACTTTTCCAGCTATATCACGAACAGAGTTTGCGACTGGAAACTGCTTCAAATCGGCGGTTATGAGGTCTTTTGGAAGCGGATAAATCGGTGCGTTGTATTTCTCTGTTTTTTTGAATGAGCCTTTGAGCATCGGTGCGTAGTAGCCTGTGATGAGTGAGGAGTTTTTGTCGTTTTTGCTCTCATACACCACAAACTCTTCATCTAGTTTTTGCAAAAAATCGGCTTTTGGAAGCTTCGAGATAGCCCTAAAAAGCTTTAGCGACTCCGCCATTTCAGAGGCTGTATAGTTTTGGTCGTAGAAGTTGAAGTTTGCATTTTTTTTCGATAGTTTTTCGTAGTAGCCTATCGAATTTTCAAGTGCGCCGTAAAAAGATTTTTGCGGTGTGTTTTGCACTATTTCGGATGGTTTTTTGAGGGATTTTTCGAGTGGCGCTATCTTGCGCACTTCCTCTTGTTTTTTCGGCTTCTCTTTTTTGGCTGAGGGTACGGTTTCTTTGATAGCACAGCCTGTTAGGAGCAAAAGCGGAAGCAGTAGATGGAGAATTTTCATTTTTTTATCACTTTTTGTTCAAATATTTCACACTGCATCCCGCTACTTTGGAAGACCACGAGACTAGGCATTTGAGGGCTTTTGAAGCCATAAGCCTTGCATCCGTAGGGTCTTTGCGGCTCGTATGTTACGAAGAAGTGTTTGCATTTTATACAGTTAACTCTTTGCACATGCGCTCCTTGCTATTGTCCTCTCTTTTTGCACTTCAAATTCGCTCACTTCTACCCACTCCTGTGTTTGTTCGATCTCGAAAAATACTTTGTTAAAATACTGGTCAAACCCGCTTTTTTTGGAGTCTTCCAGATGCACCATTAACGGCGTTTTGAGGTTTTTTCTAAACTCATAATTTTTAAGAGCTACTATCTCATTGATTCGGTGCAATCTCTCTTTTGATACGTTGCCGTTCACGTCGGCTTTTAGCGCTGCGGCTGGTGTGCCGTCACGTTTTGAGTAGATGAACGGGTGAATATGCGTTAGCGGCAAAGCTTTTAGGTTTTGCACCGCCTCATCCCATATTGCATCAGACTCACCAGGAAAGCCCACGATATAGTCCGTACCTATCGCAAACCCAAGACGTGAAAGCCTCTCAAAAAGCTTCAAATCATTCTCAAATCTATTTTTTCGGTTCATCTTTTCAAGCATTGCATTTGAGCTATGTTGGATAGCGATGTGTAGCTGTTTTGAGAAGTTCTCGTGCGATACGATCTCCAAAAACTCATCCGTGATTTGCGACGGCTCCACGCTTCCTAGCCTCACTCTTTTGGCTACGCCTAGTTCTATGATGGCTTTGATGAGCTTTTCTAGGCTCACTTCGCCGTCACGGTAGCTTCCGACGTTTGTGCCCGTGAGGATAAACTCGCTAAATCCGCTATCAGCTAATACTTCTATTTGTCGCAGTACCGTTCTTATCGGAACGCTTCGGCTATTTCCCCGTACGCTCGGTATGACGCAGTAGCTACATGCAAAATTGCACCCCTCTTGGATTTTGATAAACGCCTTGGTTTTGCCCTCAAAGTTTGTGACTATGCTATCGTCGATGTAGTTTTTGTCGCCTACGACAAACAGCTTTTGTGGTTCTTCAAAAAACTTTGTGATATTGGCTTTTTCAGAGTGGGCGAACACCAAATCCACCTTGCCAGCATCAAATAGCTTTTTGCCCTCCGTCTCTATGCCGCACCCCGTGAAAAGCACTTTGACGTTTTCGTTTTTACTTTTTACCTTCGATACATACTGTCTCACGCCCGTGTCTGCGCCGTTTGTGACCGTACATGAGTTGATTACTACGACATCGGCAACGCTCTCGTCGTTTGTCAGCTCGTATGCACCGATGTGCTCTATCATCACTTGCGTGTCAAACATATTTGTACGGCAACCAAAGGTCTTGAAGTATACTTTTTTCATCTACATTTCCAATATTACGCTAAAACGAGCAAAGCCCGTTTTGCTGCGCTAGGCGCTATGCCACTAAAGCTAGCTCCTAACGGAGCAGAGTTTTGCTATTTTTTTGCTATCAAAAATCCTGACGCAATTATAAACGCCATTCCCAAAAAACCAAATACGCTAGGGTAAGTATCCCCCGCCAAAACCCCAAAAATAACCCCAAATAGTACGGTAGAGTAACTAGCCGTACTGACTATTCCCGCTCTGGCGCAAAAATACGCCTTCGTCATCAGCGTCTGCCCCGCCGCCGAGAGTATGCCTACAAGCCCCAAAAACATTAGCTCTGTAGAGTTAGGCATCGTGAAGCTCCTCATTATCTCGCCCTCTTTTGTGAATGAGGCAAGAGCCATGATGAGTAGCGGCAAAAGCGTTCCAAATCCCATAAAAGAGAGGATGACAAACCTATGGTCAAAATCGTCTTTGAGTCGCCTGATAGTAGTGTAAGCAAGAGCAGCGCAAAAACCGCCGAATACCCCGACTATGTTGGCGTACGCCATGCTAATACCCTTGTCCGCCCCTATGACAAAAATACCCAAAAACCCTATAAATATCGCCGCCACTTTCACTTTGTCAAGCCTCTCCGACATGAGCAAAAACCCAAGAAGCGCGCTAAAAAGCGGTTCCGTCTTTGAGATAGTCATGGCGTCGGCTAGGCTCACTGTACCTACGTTGTAAAAAAATGCAATAAGCGCCACCGTGCCGATAAATCCTCGAAAAAGTAGAAGATGGAGCTTTGAGCCGTCAAATTTTTTTGGTTTGCCGTATCTAAAAAACAGCATTATTATCAGTATGCCTACAAAGTTTCTAAAAAATGTTATCTCCACTGCGCCGAGTCTGGAAACGAGCTTTGCGAGTAACGCAACTATCGAAAACAGTAAGGATGCGGCAAGCATATAAAGTAGGGCTTTTTGTTCTTTTGTTATTATCACGGCAGAATTTTACCAAAAAGGGACTAACGGTGAGAGAATACGGATACGACGAATTTGCGACGGATATGAGAGTGCTTGCCGACAAAGTAACGGATTTTAAAGCAGATGCAATACTCTTCGTGGCCCGTGGCGGCGCTACGATGGCGCACTTCCTCGCCATGCACACTGGCGTGCGCAAGATGTACGCCGTCAATACCCGCTCCTACGAAGGCCAAACGAAACTAGGCGCACCTATCGTGGATGAATTACCAAACCTCATTGGAGCTAGCAAAGTCATTGTGGCGGACGAGATAGTCGATACGGGCGAGACGCTAAAGATAGTAATCGAAAAACTACAGACCGCATATCCAAATATAGAGTTCAAAACCGTTGCGCTTTTTCAGCGTGAGAGTGCTGTGGTCAAAGCTGATTGCTATTTGCATTTGACTGATGAGTGGGTGGAGTTTTTTTGGGAAAAAGACGGTGGTGAAATATTGTAGAATATGACATAAATCATAACTAAAAGCAGGATAGCATGATTACAAAAAATCGTTTTGGCAACATTGATTCAGATGATATTTTTGCCAATGATAGGTTGGGCAGAAAAGATGCTATTGAAAATTTATCAAGCCTTGTTGCTTCAACAAAAGAATCGCTTGTTATGAGTATAAACGCTGATTGGGGTGCCGGCAAAACTACTTTTGTTAAGCTTTGGCAAGCGTATTTGAAAAAAGAAAAAGGCGTTAAAAGTATTTATTTCAGCGCATGGGAAGATGATTTTTCAAAAGAGCCGCTAATTTCAATTCTTGGTGAAATTGACAAATATATTTCTGAAAATTTTAAAACTGAAAGTCAGGCTGTAAAAAACTTTGAAAAAGTAAAAGAGTTTGGCGGGAAAGTTTTAAGAAGAGGTTTGCCTGCTTTGATTAAAGGTGCCACGGGCGGAATACTTGATGTTGAGAAAGGCGCTGAAGAAGCGATTGGCGCATTAAGCGAACAGACAACAAAAGAACTAATAGAGAGATATTCAAAAGATAAAGAGGTGTCGGAAAAGTTTAAAGAGGCTATTTATGAGTTGCTCAATAATATCGATAAAGACAAGCCTTTTGTAGTTTTCATAGATGAGCTTGACAGGTGTCGTCCACTTTATACCATAGAACTACTCGAACGAATCAAACATATTTTTGGAATAGATGGGCTTATTTTTGTGCTTTCTATTGATAAAAAACAGCTTACTGAATCCATAAAATCACAATATGGAAATATCGATGCAGACAATTATATAAGGCGATTTGTTGATTTGGAATATAGCTTACAGAATCCAAGTATCGATAAATTTTGCGATTACTTATATAGAGATGTTTATGGATTAGATAAAGTCATCAGGGGAAAAGAAATACATGATGTAAGCGGTGTAAATGAGGTCACGCTCAAAATGCTGAAGTATCTAACTAATTCCATGAGATTGAGCTTACGTGAGATTGAGCATATCTTTATTCAAATAAACATAGTATTTAAAACGATAGAAAAAAATTTATGGTCGCAACATTTTAGAGTGTTTATGTTTTTTGCGGCTTTAAAATTAAAATATCCACAGCTGTATATCGATTTGATTGGTAAAAAGATTGCATACGGCGATATATTGAATTTTGTGTTGTCCAGAGAAGAGGAGAACAATGAAGATAAAAATATTAGAGCATTAATTAAATCAATTCTCATTGCAACATCAAAAACGGACGAAGAAATAAAAGAGGCGATTAGGCAGGAAAGGGAGGTGCTGGCAGGTATTGGGGATAGTGACACTAGGCAGTATGAACAAAGTAGGCTCGTTACATTTCTCAGTATAGGACAGGACGGATATTACTATTTGAATGAACTTGTTGATACTGTAATCAAAAAAATTGAGTTTGTGGAAAAATTTAATTTTGACGGGCTTGATGATTGAAAATATGGGTAGACAAATTAATGAATACTGATTCAAACCTTATTAGTAATATTTTCAAAGGGGGTAAACTTGACAAAAAAGCAATGTGTAAAATTTGCACATTGTACATTCGGATAAGTCGATAAAGTATTACAATCCTCAGCAGGCTTACAGTGTCAAGTCGCTTCAAGGTGCAAAGTTTCAACAATGAGTGATGCAAAAGACCAACTTTTAAAGGCAAAGAATGCTAAAAAAAGCAATAGTGCACCTATGCACTTATCTACCGTAGTACGATACCAACGTCGCTTTGCCGATAGTGTGCATATTTAGCATGAAGCCCACAAGCGCCGGAGTGGCTTTGGCATCTACTCCTAGGTGTTCGGTGTCTAGGGCGTGGAGGGTAAATATATATCTGTGCGGTTTGTCGCCTTTTGGCGGGCAAGCTCCCAAAAATCCGCTTTTGCCCGTATCTGTAGCGCTTTGCACTGCCGTGAACAGCTGTTTTTTGGTGGGATTGCCGAAATCTGACGGTATCGCATGTATGGAGGCGGGAATGTCAAAGACCACCCAGTGCCACCAGCCGCTACCGGTCGGTGCGTCAGGGTCGTATACCGTAACGGCGAAGCTTTTTGTGCCTTTTGGCGCATCTTTCCAGTGAAGTTCGGGCGAGATATTTGAGCCGTCGCAACCGAAAGAGTTTGCCACTTGAAGCTTTGTGAGCTGTCCGCTTAGGTCGTTACTAAAGAGCGTAAACTCTCCGGCAAATAGTGACACTGCCGCAAATGCGATACTTAGAACTATTTTTTTCATTTTACTTTCCGTGTTTTGTTTTGCTAAATATACTCCACAAGCTCTTTTATATCAAATCTAACTCTCGGTTGCTGCTCTTTTATTCTATATCCAAAAGGCAGCATAAGCGCTACGCCGTAAAGTGAAAGGTCGATAGGCAACACGCTTTCCAACGCCGCTTTGTCGTAGCCGCCTATCGGACAGCTATCTATGCCGATATACGCCGCCGCCGTCATCATATTTGCCGCCGCTATGTGGCACTGCTGCATCGCCCAACACTCCAGCGCTTCGTTACTCATTGGGTCGATAAAGCCTTTGTACCAGTCGCCTACCTCGTCAGCACCGAACACTTTTTTGTACTGTGCCTCAATATACGGCGTGTTTGAACGCATCTGTTTTTTGTATAGCACTACTACTAGCTCGCTGCATGTCGTTATCTGCGGCTGATCCCACGCTACGGCACGGATGGACTGTCTTAGTTTTTCGTCTCTTACCACGAGAAATTTCCAGTGCTCAAGTCCTATCGAGCTTGGGCTCATGCGCCCCGCTTCGAGTATGAAGTCAAGGTCTGTTTGCGACATTTTTTTGGTTTCGTCGAACAGCTTGCACGCATGGCGAAAATTCATCGCTTTTTCAAAATCGTTTCTCATCGGGCTTTCCTTATTTTATGTTTTGTTTCAGATGTTCTTGCAGTTTGGAGAGAGCTTCGTCTAGGCTGAACTCAGACTTGTATATATCGTGTACCGAGTAGCTAGGAAGTTTCTCGACTCCGCAAAACTGAAATGTCTTGTGAAGAGCCACATTCGCCTCGTCAAGGCTAAGCCCGTCGAAAAATCCTTTTCTATTGTCAAATTCGCTTGTCGGGCAGTTGTATGTGAAGCTGAGCATATATTTTTTGCCGTTCATTAGCCCGCCGCTTCCGTATGTTTTTGATGGGTCGCTTCTTGTGCGCCCGTCATTTGCGTATGTGACCGTACCGACGCCGCCCGAGAAGATGTCGTCTATGTATTTTTTGCCAAGCCAAGGCAACCCCATCCAATATACGGGAGATTGGACGAAAAATATATCAGCCCACGCAAATTTTGCCACCTCCTCAGCAACATCGTAGCCGTCTTCTATCACTGTTTCTTTGGTTTCAAATCCGTTTGCCTCAAAAAATGTTTTTGCCTCATTCGCGAGCGACCTTGTCAGATTCCCGTTTGCGATACCGTCGTATTTTTGGTGGAGGGTGAGCAGTAGTACTTTTTTCATTGTGTGCCTCTTTTTGTGGTTTGGTGAGATTTTATAATGTTGAGTTTATAATGTCAAGTATACACCAAAAAGTAATATACACACCAAAGGGTAACTATAAATGGAAAACGCTAAAGTCTACAACTGTGGCTTTGAGCTTACTCTTGAGCTTATCGGCGGCAAGTGGAAAGGGCTGATACTTTGGTATCTGCACGAACACGGTACGCTCAGAAACGGCGAACTTATGAGACTTATCCCGTCGATAACACAAAAAATGCTGACACAACAGCTTCGTGAAATGGAAGAAAACAATCTTATCGTACGCAAAGTGTACGAGCAAGTGCCGCCCAAAGTCGAGTATTCGTTGACTGTGTACGGCGAGAAACTGCGGTTGATTTTGGAGTCCATGAAAGAGTGGGGCATGGAGTACGCAAAAGAGAATAATATAGCAATGGCTTGTAGCGGTAAAAAGTAGTTTTGAAAAGCGCTACGCCGTCGTTTAGCTCTCTAATATCTTTTTGTAGTTTGTATACACGGTACTATTCAATAAGTGCGAAATACTCGTCGTTGTAGCGTTTTGGGTGTTTGCGAAACGCTTTAAAGAGCTTTTTTGCGCTCATAACTTAGCGCCATGCGCACGCAGATGACGCTCACCCCTGCATCTAGCGGGGCGGAGCATCTATATGCTCTCGCACTCTTTTGTACAAGTGTACGCTACTTTCCTATTGCAGATTTGTGTCTGAAATATAGTTTTTGCTCTCTTGCACCGTAATAGTTGGCTTGTCATCGTAGATATGCGCTCCCATTCTCGTAAATACGAAATTCCAAAACGGAGTGAGATTGCGACGGGCGATGATGTAGTGGATATCGTGTCTATAATGTTTTGTTGCTTCCATAATGTTTTTAATATCGAATGGAACTACAGTGATATTGGAGTTTGCAACTTTTGCGTTTACTCCAAGTGTCATAGCCCAAAACATAAATCTCCACAAAAACTCCGTCGCTTCACTGTAGACATAGAGCGCGACCATGATATGAAGGGCGAGAAGCATAGAGAATAACCCTTTTAGGTCTGCCCCAAGCTTGAAGATTAATACGGCGAGCAAGGAAGCAACCACCATAAAAACTGCATTTAAGATGTTGTTTGCCGCTATTGTGCGACTCCTGCTCTCTTTGTCGCTGCGTTGCTGTAATAGTGAATACAGTGGAACCGTAAAGAAGCCGCTAAAAAAACTGATACCGAAAAAATCCACAGCCGCTCTAATAACACCGTCGCTGAAAAAAATCAAATCTGCCAAAAACAGCGTAATACCTATAGAGCCTATCGGCACAAGGCCTATTTCGACCTGCTTATGAGATAGTTTTTCGCAAGCCACCGAACCTATGCCTATACCAATCGAAAAAATAGCCAAAAATGTAGTTATCATCCCCTCATTGCCGTGTAGATACTCTTTTACGTATAGTGGAAGTTGTGTAAGGATGAGTGCTCCCAAAAACCAAAACCATGAGATGCCGAGCATTGAAAGCAGTAGCACGCGGCTTTTTGCTCCCTCTTTTAGCACCTGAGATGTAGCTTTTATGATGTTTGGTTCAAATGCCAAAGACGGGTTTGAAGCGGCTGCGGGAGGCATGTATCTACTCGCTATATATCCGATGATTGCGACTGCTATAAGCAGGGTTGATACGATAAAAGCGCCGTTTGTCGCCGTGATAGTCGTACCGCCGATAATAGTGCCCAGAAGAATTGCCAAAAACGTACCACCCTCTATGTAAGCATTGCCTTTGACAAGCTGTTGCGGAGGTAGATGCTGCGGTATAATCGCGTATTTGATTGGGCCAAAGAATGTTGCTTGCACTCCAAGCCCAAATAGTACGGCAAGAAGCATCCATATATTTTGCGTGTAAAGCCCGACACAAGCGATAAGTACGAGGAGCAACTCAAGTATTTTTAGTTTTCTCGTTAGTGCTGTTTTATCATGCTTTTCGGCAATTATTCCCGCCCATGCCGAAAACAAAAAAAACGGCAATATAAACACGCCGGCTGCCGCATTAACCAATACTCCCGGACTATCTGATTTGATAATGCCGAAAGTTATCATGATAAGCAGTGCGTTTTTGAGAATATTGTCGTTCATTGCCCCAAAAAACTGCACTATAAATAGGGGTAAAAAGTTTTTCTTAAGCAACATAGGATTCTTTCAGTGTTACATAGTCCGTTTTGCCAGTCCCTAGTACCGGAATAGAGGCTATAAATATTCGTTTTTTAGGTATAGACATTTCGGCATAGCCTGTCTCTCTTGCCTTTGTTAGAAGCATCTCATTTGTAATATCTTTGTCGGTAGTGAATAGCACAAGGGATTCGCCTTTGCTCTCATTTGGCTCGGCAATAACTGCATGCATTGCTTCAGGAGATACGCTTTTGACGAAATTTTCGACCGCCTCCAGTGATACCATTTCCCCTGCAATTTTTGCAAATCTTTTGAGCCTGCCTTTGATAAACACATATCCGTCTTTTATCTGTACGATATCTCCGGTCGAATACCATCCCTTGCCAAATTGTGATTCGCAATGCTCTACAATGCCTGGATTGTCGGCTTTGATATAGCCTTTCATGATGTTTGGCCCTCTGACGTGCAGTATTCCGCCCTCATCTACGCCCTCAACCTCTTCTAATATATACTCCATTCCCGGTAGTAGTTTGCCCACCGAACCCGTGAGCGAAGACATAGGGGTATTGACCGATATCACCGGTGCGGTCTCGGTAGCTCCGTAGCCTTCCAATATGCGTATTCCGAATTTTTCAGACCACATTTTTCTAGTTTGCTCGGATAGCTTTTCCGCTCCGGCAACTACGTAGCGCACTTTGAAAAAATCATATTGGTCGGCATTTTTGCCGTAATTTAGAAGGAAAGTTGATGTGCCGAAAAGCACTGTGCAGTTTTTGTCATAGATGATTTCCGGAATAATTTTGTAGTGTAATGGATTTGGGTACAAAAATATCTTTGAGCCGGACAGAATCGGTAGTACGCAACCGCAGGTAAATCCAAACGAGTGAAATGTAGGTAAGGCAACAAAAAATTTATCTCCCAGATGAAAATCAGAAACCGCACGCACTTGAGCGGCATTTGATATTATAGAACGATGAGTGTGTACGACGGCTTTCGGTACACCTTCCGAGCCTGAGGTGAAGAGCACTACAAGTTCATCGGTCTTGTGTTTTACTTTGCGCGGAAATTTTGTTTTGAGAAATATATTTATTTTGTCCAAAACACCTATTTGACGCTTTAAATCTTCAATATATATGAGGTTTAACCCGAGAGTCGTAATATCCAAGCCTAGTTTTTCCAAAAATGCTCTCGATGTGACGATACTTTTCATGTGCACGCTCTCGCAACAAGAGCGGATGTTTTTGATACCCGAGGTGTAGTTGAGCATTGCGGGGATGCGCCCTTCTTTTGTAGCGCCGAGTATGATGCCAAGAGCGGGAATAATATTCGGCAAGAGCAATCCGACTATCTCTTTTTCTTTTGTGTATCTGTTTAGCACGATACCTGTGGCATTTGCAGTTTGTAGTACTTTTGAGTATGGCGCCTCTACTAGGTTGTAGTCCTCGATGAAGTTTTTGTCGCCGTATATCTCCATAGTCTCCAAAAACATGTTAAACAAGTGATCCATTTTGGATGTTTTGAAGAGAGTGGACTGCATTATCTCTTTTAGCTTTTCACCGCATATCTTTCTAGCCGCATGCCCGCTAACGCCTTCCGGCATGTCGATATGTGTCTCTTCCGTGATATGCACGTCTATTTTTGGAAGCAGCATCTTCGGCAAAGAAGCTCTTGCAAAATACGAAAAGCTAGGACCGCTCAATCTTACAGGAATGACTCTCGCTCTTGTCTTTGCTGCTACAAAAGCAGCTCCGCTGTATATCTTCATCAGTGAGCCGGTATCGGTAATACGTCCCTCAGGAAATATAACTACGGGTCTTTCCTTGATGACTTGAATTATTTTTCGCATAGCCATTGGACTTGTCGTATCGACGGCAACGTACTCCACAAATCGCAGTACAAATCTAAAAAGTGGATTTTTTAGCACCGTGGTGTGAACCACAAAAACCGCTTGCGGGAGATTGGCTCCTATTATAAGACCGTCTATAAAAGATTCGTGATTAGAAACTATCAAGGTATTCGGTGCAATATCGGCTTTACCGTGGAGCGTTACTCTAAAAAGTGAGTTAATGATGAATTTTAGCATTCGCATTGCATCCTATGTTTTTGTTAATCTTTTAGTATTACAAAAGTTGGTTGAAAGTCGCCGCATATAACTTGGTATAATTCGGTAAAAAAAGAGTGTCATGTTTCTACCTACAACGCCTGCCGAAAAAGAGAAGCTTAGAATTGAGCAGTTCGATGTCATCTTGGTAAGCGGCGATACATACATAGACTCTGCTTACAGCGGCGTAGCCATCATCGGGCGGCTACTGGCGAGCAAGGGATATAGTGTCGGCATCATCGCACAGCCTGATATGGAGACGGGCGACATAGCGAGACTAGGCGAGCCGAAGCTCTTTTGGGGTGTGAGTGCGGGGCTTGTGGATAGTATGGTCGCCAATTACACGGCGCTCAAAAAACCAAGACGAAGCGACGACTTCACCCCTGGGGGCAAAAACACCAAAAGACCCGATAGGGCGAGCATAGTCTACACGGGGCTAATCAGAAAACATTTCAAAAGTACCGTGCCTATCGTACTGGGCGGGATAGAGGCGAGCCTTCGACGAATAGCGCATTTTGACTTTTGGGGCAACAATATCCGAAAATCCCTGCTTTTTGATGCAAAAGCGGACGCTCTCATCTACGGCATGGGCGAAAAAACGGTGCTAGAGCTTGCAAGTGCGCTAAAAAGCGGCAAAGAGTGGCGGGATATAAGAGGGCTTTGCTACGCCGCCAAGGAGCCGATAGAGGGGTATATCTGCCTGCCTAGCTTCGATGAGGTCAAGGGTGACAAAAACAAATTCATAGACGCTTTTCATCTGTTTTATCGCAACAACGACCCGCTAAGCTCTAGCGGCTTGTGTCAACTCCAAGACGCTAGATACCTCATCCAAAACCCGCCGCAATACTACCTGAGCGAATCCGAAATCGACGCCGTCTACGACCTGCCGTACACCAGAGATGTCCATCCGTACTACAAGGCTGAGGGCGAGGTAAAAGCGCTAGAGACTATCAAATTCTCGGTCACGACACACCACGGCTGTTACGGCGAGTGCAACTTTTGCGCTATCACGGTGCATCAGGGCAGGACTATACGAAGCCGTAGCGAAACCTCGATAATCAAAGAGGTGAAGAATTTTACGGAGGCAAAGGAGTTCAAAGGCAATATCTTCGATGTCGGCGGGGCGACGGCAAATATGTACGGGTACGACTGCGCCAAAAAGCTAAAATCGGGCGACTGTCACCACCAAAAATGCACGGGTGACAAGGTGTGCAAAAGCCTAAAACCAAACCACAAACGGCTCATAAACCTCCTGCGAAACATCCGCAAAATCCCTAAAGTAAAAAAAGTATTCGTCCAAAGCGGCATCCGCTACGACCTCATCAACCAAGACAAAGAGTACGGCGATATGTACCTCAAAGAGATAGCCGCAAACCATGTAAGCGGACAGATGAAAATAGCCCCCGAGCACACCGAGCCAAATGTACTTCGCCTCATGGGCAAGCCCGACAAAGAGACGCTTCTGGGTTTCAAACAAAAGTTTGAAAACATGAGCAAAATCAGCGGCAAACAGCAGTTTCTCACCTACTACATGATAGCCGCCCACCCTGGGTGCTCTGAAGCCGATATGACGGCGATGAAGCACTTCGCATCTTCAAGGCTACGGCTAAATCCAGAACAAGTACAGATATTTACCCCGACCCCGTCTACCTACTCGACGCTGATGTACTACACCGAGATGGACCCGTGGACTAGAAAAAAAATATTTGTCGAAAAAGACCCTGTGAAGAAGCAGAGGCAGAAGGATATTATTGTGGGTAGTAGTCAGGGCGCAAGGTGATATGCGTGGTCTGGAAAGAAGAAAAGTGAAAATTGAGCGCCTGACCCCAAATTTTCGGGAATTGGTGTGATAAGATTAAAAAGTAGCCTGTCCCCATTAGCCCATTAGCATTAGTCATTAGTCTATTTCTCCGGTTTTTATTTTCTCCATTTTCAATTCATGTTCTATTTCTTGTTCCATAATTATATCTTTTTGAGTTTTTTTAAAAATAATGAATATTAAAGTACCCAATATAATACTGACAACCATTGCTATTTTAGAAAATATTCCAATTGTAAATAAAACACTAAATATAAAACTTATCCAAGATGCAAAAATGATATAGCTCATTTTTTTTGATAAGTTTAATTTATGTATTAAGTCTCCATCATCTCTAAATATTGAAAATATAAATGCTATAAAAGCATTTGAGACTAAACTTATGCTGTATGAATAAATAGATAAATCAGTAAAAAAATCTTTCGTTACACGCTCATCTGCTCCGAGTAAGCTAAAGAAAAACGCAAGAGATAATGCTGAAAATGAACTATATATCCAAATTTGTGTTTCTATAAAACTATTTTTTGTAAAGTGTTTTTTTTCCATTTTTTTTCTAAGTTCTTCGTTGTCATTTTCCATTTTTATCCTTGTATAATAAATTCATAGTCTAATGTTTAAAATGAGTAATCAAAAAGCTGTCCATACAGCAATTTATCGGCTTATTTGATTTGTTAACTCTATAATCCATATATATTTTGTCTACTAATAAAGGCTTGTTTGCCACCTTCTAGTATGTCGCAACAAAGTTGTCTTGTCTCTTCATTATCTATTGACCCACGATTAGAAATATGCGTTTTAATGCTTGTACTTTTTAGAGGAATGACAAGCTCTGCATCTCCTAACACTGCAATATTTGGATTGTGCGTTACAATAATTACTTGTCGATTTTCCTTGATTTTACGCAAATTTGTCACAATAGTTTTATAGATAAATTCACTATCTAAGTTGTCTTCAGGTTGATCAATTAAAAGCGGTATGGTGCTTTTTGATTGGATAAGAATAGCAAGGAGAATTGACTGCTGCTGTCCCAGTGAAAGCTGAGAAATTGAACGTGTAAGGTGTTTTTTAACACCCGCATCTCCTATAACTTTGGTTACAGATAAACTAGGTGTGTCTTCATACTTTAGAGCTTCAAAATCTTCATACTTGTAGTCTTCTAATGCTTTGTCGATTATAGAAGTAATTTCTACATCTTGAAAAACTCTTTTCCCATCTTCTTGTATAGATGCTAGTTTAGGCAATTTTCTTTTTTTTATTCCCTCGCAAAACTCCATAATAGATATATGTTGTGCAATAGTTTTGGATTTTGGCACTTGTGCAGTCCTCCATCCCATCATATCTTTAATTGCATTTTCAAAATCTGGTGAATAGGTACTTTCATAATATTCTGCTTTTACGAAAAAACCATCAACGGCATTTTTTAAATTGTCATTGATTGTCATTGCGAAACTGTAACGTTTTCTATAAATTTCTTTTTTTATCTCACTTCTTTTTTTTATTAATTCCTTACGTGAAGCTTCTAGTTCTGTGAGTTGTTTTTGAATTTCGTTTTGTTTTTTTAGCCTATCTTCATAATGAGCTAGGTCTTTGATAATTTGATTTATTTTTCCCAAGTCAAATGGTATGCCTTGTTTTTCAAGCTCACCTTTCTTATCTTCTATCTTTGTTAAAATATCTTTCTCTTTCTCTTTCCACGATTGTAATTGTATTTTGAGTTCTTCAATTTTTTGATTTAGTTCATCATTCAAGCTTGAAGATGTTTTTGAAACCACTCTAGAGAACTCTTCAACAATTGCTTTGACTTTGGCAAACTCATCTTTTCCAATAATAATTTCATCATCTGTCATTTTTGAAAACGTCTCAAAAGTATTATCGTCACTCAGTACTTCTTTATAGGCTTTGATTAACTTCTTTAAATTTGCAATAAGATCATCTCGAATTTGTTTTTCCCTTGTTAGTGAAATTTGATATTTCACTAACTCTCCAACTTTATCCTGTTGTAATTTTTTTACCTTTTCCGATAGATTAGTTAACTGCTTTTTTGTATCTGGTATCCCTTTCACTTCAATACGAGCTTTATTTAAAGCACTTTGATTATCAAGTAAAAGAGCACATGTCTCTTGGTCTTCGAGGATTAAAGGTTTTATTTCGATAAAACTATCTAAAAAATCGAGCAATACCTTAGGATTTTCATCGCTGTGTTGTATGGTATCAGCTGTTTCACCTTGCCCATAGCTTTCAATTGGAATATGGTCAATTCCCTCAGACATATCAGTGACATTAATTACTGAAGCATTTTTTTCTCTTTTAAATTCAATTGTTCTTCCTGTTTCATCTTCAAAAAACATACTTATGTCATCTGACCAAATATCTGAGTCTTTGACTCTGGAAGTTGAGTTATTTCCAGAAACTTCACGTAGTGATTCGAGCATAGTTGACTTTCCAGTTCCTCTACCACCAATAATACATGTAAGGTTTTTACTGAACTTAACATTCTGCCCATCCAATAAACCTCCACTGAATTTCATACCAACAAAATAAGGAATTTTTTCTGGAATCGTATTTTCAAGTCTAACCCTCGATTCATGACTAATCAAAGCGATTTTAAGAGCATGAAAACTCAGCGTATCTACTTTAAAACGAGTCAATCTTTTGTCACCCTCTGCATTGGTTCCTAGTTTATCTAAGTTATGAGAATCAGAAGACATGATTTTTGGCAATGTGCTATCTGGTCGTTGATCTAATTTTTTTCGTCGCTCTTCTAGAAGTTGTTTTCTGTTTGCATCGCCATCTAAATCTGTGTAGTAGTCAATGCTATTTTTGGAGCTAATTTCTAAAGCTAATAGGCTTGGATAAGTAAAAATATCTTCAATAACATGGCTAAATCGACCAATGACTTTTTCAAAACCAGAATCTAATTCAATATGTGCCAATACCCCAAAACCATTGAATTCATCTGCGAATTTTAAACATTCTACTATGCCTTGGCTACAGCGCTCTTTATCATCAGATATGGCAAGTTTTCCATAAAAACTTCTTAACTGAGAGTATGTTTCAAAGTAGACTAATAGATGCCCTTGAGTAGTACTTACTTCAATTCCAGGGACTACTAGGATATTTTTATCTTTTGCATAATCGATAGCTTTTTTAGAATTTGCAATTTCATTGTGATCTGTGATACTAATAATGGAAAGATTATTTTGAATTGCAGTTTCAATTATATTTTCAGGAGTCATAGTTATATCAGTCACATCAAAAGAACCGTCATCTTTACCATAAGAATGTATATGTAAATCAGCTCTTACAAAATCTGCACCAGCATTTAGTCCAATAATTTCTTCCATTCTTATGATTCCTCATGGTCAACTATTTTTTATGCATACTTAATGACATATTTTATATTCTATGCCGTTTTTCTTAAAAATAGATGCCAAGTATCCAATCTCCGCTTTTATAGCTTTATATAAAACAATAAAAACCTATCTTGCCATCTCGCCAAAAAAAGCATATAATGTTTGACATATATTTGACTTTTGGAGGCTGAATATGACACAAAGCGTGGGAGCTAGGGATATACTGCGAAATCCGTCGCTTCTAAGGATAGCGCCGACAGATACGCTAGTCGTAGAGGACAAAAAATCGCACAAAATGCTGGGGCTGTACATCGGTACAGACACGGCAAAAGAGTTTTTGGAGTATCAGGCAAAGGCAAAGCTACTAAGTAGTGCCAAAAAGATAGCCGCATCCGCAAAGCAAGAGTACAAAGAGCTAGAAGGTGCCGTAGATGATGGTATATGAGAGGGGTTCGATAGTGCTCGTAAACTTCAACCCTCAAAAGAAAAAAGAGGAAGTCTCCAAAATCCGCCCCGCCGTCATCGTGTCGGACACAATGCTAAACGATATACTCGACCTCGTGAGCGTAGTGGCGCTGACTACCAACCTCATAGACGACGCCGAGCCGCTAAGGGTTCGCATATCTGCAAGAGAATCTCTCAAAAACGATAGCGACGCCATGATAGAACAGCTCAGATGCGTGAGTAAAAGCCGTATCGGCGAGAGAATAGGGCGACTAAGTGATGATGAAATGGCAAAAATCGAAAACGGTATGAAACTGATGTTGGGACTAAAATAAACAAATATCTTTGCAGGAGATGACAATGAGCGAAAAGTATAGATGCGGATGGGTCAAACTAAGCGACCCTGTATATGTGGCATACCACGACGAGGAGTGGGGCAAACCCCTGCATGACGACAATGCGCTTTTTGAGCTTTTCTCCCTTGAGACGCAGTCGGCGGGGTTGAGTTGGCTGACGGTGCTCAAAAAACGGGATGGATATAGAGAGGCTTTTGAGGGCTTCAAGCTTGAAGAAGTAGCGGCGTATGACGGTGACGATGTGTCTAGAATACTGGATAGCGGCAAGGTGATAAAGAGCAAGCCCAAAATCGAAGCGATAGTGAGCAATGCCAAACTGTTTTTGCAGATACGAGATGAATTCGGCTCACTAGATGCGTACTTTTGGGGCAAAGTCGGTGGCAAAACTATCGTAAATGACATACCCGACTACCGCACCGCCGCCTGCCACACTCAAATATCCGACGAAATCACAAAAGAGCTCAAAAAACGAGGCTTCAAATTTATCGGCTCCACCACGATATACGCCTTCATGCAAGCGTGCGGGATGGTGGATGACCATGAGAATATATGTTTTTGCAAGGGGGTTGAAAAATGTTTATAGACTTTTCCACATTGAGCGAGACCAAAAAATATAAAGTAATGAGTAATACGATTTTTCCTAGACCGATAGCGTGGATAACGACACAGAGCGGCGGTGTGGTAAATCTGGCGCCGTTTAGCTACTTTGCTCCTATTAGCTCTGAGCCGCCGTGTGTAGTCGTCTCTATCGCCAAAAAAGAGGACGGCGAACCAAAAGATACGCTACGCAATATCTTGGAGCATGGAGTGTGTACTATCAACTTTGCCCACAAAGAGTTGCTGGAGGATTTGAAAAACAGCGCCGAAGAGTTGCCGCCGGAACTTAGCGAATGCGATGAGTACGATATACGGACAAAAAAGATTATCGATGGTTTTCCGCCAATGGTGGCTGAGGCAAAATGTGCGCTGTTTTGCGAGTTTGTGCAAAAAGTGGAGCTGAACAACAGATATGCACCCATAATACTGGAGATAAAGCATATATATTTGGATGATGATGCCGTGGATGAAAAGTTGCATATAAATTTGCAAAACATCGGACGGGTTGGAATGCAGTTTTTGGTGGATAGCATGCGAATAGGTTAAAAACAAAAAAAGCTCAAAAAGAGGCTTCAATACAAGCGAAAATAAAAAAGTCTCTTACGCAATATCCGTAATGCTTAAGATTTTTCCATCACGAAATGTAAATTCTGAACGACCTTTAAGTTTTAGTGTTTCACCGGTTTTGAGCCCATTTGGTAAATCTGTGGCTAATACGGTTTCAAACTCAATGTCTATTGATGCTTTTTCATCTTTTATTTCAGAGTTAACTATTGTCTGTTTTCGTGAACTAAACAGGCTTTTGGATTGCTCGGCAAGATTGCGAAACGATTCTTTGCCGGATGTGGACGCATTGACTTCACCGTTGGTGATGTTTTTAAACTCTACATCGGGGTGGAGTGTTGTCGTCATTGCTTCTATATCAAATGAGTTATATGCTTCAATATAGTTTTCAATAATGTGTAAATAGTTCATTTGTAATCCTATCTAATCATTGTTGCGATTCAATTATAGCATCGCCTCGTTAAAGGCCGTGGCATCGATATACTTTGTTTTAAAATCCAAGGGAGTAAAAATGACACTATCAACCATAGGTGCTTTCATAGTTTTCTGCGTTGCGCTTTTGCACGCTTACTGGGGTTTTGGCGGGAAGTTTTTGGCTGACAAGGCGGTGCCAACCGATGATGACGGTGTGCCGATGTTCGTTCCGGGGAAGGTCGCTACTTTTGCGGTCGTAGCCGTACTGCTCGTGCTTGCGTGGGCGATGGTGTCTAGTGGAGTGGCGGCAAAGGTGATAAGTGGCGTGTTTGCTCTTATCTTTTTTGCTAGATTTGTCGGTGATTTCAACTACGCAGGGATGTTCAAAAAACACAAAAATACCGAATTTGCCCGTATGGATACGCTTATTTACTCGCCGCTTTGCCTATTTTTGGCGGTTTGTTCATGTTTTGCTGTTTTACAGTAGTTTCCAAAATTTTATAGACAAAAGGTCGAATAAATGAGCAATAAGTATGTAGCATTACTCAGAGGTATCAATGTGGGCGGTGCAAGATGTGTGGAGATGAAAAAGCTAAAAGCACTTTTTGAGTCGCTTGGATATACGAATGTTGCAACATATATCAACTCTGGAAATGTGATTTTTGAAGCGGCAGATGGGCAGAGCAATATCAAAAGCATCGTGGAAGAGGCGTTGAAAAACGAATTTGGATTTGAGATACCGACACTTATCTATACCCGCACACAAATGAGACAGATTGCCGAGGCTATACCGCAAAACTGGCAAAATGACAAAGAACGCAAAACCGATGTCGCATATCTATTTTCACAGACAAATTACCCGTCAATAATCAATGAACTACCGATAAATAAAGAACTCATAGACATCAGATATGTAGACGGCGCAATATTTTGGAATGTGGATAGAGAAAATTACACCCAAAGTCGCCTGAACAAGTTGATTTCCCACAAGGCATATAAATTTATGACGGTTAGAAATGTTAATACGGCTAGGTTTTTGGCCGGAAGTGATTAGAGTGGCGAACAAAATAGTTCAGAGGAGTAAATGTTAGCAATTTTGGAGTAGTTTTGATTTTTTGTTTTGCCTACAATACGCCCAGCTTTGGCAAAGGAAAACAGTGGACGACAGTATAAAAGAAGAGTATCTAAGAAGCGCGTATAGGGTTGTTTTTTATATCGAGCAAAACTACGCCTCGGAGCTGACGCTTGAAGAACTCTCGTCTGTTGCCGGTTTTTCAAAATACCACTTTCATCGTATATTCAAGTCTGTTATCGGCGAGAGTTTGGGGGATTTTATCAGGCGTGCACGGCTTGCCAAAACCAGTATGAAGTTTAAAACCGACGAGACAATCACCAAAATTGCGATGGAAAGCGGATATGAGACAAGCGCATCTTTTGCCAAGGCTTTTAAAAAACATTTTGGGATTACGCCTAGGGAGTTTGGAAAAAGCTCACGGGTGACAAAGGGAGAAGTTACGATGGAACCGAAGTTTGTGGATTTTGATGCGGTAGAGGTGTTTTATGTTAGGAAAACCGGAGCTTATGAGAAGTCTTGTTGTGAGGCGTGGGAAGTGCTGATGAAATTTGCGTATGAGCAAAAGATAAAACACAAAAAGAATATTCTAGGCAAAAACTCAATGGCGTTTGGGATAGGACACGACAACCCAAATATGATAGAAGCGGAGAAGCTCAGGTGTGATGCGTGCATCACTCGTGACGACAAGAGCGTGGAGCCTAGCGGCGAGGTGTTCGTAAAGACGATAGGCGGCGGCAGATATGCGGTATTTTTACACAAAGGCGCATACGCAAATCTCAAATCGACATACGACGCAATAGGCGATTGGATAGTAGGTAGCGGCTCAAAAGTACGAGATGAGCCGATGTTTGAGAGATACCTCAATCGAGACCCCAGACGCACGAAGCCGGAAAATCTGAGGACGGAGATATATGTGCCGGTAGTTTAAAAACTATCGGCAGTCATTTTTTTGAAGGGCAATCAAGGCATCCAAGTCATTGCCGGTTATGACATCTATATTCTTTTCTATCTTTTCGATCGACCAATCCCACCACTTGATATTTAGCAGAGTGTCGATTGTTTGCTCGTCAAAGCGTTTTTTTATAATCGTTGCCGGATTGCCGCCGACAACGGTGTACGGCTCTACATTTTTCGTAACAACCGAGTTTGCGCCGATGATAGCGCCGTCACCTATCTTGACGCCAGGCATTATCACGGCGTTCATCCCTATCCATACATCGTTGCCGACCACGGTATCGCCGCGGTTTTGCGCATCTTCAAACATCGCCGTTATATCCTCACTCGTAGTCTGCGGCGTCATCATAAAAGTATTGAAAGGATAAGTAGAAAACCCGCTCATTTTGTGGTTTGCGCTACTGGTGATAAACCTGACGCCGTGCGCTATCTGCACGAATTTTCCGATAATGAGAGAGTCTTTGCTGAGAGGAAACAGATACGGCGCCAAATATGAGGCGTAGTCTTCCAAAATATCGAAGTTATGGTAGTAGGTAAACTCTCCGACATGTATCTTGGGATGATTTATCACCTCTTTTAGATGAACGGTTTGCTTGATGACCGTGCCGTCCGGCAGCGTCATCGGGTGTTTTTTGCGGCTGTCTAGTAGTCTCATTTTTTATCCTTATCGGCTTATTTAATGAATAGTTTTTTGATTATTTTTGTGCTAATCTGAATCAAAAAATAAAAAGGTTGTCTTATGAGGATAACTACGGCAATTATAGCCTTTGTAATTTGTATTTCTTGTGCCGATGCGCAGGCCGGACCCATTCGTGATATGCTCAAAAAAAGAGCCGAAAAAGCGTCTGTTTCGGACACCAAACAACTGTCAAATGTTGCATATGGAGATAATAAAAAGCAGACTCTTGACGTGTATCTACCAAATACTCCCAAAAATGCACCTATAATCATCATGGTGCACGGCGGGGCGTGGAAGATAGGCGACAAGGATTCGTCAAAAGTCGTTACAAACAAGGTAAATCGCTGGGTAAGCAAGGGCGCAATATTTGTCTCCGTCAATTATAGATTATTGCCCGAAGCAGACCCGCTAAAACAAGCAGAAGACGTTGCTTTGGCAATAGCGTATGTGCAGTCTCATGCGAGCGAGTGGGGCGGAGACACAAACAAAATAGTGCTAATGGGGCATTCGGCGGGAGCGCATCTAGTTTCTCTCGTTTCGGCTGATTATACAAAATATCGAGGCCTAAAGCCGTGGCTAGGTACGATATCGCTTGATAGTGCCGCTATGGATGTCGTGAGTATAATGTCCACAAAACACTATGGATTTTATGACGAGGCGTTCGGTAGTGACAAGGCGTATTGGGAGAGTGCTTCGCCGTACTATAGACTCAGCTCTTCGAGTTTGCCGTTGCTAATGGTGTGTTCCACCGTGCGACCGGACAAACCCTGCAAAGATGCGGAGCGTTTGGAGCAAAAAGCAAAAGGGATGTCTATAAAAACACAGATACTTCCTGAACCCTTAAAACACGGGGAAATCAACGAACAGCTAGGGCTTGATAACGACTATACTAGAAGGGTTGAAGAGTTTATCCATTCATTCGGAATCAATTTTTAAAAATAAGAGGGAAGTCGTACGTGCCATTTGAGAACCAAAAAATTGCAGAATTCAAAAATCTATATGTCAGTTACGGTGAGGGCGATGTACTACACGGTATAAGTCTCGATATTGACGAGTTAGAGCACACGGCGATACTCGGAGCCAACGGCAGCGGCAAATCTACGCTAATCAAGCTTTTTTCAAACGATATTTATCCCAGAGTCAGAGCGGATTCTTACAAAAAAATGTTTGGCGAAGAGCGTTGGAGTATTTTTGAGTTAAAAAGATTGGTCGGTATCGTCACGAACAATTTTCATTACTACATGGAACATACGGCTCCAAATATAAGCTGTTTTGAAGCCGTCATATCCTCTTTTCACAGCTCTATCGGCATTTTCGAGTCGCAAGAGTATGATGATGTGATGAGAGAGGGCGCAAGAAGAGCGATAGAGAGGGTCGGCATCTCTCATCTTTCGCAAAAGCCGCTTTGTGAGATGTCTACTGGAGAGCTTCGCAAATGCATTATCGCAAGGGCGCTAGCGCTTGACCCAAAAGCCTTATTACTAGACGAACCCACGGTCGGACTTGATATTGGGGCGCAGATAGAATTTTTGCAGACTGTGCGTGGACTTTCAAAAGACAAAACGATTATTTTGATAACACACCACATAGAAGAGGTATTTCCGGAGATAAAAAAAGTTTTACTCCTAAAAGGGGGCAAAATCTTCAAATACGGCACAAAAGAAGAGGTGATGACTAGCCAAAATCTATCTGAGACCTTCGGTGTATCCGTAGAGCTTGGGCTTGACGGTGAGAGATACTATGTCAAATCGATGAGGAAAAACGATGGATTTTAAGACGCTTGACGCATATCTTCTATCCAAAAACGGTGCGACATATGACTATCCGTTTGACATTTATGTCCGTGTATACCGTGTGTGCGGCAAGATTTTTGCGCTTATCAATGAACAAAACAAGCCGATAGCGATAAACCTCAAATGCAATCCACTATACGCCGAGGAGCTTCGTGCAACATACGAGTGCGTACAGCCGGGCTATCACATGGACAAAAAACATTGGAACACCGTAACTACGGGCGGAGATGTGGACGCTTTGATGATGGAGGAGCTGATAGATCACTCGTACAACCTCGTGGTGGCGGGGCTGACGAAGAAGCAAAGAGAGGCCGCGAGGCTTTTATAAAACTGTAAAGGATGTTTTTTATGTTTAAGATTTTATATATTTTTGTGATTTGCGCTTTGATGTTTGGCTGTTCTTCAAAACAAGGCTCAAAAACAAATATGCCCATAATTATGAACTCGGAGTGCCATAGCGCAATTTTTCAAGGAAGTTGCAGGGATAAAAACGGAAATCTGATAGATTTGAATTCAGATAAAAGATAGCCCACTGTATGAAAAACAAAAAACAAAAATGCGAACGCTTCACAAACGAATACGACGCTTCAAAGAACAACAGCTTTTTGCATGTGTTGAAGTGGAAGATGTTTTACAAAAATCCGCAAAAACAAGAGTTTGAGAATGATTTGTTTGTGCCAAATGTCATAGAGTCCGAGGCTCCTGACAAAAGCACGGACAAGCTTATTTGGCTTGGGCATGCCACATTTCTCATAGATCTTGGCGGTACAAGGCTGCTACTTGACCCATGCCTGACGAGTCCGCCGATGTTCAAGCGAAGAACGAAATTGCCGTTTGGGATAGGCGAGATACATCCCGATTTGCTTCTCGTCTCTCACGGGCATTACGACCACTTTGACGCCCGTACCGTGAAGCTTCTCGGCGACGGGATACATACTGCACTAATGCCGACGGGGCTGTCTCGTTATGCTAAAAAACTAAAGTTAAACTCCCAAGAGATGCAGTGGCATCAAAGCTTCAGGCACGGCGATATAGAGATTGTATTTTTGCCCGCATATCATTGGCATAGCAGGTTTGGTTTTGATAAGAATGTTGCGCTTTGGGGGAGCTTTTTGATTCGTTATCGTGGAGTGCAGATATATTTTTGCGGTGATAGCGGCTACAACACCCATTTTGCCAAGATACGAGAAGAGTACGGCGATATGGACATCTGCATCATGCCCGTAGGTGCTTACAAACCAGACTTTATAATGAAACACAGCCATATGAATCCGCAAGAGTCCATGCAGGCTTTTAGGGATTTGGGCGGCAAGAGTTTTGTGCCGATGCACTACGGCACTTTTATACTCTCCGACGAGCCGCCAAGCGAGGGTATCAGTATCGCTAGAAGTGCAGCAAAAGACGCAACTCTGGGCGGAGGGCTTAGAGAGCTTGATATTGGGGAAGAGATGGCTATCGTATCATTCGTATAAGTTTTTTGCGTGCCTATGCGTAGATATTTAGCTCCGCTTTCTCTTTTTTCTCGCTCTCCCGTTTTTCTTCTTCTCTCTTTTTCTTCAGTTTTTCCATCAGTTCCTCAAACCAATCGTCGCTACTACCTAATGCATTACTTGTTTTTGTACTACTCGTAGAAAACGATACGCTTTTGCCGCTTCCTTTGTATGGAATACCGTCCACGCTTTCATTTGAATCGCTGAGCGAAAATACAGAGCCTGTCATACTGAAATTGACGACTTCGCCGCCCATTTTTATTTTATTGCTACCCATAGAGTCTAGCTCTCTTCTCATAAGGCCGAATACTTTTGCTTTGTATTCCGGGTCATTTGCCATCTTTTGCAAATTTTTGTCATCTATATACAAAAGATGCTGCCCGTCTACCACGTCGCTTGGTTCGGAGGAGACTAACTTATAGGCGCCAAACTCTTTTTTTATTTCGTTTTTCAGCTCCTCCACCGAGCTTGTTCCGCCATTTTCCTGCTTCGTAAATTTATCGCTATATGTTTTTGTCTGCTCTTTACCGTATTTAATAAAAGTGCTATTAAACTCTTCCAATGAAGAGTATGTCTTTGTATTGTCGGCATAAACGCCGCTTTGGAGAAACGACATATTACTTGTTGATATAGTGTTTATCATTTAACATCCTTTTGTACAAACATCGTCAAAAATTGCTATCATCTAAAGCATATTTTGAGCCAGATATCGACGATGCCCAAAATAGCAAAATTAGACCAAAACAGTGGGGTTGCATCTTGCATGGCGCTTATGAATTTTTGAAATCTACCGAGATAATAGACTTTGACAATACTGCTGTGGCGGCAAAGGCAAGAGAGCTTGCCGAAGGATGCAAAAGTGATGCTGAGACGGCAAAGCGGTGTTTTGAGTTTGTCAGAGACGAGATACGACATACCAATGACTATAAAGACGATGTCACGACCTGCAAAGCTAGCGAAGTGCTAAGGTGCGGTACGGGCTGGTGCTACGCCAAAAGCCATCTGCTAGCCGCCTTGCTTCGATCAAACGGCATACCCGCCGCACTTTGCTATCAGAGGTTAAGTATCAACGACGACGGAGCACCGTACTGCCTGCACGGACTAAACGCCGTATATCTCAAAGAGTACGGTTGGTATCGCATAGACGCCAGAGGCAACAAAGAAGGCATAAACGCACAGTTTGACCCGCCGCATGAGCGGCTTGCTTTTGGGCTAAACTTCGAGGGTGAGAGAGATATTGACGGTATTTTTGCAGACCCGTTGCCCGTGGTAGTTGAGGCGCTGAGAAAATACAAAACGAGAGAAGATATGCTAAATAATTTGCCAGATTACAAAATTTAACCTTGACACTTTAGCTTATTTTGCTATACAATCGTATACACAAAATCAAAAGGCAAAGCGATGAAACAAGCGATAAATATCAGGCTTGAAAAAGACACGATAGAGATATTAGACGAGTATGCGGCAGAGTTGGATAAAAGCCGTACAAGCCTTATAGAAAAGGCGATAGAACTATATTTTGACACTCTCGACGAGATGGTAGCCGACAAGCGCATAGACAATCTAAAAAGCGGAAAAACACAAGCCGTAAGCCTAGAAGAGGTATTCAAAAAAGCCGGAATCAATGTATAAAGTCGCCTTTGACAAAGAAGCCGAAAAGGAGTTTTTGAGGCTTGACAAATCGGCGCAAGAGCTAGTCGCCAAAAAACTACTAGACCTACGGGATGGCAATTTCACAGGCGACAAAATTTTGCAAGGAAAACACAAAGGCAAATACCGCAAGAGAGCAGGCGACTATCGCATCATATACCTGCGAGAAAACGAGCTTGTACTTATCACGATAATCCGTGTGGCGCATAGGCGGGAGGTGTATTAAGTATGTTAGAAAAATGTCAAACAAACATTAGGCTTGCATTAAAGGAATTTCAACCAAGCAATGGTTGTATTTATAACAACAATTATCAAAGATTAAAAGTTGAGCGTAAAATAATTCCCGTAGAAGACCTTGTTATGTTGCTGTTTCATAAGATTTTAGGTTTTAAATTGGCTCAAAGACCAGAAAAGACAAGATGGATTTTTTATTTCAAATTTAACAATATTGAGTGTGCATTCGCTGATCAAAAATTTGGCTTAAGTCTGTATATCGACAAAGAGTATTATTCTGAAGATAACTATCTTTTGATAATAAAAAAAGTAAATAAGGCTCTTGGGATTTTTGAAAAGCAATATTTGTCTAACTATGCAAAAGAAAAAATGCGTATCGGAGATGTTGCCGCAAAAAATCACTTTACTAAACTGTCAAATATGTATCATTATTTTAGGGATAATGCTGAACGCTGTTTTTATCCAAAAGAACAAACTGCGACACAGGACCAAGATTTTGATATTGCTACCTTTGCAAACCGAGTAAACCAAGAATTTTCTACAAAATTTCAAGCCTTCTATAATGCTTTTTCAATGATTGAAGCTTACTTTAGCAGAATGGAACATTTTTTTATGTTGTGTGTTGCTTTCGATATGAAAGAAGATGCTAATGTTACTGAATTTTGTAAAAAAGACTGGAGTGAAAAATTTAAACTTCTCTTTCCGCTAAAAGAGAAGAAGCATAAACTTTTGTTTGATTATATTTGTTTTGTAAAAGACAGATATAGAAACTGTTTTTCACATGGAATGTTTAGCAAAAATGGGGAGCCTTTCAGTTTTTCTTTTGACGGGGTTTGTATGCTACCTGTAAGTTTAGGCGAGTTTAAAAATGAACCGCATTTTAATTTTGCATATGTCGAAGATGTTGATTTTAAAAAAATATGCGATATTTTTGATGAGTTTGATGATTGGCTCAAAAATACATCAAAAGTATATGAGTGGGAATATGCAGAAAGTGGGCTGGCGGTGTATTTTGATAAAAAATTTAAAGAAAAAGTAAAAAAGCAGATGTGTGATATTGATACTTTTAGGAGTTTTATTATGATGGAGTCTAATCATCATGATATGCTTACGAATGTGGATTATTGATTAGATATGAGATACATATATTTTTTACTGTTTGCAATCAATGTGGCTTTCGCCTCCGAACCAAACTTCGCCAAATACGACGGCACAGTCGTAATCCTTGATCTAAACACCTCAAAACGAACAATATACGGTGACGCAAGAGCCGATGAGCGGCTATCTCCATGTTCTACTTTCAAAATCCTCAATTCCATAATCTCACTAGACACCGAAGCGGTCAAGGATGAGAACGAGACGATAAAATGGGATGGTACGGTGCGGGAATATCCATCTTGGAACCGTGAGCATACGATGCGTTCGGCTATGCCGGTATCAGCCGTCTGGTTTTATCAGGAGCTGGCACGGCGTGTGGGTAGCGGGATGATGCAAGTGGGTGTGACGGCGGCGGAGTATGGAAATATGGATACGACTAAGACGCTAACGGACTTTTGGCTAGGTGAGGGTAGTCTCAGGATAAGTGCAAATGAACAGGTGGATTTTCTGGCTCGCATGATGAGCGGTAAGCTTCCTTTTGCACCTCGTGCGGTGGCTATCACGAAAGATATTATGATGCTAGAGTCAAAAGACGGTTATAGATTTGGCGGTAAGACCGGAAGTTGCGGTGGAATAGGGTGGTTCGTGGGGTTCATTGAAAAAGATGGCAAGACAAAAGTGTTTGCTTTTAATATCAAAGGCGATGGTGCGAATGGTGTGTGGGCTAAAGAAATTGCTATGGAGTATTTGAAAGAGGTGAAGTGAAGTCGGGTAGAAGTCCTACCCGAATGAATGTCTTAGAGAGCTGTTACGTTTTCTGCTTGTGGGCCTTTGTCGCCTTGACCAACAGTATAGCTTACTCTTTGGCCTTCTTCTAGAGAAACACGACCGTAGCTACTACCGTTAGTATTTATTTGACGAAAGTGTACGAATATATCCTTACCGCCATTTTCTTGTTGGATAAATCCAAAACCTTTTTCACTGTTAAACCATTTAACAGTTCCGTTCAATACATCTGCCATTGCGATACCCTTGTTTGTAGAATACACTTTGTTTCCAAAGCGCTTGAAAATATAAAAATCGAGTCTTTTATTTCAATGGGCATAATTATACCTATAATTACCACTATATACATATTTTTTTTATAACACCGTAGAACCCCGTGATTATAGGCTAGTTTGTTACACCGTTTTGATTGGTAAATAAAACTCTAGCTCAAATTCTCCACTTTCGTCCAAATCTAAGAAGTGATTTTTGCGATAAATGACGTAAGAGGGCATTGTTTTTGCCTCAAATCCGCTGTTGGGTAACCAGATGTGGTAGACATAGCGCATAAACCGCAAAACATCGCCATATCTGCCGCTTATCGTAAAGACCGCCGCAAGAGATGCCGGTATCTCAAAACACGCTACTTGACCATGCGGCTCAATCTCTTTATCCACCTCAATCGCGGCTATGTAGGCGCAGTCAATAAGCGGAGTTATCGTTGGATTGTCGTGGTGAAGTCCGATTTGTCTTGCATTTTCGGGTATATTATTTTCTAGCGCCCATGCACGTAGTCTATTCCAACTGTTTTTGATAGATATACCGTAACCTTTGTGCCTTATGTATGCGACCCGTAAGGTTTGAGTTTTTTGGATTTTGGGGATTAGCCCGTCAAACTCTCTGCCTGAAGCGCTTGCGCTTTGCGAACTCTCCAATATTTTTTGCGAATAAGCCAGATATGCGCCAGAACGCCACTCCCCAGGTGTCGTCTCAAACCTGCTACGAAAAGCTTTGATAAAAGATGTCTGTGAGCCGTATCCGCACATTGCCGCCACTTCCGAAATGTTGGCGTATTTGTTGGTCAAAAGTAGGCTTGCGGCTTTTTGCAGACGTATTGATTTGATAGTTTCAAATAAGTTTTTGCCTGTCTCTTCTTTGAAAATCCTATGTAGATGATGTGTACTGACACTATTTTGCAAGGCTAGTTCATCCGCCGCCAGATGTGTGTCTATATGGGTGTAAATATCATATAGCACACTATTTACGATATCGGCTCTTTGGTTTTTGGTCTCTTTTTTCATAACTGTATAATACAAAAATGGATAACAAAAAAGCAAATTTTGGATAATAATTTTGTATGTTTGGATAAAGATAAGTTCTTTGTTTTGTCATAAAATCTCGTTCAAAAAAAGGCAAGAAAATGAAAAGGTCGTTTGTAAGAGAGATTTTGGAGGCGATAGACGCTGATACTATATCATTTGCGGGAGGTCTACCGGACGAATCTCTATTTCCTATCGCAAAAATCCAAAAAGCGGCGACAAAAACGCTTATGCACAGCGCAACGCTCCAATACTCCGTTAGCGGTGGAATAACAAGCTTGCGACAAAAAATTGCCGACTACTACTGCTCGCTTGGATTGCAAACAAAAGTGGAGAATATACTCATTACGACAGGGGCACAGCAGGCGTTGGATCTTATATCTAGGGCTTATTTCAAAAGCGGTGTTACCGTTGAATCCCCTGCATATCTCGGCGCACTAGGCTCTTTCACGGCAAACGGCTGTCCGCTAGAGTCCGTGCGACTTGGAAGCGGTGGCATAGATATCAAGCTTTTTCAAAAGAGTTTTGCGAAGACGAAAAGAGCGTATCTGATGTGTGATTTTCAAAATCCTACGGGCAAGAGCTATACCCTTGAAACAAGGCGAGAGATAGCGAAAATAGCAATAGAAGAGAGCGGTATCATCGTAGAAGACGGGGCTTATATGGAACTTTTTTTTGACGAGAGGTTGCCTATCATGGCTTCGTTTGCACCCTTAAATACACTGCATGTCGGCTCATTCTCAAAAATATTAGCCCCGGGGCTTCGACTTGGATGGATACGTGGCGAAGAAGAACTGCTCAGGCCTATCTTGGCGCTCAAAGAGAGAGCGGATTTGCATACGTCTACACTATCTCAAGCTATAGCCGACGAGTTTTGGAATGATGGCGGATTTGACGGGCATCTTGAGGACGTGAGGGGTATATATCGCACAAAGAGCAGATATCTAGTCAAACAACTTCGAACCAAAATTCCTGAGTTTAAGTTTGAAGAACCGCACGGCGGAATGTTTATTTACGGCAGTTTCCCGGACGGCACGGATACCAGAGCGCTTGCCTATGCTTGCCTTGCGGCAGGTGCGGTGTTTGTTCCGGGCGGAGAGTTTTATGAGGGGTGCCCTGCAAATAACGAAGCTAGGTTTAATTTTACACATACGAATTTCGAGCAGATGGAAGTAGGGATTGATATTGTTGCAAAAGTTTATAATAATTATGCACATAATAATTATTTAAATAACTAAGCTGTACAATTTCCTAAAAAATTAGGAAAGAGCATGACGGACAACAGAATCAGGTTTGACAATGTGGCTAATGATTGGGATAAGAGCGACTTTAGGCTGAATCTAGCAAAAAATATAACTGACAAAATTCTAGATTGCGTCGAGCTTGCAAATACTGATGTCGTCATGGATTTTGGATGTGGAACCGGCCTTGTCGGTCTCAATATCGCTCCTTTTGTCAAAAAGGTGATAGGCGCTGATTTGTCGAGCAAAATGCTAGAAGCGTTCAAGGCAAAAGCGCAAAACGGCAATCTTTCAAACGTAGAAGCTATGCATTTAGAGGTAGATTCGGATTTTTCGCATCTGGAACTTGACGTTATAGTTAGCGCCATGGCTATGCACCATATCGAAAATCCGTCAAAACAGTTCGGTAAGTTTTCAAAAGCGATAAAAAGCGGCGGTATTTTGGCGATTGCGGATTTGGCGAAAGAAGACGGTAAATTCCATGAAAACAACGAAGGTGTCTATCATTTTGGGTTTTCGCAGGATGAGCTAAGCTCCTTTTTTGGGGATAACGGATTTGAACAACCGACTATTGCAGTTGCTCACACTATCAAAAAGCCAAACAGGGATTATGACATTTTGCTCTCCTATGCGAGAAAAAAATGATAAAGCCGCATGTTGACGAGTCGATCGGTATGTTGATAAATCGTATAAAAAACAAACTAAAGTGTCGCATGACGGATAGGCTCAAAAAATACGATTTGACAACGGAACAAAGGGCTATTTTGCTTGTATTGGCAGAAAAAGGCGCCGTTACTCAGGCAAAAGTATGTGAACTTACGGGAACAGAACCGTCAAATATGTGCATCACGCTAAAGAGGCTAATAGCAAAAGGGTTGGTGCAAAAAATAGATCATCCGCAAGATGCAAGAGCGTATTTGGTAGACGCAACGGATGAGGCAAAAAAAATAGCTCCGGAGTTGCAAGCTCTCAGCGCCCAAATCAGCGGCTCTTTGACGGATGGAATAAGCGAAGAAGATATGGCGGCAACGATAAGAACACTAAAAAAAATGAATGATAATTTACAATGAAAACAGAAACTCAAAGCAACGTAAGATATTTTGTTTGGATGACTATCGCCATGCTCTTTTGGGGCGTGGCGTGGACTGCCGGCAAGGTGGCGGCGGAACATTCAAACGCAGAAGTTGCCGCTTTTTGGCGGTACGCTATCTCGTTTTTGACGATTATCCCAGTCGTTTGGGCGATGAAAACACCGATGAAAAGCGATAGACTCGGATATGTGTATATGTTTGCCAGCGGCGCGCTCACTTCGCTTTTTAACTACCTCTTTTTTGCAGGGCTATCACACGGGCAGGCGGGGTACGGCGGCACTATGGTTACAGCTCTTTCACCGCTTTTTACCTATATGATGTCTATTGCGATTTTCGGCACAAAAGTTTCGACGAAGCAGATAGTCGCTTTGTCTGTGGGCGTACTCGGCGCGCTCATTTTGCTTCGTGTGCCATATGAGGGTTTTGCATTTTTGAATCTTGAAAGCTCTTATTTTCTGGGGTGCGCCGTGGTCTGGTCGATAGTGACGATAATAGCCCAAAAAGGTATGCGAAGAGCCGACCCGATGTACTACACGTTCGTGGTCTTCGGCATCACGGGCTTTATCAACATGCTTTTTGCACTTCCGTACCACCCGTTTGATTTTGCCGCTTATGACGCTGTATTTTGGAGCGTAATATTTTTTATCGGTCTTGTTCCCGGTACATTCGGAATGGCTATTTATTTCATCTCTGCAAGCAAAGTCGGAGCGCACCGCACGGGAGTGTTTATGTTTATCGTACCCGTAGGAGCGATAGTCTCTAGCATGATAGTCTACGGCGAGAGCCTAGCAGCCTCGACTGTTATAGGGTGTGGGCTTGCTTTTGCTGCGGTAATTTTGTTTAATATGAAATCAAAATAGTTTTTACTATATTCCCTAATAAGGAATTTAAATGGCGCTTGGAAGTGATGCAAAAATAAATAGATATGATGCGTATACTATTCTATTGGAATTGCGTAAAGAGATTAGCGGCGACAAGATTGCTACGCCACTATTGATTGTATTTTCGTTTATTTGCGTATTTTTATTATTTCCATTGGCCTTTTTGATTATGCTATCCATGGTTGCACATGCGGACTTGCCGGTATTTGATCATCGCTTTGTTTTTTTGCTTATTGAAAGTGATTTTTTACTGGCTCCATTTACGTTAATTTTAGTATTTTATTTTTACGCAACTAACGAAAAAATACCGGATATTAACAGCTATTCCTACAAAAGAGCAGAATTTTTTTTACTGCTCTGTATTGCTACAACGCTACTTCCGGTTATTTTCCATGGTTACATTTTTGTTGTTACGGTGATATATATCCTATTTTTTACGACAACCATGTTCTATCTTTCAAACGCCTATATGGATATAGATAGTGAGCGTATTTATTCTCAAAAAAGCGAATCAAACCAGAATTTAGGTTACGATGATTTCGGAATACATGGTGGATTAATCGATAATCCTTTTAGTGCTTCTGACGACATTAATCGTGCTAAATTAGCAGTAATGACATCCGCTTTTAGTTTTTCACTGGTTGGTATGTTTATTGGAGTTATGTTTGATGCTTTGCTGTACTATATTGCTATTAGTAGGCAAAAAAATATTAAAGAGTGCGCTTATTTCTTAGATGCCATGTTCGAAAATAATATGCAAAGACCTAATATGAGTATTGGTAAACACGCAAAAATCATATTGGCATATAAAGGCTACATGGTTCTTGTGCTAAATGAGTTTCTTCCTACTCAAAAGGCGGAAATGTTGGCTTATAAGGCATTTAAAACTGGATAAGTCCTGTGGGTTCTGGTGTTTTTGGCGGATATTTTACCTATCCGCCTTTTTTTATTCATCGTCACTAATCAAATCAAACGTATTGAATATGATGTCTATGGCCGACATTCTGGCTCCGTGTTGCAGGGCGTCTAATATATCGCTGTCTTCCCAGCCCATTGAGCGTAGGCTGTTTAATTCGTTTTCATCTGCTTTTGAGCATTTTTTGACCGAGTTTACGACAAAGGCGAGCATAGCATTTTCTTTATCGTTGAGCTTGAGGCTTTTACCCTCTGCTTTTAGCCCCACTACGTCGTCACTACTCCAGCCCATCATATTTATTAGCAAAGCGCTATTAAAATCAATACAGTATTTGCAATTTGTCTCGCTAGATACTAGTATCCTGACGCATGCCAATAATGGTGCCGACAACGTTTTGTGGCTCATGTAGTAACCTATAAAGTCAAGTTGGCCTTTTAAGAGAGTCGGACTGACACTCCACAGTTGTGATGAAGCCGGTACCCTACCTCTAATCGCTTTTATATGTGCGTAAAGTTCGGCTATTTCGCCAGTTGCTTCCTCTGGTTTTATAGTTTTGATTAGCGCCATGTGTAGCTCCTTATTTTTTGTTGACCAAATAGTCAAGAGAGATTTTAGCCAAAAGTTGACTGATTAGTCAAGCAGATAATATTTTACATAAGCGCACTTTTGGCATTATTGGCCATCATTATAAAGCAAGGGCGAGAGTGCGGGGCAGGATTAGCTACTACAACGAAAAAACACATACAGGTATGATTGTCGATAAAGCAAAAGTGGTATATGAGTTTAAGTTGGCGATTTGGTTCGACCAACATAGACTACCTAGCGCCAATATGTATGTGGATTTCAAAGCCAATGATCACGGCAAAGTGGAACAGATTAGAGAGTCTGCATTTTTGAAACTTCAAAGAAAATACGACGTTACCGAAAACGACTTTTGGCAGAGTGTAGACGAGGAAGCGCTAGAGGATATCGCCGTCGCGAGAAGAGAAAAGCTGATTAACGAGCGTATTTTGAATATTACTCCAAGGCCTATTGCCGAGGATTATTCGATAGGGGATTGTTTTCTGGCATTTTTTGCCGATTCGGTTGAGCTTATTTATCGGTACGAGGATATAGCCTTTAGTGAGATACCCCAAAATGAACGGCTAGACTATTTCAAGCTCAAAAGATTTATGCTCAAAGCCAAATCTCAGTTACTGCAGACTGACGGAAGCGTATCAATGGAGCCTTTTAGCAGAATGGAAAAAGAGTTTTCGGAGCTTGAATTTGTGGTATCCGAGGTTTTGAAGCAGAAAAATAAAGAGATGCAGACGCTTTTCAACGAAATTTATTTGACGCAACAGATAGGTTTTTTGAAGATGGAGAGAAGGCTTACTCTTGATTCGCAAAGAGTTTTTGAATTGGGCATTTCCGTCAAACGAGCATCCGATAGTATAGCCATGTGGCAAACTAGACTAAAATCTGAAAGAAATGCCGACAATATCGCTTCGCTAGAGTCCAAAATCGCACACCTGATTGCATCGCAAGAGTCGGCAGCAGCAGAACTCAAAGAGATAGAAAAAAATAAAATCCCATTTGCTGAGCATATCAAGTATTTTAAAAATACAAAATATAGAGAGTTTGTGCAAAATTTTGGATTTGAAACTGAGCTGAAGGGTATTATTGACGCACTTCGCACGGTGATAGAGCATATCGCCTTTAAGTACGATATGCTACTTTGGGAGGGCGCTATCGGTTCAAATATTATTCGTAACACTTTTTATAAACAGGCCACTTCCGGTAATTTTTGTACAGCTACGTTTTTGAGATACTATCTAAAGCCGCTAAACAAACATGCGCTCAGTAAACCGGATGAGGCGCTTTACGGCTATTTGTCGAAGTATGACAAATATATCGCAAAGCACGTTTTGATACTCAGTGAAAACAAAGAGATAATCGAAGATATTACTATGATGGTCTACGGCAATTATAAAGATTCGGTGGCGGATCAGTTTCATAGAGCCGTAGATAGCTTACATTGGCTACGCAATAATCGTGCGGTAATGGCTATATTTGACGAACAAAATCGTACTTTATCGCCGGAAGAACTTGCAGAAAACTATAGTAGGGCGCATCCGGATGAAGAATTTAGTATCGTTGTTTTTAATTCAAAAAGCAGTTCAAAAACAAAGTTTTCTGAAAAAATAGAGATAACGAGACTCGGCGGACTTTATTCTCCAAAGGAGATTGAAAGAGCGATAGTGTGTGCATTAATCGGCCCAGAGTCGGCAGTTTCGAATTGAGATATGCAATCTTGACTTGTCGGTCAACTGTAAATTAGTTATAATTGCGCAAAAAACGGAATTGGCTATGAGCGACAAAAATACGAGAGAGCGTCTGATAGATGCGGCTTTCGATGAGATATACAGCAAGGGCTACCAAGGGGCGGCGCTTACCGATATACTTGCGAAAGCCGGAGTGCATAAAGGCTCTATGTATCATTTTTTTGCAAACAAAAAAGAGATGGCTCTTGCCGCAATAGATGAGAAGATGCACGCTAGATTTTCCATGAAGTATGACTTTATCACCGAACTTGAGAGCGAGTATTTGGATAGATTTTTTGAAATGCTAACTAACACGGCGCTTTTGGATCTAAAAAGAGGTTGCCCGATAGCAAACATAGTACAAGAGATGTCAAATCTCGACGGTGATTTTGACAAGCTAATGAAAAATATATATGCGAAGTTTCGTCATGGTATCAAAGATATTTTTGACAAAGCTGTAAAAGCCAAGGAGATGAAAGAGTGTGACACGACAAGAATAGCGCTATTTGTCGCCGCAACAATGGAAGGGGCGATACTCTCCGCCAAGGCTAGTGGAGAGACGAACGACTATATCGTACCCATAGAAGAGCTAATAAACTATCTAAAATTATACAAACTGGAGAGCAAGTGAAACTAAAAGAGCTAGAAGCAAGAAAAATAATCCTTAGCGTAATGGGTGAAAGAGGAGAGCTAAAAAGCGAAGAGGAGCTAGCCGTAATTCTCAAAAAACGACTAACCAAAAAAGAGAGGCAAGCTCTAAACGCCAAAGTGACGGGAGCGGACACCGCCGAGACTCTCGCACTGCTAAATGCCGATGAAACAAGATACGAAGCCATCATCGCCGGAGCAATCAAAAAAATAAAAAATGTAACAGTTCACGGCGAGTTTTACATGACGACTCTCGCAAGTAAAAAAGCTACGCAAGAGTAAAAACCTAATATTTGGAGATTGTTTTGGAAAAGATGGACAGAAGAGCCGCATCGAAGATTATTGCGTTAGGGCTTTTGAGCCCTCTGTTTTTGAAAGCGGACGGTACGCCTGAAATCGAAACGCCTAGCGCAAACTATGAGCTCTTGCGAAACAAAGACGGCTCAATGAATATCGCCTCCAAAAAAGATGAGCTTCGTTTTAAAGTCGGCAAAAACGCTTTTTTGCTCCGTCCTAATAGCCAAATAAGATTGGAAACATCCAATATCACAATAAAATCAATGAAGCTAATAACCGGAGGCGTCATGGGCGTATTTGCCCCCGGCAACAAAACGATAGAAGCAAGGACTTTCACGGCGGGAATAAGAGGAACGGGTATATATCTTGAAGAAAAAGATAATGACGCAGTATATTGCTGTCTATGCTACGGCATCGCCGACTACACTGATATGAGCGGAAAAGCGTTGCTGAGCCTAAACAGCAGATATCACGACAAACCCGTCATAATCACACAAGATAAATCGCAAAACACAAAAATGTACGACGACAAAACCCACAATCACGATGATGATGAGTTGAGAGTGCTAGAAAAAATGTGCGGCAGAGAGCCTACTTTTGAAGAGTGGCTTATGATGCAAAATATGCTAAATCCGCAATCGGCCTATTAATATACCAGACCATTAAAGTATAAATTGATATATTCATAAAAATCCAATATTAACGGAGTAGGCATGAAGATTGTCGGCGGAATAATAGGTGTATTGATATTAGTATTGGTTGCAGTATTTGCCTCACATATAAACAACGTGCCACGCTTGGAAGAGGGCGTAAAAGCTAGTTTTGCACAAGTGCAAAATCAGTATCAGCGTAGGGCGGATTTGATTCCAAATCTAGTTTCTACCGTCAAGGGGTATGCATCACACGAAAAAGAGACGCTAACTGCAGTGACGGAAGCTAGGGCAAAAGTCGGACAGATGAGCGTCTCAAAGGATATATTGACCAATCCACAAGCTTTTCAAGCTTTTGAGAAGGCGCAAGGGGAGCTTAGTAAGACACTATCACGCCTTATGATGGTAAGTGAGCGTTATCCTGATTTGAAAGCCGACAAAAACTTTTTGGCGTTGCAGTCTCAGCTTGAAGGCACGGAAAATAGAATTGCCGTCGCTAGAAAAGACTATATAGCCGAAGTACAAAAGTACAATATGGAGCTAAAAACCGTTCCTGGCAGGTGGGTGGCGGCAATTTTGTATCCTGAGGCGGCTCCAAAAGAGAGTTTTTCTGCCGCACCTGAAAACCAAAATGCCCCTAAAGTCGCTTTTTAACAGATGCTAAAAAAGTGCTTTGCGCTTTTATTTTTGTTTTGCATTGCCGCCTTTGGTGAGCCAGATTTTCCACAGCTTTCAGGAAGAGTGGTAGATGAGATTGGGCTTTTAAGTAAAGAGCGGCAAACAACCCTATCGCAAAAGCTGGAGGCTATCGAGACAAATAGTAGCGCGCAAGTGGTCGTAGCTATCGTAAAAACTCTCCACGGTCACGATATAGCCGACTACGGTTACAGGCTGGGACGACATTGGGGTATTGGGCAAAAAGGTACAAACAACGGCGTTATTTTGATTGTCGCTCCGCATGAAAAAAAGATACGCATAGAGGTGGGATACGGGCTTGAAGATAGGCTCACCGACGCAAAGGCGCATCAAATAATCAATGATGTTATTTTGACGAGATTTAAAGACAAAGATGTATTCGGTGGCTTGGATGCCGGAGTATCTGAGATAGCGGTTGCGATAAATGCTACGGTTCAAGCAAAGAGCGTAAAGCAAGACGACAATAGTAGTAAACATAGTAGCCTTAATGCACTCTACACCGTTACCGCTATGATATTTGTACCGTTACTGTTTTTTGTGCTTTGGGCAACAAAGACGCTTATCCAAAGCAAAAGGGCAAGAAAAATTATCAACGGCATACTGGCAGGCTCAATAGCCGCAGTCGTTACATGGATTTTGTTTTTTATGCTAGGCGTCTCTATCGTTGCCGCCGTTATATTTTTTATTATAGGCTTTTTGATAGACGACAAGCAAAAAAGCGATACGACATTTGGGGATTTTGTCTCCGGCGGATTTGATGCATTTGGCGGCGGCAGTAGCGGGGATGCTCTTGATGTATTTACGGGAGGCGGCGGAGACTTTGGCGGCGGCGGGGCTAGCGGGGATATTATCGGCGGCATTATGGATGGATTATAGACATGAGAGTATTTGACGAAAAAACAAAAGCGAATATCAAAGCGGCGATAGAAGAGGCGGAAAAAAATAGCTCGTGTGAGGTGGTAGCTATAGTTACCCAAAGAAGCGGAGACTATCTTATTTATGGGCTGTTTGCCGCCGCCGTTGCCGCTTTGACTCTGCCGCAAGCGGCTTATGTTTTTGCTGGTTTGGGGTCTGCGGAGGTCATAAAGATGCAGATAGTAGCCTTTATGTTGTTTGCGATGTTGGCGTACTTGCCACGAATTAACATACTTTTTGCACCCAAAAAAACCAAAGAGAGGCGTGCCAAAGTACTTGCGCAAAGCGGATTTTTCAGAGTCGGACTTCACGGCACGACACATAGGCGCTCTTTGATGTTGTTTGTATCTTTAGATGAAAAGTATGTTGAGATATTGGCTGATGCGGAGATTGTAGACAAACTCTCTTTGTCTGCGTTTGAAGCAATCAAAAGCGAGCTTGCAAACGCTGTCGGCAAAAAAGAGTTTGCCGATACTTATATATCCGTTATAAAGATGTGCGGTGCAATGCTGGCAGAGAAGTTTCCGTCTGACGGTAGCCGTGCAAATGAGCTTATAGATGGAGTTGTGGAGCTTAACGAGTAGTTTTGGAACCGTTTGCCTCCGCTACTATCTCACCCCAGTATTTTCCATCTTTTATCTCTTTTTTGCGTGTTTCTTCTGCTTTTTGAAGCTCAGCTTTTAAGATATTTGATTTTGCTTTTTGAAGCGTAATATTTTGTATATAAGCATATCCCCAAAATCCGTCTCTGCGATATACGGTTATTGTATCGCCCGTTTCTGCTTCGTTATACATTCTGTAATCAACGACAAATGTTGCTTCGCTGAATTTGTTGTTTTGTTGCAATGTGTGCAATCTGTGCGTCGTTGGAGCTTTTTTGTGTCTTTGTGCACTTTTGTCAACAACGGTTGCCTTAAATGTTTGCGCAACGCTATTGTCAAGGTAGATATTCGACTCCCAAAGCTCCGTGGCAGAGCTCAAAAATATACCGAGCAACCCCAGCGTGGAGAGCTCTAACAAAACAGGGGCAAACCTAGAGCTTTTCTGTAGTAGATAAAACGCCGTCACAATAAAGGCAGTTAGCAATAACAGTGAAACTATAATTGAAGAGGTCAATAGCTGTTGAGGGTGTATTAGACGAGGGAATAGTACAAAATCCATGAGCCATATGTAAAGCATGGCCAGCCCGTTAACCAAGAGCGATATTGCTAAAGCCTTGAATGCTAATGCAATATAACTGCTACGCTCTCTGTATAGTTTGTCGTCAACTGTCTGTCGAGGGGCAAAAAACTTTGCAGCCTTTTGAAGCATGGGGGCAATTTCGTCCGGATAAGAATTTGCTATTTCTTTGTCATACTTTTTGGATTTTGGTTTGGAGATAACCGCTAGTTTCCCGTCAAAACACTCTATTTTGATTACGCTAAACCCAAGTTTGTTTGTATGCGTAAAAATATTATGAAGCGTCTTGCGTAGTTGTTCGTTTGTTTTTAGTATATTGCATATTTCATCGTCGTCGGAGACTATAAAAACCGTTTCATCAAACTCTTTATCGGCGGTTTGACACTCCATGTCGATACCAAGTGATTTTAAAAAACGCTCAAACCTTGTTTCAATCTTTAGATAAAAATCGTACCCGTATATACTCTCTACATATGTTGTTATTGTGGTAAGGTTTGCTTTGTTGTTATGCTGTCTAAGATAATAATATCGCCCATTTTCATTTTGAGACTCTTGCGGCAATGAATCAAGGAAATAATAGTCTTGTCTTGTCGTGTATTTTTTTCGATAAGAGTACCAAAGATATAACGCCACAACGGTTGCAATAATGGATATACGGACCACGGGATTAAATAGAAAGTCAAAGTTTTTTATCGAGAGCATTATGATAAGCGGAAAAAATGCGACTATAAAAATAAGAAACGGCATCGGTCACCTTTCTGTTTTTTGTAAATTATCGTAAAAAACTTTAAGGAGTCGGCTATCTACCGACCCTCATCATAAACCCCGCCCCTCGTTGAAACTCAAAATTCACAGCCACTATCTCCGCTTTTAGCCCAAACTCCGGCAATTCATCGATGAGCCGATAAACAAACGGACTAAACGGTTTTTCGCTTCCCACTCTTGAATTGTTCATATCCACAAGCGGAAATATTCGTACCTCTTTGGCGATTTTTGCCATTGAGATGATGCTTGTGAGGTGAAATTCGTAGTCAAATCTGTCGTCGTAAGTGAATAGGAAGTGTCCGCTGAGGCAGAGGTCGAATGAGTCTGCTGCAAGCCGTAGGTGCGGGAACTTTGCGTATTTGTAGTGCTCACGGTCAAAATCAGCCAAAAAATCACGCAATGCGCTCTCTCTTGTCCGCCGATGCCCCGCCAAATCTTTGTAAAAACTCATATTGTGAGTCACCATCCATGCGGTGTTTGCGTATATTTTTTGTATGCCTGTTTCACCTAGCTTTTGTAGCGTCTCCTTGTCTCTTTGGTAGAGTATGTCGGCGGCGACGGCTGAGGCGCCTAGTTTATTGGCTATTGCCGTAAATGAACACGCTCCGCCAGGGACAATCCAATATCCTTTTTCCCGAGAGCTCCTCTTCACGGAGTCCGAACATCGCCATGTACTCGTGAAATGTACGGCCTATAAATATTACGTTATCAAGTTCAAGTTTTGACATTATTAGTCCTTTTGTTTTTTTTGTGTTGATGTATATATTATGGTTGTGTTGTGGGTGTAGTGTTTGCGGCGCTTAGCGCCAGATGAATGTAGAGACAAGGAGGGCGTGCGTGGTTGTTTGCGTCATATTGCCCTCCTTAAAATTTTATGTATTCTATATTAGTTTTTGTTAAATGCTGCGCAGTATATCGCCAAAACGAGCTTGCGTATCCGCATCTAGTTTTGTTACTTTGACACTTATAGAGTCCTTGACTTTGCCATCCCTCATATCATCAAGCATACCTAAAATATCAGTCTTGCTTGTGAGCGCCCTTGTTTGTCCGGTTGTGGCTCCGTTTTGCAGAGCATTTGCAAGCATGTTTTTGTAAATACCGAGTAGGTCTGTTTTTTCATCGGCATCTGTACCGGTATAGCCATTATTTGCACCGTCATTAAGGCTTTTTGCCAAGGTAGAATAACTAATTTTCATTGTTGCCGCATCGGAAGAGCTAATTATGCCGCCGCTATAAAGTTCATCCGCCAGTGCCGACATCTCATTTTCGCTCATATTTTCCGGATTGTAGTTTGTGGAGAGCTCTTTTAGCTTTTCATAGTTTGTGCTGGGTTTGAACGACTCACTGGCTTGGTCATAGCTATAATAGTTATATATAGTGTGTTCCGTGCCGTCTCTCGGGTCTTTATATTTAACGGTTTGTGGTGCTTGCGTTTGAGTGTTTTGGTATGCCTGATAAGCGTTTGTTTGCCCGATTGTCATGCCGACTCCTAGGGAATTATTTCGGTATAGCAAGCAAAAAATACTCCTATTTTTTAATAAATTTCCCCAAAAAGCTCTAAATGAGTCAGATACAGCCGCACGTCGAATTCGAGTTGCCCATAATGCGGTTCTATGTGTTGACAGAGCGCATAAAACGCTTTGTCATGCTGTTTTTCTTTGAGGTGGACGAGTTCGTGGACGACTATCATCCGCAAAAACTCCTCGGGGGCTGTTTTGAATGTGGAGGCTATACGGATTTCGCTTTTGCTTTTGAGCTTGCCGCCTTGTACTCGTGAGCTGAATGTATGAAGTCCGAGGGCGGCATGCAGTTCGCTTAGCTTGCCGTCATATACCACTTTGGCGATTGGCTGAGACTTTCGCATGTGTTCATTTTTGAGCTCAATGGTGTAGTCATAGAGCGCTTTATCTGTTGTTATAGCGTGTTTTTTCGGGTATTTTTTGAGGATATATTTGCCTAGATTTTCCTCATCTATTAGTCGGCGTACTTGCTCTTTTGTGTGTTCTGGATAGTGGGCGATGTATTTTAGTTTTGGCATTGCATACTAAAAAGGTATCTCATCATCATAGCCGTACAATATGCCACGATAAATAAGATTACCATCGATGTTTAATTCTACTTTTATCCAATCGATTATTGTGATCGGCAAAGAAGCCCTAATGAGCTTTACAGCTTTGTGCACCCCCTTATAGTTTTTTATTATTGACTGCTGCGAATTCTCAATATTTATTTGAAATTCAAATTCTTTGGCTGTATCGTGGTTTGAAAAGCAAAACTCTATGTCTTTATCATTTTGCAAAATTACCTTATCTAAAAAATATCTGTTAGCAAAATAGATTCCGTCGCCGCTAAATACTTTTATTTTGTCTGCATATTGCAGCCTTTGTTTCCCATCAAGTAAAAATAATAATGTCTCCCTTTCTGCCTCGGAGCGGACTAGTATGTACTTTAATACATCATTGTCTAGCCGCAAAGAGTCTCTTACTAATACCTCAGCATGTCGGCAATATGTTTCGTGCTTATCTCTCGATGAGCCGTCTTTATATATTTTGTCAAACTCCAGTTCTTGTAAATCTTCTATGTCTTTGTAAATCTTGACGCCGCTATTAGCAATATTGCCGGAGCTGAACTCTATATTGTTAATAGAAAGTATAGATGCAAAATCAAAAAGAAAAAATACTGGAACAGGGCAGTGTGCTCCATGAATTAGTTCTTTTTTTGTTTTTATACCTTCATTATGATATTGCGTTGGAGTTTTTGCGGCAAAATAAAATCTAACATAGTCCTTGTGGGATACTGGTGTTTTATCATGAATAACTGTCTTGTCTGCATTGTCATTTAGCATTAAGCCATGTTTGACAGCTAAGTTTCTACTATACAAGTATCCGCCGTTGAGTATGCTTGCCGCATTATCGATATTTGTAAAATGAAAAATATAGTTAGACCACCAATTTTGATAACCTGTTGGAAATTGTATTTTGAGTTTTTTTTGAAAGATTTTTATAGAATCTACTTTACCCATTTATAACAACGGTTTGCGGCTTTTCTTTTGATGCGGGTTGTTTGTGCGGGAGTAGTCTTATGCCATTATCCTCTTTGCCATTACTATCGGCATAGCTGGCTAGCGCAATATACTCCAACTGGGACAAAAAGGTAAATACGAGACTAGCTTCCTGTGCTAATGAGAATGGGAGCTGTTTTGCTGAGACTATACTCCCAGTTCTTAAAGATAGCCAAATATTTGAAATTGTATTTTCATCTATGGTTAGCAAATAGTTCCTGCCTATCAAGATGACTGCTACGCCAAATTCATTACAATCCCACTCTACTGTAATTATCTCATCGTTAAATTTAAAACTATACCGGACCAAACTGCCTGTTTTTTCTTTGAGCTGATTTATAAACTCTTGTGTTGATAAAAAAACTGGTTCATTTTTCAACCAATCTTCAATTTCTTTTTTGTTTGTATGCTCTGGTGATTTATTGCTGTCCTGAAACTCATGAATATAAACTTTAATAGGTAACGGTTTTAAATATTTTTCCATTAGCGGCTTAACTGTTGCCCATTCTAGTCCGCCATTACCACAACCTAGCATTGGAAAAGAGACGGAGGTAATACCTAGTCTTTGGTGGTTGTCTACAAATTTTTTTAGTCCAAGCTCTATGTATTCTATATTTGATGGGTTTCGCCAATCTTTTTTAGTAGGGAAGTTAAGTATCCAGTGGTTTTTTGTTTTGTATAGTTGGAGCTTGCCGATGCTAAAATCGCCACTTTCGCAATATTTTTGGTAGCTCATAAACATATCAGGGTATAGCTTTTTAAAATCCTTTGCAATTCCTTTACCCATTATACCTACGGTATTTACAGCATTAACAAGCACTTGGGCATTCGATTCAAATATGCTGTTTTTTACATATATAATCATAATGCCCCCCCCTTTTTTTTGAAATAAAGTATAACTCAAAAAAAGTTCAAAAAACGACTTGCACAGCTAAGCTTTTATAAAATATGACAAAGTTTTAAGGAAAGAAATGAAAATAACCAAAAACAGCGTAGTTACCATAGATTATAGCGTCGTAGATGCACAGGGAAACGTAGTGGATGAGGGTGCAAAGCCTATCGCTTATTTGCACGGCGGATATGATGGCGGGCTTTTTCCAAAGATAGAAGCTGCACTTGATGGCAAAGATGTCGGCTGCTCTGTGGATGTGGAGCTTGCTCCTGAAGATGCTTTTGGCGATTATGAAGAGGAACTCGTGGAAGTCGAGGCTCGTTCTGTTTTTCCTGATGATTTGCAAGTTGGTATGCAGTTTGAAAGAGGCGAGGGTGATGAGGCGGAGTCTTTGTTTTATATGGTTACTGAGATAGCCGACGACAAAGTGGTGCTTGACGCCAACCACCCTTTGGCTGGGCTTGTGCTGACGTTTTCATGTACCGTTACCGGCGTGCGAAGTGCGACGCCGGATGAGCTCAAAGAGAAGATGGCTATTTCGTAACTTTGAGCGCCCTTGTGGCGTTGAGTACGGCGATAAGAGCCACGCCGACATCGGCAAATACAGCTTCCCAAAGAGTCGCTGTTCCGTAAGCGCCCATTGCCATGATGAGCGCTTTGACTCCGAGGGCAAAAAATATGTTTTGCCAGACTATGGCGTTTGTTTTGCGTGCGATTTTGACCGCTGTCGCTACTTTGCTTATCTCGTCCGTCATTATGACTACATCGGCGGCTTCTATGGCGGCGTCACTTCCCACTCCGCCCATAGCTACGCCTATATCGGCTCTCGCTAGAGACGGCGCATCGTTGATACCGTCGCCTACGAATACGGTTTTGCCTTTGGCTTTCTTCATGATACTCTCGAGTTTTTCCACTTTTTGATGCGGCAACAGTCCCGCATACACTCTATCGATTCCTAGTTTCCCAGCTACCGATTTTGCGGTTTTTTCATTGTCTCCTGTTAGCATGACTATATGGTGGATACCAAGTGCTTTTAGGTTTTCTATCGCTTTTTTGCTATCTTCTTTTAGCTCATCCGCCACCGATAGATACCCAGCAAAAACTCCCTCAACAGCGACATATACGGTGCTCTCTTTCTCATCTGAGCGTTCAAAGACTACGCCGTTTTCTTCCATTAGTTTGGCACTGCCGACTAGCATGGTTTTGCCGCTAACTACTGCTTTGACTCCGTATCCTGAAAGCTCTTCGTGCGAGCCTATCTCTGCTTCGTCTATTGCCTCTTTGTATGCTTTTTTGACTCCTGCGGCTATCGGGTGGTTGGAGTAGTGTTCGGCATATGCGGCGTATCTTAGTAGCGCATATTCGTCAAATCCGTTTGCGGCGGTGATTGATGAGAGCGCAAATACTCCCTTGGTCAGCGTACCAGTTTTGTCAAAGACTACCGTATCTACGCCTTTTAGCGACTCTAAATATGCGGCTCCCTTGACCAAAATACCGTTTCTGGACGCTCCGCCGATACCGCCGAAAAAGCTAAGCGGGATAGAGACGACAAGGGCGCAAGGGCAAGAGACTACCAAAAATACGAGAGCCCTGCCAAACCATTCAGACAACGAGGCTCCTTCGATAAGAAGCGGCGGCAAGAAAGCAAGAGCTATAGCAGAGAAGACTACAAAAGGGGTGTAATATCTCGCAAATTTGGTAATAAAATTCTCGGTTTTTGCTTTTTTTGCGCTTGCGTTTTGAACGAGGTCTAGTATTTTTGATACTGCGCTATCCTCGAAAGTTTTGAGGGCTCTTATCGTGAGAACGCCTGTTTTGTTGATGGAGCCGGATATTATCTCATCTGCTTTTGATACCTCTCGTGGCACGGCCTCTCCCGTAAGAGCTGAGGTGTCAAGCGTAGAGTTACCGTCCAATACTACAGCGTCAAGAGGTACTTTTTCGCCCGGTTTTACTATGAGTATATCACCGACTTTTACCTCGTTTGGAGTTACTTTTACGCTTTTGCCCTCAACCATGAGATTGGCATAGTCTGGGCGAATATCCATGAGTTTTGTTATGGAGTGGCGTGAACGTGCGACTGCCATATCTTGAAAGAACTCTCCTATGCGAAAAAATAGCATCACGGCTACACCCTCAGGGTATTCGCCTATTGCAAAAGCGCCGAGCGTAGCTATAGACATGAGAAAGTTCTCGTCAAACCAAGAGCCCCTCATCATGTTTCGCACGGCGGAGTAGAGTATCTCCCAGCCTACAAGCAAATAAGCCGCAATAAAAAGAGGCAGCTCATACATTGAGCCTTTATCCGTAAGTAGCGCCGCAACAAAAAGCGCCGCACCAGCCGCAAACATAGCTATATCTTTTTTGTCCAATCCGCCGTGGTCGTGATGATGCTCTTGCGGATGGCAGTGCGAGCAGCACTTTGTTTCATTAGTACTCACTTATGTGCTCCAATCCTTGGTTAAAAATATTTTTTATATGTTCGTCGTCGAGAGAATAAAATACGGTTTTGCCGTCTTTTCTGTGTTTTACTAGTCTTGCGGTTTTGAGTACTCTTAGTTGGTGTGAGATGGCTGATTGGTTCATGTTTAGCAGGCTTGCTATATCGCAGACGCACATTTCGGATTCAAAAAGAGCGGAAAGTATCTTGACTCTTGTGGTGTCGCCAAATACTTTGAAGAGTTCGGCTAAGTCGTAGAGTCTCTCTTCGGGCGGCATTTTGGCTCTTACTTTGGAGATGATGTCACTATGGATGGTATCGCAGTCGCATTTGTACTCGCTCAACTTCTTCTCCTTATATATATGCACATATGAACAGTTGTTCATATATTAAAACAAAAAAAATTAAATATTACTTAATGCTAATTGCCAAGCGGGATTTCCCCGTTTGGCTTGTCTGCTAATGTTTATATAGCTTTCTTAGCTTGTCATCTAATGGCGCGATTATCTTGTAAAATGCAGGAACGACAAACAAACTTAGAAGTGTAGAGAGCAAAAGTCCAAATATCACGGTAACGCCCATAGGAGCTTTGACGCCGGAGCCTTCGCCAACGGAAAGTGCGAGAGGTAGCATCCCGAAACACATTGCAGTTGTAGTCATAAGAATAGGTCTTAATCTTGATACTCCGGCTTCTATGATGGCTTCATTTAGCTCTTTGCCACTCTCTCTTAGTCTGTTTGCGGCATCCACGACAAGCGTAGAGTTCTTGCCTACAAGCCCCAGAAGTAGCATAAGCCCCATCATACTAAAGAGACTCATATTCATTCCAAAGATGAAAAGTCCGATAAATGCTCCCGTAAAGCTAAGCGGCAGTGCGCTCATGATAACGAGAGGTTGGAGCGGCGATTCGTACAGTGATGCAAGTATTAGATATATCATTATGGTAGCGGCAACAATTGCTACGCCAAATGCGTCATTTGTTTCACCCATATATTTAGCGTCCCCGTCTAACTCATAAGCCACTCCCTGTAATAGCCATTTGTCTTTGTTGGTCTCAACCTCTTTGATAAGGGCGTCTAGTGCAAGGCCATCCTTTAAGTCGCTACCTACCAACACTTGTTTTTGTCTATCTCGTCTTTTTATCGTTGTCGGCGACTCGCCGTCTGTTATTTCGGCTACGGAGGAGAGTAGTATCATATCCCCCTTGCTATTTCGTATCATTAATCTTGATATTGCATCTTTATCATGCCTATCTTGGTCGCTAAGTCTTACCGTGATGTCGTACTCTTTTCCATTTTCTCTTAAGTAGCTCACAGCCGTTTCACCGGAAAATGCATTTGCAATGATATTTGCGGCTTCGCTTGCGTTTACTCCAAGTCTTGCGGCATTTTCTGTCAGTATCTTGACTGATATCTCCGGAGTTTTTGGTTGGATATTGCTTTGTATGGAGTTCGTGCCTTTTACCGTTTTCAAGTATTCTGTTAGTTTTGTCGCACTGGCTTCAGCAATAGCCGCATCTTTGGCCTTTAATATCATCAAAAACGGCGTATTTATCTCTCCCGCTCCAATATCTGCAGCTTCTGTGACATTTATTGTCATCTCTTTGATAGATGCTAGTTTTTTTCTAGTATCTTCCATGATTTCAGCTTGTGAGCGTTTTCTATCATCGATAGGTTTTAGCCTCACGGTCATCGATGCTTCGTGTATCTTTTTTTCGCTTCCGGTGCCGATAAGTAACGAGCAGTACTCTGTTTCAGGAAAACTAGTGATTATTTTTTGTATCTCAAGCACTCTTTTTTTCATCTCTTCCATGGATATGCCAGGTTTTGTTTTGATGCTGATATCAAACTGGCTTTTATCTTCTTTTGGCATGAATACCATTCCAAGACCGCTTGATAGCACCATTGAAAGTATGAATATTCCAAGTGCCGAAAACAAGGTTGTTTTTTTGTATTCCAGCAGTAATTTTAGATATTTTTTATATCTGACTTCGAGCGCTTCAAAGATATACTCGGTCTTGTAGTAAAACTTCGAATGTTTTGGATTTGCGACAAGAGAGCTTATCATTGGTATGAGCGTGATAGCCACTACATATGACACGATTACGGCGCCAACTATTGTTAGTCCAAAGCTAACAAAAAATTTTCCGACCACACCGCTCATATTTGCAATAGGGATAAATACAGCCAATAGCATTGCCGAGATGGCTATGATAGAAAATGATATTTCACTTACGCCTTCTCTTGCTGCTTCTACTCTTGGCATTCCAGACTCTAGTTTTTTATATATGTTTTCAATTACAACTATGGCGTCATCGACTATGATACCAATAGCTAGCGTCAGCGCCGTTAGCGTCAGTAAGTTTAGAGTCTGTCCGGTTGCTCCTAATATAGCTAGTACCCCAAGTATCGATATTGGAAGCGATATTGCTGCTACAACGGTGAGCGTGGTATTTCTAAGAAATAAAAACACGACAAAAGAAGCCAAAAAGCACCCAAGAATAAGGTCAAATTGTACACTTGAAAGTGTATTTTTGATAAAGGTCGTTGAGTCAAAAAGCATAGATAGTTTAAACTCTTTTGAGAGCGCTTGAAGTTGCGGTAGTTCGGTTTTTACCATATCCGCTATCTTTATCTCGTTTGCTCCCGTAATCTTCTTGACTTGAATAATTACTCCGGATTTACCGTTGAGATTTGCATAGCTTCTTTCATCTGCTATCGTGCTATCTATTCTTGCTACGTCGCCTAGCATTACGCCGTCTTTGATTTTGATGTTTTCTAATTGCCGTATATTTCTAGCATCCGCATCGACTGAGATTAACCACTCTTTCTTATTTTCTACAATGCGCCCACCGTCACGCTTTATATTTTCGACATTTATTTTTGAAGCTAGTTCATTGAGGTCTACTCCATATTTGGCTAGTGCGGTGGTGTCAGGGTATATCTTGATAGTTTTTTTGCGAAAACCGGCTATGTCTACTCCGCCAACACCTTCCAATCTTTGAAGCTTTGGTTTTATGACCTCGTCTGCGTACGTCATGAGTGATTGCGTATTATTTGCATCCGCACTCAAAAACAGCGTTATAACCGGTGCGGCGCTAACCGAGAATTTATCGACTATCGGTTTGTCGACTTCACTAGAAAGCGCTACGGACGATACTTTGTCCCTTACGTCGTTGACGGCTTCATCTACTGATTTATCTAACTTAAACTGCGCAACTACTACTGAGACGCCTTTTGAGTTGTCGGAACTTACGAATTCAAGGCTTGAAATGCCGCTTATCGCTTCTTCTATTTTGTCGCTGACTTTACTCTCCACAATATCAGCCGATGCGCCTTTATAAAAAGTAGTGACTACTACTGTTGGGAAGTCGACATTTGGATAGAGAGAGGCTGGCATTTTTGATTTGCCTACAAGCCCGAAAAACACCAGTGCAAGTGCGAACATTATCGTCGTTATCGGTCTATTTATCGCAAGTTTATACATCTTCGCCTACTTTGTTTTTATATTGCCGTCGCCGAATGTACCCGGTTTTACACCTTCTACTATGCACTCTGCGTTTAGTTTTTTATTTTCTTCGTTGACTGCTGGGTAAATTTTGCTAATTTTGGCGCATTTACCACTTTTTTTACCGTCTATTGCATAACAAAACTCATCTCCTACTTTTACGCTATTGGCGTATTTGCTATCAAAACTTAGAAGTAGCTTCGTGTCAAATGATATAAGCCTAAATAGCGGTTTTGCCCCATTGATTGCCATGTCTCCGAGTTCTATATTTTTTTGCGATATCACCCCTGCAAAAGGAGCCGTGAGTCTCATTTTGGATAGTTTCTCCTCATTCATAGCAAGAGAGTTTTTAGCTCTATCAAGCTCTGCTCTCAGTTTTTCAAGCGTATTTTTGTCAAACACCTCGGCGCTTTTTTGGTATCTATCGTATTGTGCGACCAAAAACGAGTAGTCGCTTTTCGCCATTGCAAGAGCGGCTCTCTCTTCTTTATCGTTTAGGCTCAAAAGAAGCTGTCCTTTTTTTACGCGACTTCCCACGTCTACGAATATTTTTTCCACTACTCCGCTTGAAGAGAGGTTTAGCGAGGCTTCTTTGAGTCCTTTTGCTTCAAATGTTGCGTATACGTCTGCAAAAACGAATGATACGGCTGTTATTAGTAGTACGGCTATTTTTTTCATATTTTACTCTCCCTTTACCAGTGTTGTTATGTCGATGCCGGTTGCAAACGCAAGTTCTGCTTTTTTGAGCTCTACCGTATTTTCGGCAGTTTTTGCACGCATAATAGCGTCTTGTTTTTTTGTGAGTTCGGATAGATAGTCGGTGTAGCTTATGAGGTTAGCGTCAAATCTCTTTTTTGTATAGTCGTATGCAGTGCTAGTGGCCTCCAATCCGGCTTTTGCGGCTTCTAATTTAGCTTTTGCGGCAGCAAGTTCTATCTTTTTGAGTTTGGCCTCTATTTTTGCACCGTTTTCTTTGTATGCTAGATTTTTGGCGGCAGATAGTGTTTTTAGTCTTGCGGCTTCTCTGTCTTTGGATATTTTGCCAAAATCGAATATCGTAAAGCTGAGTTGCAGACTTAGTTCGTTGTTATAGGTTGGCTGTTTTTGGACTCCGCCCATGTCGTCGTATGTAGAATATTTGTGTTTTGTGTACGAGTTTTGGATGTAGAGAGTCGGTAAATATGTATTTTGCCTCTCGTCATATCTCAGGCTTTCAAGCAAGAGTTTATCGGCTTCGATATCCGCCCTTTGCCTAGGCTCTATTTTTGTCTCTAGCAATTTTGTAAAGCTGAGCTCTTTGATATCCGAATTTGTATAGAGTTCCAACTTTAAAAGAGAGTTTTCAAGCGCCAAAGATATATTTTCCATATCGTAAAGCGCCTCTTTCTTTGAAGCTACCATCGCCTCTAACGTATCTTTTGTAGCGAGTCCGTTTGTTGTTAGAATAGTTAATTTTTTTATACTCTGATCAAGCTCTTCGATTTTGAACTTTACGGCCTCCAAAGATGAACGGGCGTCAAAATACGAGTAGTACTCTTTTACGATATCTAGCATGATACTCTGCTTTGTGTACTCTGTTTGGCGTTTGCTAGCCTGCGAATTTTTTGAGGCCGCAAGTATAGAACTCTCTCTTTTGAGTCCGTCAAAAATATTCATAGAGGCTCTGAGTTCGCCGCTCTTTACCTCTTTTGCCTCAAAATCTACGGCGTTTGCTTTTTTGTGATAGCTACCAATTAACTCTAGTTTTGGCGAGTACTGTCTTAAAGCCGAGCCTTTAATGGCATCATTTCTTTGTGATTCTAGTATTTGCGCTCCTAGACTGTCATTATTTTTTGCTTTTTCTATTAGCTCAGCTAACGTATCGGCGTGAAGCGCACAAACCGAAGAGAAAACAAGCAAGAAGCTTTTAATAGTTTTCATATTTTGACCTTTCAAAATTTATAGCTATATGAGATAAAGGCCTTAAGCCTCTCTTTGTCTTTTACTATCGGACTTTTATGTATCGATTCGTCTAATCTAGTATATGACGCCGCACCTATGAGCTCCGTATTTTTAGAGATAGCGTACATGTATCTGATACCTATCTCCGCATTTAACGCTCCGTTTGTAGAGTACTCCGGTCTTTGCGCCGTTGCTTCCGATTTTCTTACGCCGTAGTAGTAGTCTGTGAGCTCTTTGCTCTCTCTTTTTAACGAAATAAAAGGGATAAATATTGATTTTCCATGCATGTGCATTCTTGAATACTCTACGCCAAGCTCGTATCCATTGTGAACTCCTGAGACATCGCTTGATGCAAAAGCGGATATTTTGCCTATTTGGTATCTGCTAAATGAAGCTTTTGCGCCTGCTTCGAGGGCATATTTTCTCTCTTGCATTTGGCTCAAATCATCAGAATCGGAGCCTTTGTATCCGTCTAATCTAGCTTTTGCGAATGCGCCGAGGCTAAAATCATCATCTATTTTTTGTTCATATCCGGCTTCCAATCCACGAAAGTAAAACCCTTTATGGTGCGCCTCAAAATACGGAAGCGCCAACACTCTGCCTTTTGTCCCCTTGTATGGTTGTTGCATAGATACTATGCCAAAGCCTACTTTTGTAGAATCTTCTTGTGCGTATAAGCAGATAGCCGCTGCGCACGATGCCGAGATTATCCTTTTCATTTTCGCATCCCAAATTTACACATTAAACATCTCCACTATGTCATCTAAATAGCTTGTCAGCTCTTTTTTAAAATCGTAATCGCTTAGCATGAGTGACTGAAAATACATTCCATCGGCTACGGCTACGGCAATCCTTGCATATTTTTTGTACTCTTTTGGCAGCCCTTTTTTTGTAATCTCATCCTCAAAAATTTCATCAATCATCTTAAACATAGTAGAGTAGATCTCCTCATTAAACTCTCTTATATGTGGATTTGTAGAGTTGAGATACATATGCAATATGTCTGTAACGATTTTATTACACAGATGGTACGCTTGATCCGTATCGTCGAGATGATAAGCAAAAAACTTAAATAACTTCTCTTTGAAGTTATTTTGCTTTGCTACTTCATCTTTGGCGTACACTATTAGATTGTAACTTTTTCGCTTTACAACCTCGAAAGCTAAATCATCTTTTGTTTTGAAGTAGTGATAAAACTGTCCCTTTGACATCTTCAAAGCCGCAATAAAAGCGTTCAACGAAAAATTTTCTACGCCTACTTCTGCAAATTGTGAGTATGCCAGCTCGCATATCTGCTCTATTCTTGCTTCGGAGTTAACTATTTTTGGCATTTGCCTCCTTTTTAGACTGCTAGTCTAATTTTAAAGTTTTAACTCTTAATTTTTATTTAAACTGATGGTCTATTAAGTATATTATGCCAAAATACCAAAACAATATTAACTTAACGGATGCTTGTGCGAAATATATTTGTAATGACGATTATATATACAAAACCTATAGTAGAAGTAGAAAAATATATCGAGGCGCATAGGGAGTTTTTAACAGATGGATATGAGAAAGAATTTTTGGTAATGTCTGGGGCGCAAAATCCAAGAGTTGGCGGTGTGATTATTGGCAAATTTTGGAGCATGGAAGAAGCCGAGGCTTTTGCACATACCGATCCATTTTTTGTAGCAGATGTTGCAAAATATGATATAGTTGAATTTGTGCCGTCCAAATACGCAAAAGAGATAGAAAGGTATATATGCAAAGATTAGTTAAAACGGCTTTGGTTTTATCGTTTGTTTTTTGCTCATCGTCATTTGCAATTGACGATACCGTAGCAAATAGAACGGCTCAGGCCGATAGATATATGGAGGCTACTCCACCAAAAGAGATGCTAACCGACATAGTCGAGGGAAGTTCGGCGAAGATGTCTGCGACTCAAAAAAAAGCATTTCAAGAGTTGATGCTCAAATATTTTGACATTGACGATTATTCAAAAGACATGAAAGACGCACTTGTGAAGCACTTTAGCGCTGACGAGTTGTCGGCTCTTGCCGATTTTTACGGCTCACCGACCGGTAAAAGTATTATGAAGAAGATGAAAGTGCTAACGGCTGAAATCATGCCAAAAGCGCAAGCGCAAAGCATGAAAGCGATACAAAAAATGCTAAACGATAAGGCAAAAACAGAGCAAAAAAGTAAACAGCTACCTAATAGCTCTATCTAAGGTATTGACTTATTGCGCCGTGAAGCTATCTATCATCTCTAGCGGGATGTGGGTTACCTCGAATATTTGTTCATGAGAGTAGCCTGCATCCAAAAACCTTTGAATGGTGTGACTAAGAGGCTCAGCTATCTCTATAATATGTCCGTCCGGATCAAACATTCTAAACACCATTTGACCCCATGGCTGAGGTTCTATCTTTGATATCATTCCCGCTCCGGCATCTGCGGCTTTTTTGAAATCCTCTTCCAAACTCTCTGTCTCAAAACAAAGTTCAAAACTTTGTCCGTTAAAGTTTTTTTGTGTACCGAATATCGTCTCTGTCGCCATCTTCTTTTCCCAAAGCGCAAGACCGCTTTCGAAAGATACGTATGTGCCTTTGCTTTCCATTGCTACAGTCTGTTTTAAGACGTCTATATAAAACTCCTTTGATATTTCTACGTCTTCTACAAATATCGCAGTTACGGTTAATTGCATCTTTGGTCCTTATTTATTGTTGTGGCATGGGTCTGAAGCGTTACAAGTGGCTGGAGCTTCGCCGACAACTAGCCCCAGTTTTGCTTTTATCTCGGCAGGGTCAAAGCCGCTTAACCTGACATCCCCACTTTTTATTAGCGGTCTTTTGATTAGGATAGGCTCTTTAATCATTGCTTCCAAAGCTTGTTCTTCCGTAAGTGCCGCAGGACTCAAAAAACCGTCTTTTATTATTGGAGCCGACATATTAAACCACTCGTTTTTCGGCTTACCCGCAAAAAAACTACGCAACTCTTCAGCGTTCCATTTTGTATTTAAAAGGTTTTTTACTACCAACATACATCCCAAAGAAGAGAGTTTTTCTTTTTGGCGCACATTGCCGCTACAGCCGGGTTTTTCATAAAATTCTATAACCATAAAAGCCTCTTAAAGTTTATATACGGTGTTGCACTTTTTGTTCCACAGGTGTTCTAGTATACCGTAAAGCCCCAGCGTATTTTTGTTTTTACACTTGGCCTTGGAAAATCTTTGAAGGCTAGTTCTATCGTCTCAATAGCATTTTTGTCTTGAACGCTATAGCCCGATTTTTTTATTAGTTTTAGATCGCTTATATCTCCGTTTGGATGCAGATAAAACTCAGCGATAGCGTATCCCGTGGTTGACGGCATCCTAAAATTGCTTACTTGTGTAAAGTATCTTTGTCCAATACGCTGTATCTCTCCGAGGTTGTTTTGGATAAATTTTTGCTCTTCAGGACTCAGTCTGTCAAACTCTTCCCCGTATAGTTTTCTTATCATTCCACCGGTACTTTTACTTATTGCACTCTGATTTTGCTTTGCACTATCTTTGAATTTTTCGTTGAGCACCGAAAGCAAGCTTGTTTTTGCCGTCGGAGCTTGTTCATTTGTTTTTTTGGCTGTTCTATTGGCGTCGGGAGCTTTTGTTTTTGCTAGTGTATTTTTTTGCACTAGCTCTTTTTTCTCTTGTTTTTGCTTTTTTTGCTTTTGCGGAGGCGGAGGTGTTGGATTTTTCTGCGCTTGTTCTTGCGGTTTTTCGTCAACAAATTGGCCGAGAGATATCGTCTTTTTGCTCTCTCTTGGAAGATGCTCTTGTTTTTTGAATATCAAGAAGTACATGCCTACAAATATTATGGAGTGAATAATTATCGAGGATAAAATCCCGATAACGGAGTCTTTACTCTCTTGCGAATTCATTTAACTTTTCAAAAAACCCATACAGCTCTTCTCTTTTGTCGGGACGGTTGAATACTAATGGGCTAGGGTGGTGTGTTTTGGCTATTAAAAGCTCTTTGTTGGCATAGGTTATTGTCTTTATCTCATGTTTTTGAAGAGCTTTAAACGCCTCTTTTAGCGTTTTGTCCTCTATCTTCATAAAAGCTTTTTCGGCGCTTCCGCCTAGAAGAACTATCGCTTTTGGCTTTACTATTTTTATCTCTTGAATAAGCATTGATGCGCCAAGTTTTAGCTCATCCGTATTTGGAGTTCTGTTTTTAAAACCATTTTTTGAAGGCTCAAACGTGCGAAATGCAAAAGCGTTGGTTATAAGTAGCTTTTTTCGCTCCAAGCCGCTTGCTTCTATGAGTTTGGCAAGATTTTTACCCGCTGCACCGCAAAAAGGACGCCCCTCTTTTACTTCCGTCTCCCCAGGCGCTTCGCCTATGAGCATAATAGGAGAGCGAGAAAAATCAAACTCCCTGTCATGCACAAGGCTTTTGTCTACCAGTAGTGAATCTATCTCATCCAAAAAAATTTTTCTGGATGAATAAAAATCTAAAAGTGCGGTTTTCATCTATTTTTTTAGTATCTCTTCACCCATTTTGCATGCAGCCGATAGTAGCTCCGCCGCACCGTCTGCCAAAAACTCATTTGCAAGTTCAACGCCTATATCTTCGTAGTCTTCCGCTAAGGCCGTAATGCTTTTTGTCATCATTTTTGAGCCGTCCGGCATACCTATTACCGCAAGCACTTCTACTCTATCGCTGTCTAGTTTTGCATTGACCCCTATCGGCACTTGGCATCCGCCTTCCAAAGTATCGACAAAATCTCTTTCAATAGTCGTCTCTATCATCGCGTCTTCGTCGTTTAGTACAGACAGTAGCTCTATCACCTCATCGTCTTCGATACTCTCTATTCCGAGTGCGGCTTGCCCCATTGAAGGAGTCATCACATCTCTTTCAATAGGCACGGCGTATTTGACTCCATCTATCAGTCCGAGTCTTTTGATGCCGGCAGTTGCAAGAATAATAGCGTCAAATTCGCCGTCTTCAAGTTTTTTTAGCCTAGTGTCTATATTGCCCCTGAGGTCTTTGATGGCGAGGTCTGGACGGAGAGTCTTTAGCTGCATTCTTCGTCTTAAGCTTGTAGTTCCGACAACTGCGCCCTCTGGAAGTTCGTTAATGCTTGCATATTTGAAAGACAAAAAGCAGTCCCTTGGATCTTCTCTTTTTGTTACCGCTGCAAGTACGAGTCCTTCCGGAAATTTTGTCGGTACATCTTTTAGGCTGTGTACCGCAAAGTGTGAACCACCAGCCAACATATCCTCTTCAAGCTCTTTTGTGAAAAGCCCTTTGCCACCAATAAGTGCAAGCGGGGTATCAAGTATTTTGTCTCCCGTGGTCTTTATCGGTTTTAGCTCTACACTCAGTCCAGGGTGCGCCGCTTCAAGCACGGCTTTTATATGGTTTGATTGCCAAAGGGCGAGCTTTGAGGCTCTTGTTGCGATGATTAGTTTTTTCATTTATACTCTTTAAGTAGTTGATTTATTTTTGCCTTTGTGCTGTCTAGTTCGCCGTTGATGATGATTGTCGGCGTGCCCCTTACTAATATTTGATAAGCCTTTTGGAGTTCTTCGTCGTACTCTTTTACGGTCTCTTTTTTCTCCATATCTATTTTTGTTATTTTAATGCCTAGTTCTGAGCTTAGTTTTGCGGCTATCTTTTCCTCATTCATCTCTAACGCTTCAACGTCTGTTTTATAAAGTTTTGTCAAAAAGTCGGCTTTGTTTTTTATTTTGCCCCTTTGACTAATTTCAGCTTTTATAATCGATTCGGATGCCGGATGTATGGTAACTAGCGGGAATGAGTAGTGATAAACGGCCATTGCGTTTGGATGTTTGACGGCGGCGGCTATGACATCGGGCACTATATCTCTACAAAATGGACACAATGGGTCGCTAAAGATAAGTATTTTATTTTTTGCGTCTTTACTTCCTGCTACAAGATGTTCACTGTCGTAGTATTCATTGCCGGGCTTTGGTTTGAAAGAGTCTTTTAGTGTTTTGCCTTTTTTTAGGTTAACTATATCATCCGCCAAAAAATCACCCTTTACAAATACCATATCGGGAGCCTTGATAGTCTGCTTTGTGCCTGCTCTGTCTATCGTAAATTCGACCAAAAGGATTACGGCTTCCCATCCGTTATATCCTTCCATAGGCTCTCTGGAGACTACTTTTACAGATTTTATTACTGCTTGTTTTGCGTTTTTGAAAAGAGAGGTTTTGTACTCTTCAATCTCTTTATTTGTGGCTGCAAATAGCGAAAGCGAAGCTGTAAGTGTGAGAAGTAAAACTTTTTTTAGCATCTTTTATCTCCCAAAATTATTTTTTTAAGTTCATAGTTAGCCGAAGCTATATCCAAAGGCTCCTTTTGAAGCGAGCGTCTATCTACTATTTCCACCGTACCGTCAATGATATTTTTGCCGATAATTAGTGCATACGGAAAGCCGATAAGCTCAAAATCTGCCATTTTGTGTCCATATCTCTCGTCTCTATCATCCAAAATAACTTTTATTCCCGATGCTTTTAACTCTTCATAAGCGCTATCGGCCGCTTCTTTTTGTGCGGCGTCTTTGATGTTTGAGACTATGATATCTACTTGATAAGGGGCGATAGAGGTCGGCAGTATGCACCCTTTTTCATCCGAATTTTGCTCTATTACGGCTGAAATCAAACGGCTCACGCCTATGCCATAAGTCCCCATTATAAAAGGCTGTGTTTTGCCGTTTTTATCCAAAAACTTCGCATTGAGAGGCTCTGAGTAGCGAGTTCCAAGCTGAAATATATGTCCCGCTTCAATGCCTTTTGCGTACGACAAATCAGCGCCGCACTTAGGGCAAGAGTCACCCTCTTGCACCAATACCAAATCTTTTATCCTCTCTATGGGCGCTTTGACGCTTACGCCTTTTGTGTGATAACCCTCTTTGTTTGCACCCGTTACCATATCGTTTTTATCTTGCAACTCGGCGTCCACGAAGTATTCGCAATCAACACCCAAGCCGACAAACCCCAAAGTAATATTTTTGTCCGGATATCTCTCTTTTATTGCGGCCTCATCTATGTCCACAAGAGCGAGTGCTCCGCAAGCGTTGAGGGCTTTCGTCTCTTCAAGTTCATCGTCTCCGGCTATAAAAAATACTACTGGTGTGTTTTTTTTCGCATCTTCATACACCGCCTCTTTGACGACGGCTTTGATAAATCTTCCGGCTTCAATGCCGAAAAACTGCGATAGTTCGGTTATGCTTTTGATGTTTGGCGTATGTACTTCTGTGGGCGTTGCCTCATCTAGTCTAGCTCTTTTTTTCGGCTTTCTTCTTGCCGCTTCGATGTTTGCACCGTATTCGCATGATTTGCAAATCGCAAGCGTATCTTCTCCCGCATTGGCAAGTATCATAAACTCTTTTGAGCCGCTTCCGCCTATCGCTCCGCTATCGGCTTCTACGACTTTGAAGTCAAGCTCAAGGCGCTTAAATATCTTTTTGTATGTCTCTTCCATGAGATGAAACTCTCTCAACATATCTTCTTCTGATTCGTGGAAAGAGTAGCCGTCTTTCATGACAAATTCACGACCTCTAAGCAGTCCAAACCTAGGACGAACTTCGTCACGGAATTTGAGTTTTATCTGGTAGATATTCATCGGAAGTTGGCGATAGCTTGTGATTTTCGCTTTGGCTAGTTCCACCATCATCTCTTCGCAAGTCGGGGAGAGGACAAATTTTTGACCTTTTCTGTCGTCAAATCTGAGTAGCTCTTTACCGTATTTTTCGGCTCTTCCGGACTTGTGCCATAGCTCTTCGGGGCATACAAAAGCGAGGTCTACTTCTATACAACCCGCATTGGTAAGCTCTTCGTTGATGATATTTTTGATGTTGTCAAGCATCATCTTTCCAAGCGGTAAAAAGTCGTATATTCCGCTTGCTATTTGAAGTACAAAACCGCCTCTTGTCAGATACTCCTGACTTCTAAGTCCTTGCTCTTCGCCCTCTGTTTTATAATCTTTTATCGTATTTATCAGTGTTCGTGAAAATTTCATTTAGTTTCCTTTTGCCTCTTCTACGTGATATTCGCATTTGTAACTATCCATTATTCTGGCATCTTCCGAGAGATTGTGCAGATATTTTAGCGACTCGACTATCGTATCTAGCCTAGGGCTGTTTGCCAATGCTTTGAGATTTACAGTCGGGTCGTGCATAAATTTTTTAAATGCGCTATGTAGGAGTTTTGCTAGCTCTTCTTCTTGTTCTTTTGGTATAAACCCTTTTTTGACGGCGTTTTTGACCTCTTTTTCGGCGATTGTCTGCGCTTTTTCTCTTAACTCTTTGATTATCGGGTCTACGCTAAGGGTGCTTATCCATTTGAAAAAATCCATCGTATAGCTACCCACAAGACTATATGCTGCACGGGCTTGTTCGGCTCTTAGAGATTGGTTTTGCTCTACGATATCTTGCAAGTCATCCACCGTCACGACCTCTACGCCGTGATGGTCGTCTATTTCGATATCACGAGGTACGGATATATCGAACCAAACTCTATGAAAATCTTTTTTTTCTACAAGCGGATTTTCTATTATCGGGTATTGCGCGCTTGTGGCTGAAAACAGTAGTTTGTGGGTATTAATAAGCTCTCTTACATCCGCAAAATCAGCGCCCTGCGCATTTTGCCCAAGTCTCGCCGCCATCTCATCTGCTTTTTGTTTGCTTCTGCTGACCAGTATGACTTTTGCCCCGCCTGCTAGAAGGTATTTACAGGCCAGTTCGCCCATCTCTCCGGTTCCAATGACTATTGCGACCTCATCTTCCAAGGTGCCGAATATTTTTTTGGCCTTGTCTACCGCTACGCTTGCTACCGATACGGGTTTTTTGGCTATTTCGGTTTGGTTTCTGACGTCTGCGGCGCATTTGAAAGCGTAGTGCATTACACGAGAGAGCTTTTGAGCGCAAAATCCTCTGTCGTAAGCAAATTTGAAAGCCTCTTTTATCTGTCCGGCTATCTGCGTCTCGCCTATGACCACACTATCAAGTGAGCTTGTGACGGCAAAAAGATGGTGTACGGCTCCCTCATTTTCAAATACGTCAGCTCTTCCCTCTAGCTCTTCAAAGCTCAGTTCAGAGTGTTTTTGCAACATATCAAACACAAAAGGAAGTGCCTCTTGCGAGTCTTTTGTACTTACTACGATTTCAACCCTGTTACATGTAGAGACTATAATAGCCTCCGATATAACAGGCTTTTGTGTTAAGTTTTTGAGTGCTTCTTCTTTTGTTTCGTCGGTAAATGCGAGTTTTTCTCTAACCGCTATATCGCTATTTTTGTGTGAAAAACTCACTGTCAAATAGTGCATCTAATGCCTTTAAAATAATCTATTTAGTTGGTTTTTTGCTATCTCAGATAAAGACTCTTTAAGATTCTCGTCAATATTTGACGCTGCAAGAGCCTCTAGCCCTCTTTCTGTAATCGTTTTGGCGACACCCAGTGAATACTCTATCGAGCCGTGCTTTTTGAACTCTTGCAGTAGCTTTTGCTTTTGCTCTTCGCTTATCTCTTTTTGATAAATCTCTTTTAAAAAAGCTTTTGTGCCCTCATCCGAGTTGTTGTAAAGATGCATGTATGCAATGGTGGTTTTGCCCTCCGCAAAGTCGCTAAAAGGCATTTTGCCGAGACTTTTTTCATCGGCGGTAATATCCAAAATATCATCTATTATCTGAAAAGCAACCCCTAAGTTTTTGGCATAAACCTCTATCCCCGTATGCTCTATGCCCTCATACATTGCCGCAGATACGGCGGCGGCTTCGATTAGTGAGCCTGTTTTTTTGTAAAGCATCTCTATATATTTGTCTTCATCCACGTTTAGCTCTTTGGACATCTCTACATCTTCTAATTCGCCAAGACTAAGCAGTGTAACGGCGTTTGATATTTTGTAGGCGATATCCGGCGAGAAAGAGACGAGTTTTGAAAAAGCTTTGGAGTAGAGTATGTCGCCTAGCATTACGGCGGTTTTGTCGCCTTCTGTGGCATTTACCGTCGGCTTTTGGCGGCGAAGCATTGAGGCGTCTATTACGTCATCATGAAGTAATGAGGCTATGTGTATCATCTCGACTATTGCGGCTAGTTCAAAAATCCGTTCGCTTTGGCTGATTTTGAGCATTAGCCTAGGGCGTAGCATTTTCCCGCCGCTTACTTGTGCAAAGAGTGTTTCTACGTCTTTGTTTTGTAGCTGGGATATTAGTATATTTAGTTGCTTTGTTACATTATCAAGCACTTTTAGTCCGCCTTTGGTAAAACTCTCTCCGCTTGCACGGGTCTTGCGTCATCTTTCATAAAAACTGAAAAAAGAGCCTTTTTTGTTTTTTTATCAAAACTCTTGAAAAGCACTAGCGCATAAGGGCGCAAATATGCATTATCGGCTCTGTTTTTGAGTATGATTTTGAAGCTATTTAGCTTATAGTCTTCGTATAAAATATTTTGGTAAGGAAATTTATCTAGCTTATAAAGCATCACAAGCCCTCTATTTACGAAGAGTGTCCATCGAAAATCAAGCGTATAAAGCTTATTATCTATGTTTATCTGGTAACGGGCGAGCTGGTCTTTTTTTAGTTCGACTTCATCTTTATAATTCCATGTGATAGCGCCTTCATCCGCCGCAAAAGCTAATGAGCAAAGCAGCGCAAGGAGCGCTAAAATCTTACTCATTTTGCGTAAGTATATCCGCAGTCAAAGTAAGCGCCATGGAGTCGGCTCTTTGTTTTATTATTGATTCGTTCTCGTATCCGTAAGCGCTTATCTCTCTATCCGTAACGCCTTTTTCTTCTAGTAAAAGCTCAAGAATAGCTGTTTTTGAGAGAAATTTTTCCACTTCGGCCTCTACCAAATTTTGATTGGCATGTCTTAACACGTCTACGAGCTTGCCTAGTACAGAGCCCCCAAAGATTATATCGTCTATGTCGTGCTCTTGCATTTTTTGCCTACCGTATTTTGTTTAAGGGGGTGATTATATCACTAAGGTTTTAAAAAAAGAGGCTTTATTAGCATAATTAATGTAAACTCGCACAAGATAATTTTTTACACTTAGGCTTAATTGATGAACTCGATAGACAGAACGACGGAGCTTCATAAAAACAATGAAGTGCAGTACTTATGCTTCAGATTGGAAGAGGGTGGGGAGCTTTTTGCAGTCAATGTTTTTAAGGTGCAAGAGATAATAAAATATGACAAGCAACCGACACTTGTAGGGTATGAAAATGACGCTTTACTAGAAGGACTCATCACCGTTAGAGATATGACCGTGCCTTTGGTGGATTTGAAAAAATGGTTCGGATATCACATCGGCGGTGGAACAAACCTGAGCAAGATGGGACTTGACCCAAAAAATTCACAGGTAATGCTGTGTGACTTTTCCGGCGTTTTTGTCGGCATTAGAATATATAGAGCCGATAGGATTTTGACAAAAAAATGGGAAGACATCATGCCTTCAATGAGTATGGGTGTAGACTCAGACAAAAAAATCAACAATAACACTTACTACACCGACGGAAGTCTTGTTCAGATAGTGGATATAGAAAAAATGGTCTCAGAGGTATTTCCTTTTATCGACGAAGAGGTGCGAAACGTATCGTTGCAAACTACGGACATAGACACTTCAAAATTCCTGCTTGTGGCCGAAGATTCCGTCGTGGCTACAAAAATTCTAAAAGATGTGCTAAATAAACTAGGCGTTACCAGCAGATTTTTTGAAAATGGCAAAAAACTGCTTGAATTTGTAGATGTAAATGAAGATGAGATGCTTAGATGCGGGCTTATAATAACAGACCTTGAAATGCCTGAAGTGTCAGGTTTTGAGGTAATAAAAAAAATAAAAGCCAAACCTGCCATGGCAGATATTCCGATAGCCGTTAACTCTTCAATGAGTGGTGATTCAAATAGAAATATGGCTCTCTCTCTTGGAGCAAACCACTTTATGGCAAAAACGAATCCGACTGAGATTGCAACGTTAGTTAATAAATACTTCGGGAGATAAAAGATGAAAAAAATTCAATTTATTTCTATCGTATCCGCTATTTTTATTATGGGCGGTTGCGGTTTTAAGGGTACGGCTATCGAGTTTGCACAGCCAAGTTCTATCTATATGGGAGACAAGGCCTTTACTAGAGCGTTTTTGCAGGGCGTAAGCGATGAGAGAGCCAACAAAAACTCACTCGGTTTCGTAAAAAGTAAAGACGGAGAGATACTAGCTCCTATTACAACTTCGCAAAACATGTCACAATGGTTTTCGATAGCATTTGAAAAAGAGATGAGGGCGGCCGGATTTGCACCTGTGTCAAAAGAGGAAGATTCGGATGCTTCATATCTTTTTGTTATCAAAAAGCTTAACACCGAATATGTAAAAAATGAGTTAACCGGCAAAAATCTTCGTTTGGAATTAGACATTGACGTAAAAATCAAAAATAAAAGTGGCGTTATTACCAAATCGTTCAAATATAACGAGCAAAAGTGGAGCAAACCTCTATTTGAAGGGGATGCCCTGAGAGGCGAGATTGAGCCTTTTATTAGAGAGAGCGTAGCGTCTACGGTAAGAGGTTTGGTGGCTTATTCTAAGGCTAAATAGCCTTAGATATAGAGAGCACAAACGCCTTTGGGTCTTCTATACTGATTTTGCCGCCGTGTGCACTTGCTATTTGAAGAGAGAGAGCGAGGCCCAATCCGTTGCCTTTTGTCTTTGTGGTCTTGAATGGGTCAAAAAGTATTGTTTTATCAAGTATCGGCGCACCGCTATCTTCTACTTTCAAAAAATAAAAATCTGAATTTTCTTCAAGAGATATCCTGACTACACCACTCTCTTCTTTTGCGTCTTCTATGGCGTCTATGGCATTAAAAACAAGATTTTGCATAACCATCGATAGTAGCTCCAAGTCTCCATTGATAGTTGTATTCGGTAGATAAAATTCAAAATCTACATCTTTTGAATAAGAGTAGTGGCTAATCGAGCTTTTTATCTCTTCTTCTAATCTTTTAAGCTCAAACGGGCTTTTTCTGATGGCTACGCCTTTTGTAAAAAGAAGGGTTGCTTTGATAATCCTCTCCACTCGCCAGATAGATTTTTTTATCTCCTCTACCACTGGTTTTATGTTGTCCGCTACTATTGGATAGAGAGTAGATGCTAGTATCGCTACGCTGCCGACCGGATTTCTGATTTCGTGTGCAAGATGCGCCGCCATTTGCCCCATAGAAGCTAGTCTTTGCGTTCGTTTTTGCTCTGTTATATCTGTTGCCGAAACTATTGTTTTTGCGCCTAGTTTTACGGACTTAATTAGATAAGACTTGTCGTCTATTTCCGCTTCGCCGTTGTTTTTAAATGTTTTGTAGTCAAAACCGAGAGTGTTTGCAGTAGAGTTTTGCAAAAATATTTTACCTTGCTCGTCGAGTACCCATATAGCCGTCGGCAAAAATTCGATAATTTCGCTGAGTATTTTGTGGAGAGCCTCATATGACGCTTTTAGCTCTTTATATTCGTTTTCTACGACGTATGTTTGGTTTATCAGTGTATCTAGCGTATCTAAAAATAATTTCTTATCTTCGGTGGAGAGCTGATCTAGGAGTTTCTTATCTATCATATTTTTGCGGCTTTTTGTTTTTCGGGTATTTTACAACAATCTGTTTTTAGGAGGCGAAAGCCTCCGTGAATTATTTTATTGAAGAGACGAAAGAGGATACGGCTTTTATATCGGCGTCACTCATATCGGCAACTGAGGCTTGCATGGAAGCTTTGTTTGCTCCGCCGAACGTTCCGGCTTTGTAGCCTTTTATTTTTGTCTCAGCGTCCGCTACTCCTGCTATTGCTTTTCCGGATACGGCCGCATCTTTGCCGTCGGCTCCGTGACACATTGCGCATTTTGCGGCATATATCCCTGCACCGTCAGCGGCAAAAACTGCGCTTGCACATAGTGCGCTAAGTAATAAAAGTCTCATGAATTCTCCTTATATTGTTAAAATATTTTATAGTTTAACAAAGAATACTTATTATTCATAAAGTTCAAAACATCACACTATGATTTGAACTGACCTAGCTTGCCATTTAGATTTTCTGTCAGCTTATACAAGTGTTCTGCCGTGCTTGCTATCTCTTCTACACTTCTTGCGTTTTGGCTTGTTATGTCATTGATTTTCCCGACAAGAGAGACTATTTTTTCAGAGTCTGAAGCTACTTTGACTGAGTTTTCGGCGCTTGTTATTACGGACTCCATTGAGCTTTTCATAACATCCGAGGTCTCTATAATGCTATTTTCGACTTTCGAGGAGACTCCGACTAGTTTTTGAATATTAGTTGAGTTAACGCTCATTTGTTCCGCCGCATCGGTGATGGACTGGACTATTGTGTTTATGGTGGCGTTAATTTCAATCAGACTTTTTTGTGTTCTTTCTGCTAGTTTTCGCACCTCATCCGCAACAACGGCAAAACCTCTACCGTGTTCGCCAGCCCGTGCCGCCTCTATCGCTGCGTTTAGCGCAAGTAAGTTTGTTTGGTCTGCGATGTCTGAAATAACCAAAAGTATCTGCTTTACCTGTTCTGCTTCGCTACTCATATGTTCTAGTCTTTCGGCAAGTGCGGATTCCGCTTCGCTTGCTTTATCTACATCTTTTTTTAGAGAGATAATCTCTAGTTGCGCCCCGCTTAATTTGTTTCCGGCTACTTTGATATCGCCCTTTGTTTTTTCAGATAGTTCTGCGGTCTCTACTATAAAACCTTTTATGGTGTTAATCTCGTTTATAGCGTCTTCTACTATTCTCATACTGTCTTCCGCATTTTTGCCTATCTGGATACTTGTCGAGCTAAGTTCATGTGATACGGATGCATTTTCGCTTGAGGTGTGTTTTGCGTCTTTTATTGTTGTTTCCAACGTAACAAGTAAGCCGTTAAAACTATCGATAGTAGAACCTATCTCATCCTTGCCGTTATATGCAACACGCATATTCAAATCTTTTTTGTCGGCAAATTCTTTCATCGAGCTTTCCAGCAGATTAAGAGCCATAGATATGCCACGCACTATAATAAAACCGATAAAAATTGATATACCTAGTATCGACAATGCTATAAGTATCATTTCAAGCTTTGCGGCGTTATAGATACTTGTGTTCTCTTCATTTCTATTTTTTGCTTGCTCTACTTTTTTGGCTATCATTTTTTCTATCTCTTCATTTTCCCTGAATGCTATCTTTTTGCCTTCAGTTATCATATGATGATGGGCTTCTGATTTTTTGCCTTCCGCTTTTAGCTTTAATATCGTCTCTATAGCTCGCTCATACTCTGCTCTTGTCTCTTTAAGATCTTTAAAAGTTTTTGCCACCGCCGGATTTATAATTGTCTTCTCGAAAAGATCGAGTAGCTTGTCTGTCTCACCTCTGAGTTCTTTGATATTCTTGGCCGCTTCGTTAAACTCATCTTGATTTTCGGCATCTACCGCATCTCTGAGGTTAATTCTGGTGCGTTGGAAATTCTCCATTACCTTTGCCATTTGCTCTGACGGGACTAATAGTTTTTCATACATAACTTCAGAATTTTCATTCATTGTTGCCATTAGTCTTAAGCTTACAAAAGCCGCCACCAAGAGACCTAGTATCGGGATTAAAATTGCCAGTATGATTCTGGTCTTTATTGATAATTTTGACATGAGCGTATCCTTCTAGTGCTTCAAAATAAATTTTTCAGATTTTGGCTCTTCTGTCTTTTTGGTGACTTCCGGTTTTTTATCAATCTTTGGTTTTTTTTCCATCATTTTTTTGGCTTCTATTTGCGCCAAGATTCTTAGTTGTTCGGGATGTTCACCAAAAAATTCCACCTTGCCGCTATCCACGTCGTACATCGCCGCCACTATTTTGACCTTACCGCCCATTACAAGCTCTCGCACTATTTCGCTTTTTTTGAGTATATTGGCGATGCTCTCATACGTATTTGCAAGTATCGCCTCATTTAGCCATTTTTCAGTAGCTTCGTTCGGGTGTGCGGATTTTACTTTTTTGACCGGAGGGACTATCGTGCTTACAAGAGCAGGAATGTTACCGCTTACATGTTCGCCTTTTGCAACTGCCGTCACCGCACCGCATTTTGTGTGTCCAAGGACTACGACTAGTCTAGTGCCGAGATGTTCCGTGCCGTATTCTATTGTGCCTACTTGATCCGTTGCGGATACATTGCCGGCTGTTCGCACGACAAACAAATCTCCAAGTCCTTGATCAAAAAGCACCTCAGGCGGCACTCTGCTATCTGAACAGCCGTTTATTGTGACAAACGGTTTTTGCCCTTTTGATACTTCCATAAGTCTTATCTTGTCGGAATTTGGATGCGCCGCTTTTTGTTCTAGAAACCGAGCGTTACCGTCTTTTAATATTTTGATTGCCTCATCAGGCGATACTTTGCTCATTTGTGCCGAATTTGCAAATAGTGATATACTGATTATGCTTGAAATTAGAAACTTTTTTAACATTTAAATTGTCCTTTGTTTGATTTAAGAAATTTTTACATATCTGTGTTTCATTTGTAACGCATTTATTATATTTATCATAGCACCGCTCTTGTGACTTTTTTGTGATTAATTTTGTACAAAAAAAGTTATTTTTTTGATAATTAAAAGTATCTATTTTTATCGGGTAAGATATGAGATAAAGTACATGTAAGCACTATATATAAAGCATTTATTTGGTATTTTGTTTTAAAACAACATTAATAAATTTAATATATTAAAATATTTTCTATATAAGAATATCTAAAGGAACAAAATGGCGAAATTTATCTATCAATATTCGGCGGAACTGGAGTTTAGCACAAAAAGAGCGGACGGTATTTTGGAGTGGAATAGCCAAATACTAGGCACGGACGAATACAGAAAAGCCAAAAGCGTAATTGCTAGAAATATGTTTGGGCTGGAAGACGGCACAAAAATATTTCTCGTTAGCCTTAGCTTTTTGGGAGAAAAAGAAGAGTAGCCTAATGCACTATCGCATCGTGCCATTTCACAAGCGTCGCCCTGTGCCCGCTTGTGACTTTGAGCACCTCGTGGGCGAAGTATGGATTGCTCGGAAAGACTAGCATAAAACCCTGTTTTGGCTTCATGCAAAACGGCACGCCCTCAATGTCGCTTAGGTGGTTAAACACAAGCTCTCCGCCGTCAAAATCATCCCCGCCGCTATTCAAAAACAGTACGGTAGTGATAATGCGATGCGGTGCGACTTGCTTATAATCTATCGCTACGCCTTCCTCGTCCACTACTTCGCTAGAATCATCGGCATGACGGACATAAAAGCTATCCTTGTCGTAGCTAAGCACTTGCGCATCACTTGCACCTAGCAATGAAACATTAAAAAACTGCTCGATTTGCTCCCTAAAGAAGTCAAAGTGTGTATCAAAACACGCATCTTGCCCCGACGTAAGCGAATAAATATCGGTCTTGCGTATCGACTGGTCTAGTGCGTGAGATGATTTGATTTTTGCTTTTTCGCACTCGTCCGTGCTTTTGATATGCGCCAAAACGCCCTCGCACTCATCTTCTGAAAAAAAATCCCCGATAACCAAAAAAGGATAATCGCTAAATGCTTTGTTCAAAAGAGTAGATACAATGTGTATATCATAGAGAAATTCGGAGCAATAAAGAAGGTTTGATACTTGGCGCATTTGGCTCCGATGTGTTGTGAGGCAGTGTATCTGTTTTTGTCCAAATGCTTCGGTTTGGTAAAATCTCGTTTTGATAACTAAGGAAAACTATATGGCGGCAGGCTCGACTATCCACAAAGCGCAACTAAACATCTCAGACATGGATAGAAACTACTACGAAACACATGAGCTGACCCTAGCAAAACACCCCTCCGAGACCGACAAACGCCTCATGCTCCGCCTAGCGGCATTCGCCCTAAACGCCGCTGAGAGACTAATAATCACAACAGGAATAGACGGCGAAGACGACCCCGCACTATGGGAAAAGGACTACAGCGGCGACATCAAACTATGGATAGACATAGGACAACCCGACGAAAAAAGAGTCCGCAAAGCGTGCGGCAGAAGCGAAAAAGTCATCATCTACACCCACAATATAGGCAGTGCAACCGCATGGTGGGCGCAAAACAGCGGCGCATACGGTAGATTCAAAAACCTAAGCGTCATACACCTACACGCCGAAGATGTGGACACCCTCAGCGAACGCTCCATGCGCATTCAATGCAATATCAGCGACGGCGAACTAAGTATGCATAGTGATAATAAGGATGTGTATGTGAGGCAGGAGAGGTGGCAGTGATGATTTTAGGTACCACTTCGGCAATTTTTATGCAAAAGAGACAGCTTGTCCTTGTTTGGCTAGATAATATCTTTAATGAATTGCACTATTGAACCTACTTCGGAAGCCCTGGTGAGTAAATTCCCTAGAACTTCCGTGAACCTTGTTTTATCGTGTCTTGTTGATTCAATATCTGCAATTATCTGTTCTTTGTCGGCAATGCTGGAGTGTTTTATTGTTTGAATTAGCTTTTCTATTTTTTCATTTCTCATATCTATATTTGCCGTATTTGTGGAATTATTTCCAGTTGAAATATTCCCAAGTGCCTCTATATTCCCAAAAGCACCGTTTATAGTTCCTATATGAATAGTTTGCATTGCCTTTTCTTTTTCATCGTTTGTAAATATCATATTATCATCCCCTAGTATGCCTTCTTGTTCTAGTTTTAAAGCCCATTCAAGCAAAAGCGTTTTTACATGGTCTAAAATTCCAACCAGCTGAACTTTTGAAACAAATTGTGCCGGCTCATTATCTGTGGCAAAAGTTTCCATTAGTAATGCCTTTTGTTTACCCGTGATACCAAGCGTAAACTCCTTATTGTCTTGCAAACAAAGATGCTCAAGTTCAGATATGGATTGACCGTTGCTCGTTTCATTTATTGTGTTATCTAGCTTTTCATTTTTTACAATCGCTGGTATCCATCCATGATATGGGTTGAAAAATTTTAAAGATGTTCTTAGTTTTCTATAATCTGGTATTTCTTCATTGCTATAGCCTTTTAGCTCACTAGATATCCATTTATTAAAATCATTCAAATTCAGTTTTGTAGCGATTAAAAGAGCTTCTCTCAGCAGGTCATTTAAAGGTTTGTTTCTAGAGATGATATTTTTTTGAAGAGTTAATACGGCAGACATAATCAAACCCCTGTGGTTATAAACAGATATATTATGTTTCAGTATATCAAAAAATAAAAATATTTATTGATGGCTTGTTTTATTGTCGGAAAAAGAAAAACGGAGACAGACCACTTAAAATAAGTAAGACTATTTCAATAAAACATAATTGACAAAATAATCCGATAATCGCATGAAAAACAGTTAAAGAATTTAATAATTTCTTAAAAACAACCTGTTTTTAAGAATAAAATCCGTAATATAATCTTGTAAACCTCGTAATGAGTAGTTGAAAAATCCGTAAAATATATACTATTTAGTTCTTAACAAGGTTATATTATGGTTCATAGAAAAGTAGAATCTACCATACTAGAAATGCTAAACACATTTAGAATAGTTGCCATTAATGGTCCAAGACAATCAGGAAAGACCACTTTGCAAAAGAAAATTGCAAAGCTAAGAAATATGAAATATTACACATTTGATGACCCGGATATTTCTAATACCGCTTCAAATGACCCGATGGGATTTATAGGCTTTGTATCAAAAGAAGATGTTGCTATTGACGAAGTGCAAATGATACCGGATGTAATACCTGCTATTAAAATGAGTGTAGATGAGCGAAATAGAAAAGGAATGTTCTTACTTACCGGTTCGTCTGATATGTTCAAAAACGGCAAAATCAAGGAATCGTTAGCTGGCAGAATGGTGAGCTTCAATCTATTTCCGCTTTCATATGCAGAGATTAACAATAGAGACATCAATATCATAGACAAGCTATTTAGCGAAGATTTTAATAGCTTTGACAGCGATTTTGAGACTATTTCCAAAGAAGAACTAATCACTGCTGTTATTAATGGCGGATACCCCGAAGTTTATTCGCTTCCAACAAAAGCAAAGAAAGCTTGGTTCGATTTTTATATCAAAGCAAGAATTACAAAAGATATTGCCACTATTGAAAATGTTCAACTAGAGACAATTGCTCATCTTTCCAAGCTATTGAAAGTCTTGGCAGGACAAGTTGGTTCACTTGTGAACTATACAAGCATCGCAAATAGTATAAATATTGCAGATAAGACGGTGGCAAAGTATATTCAATTACTAGAAGCCTTGTATATTATAAAACTTGTTCCGACATACTCCAACAATATGATAAAAAGAGTTACAAAGAGCCCAAAAGTACATTTCATAGATTCCGGACTTGCAAGCTTCTTGCTTAATGTGGATGTGAAAGCCTCAATGATTGGCAAGAACGAGTTTTTGGGAAATCTCGTTGAAACTTTTGTGTATAGCGAACTTATTAAGCATCAATCCTATGCCAATACTGATGTGGAGATTTATCACTATAGGGATTTGCGACAAAAAGAGGTTGATTTTGTACTTGAGGCTGGTAACGGTGATGTGGTGGCTTTGGAAATCAAGTCCGGTTCAAACCTAAAAAGTGAGCATTTCAAAGGATTGGTTTCGCTTGCCAAAACAATGGAGCACAAAAATTTTAAAGGGATTGTCATGTACGGCGGGGATAAAGTATTGCCTTACAAGATTGAAGAATTTCAGTTTTGGGCAATTCCGCTAAAGGTGTTGATTTAAAAAAACGGGTGGTGGGTTCTAGATAGTGTGGAACATTTTAAATGTCTAGAAACCGTTATATTATATAGCCTGATCGGACTTTATGGCGACAACATTTTTTTATTTTGAGACATATATGGGACGAGTTGTTGTTTTTTAGCTTGGAAAATTATATCAAAATATTTTATAGCATTTCTGAGTTTTTAGTTTTAGGTTTTGCTTTTAATTGTTCTCTCTTGGTTTTTGTAAGCTCCATTTTTGTCTCTTCAAACTCTGCCCTCTCAGCCAAAATAATCGCTTTCAACTCTATATTCTCATTGCCTCTTTTGACGATAGTATTTTGAAGCTCCCTTATTTTCTCTCTTTGCCCCGTATTCGTCGCTTCTAACTCTGCTATTATCTGCTCCAAATAGATAATCTGTTTTATATGCGTATCTTCATTTTTACACCTCTTACCGAATAGGAATTCTATGAACCAGTTTTGTTTTTGTGATTGATTTGTGTCTATATTATTCATTATGTTTTATCCTTGATTTTGATTTATAAAGTTTGTCGTCTTGCTTGTTTTGGTTGCTGTTCTGTTTGAATTGTTGACTCTTGTCGTGGTGTGATATTTTTTGACTTTTCGCTTATTAATTGCTCTTTGTAGTTTTCAGCCTCGTTTGTGATCATCCGACTTTTTTCTATCTCTTGGGTTATCTGCCTTTTAGTATCTGTTAGAGTTTGTTTTAATTGTGTGTTTTCTAGCTCTATTTGATTTATCTGCTCCGTCATAAAAAATTTCTTGATAGATTTGCTAGTGGATTCTAATATATTTATTAACTGCTCTTTTAGTCTATTGTTCCATTTTTCCAGTTCTGCTTTTATGTGCTTCTCGGCTGATTTGATAGCCGACTTATATTGTCTATGATTTAAGTGCTCTGCTTTTGTTATCTCTTTGCTAACTCCTCGTTTCATTTGTAGGATTTGGGCTGTTTGTGTTTGTAACTCTTTCATTAAATTTTTATTGTTGAAGTTTTGCCTCTGGAGGGATTTGCCGTTTTCGTCAAGTGTGAAGAATACTATATGGGCATGGTTGTTTATATGCTCTTTGTCTTTTCCCTCGTCTCTATGGATACTTAGCTGTATCGGTCTATATCCTGTTTTTTCTTCTACCATATTGGCAACTGCTCTTATATCTTCTAGGGTGTGTTTGTCTTCTATGACGATAACTGCTTCAATCAAATAGTTTTTAGCTTGGAACTTTTGTTTAGTTTTAGTCATATAGTTTGATTTTGCGGATATGTATAGCTGTGTTAGTTCTCTTGTTGCTTCTTCTGCTGTTTTATCTATTTCGTTATCTTGACTATCCCTAATAATATAACTTGGGGATTTGCTTCTATCGTTGTGGAAAAATGAGAATGAGGAGGTTTTTGCGAAATGTATGCTTGTGGCTTTTTCCATAGTCTCAACCTCTCTTTTAATTTTTTAGGAGTATAGATTAATCGGTGGAGAAAATCTTGACTTTTATGTAAAACTAAATAATATTTAAAAAAATGAAGGACTTAAAATGTTTGATGCTTATGCAATGCTTGAACTGTTGCTTACGAAAGCATTTAGAAGAGAGACTATTGGTTATGGTGAGCTGTATTCGATGTTTAATGTAGACGATAGTCATCGTAATGATTTTTTTAATACTTTGGAGCCTGCAGCAAGGCGAATTACAAGAGATGTAGACAATAGGCCGGATACTCCTATTTATACTGCCATATTGCGAAAAGCGGATGGCTTCCCAGCCAGTGGCTTCTATGATATGTTTATGAATAGAAATCATAACAGCTATCAAAGACTTGCTGGCAATATATCGTCAAAAGATGCTTATGAGGATCCCTTAATAAAACAACAAATCTATACGGAGGCAATGAGTTTTCTTGAAAACGATTTACAAACTAGGTTTCCGAATATGGAGATTGTAGAAAGTTTTATAGCAGAAGTTAGAATGGCACGGGATATATAATTTACAACCTCGACTTTTTCATACTTTGGAAAAAGTGAGGAAGCAACCGATAGGGCGGTAGTTGTTAAGTTGGAAAATCCGGGAACTCTTGTTGGATAAGCTTTTTTATAAACTGGTTGAAGTTCTTGATTTTTTTATCTTCTAGAAATCTTGTTTGTTCGTTATTGAGTGCCACCGTTCTATATTTGCGGTGTGCCTTGATTTTTTGGTCGGTGGCTGTATCTAAAAAGTCGTGATGCTTCTTGGACTTGATATTAAAAAATAAAATAGATGACTCGACACTAATATTATTGTTCTCTTTTGTGTTGAATATATTTTTGTGAAGTGTCGTTATTTTTGTTATGTTGTATGTTTTCAGCTTATCCATTCTCTTGCTACTGTTGCTTAAAAACCAACCGCCGACAATTAACACGGTCGGTATATCTCCAAATAGTTTTTTGATGTGTTCGTAGAAAAGAAAGGGGTAAAGTTCGTTATATTCCTTATGTCTTTGAAAAGGCGGGTTAGATACTACGAGGTCAATATTTAGACCGTTGAAATCCTCTTTTGTAGTGTTCAAAAAATCCTTATGGATAAAAATATCAAAGTTGCCACTATGTGCCTCTTCTATATCTAAGCCGATTATTTTAGTATTTGCTTTTTTACGAAATCGTAGAGATAGGTTGCCGGAGTGCGAACCAACATCTAGGATGTTTTTAAACGGCTTTCGTTTTAGTTCGTCAAAAATATATTCAGACACTACGGGAGGTGTTAATACAACACTATCTTTGATAGTTTTTATTTCACCTTTATTATTTTTCATAATAAAACTAGCCTTAGTGTGCTAATCGCCGTTTGTGGCTAGTTCAGTATTTTCAAAGAAGTCTCTAATGTCTACTTCTAGGATATATGCTATCTGATACAAATGTTTAATATTGAAGTGTTGTTTGTTTAAATAAAGTTCTGATTGCGAGATAAGCCCAACTGATTTTAGATTTAGAGCTTGTGATAATTGTAGCTGTGTAATACCCTTTAATTCTCTGTATTTTTTAACATTAGCACCAATTTTTAGATATAGATTGTCTATATCTAGCCCGCTAATATCGTCTATACTCTTCAAAAGTTCCCCAAATAGCTATTACTATTTAAGAATACTTTGTTAAGATATTTCTATCAAATAGTAATTACTATGTAGAAAAGGGTTGTAGGTGAAAAAAGTATTGTTGCTTTTGGTTTTGTTGGCTTTTACGGCTTTTGGTGATAATGAGGTTAAGAAAAATAACAATAGTGAAGTTCAGGCATTGCTGAACAATGCCAGCACCGCATATCACAATAAAGACTATCAAGGTGCTCTTAACTTTTTTGATAAAGCCTGCGGACTTGGCTCAGAGAAAGGTTGCATTGTCGCTGCTACTATGTTATATAAAGAAGGCAACGGAAGCGATGACGATATTATTAAAGCAAAAAGCTATTGTGAAAAATATAATGGAAATGGCTACGCATATACTATGTTGGGATCTATTTATTTTGGGGGAAAAGCTATTCCAAAAAATTTATCGAAAGCAAAATTGTATTTTGAGAAAGCTTGCGATATAGGCGGGGAACAAGGAAAAGACGCTTGTTCAATGTTGGGAATTATGTATGAGGGCAGGGAAGGTATAAAAAAAGATATATCAAAAGCCATCTATTATCACAAAAAAGCTTGCGAAAATGGTGTTGGCGGTGCTTGTAATAATATTGGTGTTTTATATCTAAAAGGTGATGATATTAAGCAAAATATACAACAAGCCAAAGAGTACCTTAAAAAAGGTTGCTCTTTACAGTATCAATCATCGTGCAATACCCTTCACGATCTAGAACGAGGTGGTTTTTAGTAGATATGCTCGGACTAATAGCTGGAACTTTCATAATCACATTGGCTCTGCTGATACTACCGTCTAAGGTGGCTGAAACCTATAAAGACAATCAGCAGCCAAAAGCAGAACTGAATCAAACAATAGAAAAACAACCGTAGATTTAACCGCCTACGGCTACCGCCCCAAAACCTCAAAACCAAATTTTCCGGGAATTTTATTTAAAGATATAGTTATATATCTGTATCTTCTCTTATTCCTCTTAAAGTATACATTTATCTTAAAACTATAACTTCTGTGAAACTAATTGCTCTATTCTCTTATTAATATCCCTTATTTAGATTAAGAGCAAACCTTATTGGGTGGAATTCCTCCTAATAAATATTTGGGAGGATATCTTTAAGAACTTTGATTTTTGGGCTAGATTATTCTTTCAATCTGTCTTATGATGATTTGAATTTTTAATAATTTATATCACTTTAAGAGGTTTTAATATGTTCGTCGGCTTTTATACAAATAACCTAACAGATAACTATCTAGGCTTACCAGTTCCAAATTACATAAAGAAATACAAAAACAGCACAAAAGCAAGACTAATCTATAAGATAGCAGATTATAAAGGCGACAACGACACAAAACAAAAATCTATCTCATATCTAACCGATATTATGAACATTCTACTATTTACTAATTCTGATATTGTCGGATACATCAACCCGCAAAAATTAAATCTCAAAGATTACGAAGTGATAAGCGATAAAGTCTATCACATAGCCGATTTTGACAATCTAATATCCAACAATGTCAAAAAAGAAATGAACTTCACAACCATTAAAATAAAAACAAAGCTAGAGGAGCTAAAAGCTCAAAATGATTATAGAAATATGCTTTGGAAGATAGTTTGCTACTACGGTGTATTTCTATCAAGAACAAACAAAATCTCAAAATGTAATTGCGACAAGATAGTTAGCTTTACAGTTTATAATCTCGGCAAAGTAGGGCATAACATAAATAATAAGAAGTATGTTGAAGATACTAAGGTAAATCTTTTGAAATATGCGATAGGGCATAGAGAGGAACTTAAACGGAGAGATAGGGAGCGGAAGAGGCAAATAAGAGCCTCTATTTTAAGAGCTTCTTAAAGTCGAATGTCTCAAACCATAGCTTTTCAACAGCTTCCTTTTTCATAACAAGAGCCCGCTCTGTTCCGTAAACCGTTTCCGTTGTTGTCGTGCCTGATTTGTGCCCCATAATTTCAGAAATTAGATAACTGTCGTTAAATCTCTTCATCGCATCGGTAAAAGTGTGTCGTAAACTATAAATAGAAACTTCCGACGATTTAATTTCTAGGTTTTCTAGTAGTTTACTGTTAAACCAGTCGGCAACCCCGTCGCAAAAGTCTTTGCTTGGCGGCTCTGTTAATTCAAACAGCGGTGTAGTCCTGCCTCTCTTGTTGTAAATTGGAAGTATAAGCCCTCGCTTGTTTTTGATTTCTTTGAGCCTTTTATTGTAGAACTTTAAAAAGCCAAGTTCTATCAAAAATGAATGAATAGGAACTTTTCTCTTTGCAGGGCTTCGTGGTTTTAACTTCTGAAACGGCTCTTTATCAACTATGTCAATATACCAAATCCCATTCGTTGGGTTTTTAACGATATTTTCAAAAGTAAGCTGTCCGATTTCATTGGTTCGCATACCTGCAAACAGATGAAGCCAAGATAACCAAAACCGCTCAGGAAAATTCTCCCTCTGTTTTTGTAAGGCTGTAAAAATCATTGTAAGCTCGTTATCGGCATAAGTTCTTTTATTGTCTTTGTTTCGCTTTTGCTCTGTCTCCTTTCGCCTGTTCGTGACGGTCGTTAAGAACTCTTGTTTGTATCCGTATTCTTGCTCCAAATATTTAAAAAAGTTGTTTATCTCTTGCCCTTGCTTTTGTTGGCTCGCTAATGCTCTTTTTTGAAGAATTCCGTTTTTTGTGAGCCCTACTAATTCGCTGATTGATAAGTTTCTATATTCCTCCGGTAGTTTGGTCGGATTTTTAGGGTAGTGTCTTATAGTGTCTTGAAGTTCTCGTTTGGCTTCGTGAACAAGCGGAAGAGAATAGTTTGTCTCTTGTATAAATTGTTTTAGTAGCCTAAATCCGGCTTTATACTCCGTTATCGTGTGTTTGTTTAAAACACTTATTTCGTCGTCTATAAACTTTTGGAATATCTCTTCTAGTTCATCAAGATTTTCAACTGAGAAGATTTTAATGTTTTGAACTTGTGGAGTATATACCGCTTCTTTTAGCCCCTGTTCTTGTTTTTTGGCTTCTTTTTGGGCTATTGGTAGATAATCCATATCTTTTAACTTTACAACCCTTTGAAGGTCATTTTTTAAAACTTGTGTTTCGGCTTTTATGAGCAGTTCATAAAAAAGTTCTTGTTCCTCTTTTTCTTTTAGCTCTTTTAAAAATGCCTTCAACTCTTCGTCTCTGTTGATAATAGGTAGGGCGGTAGGTTTTAGTTTTCGTTTGCCGTTGAAGTCAAATACAATGTCAGAGTAGTCGCATATCTTGTTATGAATTGTTTCATGGTCAAACCGCCCTAAATCTTTAAAGCGGAGGCTTTCAAGTTCACTAAACTCTACGATTGCTTTGTCTATATATGTGTATGTTATGTCTTGAACTTTTTTTACGAAGTCGGCTAGATTCATACCTTTGTATTTAATCAAACTTTGAAGCCCTTGTCCTTCTAATATTTGCCTAACTTTTAGTGTCGCTATTCGCTTAGAGCCTGTTTGTAAGCTTCTTTTTATTTCCGTGCCGTTTTGCCGAAATCGGATGTAGTAGGTATTACCTCTTTTTGATAGATACATTTTAGTCAAGCCTTGATAAAAAGTCCGGCTAAAAAATGGGACAAAAATGTTCCCTATGTGGGACAAAATTTGTAAAAACGGTGTTGATTAAAAAGTGAGTGGGCTTAATAAATATAGTAGTTTGGGAATGGTGGGTTCGCAAACGGGTGGTGGGTTCTAGAGGACTCGAACCTCTGACCAGCCGGTTATGAGCCGCTTAAATGGGTGTTTATACCAATTTCTTAAAGTTTATAAAAGCTTATCGAGTATAATAAAATCAGAGCCTTAGATGAGTTATATGTTTTATAAAAGTTTCTAGTTTTTTATAGCTATTTATATTTTTTGTAGTAAAAACTGTAGTAAAAAATAGTATATAATAGAACACGAAAATAAAAACCCAAGGCCTTGGCTCCAGTCCAAGGTCTTATGTGAGAATTGTGCGAAATTATAACAAGAGTGGGTTTGAAGTTAATATTTTGGAAAAAATAGAGAAATTTGCAGTATAATACTAATGTATTATTTAGGAGGCATAACGATGAGACAAACTACTAGTATGAAGCTTGACCCAGCAGTAAAGCAAGAAGCGCAGGAAATATTCGCAGCCCTTGGATTAACTCTAGGTGAAGCCGTCAATCTATTTTTAACACAAGTAAAGCTCAAGCGAGGCATACCTTTCGAGCTAAAAATTCCTAACGAATTAACGCAAAGTGTTATGGATGATGTCCGCAAGGGTAAAAATATGGAGCCAACATCTATTGAGCAAATAAAACAAGAGTTTGAAAGCATGAAGCATGCTAGGCATTGAAAGGCACAAACAGTTTATAAAAGACTTTTCAAGTTGCAAAATTAGCGATAAGCATTTCACGAAATATGTTCTGTTTATTTCAAAACTAATTGAGCAAAAAGAACTTCCGCCGGAAGCCAAAGACCATGCACTAGAGGGCGAGTGGAGTGATTTTAGAGAATTCCATATAAGCGGAGATTTACTTGTTGTCTACAAGATAGATGGCGACATATTGAACTTGGTGCGAATTGGATCGCACAGTCAGCTATTTGGCTAAAAGCGATGGTATAGACTATTTCATAATGAAAAGTTATTAATAAGAATGAGTTTATGGCAATAAACAAGACATAACTTATATATTGCCTTATTTATACAATGATTTGGTATTGTTTGTCGACAAGATAAATTGCAGTGTTACTTGAATTTATGCGAGGTTAATATTTAATAATGGGTATTTCTACTGAATTAGTCAAAATCATTATAGTTTTGTTGCCTGGTATAGTGAGCATGCTTGTGATTGAAAAACTAATTACTCATAAAAATATAGAGTTTAATAGATTTTCGGTTTATTCCGTAGCCTTAAGTATTACAATCTATCTGCTGAGCTATATTTTTAGCTTAACTGCTAATAGCCTCGTTGGTATTTTTGGTTATGAGATACACAAGGAATATAGAATTTTTTTCCTACCGTTGCTGCTTAAAAATTTGGGCGATATTCCACCAAAAGTCGCAATGTATGTTATATTGGTTGGTATTGTATTGGGTGTCATATTGAGCATCGTGATTAATAAAAAAATTATTAATAGGGTTGCGCATAAGCTTAATATTACCCATAAATATGGTGATGAAAGCGTGTGGGAATATTTTCATAATAAGTCTAGTAATGTATGGGTTTTCGTTAGGGATCAAAAAAATGACCTTTTATATTATGGATGGATAGAGGTTTTTTCTGACGATGGAAATGGTTGCGATGAGTTGGTGATGCGAAATGTTGATGTATATAAAAATAGCACAGGGGAGAAGTTTTACTCAATAGATGAGGTTTACATCAGTGGGAAAAGAGAAGATTTGAGAATTGAAATAAGAGCTGAGTCTTTAGAATCGGATAGTGTGGCTTAGGAAAATAAAAACAACAAAGAAAGGAGAAAACATATGGGCGACAAAACAAACCAGCAACAGCCAAGGGTGTCAAACGAGGGATATAGTAAAAAAGGTGGACTTAACCCGCCTCCGCCAACGCCTAAACCTCAAGGAACACCGCCGCCACAAGGTGTCAAAAAAGATAAATAGGACTTTTATTTAATATAAAAAGGAGATTCTTATGTCTGATAAAAAACAACCAACGAGAGTTTTTGATGGAATTATGAAGAGAGGAGGGGTTAACCCGCCTCCGCCAACGCCTAAACCTCAAGTAACGCCACCACCGCAAGGAGTCAAGAAAGACAAGTAAGCTTTTTTAAAATAAAACAAAAAAAGGTTTTTCATTTGAAAATAGTAGCAAGAGGCAACAGGGATATATTTTTTGAAATAGATAGTATTGAAGAACTATCTAATATACTGGGTTCACGGGTACAAAATCAAGCAGAGCAAGAGCTTATTGAAGATATAAAAGAACATCTGAAGCATGGTAAATATGTGTATGCTAGAGTAGACCCACATACCGTATATAGAGTAAAACTTGATGATGCTAGCGGTAATTTGTGCTATGAACAAGGAGCATATACGCTAGAGTATTTAGAAAAATAATGCCCCTAAAACCAGTCGGCGGAAAATATGAGGGAGTTTGGCAAAACGAACTTAAAAATGGCGATATTGCGTACTATATAAACTACCGTGATGAAAGTGGTCGTCCGGTCAAAAAGAAAGTTGGCACAAAAACAAAGCAGCGCAACTTTACCGTCAAAGATGCCTACGACAGACTAATCGAAATCAAACACAAGCTAAATATCGGCGAAGAGCTACCACTTAAAAATCTCCGTACAAAAAAATATACTTTTCAAGATGCTTATGACGAATACCTAGTGTGGAGCAAAGTCCACAAAAAGACATGGAAAAATGATGCCGACTCATGGAAGCATCTTGTAACTTTGGCTGATAAAGAACTCAAGAGTCTCAAGGCGAAAGATTTTGAGGATTTAAAAGCCGAAAAGCTAAAGAGTCTAAGCCCAAAAACTGTTTTGCATATACTGGGTACGGCTAGACAGATATTTAACTATGTCGTCAAACACGAGCTGCTAAAAAACTTCATCAACCCGATAAGCTCCGGCAAAATCAAATTCCCAAAACCTGACAACGCAAGGCTTGCGTTTTTGACAAGAGAGCAAGCGGAAGAGCTGTTAAAACTGCTCAAAGAGCTAGGATATAAGCGACTTTATCAACTTACCGTGCTTTTGTTGTCTACGGGCGCAAGATTTAGCGAAGTGGCAAGCTTGAGGTGGACAGACATAAACGAAGAAACAAAGATGGTTTACTTCAAAGCTACAAAAGACGGTAACGCTAGATGGATAGCTATATCGCCGCTTGCGGCTGATGTGTTAGCGGAGCTAAGGGCTGAAAAATCAGAGAGTGGTCTTGTGATACCAAATAGCATAGATACACAGTATGACCAGATGCCAAAGCAATGGCAGATGGTTGTGGATAGCATCATTCCCGGCAATGCCAAAGCAGATGCAAAAAACAGGATTACGACGCATAGCTTGAGACATACGCACGCATCTTGGCTTGCCATGTCCGGACTCGATATTTTGCATATAAAAGAGCAGTTAGGGCATAAGACCATTGAAATGACTATGAGATACAGCCATTTAGTGCCGAATAGGCGGCATGAGGCAACACTTAGCTTATTGGTATAGGATGTTTATAGTTGTACCATCTTTGATATAAATCAACAGCATCTTCTTTGTCCACAAACTCCAATTGTGTTTGTATCCCGTTATTTTTGAATTTTATATAGTGCTTGGAGCGCTGCGTGAAAGCAAAAAAGAAGCTTATATAAAATGGTGGTTCCATTTCCTCGATTAGGTCAAAATCGTATATGCCTCCTTTAGAATTAAATACTTTATTTGGCAGATTATCGTAGCAATATATGTAAAAATCAGTTTTATCAAGCCAGTGCCCCACTCGAATTAGAAGCATAAAAGCACTAAGCATCCATCCTAGTCCAACAAAGTTTTTAGTTGCGATTATGTACAAATTATAAAAATAAATGACTAGTGCCAACATAATACTAATTACAAAAGCAATAGTAAATCTATCTTTTTTTCTAAGTTTGTAAACCTTATCTGGACGATTGGAGGCAACGTGTATATCTAACCGTAATTTTTTTATATCCCTAGCTTTTACAACAGTTTCAACTTCTGAGTTTTTGACAAATATGTGATCAAACAAATTTGCCACCAATTGCCCAAAGCTCTTTATTCAATTCATCTATCTTCCCAACTTCGGCCGCATTTTTATAAATAGTTATAAAGATAGACATTGTTTTCTCATCTATGTTCAATGCTTGAGCACTTGTGTCGGCGTGCTGATGAACTACATTTTTACCGCCAGTACGCTCATCTACAACAGTTGATATATTTGAATGGCTAATCACATGTGATATTCCGAGAAAGTTATCTAGTGGAAGTTTCTCTTTTTGTGCCAACTCAACAACCTTATCTAGCATTGCGCTATACGATTGTCTTGTTCGCCATCCATTTAGTGTATTTTGTGCCACACCAAGCTTTACTGCCAATTCCGCATACGTTTTTAATCCATAATAGCCCTTGATGGCATCAAGCACTGCATCAACTTTATTCAAAAACACCCTCCCTAATACACAATATGAGAATTTATTCTTGACATTGCGTATAAAATAGTATACAATTTGAGAACTTATAAGTAGCCGTCATTTCTCAAAATATCTTTAAGGAAATATAGCATGAGTAATCTTGAAATCTTGTTGAAAATGTTCCCTGGCCAGCTAGTAATTGACGCTAAAGATGCCCTGCGATTAGCTAATAAAGGATATTCAACTTTTGCGAACGCCGTATGCAGAAATGCTGATTTGAGTGAATTTCCGCCAATTTATGATGCAAACTGTGGTCAAAAGAAGATAGCCAAATGGCTTGATAAAAGGGGTGCAAATGTCGCCGCCTAAGAAGTATTTTTGGTTAAAACTGCGGGATACATTTTTTACTGAGCCAAAAATCAAAAAATTAAGACGTATTGCGGGTGGCGATACATACACAATTATCTACCAAAAAATCATGCTTCTATCTATCCGTGATGGAGGCGTGATTAACTTTCAGGGTATTGAGAAAAATATAGTCGAAGAGCTTTCACTTATTATGGATGAGGATTCTAGCAATGTAGAGGTGACGCTTGCATACCTATATCAGGCTGGTCTGATGGAGCAGCTATCGGAGAGCTCATTTTTGGTTGTCGATGTTCCAACTTTGATTGGCTCAGAGTCTGATAGCGCAGAGCGTATGCGGCGGTTACGTCAAAAGCAAGTGTCACATTGTGACACAACCGTGCAACTAAGTGATGAAAGTGTGACGACAGAGTTAGAAATAGAGAAAAAAATAAAGATAAATAAAAAAACTCTCTTTGGAGAATCTAACTTTTTAAAATTTGTCGCAAAGATTCGCCAAGACTACTATTCACAAGATGTAAAAAAGCCAGCTTTTTATTGTGATGAAATCGGCAATGAGTATGCTTTCTATATAGAGCCCAGTTCTGGGCGTCAACTAATTTTCAACAAAAAAGACGCATCTACTATTAGTGCAGACGAAGCAGACCGCATATTACGACACCTTCATAAAAATCAACATTTAATAAAACCGAGAGTTTCTGCATAGAACCATTATGACAATCCTATATTAGTATCAGGAGGAAATAAACATGTAGTTTTGAATGGAAAAATGTATTGCAAGATAAAGCAGCTACGCCTTTGGTAAGCACATCATACATATCAACAGTCACAAATCACCATCAACCAATCAAAGCCAAGTAAGCAGACCGTGCCTACATTTGTAAGCACCAACTAAAAACGATAAGCAAACAAGGAATCACAAGATGTCTAAAACATCGAAGATAACAGCAACCATGCAGGATGCACAACTTGCATCCGTGGACGCATATGCCGCAAGTTATGGGATAAGCCGCAGTGAGGCACTAGGACGGCTTGTATCTGCTGGACTTGAAAACCTAACAAGAGCTGAAGAGCTAAAAAACTTTGTAATCAGGAGGCAAGAAGCGTTAGAAAAGAAACTACAAATCGAGCTTTCTAGTTTGAGAAAACTTGAACTGATGTCACTCAGGTTTATAGCCGGCATGTCAGCCGTAGGCAGAACACATTATGGACAACAGTTTGGAATTGCTGCCGCAGAAGTAGAGAAGCTATCCGACGCAGGAATCGCAAAAATGATTTCAGAACTAAAAAACAACACAGGAGATACAAGTGAGTTTAATTGAATTGACAATAGTTGGCTTGATAATAATCTTAGGCGGCATATATGCCTACATAAAGTGGGAAGAGCGCCAAATCGCAAAAACCGAAGAAAGAGTCGAAGCCCAAAAACAAGCGGAAGCAATGCGTGAAAAGCTCAAAAACACTCTCTTTTTAGGCACTAAAGCCTCATCGGTAATAAAAAGACAAGCATACAAAAGTGGCTATCCGCTAACACCTAGTACAGAGCCAAGAGGCTGGCTTTTCATAGGCGAACAAGGAAGCGGTAAGACAAATGCTATCTTATCTCTTATCGAGAAGATTCAAACCCGACCAAGCCCATGTATGCGAGTTTTCTACGACACCAAACCAGACTTTTATCCACGCTACTTAGGAGAAAACGACGCTTATGTTTTTGGTCTTGGCGTAGAGGGTAGTGCAGTATTCCAGATATTTTCAGAGATGCACAATGAAAAAGATGTTGATTTCATAGTAAATGCCCTAGTAGTTGACGAATCAGACACCTCAAGCGCAAACTCTGAGCACTTCAAAGAACAGACAAAGCTGCTACTTAAAGCCGCTCTTTTAACCATTCTAGAATCGCATGAAAACCCAACAAACATAGAGCTTATTGATTTCTTACTTGAGTTTGACGATGCCACAAAGTTCAAAGATGAGATAGAAAAAAGAGGCACAGCAAGAAGCTACGGTATATCTATAGCTTCAGTTTTAGGCGGAGGCAAGAGTGACCCACAAAGTGCGTCTGCATGGGCAAACTTCAATAAGTATGCCACAAGACTAAAGCGTAGAGAGTTTTACACCCGTGAGGGCACAAGTCCAACAGCCATTATCAAGCAGTTTGAAAGCAAGTACAGACCGCAAGAAGAAAAACTAGATATTTTTCTACTAAATCCAGCAACAGACCAAGACAGCTTTAGTCCGTGGATTAGAATGTTCATGGGGTGTCTCAGCCGAGCAATTAGAAGTTTAGAAAACAATCAAGAGCGGCGAATATGGATAGTGTGCGATGAATTTCAAACGCTAGGTAGGTTTCCAGAGTTAGCCGAAGAGCTACCAGCTCAAGGGCGAAGCAAAGGCGCTTGCGTGTTGCTATCCACTCAGAACCTCTCAAAATTGCAAGCAGTCTATGGTAGGGATTTAACAAATGCGATTCTCTCAGGAGCGGCCACAAAGATATTTTTCCGCATGGGTGACCCTTTTAGTCTTGGTGTCGCTGAAAATATTTTTGGCGAATCTATAAAGCATGAGCCACATACAACCATATCAGGAGATAGAACAAGTTTTTCCGTACAGCAACGAACAGTAAAAAACATTTCAGCCACAAGTCTCTCTAGTCTAAGTGTCGGAGAAGCATGTGTAAAAATAGACAATGACATAGTGTTAGTATGGTTTGGAGAGGTAAAAACACCGGAAAAACACTCTATAAAACGAACGCAAGCACCAAGGTTTAATCAAAACACTACCGCCGGAGAGCTAGAAGAAGCAAAAACTGAGGTCTATTTCTAATGACCAATAAACGGCTTGCCGCAGAACTTGAGAAGCTGTTAAAGAAGACAGGCAGCAACAAACCACCACCACAGCAAGCTGGTGGTGGCAGCGCCTCAGGCTCATCAAGCGGTAGCAAAAATGCCAGCATTTACATACCAAGCAGTAGTCCGCCGCAAAACAGTAATAGCACAATGCCATCTAGCAACAAAGTTAATCAGCAACCGCAAAAGTCTAGCAGCACCAAACTATCCGGTAACGCCGCCGGACACAAAAGCACCGTAAAAACAAACTACACAAAAGGTCAAAAAGCGGCAGGTAAAGCATCTGCCGCCGCAGGTTACGGTGCATCACACGGCAGTGCTAATAAATCATCAAACACTTCAAGCGTTGGCAGCAAAGTCGCCGCCTCAGAATCCTATCAGAACCGTGAAAGTAGCCAAAGCCAAACTCAAAAAGAGCAAAAAGAGACTCTGGAGCAAGAGCGAGGTGAAAAGATGAGCAATACTTACAATCGTGACGGCGAGCTTATGACGCAATCAGAGTTCAAGCAGTATAAATCAGAACTAGCGCAAAGCGATATAGAAGGCATGCGCCGCATAGTAATTAGTCCAGACCCAACATTAAATATCACACCTCAAGAGATGTCTAGCATTACCAGAGATGCTATGCACTCTTGGCAAGAGTATAGTGGCAAGCAGTTTGAATTCACATATGCCGTACATGACGGGCAAAGCGTGATTCATTCGCATGTGCTGCAAACTTCGCAAAACCAAAATGATATAAATATGGCAAGCCGTCAGCTGGAGACATTCAAAGGATTGATTGATGAGGCTATACAGACCCAGCTTGATTTGAGGGAGGGGTTGAGCGAGAAGAGTGGAGCAACACTAATTCATGCGGAAGTTCAAAATGGCCAAGAAGTGCAACATATTGGTGGTGCGGAAAATATGGAAGGTGAGCTTATTGTGGAAAATAATATAACCAAAGAAGATGTGGGCGAAGATGATATTGAGGTGGTTCAACTTTATATGGAATAGACCTAACAGTCTGCTTGATATTTAGTGATTTCTACTTTTATAAGATTTGTCATTATTGCCTATTTCTTGAATGTTTTATTGACAAATACCGAACCACTCTTCGGAAATATCGCAATTTTTACTATTTGGCGTGGGATCAGATTTATTAATAGTTACATGCAAAGGCATTGAAACACAATTACCAAAAACTAATGCCTCCCCTGGAATCGATTGTTTTATTTTATTTACAAAATCATCTGAAAAATAAGGTAATACGGCGTTGATGTATCTCATATCAACTTCATTTTGTATTCTATGAATTATAAAATTAGAGCATTGAGATAAAACAGTTTCTGACAACTCGGATGGTCTCTGGGATGAAATCAACAAATATAATGAATATTTTCTTCCTTCTCTTGCTATTCTTTCAAAAATATTTTCTCTCAGTAAATACTTATAGTCTTTTTTAATATATCTATGCGCTTCATCCAAAATAAGATGAACAGGATTTTTTCGCCTTTCATCGCCAACTAATTCTTTTCTTTGTGAAAAAATCAATCTTGAAACCACACTTGTTAAGGTTTCTAACACATCAATGCCTAGTTCGCTTGTATCAATGATTACTAATTGTGTTTTTGTTGAAGATATATCACCCCAAAAGTAATTAAAATAGGTTTCAACATTTATAACATCACTTGGTATATCTCTCATAAATTTACAATCAGTGTTGTAAATAAAATAATCAAGTCTGTTCAGCATAGTAGAGGTATAGCCCCTCATTAATCTATTGCCTCTGGCATCTTCTTCTAACAATATCATTTCAGCAGATATTTTTAAAAATTTATAATCAAAAAACTCTCCATCTTTCAGTTTTTCATCAAATATTTTTTGTATTTCGTTGTAGTCTATTTTTTTATTAACCGACATTACTGAGTTTCTCAAATTATCATTATTGTTACCATAAACAATTGTACAATTAGAATGAAGGGTTTGCATATCTTGATAAAGTCCCTCGGCTTTAGATTTTACTGTTAGAGCTTGATTGCTATTAATAATATCTTGTATCTTCAATATCAACGCACCGGCAGTTGTTATTCTTGAAGTATCCGTATCGGCTTGACTCAAAACACTATCAAGCAGCATGCAAAGTTTATATCTTAGGTAATTTATAAATCTTTTACTATCTTCCCCTTCTGATGTTGATATTTTATAGAACTTATAAGATTCTTGAAGAACTTTATCCCAAAATGGTCTTTGAGTTGCATCGGTCGCTAACAAAAAAGCACTCCACTCATCCAATGACATTAAAAAATGCGGCATAAAAAATTCTTTAACATCATCATCTTGATTTGCGTGCCGCATATTAGGTTTAAAATACTTTACTGCGATTTCATCATTTAATTCTTTTGTAAATGCTTGTTTATATTCTCCGTTGACATCAAATATAATCAGTTTTGAACCTTGAGCAGAATTTTCCTTTTTTCTATAAATAGTTTGAACAATATGAGCAATAGTATTTGATTTGCCGCTTCCAGAGTTTCCAAGTACAGCAGAATGAATATTGAAAAAATCATCTATTGATATGCTGATAGGATAATTTATTAAGTTTTTACTAATACCCAAATCAAAACTTTTATGGATATTATTATCCGAGCTTTGAACTGTTCGTAATATCTTTTCCATATCACTGCTTTTTACAATATTCACATCGCTATACAGACTTGGGTATATCCCAACACCTAATGAAAACTTTTGATTTGTATCTATTGTTCCTATGGGCTTGAGCATCAGTTCTCTGTGTCCATCTACATTAAATGCTTTTTGTTCATTGTATAAATCTGAATCAAAAATTGAAACAACTTCACAAATTATATTTTCACCTATTGCATTTACTGTTTTTAAATAGCTCCCGATATTGCCAAAGTAATATATTTCTCCATTGATATTTACAGAGCCACCTGTAATTTCAGAAAAAATCTTGACTTTAAATTGGTTAAAATTTATTGATATTATTTTCCCTATTTTCATAGTTTCTGCTCTTTTGCTTCTGGTAGTTTCTGCTCTTTTGCTACATCCAGCTTCTCAATAAATTCTTTGAGTATATTGACATCTTTATTTTCATTTAGATTTGGAATAAATTTATCTACTATATATTTGAAAAAATGTATTTTTTTATCGTTCACATTGTCAGATAATACAGATTCATCCAATCCGTATATTTTATAAATTCTTTTGTCATCAATCTTGAAGATTGGTTTATCGTAATTACCAAAAATAACGATTGAAATAGATGAATTAGAAGATAGTGCTTGATAAATAATATTATTAAGATGGTCATCACTAAAGCTATATCCTATAATAAAAAGAACACTATTTTGGAGTAAAAGTTTTTTCTGGAACTCCCTTATAATATCAGTATATGGGGATGATAAACTTTTGCTTTGTTTTAATGGATTTGGATAAATCAAAACACTTTCGGATGGCTTTGTGCCCTTGTGTCTTATGTCAATTTCTTGGATATTAAAAAGTGAATTTCCTTCTTTTTCAATCCAATTGATTGAGCCATGTAGCTTATAAAGATAAATCATATTGTCTAAGGCTTCATATTTTTCAATGCTAGTTTCAATTTTTTTTGAAAAGGTATATCCAAATCGTGCAGGATTGAAAAATCGATCCAAGCCACCGCCGAAGCCATTGTTGTAATTAATGTTTAAATTGTCTAAAACTCGTTCATTAAATAAGTCATTATTTGTTGTAAAAATATTTACTCTACTTAAATCTTTATTTCTATATGTTACTTTTTGATAAAAGGTTTTGTATGTATCAACGACCGCTTTATAAGATGCATCTGACAAATCAATATTTATCTTTTCAAATATTGTTTGCTCAATAATTTCAATCAAATCATCAGTATCCTTATCGTCCACTTTTATACCGAGTTGATAATCTCTCTTTGAATACAAAATTCCGAGTATATCTTCTAAGTTTTCATTCTTGTTCTCTTTTAATTTTTTAAAAGTTTCTGCTTGCTGTGGCTTATCTTTTATTTTGGCTTCAATTTCAACAATAAATTCTTTCATAGTGGGAATCGCACCTGCGCTAATACCTGCACCAAAAAGAAAATGTATATTTTTCATATTGGACAAATCAGATATTTTTTGTTTGATTAATTTTAAACTATCCGCATCACTTTTATTTGCTGATAATTCATCTAAGCCTTGAAAATATTTAACACTGCTAATATTTTCTGTTGTATCTTGTACTTCAGCCATTGATTGTTCTCCCCGTGAAATTCTTCTTCATAAAATATTTTCATCTATTTTGTAGCATACATCATCTCTTCTGTCAAGTGAACACATAAATTAGTCAGTTAAAACCCAGTAAATTCTTAAAGACCACCACCTAAATATAAGTATGCCTCATAGGCATAATCCAATCGGTTAAGTCTAACGACTCAATACCAATCTTTTTTCAAACCACAAGAACCACAAAGCTCTAAACAATCCTTCCAATCCACCCCATAGTATCACCGCCGCTTCTTCCTTTTTTCGCTCTAACCGTAACAAAACGCTCGTTTCCCAAAACAAGAGCAAGCCGTTTTGCATATCCTCATTTTACTTCGTTTCACTCCGGTATTCCGCACGGTCTTCTGTATTTCATCCAGCAAGACTCTTGTTTTTCACTCTCTATTTTGTTTTACGGACGCTGTAAAAGGCGCGACGGATGAAAAACGGGGAAACAATCCTTGAAAGAAAGAAGAGCTCTTTTGTTTGCTCTCTTGAAAAAAGAGAATTAATAAAAGGGCTCAGAAATCCAACAAGGAAACAAACAAAACAAAGGACATGCAAATGCTTTCAATCTATCTTACAAATCTAGCTAAATATAACAACGGTGAACTTTTTGGTCAATGGGTTAATCTTGGCGACTTAACAGACGAAGAGCTTGAGACAATCACAAAAGAAGTTTTATGTGGAGATGAAGAACTTTTTATCACTGATTATGAGTGGGATGGTGTGAGCGTGTTCAATGTTGGTGAATATGAGAATATAGAGCTTTTGAAAATTAGAGCTGATGAACTATCCAGCCTTTGCGAGCAAGAGCTTAAAAAAATTAGATACCTAATGAGCCAAGTAGGCTATGACTTTGATGGAGCTATGAGAAATCTTGAAGATTGTGATATTTACGAAGATATGAGTCTAAAAGACTTAGCCTATGATTTTGTAGAGGAGGGGCTATTTGGAGATATTCCAGACAATATTAAAAACTATCTTGACTATGATGCAATAGCTAGAGATTTAGGATTTGACTATGTGGAGTTTGAGGGTGATATTTTTAGGGCTGCTTAAAAGCGGCTCTAAAAACTAGCAATTTGTACTAATGTAGTAAAAATGTAGTAAAAAGTGTTTTTTGATATTTGCTTAAAGTGATTTTGAAAAGTGGCTTGAAGTACTGATTTTAAAGGTCAAACGGGTGGTGGGTTCTAGAGGACTCGAACCTCTGACCAGCCGGTTATGAGCCGGCTGCTCTAACCAACTGAGCTAAGAACCCGTGTGTTTGAGAGCTTTTTTTAGCGTTTCCGCTTTGAAAAAGAGACGGAATTATACAAAAAATTAAAGCGAAAAGCAAGTAAATTCTCTAAAATCCCAAAAAGAATCATAAAAGTAATAAAACTGGTGCCTCCGTAGCTGTACATTGGAAGCGGTATGCCGACTACGGGAGCGAGTCCGATGGTCATTGCTATGTTGATAGAAGAGTAGACAAAGATGAGCACTCCTATCCCGCTGGCAAAGACTACTCCGAAGTAATCGTTTTTGAACTTGCTACGCAGCCCTAGTACGTGCATGGTCATTACGGCGTAGGCTACGATTAGCATTAGCGCCCCGAAAAAGCCAAATCTTTCTACATGGTATGCAAAAATAAAATCGGTAGTAGCTATGGGTAAAAACTTTAGCTGCACCTGCGTGGCATCTTCTTTGTCTTTGCCAAAAAGCCCGCCCGAGCCTATGGCTATTATGGATTGTTGGACATGGTAACTTGGTTTTTCGGCTATGAAATCCTCTATCCGCTGTTTTTGGTAGTCCCTGAGGCCAAACTCATATAGTAAGGTGGACATAGTCAAAAAGCCGACCAATAATATAACCCATATTTTCCACTTGACGCCAACCAAAAATAGAACACCAAAACCAAGCATCAGCACAACTCCTGCGCTTCCCAGGTCAGGTTCTATGGCTATTAATAAAAACGGCAGGATGATATATACGGATATTTTTGCAAATGCTTTCCAGTCGTATCCGTCATCGGGCGGCGGGTTTTTTTGGATTTGATAGGCTAGCATCAAAAGTAGGGCGGGCTTGATAATCTCCGAGGGCTGCAATGTCATCGAGGTAAAAGGTATTTCAAGCCATCTTTGTGCGCCGAGTATGGAGATACCGAAGAACTTGACGGATATAAGAAGGAGTACATCAATCCAATATACGATAGGTATTAGCCATGTCAACTTTCTTATCGGAATAAGCGCCATAAATGCTAGTACTCCAAGGCCCATCACTATGTATGCAAGCTCTTTTTTTGCAAGCGCTTCGTTAACCTCGCTAATCAAAAAAAGAGAAGACAACGCTATGGGAACAATAAGAAGGAGTAAGAAAAAATCAAAATGGGTTATTATCCGTCTATCTATCTGTATCATTGTGCTGATTTTAGCCAAATTAGCCTAATATACACAAATGAAAACTCCACTTTTAAAGACCATAGAAACAGACTCCAAGTTAAGGCTTGACGCCATTATCTCATCGAATCTGGGTATATCCCGTAAAGATGCAAAAAAAATAATAGAAGAAGGTTTTTGCACAGTCGGGCAAAAAACAGTACAAAAAGCTTCTTTTGAACCGCAAATAGGCTCTCAAATAGAGATATACGAATTTGAAGATAGCTTCAAGAAAAAACCGATTGAGTCTTTGCTCACTCCTGAAATAGTATTTGAAGACGACGCAATAATCATACTCTCAAAGCCCTCCGGCCTTACTGTGCATGAGGGTAGCGGTACGACTGAGACGACCCTTGTTGACTGGCTAAAGCAAAACGGGTACGATTTGGCTCCATCAGATGATAGCGCAAGAGACGGTATCGTGCATAGGCTTGACCGTGAGACCTCCGGACTTATGGTTGTGGCAAAAAACAGTGAAGCGGCTGACGGGCTCAAAGTGCAGTTTAAAGACAAAAGCGCAGGCAGATACTATGTTGCCATAATAGACCCAGCACTCAAAGAAGATGTGACGGTGGATGCCAAGATAGCCAGACACCCAAAAAACAGAATCAAAATGAGTGTGCAAAAAGAGGGCAGAGAGGCCAAAAGTGCATTCAAAAAAGTAGCCCTCTCGGACAATCAAAAGTTTGAGCTTATAGCCGCAAAGCTTTTTAGCGGCAGAACGCACCAGATAAGGGCGCATCTTTCGCATCTCGGACGTCATATTGTGGGAGATGATTTATACGGATTTAAAAGCCAAAATGCTAAGATAGAAACAGGCAGGGTAATGCTTCATGCGGCTGTTTTATATTTTTATCATCCGATAACGCAGGAAAAAGTCAGTTTTTTTGCGCCGCCGCCTGATAGCTTTTGTGCCCTTTTTGAAAAACTTTTTACCAAGGAGAATCCAGTTGAGATATTTAGTCAAGATTTTATTGCCTCTCTTTTTAGCGGCGTTAATTAGCGGTTGCTCAAACAAAGAGTCGCTCCTAGATAGGCCAAAAATAGATCCAACTCTTCCAAAGCCGATGAACGTCAGAACAATGAGCGATAGAAGCTCTATAGGTTTTGAGTGGGAGTATGTCAACAATCCTTCAATAGAGGGCTACAAGATATATAAAAGTGTAGAAAACGGGGGCTCCGAGCTTGCCGCAACTATTAAAGACAGATTTACTTCTCACTATGCGGACGGTGGATTAAAAAGTGATACGGCGTATGCTTATAGGTTTTCTTCGTACACAAGAGACGGCATAGAGTCGGATGCCACTACGGTGGTTAGCGTAAAGACAAAGCCGGCGTTGGAACCTGTTAGCTTTATAGCTGCGGTAGACAATCTGCCAAACCGTGCGAAAATCGTGTGGAGACCCCATATTAGCCCAGACGTCGTAGAGTATATAGTCCAAAAAAGCGGCCCAAGTGATAAAAACTGGGACGACATCGCAAAAGTATCTCCTAGATTGATGGCTGAATTTATCGACACAAAAGTAGATAGCGGCAAAACATATCACTATAGGGTTATAGCAAAAACATTTGACGGCGCACTCTCTAGACCGAGCGAGATTGTCGTTGTAAATACAAAAAAACTGCCTCTTCCCGCAACACAAATCTACGCTTCAAAAGATTTGCCAAAACAGATAGCCGTAAGCTGGGAGTCTCCTGAGCAAAAAGAGTTTGCAAAATACAATCTTTACAGGGCGGAAAAACCTGATTCAAAACATGCTTTAGTTTATTCCGGTAACGAGAAAAAATTTCTTGATAAGATAGATGAAGACGGCGCTGTTCGGTATTATAAAGTTGCGGTCGTGGACAAGGATGAGCTTGAAAGTCCGTTTGAGCTTTCAGCTACTGGCGTGACTAGGCCAAGACCTTTGACTCCGGCGTTTACTTTGGCGACTATCAAAGAAAATAGAGTACATCTAGCATGGACTACTACCGAAAAAGAGCCTGTGACGTTTAAGATTACAAAAAAATGGGGTAGTTTTTTAAATAAACAAAACATCACGTTTACGGATATAAAAGGCTTTAATTTTGAAGACAAAGATGTAGATTTGGGCCAAAAATATCAATATTACATCGAAGCCGTGGATAGAGACGGCATAATCAGCAAACCAAGCGACGAAGTAGAGCTGTTTGTTCCAAAAGGCCTTTAGTGCCACACGCATTCGTAAGTAGCGTAAAAAACAATATAGTCCCCGAAAGTGTCGGTGATTTCAGGCTTTTGGAGTATATGTCCACGAGCCGCTATTCGCTTGCATTTTTGCAGATGAAGGGCGTGCGTTTTGCTCTTTCGGTCAGAGGCAAGGAGGGCAAAATCCTTGTAAAACCAGAAAAGCTGACCCGTCCGTCAGATTTGAACCTTACGAAAGAAGCCATTGCTCTTTTTTGCGAGAGGTATTGCGGCGAAGTGCTATCGTCAAATCTCGTATTCAAAAAGATAAAACCAAAATCTCCAAAACTTCTTGACCCGCTTTTCTTTTGTGAAAATCCGGATTTTTTTGACGGCGAAGTGTGCGTTGAGGTTGGATTTGGGAGCGGAAGACATCTGCTTTATAGAGCCAAAGAGTCGCCGCACAAGAAGTTCATAGGCATCGAGATATACAAGCCCTCAGTCGAGCAAGTGCTTAGACAGTGTGAGCTTCAGGGTATCGAAAATATCTATCTGATGGATTTTGACGCTAGGCTTATTATCGAGACGATAAAAGAGGCAAGCGTATCCGAAATATATGTTCATTTTCCAGTACCGTGGCCGGATAGTCCGACTAGGCGTGTTATCTCTGAGAGCTTTTTGGCTGTTTGTGCGAAGTCTTTGAAAGAGGGCGGTTTCGTGGAGCTTAGAAGCGATGATAGGGATTATTTTGAGTATGCTTTTTGTTCGGCTATGAGCTTGCCAAAAGTGCGTGTAGACACCTATAAAAACGAGCCTGCAGAGATAACGAGTAAGTATGAAGACAGATGGCTGAGACAGGGAAAAGATATTTTCGAGATGAGAATCTATCCGCAAAAAACAGAGTCGTGCAAAGCCCAAAAGGAGTCTTTTGAGTTTGAGGGTGAAGTAAGCTTACAAAATATAGACGCTTTGCCTAAAGATGCAATGGTAGAAGATGGTGTTTTGGTAAATTTTGAGGATTTACTACTCTCTTCTGACGGTAAAGATTTTGCTTTGAAAGTAACTTTTGGAGATACTGCAAGACCGGATAGAAGATACATAATTTCAAGTGGCTCTCAGGTGTCGTATTATCCTTTTGCCCCGCTTTGCGTAGAGGCTTCCAGAAAAGCACATAAAATCATAAAAGAGTATTTGTATGGAAAAAATAGTTAGCGCACAGAGCTTATTTTTGGGGTATAAAAAAGAAGATCCGGTCATTAGAAACGGCAACTTCAGTATCAATAAGGGTGAATTTGTATTTTTGACGGGATCAAGCGGCAGCGGTAAGACTACTCTTATCAAGTCACTATACGGCGGCGTGCGCCCTAGAAGCGGAGCGCTTGAAGTAGCCGGTGTCAATATGGTAAAGGCAGGAAACGGGAAGCTAACTACTTTACGCCGCAAAATGGGGCTCGTGTTTCAAGATTATAAACTAATAGAAGAGTGGTCAATCAAAAAAAATGTCATGCTACCACTTATCATAGCGGGATACTCGGCTGACATATGCGAACAGCAGACCTCAAAACTTCTCAATCACGTAAAGCTAACACACAAATCGGAAGATTATCCAGATGAGCTCTCCGGCGGTGAACAGCAAAGAGCCGCAGTCGCAAGAGCGCTTGTGCATAGCCCTTATGTCATCGTAGCCGACGAGCCTACAGGAAATCTTGACGAATACTCTGCCGAGGTGGTTATGGAGTTGCTAAAGACTGCACACTCTTGCGGTATTACGGTTCTTATTGCCACTCATCATATTCCTAGCCGCTTTGATTTGTCGTACAAAACCCTCCATATCGAAAACGGAAACATCCATGAAATACCTTAAAAGCCATATAACTCTTATATTTTCTCTCACGGCGTTACTGTTTAGTTATCAGCTCTATCTGACGATTACGGATTTGGCGGACTCATATGAGGGTAAACTGGCAAAAGAGTACTCGATAGTTGCCGTATCGACGCAAAAGATAGAAGAAAAAAGCTTCAAGCACGGCTCTTATTTAGTGGCTTCATCTGAAGAAATCAATGCCGCTCCGTTTTTTGAAGGGTTCAGTAAAGACCTTGCGCCGGAAGTTTATGAGCAGTTGCAAACCTCCCTCCCGTCTTTTTATCGTATCAAGCTAAACAAATATCCAAATGCAAAAGAGCTAGAGAGCGTATCAAAGTCGATAAAATCGCTTAGGGGTATCATAAAAGTAGAGAGTTTTGCCAGAACGCAAAATGCTATTTCAAACTTATTGGACGCTTTCAAGTCTGGTGTTACGGCATATTTGGCGGTCGTTTTTGTATTTAATATACTTTTGTTTGTAAAGTTTATGGAGGTTTGGCGTTTTGAGCATATCTCTAGGATGCAGATAATGGCGATATTCGGCGCTCCTGTATGGATGAGAAGTGTGGTGCTTATCAAAATGGCCATTGTGGATTCGTTTTTTGCCGTCGCTATTACTATGGGGGCGTTTTATTACCTCTCTATTTCGCCTGATGTCGTCCTTTATCTCAAAAGTATCGGGCTTGATAGTGGAATATATTTTGACATGAGAGAGAGTTTGATTCATCTTGGTGCGCTCTCGCTTGGTGTGTCTTTGTTTTCCGTATCTATGGTTGCGTTTAGAGGGCTTGAAAATTGAAAAAAGCTTTCGTTTTTTTATCCACATCTTTGGTCTATGCCTTTGCAGCTCCTGCCGGCACAGCGGCAATCGACAAAGATATCAAAAAAACACAGAGTCAAATAGCCCAAAAAGGCAAAGAGTATAACAGGCTCTCCAGTTCAATAGACGACGCTGCAAAAGATATTATCGAAGAGCAAAACAAAATCAAATCACTAGATGCCCAGATAATAGCCCTTGAGGCGGATGTCGAAAAACTGGGGGTAGAGCACAAGCAAAAAAATATCGAAGCGCAAGGCATCGAGGAGCAAAAAAAGAAGCTTGAAAATGAAAAAAGTGAGCTAGAAAAAAAGCTTGTAGCCATACTTGCAAAAGACCTCTCATCTTCTCTCGTACTCTCCGAGACTCAGGCCTCAGACGAGGAAGATATCGTAAAAGCGCAACTATCAAAGACGCTGACAAAAGCCGTGAGTGCCTATGTAGTAAAGCTAAAAGCCGAATATATGGCACGTCAAAAGATGATAGCCGAGCTTGAGACAAGAATAAAACATATCAAAGCTTCCATGAGCGCACTTGAACAAAAAAAGTTAAAGCTCTCGCAGACAAAAGAAGAGCGGGTAAGGACAATAGCCAAAATCCAAAAACAAACGGAAAGCTACAAAGCAAAGTTAGAGAAACTAGCAAAAGAGCAGTTGCAGGCCAGAGAGACTCTTGAGCAGCTAAATATTCTAAAAAAACAGCGTCTAGCCGAGGCTGCAAAAGCAAAACCTACACAAAAAACGATACCTTCCAAAACCGCCACGGGCAAGCCTATGGGCTATACCGATATCAACGATGTAGAGCTAAACAACGATGTCAAAATGATGGGTTCATCATATCAAGCGACAAAATCCGCAAGATATACGGGGCATAAAGTGCCGCCGCCACTTGAGGGGTTTCGTGTGATAAAGCAGTTTGGCCCTTATGTGGACCCGATATACAAAATCCGTATACACAACGACTCCATCACTCTTCGCTCGAATGGCTCAGACGTGATGGTGAAAAATATTATGAATGGCAAGATAGTATTTGCAAAGTCGGTAGCGGCTCTAGGCAATGTGGTAATCGTGCAACACGATGGCAACCTGCACTCAATCTACGCCCACCTAAGCAAGATAGCCCCAACGGTGCAAGCAGGCAAGAAGATAGAACAAGGCGCAGTTGTCGGGCGGATAGACAAAGAGTTGACATTTGAAATTACAAAAGAAGACGTGCCTATAAACCCGATGGATGTTATAACCGGCGATTAGTGCTTTAGACTACTCGCCGCCCTTGTATAATTCTGATTAGTACGACTATGACGGCTAGCACCAATAATATATGGATAAACCCGCCAATCGTATAGCTACTCACCAACCCTAACGCCCACAAAACTACCAGTATTAATGCAATTGTCCACAACATTGATTCCTCCACTTTTTTCTTAATCTGCATAGTATCATATAATTTTTATTTATGCAGATAAGAAGAAGGTAAAATAATAAAAATGTATATATAAGTATTTTTTTGTGACAAAAAAGCAGTAAATATGTTAAAAAAATGTTAAAAAATACCTTGACTTTTGGTTTTTTTTTTGCAGTATTATCAGAGGGCGAGGTATCCAGTTCGTTCAAAAGTAGATACCTCGCATACATCCCAATAATGTACAGGAGTACACAATGCAAAAAAGATTCCTTAAATGGGCTTTTGTGAGTGCTATGTTTATCTCAACGGCTTTTGCCGGAAATACGGATTTGTTATCGGCGGCAACTGACGGTGCAGTTACTGCTTCTAAAGCGGATATCACAAATGCAAAGGCCCTCTCTGATAAAGAGATGAAAGAAGTTGTAGGAGGACAATACAGCTATATTAATAGGCATGCCTCTACTGGCATAGTCCAGGCATACGGCAGAATAACAGAAGCTACATATCAGGGCAAACCTGTATATATGATTTCGGAAAAATATGGTGCTGATTTAAGTAGTGGGTATAGTGTATATTTGACCGCAGATGCACCGTCAAATAATAACTATGTTTATTCATCTCGCGGACAAGTATATAATGTGCAACAGTTGGCGCCGAATCCTCAAACGCTTAACCTTGTATACACATACATGGATCAAGCGTTGGGTTATCTAAGTGGATTAAAACCAAAATATTAATCTTTCCACTCTCTCGCCAAAATGGCGAGAGAGTTTATAATAAACTAAGGAAATATATGAAAAAGTTTTCTAGCGTGGCTTTACTATTATTCTCAGAATGTATTTTATTTGCTTCAGACCCTATTACTATAGACTCAATGTTTGCAAATCAACAAGGGCTAAGAAGTGTTACAACACTACAAACTATGTCCACAGGAAATTCAAACTCATATAGTACTTATCCTGATTTGGTGGTAAATAACGAAGGTAGATATTGGACGGATGTAAAAACAGTATCTTTGAATCAAACGTTTCTATACGATTTTGCAAAAAAATTTGACGGTATATTTTCTACTACTGGAAGCCATAAAAGGCGTGAGTATTTTGATATATTTAATGGGGCTGGACATAAAGATTCGAATGACCTAGACTCAATTTGGATAGGTGGTACGTATTCGTTTGATACTATAGGGACATTCAAACCTGATTTAACTCTTCAAGCATCTTTGATGCAAAAAGAGAGATATTTGGATGCTACTGTAAATAGTTCGTTCAAATCATATTACGCCAAAGTGGCTTTCAAAAACTATTCCGACCCTGTAATATCAAATTTATTTGTTGGAGCCATCATTAATAGCGCAAAAAAGATTGGTGGGTATAAAGTAGAAAACGGCAACTCTTTTATGTTTGGCTTTGATATGTCTGTGGTGTTAAGCCCAAAAATATCTTTAAATCTTGGTATGGAACAGCGTTATCAGACTGAAACTAAAGTTGATAATTTCAAATACTCAAATCTAGCGGCTATTTCTACCATGAGCGTTGGGGCTACATATTCTTTGTCGCCGAAAAGCTCTCTTACTGTTTCTGGCTCCATGGGCGGCTCTTCGCAATCCCCTGATTCTATTATGTCTGTATCAATATGGCAAAAGTTTTAGTATCTCTGGCGCTACTGGCTTGTTTGGTTTTTGCTGATGAAGATTCGGCCTTTAAAGTAAAGTCTTTTTCTTCATTAAAACTTAAAGGTACAGTGCTACAAGGCTATGAAGCATCATGCGGAGCGGCAGCAATGGCTACGGTATTGGGGCTATATGGTAAAAAAACAAGTGAAATTGAAGTGCTTAAAGTAGCTCCAAAGTCTGATATGCTGAGTTTTGCTGAACTTACTAAAATAGCTGATACTTTCGGATTTCAGGCCGCAGGATACAAAATAAATATAGATACATTTAATAAACTTAGGTCACCGGTAATAGCAAGGGTGGACAATAGAGAAAACTATGCACATTTTGTGGTAGTAGTAAACCATGATGGAGACTTTGTTGGCGTATTTGACCCAAGCTTTGGATATTATGTGCAATCCAAAAAAGAATTTTTTGAGTGGTGGAATGAAGATAGCTATGGTGTAATATTGATAGTTATACCAAAAATATCACACTCCAACTCGTCCATAAAACTTGAATTACCAAACAAAAACTTATTTATTAGATAGTGAAAAGTTATATTTTCGGAATGCCGCTTGCTTGTCATAGCATATTAAATATGAGACAAAAAGGACAAGCAAATGTCAATCAGCTCAGTATCAAATAACCAATCAGTATATTATCTATCCAGTACACAAAACACAGCAACTACCGAAACTACAAAAACAGATAACACAACACAAACAACAGGAGCGTCAAGCGTAGATGCTACGGTAAGTACCAAATGGGGTTTTAAAGTAGATTCAAATGGCTTTTTTGGCGCTGACTTTAACAAAGCAGCAGGAATACCTGAAAATTTAAAGATACATCAAGGGATGATGGAGATGGTAGAAAGCTACACAAATCTAGTAAATCCAGAAACTGATGCGCTAACTGCTATGTCAAAGATATGGAATGTCTATAAAACAGTAGCCGGAAACACACTCGATTCAGACGGCTATATGACATTGGAGCAAGTCAAGGCTATGCCAAAGTCATTTGTATCAAAAGGAAGCCTACTCGATGGTATTTCGAGTGTGCAGAATAGTGAAAGCGAGAGTGATAAACTGAGTCAATTACAAGGTGATATTTCAAGTATATCCAATGGAAAGTTGTGCATTGGACGTGGAGTTTTTAATGGTGCACAGGTAATGTATTGCGATGATATATCCACTATTGGCAAAGGCTATGAGGATATTTACGGCATAAACTATAATTCTTCGGCTGCTCACAATAATGAAGTTTCGATTGGAGAGCTATTTGGGGAATTTATTTACTCCAATGCCGACATTAATTCTGGTAACTCTGAACAAGTTAAGCAAGAAGTAGAGGGAGCAAGAAACTACAACACATTTCTAGAGAGTGGGCAAGACCTAAAATCCTATCTTCAAAACAACGGAAATCAAAAAGAGCTAAACGAGTTTATGAAGTATGTAGGAACTATGCCAGATGGCAACTACAGCCAAAGCCTAGTAGATACTTTCTTTGAAGAGCTAGACAAATCGCTTAAGGAACAAAGAGCGCAGCTTACACAAAACAAATACCCAGAACTAGAGCCGACAAAGCAAGATACAAAAACTACAAAGGCAGTCTACCCTTCGTCAAGCCCTATAGCTAAACTAACAAGTGGAAGTTTGATAAGCGTGGGAGCGTAACAAATAGCTAGCAAAATAGGATACGATAATGCATATAAGTAAAAGCGGAACAATGTATGACATATATGTCAAGAACGACTATTTCTATAAAAAAAATAAAGAAGCTGAAACTAGCACGACGCTTGATTTAAGCATTGATGACTATGTAAATAAAGTACAGGCAAGTATTCCGGAGCTAAAAGATATATCAAAAGGCGAAGTGTGTATTCATATATTGCCAGAAAGCTCTGAGGATAAGAGTAGCGGAAGTACCGAGGATGTGATTGACGACATTATAGGTGTAATATCTAGCAGATTTCATCTTGAAGGCGATGAGGTTAGTGCATTCAAATGGATAAACACAAAAACGGATATTCAGTTTGACAAAACATCTGTCAGTAATCTACTCGATAAGATCAAAAAGATATACGCGGGGGATAAGGAGCTAGGGGCGACTGTAAATCAATATGCCGATTCCCCAGATGTAAAAATAAAGACAAAAAACATAACTACGCCTGATGGATTAGATGGAATTACACATGATTTTGCTTCCAATTTTGAGTATGAAATTGCAGAATTAAACTCTCAACTAAAACACGGTAAGCATGTATCGCAGCTATTGGATTCAACAATGCTGACAAATGGAGCTAGCACAAAAGAGATGCTAGAAAAGCTAATCGAGGATATGAAGCAAAATAATGAAGACACGCTTCTCGGTTCGACTCTGGCATCAAAGAGACTCGCATATATACTTGGCGAATTACAAAAATAAAGTGTGTAAAAATATTTATATCACAAACCTATAATTCTCAAGTAAAGCTTATTTTATATCATGCAACTTCAGTACAAACTCAACTTCACCCGTACCGATACGAAGCTGTTTTGCTATCTCTTCTATCGCAAAACCGTTTGAAAATAGCGATACTATTTTGTTTTCGTCTAGTCCCGTGGAACTAGGTGTTACCGATGTTAGCGGCTTCATTTTGTGCTCTAGGTCTAGGTATCTCTCTACCAATCCCTCTTTAAACTCTAGGTTGTCTTTTTGTAGTTCGTGGAATTTTTCTATGATGAGGCGGCTAACTTCGGAGAACTCTTCCATGTTTGTATCGACACCCTCTTTGGCGACGACCTGTTTTGACTTTATCTCTTTTTCTAGTTTGTGTATGTTTTGGTTTATGAGGTCAAATGTTTTTTCATATAGTTTTAGTTTTTTATTGATGGCGCTCTCTCTGATATAGACGAATATAAAAAGGAAAAATACGGCGACGCTTATGAGTGCTACTAATATTAAATCCATCATTGCAGTGCCCTCTCCCTGGCTATTTCTTCTCTATCTTTGGACATCAAATATCCGTCAAAATCTGCTTTATCTTTAGGCCACATCTTTGTTATATCGGCATTTTCTTCATCTACAGCTATAAAGAAAAAAGGCACAGGCCTAGGCCTAAAAAGCGGCAGGTTTATTCTAGCATAGTATGTTACACCAGGCTTTAGTCCTTTTAACTTTATGGAGTCTAGCCATGCAAAATCTACGATTTGGTTTTTGCTCAGCTGTAAAAAGCTTCTTGCTTCGCCTTTGATTAGTTTTGTCAAATCATCTATTTTTTTATGAAGCTCCGAGAGAAGCGTTATTGTCATCATGTCGGGCGCACCTTTGCCGTCTTTTGCCTTCATCTTTTGTATAAAATCATCCACGGGACTAGAGTCCGTCTCGCTGAAAGTCTCAAACTCTCTTTCAAATTCCGCCTCTTTGTTGCCGAGCTCTTCAAAGCTTATCTCTGCGGCGATTCTTACAAATTTCATCTATTTATCCATATATCAATTAAACTCAAAAACAAAAATAAAATTCCGAGGTAGCCATTGAGCGTGAAAAATGCTTTGTTGATGGCTTTTTTATCTTTTCTTACCAAGATATGCTCATACACAAGAAGGCCTGCGGCTATCAAAACAGCCGACATCGAGACAAAAGAGAGGCCCGCAAATTCTACAAATAAAAACCAAAAAACGATAGTCAAAAGATGGAAAAAAGCGGCAAAATTGAGAGCCTTTGCCTCCCCAAAAACAGAAGGGATAGAGTGTAACCCCTCTTTTTTATCAAACTCAATATCTTGCAAGGCATAAAAAATATCAAACCCAGCAACCCAAAACAGCACTCCCGCCGCAAGCATAACGCTCCATAGCGATACGCTCTGGCTAACGGCTATCTCTCCGGCTATCGGCGCAAGGGCGAGTGAGAGGCCGAGTATCAAGTGTGCGGCGGAAGAGAAGCGCTTAAAATACGAGTACGCCGCAAGAATAGGCAAAAATGCGAAGGAGAGCTTGAATGCAAGAGCGTTGATAAAAAATGAGACCATGACAAAACCCAGACCACTAAGGGCTATGAAAAACAGCTGCGTCTTTGTGTCAACTCTGCCGTCCACACTAGGTCTTGAGGCCGTGCGTGGATTTTTGGCGTCAAACTCTCTATCGGCAAAACGGTTGACCCCCATCGCAAAAGTACGTGCGCAAAATGCCGCCAAAATACCTAGCACAAGAAGAGAAGCGGATGGTAGGCCGTTGGAAGCTACTATCATAGCAATCAATATAAAAGGCAAAGAAAACACGGTGTGCGAGAGCATCACAAGTTCCGAAAAGTGTTTTAATCTAGTTAAAATTTTTAACCCTTTTTTGCTTTCATTTTAGCCAAAAAGGGCTTTTTAAACTGTTTTGTTAAAATTGCACAATGATTGAAATAGCGATAATAGGTCCGACCGCTTGCGGCAAAAGCGATACGGCGCTCACACTAGCACAAAAAACAGATGCCCTCATACTCTCCCTTGACTCGCTATCGCTCTACAAAGAGGTTGATATCGCAAGCGCAAAGCCCTCAAAAGACGAGCTTGCCAGCGTGCCCCATTTTGGCGTTGATATTTTGTATCCGAATGAGCCTTTTAATGCCGCACTTTTTATAGATGAGTATGAAAGAGCCAAACAAGAAGCGATGAGAGCGCAAAAAAACTTGATAATAGTCGGTGGAAGCTCTTTTTATCTCAAGTCGATGATAGACGGCCTCACCGATATGCCTCCGATATCCGAGGCGGCGAGAATGAAGGCTTTAGAGCTTGTAAAAGAGGATATTTCTCAAGCATACGAGCTTCTAAAAAGTGTAGATAACGAGTTTGCCTCAAACGTGAAAGAAGCGGATAGTTATCGTATCGGCAGAGGCTTAGAGATATATTTTGAGTTTGGCGTTGCCGCAAGTGAGCTGTTTGCCTCTTTGCCAAAAAAAAGAGTTGCGGACTCTTTGAAGATATATGAGATAGTAGTCGAAAGAGAAGAGCTACGCACAAAAATCAGGCAAAGAACTGCAAAGATGTTCGAGGCGGGACTTTTGGATGAAGCCGTCTATTTGAGCCAAAAATACGGAGCCGACACAAAATCGATAGGCTCCATCGGACTCAAAGAGGCTATGCAGCATCTAAAGGGCGAAATAAGCCGCGAGGAGTGTGAGGAGCTTGTGGCAATACATACGTCACAACTGGCAAAAAGACAGGTTACTTTCAATAAAAGCCAACTTACAGCTAGTTTTAAAGGCGATAAAGAGGCGGTGCAAAAAGAGCTGAAAGGCTTATTTTAGCAGTTCTAGCGACTCTTTACATAGTTTTTTCCAAGACGAATCGGCTTTGACTTTTACGCATTCATTGAGTGCATTTTTGGCTTTTGCTCTGTCATTTGCGGCCGTATAGTTGGATGAGATATCAAATAGCGCTCTTGCTCTGTCGCTATCCGATATTTTTTTACTTAATACGCTCTCTAATATCATTGCGGCTTTTTTGTGATTGCCCTGTTTTGCCAATATGCCGGCATAGTTAAACTCCACCCAAGGCGTCTCCACAAACACTTTTATAGAGTTTTGTAGGTTGTATAGCTTTTCAGAGTATTTTAGGTTTGAGAGCATGTCGTTTTTGGATATTGCAAATCTAATTGCTGTTTTGTAAGCCGTAATACTTTTCGGATCTCTTGCGTATTTGCTATCTATTATTGTCATCGCATCAGTCATTAGATTTGAGTCTTTGTAGTTTAGGGCTAGAGTCGTTGCGTCAAAAGCCACTCCCGAATACTCATCTTTTTTGTATATTTTTGAAAGAGTAAGCACGTCTTTTGCTGCTCCGTATGCCTCTTTTGATTTTCCTAGTTTGATGGCGGCGCTTTCAAATTTGTAAAGCCAAGGCAGTTTTGCCTGCAAATCTTTTTGCGCTAGATTTTTTTGCGCTACGGCTAACGCTTTCGTAAAATCAGATGTAACCATATAACAATCAAACAGCTTCGGCTCTTCTGAGGCAAGCGGTGTTATTCTGTTTTTTGCCAAAAGTGTTATCGCTTCTTTGCATTCACTCTTTGCAAGACGCTGAGCAAACATCTCTTTTTCAGATTTTACGATATACGATGAAGCTTCCGGGGCAAGCTCTTTTGGTAGTCCCACTGTTTTTGACTCCATCGCCAAAACGTCAGCATATCGTTTGTTTTCAACTAACCCTTTCATAGCCTTCAAAAGCGCCTTTTGACCTACTTGCTCTTTCGGGTATTTATTTGCTATCGCCAAAAGTTCAGTTGTGCCCATATTTGGAGCGGTTCCGAAGTTTAGTTTGTCTAGTTTTGGCTCTACAAGATGAGCAAATCTACCTTTGCCAAACTCCGATAGATACCTTGTGTAGTAGCTTTTTGCTTTTGCATTATCCCCGATATTTGCCGCCCATTCGCCTATTTCGCTAAGTAGCTGTTCGTAGTTTTGGTTTTTCTTATCCATTTTTGCAAGAAGAGCCTCGCCAACCTCTAGTGCTTGGGTATATATGAGTGCCCCTGCTAGTTTTTTTGCAAAAGAGTATGCCTTGTCCGTATCTTTGAGGATAAAATTCATATTTCCTTTTAGGATTTTTCCGTAGTAGAGTTTTGCGTTGTCTGTATCGTTTGTTGTGAGGTAAGTGTCTGCCGCTTTGAAGGCCGCCATAGAAGCAGTTTCTATATTTTTAGTCTCAAACAGCGCTCTTTTATACAAATCTATAGCTCTTTTGGCCTTTGAAAATCTAAGGGCATCACCATAATCTATCATTGCTTGTTTGGATAGTTCGGAGAAAGCGAAGTCGGTTGTTATGCGCTCATAGTAGTAGTCTGCATTCTTGAAATCTTGATTTTTTGCAAACGCATTCATTACGGCTAGCAGTACTTCCGGTGCTTTTTCATCTGCGGGAAAGTTTTTGAGCCAGTTTTTGCCGAGTTCTATTGCCGCCGTATTGTTGGCTGCTCCGCCTATCGCTACAAGCGATTTTATGCGCAAAAGCTCATATTCTGAAAAAAATATGGAGTTTGGATATGACTTTTGTGCCTTTTCCGCCGCACTTTGAGCTGATTTGTAATCGCCTTTTTGATACATTTTTTTTGCGGCGTTGAATTCTGCTATATCCTGCAACGAGTTTGTATCACTAATCGGCAAACCGTCTATATCTAAAGTTTTGACATAGACGTAAGGGTCCGAATTTAGGCTTACGGGGAAATTCAGCGCAGGGCGTTTTTTTGGTATGACGAACTTCAGTTCTTTTTCGTACGCTACGATTATGAACTTTTTAGCTCTTTTTTCGAGCCCGGCTTTTTTCTCGTATTGGCTTTTCGGGTCAAAGTTTTGGGAGAATATATCGGACTTTGTTTTTGAAGTTATGGAGAGCTTGTAGCCGTTTTGGTTGTAAGGTTTGACATTAAAAAACTCGCTGTCAAAACCGCTAAAAGGAACTTTGGGAGCTTTTTCAAATTCGCATATATAGTTATTTTTTGGAGCTTCATCCACTTCATTTTTATAGCATATGAACGGTTCCGCGCTTTCGAGGTTTAGTATAGAGTATTTTTCGCCTTTGCTTTTTGCCAGTTTTACATCAATATCCAATGCAAAAAGATAGCCGCAAAGCGCCGATAGAATAAGTATTTTTTTAAGCATAGGCTTATTTTACAGCCACGCTGTTTAAAAACTCCGTCAGAAGCATCTTCGCTTTTGCGGCTATCTTTTCATCGGTTTTGAGGCTAAACCATTCAAACTGTCGTCCGCTCTGCTCTTTTCCGGTGAGCAAATCTCCAGAGTCTCTAAATTGCAAGTCAAGTTCCGCAATATCAAAGCCGTTGTCGGTGACGGCAAACCTCTGCACTCTCTCGTTTGCGGGGTCTTTGGTATACAAAAAACACCAGCCGTTTTCGGAGTTTCTAGCCACCCTGCCACGTAACTGATGAAGGCTTGCAAGTCCTAGTTTCTCAGCACCGACGATAACTATGGTGGAGAGCTTCGGAAGACTAATGCCTACTTCCATGACCGTGGTGGAAACTATGAGTTCCCCACCGTTTTTGAACTCTTCAAAAACATCCTCTTTTGCGGCGTCTTTACCGTGTGTCACAAATACCTTATCAAAGTGCTTTTTCCAAAATCCCTCAGCCTCTTCGAGCGACATATAACTAGCCGTTTCGCTTTTTTCGACTAGCGGATAGATGAGGGCGACTTGTAGACCTTTTTCGATTTCGTTTTTGATATGTGCAAAAAGCTCTTTGAAACCCTCTTTTGAGATGATTTTTGTCACTATATTTTTTTTGAGCGGCATCTCTTTTATCATTGTGATGTCGGCAAGCGTAGCTTCTATTAGGGCTTGAGTTCTAGGTATCGGAGTGGCTGAAAATTGAAAGTAGTGTGCCCTAGTCACTCCGTCGCTTACAAGCTTTGATATAAGATGTCTTTGGTTTGAGCCAAATCTATGCTGTTCATCTACGATAAGGGTCTGGCAGGCGGGAAGTTTTTTGTGTAAAAGCGCATGTGTACCTATCAAGAAATCGGCCTTCATTATCTCATCATCTTTTGCTTTTGAGCTTTGTGTTACTAGCAAAATATTGAAAGAGAGATATTTTTTTGCCTCTTCGTATATCTGGTTTGCGAGAATAGCCGTCGGAGCTAAAAGCGTTGTTTTGCCTTTGCCTGTCATGTGTGCAAGAGCAAGGATAACGGTTGTTTTGCCGCACCCGACATCTCCGATGATGACCCGTTTTGCTTGAGTGTTTTTTTGTATATCTGCGGCGCATGCATCTATTGCTTTTAGTTGGTCGTTTGTCGGAGTAAACGGAAGTTTTTTTAAGAATGTATCTAGCGAATTTGGCTTTATTTTTACAGCCGGAAAATCCATTTTTTTGGAGGATAATAGCTTTAAGTATGCGTATATTTCGGTGAGCTTGATACTCTCAACTATCTCTCGCTTTAGTGCACCGTTTTCGTATATCTCGGCAAGACTCACTGGAAAATGCAGTTTTAGTATGTTTGTTGCAGTTGACTCGTCAAGCCCTGATTTTATTAGGTTTTGTTTGGTTATGTACTTTGAGGCGAGAAGCTTATATGTTTTGTTTTGTGCGCCTTTGGCGTAGATGTTATTTATTTGCGAGATAGTTGAGATTTTTTTTGGGTGTACGATTGAGAGCTGCGGATAGTGTGATATTTTGCCGTATAAATAAAGTGTTTCATCTATGCTAAATACGCTTTGCTGATATCTTTTGGGTGCGAAAAACACGGCCTTCAAAAGCCCACCGCCGTGAGATAGTAGTCTTAAATCAAAAGTGAGAGTCTTTGGCGTTTGGTGTTTTGAGAGGACTTCGCAATGTATTGCCGAAAACTCGTTTTCTCTGAGTGGTTTGTCGAGGCTAAAGTCTTCGTATTTTTGGGGGAGGCTTAGGGCTAACTCCAAAAAGGATGAGATTTTTAGTTTTTTTAGTCTTTCCTCATCCTCTTTTGCAAAAATCATCTATTTTGTAACAATGGCAAACGTGAGTTCCGTTATTTCCGTATGGTTTTTGACAAATTCGTTGAGCTCTTGCAGTGTTATATTCTTAATAGACTCAAGCTCTCCTTTGTAAAAACCTATCTCTTGGCCTAGATAAAACTCGTTAAAACTTCTTGAAATTCTTTGGGAGAGCGTCTCATTTCTAAGAGGCTCACTGCCGAGAATAAAGTTTTTTGCTCCGTCAAGCTCTTTTTGGGTTGCTCCATTTTTAACAAACTCTTCGATAGTTTTTTTGACTAGTTCTTTTGCTTTTGCTTCATTTTCAGGTTTTGTCTGTAGATGCCCGGAGAAATAAGAGTTTGTTTTTGAGAGATTAAACCTTGCGTAGGCGGAGTATGCAAGTCCATTTTTGACCCTGATAATTTCCATAAGACGACTTCCAAAACCGCTAGAACCGAGTATAAAACCCGCAACTCTGGCTTTATACATATCTTTGTCCGTCGCTTTTATATTTGCTTTTGACCCGAAATAAATATAAGACTGTTGCGTCTCTTTTTTGATTATTACCTCTTTGCCGGAGCTTTTTGGTTCAAAAAACTCATCTTTTGTTTTTTTGACACCGATATCTAGATTTTCTAAAATGCTTTTTGCACACGCCACGGCCTCCTCTTTTGTGAGGTCTCCGCCTATTACGACTACGGAGTTTGAGAGCGTCATATTTTTTGCTAAAAACTCTTTTACGTCTTCAAGTTTGATCTGTTCGATACTTTTTTTTGTACCTATTGCATCGTGTTCTAACGGTGTGTTTTTGAATATCTCTTTTTTCAGTGCGGCATCTGCCACATGGTCAAAGTCATCTTCTCTTTTTGCTATTTGCGAGCCTGTGATTAGCTTTAGTTTTTCAACGGTCGCTTGCGAGTAGTTCGGGTCTTGTAGAAGCTGAACGGCTAGCTTTGTTGCGTCATTCAAAAACTCTTTCAGGCAAGAAAACTCTATACCCGCAGTCTCAAATCCGCTATATGCGGAAAACTTTATCGCTTTTTCATCAAAAAGAGTGGCGAATTTAGTAGTTCCAAGCTTTTTTGTACCTTCGTTCAAAAGCCTAAAAGATAGTTTTGAGATGCCTATCTTGTCGTTGTCTTTTATTGAGCCTGCATCCGTAAATACTATTTTCATAGCGACGGTAGGCAGGCTCTTGTCTTCCTCGAAAATTACGGGTACTTGTACGCCTTTTATTTCTTGATAAAACAGTGTATTTGCCATTATTAAACCTTGCGTAAATATTAAAAAAATCAGTTTTTTCATTCGTAAACTTTGAGTATTTGGTATGCAGTATTACGTTTTGCCGCAATCTCTCCCGCATCTTGTATGAGCCTAACTATTTCATTTTCAGCCATAGTATTTGCGGCTCCCGCTGCTGCTACGACGTTTTCTTCCATCATAGTACTTCCCATATCGTTTGCTCCAAAAAACAGAGCCGACTGCCCGATGTGTGAGCCTTGCGTTACCCACGAGCTTTGAATGTTTTTGAAGTTATCCAGATAGAGTCTTGAGAGAGCCAAAATTCTAAGGTATCTATTTGAAGTGGCCTTTGTGATATTGGGATACTCTGAGAAGAGTGGCGTATTATCCGGCTGAAAAGACCATAGTATAAACGCCCGAAAGCCACCTGTTTCATCTTGCAAAGTTCTCAAATGCTCCAGATGTTCGATTATCTCTTCATCGGTTTCCACGGAGCCAAACATCATAGTGGCTGTCGTTTTCATATCTATTTTGTGCGCTTCACGGTGCACTTCTAGCCATCCTGCCGTATCTTGCTTGTTCGGCGATATGATATTTCGCACTCTGTCCGCAAGTATCTCTGCTCCGGCTCCGGGAATAGAAGAGAGACCTTTTGCCTGAAGTCTTTGCAATACTTGCGGTATAGCAAGTTCGGAGACTTTGGCGATAAAGGCTATTTCCGAAGCAGAAAAACCATGGATTGTGATGGACGGAAATTTAGTGTGAATAAACTCTACAAGCTCTTCGTAATAATCGATTTTTAGTTTCGGATGTACGCCGCCTTGAAAAAGTATCTGCGTGCCGCCTATTGCTATAAGCTCTTCTATCTTTTGTGAAATCACCTCAAGGTCTAGCACGTAAGCGTCTTCATCGTGCAGGCCACGCTTAAATGCGCAAAACTTACATCCGGCTATGCAGATATTCGTATAGTTGATATTTCGGTCCACTATAAAAGTGGTTATATTGTCGGGGTGAAGCTGTTTTTTTACCTCATAGGCTTTTTGTCCAAGCTCTAGTAGCGGCGACTCTCGTAAAAGCTTCAGAGCCTCTGTTGGTGTTAATCTTGACATGGCGCCGATTATAGACAAAAAATGTTTTTTTTATGATTAAGGCGGTACAATTTCGGCACTCACAAAATACGGATAAGGCCCACTTTGAGCACCCTCGATATTATAGTTTTATTTTTAGTTTTTGCCCTTGGATTAAAAGGTTTTTTGCATGGATTCGTGAAAGAGATAGCCGGGCTTGCCGCTATTATCGGCGGGATTTTTCTAGCCTCTAGATTTTCAGGCGGTCTAGGCGATTTTTTTGCACATATGTTTAACCTGCAAAACACTACCACAGCTAGCGTAGTAGCATTTATAGCCCTTTTTGCCGGACTTTGGCTAGGTATTACTTTTGTGGCGTCTCTTGTTTCAAAGGCCATAGACATGAGCGGCATGGGAATAGCAGACAAGGCTCTAGGCTTTGTGGCTTCGGGCGGGAAGATATTTCTTATACTCTCCGTAATCGTATTTGCTCTTTCAAATATATCTCTTTTACGGCCAAAATTAGAAGGCTATACCGCCGGAAGCTTTATGTATGAGCCGATGAAAGCCACCGGAGGCTTTGTTATGAAGCTAAAACCACAAGATTTGAATGCCTCCAACTTAACAGATAAGGTTAAAGCGGAGATGGTTAAAGAAGCGACAAAAGAAGTAAACTCATCTTTGGGGGCAAAAAAATGAAAACCATAGACTTGCTTATAGGCAAACTTAGAGCTAGAGTCAAAGAGCAAAACCTTAAAAATACTTCTCAAAGAGAAGTGGTTATGAGGGCTATGTTTAAGCATAAAGGCCACTATACACCAGAAGAGGTTTTAGTTTTTTCTCAAAAAGAGGAGGGCGGCAAGAATCTGGGAATAGCTACCGTCTATAGAACACTAAACTTCTTTGAAAAAGAGGGCTTTGTCGTCAGTATTTCTTTCGGTGCAGAAGGCAAGAGATATGAGCTAAATGTCAAAGAACATCATGACCATATGATATGCGATGAATGCGACAAAATTATAGAATTTGAATCTGACGAAATAGAAAAACTTCAGGAAGTGGAAGCCGGCAAGAAAGGCTTTTTAATAAAGAGCCATGCAATGCAACTCCACGGCATTTGCAAAGAGTGTCAACAGAAAAATAAAGGAAATAACGGCTAAATGTTTGATAATGTATACACACAACAGAGGATTGAAAAAGCTCAGTCTCTAAGAGAGATTGGTAAAAATCCATACACTTCAGTCTCAAAAAGAGATACAAAAATAGTAGACTTTATAAGCCTAAACGAATATATTTTACAAACAGAAGAAAAAAAATCTGAAAAAATCTTTACTATTGCTGGACGTATTAAGTTTCTTAGACTTATGGGCAAAGCGGCTTTTGCCAAGATAGAGGACGAAAGCGGCTTTACGCAGATTTATTACTCCAAAAATGACCTTGAGGATTGGTTTACCGAACTTGCCAAGCTTGCCGAAGTAGGCGACATCGTGGAAGTAGGCGGCTATGCGTTTGTGACCAAGACCGGTGAACTTACTATGCACGTCAAAAGCATGGAGATACTTACAAAAGCGGTCAACCAACTCCCTGAAAAATTCCACGGTCTAACCGACATGGAAACAAGATATAGACAAAGATACCTTGACCTTATTATGAACAGAGAAGTGCTTGACACTCTCAAAACTAGAAGCCGTGTCGTAAGTCTTGTGCGACGCTTTTTTGAAGATGAAGGATTTTTGGAAGTTGAAACTCCAATGCTTCACCCAATAGCGGGTGGGGCGACTGCTAGACCGTTTATCACGCATCACAACGCACTTGGCGAAGATAGATACCTTCGTATTGCTCCTGAGCTTTACCTCAAAAGACTTATTGTCGGCGGTTTTGAAGCGGTATTTGAAATCAATAGAAGCTTTAGAAACGAGGGTATCGACCATACGCACAACCCTGAATTTACGATGATTGAGTTTTATCGTGCGTACAAAAACTACGAATATTTGATGGAACTTACAGAGAGATTGTTTGGATATTTGATACAAAGCCTTAGCTTGCCGTCTCAAATAGCGATTGGCGAATATGAAGTTGATTTTACGAAATTTTGTAAAGTAGATTATGTAAAATCGCTAACAGACATAGGCGGCGTACCTGCTGAGGCGACAAAAGATAAAGAGAGCGTCAAAGCATATCTCAAATCAAAAGGCGTAGAGTTTGAAGAAAAATCAAACTACGGCGAGCTTTTGGGCGAACTCTTCGACAACTTTGTAGAGAAAAAACTAATAAACCCGACATTTGTGACTGGTTTTCCTGTAGAGATTTCACCTCTTGCAAAAAGAAGCGAAGCAAACCCTGAGATAACAGATAGATTTGAGCTATTTATCGCCGGACGTGAAATTGCAAATGGCTTTAACGAGCTAAACGACCCAGTTGACCAATACGGCAGATTTAAAAAACAAGTCGAAGCAAAAGCGGCTGGCAACGTAGAGGCAAACGATATGGATGAGGACTTCGTAGAGGCGCTCAAATACGGTATGCCTCCGACCGCAGGGCAGGGTATCGGTATTGATAGACTTGTGATGCTTTTAACTGGGCAAGAGTCAATCAAGGACGTAATATTGTTTCCGGCAATGAGAAGATTAAGCAACTAAGAAAGGGATGAAGATGGGATTTTTAGAGCAGAGCGACAAACAAGTATTTGATATTATCGGTAAAGAACTGGTAAGACAAACGGAGCATCTAGAGATGATAGCTTCCGAAAACTTCACGTTTCCGGGTGTTATGGAAGCGGCGGGAAGTGTATTTACAAACAAATATGCAGAAGGTTATCCGTACAAAAGATATTACGGCGGTTGCGAGTTTGCCGATGAGGTAGAACAACTTGCTATTGATAGAGCAAAAAAACTATTTGGTTGCGAATTCGTAAATGTACAGCCACACTCAGGAAGCCAAGCAAACGGCGCAGTATTTACGGCGCTTTTGAACCCTTACGACAAAATTCTCGGTATGGATCTGTCAAACGGTGGACACCTTACGCATGGCGCAAAAGTAAACTTTAGCGGTCAAAACTATGAGAGCTTCAGCTATGGCGTTGAACTTGACGGTTATATCAATTACGACAGAGTTCAAGACATCGCAAATATCGTAAAACCAAAGATGATTATCTGTGGAGCTAGCGCATATTCTAGAGAGATAGATTTCAAAAGATTTAAAGAGATAGCTGATTCTGTTGGCGCACTTCTATTTGCGGACATTGCACACTATGCAGGACTTGTTGCGGGTGGCGAATATCCATCGCCTTTCCCTTATGCGGACATCGTGACTACGACTACGCATAAGACGCTCAGAGGCCCAAGAGGCGGTATGATAATGACCAACAATGAAGAGATAGCAACCAAAATCAACAAAGCGGTATTCCCAGGGATGCAAGGTGGACCGCTTGTTCACATCATCGCCGCAAAAGCAGTAGGATTTGGAGAAAACCTAAAACCTGAATGGAAAACATACGCTAAAAACGTAAAAGCAAACATCAAAGTTCTGGCTGAAATTTTGGTCAATAGAGGTTACGAGATAGTATCCGGCGGCACTGACGCACACCTTGTGCTTGTAAGCTTTTTGAACAAAGAATTCTCAGGGAAAGAAGCGGACGCCGCACTTGGACGTGCTGGAATTACGGTAAACAAAAACACAGTTCCAGGAGAAACTAGAAGCCCGTTTGTTACAAGCGGTGTTCGTATAGGCTCTGCGGCGCTTACCGCTAGAGGCATGGGCGTAGAAGAGTTTAAGATAATCGCAAATGCTATCTGCGACGTATTTGATGATGTAAATAACGAAGCAAAACAAAAAGAGATAGCGGCGAAGATGAAAGAGCTTGCCTCTAAATTTGTTATATACGATAGAGCGATATACTAAAAACTCAGGAAAATAGGGCGAAAATGTACAATGTGGATATAAAGCTTATCAAGATGTGCACGACGCACTATTGGCAAAAGAGAGACGGCGGCTCCGAGAAGTTGGATTATAAGGGAAAGACTTATTTTAATAAGTTTGAAAGAGTCGATAAGCCTTTGACTTTGCAAGTTATGAGTGATCATCAAGACGGTAAAATTACAGCTGCCCATTCTCTTATACTTCCCGGGCAGAAAGTGGAAAATATCGTGTTTGATTATAATGGAAGAGATCCGGAGAGGTTTTGGCATAGAGCGCAACTTCTGTTTAGGGAAGAGGGTTTTATAAACTTTACTGCCTATAAAAGTAAAACAGAAGGCCATCTGCACCTCTATATCCATAAGGGGCATACAACATTGCATGAGGGAATACACCTTGCAAAGACTTTGTCTATGAAGCTTTCTCAAAGACTGCCGACACAGTGGAACTATTTTCCAAACGATCAGCTGCCGCCCGAGTTTAATATATTGACCTTGCCGTACGAGCTATATCAAAAAGAGCGTGGCGCATCATGGTCAAAGCATCTATAAGGGGTTAAAATGGATGACAAAAACGAACTAAACGACTTACTGCTTGGAAATCAAAAAGAGACCGGTTCAAGTAAAAAATTCTTTTTGATAGCGGCTGGAGTTCTTCTTCTTTTCTTTATTATTATAGGAATTATGAAATTTATGGGCTCTTCCGATCCAAAGCAGTCGTTGCCTATAACTTCTGCCGAACAGATAAAAAAGATGCCTGTTGTTCCGGCGGCTACGCCGACGCAAGATGCGAATGCTGTTGCAAAACACGAGGGCGGCAATACGACTGACGGGGCAGATGAAAAGCTAAATGCTATAGTAAAAAAATTACAGCAGGATGCACAAAAAGAAGCGGCCGTCGCTACTGCTCAACCTAAAGAAAATGTTGCCCCAAAAAGCGAACAAGTTCCCGTGGTGACAAAACAAGCGACTCAGCCACATATTCAACCAAAAGTTGCCGAAAAAACTACTGTTGTTGCAGTGCCGATTAAGACTGCAACTGCCGAGCAAGCACCTCAAAAACCAAAAGATGCAATGAAGGAAGTAGTAAAAAAAGAAGCAGCAAAAAAAGAAGCAGCAAAAAAAGAAGATGTAAAAACAGCTTTTAAAGACGCTACGAAAAATGTCGTAAAACAAAAAACGCAACCGGTAGCTACAAAGCAAGCACCTGCTAAAAAAGTTGTGCCTCAAGCGGCAGCAACTACTACTGCAACTGCCGGCGGCTACTATATACAAGTCGGTTATTTTGAAAGCACGCAGTCTACGAAAGGTTTGAGCGATAAAGTAAATTCAATAGGGCTTGGTTCAACAACAAGACAGGCTGTCAAAAACGATAAAAATATTACAAAAGTTTGGGTCGGACCGTTTGATTCAAAAGAAGACGCCGCAAAAAATTTGCCGAAAGTAAGAGAGCAGATTAAAGCGGATGCGTTCGTAGTGAAAGGCTAGTATTGCACTACAAAACAGTTTTTATCGACCAGTTTACGCCGATAGCTTTTTATGAAAAACTAAAAGAGCATTTTGCTAATGAGCGTCTGTTTTTGCTTGAGAGTGCGGCAGTAAATGAACTTGGCAATTTCAGCTATATATTTATAGGCGAAAGAGAACGTGTTTCATTTAGAGATGGCACAACCACTCATAAAGACGAGAACGGTCAAATAAAAACTTCAAATATCGAGCCGCTAGCTTTTTTGGAAGAGTACTACTCTGCTCTTGACTACAAGAAATATCAAGAGATGTCCAAATTGACAGGGCTTGGCTTTGTTGACGGCTTTGTTGGCTTTGTCGGATATGACCTTATAAAGGAGTTCGAACCTGTGCTGAGGGCATCGATGGATACCCTAAAAGACGAGACGGATACCCCCGATTTTGATATGATAAGACCGAAAATTATCATAGGCTACTCTCACAAAAACTGCAAGCTTACAATGATGTCTACCGTTTTGGGTGTAGAATTCTTAGAGTCCCTTGAAAATATACTCTTGTCAAGCTACTCTTGCGTCCCGCTTAAAAAACCTACGGGTAGTTTTGCGGCAACAACAATGCTTAATGACGAGCAGTTTAAAGCCGGAGTTTTGAATGCCAAGGAGCATATTAAGGCCGGAGACGTATTTCAAATTCTGGTAGCCAACAGAACTGTAGTTGAGGCAAACGTCGATGCATATAGCTTTTATAGGGTTTTAAGGGCAAAAAATCCATCTCCGTACATGTATTTTTTGGAGTATGAAGAGTTTAGTATTGCAGGAAGTTCGCCTGAGGTAATGATAAAACTAGAAAACGGCGAAATACTTATAAGGCCGATAGCCGGAACAAGAAAGCGTGGGCACGATATTAAAAAAGATTTGGAGATGGAAGCCGAGATGCTCTCTGACCCCAAAGAGAGATCTGAGCATATAATGCTTGTTGACCTAGCTAGAAACGATATAGGCAGAGTGAGCCAAACCGGAAGCATTAAGGTCGGCGACCTCATGAGGGTTGAGAGATACTCGCATGTTATGCACATGGTTAGTGACGTGACGGGACTTTTGGAAGAAAATAAAAATATGTTTGACCTATTCCGTGCCACTTTTACGGCAGGAACTATGACTGGGGCCCCAAAGATAAAAGCTATGGAGATTATTGCTTCGCTCGAAGGTGTTAAAAGAGGTTTTTATAGCGGCTCGGTCGGATATTTTGGTTTTGACGGAAATATGGATTTTGCAATAACGATAAGAACGGCGCTAGTCAAAAAAGATAGGATAGTATTTCAAGCAGGTGCCGGAGTCGTGGCCGATAGTATACCGGAGCTGGAACTACTAGAAATAAAAAACAAATTAGCGGCAAATATCTCTAGTTTTGAGGATTTAAAAAATCTTGAATAAGCAACTATACGCACTATTCGGCAATCCAGTATCACACTCAAAATCCCCACTTCTTCATAACTCTCTTTTTAAACATCTAAGTATTAATGCCTGCTACACTAGGTATTTGTTGGAAGATGGAGCACTTTTAAAAGATAAGTTTTTCTCATTAGGACTACATGGTGCAAATATAACAGTTCCCTTTAAAGAGAATGCATATGAGGCATGTGATGAAATTGATGAATACGCCAAAAATATCGGCGCAGTTAATACTATTATCAAAAAAAATGAAAAATTATGCGGCTACAATACTGACGCACCTGGTTTTTTAGCATCATTAGATGGATTTAGACCAAAAAATGTACTTATTTTAGGCGCCGGCGGTACAGCTAGAGCTATTGCATTTGCCTTAAAAAATGAGGGCATTAAAGTAACTATTGCGAATAGAAGCCATGGGCGCTTAGAGTTTTTTATGCAACATGGTTTTGAGTGCGACGTATTTGACCATCTAAATAGTGATTTAAAATTTGATCTGGTAGTTAATACGACGAGTGCTGGACTTAGTGCTGAAGAACTTCCGTGTGAAAAAGAAAAACTTTGCGCTTTATTGCTTAATACAAAGCTTGTGTATGACTGTATTTACAAAGAAACACCTTTTTTACACTTGGCAAAAGAGTTGAATATAGAGGCTAAAAACGGGCTAGATATGTTAATCTGGCAAGCTTTTTTTGCGTTTGAGATATTTATTGGGCATGAAGTAGACAGTAAATTGATTGGTATTATGAAAGAAGCGGTTAAGTAAAAGAAGAAAAGGGTAAAGCCCCGAAAGGCTTTACTTGAAATTAGTGAGTTTTGTTAGCTTCTGTAGCGTTAGCTTCTGTAGCGTTAGCTTCAGTTTTGTTAGCTTCTACTGGTGCAGTTACGTTAGCTTCTACAGTAGCGTTAGCTTCTTCAGCTTTTTTTGAACAACCAGAGAATGCAAGACCTGCGATTACAAGAGCAGCAACTAGAACTTTTTTCATTTGAAATTTCCTTATTTTAAAATGGATTGGAGCAAGTCCAACCTAGCAAAACCCTAAAAGATAGGGACCAACGACCGCCGTCCGGATTTGGTTGAATTTTGCTACATAGTTTTTACAAACCAGTGACAAAAGACAAAAAAATCTTAAAATTTTAAAAGAGCCGCACAATTTAAGCTGAGCTTAAGACTTCTATAAACCCATTGAAAATAAAGGGCTTAGTGGAAAATCATAACACAGCTAAATCAAAGCCGCAATTATACAACATCATAACTTTAATTACCGCTTAAATTTAATATTTTTTTTAACATTTTTAAAAATAAATTTTATCTCTCTTTTAAAGCCGGTATTACTTAAAACTCTTACCTACTTTTTGATATAGTTTGACACTGTTTTTAATCAAAATATTCACAAGGAATTAAGCGAATATGATACTTCTTACCCCTGGACCAACGGCTGTTCCCGAATCTGTCAGAGCGGCAATGTCTACTGAGACTATACATCATAGAACAAAAGAATTTGAAGCGATATTTGCCAATACGAGAGATATGCTAAAAAAACTATTCGGTATGCCCGAGGCTTTAATGCTTGTTGCTTCAGGTACCGGCGCTCTTGAAGCGGCTATGTTAAATCTAACGCATAAAAAAGCGCTTACCGTAAACGGTGGGAAGTTTGGAGAGAGATTTGGCAAGATAGCTAAAGCCTTTAATATGGAGTACTCTGAAATAGTAGTTCCCTGGGGCGAGAGCGTAAGCGTGGAAGCCGTTATTGATGAGTTGACGAAAGATTCTTCTATCGACGCACTATTTATTCAACTTTGTGAGTCTTCCACAGGAGTAAGACACCCTGTTGAGCTTATAGCTGCAGAAGTAAAAAAAATAAACCCTTCTATCATGGTGATAGCGGATGGAATTACATCCGTTGGGGTTGAATATATAGACGTAACCAATATAGATTGTTTAATTACGGGAAGCCAAAAAGCACTTATGCTGCCTCCCGGACTTGCAATGATGGGGCTTAGTGATGCTGCCGTTGCAAAGATAGAGGCAAAGCCTGCAGGATTTTATTTCAACCTTGCTACTGAGCTAAAAAATCAACGTAAAAGTACCACTGCGTGGACAGCAGCTACTACTTTGACTATAGGTTTGGAAAAAGTACTCTCCGATTTGCTTGCGCAAGGAATAGAGAATAAATATAAAGAAATTCAAAAAATAGCAAAAGCTACAAGATGTGCACTTGGCGCCATAGGTTTAAAACAATTTCCAAAAAATCCGGCACTTGCGATGAGTACGTATGAATTAGATGGCGCAAATGCGTTAAGAAAACTTCTTCAAAATGAGTTTAAAGTAAATATTGCCGGTGGACAAGACGCTCTAAACGATAAGATTTTTAGAATAAACCATATGGGCTATGTGGAAGTATATCATGCGGCTTGGGCTGTTGAATCTATCGAAATAGCTATGGAAAAATTAAATATGAGAAAGTTTGACGCCTCCGCTTCAAAAGCGTTTGCTAAAAGCTTTTATTTGGAAGGCTAATTTTGGCTCACGAACACGAAATACCAAAAGGCGGCAAGCTCTACTTTGGACAGAGTGCGGCGCTTAAGAGAGATATTGAAAATAAGGCTGTTGCCACTCTTTTAAATGACGGTTTTGAAGAGATAGTAACTCCTTTTTTCAGCTTTCAAAAGTACCAGACACAAAATAGTCTTACGGATACAAAAAGCATTATTAGGCTTGCCGATTCAAACAATAGCTCTCTTACTTTAAGGGCAGATAGTTCTTTGGATGTTGTGCGAATAATTACAAAAAGACTCGGACGAAGTACTGACCACAAAAAATGGTTTTATGTTCAGCCCGTGTTTCATTTTCCATCCACTGAAATAAATCAAATAGGCGCCGAATATCTTGACTCCACCGATATGGCCTATGCTGTTAATTTAGCAATAGATATTTTCAAAAAAATAGGTATCGAGCCTGTATTACAGCTGTCCAATGTTGCAATAGCCAAGCTTGCCGCAAGTGAACTAAAGATAGATATTGACGCTTTTCGAAAAAGCGATTACTCTAGACTGAAGGCGATGAATGTGGATTGGTTAAACTTGATGCTTGATATGCAGGCTCCAGATGAGCTTAAAGAGGCAATATCCATGGCCCCACAATCAATCAAACAAGAACTTATCGCCATGCAAGAGATGTGTAATAAAATAAAATATAGTAATGTAGTATTAGCTCCGCTCTATGTTTCAAAGGCTGGATACTATACGGATAGTTTTTTTAGAATGTTGATTGGCAACGATGTTTTGGCTAGAGGCGGTAACTACGCAACAAACCATAAGCACTCTTGCGGTTTTGCAATTTATACTGATAATATTATTAAAAGGTTAAGTGTATGAGTTTTGGGAAAAAAGCTGATTTGATAGTCGGCCTCCAGTGGGGCGATGAAGGTAAAGGCAAAATAGTAGATCTACTTGCGTCTAAATACGATTTTGTCGTAAGGTATCAAGGCGGGCATAACGCTGGGCATACGATAGTGCTTGACGGCAAAAAGATAGCGCTACACCTTATTCCTTCCGGCGTTTTGAATCCAAAAGCAATAAATATTATCGGTAACGGCGTAGTCGTATCTCCACTGCACTTAATAAAAGAGATGGAACCTTTTGAGCAACTAGAAGGTAGATTGTTTATTTCCGATAGGGCGCATATGATACTTCCGTACCATGCTCAAATTGATGCCGCTAAAGAGCGCATGAGAGGCTGTAATGCGATAGGAACTACAGGCAGAGGCATTGGACCTTGCTATACCGATAAAGTGGCTAGAAATGGCTTTATGGTGATGGAGCTTTTGGATGAAGAAGCGCTTGCTAAAAAGTTTGAATTATATTTCAAAGATAACAAAAAACTTTTCGAAGCCTATGAAATAGAGATACCAAATCTTGCAGAGCTAATGAAAGAGATTAAAGTATACAAAGAAAAACTATCCCCTTTTATTGCAAATACAACACAGATAGTATGGAAAGCGCTGAACGAAAATAAAAACGTACTACTTGAGGGCGCACAAGGCACACTGCTTGATATAGACCATGGAACTTACCCGTTTGTTACAAGCTCAAATACAATATCGGCAGGCTCTTGCAGTGGTGTCGGTCTTAGCCCTAAAGATATAGGTAAAGTTGTAGGTATAGCCAAGGCATACTCCACAAGAGTCGGAAACGGAGTTTTCCCGACTGAACTAGAAGATGAGATTGGAGCAAAGCTAAGAGAGCAGGGCGCCGAATTTGGAACCACCACAGGAAGACCTAGAAGATGTGGATGGTTTGACGCTGTTGCTGTAAAATATGCTTGTAGGCTAAATGGCACAGATAGTGTTTCATTGATGAAGCTAGATGTCTTGGACGGATTTGAGAAGATTAAGATATGCACTTCATATAAAAAAGATGGTCAAAGTCTTGACTATATGCCTTCATCAATGGACGGCATTGAGCCTGTGTACGAAGAGATTGACGGGTGGGAGAGTTTGAAAGGTTCGAAAACATTTGAAGATTTGCCCCTAAACGCTCAAAAATATGTTCTTAGGATAGAAGAGCTTATAGGTACGAAAATAGAAATGGTTTCGATTTCGCCGGAGAGAAACGACACTATTTTCAGATAAGACATTGAAAACAAAATTTTCAGCTGTTGTAAAAATAAAAAAAAAGATTGTGGACGATATACAAAACTCTATTTTTATGATAGATATAGAGATATCAAAAACAACTGTGCTGCTACGAGAAACAAAAGATAGATATAATACTCTAAAGCCTCCTGCTGAAGGTCCTTTTTCAAGTCTTATAGTTTTTGAGGATATGAAAAAGGCTTTCAGATACGAAATAGATACCATTAAGCGCAATTTGGCAGATCAGCAAAACCGTAAGAATATGCTTATCGGCACTCTTAAAGAAGCAAATGCGGAGTATGAAAAGATGAAATATCTTGAAGAGGAAGAGATAAAAAAGGTGCTAAAAGCCAAAGCCCAACAAGAGTCCAAAGAGCTCGATGAGATAGGCGTTATGCTTTTTAATAATAGAGGTATAGAATGAAAAAAGCGATAATTTTACTCGTACCGTCACTGCTACTTTTTGGTGCTCCAAAACAACAATACCTTAGTGTGGATGAATGCAACAAGATATTTGAACAAAGAAAATCCGAACTCGTTATGCAACTAGAAAGACTAGAAGAAAAAGAACAAGCGTTAAATGCACTACAAAATGCAAACAAAAATGTCCAAGGACAAAAAGACCAGAAGCTAACGCAAAGGCTTAGCGAGGTAAATAAAGTTCTAGCTGAAGTTGCCAAAAAAGAGCAAAATATCAAAAATATGCTTGATGAGAACAAAAAAGTTTTAGAAGCACTTGAAAAAACAAAAGACAACAAAATAACTCAAAGCTATACAAAAATGAAGCCGTCTGCCGCTGCCGGAATACTCTCCGAGATGAATGCCACTTCTGCTGCCGGAATACTATTTAATTTGGATGTTAAGAAGATATCCGAAGTACTTGCCAAGATGGAGCCAAAAAAGGCCGCGCAAGCTGTTGAGAGATTAAAAAAAGGCCCCCCGTTTTAGCGGGAGGCAATAAATTATAGAGCTGCTTTTGCTTTTTCTACGATTAGTTTGAAAGTTTCAGGCTCATTCATAGCCATATCTGCAAGGATTTTTCTGTCAAGCCCGATGTCCGCTTTAAGAAGTCCGTTTATAAATCTTGAATAGCTGATGCCGTTTAGTCTGCAAGCAGCGTTAATTCTAACTATCCACAGTTTTCTAAACTCTCTCTTTTTTTGCTTTCTATCTCTGAATGAATAGTAAAGGCTTCTTTCTAGTTGCTCTTTAGCTTTTCTGAAATGCTTTCTTCTGCCGCTAAAGAAACCTCTAGCAAGTTTTAGAATTTTTTTGTGTCTTCTTCGTCTTACGACGCCGGTTTTTACTCTCATTTTATTTGGTCCTTTACCGTTGTTTTTAACTTAGGTGCCGCATCAGCGGACTTTCCCGATATTTTAAGTCTTTCGGGGGACTTAAGTTTTTAGATCTCTAAAACTCGTTTATTACATACAAAGCATGCCATTGACAGAGTCAATGTTTGCACTATGCACAGTTTTTGGCGATTTTAGGTTTCTCATTTTTTGTGCGCTTTTTTTAGTTAGTATGTGGCTTCTAAAAGCCGCACCTCTTTTGATTGAGGACTTTCTAACTTTAAATCTCTTAGCCGCACTTTTAACCGTTTTCATTTTCGGCATCGGCTTCTCCTTGCAAATATTAAACCCGTCTTTTCAGACGGATTTTAAGGACGAAATTATATCTAATGAAGTTTTAAAGTTTATTATTCTGCGGGCTGTGTAGTTTTCGGTAGCACTTTTTTCGGTAGCACGGTCATATTTACATATCTGCCTTCAAACATAGGCTCTTTTTCCATATCGCCTATATCTTTTACCATTTCGTATATTTGGTGTAAAAGCACTGTTCCGACTTGCGGGTTAGCCATCTCTCTACCACTCAAAAACACTCTAAATCTAACGTGCTTTTTAGTTTCCAAAAACTCTCTAGCATGCTTTACTTTGTAGCTAATGTCATTTTGCGCTATTTTTGGAGAGAGTTTAATCTCTTTTATTTCGATGATTATCTGCTTTTTTCTAGCTTCTTTTGCTTTTTTGGCTTGTTGGTATTTAAATTTACTATAATCCATTACCTTGCAAACGGGAGGTTTGGCGTCGGCGGATATAAGTACTAGGTCTAAACCTTTCTCGTTAGCTATCTTCATAGCTTCCATAGGAGTTATTATCCCGTACTGCTCACCATCATCGCCTACGCATCTGATTTCATCAAACCTTATTTTCTCGTTTAGTAACACATCGTCTTTTTTGCTCAAATAAATACCCCATTGTTTTTAGCGACAAGTTCTGCTATGAATGCATCAACGCCTAACTCATACTGTCTTTTTTCACGCCTATCTCTAAGCGCCACCTTATTTTCAGCCACTTCTTGATCGCCGATTACCGCAATAAGAGGAACTCTCTCTTTCTCGGCATTTCGTATTTTTTTGGAGAGGCTTTCGTTTTTATCAAAAACTTTTACGGAAATATCGGCTTTGAGCAACTCTTTTTGAATTTTTTTTGCAAACTCATTATGAGGCTCTCCGATTGGAATCAAAATGACTTGTGTCGGAGCGATAAAAAATGGAAACTCTCCGCCAAAATGTTCTGTTAAAATAGCAACAAATCTTTCAAACGAACCTATTAGCGCCCTATGTATCATCACAGGACGAACTCTTTGATTGTTTTCGTCAGTGTAGCTGATATCGAATCTATCGGGTAAATTTAAATCTACTTGAATAGTGCCGCATTGCCATTTTCTACCGATGCAGTCGGTTATTTTAACATCTATTTTTGGACCATAGAATGCACCGCCGCCTTCGTCTATATCATATTTCATTCCGCGCTCATCTAAAGCGTCTTTGATAGCAAGCGTAGCCTTATCCCAAAATTCGTCAGAACCTATCGCTTTTTGCGGTTTTGTCGCAAGTTCTATAGAGTAATCAAAGTCGAATGCTTTCATAATTGAGTCTACAAAGTCCATTACTTCATATATTACGGATTTGATTTGCGCTTCTGTACAAAATATGTGAGCATCGTCTTGCGTAAACTCTCTAACCCTTAAAAGCCCGTGAAGTACGCCGCTTTTTTCATGTCTATGTACCATGCCGAATTCAAAGAATTTAAGAGGTAGTTCTTTGTGACCTCTTGTCTCCGAGTCAAATATTTTGATATGGCTTAAGCAATTCATAGGTTTGATACCGTATTCGACATCTTCTATGTTGGTAAAGTACATATTTTGACCGTAGTTTTGATAGTGGCCGCTTTTTTTCCAAAGGTCTGATTTTAATATTTCAGGACCGCGAACCGGCTCATAACCCCTTACTAGGTGAGCATGGTAAAGCAATTTTTCAAGTTTACCTCTCAATCTGGCACCAGCCGGAAGCCATATAGGCATACCACTGCCTATATCTTCGTCAAACGTAAAAAGTTTTATCTCTTGGCCAACTTTTCTATGGTCTCTTTTTTTTGCTTCCTCGAGCATTGTTACGTAGCTCTTAAGTGTCTCTTTGTCGGCAAAAGCTATACCGTATATACGTGTAAGCATTTCTCTTGTTTCGTCGCCGCCGAGATATGCTCCGGCTACTCTTATAAGCTTGAAGTTTTTGAGATATCTTGTATTTGGCACATGCGGGCCACGACATAAGTCTTCGAAGTTGCCTTGCGAATATATACCTATTTCGTCAGAGTCTATTTTTTTTAGAACTTCTTGTTTTAACTCGTCATTTTCAAATTTCTTAAGAGCTTCAGCTTTTGTTATAGTGTATTTAGTTATTTCATTTGCCTTATCGGCTAGCTCTTTCATTTTTTTTTCGATGGCAGATAGCTCTTCTTCGCCTATTTTTGCACTAGTCTTGAAATCATAGTAAAAGCCTTCATCGACCGTAGGGCCTACAAAAAATTTAGCATCAGGATAGAGCTCTTTTATTGCTTCAGCCATAAGATGTGCAGTAGAATGTCTAATAATTTCTAATGCTTCTTTGGAGTTGTCAAAATGTATTTCTCGAGGGTTTTGCAGATTTGCTGTTAATGCGCTTTGAGTATCTAAGATTTGATCCTCTAGCTTAAAGCCAAGTATATCTTTCAATTATTGCCTTGTGGGATTTTAAATTTAATGGTGGCCACGAGAGGACTCGAACCTCCGACCACTACCATGTCAAGGTAGTGCTCTACCAACTGAGCTACGCGACCAAATGCGGAGTTGGATTTTAGCAGAGGATACATTATTTCTTCTTTAAAAGTTTTATGATTAACAGTAAAACACCTACGTCTATAAGCACGTCCGCAAGGTTGAACACTGCAAATTCAAACCAATGATGATAGTAAAGATAGTCAACCACGCCGCCATGAATGAACCTATCGTATATATTTGAAACTCCGGAACCAAATATCAAGCCTAACTCTAGCGGGTATTTTTTGATATATCCCTCCGCAGAGCAATACAGAATAGCAAAGAAAAGTACTGCTATTTGTATAAATTTGAGGTAACTTTGCAAAAATGAAAGCATGCTAAAAGCTACGCCGTCATTAAGTACAAAGATAACGGAAATATAATCGCTATGCCACCTGAAGCCGCCAAGTATTATCGACTTTATATATTGGTCAGCCGCTATTGCTATTACGGCAACTAGCATAAAAAAGGAGATTTTTTTAAGCATTCAGCCCGCTTTTTAAGTAATCAACAAGGGACTCTAACTCTTTTGTAAGTATGGCTTCGCTTTTACCCTCAAGCAATATTCTTAGTTTATTTTCTGTCCCAGAGTATCTTATTAGGTGGCTTATTTTTTTATCTTCTAGTTCTTTTATTTTTTCGGCATATCCGTTTAGTTCTTCTAGCGGTTTTTTTGTTTTTACTACGATTGCCTCTTGAAGTTGCGGGTAAAGTTCAAATAAATTTAACGCTTCGCTTGCAGGTTTGCCGGTCGATAGTACGTATGCTATTGTTTGAAGTGCACTTGCGAGGCCGTCGCCTGTTTTTGCATAGTCGCTAAATATTATATGTCCGCTCTGCTCACCGCCAAAATTTAGCCCCTCTTTTTGCATAACCTCTAGCACGTGTTTGTCGCCTACATTGCATCTAAAGAGTTGGATTTTTTGAGAAGCAAAAAAATCAGCCATCGCTCCATTGCTCATAACGGTCGCAACAACTGAAGATTTTTTAAGCAGCCCTTGTGAGTTTAGGTGTATAGCAAGAGCGGCTATTAGTTTGTCGCCGTCTATCGTATTGCCCTTTTCATCTACAACTACTAGCCTATCTGCATCACCGTCAAGCGCAAAGCCTATATCCGCTCTAAATTTTAGTACCTCTTCCGCAAGTTTTGCCGGATGCAAAGCGCCGCATTTTTCATTTATATTAAAGCCGTTTGGCTCGTCATTTATGACTATCAAATCAGCGCCAAGTTCAGAAAATATAGTGGGGGCTACTCTGTATGCTGCGCCATTTGCGGCGTCAATGACTATTCTGACGCCTTTTAGGGATAAGTGTTTTGGGAATGAATTTTTGATGTGAACTATATATCTACCAATAACATCATCTATTCTTTTTGATGAACCTATCTCTTTTTCTCTTTTTTGGCTTGACTCTATAGCTTCTTCATCTACATATAGCCCTTCTATCATGGCTTCGATATCGGTGTTTAGCTTATTACCTTCGTTGTCAAAAAATTTTATACCATTGTCGTAGTATGGATTATGGCTTGCACTTATCATAATACCGGCGTCACATCTCATATCTTCCGTTAAGAATGCTATTGCTGGAGTCGGCATCGGACCTATCTGTACGCAGTCGTAGCCAACGGCGGTTAGACCCGCAACTATTGCATTTTCAAGCATATAGCCGCTTCTTCTTGTGTCTTTGCCTATTAAAATTTTATTTGTTATTGATTTTTTTCTAAAGTGGACGCCTGCCGCCATAGCCAATTTTAGCGCGACATTTACGCTTAATTCTTTTCCGGCTTTGCCTCGCACGCCGTCTGTGCCAAATAGTTTCATACCCTGCTCTTATCGTTTTTTTGAGAGCGGAGTATAGCATAAAGTGGTTATTAAAAAATGTTTTATAAATAAAGTGGTAATATTGCGAAAAAATTTTTTAAAAAATTAAACAAATAAAAGGAATATCTAAAATGGCAAACCATAAATCAGCCGAGAAAAGAATCAGACAAACTGAAAAAAGAACTGCGGCAAACAGAGTTTATAGAACTAAACTGAAAAATATTGTAAAAGAAGTAAGAGGCGCAGTAGCTAAAAAAGACGGTGCAGCAGCTGAAGAAGCGTTCAAAATAGCAAACAAAGAACTTCATAAGTTTGTGTCAAAAGGTTTCTTGAAAAAAAATTCAGTAGCTAGAAAAGTAGGCAGACTAGCTAAACTAGTTAACACAGTAAAAGCCGCTTAACTACAACCACGCAATCATCCTTCATCAATAATCCCGCCACTCGGCGGGAAAATCAAAATCCAATTACTGGAAAACTAAAATTATGCTACAAGACAAACTACAACCGTTTATAGACAGATATGACGAAATTACAAGACTTTTATCGGCAGAAGATATTGCATCCGACATAAAAAGAATGACAGAGCTTTCAAAAGAGCAATCTTCTTTGAATGAAGTAGTGGAATGTGCTAGGGAGTATCAAAAGTTAGTCGCCGACATGGAAGACAATAGAGAGCTTCTTGATGATGCCGAATTTGGTGAAATGGCAAAAGCTGAGCAAAAAGAGTTTGAAGAGAGAAAACCTCTTTTAGAAGAAAAAATAAAACTTCTTCTTGTGCCAAAAGACCCAAAAGACGAGAGAAATACATATTTAGAAATTAGAGCAGGAACTGGCGGCGATGAAGCTGGACTTTTTGCGGCAGACCTTTGTAAGGCGTACATAAGATATTCTGAAAATAGAGGCTGGAAAGTTGAGATAGTATCATCTGCCGAAAGTGATGTTGGCGGATATAGAGATGTAACTTTATTGGTCAAAGGCGATAAGGTATATTCAAAACTAAAATATGAAGGCGGCGTTCATAGGGTTCAAAGGGTCCCGGCTACTGAAACCCAAGGTAGGCTTCATACTTCTGCGGTTACGGTTGCCGTTATACCGGAAGTTGAGGATATAGAAGTTGACATAAAAGAAAATGAGCTAAGAATAGACGTGTATCGTTCAGGCGGAAACGGTGGGCAATCTGTAAATACGACCGATTCCGCGGTACGTGTGACGCATATTCCTACAGGCCTATCTGTAGCTATCCAAGATGAAAAATCTCAGCACAAAAATAAAGATAAAGCTATAAAAATACTGAAATCAAGACTCTATGAGATGAGATTAGAAGAGCAACTTGCCGAAACAGGCGAAGCTCGAAAGTCGCAAGTTGGAAGCGGTGATAGAAGTGAGAGAATAAGAACGTATAACTACCCTCAAAACAGAATAACCGATCATAGAATAGGACTTACCGTTTACAGGCTTGACGCCATTATGCAAGGCGGTCTTTTCGATGAAATTATTGAACCGTGTAATATGTTTTTTGAGGCTGAAAAGCTGAAAGAAGCAGAGAGCATATAGCTCTCCTTTTATTGTTTTAGTAGATAAAACCTATAGTGGCGACACCGCCTGTAATTATACTTTTTGCTTCATCATAAGCGCCAAAGTATGACTTAATCATCTGCGAAAGCATTACTGTGTAGTCTCTTCCAACTTCAGAGTAATTTATAAGAGTTTTAGCGGCTTTTAGACCTGTAAAGTCTATATTTTTAAGCCTTGTATCCGCTCTTTTTTTGCGAAACTCTCTGTATGCTTCGTGTGAATTAAGATTTGTCATGTATGACTTTACTGCATCTCCAACAGAGTCAAAGGCTGCATACTTTACATTTGTATTACCTGCCGCCTTGACATAATTTTTACTACCGAATGATTTTTGTCCAAAAAGATTATTGGACGCCATCGAAACTCTGCTGCTTCCCCATCCGCTCTCTAGTGCCGCCTGCGATAAAACCAAAGAGGCCGGAATGATATCTATTTTTTCAAAATACTCTTTTTTGTCAAATAGATTGCCTACCTTATAAGAAGAGGCTATTCCTATAAGTTTTGAGTAATCAAAAGCAGATATTTTTGCATCGCTTTGAGTATTTGGATATTTATCGAAAAACAGTCTTATAAACTCTCTGTCTTTCAATATTTTTTGGTTTTGTTCGTTTATTAATGGAAGCAATATGTTTACAAACGTCTGTTTTCTATCGGGACTCTCTTCTAAAAGTTTGTTCCATGAAGTTGTATTTTGACCCTTCGTACTATCGAATGCGAATGCCGCAAACAAAAGCGAAATGTATACTGTTAAAAATCTTGGCAGCATAACTCCTCCTTTTATTTCTTCAAATTGAAGTTATAATTTTACCAAAAAAGTCAAGCATTAAACCAAACAGCTACCAACCCTTTTCACTTCGCCTTTGAAGAAAATTTGAGCACCTCTAACCTTAATCGTGATATTTTCGTTGCTTTTTGGCTTGACTGCAAACTCATCTTGCGTCGTCATCGCAAGACTTAGGGAGTATACACAAGCTGCCATTCCGGTTCCGCAAGCCAATGTTTCATCCTCAACACCTCTTTCATAAGTTCTTACATTAACAGTTTCGCCGTCAAAGCTATAAAAATTGACGTTGGCATTGTGTTTGTATCTTAGTTCTGTTGCCAACTCTTTATCAAAAAAGCCTTTCGGAGCTTCTGTAACAAGATGTGGAACCCCGGTATTTATCAGTGTCCAATTAAAACCGCTTTCGCTAAAAACCTCTTTTACTATTTTTGGCTCTGTAAGCTCTGTTTCTACGATATTCTTATCAAATACCTCTGTTTTTATTACTCCGGCACCCGTCAAAAAGCTCTGTTTACTACCGGCTATATTGTTGTCGTACGCATACATTGCTGCTGCCCTTGTGCCGTTACCGCACATTGAAGCTTCGCTTCCATCGGAATTATAAAACTCCCATTCAAAATCCAAATTGCTACTAGGAATTAATACAATGAGCCCGTCGGCCCCAAAGCCATAGTGTCTATCGCATATGATTTTAGCCATTGAGCTTCTATTCTCTTTCTTAAAAGAGTGAAATATTAAAAAGTCGTTTCCGCTTGCGCAGTATTTTTGTAAAACCATTGCTCTACCTTTTCTAAAAATATATCCACTTGAGATGCCAAATTTTTTGCCGTACCGGAATTATCTATAACAAAATCAGCTTTTTTCTTTTTTACCTCTATGTCTATTTGTGAGTTTATTCTATTGATTGCATCGTTTTTTGAGAGTCCATCTCTCATGATTACTCTTTGAAGTTGCAACTTTTTTGGTGTGTAAACTACGGCTATCGGTGATAGCTCATCATAGTTTTTACTTTCAAAAAATAGAGGTATATCCAGAAAGTACATTCTACCCTCTTTTTCAAGCTTTTCTATTTCTGTGAAAATTTGCTTTTTTATTTCTGGGTGCATTAGTTTTTCAAGCTTTGATTTTAACTCTTTGTTCTCAAATATGAGTTTGCCTAATTTTTTTGTGTCTATTTCATTGTTTTTTATATATTCCGCTCCAAAGATTTCACTTATTTTTGAGCGCTTCTCTTTTAGTATTGCTTTGCTTATAGTGTCGGCATCTACAACCGCATAGCCTTTGGATTTTAAAATACTACAAACGCTACTCTTGCCGCATCCGATAGAACCGGTAATCACAATGCATTTAGACGGCTTCAAGAATCTTCCTAAATAAAAAAGTAACTAAATTATATCAAAATTACTCAAGGGCTTAAAGCTTTAAAAAAATAGTGGTATAATCGGCGCAGTTTGGCTTTAGGCCTATTTTCTCTATATTTAAGTGTGAGAGCGGGGCTCGTAATTCTATGGAATTCAAAAATGTTTTGGAAATTGCAACACAGCATATAACATCTGTCGGCAGAAAAGATACGCTTATGAAAGCTGCTGAACTTATGATCCAAAATAACCTTAGAAATGTTCTGGTTGTAGACGATGGCATCAAAGAGTACGGCATTATTACGGTAACCGATATTACCGATTTTTTATTACGTGGCGTTAGTTTTTCAGATTCGGTAGATTCAGTAGATTTTAAAATAGTAAAACAGATACACAAAGATACGACTGCTTTAGAGGCTTCGTTTGTTATCAGAGAGGATATAACGTATCTATGTGTTGTGGATGACGACCGAAACCTGCTCGGCATAGTCTCAATGTCAAACATAATATCCGCGATAGATACGGAACTCGTTGTAAACGATATAAAACTCGGGCACATTATAGGCAAAACAAAAGCCAAAGTAGCAAAGCCGACAGACTCTTTATCTACTGTGTTTCATAAGGTGAATTCTACATCTACGGAAGCCGTAGTTATCATGAATGAAACCCATGCCCCCGTGGGTATTATCACAAAACGCGACCTTGTGAAGCTAATAATAAAAAAAGTAAATATGGAGTCTGCAGTTAAAGGCTTTATGCTTTCGCCGCTCATTACGGTAGACGAGGAAACCACAGTCAAAGAAGCTTTGGAGCTTATGGCAAAAAAGAAGTTTAAAAGACTTATTGTTCTTGAAAAAACCGGCGAATTGATGGGAATAATAACCAGAGAAGAGATGATGGATATCGTCTATAACAAATGGTCTCAAGTTGTTAGAGAAAAAGAGAGCCAACTTCAAAAATTATCCAAAACATTAGCCGTTAAGACGGAAGAGTCCGAAAGAAGTATGAGGCTTCTTAATGATTTTATAGATGCTACGGATGATTTTATATTTTATAAAGACCTTGACTATAAATATATAGGTTGCAATAAGGCATTTGCTGAGTTTGCCGGAATAAAAAAAGTCGATATTGTAGGGAAGACAGATTTTGATTTGTTTGATGACTATTATTCAAATCTTTTCAGGGATACCGACAGAGATGTGATAGAAAAAGGCAAGACTATTATCAACGCCTATTGGACAAGATATATTGACAAAAAAGCCGTTTATCTAAGTGTTAAAAAAGCCCCTTTAAGAGATAGGGAAGGCAAAATAATAGGTCTCGTAGGAATATCCAGAGACTCTACGGAGCAAAAAAACCTAGAAGATACTATAAAGCAACAGCATACCTACTTGCAAACTATCTTAGACATGCAAGATTCCATGCTTGTTATAACCGAAGACGGTAATACGGTTATAGAAGCCAACAAGAGTTTCTTGGAATATTATGACGTTCGTAGCGTGGATGAGTTTCACAAAAAATACAAGTCTATAGCCGAGCTATTCGTAAAAAAAGAAGGCTATCTTTCGAACAAAAAAAATAGTCATTGGTTTAAGTTGCTGACCTCTTCTTATGACAGAGATTTTAAAGTCTTAATGCAAAAAAATAAAAAAGAATTTATAGACTTAGAAGAGCCGAAAAGTTTTCTTTTGAAAGTCGAAAAGTTCAAAAAAGATGAGACGTACTTAATATCGTTTTTGGACATTACAAATATAGAAAAAGAGAGTAAGAATCTAGAGTTATTAGCAACTACGGATCCTCTGACAAAAATCTATAATAGAATGAAGTTTGGAAATATGATGGAAGCTGAGATAGCCAAGTCTAGAAAAACAAAAAAACCTCTTGCATTGGTAGCTATTGACATAGATTTTTTCAAGAAAATCAATGATACATACGGGCATCAAGCAGGAGATTATGTCTTGATTACAACGGTTGAGATTATAAAATCAAAAATCAGAAGTAATGATATTTTTGCTAGATGGGGCGGAGAAGAGTTTATGGTGCTTCTGCCTGGAGCCGATGTTGATGTAGCGGTTACAAGGGCCGAGATACTTAGAAGCGCTTTGGCGGAGTACGATTTTATCGAGCCAGAGACAGTAACCGGGAGTTTCGGAGTCGCATGTTTTAGTGATACAGATAGCATGGATACGTTTGTCAAAAGGGCAGATGAAGCCTTGTATGTGGCAAAAAGAAACGGTAGAAATAGAGTAGAGCATCTCTAAAACGGGCGAAAGGGTTAGTTGTGGTTATTTACGAAGAAGTTAACGGCGTCTTATCAAAGCTAGACGAAAACCAGATTAGAGAAGATGCGCATCAAGTAATAATATCTACATTGAATAAACCGCTTTTGGTAAATTGGCTAAAACAAGAAGAACTTCCTGAGCCTTTTTTTGAGGATATCGCATCTTTTGAGCAAACACCGTCGTTCGAAGATTTTAGCGAAGGAACCGTGCTAATTTTGAAATATCTAAAACTCGAAAAAGAAGAGTTTATGGATTTTTATGAAGAAAATGTGGCTCTTATTAACCTCGGAAATAAGCTTGCTATAGTTTGCAAGGATGAGATGACGGCTTTTGATATTGAGATGAAATTTGACAAGCGAATGCGTGGAAAAAAAACAAACTCTTACTTTGAGATGTATACATTTTTGGATATTCTGACGGACCAACAAATTCAAACTCTTGACGGCGCAAATACGATACTTGAAACCTTAGAAGAGAGCATTTTGTCGGAGACCGTGGAGAGGCAAAGAACACTAAAAAACCTCTACTACGCTAGGCGTTCACTAAATAGGCTCTCTCATATATTTGTCAACGAATCGGTTGCTTTAAGTAGATTTTTTACTAGCATTACGACATCTGTAAAAAAGAAATTTAGATTTGAGTTCTTGGATCTAAAGGAGCACAAACAAAGCTTGGTAGCAGAGTGCAAATCATTACAAGACAAGACAGTGAGTCTTTTGAATCTTCAGCTTGGTCTTACGGACAACAAGGCAAATGAGGCTATGCAAAAACTAGCCGGAATCTCTTTGATTTTTATTCCACTTACATTTTTCACTTCAATTTTTAGTATGAATTTTGAAAATATGCCGGAGCTAAAAACAGAGCACGGTTATCATGTTATTTTGCTTATTACTATAGCCACGGGCGTGGCTATATATTTTTGGCTTAAGAAAAGGAAGTTTTTATAATCTTTTGTCTTTTTTTAGCGCATCATTAAGATAGCTTATAAAGTCATCCGCTTCCCAATACCCTATTGCGGATTGTGCTACTTTGCGACCATTTTTGTCTAGAAAAAAAGTTGCCGGAACCAATTTTGCCGATAGTCCGTTTGGAATATTTGTAATATCTTTATTTACGACTACATAAATAAAATTTTTGTTCACTATGGCTTCTACCCTTTTATCCTTTAGCGTCTCTTTCAATAGTTTATGACACCATGGGCAATTTGTAGAAACTACCGTAAGCACTAGCAATTTGTTCTCTTTTTGTGCTTGTACAATGGCTTCTTCATAGTTTTGAGCGAACTTGATATCTGCAAGTAGAGAGACCGATAATAAAATAATGATTGCAACTATTTTTTGTATCATTTTGCGGCTTCCTAGTGCTTTTTTAATGGTTTTATTGTAACATTTTTGAAATTATTTTGGTATAGTGCGTTAAAGGTGCTTTATTTAGCGATTTTGATATATAATTACGTATTGGCTTAGTTTAAAATTTGATGTCTCGGAGCTTTATGTATGAATAAACAAGAAAAAACTCTTATTAAACAAGCAAGAGAAGACATGGATGAAACTGTTATATCTAGTGCGTCATTCCGAATACAAACGATTCTTGAAGAGGTATTTCAACAAGGTATTGAAGTAGGTGAAACAATAGGATATGCTAAGGCTATCATGGAACATGCCGATAATAGTAAGCTAGAAGAGACCAAAAAACCAAAAAAGGGTTCAAAATAATGAAGATACTTGTGGTAGATGATAGCTCAACTATGAGAAGAATTATAAAAAATACTCTCAATCATTTGGGTTATAAAGATTTGTTAGAGGCCGAAGACGGCGCTTTAGCATGGGAGTGTATGACTCAAAATTCAGATATAGGCGTATTAATTACCGATTGGAATATGCCAAATATGAACGGTCTTGAGCTTGTGAAAAAAGTAAGAGCTGAACAAAAATATGCAGATATGCCTATAATCATGGTAACGACCGAAGGCGGAAAGACTGAGGTTATTACGGCTCTTAAAGCTGGAGTTAACAACTATATCGTTAAGCCGTTTACTCCGCAGGTTTTAAAAGAAAAACTAGAAGTGGTGCTAGGCATTAGCAAGTAGTTCATTGGCAGATATTCAAGAGCTTTTAAAAAAGCTAGACCTTGAGCCGTTTATCGGCTCCTTCACATCTTTTTTTGCAAGAGAGAAGCCTCTTTTTATGGATGGCGATCGCTCTTTGCATTTGAGATTTATTAAAGAACTTTCAAAATACCAATTCGAACCCCCAAAACCACTTAAAAATCTCGATGAAGAACTTATAAAATTACAAAAATCAGCTATTTTGCATAGAGAGTTTTTATATGAATTTTCAAAGCTAATATCATGTTTTATTAGGTTAAAAAAATATAAGTTTGAGTCTATTTTGAATGATTGGCTTTTAACCATAGAAATAACCTTTAAAGCCGCCTCCTTTTGTGACTTCTTCGGTATTGACGGCGAATTTAACTATGATATTTTACCGGAGCTCCAGAGTGCGAAGCAAAGCGTAGAGGCTACTAGAAAAAATATAACAAGAGAGCTATCTAGATATCTTCATAGCGAAAAATTAGCTCCATATTTGGTTGATAGACAGCTTCATTATTTTGGGAAAGATGAGCTTTTATTGTTGCGACCGGGCTTTAATGCTGTTTTGAGGGGTAAGATAGTTTCTCGTAGTGCGTCAGGGTTTTTTTATGTACTACCGTCCTCTGTTGATTCGTTAAAAGATGAATTGGAAAAAAAGATTTCACATTTTGAAGAGCTAGAGTATAAAGTTTGCAAAGAGTTGTCTGCCGTATTGGTTGATCTTTTACCTTTTTTGAAATTTTTGAATAAGCAGTTTGATAGATTTGATCACTATCAAGCTAGAGTATTTTTTGCAAGACTTAATGACTATGAGTTTTTGGAAAACATAGGCGGCTCAAAACTTTTTTTAAAAGACTTTTATCATCCGGCACTGGACAAAAAAGTTGCAAAATCTTTTAGCATAGCACTAGACAAAAAAGTCCTTATCGTTACCGGTGTAAATGCCGGCGGTAAGACTATGCTTTTGAAGTCAATACTCTCCGCTTGTCTGCTCGCAAAATATGTAGTCCCCATGCACATTAATGCACTCAAAAGCTCGATTCCATCTCTGCCGACAATCAATCTGATACTAGATGATCCACAAAGTGTTCAAAATAATATATCAACATTTAGCGGTAGGATTAGGGCATTTAGCTCGATGCTTAATGCAAAACCAGGAATTATCGGCGTAGATGAAATAGAGTTAGGAACTGATAGTGACGAGGCAGCGGCGCTTTTTAAGATAGTTATAGAAGAGTTAATCGGTAGAGGCTTTTTCGTGGTTGTTACTACTCATCACAAAAAGTTGGCTTCAATGTTGGCCTCAAATGCCAATGTTGAATTGGCGGCGGCATTGTATGATGAAGAAAAAGAGCTGCCAAGATATGAGTTTTTACAAGGAATTATAGGCAAGAGCTATGCTTTTGAAACCGCCGTAAAGTATGGAATACCAAAGTATCTGGTGGATAAGGCAAGAGTTGTTTACGGCGAAGATAAAGAGAGACTCTCTGAACTTATAGACAAGGGATATTTGCTTCAAGATAGGCTGACTTTGGAATTAAAAGAGTTAGATAGGGAAAAAGAGAAGATCAAGCTTTTGAAACTGAGATTAGAAGAGGAAAAAGAGGCTACTCAAACAGAGTGGCAACACAAAAAATTTGCGCTTGAAAAATCTTATCGTGAAGCCATAGAACTTGCAAAAGAGGCCGCAAAAAAAAGTGATGCCAAAGATATACACAGAAGCCTAAATGCCGCAAATGAAAAATATAGAGATATAGAGCAAAGCCGCACCGCAGTAAATAAAAAAGAGAGTTTTGCCGTTGGAGATTTTGTCGCTTTTAGAAACATGAAAGGTGTAATCGATGCGATAGGAAAAGATATTTTGCTTGCGGTTGACGGTAGAAAACTAAAAATTGATAAAAAGATATTTTTTGAAGAGGCAAAAAAAACACAAAAAGTCAAAGCGGACACAAAAAAAGGCGCTAAACTGACAGTGCAAAAGCCACAAAATAGCAGTATTAAATTGGATTTACACGGTTTTAGGGTTGAAGAGGCGCTTGAAACTCTTGATAAATTTATCTCCGATGCTATTCTTGCCGGCTTTGAAGAGATACTTGTATATCACGGAATAGGCACTGGAAGATTGGCTGCAGCCGTTAGAGAGCATCTAAAAACACATCCTGGGGTGGCGTATATAGATGACGCCCCTGCTTCTATGGGCGGATATGGGGCTACGATAATACACCTGTAGCTAATGCGTTTAAGCCCCTTGCTGATAACATAAAGCAAAAAGTGCTGGATTATTTTATGAGTGGCGAAAAGCTGACTTTAGCAGAAGAACAAATTAACGAAACAAAAAAATGCGAACAACTGCTAGCTGAGTATAAAGCAGCTGTAGATGCAAGTAATATTGTGTCAAAAACCGATATCAACGGCATAATTACGTATGCAAATCAAGCTTTTTGTGATGCGAGCGGATATAGTGTGGAAGAACTGATAGGTAAGCCGCAAAATATTGTCAGACACCCTAATATGCCAAAAGCAGTTTTCAAAGAACTTTGGGAAACTATAACTAGCAAGCATATATGGAAAGGAGTTGTAGAAAACAGACGAAAGGACGGAAGCAGTTATTTCGTTGATGCTACCATTGTGCCTATACTAGGAATTGATGGAGAAATAATAGAGTTCTTGGGCATTAGGCATGATATCACCGAGTTTATAAACAATAAGCAAAAATTATTCACAAACTCGCTCACCGGACTTCCAAATCGTTATAAACTCGCAAAAGACCTTTCCAATACCAGTATCGGCAGTCTTGCGATAGTAAATATAGACTCTTTTAAAGTGGTAAACGATTTTTACGGCAATGATATAGGTGATTTCATCTTGGTGAAGTTTGCAGATAGACTTTCTGAAATTTTTGGGCAAAAGAATTTTGTCGTCTATAAATTATCTGCCGATGAGTATGCTGTATTTTGCGAAAACTGCATGGGTATTTTTGCAGATGAGGTCTCAAGCGGACTTCATCAAGCCTGCAAAGAAGGTATCCAATACAACGAGATAGAGATTGTACTGAGTGTTTCAGCCGGTATATCTAGTGGGAACGAGGGCTTGCTTGAAAAAGCAAATATGGCCCTTGAGTTTGCCAAAAAAAATAAAAAACATTTGGCAGTCTACGATGATAGTATGTTGATAGGTAAGAACTACGGCAAAAATATCGAAATAACAAAAACAATTAGAGATGCTATTACTAACGATCTTTTTGTGCCTTATTTTCAGCCTATAGTAAATACTTTGACTAATAAAATAGAAAAGTATGAAACTCTTGTGCGAATAGTAATGCCAAATTCAGACGTGATTAGCCCGTATATATTTTTGGATGTAGCGAAGGCGACAAAGCTTTATCCTCATATTACCAAGGCAGTTGTAACAAAGTCTTTTGAGATTTTTAAAAACAAAAAAGAGTCATTTTCGATCAATCTATCCGTAGAAGATATACTGGATTTGGATACTAGAGCCTTTATTATGCAGATGGCAGAACAATACGGTGTTGCCGATAGATTGATTTTTGAGATATTAGAATCCGAGGGCATAGAAAATTACGGTGAAGTATCGGAGTTTTTGTGCAGCGCAAAAAAAATGGGTATACGAATAGCTATCGACGATTTCGGCACAGGTTATTCAAACTTTGAGCATATATCAAAATTGAATGTAGATATTATCAAAATAGACGGTAGCCTTATTAAAAATATAAATACGAATAAAAATTCTGAGATTATTACGGAGACTATAGTCGGGTTTGCGTCCAAACTAAAGATAGAGAGTGTGGCGGAGTTTGTCCATTCCAAAGAAGTGTATGATAAAATAAAAGAAATAGGCGTGGACTATGCACAAGGGTACTATCTTGGGGAGCCTGCTCCTCTACGGTAACAACAGAAGGTTTATATTTTGGATTTGATTGAAGAGTTATTAGATCTTGAACATTACAGAAGCGTAAAGCTTTTGTGCGTGGAGGATGAAGTAGAGGTTGCTGAGTGGTTTTTTAGGCACTTCTCAAAAATTATCCCTGAAGTGTATGTTGCAAGAGACGGTTTGGAAGGGCTAGAGATGTTCAAAAGACATCTTCCGGATGTGGTCATAACAGACATCATGATGCCGTCTATGAATGGCCTTGAACTCTCCAAAGCGATAAAAAAAATAAGTCCGAAAACAAAAATAATAGTAGTTACGGCATACGGAAGTAGCGAGTATTTGACCGATGCTATAGAGATAGGTATAGATAGATTTTTAACAAAGCCTCTCTCGCTTGAAAAGCTAGATAAATCTTTTTTCTCTTGTGCTAAAGCAATCGCAATAGAAAAAGAGCTTGTTCAAAAAAAAGAGGAGCTAAGCCATATTGAAAATATAGACGCTCTTACTCTTTTACCAAATAGAAAGAAGCTCATAGAAATAATAGGACTTTGCGACTCCCCTGCTTTAGCAATATTAAATATTGATTCATTCAAAGAGATAAACGATTTTTATGGACATACCGTCGGTGACGTGGTACTTTTAGAAATTGCAAAAAAACTTACGGCCATGACTATTAAAGACGGCTATGAGGTGTATAAGCTTTCGGCGGATGAGTACGCCGTATTTAAAGAGTCCTCCTGTAAAAATGAGTTTAGCGCGTATATCGAGACACTAATAGAGAGAATGGAGAGCGAGAGTTTTAGCTACGACGAGAATGAGATAATGGTCTCTTTTTCGGCAGGAATAGCTCTTGGCAAGACCTCTCTTTTGGCCAAAGCAGATATGGCGCTCAAAGAGGCGAGAAGGGCGAAAAAGACTTATGTAGTATATGAAGAAAGTCTCAAGGTAATGGAGATTTACTCTAGCAATCTAACATGGAGCAAGAAGCTCAGAGACGCTATAAAAGAAAATAGAATAGTTCCATATTTTCAGCCTATTGTAGATAACCAGACGATGGAAATAAAAAAATACGAATGCCTTGCCAGAATGCTTGATGGACTTGGCAACTCAATAGCTCCGCAGTATTTTCTGGATATATCCAAAAAAAATAGACTTTATCCGCGAATAACAAAGAAGATGCTAGATATAGCTTTTGACGTGTTTTCAAATCAACAGTATGAATTTTCGGTAAATATATGCGTTGAAGATATGCTAGACCATGCGACAAGTAACTACATATACTCAAAACTAAAAGAATATTCGGGGCAAGCGAGAGTAGCTTTTGAAATTTTGGAGAGCGATAGAATAGAAGAGTATGGAGAGGTTAGAGACTTTATCAAAACTGTTAAAGCTCTAGGCGGAAAAATATCTATAGATGATTTTGGAAGTGGATATTCAAACTTTGAGCATCTTTTGCGTTTGAATGTCGATTATATAAAAATCGACGCATCCATGATAAAGCATATAGACACGGATAAAAACTCGCAGATTATAGTAGATACGATAGTCGGTTTTGCCAAAAAACTAGATATTAAAACTATAGCCGAGTTTGTTCACTCAAAAAGTGTATTTGAAAAAGTGAAAGAACTTGGGGTGGATATGTCGCAGGGGTATTATTTTTCCGCTCCGATTGAAAGTATAGAGCTTTAGAAATATGAGAAGATACGGGATTGCAAATATCTTAAAGATGACAACCTGCATACTCAGTAAAATAAAGCCTTTTTGTGAAGTTGATGACCTTACCGGTGTCTTGAATTTAAAAGCCCTGAGGGGTGATTTGTCCGAAAATCGTCAGTTTGCATTGGCGCTGATAAATATCGATGGTTTTTCGACTGTAAATAATGCATACGGCATAGATGCCGGCGATACTTTATTAAAAGGCTTTTGTAAAATTATCAAATCAAATATGCCAGTCAATGCCACAGTGTATAGGTGTTACGGCGACGAGTTTGCCGTTATGTTCGACACTTGCGACGTTTTGCAGGCAGAAAAGTTTGCTGAACAGATAGACGGTTATTTGTCTTTTTCAAATATTGACATAGGCGGCGTAGAGCTAAAAATCACAACAACAATCGGTGTAGCTTTCGGCGAAGGTGACGACTTGCTTAAAAAAGCTTCCATAGCATTAATGGAAGCCAAAATAAGTAAAAAAGTTTTTTCTACATACTGCGCAGAAAACAAGCTTGAACAGAGAATACAAAAAATATTTTATTGGCAGACAAAGCTAAAAGAAGCTTTGACCGACGGACACCTGACACCTTTTTATCAACCTCTTTTGAACAATCATACGGGCAGGATAGACAAGTTTGAATCTCTAATAAGACTCAGGCATGAGGGAAATATAGTTTTGCCGATAGACTTTTTGGAAGCGGCAAAAGAGGGCGGCATGCTCAGTTCTGTTACTAGAATTATGATCTCAGAATCATTCCGTGATTTTTCAAAAAAAGATTATTCATTTTCCGTAAATATCACAGAGCAAGACCTACTAAACAAAAACTTCATTAGTTTTTTGGCAAAAAAACTTGAGATGAATCAGATAGACCCAAGCCGTGTCTATTTTGAACTTTTGGAGGGGATTAGCACGGATGTTGCGAACAACTCTTTGGAGACGCTGAAAGATATAAAAAGAATGGGATGCAAGCTTTCCGTAGACGATTTCGGTACTGAGCACTCGAACTTTAGAAGGCTTTTGGAGCTTGAAGTTGACTTGATAAAAATTGACGGAAGTTTTATTAAAAATTTAGACAAATGTGAAGTAAGTCAAAAGATAGTTAGCAGTATTATCAGCTTTGCCAAAAGTATCGGCGCTATGACGGCGGCAGAGTTTGTGCATTCGTCTGAAATTCAAAAAATAGTAAAACAAATGGGGATAGATTATTCTCAAGGTTATTTTATAGGCATACCGACGCCGAAAGTAGAAATAAAATTGGATGAGGCATTTACGTGAAAGCATTGATAGCCGAAGATAGTCAAATAATGAGGAAGATTGTAAAAACCAATCTTGCCAAATTGTCTATATCCAAAATATATGAAGCGCCGGACGGAGAGAGCGCACTAAATATACTAAACGCAAATCCCAACATCGGGATAATTTTTACCGATATTAACATGCCTTCAATGAACGGTATAGAGCTTTGCAAAAAGATAAAATCACAACAGAAATTTGCACATATCAAAATTATCGTAATCTCCGAATATATCAGTGAAACGGCAAAAGAGGCCTTATCGGGATTGAAAGTTGACGGTTATGTACCAAAACCTTTTGATCTAAAAACCTTCAACGATACGGTGATCCCAATAATAGAAGCCAGGAAAAACGGCACTCATGCCGATGGCGGAGTTGATCTGTCAAAGGTTGATCTAGTAAAAAAAATACAAGAAGAGAGTCCTCTTATTACGCTAGATGCACAAGAGCTCACAATCAGCTTCAATAAAATGAGTGTCACGATGTCTGTGGATAAGTTGCTTGAGTTTGGCAAGATAAAAAGCGACGAGGAAAAAAAAGATTATGTCGAACTTAAAGACAAGTGATTATCCAGATTTTTGCGTACTAATAGTCGACGATAGCCCTTTTATCGTCGAGGTTTTAAAGACATTTTTGCGTAGGTTTTCAAGTAACATATTGGAAGCCGAAAACGGCGCACAAGGTCTTGAAATATACAAACAAAAACACCCCGCCTTTATAGTTTCCGACATAGTAATGCCGATTATGACCGGCCTTGAGATGAGTAGAGAGATAAAGGCTATTGATAAGAACGCTTTCATAGTCTTGACAACAGCAGTCGAGGATAAAGACAATCTGGCCGAAGCGATAGAGATATCCATAGATAAATACCTTCCAAAGCCTATAGACCTCAAAAGATTGGAAAGAATTATCGTTCAATTTTGCGAGAACTTGGCCGCAAAAAAAGCTCTCGAAGAAAATGTAAAGCTTCTTGAAGAGTACAAAAAAGCACTTGACTCCGCCGCAATATTTACGATTACCGATACCAACGGAATTATAAAGTATGTGAACGATGAATTTGTAAATACTACAGGGTATACAAAAGAAGAGGCGATAGGTCATTCGCACAGTATCATAAGACACCCCGAAACACCTAAAAGCACATTTAAAACTCTATGGTCAAGTATACAAAAAAAGCAGATATGGAAGAGTGTACTGGAGAATCTCACAAAAGAGAGAGAAAGTTTCTTCGTTGACAATACGATAGTTCCCATACTAGGTACGGATGGAGAAATTGTTGAATATATCGGTATCTCTTATGACATAACCGGAATTAGGGAGATGAGTGAACGCAATCTCCAGTCTATATATAACGCAGATGAGTCTTTGATTATAGTAACTGACGATAGGTATGAGGTAAAAATAGCTAATAAGTCCATGCTCAAAATGCTTGGAGCCGAGAGCATAGGGGAGTTTTATGAAAAAGGCGGCGTTGTATACGACAAATTTTTAAAAAGAGACGGTTTTTTGTCGAAAGACGATCTGATTGGCTCAAGTCATAAAGAGAGATATAGAAAATTCAAAAAAGTCTTGACGGAAGGCGATAAGCGTCAACGTAAAGTTGCAATGTTAACTCAAGACGGCGAGGAGCGGTATTTTGCCGTTAGAGTCAACTCTATTAACGACAAAATGGTTCAAAATAAGCACTATAATATTTTTAGTTTTGTGGATATAACAGAGCTAGAACTTATGCGCCAACAGCAGATTAACAATATAAAACTAAGTTCCATAGGTAAGCTAGCGGCAGGTATAACGCATGAAATAAATACTCCTCTTACCTATATAAAAGGCAATCTTGAAATACTCAGAATGGATATAGATAGCGGATGCGAATGTGGTCAAAAAAATGAGTTTTTAGCTAGTTGTGAGGCGATAGAGGACGGCATCAAGAGAATGGCCGGAATAGTCGAATCTATGAGGGAGATAGCCGGCGTAAGCAGGGATGAGAAAACGGATATAAACGTTTACACAACACTTGTGTATTCACTTAGAATGGTGTATAACAAAGCAAAACAGATATGTAATCTTAGGATAAACGGCGACTCTTTTGAAATGTCTATGGACAAAGATAAAGAGAAAATTACGATGATTGCAACTCCGCAAAGACTTGAACAGGTGTGGATAATTCTTTTAAATAACGCTCTGGATGAGTTTGCAAAGTCCAAACTCCCTTTTGAAAAGCGGTTCATAGATATTCAAGTTTTAGAAAAGTTGGATACAATTAACGTAGCAATCAAAGATAATGCCGGTGGTATTTCGGACACAATACTCCCCCATATATTCGAGATTTTTAAAAGCTCAAAACCGCAAAGCGGAATGGGCATAGGTCTTAATATTGCAAAAGCGATAGTTGAAGATCACAACGGTGAAATAAGCGCCAAAAATGAAGGCGACGGAGCTGTATTTGAAGTATCTTTTAAAGTAAACAAGGAGTCTTAATGTTTTTTTCTTCCAAAGCGGATTGTAATAGATATGAAGAAGAGATAAAGAGCCTCAAGGAAGAACTTGGGTTTTATAAAGAGTTAGCTGGTTTTACGGTTGATGAAGGCATTTTTATTATAGATGAATCAGCAAATATTTTATTCAAGAATGAAAACTGCCCCGAGTTTCCAAACAAAATAACAAAATTCAAATCTGAACTTTTTGCCGGCGTTAAAAAAATAGAAGATGAAACTTGTGAAGCCGATGTCAAAACAAAAAGACTCCCGAACGGTAACTTGCTAGTGGCTCTTTCAAGAAGAGAAAATAGCCTTAAAAATGACGATGAGCTTATAGGCATGCATCAAAACAGCATAAAAAATGCGCTTGCCAATACACAAAAAGCATTTGCCGATATGCTTTCAAAATTCGATTTGATGATAAGCCAGTCCAAGGAGACCGCAGAGAGCTCAACAGAGGGTATGGATATTCTTACTAGCATAGTTAGTAGCATGGATAAGCTATTTACTCTTATGTCTGAGGCAAATTCAATGATGAATTCACTTGTGGATAGAAGTAATGAAATTTCTAGCGTCATCATGCTAATTAAGGATATAGCGGAGCAGACAAATCTGCTTGCGTTAAATGCCGCCATAGAAGCTGCTCGAGCAGGGGAGCAAGGCAGAGGATTTGCCGTTGTAGCAAGCGAAGTCGGCAAACTAGCCGAAAAAACACAAAAAGCTACAAAAGAGATAGCAATCGTCGTTCAGACTATGCAGCAAGAGATTAGCGATACCCAAAGAGGTACGGAAGAGATAGGCGAAATAGTTGGCGTTACAAAAGGCCATGTTGATAGCTTTTCGGAAAAACTTGAAACGTTCCAAAAGAATGCGGCAAGAGCGGTATTTGAGACACTTGATATTTCAAACCAGGTATTTGTCAATCTTGCAAAAATAGACCATGTTATCTATAAAAACAATATGTACGCATACCTGTTTGGGCAAGTCGATAAATTTAATAACGTCGACCATCATAACTGTCGTTTGGGCAAGTGGTATGATGGCGGCGTGGGTAAAAAGCAGTTTGGCGACATGCCTAGTTATTCAAAACTTGAAAAACCACACTCTATCGTGCACACCTATGCAAATGAGCTTGCGTCTAAATGCGGTGGCGGCGTCACTGTTGCTTGCAGCAAAAAAGAGGTCGAAGAAAAGGTACACGCTATAGAAAATGCAAGCGTGGATGTCGGTCTTGCGCTTGACGAAATCGTCACCGAAAAGACACAGCAGTTAATGAAAATGGCTGTTAAAGAACTTTTTAAAGAGGGAAAATAATGATAAAACTTATGATTGTTGACGATGAATCTCAAATAACGGCTATGCTAGAAAAATGGTTTGCCAAAAATAGAGAGTTTAGCGTTAGCGCTTTTAACAATCCTGAAACTGCCCTTTCAAGCATGCAAACCGTAAAGCCGGATGTTGTGCTTTTAGATATTATGATGCCGCAAATGGACGGTATCGTCGTATTGGAAAAAATTAAAGCTTCATATCCAAATACTATGGTTGTAATGATGACGGCCTATTCTACGCTAGACAGAGTTCTTAATAGTCACAGACAAGGCGCCGAGAGCTATATATTAAAACCGTTTGAAAGCCTTTCTGATGTTGAAGAGAAAGTAAAAACCGCATACTCTAAAGTTGGAAAAAACCAATAATCACACTATCCAAATATATACTACCAATCCTTGCGGCCACTCTTTTTTTGGGGTGTGCCCAAAAAGAACCAAAAATATCTAAAACAGTTTTTGTATCTGTCAGCTCCAAAGGAGTTAAATTTTCCGATATGGGTTTTCTTGACGAGTATGACGATAAAAAAAGTCTTGAAGTTTATTCTCTTGGCATTCCCGTATTCAAAATAAACTTTGATGAATATGTATGCATTAATTCAAATTGCATCAATAGGGATGGTTTTGTAAGGCAGTATATATCGGATGGTTTGTATGAAGATATTATGAACGATATTCTAAGTCAAAAACAGCTAAAAATAGACTCCAATATAACAAAAACACCGGATGGGTTTATTCAAGAGGCGACAAGTGATAGATATGATATATTTTATCGTGTCGGCACAAAAGATGTATATTTTATCGAAAAGATAGGCGGATTTAAATTTTCAGTAAGGTTTGTAGATTGAAATCAAAAAAATTAGTGGGCGCACATGTCAGCATCTCAGGCGGTGTCTTTAACGCTCCTTTGAACGCAAAAGCGATAGGTGCAAATGCATTTGCAATGTTTCTCAAAAACCAAAGACAGTGGAATGCAAAAGATTATGATGATAAGACAATAGACGCATTTCGCGCAAACATGAAAGAGTGTGGTTTTTCTCCTGATGCGGTGTTGCCGCACGATAGTTATCTTATAAATTTAGGTTCGCCAAAAGAGGACGCTAGAGAAAAATCTTTTGAAGCGTTTTTAGATGAGGCTAGACGTGTCGAGGAGCTTGGGCTCAAACTACTTAATTTCCACCCCGGTAGCCATTTGCGAGAAATTTCCGAAGATGAGTGCTTAAAACTAATAGCCGATGCAATGAATGAGACTATCTCAAAGACAAAAGAAGTTGTGCTTGTTATTGAAAATACCGCGGGGCAGGGGAGTAACTTAGGATACCGTTTCGAGCAGCTTGCCCGTCTTATTGAGCTTACAGACAATAAAGCAAGAGTTGGAGTTTGTCTTGACACGTGTCATACTTTTGCCTCTGGATACGAACTTAGAAAAGATGGCATATCAAAGACATTTGCCGATTTTGAAAGCATAGTCGGGTTTGGGTATCTAAAAGGTATGCACCTCAACGACTCCAAAGGCGGTATAGGCTCAAAGCTTGACAGACATGATAGTCTTGGAGTTGGGACGATAGGCATTGAATGCTTTGAGTTTATTATGAAAGATTCACGTTTTGACAGTATTCCGCTCATACTTGAGACTCCAAATGAGAGTATTTGGGCTGACGAGATAAAGATGCTAAGAGGATTTGAGGAGAACTAGTATGATTTTGATGATAGATAACTATGACAGCTTTACATACAATGTCGTGCAGTATTTTAGAGAGCTTGGTGCTGATTTGAAAGTAATACGAAACGATGAGATGACAGTGGAAGAGATTGAGGCGCTGAATCCTGAGAAAATTATTATCTCCCCAGGGCCGTCAACACCAAATGAAGCCGGAGTGAGTCTTGAAGTTATCAAAAAACTAGGCGACAAAATACCGATTTTAGGTATCTGCCTAGGCCATCAAGCTATCGGGCAGGCATTTGGTGGTACGGTTGAGCGTGCTACAAATATGATGCACGGCAAGACTTCGCAAATGCAAGTTTGCACTGATTCGCCAATATTCAAAGATATTCCAAAAGAGTTTACGGCGACAAGATATCACTCTCTTATAGTCAACAAAGACAGTATTCCATCTTGTATTATCCCTACTGCTTTTAGCGCAGACGACGGAGAAATAATGGCTCTTGAAGTGCAAGGAAAGCCTATTTATGGAGTACAGTTTCATCCTGAGTCCATACTATCAGAGTACGGGCACAAGATATTTGATAATTTTTTGAAATTGTAATAATCAATAAAACTTTTTTGAGCTTTTTTATGGTTAAATATGCTTTTACTTTTGTTATATTTAACCATAAAAGGCAAATTAGATGCTATCAAACCTCAATGACATCTCCATAAGATATAAAATATCGATTGCAGTTGCGATTTTAATACTCGTGGGCTCACTGCTTACCGGGTTATTTATATCTACAAAACTATCTTCAACGGCCGAAACAGAAGCTGTAGAAGTTCTCCAAAGAGAACTCTCCTTTATGAAGCAAGCCGTTACTATGTATGACAAAAATGCAAAATCACAGGTCGATAGAATATTTGGAATGTTCATTTATTCACTGCCGAAAGAGGCTTCAAAAAAAGACAATGGAACGGATATTCCGATAATAATGCTCGGCAGTACGGTTGCAAACTCCAACTACGCCCTTGTGGATAAATTTGCGGAATATGCCAAAGGTAGCGTAGCCACTGTTTTTGTAAAGCAAGGCGACGATTTTATTAGGGTTACGACTAGTCTGAAAAAAGAGGACGGTAGCAGGGCGGTAGGAACTAAGCTAGATAGAAAACATCCCGCTTATAAGATGTTGCTCGCGAAACAAGATTATATAGGTCCCGCAAAACTATTTAAAAAAGATTACATGACAAAATATTCGCCTATATCATCAGCTTCCGGTGAGATTATAGGTGCTTTATTTTTGGGCGTAGAGGTAAGCGAGGAACTTGCAAATCTAAAAAATCTATTAAAATCGCTTAAATTTGGGAAGACTGGATACGCTTATGTATTAAACTCCGCAGATGGTGAAAAAAAAGGCGAGCTAGTAGTGCATCCTTTCAAAGAGGGAAGCAATATATTAAACGCAAAAGATTCCGATGGAAAAGAGTTTATCAAAGAGATAATTGGCAAAAAAGAGGGGATTTCATACTATCCTTGGCTAAATCAGGAAAAAGGCGAGAACGACGCACGTGTTAAAGTGGTTGCATTTACACAGTACGGAGATTGGAATTGGGTAATAGCCGCAGGTGCCTATGTGGACGAGATTACCGAACAGGCGAAAACTACTAGAAACATTTTGGTGGCTATCAATATAGTCAGTGCTTTTCTTATCGCTTTTGTGAGCTTCTTGATTGTTTCTAAAGTCGTTGCGCCGCTTCTAGGTTTTAGCAAAACACTGCAAAAAAGTGCAGAAGATAAAAATCTAAATGCTTCATTTGAAGCTCCTTCGCAAGATGAAGTAGGGGTTATGGCCAATGCTCTCAATGGACTATTTGCTTCGCTAAGAGCAGCGTTCAACGAGGCCAAAAGGTCTTCCGGTGAAAATGCATCTGTAGCTTCCGAGCTTAGCCATACTTCTATGCAGATAGGAAAGAGAGCAGAGGAAGAAGCGCACTCCGTTTCCGATGCCGATAAAATGTCTCAAAAGTTAAAATTGACGGTTACACAAGCTGTTATAGAAGCGGCGGAGACAAAAGAGGAGCTTCAAAAAGCGATGAGAAATATGCAGTCATCACAGTCTGAGATACGAAAAGCATCTCAAAGTATAGAGAGCGCTTCCGAACAAGAGGAGATATTGGCCGGCAAGCTAAATGAGCTAGCCAAAAACGCAGACTCGGTCAAAGAAGTCCTAACCGTTATTAGCGATATAGCCGATCAAACAAATCTACTCGCCCTAAATGCGGCGATAGAAGCGGCTCGCGCAGGTGAACACGGTAGAGGATTTGCAGTTGTTGCGGACGAGGTGAGAAAGCTTGCCGAAAATACACAACACAGTCTTAGCGAGATTAATGCTTCCATCAGTGCAATAACCGGCTCTATCAATGAGGCAAGCGAAGAGATGAATAAAAATGCAAAAAATATTCTAGATTTGTCACATAACTCTAAAAATGCGGAAATAAATATTGCTTCGAGTTTTGAAGTAATGGAAAAAGCTTACGGCGCTTCTGAAAAAAATGCACAAGACTTTAATGATGTAGGTAATTTCATATCCGAGCTCTCTTTGGTAATGCATAAAATCTCAGAGCTATCCTCTTCCAATGCCAGAAGCGTTGAAGAGATAGCGTCGGCAAGCGAACATGTATACAGAATGACACAAATGCTAGACACGCAGCTTTCACAGTTTAAAAGTTAGCGCTTAAAGGGCCGAGAGGCCTTTAAGCGGCTTTTTGTACAATCACCGTATGATTAAACTGATAGGCCAAAAAAGCTTTTTTCTACTGTTTATGGCTTTGTACGCAATCTTTATCCTCATCTATCCACACTATCTTTCTATAAGTTATTTTGAAGCTATTATTTTCTATCAAGACAACGGTTATCTTGGAATTATTAGTAGATTTTTTTGTTCCATTTTCGGACAAAATGATTTTGGACTTAGAATATTTTTTATATCTATCTATTTTTGTTCACTTGGACTATTTTATAGAGTGTCGCTTGAGGTCGTAAGACTCAAAAGTGATGCCAGACTTGCCACGATAATTTTCTGTCTCCTGCCGGCCTCAAATCTATCGGCACTACTTATTATGAAGTCCGTAGTAGTTATATTTTTGACACTATCTTTTATATATCTGTATAGACGCGGAAATATTTTTCTATCTGCCGCAGTACTCATCATCTCTTCAATGCTTGACGGTGCATTTGCTATTTTATTTTTATCTCTTATTTTCTTTGCAATACACAAAAAAGATAACTTTCTAATCGTTTTAAATATTATACTTTTCGGTATTTCAATGGGTGTATTCGGATTTGATACCGGAGGATTGCCTAAGGGTTATTTTCTCGATACGCTCGGTGTGTATATGCTTATATTCTCCCCTTTTATATTTCTATATTTTGTTTTTGCGATATATAAAACAGACAGGGTAGATAGGCCGATTGGTTGGTATATATCTTTTTGGGCGCTTTTGTTTTCATTGCTACTATCTTTTAGACAAAAAATCATGCTTTATGACTTTGCTCCGTTCGTAATCTTGGCTATTCCGTTTATGGTAAAGACTTTTTTTGCTTCATATCGAATAAGAATAGGCGCAAACAAAAAAGTGTATGAATTTGGTTTTGCCGCTCTTTTTGCATCTCTTGTTGTTACGTTTTGTCTATCTTTCGCCAATCATCCGCTTTACTCTCTGTTAGAAAATAAAAATAGGCACTTTGCATACAACTATCAAGTGGCAAAAGAGCTGGCGGATGAGCTAAAGAATATTGGTGCAACTGAGTGCCTTGTGCAAGATAGGGAGATGGCTTTGAGGCTTCAATTTTACGGTATAAATGAGGGAAGCGAGTATCTAGTGGGCCAAAAACCACTCAAGAATAGTAAAAAAGTTTCAATAGTATACAGTGGGGTAGAGGTAGCTTCTTATTATGTTACCAAAGTAAACACTTTTTAGTTTTTGCAAGCCCTATGCCTTAACCTTTAAATTTTATATTTACTAAAAATGTTACAATTTGATAAATAACGAAGAGGAGAGGTCTATGGCGCAAAGAGCTATTAGAGAGTATGACGGCAAAGAGCTTTTTGCCAAAGTGTGGAACAACTATTTTGACGGGTTCAAATACGGTTTTGAATCGGTATTGGTAACAAGCGGCGATGAGCTTAGAGCCAAAGCGAAAGAAGCCGGATATGAGTGGTTAAATAACAAAGCATTGGTTGCAAAACCGGATATGCTTTTTGGAAAAAGAGGCAAAAATAATCTTGTTTTGTTCAGGAATCAAAAACCGGGCGATGTAAGTCTTGAAAAAGCGGCGTCATGGATAGATGAAAAAACAAGAGAAAACACAACGCTTTTGACAGGTCAACACGGTACGCTGACACACTTTATCGTTGAGCCTTTTACTCCTCACACTCAAGAAGAAGAGTACTATATCTCTGCAACAACCGTAAGCGAAGACGATGTTCTTTATATGTCGGCTGAAGGCGGTATGGAAGTTGAAGAGGGATGGGATGAGAAAGTCATCGAAGTAGCTGTGCCTATCACGATGAGTGATGCCGATATGGAAGCCAAAATAAGAGCCAATATCCCTGCCGACATACAAGACAAAGAAAAGTTCGGTAAATTTGCCGTAGCGTTTTTCAAATTCTATAGAGATATGAACTTCGCATACCTTGAGATAAACCCGATAGTTATGCAAGGCGACACTTGCGAGCTTCTGGACCTTGTGGCTAGACTTGACGATACTGCCGGATTCTTGATGAGAGAGACATGGGGCGACATTGAGTATCCGACTGCATTTGGCATGGAAGACCAATCCCCAGAGGAAAAAGCGATAGCGGAAGCTGACGCAAAATCAGGCGCATCTTTGAAACTAACAATCCTAAATCCAAAAGGTCGCATCTGGACAATGGTAGCAGGCGGTGGCGCATCGGTTGTTTATGCCGATACTATCGCAGACCTAAGTGGAAATGTTGAAGACCTTGCAAACTACGGTGAATATTCAGGTGGCCCTACAACGGGCGAGACGGAGTTTTACGCTTCAACCGTGCTTGATTTGATGACAAGAGAAAAAGACGCTCAAGGCAGAGATAAGATACTTATCATCGGCGGTGCCATAGCAAACTTCACCGATGTTGCGAAAACATTTACCGGAATTATCCAAGCGTTTGACAAATATGCGGACAAAATGAAATCCGTGGGTGCGAGAATATATGTAAGAAGAGGCGGTCCAAACTACGAAAAAGGACTCAAAGACATCAAAGCGGCGGCTGATAGGCTGGGGCTTTATATCGAAGTTTACGGTCCTGAGACGCATGTAACAGACATCGTTCGTATGGCATTAGAGAAGTAAGGGGAGAAGATGAGCGCACTATATACAAAAGAAACACAAGCAATTTTCTGGAATAACAACAAAAGCGCAATTCAGCGTATGCTAGATTATGATTTCGTAATCGGCAGAAAGACACCATCGGTTGCGGCTATTGTGGCTCCAACGACTGATGATAAGTTTGAGAAGTTTTTCTGGGGCGGCGATGAGATTATGATCTCTCTTTATAAAAATACAAAAGATGCGGCTGAGGCTTGCCCAAATGCAGATGTGCTTCTAAACTTCGGCTCATTCAGAACGGCGTACGATGTTACGATGGAAGCGATAGCTTTAGGTGGTCAATTCAAATCTATCATGGTAACAGCCGAGGGTATTCCAGAGAGAATGGCTAGAAAAATGAACCAAGCCGCAAGAGATGCGGGTATTATCGTCATAGGCCCTGCAACCGTCGGCGGTATCGCTCCGGGCGCATTTAAGATAGCGAATATCGGCGGAACTATCGAAAATATCATCAACTCAAAGCTTCACAGAGCGGGAAGTTGCGGACTTGTAACAAGATCAGGCGGTCTATTTAACGAACTTTCGAATATCGTAGCAATCAATGCAGACGGTATTGCAGAGGGCGTTGCGATAGGCGGCGATAGATTTGTCGGAAGCGTATTTATTGACAACCTTCTAAGAATGGAGTCAAATCCGCAAGTAAAATACATGGTACTTCTAGGCGAAGTCGGCGGTACGGAAGAGTATAAAGTAATAGAAGCGGTCAAATCAGGCAAAATCAAAAAGCCTATTATCGCATGGTGTATCGGGACGATAGCCAAGCATTTCAGCTCAGGCGTACAGTTCGGTCATGCAGGCGCTAGCGCAAATGCAGATGCAGAGACTGCCGCGGCAAAAAACAAAGCGATGGAAGAAGCGGGTATATATGTACCGACAAGTTTCAACGACCTGCCTCTAAAAATCAAAGAGGTTTACACGAAACTAAAAGCAGAGGGTGTGATAGGCGAAATCGAAGAGCCTGTGCTAAAAACGCTACCTCCTGTTAGAAAAGCGAAAAACTTTATCTGTACTATTTCTGACGATAGAGGCGACGAGGCTACATACTGCGGTTATCCGATAAGCGCCGTCGCTACGCCTGATACTGGATTTGGCATAGGCGATGTCATGAGCCTTCTATGGTTCAAAAAGAGATACCCAAAATGGGCGACAGAGTTCATCGAAACCGTTGTTAAAACTGTTGCAGACCACGGTCCTGCGGTTTCCGGCGCTCACAATGCGAGAGTTACGGCAAGAGCGGGCAAAGATGTTATCAGCTCGCTTGTTACAGGTCTTCTCACTATCGGACCAAGATTTGGCGGCGCAATAGACGGTGCGGCAAAACACTTTAAATACGGTTATGACAACGGTCTGACTCCGGCAGAATTTATCGACCATATGAAAAAGCAAGGTATTCCAATTCCTGGTATCGGACACAGGATTAAATCCCTTAGAAATCCAGACCTTAGGGTTTCAGGACTAAAAAAATATGCAGGAGAACTGTTCCCGGCTACATCACTTCTAAACTATGCATTAGAAGTTGAACAGCTTACAACGTCCAAAAAAGACAATCTGATATTAAATGTTGACGGTACGATAGGTGTTTTAATGATAGATATGTGGCGCTCTCTTGGTTATACGGATGAAGAGATGGATGTATTTATTGATGCAGGTGCGCTAAACGCATTCTTCGTTCTGGGTAGATGTATAGGCTTCATCGGACATGTGCTTGACGAAAAACGACTTGCTATGCCGATGTATAGACATCCAATTGACGACATACTATATGATGTCAAAAAGGCTCCGGAGCTTTAAAAATCCTGAGCTCTCCTCAGGGCGCATTAGCCTCTCCCCTTTTGCGCCCTTTAACTTCTTTTTTTGTAATATCAACTAGATTCAAAGTTAATGGATTTTAAGTGATAAAAAAAGCATTCACCATCATAGAACTAATCTTTATCATTATTTTAATAGGCATTATGTCCGCAGTCGCAACTTCATACCTCAGAGACGACAAACTCGCTCTTGCAACATACCAAGTGCTCGAACATATAAGATATACACAACATTTGGCCATTAGTGAACATAAGTTTGATCCGAAAGATGTAAGTTTTAAGTCTACCTCTGGGTATCTATTGGCGAACGAAGGAATGTATTACAGGGGTTGGTGGCAAATTAGATTTGTAAAGCAGATGAATGGAATTCCGCCAGTTGTGGGATATTCTATTTATACAGATACTGATAGGCAAGGCAATATTGATTTAGTGAATCTGAAAAATCCTGCAATAAATCCAAGCAATGGTTTTCTAATGACAACAGTTCTTAGAAAACCTTTTTTGGATCCAGAAAGTGCAGATAATAATGTTTCAAGGGAAATGAATATGCTCTCAGTTTATTCTGTAACTGATATTGTTTTTTCAAATGGATGCCAACCAAGTGGCTTTACAAAAGTTGGAGACAATGTGGGTGTAATCATATTTGATGAAAAAGGTAGGCCATATTATGGCATTGCAAATAACGCTCAAAAAAATCCTTATCAATATAGATTGAGCACAGATTGTAATATAACACTTACACAAGATGGCAAACAAGCGATTATTACAGTCCATCCAGAAACTGGATATGCTGAAATCACGAGGCTCGACTAATAAAAAACAAATTTTATGCATTTATTTCAGTATTCCCTCTTGACAACCCCAAACTTTTCAGATAGAATTCCGGCCTCAAACAAGTTGAGGGGTTGTTAAAGACCACAAGACGAGTAAGAGTTTTAAGAAGTTTTCGGACTTTTTAAAGAAAAAAGTTTTTTAGCGTTTAAGAAACTTTTAAGAGATTCTGAGATAGAATTTCGACCCTGTTTCGATGAAACCCTCGGGTTTTAGAAAGACGGTTTTTGCGATAGACGTGTTGTTTATCCCAATCATATTTTCTCTTTACATTTTTCATTCCTTTCGGTTTACCGAAACGATCTTTGACAACTAAGCAAGTAACAACAAAAACTATTTCTTTGAGGCTTTAAATATAAATAAGCTTTAAGAACTAATATAAATTTTAGTCAGAGTTTTTATCTTCTGATAAAAGGTCTTACTTCTAATATAAATGTTCAATCATTTTATTGGAGAGTTTGATCCTGGCTCAGAGTGAACGCTGGCGGCGTGCCTAACACATGCAAGTCGAACGGACTTTTAAGGGCTTGCTCTTAAAAGTTAGTGGCGCACGGGTGAGTAACACGTAGCTAATCTGCCCTATACTGGGGGACAACAGTTGGAAACGACTGCTAATACCCCATACTCCGGTATTACTTAAGTAGTATCGGGAAAGTTTTTCGGTATAGGATGAGGCTGCGGTCTATCAGCTTGTTGGTGAGGTAATGGCTCACCAAGGCTATGACGGATAGCTGGTCTGAGAGGATGATCAGCCACACTGGAACTGAGACACGGTCCAGACTCCTACGGGAGGCAGCAGTGGGGAATTTTACACAATGGGCGAAAGCCTGATGTAGCAACGCCGCGTGGAGGATGAAGGATTTAGGTCTGTAAACTCCTTTTATAGGGGAAGAAATTTGACGGTACCCTATGAATAAGCACCGGCTAACTCCGTGCCAGCAGCCGCGGTAATACGGGGGGTGCAAGCGTTACTCGGAATCACTGGGCGTAAAGGGAGCGTAGGCGTTCTATTAAGTCTTGAGTGAAAGCCCGCAGCCTAACTGCGGAACTGCTCAGGAAACTGATAGAATTGAGTATGGAAGAGGTCAGTGGAATTTCCAGTGTAGGGGTAAAATCCGTAGATATTGGAAGGAATACCAGAAGCGAAGGCGACTGACTGGGACATTACTGACGCTGAGGCTCGAAAGCGTGGGGAGCAAACAGGATTAGATACCCTGGTAGTCCACGCCCTAAACGATGAACACTAGTCGTTACGGAGCTAGTCTCTGTAGTGACGCAGCTAACGCATTAAGTGTTCCGCCTGGGGAGTACGGTCGCAAGATTAAAACTCAAAGGAATAGACGGGGACCCGCACAAGCGGTGGAGCATGTGGTTTAATTCGAAGATACGCGAAGAACCTTACCAAGGCTTGACATGTTAGGAATCTTGTAGAAATATGAGAGTGCTGGCTTGCCAGAACCTAAACACAGGTGCTGCATGGCCGTCGTCAGCTCGTGTCGTGAGATGTTGGGTTAAGTCCCGCAACGAGCGCAACCCTCGTCCTTAGTTGCCAGCGGTTCGGCCGGGAACTCTAAGGAGACTGCCTGCGTAAGCGGGAGGAAGGTGGGGATGATGTCAGGTCATCACGGCCCTTATGCCTTGGGCAACACACGTGCTACAATGGGATATACAGAAAGTTGCAATACCGCGAGGTGGAGCCAATCTCTAAAATATCTCTCAGTTCGGATTGTAGTCTGCAACTCGACTACATGAAGTCGGAATCGCTAGTAATCGTAGATCAGCTATGCTACGGTGAATACGTTCCCGGGTCTTGTACTCACCGCCCGTCACACCATGGGAGTTGATATAGCCTTAAGTCAGGATGCTAACCGCAAGGAGGCTACTGCCCACGGCTGTATCAGCGACTGGGGTGAAGTCGTAACAAGGTAACCGTAGGAGAACCTGCGGTTGGATCACCTCCTTTCAAGAGAAATCTCGTTAATCATTCGTCTGATTACGAGTACTGCCCAAAGAAATAGGTTACTTGCTTAGTTTTGAGAGATCAAAAGTTCTTTTAAAAGTTCTATGTTTTAAGCGGGTTTGTAGCTCAGCTGGTTAGAGCACACCCCTGATAAGGGTGAGGTCGATGGTTCGAGTCCATTCAAACCCACCACTTTCAATATTATGGGGAATTAGCTCAGCTGGGAGAGCGCCTGCTTTGCACGCAGGAGGTCAGCGGTTCGATCCCGCTATTCTCCACCATATGTAACTTGCTTAAAACAGTTTGATACTAGTTTTTCTAGTTCTAATTTAAGCTTTCATGCTTTGAAAGTTTAAATTAGGCCTAAAAACCTATTGTTTTTTAAAAATTTATTGTTAATTCCTAAGAAATTTTATTGCGATTGTTCGCATTAAAATATATATAACCTTAGATACTCATTATCTTAAATAAGGCGATGAATAAAAGTCTCTTTCGGACGCAAAAGACGAAAGAGATGTTAGTAAGCTACTAAGGGCAGACGGTGGATGCCTTGGGTGGAAGAGGCGATGAAGGACGTACTAGGCTGCGATAAGCCCCGGGGAGCCGCCAAGAGGCTTTGATCCGAGGATTTCCGAATGGGGAAACCCGGCATATAGAGATATATGTCACTCTATATAGAGAGCGAACGCAGGGAAGTGAAACATCTTAGTACCTGCAGGAAGAGAAATCAAACGAGATTCTCCTAGTAGCGGTGAGCGAACGGGGAAGAGGCCAAACCAATAGTTTACTATTGGGGTTGTAGGACCGCATTTAGCATTCGAATACGTTAGTAGAACACTCTGGAAAGTGTGGCCATAGCGGGTGATAGCCCCGTATACGAAAATGTTGAAGAGCGAGCGGTATCCTGAGTAGGTCGGGACACGTGTAATCCTGATTGAATCTGGGGGGACCACCCTCCAAGCCTAAATACTACTTCCACACCGATAGTGAACCAGTACCGTGAGGGAAAGGTGAAAAGAACCGTGGGTAACGGAGTGAAATAGAACCTGAAACCGTCTGCTTACAATCATTCAGAGCACCATGGGCTTGCCCGGTGTGATGGACTGCCTTTTGCATAATGAGCCTGCGAGTTATGGTGTCCGGCAAGGTTAAGTTTTTACCGAGCCGTAGCGAAAGCGAGTCTTAATAGGGCGCTAAGTCGGACGCTGTAGACCCGAAGCTAGGTGATCTATCCATGGCCAGGTTGAAGCGGGTGTAAGAGCTCGTGGAGGACCGAACAGGTAGTTGTTGAAAAAACTTCTGATGAGCTGTGGATAGGGGTGAAAGGCCAATCAAACCTAGTGATAGCTGGTTCTCTCCGAAATATATTTAGGTATAGCGTCGTGTTGCAACACATAGGGGTAAAGCACTGATTGGGCTAGGGCTGCTTACCGCGGTACCAAACCCTGTCAAACTCTGAATACTATGTGCCAAGTCACGGCAGTCAGGCGGCGAGTGATAAAATCCGTCGTCAAGAGGGGAACAACCCAGACTACCAAATAAGGCCCCCAAGTCATATCTTAGTGGAAAAGGATGTGGGACTACTTAGACAACCAGGATGTTGGCTTAGAAGCAGCCACCATTTAAAGAAAGCGTAACAGCTCACTGGTCTAGTGGACCTGCGCCGAAAATATAACGGGGCTCAAGATATGCGCCGAATTTGTAGATTCTAATTTATTAGAGTGGTAGGAGAGCGTTCGTGTCAGCGTTGAAGGTGTACCGGTGAGGAGCGCTGGAGCGGCACGAAGTGAGCATGCAGGCATGAGTAGCGATAAAATTGGTGAGAATCCAATTCGCCGTAAACCCAAGGTTTCCGACGCTATGCTCGTCATCGTCGGGTTAGTCGGGTCCTAAGTCGAGTCCGAAAGGGGTAGACGATGGCAAATCGGTTAATATTCCGATACTAACAATTGTGTGTGATGGGGGGACGCTTAGGGCTATGCGAGGCAACTGATGGAATAGTTGTTCGAAGGACGTAGGTTGGCTTTCAGGTAAATCCGAAAGCTGTATCCGAGATCTGACAGGCACTTGATGTTCTTCGGAACGGAAGGTGAATCGCTGATGCCGTCGAGCCAAGAAAAGCCTCTAAATTTAGCAATTGTTACCCGTACCGTAAACCGACACAGGTGGGTGAGATGAGTATTCTAAGGCGCGTGGAAGAACCCCTGTTAAGGAACTCTGCAAACTGACACCGTAACTTCGGAAGAAGGTGTGCCCTCTCTTGTGTAAGGACTTGCTCCTGAAGCATATGAGGGTCGCAGAGAAAAGTCCCTCCCGACTGTTTATCAAAAACACAGCACTCTGCTAACTCGTAAGAGGATGTATAGGGTGTGACGCCTGCCCGGTGCTGGAAGGTTAAGGGGATTTGTTAGCAGCAATGCAAAGCTTTGAACCGAAGCCCCAGTAAACGGCGGCCGTAACTATAACGGTCCTAAGGTAGCGAAATTCCTTGTCGGTTAAATACTGACCTGCATGAATGGCGTAACGAGATGGGAGCTGTCTCAACAGGGGATCCAGTGAAATTGTAGTGGAGGTGAAAATTCCTCCTACCCGCGGAAAGACGGAAAGACCCCGTGGACCTTTACTATAGCTTGACACTGCTATTGGGAATTTCTTGTGCAGGATAGGTGGGAGGCTTTGAGATTAGGGCGCTAGCTCTAATGGAGCCATCCTTGAGATACCACCCTGGAGATTTCTGATAGCTAACTGCGACGTGTTATCCACGTTCAGGACAATGTCTGGTGGGTAGTTTGACTGGGGCGGTCGCCTCCTAAAAAGTAACGGAGGCTTACGAAGGTTGGCTCAAGGCGGATGGAAATCGCCTGTAGAGTGTAATGGCATAAGCCAGCCTGACTGTAAGAGATACAACTCAAACAGAGACGAAAGTCGGTCATAGTGATCCGGTGGTTCTGTGTGGAAGGGCCATCGCTCAAAGGATAAAAGGTACCCCGGGGATAACAGGCTGATCTCCCCCAAGAGCTCATATCGACGGGGAGGTTTGGCACCTCGATGTCGGCTCATCGCATCCTGGGGCTGGAGCAGGTCCCAAGGGTATGGCTGTTCGCCATTTAAAGCGGTACGCGAGCTGGGTTCAGAACGTCGTGAGACAG